>Ga0157372_10000001_pt1 | contig 791349 bp, 616 predicted proteins | sample C55metaG_FD_115307 | JGI IMG/M metagenome (GOLD analysis project Ga0157372, IMG submission 115307) | Corn rhizosphere microbial communities from Kellogg Biological Station, Michigan, USA - C5-5 metaG | ecosystem: Host-associated > Plants > Roots > Rhizosphere > Soil | place: USA: Michigan...
CTATCTCCATTTGTCTGCCATAAACTTTCCCGGTATGCCCTTCTGTGTCATAATGACTGCGGGTTTGAACGCCCGAATTGCCGTTTTTGCTTTCTACCATAGCATCGAGTTCAAGTACAAAGTCGCCGTACTCCTTTTCGGTAGTCAAAAAGGTATTACCCGAATTGGCCACTGTGGTACCCACAATCGTTCCGTTTTCCACTTTAAAATCCGCAGTTCCACCCAATCTTTTCCAGCCGTTTAAAGTTTTTCCGTCAAAGAGAGCTTGCGCTGCGCTATGTTTTGGGGGATGAACAGGCCGCGCACTTGCAGCGGCGCTAAATGCCACCGCCGAAAGAATTAAAAGTTTAAGGTGTTTCATGTTTGCTTTATAGTCAGTCAATGAATATTTTATTCTGAATCGCATACTAAATGGACCACAAAAAGACAACCCGGATGAAGCGGCCCTTCAGTATACTAAATGGTTCTTAATGGTTTGAAATTGGTTTACAATACAATTGTAGCAACAATTTTAATGCTGCAAACACCGTTTCCGAACTTTATTTACGGAAACGTTTTCTTGAAAAGATGAAGGCATCAGCTTGCAGTTAATTTTTCTAAAATGCACCTTTTATAGCATAGTCAAATAAGTTTACCATTCCTTTGCATTTGCTATATTTAAGGGCCTTTTCTATGACGCGGGTATAACGTTGTGTGGTCTTTAAATCCCGATATTATAATAGTTTTGATATGGCATATAGAGTAATGGGCTGCGGATTTTGTTAAAAAAAATAAAAAAGGATAAAAATATCTTTTAATATTAAAAATGTCTTTTACCTTTGTTTAGCAATGAGCATATTCTCAAAGACATCCGAGTACGCAATCAGAGCAGTGTTCTTTATTGCCCACAAGACTGCCGATGGGGGCCGGGTGAGTATTAGACGATCTATGCCGGCAGGGAAAAGCGGACCACCAGCTAATCGGAGAACGGATTTATCGCCTGAATGGAGATCCAAGTGAAACAGCTGACGGATACAACGAATTTGTGGAATTGCTGGCCAAACGTATCCGTTTTGAAGAGCGAACCTTATTCCCTCATCTTGAGGACAACTTACCTGCTTCGGTACTCCGGCAAGTAGGTGATTTTCTGTCTGGGGAACATCGGGAGACATTTATAGACAATTACCCCGATCAGTTTTGGTCAAAAAACTACTGTGATGAATAACCGAAACCCGCCGGTGTGCGATATTACGGTGCTGGTCGATTATGGCGGTGAACAGTACCAATTACGAGCATTTACCAATGAGTATCGCAGCCTGATGATGCTCATTTATGACCGCATTGTTACCGACGGATTTGGCGAATGCCTGGGAATGGGCAAATGTGGCACCTGTGTGGTTGAAATCACCGGCAAGCGAATGGAACCGACAGCTTATGAGCGTAAAGAAGATGTTAACCTTCTAAAAGCAGGACAAACAGCAGGGAATATCCGTTTAGCCTGCCAACTGGTCATCGATAAAAAGATGGACGGTTTAGCGGTAAAAGTGTTAACCTAATAAAAAGAATAAGATCCTACAGATGAGTAATGTCATTACAGAAGTCGTCGTGCGCAGCAGCTAAAATAGGAGTAAAGGGCATCTTCAATGAGCACTGTGCTGAGGTTTTAGAAGGAGGTGCGGGCTTGAAAGCGCGTCAATTAAGATGCGGCGTTACACTTGTTAGGGCTGTTTTCTCTCTTTTAAAGCGTTAACGAGTTCCTGGGTGAGCGACTCGCTAGAAGTACCATAGCCGTTAACAAAGATTCCCTTAATGTTATGCCTGGTAGATGAGATCGCATAAACGATGGCCTCATCGGCCGGATCGGATTCCCCCTCAAAACGGTAATGCTTGTCGACAATTAAAGTCGTCCGGGTGAATCTGCAAGGCGTTGTGATGACATTCCAGGCAATTCTCTTTCAGGACGATTCAGATATAGTTGTCATGGTATTCATTCGTTGTTTATATAAATAAGGTATCCCAGCTAATTTTGAAGATTGAATCTTCAAAATTAATTTTTGTGATTACGCGCTTACGAAATAATTGATCGCGGCGATAACGTCACCCGGTTTGCTGGAAAATTCATCAATTACAGTATCGTTCCGCTGCTTAATGTTTTATCATAAATTGCTCATATTCACGGCTATATATTGATGCTATGCATCTAAAACCTACTCATCCGGTTTAGAATACCTGTCCTATACCTCTTCCTATTTCGAACTTAATCGAACAGCCTGGCAAAATGATTCTCCAAATGGTTTCGCATCCCGTTACGCAGCTGCTCGGCTGAGCCTGTTTCAATCAGCTTGATCAATCCGGCGTGAGAAACGTATTCTTTAGGCTCGATATTTTTCTTGAGCAGCCCGCTATGGTGGACGTAGTCGAAAACCGGCAAAAGCATCTTTTGAAATTTTTTTAGGGTTTCATTACCGGTAATATCGTAAAGCTTGCCATGAAACTTGATCTCCTGGTCGATCATAAATATTTCATGACTGCTTTCATCCGGTTCTTTGGATACGATCTCCTTTAATTCAGTAATGTCTTCCGGCTTAACCCGGTGGATGATCAGGTCGGCCATGCCAACCTCGAGGGACAAGCGCATCTCAAATATTTCTTTTAATGTAGCGTCATCGAGTATCTGGGGATTCATACTTTTCTCAAGTATGGATACAAGGTCCGGACTGGTTATAACCGCTCCCCGGTGCTTCTTGGATGCAATAAGGCCCATCATCCGCAGCCTTAACATAGCCTCACGTATGACGGTCCTGCTTACCCCGAGTGCCTCGGTCAGTTCCAGCTCTTTGGGGACAGCGTCACCTACCTTGAAATTTTTTTTGATAAATAGTTCAATCAGGTTCTTTTCCACCCGGTCCACAAGCGAACTGGTGTCAATATTTTTCAGGCCGGTTTGTACGTCAATATTTCTCATTGTTTTACTCGGTAAACTTACGAAATCACATTTTATATCGCCAAATTCTCTTGGTGTATTTATAACACGCTGCTAGTCAATGCAAAAAAAAACTTAACGGATAATTTGGAAGTGTCAAGCGAAACTTCCTAATATTGTATTATGTCTGACATAATACAATTATAACCAATAAATTTAATATGAAAGAAAAATTTACATTAATCAGATCCCTACTGACAATCGGCGCCGTACTGCTGGGCATCTTGGGGCAGGCGCAGGCGCCCGTCAGGGTGGCGGGGAAAGTAACTGCCGAAAAAGACAAGCAGCCTTTACCAGGAGTTTCCATTCTGCTCAAAGGATCCAGAAATGGTACCGTGACCGATATTGACGGTAACTATTCCATTATCGCTCATCAGGGCGACGTGCTGATTTTTAGTTTCATTGGCTATGCCCGTACGGAAATTCGTGTCAGCAATTCCCAAACAATTAACGTAGTGCTAAAGGATGATGCAACCAAATTGAACGAGGTTTTGGTTGTTGGTTATGGTGAGCAATCCCGGAAAACAGTTACCAGTGCTGTAGCGAAATTAGACAACCAGGTGCTGGCTACTACACCGCGCGCTAATGTGGCTACCGCCCTGCAGGGTACGGTCTCGGGCATACAGGTTATTAATCAGAGCGGTTCACCTGGTGCCGCCCCGCTTTTGTTATTACGTGGCGGAGCCTCCATTAACTCGCCCACCTCGCCATTGGTAGTAGTGGACGGAGTGATCAGGTCCTACCAGGATATAGCGCAGGAGGATATAGCTTCCGTTGATGTTTTAAAAGATGCTGCTGCGACCGCCATATATGGTGCAAGAGCCAATAACGGTGTAATCCTCATTACAACCAAGCAAGGTAAGGCAGGTACCGGAAACATAAGCTATAAGTTTACGACGGGCTTTAACAGACAGCGCCAGGGTTATCAATATCTGGATGCAAGAGACTATATTTATTATACCCGCCTGGGCAGATTCAACAATTTTACCGCTTTAACGCCTGAGGCCGCTTTGACCGCCAGCCAACTCAAAACGCTTAATAATTCAAGAGGGTATGGGCTATTAACGGATCCGGCTGACCTCGCTACTTTTGATATCCAGGCCGAGACTGCTTCAAATATTAATCTTTTGCAGCAAGGGTGGCAAGATATGGATGATCCTGCAAATCCCGGTTCAAAAATTATTTTCAGGGACCATAGCCGGGAAATACAGGATATGGTTTTTAGGAATACCCAAACTGTTGATCACTATTTAAGCGCGTCTGGCGGAAATGAGAAGGGAAAATATTTTGCCAGCTTAGACTATTATAATGAGCCCGGTGTAATTATTGGATCAAGCTACAATCGCTATTCCGGCGATTTTAATGGCTCTTATAAGGTAAAGCCTAATGTTGAAGTGACCAGCGGGGTTACATTCTCCACCTCGTCACAGTTGGGCACCGTTGGAAGCTCAACGGCCAATTATGATGTCAACACCATGTACCGAACTTTGTCTTTATGGCCAACATTCAACCCCTGGCTCGATGCTGCAAAAACGCAACCCAATCCGGGGAACGGTTTAACAGACGGTAATCCCTTGTACTGGCTGCAGCATCAGAAAAATACAAATGAGGTAGACAGGATTGTGGCCAATACGGCTATTAAATGGGAAATAATACCCGGCCTAAACTTCAGACTATCGGGCAGTGGTTATTTGTACCAAACCCTAAACCAGAGTTTTCAGGATGCGACACAGCTTTATGCTAACTTATTTGCTACCCCGCCGACTTACTCGAGTACCCTGCGGCCTGCAACGGCAACCTATAACAGAACTTTTCAGCAAACTTATGATGCGACTTTCAATTACAACAAGTCATTTGGTAAGCATGATATTAGCGTCTTATTAGGCGCGGAATATTTTGATCAACTGGGTTACGGTCAGCAAACGGCCGGTACCAATGCGCCTACAGATGATATCATTACGGCAAATGCGTCGACATTATTTGCACAGGGAAGCAACTACAGTTCCCAGTCAGAAAATCGGATTATATCAACTTTTACCAGAGTTAATTATGATTATAACCAAAAGTACCTGCTCAGTTTTGTAGTAAGGGAAGACGGCGTTTCGCAACTTGCTTTGCAGAAGAGGATCGGCTATTTCCCTGGTATGTCTGCCGGATGGAACCTGGATAGGGAGGCGTTTTATCAGAACCTGGGTATCCGTAAAATTTTATCTACTGTTAAACCCCGTATCAGCTACGGATCAAACGGCAATATCACCGGACTGGGCAATTATGATACGCAGGGGGTATATGCCGCAGGTAGTCCCTATAACGGTAATGGCGCTATTACCAACAATTCACCAACCAACACTAATCTGGTATGGGAAAAAAGTAATACCAAAGACGTTGGCGTTGACTTAGGTCTCTTCCACGACCGGATAAGTTTGCTGTTCGATTATTATGACAGGGTGACGAGCAACCTGTTAACCACTTTGCAGTTGCCAAGCTATTTAGGGTTTAATACCCTGGAAACAAATGATGGTTCCTTACAAAACAAAGGACTTGAGTTTACCTTAAAAGCCAATATCGTTAATAATCCTGATGGCCTGCGATTAGATTTTGGCGCAACGGCTTCGTTTAATAAAAACAAAGTACTGAAACTGCCTTATAACGGGCAACCTCATAACAGGCAGGGTGGTGTACAGGTATTCAATCCTAAAACCGGCCAATTGGAATGGGTTGGGGGGATCCAGGAAGGACAGCCCCTGGGCCAGATTTATGGCTACAAAGAACTGGGTATCTTCTCCAGTGATGCACAGGTACAAGCTGTAGCTGCTAACAGAACAGACGCCATAGCCGGTATTACAGGACCAAATCTTCCCGCAGGTAAAGGCGGCCATATCGGGCCTGGTGATGTAAACTGGGCGGATGTGAATGGTGACGGCATCATTGATTCACGAGATCAGGTTTACCTGGGTAATATTTATCCAAAATGGACGGGAGGCTTTAATTTCAATGCGTCTTATAGAAGGATATCATTATATACCCGCTTTGACTATTCCTTAGGCAATACCATCTATAATGATTTTGTAGCGCGTTCATTAGGCGGCTATCAGGGTACATTTAACTATATCAGCGAGATTAAAAACGCATGGACGCCCACAAATACCAATACGCTGGTCCCCAAGGTATATTATGCCGATCAGGTAGCAGGCTCAAAGGATAACTATACCCGGGGTAATAATGCTTCGGCAAACCTGCAGGGTGAAAACTCCAATTTTTACGAAAGCGGTAACTACCTGGCTTGCCGTGAGATTTCCTTGTCGTACGATTTTTCAAAAACCTTACTGGCCAAAACTAAAGTTTTCTCGAGCGCCAGGGTATTTGTGAGCGGCGAAAATTTGTTTTACCTCAAAAAGTTTAGCGGCCCTACGCCAGAAGCTCCGGTAAACCCCGGAACAAACGTAATTACCGGCGTTTACCAGGGTACTTATCCAACGCCAAGAACATTCGTTTTCGGTGTCCAGGCTTCTTTTTAATCAATCAATGACTATTAATATGAAAAAGTATATCATCACAGTTTTTGCGGGCCTTGGGATACTTGCCCTGATCAGCTCGTGCCGAAAGGATTTAAATCTCGCGCCGGTAAGCAGCATTACCGATGCCAACTATTTCCAATCTGCGAGCCAGTTTGATGCCTTCATGGCGGGTATCCACAGCAGTTTCAGGAGTAGTACGGCAACATTTCAAACCTTAGGTGAAATGAGGGCTGATATCTTCGGGACCGACCCCGGATCCGGCTCTGCTTTTACCGGCGAAGCTACGCAGGGCGTAGAACATCTATGGCAGGAATCGCTTAACCTCGATAATCCAGGCGTCAGCAATTTTGGCGGCTTTTACTACAACATCGATCAAATCAACTTAATGATCGCGAAATTAAACGCCGGTACCATTGTTACACCGGCCAATAAAAGTTATTACCTCGGCATTTGCTACGGGATGCGGGCTTTTTATTATTTCCAGATGTACCGCACCTGGGGCGGTGTTATTATACAAACCGACCCTGTAACCGGTAGTTCAATTGATATTTCGCACCTGGCAAAGGCAGCTTCACCTGCGGCCGACGTGATGACCTTAATTAAGGCAGACATTGATAAATCGGTGAACAGTTTCGGAGCTGATTACTCATTTAGAAATGCTAAAGGGTACTGGTCAAAATCTGCAACCTTGATGCTCAAAGCGGAGGTGTATCTGTGGACCAGTGTCCACAACGGCGGCGGAACTGCTGATGCTGCAACGGCCCAGGCTGCCCTTACCGATATTCAAACCAATGTGGCAAGCTTACAGTTGCTGCCAAGTTATCCCAGCGTTTTCGCTGCTGCCAACAAAGGTAATAATGAGATCATATTTGCCATTCATTATCAATTGAATGAGCCCGATGCAAAAAATAATAACGGGATGACCTGGGTACAAAACACCTTTGTGCCACAAACCGGGCTGATTGCGAATTTCTATGATTCGGTGGCCAACCGGCAGTTTAATGTTGTCACGGATAATTGGGGAGGACTGCTGCGTGCGCCCGTTAAAATATCGACATTCCGGCAGTTCAACCCGCTCGACACGCGCCGCCTCGCAAGCATTCAGCCTGCTTATACCAGGCTGACCAACGGATCATACCAGATTGCCGGCTGTTTTGCTGATAAGTATGCCGGCGAACAAAACGGCGGCATCAGGGTGATCACCAACGACTTTCCCGTTTACCGTTATGCCGATCTTTTGCTTCTGCTTGCCGAAGCCAAGGTCGATCAGGGGATGGATCCTTCTAACGAAATAAACCAGGTACGCGCCAGGGCCTTCGGGAGCAATTATAACGCGGCAACGATGGCATTCGGCACACAAGCTATTGATGCCAACCCACGTGAGGCCATCCTTCAGGAACGGTTCTTTGAGTTTGTTTTTGAGGGTAAAAGATGGTACGACCTGCGCAGAATGGGCGACAACTACGTGTATGAGCATACCGCTCTGCCGGCTTCGCAATCCTTCGGCCTCCTTTGGCCTATTGACAGAAATACCCTGACCAATAACCCTTCGCTGGTACAAACACCGGGATATTCGTCATTCTGATGATCAATACGTGACGAATGTAAATAACATAGCTTGATTAGTTGGTTGATGCTTTATGGATACCGGAGCCCCGGCTCCGGTATCATAAGGCTTATGAAGATGAAGAATAGATAAAGATGAATAAAGAACATTTACGAGGTTTAATAGCGGCGCCTTATGCGCCTTTAGACGAAAATGATGTGCTGAATCCTGACATCATTCCGGCGTATTATGCATTTCTCAAGAGCAATGGCGTTACTGGCGCGTTTATCAACGGGTCAACGGGAGAAGGCGTATCGCTGACGATGACTGAAAAAAAAATATTAGTCGAAGCCTGGGCAAAATGCGTGGATAACGACAACGATTTTAAGGTGATGACGCTGCTTGGCGGAACCTGCATTGATGATTGTATTGAACTGGCGCTACATGCCCAGCGTGCAGGTTTATTCGCCGTTTCTATCACGGCGCCCTATTATTTCAAGCCGGCAAGCGTTGACGTACTTGCTCAAATATGTATGCGCATTGGTGAAACTGTACCCGATATGCCCGTATATTATTATCACATTCCAGTGCTTAACGGCGTGGGTTTTAATATGATTGACCTGCTGAAAGCGTTGGATGATAAGATGCCGAACTTTGCCGGCATTAAATATACTCATGAAGATTTTATGGACTATCAAAGCTGCATCAACTTCCAAAACGGAAAGTACGATATGCTTTGGGGGCGCGACGAAAATATGCTTTCGGCCCTGGCCGTAGGTGCTAAAGGCGCTGTGGGTAGTACCTTTAACTACGCCGCACCACTCTACCACCGGCTTATCGCAGCTTTTAACAATAACGAATTGGAACTTGCGGGCCAACTGCAGCAAAAGGCTATTGATATGATCAGGTTGCTGGGGAAATATGGGGGGATAACGGTGGGTAAATCGTTTATGAAGCTCACCGGCTTCGATTTTGGTAACTTTCGCCTGCCCCTGCAAAATATGACTCCGGAGCAATTTGAACGTTTTAAAGCTGATGTTGCGGCGATTAACTTTGATGAGTTCAAGTCGCATTTGGACGCTGCAAACAAGTTGTGATTAATATGAAATCGAAAAAGGTTATTTTCTTATTCTTTATTTGCCCTATGCTCATCGCTCATCATACGATCGCCCAGCATACTGATGACCTTCATATTTCCTGGTCACAAGCAGCTTTATTACCTGATCTATCTGGCGTGAAACAAATTGGAGTCGCCGGGCCTTTTGCCGGCTTAAGCAACGGAGTCATGCTGATCGCCGGCGGGTCAAACTTTCCTGGAGCAAAGCCATGGAACGGCGGGAAAAAAGTCAATAGGCGTGAGATTTATTTACTTTCTAAATTGCACGGCGCTGCTTTTAAATGTATAGCTTTAAATCAATACTTGGCTGAAGGTATGGCCTATGGTGCAAGTGTAACCACTTCAAAAGGAATAGTGTGCCTTGGGGGAGAGACCGATGGGGCTAATTGCAGCACCAAAGCATTTTTAATGCGATGGGATGCTCACAGGCGTATAGTAGTTTTTGATGATTTACCGCCAATACCCATTGCAATAGCTAACGCCAGCGCTACAGCTATTAACGGTACCGTATATTTATTTGGCGGCGAAAAGAAGGGTATCCCAGTCGATAAAGCATTTTTGCTGGATCTGAATAACAATCATCCAAAATGGAAAAGCATTCCTCCTTTGCCCATAGCCATGTCGCACTCGGTAGCCGTGCCGCAATCCAACAAACACTACTCCTGTATTTATGTAATAGGTGGCCGTAGCGCTACTGCATCCGGCATCAGTCACTTGCACGGAACTACTTTTTGCTTTGATCCCGTACAACAAAAATGGTCGCGGTTAAGTGACATAAGCGATGGTAAGAAGGCCACCAATTTATCGGCAGCAACAGCCATAGCAATAGGAGATGACCGGATTATATTGATAAGCGGTGATAAGGGCGACATCTTCCATAAAATAGAAAGCTATAATGCAGCTATCAATAAAGCGGCGACTGAAAGCGAAAAAAAGGAACTGCAGACAAAAAAGATGGAACTGATAACCCATCATCCAGGCTTTAGCCAGGATGTTTATTTATACAATACGGTAACGGATCAATGGCGAAAGCTGCACAAACTTCCATTTCATGGCCAGGTTACCACCACGGCTGTAAAATGGGGAAACAACATCCTCATTCCGGGAGGCGAAATTATGCCGGGAACACGTACAGCCGCCATAACTTTAGGCTTAATAAGTAAATCATGAGCCTCCTATTTACCAATACTTCCAAGCAAGAACGCAGAAGCTACCCCTGGGTGGTTGTTGGATTACTGTGGGGTGTTGCTTTACTCAACTACATGGACCGGCAAATGCTGTCGACCATGAAACCTGCTATGCAGATTGATATTCCGGAGTTAAGGTTTGCAACAGACTTCGGCTATCTGATGTCAATCTTCCTGTGGATATACGCTATAATGAGCCCGGTTTCGGGCGCTATTGCAGATCGCATCAATCGTAAATGGCTCATTATTCTTAGCTTATTTGTTTGGTCTGCAGTAACCTTTACCATGGGGTATGCGAAAACCTTTAATGAGGTGTATTGGCTAAGAGCCCTGATGGGGGTAAGTGAAGCCTTATACATTCCGGCCGGGCTTTCGCTCATCGCCGACTATCATTCCTCTAAAACCCGATCATTAGCCATCGGTATACATATGACAGGCCTATATATCGGGCAGGCATTAGGCGGTTTCGGCGCTACTGTAGCAGCCAGATTTTCATGGCAGGCTACTTTTCATGATTTCGGCTTTGTCGGCATTTTATACTCCCTGATACTGATCCTCTTTCTACGCGAACAGCGCGACGGAAAAACAGCTAGGAATAACACTGGGCAGGAGCCGAAACAAGGTCTTGCGCAGAATCTCACATCCTTGATGTCAAATCCGTCATTTTGGGTAATCCTGTTTGTTTTTGCAATTCCGAGTTTACCCGGTTGGGCCGCTAAAAACTGGTTGCCAACGCTTTTCGCCCAAAACTTAAATATTACAATGGCAGAGGCCGGCCCGTTATCAACTATTACTACTGCGTTGTCATCATTAACCGGCGTCATTGCAGGTGGTCTATTATCAGACAGATGGGTACAGCACAATATACGGGCAAGAGTTTATACCAGCGCCATCGGGCTATCACTCACTATTCCTGCATTACTCTTGCTGGGATTTGGCCATACCTTATTTACCGTTACAGGTGCAGCCATCTGTTTTGGATTGGGTTACGGCATGTTCGATGCCAATAACATGCCCCTGTTATGTCAGTTTGTTTCGCCCCGGGCAAGAGCCGCTGGTTATGGTTTAATGAACATGACAGGTGTGCTCTGCGGAGCACTCATCACCAGCCTGCTCGGAAAATCCTCTGATGCTGGTCATTTAGGCAGCAGCTTCGCCATGCTGGCCGGAGTAGTGCTGCTTACGCTGGTTATTCAGTTGCTGTTCCTGAAACCAAAAGTTGATGAAAATGCTTGATACGAGAAAGAAATTAACTTATTGGTTGGTAGCTGCTTTTCTGCTGATCAGTTTATCGGCCATTGCGCAGGTGGATAAGATAAAAATAGGCTGTATTGGCAATTCTGTAACTTACGGTTACACGCTCACCGAGCGCGAGAAAAATTGCTATCCGGCCAGGTTACAAATATTATTGGGCGATAAATATCTTGTCAAGAACTTTGGACACAGCGGAGCCACCCTGCTCAAAGAAGGTCATCATCCTTATTATAAAACTACCGAGTTTGCCGCTGCATTGGCCTTTAAGCCTGATATTGCCATCATAAATCTTGGGCTCAATGATACAGACCCCCGTGACTGGCCCGATCATCGTTTAGATTTCGCTGCAGATTACGCCTGGTTGATTGAACAGGTAAGGAAAGCAAATCCCGAAGTGAAAATATATATCTGCCGGCTTACGCCTGTTTTTAGCGGCCATCCGCGATTTAAGTCCGGCACGAGGGAGTGGTATGACCAGATACAGAAGCTAATACCGCAAATTGCCGTGGTAAATCATACCGCACTTATCGATTTGCACACACCATTATATGATCGTCCGGATCTGTTTGCGGATAATATTCATCCCAATGACGAGGGTGCAACTATCATAGCCCGCACAGTTCAACAGGCGCTTACTCAAAATTTCGGAGGCTTAAAGTTGCCAGAAGTATTTGCCGATCATCTTGTTTTACAGCGCAACCGGCCTATACCCATATATGGAAAGGCAAACGGTGGTGATAAGATAGTGGCTCGTTTTGCCCGCCATGAGTTAACGACCATCACAGACAATAAAGGCGAATGGAAGGTCACTTTTCCAGCTATGCAGGCAGGAGGGCCTTATCAAATCGAAATAAAGGATAAAGAGACTTCCGTCATCCTCAAGGATATATTGGTTGGCGATGTATGGCTATGTTCCGGACAATCCAACATGGCGTTTCCGTTAATAAAATCGGCAAATGCAGAACAAGAGCTTCAACACGCCGGTCATAACGGGCAACTGCGCTTATATAAACTACAGGTATCAGCAGAAACTGACGCGGTTAAATGGGACACCGATGTTTTGAACAAGGTCAACCGGCTGCAATATTTTTCCGGAACCTGGCATAAAAGCGATGCTGCATCTGCGGCGGGCTTTTCAGCTGTGGGCTGGTATTTCGGCAAAAAACTATTGGAGGAAGAGCACGTGCCCATCGGGTTGATCCAAGTTGCAGTAGGCGGCTCGCCAGTCGAATCATGGATAGACCGCTCTACCCTGGAGCACGATAACCTGCTGGTTGACGAACTAAACAATTGGCGAAAATCAGATTTCCTGATGGAATTTTGCCGGAACAGGGCCGATACCAATTTAATGCTGGCTGCGTCAAACAAACAGCGTCATCCTTATGAGCCTTGTTATAATTACGAGGCGGGTATAAATCAGCTTACGCCTTTCCCGATAAAAGGCGTGATATGGTACCAGGGCGAGAGTAATGCTCATAATCCAGAATTGTATAGGTATACCTTTCCGCTTCTCGTTAAAAGCTGGCGGCAACACTGGGGATATCAGTTGCCATTCTACTTTGTGCAGTTATCGGCTATTGATCGCCCGTCATGGCCTGTTTTCAGGAACATGGAGCGTGCTTTTCAAAACCAGGTGCCAGACTGCCATTTCGTGGTTAGCACAGACCTTGGCGATTCACTCCAGGTGCATTATACCCATAAGAATCCGGTTGGTGAGCGCCTGGCCTTACAGGCGTTGCATTATACCTATCATAAAACCATTATTTCTGATAGCCCTGATGCACTGTACGCGGTAAGAAAGGGGAATAAGATTGTGGTTACTTTCCCGAAAGGACAAATCTTAGCCACTAGTGACCAAAGGGCGCTTAACGGGTTCGAAGTAGTTAATGATCAGGGACAGCGGCTGGTTGTGCACGGCGCAATCAAAAGTAACCTGGTCGTCTTAACCATACCGGCGGGAGAAAATATTAAGTCTGTATGGTATGCTATGCAACCTTTTACAAGGGCAAATCTAATCAACCAGGCGGGGTTGCCGGCGTCAACCTTCGCTATGGATCTGTCAGATAAATCTATTCAATAATTAATGATGAGTTATACAAACAACGAGCTGATTGAACTCGAGAATTTTTATCGGGCACAATTGCTAAATGATACGATACCATTTTGGTTTCCCCGGTCTGTTGACCGCGAATATGGAGGGTATTTACTGATGCGCGACGGCGATGGCAGCCTCATCGATGATGATAAAGCGGTGTGGATTCAGGGCCGTGCCGCGTGGTTGTTGGCCACACTTTACCATACTGTTGAACCGAGAAACGAGTGGTTGGAAGGCGCGAAGGCGGGCATCGATTTTCTTAATAATTATTGCTTCGATACAGATGGCCGCATGTTTTTCCATATGAGCCGTCAGGGGGAGCCAATACGCAAAAGAAGATATTTCTTTTCCGAAACTTTCGCTTTAATAGCCATGGCCTCCTATGCCAAAGCAAAAGGAGATGAGCAAATGGCGATCCGTGCAAGGAAGCTTTTTGGCCAGTGTATCGAATATGCAACCAATCCGTCGCTGCTACCGGCAAAATTTACCAATCTACGGCCATCCAAAGGGATAGGTGTTCCAATGATTATGATCAATACCGCGCAACAAATTCGCGCCACCATCGGCGATCCGCGCTGCGATGAATGGATCAGTAAATGGATTGAAGAAATAGCAACCGATTTTGTAAAGGACGATATCGCCTGCGTAATGGAACAGGTGGCCCCCGATGGCCGTATCATCGACCATATTGACGGCCGTACCTTGAACCCCGGTCATGCCATTGAAGGCGCCTGGTTTATCCTCCAGGAAGCCAAATACCGAAATAATAACCCCGAACTCATCCGGCTGGGCTGTAAAATGCTGGATTATATGTGGGAGCGTGGCTGGGATAAAGTATATGGCGGCATATTATACTACCGGGATGTTTATGGTAAGCCCGTGCAGGAATATTGGCAGGATATGAAATTCTGGTGGCCACATAATGAAGCTATTATTGCCACCTTATTGGCTTATACCCTAACCGGAGAAGCCAAATATGCGCAATGGCATCAATTGGTGCATAATTATGCTTATGGTCATTTCCATGATAAACAACATGGCGAATGGTTTGGCTACCTGCACCGTGACGGGAGCGTGGCGCAAGCCGCGAAAGGTAATCTATTTAAAGGCCCTTTTCATCTGCCCCGGCAGGAGTGGATCTGTATGCAAATACTTAAGGAATATCTAAACCAATAACAAAATGAGCAAAGCATTGATTATTTTTCTATTACTGCCATTCTGGGCTTTAGCGCAGGAAAACACCACACCGGTTTTCATTTCAGGCACGGAGGGCTATAAAAGCTTTCGGATACCGGCCATCATCAGGGCACCAAATAACGATCTGCTTGCCTTTGCCGAAGGCCGGGTCAATGGCGCGGGTGATTTTGGTAAAATTCGGATTGTCGCAAAGCGGAGCAGCGATAACGGCGAAACCTGGAGCGCTTTACAAGTTGTGGCATTAAACGATTCGTTACAGGCAGACAATGCCGCGCCTGTCGTAGATATGACGGATCCGGCCTATCCAAAAGGAAGAATATTTCTGTTTTATAACACCGGTAATGTATCGGAATCACAATTGCGCAAAGGCTTGGGCGTGCGGGAGGTTTGGTATAAAACCTCAGCTGATAACGGCCAAACGTGGTCTGCCCCCGTAAATATTACTTTGCAGGTACATAAGCCCAAGCAGCCGCATTTCAACCAGGCTTATCATTTTCCCGAAGACTGGCGCAGTTACGCCAATACGCCAGGGCATGCTATTCAACTTACACACGGCAAATACAAAGGCCGGATATATGTAGCCGCTAATCACTCAGCCGGTGAACCCGAGCCTCATTATGCTGATGGCAGGGCCTTTGGCTACTATACCGACGACCATGGTAAAACATTTAAGATCAGTGAAGATGTAGCTGTTCCTGGCGGTAATGAAGTCATGGCGGCAGAATTGTCCGGTAATAAGCTGATGCTCAATATCCGGAACCAGCGGGGAAATATCAGGTGCCGCATCATTGCAGTCAGTCCTAATGGTGGACAAAAGTGGAAAACTATCTATTTCGACCGCAATTTGCCAGACCCCGTTTGCCAGGGAAGTATATTAAGCCTGGGCAAAAAGACGATTGCTGTTTGCAATGATGCGGATACCATCCATAGAAATAACCTCACTGTTCGTTTAAGTTTTGATGAAGGGAAAACCTGGAAAATCAGTAAAGCTATTGCTAGGGCGCCAGCGGGATATCAAGGTGATTTTTCGGCGTATTCAGACTTAGTCTCATTGCCCGGTAGAGAGATAGGTGTGCTCTACGAACGCGATAATTATGGAAAAATAGTTTTCACCACAGTTAGCTGGTAAAAGATGACCAAAAGCACCTGGTTTAGTTTACTGCTAATTATGTTGGCCTTACCCGTATTCGGGCAGATCCGGTTACCATTATATCCCGATTCCCTATTCTCTACTTATTATCAGCAGCGTGTTACGCATTTCAGATCGCTCTCAAAAACAAAGGGCGATTGCATCTTTTTGGGCAACAGCATCACGGATGGGGCGGAGTGGGATGAGCTTTTTGCTGACTGCCAGATAAAAAATCGTGGTATAAGTGGTGATATTACTGCCGGGGTGATTCACCGCCTGGACGAGGTTACCGGTCGTAAGCCGGCAAAAATCTTTTTACTGATCGGCACCAATGACCTTTCGCGCAATATAAAACCGGACAGTGTACTCAGCAACGTGATGCTGATCGCTGATTATGTGCATCAGCAAACGCCCGCTACCCAGCTGTTTATTCAAAGTCTATTACCCGTGAACGCTATTTATAAAAAGTTCACTACCCATACCGATAAAGGCGCAGCGATAAACCGGTTAAATTCCTTGTTAAAGCAAAACGCCGGCCGCCATGATTATCGCTATATTAATATCCACGACGCATTTTGCGATGCCGAAGGCCAAATGAACGCGCAATTGACCAACGATGGCTTGCACCTGAAGGGCGAAGGATATTTGCTTTGGAAACACCAGATCTATCCCTACGTCTGTGGATTGCAGCCGAAGCCATCGCTCATCCCGGCACCGCGGCAGCTGCAATGGGAGGATCGCTTATTTCCCGCCTATCGATCTCGTACGATTGTTATCCAAAGTGAAAAACTGCGAAACGAAGCGGCTTATTTACAGCAAGAACTAGTGCAAAAAGGTATTCAGACACAAATAAACGCTGCTGGCGATTTAGGACCAAAAATTGAATTGAAATTAGGGAACGTTCATGCTTTAAACCTGCCTGATGAGGCTTACCATCTGTCAGTAAATCAGCAACGAGTATGCATTACAGCCAATACGCCTCAGGGCATATTTAACGGTATACAAACGCTGCTTCAGTTGCTGCGCGACAACGTTATCATAGACGGCTGCGATATAACAGATTGGCCTGCATTTTCATGGCGCGGATACCTAGTTGATGTAGGTCGTAATTTTCAATCGGTAGCGCTTCTCAAGCAGCAGATCGATAAAATGGCTTTGTATAAACTCAATGTTTTCCATCTCCATCTCACAGAGGATATCGCCTGGCGGCTAGCTATAAAACAATACCCGCAGCTTACCGCGCCACAAAATATGCTACGCGATAAGGGGGCGTATTATGGCGAAAACGATATGAAACAATTAATGGCCTATTGTCGGGTAAGGCATATCGAATTTATACCGGAAATAGATATACCCGGCCACAGTGGCGCTTTTAAGCGTTGTTTTAATGTGGACATGCAAAGTGACGCAGGAATGGCTATCCTGAAAAAAATCTTCAAAGAGATACTGGAAACCTATCATTTTAAATACATACATATAGGTGGAGATGAAGTAAAGATTACCAACCCGAATTTTCTGTCTGAGATGATCAAATTTATCCATCAATATCACACCGAAACGATTGGATGGAGCCCCGGCGGAGACTTGCCGCAAGGAACTATACGTCAGCTGTGGTCGGCAAATGAGACATTAAATCACTCCACCCGATATATTGATTCGCGGCATTTATACCTTAACCACCTAGATCCCCTGGAAAGCGTGGTCACGATCTTTAATCGCGAGCTGGACAATGTTCAGCGAGGCGACGCGTATCATATTGGAGCGGAAATCTGCTTATGGAATGACCGCGCCGTCAATGATGAGGCGGATCTGTTGCGTATGAACCCTGTTTATCCGGCTATGCTGGCGTTCGCAGAGCGGAGTTGGTGCGGTGGCGGCGAACGTGGCTGGACAGCTGCGCTGGGTGTTCCAAATTCTGGCAAAGTCAACACATTTGGTGAGTTTGAAGCCCGGCTGTTGGACCAGCAAAAGGAAAACTTTAGAGGGTTGTTTTTTCCGTATCAGCAACAGAGGGATATGGTATGGACGCTATATGGCCCGTATCAAAACGATGGTGATCTTTCAAAACAATTTGCCCCGGAACAGAACGGCGACAATAAATTAGCGCCAGCCCTGAGCGTAGTTGGCGGCACTATTATTTTACGGCATTGGTGGTATCCGCAGGTACAGGGAGTTCTCAGTGATCCGAAAGAGAATACAACCTGGTATGCGAGCACGCGGCTATGGAGCGATAAAGATACCTCAACAGGTTTTTGGATTGGATTTAATAACTTCTCCCGGTCCTATGCGACCGATTCACCGCCGGTGGGTCAGTGGGATGATAAGGGTAGTGCCCTATGGGTGAATGGTAAGCTGATTTCTCCGCCGGTTTGGAAACACGCCGGCGCCAAAGGCAACTTAGAAATGCCATTGGTTGATGAAGGGTATGCATTTAGGAAGCCCGCTTATATTCTGCTGAAGAAAGGCTGGAACACGGTGTTAGTCAAGTTACCGGTCGGCGGTTTTACTGGTAAAGACTGGAATAATCCGGTGAAATGGATGTTTACTTTCGTGTGCGAAAAATGCAAGGCAGCATCTGATCCCTAATCTTCTGAAAAAGAAGGGGCAAGCTTTGATCACTCATCTTTCAGGTATTTATATGTTTTTACATATAACTTAAAGGGCTTTATCGCTACTATATGCAATTAGATATAACTTGCTGTATTTGTTGTAGGGTATATGTAATTGCATATAATATGAAAGGTTTAGCTGGTTTTGTAAAAGAAAAACGTAAGGAAGCGGGGCTAACACAACAGGAGTTTGCCTATAAGGCGGGAGTAGCTTTGACGGTTATCCGTAAAATAGAACAAGGAAAAGGAAACTTAAACCTGGAAAACGCCAATCAGGTCCTGAAAATGTTTGGACATGTGTTAGCACCTGTTGAAGGTAAAGCGGTAAAGTCATCCTAACGTATCAGTAATCATGAGGCAGGCAGCGATATATTATGGTGATACCCTCGCCGGTATACTCAACGAGACTGATGATGGATTATATCAGTTCCAGTATACCTCTTTTTATTGTGAGCACTTTCCCAATCAATTTCTGACGTTTACTATGCCTGTAAGGCTGGCCTCTTATATCGACAAGCGTCTCTTCCCGTTCTTTGAAGGACTGATACCGGAAGGATGGTTACTGGATATCGCGTCGAAAAACTGGAAGCTGAACATTAATGACAGAATGGGTCTGCTGCTGGCTTGTTGCCACAATTGCATCGGTGCAGTAAGTGTTATACCAAAGAGAACCGGCGATGAGTAAAATGTGTTTGTATTGCTATGAGTTACTTACCCGTGACGGTGACTTTCATGAAAAGTGTAGTCTCCGTTTTTTTGGCACTAAAATTCCTCCAGTTTTTGACTATTCACCGATCAAATGGCTGATTTAGCAAAAAATGTCGTCGAAAGAAGTGTTGCAGTCCCCGGCGTGCAACCTAAATTATCCCTCACGATTATCAATGATACTTTAAATGAGGGTGATAGGGGAAGGTTGACCGTAGCAGGGGCACTTGGTGGTCATTATATCTTTAAACCACCAACATCCCATTACCCCCAAATGCCCGAAAACGAACATGTTACGATGCGGATCGCTGAACATGCTTTCCGGATCAATATCGTTCCATCAAGCTTAATCCGACTTGTTTCCGGCGAACTTGCCTATATCACCAGGCGAATTGACCGCACCGCCGCCGACGATAAAATACATATGGTTGATATGTTCCAAATTCTAGAGGCTTTCGATAAATACAGAAGCTCTATGGAGCGGGTCGGCAAAGCCATCGGCAGTTATTTTTCAAATATCCTGCTGGACCAGTTATCTTTTTTTGAACTGACTATTTTCAGTTACTGAACTGGTAACAGCGATATACATTTAAAGAATTTTTCAATGATTATCAGTAACGGCAATTGGGTTTTAGCTCCGGCATATGACCTGTTAAATGTTGCCATTGTTTTGCCTGAAGATAAGGACGAGCTTGCGCTCACGCTGGACGGCAAAAGGCGAAAGTTTAAAAAAGAACACTTTGAACAATTCGGTAAAGGTTTGGGCTTAACCGACCGCCAAATTTCGAACGTCTTTAAACGCTTCGTCAAGGAACAGGATAAAGCCAATCAATGGTTAGAAAAATCATTTTTGTCCTGTGAAATGATAACGGCCTATAAAACCCTGATGAAGGAGCGCATCGATAACCTGTTTTAAATGACATCACACCGGAGCCATCGGGTGACTTAAACGAGCCCTATAGTGCTTGTATCTTTAAAGCACATGACCACGTTGATCAGGGTGGAACCATCGAGCTGACGTCAGTGATTAATCCTGCCGAAACATAGGTAGCTGGTGGACGTTTACCTTGAAGGGACTAGTCACAACCGTTTGATTTGACTGATTAATTTTTCCAGGGTTTGAATCGCAACGATTTTGTCATGTTCTTCAAATTTATAAGTACTGCCTCTTGCGCTTTTCCACGAAACGTCCTTTTTCTGTTCGGTGGAAACAAACGGCATGATACTGCGAAAGATCGCACTAAGTGATTTAGCAATGAGCAGCTTGGTGTCATCCGCTGCTTTCAGAATAACTGCAATCTGGTCAACACTCAGTTTTACTAACACTTTATACAGGGTGCTGCCGTTACCGGTGGCCGTGATCGAGGGACATCTTTGTTGAAGCAGGTAGCGCGCGTACCGCTTTTGTATGCGCCTTTGCAGATCGTCAAGGCCCATTAAAATCAATTCACCCGCTTCCGAAAGCTGATGATCATCTCCATAGCCAGCCAGATTCTCACGCGCCTGATTTTGGAGGTTATCGATCGCTTCCAGGTAAGCATTTACTACGGGAGCGATCTGATTAGGCGTAAACAGGCCAAAAGTCTGGCACTTTAAAATGACAAAAACCCGTTCAAGTTCCGCTGAAAGTGTTGTCAAATCGACGGTAGACGGAGGAACATAGGAACGTCGGTAAGGGTTGAAATTAATTTCCACGAGTTCGTCGAGCTGTGCAAAAGGGTAGTTGGTGGGTTTGATCTGTTCCATATCTTCACGAATTTGCGCGGGCGAACAACACCCGCATGGTAATATATTCCCTGGTAGCCCGGGAATCGCCGATAGTAATCCCTACCTGAGCTACCCAGGAATGCTTATTAAAAAGTAATGGAAGACGAGCATAGATCGTTGACGTTGAAAACTATCAATGCGCCGTCTTTCACAATCAAAAGATGTGTGCTTATCGTCTGGCAAACAATCCTGGCCACGTTAGCTTAATCGCCAGCAGGAGAATCGATCGGGAAATCGCCTTTGAGGAGGCGGGTCTGCGAGCGCGTCTCCTTTAAGGATATGAGCTAACGATTTTTGGCGAAATATGGGGTGAACGAGATGGCAGTGGTCCATTAAGACTTTGATCGGTCTGCGGTTTGGCACAACGTGGTTAACATTTGAATTATTCAATAATCCAACGGCGGCCTTCTTATTACGCTTATTGCGGGAGTATTCGGCTTTTTTCATAGTAGATTGATCTGAAATAAATTGTAAAAGGATACACTATATTAAATAATAGTTAATAAAAGTAATTTCGGGCGAAGTTTAAGAAAAATCAAATCAACGTGTACCGAATAACTGGCTAACCATACCGGAAAACCTGCAGAAGTACCATTGTTAATACTCGTATACAATTAGGACGGGAAATAACTATATCAGGACAACCGTTGCATGGTTAATTCCCTGGCATAAAACTCGTTCCGGTGGCGCAGCTGTTTTTCGCCTTTAACCTACCTTTTCCCTATTCCGCCGAAGGTTATCTCCTGTCTAATTTGGTTTTGATATAGAAAACATACCCTTGCGTATAAAAAAGCCGGATCCAATGGTCTGAATAAATTCTTTTGGGGCGAACTACAGTTCAATAATCGTTGTTATGGCCATCCAATTGTTTACTACTGCTGTGTTGCGCACTCCCGCATTTGCTACCCAGGACGAATTAATTGCCCAATGGAAAGCATTAAAGGCATTAATCTCGGAAGCCTCGCCGGCATTTTACCAGCAAATACAAAATGTTGAGGCTGAGGAATTGAAAACGCTGCCCGAAAAAATTCAAACGACCATCCGAAAATATTTTAACCGGGCTCGTTTTCGCCCGACGCCTTTCGGCGGTTTTGCGGCCATTAGTCCAGTCGTTGTCGCCAGCGGGAAGCAGCCACTGGTCACGTTAAAAAATGAAATCAAGCGTTTGCAGCTGCCTGACTGGAAGCTTATCGTAGAAGAGTCGGCCATAAAAGTCAACTTACGAAATGAGAGCCAGCTACAAGCGAATGCGACGATCTATCGCGTAGGGGAGGAGCTCAGGTATATCGGCAGGGGGAGTGGCGGTTTTCAACTAAACACGGTTGCCGGCAATGAGTTAATTTACAGTATCATTAATTTTTGTAGGAAAACCGCCTCGGTAGCCGAAACGATAGGGGCGTTAATGAATCAATTTGGATTGGAGGTGGAAGTGTTGAGCGATATCCTGCAGCAACTGATCGACCTGGAGATTCTGTTTATTGACAGCCGGCCGAATATAACCGGCCTTGACTATACCTTACGCCGCCCCTTGCACAATTTGCCCGGTGCCGTTTACCGCATTGATCAGCGTGCTGTTGAAAATCATGCCATTCAGGCCGAGATTTTCGACGATCTGGGTGAGTTTTTACAGTGGTGGCATGACATCTTGCCGAACCGCCCACAACCCGATTTGAAAAATTTCATGCAAGCTTTCCGGCAGCGCTTTGGCGAGACCAGCGTCCCGCTCGCCGAGGCGCTGGATCCCGAATTAGGGGTCGGGTACCTCGGTCTGGAAGAAGAGGTGACGGCCTCCCTGGATCATCAATTATTACCGACTGGAAAGCAGACCGGGGCCAATGGCGAGACCTCCGGGGGACTATTGAATAGTGAGTTATTGACATACTTACGCCATGGCATCGGCAAAGGTGACCCGATCCGGTTGGAAGCGTTTAAGGCGACCGCTGCAAAACATCGCTACCCTTTGCCGAATACTTTTTCTGCGCTGGTGAGTTTCCAGGACGGTGTGCCGGTCCTGGAAAATGCGGGTGGCTGTACCGGGAACGCCCTGCTCGGACGTTTTACACTGGCTGGAGATGTTTTTAAAACGATGGCGGTAAAGCTGGCCGCTATAGAGCAGTCTGCAAATCCGGATGTCTTATTTTTTGAAATCGCTTATGCAGGGGAACCTGAGATTGATAATATTAACCGGCGGTATAGTCCTTATGATTACGAGCTGCCGCTGCTGACCTGGTCGTTAAGTAAGCATCCCATCCGGTTAGCTGATATTTACGTTTTCCTCGAGGGGGAGGAAATCATCCTGTGGTCTGCAGCGCACGGTAAACGAATGGTGCCCAGGTTAAGCTCCGCCTATAATTTCAAAAGATCCAATCTCTCGGTTTTCAGATTCCTATGTGACTTGCAGTTTCAGTCGGTTGAGGTGGACCTGAACTTTAAATTAAACGAGCTGATTCCGGAATGTGAAGAATATCCAAGGGTATATTTTAAAAACGTCATTGTTTCTCCCGCGATGTGGCAAATCCCGGTTCGCTTTAAGCAGCTAAGTGCGGGGGAAAATCGGGATGCTGTTCCTGAATTGGCTGCTTGGCTCAGCCGCGCCGGCGTGAGCCGGTGCTTTAAATTCGGTGTACAGGACCAAACCTTAGTGTTTGACCGCTTTGACCGAAAGGACTTATCATTGTTCCTTAACCTATGCCGGCAGGAGCAATACCGGAATTTGCTGATCTCGGAAACCGGCGTTGCATCGGGGATAACAGTCAACGAAGGAGGCCAATCCTATTGCGCGCAGGTTGTACTTAATTATTACCATCGCGCACGTGTTTATACCACACCGGCTACCCTTGACCTGCAGAGGCGTATCTTGAGTCAGATGCATTCGGCTTCAAGATCGCTTTTTTTGCCGGGTAGCGACTGGATGTATTTCGAAATCTATAGTCATCCCATCAGAAGCAACGGCATCCTGCTTCAAGAGTGCCGCGCTTTCATTACCAGCAACGATAGGCTAGTCGATAAATGGTTCTTCATTCGTTACGACGCGCCATCGCCCCATATCAGGTTGAGGTTAAAGCTCAAAGCCAAGCGGGATGCCGGAATATTGCTCGCCTGCTTTGAGCGGATGCTGAGACCTGCCATACAAAAGAAATATATTTATGATGTTCAGGTAAAAAGTTATTTTCCCGAATACCAGCGTTACGGTTTAGCCGGTATGGACGTAGTAGAAACTATTTTCTGGCTCGATTCGATTTATGTCCTTTCTTTATTGGCCGAGCAGCACTCCCTGGAAATGTTGTACACCGTAACCTTGCAATTCATGGATCAGGTTTTTTCCTGTCTTTACTTTAGTTTGGAGCAAAGAATGGACGTAGTACGAAAAATAGCGGCGGTCTTTGCCAATGAATTTGAATGGAATACAGCGGCATTTAAAGTGATCAATACCCGCTTCAAGCGAATCAGTGCAAACTTTGATCCTGGTGCATCTATGGACGAGCTAAAAATTGCTGCTCAGCTTTTCAGCCGGATCAGGCAGGTCTGCGGCCGGCATGATCTTGAGCCGGTGTTGATGGAAAAGCTTGTGACCGATATGATCCATATGCATATTAACCGGCTGTTCTCAAGCTATCAGCGGGCGCATGAAGGTATTCTCTACCAATATTTGTTCCGTTATCTGAAGATGTACGCTGGTCGGTCAATAAATCAGCAGGTATCGTGATACTGATGCGAAAGGATGTGCGGTCGGATGTTTGGAGGAAGGTATACCCATATTGGCCATAAGCATATTTCAACCGCTGCTGGATATTGTTTAAGCCGCTGCCGCCGCGGGCTTTAGGTTCATGAAAATCGCTGACCGCATTAATGGTATCAATACAAAGCTGTTCATTTCTTACTTTAATCGATAAAGACGCAGGTTGAGCAGCATCGCACAGATCAGCGTGTTTAAAGATATTTTCGACGAGTGTCAACAATACCAATGGTATGATATAAAGATTCCGATTGCCAGGAATATCGGTCGTAAAGCGAAAATATAAAGGGTCTTTCTTCCTTAGTTGAACCAATTGCCGGTAATGATGGACCTGTTCAATTTCATCCGCGAGTAACACGCAGTTGCCACGTTTACCAGTATCAATCGCAAAGCGCATCATATCCGAAAGCGAAATGATCGTGTTGGCAGCGACGGGCGACAAGGTTAATACATTATGGTAAATGAAATCCAGCGTATTGAAAAGGAAATGTGGATTAATTTGCGCCTTCAGCGAGTCGTTCTCCGCTTTTGCCAGTTTTTGCTCCATGGCTTGCCGGTCAATGATTTCCTGAAGCTGCTGCTTCTCCAGCTGGTTCGTCCTTTCCCTTTCCTGATAAAAATTCTTCAGGAAATAATAGCCTGTCCCAAAGCCTATAAAAAGCGTTGCCCGGTATAAGATTCTGAGCGCATAATCCGTTGTCAGGGCAAAATGTCCCTGAACCGTACTTATTCCGCTGTTGATAAGGGCCAGATCGAGCACGAAGCTTAATAAAATATAGGAGGCTATTTCACCGCCAAGTATGAGCGGTGTCCTCCAGAACGCATTTAATCTCCCCTTTAAACCCCATTTCAACACGAGATCGCTATGAACATAAAACAAGGTAATGGAGAGTAGATAATGGCCGGCATACGCAAGCGGGTGGCCGAAAACGCCGGACATGAGCCCGATGACCAGGCTTTCATAGGTGATAAACAGTGTCCAAACCAGGATATGAATTTTGAAGGCCTGGTAGGTTTCTTGCAGCAATGTTTTCATGGCGATTCATCCTTTCGTATCGGAAATTCCGGGTTTCGAATAACCTGCTTTAAGCGTGCCGTTCAGTACCCTAAATTTCCTAAAAATATTCATTATGAAAAATTCAAAAATTAAAATCGTGCAAGTACCGCTGTTTAATTACACGGCTCCCGCCCACCTTCGTCTGACCGGAGCTTTTGACACAACTACCGATCCGACGACGACCGTTGTTCAAACTACGGTGAGCACCTCGATCATCGCCATGCGATGAAGCTGCTACTCAAGACGGGTTTTGACACGTCTTGAGTAATTTGTTTTGTATAAACTGCTGGAAGGAATTCCTGTACACATCCCCGACCGTAAATTCCAGTCCGTTATCCATTCTCACACTATTACCGGTTATTGACTCAATATGGCTTTTGGCAATGATAAAGCTGCGCTGAAACTGAACGAAGTCAGGATATTTCGTTAAAGTCCTGGCAATTTCCCTGAGGGACATATAAGTTAGCACTTTCTTCTGTACCGTATGCAGGAGTACATAATTCTGCTGGCTCTCCACGGCGACAATGTCCCTGTGCCAGACCTTTACCAGTCTATGCTGTTCATGCTTGTTTTTGACAAAAAAATATTCCTCCATTTCCGGCCCGGCCGGAGGGAGGAACTTAAGATCAGCCAGCGTCTTAGTTACAGTGGCCATGAATTTCTGTAAAGTGAACGGCTTGAGCAGGTACCCATCCGCTTCTACTTCGAATGCTTCATAGCCATACTGCGTATAGGAAGTGGTAAAAATTAACTTTTGAGTTTTTGACCTAATGCTCTTCGATAACTGGATGCCAGTCATTTGCGGCATATGGATATCCAGCAGGATCAGGTCAACCGGGGGGATATCCTGAAAGTCGACGAGTGCCTTAACCGGGCTTTCGTAACTTTTAACTAATTCGAGGTTAGGCATTGCATTGATATAAGCAGCCAAACTATCAATAGCGTACCTGTCGTCGTCAATGATGATACATTTATACTTTTCCATTTCGATATTGTTTTTCGCCAAAAAATCACGGCGCCGTCCCAAAAAAGCAACTATTGGTTGAATTTTACGTGAAGAGACCGCGATTATTTCGGCGGAAAAGGCTTGTTTCGTCCAGAAAAAAGCCAAATTCGGAAAGGAACTGCAGTTTCGTTAATCCTGATGCGCAGTTTTTGCGTTTAACTATACGTAAAAAACCTGAGTCATATGTTACAGTGCGTAGTTATCGATGATGAAGAATTTGCCATTGAAGCCCTAAAGAAATACATAGACCTGTTACCGCAATTATCGATTGCCAGAGTCTACACAGATCCGCAAATGGCGTTAAGAGAACTGGCGAACGGAGAGGTTTACGATGTGCTGTTTCTTGATATTGATATGCCGATGATTTCGGGGCTTGAATTGGCCCGATTACTCAGGGGAACGGTCAGGAAACTCATATTTACTACAGCTCACCCCGAATTTGCCCTGGAAGCATTCGATGTGGAAGCAGATGCCTTTCTGCTTAAACCGTTTTCACTTTCCAAGTTTTCCCAGACCATTAGCCGGCTTTTCCCTGATGCAGATGTGGTTCAGGCAAGCGCCAGTGATTATTTCCTGGTCAAGAACAAAGATGAAGACCTGCGTATTGTGAAGATTAAGTTCGAGGAGGTTGTTGCTTTCGAGAGCATGCATAACTATATCAAAATTTACCAGACCAATGGCAAGCCGATTACGGCGTACCTGAACCTTCAGGATGTCCTGGAACTGGTTAAGGGAAGGGATAGTTTCAAGCAGTTTCACCGCGGTTTTGTGATCTCCACCGACTGGATCAGCTATATCGAAGGAAACACCCTGAAAATGGCGGGCAACCTCACGTTTAGCGTTGGGGACCGCTTTAAGGCGGAATTTAATGACTACCTGGCGAAGCGGTTAATCACCACGAACAGGAAGCGGTAAATATCTGAAAATAACGAAGGCAGTAGATAGGTAACATTTTAAACGTCCTTCAAAATTGATGAACATGTTGTACGGTATACCGATTGTTTTATTTCTCGGTGGCTGCGCATTGCGCTATTGGGTGGCCCGGCGGCGATTTTATCGTCGAAACAGTTTCGGCATTGAGGAGTTTTCAAGCTACGAACGATCCAAGTTGACCCATATATTCGAGGAATTGCTGACCTTTATCGCGATATTCCTGATCGTTGCTGCTCTATTGCTTACGGCAATAGTCTATAGCTTTACGCACTCCCAAAGGATGTAATTTGCAATTAGCGATTTTTGAGAAGCTCTAAAATTTCGTTGGATTTGTCGAGTAGCATAGAACCGAGCGTCTCTATCGTCGTATTTCGTTCGTTTAGCTGACTTTTTAGTAGATCAATAAGATCAGACTTCTCTCTGTTATCGCTTTGCAACAGCTCTATTTTATTTAATAACTCCTGCTTTTCTCTGTTTAATATGGTTTTTAGCGGGTCATTTTGGCCATAATAATCGAGAAATAAATCCTCGTTCAGGAGAACACAAAGTTTGGCGAGCCTATCTGAGTAAATATCTTTGTTGGGATATATTTTGGAGACAGTGCTAACAGAAATGTTGAGAGCATTAGCTATGGCCTTTTTATCCAATTTCTTTTCTTTGATTCTTCTTTGGATGTACTTGCCTAAATCGCTGCTTTCCTGCATCTCTCAAAAATCACAAACTATTTCCTAAGCGTTACTGTTTTTGTGTCCCAAAGTTTGGTATTATAATGACCAAAATTTGGAATATTGAGTTGGGATTACTAATATTGTTATTTAAGAATAATCAAGAGTTAAAGCTAAATAATGATAGATTTGTAGTCTTCTTGACTACTCACGAGCCTCGCCCGCAAATCTGGTAAATTTACACGCGACGGTAAGTGGAGCATTAGGCCCTATTATAGAATAGGGTCGGTGCTCGCTTATACCAATGTGTGTACCCTTTGAAAGAAGGGCGGCTTACCAGAGCCAGCGGCGTTGGACAGAGCGAGTTACCGGCCCTATTTTAATTAAAATAAGATAGTAATCCTCCAGTCCAAAGGCTTGAAACCAACAAGCTGATGGCAACTGAAAATTTAAATACAACATTTCTCGTTCAGCAAATGCAGCTCGGCAGTGAGCAGGCATTTACGCGGCTTTACGATTACTTTAGTACGCCCTTGTACCGGAACATCTTTCGTATGGTCAAAGACGAGGATATTACAGAAGAGCTGTTGCAGGACTTGTTCCTCAAGCTGTGGACAAAACGCCGTGACCTTGATCACCGCAAGCCGTTAAAACCTTACTTGTATAAAATTGCTGCCAGTCTGGTTTATAACCACTTCAGAAAAATTGCCCAAGACAAGCGCTTGGTCGACCAATTGATTTTAAGTACTGTAGATCATATAAGTAGCGTTGAAGACGAAATAGTTGGCAGGGAAGCTTTGGATTTGTTAAAGGAGGCTATAAACGGCCTTCCTCCACAGCGAAGACTGGTATTCACGTTATGTAAATTGGAGGGTTATAGCTATAAGGAAGTCAGTGAACGGCTTGGCATATCAGGCGCCACGATCAACGAGCATATTGTCAAAGCGAACAAGGCGATCAAGGATTTCTTTTTAACCCACCAGGATGTAGCCCTCGCGCTGTTCGCCATCAGTTTAATGAATGCTACCCAAGCTATCCATGATAACCTTATCCATTAAGGCCGCATTAAATTATGAATCATCAGGCTATTTCTGTTCCGACAAGAGTCTGTGATAATATCCCATCAACAGCTAATATATATCGCAAAATTAACATGAATAACTTTAATCTAAATACTAGTTGCTGGAAGCACGGAGAGCAAAAAGCTGTACTAACAATAAAGAACTAAATATTATAGGACATCGCTAGATCATAGGTCTATCAATGGATATTAAAGGAATTTAACTAAATTTTTTGCGACAACCAATGATAATCCTTTCTGATGTGTTTTAGGGTAAAATATATCCGTGAAAGATCAAGCAGTTTTATCGATTCTTATTAAAAAGTACTTCAATAACGACTGTACACCTGATGAAATCCGTCAATTGTTTGAATTGATCCGGGAAGATCAGCATGGTGATTTTTTAAAAAAGCTTGTTGCTGATGAGATGTCCGATAATGTCGGCAGGGTAGTAGACTATGAGTCGGAACAAGCAGCCATTGAAAAGATTAAGACCAGGTTGCTGGCCAAACTTTCAGCGGAAAGCCATAGGGACAAGAAGAATAACGATAAAATAAGGCCCTTGGTCCGTCCTAGCTCGTTTGTTGCGGCACTGTGGGCATTGTTCGCAGCGTTATTAGGCCTGCTGCTATACCAATACGGTCATCATCGTAGGCAAGTCGCTTTTCAGACGCTGGTAACGCCAAAAGGAAAAAGTCGTTTTGTACAATTATACGACGGGACAAAGATCTGGCTTTGTCCGTCCAGCACACTTCAATACCGAAACCGGTTGACGGGCAAAAACCGGGAAGTGACACTGAATGGTGAAGCTTTTTTTGAAGTGGCGAAGGATAAAACACATCCTTTTATTATCCATAGCGGACCGATGCAAACCAGGGTGGTCGGTACGTCCTTTGATGTAAAATCTTACCGCGGCTCAGCTCAGTATTGTGTAACCGTTGTCACGGGGATTGTACGCGTAGCGCTATCGGCAGGATCCAGCAACAAAATGACAGCCGTTGTTTTAAAGCCCAATCAGCAAACGACTTTCGACACTCGTGCCAATTGCCTGACCGCTGCGAAGGCGGCAAATACCAAGCCCGTACTCTATAGGCGTCAGGGTATTCTGGCTTACGACGGGCTGCCAGTAGCCGAGGTAATCGCGGATTTGGTGAGATATTATAACGTTTCGATTACGATACAAAATAAACAGGCAGGTTGCCTGTGTTATGGCCAGTTCGATTCGTCACGGCCTGTCGATATTACCCTCAGACAGGTAGCCGCGTCGATAGGTGCAATGGTTGAACAGCGAAAAGACGGATATGTCCTCAAAGGAGGATGCGATGAATGTCCATCCCATCTAATCCCGCATCCTGCGATAGATAACCCATCAGAAGCTTTTGATAATTAACAACTGCCGAACATGAAAAATTGCTTTATGGCCTTGCTATGGCCTTTGTGGCCGGCATGCCGGTGTTCACCTTCATCTGTGGCAGCTGTTTTATGCCATGCCAATTAACATATTCCTCAATTGAAAACCATACTTGATGCTATGTACCTAAAAACCAAACAAAAGGCAATTGTGCTGTTGCTGCTGCTTTACGCGTCCGTTCAAGCCATCCATGCCCAGGAACGAAACCGTCCCACGGCACTTGACAGAAAGATTACGATAGAATTTAAACAAAAATCATTGAAGGAGGCACTCGACCTGATCGCCAGTCGCGCTCACATCGTCATTATTTATAGCAGCGCAGGCGGGAAAACCAGCCGCACGGTAAGTTTGTATGAAAAAGATCAGTTGGTCGGCAAAGTGCTTAACGACTTGCTTGCGCCACTTCAGTTAACCTTCGAGCCGATTGACGGACGGATCGTTATCAAACCAAATTTCAGTGTTTTCCCACCGGGACTGCCAGGCGTCGGAAGCCCGCGTTTTTCCATTAGCGGTAAGGTCACCGGGGATAAAGATGAGCCCTTGTCGGGTGCCACCATCGGGGTGAACGGAGGTCACCTGTTAGCGACCGCTGGCAATAGCGGTGAGTTTGCCCTGCAAAATATTGCGGACGGTAGTGTGCTTCAAATTTCGTTCGTCGGCTATATCGCCCAGGACGTCGTCGTTCATGGACCCGCTTATTTGAATATTATGCTGCAGTCGGGCAACGCACAACTGAAAGAGGTATCGGTTTTGGCTACCGGTTACCAATACGTGCCAAAAGAGCGGGCTACAGGCAGTTTTGCCCAGCCAGTCAAACCGGAGTTTGAGGACCGGGTAGCTCCGGATGTGCTCTCAAAATTAAATGGTATTACCAGTGGCTTGGTATTTAATGCCAATACAACGACCTCCAAAGCCGGAAATGATATCAATATCCGGGGACGCAGCACCATCTTTGCCAATGATCAGCCCTTGATTGTGGTCGATAATTTCCCCTACAACGGTGATATCAATAATATTAATCCCAATGATGTCGAAAGCGTGACCGTACTCAAAGATGCGGCCGCAGCAAGTATATGGGGCGTCCGGGCAGGTAACGGCGTGATCGTTATCACGACAAAAAAGGGGAAAATCGATCAGCCGCTGTATGTTGCCTTTAACGCCAACATAACCGTGTTTAATAAACCAGACCTGAATTATAATCCGAACCAGCTCGATGCAGCGTCCTATATCAGCCTTGAACAATTTTTGTTCAGCAAAGGATATTATAACGGTAATATCAATAATACCACGACGGGGCCCGTCATTTCTCCGGCTGTTCAACTATTGGCGGCCAATCGCGCAGGCACCCTGTCAGCGGCGGACTTGAACAGCCAGCTCAATGCGTTGGGCGTGCTGAATGTCAATGATCAGCTCAGCCGGTACTTTTATCAGCGGGCATCCAACCAGCAATATGCGCTTAGCCTGTCAGGCGGTACTAAAAAAGCGATCTATTTTTTCTCGGCCGGATATGATCGAAACCGGTCCGGCATAGTCGATAATGCGAGACAGCGTATCACGATCAATTCCGCTAATACCTTTTACCTCCTTAAAAACCTCGAGTTAACAACCGGCGTAAACATCGTTCAGGCCAATGCGCAAAACGATGGCACACTTGCTGCCATCCAAACGCATCTTTTTCCCTATTCGCAATTTGCCGGGACGAGCGGTAATCCGGTAGCTATTCCTTATCAATATAACCAGCAATTTATCCAGGCAGAAGCAGCGAAAGGCTTTTTGGACTGGTCCTATATACCGTTAGCGGAGTTAGGAGGATCCAGTAATACCACGAAGACTTTCGATGCGCGGTTGGCAGGAGCACTGAAATACACGTTCGTCAAGGGCCTCGCAGCAGAAGTAAAATACCAGTACGAGAACACCAATGGCCAGAACAGGTTGTACCACAGTCAGCAGACCTATTATACCCGCAACCTGATCAATCAATTTTCAATACTGTCGGGTGGCCAGGTCAGCGGTTACAATATCCCTTTGGGCGGTATTTTAAGCCAGTCTAATATTAATGGCCTTTCGCAAAATTTCAGAGGTACATTAACGTATAACAGAACCTGGACCGATCACCAGCTCTCCTTACTGGCGGGGTATGAGTTGTCCCAAGTATCCGGTGATGGAAATAATGCCGTGTTATATGGTTACAATGACAATCTATCCACCTTTACCAACATCAATCCGCTGGCAAGCTTCGCCATGAACCCAACGGGCAGCGGGACTATTCCGAGCGGCCTGGCGATCAGTTCCACCCTGACCCGGCTGCGTTCATCATTTGCAAATCTCGCCTATACTTTTCGCGATCGATACACTGTCTCAGGAAGTGCCCGTGTCGATGGTTCCAATTACTTCGGGGTTGCTACGAATCAGAAAAGTGTGCCCTTGTGGTCGACGGGCGTGAAGTGGACGCTTGACAAGGAACACTTCTACAACATTAACTGGCTACCGGTATTAGCTCTTCGCGCCAGTTACGGCTACAACGGTAATTTAATCTCCTCTATTACCGGCGTAACTACCTTCCGGTATTTCAGTAACGCGGCCTATACCAGCCTTAACTATGCGCAGATCTCCAACATCGGTAATCCTGATCTCCGGTGGGAAAAAGACGCCATCGCCAATATTGCGGTCGATTTCGCGACTAAAGGCAACCTTATTTCCGGCAGCTTCGACTATTTCTTAAAAAAAGGTAGCGACCTGCTCGGTTTCAAGACCTTTCCCGAGAACACTGGTATTACATCCCTCGAAGGCAACTATGCCGGCATGACCGGTAAAGGATTTGATCTCGATCTAACCGCTCACCAGGTAAACGGGGCACTGCAGTGGTCGACGACCCTCTTGCTCAGCCACGCGACGGATGAAGTCACCCACTATGACGTCACTCCGCTAGCTAACCAGCTGGTTGGCGCCGGCGGTGCCACGGTACCGAATGTGGGAAGGCCTGTTTATGGCTATTACGGTTACCGGTTTGCCGGCCTTGACGGTGCTACTGGTAATCCCATTGGTTATCTGAATGGAGCAGTCAGTCAGAATTATGCTTCGATTGTTACCACTGCCCCCATTAATGACCTCGCCTATATCGGCCCGGCCCGGCCAACCTGGTTTGGGGGCCTCTACAATCGTTTTACCTACAAAAATTTTGCGCTGGGTATTGAGTTGAACTATAAATTCGGCTACTACTTTATGGCCCCGACCATATTCTACAGCCAGATCGGGGCTGCAGGCAATGCATTTTTGAAAGTGAATCGGGATTTCAATGCGCGCTGGCAAAACCCGGGAGATGAACGGCGAACGACGATCCCTTCGCTAGTTTACCCTTTTGTTCCGGCGCGGGACCAGTTTTATCAGTACAGCACCGTTAACGTCTATAATGCTGCTCATATTCGCCTTCAGGATATCAGCCTGACCTATACGTTTAACAAAACTGCTTGTCACCGGCTACCTTTTGCATCCCTGCAGCTGTTTGCCTTTGCGAACAACATCTGGTTGCTGTGGAAAGCCAATCGCATCGGCTTGGACCCGGACGCGGTACCTGGCATAGCTGACCCGTCGACAACCTATGCGCCAAGATCTTTTTCGATCGGTTTAAAAGGAAGTTTTTAAACGGGGAAGCCAGAGCTAAGATCAGTGATCAATGAAAATCAAAGACATCATGAAAACGATTTACAAAACGGGCACGTTCATGCTGGCGATTGTATCGCTGTTGCTGTCGGCCAGCTGCAAAAAGGATTGGCTGGACGCGAAACCCAATAAGGCATTAGTCGTGCCTTCTACGATTGCCGATTACCAGGCGCTCCTGGACAATTCGGCCAATATGAACACCCAGTCGCCGGCGCTCAGTATGGTCGGTGACGGAGACTATTATATCACAGACGCGGTATACAATTCACTTTCACAGCCTTTTGAAAAAGGCGCCTACACTTGGGCCGCAACGGCTGATTTCTACGGCGGCCAGCGACTACCCGATTGGACGGTTGCCTACCAAAGGATCTTACAGGCGAATGTCGTTCTGGACGGTTTGCCGTCACTGCCTGTCACCAGTTCCACACAAGCAGCTTACGACAATGTCCTTGGCTCCGCACTATTCTATCGCAGTTTTGATTTTTATTGTTTAGCCCAGCAATATTGCAAACCCTATAACGCGTCAACGGCTGCGACAGACTTGGGCCTGCCATTGCGTTTATCCGCCAACGTGAATCTGCAGGTGAGCCGTGCAACGTTGCAAATGACTTATGATCAAATGGCGAAGGATTTGCAGCATGCTTTACGTTTGTTGCCCAATAGCCCCCTGTACCGGACCCGGCCTTCAAGGGCGGCAGCATATGCTTTGCTGGCAAGAATTTACCTCGCACAGGAAAATTACGGGACGGCTTTGCAATATGCCGACTCTTGCCTACAGCTGCAGCATACATTAATGGACTTCAATCAACTGAAAATAGGCGCCTATGATCCGGGGATTCCGGTCTTTAACCCGGAAGTCATTTACTGGACCCAATTGTCGATGTTCACCACCACCGACAATTATGTCTATATCGCTGACCCGGCTTTGACAGGCTCCTATGCTGCCAATGACCTGCGCAATAGCATCTTCTTTTTTACTTACGGCGGGCACAAAGCTTTTTGGGGCACTTATATCGGTGACGGCTATCACAATTTTGGGGGAATCGCCACGGACGAAATGTACCTGGTGCGCGCCGAGTGCTACGCCCGCACCGATAACGTTAACGCGGCTATGTCCGATCTGAATACCCTGCTCAGGACGAGATGGAAGACAGGAACGTATGTTGATCAGGTTGCGCCGAGTGCTGACGCGGCGCTGTCCCTGATCCTGGCTGAGCGCCGAAAGGAGCTTTGCTTTCGCAATATCCGTTGGAGTGATCTGCGACGGCTCAATAAAGACGGCAGATTTCAAGTAACGCTTACGCGAAACATTAATGGCCAGACGCTCACCTTGCCGCCGAACTCACCGCGTTACGTCTTACCGCTTGACCCCATAGAGACTACTCCCGGCGGCCTAACCCAAAATCAACGATAAAAGATAAATAGTTTAAAAATGACTGAAATGAAAAGAATTATTTTGATGCTCCTCCTGTTGGCGTGTGGAAGTCAGCTGACCGCAGAAAGCAAGCCAGCTAACCCAAAGGGGAAGATAGCTACCTATATTACCTGTAAGATCGGGGCTGGAATCAAGCACGATACGCTTTCCCTCGTTTTAAACGGCCCATGGTTTAACTATGTTTTAAGCGAAAACCAGGAACTGTATGCGTCGCAGACGTTGACCGCGGTCGCCGGCCCTGACGGCTTGTTCCGGTTTACAATAATGTCCGGACCATCGCCCTTTCACGTGACGCTTTATCTTTCCAGTCACCGCATTGCCAGTGGTGTTTTGATGAGCCACGGGGACCTGTCTAATTATTTGATTATGCCGGGAAGTGATATACAGGCCGACTTTGAAGCCGACACGGTGACCTTTTCAGGAAAAGGAGCGAAGATTTTCGAGGCGAGGTATGTGGTGGACCGGTCGGATAAAAATGTCAGCTTGCTGGATGACCAACACTTGCTGTTCGCTGACCATCACCTTGATCAGTGGCTGAAGCAAAAAGATTCGCTTTTAGACGCTCATTTAAAGGTCCTTTTGGCCTATAGGCCAAGTATGCCGTCCATCTATTACTCCATCCTCCGGGCCGATGAGATTGGATGGAACAGGGCGGTGGTTTATCAGATGCTGGGCTACACCTTGCCATTCTTTGTGTCCGGTAAGCCGCTGACATCGGAACTAGCCCGTGTCTACAACGACCTGACCCGGCGGTCGGCGTACATAGATCCTGGAGATCCTGCTTGCCTAAGTCCAAAATATATCTGGTATTTGTATCAGAAAGCCAAGATTGATACCAGACATGACCGTTTGTTAAACCACACTGACATTTTCAAAGATTATAACTATTCGGCAAGAATTATTCACGATTATAGCGGCGTGGTCCGCGATAAACTCTTAGCCTGGCTAATGATTGATCTAGCTACGTTCAATGATCTTAAGCCCGAATACGTGCAAACTGCCCTTGCGGTGATGAAGAGCCCACAGTTTATCAAGATCGTTGAAAGCATAAGAAATACGTATAAGAAAGGAGAACCGATCACCGACTTTGGCTTTAAAGATCCGCAAGGACATACAGTTCATCTCGCGGACCTCAAAGGGAAAGTGCTTATCGTAGATGTCTGGTTTAGCGGTTGTGGGCCATGTGCAGACGTTGCTAAAGGATTGCCACACGTGGAAGAGGCATTCAAAGACCGTAAAGATGTTGCTTTTGTCAGTGTCTCGGTGGACAAAAATAAGGAGGTTTGGTTAAAGAGCATCAGCAGCAGCCCGCGGGGACGATATTTTACCACCTCGGGAACAACTTATCTTTATACCGATGGAACCGCCTTTAATAATCCGTTCATTAAGAAATACGTTTTTGCCGGTGGGGTTCCGATGCTATTGATTATCGATAAAAGCGGAAACATGTTTTCCGCAACGCCAAGTCGCCCTGTCGATGCAAAAGGGCAAGCACAAATGATCCAACAGATCGGTCAGGCCTTGGCCAGCAAATGAGTTGTCCTGCCTAACTGTTGAGATCAGAACAGGGAAATTAGGCAAGGTAGACGTTTTGCCGACAAGAAAACGGGTAGATGAAATCTACCCGTTTTCTTCAGTTATTCGCCATTATAGACGCCCTGAGCAGGATCGTCTGAAACGTAGCTTGGAGAACCGGCATCGCTCGGACTTTGGCCGTTTGATGGGGCATTGGTGGTTGTCCACTCTGATTTACAAATATCCGAAGCGGAGTTGCAGTCAGCCCTTGAAGTGTTGGAATACACGTAATGGCTGGGATCAGTGTCACTGGTATTACTGGCATAAGCCGGCAGGCGATAGAAGCTGGAAGTCACACTGATGATTTTTCCTTGGGCATTTCTTTTGATTTTCATGCCGTTGTTGTGTGCGCTGGTAAACGCGCTGAAACCGATGGCGAGGCCACCTACTAACAGGCCCAGGGCGATTTGCTTGAAGTTTTTCATGATTTTAATTTTTGAAATTTTACAATTTAGATTTAAGCGATATAGTCAGCCGGACGCCTACTATGGCCAGGAGGATAAATGCGGCGTTAAACAAGATATGTTGCGTCCAGCTTAATTTCTCGACGGCCCCTCCGCAATGGCAAGGAAGATGCTTTTCCCAAATCAGTACGCTGATGATGTAGCCGGTGAACAAAAGCATTGTTGTGATAAAGCCGTAAAAGCCGGCGCGCCTTGCTTTGGGTATCAGCAGCAACACTGCGACAAGGATCTCGACTATCGGTACCAGAAAAGAGATTGGCCAAGCCATCCCACCGATTAGGTGCACGTTCTGCAACCCTCCTAAAAAGCGCTGGTGATCTTCTATTTTCGCATAAGCTGTATAAAGGAATAAAGCCATGCACATCCAGGAGATGACGGCAGCTGTAGCTGCTTTAGCTGGCTGTGATAATTGAAATTTTAATTTGGATGAAGCTGTCGTTTCCATGCAATTGAAATTGGTCGTCCGCATTGATTTAAAGAATTACGTTTAACAGGCAATTGGCCTGTCCATGAAATGATTACTGTTTGTCACAAGCTCCTTTCTTTGTATCACTCCTTATTTGGGGTGAGGGTTATGGAATTATCGGCCGATTGTTGGTTAACTAACGTTTCAAAGTTACCGGTGCGGAAGCTAAATAACGGTTTCCAAATGGGGCATAATGACCTCCGGGAGGACCTGTTCCAATGTGCTTTTTGCTACATTTAGTGCAGTTATTGCCGAAAAGGATATCGTCGTGCACGAAAGTGCTGCATTATATACGGCAGTTCTGAGGCGATAGCGGAACCTTATACAAACATTTAACGCCGTTTACGAATCCTGCTGAAATGGGAACGGGAGAGATTGAGGTAGGAGGTAATATCGGAAACGGAAAAACGCCCCGTATGAAATAGCTTGCTGAACTCTTTATATCTGAGCGCGGCATCGATGCTCAGCAAGTGCGCCCGAAGATCACTCCGCTTCTTGTAACCCATGATGATTTCACGCGCCAGCGCATGAGCTTCCGGAAAAAGCTTAAAACACTCGTCTAGTTGGACTTCCGTGATGACATATAGATCGGCGTCTTCCAGCAACTCCACGTATTCTGAACTGCGTTCTCTGCCGAAAAAGGTATCCACCCGGCAGATGATATCGCCTTCTTTGAGTAAACAGGTGACATTTTCCTTTTGATCGAATTGCTCGTCGATTGTATAATGATAAATCTTTGCAGCGCCTCTTTTGATATACCACATTTTGTGGCCGGGCTCACTTGGGGACAATAAGGTTTTGTTTTTTAAATAGTGCTCATAATGCGCGATTGACTTTAAATAGTTTTTAAAGTGCCCGGAAATACGGGACAGGTCTGGATACAATGTCATTATCAGTTATCTCTTGAATTTACGTAAGCTGAAATGGACTTGCCATATGGAAATCGGATCCTCATTCTGTCAAGTACGAATATCCGAACTATTTAAGCCATGTTTAAGTTACACGCTATATTTCTGAAAGTTACGCAGAACACCGCCTTTTCTCGATATTCGGTATAGAAATAGTTTTTTCTGGGATGAGTAAAAGTGCCCGATTACCTTCCGACTGGCGGCAATACTTTCGCTTAGTTTATCTCCGTATTTATTAGCTCGTAATTTTTAGGTTATGTTTTTTGGGATGAAATAATCTTGCAACCCCTCAAGCGGCTACGATCACTTCGGTGTAAACGCTGAGCAGGATAAAGTGGTAATCAACGAGTTTTCTCAACCCGTTGGTAGGTTTAAGGCGAAGATTTCGTCCAGTGGCGCAACTAATGTGGGCGTTTGCAGTAATAGCTGTAGGTAGGCATAGTTCTTTAAACGATTTGAGCAGCTATTTGTTATACTGAATATCAAATAGCGTGGGCTCATCATGCGCAGGCTCCCTCCATTGAAAGTCCGGTTGATCAGGGAGAATCACCTGAAGGGCGTTCTTACGCAGGCCCACGTCGCCGAGCTACTAGAGATTTCCGTCGATACCGTTAAAAACCATGTCCGGGAATTCAAAGAAATACTAAAAAGGTATCCGAAGCTAAAAGACAACCTGGAATTTGTATTACCTAAGCCAAAATATATTAGACCCCGCAGTGAACGGTATCAGCTGGTTGTCGACAACTTGCCGAGCCTGGTAGATAGATATGAGGGACTGCGGATCAACGCCGGGAAACTGTTTCAGCAACATTGTAAGGACTACCCGAATTACCGTTATAACGAGCAATATTTCAGGAAAATTTTCAATACCTGGCGAAAGGAAAACAAGATTTGCTGGTATTATCATCGAAGGGTCCGTTACATCAGTCCTGAGGACCAGGAGACTTTTCGGGTGTGGCGCCAGTCCCAAAATCTGTCCAAATGGAAGCACGCCGTCGTGATTACCGGATCCTACGAAGGTGTGCCGGTTAATGACCAGGTCAAACAGGTTGAAGTTACCCTGCAAACCCTCCATGAGTGGATTGACCGGTATAACAGAAAGGGGATCAGTAAATTGCTGGTTGATTCCGACGATAGTTACATACCGAAATCGTCCATCCTTAAGAAGGAAAAGAAAGAAAAGCTGATGAGGTTGTTGCATGAAAGCCCGCAGCTACATGGATTCAACCGGACAAGCTGGCGGCTCGAAGATTTGGCAAAAGCATTTACAGAGTTTTATGGCATACCGTTAAGCAAGAGCGTTGCGCAAACTTATGTGAAGGAAAGCGGTTTTGTCTTTAAGCGCGCCAGGGAAGTACTGACAAGCCCTGATCCGAAGTTCAGGGAGAAGCTTAACCATATCCGCTGTATACTACAGCAGCTCGGCCCCAGGGATAAATTTTTTTCGGTGGATGAGTATGGCCCGAAAGCTGTGAGGAAGAACAATGGAGTGGCGTTAGCACAGAAAGACAGTATTAGATTGGTAGAAAAAAGCGATAAAAGTAAGGGGTGGTTTATATTGACGGCTGCCCTGGAATTATCGACCAACCAGGTCACCCATTTTTATTCGCTTAAAAAGGATACCGAAGAAATGATCAGGCTAATCCATAAGCTTATTAAGCAATACCGCGACCAGGATAAACTTTACATTTGCTGGGATTCCGCAGGTTGGCATATCTCCAAAAAGCTCCTGGCTGAGGTTGTTGTGCTAAATAGCAAGGCATATCGCCAAAAATATGGTAACCCTGAAATCGAACTGGCGCCGCTGCCAACCTCCGCCCAATTTCTCAACGTAATTGAATCAGTTTTTAGCGGCTTGGCGAGGTCCGTTATCCATAACAGCAACTATGCTACCCTCGAAGGCTGCAAACAGGCAATTGACGAATACTTTCAAACACGGAACCGACATTATCAGGAAAACCCCAAACGCGCGGGAAATAAAATCTGGGGAAAGGAGGTCGTACCTTCGGTGTTTAACGATTCGAATAATTGTAAACGTACTTCTGATAAATAAAAATCAGCTAATATTTTTAGTATTCGTTCCTTTTTTGTATTTTTACAGAAAGAATCTGTATTGATACTGCAATGGACCAAGAAAAATCGCCAAAGATTAAAACCATCAGGCCGGAAACCCTTGAATTTATTATTCTGTATAACCAATTGAAAGGAAAAGCCTTCCATGGTAACGCCGAGTTAGCCGAAGTGCTGGGATTCAACTCGCCGAGCTCGATTACAGAAATAATCAAGAGTAGGCAAAACATTGACCTGGAAAAACTAAAGTTATTCAAAGAAAAGTACCAGGGGCAGCTGAATGGCGCAAAGGTACCTGAAGTAACAGGGAAGGTGAAAGCGGAATTTTTGGGGATCCCCATGTACGATGTAATTGCTACCGCTTCCGGGGTAGAAGTTTACAATGATATAAATGACTCGCAGCCGGTCGGACGGATGTATTTCCCTGGTATTGAAGACTGTGATTTTGCCTTACCAGTCTGGGGACACTCGATGTACCCATACCTGGAAAATGGTTGCTGGGTAGCCCTGAAGGTCATTAAAGATAAAAAGATTCTGCCCGGTGAGGTTTATTATATCGAATGGGGGGATTACCGGATGTATAAGCGACTGCTTTTCGGTGATCAGCCAGATGAGGTGATTGCCCATTCTGATAACACCATGGAGATGATCGGCGACCGGCTTAAATACGCGCCCTTTGTAATCAAAATCGCTGATATTAAAAAGCTCTGCCTGGTTAAGGATATTCATAAAAAGCACAATCACTAAAAAGGAACAACTGTGACGACTGAACATGATACAACCTTGATTGCAGTCAGTGCCTTTTCCGGGCTCGGCGGCGCGCTGCTCACCCAATTATTGGCCGGTATTTTTAGCGCCGTTAATGATAAACGAAAGTTCCGTCGCGAGCAGCAGGCTGCCTTTTTCAACAGAAAAAGGGACGTAGGAGAGACCTATTTTTATGCTACGCTGGAAATGCTCGGTGTACTTAAGAAAAGCGTCGCCTTCTGGAAAAATCGTAACGAAAGCCGAAGTCAGACCAGTTTGGCCTATTTATCGGATGGCATGAAAAGAGCAGCAGAACAAATGAGTGCCCTAAAAAACGACACGCTCAAATACAATCTTGCCGGGTTATACTTTGATTTGCCGGTCCCTGAAACTGATATTAGCAGGCTCAATGAACGTTCGCATGAGCTGTTTCTCCAAATTATTGATTTGGCTGAACAAATAAAAAATGCCGATAGCAAAGCGTTGGACCTCCTCTACGGACGCTATAATGAAACCATTTTTAAACTTTGCAATCATTATGAGCACGTTTACCAATTGGTAGAGACCAATATGCATGCGGTTAAAAAAGCAGTGGTAGGCTTGTTTTAAGTGCTAAACAGCCCTAGAGGAATTTTCCATCGCAACGCTTTGCGGAGCTGAACGGATCAGCGGCAGTGGCACGGCAGGACAACAGATAGCAAGCCTGACTGCATCCAAAAAACCGAGAATGTTGGGTCATCCTATAAAAACGCAGCTAAACCGAGGGGCACTAAAATATCCCAACAGGCAGTCCCTGTTGGGAGTTTAGGTTCCTTCCTATTAAGGCGGTCTCTTTTTATTCTACACGTATGTCGTGTCCGGAATACCGTCTTTTTTTTATGAACGGTCTCAGCATCTTTCGTCCTTATTACAGTTTTCCTGTCCGTGTGTGCATTTGAAGGTAGCAGGCGCGACCCCAGAATAGCCGGACTACAACAACCATTGGCAGCCTTCCGCCGGATGAACACAAAACTCCGATCGTTACGGTCATTAGCTGAGAGAGCGCCGCGATCAAAGGATCTATCTGAGGATGATTACATATCCGCTAAGTGTAGGTACTCCGCTGCCTGGCCGGATGATATAATAATAATAGACGCCCACCGGTAAATCAGCTCCTGAAAAATGGCCGTCCCAAGGTTTGTAGTACCCCTTGGAATAAAACAGCCGGGCACCATAACGGTTAGAGACTTCAACCGTTGATTCCGGGTAGTCACCCAGGTTATCGATTTTCCAGACATCATTTATACCATCGCCATTGGGTGTAAACGTATTACTGATCGTAATGGGTTTGAGGACGGTGACCTGAAAGCTGCGGGCTGATTCACACACGCCATTACTAACCGTGACGGTGTAATGCGTAGATTGAAGTGGTGAAGCAAGCGGGGTGGCCACAGTGTCACTGCTTAATCCCAGCGCCGGTGCCCATTTGTAAGAGGTGATAGGGCCGGAGCAACTCGGGCTTAGCCTGGTCGTTTTCCCCTGAAATAGGGTGACATTTCCGGAATTTACCTGGGGCTGGGCTAATACGGAAATAAATCCGGAGATAGAGTCCGTACATCCTGCCGCAGAAGTAAAGGAATAAGTGAGCTGGTGATGTCCGATGCCGGCCAGCTGAGGATCAAAACGGCCGTCAGTTGTTACGCCGGATCCCGAATATTTCGATAAGCCTGTTAAGCCGTTAAGTTCTTTGCCCCCAGTGAGCAGGAAGGCCGGTGCATCGAGGCACACTGCTGCTATGGAATCGAGTTGTAAACGAGGGAAAGTCAGCCGGACGATGTTTTCGGTATGGAGGCCGCAGCTAGGTACCCGAGTAAGCGACCAAGGTGACCGTGCAGTTCAGGCTGCCGGTCACATTCGGGAACTTAGGATACGGGTATGGGTAAATACTGTTTGGCCTTTCGGTGTCTATTTCCAGTTTTTGAAGGAACGCCAGGTGCCTGGAAATGCTATTCTAGACGGGTAATATTGCCAAAGTCCTTCACATGTGATAAATTCTTTAACAGCAACAGATCGCCCCCGGCAAATTGCACCCTGCTTCAAAATTTCAAATTCGGCTGACGATCATTGTTCCTGCGTGAGTAGTCGTGGGAACGTTGTTGATTGTGGCAACATGAGTAACCTGACATCAGGGCTATTTAGCACATGGCTAAATGTGAACCAAATAAGTCCAACGGCTGTTGAGGGCGTACAAGTTCTTATTCTACCTAATACCTATAATAACTTGAGCAAGCCTTAAACAAACCCGTGGTATTCGCCTTTATCAAAGAATATATGCAAAAGAATAGAAACAACAATAAGTGAGATCAAAGGACTATTTCCTAGATGTCTAGCTTTAAAATTAAAGGAACCCGAGGCTTGCTGTTGCTGGTTGTTTCAAAATGTTAATTCTTGTAGAACGGGCTTTGCTTCGACAAAAGGACGCTTAATTAATTACCATGGCAGTTGCCCTTTAAAGTAAGGATCAAAATCTAAGGGAAAATGCGACTATATCTTCTGTTTTGAAAATAATTCTATGTCGCGAAAAATTAAGATTTGAAATAACAAGCTATGAAAATCTAGTGCTATGAGCGAACGGCAAACTTTTTTCACTAATTGAAAGTAAATAATTCTTCAATTCCATTGAAGCGTATTCATCCTTAAAGGCCGGTTAAACTAGAAATTCTAGTTTCCAATAATAAAGTGATTGATAAGAGGCTGGGGAAAAGAGAAGTTCCAAAGCATATTTGAAAGACAATTTGGGGACAAAATAGAGATTGAGCTGACTCAAAAAATAGACAAGTAATAGATCTGAAGCTCTATAAGTGTAACAATCGTATTACATTTAGTAAATATAGATTAAGTAGAGCTCGCGGGAAATATTGATTTATCGAATAAAGTCAGAAAACAAGGTTTTCCCAAAGACTAGGGAAGGATTGTGTTATAGATATGGCAAAAAAGTTGCCTTTAAATTAATATAGTTTTATCTCTGCTTTATGAAAACGCTTAAATATTTACTTTCGTATATTTTTTTTATTTCCTGTACTGTTCTATATTCTTGTAAGAAAGATAATTTAAAAGATAGTTCCGGTTCTACTAGTTTAGCAACCACAGGAAATAAACTCGCCCCAGACGGTTTTAATTTCTCAACTGTTACAAGTATAAAACTTAATCTGACGCTTAAATCAAATACCGACAAGCCGCTAAGTGGTATTATGGTTAATTTTTATGCGCCAGACAATACGGCGACAGGACAGGAAATTTTCAGGGCTTTTACTGATAGAAATGGCCAATTGACAAGTACTATAACTGTTCCATCGTATCTCAAGCAGTTGGTGATCGATCCTAACACAATAGGGATATTGCGGATGGCAGTAGCGAATATTAACAACAATAATATTAATGCTGTTATTGGAGGAAAAGATGGGTTTAGTGGAGATGTGATTACATCGGTCTATAGTTCACAGGCCGGTAGTCAAAGTTTCTCGAATATAAAAACCAACAGCATAACCGCTCCTTGTAATTTCCCCACTGGTTATAACTCCTCGAATGCCTATGTGGCGCCCGTTAACCTCGGCAGGCCTGCATGGCTTCAGCCAGCTCCAGATCCAATTGATCCGACCTTGTTACAGTACATCAACTCGTCACTGCCCGAACGTCAGTCAGTTCTCAAAACGCACCCTCAATATTTAAATAACGCAGTTAATGTAATTAGGGTAACCAATAAGTCAGACATCAGCGTTACCTTTGTATCTGGTATTACTTCCAATCACAATACGCTAGCTTATTATACTTATCCTACTAATAATCCACCATCAAGTGTGGGGGAGATCAGCAATATTACATATCTATTTCCCAACGTGCGTTTTAAAGGCGACGGGGGGAATCTCAGCTCAGGCGACAAGGCTGACCTCGGGACTTTCAATGCGGGAACTACTATTGCTTTTGTTCTGATGCAAAATGGGTGGAACGGAAGTGGCTTTAATGATAACGGCCAGGTTTTTTTCTCGCAAAATAGTCTCAATCCTGAAACTGACGCTTCATTAAAACAGCATAGTATAGTGCTTTATGATGTTGAACACAAACTGGATTTAATAGCTTTTGAGGATGCTAACCGCCAAACACAAGCATCGGACAACGATTTTAATGATGTTGTGTTTTATGCTACCGCTACCAATGCATCTGATATAGACAATTCCGGAGTTCCACCGGTTGATACGGGATGTCCTGACTCTGATGGCGATGGGGTTGATGACTGTCATGATCAGTTTCCTAATGATCCAGGTAAATCATACACTTCTTACTATCCATGTCCAACTTGCTATGCGAATGTTGCTTTTGAAGATAACTGGCCCAACAAAGGTGATTATGACCTGAATGACTTGGTTGTTAATTATCAGTACGAATTCATTAGCAATGCGCAAAACCAGGTGGTAAGCATGGTGGGTAAATTTAGTTTGGCAGCAGCGGGTGCATCCTTCAAAAACGGTTTTGGCTTGCAATTACCCGTATCCTCTTCAGCTGTTGCTTCAGTTACCGGACAAAAACTTTCCAGCGAAACTTATATTCAGCTGGCTGGAAACGGGGTTGAAGCCGGTCAGAGTAAGGCAGTACTCATCCCGTTTGATACTCACGACATGATGGCACACAATCCAGACTATTCATTTTTTATAAATACTTTGATGGATAAGGATAGAGTGAAAAGTGATACGGCTGTGGTTACCGTCAATTTTACATCTCCGGTAGATCCAAACGTTCTGACACCAGCAGTCTTTAATCCTTTTTTAATTAGCAATATGCGTCGGGGATATGAAGTCCATCTGCCAGGGTTTAAACCTACGGACAAAGCAGATTCAAAGCTTTTTGGAACCGGGGATGACAAGTCAAATCCGGCCACAGGAAAATATTACCTAACTGCTGACAATTGGCCTTGGGCGCTCAATTATCTACAGGTATTTAACTATCCGATAGAAACAGTGAATATAACCCAGGCATACTTACACTTCGCTGATTGGGCATCGTCAGGAGGTGCGCTGTATCAGGATTGGTATAGCAATATGGCCAGCGGATATCGCAATAGTGCTTATATATATTCGAAATAGGATTTGGCTAAAATAAAAAGAAAGCCGTCTGGATAGACGACTTTCTTTTTGTTTTTACTAGAACGGGTTCGTTAATACTATTTTTCTGCCGAAAGTGGACGGCGGTTTTTTGGCTCTTAAAAAGCGAAATGCTTATCGCAATTGACTTACTGCTCCCACAGTTCGGGAGCGCGTTTTTTTTGCCGGATTACCCTGGTAAATAGAATAGGGCAGAAGTTCTTCGGTTGCGATAGAACCCACTGCAAGTACCGCATGTGATCCAACCTTAACGCCTGGACATACCACGGTCTGAGCACCGATCCAAGCACCATCCTCAATAACAATCCCTTTAACAATCAAATCGAAAGCTGAATTTTTATAATTGTGATTTCCGGTCAATAGCATTGCGCCTTGGGAAATACAAACGTTTGATCCAATAGTTGTCTGGGTTAAATTATCAATCCACACATTTTCCCCAATCCATGTATAATCACCTATGCTAAGATGCCAGGGATATTTGATATTAACACATGGCTTAATTTCCACATTTTTTCCAATTTTGGCCCCAAATAAACGCAGGAGCTCTACTTTGAGTCTGCTTACCGGAATGAGGGTAGTTTTTAAAAAAATCGCATTAACAAAAAGCCATAAAACTCTTTTTATAGTAGAGCCGCCGGGGTGGTACCATGAATTATCGTAGATTGCTAAATTTGTTTTTGACATTCAGAGAGTATTTTCGATATTGGTATACAATTCCTTATAAAGTTCGATAATGTTATCTTCCTTAAAGTCGTTGTAGATAATGCCAGGAGCAATTGAATTTACGTAATTTAAAGCTGATGGATTTGCGATGATATAGTTCAGATTTTGAAGTATGGAATCCATTGACCTTTTACAAACCCATCCTAAATTATTTGCTTTAACGTAATCAGCCAAACCTACATTTTCGCTAATTAATACAGGGGTGCCAACAGCAAGGCACTCAATAACAACATTAGCAAAGTTTTCATCAAAAGATGGTAGAATCATCAAATGATGTGATTTCATCACATCAAACTTAACTTCATTGTCCAGGTGACCTACCCACGCTATTTTGTCGGCAATATTTAGCTTATCTGATAATGTTTTTAATTCTTCAACATAATCAGCTAATCCGGTACCAGCAATAGTGAGTGTCCATTTTCCACGTAAATTTGCCAGGGATTCAAATAAAAGTTCAATCCCCTTTTTTTCTTCTACCCTTGATAAGAAAAGAAATTTAAAGTTATTATCGAAATCCTTTTTTTGACTAACCGCAGGTGTTGGAAGTCTTACAAAATTGGGTATAACCGAAATACTTTTAGGGTTAATAAGATTAAGAATATCTTGTTTTTCCTTTTCACTCGTCACATGAAAGTGGCTGCGTTTCAACAATGGTCGGCCGATAAACAGATGAAAGAGCTTTTTAGGTAAACTTGTACGGTTGTTAAAGGAATAAGAACTTAAGGTTCCGCGAGCGGAAATTACTGTTGGGGCACCCCTTAATAAAGAAATAGCGCAGGAAAATACGCTGACTAAATTCCACCAGGCCTGTATATGAACAATAGTATCAGGCGTAGCTTTTTTCCATAAGGCACTATAGAGTGCAGGCGAAAAATGAGAATGGTCTTTGGTTAGTCTTTTATAATAGGTTACTCTGACACCATCAACCATTGTTTGGTTGCCAGGTGTAACTGGTAATTCGCCCTTGCCGTTTGCCGTTGTGCAAATTACCTCCAGATCCCTTCCAACTTTAACGAGCTCTTCGGATAATTTAGAGACCGACATGGTAGGCCCTCCATAAACGTATGCGGGTTTATAAGATGCGGTTACTTGTATAATTTTCATGAGGAAGAGTGATGTACTTTAAGAACGGCTTTAGCAAAAATTTTTTAACCACAAAAATAATGACAAGATAGATAAACAAGCCACCAACTATCTTATCGAGGGCCTTCTCATAAGCGAAAATTTCAAAGTAAAGTGGTATTACCAACGCTGAGCCAACCAGTATATTGGGAGAGGTAACCATTACGTATTTGTATATCCAGCCGATCAAAAGGCCAAATGCGAGCAACGCAATTTCCATGCCCACCTGTCCAAAATCAACGTAGCTTTCTGCAACATAGCCCAAGCTAACAGACGTACCCCTGTCCGCACCGGCATAGTTGTGACCGGTATATAACCGGGCCTTTTCAGAGTCGTCGATTGCTTTCTTATTTGGAAAAAATAATCTTGGTTGTAATACTCTTGCAAAGGCTCCAAACCACAATTCACCATTAGTGTGGGCAACATTAGCAGGAACCTGCGACTCTGCCGCAGAAAGAAAATCTATGTAAGAAACACGATTCACTGTTCTTTCAACTCCATCTGCAAAACCTTTTGCGTCCGTCTCCTTTACGAGTTCCAATAATTTATTTAATGATTCACTAGTGGAATGCGTATTTATTTGTGCCGCCTCCCCTCCAGACAAGAAATTTCGGTATTCGGGTTTTATATGTTCCCACATAATAAGCATATAAGAGCCTACAACCATTAAAATAAGAATGGAAATAATGTAACCCAATTTTATATTGTTCCGGGTTACGATAAGCATACCGATAAAAAATATAAGGAAATAATCTTTAAAGGCAGAAAAGTAGCCTGTGAAACTTAATATGATCTCGAAGGCAAAGATCGTGATGAAAGTTTTGGAATTTCCGGTAGCAAAACAATTAATCATAAAGATTAAAAAAATCGCCCACTTGAACTGAATGATTGCATACAGAGGCTGTTGTAATCCTCCTAATGAAAAGGAAAGTTTTAAAAGTATCGGGTATATAAAAACGCTTGCTAAATAGATATTCCTCAGTTTGCGGTTATTGTATTGCCTGGAAAGTAATTTATAATCAGCGTTCCGCAAATTAAAGCCCTTAATTACTAGGTAAATTCCAAAAGATAAAGCAATCAAGCCTATTACACTTAGGTAAAAGGCACTCGTAATGTGGACCGGATAGTCATGAACTTCAACAAAGTCGACGTGCATGATATCTGAATAAAATACTTTAGCTATAACAGCTAAGGTTTGTGTTACAAGGGCGAAATATAAGAATGGTGCTTCTGCCGTTTTCCAAAGGAGCTTGATAAGAATCAACGGGAATAAAACAGCGACAATAGTTAAAATCGGATTAGTGGACAATAAGGCATATACACCACCGCAAGCTATTATAGCATATTCAAAAACACCAAAATTTTTAAACTTAGAAGCTGCTGACAAGTTATTCCTGTTTTTATGATAGTTAATTAAGTGTATTTAAAACTGAATTGTAGAACCATCGATCTTTCTTCAAAATTCTAAATATCCTTATTATAGTCCAACGTATACTAAGCAAAAATATGTTGGTTTGTGCTGATACAAGTTTTAGGCACTTTAAGGCGAGGTCAAATTTTCTATTGTAGATCAGGAAAAGTATTTCATTGAAATACATTACGTGTGTTCGCCATTTCCAGGCAGTCGTCGCCTTTTTTTTATCTTGAGGGGCAACCATGCTCAATGTATCTAAAATTACAGGAATGTCTTCCTTGATACTAAAATAGATGCTGGTGAGGCTGCGACTTAACTGTCCGCTATGTCTTCTCAATAGAATAAGAGGCTTATTTATAAAGCCGATGGGCGCATGCTTAGCCAGCCGAGTCCACATCTCATAGTCACCACTTACACGCATAGATTCGTCAAATAAGCCACACTGATCAAGCGCATGCTTGCTAAGGGTAACATTAGCAATATTACCGGCGATACATCCCCAATAAACGGAGATTTTAGCATACAATGCGCTATCTATTACAGCGGGGGTTCCGTCCTTTTGATACAGTTCAAATAACTCACCTCTTTCGTTAATATAGTCTCTGCCGGAATAACTCATTGCAAGCTCGGGGTGTTCCTGATGAAATTTAACAGTTTCTGCCAGGCATTGAGGCCGCATAATATCATCCTGAGACCATAAATGTATCAAACATGCAGTAGTGTTAGTTATTAGAAAATTGAGCGTTTTAAACAGGCCCTTGTTGGTTTGATTTTTAAAACATTTGACATTGGGATAACCTTTTGTGAGCGTTAAAATGCTTTGGTGACTTTCGTCAGTAGAGCAATCGTCACAAATTAAAAATTCAAAATTGTCAAAATCTTGTTTAAGGACAGACTCAATAGCCTCTTTAACCATTGAGCCTCCGTTGTATACCGGTAAAATTACACTTATTTCAGGATTCATATATAGTATGTAAAAAAGCGCCGACTTGATTTTCAAAGCTCCAGTTTCGAACTTTAATTCTCGATGAACTCCCCATCTTTAAAAGATCTTTTCGGTCTGTTAATTGTTTCAGGATTTTTTTCAACTCTTCAATGTCCGAAGAGTTGAAAATGTAACCATTGTCAGTAGCCACCAGATCTGATGCGCAGCCCACTTTATTGGAGACTATCACAGCTTTGCCTGCCGCCATAGCTTCATTAACGGCTAATCCCCACGTTTCTCCTGGTCCATGCGAAGGCAGGCAAAATATATCGCACGACTGATAGATGCCAGGTATTTTTTGTTGATTTTGAAAGGGCAGAAAATGAACAGCTGGATTGCCACTTGCTTTTGATTTTAATTGATTTTCCAGAACGCCATCACCTACAAATAATAAACGGAGGTTAGGCGAATTGACCTGTAAAAATGCATCGAGCAGAAGAATGGGATTTTTCTTTGGCTCTAGCTTACCTGCAAACAAAATAAGAATTTCGTCATCCTTAAGTTGAAGTTTCTTCCTCAGCGTCTGTGCTTCGATTGAATGGTCATTGCTGAATCGGTTATTATCAATAGCATGCGGGGCAAAAACTAATTTTTTGTCAGGCACTCCATATTTAAGAAAGTAGTCCTTATTTGCCTTGCCAACATAAAAAACCTTGTCTGTATATCTATAAACCCATCTCAAGAAAATATATCTGGCAAATGTTTTCCAACTAGCATTATTGTTGTCCAATAAATTAGAATCACCTCTAAACCAAACCGGAATTTTTCCTTTAAAGTGCCGCATTATTTTAAGATGACTTTGATAAGCCCATCCATAGATTAAAATCGCATCAGGTTTAAACGCAACTATCCGTTCAATTGCCTCTGGATTAATTATCCCTTTAAAGTGATGAGAGCCGGGTGCAGCTGACGTGTTCTTCAGGAACTCATATGGATACCCTTCGAGAAGTGGTATATCCCAATCAATTACTTTTCCGAACCCTGGATCGTATTTAGCCTTGATGCTATCTTCTCCCCAGGTATAAAAAACTTTTACTTCAATGGTTTTATCATTGCCCAGCAATTGGAATACGGGAGCATAGTATTGTATAGGGTGCGTAACAATTATAGCGAGCTTTTTTTTCATTGGAGAAATTGCTTAGAAAGGCAACCTTTAAGCAGTTGTTAATTATTCTGATTATCCAAAACCAGGTCAAATAGCCGACATTGTCTTTTAGTCATTTCCTGTGCTGTATACGGTTCAAAAGCATTCCAGTTTATGTTAGGCTTACGTTTTGTCAATACAGACTCCACAAACGTTTTAAGTTTTTCAAATGCAATGTCTTCCGATGTGTCAAATGTGATGATCTCACCGGCATTACAATCCCTGAGTATAGCGACCGCGCTGCTTGCTGGGTGAAATACACTTATGAGCGGCTTTTCTGAAGTGATATATGGATAAATTTTTGAAGCGGTATATTGAGGATCGTCTGATCCAAAAATGCATAAACCATCGGCCGCTTGTAATGTTGCAAGTCCATTATAAAAAGGAATTCGGTCCGTTTCTTCCTTTACGTAATCTCTCAAACCCAATTCTATTGCTATTGGCTGAATTGTTTTTTTACCCAGCCCTTTTGGCGCGTAGCTGGTTCCGACAAAGTTGATCCGGAACTTATTGAACAGCGATTCAAACTCTTCCAACCCTCTTTTAAATGCTTTAAAAAATATTTTCAAAGCAAAATGCATGTCTTTCCCGCCTCGCCCTACATAAACAAGATTGTAGGTGTCTTCAACAGACTTAAAGGCCGGCTTAAGATCACGTAAATGTTTCCTGGCAATCTCGTTATCTTTAAAAAAGGCTCCGAACGTAATAACTTCTGCTGGAACATTGGTAATTTGAGGATACCTTCTTTTAAGCGTATCAATGTAATTTGCGGACACGCTTATTAGCCCATCAACATTTTTCATAGCTAGTGGCTCAAGATATTTGTTTAACCGGTACGAGAACCAATACTTAGGGGGTCTCTCTGATTTTGGCCGTGTTAGATAATAATCAGAATGCCAGGGATCCTGCATGTCTATAACATAAGGCACTCCATATTTTTGTTTCCAATATGAACCTAAAACACAGACCGGAAATTGTGTAGTGGAGAAATAAATAAGGTCAAATTTTTTGCTCTTTAGCAAGTCGTCCACCTTTTTCTTATAATGTAATAGTGACCTTAATGCAATGCTCCCTAAACCGAGTTTGGAAGTCCATTTTTTTGAAAATGCGCTAACCCGGTGAACCTTTAGGTCTTTAGGCACCGACTCAAGGAGGAAAGGATCCTTTACAATATCTACAAAATGCTCATCAACAACAACTACTTCCGCTTCCCAGTTAAATTGAGCAAAATACATTAAACTCATTCTGACCCGTTGCATGTCGGCCGCATTAGCGGGAGGAAAATAGGGCGAAATAATTAAGAGTCGTTTCAAAAAAAAAATAAATTGGAGGTGTAAAATTAAGAAAAGCCGGATATGCGTGATAAACTACTTACTTTTTTAATAAGCGCTTCCACCACCTGTTATTTTTAATCTTCATTCTGGCCTCCGACCAATCACATATTTCATCTACAACATCGTAAAATCCATATTGGGAGGCAGGCAATCGCTCATGTTCAATTTGGTTAATTATCTCACCTAAATGTGCATAAAATCCAGAAGTTCTGAAAGGCGGGTGCAGTGACCAAAGACCAGGTTTCTTTCCAAGGAAGTCTATTCTCTTATAAGAGTAGAACTCCATGTAGTCTGAAATCAGATGTTCTGGTAAATCAGCATTTGCATTACCTTCTACAATAGCTTTGGCTTGATTTCTTAATGATGGCTTTTTCAGGTCTATTTTGTTCTGCCCGAATTTGCTTTTGTCAATCAAAAACAAGCGTGTACTCATTCCTTTTAGTTGAAACGCATAATTGTCTAATTTCTTAACAATAGTTTGTTTGATGAGCTTTTGATCAGGGTGTGGTGGGCCCGGCAACGGAGATAGGATGAGTATAGAAGGGTCCGATCCTAAAAGATCTACTGCCTCTGCTACCCACGATTTACTTAATCCCCCAAAAAAGATGTCTGAATCAATATGGAATACGTAGTTGTTTTTTGCATGATACAGGCCAAAAAAATAGGAGTAAAAAGGTCCGCCCCGGAAATCCTTTTCGGGCACAGATCCTTGTTTAAAAAAGAAATTGCCGATTTTTCTATTAGCCTCTTTGGAATAATCGACGTGCAATAACTTCAAATCATATTTTTGTTGAAACCCACTCAGCAAATTATCGAGCAAGTTTTTGTTTTCGTACCAACCGTCTGCAAAACGACCTTTACTCGGTCGGGTATCAATTGTTAGCAATATCTCATCTACCTGCTCAGCCAAAATTTTTAACTGATGTTCAAGTATTAAAGAAGCATGCTTATAGTCGCTTGGGGCTAAATTAATTTGAAGACTGACTTTCGAGGACATGGCGAATAAGTTTGATTAGAATTTGTGATTGGGTTTCCCAACTATATTGTTGAGCACAGGAAATCGCAAAACTGCGGGCTTCGGCAAGTTTACTGGTGTCTGTAATAAATGACTTTATTTTGGCTTTGTCCGTGGCGTCATAATTCTGAGAAATAAGTATACCGGGAGATAACTCATCAAAAAGTTCTCTTTGACCCGCTGTATCTGTTGCAATTAGAGGCAAGCCGGAGTTGAGATATTGAAAGAACTTATTCGTAATCGTAAGGTTTCTACTCGGAGGAGTAGTTTGCTCAAGAGCTAATCCAATATCAAATTCAGCTATCTTTTTGGCTAGGTCATCAGGGTGAACCAAGTTATGAAATACTAAGGGGACATGAGATGGCATTCTGTTGTTTAACGCCACTTTATAGTTATCATTTACCGCACCTAATAAATGTAGTTCTACATGTAACTCGGGATCGCGTAAGCAATCTATAAACGGTTCTAAGCCTCTTCCCGGGCCTATCGTTTACGAAAACCAGAATAACTTAACTGTATCAGTAAAACTCTTGGAAGATGAAAGAATTTTCGTCTCAATCGGAAAAACATTATAGATCACATCTGGTTCGGTCGATTTATATTTCTGGGCTAATGCTTTTGCCAACACTCTGGAAGTTGTAATAGAATACCTGGCATTCTCTAACGCATATTGCTCAGCATCATTAAGAAGTTTTCTGGGCCGGCGATTCTGCGCCGATGGTAGTAAGTCTTCAGAATACCAATCTTCAAAATCAAAAGCTACATTAAACCCCTTTCGAATTAATTGACAACCAACAATTGTAGGTAGTTCTTGGTGACAGATGTATAAGTGTGAATTTAGTTGTTCTGCTATCCTTAAATATCGATAATATCCATAGCCCAATGCCGATGGCAGTTGGAGATGAAAATGCTGTACCAGTTTTTCACTTACTTTTTTTATTGCACGGTCAAGAGTGGATGTCAGGCTTCTTTTAGATAAATCTACAACAGAAATAGTTTGAATATTTTTTAAATCGGCAATTAACTCGATATCCTCCTTTAAAAGGGAGTTTGAATAGATACAATTTAAGATGATAACCTGGTAACCCAGGCTTGCCAAAAACCTAGCTTCTTTAACAACCCGCGGGTTTCGGGACAAATGAGCATGCGTAATGATGCAGATTTTGAAGGAATTTTGATTTTGTTGGGACATTTTTAATTCAAATCACTGGGCTCAACAAGAAGTTAAACTAATAACCATGATGTCATGAATTCTGACTCTACTAAGCTAAAACTTAAAAAGTAATTTGAATCTTTTGGTAAGCTTCCATCCTATTACTTTTGAAAGAAGTAAGGTTGCTCCGCCTGAAGGGAACGGGATAGTTGGTTTTTCAAGCTTGTTAATATATTTCAGAGCTGTTTTATAGAGGTTGAGTTCTTTTGGATAAACCTCATAATTAAACATTTGCAACATATTGGCGCAAGCCAAATTTATCTCGGAGCTAACACCATATTTTTTTCGCACCAATTCACTGCTTAAAACGAGAGAATTAAGATATGATCTATAGGAGGATGTAGATTTCCATCCAGACAATCCTCCAACGCCAGACCTGTAATAGAAGTTTGCTTTATCGTTATACTTAATATCAACAGCGTTTAAGAAAACCCGCGTAAAAAACTCAAAATCGTCATTTAAGGTCAGAGCTTCATTCCATAAACCTGATTTTTCGAGGATAGTCCTCGGAATCATCACTCGTCCAGGAGGTGTAGTATGCCTATGAAACGTCCAGTATCTAACGATCCAATCATAGAAGGTCATATCCTCCTTTATAATAAAAGGATCTTCGTTGTAACTCTCTATATTATTATTGTAAAACCGCCCCCAATTAGAAATACTCACACTGTCTGGATTGCGAAGGAGAGTTTCAACCTGCGTTTGAATAAAAGTAGCGTCTATTAGATCATCTGCATCAAAAAATACAATAAACTCTCCTGTACTTTCTGCGAAGGCCTGGTTTCGGGCAGATGCCGCTCCTTTTCTTACTGAGCATTTTAATTTGACATTTGGGTATTTTGCGCTGTAATTATTTACAAGCCCAAAGCTATTATCGGAAGACCTGTCATCAACGACAAGAATTTCAATTGATCGATACGATTGCGATAGTAAGCAATCCAATGTCTCACCAATATATTTTTCTGCATTATAACAGGGAATGCATATCGATACCAGTGGTGTCGCCATTTTTGGAATATGATACAGACGTTTTTTAATTAGCGATTTTTTTCCACGATTTTTTAAAATAGCCCTCTTTGGAAAGGTCTACATAGTGATGCAAGACACCTCTGCGCTGATCAATATCGCTAGCTGACGGGTTTACAATATATTGGTTTCTGGGTAGGATAATTGATTGTTGTTTGCCAATTATCATTGCAGATAGAGCTTGTTCCAGGTAGTAAGAAGTACCACCAGAATCTTCCAATTCCTTTATCCAAGTTTCCAATGCATTCCAATCAATAGTTTTACTTTCAATCCCGATCAATCCTACGTTTACCAGGTCGGGAACCTCATCGCCACATAACGATCCCATTTTTTCGAGCGAGTACCCATATGATCGTTCGCTATCCAGCATATAAATCGGTTTATCTGGCGACTTTAACCATTTAATAAATTGTTCTGGCTTGTTCCAAAAAAGCATATCTGAGTCCAGGACAACCTTAAAAGGAATGTCGAAGTCGATTGTATGAACGTCCGTTAGTTTTTTTAGATGAGGGTAGACTGCTCGCTTATTCCTGATTACCGGATATTTTTCAGATGGCAACTTCGCAGACAGATTGTTTTCTATTGTATCGGCACCGATAATAACAGCTCCGGGAAGTTGGCGTTGAACACGATTGATAAGCTCTTCGTCAAAGCTGCCGTCGTCGACAAGATAAACACTAAAGTCTTCGGCTGTTGACTTAACTAATGAATGAATACAAAATAGGGTCTGATATAGATATTTCTTCCCCGTAAGAAAGAAAATCGGCAGCCCATTTAATGACAGTTCAAGAGGTGGAAGTGTCAAACTTCGCTCTTCCATTCTTTTTTGGTTTCTGATTACACTGTAGTAATTAAAGAAGCCTCCAAAGCGATTAATAGTACGAATCTTGGAACGAGGAGAACGGTATAAATAATCAAGTACTTTCTGATACATTAAATTGATTTGTTATATCTTTTTTAACAAACGACTTTCCGATCCTTATGAAAGGTTGTTCTACATATTTGTAAATAAGTATCGCAAAAAGAGTTACGATGCAGTAAACGGTAATATCAAAAATTATATTTAGTAGTTGGTTTTGTTGAAATAAGTTATTTTTAAAATACCCTAAAACATACACGCCAATAGGGACATGAATTAAATAAACAGCGTAGGAAAAATCCCCCAATTTGCTAAAAAAATTCTTTTTCAAACTGTTAGCGTTACTGAAATAAATCAGTGCACCGCTCATTATGGCAACGGCAATTTGCAGTGGATGATCAACAAGAAAATGAGTGAACAGGCCGGTTATATTTAAAATAAGTAATATAAGCAGTAGTTTTTTATCGACCACAATTCTACTAGAGTGGAAATAATAGATACAGAGGCCTAATGAAAATGCCGACCAGTGATTCAGAAAGAAATATATTTTTCCACTCGGCGAATTAATCCAGAGGGATGTAAACGAAATAACAATAAAAAAATAAATGAGATGTTTACGGCTCAAGGTTAATCCAATATAAATAAGAATGTAAAAGGCTGCCTCGCACGACAATGACCAATAAACCCAATTAATTGTTGGAATATTTGATAGGGGACTTGTGTATAAAACAACAGTACATAAACCGGCGAATATATTATGGGGGATATGAGCGACGGAATTGTCGCCATACGCCGCTTTTTGTATAAAAGCAGCAAAGATTACCACTAGGAGGCTTAACCAGTACGCAGGAAATATTCTGAAAAACCGCCTTAATAAAAAGTCAAAAGCTGACTTGGAGTTAAGTGCTGACATTAATATGCAATATCCGCTTATAACAAAAAAAATGGGGACGCCTAGATAACCAAGCTTTGCGAAATTTCTATATGAGTTATTAATATAAATAATAGGTTCGTTGAAGTGAAATAGCGCTACCCATAATGCAGCGATAAAACGCATTAAATCAATAATGTAATTTTTATTGCCTGCGCCGCTATTCATATCTTTTAACGTCTTATATTTCTGTTTGCGCTTTTAAAATGCCCCGCGCTGATTGATATTTAATAAAATTTAGACTGGATTTCCATGGCTTAAATTTTAAATAAGCTCTTAATATTCTTGCTGGCAACATAAATCTATTTGTTGGCTTCCATGCGGCAATACCATGCATATTTAATACTTTGACCCATGATCTATTACTTTCATAGGCCATTTGACTAAGATACTCCTCACTGTACCGACGAGCCGGAATCAAATGGGTGATTTGTAGCAAAGGCACATAAGCTATTTCATAACGGTGTTTAACAATGGTTAGTATAATGTCATTATCTTCGCCCGACGTCAAGGCTTTCCCTTTTCTCCCAAGCGCTAGCCTTTTCATATCCAATTTGGCTTCATGTACATATTTAAGGAAAGCTTCTTTTAAAATCACCATCCCCGTTCCAATCGGTGCGAAAGGAGGATAACTGGTTACTTTGAAATCCTGCTCTTTAAAATTTGAAATATATACTTTGTCGCCAAAATCCTGACAGCCTAAATCAATAGAGGTTTTGAAAAACCAGTCGGGAGGGGTTGTCTCAAATTGAGGAATCGATTTGCCGCCAAAACAGCCTACTCGAGGATTATTTGAACTAAATTCGTGGGCTTCCTTTAAATAATCCTTGCTTAAGATATTATCATCATCGACGAAAACGATCAGGGAAGTCGCGGCTTCCTTAACACCACGAAGTCTGGCATAGGAGAGACCAAGTTTTTCCTCGACTATTATTTTTGATCGGGGATGCCAGGTAAGATCAAGCCAAGTACTGACTTTTGGTTCGCTTAAGTTGTCGACAATTATTAAGTCCCAAAGTTCAACGTTTAGTGATTGCGTTATTAACGATTCGATCACCGATTTTAAGATAGCTCTTTGGGGATTATGAGTACAAACTATGACAGTCAGGAAGGACATTAGCTTTTGCTGTTAATTGTTGCCTGATAAAATAACTCTGTTTCCTCCCCAATTTTATTTGCGCTGTAAGCCGACAGAATCCTCTTTCTTGCTTCGCCGCCTAAAGAGCCAATTTTTTCAGGGCGATTTGCTAAATATAAAATCGCCTGTTTAATTGCTGTTGGGGAGTTCGGCCTAATTAATAACCCACTTACGTTATCTTGGATTATATCCGCCATTCCTCCGGTATCCGTTCCGATGACCGCTTTGCCTGCTGCCATAGCTTCCAAACAGACATTAGGGAAGTTTTCCCAAATACTTGGAAAGATGCAAATATGAGTTTCTTTTAATATTTGTGGAATCATTTCATAGGAAACGGAACCTAAAAAGGATACGTTCTTAATATTGTCTTTTAAGATCTGCATCATAAATTCATCCATATTCTTTCCCTTTACAGGGGAAGGCAACGGTTTACCTATAAACCTGAATTGAATGTGATGGTTTTCTTTTAAGATATCCGGAATTGCTTTCATCAAGTCGAGAACGCCTTTCCGTTTTTCTAAACGACCAATGAAAGAAACGACAATTCCTTTTTGAACAGAGTCAGGTTGTAGATCTAATAAGTTTTGAACCGGTATAAAAGGATAGGGTAGAACTTTAATTTCTTTTTCGGTATCCCATTTTAAATTGACGATTTTTTGTAAGCTGTTTGACGGGCTGGAAACCGAGTCTGCTAAACAAAATATTTTATATTCATCGTCTTTCTCTTTATCATATGTCCAGTAGGGCTTCGATATTCTACCTCTTAGCAATCCCCCCAAGATAAACCTCACTTTATTGGTAATAGTGTCAGTTTTATTAAGTTCTTTCGTTAGAAAAGAAGGGGTATGAAGTTTTAAGGTAAAAGGTAGATCTGGAAAGGTTTCTTTTATGTACAATCCGTCGGCACCATATTCCGGACCTTCAACAATATCAAATTTTTTATCGTCGTGTCGTGCCGAAAAAAAGTTTAAGATATCTTTTCGGAATTTTTTCCTTCCTGAAGTGGAAATAAAGTGAAGTGTATAACCGTCGTATTCCACGCTCTTTACACTTCCATTTGAAGTTTCTGATGCACAAAAGACTTCCACATTATGGCCCCGGAGAGCCATCACTTTTGATGCTTGTCCTATATAAGTGCCAATTCCACCGCCGTCAATGCCTTTGGGGTGTTCATATGAAACGAAAGCAATTCTCATCTAAATACTGTTTTATATTAATTCTTGAATTACTTCGAGGATGTTACGCTCGAATTGTTCCTGTATCAGCTCAGCAGAGAATATCTTTTCTCGTAGATAACGCTGTTCGCTTACAGATTTTGATATGAATTCGTTTTTGTCAACTGCCATTAGCAATCTGGAGATTTCAGCATCTCCGTACGAACCGATAATATTGGTGAAATTTTGATGCAGGCACCAGTTAAAAAAAGCGGTATTCTGCGGCGAGAATGCAACAACCGGGATATCAAAGTAACAATATTCAATAAACTTGCTTGGAAAACAATCGGCTATCCACGGCATTGTACTCAGATTTTCCGGATAGCCTGTTATGATAATAGAGGCGTTGTTATTGATATAATTCAGCGCTTCTTCATTTGTTTCGAATCTTTCATGTACTCTAATATTTTGATAATTCTTATAGTCAACTAGCACACTTTCGTCTAAATTAGCAACAATAGTTATTACTCCTCCAAATTCTAATAACCGTTGAGCGAGTGACTTAAAGAAAATATGATGTTCGGGATATAACGTGCCGGCATAGACCCAGTTTTTGCCGGATAGGTTCGCGGGCGGGGAAAAACTTCTACCTGCTGGTATTGGAAGCAGCACTTTATGTTTCGATTCAAACTCAGTGTTGAAAATTAACCTATCCGATACTGTTAATATTAGATCAGCTCGTTTCGCGTTATTATATTCAAAGGCGCTTAGTCTTTTTTCAAATTTCGTCGGGAAGAAAAACTCATAACGATCATGGTAAAAGTAAATTAATTTTTTGTTAAAAAACTGCGCAACAAATCTGGCAAAACCAGCAAGATTAAACCCCCAGAAATAACTTAAAACAATCGGAGAGTTAGCTTCCTTGATAAATTTAAATGAGAATAATAAATAATATAAGTAGACAAAAAATCTAAGCCTGTTAATCATCCACGGCTTGATAAAGTTAGAAGGATTTTTAATAGGTAATACTCGCCAGGTTGATGGAAGTGCTAACTTATTTCCGTGCGGAAAACTTGATTGGGGTAATATAACGTGTATTCTCCACCCGTTTTCTTCCGCTCGTTTGAGGTGCCTGTATACTACCAAGTCGCTTCCTGAACGAAAAGGGTGTGGACAACTGTCGTGAATATATAGAATGTTCTTATTCTGTGACGCAAATATATTGTTCGCCATTAAATTTAATAGTCAAATATTGTTGTCTTAGTTAACAATGCCCGTATTTATAATCTCTTCTTCTTTTATAAAAGTAGACCAAAACGGATGATCGGTTTTTAACCAAGCATGGCAACCTATCGGCAACTGGTTATTATTTAATTTATACAATTCTCTGGGACGTAACTCGAAACTAAATTTGATTGCATCGTTAATTGTCGCCAACTCAAAATGGAAGAGCTCTGAGACCGCATGACACCAAAAAATGTCTTCATTGACATGGTCGTCAGTGAATAATTTAAAAAAATGAACGTTTTTACCTTTGATATTCCAGAGAGGATTAAATACTCTCAAAAAGATCGTTAACCTCAGTATCCTGTGTAATTGTAACCGGGAAAAGATATTCCATATGTTTTTTACTCGTTTAGCTGTGTTTAAAACGGCGATGCATCTTTGAATGTTTCGAATGGAGAAGCCTGAGTTTCCCACTCGGGCTTCGTTTAAGTTTTCCTTATAAAACCAGGGTGCACCTATATAGTCATATTTAAACACATGAGCTTCTTCCCAATTATTATTAAATATATAGCTATCCAATTCATACGTCATCATAAAATTGTACTGCGAAAAGAGTCTGTAAAACTCGACAGAACATTTCATTTTATTGTAAGCTTCCACACTTTTTAACCAGTTTTTAGACACTGGCATCAAAATAATTGATGCATGATGTTTCGTATATTCTGATGTTTTCATCCCTTCAGGAAACAATAGAAACGTAGGATATGTTGATAATATCTTCTGGCATTGCTTTAAAGAAATAACTTCCTCTTTAGTTGGAGTCGGAGAGTGTACTGGAATTACTATACACAAGTTATTATTCATTATCGTAGTTCTAAGCTTTTATCTAATTTATGGTTTCGATAGTCGTCTTTTTATTTTCCTTAAGACATTCAAGAAAGTAAAATCATCCGGCACTTGATACCAAAAAGGTGTAGATCTAAGGTATGACCAATACAAACTTTTATAGGGGTGGTTATTAAAATAGTGCCATGGCTTTGATTTGCCTGCGAAATGAACAATTGTGGGAGCTTGATCAAATTTTTGAGTATAGTTTATGGAGTTGAAACGTGCCTCAAACCTATCCCATTTATCAAAGAAATATAAGTTCAAGACGTCCTGATCCCACCATAATAACTGTTCCATTTTATCTTGTGCAACTCGTATTAAATGTCCGGCAACATTTTCTGACCGCCATTTTTTTAAGTTTATTAATAGGACACCTGCGTTAAAATAAGCCGAAGTCGGTGCTCCCAGCCTATTGATTCTCAGAATGCTATCTTCAGCGTAGTAGGGATCGTCGTTGGCCAAAAGGTATTTGTCTTTAAACTCTGCCGTTAACAGGTCTTTTATAGAACCAGTAACAACCAAGTCTGAGTCCAGAAAAAGCCCCCTATCTATAGTTGAAGGAATAATATCGGAAAGTAGCAGTCTGAAATAAGTGGCCCTCGATATGTGATCAGTTATTTTATAATTTTCAAACAATGCAGGTTCAATGGTTAGTAGAACAATTTCGACATTGTATTTCCTGCGAAAATAGTTGATAACTTTTTCAAGGATACTTTGGTCTTCTAAATCATGAATTAGAAAAATTCTAAAATTCAAATCCCGATTGTTGGCAAGTAATGAGGTTGCTGCAACAGTGAAATGAGTGATATAACTTTTATCAATCGTAAAAAATACATTAAATTTTTCCATGAAATTCGTGGGGTATCTGCAATCACCATTCTTCAGTTACATAGGTACCAGTATTTTTTGTGATGCTGTTGGCAGGTATATTTTTGTAGATTAAATTGTTAGCGCCTATAATAGCATTATTGCCAATTTCGACTCCCTTTAAAATTGTCACGTTACTGCCTATCCAACAATTGTTTCCAATTTTAACGCTCGATGTCTTGAATTTATTTCTTTCGACGAGCAAGGCTCGGTCTTCCAGCCCATATATATGATTGTGATCATAAATCTTTACGCCCTCGCCAAATAAAGTATCGTGTCCAATCTCGATTTCGTCTAGACAGTTTACAGAACAGTAGTTATTAAAAAACGTATTCTCACCGATTTTTAGATTACCATTTTTTTGTACCAGGACGTTACAAAAATTTCTCATAACGACGTGTGGATGTATACAGATCTTGGCACCGTTTTCTATCGATATGTTTTTGTACTCACCAATTTGAAAAGTAGGATCTATTGTTATATTTTTAAATCGAGGAAATGATTGAACAGGCTTCTTTTGCCCCTGAATCAGTTTTTTTATGTGTCTAATCATCTTTTTATTTTGAATCTGTACAAAAGCATAATCCAGCTGTACAAACCTATTCCAGTGAAAGACATCAGAAGTTTTAATACACGATATTTTTTAAATGGCAAGATTTTACTTACCCCACTTAGTATAAATTCTGCATCTTCAGCACGTTCGGCCTTCAACAACTCAACAATTAACGGCATAATCAACGGCTTAAATATTCTTTCTGCTTCAGCTACCTCGAAGTATTTCTTGTCGAAATTTTCAATAAAGGCTGACGTTCGTGCCAAGTCCATATTTAAATTATTACTCGACATATTGTAATCATGTCGGCGGTAATAAAAAAGCTTTTCTTTAATTCCCAGGAAAGTTGCTCCCGCCCGAGCCATTCTTAACCAATAATCCCAGTCTTCACAGCCGTGAAAGTATGTGCGCACTTCCTGAAGACCGATTTTATTAATCAATGAGCTTTTAGCAATTACAGAAAGCACGGGAATATAATTAGCCTGATATTCCATTTTATACATTTGTTCGGCCTTAAACAGACCGGCTTTTGTAGGGTAGGGTGTGAGATTATTTAAATTGTCATTATAAAAAATATAGCCGTCAGTATAAATAACTGATACTTCAGGATAGGTATAACTGGTTGATATCTGCAGTTCTAATTTTTGGGGCTCCCAAAGGTCATCGGAATCGAGAAACGCGATCCACTCCCCGCGCGCCGCCTTAATAGCAGTATTTCTTGCGCCCCCTAAGCGTTTGTTTTCCTGATTAATTGCGAGAATTCGTTTGTCTTTTTGAACATATGTCTCTGCAATATCTTTAGTTTTATCTTTCGAACCGTCATTCACAATGATCAGTTCCCAATTTTGATAAGTTTGATCTAATACGGACCGAATTGATTGCTCAAGATAAATCTCAGCATTGTAGGCCGGCATGACAATTGAAACTAACGGATTATCTATACTTTTATCCATCGATTCGGTATTATATCGGTTTCAATTTTTGCGAACCAACATTTAGGGGCAACAACCAATTTATCGGAGTTCGTTCCTAACCACGCTCCCCACCAACTAAATGTGCTGTTGGCTATAATATTATGTTTACATCCGATCATCAGGCGGAGATCGTCTGCGTTCTTGCCATTTGAATTAATATCAACCAAAACGATATTTGATTCAAAGTCAAGTATTTCTTTAGCCGCCTTAAGATCATCTGAAAATACAAAGAATGTCGGATTGTCGACTTTGCTTTTTATTATATTGAACGCATTTGTGTAATACTCTTTTGTGCAAATCCCGTGATAGCTATTGGCATTGTGATTAGAGATATAATCTCCTCTACGCACATGGACCGCTATTGAATTTGCTGAAGCAATGCTGTTGATAAGTTGATTGTTTAGATAATTTGGGGGTGTTTTAAAAGTGAAATCTTGCAAAATAATATTTCTAATGTCTTTAAAGTACCTCTCATTTTGCCAATATCCATCCAAATATAAGTTGCCCTTTTTTTTTATAATTTCATTATCATATAGGAAGTTTTGTTCTTTCACAAATATTATGGGGCATAATATTTGTGAAACTTTCGATCTCAATCTCGATTGATCTTTCTTTTTAAATATTTTATAATCAATATTAAAGACATCAAGTTCGAAATCTCGAAGTGTATAATCTACTACGGTTTGTCTATTTAATAATTCGTTTAAATCAAGGGACAGTTCCGTTTTATTTTTCAGCGCCAGGTTCTTTCCAACAGCATATTGAAACATCTGATTCCCAAGACCACCTAATATCTTACTTGTGACCATACTTTGCGTAAAATGCCTCTATATCATGAAAATCCTTGAAATTTTCCTTCAACCATTTAATATCCTTATTCCACCATTGAAAGTCTAGCAAAAAATCAATGTATTTTTTTTCAAATCTATATCTCAGAAACCGTGCAGGGTTACCGACAACTATAGCATAGGAGGGCACGTCCTTTGTAACGATTGAGCCCGCGCCTATAATGACCCCATCACTAATATTGATATTGTCCATTATTACAGCATTTGCACCAATCCAAACGTCGTTGCCTATTAGGCATCTGCCAGTTTCTTCAAAATACATTTTGTCAGCAAACGTCTCGGTGCACTGCTTTTCTGTGGAATAGAAAACCGGATTTGTAGAAACAAAGATCTTGGATGGATGCATTCCTCCGCCAATCAATGTTCCTTGTGCTATAGAACATGATTTGCCAATTTGAGTATTCATGACAGTTACTCTAGAAGATAGATAAGTAAAGCTATCTACTTTAACATTATGTAAGAAGCAATCATCTCCAATAGAGACGAAATCTTCCAGACTGGAATTACTTAAGACTACGTTACGTCCAACGCGACGATGTAGTTGTAATTGCTCAGGTACCTTTTTAAAGAATCTTCGTAATCTCACTGTTTCTTTGACAATTCCGCAATTAGTTTTCGAGCATCATCTAACTCATGCTTCCACCAGGTGGATTTAAGCAAGCGCTCAATCTGATCTTGTGCAAATCGATATCTAATAATTTTTGCAGGGGATCCTACGACAATGGCGTATGGTGGAACGTCCTTGTTTACGAACGAATTTGCCCCAACAACTGAACCTACACCGACTGTTACACCCCGCCTTATAATACTGCCTGCACCAAGCCAAACATCACTTTCAATTACACAGTTTTTACCCGTTAATTCATCATAAGTGTTTTCTATAAAAAAACCACTCGTTGAAACTAAATCTAACGGATGCTCTCCATGTCCTATGTTAACATTACTAGCAATCGAATTATATCTTCCTATTTGCGTTTTTGATATTAAACTATTGAATCCAATAAATGTGTAACTATCAATCTCTGTATTTTCACAGGCATAACTTCCATCAAGCATGGTTATATTATGACCTCTTATGGCATCAAGATGAACTTTGGTCGACTGTATGTTATTTTCCGTCGACCTATTGAATTCTTCATATTTTTTTTTCTCTTTCAAAGACGTCCGAATTTCGGCTATGTCTTTTAAAAATTGTCTAATTTTCATAATCGGCAATATTCCACCTGGGTGTCAAGAAAAGAATACCAGCGTTCTTCGGTAGTGGTCGAGTAGTCAGCGTTCCGCCGTCTACCACTTCAAAGCTTATGCAGTCCTCCCTATAATCATAGGTCTCCGTTGAACTTGTATCACCTACGTATAAACTTATAAAATAAGTACCTGGGTAAAGTCTTATATCCGGTAGGTATACTTCAAAGACCGTTGTTTTATTTAGTGTATATGAAAACTTCGAGTCGTCGTCTATCATGTTAGCTATTTTAAGTCCTTCTGCTGTTTTCAATTCTACAGATGCCCTAATCTTTACAGGACTGTTCGCGACTTTATTTATTTTAAACTGGACCGTAAGCGAATCTCCAAGCGATAATTCTCGATTGGGTTCCTTTGAGCCATTTTTAAAAAGTTTCACACATTCAAAGAAACAAGTATTTGCTTTGTCATTTTTCCTGAAATGAACGCTAACGGAATTGCTGTCATTGCTTAATCCAAAATATTTCGGTGTAATTGTAGAAGTCTTGTCATAGTCCAAAATGTTACCGTTGTTTAAAAGTACCGCTTTATTACAAAGTTGGTTAATACTACCCATATTATGACTGACAAACAGTACAGTTCGACCCTCACCTTTACTAACCTCGTCCATTTTGCCCAAACACTTCTTTTGAAATTCTGCATCGCCCACAGCCAGTACCTCATCCACAATAAGAATTTCACTTTCTAGATGAGCCGCGACAGCAAAGGCTAATCGCACGTACATACCGGAAGAATATCTTTTCACTGGTGTGTCTACATACCGCTCTACGCCTGCAAAATCGACAATTGCATCAAAGTGTCTTTTGATTTCATTGCTACGCATACCCAGTATTGCTCCATTTAAAAAGATGTTTTCCCGACCAGTTAGGTCAGGGTGAAACCCTGTTCCTACTTCCAGTAAACTCGCAACGCGTCCTTTTACTTTTATAGATCCGGTTGTTGGAGCGGTAACTCGACTTAATATTTTGAGTAAAGTACTTTTGCCGGCACCGTTCCTGCCGATAATACCAACAGCATCGCCTTGCTCTATATTAAAATTTATGTCTTTTAACGACCAAACATACTCACTGTTACCGGTTTTAGTGCGATCATTACTTTCACCAATTTTAAGATAAGGATCTTCCTTGCCTCGAATTGTATGCCACCATCGGTTAATATCATGTGCAAGCGAACCTGTCCCAATATCTCCTAGACGATATTGTTTTGAAAGATTTTCGACCTTAATTACTATATTACTCATTAATGGGAGTTAAAATCTTATTTAAATATTATATAAACTTACCCTATTCTTTCTATACTGTGTCCATAAAAGTCTTTTCTACTTTGGTGAAAATCACCGTGCCGAAGAAAAGCATAACAAACATGAGAATAATACTATATAACATACCATTTAAGGTAACTGTACCTTGTCCAATCATGCAGTATTTAAATGCTTCAACAATATAGGTAAGTGGATTAAGTTCAACTATCACACCATATTTTTTACCTGAAAGATAAGACAGTGGATAAACAATAGGGGTAATGTACATTAGTAATTGTACAGCAAATCCAATGAGTACCGTGAAGTCTCTGTATTTCGTAGTTAAAGCCGAAATGATAATCCCGGCTCCTAAACCAATACCGGCCATCATTCCAACAAGTAAAGGAATAAATATCCAATGCCAACTGATATAAAACGGGTACCCGTTCACAATTGTTGAATATGCCATTGTTGCTAAAAGTAGTATTATGGAAATTCCAAATTTCACGACATTAGATATTACTATAGAAAGCGGTAGTACTAATCTCGGAAAATAAACCTTTCCAAATATCGAAGCATTAGCGGTAAAGGTATTGGACGTATTGGTAAGACAGCTTGAAAAATAAGTCCAGATAATGTTGCCACACATATAAAACACTATCGGATCAGCATGATCAGTCGAAATATGCGCAATTTTACTGAAAACGATCAAAAACATAATCGACGTGAGCATTGGCTGGATGAAGTGCCAAACCGGACCTAATACAGTTTGCTTATATTGTGCAACGAAATCCCGACGCACAAACAACCACATAAGATCACGGTAATGCCATACATCTCTTAAGTGAAGGTCAAGAAGCTTGCTTTTAGGCTTTATCTCAATATCCCATTTTTCTGTAATAGCACTCATTATTTTAATAATTTTTCTATATTCTAAAGAAAGTTGTATTAGGTAACGATCCGATCGATATTCCGCCAAGTTCTGCCCGATGTGTCAACTTGTGCTTAGGCATGGCTTCGCCGCGTCAGTCACATTTATTTAAAAATCCGACTGCTATCTTCTCAATTAATGTCGATTCTCAGAAGGAATCGATGATGTTCGGAGATATTTGCACGAGCAAGGACTCTCCAATTTGCCCAAGTCTTAGAAGGATTCGCTTTTCTGATTGATATTCAATCAACTCACCAGTTAATCCCTGTAAAGGTCCTGCTACCACCTGCACCGTATCGCCCTTTTCGAATTGTTTTGTTGTAATTAAAAAAGGACTGTCGGTTTGCAGGAGCCTTTTTATTTGCTCTATTTGTTTTTCCGGTATGGTAGCCACCTTGCCAGAAAAATATATAAACCTACTTATTCCTGGTGTTGTTAGCACAGCCGCCATTTCACTAACCTTTATATAAACAAACAGATAAGAACTGATCAGAGGTTCCTGAACCCATTTCTTCCTGTCGCTCCATTGCTTAAGCGTTTTCTTTAACGGCAGATAAACTTCAATCGATTTTTTTGCCAACAGTTCATACGCCTTTTTTTCAGCCCTCGGATTTGTATATACCGGATACCACTGATACTGCTCGCGCATATAAGTTCAGTTAACTTTTACCAGAACTTCCACTTAGACTTCTGGTCACCCTCTTCTTCGTAATATCCAGAATAATAGTAGCTATATTTGCCGTAATAACTACTATAGCCGACTTTTCCTGCACCAGTAGTTGAATAAATAGATTCGAACAACTTATTTTCCTTAAAGCCATTAAAAATGACGTAAAAGTTCTGGATATCGTCTTCCGAACGTAGCGCGTCAGCTAAAGCTATGGACGACTTTTTGGATACCCCGCTTCGAATAACAAATATATTGATGTCACTCTGGCGCATTACGGGCATTGCATCAGCCACTAAACCTATAGGGGCATTGTCAAGAATGATATAATCATATTCTTCCCTGAGCAATTTTAGCAGGTCTTCCATTCTTTTGCTATGCAATAATTCTGCCGGGTTAGGAGGGAGCTCACCCGACGGAATAAAATCCAGATTACTATTATTGGACTTGAATAATACCTTGTCCAAACTATGCCTACCTGACAAGTACGAACTTAATCCCGTCTCAGTAGGAACGTCAAAGGTTTGATGTAATCTTCTTTTTCTAAGGTCGGTGCTGATAATAATAACTTTTCTGTCGATCAGCGATAATGAATTAGCCAGATTTAATGAAACAAACGACTTGCCCTCGCCAGCGACTTCCGAAGTTACGCTAATTACTTTGCTTATTTTGTCATTAGCTAGATAGCTCAAACTTGTCCTCACAGCTCTCACCGACTCAGAAAAGACGCTTTTGGATGGAGGGGATGAAACAACTAATTTGTTGTAAGGATCCATCTTGAGTGGGTAACTTCTTATGACGCCCAAGATGGGAACAGGTGACATACCTTCGATATCCTCTACAACATTGATACGGTTATTGATGACCCGAATTAACGTAATAACCAATATTGGAAGTCCTAAGCCCACCAAAAACGCCAGCATATAAATGTTTTTACTAACAGGATCAATAGGAACAAGATTGGGATGAGCAGTTTCAATAATGGAATTTCCAGGAAGAATGCTGGCCCTGCTTACCTGCGTCTCCAATTTCTTTTCCATCAGATAAGTGAAAACCTTCTCGTTGATATTGAAATTTCGCTCAAGCGCAAAGATGTCCTTTTCAACAGTTGGAAGTGTGCTAATGCTATTATTATATGAACCTAATATTTTATTTATATAGTCAATAGAACTTTGTGTGCGGGTGATACTCAATTGAATATTACTCAAAATACTTTTTTGTATTTCCTGCAAGCTTCTATTAAGATCGGCGATCACGTCTGACTTTGCATTGTAATAATCAGACTTCTCCATTTTCTCCGTGAATAGCGCGTTATATTGCGTTATCAAAGATGAAAGTAAGGAATTGGGAGACTCATCAATGTTGAAGTTATAACTGATCTGACCTTTATGTTCATTGACTTGCTTTTGAAGATTTACTAAAGCGATCTTTTGCAGCTCGAGCGTGTTTTTTTGTGTCTCATAAGTTGTAACCTGAGACATGGCATTTGAAGAGGCTGAGGGCAGATCAACAATACCTTTTTGTCTTTTATAATCAGCCAGGGCATTTTGAGAGCCTTTAACTTTCATTGAAAGCTCAACTAATTGGTCGTTAATAAAATCGATCGTGTGCGTTGCAGATAACGCTCGTTGATCACGGTCGAAACTTTGATACTCTTTAATCAGAATATTTAAAAAATCGCTCGCGAAATATGCGTTTTGATCATATAAATTGAGACGCAAGATATTGGAGCCTCTTGTAGTCTCGGCTATCTGTAAACCGCTAACACGACCTATTAAATCATTAATGGAGTTAAACCTGAAAGTATACAGATCATTAGGTTTAACAGAGGAGCTGATGATTTTGAATTTTAAATCATTAACAGCTATAACACTATTGTAATTACTTACTTTATTAATAAGTCTACCCCCAAACCTATAGGACAACGAAAACTGGCGGTCATTAATAGAATGAATTGCAAATTCCGGATAGCTGCCCGAAAGGGTATCAATTGACAATACATCAATTTGAAAAGGCTGGAAGGGATATGTTTCGGTAGTTAAAAAATTTCCCTTCTTGAAAAATGCGACCGTATAATTAAGCTTGGTTAAAGCCTTTGTTAATAACGCTTTCGATTTAATTACATAACTTACAGTCTGTATCGGATCTTGTGTTTCGGTAGTTGCGGAAGTAGTCAGTAGATCAGAAAGTTGCGATTTCTTTTCTTCAAGTTTGATTGTTGCGGCTGTCTGATAAGTTTTAGGCGTATAGCGTAAATAAAAATATGCAATAGTGAGCGATATCAAAAGAGATGCCGCCAGCCAATACCATTGACTTAATCCAATTTGTACAATTTTAAAATAATCAATTTTGGCAGTACCTTCTGCTGAGCCTGCAACAATGGTGGTATTTTGAGTATCGGCCATCTTATTTTCTTGCAAGCGTAAATATCACCAGAAATGTATTAACAATAATTAAGATTGGCTGTACAATCGTTGAGAAGCCTGACACACTATCGCCCGTACCATTCAGTCTTGTAGGTTCTAAATACACAACATCGTGGTTTTGAATCTGCAAGCGCGGATCTTTTAATGTTTCTGAATTCTTAAGGTTTACAAAGAGAATTTCGGGATCTTGGGGATCACCTCGGACAATTTTTACTCTGTTGAGATTTGCACGTGAAGTCGGGCCTCCGGCTTGCCCAAGCAGTTCAACCAGTGAAGTATTTTCGTGATCTAAAATGTATTTATTGGGACCTTTTACTTCACCTAATACTGTTGCCTGAAGGTTCGATACCGTTATTTCAATAATAGGGCGGTTGAGGATTTTATCTGCGTACAGCGATTGCAGTTTTTGCTCTGCTTCAGCTACAGTAAGGCCGGTGAGATTCACCTTACCTAACGCAGGTATAGTGAGCAATGAATCCACACCGATCAAAAATGTTTGTTGAGCTACTAACGCTGTTTTTTCATCGCCGCTCAGAACGGTAGGATTCTGCAAATTTCGTATCGTAAGACGATCACTTGGCTGTAATCGGTACGGCCCGTGCGCCTCGCCATTGCCCTTTTGAACAACATAAACCGTTTTTATGGAATCATTACTGATTTCTTTGCTTGTCTTGAATAAAACATTCCTCGACTTATAGGAGCAAGAACAGCACACAAGAATAGCGAATGCAAAAAGCAGATAACAATAGGTGGACCTCAAAAGCATGTTTTTATAAGCAACGTTACAAAATTAATATTTTTTGTGATATAAAAAGTGATTGTTTGAAAAAAATATAATTATTGCGATATGTTCTTACTGATATTTTAAAATTAGTTGTAGTTAATTGTTATTCTTTAAAAGAGTCACTAGGCTAGGTTTGCTGCGCAGGATAAAAAATAAACCAATTGTCTTGTGAAATATTAAAGCACGGCATCTAATAAATTAGAGATTGAAACAAAAAAATAAAATAATTGTTCTAATCTACGTCACCGATCCATTTCGTGCATAGATAAAATAAAAATAGCAAATTAATATAAAATGCCTATTTAAATTATTATTTTTGCCAAAAATAGTCCTATTATGATTGAAATATTACAAAATCTGGGGGTGTATTTTCTGATACCTGTGATAAGCTACTTTCTTAGTTCGCTTTGTTTTCCCTCAATCGTGTTTATTTCTAAGGAAAGAAATCTGTACGATGACATGGAGCTTCATCGAAAAGATCACAAACATTTAGTTTCAAGATTGGGGGGAATAGGAATCTTTTGCAGTTTTACTATAACTGCCCTGATGTTTATTTTACCAGATAATCATCTTAAGATAAATTATGTATTGACCAGTTGCATTATTCTTTTTGCAATGGGTATTAAGGATGACTTGAAGGGCGTTAATCCCAAAACTAAATTTCTGATTCAAATTGCGGCGGCCTTAGTGCTCGTTATTTTAGGTAATGTGAGATTGACCGGTTTGTATGGTATTTTTGGTATAGGGGAAATTCCGATGTATGGCCAGATCCTGCTGACGGTATTCGTTATCTTATTAATTGTTAATTCATTTAATCTGATTGACGGAATTAATACATTGGCTGGCAGTCTTGGTGTGTTGATGAGTGGTTGTTTCGGCATTCTTTTTGCGATGATAGGTGAACAGGAATCTGCCTTTATCTCACTTGCATTAATGGGGGCACTGATTGGTTTTTTGCGATACAACGTAACTCCTGCCAGGCTATTTATGGGCGACACCGGCTCTATGTTGATCGGCCTTATTGCCGCAGTGCTGTGCATTCGTTTTATACAGGCGAGTACCAATTTTCATAATAGCGGGATATTACATATATCTTCAGCACCTCTTCTGGCCTTATCCATATTAGTTGTTCCTATATATGACACATTGCGTGTGTTTACCCTTCGTATAGCCAAAGGATATTCTCCTTTCAAGGCCGACAGAAATCACTTACATCATATATTAACAAGAAGTGTTAAGAGACACGAACGTGCCACTTTTATACTGCTCGTTTTTAATGTATTTGTGATTCTTACAGTAGTGGTTTTCGATAAGATAGGTAACTTCCAGCTATTTATTATGGTCACTTGTCTCGCATTATTGTTCTCCTTCATTCTACAGATAACCTCAAAGAAAGGCAGAAACATGATTTGGAGAAAAGCGGCAAGGCAATATATAAAACTGCAGGGGAATTAATTTTAACAGATTCACTTCAGATAAAAGAGGTAACCGGCTTGTTGTTGGTTACCTCTTTTGTTTTTAAATAAGCTTTATTTATTTTTAAATTAGATGACCTCTCTAACATCCCAAAACAATGACGCAGTCAATAATAGTACTATCCAAACTAGTGTTGTTATTTTTTGTTATCAGTTTTTTTTTTCAAACTTTTGCTTTAATTGCCGATTAAAACAATTCGTGTAATTATGACGTTCAAAGGGTGCTGTCAGCTTTACATCTTGGCGTTTTACCTAATGTTATTAAATACGAGTATTCAAATACCTGATAATGTATAGAAATAAGCTTTTGCCGATTACTATTTTAATTGTTTTTTCTTTTTTTAAAGTCAATGCTGCTCTCGGTCAAACCACGATTCTTAATGATATTTCGGAGGACTATCTTAATAAATTGATTTCTACGGCCAAAGCTAATTATCCTCACGTTAAGGGATTTCAAAACAGAATTAATATTGCTAAGGGCAATATTAAAAAGGCCGATGTTTCCTGGTTTGATGTATTCACTTTTTCTTACGTGTACCAGCCACACAGTTCTAATTTTATTGTCAATCAAAGTGGAGGCAGTACTCAGCAGGCCTACAGCTATTTTAATGGGATACAGGTCGGAATATTTTTCAATTTAGGTAATTACCTTCAAAAAACTTACCAGCTCAAACAGGCAAAAGAAGAGCTCAAAATAGCGGATTATGATCAGGAAGAATATTTTCTCACTTTGGCCACAGAAGTAAAAAAAAGATATTATAGTTATCTGCAAAGCCTGGCAACTTTAAAACTGCAGACTCAAACAGAACAAGATGCTGAAGACGCGCTGAAAAGCATCAAACATAAGTTTGAAAAAGGCGAGGAAACCTATGATAATTTTAATAAAGCACAGGTTACAGTTACCGATCATATTCAAAGCAAAATACAGGCGGAGACAAATTACTTGACTGCCAAGGCAGAACTTGAAGAACTTTTAGGAGATAAATTGGAAAATATAAAATAATGGAATTTGCGTCATTTTTTAAGTTGCTGGCAAAGCACAAGTATACGTTGATCATAATTCCGCTTGTTGCTATCGTTATTACCTATATCCTGGTAAGAAATCAACCAGATGTTTATTCTTCGCAGGCGCAGATTGCCACTGGGCTTGTTGATCAAACTCAGCAAACCTTGTCGGATAATAACGTTCAGGAATCTCAGATCAATCAACAGTTTAGTAACCTGATCGAAATGCTTCGCTCAAAGAAGATGCTGGATCAGGTTTCTTATAAGCTCATCATTCATGATCTGAGCGGAAGTACGCCTTATCACAAACCGAGTAAGTTGTTCAATCAGTTAAGCGGGAATGCAAAGAAACACGCGCTGGCTGTCTTTACCGACTTATACAATAGAAAGCAGCCCTTGTCTTTGTTTAGCCGGGATCAGAACGGCTTGCATAAGTTATTGGAGTCGATGAAGTATGATGACCAGTCCCTCTTACAGACATTGATTGTATATCGGGCTCAGAATAGTGATTTTATTGATGTGCAATTTGATGCCAATAACGCGCAAATGTCGGCTTTTGTAGTTAATACTTTATGCAGTGAGTTTATCAGTTACTATACCCAGTTATTAAAGGAAAATCAGCATAAAGCAGTGACTTTTTTAGCGAATTTATTACAAGCTAAACAAGACACGTTAAACAGGAGAATGGAGAATCTGAAAAATTATAAGATCAAAAATCAGGTTCTTAATTTAAGTGAAGAGGCGAGGGCGTTGTATAGTCAAATAACGGACTTTGAGACTCGTCTTGACCAGGCAAAAAAAGATGAAGTGGCTTATGCTGGTGCAATTAGAAGTATTGATAACCAATTTAATCCTACCGACAGGCGTTATGCTGAAAGCTCGCTCGTGCATATTAATCAGGATATAGTTAATACGCGTAGTCAACTGGCTGCTGCTAATGAGCGCTATGTCCAAGGTGGATTTAATCAACGTGACAAGAAATCCGTTGACTCGCTCAAGGAAGCTATCTCCAATCAAATTGCCCAATCGTCTGATAAGTATATTCTAAACCCACTTAATAATAAACAGAATCTCGTTCAGCAGAAAATGACGCTGCAGATCCAGTATGATTTAGCTAAGAATAGCCAGGCGGTGTTGGCAGGACAGATCGTTAGATTAAATCAACGTCTAAATACGCTGGTGCCTCACGAGGCCGTGGTACAATCGTACGAAAGCGCTATTGCCGTGGCCGGACAGGAATACATCGAGATTCTGAAAAAATATAATCAAACAAGTTTGGAAACCAGTTTGTCGGTAAGGCTAAAACAAACGGAAATGGCAATGCCGGGTTTACCTCAGCCTTCAAAGAAGATGTTGCTGGTTATTTTAAGTGGTATTATCACTTTTGTTTTCTGTGTGGCAGTTCTCTTTATATTGTTCTTGCTTGATGCAACTGTAAAAACTCCTGCTGAGCTCGCAAATAGAACAAAGGTACCGGTGTTGGGATATCTGAATCTTTTGAATAGCCAGACGATGGATATGAGAAGTGTATGGGGAGAAGTGGGGGCGAACGCCGAGATGAGAACATTCCGCAACCTGGTACAATCAATCCGTTTTGAAGTTGATAACGAGCTGCATGGCAATAAAACCATTCTGATTAATAGTTTAAGCAAGGGAGAGGGCAAGACGTTCGTTACTATGAATATGGCATACGCTTATTCATCTATTAACAAAAAGGTACTTATCATAGACGGTAACTTTGTTCACCCTGGCATTACCGAAATAGTTAAACCTAAATTTTATCTTGAAGATTATCTCGCTGGTAAAATAGATGAAGCTCAGCTGAACCCTGAACCTAAAATAACCGTATTAGGGAATAGAGGGAATGATATTTCTGTTTTAGAAATAGCTGACCAGATGAGCATTGCGGAGAAATTGGCCAAATTAAGCGAACGGTTTGACATTATTTTAATTGAAGCATCTGCGCTGGAAACCCTTAATAAATCAAAAGAGTGGACGTTGTTTGTTGAAAAGATTTTGACAGTATTTCAGGCCGGTCAGGCTATTAAAGATTCTAAGAAGACCCATACCGACTATTTGAAGAATTTTAATGGTAGATTTATTGGATGGATACTGAATACTGTCGACAAAGAACAAGTTCCTGAAGTAGCAGAGGCTTAATTTAAAATATGATATGGCAGTATTAAGGGTAGTTTGGATAATTGTACAGGTGGTGATCGGATATAACTTGATATTACCATGCTGTTTATTTTTTTTATCCTTGTTTAAGAAATTCAGAGTGCGATCACGTAGTCAGGCGGCCGAGAATGATTATGGAATCATCGTGACAGCCTATGAACAGGTGACAGCAATACCAGATGTGGTTGCATCACTTTTAAAGCTCAACTATGCTAATTTTCTGATATATGTTGTTGCTGACAAATGCGATGTGAGCGGGTTGTGTTTCGCGGATAAAAGAGTAATTATTCTTAGGCCGGAAGAGGCATTGTCCAGCAACACTAAGTCACATTTTTATGCTATAAACAGATTTCAGCGGCCACATAATATCGTAACGATTATTGACAGCGATAACTTAGTTGATCCGGAATATTTAAATGAACTCGATAAATACTTTGAACTTGGTTTTAAAGCGGTACAAGGAGTAAGGGAGGCTAAGAACTTAAATACTACATATGCCTGTCTTGACGCCGCCCGGGATATTTACTATCATTTTTATGATGGCAAGATATTGTTTCAGATCGGCTCTTCCGCCACATTAGCTGGCTCAGGAATGGCATTTGACACCCAACTATATAGGGATTGCCTTGAACATCGTGATGTGTCAGGAGCGGGTTTTGACAAGGTACTGCAATCAGCAATCGTAGGTCAGAATTTAAGGATTGCCTTTGCCGAAAAAGCAATTGTTTATGATGAAAAGACAACCGTATCTGAACAATTGGTTAAGCAACGGTCAAGGTGGATCAATACATGGTTCCGCTATTTTAAGTTTGGTTTCGGAATGATGGCTAAAGGCATTCGCAATATGAGCTTGAATCAGTTTGCTTTTGGTTTGATCTTATTGAGGCCACCGTTGTTTATATTTCTTATTTTGTCTCTGCTTTGTATGGCCGCAAATGTATGGATCAGTACAGTTGCTGCACTTTTTTGGGGGATAGCTTTTGTATTGTTTGTTGTTGGCTTCTTAGTGGCGCTGGGTAAATCAGCTACTGATGCGCGGATTTACCGTTCGCTGGTTAATATTCCTAGGTTTATCTTTTATCAGATTTTATCTTTGTTGAAGGCTCGCAAGGCAAATAAATATTCAGTGGCAACTACTCATTATTATAATAGCGCAGCCGAAGAAAGTTTAAAAGTAAATGAATAATGAGAGTAAATCCGTCGGTAAAGGCTTTAAAGGGTAATGAAGTTTCGCCGGAGCAAAAGGCGAAAATTGAAAAACTAACACGTTTGGTTGCTTTAATTGTTGCACTTATCGGTACTTATATTTTCGTCTTTAAGATCTTATTTTTTTAGTGGAGGATTTTTACAAAATACAGCTTAACCCCAAATCATTAGACCCCAAGAAATCAAGGGTTAAAGAGTTTTTGAGAAATATCTTCGTTATACAGAAGCTTAGAAATAAAACCGGCGTTTTGCTTTTATTAGCTTTTGCTATTACTATCGCTGTTGAAACCGCTACTTCTGGTATTACTTTTGGCGCCTTGCTATTGGTTGTTGCAGTAGGGGTACCGGCAATTTATGGAGTGGTGGCTTATCCGCAATTCGGGATAGCTGTACAAATTATAATGGCTTTCTTTCTCTTCATGTTGATGCGTTGGGGAGTACCGGGCCCTATTGGAACGTTAATGGATGCCTTGCAGCTGCTTTTAATAATAGGTATGCTGATAAGACAGAAGAAGGAACGCAACTGGCAATTATTTAAAGGGCCGGTAACGGTTGTGCTACTAACCTGGCTGGGATATAACATTCTGGAATTTGGCAATCCTGTTACAGAGGCGCGTATGGCCTGGATATATACTATACGATCCGTGGCGATTGTGTCATTGAGTTACTTTATTTTCTTATATAATATCCGTACTATCCAATTTGTGCGGTTCATCTTTAAATTGTGGCTCCTGCTCTGCTTTATTGGTGCGGCTTATGCGTTTAAACAGGAGTACATCGGTTTTTCGGCTGCTGAGGATGCCTATTTACATTCGGACCCAGCCATTGCCGATCTGCTTTTTATAGCAGGGCACTGGCGGAAGTTCTCCATATTTTCAGATCCTGTTTCTTTCTCATATAACATGGTAATGCCTGCCATATTTTGCATTTGCATTATTGCAGGTAAGTTTAGCTGGTGGAAAAAGGCGTTATGCGGTGTATTAACTATAATGTGCCTAATGGCCATGTTGTATTCCGGTACCCGGGGCGCAAATGTTTTGTTGCCTGCTGCCCTGTTACTTTTTGCCATATTGAATTATAGTAAAAAAGTACTTATTGGAGTATGCATGGCGGCTGTTTTCCTCGTCTTTCTCATTGTTGTTCCATCTTCCAATCCCAATATTCAAAGGTTTCAAACCGCTTTTAGCCCTAATAATGATGATTCTTATAACGTAAGAAAGGCGAATCAAAAGAAAATCCAACCCTATATTCTTACCCATCCGATGGGAGGTGGGCTTGGTTCAACGGGGGAATGGGGCAAGCGTTTTGCACCGGGTTCTTATCTTTCGCATTTCCCGCCAGATAGCGGTTATATACGGGTAGCAGTAGAGGATGGATGGATAGGACTCATTATTTTGTGTACGCTGATGTTTGTCATCCTGCGAGCAGGAATCAATAATTATTATCAGATTCAAAACCGTGAGCTGAAGACTTATTGCCTGGCCATGACGCTAGTGATTTTTGCTTATAATATTGCGAACTTCCCACAGGAGGCACTCGTGCAGTTTCCGTCAAATATCATGTTTTATCTCGAAGCTGCGTTGATAAACGTTACCTTAAGACTCGATATAGCCGAACGTGAAAAACAAAGTGAGCTAACAGCCGCCAAAGTGTTGCCGGCATAATTATTTTATCATGGAGAAGAGCGTACCTGATATCATCACAAATCGCGACATCATCATTGTGGGTCAGCAACCCTGGGACGTAGAGATAGGAAGTAATTGTAAGAATCTGGCACTGGAATTTAGCCGGTATAACAGGGTTTTATATGTTAACTCTCCGCTGGACCGCATTACCCTGATGAAGCACAAAGATGATCTGAAGGTTAAAAAGCGAATAGAAGTGATCCACGGAACGACTGATGGACTGGTACAGATTCAGCACAATCTTTGGAACTATTATCCTGATGAATTAATCGAGTCAATTAACTGGATAAAAAGTACGTGGGTACATACCAGACTAAATAAGCTAAACAATAAGCGGCTCGCTAACTCGATCAAAAAGGCTATTGAAAAACTTGGGTTTAAGAATTTTATCCTTTTTAATGACAATGACATCTTTCGTTGCTTTTATCTAAAAGAATATCTCAAACCCACCGTTAGCGTTTATTACTCACGCGATTTTATGCTGGCCGTCGACTACTGGAAATTACACGGCACCCGGCTTGAACCGCAGTTAATTGCTAAAAGTGATGTTTGTGTAGCCAATTCGGTTTATCTGGCAGCTTATTGCAAAAAGTACAACCCACACTCATACTACGTGGGCCAGGGCTGTGATTTGGATACTTTTACAAGCTATCAGGGCGAAAAACCAGCAGACGTTGCTGAAATCAGCGGCCCGGTAATTGGTTATGTAGGAGCCCTGCAAAGCATCCGGTTGGACATAGAGCTAATTAAATACATCGCACTTCAAAAGCCGGAGTGGAACATTGTACTGGTAGGCCCAGAGGATAGGGAGTTTACGGCCAGCGATTTGCATCAGGTGCCTAATATTCATTTTTTGGGCGGTAAGCCTCCCGAGATGCTGCCAGCTTATATCGCTGCATTTGATGTCTGCTTAAACCCTCAGTTGGTCAATGAGGTGACTATCGGAAATTATCCGAGAAAAATTGATGAATACCTGGCAATGGGGAAACCGGTAATAGCGACCAGAACCGAGGCCATGAGTGTCTTTGAGGAATACACCTACCTCGGAAGTTCGAAGGAAGATTATATTAAGCTAATAGAACAGGCATTGGCCGAAGATAGCCGAACGCTACAGCAAAAACGTATCCAGTTCGCAGGCACCCATACTTGGGAGAATAACGTAAAGGAAATCTATAAAGCGATAAACGAGGTTAAATAGTGTTAAATAACACTATTTAACCTTAAGATCAAGTGTGAGCAGTTCGTAAGTGTGTTTTACGTTACGATAGATCATCCTCACAAAGGCAATGAGCGGGTTATTGCTCTGGCGCAGATCGCTTCTCGTCATCGTGCTGGGTTCATCAGCTGAGTTTACCTGGTCAAATAAACCCTTATAATCTTCATAGAACATTGCTTTGCCTTTGTTCTTGAGGAAGGATAGCGCCATCAAAAATTCAGTGCGATCGCCTTTTATACCTTCGCGGTAACGGCCAAATTTTTCGAGAAAATTGCTTCGCCGCAGATGCGGGTGATCGCTATAGCAATGAAACTTACGATGCCCCGGGTACCATATCTTAAACATCATCTCAGAAAAGCCTTTTTTATAGGGCTTTAGATATGGATACTTAAAGTATGCATAGAACCTTGCCAAGTCAACATCTGGCCTTTCCTGCATAATTTCCACAGCGTCTTTGAGATGACTCCCATATCCGGGAAACGGATCAAAGTCTTCCTGAACATACAAGGTTAAAGGCGTTTCCACAGCATCCTGGCCTTTATTAATGTTGTTACCCAAGCCTTTGTTTACGGGAGTAGTGATTAGTTTGAAAGGATAAATAGACTGCAATTCTTTCAATTTAGCCAGGTGCTCGGGTTTGCTGCCATCATCCGATACTACAATGTCGCCAAAGGTAATCTCCTGGTTTTTAAAAGCTTCCAGCAAGCGCTCTAAAGAGCTGCTTCGGTTGTAATGTGTGATCAGTAATGATATATCAGGGAAATGATAAGCCGACATAAAAAATTAAAGAGTTAGTTTTTCTTGAATAATACTTGATAAGTCCACCTAAGGAGTTTAAACTGAAGGTAGATTGCCCTTATTGCCAATGCGAATGGGTTTTTGCTTTCGCGCCAGCTTGCCCGGCCCATCGTGCTCGGCTCATCTGATGAGTTTTTTTGCCAGAAGAGATCATTGAACTCGTCATAAAAAAGTCCCCTGCCTTTTTTGCGAATGAAGGCCGATGCCATTCCAAACTCAGTAAGGTCACCTTTAATTCCCTCAGGATAACGTCCGAATTTTTGTAAAAAGCTGCTTCTCCTCAGGTGTGGATGGTCGCTATAAACATAAAATTTAAGGTGGTTGCTATGCCAGAGCTGTGGTTTGAATACCATTTCGCTAAAACCTTTACCATAGGGTTTTAAGTAAGGATAAGCGAAGTAAGCATAAAAGCGTACAATATCTAATCCCCGGTCTTCCTTCATAAACTGCAGTGCGTCACCAAAATGTTCTTCAAAGAGCTCTTTGGGCTCAAAATCTTCCTGAACATACAAAGTATATTCAGTTTTAACCGCGTCTTGACCTTTGTTGATGTTGTTGCCAAGCCCTTTGTTAACAGGCGTGGTAACCAGCGTGAAATCAAAAGTATGGTGAAGTCCCTTTATATAATCCAGATGTTCGGGACGACTGCCATCATCTGATACAACAATATCGCCAAAAGTAATGTTATAGTCCCTGAACGTGGTAAGTAGACGCTCTAAAGAACGGCTACGGTTATAATGAGTTATTAATAAAGTAACTTCTTTGTACGGCCTTGCGTTTACATCCATATTACCAACTTATACGTTTGTTGTGGTATATATTGTTTTTATTGTTTTATAATAACGCTCTGATTAATTTGCGAACTAATTTACTTTATGTGGTCTAAAATAATTGCCGGTATTAAAAATAAACATTTCTTATCTCTGGCCGGTAATGTCATCATGTCCGGTCTTGGAATGGTTACAATGGCCATCATCTACCGGGCTCTTCCCATTGCCGAAGCCGGGATCTGGGTCTTCTTCCAGTCGATACTCTTGCTTGTTGATACCTTTCGCTCCGGGTTTTTAACTACCGCATTTATCAAGTTTTATGCAGGTTCTACTAAAGAACGGATGGATGATGTAGCGGGTTCAACCTGGTATATAGCCATGTGCATTACGGGCATTTTATTGCTCGTTAACATACCAGCTTTCTTCTTTCTTGATCTGATCAAGGATGCGGGCATTGTGATGTTCTTTAAATGGTTTGGTATCTGTTATATTTTCACACTTCCCTGGTTTATTGCTACTTGTATACTGCAAGGCGATCAAAGGTTTGATCATTTGCTTTATGTGCGGTTAGTTAATCAGGGTAGCTTTATCATCATTGTGTTGGTACTTATTTTCACCGGACACGTGGGGTTGATGAATGTGTTATTCGCCTACCTGGCTGCTAATCTGCTTACAAGTATCTATGCCCTGATTATGGGATGGGCCAAAGTTGGCACCATCAGGAGCCGGACCAAGGGAACCATTAAGGAAATTTTTGACTTTGGCAAGTTTAGTGTTGGAACGACCTTGAGTGCCAACATGTTCCGGACATCAGATGTGATCATTATTAACTTTATGCTCAATAAAACTGCCGTGGCCATTTATAACTTGGGGCAAACATTAATGCAGTTGGTTGAGATTCCGCTCCGGAGTTTTGCCGCAACAGGTATGCCTGAATTGTCCGCCGCTTATAACCAGGATCAGCGTTCAGAGGTGATTCGGGTGATGAAAAAATATGTCGGTATGCTTACCATAATTCTTATCCCTGCAGTATTGATTGGCTCTCTGCTTGCCGATGTTCCTATTTATATCATTGGCGGTGGAAAATATGTCGGCACAGAAGCGGCAAACGTGTTCAGGCTGTTTTTAACCTTTGCGCTGTTGTATCCGGCCGACCGCTTTTTTGCCCTTACATTGGATGTGATACATAAGCCTAAGGTAAATTTCTATAAAGTATTGATGATGCTTGCCGCTAATATTATATTCGATTTCCTTGGTATTATGGTATTAAAAAGTATCTACGGCGTGGCGGTTACAACAGTGATGCCGGTTTTGGTTGGCGTAATTGTTGGCTTTATCGCCCTCCAGAAATACCAGAAATTCTCCTTCATTAGCGTGTATAAAACAGGGTATGCTGAAACAATGGCTTTACTAGCCCAGCTAAAGGAGAAAATAAAGCCGTCAAAAGCCGCGTAAGGGTAATGCAAATCGCAAATTGAGTTCGAACAACGTTCAATGTGCCATACCATCTTATTTTTGCAGATTGCAGAGGTATGCTGATGGACTAACGCCAAACTGCCGCTGAAAATCACGCGAGAAATTCGTTGGCAGGCTGTAGCCTATCATGTTGGCTACCTCGTTGATCTTGTAATTTCCTTCCGCCAGTAACTCAGCTCCGCGTTTAAGCCTTGTCAGGTTAATAAGCTCATTTGGTGTAAGGTCGGATATACCTTTGATCTTGCGATACAAAGTAGGGCGACTCATATTCATTTTTGCGGAAAGATGATCAACATCCAGGTCGGTTTCGGTGATATGATCGTAAATCACTTTGTTTAATCGTTCCAGAAAATCCTTGTCGGCTTTTGATACCGCAATGCCTTTGATATGGGTTAATGGAGAGCGTGCAAAATACTCCTTCATCATGTTCCGGTTCACGAGTAAATTGTTCATTTGAGCCAATAAATGCTCAAAAGCGAAAGGCTTTTCAATATAGGCATCAGCACCAACTTCCAGACCCTCTATTTTTGAGCTTAGCGAGTTTTTGGCAGTGAGTAAAATCAATGGTATATGGCTGTAGGGAAGCTCGGTCTTCATGCGTTTGCACAGTTGAATGCCATCCATTACCGGCATCATAATATCACTGATCACAAGCTGTATATTGTTGTTCTGTAGTATTTCTAACGCTTCTTGTCCGTTATAAGCTTTCAATACTTGAAACTGCGAACTTAGCTCTTTCTGGATGTAACCCAATATTTCTTTGTTGTCCTCTACCAGCAAAATTCTCGGCTTGCTGTCATCATAATCTTCAACTTTCGAATCGCCGGCATCAACAAGTATGTTCTCACCCGTATTATCGCCAAAATCGATCGCTTTTTCCTGATGAATAGGTAACGATAACAAAAAGATATTTAAGCCATCAATCGGTGCTTTAAGTTCCAGTGTACCCTGGTGCAATTGCGCCAGCGACCGCGACAACGGCAGACCAATACCGGTGCCGGTTTCCTTTTCAGTTTCTTTAAGACGGAAGAAGGGCTCGAAAATTTTTTCCTTGTATTCTGCCGGAATGATGTAGCCGTCATTTCTTACTTCGACGTGGAACAAGTGATCTTCACTGCTAAAAGGCAGCAATTTTACAATTACATTATCCGCAGCGTATTTAAGGGCGTTGGTAAGCAGGTTGCTGAAAATTTTCTTTAAGGCCTCTGCGTCGACACTCGCCTGCAGCGCAATACGCGGCATTTCCAACTTAAATATGAGCCCTTTTTGCTCGGCAGAAGGTTTGAATATCGAGCATACTTCGTCCAATAAATCATTTACATCGGTCTTAGAAAAATTAAGGCTGAACTTATTGGCTTCGGCTTTCCTAAAGTCCAGTAACTGAGTAGTCAGATCTATCAGTCGGGCTGTATTTTTCTTCATCATATTAAGGTTTTCTATGGTCTCGTTATCGGCGTTGTTCTTTTGCAGCAGCTTATCCAATGGCATTTTTATTAAAGTTAAAGGCGTACGGATCTCATGTGCCACGTTAGTGAAAAATTCAATCTTAGCGTTGTAGATCTCACGTTCTGTATTAATTTCTATCGCTTCAATGCGCCGTTTATTCTTCTCTGAGACTGCTATATGGTAATAGCGAAAAATGACCCATGTTATGGTTAACATAATGGCTCCGTAAAGTAAATACGCCCAGATAGTGGCCCAAAATGGCGGTAAAATGGTAATAGCGAGCCTTGTTTCGTGATTGTTCCATACCCCTTCATTATTGGCGCCTTTAACCCTGAACAGATAGTTTCCGGGCGGCAGCTTGGTATAATAGATTTTCCGGTTATTCGTAAGCGGCGTCCAGTTTTTATCAATATCATCCATGCGGTACGCGTAGCCGTTTCTTTCGGGGATGATATAGCTTAGGGCAGCAACATCCAAACTGATGTTGGAGCGGTCATAGGGTAGCGTAATGGAACCGGTATACATTACAGAACGCTTTAACTCCGACCGGTCACCTATAACCACATCCTGGTTATTGACCTGTATTCCGGTTATATAAACCGGCGGCACAAACTTATTACAAGCAAATTTTTCCGGATTAAAGCTCACCATACCTTTAACGGTGCCGAAGTACATTGTGCCGTCTGTGTCTTTAAATGACGAATTATAATTAAACTGCTCGGTAGGCAGGCCATTGGCTATATGGTAATTGGTAAATTGTTTCCTGTCTACAGACAAGCTCGCCAATCCTTTTGACGTAGAAATCCATAGGTTCCCTTTACTATCTTCCAACATTCTGAATACCTGGTTGGCTGGCAGGCCGTTCTCCACAGTATAATTGGTAATGTGGCCAGTTTGAATATTATATTCTGAAATACCTCCTTCGGTACAGCACCAAAGATTTTTGTGGCTGTCTTCAAACAAGCTATTCACATAATTATTGATCAGACCGATATTTTTTTGGGCGTTAGATATCAGGTGGCCGGTTTTACCCGTGGTCTTGTTATAGTAATAAACGCCACTGCCATAGCTGCTTATCCATAAAGTGCCGGCCTCATCCTCATGTAGGGACTGAATATGGGCGTTTAAGAATGGCAGTGCGCTGAAGTTGTTGGTTGTTCGGTTAAATTTGAACAGGCCGTTCCAGGTACCCACCAATATATCGCGGGCGCGTGTTTTATATAGTGTGACGATAAAGTTACTGTTGAACGAGTTTTTGCCGCTATCGGCCTGGTAGTGACGGATTACCTTCTCTGTCGTCAGATCCATTACGTCTATTCCATGCTCGTAGGTGCCGATCCATAGTTCTTTTCCGTCGGTTACCAGCCCGTGTATATTACGATAGGTAATGCTTCTCGGGCTGCCGTCTGGTATAAAATGCTTGATATGAGCAGTTTTTACATCGAGCTGGTTAAGGCCTCCGTCTTCAGTCCCTATCCATAAATGCCCATACTGGTCATGCGTTATTTCGTGTACAATATTGCCGCTCAGGCTATTGACATCGGGCTCGGGAAAGTATTTTTTGAAATTGTTATACTGCTTTGAATAGTAGTTGATACCGCCGAAATAGGTGCCGATCCAGATGCCGCCCTCTGCATCCTGGCAAATGGACGAAACGATGTTATCAGTAATAGCATAGGGGTTGCTATACTGCTTTTGCACCACCGATAATTTGCGGTTTTGGAGGTTAAAGATATAAAGGCCCGCTTCAGTACCCAGCCAGTAATTATCATCGTCCACATCGTGAAAGATAACATGAATATGAATGTCGGTGAGGTTCTGCCGCCCGGCAAATATATCCTTAAGGGTTCCGCGTTTGTAGTTGAACAATAAAGCCTTGTCCATGGTGCCGATAAGCAGGCTCGTATCGCCAATCGGGTAGATCTCCTGCAATCCGGTAATTTTCTTACTGCTGTAATCATTTAACTCAAAATCAGTAAAACGGCCGGTAGCGGGATTGAATTTACGCAATATGCCGCGACTCGTTCCTGCCCATAAAGTACTGTTGGCTGCCAGTTGGATGGTAATAGTCTGGTCATTCTTCAGCTTAAAAGCCGACACTTTTTCGGTGCGCTCGTTATAGCAGTATAAGTTAAGATCGGATACGATCCAGATGTTCTGATGTCCGTCTCGTTTGAGGTAACGAACTTCGCCCTGCGGTATCAGCGTAAATGGCTTGAAGTTCTCTTTTTCAGGGTTGTAAATATATATACCCCTATAAGTGCCCACCCAAAGCTGTGCTTTCCGATCTTCAAGTAAACTAAATATCGAGTTGCTGCCGATACTATTCTTATCCGACAACTTATTCTGGAAAACCTTAAAAACATTCCCATCAAATCTATTGAGTCCATTGCGGGTGCCAAACCACATAAAACCCTTCTTGTCTTGCAGAATTGCAGTTATGGTGTTACTTGAAAGACCATTGTAGACCTGGTAATTTTTGAAGTAATAGGAAGTAGATTGGCCGAAGCAGGTGGGCCAATAGATAAAAAACGCCAGTAGCAGGTACAATCTTCTCAAAGCAAAATTTCAGATAAGCGCAACAACGGGTTAGTATTTCGCCGCCAATTTTAATGGTTAATGTAAATATAGCTGGTTCAAACCATGCCTGAATCAATAAAATTTACTTTGATACATTTTGAATTTATATTGAAATGCTGTGATTAGTCCTTTTGAAAGTTAAACTCTTCTTTCGTAAAAAAAAATGTTGCGCCAAAGTGCCGGCTATGGCGGGCATTTAATAAGCTTAATTACTGATGTACACCGCACAGGATGTTTATCAGCTTTTTTCTAACCACAAAACCAATTATAATTATGAAAATACCTTTACAAAAACCGCTTTCCTGGTTAAAGGGAAAAAACAACCGGTTGATTTTGCTTACGGTTGTTTGGTCCGCTGTATTAAACGGACCGTTCAGCGGCCAGGCAGAATCCCTAACCCGGGAGCGGCCGCTAAACTATCTGCAGAGGATACAAGGCATTGCGGTATCTGGCAAAGTTGTCGACTCCAAAGGCGTGCCAGTTCCTGGGGTAAGTGTAGCTGAAAAAGGCACCACAAATGGTACGGTTACCGATGCTAACGGTGCTTTTAAAATTAATGTGACCGGCCGCCATGCCATTTTGGTGTTTCGCTTTGTAGGATATAATGTGCAGGAAATAACGGTAGGTAGCCAAACCGACCTGCGCGTTACATTGGCAGATGATGTGAAGACCCTTAATGAGGTGGTTGTAGTAGGTTACGGTACACAGAAAAAGCGCGACCTTACGGGATCCGTTACTTCCGTAAGCAGTAAAGACCTTGCCAACCAGCCCGTGCCAGATGCAGGTCAGGCCATTGAGGGGAAAGCAGCTGGTGTTCAGGTAATTTCGTCCGGTGCGCCGGGCGCTAATTCCAGTATCCAAATTCGCGGTCTGGGGAGTATCAATGATAGTAGTCCCTTGCTGGTGATCGATGGTGTTCCTACACCTTCAGGCATTAACTACCTCAACACCATCAACCCTAATGATATTGCAACTATTGATGTTTTGAAAGACGCCTCAGCCGCGGCCATCTATGGTTCCCAGGGAGCAAATGGTGTTATTCTGGTAACAACTAAAAAGGGAACTGCTGGTCAGAACCATTTAGACGCGGACGTATTTGCGGGCGTACAAAATGTAGCGAACAAAGTTACATTGCTCAATGCCTCACAATTTGCGCAGTTAAATAATGAGGAGATGACCAACGCCAATCAGGCTGTTAATCCGGCTTATGCTAACCCTGCATCGTTGGGAGCCGGCACAAACTGGCTTAACGCCATTTTGCGTAATGCCCCCATTCAGCGTTATTCACTGTCTTATTCAGGAGGAAGTCAAAACGCTGATTACTATGTGTCCGGCGGTGTGTTAGACCAGCAAGGTGTGGTGATCAATAGTAAGTATCGCCGTTACAATATCCAGTTCAACTCCAACCAAAAGGTACTAAGCTGGCTTAAAACAGGTAATAGTTTAACATTAAGCCATGACGAAAAGCCAAGCGGCGGCGGCAGTGTCGGTGCGGCGCTGGCATCAAACCCGGTATTGCCTGTCTACAATGCGGATGGCAGTTATTCAGGGCCGGTAGGGCAATCGCAGTGGTATGGCAGCCAAACCAACCAGGTTGGTTTATATCAATTGGTTAGCAATGAGACCGAAGGCTATAATGTCATCGCATCCATCTATGGCGAGGCTACTATTATTCAGGGGCTAACATTCCGCTCAACGCCGGGTGTTACCGCCACTTTTTATGACACCCGTACCTGGGCGCCCGAGAATAATTTGCAACCCAGTCCGCAAACACAATCTTACCTGGGGCAAAGTTCTAACAAGAGCATAACCTACAACTGGGACAACTACCTTACCTATGATAAGCGTTTCGGCACGGACCATCATCTTACCTTATTGGCCGGTACCAGTGCAGAGACTAATACCTTTAGCACCATATACGGTAATATCAGCGGCTTTGCCAGCGAGGTTACGCAACAGCTTAGCAACGGTACCGTGCAGCCGAATATCGGCGGTACGGGTAGCCAATGGTCATTGTTTTCATTAATGGGCAGGGCCAATTATGTTTACAAAGACCGCTATCTGTTAACTGCAACTGTACGCCGTGATGGCTCATCCCGTTTTGGTGAACATAAAAAGTACGGCACATTCCCTTCTGCATCATTCGCATGGCGTTTGTCTGAAGAGCCATTCTTTAAAAAATCCGACTTTTTAAATGATTTGAAATTGCGTGCCGGTTACGGTGAAACAGGTAATCAGAATGGCATTGGTAATTATACGTTTGCGTCGGGCCTTACATCGGTGCTATATGTATTCAACGGCAATGTAGTGCCTGCTGAATTAGCCCAAAGTGCTGCTAACCCCAATTTGGGATGGGAGACCATTAAATCAACCAACGTTGGCCTTGATGCTACCTTGCTAAAACAACGAATCAGCCTCACCATTGACGCTTATGTTAAAAACACCACCGGCATGTTGGTACCTTATACATTGCCTATCTCTACCGGCTATACTATTTCTCCGCCTATTAACGCTGGCAAGGTACAAAACAAGGGTATCGAGATAACCGTTAACAGCCGTAATCTGGTGGGTGCCTTTACCTGGAACTCCAATTTCAATATATCCTTTAACCGAAACAAGATTATTTCGCTTGACCAAAATTCGCGGTTGTTTCCGCAAGGGTCAAGTATTGGCTTAAACGGCTACCTGGCCATTAATAAGGTAGGTGAGCCAATCAACTCTTTTTATGGCTATGTAACGCAAGGCATCTTCCAAACGCCGTATGATGTAATTGCTCATGCTAAACAACCCGGTGCGGCTCCTGGGGATATTCGTTTTAAGGATCTGAACAATGATGGTGTGATCAATGACCAGGACCGCACCATCATCGGTAACCCTAATCCCAAATTTATTTATGCCTTGAACAACTCGTTCGCTTATAAACAGGTGGACCTCAGTATTTTACTGCAGGGAACTTATGGTAATGACATCTTTAATGCCAACAATATTACGCTGGAGGCAATGTCTGGGGCCAATAACCAAATTACCAATGTACTTAGCCGCTGGGAAGGGCCAGGCACCAGTAACAGTATGCCCAGGGCGGTTTTTGGCGATCCCAATGGTAACGCTCAAAACTCCGACCGCTATATTGAAAATGGGTCTTATCTCCGCATCCGCAATGTAACACTAGGTTACACGCTGCCTAATGAACTGGCACATCGTATCCGATTCAGTTCCGTACGCATCTATGCGGCTGCACAAAACTTATACACGTTCACCAGGTATACCGGCGTAGATCCTGAAGTGGGTTTAACCGGTATTGATAACAGCGTGTATCCCGTAGTAAGAACTATAAGCTTTGGCGTTAACCTTTCCCTCTAATTTTTAAAGACGACAAACATGAAAGCGAAAAAATACATATCCCTTTTAACAATAGCGCTCACCCTTGCAGCTTGTAAAAAGGATTTTCTGAATAAGGCGCCGCTTGATTCGGTAAATACAGCCAATTTTTATAAAACCGCTACAGACGCGATAGCGGCAATAAATGCAGCTTATCAGCCCTTGCAGCGCCCAAAATTGTTCAATTTCAGGATGTGGACGAGCGATATCTTCGCCGGAAATTCCGAGGTGGGAGGAGCTAATGACGGTACCGATGGTATTGAAACTATCCAGGAAGCCAATTTTGTAACCAAAACCGATAACGCAGGCGTGCTTGACCTTTACCGCGGCCCCGCGCCGGGTATTCTGCAATGTAATATTGTCCTTCAAAAGGTGCCGGCTATTAATATGGACCCGGTATTGAAAGCAAGAATACTGGGCGAGGCTAAGTTTTTGCGCGGACTCTATTACTTCATCCTGGTAAGATATTTTGGTGATGTGCCACTCATCTTAACTCCGCAGGAGCCGGGCAGCACGGATCTGTTCCCGAAGCGTACGCCGAAAGATCAGGTATATAACCAGATCATCCAGGACTTTACAGATGCCATGGGCCAATTGCCGTCAGCCAGCAGTTATACCGGTGCCGACATTGGCCGGGCTTCAAAAGGCGCAGCAGCCGGTATGCTTGCCAAAGTATATTTAACTCTTGGACAGTATCAAAAGGCAGCCGATTTGTGCCAGCAGGTGAGCACTATGGGTTATGCCCTGAACGCGGATTATTCGGACAACTTTAATCCACTAAAAAAGAACACCGTGGAATCTTTATTTGAGGTACAATACAGCGGAGCTACTACTTACGGATTTTTTGATGATCTTAATCAGGCGGCATGGCCCAGCACGTTTACAGGTCCGCGGAACCAAACTAATTTTGTGGCCGGTGCTTACGGCTGGGATCTGCCTACACAAGAGTTCGTGAATTCTTATGAGTCTGGCGATAACCGAAAGGATAAGACGGTGTTGTATCCCGGTTGTCCTAAATTTAACGGGCAGGATTATAACTCCTCGTATTCTATAACTGGCTTCAATCTGCGAAAGTTTCTGGTGCCCACAACGGTGTCGGCCTCCTACAATACCAACCCTGAGGACTTTCCGGTTTTGAGATATGCCGACGTTTTGCTGATGTGGGCCGAAGCGCTGAATGAATTAGGGCAGACATCTGCTGCGGAAGCTCCGCTTAACCTGGTGCGTAATCGTGCTGGTTTGCCGAATATCACGAGCGGTTTATCTAAAGATGATTTCCGCACTGTAGTATTGCATGAACGCAGAATGGAGCTTGCCTTTGAGGGGCAGCGTTGGTTTGATTTGGTGCGGATTAATAATGGTCAGTATGCAATAGACTTTTTTAAGTCTATCGGCAAAACCAATTTCTCTGCTAAATTTCTCTTGCTGCCTATTCCTCAGCAGGAAATTGATGCCAACCACAATCTTACCCAGAATCCGGGCTATTAATTGATTCACCTTTAAAAAAAGATACGATGATAACTCTCATAAATCAAAAAGCATCGGGCCGTGCGTGGCTACGCCTCTTTGGGCTATACTTAAAAAAATCAGTCTGGCTTGTCATAATATCATTACTGTTTCAGGCGTGTAAAAAGGAAATAAACTCACCCCAAGGTTCTGTTACATCGACGCCTAAGCTTTCGTCAAGTGCCGAGCAGCTTACCCTGGCACAGGCTGATACTGCAAAAATTGCGTTGACGCTCAACTGGTCGGCAGCAGGAGTAAGCGGCACAACCGGTAAAATAGTTTATATTCTTGAATTTGATAAAAAGGGTAACAACTTTGCCAATCCGGTCCGTGTGAAGATTAGTGGCGATACCACCCGGATTACCTATACGGTTAAACAACTTAACAACCTGCTGGGAGCGTATCCTATCAACACGCCGATTAACTTTGACGTGCGCGTGGTAACGGCTACGTCAGACGGGGCAGTGATGCCGTTTTTCTCAAACGTCCTTAATCTCACCGTCAGCACATTTGCAGATGTACCTTTTCATCAGCTTTGGCTTGTTGGAGATGCTACACCTAAGGGCTGGGATATTAGTAATGCCACGCCGATGACCGAATCAACAACTGATCCCTTTGTATTCAGTTATACGGGTTCGCTGACCACAGGCGAATTTAAGATTGCTACTGCGAAGGATTTTAACGGACTGTTTTATCGCCCAACCAGCAATCACCCTTCGCTTTCGGCTACGGCTGTTCAAGTTAGCGCAGGCAACCCGGATAATAAATGGCAGATTACGCCAACCTATGCCGGCACTTACACCATTAACCTTAATTTACGAAACAATACCATCAATATTATTCCGATCAATATTCCAAAGCCGCCTTATAATCAGCTATGGCTTATCGGTGATGCAACAACTGGTGGCTGGAGTTTAAACAACATGACGCCGATGGTTCAAAGCGGAGCTGATCCGTTTGTATTTACGGTGACTACTAACCTGGTTGCCGGCGACTTCAAGATTGCAACTGCCAAGGATTTCAACGCGCCATTTTACCGTCCGCAAACCAATTACCCTGATTTGTCGGTAACAAGCATACAATTGAACGCTGGTGATCCGGACAATAAATGGCATATTACTACCGCAACAGCTGGAAAATATACTATTACCCTGAATCTGCGCGATAATTCAATTAAGATTGTATTCCAACCTGCAATTACTACGCCGCCATACAGCAAACTCTGGTTAATTGGTGATGCTACCCCGGGTGGCTGGAGCCTGGACAATATGACGCCAATGACGCAGGATGCCACTAATCCGTTTGTGTTTACTTATACCGGTAACTTGGTAGCTGGGGAATTCAAGATTGCGACCACCAATGATTTTGGAGCGCCGTTTTACAGGCCAACCAGCAATCATCCAGATCTTTCGGCAACTGATGTGCAAGTAACAGCAGGTGATCCGGATAATAAGTGGCTTATTACTACAAGCACAGCGGGTAAGTATAAAATATCGCTCAATACTCAGAATAATACCATAGCAATAACTAAACAGTAGGTAATTAAACCGGCAGGCTGGTCATTGATTTCTGGCCTGCCATTTTAAAACAATAAAAAATGATCAAGCTATTTATAGTGGCGCTGGGGCTGTTTACGTTAACAAGCGGATGTGCAAAGGAAAAGATAAAAGATAATACCAGTCTTGTCAATACGGGAAATGCCGGGACCGCAATTAGCATCAACGTGTCGGTAGATAAAGCAGCTTATCACCCCGGGGATATGGTGACCTTTACGGCCGACCAGGCGATGCCGGCATCGGCAAAGGTTAGGTACAAACAAGCCGGAACGGTGTTGCGAGACGTTGCAGTATCTGGCAACAGTTGGACCTGGACTGCACCCTCAACGGATTTTACCGGTTATATGGTGGAAATATATGGTACTACAGGAGGTAAAGAAGTAATATACGGCACCGTTGCGGTGGATGTATCTTCTGATCCCGCCCGCTTTCCGCGCAACGGTTTTCTTTCCGCTTTCGGTGCCTTGAGTAGTGCTCAGATCAGCGCTGTAATGACGGCATTAAACCGCTATCACATCAACTATGTGCAATTTCAGGATTGGGAATATGAGCACCATAATCCGCTCGCGGGTACTGTAGCTAACCCCGATGCCATATGGAAGGATATTGCCAACCGTGATAATTACCTGGCTACCGTAAAGGGATACAACGATGTAGCCCATAGTTACAATATGAAGACGCTGCACTATAACTTAGCTTACGGTGCACTAAGCGATGCTGCGGCAGCAGGTGTTAAGGACGAATGGTATTTATATAACGATGCCAATCATACCGTTAAAAATGAATTTACCCTGCCCATGCCGCCGTTTAAAAGCAACATTACTTTCACTGATCCTTCTAATACAGGCTGGCAGCAGTATATCGCCGCAAAAACAGACGACGTTTATACCGTTTTTGGTTTTGACGGATACCAGATAGATCAGGTAGGTGACAGGGGAACAGTTTACAATTACTCAGGCAGCGTTGTCAATTTGCCTACTGCTTTCGGTTCGTTTATTAATGCGATGAAGACCCATGCGCCGCAAAAAAGGCTGGTGATGAATGCCGTAACCCAATTTGGCCAACCGCAAATTGCTGCTGCGCCGGTTGATTTCCTATACTCAGAAGTATGGGCGCCTTATGATGGCTTTACCGATCTGGCTTCAATTATTCAAAGTAATGATCAGTTGGGCGGGGGTAGTAAACGTAGTGTGCTGGCAGCATATATGGATTATAACCTTGCGGAGAAACCGGGCTATTTCAGCACTCCGGGTGTATTGCTAACGGATGCGGTGATCTTTGCCTTTGGCGGTGCGCATTTAGAGTTGGGCGAACACATGCTGGGTAAAGAATATTTTCCAAATGCTAACCTGGCTATGCCTGACGATCTCAAGGCAGCTATGGTCAGTTATTATGACTTTCTGACAGCCTATGAAAACCTGCTGAGAGACGGCGGAACTCTCAACGCGCCTGCGGTTAGCTCAGGAGATAATAAAATGAAATTGAATAACTGGCCCCCGCAGCAGGGACAGGTATCTGTACTGGGTAAAGATCTGGGTAATAAGCAGATCATTCACCTTCTGAATTTTACCAATGCTAATAGTTTGCTATGGCGTGATGCCAATGGCACGCAGGTTAAGCCGGCAACAATTGTTAATCCGTCATTAAACTTTACGGCTTCAAAAACTGTTAAAAGGATATGGATGGCATCGCCTGATTTAAACTATGGAGCTTCCACCGATGTTCCTTTTACTCAATCCGGCGCAGCGGTTACTTTTACGCTTCCGTCTCTGCAATACTGGGATATGGTTGTGGTTGAATACCAATAATCATGCGTACAACCGGGTTTTATAGTTTAAACTTCTTCTTAATGAAATATATCTGTTTTTTGCTAAGCGGGTTGCTTGCAACCGCGTCTGTAACAGCACAATCGCCACGACCTATCTATTCGTCAAAAGCCTATACCGTTTACCCAGACAGGGTAGTGGAGGGGAAATATACGGCTCGGGCGCTGTCGGCCACTGAGCTGACATCCAATTACCGCAGTCCCGCCAACATGTACAAGAGCGCGGTGATTGAATTTAAATTCAGTATCAACGGCAAAGATAATGAGATGGTTCCTGGTGTTAACCACCATTTTGTGACTACAGGCAAGGCGACTCAAACGCAGGTTATTGTTTTCGGGCAGCCAGATGCACCGCAGAAAAGTTTGCCAGGCAGCCACTATTTGCAACCTTCCACGCGGCTTACCATCCGGCTGGATATGCGCCCGGTGCTTAATGCTTTTAAAGAGAAAGGTTATTATACCTGTTTCAACGGCGACAAGATCTATAAAAACGATTTTAAAGGAGTTTTTGTAGCAGGCAGTACCGCGCCGCTAATATGGGATTTTAATAACCTGGTGAATCATCCTGCTCTGGAATTGAAGGATCCGGATGAAGACGGCATTTATGAAACTACGCTGGTGCTCAACAAACCTGAAGATGAAAACGGCATTGCCTCCTCGTGGAAGCTAACCCGCGATGTGAGTGCTTTTCCTCAATACCATTCCAGCTATAAAATAAGTGATGCCCTATATAACCTGGCCCTGCAGGAAATGCAGAACGCTGTAGAACCTGATAGCACTTTTCGTACCGGCAAAGAGTGGGGAGGGGTATGGACCAGAGATATTAGCTACAGTATAATCCTCTCCATGGCCGTGCTTCAACCCAAAGTTGCTGTTTATAGCCTGTTAAGAAAGGTAAAGAACGGACGCATCATACAAGACACAGGTACAGGTGGGGCGTATCCATGTTCATCAGACAGGATGATATGGGCAGTCGCAGCCTGGGAGGTATATAAAGTGACCGGAGACCGCGTTTGGCTCGATAAAGCCTACCAGATTATCAGCAAATCAGCAGAAGATGATGTATCAAATGTTTACGATAAGGAAACTGGCCTGGTACGCGGGGAATCTTCCTTTCTGGATTGGCGCGAAGAAACTTACCCCAGATGGATGCAGCCAGCCGATATTTATGAATCGGAATGCTTGGGCACCAATGCCTTACATTACCAGGTAAATAAAGTTTTGGCCGCCATGGCCCAGCGATTAGGCGAGCCGCAAGCAGCCAGAACTTATGAACAACGCGCCGCGGTTATCAAGCAAGGGATACAAAAGTATTTGTGGATGCCCGGTAAAGGCTACTATGGTCAATATCTGTATGGCAGAAATTTTAAAACGCTGTCGCCAAGGTCAGAAGCTTTAGGGGAGGCATTATCTGTTTTGTTTGATGCCGCGGGCGAAGATAAATGTCAACGCATCATCAGTAATACACCTGTAAATGCTTTTGGTATCCCCTGCATTTATTCGCAAATACCCGACATACTCCCATATCACAATAATGCGGTATGGCCATTTGTGGAAACTTATTGGGCATTGGCTTCCGCAAAGGCAGGTAATGAGGCCTCCGTGATTAGTGCTATTAGCGCTGTATATAGGCCAGCTGCTTTGTTCCTGACTAACAAAGAGAACTTTGTTGTTGCAGATGGAGATTTTGCGGGCACGCAGATCAACTCCAGTAATATGTTGTGGAGTTTATCGGGAAATATTGCGTTGGTTTATAGAGTTTTATTCGGTATTCATTATAAAGAGAATAGCTTGCAGTTTGCGCCTTTTGTACCTAAGGCTTTGGCAGGGGACCGCTCGCTCAGCCATTTCAAATACCGTAATGCCTGGCTTGATATTGATATGAAGGGTTTTGGTAACCGAATTAAAACCATCACTTTAGATGGCAGGATATTACCGCACGCTATTATCCCCGAAAGTTTGACCGGCCAACATCACGTGAACATTGTATTGGCTGATAATCGGATAACGGGTAAAATTGATCTTGTGCCTGATTATACTGCTCCTGAAACACCTGTGGCGAAGTACGAAAATAGCAAACTAAGCTGGTTGCCCATTGCGGGTGCCCGAAGTTATCAGGTGATCAGGAACGGTCAGCCGTTCACAACTACTCGCGCAACTATGTTAACTGTACCTGTTAAGGCGTATGCCGAATACCAGGTGGCATCAGTAGATGCACATGGCGTGAGTTCATTTAACAGTGAACCGGTTGCCGTTGTACCTGCCATTACCATTGAGAAAGTGGAGGCCGAAGATGTTGGGTCCAAAGCCGAACAACCATACAAAGGCTTTTCGGGCAGCGGTTTTGTGGAACTCGGGCGCTCTGTTAATACAGAGATAACCTTCACTATCAATGTTACGCAGGATGGCCTGTATGCGCTAGATTTTAGGTACGCTAACGGCAATGGCCCCATTAATACCGAAAACAAGTGCGCCATACGTACCCTGGATGTTGATAAGCAATTTGCAGGCACTGTGGTGTTTCCGCAAAGAGGAAAAGGCGAATGGTCTGAATGGGGTTTTAGCAATGCCGTTAAAATGAAGCTCTCCAGGGGGAGGCATTCGGTTACGCTGGCATTTAAACCGGCTAACGAGAATATGAATGGCGATATTAACCAGGCCATGATCGATTATCTACGCATAATCGAACTGAATTGATACAAAATGATCAGTAATTGATCAGCTCAGATTGGCCGCTTTGCACACTGCACGGTTTATTTGTACCAATTGCAGATACAAGCTGAAGATTTAGTTGGTTAAGAAAAAAGCGTCACGTAGTGAGATACGTGGCGCTCTATGTTTGTGATTAATGGCAGTCCGTCATTTAACGTCCCATCCAGCCGCCGTCCACAGTAAGAACGGTGCCATGAACGTATGCAGCGGCGTCTGAAGCCAGAAATACGATTGGTCCTTTAAAATCATCAGGATTTCCCCAGCGACCTGCCGGAATTCGCGCAAGAATAGATTGACTCCGGCCTTCATCTGCACGTAGCGCGGTGGTATTGTCTGTTGCGATGTAGCCGGGAGCAATGGCATTGACATTGACGCCGCTCGCAGCCCACTCGTTGGCAAAAGCTTTGGTTAACTGTCCTACAGCCCCTTTAGAAGCGGCATATCCAGGAACGTTAATTCCTCCCTGGAATGTAAGCAGTGAAGCAGTGAAGATAATTTTGCCTCCTCCGTTGGCCAGCATATCCCTACCAAATTCGCGGGTTAGGATAAACTGAGAGGTTTGGTTAATAGCGATGATTTCATCCCAATATTCGTCAGGATGCTCTGCTGCTGGCTTACGTAGAATATTTCCAGCGTTATTTACCAGTATATCCAATTTAGGATGCGCAGATTTTACTGCTTTAATGAATTCATAAAGAGCGGCTCTATCGCTAAAATCACATTGATAAGCATAAAAGTTGCGGCCCAATGCACGAACTTCCTTTTCCACCTCACTGTTCTGCAGCTCTAATGTTGCGGAGACGCCAATGATATCAGCTCCGGCTTCTGCCAGGGCTACGGCCATCGCTTTACCAATTCCTCGTTTGCAGCCAGACACTAATGCCAATTTGCCTTCCAGGTTGAATTTTGTTAGTACAGACATATATTGTTTTTATTTTATCGTTGTTTTTAGTGGTTAGGGATTCTTTTCTCTTAAGACAGTAGAGAGACCAAATATATACCGTCGCTATATTGAATCTTTTGACGTAATATTACAATACCAGCAGGGAAAACTATTGGTTTAATTGCGGTGAGTATTTTATGGCCACGCCACCGATTAAAGCCTGTTTAGTGCTTTTTCGATGGCGCGGTACTTTACTTTAGAAAGACTACTTAATCTTCTTTATCCTCTGTATTCTTGCCAAGTTGTTGCCTTTCCTCTTCATGGCGAGCCTTTGCATGTGCAATTTCAAACTCGAGTTCGGGATCGATATTTTGTTCTTCAACCCGGCGTGCTTTTTCCATCAGCTCTTCGTGGTGAGCCCGCAGCCAGGCCAGTTGTTTTTTGCCGTACGAAAAACGGGTGAATAGCACAAAGAGCACAGGTACAATAAATATAGAAAGCGTCGAGGAGGCGATCATGCCCCCCAAAACGGTAACGCCGATTGTATTTCTGGAGGCAGCGCCAGCACCTGTTGCCAATGCCAGTGGCAATACACCTAAAATAAAGGCCAGCGAGGTCATAATAATAGGTCGCAAACGCAGTTTTACCGCTTCCAGTGTGGATTGGATGAGCTCTTCACCGCGGTCAACCCGCAGCTTCGCAAATTCTACAATCAGAATTGCATTTTTAGCCGATAGTCCAATCAGCGTGATCAAACCTATCTGCGCATAAACATTATTAGTTAGCGCGGGAATTAGTGTAAGGGCGAGGATAGCTCCAAAAGCACTTACCGGCACAGTAAGCATTACGGAGAACGGGACAGACCAGCTCTCATACAGCGCCGCAAGGAACAGGAATACGAAAACTATACTGAACATGAAGATATACACCGTGGTAGAACCCGCCTTAATCTCCTCATAGCTTAATCCCGAAAACTCATAGGTATAGCCTCTTGGTAATGCCTTTGCCGCTAATTCCTTTAAGGCGTCAAGTGATTGGCCGCTGCTGTATCCCGCCGGTATAGAACCGTCGACTTCTGCCGAACGGAAAATATTAAAATGTGAAATAAGGGGAGGAGCAATGGTAGGCTTGTAATTAATTAAGGTGCTCAAAGGCAGCATTTGCCCCTGCGAATTCCGTACATAATATTTGTTAAGGTTTGATACCAGCGTACGGTAAGTAGTGTCTGCCTGTACCACCACGTGGTAAGTGCGGTTATAGAGGGTAAAGTTATTGACAAACATACTGCCCATGTAGGCCTGGATGGTTCTAAAAACATCTGATATGTCAACGCCTAACTTTTGACATTTTTCGCGGTCCACCGTAAGTTCGTAGCTTGGTGTATGCGCAGAAAAATAACTGAATGCAGTTGAGATTGCAGGGACTTTGTGAGCGGCCGCTACAAACTTTTTAACTGATTTCTCAAAGGCATGAATATCATCATTTGAACTTCCCTGTTCAATTTGCATGCTAAAGCCTGCCGCAAGGCCTATACCCCGTATTGGAGGCGGTTGTATAACAACCACGTTCGCATCTTTAATGCCTGCTTTAGCAACCCGCTTTTTAATTACATCCATTAGTCCAGGTACCCTTGTTTGCGGCGTTGTACGTTGATCCCATGGAGTAAGCATACAAAACATCGATCCGGAATTGGAGTTAGCGCCACCGTTTAAGATATTAAATCCGGATATGGCCGTGTAATGCTGAATGCCAGGCGTTTTGCCAACTATTCTCATCAGCTTCTCCATCACGGCAACGGACCGCGATGTGGATGAGGCATCTGGCAGTTGGAAAGTAATATAAAGACGGCCCCCGTCTTCTGACGGCACAAACCCTGATGGTTTAAACTTAAAAAGAAAATACGCACCCACACATATAGCAATCAGCAGTAAAACGATATATCTGGTTCCCCTGATCCCTTTCCTCACCCCATTGGTATACCTGTGCGTGATGTTGTCAAAAAACTTATTAAAGTGCGCAAAGAAAATGTCCATCTTCTGCGAAAACCAGTTTTTGGACTCGTGATGGCTTGGTCTCAGCAAGAGTGTACATAAAGCCGGGGTTAGCGAAAGGGCAATAAATGCCGAAATCATTACCGATATGGCGATAGTTATGGCAAACTGCTGATACAGTCTGCCCACAATTCCCGGAATAAATCCCACAGGCACAAATACCGAGGCCAGGATCAGCGCAATAGCAACAACCGGCGCGGATATTTCTTTCATGGCCTCATAGGTAGCCTCTTTGGGTGACATATGCTGCTCGTCGATATAATGCTGCACGGCTTCCACCACAATAATCGCGTCATCCACCACAATACCGATGGCTAGTACAAAGCCAAACATGGTAAGTGTGTTGATGGTAAAATGTAAGGGGATGAAGAAACAAAAAGTAGCCAGTATAGAAACAGGTATCGCGCAAAGAGGGATAATGGTGGACCGTAAGTTCTGCAGAAATAAGAATACCACAATAGCAACCAGACCAAGTGCCTTCAAAAGAGTTCCTACCACTTCATCCATCGAAACTTTAATAATCGTTACTGATTCGTAGGGTACGATGTAATCAATATCAGTAGGGAAGGACTTTTGTAGCTTGGCAAGCTCGTTATAAACGTTTTCGGCAGTTTGCAGCGCATTGCTTCCCGGCGATTGGTAAACCTGGATAGTTGAACATCGATTGCCATCTACAAAGGCGTTACTGGAAAAGGTAAATTTACCTAATTCAACACGCGCTATATCCTTCAAATAAACCATTTGGCCTGTTGCCGGGATGGTTTTTACCACAATCTTTTCATAGTCTGAAACCTTGTTAAGCATACCGTTTACTAAAATTCCGGTTTCATAAGCCTGATTGTTAGGTTGCGGAGGAGCCCCAACAGAACCAGCCGCTACGTAAACATTTTGGGCGTTTAGGGCAGCGGTGACATCAGATGGCGTAATGCTATATGACGCCATTTTATTCGGGTCCATCCAGATACGCATACTGAAAACGTCGGTACGGGCGGATACGTCACCCACTCCTGGTACACGTAAAATGGCATCCTTTATAAAGGTGTTGGTATAGTTATCGAGAAACGTGATGTTGTGCGTCCGTTTTGGAGAATAAACCGCAATCATCATTAACTGATCGGGGTTACTGGCCCGCACCGTTAAGCCCAGCTTACTAACTACAGAAGGAAGCAGTGGCTTGGCAATACCTACGCGGTTCTGAACGTTGAGCGCCGCAATCTGAACATTGGTGCCCACATTAAAAGTTACCCTGATGCCTACGCCGCCAGAGTTCGTATTAGTACTCTGCATGTATTCCATGCCGGGCGTACCGTTTACCTGCTCTTCGATAGGGATAGTAACCTGCTGTTCTACCGTTTGCGCATCAGCACCGGTATAGGACCCGTTTATAGAAACGCTTGGCGGAGATATATTAGGGTATTGGTCAACCGCGAGATTGAAAATACAGATGATACCTGCAATTACCAATACTATGGAAATAACAATTGCAGTTACGGGTCTTTTAATAAAGGTGTTTGCAATCATTTGTGGTTCTCTTTATGCAACTCGCGTGCTTTTTGTATCTCAAATTCCAACTCCGGATCAATATTCTGCGATTCAACTTTGGCAACCTTTTCCCTTAGTTCGTTTTTGTGGGCCTGCAGGTAAGCAAGCTTCGCTTTGCCGTATGAAAAACGGGTAATCAAAACAAACAGAACCGGTACTATAAATATAGCTATAGTAGAGGCTGCAAACATACCGCCCAATACCGTATAACCAATAGTGCGCCTTGCAACAGCGCCTGCGCCAGTGGCGAGTACTAACGGTAAAACGCCCAGAATGAATGCCATGGAGGTCATGATGATCGGACGCAAACGGAGGCTAACGGCCTCCAGTGTCGACTGGATCAGCTCTTCGCCCGTATCAACCCGCACCTTGGCAAACTCCACAATCAGGATCGCGTTTTTGGCAGCCAAACCAATCAGTGTGATCAGGCCAATCTGGGCGTACACGTTGTTGGTGAGGCTTGGCACCAGTACCAGCGCCAGTATGGCTCCAAATGCACCGACAGGCACAGCCAGCAACACCGAAAACGGCACCGACCAGCTCTCGTACAAGGCCGCCAGGAACAGGAACACAAACGTAATGGAGAACAGGAATATATAAATGGTAGTTGAACCCGCCTTGATCTCCTCGTAGCTCAACCCCGAAAACTCATAGGTATAGCCCTCTGGCAATACTTTAGCCGCTACATCCTGTAAGGCATCCAGCGCATCGGTACTGCTGTAGCCCTCTTTTGAAGATCCGTCGATCTCTGCTGTGCGGAAAATGTTAAAGTGTGAGATGAGCGGCGCTGCTTCTGTAGGGTTATAACTGATCACCGTACCCAGTGGCACCATTTGGCCAACCTGATTGCGTACATAATACTTATTCATTTGGCTGATCGCTGTTCTGTAAGCAGTATCCGCTTGCACCACTACGTGAAACGTACGGTTGTAGGTGGTAAAGTCGTTAATGTACAAGCTGCCCATGTAGGCTTGGATGGTGGTAAATACGTCGGCTATGTTAACGCCCAGTTTCTCACATTTCTCGCGGTCCACCGTTAAATTATAGTTCGGCGTGTGGGCGGTAAAAAAGCTGTATGAGTTTGCAATAGCGGGGTTTTTGTTGGCTTCGGAGATGAATTTGTTCACCACGCTCTCAAACTGTTGCAGGTTGTCATTAGTACTCCGTTGCTCAATCTGCATGCTGAAACCGACCGTTGAACCCACGCCGGGCAGGGGAGAAGGCTGAATTACCTCAACGTTTGCATTTTTTATGCCGGCGTCCCTGATGCGTTGTTCCATTACATGGATAATGCCGGGCACCTGCTCATCGCTCGTGCTTCGTTCTTCCCAGGGTTTAAGCTGACAGTAAATGGTACCGTTGTTGGAATTACTTGCATTGGTTACTACGTTTAAGCCAGATAGTGCCGCGTAGTGAGCCACGCCAGGGGTTGAGGCGATAACCTTCATCAATTGGTTCATCACGCCAATAGACTGCGCCGTTGACGAAGCCGGTGGTAACTGATAAGTCACGTACAGGTTGCCATCATCTTCAGAAGGAATAAACCCAGATGGTTTGCTCCTGAAAAGAAAAATAGTGGCGATACATACACACACCAACAGAATGATGATATACCTGGCGCCCTTAATACTCTTGTCTACACCGGCGGTATACTTGTCTGTAATCCGCTGAAACCATTCGTTAAACCGGTAGAAAAATTTATTGAGCCCCGTAGCCTCAGCTTTGATCTTGGTTGGCTTGAGCAATAAGGTACAAAGCGCAGGGGTTAAGGACAATGCAATAAATGCCGAAATAACTACAGATATGGCAATGGTGATAGCGAACTGCTGATACAAACGCCCCACAATGCCTGGAATAAACCCTACCGGCACGAATACCGCCGCCAGGATAAGCGCAATGGCTACAACCGGCGCGGATATATCCTTCATGGCCTGGTAGGTTGCCTCCTTGGGCGACATGCCATTGTGATCTATATAATGTTGAACAGCTTCCACCACAATGATGGCGTCATCTACCACAATACCGATGGCCAGTACAAAGCCAAACATGGTAAGTGTATTGATGGTAAAACCAAGCGGTATAAAGAAACAGAACGTTCCGAAGATAGAAACCGGGATAGCCAGGATCGGTATAAGGGTCGACCGTAAATTCTGAAGGAAGAGAAACACTACCACGGCAACAAGTCCCAGTGTCATGAGCAGGGTGTCAACCACATCACGCATAGAAACTTTTACGACGGTAACCGACTCAAACGGAACGCTGTATTCAACGTCAGATGGAAATGTTGTTCTTAGTTTTTTAAGCGCGGCGTAAACACCGTTGGCAGTTTCGAGTGCGTTACTTCCGGGAGCCTGATATATTTGAAGGTATGATGCCCGTTTACCGTCAACAAAAGAGTTGCTGGAGAAGGTAAACTTACCAAGTTCAACACGGGCTACATCTTTAAGATATACCAGGTCGCCGGTGGATGGGTTGTTTTTTACGATGATATTTTCAAACTCAGAGACCTTGCTCAAGCGGCCGTTAACTAAAATACCCAACTCGTAAGCCTGATCGGATGGCTGAGGCGGTACTCCCGCTGTACCGGCGGCGACTTGCACGTTCTGCGTATTGAGTGCATTGATTACGTCTTGCGGGGTAAGGCTATATGCCGCCATCTTGTCCGGGTTCATCCAGATACGCATACTGAAGTCATCAGTAAAACGCTGAATGCTACCCACACCCGGAACCCGCAATAAGGCATCCTGAATAAATATATTGGTAAAGTTATCCAGGAAGGTGATATTGTGCGACCCTTTGGGCGAATAAATGGCGACCATCATCAGCATGCTTGGATTGAGGGCGCGCACGGTTACCCCCAGACGGCTTACTACAGAAGGCAACAATGGTGAGGCAATACTAACGCGGTTCTGAACATCAAGCGCGGCAACGTCAATGTCGGTACCAATCTTAAAGGTTACGTTCATTGACATGAGGCCGTTGTTGGTACTGTTACTCTGCATGTATTCCATGCCTGGCGTACCATTCACCTGTTCCTCAATGGGTGTGGCTACCGTTTGTTCAACGGTTTGCGCATCTGCACCGGTAAACTGTCCGTTCACCTGCACCACCGGAGGGGTTATATCTGGATACTGGTCAACAGGCAAAAGCAGTATACACACTGTACCGGTAATAACCAATACAATGGATATTACAATAGCCGTAACCGGTCTTTTAATAAAGGTATTAGCAATCATAAAATTTAATAATCAAGATAGCTGCGCATCTTTTATTGATTTATTTAACCGCGTCCCCCGCGGCCGCCTGCACTTGGTGGTACTTTGTTGGCGGTTGTAATCTGCGAGCCGTCATGTAACGACTGGAGTCCATCTACCACAACCCGATCGCCCGCTTCAATGCCGCTTTTAATCACCTGGTTAGGGCCAATGGTTTGTCCAACCTGTACTTTCCTTTGATCTGCTACAAGCAGGGGTTTTTGTTTACCGTTATTGTTTGCTTCACCTTCTTTTGCAGTTGGGATGCTATCGCGGGCTACAAACACAAAGTATTCGCCCATTTGCTCAACCACTGCTTTTGCCGGTACTACAATTTGTGGTGTTTGCTCCGTATTGTGTACGCGTAATACACAGCTCATCCCTGCCCTCAGGGTATTTTGAGGATTAGGAAATACCAAACGAACACGGATAGAGCCAGTTTGTGAATCAACTGCACGGTCAATTGCATAAACTTTACCAACGTGCTGATAAACCGAATTATCAGGCAATTGAATGGTAAACAATGAATCGACCTTTGACTGATCGCGGCTAACATTTTCGAATTTGGCCAACTGCTTTTCGTTCACTAAAAAGTCTACGGCCATTGGATCATCCGTAGAAATAGTATTCAATATGGTTGAGCCTACCGTAACCACATTGCCTAATTTTACCTGGCTAAAACCAATAGTGCCGCTAAAAGGAGCAGTGATAATAGCGTAAGTAAGGCTTGTTTGCGATGATTTTACCGCATCGGCAGCGGCCCTTTGTGAGTTCTTGGCGTTTTGCAGCGTAATTATCGCGTGGTCATATAACTGCTTGGCTACAGCATTATATTTATTGAGATACTCATAGCGGTCCGCGTCCTGTTGGGCCTGCTTTAGATTACCTTCGGCCACTTTTAAATTTGCTACGGCCGACTGATAATTGGCTTCATAGATACGGCGATCAATCTCATATAGCTTTTGACCCTTGGTAACATGGCTGCCCTCTTTAAAAAATATCCCTGTTATAGCACCTTGCACCTGGGCCAAAATGTTTACCTGACTTAGGGCAACCGTAGTTGCCGGAAATTTATCATAATACACAACAGGCCGTGCCTGTACTTTCATCAGGTTAACCGGAATTTCGGGGCTCACGGGAGCCTGTTTCTTTTTACAAGAAACTAAAGTAACACCGCAAATAGAGCAAACGACTATGCCGAATGTTATTTTATTCATGAGGGATATTAATTTAATAGGTTTTGCAATTAATAAGTTATGTTGCCCATGGCCTTTTGCAGGTCGACCTTGTTGGATAGTACCTGGAATAAGGCGTTTAGGTAATTGATTTCGGATGTAATTAAGTTAGATTCGGCAGTAATCACGTTGAGGTATGGAACTATACCTTGTCGGTATTGCAGGGAAACCAAAAAGTATACCCTTTTTGCCAGGTTAACATTCTTCTGCAGCTGACCAAGGTTAAACAGATTCCCTTTATAATTTGCCAGGGCCGATTTGTATTCGGTATAGATCTGCAACCGGAGCTCGTCAAAGTTTCTGTCGATAAGCTGATCCTGCAATTTGGCGCGCTGCACGCCGTGCACACGGGCAAAGCCGGTAAATATGGGAATGCTGAAAGATAGGCCTACAAGCGAGTTGGGATTTCCTTTGCTTAATAAGCTCGACAGATTGCTGTTTTCAAACTGATAATTGTAGCTAAAGAAAGCTGACACCGTTGGCAACCATGCAGATTGATAATAATGAATGAGCTGGTGTTGCAGGCTTTTGTCGGTCTGCAGCATCTGGTACTCAATGCGTTTTTCAAAATTAAGTTGCTCCGTGGTGTCGATGCCGATATGCTTAATCATCTGAAGCGTATCAAAGCTTACATTGAAATCATGGTCTGTAGGGTAGCCCATTACCTGCTTCAATGCGGCATATTGAGGATTGACGTTCTCGTCTGCTTGTTTTAGTTGCGCGGTTGAATTATTTAAAGAAATGACCGCCTGATCCCAATCAGTTTCATCAACAATACCGCCTTTATATTGATGATAGGTATCTCTCACATTTTTACCCAGTCGTGCGGTATCCTCTTTTAAAACGTTGATCTGCTCAAGCGTTAATAAAAGGTTGTAAAAGGTTTTGGTAACCGAGGTTACTACATTGATGCGGCTACTGTCTGTAACTTGTTTTGACTGTTTTACATACAACGGTGCACTTTTAGCAATATATGCCAAGCTTGGGCTATAAATAGCCTGACTGGCAGTTAATTGAGGAACAAAAGTATTAGTATAGGAAGCGCCTGTACGAGACGATACGCCAGTATTTACCGATGAACTGCTGCCTGTACCCGTGGTACCTGTTGTCCCGGTATTGCCGGTAGAACCGGTGTTTCCTGTCCCTGTAGTGTTACCAGATCCGTTAGTGTTACCGATATTTCCGGTATTAACGGTAGTTCCTGTGGTTCCCGTCGTTCCGGTCACCACGCTATTGCCAGATTGCTGTATATAGTGGATGGCGTTACCCGTTACATTGACCTGGGGTTTCCAGGCAGCGAGATTAATTGCATTGGTTTCTCTGGTTATTGACTGGTTGATGAGTGTGCTTTGCAACCTTGGTTGGTGGCTCAGCGCATAGTCAACACATTGTTCCAATGTAAGGTATGGTTTTTTACCTAAAGTATCGGTATTCTGCGCGGTGGCATTAGCGTTCACCAGCAATAAAATAATCGCGGGCAAAAAGAGGTGTCTAGTTAAATTCACAAGTGGCTTATTATTTCCTGGAAAGCGCCGAACTTCAATTCTATCAAAAAACTCCATAGGCAAAGCTTCTTCAAAAGAAAAGCCCAGGCAATACTGCCGGACTAACTTCCTTATGCATATAGTGTCCAAAATTGAACAATTTAAGGATATATTTATAGTAACAATATTGTTAAGGCTTATTAGTAACGATATTGTTAAAACGTGGTTTTCTTAATTAAGTTTATGATAGTTGATCTTCTGATAATCAGTTCGTTATAGAAATTAGTGAACCGCGTCCGCGAGTAATAGTTGGTCCTTGTTTGGTGTTTTTATAACACTATCTAATGTAGATTAGAAATTAACCTTCGTCTCAAAATGGTTCAGCCCTGTTTGGGCTTCATAAAAGTATCTGAAATCGTCAGAGGATTTGGTAATGATAAGCAGGCCGAAATGTTCGAAAATGTTGTTAATATCAAATTCGGTATCGTCGGCGTTTTCTTTAGCAAAGAATTGGATCACGCCGGGTTGTAAACAGGATGCGTATAGCACATGCATGGCATCTCCAGCTATACAGGTGCTATAGGGATAGGTTTGTTCGTTTAAGAGCGCAAACTTTAACGGACGGCCCGTGTCGGTTTTGTTGATCCTAAGGGCCTTGTTTTCAATATCGATGTCGAAAAAAGAACTATTTGTCCCAGAATGTTTTATCGCATTGGTCAACAACTCCGTAAGGATATACTTAGCTTTAAATAAAACGGTTTCTTTATCAGCAGCCGCCGGTAAAGCTTCCCCAACAAACAAAAGCATTTCGCTTAAAAGCGCGGTGAAACTGTTCCCGGTGTTCAGAAACTCAAACCGTTGGCTAATTCGGTCTTTCATTTCAGGCATTTTAAACAGTCTTTATTGCGTCTTCGTAAGTGTCAAAAATCTTGAAAACCTTGTCGAGCCTGATCAGCTTTAGCAGGTCATGTACATCCTGCTGTAAACCAACCAATGCGATATCCAATTTGAGCGATAAAGCATGTTTAAGTGCGGCTACCAATGCGCCTAAAAATGAGCTGTCTATATATTTCACCTGCTCCATATTGAGCAATATCTTTTTATGGTGCTGGTTGAGTAGCCCGGTTAGTTCTGCTTTAAACTCATCTGCATTTCCAAGATTAGCTTCGGCCAAATTGAGGCCTGCGTATAAGTATCCGTTTTCTTCTTTAATGGTATCAATCATAATGAGGTGTTCTTTTGATATTGATAATGCTGCAATCATCAACTTGTTGAGGTATTTGCTGCATGAAATATTTTTTTAAATCGCTAAAATCAGTCTTTTGCTGCATAAAGGTTTGCATACGACTGCTAAATAAACGATAATCACTTTTTTTACTGGTATCATCGTTAAAATCTATCATGCCGTCGGTAAAAATAAAAAGCTCGTCGTTAGGTGCCAGGTTAAGTGTTTGCTCATCATATGCCGTGTCTGGCATTAGGCCAAGCAGCAATCCTGACGATTGTACCGATGTTATTTTGCCGCTTTCATCGTTATAAGATAGCAAGGGCAGGTCGCCAGCACCAGCGTAAGTAACGAGGCAGTTTTCACTATCAATTCTGATGATGGACAAACTGCACAAAATATCTTTCAGGGCTTCGTCTTCGCAAACTATTTGATTTATTTTTTGCAGAATACTTGCCGTGGAATAGTCTTCGCTCCAAATACCAAAGCGGATTGCCGCCCTGATATAGCTTAAAAAAGTAAAGGTAAAGAACCATGCGGTCCACTTTTTACCCATTACATCGCCAAGTATTACAAAAGTGTAGCGATCACCCATTTTGATGAAATCGATAAAATCGCCGCCGGGAATTTCATTATAGGGACGGTGCCAAAAATCGATCTTAAATTCATCTAACTGGGGGACGTTTGCCGGGATGGTCTTGATGTTTAAAGCTAATGCAGCTTTGCGAATTTCAAGCTCAGACAACTCCCGCTGTTTTTTGACTGTCTCCAGCAGGTTGGTAACTTTGGAGACAATAACGTTAAAAGGCGTGTCTTTGATTACATAATCAACCGCTAACAGATCAAGCCCTTGCGACATTAGGTCCTGATTGGAATTGGAGGTGAGAAAAACAAACGGAATATCCTTTAAAGCGGGCCGGTTCAAAATGTAACTTCTAAACTCCATGCCGTTCATGCCGGGCATCTCATAGTCTGACAAAATAATATGCACAACCTCCTTATCAAGCAGTGCAATGGCCTCGGTTGCCGATTCGCATTGCATGGTGGTGAAACCGGCCTTCTTAAAAGCCTGCGCAAGCATCTTTAAAAACAGAATATTATCGTCAACCAACAGAACCTTTTTCATGCAATATGCTAACCCCGTTTTCTGCGGGCCGGATTTCTAAAAAATGATTTAATCAAAAGATATATGCCCGCTAAGATAATAAGCAGCGAGATAAGGTCCATAATGGTTACGCCATCATCAGCATTGAAGTAAAAGATGGTGAACATTTCAAAGTAGGGCGGAGCCGGCATAATGATCATACCAAAACCCATCGCTATTAATACCACGCCAATAGCGCCTACCACAATTTTGGATAGTCTTTCGCCCTTAATGTAGGTTTTGGCTGTTTCGGTATCTATATGGTTTGATGATAGCAGTAAGGTAAAATCATCAAGCAGTTCTTCTCTCGACGCTTCCTTCTTTTCATCAATAATCTTAAAGGCCTCAATCTGCTCTTTGGATGATCCTGACTTGTCGATCGCTTCATTAAATCGTTCCTTATACAGCCTTACCGATGCGGTATCCAATTCTGAATCTGAAAGCAGCTGGATCAGCTCATCAAGCTTTTTGCTAATCTCCTTATTTGTTGTGGCGGCCTCCTGCAGGCTCTCAACATCATTTCTAATATTTTTTTTAATATCCGCCATCAATTAATATTTTCATTGCAACTTTTACCGGTGGTATTTGCGTTTAAGCTAAAGAATGAAGAGTGTTTCCATTATTACAGTTAATTTTAACCAGCCGCTTGTTACCGAACAACTGCTTGCTTCTATCCAAGAACACAACACCTATCCGTCTGTTGAGATCATTGTTGTAGACAACGCAAGTAAAATTAACAATATTCCCCAATGGAAGCTTAAGTACCCTCATGTAAAGTTTATACGGTCTGAAGTTAATCTTGGGTTCGCCGGCGGTAATAATTTAGGTGTAAAAGAAGCAACAGGTGATTATCTGTTCTTTGTAAATAACGATACCGAGTTTACTCCGGGCTTGGTGGAGACCTTAGTCAACATCCTGGATCAAAATCCCAAGGTCGGGATGGTATCTCCTAAAATATGCTACTTTGACCAGCCCAACATGCTGCAGTACGTGGGGTATACTCCCATGAACTACTATGTTGCCCGTAACAGTTGCATTGGCCAGTTTGAACCCGATAAGGGCCAGTACGATCATATTACCGGGCCAACGGGGTACGGGCATGGCGCTGCCATGATGCTGAAGCGTGAGGCGATTGATAAAGCAGGGTTAATGGCAGAGAACTATTTTCTGTATTACGAAGAACTTGACTGGGGCGACCGTATAAAGCGCGCTGGCTATGAAATATGGGTTGAACCTAAAGCTCTTATCTACCATAAAGAATCGGTTTCGGTGGGCAAGGCCAGCGGATTGAAGGAATATTTCATGAACCGTAACCGCATTCTGTTTATACGCCGCAATGCGCCTCTTTTTGCGCGTATTTTTTTCTATTTCTATTTCACGCTGATCGTAGCACCTCGCAACGTGCTTAATTACTTGCGCAGCAAACACAAAGGCTTTACCGGTTTGTTGCTCAAAGCCATGTGGTGGAATGTTACCGAAAATGTAAATAGTACCAATCTTGGATATCCTATTGTTAGATAATGAAAATATTACTTTGGCTTAGCCTGTTTATTGTTTTTTACGCGTTCTTTGGTTATGGTATATTGTTGTTTTTAATCATTAAGATTAAACGCGCTCTCAAAGGCAAACCCGTTATACCAGCTCCAACTCCCGAGGAATTTCCAACTTGTACCATTATTATTGCTGCCTATAATGAGGAGGATTTTATAGCGGAGAAGATTGAGAATACTCTTAACCTTGCTTATCCGGAAGGGAAACTCGAGATTGTATTTATCACTGATGGTTCAAGCGACAACACGCCGGCCATTGTGGGCTCCTATCCACAAATAAAACACATGCATAGCCCGTTGCGGCAGGGTAAAATGGCTGCAGTTCACCGTGCTGTTGAGGAAGTTAAGTCTGACGTGATCGTATTTACAGATGCTAACACGTTTTTAAATAAGGATGCGCTCATTAATATATGCCGCCATTACGCTGATCCGCAGGTTGGGGCTGTGGCGGGAGAGAAGCGTGTGAATGTAGAAGAAACATCTGATGCCACTGCTGGAGAGGGTTTTTACTGGAAATACGAGTCTAAACTTAAAACCTGGGATTCCGAGCTTTACTCAGTTGTAGGCGCAGCGGGGGAGTTGTTTAGTGTGAGGACGGCATTGTATGAGCATGTGCCGCCAACTGCTATTATTGACGACTTTATGATCTCCATGCTGATTGCAAAAAAAGGTTATCGCATTATTTACGAGCCAGAAGCTTACGCTGCCGAAAACTCATCTGCCAATGTAAAAGAGGAATTAAAACGAAAAATAAGAATTGCGGCGGGAGGACTGCAGTCGATCATCTGGTTGGGCGATCTGCTATTACCCATTAAATTACCTGTGCTCTCTTTCCAATATGTGAGCCACCGTGTACTTAGGTGGACGATTGTACCTTTTTTGATGATCCTGGCCCTGGTACTTAATATTGTAATTGTGGGGAATGATCCTCAGGCCGGCATTATTTACCAGCTGCTGCTGCTTGCACAAGTGGCGTTTTATCTGTCGGCACTGCTGGGATGGTTGTTGGAGACACGCAAAATGAAAGTGAAATTGTTATTTATTCCATACTACTTCTGTATGATGAACTATGCCGTAATCAGGGGAGAGTTCCGTTACCTGGCTGGTAATCAAAGTGCGGTTTGGGAAAAAGCGAAAAGAAAATAAAAACAAGCAGTATGTCACTAAAAGACAATATCAAAAGTAATCCTTCCCTCAAGAAATTCGTTCACCGGTTGCTGATCCCGGCCGGAGAAGCCCGCCCCCGTTTGTGGGTTAAACTCTTGGTGAACCCTTTTCTGCATAAAAAAGGTAAAGGAGCAACCATCCGCCGTCGTACGCGGATTGATGTATTGCCATTTAATAAATTTGAGCTTGGAGCCGGTTCCGTAATTGAGGATTTCTGTACAATTAATAATGGAGTAGGCGATGTTATTATCGGTAATAACTCCCTCATCGGTATGAGTAATGTTATTATCGGCCCGGTAACTATCGGTAACAATGTCATTTTTGCACAGAACATTGTGGCCAGCGCTTTAAACCATAACTATACTGATATTAATCAGCCTATTGTTTCGCAAAACGTTAACACCGCGCCCATTGTGATAGAAGATGATTGCTGGATAGCTGCCAACGCAGTTATTACAGCAGGAGTAACTATCGGCAAGCATAGCGTGGTTGCTGGTGGGGCCGTTGTTACCAAAAGTATTCCGCCATATTCTGTTGCGGCCGGCAATCCCGCCAAAGTGATCAAGCAGTATGATTTTGATAAGGCAGAATGGGTGAGAGTTAAATAACTAGTAGGCTACTTCCATCGAAAAGAAGTTGGTTAAACATCAAGTCCTCAATGTAGGACTTTTGTTTTTTATAATATTGTAGGAATCTGGTGGCTTGCTCCTGCATTTTTTCCACCATTATTAAAATTATTCCGCCATTTTTTCTTTAGCAGAAAAAGTGATAAAATAAATAAGTGTTTTTTTTACAATTGTAATATTTTTACTACCTTCAGCTACCAATTATAAACTTTAAGAGATGCTTGGAGATGTGAATGATCATGACATTCAGCGGCTTATCGCGGGTGATCGTTATGCTTTTGAGAAGATTTATGACCTCTATCATGGCAAGGTTTATCGGGTTGCTTTCCGGTTTTTAAAAGATGAGGTTCAAAGTGAGGAGATTGTTCAGGAAACCTTTATCAATCTTTGGGTAAACAGGGCCAAGCTTGATCCTAATAGCAACATTTGGCTTTTTCTTTTTGTAGCCAGCAAGCGACTTTCGTTAAATGCATTAAGGAATACCATTACTGCGAAGTCCCATTTAGAAAATTTATTTGTCCATTTCAATGAGTCATCCAACAGCGTTGAAGAAACTGTTTTTGCACACGATTTAGGAGCACTGGCCGAAAAAGTAATTGCCGATTTGCCTAGTCAGCAGCAGACCGTTTTTAAACTTAGCCGGATAGAAGGACATTCCCATAAAGAAATTGCCGATCATCTTAATATCTCCACCAATACAGTTAAAAATCATATGGGCACCGCGCTTAAAACCATCAAATCAAAACTCACCGATTATGGTTTTTTGTGTGTTTTGTTCTTCTTTTCAAAATAAATTTTCTTTGGCACTAGTCCTACCGCTTTAGTTGCGTGTTCTTAGTTATAAACCCTACCCCTAATCAGGGAAGATTATAACCTAAGGCAATGAATAAAGAGAAGCTCAGGCGTTTCTTATATGAATATTTTAATGATACGATCAGCGACGACGATCGTATAGAATTATTAAACTATTTAAAAAAGACAAACCCAGATAAAATAAGTGAAATAATAAATGAAGACATGCTCTCTCTTCATGAAGGTCCAGACATGGAGCCATCCGTAAAAGAGCTGTTATTTCAACGTATCACCGCAGACGCCAGATTTTCGGCAACAGGTTCCGATTCACAGCAGCCCCAGGCCAGGGTACATAAATTTAATCCAAAATTCTGGTTAACCATAGCAGCAGTAATCCTGATAGCCTGCATCGTTATTGCACCGCATTATTTAAATAGCAAAAAGAATGGTCCATTGTGCTACACAGCCAAGCATGGTGCAGTTAGCCCCATTGTTCCGGGAGGGAAAAAAGCTATCCTAACGTTGGCTGACGGCAGCGTTGTAGTGCTTGATACTGCCAAAGCAGGTCAAATTGGCAATGCAACAAACGCGTTTAAAAGTCATAAGGGCCAACTGGTGTATGTTAATCCGGCTACCGCAAATGCCGACCAAAAACCAGAGGCGGCAATAGCTTACAATACATTATCCACACCAAAAGGAGGCGAGTTCCAGGTGGTTTTGCCAGACGGAACAAAAGTTTGGCTTAACTCGGCGTCTTCTTTGAGATATCCCATCGCTTTTACTGGTAAAACCAGGTACGTAGAGCTTTCGGGCGAAGCTTATTTCGAGGTGGCAAAAAATAAGGAACAACCTTTTATTGTCCACATGAATAAGGCCGAGATCAAGGTACTGGGTACGCATTTTAACATCTCTGCATATAGCGACGATGCGCAGATCACCACCACTTTGCTGGAGGGTTCGGTACAGGTGAGGAATGATAAAAGTACATCCTTAATAAAGCCTGGACAGCAAGCCATTGTTGACAAGGCCGATGATCGAATAGACATTGGCCCGGCCAATATTGAAAAAGTAATGGCCTGGAAAAACGGTTATTTCGTGTTTGATGACCAAAGTCTTACCAGTATCATGAACCAGGTATCACGCTGGTATGATGTGGAAATAGAATATCGCGGGAACTTTAACAATATACGAATTGGCGGAACATTTTACCGGTCAAAAAGTATCAGCGAATTATTGGCTGACCTTGAAAAGATCGGTAAAATTCATTTTAAAATTTCAGGAAGGAGGATCGTAATTATGGAATAAAACTGACTCATCAGTTCTACTTTCTTAACGCCAACAAGCAAAAAAAACATGGAGCGAGTGGAGTCGCCCCATGTAAAATGCTCCGCACGAGCCTTGTTAGGCGCTCAATCAATTATTGCCATAACCAATTATTAACCTAACATTCAAATGTATAGAAAATATACTGCATTTACTTGTGGTAAGCATAACCGCTATGTCCATAAAATTCAGCTTATCGTGAAATTAACTTTTATTTTGCTGACGTTCGGCCTTTTACAAGTATCTGCTGCATCATTGGCCCAGAAGGTGACCCTTAAGGTTAAAAACGCAACGCTTAAGGAGGTGTTTGAAGAAATTCAAAAGCAAACGAGCTATGATTTTTTATATAACGCAAAGGACCTGGAGAGTGCAAAGCCGGTTAATTTAGCCGTAGACGATCTTAGTTTGAAACAGGCACTCGATGACTGTTTTAAAGATCAGCCTTTAAATTACACCATAGATCATACTACGATCTTAATAACCCGTAAGCAGGTTGTTCCAGTTACACAAAACGTTGTTAATACTGTTATTACCGGGCGCGTTACCGATCCCAAAGGCGAAACGCTTATTGGCGTATCCGTTAAGTTAAAAGGCTCGCCGACGGGTACTATTACTGATATAAACGGAAAATATTCACTCTCGGTGAAGAATGATAAAGGTATTCTTGTTTTTTCGTATATCGGTTTTGAAGTACAGGAAGTGCCTATTAACGGCCGCACTGTAGTCAATGTGGTACTTAAGCCCAAAGCAAATACCCTGAGTGATGTGGTTGTTTCTGTGGCCTACGGTACACAGAAAAAGACAACGTTAGTAAGTTCCATTACATCGGTAAATCCAACAGAACTAAAGGGGCCATCCAGCAACCTTACCACCATGCTGGCGGGAAAAATTGCGGGCTTTATTTCCTACCAGCGCAGCGGTGAGCCGGGCCAGGATAATGCCTCATTCTTTATTCGCGGTCTGGGTACCTTTGGCGCTGGAAAAGTAGATCCGCTTATTTTGATAGACGGTATTGAGTCTTCTACTACGGATTTGGCCAGATTGCAGCCAGACGATATAGCAGGTTTCTCAATCCTTAAAGATGCTACCGCTACCTCATTATATGGTGCCAGAGGTGCAAATGGCGTTATACTGGTTAATACCAAATTAGGCGCTGCAGGAAAGACGAAGTTTAACGTTCGGGTTGAAAATTCAACATCTTCAAACACCAAGAACATTGATCTTGCGGACAACATTACCTATATGACCCTGGCCAATGAGGCAGTATTGACACGGAACCCGTTGGGCGCCCTGCCATACTCGCAAAACAAGATAGATCATACAGCAAGGGGCGATAATCCATTGTTATATCCGAGCAATAACTGGATACAGCAGTTAATTAAAAATCAGACGAATAACCAGCGTATAAATATGAACGCCAGCGGAGGCTCTGAAAAGGCTAAGTACTATCTGGCGATGACTTATAATATTGATAACGGTAACCTGAAGGATAACAGCCTCAACGGCTTCAATAACAATATTAAGTTACAATCCTACTCGCTTTTATCAAATGTTACGCTAAATCTTACTAAGTCGACAGAGGCGTTGGTGAGCCTTAAGGGATTATTTGATGATTACAACGGACCGATAGGTGGAGGTAGCCAGGTTTATCATGATGCCTTGTGGAGTAATCCGGTGGCTTTCCCTGCGGTATACCCGGCTAATACAATACCTTACGTTCACCATCCCCTTTTTGGAAATGCGTTAATCCCCGGTGGCGGCGGACTCTATGTTAACCCGTATGCTCAGTCGCTGTCTGGTTTTCAGGGATCAAACACCAGTACATTAGTAGCGCAACTAAGTTTAAAACAGAATCTGGACGGCATTACGCCCGGTTTATCTGCGCGCATGATGGCTTATGTGCAGCGCTACGCAAGCTTTTCTGTAATACGCCAGGTAAGTCCTTATTATTATAGCGCCAATTCGCTCGACGGATCATTTACCGGCTTAACATTACTCAACGACGGATCTCCGGGCAGCGTGGGTAATATACCGACAGAATACCTTAGCTATAATACAGGTCCGGGTGCAGTAAACAGCACGGCTTACGGTGAAGCGGCCCTTAATTATTCACGCGTTTTTAATAGTAAACATACTGTTGGCGGCTTGCTGATTGGTACCCTGCGGAACTATTTGACAGGTAACGCCGGTGATTTGCAAACCTCTTTACCAGCAAGAAATGAAGGTGTTTCGGGTAGGTTCACGTACGGTTACGATAACCGCTACCTGGTGGAGTTCGATTTCGGGTACAATGGTTCTGAGCGTTTTGCCGACAACCACCGGTTTGGCTTTTTCCCATCAATTGGGGGCGGTTATATTTTATCGAATGAGAAATTCTTTAAACCGCTGCTGAATGTAGTTAATCAGCTTAAATTCAGGTTTACCTATGGATTGGTGGGTAATGATCAGATCGGCAACGTTAATGATCGCTTCTTCTATTTGTCCAACATCAATTTAAACGGAGCATCAAGCGGAAATTTTGGTACCAATTTTACCTACAGCAGGCCAACAGTTTCTACATCTCGTTACGAGAACCGTTCTATTACCTGGGAGCGCTCACAACAGACAAACCTTGGTCTTGACCTGACGCTGTTCCGCGATTTCAATATCACTGTAGATGCGTATAACCAACATCGAAGCAATATCCTGATGGTTCGGACCACCATACCTTCTTCCATGGGGTTACAGGCTCCGATCTCGTCAAACGTAGGGCAAGCGCAAAGCAGGGGAGTGGATCTGGCATTAGATTATCATAGGGATTTTAGTAACTCCTTTTGGATACAAACCCGGGGAACGCTTACTTATTCAAAAAGTAAGTTGCTGGTAAATGAAGAACCCGTATACCCCGCAAATGATCGTAACTTATCACAGGTTGGAAATTCTTTAAGCCAGATTTATGGATTAGTAGCTGAGCGCCTGTTTATCGATCAGGCCGAAGTTAACAACTCACCGATTCAATATGGATCGATCATGGCCGGCGATATTAAATACCGGGACATTAATGGGGATGGCAAGATTACCAATGCCGACTACGTACCTATTGGTTATCCTCAGGTGCCCGAAATTATCTACGGATTTGGCTTTTCGGTCGGTTATAAGAATTTCGACATAAGCGCCTTTTTCCAGGGTTCAGCAAGATCTTCATTCCTGATCAACTCGGCAGATATTACCCCATTCTTTGTAAACGGTGGAAACCAAAACGGATTATTGAAGACGATAGCTGATAGCCATTGGTCTGAGGATAACCAGAATTCCTACGCATTCTGGCCGCGATTAAATAATATAATATCGCCGAATAATAGCCAGCCCTCTACCTGGTGGCTGCAAAACGGCTCTTTTGTACGATTAAAATCAACCGAAATCGGGTATAACGTTCCGCCTAAAATGCTGAAAAGACTTGGTGTGGGCAGCGCCCGGATTTATGTGAACGGCATAAACCTGTTTACGTTAAGTGCATTCAAGTTATGGGACCCTGAAATGGGGGCATCAGGATTAGGATATCCTATTCAGAAAGTATTTAATGTTGGTGTAATGGTAGGATTTTAATATAACCTCAAAAATAACTTATATGAAACTTCATAGATTTAAAAGACAGGGTGCACCAAAGATGCTTGTTGGCGCCAAAGGTTCTTTAACCTTATTTAAGTCTTCTCCATATTATGTGTGCGCGTTTGTATTGCTTCTGTTGATCGGTGCTTCATCGTGTAAAAAGCCCTTCTTAGATGTAGTTCCGGATAACGTAGCAACTATTGATAATGCGTTTGTTTCCAGAACAGAGGCTGAAAAATACCTGTTCACATGTTACTCGTATCTGCCAACCAACGTAGACCCAACCTACAATGTGGGACTATCGGCAAGTGACGAAGTGTTTGTTCTGGATCCGGCCAGCCACATCAGATCAACCAATGTTTTGAGATTGGTATATGGCGACCAGAATACATCCAATCCTATTGCCAACTTTATGGATGGCACACGTGACGCATCTGCAAACTATAAAGCCATCAGAGATTGTAATGTTTTCATTGAAAATGTTTCAAATCTTAGCAAAGTTCCCGATCTGGACATTGATACACGAAATCGCTGGATTGCTGAAGCGCAATTTCTTAAAGCTTACTACCATTTTGTATTGTTTCGCGCTTACGGCCCAATACCTGTCATTGATAAAAATTTACCTATCGATGCATCGATCGACCAGGCTCGGGTAAAACGCCAGCCGGTAGATAGCGTGGTGAACTATATTGCTAAGCTGCTTGATGTAGCTGCTGCTGGTTTGCCGGCATCAATTAATAACAGTGCGTCAGAGCTTGGTCGGGCTACCAAAACCATTGCATTAAGTTTGAAAGCAAGGGTATTAACAACCGCTGCCAGTCCATTATTTAACGGCAATACCGACTATGCTTCGTTTAAAAATAATGATGGTACGCCGTTATTTAATTCCACTTACAGCGTAGCAAAATGGCAAAGGGCCGCCGATGCTTGCAAAGCTGCAATTGATCTTTGTGCCTCCCAGGGCATTACCCTATATAATTTCCCGGCGGGTGCTACCACGAACACACTTAGCGACTCAACCAAAACGCAAATGAGCATAAGAAATGCCATGAGTGAACCATGGAACAGTGAGCTGATATGGGGACTAACTACCAACAATAACATTAATTTCAACGCTTTTTTACAGTCGATGGCGGTAGGGCAGTTTGATTTTAATAATGCTGTCGCCTCTAAAACAGCCAACCACCCGCTTTTAGGTCCCACTTTAAAAATGGCCAAGATGTTCTATACATCGAATGGTGTTCCAATCGATGAGGATAAAACGCTTAATTTTGCCGATATAGCCGCTTTGCGCGTAGCTACACATGCCGAGCGATTTTACATCAAAGAAGGGGAGACGACTGCACGTTTAAACTTTGACCGGGAGCCAAGATTTTATGCTGATTTAGGCTTCGACCGTGGAATATGGTACATGGCCAACAGCCCGTCACATAGCGACGAAAATACCTTTTGGCTAATGGCTCGCGCTGGAGAAACGAGCCAGTCTTCGCCGGTGCCAATTACAGGCTATTATATGAAGAAGGATCTTAACTGGCATTTCGACTGGAATTCCATGACCTACGTTCCTTATCCTTTCCCTGAGATACGCCTTGCTGACATATACTTACTATATGCTGAGGCTTTAAATGAAGCACAAGGTCCTGTTGCCGACGTATATACTTACGTAAATATGGTAAGGGCAAGGGCCGGTTTGCCATCTGTACAAACATCATGGACAAATTTTAGCACCAATCCTACTAAATACACTACGCAGGCCGGGATGAGATCTATTATCCAACGCGAGCGCAGTATAGAGCTGTGTTTTGAAGGACAGCGTTATTGGGACCTGATACGCTGGAAAACTGCCGGACAAGAGCTTAACGGCAATATCACCGGATGGAACGTGGCTGGCAGAACTGCTGATTTATATTATCATGAAGTTTCTTTCCTTTCCAGGCACTTTATTGTACCAAGGGACTATTTATGGCCTATTGAGGAAAGCGATCTGCTTGTTAACCAAAATTTAGTTCAGAACCCTAACTGGTAATTGCAAAGGCTCTGATATATAATTTTTAAGCTTTTAAGATATTTTAAATATGAAAAAGATTAGGTTAAAACTCACATTTTATGTGATCGTATTGTTAGCAATCGGCATGGCTGGCTGTAAACAGGAAACCATAAACAAGCCAATCGTTACCGATACTAAAGGGCCCGATCCGGTGTCTAATGTAACGGTTACCAACTCAAACGGAAAGGCCACGCTCACCTACACACTGCCTGGCAATCCGGATCTGCTTTATGTGAAAGCCGTGTATGAAACTTCTCCGGGACATAAGATGGAAGTAAAGGCTTCGCAGTACATTAATAAATTAACCGTAGTGGGTTTTGGAGATACGCTGGCGCATACTATACAGTTATATGCAGTAAATTCCAGCGAAGTTGCTTCAACTCCGGTATCAGTTACAATCAATCCACTTACACCTGCTATTAATCTTGCCAGAAGGTCACTTCATGTTATACCTACCTTTGGGGGATTTAGCCTTACCTGCAATAATCCAACACAGGAAAATTTGGTGATTGTGCCATTGGTTGATACTGCCGGTAACGGCAAATGGGTTCAAACGGTGGGTTTGGATAATATCTACAGTAATGATCCTGTAATTACTGCTGTAAGAAGAGGCCAGCCTTCGGTGCAGCGGAAATATGCATTTGTTGTGAGAGACCGCTGGTTAAATCATTCCGATACGCTGGTGTTGACGCTTACTCCGCTGTTTGAACAGCAGCTGCCGAAATCAGCCTGGAGCAATTATTATTTACCGGGCGATGCTCAGATTCTTTATCCGGGCAGCACCGACGTTCGCAATATTTTCGACGGTAAGTTTAATCCGGGTTGGCCGAACGTTTTATTCACCGTAGAGAGTGCGGGTAGTCCACAGACTGTAACGCTTGATCTGGGCAGCGCGCATGTGCTGAGCCGTATGCAGGTGAATCCGTTTATGGAGCTTGGTAATGTATATTATGTTCGGGGTAATCCAAAGGATTTTGAAATATGGGGTTCTAACAGCCCAAGCCTAAGTGGTGCTTTAGATGCCAGCTGGACCAAATTAGCAACTTGCCACGTTATAAAACCGTCTGGATCGCCGTCTGGTACCGAAACAACAGCAGATCAAACGTCCGCGCATGACGGCTGGCAATTCGATTTTCCGGTGAGCAGCCAGGGCCAGGCCTACCGCTACATCAGGTTTAGAAGCTTGCAAAACTGGCAAGGCTCCTATTTTATCAGTATGGGCGAATTTACCTTGTGGGGTAATTAATGAATGTCAACTTAATTGATAAACAAATGAAACAACATAAAATTTCAGCATATTACCTTATCGCCGGCCTCCTGGTGCTCATAAGCGCTTGTCGCAAAATGGATGATTACAAAACCAAATACATGGCTGGCGGAGCTATTGTTTACCCCGGAAAAATGGACTCGGTACGGGTATTCTCCGGGAAAAACCGGGTAGAAGTAATGGGACTGTTTACCTCTGATCCTAAAATAACTAAGTACAGGGTGTTTTGGAACAGCAGGCAAGATTCTGTAGAAGTGCCCGTTAAACGTACACAGGGTGTGGATACGGCAAAAGTGATCATTCCAAACTTGCCCGAAGGGCCGATGACCTTTGAAATCAGAACTTATGATGCACAAAACCATGCATCAATTCCGGTAGATACGGCAGCCAACGTATATGGTGATCTTTATCAGAGTTCTATTTCTAACCGTCCAATTGTTAATGCAGAAATGCAAAGCAACGGTTCTGCATTGATTACATGGGCAGATGCAGACGCAAATTCTGGTATAGTGAACATGGAAATTCAGTATCAGGATAAATTTAATAAAGCGCATGACACGCTGATTACTTCGGTTGCAACCAATGCCACCACCTCGTTGCCTAACTTTCTGATTGGAAGCGGCATCAACTACCGCACTGTTTATTTGCCCAACCCAACCGCTATTGATAAATTCTATGTTGCTTATCAGCAACACGGTGTAAAGGCAGATGTAACCTCGCTCTATTTATCCAATACGGGTCCGTATCAACGGGCCACGTTTGATGGCAGGTGGGGAACACTTGCCGCTCCCTGGGTAACTAATGCTGCCGCTAAAAACAAGGATAATGGGCAAAATGGTGGCTACTCATCTGATGCCGGCGGTGTGATTAACTGGGAAACCTGGAATAATACGCCTGTTACAGACGGTATTGTTTACCAGGCTACCTCTTCACCGTTACCTGCCGGAAATTATATCGTGGCTTTTGACGAATATTCTGAAATACAGTCAAACTCGTCTGTTTACTGTGTTGCAGCAGCGGGTAGCAATGGTATTCCGGTACTGGCCAATTTATCCAGTTCTTTAGGATATGTCGCACTTTATAACAACGCTGTGGTAGGTAAAACCTCACCTAACATAAATGACACGAGGAGCTTTACTTTTAGCCTTACTTCTCCTCAAGTAGTCTCTATTGGCTTTCTGGGTAATATTGTGGGTAACGGCAACCCTGGCAGCTATTTCCAGGTAAAGCAAATAAGGTTATATAAATACTAATTTTAGGGATTACCGGCAGACTTTCATTGTTGGTTCAAATCCTTCAAAAATGCTTAAACAAGAATGCCCGCTTTTGGCGGGCATTCTTGTTATTGGTGAGTTATTATATCTATTATATCCTTAAACGTTTTCTTTTTGTAATAAAGCTGGAATTGTTTTTAGAATCAGCTTCATATCATAACGTAAGCTGTGATTTTTAGCGTAAGTATTATCAAGCATCAGACGTTCTTCTTCGCTCATTTCGCCTTTGCCGCGTTTTTCTACCTGCCACAAACCTGTAATGCCGGCAGGAGCATGGAAACGCAAAGCATATTTATCAGTAGTCAATTTCTCTGCTTCATATAGCGGAAGCGGTCTGTTACCAACAATACTCATATCGCCAATAAACACGTTCCAAAGCTGGGGCAACTCGTCGATACTGGTATTGCGGATAAAGCCTCCGATTTTGGTAATGCGTGGATCGTTTTTCAGTTTGAAAAATGCTGAACCCCCGTTTGACTTTTTGTTGGTCATGTAGGCTTTTTCGCACCAGCTGTTGTTGTCGGCGTAAATAGGGAACTGACACTTACCAGAACTCCGGCAATCGTTACATAGCAATACGGTTATACCGGTAACACTATTTTTAACCTCCATGGGTTCATTAGCATTAGTATACTGGTTTAAGTGTTTCAGATCTTTAAGGCGCTTATCTGCATTAACATACATAGAGCGAAATTTATAGAACTTAAACACCCTGTAGCCGGTGCCAACACGTAATGAGTAGTAAAAGGCAGGTCCTTTTGATTCTAACTTGATCAATAAATAAATGATCAGAAACAGGGGGGACAAGCACAAAAGCGCCAGGCCAGAAAACACAATATCAAATATGCGTTTGTCTAAAGGTATGGTATAAGAATCGTTGGGTTTTTCGTCGAGCTTGGTTTTAAATTCAATCCAGTGCTCAATCATAAAATTGACGCGGCTTTCAACGTTGTGGATTTTAAGCGGTAACTTAAATACATCAATTACACCGGCGTCAAGTGCCAATCTTCTTAAATCGCGATTAATGTTTTGTGAGACCAGGAAAAAAGGTACAGCGCCCAGGTTTTTGCTAACCAGGGCCTTTAGGAGACTGATGCCCGTGGGCGATAGAATTTCGCCCTGGGCAATAATAGCCACCACATTAAGCTTACTGCTTTCCCATTTACTGGCCAGTTCAAGACCGTTATTGAAAAGAAGGATCTGTTTCTCGCCAAAATCGCAACTCCTCAGCTGTTCAACAACCTGAGGGTCGCAATGCACCAGCGCAATAACTTGAGGTTGGATTGAAACAGTAGAATTCTCGTTCATCATTATACTCCTAATTTCGCTGTTCTTCTTAAAATGGCCCTTACCCGCGCCTCAAGCTCAGCGGGGTTAAAGGGTTTCACAATATAGTCGTCTGCACCGCTGTCTAAACACTTAATGCGTGTTTCAGAACCATCTTCACCTGATAAAATAATAATGGGGATTGATTTAAAGAAATCACTTGCCTGTAACTGTGCAACGAGATCAAGCCCACTCAGATTTGGGGTGTTCAGGTCTGAAATAATAAGATCCGGAATATTGCCATTTTGTACATAAGTAAGTGCATTCATTGCAGTTGTACATATCTCAATATCATATGCTTTACTTAAAAACTTTTTAAGGATCAACTGCATATAAGAGTCATCCTCAACGGCAAGAATCTTGATACGGTTATTTTCCGAATTGCCCAGTGTAATGGTCATGAAATTAGTATAACTAAGTGAATGTATTAAGCTAATATTAACTCGTCAATTGCATATTTAATGCCAGCTGGCCTTGCTTACGCAATTTTCTAATAAAAGTTTCGTTGTGGTGAAAAATATAAATGCGAAAGAAATTTTCATTTATTTAATAAAAACTCTTTTAAACCGTTTTATAATTGCTTTCCATAAGCCGCCATCAATTTGTATTCTGCGGTCTGTGGTCCATACAATTGCTCTTGGTACAGATACACGGTACATTCTACCAAACCCCTTCTTCACTAACTTTAAGGCCAGATATCCGTCTTCATTACTGCCGGGAGGATGATTAAAACTGTCAACAGCGAGACCCTGGTCACGTCTGAAGCCCGAATTAAAACCATACACGTTCACTGCTTCTGTTTTAAAATGTTTATTGTAAAACCGGGTAAATTCGGCTAAATACTCGTAAAAGAAATAAGTAACCCGTCCGGTGGCGCCAATAGGGATAAATGAAAAAATACCATAAGTAATGGCAACTTTCGGATCGTTGATTAGTGGTTTGGTCATTTCTTCGATCCAGTATTGGGGGTAAATTGTATCGGCATCGGCATTTAATATATATTTTCCTCTGGCGTGAGAAAGGCCTGTATTTCGGGCGGGAGTAATACCCTGTGTAGTTTCAAGCACACATTTAATTCCGCAGGCTTTAACCAGTTCTTCCGTTCTGTCCTTTGAATTATTGTTCACCACAACAATTTCAACAGATCTTGATACAATGTTATTACACAACGAAGCCAGGGTAGGCACAATGGTGCTTTCTTCATTGTAAGCCGGCATCACAATTGAAATTTCGGGTTCTCCGCCGGAGATCTTTTGATAAGCTTTCCTTACATCGTCTGGACTAATGGACGAATTGTCGGTGTACTTTTTTATGTAGGCGGGTATTAAAATAGGGCGCATATAGGGGAAACTGTATTTTAGCGGCTATCGCCGTAAATGTATCAATTTATGTTTGTTCTGCAATACGTAATATGTTAACTGCATGTTGCAAAAATTGATAAAACATTAGCATATTGAATTGTTTTTATTATTCTCAATATGTCTGCCGAAAAGATACGCCTAAAACAAGCCGGATGGAAAAAGTGGGGACCTTATGTTTCAGACCGCCAATGGGGAACGGTAAGGGAAGATTATAGCTCCAATGGCGACGCCTGGAGTTTCATCAGTCATGACATGGCGCGTAGCAAAGCCTATCGGTGGGGCGAAGACGGCATAGCCGGCATTTGCGATGATCACCAGCTTTTGTGTTTTGCCATTGCGTTGTGGAACAAAAAAGATCCTATCATCAAAGAGCGGTATTTTGGATTGAGTAATCCCGAAGGTAATCATGGTGAAGATGTAAAGGAACTGTACTATTACCTCGATAGTACACCTACACATTCCTACATGAAAATGCTCTACAAATATCCTCAACAGCAGTTTCCTTATAGTAAGCTGGTAGACGAAAATCGAAAACGCTCACGTGACGAAGCCGAGTATGAGCTGCTTGATACCGGCATTTTTGATACCGACAACTATTTTGATGTTAAGGTTGAATACGCAAAAGATACGGCCGACGATATATTAATTCGTATCACTGTTCATAATCGTGGTAGCAATGCGGCGAGTATTAACGTATTGCCAAGCGTTTGGTATCGCAATACCTGGTCATGGGGGTATGATGACTATCAACCACGTATTTCGGCCGGCTCAGAAAGTATCATTGAACTTTATCACCGTGACTTAGGCGAATACTGGCTGTTTGCGGAGAACCCGCAAGATGTTTTGTTTTGCGATAATGAGACCAATGTCAAAAAACTTTATAATGTAGACGAGTCGCCGCTTTTTCCTAAGGATGGTATTAATGATCACCTTGTTAATGGCGCTTCTACGGTTAACCCTAGAAAATACGGCACCAAGGCCGCTGTAAATTATGATCTGCATATTGAAGGTGGCCAGCACGCATGTATTCGGCTTCGCCTTACAAAGAAGGCTGAAGCGGGGTTTACCGACTTTGACCAATTGTTTGAATTGAGAAAAGCTGAGGCCGATGAGTTTTACGATGATATCCAATCCACAGTTAAGGACAATGAGGCCCGCCTGATCCAGCGTCAAGCTTTTGCCGGCATGCTTTGGAGTAAGCAGTTTTATTATTACAATATCTATCAATGGTTGTCGGGCGATCCGGCTGGCCCTGCGCCGCCCTCGTCACGATGGAATATGCGAAACCATAACTGGGAGCATTTAACAGCTCTGGAAATTATTTCCATGCCTGATAAATGGGAGTATCCGTGGTTTGCCTCCTGGGACCTTGCTTTTCATTGCATTGCCTTTTCTAAAATTGACCCGGTTTTTGCCAAAAGGCAACTCGTATTACTCACGCGCGAATGGTATATGCATCCTAATGGGCAGTTGCCGGCCTACGAGTGGGAGTTTAATGATACCAATCCGCCCATACATGCCCTTGCTTCGTGGAAGGTGTATTTGGCGGATAAAGAGGCGAACAGCGGTGAAGGTGACACGGATTTCTTAGAGCGGGTTTTTCATAAATTGATGTTAAACTTTACCTGGTGGGTTAACCGAAAGGATAAAGAGGGCAAAAATATTTTTCAGGGCGGATTTTTGGGGCTGGATAATATTGGCGTGTTTGACCGGAACGCGCCCTTGCCCGGTGGCGGCTATATTGAGCAGGCCGACGGTACCAGCTGGATGGCCATGTATTCGCTTAACCTTTTGAGAATATCTACCGAACTGGCAAAAACCAATAAGGTTTACAGCGACGTCGCCGCCAAGTTTTTCGATCACTTTATGTATATAGCCGGCGCGCTGGCTAATATAGGGCAGGATAATGTTGACCTGTGGGACGAAGAGGACAACTTTTTCTACGACCAGCTCCGTTTCCCCGGATGCAGTACCGAAAAATTGAAAGTGCGTAGCATTGTGGGCCTCATCCCTTTATTTGCTGTGGAAGTAATGGACGAGATCGATATTCACCAAAGTCCGGTTTTTAGCGATACCATGAAGTGGTTTTACGATAACCGGCCGGATCTGTCAAAACTGGTATCCAGGTGGAACGAAAAAAATAGCCAAAACAAACATTTGATCAGTTTGCTGCGCGGTTACCGCATGAAAAAATTACTCCGTAGAATGCTTGACGAAACCGAGTTCTTAAGTGATTATGGCGTGAGATCTGTTTCCCGCTATTATCTGGAACATCCTTATCACCTGAGGCTCGACGGACATGTGTTTTCGGTAAAATATACACCGGCAGAAAGCGACAGTGGCTTGTTTGGTGGCAACAGCAACTGGCGGGGGCCGATATGGATGCCGATCAATTTTCTGCTGATCGAGAGCCTCCGCAAATTTTACGATTATTATGGTGACGAGTTTAAAGTGGAATGTCCGGTAAACTCAGGTAATCTGGTGACGCTCAATGAGGTGGCAGATGAATTAAGCCGAAGGCTTTCGGCTATATTCTTAAAGGACAAAGACGGCCGAAGGCCGGTTTTCGGTCACTACGACAAAATGCAAACCGATCCGCAGTTTAAGGACCATATCCTGTTTTATGAATATTTTGATGGTGATAATGGCAGGGGCGTAGGAGCATCTCATCAAACAGGCTGGACAGGTCTTGTTGCCTGCTTTTTTTAGCAACTGGTAGTAATTGTTGAAAATTTGCCATCCATTTTTTGCATTGCAGTTAAAATTTTAATACCTAACTTTAAGTTTAGTGATAAACACCGGTTGCCAGCTGTAGCCACCGGTTATGAACAATACATCTTACCAATTGTATAACAATTATGCTTACAGATGCTGTAAATACACTTCCTGTTGTAAAAATCATAGCACATGACCGGGCCGATACTTATGACTTGCTCGCAGCGGAAGAACCTCTGGAGATTAGAGTTGAATTTGGAACACAGGGCCAACGTGAGGTTCGCAATATTGCGGTAACTATGCGTACGCCCGGTAATGATGCGGAGCTGGCCAGGGGATTTTTATTTACGGAAGGGGTGGTGAAAAATACAAGCGATATAGCCTCCATACAACATTGCTTTATTGCCTGTGCAGAAAATAAGGAAAACGTAGTACAGGTAATATTTAAAGAAGGTATAACGCCCGAGCTTAAAAATGCCGAACGCAACTTTTATACCACATCCAGTTGCGGTGTTTGTGGCAAGGGTTCTATCAGCGCCATCAGATCCAGTGTTAGCTACACTTTAGGTAATGATCATAACTGCATAAGTGCAAGTACACTGTATAAATTAACGGATATTCTGAACAGCCATCAGGAAGTTTTTGCTGAGACTGGCGGACTACATGCTTCCGCGCTTTTTACTACGGATGGAAAATTGCTACTGGTACGTGAAGACGTGGGCCGGCATAACGCCCTGGATAAACTGATCGGCGCAGCCGTTGAATTAGGAATGGTGCCTTTAACCGAACATGTATTGCTCCTGAGCGGTAGGGCCAGTTTTGAACTGGTGCAGAAAGCAGCAATGGCCGGCATCAACATTATTGCAGCAATTGGAGCGCCCTCAACGCTGGCTGTGCAAATGGCAGAAGAATTTAGCATTACGCTGATTGGTTTCTTGCGCAATCAGCGTTTTAATATATACACCGGACCTCACCGCATCTTAACCTCTGTAAAACTATGAAAGTACGTATAAAAGGCAACGCCATTCGCTTCCGGCTCACCAGGTCTGAAGTGGAGCGGTTTGCACATGAAGGCGTTATAAAAGAAACTACCGATTTTGGCGACGACAATCATTTTACTTATGTGCTGCAACGCGCATTTGAGCCACGATTGAAAGCTACCTTCAAGAATAATATTCTGATGTTGCTGGTGCCAGAAACATTGGCCGATGAGTGGACGGATACCGACAAGGTGGGTATCGAAGACAATGAAGGATCACTAACCCTGCTTGTAGAAAAGGACTTTCGCTGCCTGGAAAATGTAGCGGAAGACCAAAGTGATAATTACCCCAATCCTTTAGCCGAGAAAGATCATGAAAGAAGAGAATGAAACCCAGCAACCGGCTCAGCAGCCACAACCTTACGCTGAAAACCCCGAGCGACTGGAAAAGCTTTCGTTAGATAAACCTAAAGATTGGGCCGCTGGCATTCCAGCCGTTACCGCAGCTTTTAGCGATGTTCTTGAGGAGACGAACGTGGTGAGGGGCATGGCAGCGTTACTGAAAATGAACCAGAAAGACGGTTTCGACTGTTCCAGTTGCGCCTGGCCTGATCCCGACGATGACCGTTCGCCTATTGCAGAATACTGTGAGAATGGTGCGAAGGCATTGGCCTGGGAAGCTACTACTAAGAAACTAACGCCGGAATTTTTTCAGGAGCATTCCATCGCTGAACTGTCTAAAATGACAGACCTTGAAATTGGCAAAACGGGCCGCATAGCTCAACCGGTTTATCTGCCAAAAGGCGGTACTAATTACCAGGCTATAAGCTGGGAAGACGCCTATCTAAAAATAGCAGAACACTTGAATGCGCTTGCTTCGCCCAATGAAGCGGCGTTTTATACTTCGGGCCGCACCAGTAACGAGGCATCATTTATGTACCAGCTTTTTGTTCGCGAATATGGCACTAATAACATGCCCGACTGCTCCAATATGTGCCATGAGTCAACCAGTGTGGCCCTGGCCGAGTCTATCGGTATTGGAAAAGGTACCGTTACGCTGAATGATTTTTATGATACTGATGTCATTATCATTATAGGGCAAAATCCTGGCACTAACCATCCCAGGATGCTTACGGCGCTGCAAAGGGCTAAGGAAAACGGTTCAAAGATAATTGCTGTTAATCCGCTTAAGGAAGCCGGACTCATCGGTTTTAAGAACCCGCAAACTGTAAAAGGATTTGTGGGCAAGAGCACACCTATATCAGACTTGTACCTGCAAGTAAAGATCAACGGCGACATGGCGCTGCTTAAGGCCATAGAATTATTGCTCCTTGAGGCTGAGAAACAATCACCCAGACAAGTATTTGATAACGATTTTATCGAACATAATACTGTCCAGTTCCAGCAGTTTATCGATCACCTTCAACAATATAACGTGGAGGATCTGGCCAAAGAGGCAGGCGTTCCGCTTGAGCAGATTCGCCAGGCGGCAGAAATGATCAAATTTAAAAACAAGATCATTGTTTGCTGGGCCATGGGAGTTACGCAACATGTAAATGGTGTTGATACGATTAAAGAGATTGTAAACCTTGTGCTGCTTAAAGGCAGCATAGGTAAGCCAGGGGCCGGCCTATGTCCGGTTCGGGGGCACAGCAATGTTCAGGGCAATCGGACGATGATGATCTACGATAAACCCTACGAAAAGCAACTAAATAAGCTAAAAGAAATCTTCGGTTTTGAACCGCCGCGTGCGCATGGCTATGATGTGGTTGATTCCATCAAGGCTATGCACGAGGGTAAGCTGAAAGTGTTCTTTGCCATGGGAGGCAACTTCCTGTCTGCTACGCCTGATACCAATTACACTGCGGATGCTATGCGGAAGCTGAAGCTCACGGTAAATGTGTCTACCAAGCTTAATCGCGGACATCTCATTGTAGGAGACGAATCCATTATATTACCAACGTTGGCCCGTAGTGATAAAGACATCATCAACGGCGAGCAGCAATTTGTAAGTTGCGAAAACTCCATGGGCGTAGTGCAGATGTCGAAAGGTATGCTCGATCCGGTTTCAGACCAGTTGAAGAGTGAAGTTCAGATTGTATGTGAGCTAGCCAAAGTTGTATTGAGCGGCAGAACTGTGGTCGACTGGGATAAGTATGCTTCCAACTATGATTACGTGCGTGATATTATTGAGCAAGTTATTCCAGGCTTTGATAACTACAACAAACAGGTACGCAGGCCGGGCGGTTTTTATTTGCCCAATGCGCCGCGGGCTGGCAAATTTGAAACAGATGATTGGGGTGGAAAGGCAGCTTTCAATGTCGCCGGTTTGCCTAAACATACACCGGCCGCCGACGAATATTTCCTGACAACGATACGCAGCCATGATCAATTCAACACCACCATCTATGGTTTGGATGATAGGTATCGCGGCATTCATAATGAACGGCGCGTGGTTTTTATGAACCCCCTGGACATGGCGAAGGAAGGCTTTAAAAAAGGCGAACAGGTTGATCTGTTTACCTACCACGAGGGCGTTGAACGGGCCGCAAGATTATTCATAGCCGTTCCCTATGATATCCCGCAACGAAATATGGCGGTTTATTATCCGGAGGGCAATGTGTTATTCCCGATAAGCAGTGTGGCTATTAAAAGCAATACACCGACTACCAAGCTAATCTACGCCAAAGTAAAGAAGCATGTGCCGAAGCCGGAGACCATAACAGTATAAAAAAACCGAATTGAAAGAATGGACCTAATAATTATTTATTTTTCTTTTCCTTTCGGTTTAGCCTTGTCAACGTAGCCATCAAAAGAAATAGGATCACGGTTTACGATATTTACCGTAAGGGTGGCATACCCACTCTGTTGCACAGTTAATCTCAACTGGCGATCGTACTTCACATCTTGCGGTGTAAAGAGTACGTCCCAGCTTCCGTTCCTATTTTCTTTAACCGCATAGCCAAAGTTGGTAGAGGTAAACATAATGCCATCCTGGGTTGGATAGATGGGCGGGTCGAAATTTACGCGGCCAAAATAGGGTAGGTAGGAAACTAAAGAGTCCTTGTTCAGCCTCAGGTCATAGTCGTAATTCAAATACCTGTGCCCGCCAGCAAGCGGATTAGCGTATTGTGCTATAAAAACAAAGTTTTTGCTATCAATAAGCTGTTTGATTTCTTGGGCTTTTGCCTGTTTTTTTTGCTCTTTGGTATTTTGAGCCATTGCACACCCAAGCAGACTTACTGCCATAAAGAGTGTGCAGATATATTTTAACGTTCTCATAATTAAATCCTTTGAATAAATATAACGCTTACTGCCGGTAAATATTTAATATTCCAAAGCAGAAATTTGTTTATGCATATGGAACAAAAAAGGCCGCTTTGAAGCGGCCCCTTGTCTATGAGATCGTTTTACTGTACTATATTAAATTAAGCTTACGCTTCTGGTTACAAACTCTGTAAGTTCGGCACCTGTTAATAAGCCTTGTGACAGCAGCGCAAGGTCAAACGCCTGTTTAGCTAACTGACCTTGGCTTTGCTCATCGGCTTCGAGAATACGGCTAATTAGCTTATGGTTAGCGTTTACTACTACTTTATAATTATCAGGCATTGAACCGTAGAAGCCCATGCCGCCACCCATTTTGGCCATATCTTTCATGCGGCGCATAAACTCGTCCATAGTAACCGTTACCGGTAATTCTTCCGGATTTAAGCTTTCCAGTTCTACCCTGTAAGCAGGTTTACCAATGGCTTTGTCGAATATCTCTTTAACCTTGGTTGATTGCTCTTCGGTTAATACATGCGCAGGAGCATCATCTTTTTTAATAAGCTTGTCTACCACGTCAGCATCAACACGCTTTAATGAAGTTCTGTCAAGCTTTTGCTCGAGGTGACTGATGAAGTGACTGTCGATAGGCGAGTCCATCAACAACACATCATAGTCCTTTTTATTAGCCGACTGGATAAAGGAGTGCTGTTTTTCAGGGTCGGTAGTATATAGATAGATCACCTGTCCGTCCTTATCTGTTTGCAGCGGAGCTACTTTATCCTTGTATTCATTTAAGGTAAAGTTCTCTTTGTTGGTATTGGTCAACAGAGCGAAGTCTTTAGCTTTATCATAGAACTTTTCATCGCTGATAATACCGTATTTTACGAACAGACCAATATCCGGCCATTTTTCCTCGTAAGCTTTACGGTCATTTTTAAATAGCTCTGCCAGTTTATCAGCTACTTTTTTGGTGATATAGTTATTGATCTTTTTAACGTTGCTATCGGCTTGTAAGAAGCTACGTGAAACGTTAAGCGGGATGTCCGGAGAGTCGATCACGCCATGCAGTAACATCAGGAACTCAGGCACAATGTCCTTAACCTCATCAGTGATGAATACCTGGCGAGAATATAACTTGATCTTATTGCGTTGAAAATCGAAATCATTCTTAACCTTAGGAAAGTATAATACACCGGTAAGGTTAAACGGATAATCAACATTCAAATGGATCCAGAATAGCGGATCTTCAGAGAACGGATAAAGCTCTTTGTAGAAGCTAAGGTAGTCCTCGTCTTTCAGGTCAGCGGGAGCTTTGGTCCAGATAGGGGTAGTGTCATTAATGATATTATCTACCTCAACTGATTTATATTTTGGTTTACCTTCTGAGTCCTCACCATCCGGCTCTTGCTCGGTATTTGTGCCGAACTTAATTGGAACAGGAAGGAATTTACAGTATTTATCAAGGATTTCCTGGAGTTTATATTTACTTAAAAACTCTTCAGAGTCTTTGTTTACATATAAAGTGATGTCGGTACCGCGGGTAGTACGGGTGCCATCAGTAATTTCAAACTCGGTACTGCCGTCGCAAGTCCATTTGGCAGGTTGAGCGCCTTCCTGGTAAGAGAGAGTGTTGATCTCAACTTTATCAGCGACCATAAATGCCGAATAAAATCCAAGACCGAAACGTCCGATGATTTCATTGGCATCTTTAGCCTCTTTGAATTTCTCCATAAACTCGGTAGCGCCGGAGAAAGCAATTTGGTTGATATATTTTTTGATCTCATCAGCGGTCATACCAATACCGTTGTCAGAGATGGTGATTGTTTTAGCTTGCTCATCAAATACAACGTTAACGGTTAAATCGCCCAACTCGCCTTTAAACTGGCCAAGGGACGATAGGCGTTTGGCTTTTTGTGTCGCATCAACAGCATTTGATACCAGCTCACGCAGAAATATCTCGTGGTCTGAGTACAGAAATTTCTTAATAATCGGGAAGATGTTTTCGGTGTGAATCGAAATGGTTCCTTTTTCTTGCATATGTCTTGAATGTTTTAGTAATTGGGATTTCGAAAGCTTTTCATCAAGGGGTGTTCCAAAGGAGGAAAAGTTGTCAAATTGGCAGTTAGAGCTATATGTTTTTTATATTTTAGAGCACACAATCTAAATCTATATGACAATCAAAGCCGCTTCTTTCTTTGTATCCTGTCTGCTCGTTATTGGTTTATCTGCATGTGAAAATAAACCGGGAGAAAATGCGAATGTAAAGGAAAATCAGCAAAGGGTAACAAGCACCATAAATGAGAATTCCGATATTTTTGCCGAGGCAAACTATTCCTTCAAAAATATCACCAGTACGAAATTACATGAACTTTTTAGGTATAAACACGGTAAGGTCTATACTGATTCTACCTATAAGACTGCCTTAAGAGAACTGACCAGGGGCCAGAAAAAAAAGTTGATAGTACCGGTTCTGACTAAAGAGCTTAAGGTAAGTCCTGATTATCTAGTCCAGTATATGAATGCCTATTTTGTATCCCTACAAGAAAAATCGGGAAATTATCAGCCAATAATTCTAAGAATATTTGGTGATGACTATGATGCCTTAACAATGATAGTGTTGGATAATACAGAAAGAGTGATTGATCATTATGTTCTCAGTGGCGGAAAGCAGCCCGGTCCATACGACATAGGTGATTCTTTATCTGTTTATCAGGATGATTTAGAATCAAAATTGAATAGGAACAGGATTGTTAGTTACAGAGTAATAAAAGCCAGCTTTAAAGATTCGACACGAAATAACGACTACCTTGACTCCACGATATTTAATGGCTATATAAAACCAATATCAGGCAGTATTTCGGTTAAAAAAAACAACGAGGTTAAAAAGTATATTAAGAAGGAGGGGATTGGGTTTTAAAAGTGCTTATGGCTAGGACCGCATTAAATGACGCATTGAATTTTATGAGGCGACAGTGTTTAAAAGCACTTCTATTAAACGTTTTAGATCCTCCTGTAGTCCACTATCCGTAATCTCATTTTCCGCGTTCATCTTCGATTTAAAATATGGAATGAGCAAGGTTGCCTGTTCGTCAACCTTGGCAGTGAGCGCCTGTAGAACCAGCAATAATGACGCATGACTATGTTCGCCAAGCCCTGAAGCGGTGATTAAGCCGACCGGTTTGTCAACAAAGCTTCCTGAAGAAACGGTCCAGTCCAGTGCATTCTTTAATGCCCCTGGAATACCGTATGCATATTCTGGTGTACAGATTAATACAGCATCAGCCTCTTTAAGGGCTGATCGAAAAGCTTCGACAGCCTCATAAGGTATAGAATCAGGATGATCAAGATCAGGGTTGAAATTTGGAATATCAGCTATACCTTCAAAGATGCTGAACGAAACGTCGGGCACTGTTGAGGCCACATATTCCAGAATAGCACGATGGGCGGATCCTTCCCTCAAACTACCACATATTCCTAAAATTTTAACCCTCTTCTCCATATAATTTAATGCTCCCCCTTCAGGGGGCTGGGGGGAACGACAGCAAAAAAGCCGACCCTTTTCCCTCTATTGATTGTACCTGAATATTGCCCTTATGCAGCAGCATAATTTGTTTACACAAACTCAAACCTATGCCACTGCCCGTTTTTCGGGTGCTAAAAAAAGGAATAAAAATTTTATCAAGCAATTCCGGAGGCATGCCTGCGCCGTTATCACTCACTTTTATGACGATTTTATGATTTGCCTGCATTTCAGCAGAAAGTGTAATACATGGATTTTCACGGTCCTTTACTGCCTCTATCGCGTTGATGAGCAGGTTGATCAGCACCTGTTCAATCAGGTTTGTATCTACCTCGACGCCCAGGCTAAGGTCACGGAGGATAATGTCCAGGCCGATATGTTTTTTCTCCAACGTGGGCTGCATCAAACTGCTCAGGTTTTCAAAAAGATCACAGACCAATATTTTTCGCAGATCGAGCTTGGTGATCTTGTTAAGGTTACGGTAGCTTTCTGTAAATTTTAACAAACCATCGCTACGACGTTTAATGGTATCAATACCCAACTCCAAATCCTCTAATTCCCCATTTAGTGCGCTGTTAACCAGGTCCGGACTTTGCAGACGGTTTTTGAGGGTATCGGCCAAAGATGAGATCGGCGCTACAGAGTTCATGATCTCGTGCGTCATTACATTAAGCAGCTTTTGCCAGGCCTTTGACTCCGTCTCGTCCAAAGCTTCACTCACATTTTGAAAAGCCAGAAGTTTAAAGGGCTTTTCATTACTACGCAAAATACTTGCTGTCACCAATATTTTTATCTGCTGCTGATTGCGGGTAATTGCAACCAACTTACTTTCCCCTGCTTTTAGCGCCGTAACCTCGTTATAAAGCTGTTCCTCACGCTTTTCAAGCGACTGAATGCTTTTGAGGTAGGGGATGCCCATTAGCTTCTTGAACGACTCATTGATCCAGCCGATCTCCCCGGTTTCCTGCTCATAGGAAAGGATGCCGGTATCTACCAGTTCCAGTATTTTCTGTAAATACTGATATTGAGTTTCGCGTTCCCTGCTGATCATTTTAAAGGTTGTATTAATATCATTAAACCCTTTACGTAGTGGCTTTAATTCCGTTGGCGCTCGGCGCACGTCAAAATGACGTGAGAAATCCCGGTAATGCACAGACTCTACAAACTGGTCAACCTCATCGAGTGCCTTTTTTTGGAAACGGATCATATCCATTACCTCAAAGATCACTATAGGAACTAGCACGACGAGGTAGATATATTGAGCCTGTACAGTAATCAAAGCTAAAAGCATCAGGGTAACCAACAGTGCAAGTACCCTAAATACAAGCCGGTATTCGTAGCGGTTAAATATCATATTTGCTTAATCGGCGGTAAAGGGCAGTACGTGTAAGGCCAAGTTCTTTTGCGGCACGGGTAATGTTACCATTATGCTTCTCGATCACCCGTAAAATGGCGTTCTTTTCGAGCGTGCTTAATTGGATATTGTCATCCACCGCCAGCTCATTGTTGATTGAAGATTCCAGTGACGAAAAGAGCAGGTCGTCAGCCTTTAAAACCGCATCATCGGCCATAATTACCGCTCTTTCGATAGTATATTGCAGCTCACGAACATTGCCGGGAAAGTTATACTGCTTTAGCTTCTGCATAGCAGCAACGTCGAAATCAACGGTGGGTTTCAAATACTTGGAAGCATACATTTTAGCGAAGTGTTTCGCCAGCAAAGGAATATCATTATTGCGCCTGCGCAATGGCGGCATGGTAATTTCAACGGTGTTGATGCGATAGATCAAATCCTTACGGAAGCGGTTCTCATTGGCCAGTTCCTGCAAAGGCACGTTGGTGGCGCAGATGAGCCTGATATCTATATCCACCGGCTTATTCGTACCCAGCCTGGTAACCTGCCTGTTTTGTAGCACGGTGAGTAACTTGGCTTGTTGCTGAAGTGAAATATTGCCAATCTCGTCCAGAAATAATGTTCCGCCCTGAGCCTCTTCAAACCGGCCCGCCCGGTCCTCGCGCGCATCCGTAAATGCTCCTTTTTTGTGCCCGAAAAGCTCACTTTCAAAAAGGGTATCGGTAAGTGCGCCAACATCAACCTTAACAAAGGGTTTGCCTGTACGAAGAGAACGTTCGTGAATGGCTTTGGCCATCAGATCCTTGCCCGTTCCGTTTTCGCCGAGTATTAAAATGTTGGCGTCCGTTGGAGCTATCTTATTCACTTTATGAAAAATATCCTGCATCGCTTCCGATTCGCCTAAAATAGCTGTTGAGCCTGCCGTGCTCTTTACAGACGCCTTGGGTTGTTTGGGGCCTTCCTTCTTATCCAGCAGATCTTTTATGGTTTCAATTAGTCGTTCATTGTGCCAGGGTTTTACTACGAAGTCGTTAGCGCCCTCTTTAAGCGACCGAACGGCAACGTCTATATCGCCATACGCAGTGATCATGATCACGCATACGTTAGGTTTCCATTCCTTGATTTTACGTAGCCAGTAAATGCCCTCGTTGCCTGTATTAATGGCGCTGTTGAAATTCATATCAAGCAATACCAGGTCAATCTGGTTTCGCTGCAGCAACCAGTTTAAATTCTCAGGATTTTTTTCGGTGATCACTTCCTGCGCCTCGGTTTTTAATAATAGTTTCACCGCGGTAAGCACATCCGGATCATCATCCACAACCAGTACAGTTGCTTTTTTAAGTATCATAATAGATTGTTCAGGTTATACGGTTTAAAATACTTAATTTTTTTAGCAATAAACCTAATTTTTATCAAAGGTATGCAACTAATCAACCATGTGCGTAACTTGTTGTATTTCAATACCTATTCGCCATACGCTATATTTTTACTGTATCATAAGCGTACAGTTGCTGTAACAGAAGCGTACGCAAAAACTTTAGGGTTTTATATTTAAACGACTGTAAATGAGTTGCTTATTGTGGTGGCATGTGATTGTATAATGACAGGTGAACTAATCTATTTATATCCAGGTGGACAGAATAATTGAAAAAAAGAAATGGAACGCCAAACGCATCCTAACGATCAGCGGAATAGCCGGACTGGTCATATTGATTGGAAGCGCTGTTTTTTTTACCTCAGGCAAAAACAAGCTTAATGTGGATACCGACCGTATCACTATTAGTGAAGTAAAAAAAGGACCATTTCAGGAGTTTATACCGGTGAACGGCGTAGTGCTGCCTATTACCACTATTTATCTCGACGCTGTTGAAGGTGGCCGTGTTGAGCAGCGGTTTGTGGAAGACGGCACCAATGTTAAAAAGGGCCAGCCGATTTTAAAGTTAGCCAATACCGATCTGGAACTGAATCTGGCTAACCAGGAAACCGCTGTATTTAATGTCTTAACACAGATGCAGATCTCGCGGGATCAGGCCCAGCAGAATACCATTGGTAAATTAAACCAGATGGCTGATGTAGACAATGCCCTTAAAGATGCCGAACGAGTGTACAAACTGGATAAGCACTTATATGAGCAAAAGGCAATCGGGCTGCAGGAGTATCAGAAAGCGCAGAACGATTACCAGTACCAGGTGCGCCGTAAAAAGCTCACAACACAGATCCTTGCGCAAGATACCGTTTCGACCCGCCAGCAGACTGCGCAGATGAAGGAATCATACGATCACATGAAAGCCACACTCGAACTAATGCGCAAAAAGGTAGGAGACCTCATTGTACGGGCTCCGGTTGACGGGCAATTAACCTCAATGGATGTTGAGATTGGGCAAAATAAAAATAAAGGGGAGCGTTTGGGCCAGATTGACGTCTTATCGGGGTATAAGGTGAGGGTTAACATTGACGAACATTATATAACCCGCGTATTTAACGGATTAATGGGCGACTTTACTATCGACGATAAAACATACAAGCTGAAAATAAAAAAGGTATTTACACAAGTTACCAATAGCACTTTTCAGGTAGATATGGCTTTTGTTGGAGAGGCTCCAAAGTCAGTACGAAGGGGACAAACCCTCCAGATCAGGCTGGCCCTGAGTGATGAAACAACGGCCTTGTTGGTACCTAAAGGTGGTTTTTATCAGCAAACAGGTGGCAATTGGATTTTTAAACTGAGCGAAGATGGTAAAACGGCATATAAAACCGACATCCAGCTGGGCAGACAAAACCCGGACTATTACGAAGTATTGCAGGGCTTAAAGCCTGGCGATAAGGTGGTAACGTCAAGCTATGACAATTATACTGATATGCAGGAACTGGTATTGAAGAAATAAATAACTAAATCAATCACTTAAAACATAAACGCGTCACGAAGTGACCAGGGAGGCCAAATGATAAAAATTACAGAACTCGAAAAGTTTTACCGTACAGAGGAGGTAGAAACCATAGCATTAAACAAACTGAGCCTTGAAGTTAAGAAGGGGGAGTTTGTAGCCATAATGGGGCCGTCTGGCTGCGGCAAATCAACCCTACTAAACATTATGGGCATGCTTGATGACCCTGATGGTGGCAGCTATATGTTTAACGGTACCGAGGTAGCTCATTTTAGTGAGCGCAGACGGGCCGACCTGCGCAAACACAACATTGGTTTTGTATTCCAGAGCTTTAACCTGATTGACGAACTTACCGTTTTTGAAAACGTAGAGTTGCCCCTCATCTATACCGGCGTTACCGCTGCCGAGAGGGTGAAACGCGTGGAACAGGTGCTGGACAAAATGCAGATTATGCACCGGCGCAACCACTATCCGCAGCAGCTTTCTGGTGGTCAGCAACAACGTGTGGCTATCGCACGCGCTGTGGTAAACAAACCCAAGCTTATCCTTGCGGATGAGCCGACCGGTAACCTTGACTCTTCAAACGGTAACGAAGTAATGGAACTACTGACCGACCTTAATGAACAGGGAACAACGATAGTAATGGTAACACACTCCGAACACGACGCGCGGTATAGCCACCGGATTATCCGGTTACTGGACGGGCAGACCGTGATGGAGAATATTATGATTTAGCCCCCTAACCCCCTAAAGGGGGAACTATGGAGGTGGAAGCTGTAAGCTTTTAACGCCGAATCTTACAATGAACCATTGAATTAACAAAATTGATAATCGTTCCTCCTTTAGGGGGATAGGGGGTATCATGATCAGGAATTACTTAAAAACGGCTTTTCGCAGCCTTTATAAATTTAAGGCATTTAGCGCTTTGAATATTTTCGGCCTCTCCATTGGTATTGTTTGTGCCGGACTGATTTTGCTTTGGGTTGAGGATGAGGTGAATTTTGATGCCTTTAACGTAAAGAAGGACCGTTTGTACATGGCCTGGGAAAATCAGCAATATGATGGGTGGGTTTTCACCGAGTCATCTACTCCTGGCGTAATGGCACCCGCTATGATGCAGGAACTTCCGGGCATTGCCAACACCTGCAGAACTTCAGAAGATGAAACTACGCTGTTATTTGGAAAAGGTGAACATGCGGTTTATGCTTCAGGCAAATATGCGGAGCCCTCTATCTTCAGCATGTTTACGCTTCCTTTTGTTGAGGGAAATGCTGCCTCGGCTTTTAAACAGCTGCATTCGGTAGTGATCACTCAGAAAACCGCTAAGAAGTTCTTTGGCCGCGATCATAACGTTGTTGGGCAAACCATCCTGATAGACAATAAGCAGGGCTACGTAGTTAGCGGAGTGCTAAAAGATATACCTTCAAACTCTACCCTGCAATTTGAATGGCTAATGCCATTTAAAATATTTTTTGATCAGAGCCCGTGGTTAAAAAGCTGGGGCAATCAATCCCTGAGTACCTACGTGGAACTTAAGCCAGGGGTTGATGTTCAAACGGTAAATAAACAACTCTATAACTTTATTCAGAGACGCGAGCCTCGTGCATTGGGGCATGTATTTCTTTTCCCTATGATGCACTGGCATCTTTATCTCGACTTTAAAAATGGTAAAGAAACAGGAGGCGGTCAAATACAATATGTTCACCTGTTTAGCATTATCGCAGGCATCATTCTCATCATCGCCTGTATCAATTTTATGAATTTGGCTACCGCCCGCAGTGAAAAGCGTGCCCGGGAGGTTGGCGTTCGCAAAGTAATGGGTGCAGGAAAGGGATCGTTGATAATACAGTTTATCGGCGAGGCTATGATGCTTTCGGCTATAGCAACTATAGTGGGCATTGTCTTAATAGCCATTTTGCTGCCCTCATTTAATATGCTGGTGCAGAAACAGCTATCCCTACATCTGTTTAATCAGTTCCATCTCTTGTTTTTGGTGCTCATTACCCTGGTTTGCGGACTATTAGCTGGCAGCTATCCCGCGCTATATTTGTCGTCTTTCCAGCCGGTTAGTGTGCTTAAGGGACTAAAGCTGAAAGAAGGTGGTGCTGCCTACATACGTAAAGGCCTGGTAGTGCTTCAGTTTTCGGCATCCACTACGCTTATTGTTAGCACTATTGTAGTTTATCAGCAGATCAGCCATGTAAAAAGCCGGCAATTAGGTTTCAACCGAAATAACCTTGTCGAAGTAGGCGTGCAGGGTGATCTTGCCAAAAACTTCGATCCAATAAAGCAGGACATGCTGAGTTCTGGGGAGATTGAAAATGTGGCGCTAACGGATCATGCTATTATTTACGGTGGAAATAACACTTCTGATTTTGCCTGGAGCGGTAAGCAACCAGGATCAAAGGTATTAATATCGGTAAGGTATGTGACCCCCGAATTCTTTCAAACCTCTGGCCTTAAAATATTGGAAGGCCGAAACCTAACCGTTGCCGATACTGCTGCTCCGCAGAATGTAATTGTAACCCGTTCAATGGAAAAGTTGATGGGGCATGGAAGTGCATTGGGTAAAACTATATATGGCGAGAGCAACCATAAAGATTTCGCAAATATTGTAGGGGTTGTTAATGATTATGTATATGGTAGCATGTACACCAAGTCATCGCCGGTTGTATTTGTGAGCTTGCAGCCGCAACAATCTGTATTGATGTATGTGCGCATAAAAAGAGGTGTGGAAACCCAGCGTGCGCTCAATACAATGCAGGGGATACTTAAGAAGTACAATCCTGCTTATCCTTTCGATTATCATTTTGTTGACGACCAGTTTAACAACATGTTTAATTCTGAAATGCTGGTGAGCAAGCTGTCGCGATTGTTTGCTATTCTCGCTATTATCATCTCTTGTCTCGGCTTGTTTGGATTAGCCGCCTATACTGCCGAAAGACGAACCAAAGAAATTGGCATCAGGAAGGTTTTGGGCGCCAGCATAAGGAGCTTAACCACCTTGCTTTCAAAGGACTTTCTCAAGTTGGTGGTCGTATCCTGTGTTATTGCCTTTCCAATTGCCTGGTACATGTTGAACAAATGGCTGCAGAATTATGAGTACCGCATACACATACAATGGTGGGTATTTGCGGCAGCAGGAACCACAGCTATTCTGATTGCTGTGGTAACCATCAGCTTTCAATCAATAAAAACAGCCCTGATTAAACCGGTGATAAGCCTTCGAAATGAATGATTCGATTTATGAGTTATGATTTACGAATTACAATTTGGTATGGAATAGCAAAACAAGCCGCTACTAATCACCAATAAACTACTGAACCAGTGAACGAATGAACTAATAAACCAACAAGTCATGATAAAGAATTATTTAAAAACGGCAATAAGGGTACTCAAGAAAAATAAGGGGTTTACCCTCATTAATATACTGGGACTAGCCATGGGCCTCGCTACCTGTATGCTCATCGTTTTTTATGTAAATGACGAGTTGGGCTATGATCAATTTAATCTGAAAGCCGACCGCATCTTTAGGGTGGACGATGAGATTAAGTTTGGGGGTAATGAAAATACTTATGCGGTATCACCTGCGCCGTTGGCGGATGCCTTAAAAAGGGATTATCCGGAAGTTGAGGATGTAGTTCGATTCAGGATGAACGGTAATTTCCAGATCAAAAAAGGGAACCAAAACCTGCATGAAAACCATGTAGTTTATGCCGACGGTTCCTTATTTAACATATTTACCTTGCCGCTGATTGAAGGTGATGCTAAAACCGCCCTGTTGCAGCCACATACTGCGGCTATTACCGAAACCATCGCCAAAAAATATTTCAATACGCTTTATGCCGTGGGGAAAACATTGGTAATAAACGATACCGCCTTGTATAAAGTGAGCGCCGTGCTCAAAGATATGCCTCAGCAGTCGCATATTAGGTTTGATATCTTCCTTTCTATGGCAAGCCTGCCCGAAAGCCGTAATAATGCGTGGCTGTCCAATAATTTTAACACGTATGTACTGGTAAAGAATAATGCCAATCCGCAGGACATTGAAAAAGGGCTCCCAAAGATGTTGGAAAAATATGTGGGCCCCGAAATGCAGCGGATGATTCACCAGAATTACAGCGACTTTGAAAGGAGCGGCAATTATTTTAAAATGAAATTGATGCCGCTTAAAAAAATACACCTGTATTCAAACGCGGTTGCCGAATTGGGTGCAAACGGTAACATTCAATACGTTTACATTTTTACCGCCATCGCTATATTTATTCTCCTTATTGCCTGTGTCAATTTCATGAACCTTTCTACCGCTCGTTCTTCAAACAGGGCACTTGAGGTTGGTGTGCGTAAGGTATTGGGCTCGGGTAGAAAGCAGCTGATCTTTCAGTTTCTGGCTGAGTCATTCTTGATAACTACTGTAGCCGCGGTGATAGCTGTAATTGCAACGTGGTTATTGTTGCCTTCCTTCAACTCACTTGCCGATAAACAGTTCAGTTTTACAACGGCTTCTCTGTTGTGGATTGTTCCATCACTGTTGATTACGGTTGTAGTAACCAGTCTCATAGCAGGGTGGTATCCTGCGTTCTTTTTGTCGGCCTTTCAGCCGGTGAAGGTTTTAAAGGGAAACATTGCAAGCGGGTTTAGGAATGGTTGGCTCCGCAGTTCGTTGGTGGTGTTTCAGTTTGCCATTTCAGTATTTCTTATCGTTGGTACACTCGTTATCTATAAACAGCTCGATTATATCCGTAATAAAAATCTGGGATACGACAGAGCCCAGGTGCTAACCGTGTGGAATGTGGATGTATTGGGCAATCATGCCAAAACGTTTAAACAGGAAGTAAAACAGCTGCCAGGAGTTGTTGACGCAACATTGTCGGAATACTTCCCTACAGGCGGTTCAAGAAACAGCAACGGGGTATTTCAAAGTCCAACGCTTGATCAAAAGACAGCAATTCAAAGCCAGACATGGTATGTTGATGAGGATTATATCAACACGCTGGGCATAAAAATGAAAACCGGGCGGCAATTTCTGGCATCAATGCCTACCGACTCATCGGCGGTAATTATAAATGAGACGGCTGCCAAGCTGCTGGGACAAAGAGATCCAATTAATAAGCCACTTTATTTTTTAGTTGATGTAAAAACGAGTAAGACAAAAAAATGCAATATTATCGGTGTTGTTAAGGATTTTAATTTCAATTCATTACGCGAAAATATTACGCCGGTAATGCTGTTGCTGCAGGAAGACAGAGGTGCACTGAACGTAAGGATCAAGTCGGCTAACTTTCACAGCGTTTTAGCCCAAATACAAGACAAGTGGAAAAGCTTGTCTCCCAACCAGGAGTTTAGTTCCTCATTTATGGACAAGGATTTTGAGCGAGCATACCGTGCCGACCAGCGACGTGGTACTATCTTTATCGTATTTACTTCGCTGGCTATTATCATTGCCTGTTTAGGATTATTTGGCCTGGCTACGTATGCAGCAGAGCAACGCACCAAAGAGATTGGCATCCGCAAGGTGCTTGGTGCCGGAGTTTCTTCTATCGTTACCATGTTGTCCGTGCAGTTTTTAAAACTGGTATTAGTAGCGCTGGTCATTGCGCTGCCTTTTGCCTGGCTAATGATGAAAAAATGGTTGCAGGATTTTGCATATCAGGTTCCGTTTGATTGGTGGATACCGGTTGCGGCCAGTTTGCTGGCTATTGTCATAGCCATACTTACAGTGAGTTCGCAAGCCATCAGGGCGGCGGTAATGAATCCGGTGAAAAGCCTGAGAAGCGAATGATATGATTTACGAATTGCGAGTTAGGTATTACGATTGAGATTGGAATAACAACATGCCACTAATGACTAATGAACTACTGAACCAATGAGCCATTGAACCAAAAAAACTCTATTAACCTTTAAACTCAATACTATGAAAACCTTAATGTTTTTGTTATTAAGCCTTTGCATCGGCGTTGGCGCAATAGCCCAGGATCATAACGAAGAGCCTTACCTCGTCAAAAACTTGAATGGCGCTGATATTCGCAGTGTTCTTGTCCAGACCTCGGGTGGTAGCATTTCTGTTGATGGGGGTAGCCAAACGGCGAAGGTGGAAGTATACGTCCATGGTAACAACCCATGGAATATAAGTAAAGATGAAATAAAGGAACGCATGGAAAAATATTACGACCTGCAGATCTCAGGTGAGAACCATGAGCTTAAAGCTATAGCAAAGAACAAGGAAGCACACTGGTTCAACAATCATTCGCTTAATATCTCCTTCAAAATATACGTTCCCAGCAAAGTAACTACAGATTTGACCACAAGCGGCGGTAGCATCCATATCGCCAATCTGGATGGGGACCAACGCTTTGTAACCAGCGGGGGCAGTTTACATGTAGATCATATTTTGGGTAAGATCAAGGGAAATACGTCTGGAGGTAGTATTCACGTGAGCAACTCTAAACCGGAGATTGAGATGGAAACCAGCGGTGGCAGTATTGAGGCTGAGAATTGCGAGGGCCACATCAGGCTTACTACTTCTGGCGGCTCTTTGAATCTTAATCATCTCAGGGGTAACATACAAGCCGAAACCAGTGGTGGCAGTATCCGCGGTGGCGATGTATCCGGAGAATTGAACACCGCAACATCCGGCGGATCAATCAGTCTTACCGACATGGCCTGTAGTCTCAAAGCGTCCACCAGCGGCGGAAGTGTTAACGTGCAAATGAAAAAGCTCGGCAACTTTTTGCGGGTATATGCAGACGGTGGCCATGCCGATGTAGAACTTCCTGCTGGTGAACATGCGGATCTGAACGTACAGGCCAACCGGGTAAGCACTTCAAATCTGGAACATTTTGCCGGAGAACAGACCAAAGAAAAGATAGTAGGAAAACTGAATGGCGGAGGCGCAGAGGTGACCGTGCGTGCTAGCAGTGGCCACGCCAATATTAAAATTGATTAAGCTGGGTTAATTTTAGAATTACGATTTACGAGTTATGATTGGCATCGGACGAATTAATCAAACTGATGAAGTGACCATGACTAATCACCAATGAACTATTGAACTAATGAACCTTAAACCAATAAACAATGTTCAGAAATTATATATTGGTAGCCTTTAGGAACCTCACAAAAAACAAGACGTTTTCATTTATCAATATTGCCGGTTTGGCAATTGGCATGGCTGCATGTTTGCTCATTCTGCAGTATGTGTCGTTCGAGCTGAGTTTCGATAACTTTCATGAAAAGAAAGATCGCATTTACCGCATCAACCAGGACAGGTTTAATAACGGTAAGCTAAGCACGCGCTGGGCGGGTGGCGCTTTTGCACCCGGAAGCGCGTTTAAAGCCGCCTTGCCAGAGATAGAAGATTTTGTAAAAATGGTGCCTGCCGGCCAGGTATTGGTTAATTACAAAGACCAGAAAATGATTGTCGACAAAGATTATTTTGTTGGGCCATCTTTTTTTAAAATCTTCTCCTACAAGCTCCTCAGTGGCGACCCCAAAACCGCCCTTACAGAGCCAAATACGGTAGTAATATCTGAAACGGTTGCTCAAAAGCTCTTCCATAACCAGGATGCAGTAGGGCAAACGCTGGTGATGAATAATGATAAACCGATCAAAGTTACGGGCGTGATGAAAGATATGCCGGTAAACTCACACATGAAACTCGATTTTATGCAGTCGTACAGCACCCTCATCAAGAATTACGCGCCGCAGTTGGATAATCAATGGGAGAATGACGGCTGCACCACCTATCTGTTGCTTCGCCCCGGTGTGGACCCAAAGAAGCTCGAAGCTAAGTTTTTGCCTATTGTAAAAAAAGCTTATAGCCCATTCAAAAGCTCTGGCGATAGTGCCGTTTATACCTTGCAGTCAATGCAAAGTATTCACCTGTACTCTAACCTCATGTTCGAGCTACAGCCCAATAGCAATGGCGACTCGGTTTATCTGTTGCTCGGCATCGCCATATTTGTCATCATCATTGCCTGGATAAATTATATCAATCTGGCTACTGCGCGTAGTATTGGTAGGGCAAAAGAGGTGGGCGTCCGTAAAACATTGGGTTCGGATAAACGACAACTCATTCTGCAGTTTATGTTCGAGGCGGCATTACTCAATATTATCGCCTTGTTTACCGCATTTATACTTATAGCTTTATTCCTTCCGGTATTTGGCGCATTGTCTGGCGTCAATATAAGCTTTGCCCTGTTTGGGAGCCTCACCTTCTGGTTGAGCGTTTTAGGAATGATTGTGATGGGCTCTTTCTTTGCCGGCTTTTATCCTGCGCTGGTGTTATCATCTTTTCGTCCCGTTGACGTAATGAAGGGCAAGTTATCAGCTTCGCCCCAAGGCGTCATTCTGCGCAAGGGGATGGTGGTGTTCCAGTTTACAGCGTCGATATTTCTGCTTATTGGCTCACTTACCGTGTTTCGCCAAATACAGTTTATGCAGAAACAAAGCCTTGGCCTTAACGTGGACCAGACACTGGTAATTAAGCCACCGCTTGCCAAAGTGGATTCGTTTATGCGCACCATGATTAGCTTTAAAAACGAGTGCCTGAAGCAGCCCGGCGTAAAAAGTGTCACCGCCTCTACTGTTGTTCCCGGTGAGCCTATCCCCTGGAATGCAGGTGGTATTAAACTCCATGGCGCTGATCAAAGCACCGGAAAACAGTACCGCATTGTGGGCGGCGATTATGACTTTTTGAATAACTATGATTTTAAGCTGCTTGCTGGCCGAAAAATATCCAAAGAGTTTACGCATGACACCGCCTCAGTTGTGCTGAGCAAAAAGGCAGCAGAACAAATGGGCTTTAACAAGCCTGCAGATGCCGTTAATCAAAAGATAGATTTTTGGGGAAAGGTATATACTATTGTGGGCGTGGTTGACAACTATCATCAGCAATCACTTCGTGATGCTTATGATGCAATCATTTTCCGTTGTATTCCCGATGTTCGGGGAGATATATCTGTTAAAATAAATGCAGCTGACGCACAGCAAACCATCGAGGCCTTACACCGTACCTGGAAAACCTACTTCCCTGGTGATCAGTATGATTATTTCTTTTTAGATGATCATTTCAATCAACAGTATCATGCCGATAAACAATTTGGACAAGTGTTCGCAACCTTTACGCTGATTGCCATTATAGTCGCCTGTCTGGGCTTATTCGGACTGGTATCCTATACCATCGTTCAGCGAACCAAGGAGATCGGTATCCGCAAGGTGCTTGGGGCAACGGTAAACAATATAGTGCAGATGTTATACAAGGATTTTGTGTGGCTTATTCTGATAGCTTTTTGCATTTCTATTCCATTGGGTTTGTACGCCATCAACAAGTGGTTGCAAGGGTATGCCTTCCGTATTGATATAGGCGCTTTCCTGTTTGTAATCCCTTTCTTTATAGTGATGGCCATTGCCTTGGTAACTGTATCGCTTCAAAGTATTAAAGCGGCGCTGGCAAATCCGGTAAAGAGCTTGAAAACAGAATAATTCATCTAATGATTACTTATTTCTGCTGTATCATTACCGTACAGCCTTGTGCATAAGCGAACAGTTATTGTTTAATGATTATTGCATAAGTTGCTTGTTTTTAATTGGTTATACAATTGGTATATAATTCATACTTAAACACCTAAATTGAGTGTATCAAACCATTCACTAAATTATATTACACCAAACGATATGTTATCACTAAAAAATATTTCAAGGTATTACGCCCAGGGCGGTAGCAAAGCTTATGTACTTAACAATATAACGCTCGATGTAGACGCGGGGGAGTTTATATCCATTATGGGGCCTTCGGGATCTGGAAAATCAACGCTTCTGAACATTATCGGCATGCTTGATCAGCCCAATGAAGGCTATCATTATTTTATGGATCAGCCCGTACATCAGCTCAAAGAAAAACAGCGTACCAATCTGTATAAGAAATATATCGGTTTTGTTTTTCAGGCTTATCACCTCATTGATGAGCTTACGGTATATGAGAATATAGAAACACCGCTCATCTATCAGAATATCAAAGGTAATGAACGTAAAGCTATGGTGGCCGATATGCTGGACCGTTTTCAGATTGTAGGTAAAAAAGACCTTTTTCCTGCTCAGCTATCCGGTGGCCAGCAGCAGTTAGTGGGAATAGCAAGGGCGCTAATCGCTAATCCCAAACTTTTACTGGCCGACGAGCCAACCGGAAACTTGAACTCAAAGCAAGGAGAAGAGATTATGGAGCTGTTTAGCAAACTGAATAGGGAAGATGGCGTGACCATTATACAGGTAACTCACAGCGAGAAGAATGCGGAGTATGGCAGCCGGATCATTAACCTTTTGGATGGTAAGGTAGAATCATCAAAAGTTAACGCTATTTAAAATGAACTATTTAAAATACCTGTTTATCGGACTGATTTTCTTTGCGAACCGCTCGTACAGCCAAACAGATACTCTATATACCTTGCCGCAATGTATTGATATTGCTATTAAAAACAATCTGGATGTAAAGCAAAGCGAACTGAAGATGGAACAGGATCGCATATACTGGAAACAGGCGCGCGAGAACCTGTTGCCTACTGTAAACAGTGATCTTTCGCAGGGAACAAGTAGCGGACAAAGCTTGAATCCTTTAACCAATACCTATATCAGCCAGTCTATCGGTTTTGGAAATTACAGCCTTAATGCCGGTTTGATATTATTCAACGGCTTAGCTCTTCAGAGTTCGATCAGACAAACGTCGCTGGCCTACCAGGCCGGTAAGATGGATTTTGAGCAAGCAAAAAATACGATCACACTCAATGTAATCACCGCTTATTTACAGGTTTTGGATAATACAGATCTTCTGGCTCAAGCTAAGGGACAACTTGCTGTTACGCAAAAGGAGTTGGACAGATTGGATGTACTGTTTAAAGATGGCGCCACTAATCCCGGCGACTATTACAATGTAAAGGGACAATTAGGTACTGATCAGCTCAACGTTATTAATGCAGGTAATGCGTTTATCGCATCCAAGCTTAACCTGTTGCAGATTATGAACGTACCCTTTAGCAAGAATATGCAAATTGAGCGACTAAAAGCGGATGAGGCACCGGGCGATTATAACACCACTGCAGATCAGGTGTATACCAACGCTATTGCCACCTTACCATTAGTTAAAGCTGCCGCCTACCGCACCCAAAGTGCCCGAAAAGAGATACAGGCCGCCAGAGGATCGTTATGGCCAACGTTGTCTTTAAACGGGGGACTTTCAACCAGATATTCTAGTACGGCACAAAAATCCATTTTTGTCGATTCATCTACCGTGGCTACAGGAGGGTATATTAAAACACCGACCGGTAATCAGCCTGTATATACCAGCATACCCAACTATAATTATCAGAATATTAGTTTTAGTGATCAGTTCAGGAATAATTATACCTCGCAGATTTATCTCGGGCTTCATATTCCGATTTTAAATTCGTTTACCTACCGCAATAAGGTGTCATTGGCGAAGATCGATTACCTGAACGCTAAATATGTGGAACAAACTGCGCGTGTTCAGTTAAAGCAAAATGTGGAGCAGGCTTATAATAACATGACTTCAGCTTACTCACGCTATCAGGTTTTATTACAGCAGGTTAACGCCTATACCGAATCGTTTAGAACAGTGGAGATCCGCTTCAAAGCGGGGGTGCTGAACTCATACGATTACATCCTGGCAAAAAACAACCTTGACCAGTCGAATACCAACCTCATTATAGCCCGGTACGATTATTTTATCCGTACCAAGATACTCGACTATTACCAGGGCCGACTTTCTTTTTAATCTTTACTTTTAATTTTAGTTGGCCGGTTACTTTATAGTGCCGGCTTTTTTGCGATTTGTAATATTTTAGCACAAAAATTAATTACAATCGTTTTCAACTTTTAAAACCTTAAAACTATGAAAAAAACTCTACTTACTCTGGCTGTTGTTTTGGGCCTATCGGTCGCAGCTTCAGCGCAGGTGCTGCCTTCATTTCAATTTGGTGTAAAGGCAGGGGCAAATTTAACCAGTGTTTCAAATAATTTAAACACGTTAAGCGCCAGTAATCAGGCCGGTTATCTCGCCGGATTCTGGGCTCGGGTAGGAGGGCTTGGCTTTAATTTCCAGCCGGAGCTTTATCTCACCAGTAAAAATGTAAATGTGTCTGATAACAGCGGTAATACCGTAAGGGCTAAGTTTACCAGTATTGATGTTCCATTGCTGTTTGGTGCGCGCGTTGGCGCAGTGGGCATAGGCGGCCGCTTCTATACCGGTCCGCTGATTTCTTTCGCGGTAAATAAGGACCAAAGTTTCAGTAATGCTGCTGCTGACGCTTTTAGCCTGAAGTATAAAGACCAAAATTATGCATGGCAGGTAGGCGCGGGTGTCGATTTGCGGAAACTTTCTTTTGACCTACGCTACGAAGCCGGCTTAAATAAGGTGGCTAACAACTATGGTGGTTCAACCCGTATCAACCTGTTTAACCTAACTGTGGGTTATCGTTTGTTCGGGTTATAAGAAATAAGGTATATACCGGATCATGGAGGTTGCTTTGCCGTCGCTGCTTGATAATGACTTTTATAAGTTCACTATGCAAAAAGGGGTTATAGAATTATTTCCTCATGCAAAGGCAAGGTATGAATTTATAAACAGGGGTAAACATCAGTTTCCAGCGGGTTTTGCCGAGCAGTTGCGACAGGTTATTAAGCAAATGGCGCAGTTAAAGCTTACATCTGCGGAGAAGAAGTTCTTAACTGATAATTGTCCCTACCTTGATCCTGTATATCTTGACTTTTTACAGGGCTACTGTTATAACCCGGATGAAATACGTATTGATCAGCACGGATCTGAACTGTTCATTTCTATTGAGGGCCATTGGTATCGCACTATTCTTTGGGAAGTTCCGCTAATGTCCATCATCTGCGAACTCTATTATAAAATGACCGGCGCCTCCAGAGTTAGCGACGACGACGTGATTAAAAAAACGGCGTCCAAAATAGAAAATTTCAAGAAGCTGGACGTAAAAGTGGCGGAATTTGGTACCCGGCGCAGACATTCCTACGCGGTCCATAATTTGGTTATGCAAGCCCTCAAACAATATGGCGACGGCAGTTTTGTGGGTACCAGCAATGTGCATCTGGCCATGAAATATCAAACCAAACCCATCGGTACGCACGCGCATGAATGGTTTATGTTTCATGCTGCCCGTTTTGGCTATAAAGAAGCCAATCATTTAGGGTTACAACACTGGGTGGATGTGTACCGCGGCGATTTAGGAATCGCCCTTTCTGATACCTATACCACCGATGTCTTTATAACCCAGTTTGATAAAATGTTCTCCAAGCTGTTTGACGGCGTAAGGCATGATAGCGGCGACCCGATAGTTTTTGCCGAAAAAATGATCAGGCACTACCAGCACATGGGTATCGATCCACTTTCAAAAACTATCATATTTTCCGATGCGCTTAATTATGACAAGGTGGCCCGAATTACAGACTACTGCCGCGGAAAGATAGGCATGTCATTTGGTATCGGTACTAATCTTACTAATGACGCCGGTCCCAAAGCGCTGAACATCGTTATCAAGATGTCGGCAACACGGCCCGCTAATGAGCATTGGATAAATGTTGTTAAGCTCTCCGACGAACCGGGTAAATATACCGGCGACCCAGATGCAATCGCCCTTGCAAAAACAATCCTTCAAATCCGCTAATTGTAGCGAGGGAGATTGTAATTTTTTACCATTTTATTTTCAAAAATTAACACTCTAACCCTTATTGTAAATATTACACTAAATTTAAGAACCAATTAAAGCCAGTGTAATGTTGAGAAGCGTTTCATCCTTATTTAGGACGGGTATATGTGCCGTGTTGTATGGTTTGCTTGTTTGTGCTGCCGTAGACGTTCGCGCACAACAAAATATCCGCATAAACCAGATAGGGTTTGAGCCTTCTTCGCCTAAAAAAGCGATTGTATTTACCAGCACTCCCGGAACTTTCAACCTAAAGAACAGCGCAGGGAAAAAAGTCTACACGGGGCAGTTAAAAAGATCAGAACAGCCCGCGTTTAACGGAAAATATACTTACATAGCTGATTTTTCTTCTTTTCAAACGCCCGGTAAATACGTTGTTAATGTACCTGCGATAGGTGCATCCTATCCCTTTAAAATACAAAAAAGTGTACTTGGCAATGTAGCCCGGGGTACTATTAAAGCCTATTATTTTATACGGGCATCCATACCCCTCAAAGTGCAGTATGCAGGTAAATGGGCCAGGGCAGAAGGGCATCCTGATACTGCCGTTTTTATCCACGCCTCTGCCGTAGGTCCAGGCCGTCCGGAGGGTTATAAAATATCATCACCGCGAGGCTGGTATGATGCGGGCGACTACAACAAGTACATTGTTAACAGCGGTATATCTACTGCTACCTTGCTTTCTTTATACGAGGATTTTCCGGGGTACATGAATGGGGTGAACCTCAACATTCCTGAAAGTGGAAACAATATTCCGGATGTATTGGACGAAGCCTTATGGAACATTCGCTGGATGCTGACCATGCAGGATCCTCATGATGGCGGTGTTTATCATAAACTGACTAATGCTGTTTTTGATCCGTTTATTATGCCTGATAAAGCGACCACCAAGCGCTACGTTGTTGAAAAGACTACAGCGGCTACGCTTGATTTTGCCGCGGTGATGGCGCAGGCTTCACGGATATTTAAAAATTATCGATCGGCCTTACCCGGCTTGTCTGATTCATGCTTAAAGGCCGCCCAACAAGCCTGGGGTTGGGCCCGTCAAAATCCGCGGGTACTCTACAATCAGAACCTGCTAAATGAAAAATATATGCCAAAGGTAACTACAGGTACCTATGGCGATTTTAATGTAAGCGATGAGTTTATCTGGGCCGCTGCCGAACTGTTTACCACCACAGGGAACAAAACCTATATCGATACAGTCAATATTTTGCCGGATGATAAAATGCCACTACCCAACTGGGGCCAGGTTCGTTTGCTGGGCTACTATACCTTATCAAGGTACACAAAGGCTTTATCTAAAGTTATTCCAGCTCAGGTTGCCGACATTAATAAACGACTAATTGCATTTGCTGACCAAATGGTAGCCGGCGCCAATGAAAATGCTTACCAAACGGTGATGGACAAATCGGTAGCAAACTTTAACTGGGGTAGCAATGCTAACGCAGGTAACCAGGGCATCGCTTTATTGCAGGCCTATCTTTTAACTTCAAATCGCAAATATCTGGATTACGCTGTAGCCAACCTGGATTACATACTAGGCCGAAACGGTACGGGCTATTGCTATGTTACCGGTTTTGGCAGCAAGCCATCAATGCATCCGCATCATCGGCCATCTGTTGCTGATAGCGTTGTTGATCCGATACCCGGCTTGGTGGTCGGCGGGGCTAATCCGGGTATGCAGGATGGTATACCCACGCCGTCAAAAGTTCCGGATGAGGCTTATGTAGATGATGACCGTGCCTATTCTGTTAATGAAATTGCAATTAACTGGAACGCGCCGGTAGCTTATCTCGCGAATGCAGTAGAAGCAATATATGGTCACAATTTTGCATTAAGGAAATAACGACTGAACAGTTATATGAAATTAGCTCTCCAAACAATACTCCTTCTAACAACAGGATAGTGTAAATTGGTTAATAATAATTGGTTAAGGGCCGACAGCTGCGAGAGTTGTCGGCTTTTTATGCTTTATACTGTATCGCTTTAAAATTCAAATATCTAAACTTTAGCATTAGCGCATTGTTGCCTTTTTATACTATTAGTTAAATTGAAAATCTAAAATTAATTAAGTATGAAAGCAGCAGTGTTTCACAAACCCGGAGACATCAGTGTTGATACCGTTGACGATCCGAAGATTGAAGATGCCGGAGACGTCATTCTTAAGGTAACCTCAACGGCCATTTGCGGTTCGGATCTTCATATCTATGATGGCGGTATCCCCCAGGCTAAAGATCTCATTATGGGGCACGAATTTATGGGCATTGTTGAGGAAGTGGGCCCCGCAGTGCAGAGACTGAAACGCGGCGACAGGGTAGTGGTTCCTTTTCCAATAGCTTGCGGTCACTGTTTCTTTTGTACCCACGGCGCATCACCAAATTGCGAGAACTCCAACCACAAGCACTATGGCCCCAACGGCGACTTAATGGATCAAAAAGGTGGGGCGCTATTTGGCTACACCGATCTGTACGGTGGGTATAGCGGCGGCCAGGCCGAATATGTCCGGGTGCCTTACGCGGATGTAAGCCCTCGTATAGTGCCCGATAACATGACTGATGAGCAGGTGCTCTTCCTCACTGATATATTTCCAACCGGTTGGGCAGCCATAGACTGGGCGCAAATGAAAGGCGGCGAAGTGGTGGCCATTTTTGGGTCGGGGCCGGTTGGGCTGATGGCGCAAAAAGCTGCATGGCTAAACGGCGCAAGCCGGGTTATCGCTATAGATCCGCTTAATTACCGCCTCAAGAGGGCCAAAGAGGTCAATAAGGTAGATACGATTAATCCGCATGATGTTGATCCTATCGAAGCCATTCGCGAGATGACCGGAGGTCGGGGAGCCGATGTGTGTGTGGACGCAGTGGGTTTTGAAGCCGAACGCTCGATATTCGAAAAGGTAAAAGCCACGATAAACTTTGAGAAAGGCACTGATAAGGTGATAGACAATTGCTTTCAGGCAGTGCGTCGGGCTGGAACAGTTTCTATTGTAGGTGTTTACGGAACGCCGTTCGATAACTTCCCCGTGCACCGCATGTTCGACAAGGGGATAACCATTCACCAGGGCCAGGCGCAGGTATTAAATTATATTGATCATTTGATAGACTTAGTAAGAGATGAGAAGGTAGTATTAGACGACATTATTTCGCACAAACTGCCGCTATCGCAAGCATCACACGCCTTTGATATCTTTAAGAAGAAGGAAGATGATTGTGTTAAAGTAGTTCTTAAGCCAGGAGAATAGGCTGATGACAAGTAAGACGAGCATTGTCTTCGCGCTACTCGTCTTGCTTTTATAAATCTTCTTGTCTATCTATAGCTTACACATGCTCAATGGCGTGTTCCAGAGCGGCGTTATGCTTATACTTAAACACAAACGGAAATATAACAGCAATAACCAGCGCATAGGCTGCAAAAGTTAGCCAGATGCCGTGCCAGTCTTTGGTTTGGTTGGGCAGGATAAAAAACTTATCGATTACAATACCTGCTGTCAAACTACCAAAAAAGGCTCCAAAACCGTTTACCATCATCATAAACAAGCCTTGCGCGCTTGCCCTGATTTCAGGCGTTGTCTGGGTCTCCACAAACAAAGAGCCTGAAATATTGAAAAAGTCGAAGGCCATGCCGTAAACAATACAGGAAAGGACGATCATCCACAGCCCGTTGTCCGGATTACCAAATGCAAACAGCCCGAATCTCAGCACCCAGGCCAGCATACTGATCAGCATTACATTTTTGATTCCAAACTTTTTCAGAAAGAATGGAATAGCTAAAATGAAGAGCGTTTCTGAGATCTGCGATATAGACATAATGATAGCCGGATACTTAACAGCGATGGTGTCATTATATGCCGCTACGTTTTTAAAGTCGTGAATATAGGCGTCTCCATAAGCATTGGTGAGCTGTAGGGCCGCACCTAAAAGCATAGAGAAGGCGAAGAAAACAGCAAACTTTGGCGTTTTAAAAAGGTTAAAAGCTTTTAAACCTAACTTTTCTGCAAAAGACCTTTTGTCCGTATCATGTTGAAGCGGCGGACATGCCGGCAGCCAGAAGGAATAAATTCCTAACAACAATGCCACGCCAGACGCAATATAGAATTGATTAGGGGAGCTTTCATTATGTGTGAGGCTCACGCTCCACAAAGCAGCTATAAAGCCAACCGTTCCCCAGGTGCGGATAGGCGGATAAACCTTAACCACATCCAAATTATTCTTTTTAAGCGCCGAATAAGCCACCGTAATAGACAGTGATAATGTTGGCATGTAGAAAAGCATGTTGACCAGCATCACCCAGAAAAAGGCTGTCGGGTCTTTTATTAATGGGAGGGTAAATAGTGCCGCTGCGCCTAAAATATGTAAGATGCCATATAGTTTTTCAGCGTTAATATACCTATCTGCAATAATGCCTGTAAGAGTAGGCATAAAAATAGCTGATATACCCATGGTAGAAAATATCGCTCCGAACTGCGTGCTGGTACCGAGATTGTTATGAAACCAGTAATTTCCAATGGTGAGCAGCCAGGCGCCCCATATAAAAAACTGCATAAAATTCATCAGTATTAAGCGATACTTAATATTCATACGGGCACCGGTTTGAAAAAATAATCAGCAATTAAATTAGAACGAAAATTAATGAAATAATATGATTCCGGAAACTAACGAGGGGATTTAGTTTAGAAAAGCTAAAAACCCGGTTTGGGTTTGGGGCTTTTAGCTTTTCGATCTATATTAAGTTTTTTTAAAGATCAGGTAATAATTAAGAGGCTTTACGGCGGTTCAGTTCGTCGCGTATTTTAGCAGCCTTTTCATAGGCTTCTTCAGAAAGCGCCTCCTGAAGTTTGGTTTTCAATTCATCTTCGCTCAGCGATGCATAACTGCCGGTTGAGCCAACAGAGGGCTTTTCTTCCGGCGTTTCGCTCATGTTTTCGAGGTAAACAAAATCATTGCCTTCAATAACAATACCCGCTGTTGAAAGGATGAACTCATAGGTGTAAATAGGGCAATCAAACCTTACAGCCATAGCAATGGCATCCGAGGTACGTGCATCTATCTCTACAGTTTTACGTCCATCAGAGCAAACGAGTTTAGAATAAAATATACCGTCGATGAGGTTATAGATAATTACTTCCTGGATGGCGATATGGTAAGCCTGAGCAAAACTTTTAAAAAGATCATGTGTGAGGGGGCGGCTGGGAGTCATCTTCTCAATCTCAATCGCAATTGCCTGGGCCTCAAAGCTTCCTATAATAATTGGCAGCCTTCGCCTGCCGCTTACTTCGCCTAAAACCAATGCGTACGCACCAGACTGTGTCTGACTGTAAGAGAGTCCGACAATATCCAGCTTTATTTTTTTCATGTTATTACCCATCACAAAATCTTATTAAGCAGAGGCTTTATATTCTTTAATTGCTGCAATTAACTTCGGTACCACTTCAAAGGCATCGCCCACAATACCGTAATCTGCTACCTTATAAAACGGCGCTTCGGCATCTTTGTTGATCACAACGATAACTTTTGATGCGCTGATACCCGCAATATGCTGTATAGCACCAGAAATTCCGATAGCGATATACAAGTTAGGGCTTACGGCAATACCAGTTTGCCCCACGTGTTCTTCGTGTGGGCGCCAGCCGGCATCAGAAACCGGTTTTGAACACGCTGTAGCAGCACCTAACAGGCTCGCTAATTCTTCGATCATTCCCCAATTTTCAGGTCCTTTTAAGCCACGGCCGCCAGACACCACGATCTCCGCATCAGGTAAAGATACCTTGTCGGTAGCTTTAACAATGTCTTTCAGCATTGCTTTAAAATCAGATTCCTTTGTTTCTACTGAGAAATCCTCAACAGTTCCAGCGGCTGCTTTCTCAACTACCTGGTATGAATTAGGTGTTAAAGCAACAACTTTTATTGGCGATGTTAATTCGACCCGGGCAAAAGCCTTACCTGAAAATGCGGTCTTCTTAACCAGGAATTTGCCGGAAGACTGATCTGGCAGTGAAACTGCTCCGTCCGCCACTCCTGCATCCAGCTTTACGCCGATTCTTGGAGCTAAACCGCGGCCAGAAAATGAGTTGGAAAGTACCACAACATCAGCGTTTTCCTTTTTTGCCGCTTCGGCTATCACGGAGGCATAAGCCTGGTTAACAAAGTTCTTGAGTTTGTCGTTGCTTACGTTTAATATTTTGTCTGCACCGTATTTGCCGAGCGCAGTGAGTTGATCATTACCAACGTTTCCGATAGATATAGCAACAAGGGAGGTATTATTAGCGTCAGCGATTGCCCTGGCATAAGATACAGCTTCAAAAATTGATTTTTTGAACTTGCCGTCGGCATTCTCCGCGTATACTAAAACTGACATATTTGATAGTTTAGCTTAATGTATTTAAAAGATCAGATCACTTTTGCTTCGTTATGAAGCAGGTCAACAAGTTTAGCTACGTTATCCGCAGGTACTAATTTAACCTGCCCGCGTGGCGCTGGCGTTTCGTAATCAACTACTTCCTCAAGAGTGGTTACAGGTACAGCTTCCATAACTTGCAGTGGCTTGGTACGGGCAGACATGATGCCGCGCATATTAGGTATTTTAGGTTCGGCCACGCCTTCTGCAGCGCCCGCCACCAGTGGGAAAGGTACAGTTAATACTTCTTTTCCGCCTTCAATTTCCCGTTCAACAGTTGCACTGCTTCCGTCAACATCCAATTTTTTGATGATGGAAACTGAAGGGATATCGAGAAGCTCACCTATCATGGCGGCAACCTTAGAGCCGTTGTAATCTATTGATTCTCTTCCGGTAAGGATAAGATCGAAGTTTTTTGTTTTAGCATACTCAGCAACCTGTTTAGCTACAAAATAGGCGTCATGCGGGTTGGCATTTACGCGAACCGCGTCTGTAGCGCCAATAGCAAGTGCTTTACGTATGGTAGGTTCTGTATTTGCCTCGCCAACATTGATAACGGTTACTGTGCCTTTGCCGCCGTCGGTAAGTTCTATAGCCCGGGCCAACGCAATCTCATCGTACGGATTGATTATAAATTGAACTCCCGCGGCATTAAATTGCGTGTTATTATTAGTAAAGGTTATTTTTGTGGTGGTATCTGGTACGTTGCTAATACATACGAGTATATTCATCATAAATAGGTTTTTGCAAAAGTAATTAAAAAAAAGCGAGTTTAAAATGCAGGTCAATCGATTAGAAAAGTTACTGGAGTTCTATAAAAACGATCCGGCAGACGAGTTTGTGCAATATGCACTGGCAACAGAGTATCTGCGTTTGAATGATACAGACAAGGCTCTTTATTATTACAACGGCCTGATCAACAATCATCCTCTTTACGTAGGCACTTATTACCATTTGGCCAAACTTTATGAGAAGTTGGGCCGTACTGCCGACGCTGTAAAAACTTATGAAAAAGGGATAGAGGTTGCCATGGAGATCAAAGACCGGCATGCACTATCTGAACTGCAAAGCGCCTATTTGCATTTGACCATGGGCGATGAGGATGATGATGATTTCTAATATCGGGCATCTATAAAGAAGTATTTTTGTCGATTCATTATTGCCATTAATATACTTTTAGCGTTACTTGCGTTTTTTTATAAGCTTACATCTTCATATATCCTTAATCTACCTGTTACTAAATGTTTGGGAAGCGGCAATTTTTATTTCTGAAAGATGTTACCCTTTACACTTTCACTGCATTTGGAGGCCCGCAGGCCCATATAGCGGTATTGCTGCGCGAATTTGTTGAAAAGAGAAAGTATATTACCGAAGAGGAGCTGATGGAACTCATCGCTTTATCACAGGTACTACCGGGTCCGTCATCAACGCAAACATTGGTTGGTTTGGCGTGGAAGGTTGGGGGGCGGCCGCTGGCTATCTTAACCTTTTTGATCTGGATACTGCCGTCAGCCACTATTATGTGCCTCGCGGCGATAAGCTACAAGATGCTGGCCAATAGGGGCCAGATCCATGAAGTGTTGCGCTTTATACAACCTATGGCCGTAGGCATTGTAGCCTATGCCACCTATACTTTCGCCCATCGGTTCTTGAAGACCAAGGTAAGCAGAATGCTGGCTGTCGGTTCGGTAATTGTAACGCTCATTCTGCAAAATCCTTACGCATTTCCTTTGCTGATCCTGTTAGGTGGTATTATTTCTTCTGCGCTGGAAACGCATCCGCATGAAGATGCGCTGAGGGTAAAACTGTTCTCCAACGTTAATCCCAATAAGGTAGCTTACTTTATTGGCATTCTGCTGTTTTTTGCAGCGTTGGGGGCTATCGTTAACAGAACCTCACCGTTTAGCTTACCCATTAGGCTTTTTGAAAACTTTTACCGTAACGGCATCCTTATCTTTGGCGGGGGGCAGGTATTGGTGCCGCTAATGTACACGGAGTTTGTAGAGGTGAAACATTACCTGTCGGCCTCCGAATTCCTGTCGGGCTACGCGGTTCAGCAGGCATTACCTGGTCCTACGTTCGCATTTACCTCATTTGTAGGTGGCTTAAGTCTTGGTAATAACGGATTTGGCATTGGCGGACAAATAATAGGCAGCCTGGTAGCGGTGTTAGGCATCAATATGCCCGGACTTATCCTGATATTGTTTATTGTACCGTTTTGGGAGGATCTTAAGAAGATTACCCGTATCAAAAATTCGCTGAGCGGGATAAACGCCGTTGCTGTAGGCTTTATGATGACGGCCCTGGTTTTGTTAATCAAACCCTTTGGGCTAAACTGGATGGCCTATTTGCTGATGATCGGTACATTTTTGGTGCTTTCCTTTACCAAAATAAAAACCCCGATCATTATTGTAATCGGGGTTATATTGGGATTGATATTTTAACGCTAATAATTAGAACGGCGGATCATCGTCCATTTCGTCCATCCGCGAAGGTCGGATGATGAAGTTGTTCGGCTTGTCAAAGTCTTGAGAAGGGCCCAGGCCACTGAAGGCATTCCCGCCCACAGGAGGGAAGCCATCCATGGCACCGTCGAGATCAGTAAATTTCACGTACTTGCCCACGAATTTCAGTCGTACAGTTCCCGTTTCGCCGTTACGGTGTTTGGCTATTATTACTTCGCCCACACCCTTGGTAGGGTTATTGTCTTCATCGACTTCCAAACCGTAATATTCCGGACGATAGAGGAACAATACCATGTCAGCATCCTGCTCAATAGAACCAGATTCACGTAAGTCGGAGAGCATTGGCTTTTTAGAGCCACCTGGCCGGTTTTCCACTGCCCGGCTTAACTGCGAAAGTGCAATTACCGGAACATTCAACTCTTTAGCCACCGTTTTTAAGGAACGGGAGATACTACCAATTTCCTGCTCACGGTTACCGCCCTTACCATCAGATTTACCGTGCATCAACTGCAAGTAGTCAATGATGATCAACTGAATATCATACTGCGATTTTAAACGACGGCACTTGGCCCTGAACTCAAAAATGTTCAATGCAGGGGTATCGTCAATAATAATAGGGGCTTGCTCTAAGCGGCCAATCTTGGAGTGGAGCTGTGCCCATTCCCATTCTTCGAGTTTGCCCTTACGGATCTTTTCCTGTTCAATTTCCGCTTCGCCCGAGATCAAACGATTAACAAGCTGAACGGATGACATTTCGAGCGAGAAGACAACAACCGGTTTGTTAAAATCAACAGCGGCGTTTCGGGCGCAACTTAGTACGAAAGCCGTTTTACCCATCGCCGGACGAGCAGCAATAATCACCAAATCCGATGGTTGCCAGCCCGACGTCATGCGGTCCAGGTCGGTAAAGCCTGAGCCCACTCCGGTCAAACCATCTGTTCTGTTACGCAAAGCTTCAATGGCGCGCAAGCTCTCGCTCATAATGTCATCCATTTTGCGGGAGTCGCGGCGCAAGTTATTTTGGGCGATATCAAAAAGTCCTTTTTCTGCCTTATCAAGCAAGTCGAGTACATCCGAGGTATCATCATAGGCCATATTGATGGTATCGGTAGAAATGCGGATCAGCTCGCGTTGAATGTATTTCTGAATGATGATACGAGCATGGTACTCAATGTTTGCAGCAGAAGCAACCCGGTTGGTAAGCTCGGTGATATAGAACGGTCCGCCAACCATTTCCAGTTCGCCCTGCTGACGCAATTGCGCTGTTACTGTGAGAATATCAACAGGAGAGGTTCGTTCAAACAGTGTACGGATGGCATTAAATATTTTCTGGTGAGCCTCAACATAAAAAACCTCAGGCTTTAACACGTCGATAACCGACGATAGGGCATCTTTTTCGAGCATCAATGCACCTAACACAGCCTCTTCCAGGTCGCGTGCCTGCGGGGGTAATTTTCCTAAAGTAGTTGCAGGAGTTCCAAAATTCCTGCTTCTTCTTTCGGCGCCCGTGTTTTGTTTGTTGTAAGGGTTCTCGTTCTCAATAATCATGTCTAACAGGGTTCAACCTGCTCACTTTTTCTGTGGCGGGGGCTCAAAGGTAAATATAAAACCCGCTTAATTTTAAAGAATAAATTAAACATCGGGTGTTAAAAGATGTGGATACTTTATAAGTTTTTGATATTAAATTACATAAATAATCACAGGTAAACAAGTGGTACAAGCAGTCGTTTAATTGGCACTTAAAATGATAGCGGCGCAGGCAAATTGAGGTAATATGAGTAGTTTTGTCGCCTGATGTCATTTAATCAACAAACAAAGCGGGAAGTAAACCAAATGGTGTTTGGTATCCGTGCTGTAATGGAGGCCATCCGTTCGGGTAAAGAAATAGAAGCGCTATATGTACAACGTGGTTTGGGCGGTGGCTTATACCACGAGTTCCGGGCGCTGTTACAGGAGCATGGTATTGCTGCACAGCAGGTGCCGGTTGAAAAACTTAACCGTATTACGCAAAAAAATCATCAGGGGGTAATCGGTGTAATTTCGCCTATTACTTATCAAAAGGTTGAAGACATTATTCCGCAGATATTTGAAAAAGGGGAGACGCCGCTGATCTTGATACTCGACGGCGTTACTGATGTGCGCAACATGGGTGCTATTGCACGCACGGCCGAATGTGCTGGTGTACATGCTATCGTTATCCCATCTAAAGGTTCGGCTCAGATCAATCCCGATGCTATCAAAACTTCGGCTGGAGCCCTGTACAAGATACCGGTATGCCGACAGGATAACTTGCTTCAGACCGCCCGCTTTTTACAAGAGTCGGGCCTGCAATTGGTATGTTGTACCGAAAAAACCGATAAATACCTTTACGAGCCTGATTATAACGTTCCGACTGCCATCATCATGGGGTCAGAGGATGTGGGTATCCGCAATGAATTAATCCGCATTTCAGACCATTTAGCGAAGATACCCATGTATGGCGAAATCGAGTCATTGAATGTATCGGTATCTGCCGGTATAATTATCTATGAGGCTGTAAGGCAACGAATGAAGAAATAATGCATTCGTCAATATAAAAAAAGAGGTGCACTTCAACTATCAAATGCACCCTCTTTTTTATGTGGGTTAGGGTAAGTATTAGATATACTTTACACCAAACTTTTGCTTAACATCAGCAACAATCTGTTTTACGCTCTGCTCCTGGTCGCGCGGGCAGATCATCAGCGTGTTGTTGGATTCAACAACTATATAGTCGTGTAGGCCCTGTAATACAACTAATTTTTCGCCCGGTACGTTGACCATGCAGTTTGATGAATCATACATCATCACCTTTTCTGCCGGGATAACCGCGTTGCCTACATAATCTTTCTCAGACAGTTGATATACTGAAGCCCAGGTTCCAAGATCTGACCATCCAAATTCAGAAGGCAGCACATATACATTGTTTGCCTTTTCCATGATGCCATAGTCGATAGAAATGTTGGTACATTGCTGGTAGGCCGTGTGGATATGTGGTCTCTCACGTTCGCTGTTATACACCGAGCGCGCTTCCGCAAAAATATCGGCCATGTCGCCGAGGTGTTTTTCAAAAGAGTGAATGATGGCTTTTGCGCTCCATACAAAGATGCCGGCGTTCCACAAAAAGTCGCCGCTTTGTATAAAGGTTTTAGCAATGTCAAGCGTAGGTTTTTCGGTAAAGGTTTTAACCTTATGAAACTCCTCGTTGATCACTTCGTCGGTATATTGAATATAACCGTATCCGGTATCCGGTCTTGACGGCTTAATACCCAGTGTGATGAGGCATTCATGATCAGCAGCTGTCCTAAGCGATTTTTCAATGCTTTCAACAAATGCCGGCTCATCAAGGATCAGGTGGTCTGAAGGAGCTACCACAATAACTGCATCCGGGTTCAGGCTCTCAATTTTGTAACATCCGTAAGCAATGCAGGGAGCGGTATTGCGCATTACAGGCTCAGTCAAAATCTGCTGATCTCCCATTTCAGGAATCTGCTGCTTTACCAGATCCTTGTAGTTTTCGTTGGTTACAACATATATATTTTCAGGTGGACAGATCTTTAAGAACCTGTCGTATGTGTTCTGTATTAGTGTTTTCCCTGTTCCTAATACATCGATAAATTGTTTAGGGTATGAGGTGCGGCTCATCGGCCAAAACCGGCTGCCAATGCCACCGGCCATTATAATGGCAAAATAGTTTTTATTCATCCTGTATACTCAATCCGTTGAAGGCGTAAAGTTGTCTAATAAATTTTAAAAATATGTAAAACTAAAATAAAATAAACCCTTTGCTTTAACGTATACTTATTGGTTCAAATTGGTACAAAGCAAGCAAAAAATTTCAATTGTGTAAATCAAAAATCATATTCGTCTAAAAAATTAGCAACATTTACCTATATAATTGAAAAAATTTGTTATTTTGAACTTTTAATAAATATTGCCCAGAATCACCAGTAAAAAATGATAGAAACTAAAAAGTCTCTTTTTGATAACCTTCAAAATTTTTTCGGCTTCGATAATTTTAAAGGAGAACAGGAAGCGATTATTACAAACATTTTGGCCGGCAATGATACATTTGTGATTATGCCCACCGGGGGCGGCAAATCAATGTGCTATCAGTTGCCTGCTTTGATGAGCGAAGGTACAGCGATTGTTATTTCGCCGCTAATTGCACTCATGAAAAATCAGGTCGACCAGCTAAGAGCCTTTGGCGGGTCAGACAGCATTGCACATTTCTTAAATTCATCCTTAACTAAATCAGAAATAACCAGGGTAAAGGACGACGTTCTGGCGGGTAAAACCAAATTGCTTTACGTTGCTCCTGAATCTTTAACCAAACAAGAAAACGTTGATTTTCTGCGGTTAATTCATATATCGTTTGTTTCGGTTGATGAGGCGCACTGTATTTCAGAGTGGGGGCACGACTTTAGACCCGAGTATCGTAAAATAAGGCAGGTAATTAGCAATATCGGCGATAATATTCCAATTATTGCCCTTACTGCTACTGCAACACCAAAGGTTCAGCACGATATTCAAAAAAACCTTCAGATGAACAACGCAACGGTGTTTAAATCTTCATTTAACAGGTCGAACCTGTTTTATGAGGTAAGGCCCAAACGCAATGTTCTTAAGGAGATCATCAAGTTTGTAAAACAAAATACCGGTAAATCAGGCATTATATATTGTTTAAGCCGTAAAAAGGTTGAAGAGGTTGCAGAAGCGCTTACCCTTAATGGTATCAGGGCACTTCCTTACCATGCAGGTCTGGATGCAAAAGTAAGGGCTGATACTCAGGATAAGTTCCTGATGGAAGAGGTGGATGTGATTGTGGCTACCATAGCGTTTGGAATGGGTATTGACAAACCGGACGTACGTTATGTAATTCACCATGATGTGCCAAAAAGCATGGAAGGCTATTACCAGGAAACCGGTCGTGCCGGACGTGATGGAGGCGAGGGGGTATGTGTTGCCTTTTACTCAGAAAAAGATATTGACAAGCTTCAGAAATTTATGAAGGATAAACCGGTTTCTGAAAGAGAGATTGGTACCCAAATTCTGAAGGAAGTTATTGATTATGCAGAATCTGCGGTTTGTCGTCGTAAACAAATATTGCATTATTTTGGCGAAAACTTTAACGAGGCTGGTTGTAATAGCATGTGTGATAACTGCTGTGCACACAAGCAGCATTTCGATGCAGAGGAGCATTTGCACCAGGCGTTGAGCCTCATTAAGCAATTAGGCGAAAAGTTTGACGATCATCACATCGTTGGCGTTCTAATCGGGCAGGATAATCCGCACGTTCATCATTATGAGCATCATCTGCTTGATGTATTTGGTTCTGGTAAGGAGCAGGGCGAGAATTTGTGGAAGTCCTTGTTGAGGCAGGCACTCCTTGATAATTATATTTCAAAGGATATTGACAACTATGGTTTAATTCATCTTACTGCGAAGGGCCATCAGTTCTTAGATAATCCGCACAGCATCCGTTTAATTTTAAACAGGCCGATGGAGGCTACGGATGATGATGATAGCGAAGACGGACCAAAACAAGGCGGCGGTGCATTGGATACCCAATTACTGCAAATGTTGAAGGAACTGCGTAAAAAGATAGCCAAGCAAAAAGGCTTGCCTCCGTTTGTGATTTTCCAGGATCCATCTCTGGAAGAAATGTGTACGCATTATCCTATTACCGTTGATGAGCTTAAACAGATCTCGGGTGTTGGTGCAGGTAAAGCGGCAAAGTTTGGTGCTCCGTTTATTGACCTGATTAAGAAATACGTAGAGGATAATGATATTGACCGTCCGGTTGATATGGTGATCAAGAGTGCAGCCAATAAGTCAGCGTTAAAGGTTTATATTATTCAAAATATCGATCGTCATCTTGATCTGGAAGATATTGCAGCTTCAAAAGGACTCACTTATGAAGAGATCCTGCGGGAAGTGGAGTCTATCGTTAATTCGGGTACCAAACTTAACCTCAATTACTATATCAATGAGGTGATTGACGAAGATAAACAGGAAGAAGTATTTGATTATTTCCGGTCAGCAGAAATTGATTCTATAGACAATGCACTTGTTGAATTAGGTGCAGACGACTATACCCGCGAAGAAGTACAACTGATGCGCATCAAGTTTATGTCGGAATTAGGGAATTAACCAAGAGATATTGTTAAAACAATAGGAGGTCGGCTATTAGCTGGCCTTTTTTTGTTTAGGGGAGATTTAACCTTCATCCTATAATATATATTAGACCTAATTTTGTCATGGCGAGGAACGAAGCCATCTCCGAAACTTAAACCAGTAAGCCTAACTACGAGCGGCTTCCTCGTACCTCCTTATAAGGACATGGTGGAGGATATGCAAGCGATCTGCCAGTGGCTCTATTTCGCTATAATCTTAAACTCCGTACGCCTGTTTTTGCTTCTGTTTTCTTCTGATGTATTAGGTACTAATGGTTGAGTTTTGCCATAGCCCTTGTAAACAAGCCGTGATGGCACAACATTGTGGGCAACCAAATATTGGAACACCGCCTTGGCCCGGTTTTCCGATAGTTTTTGATTCATTATATCGTTTCCGATATTATCTGTATGGCCTGAGATCTCAACCCGAACTGAAGGGTTTTGGTTCATAAAATCAATCAACTTATTTAACTCCATGATTGATTCGGCTTTGAGGTCAAACTTATTGGTGTCAAAGAAAATGTTCTTGAGAATAACCTTATTGCCAATTTCAATTGGCTCTAATGATACGGTAATATTATATGGTTCCTTGGGTATATGATTGGCAAGGGGCATATTGTCCGAATAAAAGAGGTAGCCCGGTTTAGATATATTTAAGCCGTAATCTTTGCCGCTGGTTAAGGTGGCTAAGAAATCGCCGCCCGTAGCTGAACTAACATCCCTGTAAACCGGCTGACCTTTTTGCAGGTCCGTGATCTCAACTGTTGCTTCTATCGGCTGCTTGGTTCGGGCATCAATAATTTTTCCCTTTACATAGGTTACCAGGCGTGGCCTTAATTTGGCAGGCAGTTCAAATCGGTAAATGTCATAACCACCGTAACCGTTCAGGTTGTCGGAAGCAAAATAGGCGTATGTGCCATTAGTGCTTATGGTTAAGCCATTTTCGTCGCCGCTGGAGTTAATGGGGTAGCCCAAATTTTCCGGTTTTTGCCATTTGCCGTCTTTACCAAGGCGGCTGATAAAAAGATCTTTGTTGCCTAAACCGGGCCAACCATTTGAACAGAAATACAACGTACTATCATCCGGATGAATAAAGGGCGACTGCTCGTCAAAGGCCGTATTAATGTTAGGGCCAAGGTTCTCAGGCTCGGTCCATCCCTTATCGGTATAGGTGGATTTCCATATATCATAACCGCCGTAACCGCCTCTACGGTTACTTACAAAATATAAGGTTCGGCCGTCGGCACTAATAGATGGTTGTGATTCCCATCCGGCAGAGTTAAGCGGTGGACTCATATCAATAGGCTTCCCCCAGTCGTCGCCGTTCTTTTGACTTACGTAAATATCGCAGCGACCTAAACCGTCCGGGCGATTGCAGCCGGTAAAGAAAAGGTATTTACCATCCTGGGTAATAGACTGAGCTCCCTCGTTATAGTCGGGCGTGTTAATGTTGTGACTCAAATAAGTAGCTGTCTGCCATTTCCCGTTTACTTTTGTGCTTTTATAGAAATCCTCGTTGTTATGTATCTTCCGGGTAAAGATCAGGATACTTTCATCGGCCGTAGCTACCGGAAGGTACTCGTCGTCAGCAGTATTGATCTCGGGCCCCATATTAATCGGTTTAAAGGGTACGGGATGCTTGATGGCTTCTACGCTGAAAGTGCAGTCCTCCAATAACTTTCTTGCTTTAAACCTGTCTTGCTCCGTTATATAAGGATAGGTAAGATATTTTTCGAGGTGGGTTTGTGCATTGACGTAATCGGCGCTATAAACTTCGCTTTCGCCGAGTTTGAAATAAATACTGCGATTATATTCCGCATTAACGCTAAGTACCTTTCGGTAATGTTCAATTGCGTCCTTATAATTATGGCGCAAACGTAATACATCAGCCAGGGCCGTTTGAGCTTCAAGGAAATTTGCATCTTCTGCAACTGCCTTTTCCAGTTCGGCTCTGGCGCCTTCAAAATCATTTACATCGAGTTGTTTGTTAGCCAAAGCATAATGCTTAATAGCTTCCCTGTTTTGCGTTGAATACTGTCTCTGTTGTGCAATCAGACTTACAGGCAATGCAAATAATAGGACCAGAAAGACGGCTAACCTCATCGTTGCGAAAGAATATTCAACCTAAGTTACACCTTTTACGGAATATTTAAATATTTGTGTGTTTGTAGTGAAATTTCCCATTTAGGGTTATCCATCACATAATTAATAATTAAAGGGGTAATTTCAGCAGCCTTTGACCACTCGGGCTGTAAATACAATTTGCACTTTTCTGATACCAGCTGAGCATGCTGTTCGGCCCAGGCGAAATCAGATTTATTGAATACGATGATTTTCAATTCATCTGCCTCGGCTGCAATAGGCAAAAGCGGTCCTTTAAACTTTTTGGGCGACAGGCAGATCCAGTCCCAATCTCCGGAAACAGGGTAGGCGCCCGAGGTTTCTATAAAGGTTTTAATACCGTTTTCCTTTAACTTTTTGGTGAGGTAATCGAGATTATAAAGTAGCGGCTCACCACCGGTTATTACTACCGTTTTGGCGGGATATTGCATAGCATGTTCTACTATTGTATCTGCGCTCGTTAGCGGATGAAGAGAGGCATCCCAGCTTTCCTTTACGTCGCACCAGTGACAACCAACGTCGCATCCGCCTAAACGAATAAAGTAAGCCGCCTTGCCAGTATTATACCCTTCACCCTGTATTGTGTAAAATTCTTCCATTAAAGGAAGCATTGTGCCATCTTCCGGAACCTGCTGTGTCATAATTAAACCGCAAATATACACAATAACAAAAAGATCAAATTGTAAACAGGTCTTTTTAAATTCCGTTTAAATTGCTATAATTACGTGAAATACAGTCTATGAAGAAAGTTTACTTTCTGATTATATTTTTTGCCTTTCTAACCTGCTTAACGTCATGCGTAGACGTGGAGGAAAGGTATGATTTCAAAGCAGATGGCTCCTGTAACGTGGCCTTTAACTTTGATATGAGCCATGCTGTGGCTGTATTAATGAACCTTATGCCAGATTCGGTAAAGTCTACACCGCAGTTTAATATGCGTAAAGACACCTCTATCAATTTTTATGCAGCACTTCCAGACTCATCCCAACGTAAACTTAACAGCCAGCAAATAGATCTTGCTAAAAAGAGTACGCTTAATGTGAATATGAACCTTCAAAAAAATGTGATGAAGGTGAGCATTGATCACCAGACTAAAAATGCTGGCGAGCTGCAATACTATTTACAAAATCTCACTAAGTTGGCCCGTAGCAGTCAGCTTAAATCGGTTACGCAAACCACCAGGAATATAAAAGAGCTTGATGCCGGACAAGTAATTGGCGGCGAGGATTTTTATATTTATGAAGTTACTTCTCACCGTTTTTGCCGTATTATTGATAAATCAAAGTTCAACGCTTTTTTAAAGAAAACCCAATCTACTCTGGCTATGGCTAAGGCCCTGCTTATTGACGCCCCTTACAAGGTGGTGTTAAACTTTGCCAAACCGGTTAAAAAAGTTAATAATCCTAAAGCTATTGTATCTGCCGATAGGAAGCACGTAACTTTGGTTACCAATATTGACGAGATGATTAAAAATCCGTCGGTAACTAATTTACAGGTCGACTATTAAATTTACATGCGCTGGTACAAAGTAGGGAGTTTAGCAGATTTTCATCAACCGGGAATCAAAAAAGTTAATGTAGGTGGCAAACATCTGTGTTTGGTCAATTATCAGCAAGAGATATTCGCACTAGGTTCAAAATGCCCGCACGCCGGTTATGATTTAAGCCGTGGCTGGTGCAGCGAAGGTAAGCTCATTTGCCCCATACACCGTTTTTCTTACGATCTGGCTACCGGAAAGGGTAGTCCCGGCCAGAATGACTTTGTTGAAAGCTACCGCGTTAAAATTGAGAAGGGCAACGTTTACGTAGGGGTAGAAACTTTTTGGGAGAAATTTAAGCAGGCATTTAGATAACGGCCCTGAGATGATAGATTAAAAGCCTGATAAAACAAAAACCGCTTCATATTTGACGTATGAGGCGGTTTCTTTATTATGATGATGTGCTTAGTCCTGGTAAACCTCTTTGTTGGCAGAAGCTAAGGTGTTTCTCAAAAGGCCTACAATAGTCATCAAACCAACACCACCCGGTACCGGAGTGATCCATGAAGCTTTTGGTGAAACGTTTTCAAAATCTACGTCGCCATACAATTTATAGCCGGATTTGGTTACGGTAGAAGTTTCACGGTTCATACCTACGTCAATCACTACTACGCCATCTTTAACCATATCGTCAGTGATGAAATTCTTTTTACCTATTGCGACGATCAAAATATCAGCGTCAAGGGTGAATTTTTTAATATCCGGTGTACGACTGTGACAGATGGTCACTGTACAGTTTCCCGGAGTAGTGTTACGCGCCATCAGGATGCTCATCGGTGAACCCACGATATTGCTTCGGCCTACCACTACGCAATGCTTGCCAGCGGTATCAATTCCGTATTCTTTGAGCATCAGTGTAATGCCATAAGGTGTAGCCGGAATAAATGAAGGCAGGTTGCGTTGCATACGTCCCAGGTTAATAGGGTGGAAGCCGTCTACATCCTTGCGGTGGTCTATCTTTTCGGTCACCTTTTCCGGATTGATATGCTTAGGCAATGGCAGTTGAACAATCAGTCCGTCCACGTCCGGGTCAGCATTAAGCTCTTCGATTTTGGCGAGTAATTCAGTCTCGGTAACATCGTCTTCATATCTTACCAAAGTAGATTTAAAACCAACCTTTTCGCAGTTGCGCATTTTGCTGGCTACGTACGTTTCGCTGCCACCATCGTGTCCAACCAATACAGCAACAAGGTGTGGTTTGCGTCCGGTTCTTTCCAGAACTTTAGCTGCCTCGTTAGCTATTTCAATCTTTAATTTTTCTGATACGTATTTTCCGTCTAATAGATTCATATCCAATCAATCCCCTAAACCCCCTAGCCCCCTGAAGGGGGAACTAAAGTTGAATGCCCATGGGGGAAAGGCTTTTAGATTTAAAATTTATTTCAAATAAGTTTTTAACCCGTTATTGGTTCCCCCTTTAGGGGGTTAGGGGGCTAATCCAACTTCAACACCGCCATAAATGCCGATTGCGGTATCTCTACGTTACCTACCTGGCGCATGCGTTTTTTACCTTTCTTCTGTTTTTCCAACAGTTTACGTTTACGCGAAATATCACCGCCGTAACACTTGGCGGTAACGTCTTTACGTAAGGCTCTCACGTTCTCCCGTGCAATTACTTTGGCACCTATGGATGCCTGTATAGCAATCTCAAACTGCTGACGTGGTATCAATTCCTTCAACTTCTCACAGATCTTTTTACCAAAATCATAAGAGTTGCTCCGGTGAATCAGCGATGATAAAGCATCAACAGGTTCGCCGTTTAAGCGGATGTCTAATCTTACCAGGTCAGACTGGCGGTAGCCTATCTGATGATAATCAAATGAGGCATAACCTTTAGAGATAGTCTTCAGCTTGTCGTAGAAGTCGAATACGATCTCGCCCATTGGCATTTCGAAGATCAGTTCAACACGGTCTGAAGTTAGGTACGACTGGTTTACAATAACACCCCGTTTTTGGATACAAAGCGACATTACCGGACCAACGAACTCGCCTTTGGTAATGATACTGGCTTTAATATATGGTTCTTCCACAAAATCCATTTTACTTGGATCAGGCAGATCAGATGGATTATTTACAATCAGCTGGTCGCCTTTGGTGGTGTAGGCAATGTAAGATACGTTTGGTACGGTAGTAATTACCGTCATGTCGAACTCACGCTCCAAACGTTCCTGGATAATCTCCATATGGAGCATTCCGAGGAAACCGCAACGGAAACCAAATCCTAAAGCCGCAGATGATTCCGGTTCAAACACCAGGGAAGCATCATTTAACTGCAGCTTAGCCATTGATTCGCGAAGTTCTTCGTAGTCTTCGGTATCAACAGGATAGATACCCGCGAATACCATAGGCTTTACTTCTTCAAATCCCTGGATCGCTTCAGGAGCAGGACGTTCAACCTGTGTTATGGTGTCGCCCACCTTAACCTCACGGGCTTCTTTAATACCAGAGATAATATAACCCACGTCGCCGGTTTTGATCACGTCTTTGGGCACCTGGCTCAGTTTCAACGTACCAACTTCATCGGCAATATATTCTTTGCCTGTAGCGATGAATTTTACTTTATCGTTCTTTCTGATCTCACCGTTTACTACTTTAAAGTAGGCTATAATACCACGGAATGAGTTAAATACCGAGTCGAAGATCAAAGCCTGAAGTGGCGCTGCGGGATCACCTTTTGGCGCTGGCACGCGTTCAATAATAGCGCGCAGCACATCATGTACGCCCATACCGGTTTTACCAGATGCCGCAAGAATGTCTTCCCGTTTGCAACCTATCAGATCAACAATCTGATCCTTAACCTCCTCTGGCATAGCGCCGGGAAGGTCCATTTTATTCAGAACCGGAATAATTTCGAGGTCGTTCTCCAGGGCCAGATATAGATTGGAAATAGTTTGTGCCTGTATACCTTGTGAAGCGTCTACAATAAGCAGCGCGCCCTCGCAAGCCGCTATAGAACGCGAAACCTCATAAGAAAAGTCTACGTGGCCGGGGGTGTCGATCAGGTTTAAAACGTAATCCTTACCATCCAGCTTGTAATTCATCTGTATGGCGTGGCTTTTAATAGTGATGCCGCGCTCGCGCTCCAGGTCCATGTCGTCAAGCAACTGGGCCTGCGCTTCGCGCTGGGTAACAGTACTGGTATATTCAAGCAACCTATCGGCAAGTGTACTCTTACCGTGGTCGATGTGTGCGATAATACAAAAGTTGCGTATGTGCTCCATTTACAGTGCAAAAATAGCTTTTTAAGCGGATAATTTAGTATGCCCGTTGCAAATGCGCTAAATTGGCCACATGCCCTTGAAAACCGAACTTTTACAGCAACTTAAAACCTTCCTGGCAAATCATAACAGAAACTTTACCGGCATTAAAAACATCAAACCTGTAAGTGGGGGCGATATTAACGAGGCCTGGTGCGTAGATACAGGAATTGAAAAATATATGCTCAAGGTAAACAGCAGAATAGCTTATCTGCAAATGTTTGCCAGGGAAGCTGCCGGACTTGAAGCTATCAGACAAACCGATACAATAGCCGTTCCCGCAGTTATTTATTACAGCGATACAAGTGAAGACAGCTTGCTGTTGATGGAATGGATAGAGACACGGCGGACAACGGATAAGGGATCTGTACAGTTAGGACAACAACTAGCGCAAATGCACAAACATTCAGCACCATATTTTGGCTTTGAGGTCGATAATTACATGGGTTCGCTGCAGCAATCAAATCGAAAGCACGAGAATTGGAAAAGTTTCTTCGCTGAAGAAAGATTAATGCCATTGGTAAAGATGGCATTCGATAAGCATCTGTTGAGCGAGCGCGACATCCGTGATTTTAACCTGCTTTGTAATAAGTTAGGAGAACTGTTTGATGAAGAAGAATCTTCATTGATCCATGGCGACCTTTGGGGCGGTAATTATATGATCAGCGCAGATGAAAAACCGTACCTGATAGACCCAGCGGTAAGTTACGGACACCGGGAATTTGATTTGGCGATGACTACCTTATTCGGCGGATTTTCCAGATTGTTTTATGAAGCCTACCACACTGAATTTCCGCTCAGTCCAAACTGGCAGCAGCGTATTGATCTGTGGAACCTTTACCCATTGCTGGTACATCTCATCCTCTTCGGAGCGGGATATTTAGGGCAGGTTAGGGATGGGGTAGGGATGTATGTATAACAGTTCGAAAAGGCAGGTAGTTAAATTAAAACAGAAATGCATTACCACCCCATACCAGATCGTCTCTTCCTTGATACGCACGTAACCCAGAAACCAGGCAAAAGGTATGAGCCAAAACAGAGATAGAAAACTCAGATGCACAAAGGCAAACAATAAGGAGGTAATACCAAGGGCCTGTTGTTGATCCGTAATGGCAAGGAATTGCCGAAGCATAAATCCTCTAAAACCAAATTCTTCTGTTACGGCCGGCAAAACAGCTACAAAAAGAACCATGAGCAGGGCGGCGAATCGATATTTCTGAAAAAAAGGGAAATAATAAACGTTACCCGAAAAGATAGAAACATTAAGCCATTGCGTGGTATAGTGAACAGTTACAGATGCCAAGACCGCAATAGCTGTGTAAAGCATAAGCTTAGGAAAAGACCACGAATTCCAGGTAAATACCGGCTTTATCTTACTCCAGTTACGAACAATAAACACAGTCTTATTGACAGCCAGTAAACTAACTGTTACTATTTCACCCTTTATGGTGTGAAACGATTCAATAAAGCCGAATAGACAGCAAATCGTAAGCTCGATGCCAAAAAATGCTATCGCTTCCCAAAGCTTATCCATTTTCTGGTTTAATGGAAGTTCATCGGGGGCGCTTTGTAAGGTTCCGCAGTGATGACAGAAATGAGCGTACTGACTTATTTCCTCATCACACGCGGTGCATTTTTTTAGTTCCGTTGTTTCTGTTAACAAGGTCACGGTTATAAGTTATGATCTTTCCTGAGTTTCTCCGCAGCAATGGCAGCGTTAATGGCTTTAATGAAATACGCTATAATCAGTATTTTAAAGATTATACCTTTTATTATTGTTGTGGGATCAGCTACCAGATTAACAACGTTGATAATTACATATAATACTAAACCAGAAATTAACGCTGCTGTGGGCTTAGCCTTGCTCCATACTGCCAATACTAAAAATAAGGTTGATAGAATAACATTTATTGCCAACAATGCATTTTTCGTTGCAAGATCAACACCATTATGATATCCAATAAAAGCCCAGATTAAGCAGACTGCAGATAGGAAGAACAGGTAGTTTTTGGCTCTTTTGATCTTCTTCTCATATTCATCCAGATCAATTTGCATGGCATAACGCTGATCAATAAAGTTTTGCTGTTCTTCTGCTGTTCCCTGAATAGGGTAACCGCAACTGGTACAATAGGATGCTTGATTTACCTGATCAAAACATGCCGGACAATTTACAATAGCAGAGGCTTGAGTAGTTTCCATAATTGGGATAAGATTTAAATTGTATTCTAAGATAATAGTAATATCTGGCATTCAAAATGAAAAATACGGTTAAACAGCTTTGTCCTTTACAGTATTTTCACAGGATTTATTTAATCTATCTTAACAAATGGATAATATGAAGTTATCAAAGGCACACCTATTATTGCGGATCAATTCAGGTCCATGCACATAAGAACAACTTTTAACTTAGCCTTACAAAAGGCGTCTGTTATACTCCTGGTTATTTTGCTTTCATCGGTCTTCAATAAGGCTTTTAGTCAGCAAAAAATCATTCAATTTATCTATACTTCAGATGCCCATTACGGCTTAAACCGTCCAAAGTTTATGGGCGATACCAATGTAAGCGCGCATGTCGTAAACGCAGCGATGATCGGTAAAATGAATAGCATTCCCGATCTGACCTTACCTGCTGATGGCGGCGTGAACGCAGGGGATAAAGCAGGTGCGGTTGACAAGTAATTCAAACTGGCGACATAGCAAACCGTATGGAATTACCATACCAAAGTGCCACTGTGTCCTGGCAGCAGTTTGAGGCGGATTATCTGCATAAGATTAAACTCGTTGCCCGGAATGGTAAACCGGCGCAGTTATTGGTAGCTCCTGGAAATCATGATATATCCAACGCGGTAGGTTTTTACAAGCCGATGCGACCGCTCACTGACCCGTCGGCCATGGTAGGTATTTATAACCTGATGCTTAAACCGGCTGTGCCGAAAACAAATCAAGATTACAATTATCACATCGATAAGATTAACTATTCTAAAAACATCCAAGGTATTCACTTTATGTTCATCACGCTTTGGCCTGATTCAGCCGAAAGGATATGGATGGAGCAGGATTTGAAAACGGTGACTAAGAATACCCCTGTAATTATCTTCACCCATGATCAGCCTACTTGTGAAGCTAAACATTTCACTAACCCGGCCAGAGATCATAGTATTAATGGTGTTGCCAAATTTGAGAACCTTACCGAAGAGGTTTATAAAGAAGGTAGTGATGCCAAGAGCGAGGATGCAACAACTGATGCGGAACAACGTGGCTGGGTTAAATTCTTGAAAGTGCATCCCAATATCAAAGCCTACTTTCATGGCAACTCTAACTGGAACGAGTTTTATGTTTATAAAGGGCCCGATAATGATGTTGCTTTGAACACGTTCAGGGTGGATTCGCCAATGAAGGGGAAATATTCGGCTAAAGACGAGACCAAGCTTTCATTTCAGCTCGTTTCCATCGACCCTCAAACACAACGCATGACTGTTCGTGAATGCTTATGGGACACCGACCCTAATCAAAAGAATACGCCGGTAAAGTTCGGCGAAACCAAAACGGTTTCGTTAAAAATATTTTAAGTTCAATAACCGCTTAACATATATCATATTTTGTTAGGTATTTAAGGGTACGGTCTGTATTTTAGGGCAACCAATTATAGACCGTACCCTATGAGAACCAGCAGTCTTTTAAGAGATATTGCTCTTTTTCTTCTTGTTACCGCAATTTCGCCAGCTGTTTTGGCACAAAATGGTAAACCTGTTTTTAAGCAGCAACCTGGCATTGTTTCCTATACCTATCGGAATTACTTCAGCAAAGATCTTCCCGGCACGCTGGATATTATCGAAAGGAACGGCATAAATGATATTGAATTTTCGAGCCTGTTCGGGAAAACTGCCGAAGAGATCAGGAATGAGCTTGACAAACGCGGGCTTCATTGCTCATCTTTTGGTGTTAGTTACCAGGATTTTGTAAACAAGACCGATGAAGTGGCCCACAACGCCAAAACACTTGGTGCTACGTATGTAAGAGTTGCCGGAATTCCTCATCAGGGCACTTTCACGCGTGAGAACGCTGATCAGGCTATTGCAGATTTTAACCGCGTTGGAAAAATACTTCGGGAGAAATACAACCTGAAATTTATTTACCATAACCATGGTTTTGAATTTGTTCCGTATGCGGGGGGAACGCTTTACGATTATCTGGTAAAAAACACCGATCCTCGTTATGTAAGCTTCGAACTGGACATTCTCTGGGCCTACTTTCCCGGCCAGGACCCTGCAAAATTGCTGGAGAAGTATGGCAAGCGTTACAAAGCATTACATCTTAAAGACTTGAAGACTGGCGTAAAAGGCAATATGTCGGGAGGAACCGATCAGAACAACGACGTGATATTAGGCACCGGACAAATCAATATTCCGGCAGTATTGATAGCTGCACAAAAAGCCGGCGTTGAGCATTATTATATTGAAGATGAAAGCAGCGAGTCATTGCAGCAGGTTCCACAAAGTATCAACTATCTTAAAACGTTAACAAAATAAACCAATAATCATTATGAGCAAATACCTCAATAAAAAACTACTGATCTTAATTTTATCTGTACCGGCCTTACTGAGCCTCACGTTGATCAAAAACGTATCGCAACCGGATAACACGCTCACCGCAAAAGAAAAACACGAAGGATGGCGCTTACTGTTTGATGGTAAAACTTCTAACGGATGGGTTGGAGCTCATGAAAATAAGTTTCCTACCGATCCGCACGGCTGGATTGTAAAGGATGGCATGATAACTATCCAGGGCTCTAAAGGCGAAGAATCGCAAAATGTGGGCGATATTGTGACTACCGAGGAATTTAGCGCTTTTGATCTCAAATTTAATTTCCGCCTTTCAAGGGGCGCAAATAGCGGCGTAAAATATTTTGTAACGCTGGACGAGCAAACTAAGGGTTCTGCCATCGGCCTGGAGTATCAGATTTTGGACGACGCCGTACATCCTGATGCCAAATTGGGCAGAAACGGTGACCGCACATTGGCCTCTTTATATGATCTTATACCTGCCAAGAAACCCGCCAGCAGTATCAGACCGATTGGCGAGTGGAACAGTGGCGAAATTATTGTGCGACCAAATAACCACGTGGAGCATTATCTTAACGGTGTAAAAGTGTTAGAATATGTACGCAAGTCAAAAGAGTTCGAAGACCTTGTAAAGATTAGCAAATACAAAGTGTGGCCTCATTTTGGCGAGGCACCTAAAGGCCATATTCTGCTACAGGATCACGGCTTTACTGTCAATTTTAAGAATATTAAGATTAAAACGCTGTAAGGCTGCTTTGGGCGGCCGGAGGCCGCGTAATATTGGTCACTCGGTTGGAACCGAGCGACTGCGGAGGACGGTTTAATTGGTTGCGCGCATTTGTAATGCGTCCTTAAAATGGGTTTGCGATTGCATCGCACAGATAAAGTCGCGATGCGATCGCTGTACCAAATTAAGCACTCATCGTAGATGAGCGCAAGTTGACCGGAGGCCGCGTGATATTGGTCGCCCGGTTGGAACCGAGCGACTGCGGGAGGAAGAGGCGCACCGGACGATTAGTTGGTCTCGGCGCCTTCTTGTTTTATTAAAACTATAAATTGAGCTAATTGCTGCCATGTGCTAACCTCGTAATCAATACCTGCACCTGCCATCTTTAAAATTTCCTGATATATCTCAGTGGGTTTCTTTCCTTGTTCGCGCAGATATTTGATAGAGGTTGATCCTGCGGATTTCGAAAGCTTTTGACCGCCGCTTTCCATCAGTATGGGGTGATGATGGAAAGTGCTGTTCAAAAACGCCTGGGCGTCAAGTTTAAGAGCTAAATAATGTTGCGCAAGGGTAGATGGCCATAAATCAGCACCGCGAACAATTAAGTCGACGTCGAAATATACGTCGTCAATTACTGATGAGAGCTGGTAGGCAGGGAAACCGTCTTTCTTGCGCACCACAAAATGCTGCATAGCGTTTGGTAGTGCAGTGCTCACTATGCCGTTATTTATTGTTTTTACGTTTAGCTCTGCGTCCGGAGTTGTGTGTAACCGCCAGCTTATATTTTTAGTGTTGAAATCAAGATTTGCGTGGCGGCAAGTGCCCGGATAAGCCTCCTTGCCGGCGAGTTGAGCGCGTGAACACGAGCAGGCAAAAATGTTGTGCTGATCCTTAAGCTTTTGCAGTGCTTCATTGTACAAAGGCATCCTGTGGATCTGCGACCATTCTCTTTTATATTCCATGTAATTGCGCGGACCTTCATGCCACGGAATCTCGAGGAAGTTTAGCGTATCAAATATATCTTCCACATAAGCACGATGAACACGGCCGCGATCCAGGTCATCAATCCGAAGTAAAATTTTAGCTTCAGTTTGTTGAGCGATAACAGCCGTTAAAGCAAATGACAAAACATTACCCAAATGCAAATAGCCGGAGGGTGTAGGGGCTATGCGGGTTTTGGTAAATGTGGTTTTGCTATCACTCATTAAATGCAAATATAATAGTGTTCTGTGTTGAGCACTCTTATAATAGCAATCGGGCAAACAGTTATCAATCCGAATTTACTTTAAATCCTGATTAATCTCTTTCAGTAGATATTCCTTCCGGTCCTCTATATATTCCCAGAACATAATACCGGCTAATCCATGGTCCTTTACATACTGACATTTGTTCTGCACCGACCACTCGTCGTCATAGGTAATAAACTGCATCGTAGAAGGATTGAACAGGTAAGGAGCCATGGCGTCCTGATCACGATAATATATAAAGCCGTTGCGGTTAGTAAGGCTGTCTTTAATAAAGGTGAAGCCGCCACCTCGCATATGCTCTGCGCGTTTCATGCCCAGCCCGTTCTGTGTAGTATCAAGTACTCGCGCTGATCTGCCATAAAAAGCCACACCCACCAACAGTTTACTCGCAGGCACCCCAGCTTCTTCAAAAACAGTTGCTGCCTGAGCCGCATCATCCCGATTGCGATATTTCTTGGAGGGATACAGGTTAGTATTATGCACCGCTATGCCCAAACTATCCTGAAAATAGTCGTAGCTCATCAGGCTCACATAGTCGAGGTATTTCTGCGCTTTGCCCATTTCGGTATTCTTTAGAAAACGTTTAAAGCCACCAACAGCCGTAGTGAGGTACATTTTGCGGCCGGTTGCACGCTGCACTTTAGTGAGCTCGCTGCGTAGTGCTTTAAACATTAGGGTATAATTCTTTTTATCTTCCGGGCGGAAGACGTTGCCAGCACCAATATCATTAGGGTATTCCCAGTCTATATCTACACCATCCAGGTCATATTGCCTCACAATATCAGCCGCACTGGCGGCAAAGGCATTTCGGGCAGTATCAGTTAATACGGCGTCAGAAAAATTGTGACTGCCACCCCAGCCTCCTATAGAGATAATGACCTTTAGCTCAGGGTTACGTTTTTTAAGGCTTATGAGGTAGCTGAAATTAGCACTGTCCTTGCTGCGGTTGGCAAGCGTGGCTCGGTTGTTTTGCACGTTTACAAAAGCATAGTTAATAATAGATAGCTTGTTGGGGTCAACCAGTGTTGTATCTATCAAGCCCTTGTTACTGCCACTTACATAGCCAATAACGATATACTTTTTCTTTTTCGGAGGATTATAATGTTTTCCGACGGTAAAAGCACTGCCAATCAGAAATAACAGTGCAATTGCAATAGGTAAGGTCAGTTGTTTTAAGGTTTTCATCGTATGAGGTATAGGACTTAAAGCTAACTAATTGTCACCTTTAAAAGAAACAATAGGCAATCTATAATCCTCACTTTTTACCTATTATTTGAAGTGTTTTGTCGTCTTTTTTGCCGTTGAAAAACTTATCCAAAACTTGCTGAAAAACAGGAGGAGCATCGGGGACAACTGCAAATAAAGTCATAGAAGATCGGAGCTTCATATCATCCGGACTTCCAAAAACGAGGTAAGGATCGTTTACCTGCAATTTGAGTAACTCTTCAGAGATTTCAGTTAAGCGCTTGCCCAATACGGGATGCTTCAAGTAAGCCTCAGCCTCGCCAAGATCGGCGATCGCATAATACCTTGACGTTTCACTAAAACCTAGACCCTGTATCTGCGGGAAGATATACCAGATCCAATGGCTTCTTTTCCTGCCGTTTTTTATCTCATTCAGCGCCGTTGTGTAGTCAGATCTTTGTGCATCAACAAAGCGTTGCAAATTATATTGTTGGCTCATGGTTGTTTACTTTTAACAGTAAACACAAAAATCACTCTACAGTTATTTCGTCCGCGAAAATATAAGATTGTTCCCCCCTGCTCTCGTGCCACTCTGGCAACGGGCCATACTGGCGGGCAATCACTTTTATATACCGGGCACTGGTGTTCAGGGTAGCAGTATAATCCTGAATCTGAACTTTCATGTCCCTCGCGTCAACCTTAGAGCGTTCGGTAGCCACAGCTTTGAAATTCTTACCATCATTCGATACCAGATATTCAACCGACTTGGGGAACACAATCCATGACTGTGTATCCTGTAACGTTTCCAGTGTTACCTGTTTAACCGGTTTTACCCGGCCCTGATCAATTATGGCTTCCAGATCGTTACCCCGGTAACCTTGCCAGTTGCCAAGCCGCCAGTTGGTTGTTCCTTTTAGTCCGTCAATAAGGGCATCATCACCCTGAGCTGCATAGCTGGGTAAATATTTGCTGTTAAGCACCAATTTAATATCGCCTCTTATTTTAGTAAAGGTACCTTCAATAACAAAGCTTGTTTTGCCGTCTTTTATGGCTATGGCTTTAATGGTGGTGGTATTGGTAACCTTAATAGGCTGGGTATATGGAGTTGAGCCGGAGGTAGGAGTAGAGCCATCTAAGGTATAGTAGATCTTAGCTCCATCCTCAGCACTCTTTATCTCTGTAGTGAAAGCATCCTTAAAGCTCTTTGCTGAATTGGTGAAATAGGGGTTCGGAAGAATGAGGTCGTCAGAAATTTTCGATGTAGGTTTCTGCAGGTCTTCCATGAAAAGTTTATTGGGTAGCCTGCCGGTAAAGATCTCAAACTCGCCGCCATTAGCTATATCGCTGTAGTTGATGTAAAGCTTATTGTAGGGATGCTTATTAAGGTTCATGCCCTGCAGGTAGTAGTTTTGTCTGCTTACACTCGCTCCTGAATTTAAAATAGTGAACTTTTTACCGTTTTCAAGATTAATCACCGCTTTATCAAACTGCGGTATACCAACTTGTATCTGATCCTGACCGGGAGCAATGTTGTAGATGCCTAGGGCGCTCATCACATACCAGGCCGACATTTGCCCGCAATCTTCATTACCAGCCAGGCCGTCTGGCTTGTCTGAATAAAGGGTATTCATAATGCGCGACAAGAAGAACTGTGTTTTACCCGGATCATTAGTGAAGTTAAACAGGTAAGCCATGTGGTGGCTTGGCTCATTGCCGTGCGCGTATTGGCCTATTAATCCGGTAATATCATCCTGCTGACGGCCGGTTAATTTAGCGTCTGTAGTAAACAGCTCGTTCAGTTTATCCTCAAATTTATCTGTACCACCCATTCGAGCCATTAAGCCCTCCACATCCTGAGGAACCAGAAAGGAGTATTGCCAGGAGTTTCCTTCGGTGTAATTGTTATTTACATCTGTTGGCTTAAACGGAGTGAACCAGCCGCCATTAACACGCCCTTGCATAAAGCTGTTCTCGGGATTGAATACGTTCTTCCAGTATTGTGCACGCTTAATAAACTCGTGATAATCATTTTCCTTCCCCAGCATTTTTGCAAATTGGGCTATGCACCAGTCGTCATAGGCGTATTCCAGTGTTTTGGATACTGATTCATGTTCTTCATCAGCTAATACAGCACCATTTTTACGGTAAGAATCCAAGCCGAACTGGTTGCGGTTTACCGCGGCCTTCATCGCTTTCAGCGCTTTCTCTGCGTCAAAATCTCTGATACCTTTTGCATAGGCATCTACGATTACCGGTATGGAATGATTACCGATCATGCAGTAGGTTTCGTTAGAAGCCAGCGGCCAGATGGGTAACAAGCCACCTTCATCATACATGGCAAGGAAGGTTTTGATAAAGTCGGGCGTGCGCTTGCGGTCAATGAGCAACATGAGCGGATGTTCGGCCCTAAAAGTATCCCATAGTGAAAAGACCGTATAGTAGTCGAAACCTTTGGCGGTGTGTATTTTCTGGTCGAGTCCCCGGTACTGCCCGTCAACGTCACTGTAAACGTTGGGCGCCATCATGGTGTGATACAGGGAAGTATAAAAGATGGTTTGCTTTTGCTTAGCGTAGTTTACAGGAGCTGGTCCCTTAGCGCGCGGCTGTGCATATCCATAACCATAAGGCATTCCGGCCGAAGATGGCATCGGTTGCTGCTCGCGCTGCTGAAAAGCTGTGGGGCCACCGCCTTCTACTTCAATTTTAGCCAGTGCGTTTATCCATTCTGTTTTAGCAGCCTTTTCTACTTTTTTGAAGTCAAAATCAGGTACTTCAGCGTCTAAGTTTTTTAATGCACCCTCTGCGCTTACGGACGAGATGCCCACCTTGGTTACCACTTCTTTCGGATTATCAAAGCGGATATACATCTTAACATTCTTGCCCTCAACCTTCTGCTTGCCCTCCTGTAATTGATCATTCAACGCTATGCCATAAGTTTTAAACGGTTTTGAGAATTTGGCGTAGAAATATACATACTGATCCTGCGCCCAGCCTTTTGACTCGCGAAAGCCACGAATCTCATGATCGTTGACTACCTCAATCCATGAGTTCAAGACCTGGTCGCGGTGCTGCAGATCGATGATAATATTGGCTTCATGTGTGGAGGGGTAGGTATAACGATGTAGGCCAACGCGCCTGGTAGCAGTCAATTCTACATCTATATCATATTTATCAAGTTTTGTGCGATAATAGCCAGGAGATGCCGATTCGTTTTTCTTTTTAAATCCGGAGCGATACTCGGTGTTCTTAAACTTAGGTTCGCCAACGGTAGGCATAAATAGTATATCACAATAGTCGCCAACACCGGTTCCGCTCAAGTGGGTATGAGAGAAACCATAAACTGTTGTATCGGAGTAATGATAGCCAGAGCAGCCGTCCCATCCTTCGAGCCGGGTATCTGGGCTCAATTGTACCATGCCGAACGGAATAGTTGCGCCCGGAAAGGTATGACCATGGCCACCTGTGCCAATAAAGGGGTTTACTAAAGATGTATAATCTTTTTTTCGTTGTGCGAAAGCTGAATGAACGCCTGTGGAAATTAATATAGACAGAATTAAACCCGAAGGCAGAATTTTTTTCAAGTGCATAATAACCGGTTACTTAGACGCGAGTGGCGTGATGCGCAAATTAAAAAGTTTAAACTATCTTTTAATAAAAAAACGCCCCAGGTTAGGAGCGTTTTTCATTATTAACAAAATTTAACTATTAATAGCGCCAATGCGTTTCAATAATTTCCGGTTTTCGCGCCGGTGAATAAGATTATGTACAATGGCGTAAATAACCGGCAGGATAAGCAAGGTAAGGATTGTTGAGGTAACCAAACCACCAATTACCACACGTGCCAGTGGCTTTTGCGTTTCAGAGCCGATACCGGTTGATATAGCGGCCGGCATCAGACCTATAGCCGCCATCAGTGCTGTCATCACCACGGGACGAACACGTGAGATCACGCCGTCTAAAATGGCTTTATCCAAGGCCATACCCTCTAACAGGTTCTTCCTGAATACCGAGATAAGGATCACACCGTTCTGGATACAAACACCAAAGAGCGCAATAAAGCCAATACCTGCTGATATACTGAAATTCATACCGGTAACATGCAATGCCAGAATACCGCCTATCAATGCAAACGGTACGTTTAACAATACCAGGAACGCATCTTTAGCATTGTTAAAGGTGATGAATAGGATGAGGAATATCACCAATAAACAAACCGGCACTACTTTGGCCAGGGTTTTTGAGGCGCGCTGCTGGTTTTCAAACTCACCGTTCCAGGTAAAGGAATAGCCCTGGTCAAGTTTAACGGCCGCATTCACTTTTCGTTGTGCCTCGGCAATGGTACTACCTAAGTCGCGGCCACGAACGGAGAACTTAACCGCTATATAACGCATGTTGTTGTCACGATAAATAAACGCGGGACCGGTCAATGTGCGAATGGTCGCAATCTCCTTAATGGCAATCTTTGAACCGTTCATGGTTGGTACCATCAGGTTTTCTATTTTTTCCTGTGTATTGCGGAAATCCTTTTCATAACGAATACGAATGTCAAACTTGCGTTCGCCCTCGTATAGTTGGGTTGCTGCTTTACCACCGATGGCCATTTCAATAACGGCGTTGGCATCAGCCGTAGAGACGCCGTAAAGGGCCATTTTTTTCTGATCCAGCTCAATGCGGAACTCCGGCTGACCCAGGTTACGGAACACACCCAAATCTTCAGCGCCCTGGATATGTTTTAACACATTAAGTACTTCATCCGCCTTTTGGTCGAGTACGTGGAAATCCGGTCCGAATATCTTCACCGCGTTGGAGGCAGGAATACCGGCAACGGCTTCGGCCACGTTATCACTGATGGGTTGGGAGAAGTTGTAGATAATACCTGGAAACTGGTTCAGCTTGGTGTTCATCTCCGTGATGAGTGAGTCTTCAGAGATGTTTCGCTTCCATTGTTTATGCGGATAAAGGTCAACCTGGATCTGCACATTGAAGAAACCTTTGGGGTCGGTACCGTCATTGGTACGGCCAACCTGCGAGAGCGTTTGTTTAACCTCAGGGAAGGTAGCCAGCACCTCACGCATCTTATCTGTGAGTGCCACAGAGCTTTCCAGCGAAGTACTCATGGGCAACTGTGCCGTAACCCATAACGCACCCTCATTAAGCTGAGGCAAAAATTCTGTACCTAATAATTTAGCCGATGCAAAGGACAGTAGCATGAAGACAACGGACACAATGATGCTCAATTTTTTGTGCGCATAAGTATAATTGAACATGCGGCGGATACCGTTCTCAAAGAACGACACCACTGGATTATGTTTCTCTTTAACGTTTTTACGCAATAAGATGCTCGACAGCGCAGGAACCAATGTTAAGGTGAAGATCAACGCGCCCAACAACGCAAAACCCAGCGTGTAGGCCAGGGGGGCGAACATTTTACCTTCAACTTTCTGGAAAGAGAAGATTGGTACCAGACAGGTAAGAATGATTAGTTTTGAAAAGAAGATCGCTTTACCCATTTCTGTACCAACATTCTTAAACAGGCCGAGCTTAGCCAGGTTGTTGAATTTCTGCATACCCACCTCGTGAGCCTTATGATCCAGGGCCACAAAGATCCCTTCGACCATGACGACTGCACCGTCTATAATGATACCAAAGTCGATAGCACCCATAGAAAGCAGGTTGGCGCTCATGCCTTTAAGACGAAGACAAATAAAGGCGAACAGCAGCGCCAGCGGAATTACAATAGCCACGGTAAGCGTTGTGCGCCAATCGGCCATAAAGATGAACACGATAACCGTTACCAGCACAATACCTTCAACAAGGTTGTGAATTACGGTTTCGGTACAGAAGTCCATAAGGTTGGTACGGTCGTAAAAGGTGGAGATCTTAACATCCTTAGGCAGAATCGTATTATTCAGCTCATCAACTTTGGTGCGTACGCGCTCCAGTACCTCTGCCGGGTTTTCGCCCTTACGCATTACTACGATACCTTCAATAACATCGTTCCTCTTATCACGGCCAACTTGTCCCAATCTCGGTAAGCCGCTTTCTTTAATATCTGCTACATCTTTAGCGAGGATAGGAACGTTGTTTACATTTTTAATAATAATGTTCCTGATCTCCTCGATATTATTGATCAAGCCGATACCACGCACCACATAGGCCTGGTCATTCTTTTCAATTACATCGCCGCCCACGTTAATGTTACTGCGGCTGATAGCGTTGTAAACGTCTAAAGATGTAAGTCCATACTTCTGCAGCAACTGCGGATTAACGCTCACCTCGTAGTCTTTCTCTTCACCGCCGAAGCTGTTCACGTCAGCAACACCAGGGAGCGACTTAAACTGGCGATCGAGCACCCAGTCTTGTATGGCGGTAAGCTCATGCAAGGTTTTGGTGTGGCTCTTGAGGGTGTAACGAAATATCTCACCTGTCGGGCCATAAGGAGGCTCAACTTCCGGCCTCACGCCGTCTGGAAGATCGGCATTGCCGAGGCGACTGATTACCTGCTGGCGGGCAAAGGCATCGTCTACGTCGTCATCAAAAATGATGCGGACGTAGGAAAGGCCAAACGATGAGGTAGTGCGAAGATTTGATTTCTTCTGCACAGAGTTCAAAACGGTTTCCAGCGGAATGGTGATCATTTTTTCCACCTCCTCAGCACTGCGGCCAGGCCACTGGGTAATAATAATGATCTGCGTATTGGTTACGTCTGGAAAGGTTTCAATAGGGGTATTGCTATAGCTCCATACGCCAAGCACAACCAGTACCAACGTCATGAAAAAGATGAAGTACCGGCGCCTCAGCGAAAAATAGATGATGCCTTTAATGAGTTTATTCATTGTAAGTTCTTAATCAAAATAGTGTTGTAACAAACAGTTTAAATTGCAGGCATTGATCAATCGCCGGTTAGGGCATCATAAAACATCAATTGATTTTTAGAGATGATCTTATCGCCCGCTTTTAATCCCGCGCCGATGTAGGTCACGTCGTCCACTGTTTTGATCACACTCACTTCGCGTACCTTCAAATCACACTTGCCGTTATATACCACTACATAATTTTTGCTACTATCAAAAACCACCGCTTTTGCCGGAATAGCTACTGATTGTGCATTCTCATTGTTACTGATTGTTACGCTGGTAAACATTTCTGGTTTAAGGGCCAGATCTGGGTTAGGCAATACAATCTTCACTTTCATTACCTTGTTATCAGGATCAAGTACAGAGCTTACTTCGTTTACCTTACCTGTAAAAATGCGGCCAGGGTAAGCAATAGTTGTTACTTTAGCTGTGTAGCCCGGCTTTACCTTGCTAATGTCTGATTCAAAAACGTTTGCCCATATCCAAACATTCTGCATATTGGAAATGGTAAACATACTGTTGTTATTATCCGGGCGTATAAAACTGCCTTGTGTAATGTTTTTCTCTACAATGTAACCACTTTGAGGCGCTTTGATAACTAAAGAGCCGCTGGCACTGGTATTGCCGCCACCGTTAATAGCTATCTGCTGCTCAACTTTACGGTTAGCTGCGGCGGCCTTCACGTAATTTTCCTTTGCTTCCGTGTAATCACGCTCGCTGGAAATGCCGTTTTTATAAAGGTATTCGGCCTGCTCAAACTGGCGTTTGGCCACAGCAACATCAGAGCGGGTAGAAGTGAGGTCGGTATAGTTGCCGGCTACGTCGGCACTGCGAATAATCGCTAATGTTTGCCCTTTGCTAACCTTATCGCCAAGAGACACCTTTACTTGCAGCACTTGTCCGCTCGAAAAAGGAAATACTTTAACTACGTTATTGTCGTCATAAGACACCTCGCCAGAAAGATTTAGCTCATCTTTTACGGTGGCTACCTTAGCCGTGTCAATGGTGATTAGCTTGGCCATAGAGTCGCTTACGCAAACCTGTTTTTTATCGGTTGTTTGTTCTTCCGTTTTATGTGTACACGATGCAAGCAACATCAAAGCGGAGAGACTAATTAACAACGTTTCTCTTTTCATCATTGGTTTAATAATATCGGGGTTTGGGATTTTTAGTTATTTAATTGAACGAATGTTATTGCTTAACTATCGTAGCGCCTACAGACAAGTTTAAGTCAGCAATAGCCTTTTGCATGTTATATTGCTGTTGCAATATTTTGAGTTTGGTGTCTTTGTAGCTGTCAAAAAAGTCGATAAACTCAACCAGGCTGATCTGTTTTTGCTTATACGCAGTAAACATGCCGTTAAACAACTTGTCATATTGCTCATTAAACTGCACCTGCTGGGCGGTAAATAACTGCTTATTCAACTGGTATTGGTTAACAGCTGCCACCACATCATTCTTTAGCTTAGCTTCGCTTTCGTGCAGGGTTGCCTGTTGGCTCAAAAGCTGATATTTGGCATTCTTGATATTTCCCTGGTTACGGTTTAAAAAGGGGATAGGGAAGCCTATCTCCAAACCATAATAGTTGGGCGCGTAGTTACTGTTCTTGTCAAATGACATACCTACGGATACATCCGGAACGGCGAGTGCTTTCTGATAAGCAAGGTTGTGTTCCGATGAACTTACCTGGTATTGATTAGAAAGATAATCAGGACGGTTAGTTTTAGCCTGTTCAATTAAGGAAGGCAGATCAAGCGCTATATCCGGGCCGGGTTTAGTGTTATCAATTCGCGGTAAAATGAAGCTCGTCTCCTTAACCAGCAGCAGCGTCTTCATTTCGCTCTCCAGATCATTGATCTGTCGGCTATTCTCAACCATGTCATTTTCCGCACCAAACAAAAGCGCTTTTAGCCTAATCAGGTCCTTCATAGAGGTGTTACCCGCATCGAAGGATTTTTGGATGGCGTTAACGAGGTTTTTAGCAGAAGATATTTCATTCTGATAAACCTTTCCCTGGTCAACCAACATTGCGAGCTGGCTAAAATCGAGCTGAAGATTGTAATGGAGGTTGCGCATTAGGTCATTAAATTCAGCCTCCTGAACCTTCTCGTTATCCTTAGCCATCGCGATCTGTTTGCCGCGTTTGCCGGCGGTTTGAAATACCTGGCTCAGTTGCAAAAAGTACTGTCCGTAGCCGTTACCATGGTAAAAGAGCTTGTGGCTTGTGCCATCCCATATGTTCTGGTCGGTATTTAAGGTAGGGTTATCCCACAGTTTAGCTTGCTGTATCAGCGCCTTTTGCGCTTCAATGTTGTATTTCTGGGCAAGGAGGCCAAGATTGTTCTCAATAAACTGTTTTTCAGCTTGCTGAAAAGTTAGTTTTAAAGTATCCGTCTGCGCTTCAGAACGATGTGTGACAAGTAGTAAAAAAAAGGCACAAAATATAAGTGTACCAGCTTTTAGTTTCTGCATGAGTTAATTCCAATTCAACATCCCAAAAATTCAAATTAGATATGAACTTTTAATGAAGATTAGAAAAATATTGTTGCGTTATTAGGCTATTTTAATGCATTACATTGTTGTAAATAATGTCAAAACTATTGTCATAGTGGTGTCCGCCCTCAAGCATAATAACCCGGCAGTTCTCTTTAGGGAGTTCATTTACCGGAATATCTCCTTCATCCTTACCAAAAAAGCAAACCAGATGAACATCTTTTATTTTATCAATTTCTGCAGGCACGCTAAACTCACGAGTTGATGACCCGAAGTTTAGCAGGTCTGTGACATGTACTTCAAAATCAGTGTCTTTGGAAGGGGAGAGTAAAGCAACACTTTTAATACGTTTCCGTATTGCCTCAGGTAGTCGGTTATAGATAAATGGCATTACGTCTGCGCCGAAAGAGTACCCTAATAAAATAATGTCCTCCTTTTTCCAGGCGGCATCGTATTTGGCAATGAGATCCAGCACATCGTGCTTGGTCTGTTCGGGCGTTTTTTTGCTCCAAAAGTATTTCAAAGCATTTAATCCTACTACCGGTATACCTTTTTGTGCAAACTCGCTTGCAACTTGCTGATCAAAGCCGGTCCATCCACCATCGCCGGAGATCATGAGCATCATTTCATTGCTTTCGGTATTTCGTGCCGGTTCTGTAATTTGGATGGGCAAGTTGATTTTTAAATTAGCCATATCCGGTACTGGTTTTTCTGTGGTTATTGATAAGAGGTGAGCATACGCCTGTTTAAATTGCGGCACCCATTTTTTTTCAACGGTATAAGCAAGACCTGCCTTAGGTAGCGAAACTATTTCTGCTTTAGGTACATGTTTCAAAAATGCTACGGCTGCAGCATAGTCGCAAACCTTATCAGCTGCGCCCTGCATGGCAATTAAAGGAGCAGTTAAGGTTGATACGGCACTGAGATCATATCCTTTGTCACCTGTCCGTTTAACACACTCTAAATTACCCGATCCGTGGCAAAGCGGTTTCTTAATATCGAGGCTAGGACAGAAGTCGAAAACTATTGCGCCACGAAAAGTATTTTGAGGAGCCTGGGCAAGCATTCCGTAAGCAAGGGTAGCACCGGAGGAATAACCCATTAAAATTGGTATTACGTAGGTTTGGTAATGCAGCTCCTTTTGTACAAACTGGCTCATCTGCTCAAACTCTGCTGCCGGATATAAACATGATTCCTTTTCTTCATTGAGATAATGGAGATATCTCTTCATATTCACCCCGATGATTAGCGTAGTTGGATCTTTAATTTTGAGCGCAATATTTTCAATCCCTTCGTTCCAGCCCTCATCGCCAGAAATGCAGATCACCACATTTTTAGCCCCCTGTTCGGGCTTATACAGATATAGCTTGCCAAAGCCGCTATAGTTAATAGAATCGGATTTTAGCGCAGCCTGGCTGGCATTAGTAGCAGCAAAAACAAATATCAGAGAGCAAAATAACCAGAGACGCATGCGACCGAAATAATTAATGTTCAAGAATAAGTAACAGCATTAAATTTCTTAATATCAATAAACTATGATATGTTTTAATTATGGTTTCATTGCCTTTGAAATGGCCATTGGTAGTTGAAGCAAGTCGTAATGGTTTTCATATACCAGGTATTTGTTTTGCCACAATGGGTTGAATTTTTCTTTAAAATCCCTTAGTCCGCGGTAGTGCCTAAATTGCTGTATGCGCTCATAAGCAAATTTTATGGTCCGCTCGGGTATATCCCTGGCTTTATCGATGCCCGACATTGGCGCCAATCCAAGATTTAAATACCTGTATCCTTTTTGTTTACAGTGATTAATTAACTCAATAATTAACACGTCCATATTGCCGCCAGGGGCATCGGCAGTTTTCCGGATCAGATCGTAGGTGGCTTCGTTAGGCGCATAGTCTGGTATAATATTGAGAAAGGCCAGTACCTTTTCATCCTGGTTTTCGAGTGTGATGATGGTTTGATTTTTAAGCTCATCCCAATCAAACATTCCCTGTGAGAAAACGAGTTCTTCGCGGTCTGTATTCTCCAGCCATTCATCGCTTACCACTTTGAGCCTTTGTAATAAGCCGTCTTTTATAGGAGCCTCGTAAACTTTAGTAACAAAACCTTTTTTCTGCATGCTGTTTACCGCATTACGCATAGATTTGCGCTCCTTCCCCTCCAATGTAAAGGCTTGCAAATCAACAATAGCTTCCTGGCCTATAACCAGCGATTTTTTGCCCATGTAGCTAAACAGATCGAGGCTGTCGCCATCAACACGATAGTAAGCCGGTTTAACGCCCTGTTGCATACAGAATCGCTCAAACTCTCTCAGTATCTCAGATTTTACTTTAACGTTATCCTCACACACCGGTTCCTCTAGTACAATAGCAAAATTATTGGCCACGCGATAGGCAATAAAGCCGTCGTAGTTGTGCGAGAAAAAGAATAGCTTATCGGGGTAGGTTTTAAAGTAGTCTACCGGCGAACGGCCATATTTATTTAATAGCTCATTGGCGTTCTTGAACTCTTGCTCATCAATTTCGCGCTCCAGAAAATAGGGTTTTATAAACGAGTAGAATACCAGGACGATGGCACTAACGCCGAGTACGTTGATGGTGTACAAAAAGGTACGGGCAAAGCGGGTACGGGGAATAAGATTTTCGGAATTGAGCAGAATAAAATTATCGAACGTGTTTATGATTGATTCACCCAGGGAAAAATCGATGCCGAAATGGCGTTTGTCCAGGAAATAAAATCCTACTATGCCATATATGGTAACTGCCGAAAAAATCCAAATTGCTGCACCAATGCTGAGGCTTTGCAGATTACGGTCGGAGCGGATATAATATTGCCGTTGTGTAAGAACCAGGGCCACCAGCACCATCAACGCCAGTAATGATTCTTCGTAGTCAAAAGCCTTGGTCAAATTTCCTACCAATGAAATCGTACACAATATTAACGCCATATACCAGGCGTTGCGTAAACCGCGTATTAGGAACGCGGAGGTGATAATAAGTAATATCCCCATTAGTAACACCAGGTAGTTGGAAACATAGATGGTTTGTACCGGCAAAAATTCGCGGAGCAGCCTTACGCGATCCGCAACAGCAGGCGTAAGCACCGATATAATGTTAACCAGCCCGAGGCCAAATAACAGTATAGCCGGTAGTACCCTAAGCAGAATATTACCCTTGTTTAAAACAAAACTGAATATGCCAAAAACAAGTGGTAGCCAAAACTCAAATAGCCGGTAAAGGATGGTTATGGCAGCTGCTTCCGAAGTGTTGAATCCATATTTTTGAAGAAACCAAGTCAGCGAAAGTTCGATGGCGCCCATTCCGCGCAAAAATGGCGAAATGATAAGGAACAGCGTCGCTATCACGTACCCAACACAGGCGGCCTCAAAATTTACCCCTTTGCCAATCGCTACCATGGCTATCAACAGATGCATTATGCCAAGAATCTCTATCAATAAGGAGAATAAGATGGTTTGAATAAAGGCTTTCGAGGAAAACTTGTCTGCTTTGATTTCCCTGACAATAACCTCTGCTTCAGGGCTGAAACGGTTCATAAGGTTAAATATCCAGCCCCGGTTGAGCAGCGACCAGGTGCCCCAACCCAACAAGCCTATCATCAACGCCACGGTACCAAAAGCCCACAGTTCATTGGCAAAGTGCTGGTTGGTAAGCAGCATCCAAACCATAACGGGTATGGCAATCAAGAATACGGTAAGTATGCCTACAAAACCATAGATATAGGAGGCAAAGTTGATTTTGGTTTTGCTGATGTGTTTTTTCTCGAGATCCTTTGTGAAGAATACTAACGATGTTACGCCACCGCCCGGCAAAAAAACACTAATGAGGTTGCGACGCAGGAAAAGTTTTACGCCATCCCAAAGTTTGATACGTGTTCCAACTGTCTTAAAGCTGAAGACATACATCTCGGCCTGACAAAATACATAGAAAAGCGTTATGCCAATACCGATGAGTATCCAGTTGATCTTGCTGCCTTGCAGTACAAGGCCGGTGGTTTTTAACTCGCGGGCCTGGTGACGAAAAAAATATACGGCAAATAGCAAAAACAGGAAGGCGAGGACCTCCTTAAAATAAAAGTTTTTGTTTTTCAAAAGTAGCTGGTAGGATTTCATTGGCAATAAGGCCCTGCACACAAGTTTCTGCAACGAACATGAATTTGGCATGAAGACATACCAATATTTCTCCAGATTCAACAAACCGGCCTATTGAAAGTTTGGCCGAAGTAAATAAGATTCGCGCCACCGTCAATCCGAATTCCCAGCTCTCAAATGTGAAATTTCCGATTTCCTTAAATCCGAAATCGTAATTTCCAAATCCGAAATCAAATGCTATTCGTTAATATCGAAATCGTCAGCGTCCTTTAAGAATGGAAACACTCTCCTCGTTTTGATCAGCTCCTCACGGTTGATGGTGAAGGTGTAAACATCTTCTTCATCGCGTTTGTAGTAAACAACATTGCCGTTAGGGTCAATACAAGTGGAATCGCCGGAGTGATAAACCTCATTGCCATCATGTCCAACCCGGTTTACACCGATTACATACGCCTGGTTTTCGACAGCACGGGCCGGTATCAATGTGCGCCAGTGCAGTGAGCGCTTCTCGGGCCAGTTGGCCACTACGATTAATAGGTCGTATTCCGTATTTTTATTGCGGAGCCAGATTGGAAAGCGAAGATCATAACAAATTACCGGTCTGATCTTCCAGCCGTTTAACTCAACAATTAGTTTCTTCTGGCCGGGGGTATACACTAGGTTTTCTTTAGCCATGGTAAACAAGTGCCTTTTGTCGTAGCACTCAAAACTACCATCGGCGCGCATCCATATCAGCCTGTTATAATATCGTCCGTTGTCTTTGATAATCAAGCTTCCGGTTACCACGCATTCAAATTCTGCTGCGGTTTTTTGCATCCATTGCATGGTTTTGCCATTCATAGGTTCAGCAAGCTGCTCAGCATTCATGGTGAAGCCTGTATTAAACATTTCAGGCAGAATGATCAGATCTGTTTTAACACGAATGTTGGAAAGGCGAAGCGAAATATTCTGCAAGTTTTTGTCTATGTTTTCCCAAAAAAGATATCCCTGAAAAACAGTTACTTTGAGGTTCTCCATGCTTAGAAGTTTAGTTGAGGATGACGTCTGCTCTTTTGTTAAGTTAAGTAAAAGTTAAACCTTTATTAGTCTTTCAACGGCTTTATCTAAAGTTTCTTGTCTTTTGGCAAAACAAAAACGTAAGATACGGTGATCGGTACCCTTACTATAAAAGCCCGACACGGGTATGCTGGCCACCCCAATTTCCTTAGTTAAGCGTATAGCCAGATCAGTATCGGGTTCATCTGTAATGCGGTTATACTTAGCTAATTGAAAGTAAGAACCGTAGCACGGAAGCAGCTCAAAACGGCTCTGTTTCATACCCTCTCTAAAGAGGTCCCGCTTTTGCTGAAAAAAATCTGGAAGACCTAAATAATGTTGCTCATTTTTTAAATATTCAGCTGCTGCTACCTGCATAGGCGTGTTGACGCTAAACACCAAAAACTGATGGATCTTCCGAAACTCGCTCATCAGGTAAGCAGGAGCAAGGCAATAGCCGAGCTTCCAACCGGTAGTGTGAAAAAGCTTGCCAAAGGATGCTGTAATAAAGCTTCGCTCTCTTAACTCCGGATATTTGGCCATACTATGATGCACATTGCCGTCAAAAGTAAGGTGTTCATATACCTCATCACTCAAAATAAAAACGTCGAGACTTTTTACAATGCTTTTGAGCTCGTTAATATCTTCTTCCTGAAGGATCGTAGCCGTAGGATTATGGGGGGTATTAAGGATGATGAGCCTTGTTTTGGTTGACAAAAGCTTGCGAACCATGGCCCAGGGGATGCGATAATGTGGTGGTTCCAGTTCCAGCGCTTTAACAATGCCGCCCATCACCCGTACAGCAGGGGCATAGCTGTCATAGGCTGGCTCAAATATAATCACCTCGTCGCCAGGGTTCACTATCGTGCTGATGGCGGTAAATATGGCCTGTGTTGCGCCCGCTGTTACGGTAATCTCGGTGCCAGGGTCGTAAACTGCTCCATGCAGTTTTTCTACCTTGATGGTTATCTGTTCGCGTAAGCTTATCAGTCCCGGCATTGGAGCATATTGATTATGGCCTTCATTCATAGCCTGGTTCACCAGTTGATTTAGCTCCGGCGGACTATCATAATCAGGGAAACCCTGCGATAAATTAATTGCGCCCACCTCATTGGCCAGCGCCGACATAACCGTAAATATAGTGGTCCCGGTAAAGGGAAGTTTAGAAACAATAGGTACCATGCGAGGCTAAAATAATCAAATAAGGGTAAAAATTAAGACTATTATTACGCTAACATTTGTAGTATATGCTAAATGTGTAATTTCGTGAGATGAAGCGTTTAACCTTACCTCTTATAAGCGTAGCGATGCTGTTATTCTCCTGCCAGCAAAAGCACGCAAAAAATAATGTTCCAGTTGTAGGCTTTGTAGACGCCTTTGAAGATGCTACTATTGCACAAGCTCGAACCGGTTTTACCGATGCGCTGAAAAAAGGTGGTTTTGACGATGGCAAAAACGTTAAAATAGAATACCGGAATGCACAAGGCAGTCAGCCTACCTTAGTGCAGATCGTTAATTACTTTGTATCTGAACCGGTTGATTTGCTGGCAACCTGTACAACTTTATCATCTGTTACCGCGGCACAAAAAACTAAAACCATACCCATCTTTGTGATGGTTTCGCCAACTGTTGAGCGGATGCATTTACAGGAGGCCTCCGGCAAAGGGCCGTCAAATATTTTTGGTGCAGTTGAAGATCTTAATTATATAGATACTTCATTTTCGCTTATTCCTAAGCTTTTACACAAGCAGGGTAAAATAACTGTAGGTATGATCTATAACCAGGCTGAGCCTCAAAGCGCAGACGCCAAGGATCGCATACAGCAGCTTGCCAATAAGATGAACGTAAACCTGGTGGCATTGCCATTAAACTCTTCTGCCGATGCGCAACTGGTAACGGAATCGCTGCTGTCAAAAAATATCGATGCCTTTTTCGCTAACCCAGACAATACCGTTTTTGCGGCATTTGAGACGATTTTAAAAAGCTGTAACGCTCATAAAGTTCCGGTTTTTACCAGCGAAGCAGGCCTGGTACAAAGGGGAGCGGTTGCGGCGTTTGGCGCTGATATTTACCAATGGGGTTATCAGGCCGGTGAACAGGCTGCTCAATACCTGAAAACGAAATCTACGGCTGGATTAAAGCCGGAAATGGTTAAGATTCGTAAGCGGGTATACAACCCTGAAGTGGCGAAGAAATATAATATTGCCGTTCCGGCAGATTTTCAAGCAGTTAAATAATGGATTTTTATCTAACCGCACTATTACAGGGCTTATGCTTATCGGCCATTGCGTTGGGTATCTATCTTTCTATGAGGATATTTAACATTCCCGATATTACTACCGACGGAACTTATACGCTCGGTGGCGCAGTATCGGCGGTGTTGCTTACGCACCAGCATTCGGCTTTTATAACTATTCCTATAGTGCTTGCGGCCGGTGCCATAGCCGGAGCTATGACGGGCTTGATCCATACCAAGTTAAAGATCAATGCGCTGCTGGCAGGCATCCTGGTTATGACGGCCTTATACTCCATTAATTTAACCATTATGGGGAGGTCCAATATTCCGCTGATCAGTACGCCGAGTTTATTCAGTGTCCTTAATTTAACCGCCAACCCTAATCAAAATACCCTTCTTATTTTATTGGTATTTGTAGCGCTGGTTACCTTTATTATAGGTTATATCCTTAAAACCGATTTTGGTATTGCTATGCGCGCCACCGGCAATAGCGAGTCTATGGTTAGAGCACTGGGGGTAAATACCGACCGCATGAAGATAATCGGCCTGGCTCTCGCCAATGCGCTGACTGCACTGAGTGGTTACTTGATGACGCAGTTTCAGGCTTATGCTGATATTAGTATGGGTATAGGCATTGTAATTACCGGCTTAGGGTCTGTTATTATTGCAGAAACGCTGATCAACTGGCTACAGATCACTTCCGTATGGCTAAGCCTGGTACTTGTTTTGGCCGGGGCCATCATCTTTCAGTTTGTGTTGGCTGTAACTTTAAGTATCGGCATTGACGCCAATTTGCTCAAATTGGTCACTGCTATATTTGTGTTAGTTATAGTAGGACTTCCGCGTTTATCGTCACTTAAATCATCATGATCCGTTTAGAAGAAGTATATAAGACGTATAACAAGGGCCGGGTAAATGAGGTTAAGGCGCTAAACGGCGTAAACCTTACTATTGATAGTGGCGAGTTTCTGGTAATTGTGGGTTCCAACGGTTCGGGTAAATCTACTTTACTTAATCTGGTAGCTGGTAACGTACTGCCCTCAACGGGAAACATATATATTGATGGTGAAAATGTGAGCAGGCTGCCAGACTATTGCCGAAGCGCCTGGATTGCCCGGGTGTTTCAGAATCCGTTAAGCGGAACTGCACCTGAGTTGAGCGTGATAGATAATTTTCGACTGGCGGCGCTACGTACCAAGTCAAAAGGTTTAGGTATCGGTATCAATGAAGCTTTTAAGAAAGAGGTAAAGGACCGTATAGCCACACTAGGCCTTGGTCTCGAAAATAAGATTGAGCAACCAATGGGCACGCTTTCTGGCGGCCAGCGTCAGGCTTTGACGCTGCTGATGAGCGTAATGGATACCTGCAAGATATTATTGTTAGATGAACCTACAGCAGCCCTGGATCCCCGCTCGGCCGAAATTGTGATGCGCACAGCGGATGAGTTGATAAAAACATTCAAATTGACTGCAATTCTAATCACTCATCACCTAAAAGATGCTTTTGATTACGGAAACCGCATTATTCAAATGGCCGAAGGGCAGATTTTACGCGATCTAAGGCATGAACAGAAATTAATTTTAAAGAAAAATGAATTATTTGAATGGTTTGGTTAATTTCTTTTAAGTAAATGGCAAAGTAATTGTGAGTTGCTGTTTACTATGACGAACATTATTTTCAACACGATAAAAGACGCTTATCAATTAGTTAAGGGCGCTAAGATAAAAGGGAAACACCAGGAGGAAATTTTTGAATTAGGTGCGTACGATCCGATAAAGCGAGGATATAACGTATATCCTTTTGAAGATGGTGTAAAGTTTGACGATTTCAAAGTCATTATTTCTGAAAACGAACTCATGAATAACTACCTTATTGAACGGGTGAATGTAAAGGAATCCGTTGCAGAGGTTGCTATTCTGCCCGAGCGCGAAGAGAAGCTGCGTAAGGCTGTATAATTCTAAAGTCATAATAAGTATCCATAAGCCGTTGATTTTTAGTGTTTAGAAATATTTGCTACCTTTGGCGAAAATATTTCTAAACATGCTTTTCTGCGGAACATATCATCTTATTAGCGCCGGCTTATCATAGCCCGGGGTGGAGTGATATGTTTAGCCAGTCTATCTAATGATTCTGCTGATTGCAGAAAAATTCATTGCTTACACAATTAACGGTTATCTGTCTCGCGGCAGATGCTTATACAATAACTAACTTTAGAATGGATACTTATTATACTGTAGAAGAAAAATATCTTCAGGCTGTGGATGAAGCGCGCTACGGTGAAACGCCAAAAGCGCTTAAGTTGTTCAATGATATAATAGCCGAAGATCCTTTACATGCACGTACACATTTCCAGCTTGGTAAGATATATTATTACGATATGAATGATTACCAAACAGCTGGATATCACTTTAAAACCTGTTCAGAACTTGAACCGGCATTTCCGGATGTGTACTATCATTACTTGCATTTGCTTCTTTTTTTAGAAATGAAAAAGCAGTTTAATGCAGTAAAAGAAAGAGCGCTGACTATTGCAGGCGTTAACAAGGCGACAATTTTGAACCTGTCTGGCTTAATGGCCGAGAAGGATAAGAACTGGTCTGCAGCTTTAACCTACTATCGGGAAGCCTTTATGGAAGTTACCCAGAAGTCGCACAAAGAGGAAATAGAGGAGAACCTCCAAAGGTTAAAGGCTAAAGTTAATAGCGGTAACCAATATCGCTATAGCGTAGCTTAATCAGAGATGAGTCAATAGAAAACGGCGCTTGTTAAAGCGCCGTTTTTGTTTTATGCTTTAGTTATTTCTTTTTAAGCGAAGCACGTATAGGTGCTACTTCCGATACCTTTACTGCACTTGCTTTATTGGTAAAGTTGTTGCGAACATAAGTAAGCACGTTGGCCACTTCCTCATCCTTTAAATAATCAAAGGCAGGCATGGTGTTGGAGTACGTGTTGCCATTTATCTCTACATCATCCTTAAAACCACTTAACACAATCTTGATTATACGCGCTTTGTTGCCTAGCACGTACTCCGTGCGTATCAATGGCGGATTCATATTAGGCACTCCATACCCATCGGCCTGGTGGCAGGTTAAACAATATTTGGTGTAAACTTCTTTGCCTGCTGCTATACGGGCAGCCAGGCCACCTTTGACAACATGTGCCGAAGTTCTTCTATGCACAGGTTTCTTTTTCTGTGCATAAGTTTCAGTTATCATCAATAGCAGACTTAAAAGCAGGATCGTTCTTTTCACTAATCTTATTTTTTATAGGTTATCTTATAAATTGCGCCGCCGGTATCATCACTTACATAAAGCGCGCCGTCAGGGCCCTGGGCCAGTCCGCATGGACGATGTGCTGCACGACCAGAAGCTGCCTGCTGAGGCGAACCTGCAAAATTATCGGCAAACACTTCCCATTTACCATCCGGCTTACCGTTTTTAAATGGTTGAAATACAACAAAGAAACCAGCCTGTGGCTCTGGTGCCCGGTTCCATGATCCATGGAAGGCGATAAATGCGCCATGCTTGTATCTTTCCGGAAACATATTGCCGGTATAGAATAACAAGCCGTTAGGAGCCAGGTGGCCAGGATAAGCAGCTGCCGGGTCGATATATTTGTCCGTTACTTCCTTTTTGCCATCGCCGCCGTATTCCGGGGCAAGCATTTTAGCATGTTTAATCTGATCGTAATAAATATACGGCCAGCCGGCATTGTCGCCTTTCTTCAGGGCATACATACACTCCGCAGGTAACACGGCGCTTTGTTGTACAGTATACATATCCGGGAAGATGTCGTGCAGCTGGTCGCGACCGTGCTGCATCACAAAAAGCTGGTTGTCCTGCTGATTCCAGTCAAGGCCCACAACATTACGCAGTCCGGATGCATAATGAACGCCGTCGCCGTAATGCTGATCGCGCTTGTTGGCTTTAAATTCCCAGATACCGCCTGCGGAATCAAGAATAGGGCAGCCTTTTCTGCCCATTGATCCTTTCTCCCGGTCACGTTCCTGGCAAGAGTTAGAATAAGCGCCAACGTTTACATATATATTGCCATCGTTGTCCAGTACTACCGACTTTGATTCGTGCTGGCGGCGATTAAGCAGTCCTGTTACAATACGTTCAGGCTCATTAGGGTTAACAACCTCGTATTTATCGTTCAGTTTATAACGGAAAACCTCTTCGTTTGACGAAGCATACAGATAACCGTCCTTAATATAAATACCCGTGCCGGAATAATTACCGAAACCGGTCTTTACCTCAGCCTTGCCATTTGCGGTCTGATGCAGTAACAGAATACCTTTGCCATTACGTGCCCGGTTAAGCTTAACATAGATTTCGCCTTGCGGAGTTACGGCAATGTGCCGCGCCGAGCCTATGCCTTCAATAAGCATATCCGCCTTAAACCCCTCGGGCAACTTTAAACCTGCATTTGGAGCGTCTGAACTACTTTTTAAACTTTTAAATGATAGTAATCCGCCAATTGCCAGTATCGGCAACATGGATAACAGGATTGTTCTTCTTTTCATAAGGATAAGTGCTGCTTAGTGTCAAAGTAACATAATATACCGTAAATAGAAAAATGGGGCTTTAATTTAGTATGTCTAATATTTTAATTAGTTGAGCAACTGATTTAGTACGAAGCTAAAGATCAACCCTATGCGGGTGAATTTTGTTTTCGGGATGGCCTGTTTATGGTCATTTAGGTTCCAACCAACTTTGTTACCCATAAAAAAAATGTGGCTGTAATTGGCTTACTTAATTTTGCCCATGACGATCTTATGACCAGTGTTCGAAATTTTATTTCGACTAACGTTTGTTTTAAGGTATTTTATTTTAATATATAATAATCATATAAAATATATGATTAACCACATTAAACCATAGGCCAGTTAACCTAGTCATAGATACAAATAACAAGCATATGAAAAAGTTAATATTAATGTCGGCTATAGTGTTGGGAGGTTTATCATATAAAACTGCAGATGCACAAATTGGTATTCATGTAAATTTAGGTTTCGGTACCCCAGTGGTAGCAACCGCTCCGGTAGTAAACGATTACGACGATGATTACTATTATCTACCTGACGTCGACGCATATTATTCAGTTCCTGAACAATGCTACTATTATTACGATGGCGACAGCTGGGAAACTGCTGCTTATCTACCCGGATACCGTGATTTTGATTGGCGTAGCGCACGCAGATATGAAATACGCGCTGCCCATCCATATATGCGCAATGATTTTTATCGGGAAAGGTTTGGCGGTCAAGCCAGGGTATGGGCCGAAGGCAGAGGACGCGAACATTTTGACAACCGTGGTTGGAACCGTGGCGGTGATTTCCATCAGCCATATGAAAACCGTGGTTGGAACGAACGTGGACAAGGTCAATTTGAAAACCGCGGATGGGGCGGACAGGACAGAGCACATGGACAATTTGATAACAGAGGTGGTCAGCCACGCGGTGAAGAACAATATAATAACGGTAACCGTGGCGGATGGCAGCAACAAGGCCACGGCCAATGGGGCGGACAACAAGGCGGTCAGCAAAATCAAAACTATAACCAGGGTCAGCGAGGCGAAGGCCATAACTGGGGCGGACAACCAGCTAACCAAAATGGCGGCCACAGAGGCGGCTTTGGCGGTGGACAAGAACACTTTACCCAAAACCGGATGTTCGGCGGAAGATTTGGAAGATAAGCAAGTTACCCTAAATATATATCTTGAAAAGGCCACTATGATTAACGGTGGCCTTTTCTTATTTTGTGGTATTGTAAAAATATACCGGTTTGTGCGCCATAGCAAAGTGGAGTTAGCCAAACCGGCTATTATCGCAGCTCATTGAAATCTTTTTTGATTTTTAAGGGTTGTGTTAATTGGGGGATAAATTAATGAAGCGGAAGTCGGAAAAGCGCTATGTAGATAAGTACTGGAAGCGAATGCGCGCCCATGTCGAATCCTTTGTTAAAACCGCTGACCAGGAAGATCTGCACCAATTTAGGGTTCAGGTTAAAAAGTTGCGTGCTTTACTGGTGATGATGGAAGGCACTTCAAAGAACGCACGTCTTAAAAAGGACTTCAAGCCAATAAAAAAAGTATTTAAGGAAGCTGGCGATATCCGTAGCGCCTTTGTTAATCTGGAGCTGAGCGACGAGTATCATTTTAAAACGCCCGAATTTGAAAAACAGCAGAACGAATCTATAAAGCATGGCACCGAAGCATTTGTGGCTAAAGGCGCTAAACAGCTCAAAAAGCTAAGGCGGTCACGACATCGTATTCATAAAGATGTTCACCAACTAAAGAAAAAGGTGATTACCCGTTTTTACGAACAGAATTTGAACGATGTAGCCGCATTTTTTGAGCATATTAAATTTACGGACGAGCTGCACGAGTGCCGCAAAAAAATAAAGTTCTTATTGTATAATCAAAAACCTGCACACAAAGCAATTTCCAGCAAATTACAGCTCGATCACGATTATCTTGATAAACTACAGGAGACGCTTGGAAAATGGCATGACAATATTTTAGCTTTGGATCTGCTTGAGGCAGGAGATAATACGGATGAGACAGCGAGAAAAAGCATCCGGGAAAATGATGACCGTTTAAAACGGCAGATTGTTGAACTGGCGACTGATTTTAGAACGAAAGCTTTTGTGCCCGAGCCGAAGCAAAAAGATAAAGCAGAACTACAGCAATAAAATATATGGGAGTTGAAATTGAACGCAAGTTTTTGGTTGATCATACAAAATGGGGGCAACTGTCCAAACCCAAGGGAACAGATTATAGTCAAGGTTATATAACTGATGATCCCGCTACGATAAGGGTTCGGATAGCCGGAGAACATGCTTACCTTACTATTAAGGGAACCTCGGTTGGATTTACCCGTAATGAATATGAGTATGAAATACCGGTAGCAGATGCGCATGAGCTGTTGGAAAGCTTCGCGGGGGAAAGGGTTGAAAAGATTCGCTACGAAATTCCTGTGGATGATGTTGTGTGGGAAGTTGACGTGTTTAAAGGCGCAAACGAAGGACTGGTTATTGCAGAAGTTGAACTGAACAGTGAGGACCATTTAATTAATATCCCCGAATGGGTGGGCGAGGAGGTAACCGGTAATAAGAAATATTACAATTCACGCCTTGCTAAAAATCCATACAAAAACTGGCAAGCACCGGTTTAATTACTGTCGCATATTACCTTTTTATTGTCGGTTTTAGCGGTTACGCCGCTATGTTGTGAACTGTAACTTTGAATCATAAATTTTAATCACATGCAAAAGATCACTCCTTTTTTATGGTTCGACGGCAATGCAGAAGAGGCCGTTAACTTTTACACTTCTGTTTTTAAAGATTCAAAAATCACCAGCGTAGCTCGTACCCCGAAGGGAGTACCCGCCGGCCCCGAGGGTGGTGTAATGGTGATGACATTTGAACTGAACGGACAAGAATTTACTGCATTAAACGGCGGCCCGCACTTTAAATTTACCGAAGCGGTTTCTTTTGTAGTCAACTGTGAAACGCAGGAAGAAGTTGATTACTACTGGGACAAGCTATCTGAAGGTGGCCAGCAGGTAGAATGCGGTTGGTTAAAAGATAAGTATGGGCTTGCGTGGCAAATTACCCCGACAATAATTGGCGAAGTGATGTCGAGCGGAGATCCTGCTGCTACTGCCAAACTGATGGGTGCCGTAATGAAAATGAAGAAACTTGATATTGCTGCGCTAAAACAGGCAGTAGGGCAAGTTTAATGATATAAGAAAGGGGTGATTATTCACCCCTTTTTAATCCGAATTTCTCTATCTTACTATAAAGGTGACTTCGTTGTATATCAATGTCATCAGCAGTTTTAGATACGTTCCAGTTGTTCTTCTCGAGCTTAAACTTGATGTATTCGCGCTCTGCGTAATCCTTGTATTCCTGGAAATTCTTAAACTGATCATAGTCCGGCTGTGTGCTGGTAGTTGTACCGTTCACTACTGTAACTGGCCCGGATGGGTTTGCAAACGAACGTACATCGCCTTCGGTGATCATCTTATCGCTCAGGATAATCAAACGTTCAACCATGTTACGGAGCTCACGGATGTTACCTGTCCATGGCAAAGACTTCAACGTATCCAGGGCGCCATCTGATATTTTTTTGGTCGGCATACCGTATTCTGCGCATATTTCTTCCAGGAAGCTTTGTGTAAGCAATGGAATATCGTCGCGGCGCTCAGCCAGGGGAGGTACATGGATTAAGATTACACTTAACCTGTGGTACAAGTCCATCCGGAAATTACCAGCTTCAATTTCCTTCAGCAGGTCCTTGTTTGTTGCCGCAACAACGCGTACATCCACTTCAATTTCTTTTTCGCCGCCAACGCGGGTAATCTTGTTCTCCTGCAAGGCACGCAATACTTTGGCTTGAGCAGAGTGGCTCATATCGCCAATCTCATCCAAAAATAAAGTTCCGCCATTGGCCGATTCAAATTTACCTATGCGCTGTTTTACTGCCGAAGTAAATGATCCTTTTTCGTGACCAAAGAGCTCGCTCTCAATCAACTCAGAAGGTATGGCGGCACAGTTAACTTCAATAATAGGACCGTTTGACCGGTTGGATTTTTCGTGCAGCCAGCGGGCAACAAGTTCTTTACCGCTACCGTTGGGGCCCGTAACCAGTACGCGCGCTTCGGTAGGAGCAACCCGTTCAATGGTTTCTTTGATCTTAACAATAGCCTGCGAATTGCCCAATATCGGCCTAACCTTTGATACCTTGCGTTTTAAAACTTTCGCTTCGGTTACCAAACTTCCGCGATCTAATGCGTTTCGAACGGTAATGAGCAGACGGTTAAGATCCGGCGGTTTTGAAATAAAGTCGAACGCGCCTTTTTTACTGGCCTCCACAGCCGTTTCCACGGTACCGTGGCCCGAGATCATGATAAAGGGCAGGTCGGGTTTTATTGATAAACCTTCGGTAAGTACTTCCATACCGTCCATCCGGTTCATTTTAATATCACATAGTACCAGGTCGTAGTCGTTATTGCGGATTAATTCTAACCCGTCGATGCCGTTGTCGACATCTTCTACGTGGTAGTCTTCATATTCCAGAATTTCTCGAAGGGTATTACGGATGGCCCGTTCATCATCGATGATTAAAATTTTTGCCATGTTTTCCAATAAAAGAGATAGTAATTTTCTTAAGTAGTGCTTAAAGTGCTAATATAAAAATTTGTATAGTAAAAGCAACACTTTTAATTTTTGTTTGCAAAAAAACCCTTTTCTTTTAAAAGAAAAGGGTTAAAAATTCAGCAGCAAAGCTGTAAGCCGGGTTCTGTATTGCTAAAAAAGCAACTTCTATCATTAATCTGGATCTGCCATTGCTGGCAGACTCAAGCAACCTACCCATCCTGGCGATACCCCTAAAGGTATGCGGAAGCGAGCAACTTCACTTCCAGGACCTATTTGGTCTTTCAACTCCTGAGGTTTACCGCAATTCCGGTCGCCCGGAAAGGCCGTGAGCTCTTACCTCGCGTTTTCACCCTTACCCCGACAAAAGTCGGGACGGTATATTTTCTGTGGCACTTTCTGTCGCCCGCTGAAGGCGCCTTCCCGTTAGGAAGCAGGATGCTCTGTGTTGCCCGGACTTTCCTCCCTTTTTAAAAAAAGAGCGATAGAACGATTTGCACTACAAAATTAGTGTTTTTAGTCGAAAAGTGTTCATGGATTGTGGTTCATAGTTCATGGATGATAGCATTTGTCTATTGTTGAGGGTTCATAGCAATAAGTTATAGTATTTGAGTTCTTACCATGAACTATGATCCATGAACGATTCCCTCACTGACACATTTTTAAATTCTTCTCAACCGTTTCCGTATTATAAGTGCCCATTTTGTTGCCGAAGGAATTGGTTACATAGGTGAGCACCTCGGCTATCTCAACCGGGGTTAAACCACTTGGCGGCATCTTATTGTCATACACTTTTGGTCCGACCTTAATAGGGGAGCTAAGCCCATTTTGAAGGTAACAAGCCAGATCGGCTTTGTTTTTCCTCAGGAAAACGGAATCGGTAAGTGGTGGCATTAGTGCCGAGAGCCCCTCGCCGGTATTACCATGGCAGTTCTGACAATGTTGTTGGAAAACAACGGAGCCTGCGCTATAGTATCGTTGGAAATCTATTTCCTGTTCACTCTGGCAGGAACCCCCCATCACCACTAATGCAAAGCCGAAAACAATTAGTGCAGTTCTCATTGTACTATGCTTTGATCGGGTTCGGCCCGTAATATCTTAATATCTTCAATAAGCTTTTTAACTTCTGCGGGATCAGTACCCATATATGAGCCGCGGATGCGTTTTTGCTTATCAATCAGGATAAAGTAGCCGTCATGTACGCCTTCCTGGGCGGATACCATATAACTTTTGGCCAGGCTGTAGGTATCTTCTTTTTTGCCTTGCAAAAACCACCATGAGTTTCCGGTTACACCAAGCCTATCCGCGTACTTTTTTAATACATTAACGCTGTCGTGCTTGGGATCGATGCTGTACGAAATGATCTTAAAATCACCCACGCCTTTAAATGTATGATAAACATCAAGCATGTTGCGGTGCATAACAGGGCAGATGTTTGGACAACTGGTAAAAAAGAAATCGGCAACGTAAATATCACCGTCCAAACTTTTGTTGCTGATGCTGTCGCCATGCTGATTTATAAACTTAAATTTGGGGATAGTTTGATAAACAGTATCTACCTCTGATTTGCCATTTACCGTTTTGGTTACGGCATTACGTTGGCCAAGGATGGGAAGCGTATGTTTAGCTGTATTAGTGCAGGCGCTCATTGCCATTATTCCTGCAATAGCCAATATTAGATATTTCATTATTTCTTTATTTGTGACAGAAACTTATCGGATTCGCTGATGGCGGCATTCATTTGTGAGTCGATCCTGATCACCTCGGCACGCTGTTCTTTAAAGTAATTCAAGGACTCCTCGCCGTTTTTACCTTTATAGTCCGGATTAAACTTCTGCATCCAGTTACTCATCGCGTCATCCGCTTGCACAAGTTTGGCGCTCACAGTGGTTGCTGTGGTTTTAACATCAGGCTGGGGGTTCTGTTTGAGCAGGGTGTCAATCTTCATTTTATTGCGCATCAGAGCATCCTCTTTGTCCATCACTTTTTCGTGGATTTTATAAATATCGTCTTGCACGGCTTTTTGCTCGCCTGTATTGCTTTTGCAGGCGCTCAAAATAATGCTGACAGCGGCTGCTATAAAGAGAACTTTTTTCATTGTGTTAAAGTATTGGCCAAATGTAGCATAATGAATACTAGTGCAGAAACAAAGCGCCTATTTTGACTGATTCCTGATATAAAATATGTAATCAGTAACAGGAAGTGTTTCAAGGCCCGCCTGTTTAAGCAATTGTCCCACCTGCGCCCTGTGGTGCGTTCCATGATTGAAGACATGCCCCAGAATATCAACCAATACGTTTTGATGAGGATTGCCTTTAGAATCTTTATAGAGAATAACTTCGCTAAAGTTACCATCCGTTAAATCATCAATATAGGCCTGCCAGTTTTGGTAGTTTTGATCCATAATACTTTCCAGTTCCTCAACCTTCCAATCGGGCCAAATGGCGCCCCCAATAGCATTCTGTTCCTTTTTACAACGTGTCAGCCATACCTGCTGTGACCCCAGCAAATGCGCCATTAGTTGAACAGACTTCTCCGGACTACCAGCCGACTTAATGGCCTGCAGCATCACGCCGTTCTGGTACCTGTCGTAATTTAAAAGTTTGCTAAAATAATCTTTCATGGTGTTGTTGTTATTGTTCATGGATCATAGTTCATGGCAAGAAGTGTTGATGGTAACGTAGGGCGGCGTTTTGATTAGGGATGATGCAACTATAAGCCAAAGATCCATAAACTATGATCCATCGCAAATAAACACATAATTTTACTTGCAGTAAAGCGGCTGCTATAAACTATGAACCAAGATCCATGAACTATTTAAACTAAATTGAATTTACAGGGTTATAGGCTTTATGAGTTCCTTTGAAATAGACATACCCATGAAAGACCACCCGCTGGTGATCACTGTTAAGCAGGCAGACGATACAGAACTGCAACAGAAGTTTGACCTGTATTACTACGGCGAGCTTTGCGGTTATATATTCTGCAATGAACATAATGTTTGGATATATGAACCGCACCAGCATGCGGGCCTTTTATTAGATGCCGACCAGATACAGCATCTGGGTAAAGAGATTGGCAAAAAAAGCAAGTGTTAGCTACATATTGTTGCATCAGCACGTTTGGTTCCTATCATACTGGGGCATAAATAATTTGCTTATTTATGTGATATATAGCGTTTAAAATCCTATTTTTAGCGCCGCTTTAAAGAATGCTGTCTGGCATAGGTAATATCTGAATCGGGACAACTCAGCTACCCTCAGGGCATCTTTTTTTCACACTCTAAAAAAAGATTTTTTACACACAACAATGAAAGTTCTAAAATTTGGCGGTACCTCCGTAGGCAGTCCGGAACGTATGAAAAAGCTGCTGGATATTATTAATCCGGCCGAGAGGCAGATAGTGGTATTATCGGCAGTGGCAGGCACTACTAATAGTTTGGTTGAAATTGGTCATGCTTATCTTGCAGGAGATAAGGCTAAGGCAACTAATCTTATCGCTATTTTAAAGGAAAAGTACGAAACCTTTGTAAAAGAGTTATACAGCACCGCGGAATATCGTGAACAAGGTAAAGAGGTTATTGACTACCATTTTGGCTTACTAAGCCAACTGGCGAATGACCTGTTTACACCAATTGAAGAAAAGATTATACTGGCTCAGGGTGAGTTGTTGTCTACCACTTTATACCATGTATATCTTAAAGAAATAGGAGTGCCTTCGGTACTGTTAGCGGCGCTTGATTTTATGAAGATAGACGAAGACAATGAGCCCATCGTTGATTTCATCACCAGCCATCTTACCCCCATCTTAGATAAACACCCAGAAAATACCCTTTTTATTACCCAGGGATATATTTGCCGCAACTCATTCGGCGAAATTGACAACCTTCGCCGCGGCGGAAGTGACTACACAGCTTCGTTAATTGGTGCCGGTATTCACAGCGAGGAAGTGCAGATCTGGACCGATATTGATGGTATGCACAATAATGATCCGCGTATTGTTAAAGGAACCAAGCCCATAGCGCAATTATCATTTGATGAGGCGGCAGAGCTCGCGTATTTCGGTGCTAAAATATTGCATCCGCAAAGCGTGTTCCCTGCGCAGAAATATAAAATTCCGGTTAGGCTTTTGAATACAATGGATCCTAAAGCTCCCGGAACGCTCATTACTACAGACAGCGAAAAAAATAAGATCAAGTCTATCGCTGCTAAAGACGAGATTACCGCTATCCGCATACAATCCAGCCGGATGTTGCTGGCGTATGGCTTTTTGAGAAGAGTGTTTGAGGTGTTTGAACGCTATAAAACTGCTATCGACATGATCACCACGTCGGAAGTTGGCGTGTCTGTAACCATCGACGATACTACTTACCTCGGGGATATTACCAAGGAACTCAGTGCATTCGGCTCCGTAGAGGTTGATGTAAATCAAACCATCATTTGTGTTGTGGGCGATTTCGGTGCCGATCAGCATGGCTATGGATCAAGGGTGCTTGAGGCGGTAAAACACGTTCCATTGCGCATGATCTCTTATGGCGGTAGCGAGCATAATCTATCTCTGTTGGTAAAAACCGAAGATAAGGTTGAGGCCCTGCGGAGCTTACATAACCGTTTATTCGATTAAAAAATTTTGATGGTATGCTGTTCGGTAAAGAAATTTGCGGCCGGGCAGCATATCTGCATTTCTAATTTCTTTTGGCGTAACTTTGCCGCGCTTTAATTTTCCAACTACTACACAGACCAACAATGTTCAGCGAAAGCACTTTAAATAAATTCAATCAAACAGAAACTCCGTTTTATTTCTATAATCTTCCATTGCTTAGGGAAACGTTGGGCGCTTGCCGTGACGCTTCTTCAAAGTATGGTTTTCATGTCCATTATGCCATGAAGGCTAACTTCAATCCGCGTGTGTTGAACACCATACAATCCTACGGTTTTGGTGCGGATTGCGTAAGCGGTAATGAGGTAAAAGCAGCTGCCGAGCATGGTTTTGGGGCTGACAAAATTGTTTTTGCTGGCGTAGGTAAGTCAGACAAAGAAATAAACCAGGCGCTTGATCTGGGGATTTTTTGCTTCAACGTTGAATCAGTTCAGGAGATGATTGTTATCAATGATCTTGCCGGAGCAAAGGGCAAAAAGGCAGCTGTAGCGATACGCATTAATCCAAACGTTGATGCACATACGCACCATTATATTACTACCGGTTTAGAGGAGAATAAGTTCGGTATTAATATTTGGCAACTGGAAGATGTTGCTTTTACCCTGAGACAATGCTCAAACCTGGAACTTAAAGGTATTCACTTCCACATCGGGTCTCAAATTACCGAAATGGAGGCATTTAAAAGCCTGTGTGTTCGTGTAAACGAAATGGCAGAATGGTTTGAGGAGCACGGCTTCGCTATAAAAGTTCTGAATGTAGGCGGTGGATTAGGCGTTGACTATTATAATCCTGATAGTAACTCCATAGCTGATTTTGAATCTTATTTCAAGGTGTTCAATGATTTTCTTACCGTAAAACCTGGCCAGGAAGTGCATTTTGAACTTGGACGTGCGCTGGTGGCTCAATCAGCTACTTTAATTGCCAAGGTGTTGTATGTAAAGAATGGTTTAAAAAAGAACTTCCTGATCCTGGATGCCGGCATGACCGAATTGATTCGCCCTATGCTATACCAGGCTTATCATAAAATTGAAAACATCAGCAAAAAACAGGACGGCCACGCTATTAAATATGATGTGGTAGGGCCCATCTGCGAGAGCACGGATTGTTTTCAGAAAGACGTTGAGCTTCCGGAGTCAAATCGTGGCGACCTGATCGCCGTGCGCACAGCCGGAGCTTATGGCGAGGTGATGGCCTCTCACTATAACCTCCGCGACCTGGTACAAAGCGTCTACGCTGAATAATCAGAACCGGTAACCCACCTTGAAAGAGGTGTGAAACATATCTCCATTTTCCAGTATCGCAAATAACCTGTGGTACTGGAAATAAAAGGCCCCGCCTCCGCTTACATTACTCCTCTTGTTGTTTTGACTATAGCTATTATCAAAATAACCAGCTACTGTATGGCCCGGTGTAAGCGATACATATCCTCTTATGGCGTACTCTATATTTGGATCTCGCAGCCCGCGCCAGGCTACTTCTGATGTTAGCGCAATGGTAGTTAAGTCTGTCCGTGTGTCGACATAATAATCGGGTTGGTTACTTACAGCCTTTCTAAAATTCGCATACGCTCCATATTCATGACTGTAAGTGACCTCTGCACCCAGAAACCGGATATCAGCACGGCCGCTATGGGTAAAAAAGTCGACAGAAAAACATCCACCCAGATTACTAAAATCCTTGCTGTGAAAATGGTTAGGATCGCTGTCGTTTAATTGTGCGTTATAATAACTGCCCGTCAGCGCATAAGCACCGTAGTAAATATTCATCCACTTTAAGGTATGTGCCCGCCCAAGGTCAACAATGCCGTAGGTGTAGGAGTCGAACTCGGCGTTTGAACTAAAACCAGTTACAAAGCCCCCTGATACATAATTGGATGTTTTGGCTGTATCTGTTAACAATGGCTTGGGCCGATAAGCAATATTATTATTCATCTGTGCCGGATAGTAATAGTGGGTGCATGACGTAAGCAACATCAAAACAATAGATGCAATAAAGAGGTAGTTTTTACAGGTCATGATAGTTTGAAGAGGTGATAGTCATCGTTTAGGTGATTGCAGCCAATTACTGTTTGTGAGGCAGCTTTACTGAATATACGTAAACAATCAGACTGGAATTACATCTTAACATAAATATCACACAGGCAATAGGTTTAATTAATTTATGTTTCGGTAATTTACCTAAAAGGTAAAAGGTTATGAGATATCTAATTGTTATTCGGAATATTATTCAAACCATTGCAGAAAAGATTGTGCTGAGCAGTTTCCGTTCATCTTTTATGCATTGAGTAAGTTTTGCTAAAAACTTTAATTGATCTTTTAATAAAGGTCGGCTTTGCTGATATCCAATATTTTGAAGAATATCGCGTGAGTTTTTAACGGCATACCCTTTGCTACGTTAAAACTCAGTAGACAATGACAGAATTAAACAGAGACTTATTTGACGAAGGCTTTGCCTGGGGCGTTTCAACTGCCGCACTCCAGACAGAAGGCGCGTGCGATGCAGACGGGAAAGGTAAATCCATTTGGGACGTTTTTACTTCAAAAAAAGGCAGAATTCATAACAACGAACACCCTCAAACAGCCTGTGATTTTTATAACAGGTACCGCGAAGATATAGACCTCATTAAGGAGCTTAATATACCCAATTTTAGATTTTCTATTGCCTGGACACGTATTCTTCCTTCGGGAAAAGGCGATGTAAATCAGGCTGGAATCGATCATTATAACAAGGTGATAGATTACTGCCTGCAACAGGGTGTAGAACCGTGGATCACGCTTTACCATTGGGATCTGCCCCAGGAGCTGGAAGTGAGGGGCGGTTGGACAAACCGTGAGATTGTGAACTGGTTTGCCGAATTTGTGGCTGTTTGCGCTAAGGCATTTGGTGACAGGGTGAAGTATTGGATGGTTTTAAACGAACCGGCCGTTTTTACCGGCGCTGGTTATTTTCTGGGTATTCATGCCCCCGGAAAAACAGGATTGAGGAACTTTGTACCCGCTATCCATCACGCCGTGCTTTGCATGGCTGAAGGCGGACGTATATTGAGAAAGCTGTTACCAGTCACTGCAGAAATTGGCAGCACTTTTTCGTGCTCGCACATTGAACCGTTTTCAACCAAGGAAAAAGATGTTAAAGCCGCCAACCGGGCAGATGCATTGATCAACAGATTGTTTATAGAACCGGTATTGGGCCTGGGTTATCCTATTGAAGATATATCAGCGCTTAAGGCCATAGACAAATACATGTTGCCGGGCGACGAGCAAAAAATGGTATTCGATTTTGACTTTATCGGCCTGCAAAATTATACACGCGAAATTGTAAAATACTCCTTTTTTACCCCATATATCAGTGCCACTTTAGTTAAGGCTAAAGACAGGGGCGTACCTACAACAGAAATGGGTTGGGAGGTCTATTCACCGGCTATTTATCACATCATTAAGAAATACTGCAACTACCAGGGCATCAAAAAAATAATCATTACCGAGAACGGCGCAGCCTTTAATGATGAAATAGAAGGCGGCAGAATAGCGGATGACAAGCGTGTGGAATACCTGCGTGAGCACATTGGCCAGGTGTTAAAAGCCAAGCAGGAGGGATGCAACGTTCAGGGTTATTTTATCTGGACGCTTACCGATAATTTTGAATGGGCAGAAGGCTATCGTCCACGTTTTGGACTCATCCATATCGATTTTGAAACGCAGAAACGCACCATCAAAAACTCCGCCTACTGGTACCGCGACCTGCTTACTGGTAAGAATATTGAAGCAGGGCTGATGGAGCCCTGAGTTCCAAGCATTGCCGATTATTAAAAAATGGAAAGCTGAGCTGCAACGTCTGTTGGTGTTACAGCTCAACTTTCCATCGACTGAAAGAAATCAATACCTCATAAATGCTGCTATGACAGCCTCTTTAGGCATCTTCTCTTTTTCGAGCACATAAACGCCGCCTCCGTTGAGGTAGGTTTTAATGGCAGCCCGGTCTATCAGATCGTCATCGCCATCCTGCTGGCCCCGATGTATTTCCAACTTGTTATCCTGTTCATTAAACCGGCCCCAGATATGCTCATCCCGGCAAATAAACAGGTCAGAGATCTGCGCGTAAAAACTTGCCGGAATCACATCTTCCGGTATTGAAGAGGTTAATGAAGTAGCAATCTGGTTGTAGTAGTTTTCCAGTGCTTTATTGGTTCGTTGCTGAAAATAGGGAACCAGTTTTTCGCGTGCTTTCGCATATAACGAATTGATGTTCTCGTGTTCCTGGTTTCCGCATATGCAGTCGTCCACAATAAAGTTATACCTCGATATGCCTTTGTAGATCGGTATCAGGTATTCGACACCAGCAAGAAGGAGGGGCTTGTTTTTATCGTGCAATACTTCTGAAAACAAGGTTCGGTCAACTTCCTGAAAATATAGCCCTATATTAGCTTTATCATCCAGTTGGCCCTCGCCATGCCCATGAAAGCTCGCACTTCCCGTTCCTCCTTTGCCGCCCTGGCGAAACAAGCGCAAGTCATCTTTCTCCTCAAAATGGACCACATCATCCATACCATTCGGTAAACCTTCAACCATTATCCGTTGCATACCAAAAGCATTGCCCTCGAAGAACTGCGCATCGTGCTTGCTTAGTACAAGCACATAAAACTCCTCATCACTGGTAATTGCCGGAATAAGCGGAGTTAAAAAGAAGGTGTGGTTTAGAAACTGCTCCTCCTTTACCTTAAATGGCAATTGGATGGTTTTGAAATAACCATCAGCCATAAAAACAGCTAGGCCATCCAACTGATTATTCCAGAATAATGGATTATTATGTAATTCAAAGCCCGGTTTTAATATCCGGTTAATAGTAGCAGGATCCAGATTCTTATTTTGCAGATCCATGTTTACTTTTTGCAAAGCGTTCTTGAAAACAAGTGCATCCTGCTTTTCATTTACCTCAACCCCGGCGCGATGTGTAGGTAAATAAATGGAAATACAATGCTCGCCCTTATAGTTGGCAAGCTCGTTAAATTGCTCTCTTGAAATTACTTCCATGCGTGTTCGGCTTTTTAACTGTTATTGTTATTATTACTACTGTTTTTATTTTCTTTTACTTCAGGGTCCTTTTGTGTCATGCGGTTAGCATGGCGCACATGTACACCTGCCGACAGGCCGTCTGCGCCGTCTTGCGTGTATTTGTCTGCAATTTCCTTTTCTGTTTTAGGGTCAGTTGCAGCAAATGCATCTTTTAAACGATGGGTGTCCTTGTCGCTTCCGTTCGGTTTTCCTTTTGGCGGAACATATTCGCCATTCTTATCTTTTCCCATAATTGTTTTGTAGTGTTTGTTTGATTAATTTATTCCTTATCCTCTTCCATAAAGTATCTGGTGATTAGAGCCAATGCTCCTTCTGTAAATATTGCCCTCGGGGTACCCCGGGCTTTAAGATAAGTTTCTGCTGGTGGTCAGGTGGACCAGATTTGACCGGTCGACCACAATGGAGATATCGTTAGGCGTTTTAACCTTTCGTCGCGTGAAAATAGTTTTACTAACTTATAACCTATACCGCTCAAAACGCCTTTTATCTGCGCTAGCCTTCCCTTTCCTTCCATAAATAGATTATTTAGTCCTTTAGTTAATAAAAAATTAACTATAAAGATAACTTAGCCTAAGAGAAAAAGGTTTTTAATTTATGAAGTTTGTTCGAGTTGAGGAGGGGTAAAGAGAGGATAGCGCCTTGACATTATCCTCTTTAGGAGGGTTTATTTAAAAGCATCAAGGCCGGTAACATCCATGCCTGTAATTAATAAATGAATATCGTGTGTGCCCTCGTAGGTCACCACAGACTCAAGATTCATCATATGGCGCATAACAGGATATTCGCCGGTAATGCCCATGCCGCCCAGTAATTGCCGTGCTTCGCGGGCAACATTGAGAGCCGTTTCTACGCTATTGCGTTTGGCCATGGATATTTGGGCAGGAGTCGCCCTGTTTTCGTTCTTTAAAGTACCTAATCGCCAAACCAGCAATTGTCCCTTGGTGATTTCGGTTATCATTTCTGCCAGCTTTTTCTGCTGCAGCTGAAAACCACCTATGGGTCTGTCAAACTGTACTCTTTCCTTGCTGTAACGCAAAGCAGTATCATAGCAATCCATAGCGGCCCCTAAAGCGCCCCAGGCAATACCATATCGCGCCTGGTTAAGACAGCCTAATGGCCCTTTTAAACCTGAAACATTGGGTAGCAAATTTTCCTTCGGCACCTTCACCTGGTCAAACACCAGTTCGCCCGTAGCGGATGCCCGGAGGGACCATTTGTTATGTGTTTCTGGTGTGCTAAAGCCCTCCATACCACGTTCAACAATGAGTCCGCGTATTTTGCCTGTTTCGTCCTTAGCCCAAACCACGGCTATGTCTGCAAACGGTGCATTGGAGATCCACATTTTGGCTCCGTTAAGCACATAATGGTCGCCGGCATCTTTTATATTGGTTACCATGCCGCCGGGATTGGATCCGTGATCTGGCTCGGTCAAACCAAAACAGCCCATCAGCTCTCCTGTGGCAAGTTTGGGCAGATATTTTTTGCGCTGCTCTTCAGAACCATAAGTATAAATGGGATACATCACTAATGAACCCTGTACCGATGCAGTGGAGCGAATTCCTGAATCGCCCCGTTCAATCTCCTGCATCATCAGGCCGTAGGCCATGTAATCTAATCCTGCACCGCCGTATTCTGCTGGTATCGTCGGTCCAAAAGCGCCTAACTCTGCCAGTCCTTTAAGCAACTGTTTGGGGAATTCCGCTTTCTGAGCATAAGATTCTATGATCGGGCTTAATTCTTTTTTTACCCAGTTGCGCACGGTTTGACGGATCAGCTTGTGTTCGTCGCTCAGCAACTCGTCCAGTAAATAATAATCAGGCGATTCAAATTGGTCTACTGTTGGCATAACAAGAAATTGTTGCATAGCAAATCTAATCAATGCAGATATAGTTAGGTAATTTGTAAAGCTTTAATTTATTTTGAGGCATGATAGAAGTAGCCTTACATGATGCCGAATTTTTTGCCTACCATGGTTATTACCCCGAAGAGCAATTATTAGGTAATCGGTTTTCGTTAAACATTAAAGCCGCTTTTGAGCAGGAAGCGCAGAAAATTTCGGAAGATAAGCTCGAGCAAACTATCAATTACGAAGATCTTTACCGCATAGCGGCAGAAGAAATGGGCAAACCGCGGCAACTTCTCGAAACCGTTGCCCAAGCCATTACCGATCGTATTAAATCTGAATTTTCTTATTTACAATATATATCAGTAGCCGTAAAGAAACTTAATCCGCCCTTAAAAGGCCGGGTAAGAGCATCCAGCGTTACTGTAACTTACAATAAACAATAAAATGAAGTATAAAAAAATTACCGCGGATATACTGGATAAACTAAAAGCAGTTGTTGGCGAAGCTAATGTGTTAACCGGACAGGAAGAAATTGAGCAATATAGTCATGATGAAACCGAGGATCTGCATTTCTACCCTGAAGTTGTAGTAAAACCGATAACCCCTGAGGAAATTGCAGCGTTATTTAAATTATGCAATCTGTATCTGATCCCGGTAACACCGAGAGGAGCAGGTACCGGTTTAAGCGGTGGTGCACTGCCTGTTAAAGGTGGTTTGCTTATTTCCATGGAGCGTTTTAATAGCATTATAGACATAGACGAGCTCAACCTGCAGGCTACTGTAGAACCAGGCGTTATTACCGAGGTTTTCATGGAAGCCGCCGCAGGCAGAGGTTTGCTTTATCCGGTAGATCCGGCCAGTAAAGGCAGCTGCTTTATCGGTGGTAACGTATCACATGGTTCGGGCGGACCTCGCGTGGTAAAATATGGCACCATCAGGGAGTACATACTTAACCTGCAGGTAGTATTGCCGACCGGAGAGATCATCTGGACCGGCGCTAATACCCTGAAATATTCGTCGGGATATAATCTTACCCAGCTTTTTATTGGTTCAGAGGGTACCCTAGGAATTGTTACTAAGATTGTCGTGAAGCTTATCCCTAAGCCTACACAGGATGCGCTTATGCTGGCTTCCTTTAGTTCAAATGAGAATGCGTGTGCAGCGGTGTCGGCCATATTCAGGGCTGGTGTTGTGCCTTCGTCATTAGAGTTTATGGAACGAAGAGGTGTAGAGTGGGTAATTGAGCATGATAATTTTGTATTTGATCTGAGGGACGACGTACAGGCCTTTCTATTGATTGAAGTAGACGGCAATAATCTGGACGTTATTTTTACCGAATGCGAGAAGGTAAACGGGGTGCTGGAGCAGTTTAACTGTACAGACGTGTTGTTTGCAGATACTGCGGCTCAAAAAGAAGAGTTGTGGAAGTTGAGAAGAACGATGGCCGTTTCGGTAAAATCAAATTCGGTTTATAAAGAGGAGGACACTGTAGTACCACGGGCTGCCTTACCTCAATTGATCAAAGGCATTAAAGAGATTGGATCTAAATATGGATTTGAATCAGTTTGTTATGGTCATGCTGGCGACGGCAATCTGCACGTAAATATTATTAAAGGTACCATGTCTGACGATGACTGGAATACCAAGCTACGTGAAGGCATTAGAGAAATTTTTGAACTTACTGTTGACTTAGGTGGAACGCTTTCCGGTGAGCACGGTATAGGCTATGTACAGAAAGACTTTATGCCAATAAAATATTCTGCGCTTCATCTCGACTTAATGCGGGGAATAAAAAAGGTGTTCGACCCCAACTATATTTTGAATCCGGATAAGATTTTCCCGGCTCCGGTGGTAGATTAAAAAGCAAAAGGGGAAGCAATTTAGTTTTCCCTTTTACTTTGTGACGTGCAAATCCTGATTATTGATTTAATTATTCAACATGCTAAAGGCCTCTGCCGGTGAAGAGTGAAACAGCTGATAAAATTGAGCGGTATCACCAACATGAATTTCATAGTGGTCTGCTTCAAAGCCGTTAATTAACTCTTCAGCTACTGCCTCCGGAGGTATGCCATTTGCTCCGCCTATTCCTGCTGAAAGTTCTGTATTCACCAATGGTGGCATCAATTCAAATACCTTTACACCGGTGCTTTTTGTAAGTGAATAACGCAGTGCTTGCGTATAGGAGTGGAGTGCGGCCTTGCTTGCAGAGTAAGTAGGGATTACGTGTGCCGGTAAAAAAGCCAGGATAGAAGATACATTTACTATAGCGGCCTCATTGCTTTGTTTAAGCAGCGGAAGCAGCTTATCTGTGAGGCTGATTACCGACAAATAATTAGTCGTCATTTCTGCTCCGGCTTTTTCAGCAGAATCCGCGGTGTCACCTAACTGATTGAGGAAGGCTTGTCCGGCATTGTTAATTAAAATATCAAGGCCGCCGAAGGTTTTCACGATATATTGCACCAACTGATCTACGTCGTTCTTACTGTTAATATCGCAGGTGAAATAATGCAGGCCATCAACCTTTGACGCGGCATTTTTTAGCTTGTCTTCATTTCGGCCGGTTATTAATACCTTGTTGCCTTTGTTTGCTAAAAGTTTGGCAATAGCGAAGCCAATTCCTGAACCACCACCGGTGATCAATACTGTTTTGTTTGTTGTATTCATTTTGTTAAAAGTTTATTTTTTGATGTTTAATGATCGGAGATGATCACGGCGGCCTTTTGTTGTTTGTGGCTGCGCGATACAAAAAGAAGAAGCGGAAGGGCGATAGCGAAGAGTAAGCCAATCAACAGAAAGTCATCGATATAACTTAGCATGGCCGATTGTTTTACTACAGTTAATTCGATCATTTTAACCGCTTTCCCTTGGGCATTGAGCAGGCTGAAGCCCTGATGTTGGAAGTAGTTAGTATAGCGATTCAACCTTTCTGTTACCGTCGCATTGGCTGCCGTAACGTTACTGATCAGATCCACACGATGAACGGCTGTACGACGGGTAGAAAAAGTATTGATGATGGATATACCGAAAGAGCCTCCCAACTGTCTCATCATGTTATTTAAAGCCGCGCCCTGTGGAATATCTTTAGTTTGCAGTGAAGAAACAGCCAATGCTGTTAGGGGTACCGTTAGAAAGGCCATGCCCAGGGCCCGGAAAATAAGCGAAAAAGTAATGGTAGCGGCAGAGGTATCAAGGTCCATCTGCGACATGCGCCAGTTGAAATAGATAAAGGATATAAAACCGGTAGCAATTATAATTACCGGAGACACGCCTTTCTGCAATAGCTTGCCCGATAATACAAGGCCAAAAACAGCCAGAATAGCGCCAGGCAGGAGTAACAGTCCGGTTTGAGAAGGGGTAAAGCCTAACAGCCGTTGCGAGATTACCGGGGTAAGGAATACGGAGGTAAACATCCCTATGCCGGTAATAAACGTAAGGATAGCCGCTATACTCAAGGTCTTGCTTTTTAATACACGCAGATTGACCACTGGCTGGTCCACTTTGAGTTCCCATATTACAAAAGCTATTAATGCAGCGGTGGCAATAACGGTAAACCACAGAATATAGGCGGTTGAGAACCAATCCTCAATTTCGCCGCGCTCTAACACTGTTTGTAGCGTACCAATGCCAATACTTAGCAATCCGATGCCGGTCCAATCAATTTTCTTTACTATAGTTTTAACAGGAGGCTCTGTAAGCAGGAAGTAACAGGAAATAGCCGCTGCAATACCGATAGGCACATTAATGTAGAATATCCAGGGCCAGGAATAATTTTCAGTAATGTAGCCCCCAAGTGTTGGCCCAATGGTTGGCCCTATAAACACGCCGACACCAAATAATGCACTCGCAACCCCTTGTTTTTCTTTAGGAAATAATTCAAAAACAACAGCCTGCGAGACCGACAGTAGCGCGCCGCCGCCTAAGCCCTGCATAAATCTAAAGGCAACTAACATCCAGATATTACTTGCCTGACCGCACATTAAGGAGCAACAGGTGAATAGGATAATTGAACCGATGTAGTAGTTGCGCCGTCCTAATTTTGCTGTGAGGAAGCTGGTAATGGGTATAATGATCACGTTCGCAATGGCATAGGAAGTAATTACCCAGGAAGTATCTTCCAGCGTTGCGCCTAAGTTGCCGCTCATGTACGACAGGGCCACATTAACTATGGAAGTGTCTATCAATTCCATAATGGCCGCCAGGATGACGGTGAAAATAAGCAGTTGTTTTTTTAAGGGTGACATGGTTGATTTATTTTTATACCAATCGGTATATTTTAATATGTAATTATTCCTTTTTGATTATTAAAAGCAGATGCAATATTGTAAAATATACCGAGTGGTATATTTTATGTCAAAAAAAATTAAATCTTCATTTGGCTTACGAGGAACTCTACAGTTTTCATTACCTGGTCAAGATTATGCTGATTGTCAGTAACCTTCGCAATCATAATTCCGCCCTCTATTAGAGCAATGATTGACAGCGCCATTTGGTGGTGATCTATCTCCGGCTTAAATTCTCCGGCAGCTATACCGCCTTTAATCATTTCTTCGATATTGCTTTTCCATTTTAAAACAGCCTTAGATGCTTTTTCTTTCAGCAGGGGATTGGTATCGTCCGCTTCAATTGCAGTATTTAAGATAGGGCAGCCGCCTTTGGGAAATGAATTGGTGCGTACATACTGATTATACTGATCATATACACGAGCGTACACCATCAGCTTGTCAAAGTAAGTTGGGGCCTGCGCCACCCGGTTTCTAATAATGGTATTTACTTTAGAAAGATTGTGGTCAAAAACGGCGAGAGCAACTTCTTCCTTATTTTCAAAGTTGCCGTAAATGCTGCCTTTGGTTAAACCGGTAGCATCGGTAAGATCAGACAACGAAGTGCCGGCATAGCCTTTAGTATTAAAAATACCTGCCGTTGCTTCTATAATAAAGTTACGGGTACGTTCTGCCTTTGATAATTTTGATTCCACATGGCAAATATACCAATTGGTATATAATATGCAGTCATTTTTTTGTAATCTAAAATGAGGCGTTAATATCTCTCTGTAGTGATCACTAACCAGAGATTACAAGCACTTTAGCAATAATTGATTCCCAATTAATTTGTATTGGTGATCAATCCCGGCTCATCGTAGTCGATCATGCTTTGACGTTCGCGGCGGGGAATAGGTATAGATTTGTTAGCTTCGTAATTATAGGCAATACAAACGGTTTTGCCGGTGGTGCAAATTTCTTCACCGTGCTCCGTTTGCTTTACTACAATGTACATTACATCAAAGCTACTGTTACCAATGCGCGAAGTACGTACGTAACAGGCTATCTGATCCTCCAGTTTGATAGGTTTAAGGTAGTTAATTTCTGCGCGGCCCAAAATAACGCCGGCATCCTTCCAATCCCATTTTACAATTTCTCTCCAATAGTTGGAACGGGCAATTTCAAAGTAGGTAAAATAGATGGTATTGCTTACGTTGCCATAAGCATCAATATCAGAAAAGCGTATGGGTATTACAGTTCTATATTTATAATCCGAAAGATTTTCAGCCATAAGATGTCAATATGTCTGTTTAAAATAGTTAATCAAGACAAAATGTCTTCCAAAGTATTATCAATAACCGTTGGTACAACAGTTGAACAATAGCTGACGAAGTTAATAAAAGAAAAACTTAGGAGGATATAAAAATGACATTAGTAAAATTTGGTAACCCACAAAAAAACACAGCTGTTAACCCTTGGTTTAACGACGTTTTTGACACTTTTCTTAACGACTCATTTTTAAGCGACAGGTTAGTGAGCCGCGTTCCTGCAGTCAATATTGCAGAAACCGAGAACCAGTTTTATGTTGAATTGGCTGCTCCTGGCCTGAGCAAAGAAGATTTTAAGATCAACCTCGACAAGAACGTGTTGACTATTTCTGCCGAAAAGAAAACCGAAAACACAGTGGAGCAGAAAAAATACAGCAAACGTGAATACAGCTACAACTCATTTGTACGCTCATTCACCCTGCCAGAGTCAGCCGATCAGTCAAAGATCGAAGCTGAATATGTTGACGGCGTTTTGAAACTGAACGTGGCTAAAAAAGAAGAAGCCAAAGTTCAAACCAGAGAAATTGCCGTTAAATAATAAAGATTAGTTTTCATAATAGGTTGTTGGTTTAGTTTGATGAAGCGGCCGGAAGCAAGTTCCGGCCGCTTTTTTTACCCCCTAACCCCCTGAAGGGGGAACGGAAGATGTTCATTAGTTCAGTTGTTCATTGGTCATTAGTGACTGTCTGGAACTCGAATTTTTGGAATTGAAGAAATTACAGAATTTCTTTTAACCGTTACTTCGTGCTAATCACCAATGAACAAATAACTAATGACTAATAAACAACTGAACAAAAATTAGTTCCTCATATTAATATACTGTAGTGGCTGACCGAAATCTTCGTTGCGACAGAGGCTGATCACGGCCTGGAGGTCGTCAATTTTTTTTCCCTGTATGCGAACCTGGTCGTCCATGATGGAGGCCTGTACTTTTAGTCCGCTATCCTTAATTTTCTTAACAAGCTTTTTGGCGGCTTCTTTATCTATACCTTCTTTAACGGTTATTTCCTTACGGATCATGTTGCCCGATGCATATTGCTCCTTGCCAAAATCAAGTGATTTAGGATCAAGATGTTGTTTCATCATCCTGCTGATAATAGAATCTTCTATAGCCTTAAGGCGCATATCATTTTCCGTAACAATGGTGATCTGGTTGGTTTTCTTGTCCAGCTCTATTGTGCTTTTGGAATCATGAAAATCATAACGGTTTAAAATCTCTTTTTTGGCGTTATTAATCGCATTATCCAGCGTTTGTCCGTCTATTTTACTTACGATGTCGAATGAAGGCATTTTGGTTTACTATGTTGATGTATTTGCAAAAGTAGATAAAAGCAAGTAACAAGGTAACGAAAAATATTAGCGATAGATATTAAATCAAAAACACCTTTTTAAACTTATGTTAATATTATCTTAACAAATAAATAAGCAGCTTTGCAGGCAGAGCTGTTTGCCGGTGCAAATAAATTATGGCGCAAAAAAAACGTATACCTTTAATAAACAGAGAGATCAGTTGGTTGTACTTCAATGACAGAGTACTGCAAGAAGCAGCTGACCCCTCTGTGCCTTTGATAGACCGCATAAAGTTTCTGGCCATATTCTCTTCTAACCTCGATGAGTTTTACCGTGTACGCGTTGCTACCCTCAGCCGTTTAAGCAATCTTAACGAAAAAGCAAAGGCGCTTTTGGGTTATAATCCTAAAAAAGTGCTCAATCAGATCAAAAATCAGGTTGTTAAGCAGGAGAAAAAGTTCAACCACTTGTATGAGGATATTATAAAAGAGTTATCGGCCGAGAAAATATTTATCCTTAATGAGAAACAACTCAACGTTACACGCGGCGCCTTTGTAAAGCAATACTTCCGCGAAAAGTTACTGGCTACCCTTGTGCCTATTATGCTGGAAGACGGTATGCCTTTTCCAGAATTGCGCGATAGGGCCAGCTATTTTTTTGTAAAGCTTTGTAAAGACAAAAAAGCCAAATATGCATTGATTGAACTACCCGATAACTTTTCGCGTTTTTTGGTGCTGCCCGAAACCAATGATCTCAAATTTATTATTCTGCTAGATGATATTATTCGTTACAGTTTGGAAGATATCTTTTTCATATTTGATCACGATAGTATCGAAGCATACTCCATTCAGCTCACGCGGGATGCCGAACTTGATTTGGATAAGGAAGTAAGCGAGAAGTTTATCGATGCCTTATCAAAAAGTTTGCAGAAACGCCGCAAAGGTAAACCGATGCGTTTGCTGTTTGACGCTGCGTTGCCAAAGGATATGCTGGACATTATAACCAGCAAAATGAGCCTTTACCCGGAGAATTTAATTCCAGGCAACAGGTACCAGAACTTTAAGAATTTTATCAATTTCCCAAGCGTGGGCAGGCCTGAGCTGGAGTACAAACGTGTGGCGCCCATTCCTGTGGACGGCCTATCATTCGGAAAAAGTTTACTGAACTTTATTGCTAAGCGCGATTACCTGGTTAGCACGCCTTATCAGTCTTTTGATCATACCATTCATTTTCTCCGGGAGGCGGCTATCGACCCGAGGGTAAAGGAAATCAGTATAAGTGTATACCGTTTGGCAGAAAATTCGAGAGTGGTACACGCCCTGATCAATGCGGTAAGAAACGGCAAAAAAGTAAACTGCGTTATTGAATTAAGAGCCCGTTTTGACGAACAAAATAATATCTACTGGAGCAACCGCCTGGAAGAAGAGGGTGTTAATGTGGTTTATGGCATACCTGGTTATAAAGTGCACGCTAAAATATGCCTGGTGAGCCGTTTGGAAAAAAACAAAATGGTTTATTACGCCTGCCTGTCTACCGGAAACTTTAACGAAAAAACTGCTCAGATCTACGCCGATCATACTATCTTCACTTGTCGAAAAAAAATAACCAATGACCTTGTAGAAGTATTTAAGGATTTAAATCGATCTATACTTCCAAAGGGATTCAAGCATCTTGTGGTTTCACCCGTGGATTCAAGACCATTTTTGATGAAGCAGATCGATAATGAAATTAAAAATGCCAAGGCCGGTAAAGCTGCTTATATGATCCTGAAGATGAACAGTCTTTCGGACGAGCAGATGATTGCTAAGCTATATCAGGCGAGCAATGCCGGGGTAAAGATCCAGATGATCATTCGCGGTATGTGCTGTTTGGTGCCGGGCGTAAAGGGGTTCAGTGAGAATATATCTGTGATTAGTATTGTAGATAAATATCTGGAACATGCACGGGTATTAATATTTTGCAATAATGGCAAGGAGAAAATGTTCCTTACCTCGGCCGATCTTATGACCCGTAATATTGATAATCGGGTAGAGGTCGGTTTTCCGATAGAAGATCCATCGTTAAGACAGGAGATCAGGGATATTATCGACATTCAATTACAAGACAATACCAAAGCAAGGGAAATAACGAGTACCAACTCCAATAAGTACCATAAAACCAAAACCGATTTGCCCTGCAGAGCGCAAATTGACATATATCACTATTTGAAAACTAAAATTTCAAAAAATTGAAATACGCCGCCATTGACATCGGTTCAAATGCAGTACGACTGCTGATCGCTGACATTATTAAAAATCAGGATGCGATCTCTTTTAAAAAAAATACGCTGATCAGGGTACCGCTGAGGCTGGGCGACGATGCCTTTTTAAATCAGCACATCTCTGAGAAAAAAGCGGTCGACCTGGTTAAAGCTATGCAGGCTTTTCGTAATCTGATTGATGTTTACAAGGTTAGTGATTATATGGCCTGTGCAACATCGGCTATGCGAGAGGCTGATAACGGTGCAGAGATTGTTGAGCGCGTAAAAACCGAGGCCAATATCGATCTCGAAATAGTTCATGGCGAACGCGAGGCTAAGATCATCTACGCCAGTCACGTAGAACAGGATATAGACAAAACCAAGAACTACCTGTACATCGATGTAGGCGGCGGAAGTACTGAGTTATCCTTATTTTCAGAAGGGCAATTGCAAGCTTCACGCTCTTTCAATATAGGCACCATCCGTATTCTCGATAATCAGGATAAAGAAGAGACCTGGAACGAGATGAAAGAATTCATCCGGGAAAACACCCGTAAATTCAAAAATATTTCGGCCATTGGTACAGGGGGCAACATTAACAAGCTTTATAAACTGGCTGAAGAAAAGGAGGGGGACCCTATGAGCTTCAACAAATTAAAGTCGCTCTATAACTATCTCAATTCTTTTTCATTAAAAGAAAGGATCAATGTACTTGGATTAAAGGAGGATAGGGCCGACGTAATTATCCCAGCATCAGAGATTTATCTTACGGTGATGAAGTGGTCCAATATCAAAACTATCTTTGTGCCGAGCGTTGGTATGGTTGATGGGATCATACAAACACTGATTGACAAGAATTGTTCTGACCATTTTTAATATTTTTCGTAAAATTTTATTGGAAATAAAAAAACATTTGTACATTTGTACTGCCCTCTCATAGGGCATGTTTTTCATAGGTAGATGTAGGGTCGAGTACGAGTTACTTGACCCTTTTTTTATGCCCGTAACTTTTGTTTCTTTGTCTTGTTATCTCCAAACATGAAAAGAAAGATTGTAGTTGCAGTTACCGGTGCCAGCGGTTCTATTTACGCCAAACTATTATTAGATCAATTGCAAAAGCTTTCAGCTCAGATACAGGAAGTTGCCGTGATTATGTCTGATAACGCGAAGGATGTATGGCGCTTTGAGCTCGATAATGACGATTACAACAATCTGCCCTATAAAATATATCCGAAAAATGATTTCATGGCGCCCTTTGCGTCAGGATCGGCCAGGTTTGATACCATGGTGGTTGTGCCATGCTCCATGGGTACACTCGGCCGTATTGCTGCCGGAACATCCGACGATCTGATTATCCGGGCTGCGGATGTGGTTTTGAAAGAACGCCGCAAACTAATTCTCGTAGCCAGAGATACGCCACTTAACCTGATTCAAATCCGCAATATGGCAACGGTAACAGAAGCTGGTGGAATTATCTGCCCGGCAGTACCTTCTTACTATAGCAAACCCAAAACTATCGAAGAAGTAGCCATGACTGTAGTGAACCGGGTGATTGACCTGATTGGGTTGGAGAATGAGAGCTACCGGTGGAATACCCCCCCCGCCCCCTGAAGGGGGAGCTTTTATTGAGGTAAAGGCATTTTTGATATTTGCCACTGCGGTGTAAATTCCCCCTTCATGGGGTTAGGGGGTAAATTTAAAAAACGTATCTTTGCGGCCGGAATATAATGAACAAAAAAGTTGCTTTTTATACCTTAGGCTGCAAACTCAATTATTCGGAAACATCAGCCATTGGTCGTCTTTTTAACAAGGCGGGATATGATACTGTTGACTTTACAGAAACGCCGGATGTTTTTGTGATCAACACTTGCTCGGTGACTGAGAACGCTGATAAGAAATGCAAGAAGGTAGTAAAAGAAGCGCTTAAGATCTCTCCTAACGCCTATATAACCATTGTTGGTTGTTATGCACAGTTAAAGCCTGCCGAGATTGCAGAGATACCGGGAGTTGATATGGTGTTAGGTGCTGCAGAGAAATTCCAAATTGTTGATCATATTACCGACCTTACCAAAAAGCCGAAGGCTGAGGTTTATAATAAGCCTGTTACAGAAGCTAATCAATTCATTTCATCATATTCCATTGGCGACCGTACGCGTACTTTTCTTAAGGTACAGGACGGCTGCGATTATTCCTGTTCATTCTGTACCATTCCTTTAGCACGCGGCAACAGCCGGAGCGATACCATTGCCAACGCTGTTGAGCAAGCGAAGCAGATTGCCGCGTCCGGAGTAAAGGAAATTGTATTGACAGGTGTAAACTTGGGCGATTTCGGTATTAGGGACGGCAAACGGGAGGATAAGTTTGTTGATCTGGTAAAAGCACTTGACGAAGTTGACGGTATTGAGCGTATCCGTATTTCGTCCATTGAGCCTAACCTGTTGACGAATGAGATCATCGAATTTGTAGCGCAGTCAAAAAAGTTTGTTCCGCACTTCCACATCCCATTACAGTCGGGCTCTAACAAGATCTTGTCGTTGATGCGTCGGCGTTACCGTAGGGAACTATATGCGGACCGCGTGGCTAAGATCAAACAGCTCATGCCGGACTGCTGTATAGGCGTGGATGTGATCGTAGGCTTTCCGGGCGAAACACGGGAAGATTTTATTGATACCTATAGTTTTCTTAACGAACTTGATATTTCTTACCTGCACGTATTCACTTACTCTGAGCGGGAAAATACGCCTGCGGCAGAAATGAGTGGTTCTGTGCCAGGCTCTACGCGTGCCGAAAGGAGCAAAATGTTGCATATCCTGTCTGATAAGAAACGCAGAGCTTTTTACGAAGGACAACTAAACCAAACTGCTGAAGTACTTTTTGAGGGCGATGTGAAAGATGGCTTTATGCACGGATTTACCCGCAACTATGTAAAGGTTAAGGCTAAGTATGATCCGGTGCTGGTTAATGAACTTAAAGCGGTTAAACTAACAGCGATAGCGCCCGATGGTGATGTTGAAATAACCGAAAGCGACGAAATATTAGTACATTAATTCTATATTCGCCCTGTAAATAACAACCTATGTTTCCTACGTTGTCTGATCTGCTTAGATACTTTACGGGTATCAATATTCCGCTTCCATTTCAAACATTTGGTTTTTTTGTAGCGCTGGCTTTTCTGGCAGCGTACTGGGCCTTTGCTGAGGAATTTAAGCGTAAAGAGAAACTAGGGTATGTTCATCCCTTTCAGAAAACAATTATTGAAGGTCAACCGATGTCTGTGACCGATTATATCACCAACGGTATCATCGGTTTCATCATAGGTTTTAAACTGATAGCGGCGTTCACCAATTACCATGAACTGGTTGATAGTCCGCAGGATTTTCTGCTATCTGCAAAAGGAAATTTAGGAGGAGGCTTAGCTTTCGCAGCGATATTTGTTTACTGGGCGTATGCTGAGAATAAAAAACAACGCCTGCCGCAGCCTGTAAAAAAAGTGGTTACGGTGCACCCGCACGAATTGATGGGTAACATCTTAGTTTGGGCCGCTATATTTGGTTTTGCCGGTGCTAAAATTTTCAATGCTTTAGAGAACTGGAATGATTTTATGGCCGATCCGGTGGGCATGCTTATTGGCTTTAGCGGGCTTACATTTTACGGCGGCCTCATTTGCGGTGGTGCGGCTGTACTTTATATCGCCAACAAACATGGCATCAAACCTTTAACCATGCTGGATATTGGCGCTCCGGGTATGATGCTTGCTTACGCTGTGGGCCGTATCGGCTGCCAGATGTCGGGCGATGGTGACTGGGGGATTCCTAATCTTGCCCCCAAGCCTCATTGGCTAAGCTGGGCGCCTGATTGGATGTGGTCTTTTAACTTTCCACATAATGTAAACATGGTTGATCATGATAATCCGATTCCAGACTGTGTGGGTAAGTATTGCTATGCGTTAAAGTTGCCGGTTTATCCTACATCATTTTATGAATGTGTGGTTTGTTTATTGTTATTCCTCTTTTTATGGAGCATCCGTGATAAGATCAAAGTACCTGGACTGATGTTTGGTATTTACCTGATTTTGAACGGCCTGGAACGCTTTTTTATTGAATTAATCCGGGTAAATACCCGCTACCATATTGGTAATTTTTCATTTACACAGGCAGAATTTATATCATCATGCCTTATCATTGCCGGAATTATTATGACGGCGATAGTTTTAAGCAGGGCAAAGAAGCAAGAGGTTGGGCATGGCAGTTAAGCGCTTATGGGAAAAAATGATCAGTAACCAGGTGATCAGGTTTGTTTTCTCCGCTGGTTTAGGTTTTATTACTGATGTTGTTCTTTTTTACATACTCAACAATTTTGCTTTTAAGAACCAAAGGTACAAGGTTATCAACTACGAGCTTAACAACTATTATTTATCCTTTTCTATATCCTTCTTTTCCGGCGTAATGGTTAATTTTTTGGTTAACAGATACGTTGTGTTTTCAGAGTCAACCTTGTCGCCGGGTAAGCAATTTATACGTTTTGTTTCGGTGGCTATCATTGGTTACTTCGCCAACCTGTGGGTGCTCAAAATGATGGTGCAGTATATTCATCTGCAACCTACGGTGGCCCGTATTGCCGCGGCTTTAAGTTTATTTGGCGCAAGCTTTTTTATTCATAAACTGTTTTCATTTAACCTATCTTTAAGACATGCTCGAACAAATCACCAGACAAGTCGTTGACGTAGCCTTAGAAGCTGGCGCTTTTATCAAGCAAGAACGCCGGAACTTCGATCCTGATAAAATAGAATATAAAGGACTTAATGACCTTGTTTCTTATGTTGATAAAGGAGCGGAACAAAAGATAGTAGCAGCGCTTTCCAAAGTGCTTCCGGAAGCGGGCTTTATCACCGAAGAGAAAACAGCTACAAAAGTAGGCGAGCGTTATAACTGGATCATTGATCCTTTGGATGGAACCACCAATTTTATACATGGTCTGCCTGTTTATTCGGTTAGTATTGCCTTGAAAGAATATGATGAGTTAGTGGCAGGGGTGGTGTATGAAATAAATCTTGATGAATGTTTCTATGCCTCTGCCGACACACCGGCTTACTTAAACGGTAGGGAAATTAAAGTAAGTAAAAGCCCTACAATTGCCGACAGTTTGTTAGCTACCGGATTTCCATATTACGACTTCAGCTTACAAAATAAATATATAGACCTGTTCTCTGAATTGATGCGCAGCTGCCACGGTCTACGCCGTTTAGGTTCGGCGGCTGTTGACCTGGCTTATACTGCCTGCGGACGCTTTGATGCCTATTACGAATACAATTTAAACACGTGGGATATGGCGGCAGGTATTGTGATTGTAAGACAGGCTGGTGGTGATGCGGTTAACTTTAAAGGTGGCAGAGATTGTACCGGCACACGGGAAATTGTAGCTACCAATGGCAAGATCACTACAGAACTTTTAGAAACTATTCAAAAACATTTCGCTTAATTATTCTTTTATTTGGATTATCACTCTAAAGTAGATCCATATGGCACGACGTATTTTTTTAGCGATACTTGTTATACTGGTAGTAATTCAATTGTTCAGGCCAGATAAGAACCAAACTCAAGCTTTACAAACAAACGCAATCAGAGCGCATTACGCTATTCCTGCTGATGTGGAACACATGCTGAGCATAGCCTGCTATGATTGCCACAGCAACAACACCCGTTACCCGTGGTATTTTCATATCCAACCCATAGCATGGTGGATGGCAGACCATACGAACGAGGGAAAAAGGCACCTCAATTTTGATGAATTTGCTACTTATCCAGCCAAAAAGCAGCTGCACAAGTTAGACGGAACCATCAAATCACAAAAGGAGGGGTGGATGCCTATTGACTCATACCTTTGGATCCATCATGATGCTAAACTATCGCAAGAGCAAAAAAACAGATTGATAGGCTGGGCAGATAGTCTTAAGTCTGCAATCGCGAAGCAAAATAATTTGCCGGTAAACGCCGGAGATGAGAACAAAAAAGACGAAGGCCGGTAATACCAGCCTTCGTCTCTTTATGGAAAAATCAATTTATACTGAAGCTTTAGTATAATCACTTTAGATCCCTCACAGTCCTAATCAGTGTAATCACTTTAGCCCTTTTCCAAGCGTAATCAGTGTAATCACATCTCAAAATCGGTGCAATTCCAAATTACATTGCTTCAGAAACCACTTCTTTTACTTCGGGAACCATACGTTTAAGCAGGTTCTCGATACCAGCTTTTAGCGTATAAGTTGACGAAGGGCAGCCACTGCATGAACCACGAAGTTCAACGGTTACTACGCCGTCTTCAAATGAGCGGTAGTGAATAGCCCCGCCATCCTGTTCAACAGCCGGACGGACATAGTCATGCAGGATTTGTTGAATTTTTACCTCAGCGTCAGTACCTTCAAAAGTCACCTCTTCGTGTACTTCTTCCTTAATCTTTAATTCCGATTCTACCGCCCCTTTAACAAACTCTTTTAAAATGGCTTCGATATCGTCCCATTCAACACCCTCTGTTTTGGTTACTGTAACAAAGTTGCTGGCAAAGAACACACCGTTTACAAAAGAAAACTTGTAAAGCTCCTTAGCAAAGGGAGCATGTTCTGCACTTTCTCTTGTAGGGTAATCCACGCTACCGTTGATGAGTAACTTGTTAACAAGAAACTTCATGGTTGCCGGGTTAGGCGTGGTTTCGGTATATACATTTATATTCATGACTGTACGCTTTAATGCTTTGATAACAAATTTAAGCAGGTTTTTGATTTATGATCGGTCCCTACCGTGTTTTGACCTCTGAATGACTTATATACCGGTGTAATTTGACGGCGTAAGCTGTTTTAACTCCTGTTTTACCCTGTCGCTAACCTGTAAGGTATCAACAAAAACGGCAATGGTTTCAGCGTTTACCTGCTGGTTGGTGCGCGTAAGTTCCTTTAATGCTTCATAAGGATTAGGATAGCCCTCGCGACGCAAAATGGTTTGGATGGCTTCTGCAACCACCGCCCAATTGTCTTCCAGATCAGCCTTTAAAGCCGCCTCATTAAGCAATAATTTATTAAGGCCACGAATTGTAGACTTGATAGCGATAAGTGTATGCGCTACCGGAACACCGATATTACGCAGCACAGTAGAGTCTGTAAGGTCGCGCTGTAAACGTGAAACCGGTAATTTGGCAGCTAAATGTTCAAACAAGGCATTGGCAAGACCAACATTACCCTCCGAGTTTTCAAAATCGATTGGATTTACCTTATGCGGCATAGCAGATGATCCTACCTCGCCGGCTTTGATCTTTTGCTTAAAGTAGTTCATGGAAATATAGGTCCACATATCGCGGTCCAGGTCCATGATGATATTATTGATGCGCTTTAAGGCGTCGAAATGTGCGGCAAAATTGTCGTAATGCTCAATTTGCGTAGTGTACTGTGAGCGCTTTAAACCCAGAATTTGATCTACGAAGTTATTTCCAAACGCTTTCCAGTCAATTTCAGGATAAGCCACGTGATGAGCGTTGAAATTGCCCGTTGCACCGCCAAACTTTGCCGAGAATGACACTTGGTTCAATGATGATAATTGATTTTCCAGTCGTTCAACAAATACCTGGATTTCTTTGCCCAACCGAGTTGGTGAGGCAGGCTGACCATGTGTATGTGCTAGCATAGGGATATCTTTCCAGTCGGCTGCAAACTGTTTTAACAGCGCAATAAGACTTTCAATGGCTGGGTAATAAACTTTATCCAGAGCCAATTTGAACGAGTAGGGTATAGCGGTATTGTTTATATCCTGAGAGGTTAGGCCAAAATGTATAAACTCTTTATAGGCATCGAGTCCTCCAATTTCGTCAAACTTCTGCTTGATAAAATACTCTACTGCCTTAACGTCGTGGTTAGTTACCTTTTCTATATCTTTTACTGCCTGGGCATCAGCTTCAGAAAAATTTTGATAAATGTTCTGTAACTTTTCAATTACACTGGCGTCAAAGTCAGCGAGCTGAGGTAAGGGATGTTTACAAAGGGCAATAAAGTATTCAATCTCTATGAATACCCGGTATTTGATCAGTGCATATTCAGAAAAGTAAGCTGCCAGTTCGGCAGTGGTATTTCGATAACGACCGTCGATAGGCGATACAGCCATTAGAGGAGTTAAGCTCATATTAACAATATTTTGAGGCAAAGGTAATAAAGTAAGCAACATGTCAGCAAAAAGTAATTTCAGTTGGAAACTTTGAAATCAAAAAATGTTTCCATAGTTTTGACCTTTGAAACAAATGAGTCAAAAAGAAAGAATATTAACGGATTCGCTCGACCTGTTTTTAAAGGCGGGAATTAAGAGTGTAACGATGGACGACATTGCCAAACATTTAGGTATGTCGAAAAAAACCATCTATCAGTTCTTTAAGGATAAAAACGAGCTGGTGACCGAACTGGTGAAAAGAAGGATTCAGGAAGATGAGGATCAGATGTGTGACATTATTAAGCAGTCGACCAATGTGATAGAGGCGATGCTGAATATGATGAAATGTTCGGAAGAGTTGTTGTCAAGAATCAACCCCATCATTATTCATGATATGCAGAAATATCACTCTGAGGCCTGGAAGGAGTTCCAGAATTTTAAGACCGGTGTTTTGGTGCGGATACTGGAGGATTTGCTTGCTAAAGGAATAACAGAAGGTTACATAAGGCCTGACATTGACGTAAAGATCTTAGCCCGGATGCGAATGAATCAGGTTGAAATGGGTTTTAACCAGGAGCTGTTTCCGGTGGCAGAATTTAGTCCCTGGAAAGTGCAAACGCAATTTCTGGAGCATTTCAACTACGGCATTTGTACGCTTGAAGGATATAAATTATTGAACCAACATAAATACGCTAACATACAAGAATGACCCATCACAGTTACATGAAAAAACTACTTCTTATTTTAACGGGGTTGTTATTTACAGCGGCGGTTTTTGCGCAGCAAAATACTACTAACGCTCCTGTCTATAATTTTTCCCTTGCCGACTGTGTCAACTACGCTTATCAGCATCAGGACACGGTACTTAATGCCGGGCTAGACGTTAAGAGCGCCGAATATAAGGTTAAGGAAACCACCGGTATAGGTTTACCGCAGATCAATGGTTCGGCCTCTTTTCTTGACTACGTAAAAATCCCTACCACGTTGATTCCTGGCGAGTTTATTGGCCAGCCAGGTACTTACATTCCCTTAAAGTTTGGCGTAAAATATCAGTCGAACGCAGGCGTAAATGCCAGCCAAATTTTGTTTGACGGTAGTTATCTGGTTGGATTAAAGGCATCCAGAACCTATAAGGAGCTATCACAACGTAATTTTACCCGAAGCAAGGTTGAAGCCAATGTCCAGGTAACGAAGGCCTACTATCAGGTATTGGCAGCCGGTCAGCGAATAAAGCTGCTGGACTCTAACCTTAACCAATTAAAAGAAACGCTTACACAGACTCGTGCTCAAAACAAGCAGGGCTTTGTGGAGAAAATAGACGTTGACCGCCTTGACGTGCAGTATAACGATGTTTTAATAACACGCGATAACTCCCTGCGCTTGTTAGGATTGGCTTACCAGATGCTAAAGTTCCAGATGGGCATGCCGATTGAAGCTACCCTAATCTTAAAGGACAAGCTTGAAGATGTAAAACTGGACGAAGCACTGAATGTAGGCGAAGCAGATAGTTTACTATACAAAAACCGAATCGAATATAATCTGATGGAAACACAGGTAAAACTGAATCAGCTGGATTTGCAACGCTATAAGTCTCAATATCTGCCAACCTTATCAGCTGTTGGTAATTATACATTGTCATATCAAAATAATTCGTTTAGCCAATTGTATAAAAATGATTTCCCATCAAGTTATATCGGACTACAACTTAACGTTCCTCTATTTAATGGGTTCCAGCGCTCGTATCGGGTAAAAGAAGCGAAAATCGCAGTTCAAAAGTCTCAGAACGATCTCGAAAATGCTAAAAATGGTTTAAATCTCGCCGGTCAGGCAGCTAAAATTAGCTATATGAACGGTTTACAATCATTAAATAGCCAGAAACATATTCGTGATGTAGCGCATGAGGTACTACGAGTAGCGCAAATTAAATACAATCAGGGCGTTGGCTCAAGTATTGAAGTGATTCAAGCGGAGACATCGCTCACCCAGGCTGACGATAAATATATCCAAGGCCTTTATGAAGCTTTAGTTAGCAAAGTTGACCTTGACCGCGCTTACGGACGAATTCAATAACTAAACATAAACCACAATTAAAGAAATAAAAACAATGAAAAATTTAATATATATCAGCAGTGCCTTTTTGATGCTTGCCGCTTGTACCCACAAGCCAATGGATAAGAAAGCAGAACTCGCCGATCTTCAAAAACAACAGGCGGACATCAGCGCAAAAATTGCAAAACTACAGGGTGAAATTGGCGGCGGTGCGGATTCATCAAAGGTTACCGATGTTAACGTTGTTACAGTTGAGAAAACCCAGTTTACTAATTACGTGGATATTCAGGGTCGCATTGATGCCCAGGATAACGTTACTGCCTACCCGCAAGCTGCCGGAACAATCACTGCAATTTATATAAAACCGGGTCAGCATGTAAACAAAGGCCAGGTAATTGCTCAACTGGATAACAGCGTGCTAAAACAGAATATAGCTCAGGCGCAAGCTCAGCTAAGCCTGCTCAACACGCTTTATCAGCGCCAAAAAAATCTTTGGGATCAGAAAATCGGAACCGAGGTTCAGTTTCTGCAGGCTAAAACCAATCTCGAGGCTGGACAAAAACAGCTGGCGTCTTTACAGCAACAAGCAGCTATGTACACCATTAAATCGCCAATTAGCGGTACCGTTGACCAGATGGACCTCAAGTTGGGACAAGTGGCTCAACCGGGACAAACCGGCGTTCGTATTGTTAATGCCGATAATTTAAAAGTGAAGGCCGACGTGCCTGAATCATACGCTGCATCTGTAAATCAGGGCGATAATGTAAAGATCGTAGTTCCGGATGCTAATGATTCTTTAGTGGCCAAAGTAACCTTTGCGGCTAAAGTTATTGATCCGTCTTCACGCAGCTTTGGTATCGAGATCAGACTGCCATCAAAAAAAGATCTCCGTCCAAACATGACGGCCACTTTAAAGATCGCTTCCTATACACATCCTAATGCGCTTGTTGTACCACTTAAGGCCGTGCAAAAATCAGAACAAGGTGATTATGTGTTTGTTGCTGAAAATGGAGTGGCTAAGCGCAAAGAAGTGAAGGTAGGCTCAACATCAGGTACACAATCCGAAATACTTTCCGGACTTGCTGCCGGTGATAAGCTTATTACAGACGGTGCTGCAGATGTTGAAGATGGCGACCGTATTAAAGTTTCTAAGTAATTTTCACTACATAAACTGATCTCATATGAAAGATCTAAACAAAGAATTTAAACCTTCGAGCTGGGCAATTGACAATAAGACTGCCGTTTATGTGATGGTTGCCCTGCTTACCATTATGGGTATAATTACCTATAACAGGTTGCCAAAGGAAAACTTTCCGGATATAGCTATACCTAAGATTTTCATTACCACCCAGTATGATGGCGCCGCGCCTTCAAATATGGAAACCCTCGTGACCAAACAGATTGAGAAACAGTTAAAATCACTCAAGGGGTTAAAAAAGGTAACTTCGAATTCCTACCAAAACTTTTCTTTCATTACAGCGGAGTTTCAGCAAAATGTTGATGTTAAAGAGGCTAAGCAAGAGGTAAAGGACGCAGTAGATAAGGCAAAAGCAGACTTGCCGCAATCAACGGACAAGAATTATCATGACCCGGCTATTTCGGATATTAACGTTTCTGATATTCCAATTTTGTACATCAATATTTCTGGCGACTATGACCTGAAAAAGTTAAAAGAGTATGCTGATAACCTTAAAGATGATATTGAAAGCTTTAAAGAAATATCAAAAGTTGATGAAGTTGGAGCCTTGACGCCAGAGATCCAGATTAATGTGGACATGAATAAAATGGCCGCGGCTCAGATAGGCATCACTGATATTAATAATGCTGTAGGAAGTGAAAATATCATTGCCTCAGCGGGTGCAGTTAAGATCGACGGTGTTCAACGTACCATTGATATCAAAAAAGATTTCAAAAGTGCTGATGAAGTAGGGAACATGATTATCCGTAATCCTCAGGGAAAAGCGGTTTACCTTCATGATATAGCCGACGTAAGGGATTCTTTCCATGAGCAGGAGAGTTACGCCCGCTTATATGGTAAAAACGTGATCACACTTGCTGTGAGTAAACGTACGGGTGAAAACCTTATTGAAGCGTCAGACAAGATCCAGAATCTGATTAAGCAAAAACAAAAGACAATATTTCCTAAAGGTTTAAAGATCACCGTCACAGGCGACCAGTCCGAAAAAACCCGTTCCACTTTAAATGACCTGATCAACACTATCGTGATCGGCTTTATACTGGTTACCGTGATTCTGATGTTTTTCATGGGTACCAGCAACGCCATCTTTGTTGCGCTATCAGTACCATTATCCTGTTTTGTCGCCTTCCTGGTAATGCCGGCTATCGGGTTTACCATGAACATGATCGTGTTGTTCTCGTTCTTGCTGGCCTTAGGTATAGTGGTGGATGATGCCATTGTGGTTATCGAGAACACGCACCGTATTTTTAATAATGGTAAAGTACCAATTAAACAGGCAGCTAAAATAGCAGCAGGGGAGGTGTTCTTACCGGTATTCTCCGGTACTATGACAACGCTGGCTCCATTTGTTCCACTTGCATTCTGGAACAGTTTGATAGGCAAGTTTATGTTTTATTTGCCAATCACGTTGATTATTACCCTGCTGGCATCATTGCTGGTAGCTTATATTATCAACCCTGTATTTGCGGTTGACTTTATGAAACCACACCATCCGGGTGAGCATGACAATCCGAAGTTTGATAGGCGTGTGAAACGTACATCTGTCTTCTTTGTGATTGCGGCTGTGATCGCTTACCTGATGAACGTTGGTTTAGGAAACTTTGTGGTATTCGTTTATTTCCTTTACCTGCTTAATCACTTCGTGCTACTGAGAGTAATTGACCGGTTCCAAAATAATGCATGGCCAAAATTTCAGAAATGGTATGCGAAGTGGTTAGAGCGTGCTGTTCGCCGTCCTGGTACGGTACTTTTGGGAACCGTCGGTTTGTTCTTCTTTACCATTGTTTTTATGATGATCCGTTCGCCTAAGGTGGAGTTCTTCCCATCGGGCGACCCTAACTTTGTTTATGTCTATCTCAAGTTGCCGATTGGTACGGATCAGTCCTATACCAATCAGATCACCAAGCAACTGGAGCAACGGGTTACCAAAGCAGTGGCTGACGACAAAGACATCGTTTCATCCATCATCGCAAACGTAACCAAGAGTGTAACTGACCCGCAGGATGAAGATCAGGGCGATTACCCTAACCGGTCAAAAATTACGGTTGCATTTGTTGAGTTTAGTCAGCGTAACGGAAAAAGCACTAAAGACGTAATGAAGAAAATACGTGCTGCAGTGCAGGGAATTCCGGGTGCGCAGATCACCGTTAATCAGGAGCAAAGCGGTCCGCCAACGCAAAAGCCAATCAGTATAGATTTAATAGGGGATAATCTTGATTCGCTTACCCGCACTACCGATCGTTTGAAAACCTATCTTACCAAAGAACAAAATATCGGTGGTATAGAAAACCTTACTTCTGATTTTCAGAACAACAAACCTGAAATAGTATTTGACATTGACCGTGAACGTGCCAACCGTGAGGGAATCAGTACGTACACCATCAGTCAAAATTTAGGTACCGCAATTTTCGGTGCCCCGGTTACTGATTTCAGAAATACTAAGGAGGATAATTATAAGATTGTAGTAAGGGCGCAGGAAAGCCAACGTAATAATCTAGATGCTATCCGAAATATGAAGCTAACTTACCGGGATATGGGTATGGGCGGATCTATCCGCCAGGTTCCGCTTTCTGCAGTCGCTAATATTGACTATACTACTACATTCGGTAATATTAAACACAAGCAACAAAAAAGGGTGATCACGCTGTCATCCAATGTATTGACTGGTTATAACACCAATGAGGTAAATAACAATATCAAAACCGCGCTCAATAGCTTTAAGAAACCTGCGGGCATTACCATTAACATGGGTGGCGAGCAGGAAGATCAGCAAGAAGCAGCAAGCTTCCTGGGGACTGCGTTGATGGTAGCATTTGGTCTGATCCTGATTATCCTGATGATTCAGTTTAACTCCATTGGTAAAACCTTTATCATCCTTACAGAGATCTTCTTCAGTATCATCGGTGTGTTATTGGGTGTGAGCATCTTCAAGATGACCATCTCGATAGTAATGACCGGCGTAGGTATCATTGCCCTTGCGGGTGTGGTGGTACGGAATGGTATATTGCTGGTAGAGTTCTCGGATATGCTGATTGCACAGGGTATGAATGAGCACGACGCCGTGGTAGAAGCCGGACATACCCGGATGACGCCCGTATTGTTAACGGCGACAGCTGCTATACTGGGCCTTATCCCGCTGGCTGTAGGCTTTAACATCGACTTTGCAGGTTTGTTCACTTCTTTCAAGCCGCATATTTACTTTGGTGGAGATAACGTAGCGTTCTGGGGTCCGTTGTCATGGACCATGATCTTCGGCTTAGGGTTTGCAACTGTTATCACGCTCATTGTGGTACCGTGTATGTACCTGTTGCGGATAAGGATCAAGAACCGGCTCTTTAAAAAGAAACCGGTCGAAGAGAAAGAGCCTTTAGTAATGGTTGAATAAATAAAAACCGCGTCGGAATAAAACTGACGCGGTTTTTTTATTTTAACAACTGTTTAAAAAGTTCAAACAATCCTTACTGATATTAATTGTAATATTGATTCATTAAAAAATAGCAATTCAACCTATGAATTATATTAAATCCCAACAAGCGGACGGAAGCGCAGTCAATCTGTTCTATCAGGACATTGGCGTCGGCCGTCCTGTTGTTTTTATTCATGGCTGGCCCCTTAACAGCCAGATGTGGCAATACCAGTTTGCGGAGCTCCCTAAGTACGATATTCGTTGTATAGCTTATGATCGTCGCGGTTTTGGCAAATCAGACAAACCCTTTGATGGTTATGATTATGATACGCTTGCCGACGATCTGAAAGCAGTTTTAGACGGACTGGACCTTGATGATGTGGTGCTGGTAGGCTTCTCTATGGGGGGCGGCGAAGTGGTGAGGTATTTTAGCAAACATGGCGGTGCTCGCGTTTCCAAAGTAGTGCTTATCGGTTCGGTTACACCGTTCCTGCTTCAAACTGATGATAACCCCGAAGGCGTATCTCAGGATCAACTGGATGAGATGGTAGAAGAAATATATCGCGATCACGCCGGCTTTATTCATAACTTCAGCAAGCAGTTTTACAATGTAAGCCTGATGAGTCACCCTGCAAGCCAGGGCATCCTGGATTGGTGGTTCCACATGGCCATAGAGGCATCCATAAAGGCGATGGCCGATTGTGTATATAGCTTTGGTGAAACGGATTTTAGAGATGAAATGGCTGCCGTTAATGTACCGGCGCTCATTATTCATGGCGACGAAGATAATATTGTACCCCTTGAGGCCAGTGCCGAAGAGGCTGCCGATCTGATTGCTGACGCCCAGTTGCTAATTTATGAAGATGAGCCGCATGGGCTTTTCTTTACTGCGAAGGATCAGCTTAATACCGATCTTATTGAATTTATCACCGGTACCTACCTGGCTGATGAAGAGGACGAAGAAGAAAATGAGGATGAGCAGGATGATAATTACCAAATGGAATAATTAGCGCCTTATAGTCGGTTATAAAACAAAGGCTGCAATTTATAAAGTTGCAGCCTTTGTTTTATGGCTTGATTTTATCCAGTAAGCCTTTCAGTTTCAAATGCTTTAATATACGGCGCAGTTTTCTTTCATTTCCGCTACCCATATCAAGTGCGTCAAAAGCCAAACCCGTTGCCGCCGCATACACGGCATGGTGCAAGGCATCAACAGCCAGCGTTTTAGCATCCTCTTCCTGTGGAGCAGGACCCGCCTCGAAGCTCGGCAGCATAACCAATGCCGCTCCCCAAACCATACCAAAGTGGAGTAACGTTGCCGGTACACCTTTTAAACCGGTAAGTGAGATCAAACCTCTGGCTACACCCCATACGGTACCGTAGGCCCAGTGAATCTCCTGGGTTACCTTGCTTTTACTTTCTTCATTTACAGGTTGTATATTGGTTACTTGCGAGGCTACTTTTATAGGAGCTTCGCTCGATTGCCTTTGGGTAATTTTCATTTCGATCATTTGTGAAATGGTGATGGCAGCCGTGCCTGCAATACCGGCTATTAAGCCCTTGCCAATTGCGCTGCCTAATTCCCCTAAAATGTTTTCCTGTCTAATTCTCATAGAAATAGAGTTTTAATAATTTAACAGGAAATGGTCGATAATGATTTAGCTAAAGAGAAAGTCAAAATCAACATAGTCATTCAAACTATATCTACAGCCGGTGGGTTAGTGATTAAAACAGAAGTTGCATCTATTGAATTTGAAGCATGACAGCTACTAAAATAACATCACCGTTCTGGCAAACCGTTGCATTCGGCATATTATCAGGAACCAGGTCATTATCTGCCCCTGCTATTGCAAGCCACCGGTTGAGCCACCATCATTCTGCTAGTCTTGAAAAAACTCCGTTAAACTTTATCCAATCGCCAAAAGTAGCAACAGCATTAAAGGTATTGGCACTTACGGAAGTAGCAGCCGACAAGTTGCCCTCCGCTCCGGATCGTACTATTCCGGCCTCTTTAGCTTTTCGTTGTCTTTCTGGCGCACTGGTAGGGGGGAGTGTTTATAAAGCGGCAGGTAGCAATATTGTTACGGGAGCAATAGTAGGCAGCGCCGTTGCTGCAGGCGCTACATTTTTAGGATTGTTTTTGCGCAAGGCAATGACCAACAAGGCACATATTCCAAACCCTCTTGCTGGCGCTATTGAGGACGTTTTGGTTGCCGGAAGCGGCTTTCTGCTTGGCAGGTAAGCGGGACGAGCCCGGTAAATTTTCCTTTTATTTAAATCTTTAAGCAGTAATTGTTTCAAAGACAGGTGAACTATTATCTTCGGATTTTAATTAAAAATTTGATAAATTTGTTTAAAAAGTCAAATATAATGGCTTTCTCAATACCCCGATGAGCGCTATAACTGACCAGCAGGATTTAAAAAGAGAAAAAATATTAGACGCAGCCTATCAGCGTTTCTTGCATTTTGGATACTCCAAAACTACTATGAATGAAATTGCGGGTGACCTCTCCATGTCAAAGGCCCTGCTTTATTATTACTTCCCCGACAAAAGTGAGCTATATGTTGCTGTAATGAAAAAACTTGCCGACAACTACATTGAGTTGTTGCGTGAGCATGTTGCAGGGTTTGACAATTTAAAGGATGCTTTTAACTTTCAGATCGATACGCAGCATAACTTTATCGTTAATAATTATAATTTCTTTGATTTCTTCAGGCTGAATGAGCAAAGCCTGCCTGATGCCATTTGGGACATCATAGGGTTAATACATCAAACCGAAATTGACTTACTGGCCAGTGTGATCCGTGATCAAATAGCTCAAAAGAAGATCAGCGAGGTAAATAATCCCGAACAGATTGTCGACCTGTTTCTTGATGCACTGCACGGCGTTAGGGTAAGGGTTAAATCATACAAGAAAAACATTTTTCCGCAAAAGGAGCACCTCGAAGAAATACACCAGAAACGCCTTTTGCTGGCGGATATTTTTGTAAAGGGCTTACTTCATTAAACGCACTGTCACAGCGGGGTAAAATAGGTAAATGCCTCTTTGAGAGCGCAGAATAATTCGTAATTTTGACTTGTTAAGTAAATAAGTCAATAATAGTTCTCCCTATATTATTAAAGAAACTTCTAAAGTTAGAGGTGATTGTTTTAGAGTGATTGAAGCGGGCCGGAAGTACTTCTGGCCCGCTTTTTTTGTGCCCGCGATCAGGCTATTGTCGTTTCGATCATCATGTTCCCTACCAACATTTTATGCACGGGGCAAAGATCTGCAATTTGCTCCATCCGCTTTTTCTGTTCATCGGTGAGTTCGCCCTCAAAGCGCAGCGAACGGTTAATCAATGTACCGCCTTCCACTTTAAAGAGCTCCAGGTCCACATCAATTTTTGAGATTTTCCATTGTTTTCTGTTAGCATACATGCGCAACGTTATAGCCGTACAACTCCCTAAGCTGGATAACAACAACTCAAACGGACTCAAGCCTGTATCACTACCTCCAACCGCAGGCGGTTCATCAGCAATAATGGTGTGCTTGCCATTGGTTACCTGGGTTTGATATTGGGTTTCGGTTATCTCAGTATGCACAGATGCAACCGTCTCTTTAGCAATTTCCATATTAGTGTATTCTCACGACGGTCAAAATAGCGTTTTGATTTTGATTTTTTAAATCTAGGCACCTATTAATAGAAATCATAGCATCTGCGTGCGCCCTCAAATTTATGATAAGCATCTGAGCGCGATGGAAGTGTAGTCTCGTAATCGATGCTGCCTTCTGAAGTGCCGCTGGTATTGCTGTAGTTAAGCTTTGAAGTGGGTACATCATGACTTATACCCAGCCTCATTTTCTCGCCGCCTTCATGCATCGGGAAATCGAATATTAATGACAGCACCAGAGCGCTTGGGCCCCCCTGACCGCTGCTGCGGTACCACATGCCTACGTTAACGCTGCGTCTTTTGTATTGTAAACCTGCCGCTATAGACGAAGAAACAGACTGTTTGTAGATAACTACAGACGGTATGACAAAAGATTTCTGGTCCTCATCAATGTTATCATACGGGTTAAGATCCATCCGGTAGCTTAAATGGGCTGTATAACGTAGTGGCAATCTTGATTTGACACCGCTAAAAGACACATCAGGCTGGTTAATATGTTGCACGGCAGAACCCACCATAAAATTACCTGCAACCAGGTTGATCCCCGCGCCAGAGTCAAAATAGAACCGGTTGCTAAACGCTGGTGTTTCTGCAGTGGAAGTAGAACCGGGTATATAACCTAAAATAGGATCAATCTGATCGCTGAATACGAGCTTGCTCCAGTCGAGCGTTCTGTTTGATATACCGGCTTGTAAACCAAATGATAACACATAACTATCGGAACCTACGCTATAAGAGTAAATGCCTGCCAGATTATTGGTGGTAAGATAAGCCGTACCTTCGGTGCTCCGGTTAAATAACAAACCAATACCGCCCCCAAATTTCGGAATGTTGTAGTCAATTGATGCAGAAATGTATTTGAAACCGCCGCCCGGAATAGACGTCCATTGGTTACGATAGATCATATTCATGCGCAGGTCACCCTCAAACTGGCCGTTAAGGGCCGGGTTTAGGTATACCGGTGAGTTAAAGAATTGTGAATACATGTGGTCCTGAGCAAAACCAACCCCGGCCGCAAGCATCAATATCAGAAATAGTATTTGCTTTTTCATTGTGAGCTTCAATAGCTTTTATCTTAATAAATGTATTACCCCTTTTCTCTGCGGCGCTGAGCCGTTATAAGACATTCCCTTCCACTGCATCCCATTTATAAAGGTGGCCGAAGCCTGCCATACGTATACTCCCTGAGGCATCGCGGTTCCTTTAAAGGTACCATCCCAGCTCTCAACGGGCTCTCCTTTAGGACTTAATTTTGTAGTTTCCCAAATGAGTTGACCGTAATTATTAAATATTTGTAAGTGCCATTCTTTAATGCCCGATCCTTTCGCATAAAATGTTTTCAGATCGCTCGATCCACTGTTAGGCATAAAGGCGTTGGGCAGGTATAACTGGCCCGGCGTGCCTTGTATGCGCACGTAATGTGCAACTGTACTATCGCAAGTTTGGTTATTTGTTGTTAAAGTCACCTTGTAATAACCGGTGTCTGCATAACTGTGTTCGGGATTCTGTAAGGTAGAAGTGTGGCCATCTCCAAAATCCCATGCCCACGACAGCGGTTTGCCGGTTGTTTGATCTGAGAACGAGAAATGATAATCGGGATAAGTGATCACCGAATCTGGCAGAACTTTAAATTGCGTTCCCGGCGACGAGAATACGCTGATGTATTGCGTTTGTACCAATGTATCCGCACACTTGGTGATGGGGTTGGTGGCAATCAGTTTCAGATCGTAAGTCTGTTTTTTCGACGTGTATAAGTGTGCCGGCGGAATGTATCCTTTGAAGGTTGTTCCGTCGCCAAAATCCCATAAGTAATTTAAAGTACTCGCTGGCAGGTTGCTTGCGTCAGGAGTGGTATTGGTGAAATGAACAAGTAATGTCTTACAACCGCTTACCACGTCTGCATTAAACTGCGGCAGCGGTATTGGGAACACATCAACACGCTGTTTCGGCGATTCAACGCTGGAACAAGCGTCAACTGCCGTTAAGGTAAAGTAATAAGTGCCCGGATATTTGAAAACATAACTGTAGTTATCAGTAGTAGCCTCCAGATTGGTTACAATCACATTGCCGCTGCTATCGTAAATAGTATAGTAGAAACTGTTACCGCCCGTAGCATTATTAACAAACTGGGTAGCAAAAGGCACACAGCCCTGGGTAACATTATTTAGTGCGAAAGTCTGCGACACCACATCAGCCGGCTGAACAAGGATAGGAACCTGTTTGGTTGTCGCCGAAGTTCCGCAAGCATTGGTGGCCACCATAAAGACGGTATAAGTTTTGGTTACCGGTGTGTTGATTGGCGCGAAGACCGCTTGGCTGGTATCTGCTTTAACCACCTTTTGCAGTAGTGTGGAACCATCATATAAATAATAAGTATAGCTGGTGTTAGTGCCAGGAGATAAGTTATTAACCCTCAGTGTGAACGGCGAACATCCAGTTAATGACTGCGGTATAATATTAGCGGTAGGTGTTTTTGGATGTACCACTACGTTCACAGTAGCTGGCAAATGCACAATACAGTTTCCTACGGTGTTTAAAGTAACCGTATAAACGGCGTCCTTACCATCGGTACGTGCGGCGAAGGTGTGCGAGGCATTTACCGTTGTAGCAGTGGTACCGTCGCCGAAATTCCAGGTAAAGGAGTTAGCTGTTAAGGACGTTGAGGTATTGGTAAAGTTGACGAGGACAGATCCACAGTTTTCCGTCACATCAGCCGTAAAAGACGGAATGTTGTCCAGCTTATCGGTGATGGTTACGGGGTTGCTTACCAAACTCGTACAAGGGGCGTTAGCCTTAATGGTCCATACAAATTTATACACGTTACCACCTGTCATACCGGTAATATCAGTTTGCACGCTCAGCGGTGATACGATAGTGACGGCCGGACCTGCAACCTGTGACCATGAGCCTGTATAAGGTGACGGATCATTGGCCTTTAAAGTTGCTGTAGCTTGGTTACATAAGGTTTGATCTACACCGGCATTTGGTGTTATCGGGCTTGGTTGCACAGTAATGGTAACCGTTTGTACCGAACCGGAACAGTCTGAATTGGTATAAGGCGTAATGGTGTAGGTAACCGTAACCGGCACGTTACCGCTATTAACGAGAACGTCATTAATAGCAGTAGCAGTGGCCGGAGTCGACTGATTAGTGTTTCCGGTAAGCGTTCCGCCAGTAACGGTGCTGGTCCAGGTGTATTGGGTACCGGCAACGTTCGAGGTCAATGTAATGCCAGCTTTACTGCCGCTACATAAATTCGTTTGTGCTGTAGCTGTAATAACAGGCTTTGGCATAACCGTTACTGCAAATGAAAATGGCGTACCGTTACAACCATTACTCTGTGGAGTAATGGAGTAAGTAACCACTGCTGCCTTTGACGGATCGTTGTTAACCAGAATATCATTGATGGTATTACCGGTACCGGCTGTGGTAAATCCACTTGCACTGCCGGAAGTTACGGTTGCCGTCCATGTATAAGTACTTCCGGTAGCGGAAGATGTGATGGTATAACCTACAGGGTTGTTAGTACATATTTTTGCTGTTGCTGCACTTATAATAGTATTGGCAGGATAGATGTTGATAGTAGTTGTTGACGTAACAGTGCTACATGATCCGCTCAAACCGGTTGTTACATTCAACGCCAGCGTAACAGATCCTGCCTTTATTTCGTCTGCCGAAGGCGTGTAGGTAGGATTAAGGACATTTTTGCTTGGCGAAAATGTGCCCTTACCACCGGTCCAGTTAACGGAAGTATACTGCGTTGGCGGTGTAATTGAAGCGCCGCTTAGTGTTATCGGCGTATTGGCACAAATTGTTGGGTAGGTACCCGCAGTTACCGTTGGTGCCGATTGGAACGTAATCTTTTGACTTGCGGTTGCTGTAGGGCCACAATAATTCTGAGCGGTGGCAGTAACGGTATAAGTACCAAAGTCGGTAAAATTAATTGATGGATACTGACTGTTAGCAGTAGTTCCGTTGGCAAATGAATAGTTGCCGCCGGTTACCGTCCAGTTATAGGTGTTGGCAGTAGGCTGTGTGGTGCCGGTAATAAGCGTTTTGGCTATGGTTGATTTGGGATCAAATGAAATAGTTTGATTGGTACCACAAAGCGCCGTATCCTTGGCCATGGTAATCGTGGATGGCGCGTCGACATAAATATTTTGAGGCTGACTCAGCGTTTGACCGCAACCACCTATAACGCCTAATGTTACCTTATAAGTACCTGGTGTAGTAAATGACCATTGTGGCTGCTTACTCAAAGAGTCTGTGCCGCCAGTATAATGTATCGCGCCAGGGCCGGTAACATGCCATGCGTACGTGTTAACAGCGCAACCATCGTCAGTAATAGATTGATTTACCGGACTCACTGTACTCAGTGCACAAACTGAAGCTGTAGGTACTGTAAAGGCTGGCTGGGGGGTGTTTTGAATACAGATATTTGAACTATAGTCATCCGCACCGCAACCACTCTGGCTGTTTTCCAGTCGCAGCGTTACTTTGTGGATGCCATTAGTTGTAAAGGTATACTTAAAGTCTTGGGTGAGTGAATAGGTGCCCGGTTGCCTAACGCCGTCTACAAACCAGGAGTATGTTGCACTGGCATCGTTACAGCTTTTTGCCGTACTATTTGGCGTTTGACCAGGGAAAGAAGCATTGTGGAAGGAAATGACGCTGCCCACACAACCAGTAGGCGGGTTTGTAATGGTATTTTTAGGCGGAGCCAGTACGGCCTGCGAAATATATACTGGTGCGGTAGATCCCGGACAAATAGCGCTAACCGCAGTAAAAGATACCTGGAACTTGTTAGTTATATGCCCCTGATCATCTGTAGCACCGCATGAAGAATTATTATAGTTGTGTGTTAAACGACCGCCGTCTGCTATGATCTGGCAAAGGGTATATTGGTCATAAGTACCATCGCCCCAGGATAACTTATAGTACGTGCCTGGGTAGTTTTTCTGGATTCCCGAACTCGTAAGCACATCCACGTTATAAGTCAGCGCTACCGAGTTATTATATAAACAAACCGGCCCTGAAGATGTAGAGCCGAAGTTGATATTATTAATATTATTGAGTAGGGTATAAGCTTTAGTACCTACTATACCGTTATTGGTAGTTTTAACAAAAATGGTGTAGTTTGATGTATGGGCCGAAAAATTTTGGTCGGGGTTTAAAGTGTATGTGCCCTCATCGGTCTGGCTCAATTCGTTATAAAAGTTGGCGGTAACGGTTGCACCGCTAACGTTGTTTACGATATCGTACTGGCCGCCTTCTTTACCAAAACAGTTTCCAAAAAAATCAGGATAATTGGTGTTGATCACCGGCCCGCTTACAGAGGCTTGCACACCTGCAGATGCACTGATGGTAAATGGCGCTGAACTTGCTCCCGTGGTGGCCGGACTGGTAGTTGCAACACGCACCCGGTAACCTGTGCCCGGCGCAGTACCGTTAGGAATAATACCATTTACGTACGAGGCATAAAATCCGGTAAACGAACCAATAAGCTTCTGATTGGTGAAACTTCCATTGGCGTCAGACAGGTATAAATTGAAGGTATTGCCTTGCTGTATACAACCTCCGGAACTTCCAATATTTATTGGAACGCCAATGGTTGAGCCTTGGCCATACGGACCCGGATCAAGCGTACGGATAGTTATCGTCTGAGCAAATATTTTATCGCAAAACAAGAGCGATAAGGATAGTAAAAGCAGTAAGCGGATGTAAAACTTATTCATTAATTAAACCACACAAAATCAAACACGAATCAGCGAATAAATCATAGCTCTGCCGAAGCAGAATTGTCTTTTAATACTTAATCTATGGTTAATAAAAGATACAATAGGTAAATATTGAAAGATGACTATTTCTTACGTGTGAAAATATTTATAGTTACATTATTTTTTGAAAATGACAGAATAGGGGCTTACTATACACGGGCTTAAATAGAAACAGTGAGAGTCAATAAATGTTGGCACAAAAGACACAAATGTGCCTAATAGGATAGTTAATACACGCATCATTAAAAAAATTGATTTTAACCAATCATCCAAAGAAAAGATAGCCTATTAAAATGGCAGTGATTACACCCGCCAGGTCGGCGATAAGACTTGCAGGTACCGCGTATCTTGTTTTTTTGATACCTACTGACCCAAAGTATAGTGCTACGATGTAAAAAGTAGTGTCGGAAGAGCCATAAAGCACACTGGAGAGGTGCCCGATAAAGCTATCCGCCCCTTTAGCTTTCATGGTACTGATCATCATCGCTTTCGCACCCGAGCCGCTTAAGGGCCGGATGAGTGCGATAGGAATAACATCAGTAAAACGGGTATCCACATTAAAAAAGCCGAAAGCCCATTTAAATCCGTAGGAAATATAATCCAGAACGCCGCAGGTTCTGATCAGGCTGATAGCAGCCAACAGACCCACCAGATAGGGGATAATCTTGATCGATGTTTCAAAACCACCCTTAGCACCTTCGATAAAGGTTTCAAAAACGTTAACCTTCTTATAAAGTCCGCCGAGTACGAATACCACCGGGATAAGCATAAGCAGCACGTTACTAACGATCTTGGATACTTCACTGATCTGGGTTTTAGTAAGAAACTCGGTAAAATACCATACAATAAGGCCGATGAACAACGTGAGGCCGCCCAGCCAGGCTATAACAACTCTATCGAACAAGTTAATGCGCTGTTTAATCGCCACGATAATCATACCTACCACAGTTGCTACATAAGTAGCGATAACACATGGAATAAAAATATCGCTCGGATCTTTTGATCCTAACACAAACCTTTGCGCTATAACGCCAATGGGAAGCAACGTAAGCCCTGACGAATGGAGCACCATGAACATGATCTGGGCGTTGGATGCTCTTTCCTTATCAGGATTGAGCTCCTGCAGGCTGGCAATAGCTTTTAATCCCAGCGGAGTAGCAGCATTATCAAGGCCCAACAGATTGGCTGAGTAATTCATCATCATTTCGCCATTGGCGGGATGATCCTTAGGTACTTCAGGAAATAAGCGATTGAAAAACGGTCCTACAATTCGCGACAGTAAATTAATCGCTCCAGCCTTTTCGCCTATATTCATTATCCCCAGCCAAAAAGCCATAGTACCGGCCAACGGTAAGGCTATATCCATTACAGACGACTTGGTGGAATCAAAGAGGCCATCAACCAGTTGCCTGAAAATTTCCGTATCACCCAGAAACACCAGTTTAATGAGCGCTACAACAAAGGCAATAACAAAAAACGCAATCCAGATATAGTTAAGAGCCATATTTATCGAGGCCGTTAAATTAAAGGTTTTCGTTTAAAACTGATGCTGCCGATGTTTAAAATATATACGTAACGTGCGATCGCCCCAAATATGGCCTCTTTTATCTTGCGATGAGCCGGAGATGTCAGCGTACTCCACCGGTATTACATGAAAGGAAAATTCTATCGGTTCTTTAATCCGTATAATTCCAGTTCAGATAATACTTGGTTTAAGATGTCTCTTACCGTCGATATGACAAGGCAGGAAAGCCATAACAGGAGGATAGCCATTGTCTAAATCAGTCTACCGCCGTTATGTTCTTATAAGGCACTATTTCAATGTCATAATCTTTTTTTAGTGCGTCGTAAGGCACAGTATCCGTAATGGTGATATAAATATTGGCCAGGTTTTTAACATCATAGGTTTGTACATCGCCAATGTTGCCATCTTTTACCCTGAACTGTGAAATCGAGTTAAGCAATAAATTATATTGCTCATAAGAGTTTGTTTCAAGCGAAATATTAATGCGTTTACCGTCGGCCCGGAGCTGTAATTCTGATTTTGTTGATCCGGGCATACTTAAAGTATATTTCCTGTTGTTCTTTTTTATGTCTTTTTGTTCGAGCGAGTATCCCTTTGTTATCAAGAAGGTGTCATTCTTTGCCAAATTATTGTGAAGTAAGTACTTGATGTCTTCATATGAAAGCAGCTTTTGCTGGCTATAACCGAATATAGAAATGAGCAACATGCCCAATGTAACAAGTACCTTCTTCATATTAACTGTTGTGGTGGTTTCCAAGCTATTCATTTTACCTTCATATTAAAAACGCAACGCATAAAAATTATACCTTTACCACAATAATTTTACTTATGGCAGTAATAGAACTTTCACGCGTAAACGGCGATTACGGTTTTGAAGCTAAAGACGAGAACGGACACATTGTTAAAATTGACAGCAGTGTAGAAAACGGCGGTCAGAACTTTGGCGTGCGGCCGATGCAGATGCTTTTGATGGGTTTGGGCGGATGCTCTGGCATTGATATCATCAGCATCCTAAAAAAACAGCGCCAGGATGTTAAGGACTACAAAATGGTGATTAAGGGTGAACGCGAAGCCGGAAAAGAACCCTCATTATGGAAAGACATAGAAGTAGAGTTTCATCTTTATGGAAATGTAGACGAAGACAAGGCTAAACGTGCTGCGGCTTTATCTATGGATAAATATTGCTCCGTAGCCGCAACATTAATGGGCTCTGGCGCAAATATCAACTATGAGGTATTTGTGCATCCTGTTTCCGAATAGCGTTAAGGATATATTTTAGGCAGCCCGGTTTAAATTAGTTTGGTTATCAGATTAATCTAAACCAGGCTGTTATGATAATAAAGGTACGCTACTTGCAGGGAGAGGCCTAGAAGTCAAAGAAATCCTGTATCGAACCAATGTAAACATCGTTCCATCCACTTACTATATCATCGTAGTCGGCATCTGGGATATTGGTGTGTCGTAATTCTAATGACGTTCCGTGTTTATCGGGGTGCAGTTTAATAGTAACGATAGATGGTTCTTCCTGTTCGCCAAAATACCATTGCTGAACAATCTTCCTGTTCGATTCAAACTCAAGGTTTTTACCCGAAATACTTCCTTCCCACAAAGAAAATTCTGATCCGGGTTCTGTCGACATTTCTGCCGGTTCGCCGGTCCATAGTTGTATGGTAACAGGATTGGTAAGCGCCATGTAGATTTCCTCCGGCGTGGCGTTAACCAGGTAATATTTTTTATAATCTTTCACGGCTGCAAGTTAGGAAAATGACGGACAGCAAAAAAAACGTTCCATTTATTAGATGGAACGCGGATAAGTATTTATGGTTTTGTGCCACTTTGATCATTTGGATACCGTGCCTATTGGCAACACTACCTTTCCGTATTGCTCATTTAAAACATTGGCAACACCGGTGTAAATAGCCGATAGTCCGCAAATAATACCTTCGTAGCCGGCAATTTTGCCAATATTTTCGTTACCTGTAGCATCACCCAAAGCTAAAAGGGCGAATAGGATAGTAAGAGAGGCAAATACAAATTGCAGGGCCCGGTTAAGTTTTAAAGTACCGAAAAACAGGCAGAAGGTAAAAAGTCCCCAAATACCTAAATAGGCACTCATGGCATTTTTAGCAGGGGCAGCTACCCAACCCATTTTGGGCATAACCACAAGGGCTACTAAAGATAGCCAGAAAAAGCCGTAGGATGTAAAGGCAGTAAGCCCAAAAGTATTATTCTTTTTAGCCTCTATTACGCCCGCAATAACCTGGGCTAATCCGCCATAAAAAATACCCATGCCTAATATCATGGAGTTAAGTTCAAAAAAGCCGGCGTTGTGAAAGTTTAACAGAACGGTAGTTGTACCGAAAGCGCATAGACCGAGAGGCGCAGGATTGGCAATACCATCCTTTACCTGTACAGGTGTGGTTGGAATCATTGTTTATGAGGGTTTAATTGGTATGCCGCAATCTAAACGATTGGTATTGAATAATCAAGTATTTTTATAAACTCAATAGTCTCAAATCCGTTACTTATCAGTTATGCAAAAACTCGTACTACTTCGTCACGGCGAAAGTGTCTGGAACCAGGAAAATCGCTTTACCGGCTGGACAGACGTTGATCTTTCTGAAATCGGCCGCGAACAAGCGCACAAGGCGGGCCAGTTGCTTGCCAAAAATGGTTTTACGTTTGATGTTGGTTACACCTCCGTTCTTAAAAGGGCGATCAAGACGCTCCATATTGTGCTGGAGGAGATGGATCAGCTCTGGATACCGGTTACCAAATCGTGGCGGTTAAACGAACGTTTTTACGGCGCCTTGCAAGGTCTCAACAAAGACGAAACTGTAGCCAAATACGGCGATGAGCAGGTACACAAGTGGCGCCGTGACCCTCACGAGCACCCGCCCGCCATTACCGAAAGTGACGAGCGCTTCCCGGGGCACTACCTCCGCTACGATGACCTCACTTACCGCGAACTACCTTTAACTGAAAACCTGAGCGAAACGATGGATAGAGCGTTACCTTTCTGGCATGAAACCATTGTCCCGTCATTACGTCAAAATCAAAAGGTGATCATAGCGGCACATGGCAATAGCCTCAGGGCGCTGATTCAGTATATCGAAAATTTGTCGGACGAGGAAGTGACTAAACTCGATATTCCCACCGGAACGCCATGGGTGTATGAACTGGATGACAGGTTGAATTGTATCAGGCATTATTATCTTTCATAGTTCATAGTTATTAGTTCATAGTTGATGGTTCATCGTTTATAGAAATGTGTGCATACTATATAATAACTATAAACCAGAAAATAGCCATGAACCATCAACTATGAACCATGAACTATGCCCAAACCGGCGATAGTGATGAACTATCAACTATGAACCATGAACTCCCACTCCCGCTAACGTTTGCGTAAATAAAATTGCATATCAGCTGTGCGGTAATTACTTTCGCTTTACCTCAATTGTAGACCCATGAAAAAAATACTTTGTCTATTATTATTTGCATCGTTAACCATAACAGCTACTATGGCCCAAACTAAAGAAGAAAAGGAAGTTGCCGAATCCGTTGAACATTTGCGTAAGGCACTTATTGACCCAACGAAAGCTAACCTGGACAAAATTGCAGCTGAAGATTTGAGCTACGGCCACTCAAGCGGAGTTATCCAAACCAAAGCCGAATTTGAAGAGACGCTATTAAGCGGTAAGTCTGATTTCGTAAGCATCGAATTTAAAGATCAAACTATTAAAGTGTCCGGGGATGCGGCTGTTGTGCGCCATAAATTATATGCGCAAACTAACGACGGTGGTAAACCCGGTAATGTAGCCATCGGTATTATGCTTGTTTTCCAGAAACAAAAAGGAGAGTGGAAGCTATTGGCCCGTCAGGCGTATAAGTTACCTTGATATTTATAGGCCAACCTCGGTTCTATCTTATAAAAAGCCGGCATTGCATTAATATAGTGTAATGCCGGCTTTTGTTTTTGGTGATGCGCCTGCACTTATCTATTCCGCGGCAAAACCCGTTGTCAAAATAAGTCAGCTAGTTCTACAAATTTTACTAATTTTGGCCATCCATTCAATATAAAAAATACTACATTGGAGAACCAGGAATTAACAACTGTTGACACCGCGAAAGATCTGGGCGTACTTCCCGAAGAATTTGAACGTATAAAAGAAATACTGGGCCGCACACCCAATTTTACCGAGTTATCTATTTTTTCGGTAATGTGGAGCGAGCACTGTTCTTATAAAAACTCTATTAAATGGTTAAAAACCTTGCCGCGCGATGGTTCACGTATGCTGGCCAAAGCAGGTGAAGAAAACGCCGGACTGGTTGACCTGGGTGATGGCATCGGTTGCGCTTTCAAGATCGAATCGCATAATCACCCTTCGGCGCTTGAGCCTTATCAGGGAGCTGCTACCGGTGTAGGTGGTATCAACCGCGATATTTTCACCATGGGCGCGCGTCCAATTGCCCAGCTCAATTCACTGCGTTTCGGCGACCTTAACGTTGACCGTACCAAATGGTTGGTAAAAGGTGTGGTGAAAGGTATTGGTGATTATGGCAATGCCTTCGGTATCCCAACTGTAGGTGGTGAGCTGTTCTTTGATGAGTGTTATAATGTAAACCCGCTGGTTAATGCCATGTCGGCCGGTATCGTTAAGGCTGGAGAAACAGTTTCTGCTACTTCTTACGGCGTAGGTAACCCGGTTTACATCGTTGGTTCATCAACAGGTAAAGATGGTATTCATGGTGCAGCTTTTGCATCTAAAGATATAACTGAAGATTCTGTAAATGATTTACCTGCGGTACAGGTGGGCGACCCGTTCCAGGAAAAACTATTGCTAGAGGCTACGCTTGAAGTGATCAAGACTGGTGCCGTGGTGGGTATGCAGGACATGGGTGCAGCAGGTATTATCTGCTCTAACTCAGAAATGAGCGCCAAAGGTGAACATGGCATGCGTATTGACCTGGACAAGGTGCCAACCCGCCAGGAAAACATGAAGCCGTACGAGATCCTTTTATCTGAATCTCAGGAACGTATGCTTATCGTAGTTTACAAAGGTCGCGAGGCTGATGTAGAAGCGGTGTTTGATAAATGGGACCTCAACTGTGTACAGATTGGTGAGGTAACCGATACTAAACGCCTGGAATATTATATGCACGGAGAATTGGTTGCTGATGTGCCTGCCGATGACTTGGTATTGGGCGGTGGTGCACCGGTTTATGACCGCGAGTACCGTGAGCCTGCTTACTACCAGGAAAACCTTAAGTTTGACATTAATCAGGTTCCTGTTCCGGAAAATTTAAAAGACGTGGCTGAACATCTGATCAGTCATCCAAATATTGCTTCAAAGCGTTGGGTTACCGATCAATATGATTCAATGGTTGGAACGGCTACTATGACTACCAACCGTCCGAGCGATGCTGCTGTTGTTGCTGTTAAAGGTACTAACAAAGCCATCGCATTAACAGTTGACTGTAACTCACGCTATGTATATGCAGATCCGAAAAAGGGTACATCCATTGCTGTTGCAGAGGCTGCACGTAATATCACCTGCGCAGGCGGTGAGCCTGTAGCTATTACTAATTGCTTAAACTTTGGTAACCCGTATGTGCCAGAAGTTTACTGGCAGTTCGTGCAGGCAATCAAAGGTATGGGCGAAGCCTGCACTAAGTTTGATACCCCGGTTACTGGTGGTAACGTGAGCTTTTATAACCAATCCTCTGACGAGGGACCCGTGTTCCCTACACCAACAATTGGTATGTTGGGCGTACTGGATGATGCGTCAACCATCATGACTGCCGACTTTAAACAGCCAGGCGATCTGATCTATCTTATCGGCGAATCCGTAAATGATATTGCTTCATCACAGTATCTTGCTTCTTACCATAAAATATCTGCTTCTCCGGCTCCTTATTTTGATCTGGAGAAGGAATATGCTACACACCAGGTAATCAAAGCGCTCATTCGCGAACAAGTGCTGCAATCAGCTCATGACGTAGCAGACGGCGGTTTGTTTATCGCGCTGGTTGAATCGGCGCTGCCTTTCAAACATGGCTTCAAGATCGAAAGCGATGACAGCATCCGTAAAGATGCTTTCCTGTTTGGAGAGGCTCAGGGCAGGGTAGTGGTAAGTATATCGCCAGAAAACCAACAGCGTTTTGTTGAAATGATGGCGACCAGCGAAATTGAATTTAGCCTGTTGGGAACTGTTGAAGAAGGTTATCTGACCGTTGATGAAGAATCATTTGGCCACATCACCGACATCAAACTAGTTTACGACAACGTGCTGAACGTTATTTTAGGTGAATAATGTTAAAGCTCAACCGCGTACATCATATTGCAATTATCTGCGCTGATTACGAGAAATCGAAGCGTTTTTACACCGAGATATTAGGTTTAAAGATAGTACAGGAGATCTACCGGGAAGAGCGTAAATCATATAAGCTTGATCTGGAAGTGGGTGGCCACTACCAGATCGAGCTTTTTTCTTTTGTAGATCCGCCAGCCCGGCCGTCAAGGCCCGAAGCCGCCGGTTTACGTCATCTTGCCTTTGAGGTTGACAATGTAGATGCCGCAGCTGCTTACCTCAAAAATCATGGCGTTGAAACAGAGCCGATACGTGTCGACGTCCACACGCGAAAACGATTTACTTTTTTTGCTGATCCTGACGGGCTCCCGCTCGAGTTTTATGAAAAGTAACCTGTGATGGCACAGGGAATCTTTCGTTTCAAGCAATTTAGCATAGACCAAACTGGTTGCGCCATGAAGATCAATACCGATGGGGTATTGTTAGGCGCATTGGTTGAGACAGACAATACTGCTGTACGTATATTAGATATTGGCGCGGGTACAGGCGCTATAGCCTTGATGCTGGCACAGCGATTTCCGCAAGCGCAGATAGATGCAGTTGAAGTTGATCAGCTTGCAGCAGAAACAGCTGCAAAAAACTTTGAGAACTCGCCATTTGCAGACCGCCTCAAACTACATGCTCAAAGCTTTGAGGATTACTTTCAGCAAAATCCTTCCACTAAATACGATCTAATTGTATCCAATCCCCCTTTTCATATTTATTCGCTGCAGTCAAAGGGAGCATCGAAGGCCTTAGCACGTCATGCTGATGAAGCTTTTTTTGAGCGTTTGATTAAAGCTGTAGCATATCATCTTTCAGAGAAAGGCTCATGCTGGTTGGTGCTTCCGCTGCAAACTGCCGAGTTGGTTGAAAAGCTAAGTGCAACTTACGGGCTGTTTACCGACCAGGTTATTGAGGTATCTTCCTATCCCGATTCACCGCCGCACCGTCAAATACTGGTTTTATCCCTTCAGGAAAAGACTAAGTTATATTCGCCTTTTATTATCTATTCTTCACCCAAAGAATATACACCGGAATATCGCGAAAAGCTTAAAGATTTTTTGCTGATATTTAATTAATGAGCTATATGATGGCTTCATCAGAGCTTTAGAAATGCTCTTTTGTGTGGCTTTATTTTCTATTTCATCCTGATAAAATAACTTAGTTAAAACTAACTCAATAACCGCTTCATGACTAAAATAGGCTTAATATCTGACACCCATGGATACCTTGACGACGCTGTTTTTAAGCACTTTGAAGATCGCGATGAAATATGGCACGCCGGTGATTTTGGCACTTTAGAGCTCGCTGAGCAGCTTGCGGCCTTTAAACCGCTACGTGGAGTATACGGGAATATCGATGGGCCAGACATCCGCCAAACATATCCGGAGCACCTGCGTTTTACCTGTGAAAAGGTTGATGTTTGGATGACCCACATTGGCGGATACCCCGGAAAATACCACCCTGCTGTAAAGCGTCAAATTTACACTAAGCCACCTCGGTTATTCATAACCGGACACTCGCACATATTGAAAGTAATTTTTGATAAGGCTATAAATTGTCTGCACATTAACCCCGGAGCGGCCGGAAAACAAGGATGGCACAAGGTAAGAACGCTTATAAAGTTTTGCATTTCTGAGGAAAAAATTCATACCTTAGAGATCGTAGAGATGAAAAGATGAGCGTACAAAATACACTAAGCCTATGAAATCAGTTAAAACATTAGGACAATTTATTATCGAAAAACAGGCCGATTTTCCTTATGCCAAAGGAGAACTCTCGCGTTTACTGCGTGACATTGGCATTGCCGCAAAAATTGTAAACCGCGAAGTGAACAAGGCCGGACTTGTCGATATCCTTGGAGAGGCAGGAACTACAAATATTCAGGGCGAGAGCCAGAAGAAACTAGACGTGTATGCCAACGAACAGTTTATTACCGCCTTGCAAAGCGGCGGTGAATGTTGCATCGTAGTTTCTGAAGAAAATGATGAGTACGTATATATCGACTCGGAAATTTCTAAGAACGCCAAATACATCGTAGCTATTGATCCACTAGATGGCTCCTCAAATATTGATGTTAATGTTGCTGTTGGAACAGTATTCTCAATTTACAGACGTAAAACCACCGAGGGCAAAGCTGCCATGGAGGATGTGTTGCAAAAGGGTACCGAGCAAATAGCTGCCGGCTACGTGATCTATGGCTCTTCGACGATGTTGGTTTACACCACGGGTAAGGGCGTTAACGGCTTTACGCTCGATCCGTCAATTGGTGAGTTCTGCTTGTCGCATCCGGATATGACTATTCCAAAGGATGGTGTAATCTACTCGATTAATGAAGGATACTACGCGCATTTTCCTGATGGCGTTAAGAAATATATTAAATATTGTCAGGTAGAAGATGAAAAGACGCATCGCCCGTATACATCACGTTATACCGGCTCAATGGTGGCAGACCTGCATCGTAATATGATCAAGGGCGGAATCTTTATTTACCCGCTTACGGCAAGTGCGCCTAAAGGAAAGCTGCGTTTGGTTTATGAATGCAATCCGATGGCATTTATTATTGAGCAGGCGGGTGGCAAAGCCAGCAATGGCTATGACCGCATTCTGGAGCTTGAGGTAACTGATCTCCACCAGCGCACAGCCATATTTATAGGTTCTGAGAATATGGTACTGAAAGCGGAGGAGATGATGGCTTTTTTTTCGCCTCAGGTGATGAAAAAAAATTTTGAAGGAATGATTTCCATTCAATAATCAGAGCAAATTCGCTTTTGCACATTCGGCCTCAAAAACCGTATCGATTAATAGATCTTTTTGTTTGGAAGCTGCTACAGCAAGCTGGTCGCAACGCTCATTCTCCGGATGGCCGTTGTGACCACGCACCCAAACAAACTTAATACGATGGAGCTTACTCAGTTCCAGATACCGCAGCCAAAGGTCCTTGTTTTTCTTGTCCTTAAAGCCTTTCTGCAACCACCCATGTACCCATCTTTTCTCAATTGCGTCTATCACATACTTTGAGTCAGAGTAAATCGTCACTTCCTGATTCAGATTTCTGAGCGCTTCCAGAGCCCTGATAACGGCCAGTAATTCCATGCGGTTGTTGGTGGTTTTACGGTAACCTGCATACAGTTCTTTATAGTGTTTCCCCGCACGCAGAATAACGCCATAACCGCCCGGTCCCGGGTTTCCGCTCGATGCTCCGTCTGTAAATATCTCTATCATAAACCATCGCAATAATAGGATTTTAGCCCCATATTCGTTGTTAAAACATTTTTATTATGGGCTCATCTTCTACGCTAGCCAGCCTAATTCGCTCACAACTTGCAAGTTATAAAAACACGTTTTTAGGATATAAAAATACTTTTACATAAATTTAAAAAAGGCTTTGCAAATACTAGTGAGATTTATATTTTTGCAGTCCCAAACACGGTGGATGTAGCTCAGTCGGTTAGAGCACCAGATTGTGGTTCTGGGGGTCGCCGGTTCGAGCCCGGTCTTCCACCCCGAGTGTTTAAAGCCCTTTTACTTTGTAAAAAGGGCTTTTTTTATGCCCCACAGGAGTGGTTTCGATATCTTTATACAAAGATGTCAATTTGTGGTTTAGACGATAGAGAATTGGAGAACAGTAACGCAAGCAGAATTTCTTACTTTCCGGATAACGTAATAAACAATGTTCCGTTGCCCAAGAGCTTTACTTTTCCATTTTATTACACACCACATCCTTTAGCCGAAATTGCGGCAAGTGAGCTACAATATTATCTCGAAAGCCTAAGCGAACTTGATCATAACTTCGGACTTGATCCTGATACAGACGGTAGTCCTATTGGGAAAATGTTTGGCGTTTTGGTGGTGCAGGATACGGAGGGAAAACTGGGTTATCTATCGGCTTTCTCCGGAAAACTTGCGGGCACCAATAACCATGAGAAATTTGTTCCTCCGGTTTTTGATATGCTTACCGAAAACAGCTTTTTTCTGAAAGAACAGGAGATTATTAATTCAATCAACGTAAAGCTCGAGGAAATAGAGGCGGACGAAGATTTCAATCGGCTCAAACTCGATTTGGAACGATTTTCTGCTCAGTCCTTAAAGGAGATATCGGCCTTAAAAACTCAATTAAAAGACAACAAAGAACACAGGAGGAAGCTTCGCGAAGCACAGAAAAATGACCTGAACGAATATGACTACAAGTTGTTTGAAGCAGATCTGATTAAGCAAAGCCTGTACGATAAGCATCAACTTAAAGTTCTTACTAGTCAATGGAAACAACTTCTGGAGGAGACACAAACCAAATTAGCACGTTTTGGGCAAAGCGTAGAAGCGCTCAAAAACGAACGTAAAGAAAGATCGGCCGTGCTTCAGCAGCAGCTTTTTGAGCAGTATGTGTTTTTAAACAAAGACGGCAAATCTAAAAGTTTACATGACATATTTGCTGCCACTGTTTTTGGAATGCCGCCCGCAGGCGCCGGCGAATGCGCAACTCCCAAGCTTTTACAATATGCCTTCGCAAACGGATACAAACCCCTTGCTATGGCCGAGTTCTGGTGGGGAGCTTCACCGAAATCCGAAATCAGAAAACATCAGCAGTTTTATCCGGCCTGCACCGGTAAATGCAAGCCAATTCTAGAACACATGCTGGAGGGGATGATTGTTGACGAAAACCCGCTTCTTCAAAACGCCGGCGAAAATACCAGGCTTGAGATAGTTTATGAAGATGACCATTTTGTAGTGGTTAATAAACCTCATGGACTGCGTTCTGTGCCGGGCGTTACTATTATGGATTCGGTTTATACAAGGCTTAAGGCAAGAATGGCGGGCATTGAGCCGCTTATCGTTCATCGGCTGGACATGGATACTTCCGGGCTTTTAGTGGTAGCTAAAACGCCAGCGGTACATAAACATATTCAAGGGCAGTTTCTAAGGCGGGTTGTGCGTAAACGGTACGTAGCATTGCTTTCCAAAGCAATAGACCAGCTAGAAGGAGAGATTGATCTACCGTTACGCAGTGATCTGCTTAACCGGCCAAGACAAGTGGTATGTTTTGAAACCGGAAAAAAAAGCAATACCAAGTGGAAAGTAATTAATGAGAACGAGGGCGGTACCAAAGTGCATTTCTGGCCGCTTACTGGCCGTACGCATCAATTACGCATGCACGCAGCTCATGAATTGGGGCTTAATGCACCCATTGTTGGAGATGATCTTTACGGCGTACCTGCCCAAAGGCTATATCTTCACGCTGCCTATATCGAGTTTACACACCCTGTAAGTAAAGAGAAAGTAAGCTTTGAAGTGCCTGAAGATTTTTAGGCTTTAGTAGGGTATTTGTCTTTTCCGAATTGCTTTGCGCAAACCTATCGGATCAACGACAGGCTTGCACAAAGAAAAACCGGTTCGATTTTAATTAATCTTCTAAGTAGCCAAACTTACCCAGATTGAAGTCCCGTATAGCCTCTTCAATTTCGTTGGCAGTATTCATTACAAATGGGCCATAAGATACGATGGGTTCTCTTAACGGTTCGCCGCTTAATACCAAAATTATGGAGTCTTCAGAGGCCTGCACGGTAAACTCTTCGCCCTCATTGCCAAATAATGCAAAATGATCTTGCGGCACAGCCTCGGTGCCGTTAACTGTTGCACGGCCTTCAATTATCAACAATGCAGTGGTATAGTTGGACGGGAAACTGAACGTAGCCTTGCCTCCCTGTTTTAATTTGGCGTTATACAAGTGTATTGGAGAAAATGTACTTGCACTACCTGCAGTGTCTTCATATTCACCCGCGATGACTTCAACCTCGCCCAAGCCGTCCGGTAATTTAACTTTGGCTATATCCTGATTTTTAAGTGCCTGATATTTCGGCTTACTCATTTTGTCCTTTGCAGGGAGGTTTACCCACAGTTGCACCATTTGAAATTCGCCGCCGGTTTTGCTCCATTCACTTTCATGAAATTCTTTATGCAATACACCAGAAGCGGCGGTCATCCATTGTACATCGCCTTGCTCTATAATACCTCCGCCACCGCTGCTATCGGCATGTTCCACTTTACCTTTATAAGCGATTGTTACTGTTTCAAATCCTCTGTGCGGGTGTACGCCCACGCCCTTAGGTATAGCGCTTGGTGGAAACACATATTTAGAGTTATAGTCGAGCATAATGAAAGGGTCCGTTCTTTCCTGCGACATGCCGCTGGGGATAAAGTTATGTACCCTAAATCCGTCGCCCACGAAGTGAGGTGAACGAGGTGCTATTATCTTTTCGATTTTTTTAGTTGCCATATCTTTCTGATTTTGATAAGACAAAAATACTGTGCCGAAGAAACCTTTGCATTGATCTAGGATAAGAAATCATTTGGAATGATTTCTTTGAGCCAACTCTTTCCTTACTCTGCTCACGCTCTCTGGCGTTATGCCTAGATAGGAAGGAACCATTGTCTACAGAACACGCAAATGAACATTGGGTGAAGGCCTATGAATTTAAGATAGCGTTCTTCGGCAGTATAGCTCAATAATTGATTAATTCTGTTTTGAAGATGCAGGATATGATTATGCAAAAGCTTGTTGTTGAACTCCGTAAAGGCGGGATATTTGGCCGATAACTCCTGGATGAAATTTTCACTGATAGCTACTATCTTAGAATCTTCCAACGCCTGAATAAAATATTGAGAGGGCCTTCCAAAGTAGGCGCTTTCGCGGTTAGCGATCAGCCAATTTTCCGGCGCAAATTGTAAAATGTGTTCCTTGCCTTTTGAGTCAACGGAGTAATAGCGCGCAGTAGTCCTTGTTCCACAAAAAAGGCATTACGGCAAATTTCCCCAACCATTAGCAGGTATTCGCCCTTGGCAACGGACATCTTCTTTTGTTTACCGACTGTTTCCGCGATAGTCTCCCGGTCAATATTTACATGGGCAATTAAGAAGTCCGTCAGTGAGTGCTTGTTCATTATTTTTGCTTCGATCTAAATATTTACAGCTACACGCGCAAAACAAAAACCCTGTAATAAAAATCAAAGCCCCTTTACGGTTGTAAAGGGGCTCTTTTTATCGGGGTACGAGAGATTTCAATGAAAATTCAGGTACCGCGGTAACTTCTTAGGTTGAATTTATCTTTTATCAAATCTGTCCAGGTTCATTACTTTGGTCCATGCAGCTGCAAAGTCCTTTATAAATTTATCCTGACCGTCTGAACTTCCATATACTTCTGCAAGCGCTCTTAGTTCGGCATGAGAACCAAATACAAGGTCTGCCCGTGTGGCCGTCCATTTAGGTTGACCCGTTGTGCGGTCAATGCCTTCGTACAGTTCGCGATCTGCAGATGCTGCCTTCCAGGCGGTGCGCATATCCAGCAGATTAACAAAGAAATCGTTGGTGAGCTGCCCCTCACGTGAGGTGAATACGCCATTTTTTGAACCGTCAAAGTTGATGTTGATCACTTTAAGCCCACCCATTAACACGGTCAACTCAGGAGGTGTTAGGGTAAGCAGTTGTGCTTTGTCAATCAATAGTTCTTCCGTAGGCACCTTGAGATTTGCTTTGCGATAATTGCGGAAACCATCAGCCAAAGGCTCCAAATAACCAATTGACTCCACATCGGTTTGCTCCTGTGAGGCGTCCATGCGACCTGGTGTAAACGGAACTGCAATGGTATGACCGGCATCGTTGGCAGCTTTTTCAATTCCGGCGCAACCGGCCAGTACGATTAAATCAGCCAGTGAGATCTTCTTTCCGCTTGTTTGCGCGCCGTTAAATTCATTCTGAATATCTTCCAGTACCCCAAGCACCTTTTGCAATTGCACCGGCCGGTTTACCTGCCAGTATCTTTGCGGTGCCAAACGGATACGGGCACCGTTTGCACCGCCGCGCTTGTCAGATCCACGGAAGGTAGAAGCTGAGGCCCAGGCGGTAGAAACGAGTTCGGATACAGATAAACCTGAGGCCAGAATCTTTGCCTTAAGTGCAGCAACGTCGTTTTCATCTACCAGCGCATGGTCAACTGGGGGAATAACGTCTTGCCACAGCAGTTCTTCCTGTGGAACTTCCGGACCCAGATAACGTGCACGTGGTCCCATATCACGGTGCGTTAGTTTAAACCACGCGCGGGCAAAGGCGTCGGCAAATGCTTCGTGATCTTCTAAAAAGTGTCTTGATATTTTTTCGTAAGCTGGATCAAATCGAAGGGAAAGGTCTGTAGTAAGCATCGTAGGGCGTCGTTTTTTGGAGCTGTCAAAGGCATCAGGTATGATAGCATCAGCATCCTTAGCTACCCATTGGTGTGCACCGCCCGGACTTTTGGTAAGTTCCCACTCAAACCCAAAAAGGTTTTCAAAGAAGCTGTTGCTCCACTGCGTAGGCGTTTTACTCCAGGTAACCTCCAAACCGCTCGTAATGGTGTCTGGGCCTTTACCAGAGCCAAAGCTGTTGCTCCAGCCAAATCCCTGTAATTCCAAATCAGCCGACTCGGGTTCTTTGCCTACGTGATCTGCCGGGGCGGCGCCATGCGTTTTACCAAAGCTATGACCACCGGCTATCAAAGCAACGGTTTCTTCATCGTTCATAGCCATGCGGCCAAAGGTATCGCGAATGTCTTTAGCGGCCATAAGCGGGTCGGGGTTACCATCCGGGCCTTCGGGGTTTACATAGATCAAACCCATCTGCACAGCAGCGAGTGGTTTTTCCAGGTTACGGGTATGTATATCGCCATCGGCATTATCATCAGATACCAGCACGCCATGATCTTCTATTACGCCTTCAGAACCTTCAGCATAACGCAGATCTCCTCCTAACCAGGTCCTTTCTGCGCCCCAATACACGGACTCATCTGCTTCCCACGCATCCTCACGGCCACCAGCAAAGCCAAATGTTTTAAAGCCCATGGATTCTAACGCCACGTTGCCAGTTAAAATAATTAAGTCTGCCCAGGAAATTTTACGGCCGTACTTCTGTTTGATGGGCCAAAGCAGCCTGCGGGCCTTGTCAAGGCTCACGTTATCGGGCCAGCTATTTAATGGCGCGAAACGTTGCAAGCCCGCGCCGCCGCCGCCACGACCGTCAGTTACCCGGTAAGTACCAGCGCTATGCCACGCCATACGGATAAACAGACCTCCGTAATGGCCAAAGTCGGCAGGCCACCAATCCTGCGAATCCGTCATCAATGCATGAAGATCTTTTTTCACCGCTTCCAGATCAAGTGTTTTAAAAGCTTCGGCATAATTGAAGTCTTTATCCATTGGATTCGACAGGGGCGAGTTTTGGCGAAGAACATTTAGTTTTAACTGGTTTGGCCACCAATCCTGGTTGCGGGGGCCGCCACCAGCCACGTTGTGTTTCATGGTGCCGTTATGGAACGGGCACTTACTAATGTCGTTTGAATTTGTATCCATAGTAGTTGAATTTTAAATGGAGACCTTAATTAGGTCGAGGTTTACTTTACTAAAGATAGGGCAAGAGATTGTTCGATCATAATCATTTCATTCTATTGCCAATAGCTAAAAGCTATATCAGAACAGGCAATATCCTAAACTATATCCTTATTTACTTGCTGCAACGGCGGCTGGCTTTCGGCTACTTAAAAAAGCCACTATGGCTGATAAATCCTCGTTAGTTAAACTTCCGCCGTAGGCCGGCATATTGTCGCCGCCATTCACTATCCTGATTTTAAGATCCGTGGTTGACAGCCTGGCCGCTACATAGGAAAGATCCGGACCTTTCTGTCCGCCCTGGCCCTCAATCCGGTGGCAGTACAGACACCCCTTTTTATAGAACAGGTTGCCGCCCTTTATTACTATAGGGTCAACAGAATGGATTTTTCCAGGCGGAAGCGCTTTCACCTCAAATTTGGGCGACCACGTCGATCTCATTCCGAGCAAAAACAGACTGAATACAAATATGATCACACATGCCGAACCAAATACAGCCCAGGGTCTCCGTATGGGACTACGCTCACCTTTATTAGATACAAACGGCAGGCATAGCAAAATGATGATGGTTAGTACTGGTCCAATCACTATGATATAAGATTCGATCTTAGGCGGCATCAGCGCAAACAGCGAAAAAATGGAAAGCATGTACCAGTCCGGTTTGGGATAGGCATGGATAGAAGAGGGGTTAGGGGCATCGGTAAGTTCCGGTGGGCCAAAAGTAACGGCTAAAAAGATAATAGTAATGATTGTTAATGCGCCAAAAAGCATATCGCGCCATGCGGCATCGGGCCAAAAGGGTACGCCTATCTTGTGCAGCATATCCTGGTACCATTGTCTGTATGTTTTAGGATCAACAGGCCGACCCGCCTTAGGTGGTTCGGAAATGCCGTTTCGGATAACCAGCATCAAATGGTATCCCACAAAAATAAAGATGAAGGCCGGTAGGATGAATACATGATAAGAATAAAACCGGCTCAAACTTTGCCCACCGATGGTTTCGCCACCAAGCATAAGGCGTGCGGCCCACCGGCCTATTACAGGAACCCGGCCAAGCTGTTCGGCAGCTACTACTGATGACCATACGCCGTTAGAATCCCATCTGAGTAATTGTCCGGTGAAGCCCATGGCTATCGTCATGAAAAGCAGGAAGACACCGCTGATCCAGGCCATTTCCCTGGGATATTTATAGGCAGCCATTACATATACCCTAATCATGTGGATGCCCACCATCACGATCATGCCCGATGCACCAAAATAATGCATCCCTCTTAATATTCTGCCAAAGGCTGCCTGATGGGTTATAAACTGAAGCGACTGATAGGCCTCCGCCGAAGATGGTTGATATAGCAGTGACAGGCCTACACCGGTAATAACCTGCAGGATAAAGCAAAATAGCGTGGCGCTACCAAATACATAGGCCCATGTTGATCCAGGCGGTACAGGGTGTTTCATGATAGGGCCAATAATCTCTGTCAGCCCGCTGCGATCATCTATCCAGTGCCATATTCTTTTTAATCTTTTCATAATGGTTTAAGCGCGAATACTGGTAATAGGAACAGGAGCGGTTTGAATTTCTATTTTTTTACCGTTCACCCTTACTTTATATTGAACCAGTGCCTTTGGCGGCGGCCCGGCCGCTACAGATCCATCCTTATAATACACGCCTCCATGGCAGGGACACATAAACAATCCGGCATCTTGTTCCCATCTGACGGGGCAACCCAGGTGCGTACAGTTGACGGCGAATGCTATAAATTTAGTTTCATCATCCCGCCTTAGCCAGGCACCCGTTTTAGCCGTAACACCGGCCCATGCCTTCGAATCGGCATTGTCAAAGCTCACCAGTCTGGTAGTCCCTACAGGGAAATCATCGACGGTACCTACCTGGCGCCACAGCTGGGGTGTTTTCTCCAGCAAAGGAGCAAATACAGCGCTTAAAACAGGTATACCCGCAACTGCTGCCGAAAGGGCGGTTAAGCCCCAGGTTAATTTAAGTAAAAAGCCTCTTCTCTTTTCGTCGGTTTGATTATCGTTCATGCCTTAGTAAATTAATCCATCCAATAAGTGACACTATAAAGATGAGCACGCCCGCAATCAGGATGACCCAGGTAGTTAGTAATCCCCAAAAAATAAATGCCAGTCCCATAGCCAGGAAAAACGGCCAGTAAGTGGGTTTAGGTAAATGTTCAGGCGTCGCCTTTTGCCAGTCGGGTTCAGGCGTAATACCGTCTCTTTTGTTATCTTCAGTCATGTTTTTGAATTGATGAATCGAGCTTTATAGTATCATGATTATCGGCAACGTTCACTTCGGTAAACCACTGCCAGAGCAAAAAGATGCAGCCGCTTAAATAAACAAAGCAGCAAGGCACCCACATGATCAATCCCGCCGCCTGCTGGTCTGCCGCCCGTGAAATCTGCCATCCTGCGCTAAGTCCCATTTCCTGATCCATGAGCTGATAGTGATGCCAGGTATTTAAGGGTGCAAAAGTGATGAGTAATCCCAGTACGGAACAGCTGATACAGGCCGTGAATAAATACACGATGCCGATGCCGGGATGAACGTGGTAACGCGAAAACGGGCCGAACAAAGGCCAGCTAAAAAGCATACCGGCCACTAACATCGTCAGTGCATGCAATAAGGGTATTAGGGTGATAGCGGACATGCTGCTAAGCGCAGCATCAAACACAGCCGGGATATGCCAGAACCACATTACCCCAACGCCCGCAATCCAGGCCATCCAGCTATGTTGACCCATAATAGCAGAGAAGGAGGTAACAGCTTTTTGCCATTTTGAGGGTAGATCAGCCGGAAAAGCCATGGTGAATAACGGCCCGCATACCAACAGTAAAATAACGTGTGATAACATGTGCGCGCTGAAGTAGTAGTGCATGCCCAGGTAATGCAGCGGCGAGAATTCTGCAATAATGAATAAACTCATGGCCACTGTGAAAAGCCACGTATTTTTCCCTCGTTTCAACGCCCCCAACTTGTAATATAACAATGTTAAAGCTGCGATGAACAATACCACCGGCAGATCAAAATGCCATTGATATAACACAGGTTCCATTTTCATAAGCTTACATCCATATTCTTGGTAAAACGTAAACGATCAGAAATACAAATACCCAAACAAGGTCTACAAAGTGCCAGTAGATACCTACCGTACTAATCACAGATGAGCCCGACTGGTTATAATCGCCGAGGAAAGTGAGCAGGGTGATAATGGCGATAACGATAATCCCAACGAAGACATGCAGCCCGTGAAAACCGGTCAACGTGAAAAAGGTAGTACCAAATGTGCTGCTACCAATACTGATGTGTCGCTGAAGCAAACCAATATACTCGCGACCCTGCCCAAATAGAAAAACTATACCGAGAAGCATGGTAAATAATAGCCAGAACTTGAGCCGGTTTATGCGGCCGCGTTCGTAATTTCTTTCGGCCCTCCAGTAGGTAAAGCTGCTCGAGAATAAAAAGAGGCTGAAAATACCTGTAGTCTGGATGTCGAGGCTATGAACTTGCTGAGGACGATAGCCGTGGCCGGGCACAACGGCAAAATAAACATAAGCCATTATGAGCGAGACAAAGAACATCGCCTCTGTACCAACTACCAGTTTGATCATTAATTTATTTTCCATTATTCAATTGTCTTTTCCAGTCTGCATCTTCAGGTCTTTTATAGTCACGATAGGGGCGCGTACTTTTTACCGGAATCACCTGATCGAAATTTTTAAGCGGCGGCGGAGAAGAAGTAGTCCACTCTAAAGTATTGGCATCCCACGGATCGGCTGGAGCTTTTTCGCCGCTGTTCTTAGCTTTAAAAATCATGTATATCAGTAGGGCTACTGCTATGGCGGTGATGAAACCGCCAATGGTAGAGAGCTGGTTCAACATGGTCCAGCCGGGTATATCTGGATAAGTATAAACCCTTCGGGGCATCCCCATGGCACCTAAGGCATGCTGAACAAGAAAGGTGAGGTTAAAGCCGATGATGAAAAGCCAAAAGAACCACTTGCCTAAACGCTCATCAAGCATGCGGCCGCTAATTTTGGGGAACCAGTAAAACAAGCCGGAAAAAACGCCGAGCAAGCTTCCGCCTATGAATACATAATGCAAATGGGCAACAACATAATAAGTATCCGTTAGCTGCCAATCGATGGGAACTATGGCGAAAGAAATTCCGCTTAAGCCACCAATGGTAAACTCTACCAGGAACGCGATAGCAAACAGCATAGACACGTTAAACCGAATACTGCCGCCATACATGGTGCCGAGCCAGTTAAAGATCTTTACCCCAGTGGGAACGCCAATTAACAGGCTACTTGCAGCAAAGAAACTGTTTACTGTATTACCAAGGCCGGTTGCAAACATGTGGTGAACCCAAACGCCAAAAGCTAGCAAGGCGATAGCAACGCCCGAGCCAACCACAAAGCCATACCCAAAAATAGGCTTCCGGCTGTAGACCGGGAATACTTCTGAGAAAATGCCAAAGATGGGCAGGATCAATATATAAACTTCGGGGTGGCCGAACAGCCAGAACAAGTGCTGCCATAATGTAGCAGAGCCGCCTGAGGGGATATTAAAGAAATGTGCGTTAAGCTGTCTGTCGAACAGCAACATTACCAAAGCTGCATTTAACGAAGGGAAGGCTGCCAGGATGAGGAAAGAATTAACGAGCACCATCCATACAAACACGGGCATTTGCTTTAGGCCCATATCTTTAACCCGGCATTTTAAAATGGTAACAATAAAATTGACGGAAGCTGCAACCGTTCCAATTCCGGCGAAGAGCAAACCTGTGCAGTAATAATCAATACCAGGTGTTGAGGAATAGTTATACTGGTTAAGCGGCGCATAGTTGAACCAGCCAGCGTCAGGCGCGCCACCAGCGAGGAAGCTGAAATACAGCAAAAATCCACCGAAAAAGCTGGTCCAAAAGCTGAAGGCGTTTAAGCGGGGGAAAGCCATATCATTAGCCCCAATCATCAACGGAACAAAATAAGTGGCAAAGCCAAAGATGGCAGGCATCAGCACAAAGAACAACATGGTTGTGCCGTGCATGGTAAAAAGCTGATTATATACCTCCGGACTAAGAAAATGTGCATTCGGTACAAACAGCTGAATACGAACAAGCAGTATTTCAATGCCACCTACAACGAGGAATAATACCGTTAACCATAGATACATAATACCGATCTGCTTATGATCTACCGATGCCATCCATTGCAGAAAGCCCTGGTTATTGTTGAGTGTTAAGCTGGGTAGCGGTTCTTCCGGTTCCGGAACGATTACAAAATCTGATTTCATAGTCACTTTAATTGGGCCAGATAAGCTGTTAAGGCACGTATACTATCTTTCCCGAAAATAAACCTTGGCATATGCGCACCCGGTTTCACCTTTTGCGGATCAGAAAGCCAGTTATATAAATTCTCCTTATTGTTCTGCAGCATGCCTGCAAGCATGGTTTCCCTGCTGCCAAAATGGGTAAGATCGGGGCCTTGAACGCCATTGGCGCCGGTACCCCTGATGCTGTGGCAATTGCGACAGGTGGAGTGCATAAAGACTGCTTCTCCTGCCCGTGCGAGGGTATCCTTTGGGTTAGCTGCGGTTTGGGCATGTTCCTTAAGCCATTGTTCATAATCGGCCTCGTTCTGTGCTACAACGAGAATGCGCATCCAGGCATGTTGTTGCCCACAAAACTCCGCACATGCGCCATCATAGCGGCCCGGCTTGGTTATCGTCATCCATAAATGGTTGGTAGTACCGGGTATCATATCCATTTTGCCGCTTAAGGCCGGCACCCACCAGTCATGAATCACGTCTACTGCGTGCAGTTGCACCAGTATCTTTCTGCCAACGGGTAAATGAATTTCATTGGCGGTTAACACATTTTTACCCGGGTAAGAGGCTTCCCACCACCACTGATGTCCCGTAATGATCACTTCGGGTTTATAACTTCCAGCATCTGGCAATACAGCGGACATTGTCCTGACCGACCAAAAAAAGAAAATAACAACCAGGAGTAAAGGCACCCCTACCATCAGTATTTCCATCTTTCTGTTGCCGGAGAATTGGTTTGGCTCAGGCGTACCCTGCCGCGCCCGATACTTAGCAGGAATGTAAATGGTAAGTATTATTACCAACAGCAAAATTGCCGACGCAACAACGATAAAGCCGTTTGCAAGATGTTTGATCTTTTCGGCCTCCGGCGAAGCCGTATCAAATATGGATTGTGCGCTATACAATAATAAAATGCCTGAATAGTAACCCATCTCTATAGGTTTAACTTCAATATTTTATTTAAAACGAATATTCTGAGATCAGGCTGAAGTAAGGTCACTCCAGCACTACTGGTAGTTGTTTAAGCGTACCTTGGAGAATTCTATCTTAAGTGCGGAAATTAACGCGTGGAGTAAAGGAGAAAAACAGATTTGCTTTGAGAAAATGTTTAACAGAACTAACGATCGGGGTATTTGATGTTTTCATAATGTTTTAATTTTTAAAGCAATCAAAGCAATTCGCAAAAAACGACGACATAACAACTGTATTTGTGATAACACGAAAATTTCCAGATGGTTCGAAATTTTTATTGAAGGTTATAAATAGAGGGCGCGCTAAGTCTAACTGTTAGAGGAAATGAGGGACATAGGAATCCTATTGGTTTTAACTATTCCGGCAGATCCGGTAAAACAATTATATGTGCAGCCGCTTTTATTAATCATTAAATGTTAATGCTCTTTTAAAACAAACAATGAACAGAACTCTTGGAATTATTTTGCTGATCATAGGCGTGATCATGCTGATCTGGACCGGTTTTACCTATACAAAAAAGGAAAAGATTGTAGATGCCGGTCCTTTAGAAATTTCTGCAGACAGACAAAAAACAGTCAGCTGGCCGCCGTATGTTGGGGGCATATTAGTTATTGGGGGAATTGTGTTATTAGTAACAGGTAAAAAGTCTGCTTGAGTATGAAGGTGGAATTGGGAATGGAAGATGAATTTGAACCGTATCAGAAGGATTTACAAGCGCTTAAACCACAGGTAAAGGAACGGGCAATAGCAATAACGAGGGAACTGCGACAGCAAGGCCAGTCGACCGAAGCAGCGCTAAAAGAAGCTATTAAACGCGCGGAAGCAGAATTTTTAGCTGAGGAAGGCTAAGCTGTTTTTAACTAGAAAATACCATGAAACATCCCCCGTTTATCGAAGACTTAATTATGAATTTGGTTCAATGGCTACGATTAGGCGTTGAAATTACCGGAGCCGCGGCCATTGGTATAGGAGCTGTAATAGCGCTTTTTCGCTTTGGCAAAGCACTTCTTGTAGGCAAAGAAACCGACTTTAATGCCATAAGGCTAACATTGGCACGCTATCTGGCTCTCGCCCTCGAATTTCAGCTTGGAGCGGATATTTTGTCAACTGCCATCGCACCAAGTTGGCAGGAAATCGGGAAACTCGGGGCAATAGCAGTTATTAGAACCGGACTAAATTTCTTTCTGTCGAGAGAAATGAAAGAAGAGAAAAAAGCAACTGAAAGCGAGGCGGCTGTACAGGCAAGAGCTACTCAATAAAGCCATACAAAAGAAAACAAGCCGGCATAATTACACCGACTTGTTCCTTCCCCGGGATTAAACCAGAAAAGATTCGTCTTCCGAGACATTTTAGAAATCTTGTTTTTTGAGTCTTTAGCGCGAGAGCGGTCTATTTATGCCTGCCACCATGTTCTGATTTTGATGAACCATGTTTCTCTTCTTTGCCATGGGATTGTTTACCGTGAGATCCTGATCCGCCTTGTTTGTTTAATGCCATCATCAGCTCCTCCTTGGTCATGTTGGATTTGCCCGGAATATCCTTCTCTTTTGCCATCTCATACAACTCATCACGAGTCATTTCTGATAATTCCTTGTTTTTCATCTTCGTTAATGTTTAATTTAAAAATTGGTAATTAACTAAAGGTTAAACCTATTTTAATCAGCTTGGTTTTGGATAATTAACATTTACGTCGACTAAACTATTGAAACAAAAAGAAGATATGTCTCGCCTCATTAAACTCTGAGGCAATAATGGTAAACAAAGAGGCTTCAAAACAATAAAAGCCACTTTTATGTGGCCATTATTGTTTGTAAGAGTTTTATTATCACTTGTATCGTTCTCGAAGCAAGTTCATCATATAAACGTTATTTGCCCATTGGTCCGAAATTGGTTTTTGCGAGTAGGGCAGATGTACCATATACGGATAGGGGCCAAACTCTGGGGTAATGGTAACCAGCGCGTTGGCTTCTGCGCGTTTGCGCGCTATGATCTTGTCCCACCAGTTTAAATGATACTGTAAGGCTTCGTTCCATTCGGGAGCGGCGGGGTCAGGTACTTGCGGACCTTCCGGATAGCCTACGCGGGCATGGATATGTTCTGTACGGGCAGTGGCGAGTTCCATTGCCTCAGGTTGGTCCTGTAAATAAGATTCCGCGACATTTACCCAGTGCGAAGCATCCAGCGTAATGCGTAACTCAGGGATGCGTTTCAGGTAGTCAAACGCGATATGCGCAGCAAACGGGAATTTGTTGCGATGCGTTTCGTGATATACCGCTACGCCACACAAGCTCGTATGCTGGGTAGCCAGCCTAATTAATTCCTTGTTCTGCTCAAAGGTAAAAAAGTCCTTCCCGGTTTGTGAGTCGATTTTGAGGGCCTTGTATGGCCGCACCATTTCCAGCCATGCGGCATAGCTGTTAGCGTGTGCAGAGAATACGGCATCGTAAGTGCCATAATGTTGCGGAATAGCGAGTAGGCCATGCTTTTCAAAATTATTCCAGGCCTCGTCTAGCTCCTTTGCAGATACATCGTTAGGGATGCCATATTCCACACCATTGTAGCCGGCATCTTTTACTTTTTGGCAAAATTGATCCCAGGCTATGTGCTCACTTCCCCAGCGGGGACAAAAAAATTTTAGTTCCAATGTATAGGTCTTTTAAATAGCGCTAAACTATAAGCGATCCCAACTAAAGAGAAGGAATCGCTTAATACTTTTATTTTATTGAAAATCTTAACTTCTGCAAGCTATTTCACATGCAGGGTTATCTCATCTTCTTTTTGCAGGAAATCCCTGTCGGCTGACAGGCCCTTCGCTTCGTTAGACAGTACTGCGTCGTTTGACACTACCTGTACCGGTGTAATGCAGGACATGTTCTTTTCGCGGAATGGTTTGTTATAGCTTAAATTATAAGCCGATATCATGGACCAGCGTGGTTTATCAGAGGTGTTGGCTTCAGACATGTGCAGTAGGTTGCTGTGGAAGAACAACAGGTCACCCGCTTCCAGTTCGCAATGTACGCGTTCAAAGCGTTCGAGGGCCTGGTTCACGAAATCCATATCAGCTCCCTGCTGCTCACCAGCAAAGCTATGCTCTATTCGGCCCATTTTATGCGAGCCTTTTAATACCTGTAAACAGCCATTCCTCGGTGTTGCCTCCGTAAGCGCCAGCATCGCACTAATCATGGCATCAGGGAATAAGAAGCCGTTTTTGTACCAGTAGCCATAATCCTGGTGCCATTCCCATGCGCCACCAACCTGAGGTTCTTTCTGCATCAGTTTAGAGTGGAAGTGGCAAACTTCACCTTCGCCAAGCAGGTCCTGAACAGCGCCGACCATTGCTTCGCTGCGGGTTAGCAAGCCATATGCATCGTCGCCAGGAGTAAACCAAAGGGTAAGTTTGGTACGTTTGCCAGATTGATCGTTAAAATCAAATGCTTTGCTTTTCAGTACGTCGTCGCCAGTGGCAATATCATACAGGTGGCCCACTTCGTTCTTCGCTAAAAAGCCTTTTACTATTACATAGCCGTCCTTTTCATAAGCGGCTTTCTGTTCGGCGGTTAATTTTAAATCTTTCATAGTAATTTTGTTTTCAGGTAAATACGCTGTTAATTATTACGCACCAATCGCTTTTAAAGTATCATCAACAAATCGTTTAGCGCGTGGGATATCTTCTTCGTCCAAATGCTCAATAATGATCGGAATATTAGGGTGCTTCTTACTAAGCAGCTTTAAATACAATTCATAGTTCAGTACGCCTAAACCGGCAGCAGGCAGCTCCACATCGCCAGCCCCGCGGAACGTGTGTGATTCTACCGCATCAATAGCGGCGTGTTTTTCCTGAGCGTTTTCAGCTAATTTAATATCCTTAGCATGGGCAATTTTTATTTTGTCTTCTAAGGCATTGAAGATGCGGTACAGTTCTCCGTCTACATCCTTAATATTTGCGCCGTTGAAATAGTTTGTCGGATCCATCAAAAGGCCTAATCCCGGGTGGTCAACCTCTCTAAATAGCCTTAGTAACTGGTCCACGCTACCAACTACGTTGTTTACATAATTCTCCACCAGGAAAACAGCGCCATGTGCGTGAGCAAATTCTGCCAGCTCCAGTATCACCGCTTTAATTTCCTGGAAAGCCTCTTCAGTGGCATTTTTTTCATGAAAAACCCAGTCGCTGCTTGGCTCATAGGTTCCAGTTTCGCTGATCACGTAGGGCGTGCCAAATTCGCGGGCAAATTTGAGCAGGGTTTTTACATACTCAATGTTCTTACGTTTCTTTTCAGGATCGGGAGAGATCAGATTGGTATAACCTGAAATAGCCACGATCTCGACATTCGCATCGCGGAAAGCATTGCGTATGGTGCGCGCTTTTTCGCTCGTAAGCGTTTGAGGTAAGGTATGTGGGTCGTTCAGGTCGAAATCTTTAAAGCTAAGATCGAGTTGGATGCAGTTGAACCCATCCTTTTTTACTTTGCTGATAGTTTCTGCAAGGGTATACGGATAATATCCGTTAAAAATGCCTACTGAGATCATTGTGATGTGTTATTTGACGGTTTTTAGTATTTCAGATAGTTTTACAGTTCTTTCTTCTTTAATGGATAAGTACAGCGCGTCTATCGTTGCCATGGTATGCAGATTGTCGCGTCCGTTTATCTCGGGTAGCGTATTGTCCTCAACCGCACACAGCAACGAAGCCATGGTACCTTCGAATGCGTCAGGAAACCAAACGGTATCCCAGGTTGGTTCTATCCACTGGTCCGGGAATTTGCGAGTGGTGAATTTAATGGTACTCAAGCCTTTTTCCGGGAATTTCGGCCAGCCGATCTCGCCCGAAGCCATTCCATCCAAGCCCTCAACGCGCCAACGGATGTACATATCTTTTTGCGTGCCTTCACCTTGCCAGGCCCAAACATCGTCCAAACTGGTAGCCATCAGGCCATTGGTATATTGAAAGGTGTATTGAGTAATACCATCAATATGATGGAACTTGGTACGTGGGTCGTTACGGGTAACGGCGGTTACCTTTTCCGGATCGCCGAAGAGATAACGGAAAGTATCGATATGGTGAATGCCCATGTTCAGCATTTCCAGGCGGTCATATTTCTTTAAAAACTCCTGCCAGTGAGGTATGGCCCGCATATCAATAGTTGCCAGTACAATTTCGCCAAAATAGTTATGATCAAGCAGGGTTTTTAGCGCGCGGATAGATTGATCATACCGCATATTGCTATTGACGGAAAGTTTAATACCCGCTTGCTCGCATAGCAGTACGATCTCATTGGCTTCCTCAAGATTCATGGCCAATGGCTTTTGGCAGAGAATACCTTTGATGTGATCGTTTTCCTTCACCGCCTCGCGCACAATTTCCAGCTGGCAATCTGGTGGAACGGCAATATCAAGAATTTCTACATTTTTATCCTTTATCAGGTCGTTCCAGGAATCATATACATTTGGAATATTAAACTCCAGCGCCACTTCTTCTGATTGTGGCCTATGCAATGAAGCAATAGCATACGAATTAAAGCCCGCATTGCGATAAGCTACCTGGTGGCATCCACGTATGATGGCTCCCGCGCCAATGGTGCCAATACGCCAGTCCTTCCGCTTGGGCATTTGGGCGGCTATTTTTAGGTCTAAGTTAAATTCACTCATTGTTTATTTAGAAAAACAGTTAAAAATGTCAAGCCCGTTGAACATGAACGGCATAGTCGGTAATTGTTCAGCGCAACTCAGCCGCTCAACTTGTTCGCTTTTGCAAGTAACGTTTGTTAAGAAGCCGTACTTGTAAAATTCTTCGTACAGAAAGCTTTAGTTTAAATCTTTGGTTTGTTAACAAAACTAAACAGCGGGAGAAAGTAGATTTGGTAGGATATTTACATAATGATGTAAAATACTATCCTACTACCAGATCATTTAAGATAATCCTGTGGAGGTGATTAGTAATCGACCAATAAGATCGGCGGTGATGCCAGGGGGCTTAAGATTAATTCCGTTAAACCAAATAGCTATTGAGCATATTTTCAATGGCATCTCCAATGGCCCTGCAACTGGGTCTGATCTTTTCGAGGAGCGCATCAGGGATCATTAATGACCTTGTCATCCGTTCCAGTATGCAAATGTGGGTATAGTTTATAGCGCAAATAACCTCTAAATAACTGAGCATGATAAGTTCCTTTTCAAAAGTTACCTTGCTTTGCATTACAAAGGCAACCATCGCCTCCAGCGTATAGGATTTAATCCCAGTCAGGAAAGAGCTGTCTGGCTGCACGCGTAACTCCTCATAAAACTGATTTAGCTGATCGATATGTTCCCTCAATTCAAGTATAAAGGCATTTACGCTGTTACGGAGCTCGTCGCTTTGTATTTTGTCTTTAGCCTGTAGCAAGTATTCGAGCACATGCAATTTACAGTAATACACGGCATGCAGATGCTTGATTAGCACATTTTTAATATATCTCTTGCGGTAATCCTGCCCCATAAGAGGTTGATCTAAAGATTTTTCCATACTAAAGTATTTGACAAACGTAAAAAGGGCTTTGAACTACGCTAAATTGAAAGGTAACAGCAGAAAGGAATATATATTGGAACAGTAATTGAAGCCAAAAGTTCTTCAATTGCTATAGTAAATATACTGCATAAATGTTCTTAAAACAAGGTTTTTTGTGAAATGAAAGCCGCATTGCATTAATTTTAGATATTTTCAAATTGTAAAAATATCGTTACATACAGACATTGTGTGCTTATTTACTTCGCCATGTATTTCTTTAAGGGTTCTGGCCGAAAAAAATGATTAACTGCGCCATGTCCATGTCCCATCGTAACATCGCCTCCATATTGAATCGCGCTGTTTACATACTTACCGGCATGCGCAACGGCGTCTCTTAAGTTATTTCCCCTTGCAATAAACGCAGCAATAGCTGATGAAAGCGTGCAACCTGTTCCATGTGTATTAACGGTATCGATTGCTGGATAAGCGAACTGTTCTGCCGCGTAGCCGGTTTGCTGATAGACATTGTAAAGGGTAGGTTGCGCCAAATGTCCGCCTTTTACTACTACCGCTTGCGGTCCAAGCGTCAGTAGCTCAGCCGCAGCTTCAACCATTTCATCTACGCTTTTAACCGGCTTGCCGAGGAGTACCGCCGCTTCGTCCATGTTGGGTGTCAGGAGCGTTGTTTGGGGAAAGAGCTTCTTTTTGAAGATTTCCACGGTTTCCTCCCTGATCAGTTGATGGCCGCTACTTGCAATCATTACCGGGTCCATCACCATAGGAATATCGGGATATTGTTCAAGTACCGACGAAATTTCGATAGCCAGTTCCGGACTGTGTATCATACCTATTTTAATGGCAAGTGGACAAAGATCATCCATTACCGCCTTAATCTGTTTTACTACAAAATCAGGTGGCAGTGGGTATATATCAAGCACTCCGCATGTATTTTGAGCCGTAACTGCAGTAATAGCCGAAGCACCATAGCACCCCAGAGCCGAAAAAGTTTTCAAATCAGCCTGAATACCCGCCCCGCCACTGCTATCCGAGCCGGCAATGGTAAGTACTGTAGCATATCTGTAATGTTGCATATTATGTAAGCTTATAAAGTATTGTAAATACCGCCGCTCAAACTAAATAGTTGAGCTTTAATAAGCGATTGAGTCAGGTAAACGGCTTGTTTACTGCGATGACCGGTTTGGCAACAAAACACTACTTTGGTTTTATCCGCGGGAAGCTCTGATAAACGTTCTACAAGTTCATCGAGCGGGATATTGATACCGCCGATGTTATAATCTTCAAACTCATAAGTTTCCCTCACATCAACGAGGCAAATCTCGTCCTTCGCATTTTTAAGCCAGCTGTTTAATTCATCCACGCCGACCTCCTCCTTTGAACAGACCGGTTCATAGGATATATCTTGTGGAAGATCGGCTCTTGCATCTGATTTGATCGCCCCACTGGTTCTATTTACTTTGAAAATATTGATAGCATTACTCAAAGCATCAACACAGAGCAAACGGCCCGATAAGGTTTCGCCTATGCCACATATTATTTTAATAGCTTCATTGGCCATCAGGGTTCCTATTATGCCGGGCAGCACACCTATCACACCGATCTCGCCACAATTTGGAACCTCGCCTGCCGCAGGTACATCCGGAAATAAGTCACGATAGTTGGGGCCATCAAAGTAGTTGAATACCGAAACCTGGCCCTCAAATTTATAGATAGCACCAAATACCAGCGGCTTGTTTAATTTAACACAAGCATCATTCACCAGATACCGGGTGGGGAAGTTGTCAGAACCATCTATGATCAGGTCGTAACCTTCCATCACCGTATAAATGTTTTGGTCCGTTAACCGTTGGTGATAAGCAACAATATTTACATTAGGATTAAATAATTTCAGTTTTGCCTGTGCAATCAAAGCCTTTTTTAAGCCCAAATCAAGAGGGGAGTATAATACTTGGCGGTGCAGGTTGCTTTCGTCAACCACATCATCATCAATAATACCCAGGGTGCCAACTCCAGCCGCGACCAAATACTGTAGAACAGGGCAGCCCAAGCCACCTGCACCAACTACCAGCACTTTAGCTGCTTTTAATTTTTGCTGACCCGCTAAACCTAATTCGGGCAGGATGATCTGGCGGTTATATCTTTTAAGTTCTTCCTTTTCGAACATACAATGATGCAATTATTGGGTTAAACAGCTGTCCCAGTCTTTCCATACCGGTTCATAGCCCTGGGCACGGATAACATGAGCGATCTCCGTCGGAGTTCTTTCATCGGATATTTCAAATTGCTCAAGGGATTCTGGCTCTACGATATAACCTCCGGGATTTGTTTTTGAGCCGGCGCTCATAGCTGTAATGCCAAGTTTAACAATGTTGTTCCTAAAGTTTGGCGATTCACGGGTCGATATCGACAGCTCTACCTCTTCATTAAATATCCGATAGGCGCAAATGAGTTGCACCAGCTCGCGGTCGTTCATTTCAACTTTCGGCTCTAAGCCTCCGCTAAAAGGACGTAACCGGGGAAAGGAAAGACTGTATTTACTTTGCCAGTATTTCTTCTCCAGATAATTAAGATGAAGCGCAGTAAAAAACGAGTCGGTGCGCCAGTCTTCCAATCCGATGAGCACGCCTAAGCCCATTTTGTGTATTCCGGCTTGTCCAAGTCGGTCTGGTGTCTCCAGGCGATATTGAAAGTTGGATTTCTTGCCTTTGGGATGATGCTTTTTATAGTCGTCCTGATGATAAGTTTCCTTGTAAACCAGCACCGTGTTCAATCCGTACGGCGTTAGCTCCTGGTATTCCTCCAGATCAAGCGGCTGCACCTCCATGGATATATGGGCAAAATGCGGGCGGATTAGCTCCAGCACTTTCTTAAAATAATCTACGTGCACGGTTTGATTCGCCTCGCCGGTAACCAGCAGCACATGATCATATCCCATATCCTTGATCACCGCAACTTCCTGCATAATCTCGATGGGCGAAAGGGTTTTACGCCTCAGTTTGTTGTCATAGCTGAAACCGCAGTACGTGCAGATGTTATTACACTCATTGGATAAATAGAGCGGCACATACATTTGTATCACCTTACCAAAACGCTTCAGCGTTAATTGCTGACTAAGCTGCGCCATTTGCTCCAAATAGGGCATAGCTGCGGGAGATACCAGCGCTTTAAAATCTTCGAGTGTGCGTTTACGGGCCGACAATGCTTTTAAAACATCATCGCCCGTTTTGGCATAAATACTTTGCCTGGTCTTGTCCCAATCGTAAGACTGAAAAACGTCACTAAAACTATTCATCTAAAAAGGAAGTTAGAGGGCTGCTGGCAACCGCGTGAGTTGCCGTAGTTGCTAATTTTGCTTCAAATGCCATTCGGCCGGCTTCAACGGCCATTTTAAATGCTGCGGCCATCCTAACCGGGTTACTTGATACGGCTATGGCGGTGTTTACCAACACGGCATCGGCGCCTATTTCCATGGCTTTTGCCGCATCAGACGGCGAACCAATACCGGCATCAACTACAACAGGAACACTGCTTTGATCAATAATAATCTGTAGAAAATCAATGGTCTTTAAGCCGAGGTTACTGCCGATTGGCGAACCGAGCGGCATTACTGCTGATGTGCCAGCATCTTCCAGTCGCTTACAAAGCACCGGATCGGCATGAATATAGGGTAATACAATAAATCCCAATTTGGCCAGTTCTTCTGTTGCTTTCAGCGTCTCAATAGGATCGGGCATCAGATATTTGGGATCGGGGTGTATCTCCAGTTTAATCCAGTTGGTCTCGAGCGCTTCGCGCGCCAGTTGCGCTGCAAACACAGCCTCCCGCGCGTTGCGAACGCCGGAGGTATTGGGCAATAAATTAATATGGGTGTGTTTTAAATGGCTTAAAATATCGTCAGTGTCATTGCTTTTGAGATCAACCCGCTTTAAAGCCACTGTAACCAGTTCAGATCCGGATGCCAACAACGCATCCTCCATCAATGAAGACGAACTGAACTTGCCGGTACCGGTAAAAAGCCTGGAGTTAAAGGTAGTGTCTGCTATCTGTAACATGATGTAAAAAATTAAAGGTTAACACTTTGGGTTAACATATCTGCATTGAGATATTTATAAATTTCCTGAACCTGGGCCCAACGGTCTGCTGCATGTGTAATAGCCCCGGATATAGCCACGCCATGCAGGCCGGTTTGCACAATCAACGGAACATCGGCCGTTTCAATACCACCAATTGCAATGATGGGCAGATGGATACCCGCCTGTTGGGCCTGCTCCACTATGGATACGTAGCCATCTAAACCTAAAACCGGACTAAGTTTCCTTTTCGTAGTAGTAAAACGATAAGGGCCCAAACCGATATAGTCAACACCCGCAGCGGCTCGTTGCGCCACATGGCTAAAGGTGTTGGCAGTGCCGCCAATGATCATCTTGCTGCCTGCTATTGAGCGAGCCTCATTAACCGACATATCATCCAGTCCTAAGTGTACACCGTCAGCGCCTGCTTTTAGGGCAATTTCCGGATGATCATTTACAATCAGTTTTGCATGGTATAATTTGCAAAGCCGGACCGCTTCGATTGCCTGATGCAGAACTTCAGCCTCAGATTGATCTTTTACTCTTAGCTGAATCCATTTGCAACCCGCGTCTAAAGCATCCTTTATAGCTGTAAGATGTGAGCCATCAGCCGCAGGTTGTGATATATAATGTAGTTTGTCGATCATAAATTAAATTATAAGGCAGCTATGCTGCTCTTTAATTGTTTAAATGTTTGGAGTGCATTTTGGGGTTGATTCCAGATCGTTCCTAATACTGCCGCACCATCAAAGCCCATTGTTTTTACCTGTGGTAAGTATTGTGCTTCAACACCGCCTAGGGCTATCACTTTTGGTTGTGCCGACTGTTTATTGAGACGGAAATCAGCTCCGACGCAGCTTTGATGCCCTGGTTTGGAGAGGCTATCGAATACCGGCCCAAAGAGAGCATAGTCGAAAACTGTTAGCGAGGGGAGAAGCTGCATGTTATGTATTGATGTGCTCAACTTGTACCCCTCTGCTTTTTGTAATTCCAACAACTCGGGGCCTGTCTGTTTGCGTGCCTGCTCGGTATAATGCAATCTTGTTATGCCATACGTTTGCGCCACTTCGTGATGCTGATGTAGGGCAATACGATGGTAAAAAGCAGGATTGAGGTTATTAAGTAGCACACAAACTTCTTGTACGCTACTTAACGGTTTACGCAGATGAAAACGGAATAAGCCTGCATTGAACAACGCATTAATGATGTCCGGTTCATCCGCTACATTTTCCGCACTTGATACAACCATTAGCTGCATTGGACTACAGGTAAAGTTCACTGCCTTTCTCTGCAAACTCTTTTGATTTAGCCTCCATGCCTTTCTGCAGAGCATCTTCACTATCTAAACCATTATCTTTCGCATAATCACGCACGTCCTGAGTTATCTTCATGGAGCAGAAGTTTGGTCCGCACATGGAACAGAAGTGAGCAACTTTTGCACCGTCAGCAGGAAGCGTTTCGTCATGGAACTCACGCGCCGTGTCCGGATCGAGAGATAAGTTGAACTGATCTTCCCATCTAAACTCAAAACGTGCCTTGCTTAATGCATTATCCCGGTATTGAGCGCCAGGATGGCCTTTAGCCAAATCGGCAGCGTGGGCGGCGATTTTGTAGGTAATTACACCGTCTTTAACATCTTTTTTATTAGGCAAACCAAGGTGTTCTTTCGGCGTCACATAACACAGCATAGCAGTACCAAACCAACCGATCATAGCGGCACCGATGGCTGAGGTAATATGATCATAACCCGGAGCAATATCAGTGGTGAGTGGCCCGAGCGTATAGAACGGGGCCTCTGCACAATGCTTCAGCTGCTTATCCATGTTTTCCTTGATCATGTGCATCGGCACGTGACCAGGGCCTTCAATGATGGTCTGCACGTCATGTTTCCAGGCTATTTTAGTCAGCTCGCCCAGGGTTTCCAGCTCAGCAAATTGTGCCGCATCATTAGCATCAGCAATACTACCTGGCCGTAAACCATCACCCAGGGAGAAGGCAACGTCATAGGCTTTCATAATTTCACAGATCTCTTCGAAATGAGTATACAGAAAATTCTCTTTGTGATGCGCTAAACACCATTTCGCCATAATAGAGCCACCGCGGGATACAATACCGGTAATCCGTTTGGCCGTTAATGGGATATATCTCAATAGCACACCAGCATGAATGGTAAAGTAGTCCACACCTTGCTCGGCCTGCTCAATTAATGTATCCCTGAATAGCTCCCAGGTTAGGTCCTCGGCTTTGCCATTTACCTTTTCCAGCGCCTGATAAATAGGCACGGTACCGATTGGCACAGGCGAATTACGAATGATCCATTCGCGGGTTTCGTGAATGTTTTTGCCGGTAGACAGGTCCATGATGGTATCGGCACCCCAACGACAAGCCCACACCGCTTTTTCAACTTCCTCTTCAATAGTAGAGGTAACCGCTGAGTTGCCGATGTTGGCATTGATTTTTACCAGAAAGTTGCGACCAATGATCATCGGTTCGCTCTCCGGGTGGTTAATATTGGACGGAATTACAGCCCGGCCGGCGGCCACTTCCTGCCGTACAAATTCCGGCGTTATGTAATTTTTAGGTGTATTGGCACCAAAGCTGTGTCCAGCATGTTGCGCACCAAGCGTTGCGTACTGTCCGTTCAGCTGTTCCTGTAGTAAATCGATACGCTGATTTTCGCGAATGGCTATGTATTCCATTTCGGGAGTGATAATGCCTTTCTTCGCATAATGCAGCTGAGAGACATTTTGCCCCGCTTTGGCACGATAAGGCGTACTTTGATGGCCGAAACGTAAGTCATCTAAACTGGCATCGTTCAATCGCTCGCGACCATAAGCCGACGAGATAGTATCAAGTTTCTCCACGTCGCCGCGCTCCAGTATCCAGCTTTCGCGCAAGCGTGGTAAACCTTGCCTTACGTCAATCTCTGCGTTAGGGTCAGTATAGGGGCCGCTGGTATCGTAAACGGTTACCGGCGGATTGGGTTCAGTTTCTCCAAATCGGCCATGCAGCTTAGTGTCGGTTAGTGATATTTCGCGCATCGCTACATGGATAGGATGCAGTTTTCCCTTTACGTAAATTTTACGTGATGCCGGGAATGGGGTAGTGGTGATGACTTGTTCAGTCGGAATTTTTTCTATTTTCATAACAGTGGTGTTGTTTATCCTCCCTGGGTGGCTTTGATAATGATAATATTGTCGGCAGACTTGAGGCTGTGCGTTCCCCATTGGGTTTTGGGAACGATGTTTTGGTTGATGGCAATGGCCACACCCTGGCCTGGATGATGCAGTACATCATTAAGCAGCATTAACAGGCTACAATCCTCCGGAACAATAAAATTTTGTTGATTAACGGTGACTTCCATTAAATTAAGTTTTAAAAACTAACTATAGGAATGTCCCCACACAAGGAAAGAAAAAACAACGCTAACAGCGTTATTGTCACTTTTCCCTTCGCCAGCATTACCCGGATCAGGTTCAAAGGGTATTATCTCAGTCCGTTAAGGACACCCCTAAAGTTGCGGTAAACATAAACAAAAGATTTAGATTTTAAAATCTTATTGATTAAACGTTTTACCGATAGGAAAATATGGCCCGTTTAAATGCGTTCTGATTGAGTAGATTTTGGTTTTTGTTAGCTTATCTCCGGAAATCAACCTTAATTGAAATCTATTGGTATGAGTATTTAATAAAAGAAGCAATAATTTTAATCGGTCTATTGCGGTTGCCATTTTTTTCAAATAAGTTTATTTATTTTGCAAAACCGGTTAAGCAAGCTAATTAAATTCTTAAAAACGTAGATGCTTTGGGTTTGAAGAACCACACTAAGGTTAAAGCTGATCATATCTTTAAGGATAGTTGCCGCACGGTAAGTAAAAACCTATTTGTAAGATTATTATGGAGACGACTTCTATAACATCATTGAACAACAATTCATTTGTTCTTGTTGCCGATATAGGCGGCTCGCACATTACCTCAGCGATATGTGATCTCTGTTCCTCAACGCTCGTACATAGTTCTGTTAAAAGAGCGGAATTTAGCAGCAAAGGTGCTGCTGAACAGGTATTGAATGTTTGGATAGATTGCTTGCGGCAATCTATGAAAAGTGTCGAATTTGATATATCAGGCGTGGGGTTTGCTATCCCTGGTCCATTCGATTACGAAAATGGTATTTCTTATATAACCGGATTAAATAAGTTCGAAGCGCTGTACGGAATGGATATACGCAAAAAGTTGTCAGATGCCTTACAAATTGATCCTGATTTACTAAGGTTTAGGAACGATGCGGAGGCCGCAATTGAAGGCGAATGGTTGTTTGGAGCAGGCAGAAACTACAGGAAGGTTATGGGCATTACACTGGGAACCGGTTTTGGCTCTGCATTGGCAGAAAATGGCGTAGCGCGGGACCTGGATCTGGCTAACAAAAAATATAAAGATAGCATAGCCGACGATCATTTGTCTACCCGCTGGTTTTTGAAACGCTATGCCAGGCAGTCTGGCTTAAGCGTGGTAGGCGTAAAGGAGTTAACCGAACTTGCGGGTTCGCGGGAAATGGCAAAAATGATGTTTAAGGAGTTTGGTGCCAATATGGCAAGATTCCTTCAGGAACCGTTGGCTGAATATAAGCCCGAAGCGCTCCTTATTTGTGGTAATATTGCTAAAAGCTCACGCCTTTTTCTCAACGAACTGAAGAAAACTATTGCCATACCGATACATACGAGCGAACTATGGGAGTCTGCAGCACTTTTCGGCGCTTCCCGATTATTTATTGTTCAGGATATGCAGACACTAGCAGGCTAGGCGACAGGGCGGGTAAGCAAAGAAAGGCTGTTGCGGCAGGAAAAATACAAGAAGTATTCAATCCTTAAAAGTGAAAATATATTTCAAAAAATAGCGACAAAATTACGCTTAGGTTAAAAAAATAAATCTAATAAAAACAATTCAACGATGAACGATATTACTATATCGTTCACTGTTCATATTGTTTAGATCGCATTATTTTAACTTAACGCTCCATGGAACTCGCTTTTTTTAGGTATATCGGAAATATCTTGCAAGTTATTCTCTCTATACACCTAATCCTGCCATTTATATTATTGCTTGTTTATTTTGTCTGTAAGGCTTTAAAAATAGAGAGAAGAGTAGAATTAAAAGGCCCTTACCGCAAGTCTTTTAAGTTTGGTGTCATTGTAACAGCACATCGCGAAACCACTTTTATACCACCCATTGTTGATTCGCTTTTAAAGCAGACCTATAAAAACTTTGAAGTTTATGTGGTGGCCGACGACTGTGACATCAGTGATTTACATTTTACGGATGACCGGGTTCATATTCTCAAGCCTACTAATGCGTTAAATACCAATACTAAATCCATACAATTTGCTATTGACCATTTTTCCTCAGATTGCGAGGTGATGGTATTATTTGACCCAGACAATCTGGTACACCCCAAGTTTCTGGAGACTCTAAACTACTACTATAACGCCGATTATCAGGCGGTACAGGGTAACCTCAAATCTAAAAACCTGCAGGGGGCTTATGCAAAAATGGACAGCGTAGGGGTAATCTTTTATAACTTCATTGATAAAGAAGTAAGATCCATGCTTGGGCTTTCTGTAAATATATGGGGGTGTGGCGTATCGGTACTCGTAAGCGTATACAAACAAATATGCTACGATAACAAGTGCCAGATGGGCGGTTTTGACAAAAAGATGCAGGCCGAAATAGGAAAAGCCGTTCCACAGCTCGCTTACGCTCCAGAAGCCGTGCTTTATGATGAAAAAGTAAGCGACAGCAAGAATCTTGAAAAACAACGTGTACGATGGATCAAAGCTTATCTTAATTTTTTAGGTGACGCTTTTAATGTATTTAAAGAAGGAGTAAGCCGGGGAAGTTTTAACCTGATGTACTTTGGATTAAACCTGATGCGCCCTCCTTATTTTTTGCAGATCCTAATCGCTTTTTTCTTTATCGGCCTAAATTATTTTATGAGCGCTGCTATGTTTAATTACTGGCTGGTGGCACTCGCACTGTTCTTTGTAGGTTTCTTTGCCATTGTGTTTTTACGGTCGCCACGCTCTGTTGCCAAGGGGGTACTTTATATGCCACTCTTTTTCTTTCACCAGGTAAAAGCACTTTGTAAGCTTAAGCTAAACAAAACGTCTATCCTCAAAACCGAACACTGCCGGGTGATCTATATTGATGAGATGTTAAAGGCTGATGGCAATAATTTGAGTGACGGACAGTTTATTAAATCTGCGTAACATTGAAACAAGAGGTGATATTGGAGATAAAAATAAAGCCGTCCCGATACTCGCTATCTGAACGGCTTAAACCAATTGTAACGCTAACACAGAAAACCTATATATAACTAAAACTATTTAATAGGTACAACACTATGGAGCGGCACTACACTGTTTAGATAAACTTCAATATTAGTGTAGCCTCCGCCGTTTTTGGCATATTGAGGCGCGTCGGCCGCGTTGCGCGGATTCAGGCCATGTTTTACCTCGTACTCATCAGGCATGCCATCCTTATCTGAGTCTTTGTACGGTGTACCTTTGTATTCAGGATAACCGCCTACCTGGCTTACGTCTGTTATAATTCCTTTTTTATATGAATCGTCTGGTAAACGATGTTTTACGTACTGACTGCCATTGCTATTGGCTGTATTATCTACGTAGCTGATTTTACCAGTTATAACGTCTCGAATTACGCGGGTATCAACAGCATCACGTTTAGGTAAATTAGCACCTACATTCTTCAATACATATTCACGTGCCTCAAGAGCTGGAATGATAGTCACTTTAGCGATGGGGAATGGTTTATCAGAACGTATGCTGTCTGTATACCTGCCGGCATCTGGCATTTCGCCAATTTGTATACCGCCGTCCCAGTTGTTTTTAGTTACTTTTTCATTACCTTCAACAATATTGCCGTTGGCATATACTTTACCAAACAATCCTTTACTTTCTTTTGATCTGCCTGATTCAGGTTTTAAGATACGATGGCCAATAGGTTCATTTAGAGGCGTCATCGGGCCTGGTTTGTAATAATTATTGATGAAGTTGAAAAATGAATTATTGTCTCCACCGTCAGCACTGCGGTTCCACCAGTTAAAGACAACGTTGTTCACAAATCCAAAGTCGCCATACATACCTACAGACGGATTACGTGCGATATTATTCGCCCACAGGTCACGCATAAACGTGCTGTTTAATCCACCAATGGTACTTCCGAAGGCATGGTTATAAGTATCAAGCGCTTCTGAGAAGATCGAATTTTGGATGGTAACATTTACGGTAGCCATTTTTTCCTGTTTGGCACCATGGCGGTCATACACGTGGCGGTAGATAGACATGTTTTCATCCAATCCCCAGCTTGCTGATACGTGATCGATCATGATATTTCCTACAGGATTACCTCCTAAGGCATCGTCACGACGGGCTACATCAGTAGCACCTCTTCTAAATCTCATATAGCGGATCACTACGTCGTGCGTATTGATCCAGGTTGATTCTCCTGCAATACATATACCATCGCCGGGAGCGGTTTGTCCTTCAATAGTAACATAAGGCGCTCTGATAATTACCGGGGTCTTTAAATGGATAATACCAGATACATTGAAAACAATGATGCGTGCACCACCTTGTTCACAAGCTTCACGGAAAGTACCCGGACCTCTGTCTGCCAGGCTGGTTACAACGTAAACCTTTCCGCCGCGACCGCCAAAAGAGTACATGCCCCCACCCTCTGCACCTGGAAAGGCAGGTATTTTTGCCTGCGGCAGGTCTGATGGCTTGTTAGCCCATGGTATGTACGGCTTACCGTTCTGCTCATCACGTTTTATGATAGGCAATGCTTTCTCCCAGGCTTGGTCTGACGACCTTTGCTCTACCGCCAGGGCCGAGTCTGCAACAGCCTGAACCTGGGGCGGTATTGTAGGATATTGCGCCTTTGCATTTAAATGCATTAAAAGGAGCGCGCTTACAGTTACAATGCCCGAAGAATATTTTTTCATTGTTCGTTATTTATTTAATATAATATCACAAATGCCATCAGTACCGAATTGTGCTTTCCCTGATAGGGTAAAAAAGTATCAAAAAGACTTGATTTAGCAATTGGTTATTACGAGGTCAAATATCAGGGCGATATTTCTGTTTTTTATATAAAATTTTCGCATGATTATATACAATATTAGCTTCAATATGGATAATCCAAGCCATACATGCTTGAAATGGCTTAATAAAGTATAATCATTATCATTAAAAAGGACGAATTAGATTTGAGAGCGTTGGGTAATGATGTATTCTATAATATTACCCAATCATACCCATAGAAAATGTGTTGTGATAAAACGACTGGAAATTTATGATAACATCGTATAAGAAAAGGATAATCAACGGATATAATTATAACGCCTAGCTAAACATCTTTGCTTTCAATAGCCGATTATATATTTCAGCAGTTTATTTTAAGAAAATCATTATTGAATGACTTCTTGCATAAGCAAAAGATAAATCGATGATTTTCCCTCGTCCAATCCGGTACCAGGGACCAGTCAGACATATCGGCACCCGTGAATATTTTGATTAAGAACAGATGGTTGCGAACGATCAATTAAGTATAATTTTTCCGCATAAGCTAAAATTTGGCCGGGATTGCATTGAAACACTACCCGAAGATTTACTTGCCCTTGGTGTTAAATCACTTTTTATTGTCACCATTGAACCGCTATTGCCGCTGGTTAAAAAGCTAAGTGACAAACTTAACCACGTTGGTATAAACGTAGCTGTTAATACAGATATTGTACAAGAGCCCTCTTTCAAGGACTTTGAGGAGATTATGGAACGGGCAACGGGCGCCCGTCCTGACGCAGTAGCCGGCATAGGGGGAGGGAGTGTGCTGGATATTGCCAAGTTGGTAGCGGCACAGCTCAAAAGCAAGCAATCGCTCAAAGAAATTGTGGGCATAGGCTTAATTAAAAGCCGGCAAGCTCATTTAATTTGTATACCTGCTACGTCAGGAACAGGGAGTGAAGTCTCTCCCAATGCGATATTAATCGATGACGAGGATAATCAGAAAAAAGGTATTATCAGTCCGTTTCTGGTGCCAGACATTGTTTACGTTGATCCGTTACTTACGGTAAGCGTACCACCCGCAATCACAGCCGCCACTGGCATAGATGCTCTTTGCCATTGTTTGGAGGCTTATACCAACAAGTTTGCACATCCTTTTATAGATATGTATGCGCTTGAGGGCATTCGTCTGATAGCCGACAATATTGTACAAGCGGTAGCAGATGGCACCGACGAAGACGCCCGCACTAAAGTTGCAATGGGTAGCTTGCTTGGCGGTTTTTGCCTTGGCCCGGTAAATACTGCAGGCGTGCACGCACTGTCATATCCGCTCGGCAGTTTGTTCCATTTACCGCACGGATTGTCAAATGCACTGCTATTGCCTTATGTAATGCGGTTTAACCTTAATGCGTCGGCAGAGAAATTTGCAAAGATTGCACGGGCAATAGGCATTCCAGATCAGGAGACGGAATTGCAGACTGCAGAAAAAGGCATAGAAAAAATTGAGGCCATCATTGCGGCCTGTGGTATACCAGCAAGACTGAGAGATGCCGGAATAAGTGCTGAAGCTATACCAGAAATAGCCACAGATGCAATGAAGATAACGAGGTTATTGAAAAATAACCCGAAACCTATTACGTATGAAGACGCGATTGAAATTTATAATAATGCCTACTAAACATGACTAACAAAAAGAAATACCAGGGCATTATTATTCCGGCTATAACACCCTTAACCGCCGATTACAAACTCGACGCGGGTGCGGTTGAAAGAGTTTTTTCTAATTTTCGGCAGCATAAAGTATTGCCATTTATCTTAGGAACAACGGGCGAGTCGGCATTGCTACCCCTCAGCCTAAAAACTGAATATATTAAACTGGCCGGCGAGCTTAAACAGCCGGGCGAAATGCTTTATACAGGCATTGCCTCCAATTGTCTTGAGGAGTCTATAGAGCTGGCAAAGCTATCTTTTGATAACAATGCTGATGCAGTAGTGGCTACTTTGCCGTCATATTACAAGCTCACAGATAGCCAGATGAAAAGGTACTTTGAGCGTTTAATAGAAGCATGTAATGGTCCGCTGGTATTATATAACATTCCGGCTACCGTACATATGTCTATTCCGCTGCATATTATTGATGAGCTTAGCTATCATGAAAATGTAGTAGCGGTTAAGGATTCGGAGCGAAGCGATCAAAGACTAAATGACTCACTTAATTTATGGGCAGACCGTAGGGACTTTAGCTACTTTTTGGGCTGGGCAGCGCGGTCTGCCGAAGCACTGATCAACGGCGCCGATGGGGTAGTACCAAGCACCGGCAACCTGCATCCCGAAATTTATTCGGACATGTTACAAGCGGTATTAGATGGTAACCATACAAAAGCTCGGGCATTACAGGTAAGTTCTGACGAGCTTGGTAATGTATACCAGTATGGCCGCACCCTGGGCGAATCCTTATGGGCACTTAAGGTGTTGATGAATGAGCGGGGATTGTGCCTGCCATATGTGATGCCACCGCTGGAAGCTATGTCTGACGACGAGAAGTTTGCGATTATAGAAAGTTTAGGCGAATTTTTGAAAGTAAGGGAATAAAAACATAAGAAATGGAATTAAAACCTATAGTTGGCATAACGATGGGCGATCCGGCAAGTATTGGACCGGAAATAGCGCTTAAAGCCTTACTTGATGAAGGTATATATGATATATGCCGGCCGCTGATTGTTGGTGACGCCGGAGTTTTTAAAAATATTCAGGAAAAATTGGGTCTTGATGTAAAGATCAATGCGGTTGCAAATGTTAGCGAATGTCAGTTCAAATATGGCACCGCCGATGTTTTTGACCTACAGAATGTAGACCTTAAAGAGCTTAAATTTGGCGAAATATCTGCCATGGCGGGTGCTGCGTCTTTCCTTGCGGTAAAAAAGGTAATTGAGCTGGCTATGAATGGCGACGTTGACGCTACAGTAACCGGGCCTATCAATAAGAAATCTATTAATGAGGCCGGCTATCATTATGCTGGTCATACAGAGATCTATGCCGATTTCACCGGTACCCGCAAATATGCCATGCTACTGGTTGAAGACAACATGAAGGTTATCCATGTTTCTACCCACGTATCATTGCGTCAGGCTTGTGACCTGGTTAAAAAGGAACGTATTCTTGAAGTGGTTGAATTACTGCACAACGGTATGCTTAGCCTCGGCGAAAAGAATTTGAAAATAGGAGTGGCAGGGCTCAACCCTCACGCTGGTGATTCCGGCTTATTCGGCACTGAAGATGATCAGGAAATTGCGCCAGCAGTAAAAGAGGCTCAAAACCGCGGATACGATGTTGAAGGACCGGTACCTGCCGATACCATGTTTGCAAAGGCAGCAACTGGTTACTACGGTGGGGTAGTGGCTATGTACCACGACCAGGGCCATATCCCTTTTAAGCTGACAGGCTTTAAATGGAATGCTGAAAAGAAACAAATGGACAGCGTTAAAGGCGTGAACATTACCCTTGGGCTGCCCATTATCCGTACCTCTGTAGATCACGGAACGGCGTTTGAAATCGCGGGTAAAGGTGTTGCGAGCCCCGATGCCATGACGCTTGCAATAAAAGCGGCAACTCAATTATATCATCATCAAGTAGTATCTGAATGATTGTTGTTATAGCAGATGATTTAACTGGGGCTGCAGAACTGGCCGGTATAGGGTTGCGGTATGGGCTGAATGTGGAAGTTGTGCTGGAAACAAGTTTGCGTTCCAAAGCTGATCTGCTTATCATTGCAACAGACACCAGGTCGCTTAAAAGAAAAGAAGCGCTTACTAAAACGCGTCAGTTAACACGGCGCATCGCCAAACTAAAACCCGATCTGGTTTTCAAGAAAATAGATTCGGTTTTACGTGGCCACGTAGGTGAAGAAATAAAAATACACCTCGAGGAGCTCGGTTTAAAAAGAGCCCTCGTGGTACCAACCAATCCGGCTCTTGGACGGGTAATCGTTGACGGTCATTATTACATTAACGGTATACCGCTCCACTTCACCGGGTTCGGTACCGATCCTGAATTTCCGCTTACTACTTCAAGCGTAAGCGATATTCTAAAGACCGAAGGAATTGAGATTCTGGTAAAACGGAACGGCCCCATCATGAGCTATACAGGCATCATTGTAGGTGAAGTAAAAACCGAGGCTGATCTGAGAGCATGGGTAAACCATAAGGACAATAATACGTTTTTGGCGGGTGCAGCGGGATTCTTTACCGCGCTGCTGGAAAGCCTGGGCCTTGCTCCGCTCGACGCGCCACAACAAAGCATAGAATTCGCACACCCAGTACTCATCGTTTCCGGAACTTCGTTTGGCGACAGATGTAATTATCTGAAACAGCTGAAGCAGGATGGAGAGCCGGTAAGCTATATGCCAGACGAGATACTTGCACATCCAGCCAATGGCGAATCTTATCATCACTGGTTTGAGGAAATACGGTCCTTTTTGATTGAATATGGTCGCGCTGCAATTGCCATAGATCCGGAATTAACAGCTGGAAAACATATCGATGCCATTGATCTTAGGGGAAAAACATCACTGATTGCCGAGAAGGTTTTTGATAATATTAATATTGCAGAATTGGTTATTGAAGGAGGATCAACAGCTGCCGAAGTGCTTAAAGTGCTGAGCTTAACCAAAATGCATCCAATTGCCGAACTGGCGCCAGGAGTGATTAAAATGCAGGCCGATTCACATCCCGGCTTGTCAATTACCCTAAAACCGGGCAGCTACCCATGGCCTGCAGCATTGCAGTTTCCAATACTCCGATAAGTATTTTATCCCTGCAGATATTTTCTTTTATAGGCTAAAGGTGTCATTTTGGTCACCTTTTTAAAGTGCCGGTAAAAGTTGGAAACGTTATTAAAGCCACATTCATAACAGATAACTTCTGTAGGTAATTTGTTTTCGATCAGCATCCGGTAAGCGTGGCTAATTCTTATCTCCGTCAAAAAATCATAATAAGTTTTCTTAGTCATGAGTTTGAAATAGCGACAGAAGGAGGTAACGCTTAGGTTACTGATTGACGCAATATCCTCCAGGCTGATCTCATTCTTATAATTAGCCAGTGTATACGAGTAAATCTTCTTTAAACGTACAATCTCCGCTTCGTTAGATGAAAGGAATGTTTGAGGATTAGTGGTGATTAGCTCTGTATTTTCGTCATGCGCCAATAGCTCGAGTATACTTAACAATGATATAATCTTGCTCAGATTGTTGGCATCAAGGGTCGCTTCCATCAGTGCCGCAATTTTGGGTCTTAAATGCGGCTTTACAGATAAACCATTCTTCGCCCTGTCAAATAACTTGGTTAACTGAAATGTTTCGGGCAGGTTGAGCAGATAGCTCCCCAGAAAGTCCGGAAGGAAATGCACAACAATTGCTTCAACGTTCAAATCCTCATTGTTCTGAAAATATTCCTCCTTGCAACGCCAGCAGTGCGGCAAATTTTCGCCTAACAATACTATTTCGCCCGGTCCAAAATTGTGTATTTTATTACCAATGAATCTTACCCCTTCGCCTTTGATAATGTAATGAAGTTCCAGCTCGGGATGATAATGCCATATCCCCCTAAAACTGGGTTGAATATCGCGTCTGATATTGAATGACGTTTGCTGAGTAGTAGGAACTTTAAGGAAATGCGGTTTCATACCTTGACGTACACTAATTAAAAAAATGAATCCGGATAGTTTAATTGGTAAGCAGCGATACTGCTTCGTAAATTTACATAATTATACTATGTTGTCTCCAATATACAATAAAAATTCTTTGTAACTATTTTATGATGAAAAAATTTGCATATAGGAGGCGGGTGCCCTGCCTAGTTTTTTAGATACTCTTTAAGGTAATGTTGAGGAGTTTTACCGGTAACTTGCTTAAAATATTTATGGAAGCACGAAAAATTGTTAAAGCCGCTGTCGTAATAAACCTGCTTGATGCTCTTTTTATTATCCAGCAATACCTTGCAGGCGTGTCCAACGCGAATTTCGGTCAAAAAGGCGGAGAACGTTTTACCCGTTTTCGATTTAAAATACCGGCAGAAAGAATTAGGGGTCATTCCGGCGATGCTTGCCACTTCTTCCAGCTTTATCTTTTGCTGAAAATTTTGCAGCGTATAACTATAAATGGCGTTTATCCGCTCGTTCTCAGATTCGGAGAAGTTGTAATCAAAACCAGGCGATGACAAGAGCTTCAGATGTTCAGCCTTATTAATCTTCATCAAACATTCCAAAAGCAGGATAATACGATACAAACCCTCGCTTTCGTAAATCTTTAACATAACATCTTTTATAGCTTGCGCTTCTTCACCTCTAATCAGTATGCCGTGTTTAGCCTTTTCAAGCAATTGCTTAATCGCCTTCGCTTCGGGCATCATTAAAAACCGCTCGCCCCAAAAATTCTCATAAAAGTGAATTACTGTTGAGTAGGGCATAGAGTTGTCCTCAAGGCCCTCAAGGTCGTATTTCCAATAGTGGGGCAAATTAGAACCAACAAGGGCCAGATCTCCTGCTTCAAATTGCATAATGCAATCGCCCACAAACTGGGTGCCCCGTCCCTGGTGAAAATAAACCAGTTCGATCTCCTCATGGTGATGCCAGTGATTATTAATATTAGGCAACATGTCATTTCTTACGCTAAAGGAATGAGCCGGGCCATGAGGTACTTTTAATAAACGCGGTTTCATGAAAATTTTATCGACTTATATTGGTTCGTGGGTTAATGATAGCGAAATTATTCAACATTGCACACTCTATTCCAAATCTAAGATAAAATATCTTATTAGTAAGATAAAAAACAAAAAATAAAGTGCGGGGTATTGCGTCTCTTTGAAGGTACCAGTTAAACTAATCGATGAAAGTACTATCCTGTATTACGCCCGGCCAGTTTGAATATCAAACGCAGCAAAAACCGGCATTACAAAAAGATCACGCTATTATTAAAATTAAACGTATAGGCATTTGCGGAACGGATCTGCATGCATTTAACGGCACTCAGCCATTCTTTAACTATCCACGTATACTGGGCCACGAGCTTTCTGGCGAACTGGTTGAATTTGATAATGCTCCTGGCTTTGCCGTTGGTGAGGCTGTAACATTTATTCCATACTTCAATTGCGGAACATGTATTGCCTGCCGGTCGGGGAAACCAAACTGCTGCGCTAATATTAAGGTATGTGGTGTGCATGTGGATGGCGGCATGGTTGAATATTTGCAGGTACCATCATACTCCTTAGTTCACAGCGAAGGCCTAAGCTACGATGAACTGGCCCTGGTAGAACCGCTGGCTATCGGCGCTCACGGCGTTAGAAGAGCCGCTGTACAACCAGGTGATTTTGTTGTGGTGATAGGAGCGGGCCCCATCGGTCTTGGCACGATAGAATTTGCGCGCATTGCCGGCGGCAAGGTGATTGTTATTGATGTAAACAATGATCGCTTACAGTTTTGTAAGGAAAAATTAAAGATTGAATACACCGTTAATCCTTTAGAGGGGGATGCCGTGGAACAAGTGAGGGCAATTACCAACGGCGATATGGCCAGCGTGGTAATTGATGCTACCGGCAACCTCAAGGCTATTAATAACGGCATTAACTTTTTAGCGCATGGCGGCAGATATGTGCTGATCGGTCTGCAAAAGGAAAATTTCAGTTTTAGCCATCCCGAGTTTCACAAGCGGGAATCAACCTTGATGAGCAGCCGAAACGCAACCCGTGACGACTTTGAGCTGGTAGTTCGATCACTTAAAAACGGATCTGTAAATCCAAATACTTATATCACGCACCGTGTGACCTTCGACCAAGTGAAGGATGAGTTTGCAGGCTGGCTCAATCCTGAAAATAAGGTGATCAAAGCAATGGTACAAATAGACTGAGATTGAATATGAAGAAGTGGTTAGGTTATTTGAGCTTTGCCCTGGCGCTATCGGCAGGATCTGTTTGTAAGGCCCAACGAAGTGTTTTAAGTACTGGAAAGCTAAAGGGTTATGTTGAGTATTTCAACTCCATAGATACCGAAACGGTTAAGAACTACGTACCCAACGCCCAGGCCTTTGAGTGGATGGCTAAAGAGGTGCCATTGTTCGAGTGCCCCGATTCGGCTATTGAAAAAATCTATTATTATCGTTGGTGGACGTTTCGCAAACACTTGAAGCAAACACCTGATGGTTTTGTTTTTGATGAGTTTATAACGCCGGTTAATCACGCCGGTATTTACAATACGGTGAGCAGCGCGCTTGGTCACCACATTTATGAGGGCCGTTGGCTGCACGATCCAAAGTATATCAGTACTTACATTAACTTTTGGCTTTATGATGATCCAAAGCAAAAGAAGCCTCATTTGCATGCCTTCAGTAGCTGGCTTGAAGATGCTGTTTACCACTTCTATCTTGTAAATCTGGATAAAGGATTCATTCAGCACGACATCCAGGCATTAAACAACGACTATCGTCAATGGGAATCAGAACGAGGACTTCCTGATCATATGTTCTGGCAATTTGATGTAAAGGATGCCATGGAAGAATCTATCAGTGGTTCCCGCAAGGACAAGAACATCAGGCCAACCATTAACAGTTATATGTATGGTAACGCTGTTGCACTTTCCAAAATGGCGGCCCTTGTTGGAGTAGACTCCTTAAGAACCAAATACACCGCAAAGGCTGCTGAGTTAAAGAAATTAGTTGAGCAAAATCTATGGGATGATTCGGCGTCGTTCTTTAAAGTAAAGCTTGCCAACGGAAAATTATCAGATGCGAGAGAAGAACTTGGCTATATTCCATGGTACTTCAACTTACCTGACGATAAAGAGAAATACGCCGTGCAGTGGGATCAGCTTACTGATACCAAAGGTTTTTGCGCCCCCTGGGGATTGACCACTGCCGAAAGACGACACCCGCTTTTCCGTACACACGGAACGGGCCATGGCTGTGAGTGGGATGGCGCAATATGGCCGTTCGCTACGTCACAGACGCTTACCGGCCTGGCTAATTTGTTGACAGACTATAAGCATCACAATAACATGTCGGCCAAGGTGTTTTACGATGAACTGCATAAATATGCCACGTCGCACATTAAGCGTGGCGTACCGTACTTAGGTGAATACCAGGACGAAAAGACCGGTTACTGGCTTAAAGGCGATAACCCTCGCAGTAGCTACTACAATCACTCAACTTTCTGTGATCTGATCATCAGTGATCTCGTTGGGCTTAAATCGCGCCCGGATAATATTTTAGAGGTTTACCCGCTTATTCCGCAGGGGCAATGGGATTGGTTTTGCCTAGACAAGGTTCGTTACCATAATCGCAACATCACCATACTTTGGGATAAAACAGGTAACCGGTACCACAAAGGCAAAGGCCTCTTTGTTTATGCTGACGGAAAGGAAATCTGCCATACTGCGGATTTGAAGCATCTTACCGGCAAATTGTAACATATTTGCTATTTTAACAGGACAATATCGTACAAAAGGAAGAGAAAATCTAATAGGATTTCACCCTGCAGGGGTAATAGATTTGGCTTTTAAATAACCAATTCAATAGTATTTTATCCTGTAGTTTTGGAGCCTGTCAATTCGTGCCGGTAAATACGGTAAATTGGCAGGCTACCGAATTTCCTGAAAATGATGATCTTTATTAACCGAATAAAGTTAAGCGCCTTCGTTCTGTCGTGTGTGTTCACGGCAGATACTTTGTTTGCAAAGGCAGCTGATGGTCCGAAAAACATAACCGTTACTATAACGGCTTCGTCTGCTGCTAATCCAAGAACATTGTACGGTGCTGCGCAGCTGAAAAAGGCCCTTGCCCGAGAGGGATATACCGCTAAAAGTACAGCAGCCAAACATATCATTATCGGTCTTATTTCAGATCGTGAAATCAACGGACTAATTGTTAAGAAGCAGCTCTCGTTGAATCACAAGCCCGGTAAAGAAGGCTTTGAAATTGCCAGTGTCGGCAACAATATTGTGATTGCGGGTGCTGATTATTCTGGTACTTTATACGGCTGCCTTGAACTAGCAGATCAGCTTAAAGAAAAGCATAATCTTCCCGCTAATATTCACCTCACAGATCAACCAGAAATGGTGTTAAGAGGTGCCTGTATCGGTATTCAAAAACCCACGCTGTTACCGGGACGTGGTACTTATGAGTATCCCTACACCCCAGAAAATTTTCCATGGTTTTATGATAAGGCCATGTGGCTTCGTTACCTAGATTCACTGGCCGAAAACCGGATGAATTCACTTTACCTGTGGAGCGGCCATCCTTTTGCTTCGCTCGTTAAGGTTAAGGATTATCCTTACGCCCTGGAGGTGGACGAGGCGACATTTAAAAAGAACGAAGAGATTTATAGGTTTCTCACTACCGAAGCCGACAAACGCGGTATTTGGGTGATCCAGGGTTTTTATAACATCATAGTTTCCAAACCATTTGCAGATCATAACCATTTAAAGACCCAGGACCGTAACCGCCATATAGTTCCCATCATTGCGGATTATACCCGTAAGTCTATAGCCGCATTTGTGCAGAAGTATCCTAACGTTGGTTTGCTCATCACACTAGGCGAGGCGATGGAGGGAACCGGACAGGACGATATTGATTGGTTTACCAAAACCATTATACCAGGTGTGAAAGATGGCCTGAAAGCTTTAGGCCGGACTGACGAGCCACCAATCGTACTGCGTGCGCATGATACAGATGCACCGGCAGACATGAAATATGCTTTGCCACTCTACCATAATCTGTATACCATGGCTAAATACAACGGTGAAGCCCTTACCACGTATGAGCCGCACGGACCATGGGCAGATTTGCACCGCACTTTAAGCCGAATAGGTACTGTGCAGATAGAAAACGTACACATTATGGCTAATCTCGAGCCTTTCAGATATGGCTCTGATGATTTTATTCAGAAATGTGTTCAGGCCATGCACAATACATACGGAGCAAACGGTGTTCATGTTTATCCGCAAGCTTCCTACTGGGATTGGCCGTATACAGCTGATAATACCAACCCTCGCTTATTCCAAATTGACAGGGACTGGATCTGGTATAAAGAATGGTCACGTTATGCATGGAACTGCCATAGAAATCGGCAGGACGAAGTAAAATACTGGTCGGGAAAATTAGCTGAAAGGTACGGATGCAGCGAGCAAACTGCAGAAAGTATTTTAACGGCCTATGAACAGGCCGGCGAAATAGCGCCACAGATTCTGCGCAGATTCGGCATTACGGACGGCAACCGGCAAACCATGACATTAGGTATGCTGATGAGTGAGCTTGTTAACCCTGAAAAATATGGTCTGTTCTCATTGCTTTATAACTCAGAAGGGCCGGAAGGAGAGATGCTGAGCGAATATGCAGCCAAGGAATGGAACCATCAGCCTCACCATGGCGAAACGCCCGCTAAAGTTATCTCTAACATTATAACTTATGGTGATGAAGCAGTCAAAGCAATTGACAAAGCCTCTTCGGGCGTAACCAAAAATAAAGCAGAATTTGATCGCCTTAAGAACGACATGTATTGCTATAAAGCTATGGCTGATAGCTATGCTGCTAAGGCAAGGGCCGCGCTGTGGGTGCTGCGATACAAATACTCCAACAATGTGGCGGATTTAGAGAAAGCCCTGCCTGAATTACAGGAGAGTCTCAAATATTATAAGCAATTGGCCGATTTGACGGCAAACACCTATCTCTACGCCAACAGTATGCAAACCAAACAACGTAAAATACCGGTTGGTGGTAACGATGGCAAGAATAAAACATGGGTTGAATTATATCCTATTTACGAGCGGGAATTCAACAACTTTAAAAAGAATATTGATTCGCTGAAATCACCGGCAGCCCAGCAAAAGCAGGCACAAGTGATTAAGTTTACTAATGCTGATGTTAAAGTGCAAGAGTCAGGCTATTATACAGTAGCTCCAGGCGCGGCACCGTTTAATGACACTACTGCGGCCATTAAAGATTTTGCAAAAGAATTGGCAGGCTTAAAGGCGGTACAGCTTTCTTTAAAACAACAAGAAAAGGAAGGAACGACCGTCAGGTTCTCTAACTCAAAGCCGGTTAAGGTATTGGTGGGATTCTTCCAGGAAAAATCGCCTAAATATGCTCCCGCACCGCAACTGGAAACGGACGCAAGTGCTAATGATTACGGGCAGGCAGATGTGAGGTTAGCCAATGCGGTGTTAATTCCTGGTCTTCCACCGGTAAATATTCACACTTACTCTTTTAAAGCAGGTCAAAATACGCTTACCATTGGGAAAGGCGCTTGCCTGGTGCTCGGCTTCATCAATGAGGATCAAGTGGTTCCGGTGTATGATGCTGGTTTGAGTACGCAGGGCAACATTAAAGACTTGAGGTGGCTGTTTAATTAATAGGGCATGAAGCATACTAATTGGGCAATTATCGGTACAAGGCTTAGTCTTTGTAAAATTAAAATGAGTACAGGCTTAATCAGCCTGTTACTCTGTTTTGCCTTTATACGGTTGTCAGCTCAGAGTATCAGAAAAGATGTCATCCTTAATGATAACTGGCTCACAGCGGAGAACGACTCTAACAAAAATGCTTACCCCGGCTTTGAAAAAGCGATTTATAACGATCACGGTTGGCTCAAAGTAAATGTTCCGCATAACTGGGACGATTATGGCGGCTACCGTCGACTTAAACATGGTAACCGGCATGGCTATGCCTGGTATCGAAAAACATTCACTGTAGAAAAACAGAAAGGAAATAAGCGGTATTTCTTATGGTTTGAGGGCGTTGGCTCTTATGCTACGGTTTGGTTAAACGGCGTAAAAGTAGGCTACCATGCAGGTGGCCGTACTTCGTTTACGCTTGATGTAACTAAAGCTATCAAACCAGGCGCCGCAAATGTTTTATGTGTTGAGGCTGATCACCCGGCCTTTATTAAAGATCTTCCCTGGGTTTGCGGGGGCTGTTCTGACGATCCCGGTTTTTCAGAAGGTTCGCAGCCGATGGGTATTTTCCGTCCTGTGCACCTGATTGTGACCAATGCCGTGAGGGTTGAACCCTTCGGCGTTCATGTTTGGAACGATACTACAGTTTCTGAACGCGCTGCTACACTTAATCTCGAAACGGAGCTTAAAAACTACGACAATATTGCTGTGCGGGCCAATGTGATCAGTGAGTTGCACGATGCGACAGGGAAAGTGGTAGCAGCTACGCAATCAACTGAAAATTTAGCACCGGGTAAAGCATTTGTCATCCCGCAGATATTAAAGAATTTACATAACGTTCACCTGTGGTCTTTAGAGAATCCTTATCTCTACAGGTTGATCACCCGAATCACAGTTAATGGCAAAACTATCGATCAAATTACAACGCCATATGGTATTCGTTGGATCAGCTGGCCGATTGGTCGCGCCGGATCCGACAATAGGTTTTATCTCAATGGCAAACCTGTATTTATCAACGGTATTGCCGAATACGAGCATTTAATGGGCAAAAGCCAGGCCTTTACCCATGCCGAAATAAGAGCACGGGTTATGCAGCTCCGTGCCGCAGGCTTCAACGCTTTCCGTGATGCACATCAACCACATAACCTGGAGTATCAGAAATATTGGGATGAGTTAGGTGTATTGTGGTGGCCGCAATATTCAGCCCATATTTGGTACGATACGCCGCAATTCCGGGAGGAGTTTAAGAATTTACTGCGAGATTGGGTTAAAGAGCGAAGAAACAGCCCTTCGGTGATTTTATGGGGATTACAGAACGAGAGTCATTTACCTGAGGGTTTTGCAAAGGAATGTTCTGCTATTATCCGTGAACTCGATCCAACAGCATCTTCTCAGCGAAAGATAACAACCTGTAACGGCGGCAGAGGCACGGATTGGGATGTACCACAAAACTGGACGGGTACTTACGGCGGCAACCCGTTGACTTACGGTGAAGATTTGCAAAAACAGCTATTGGTAGGAGAGTACGGGGCATGGCGCAGTTTGGATCTCCACACTTCTGGTCCATTTGCACAGACCGGTATTTTAAGCGAAGACCGAATGGCTCAGCTTATGGAAACTAAAGTTCGCTTAGCCGAATCTGTTAAGGATAAGGTTGCGGGCCATTTCCAATGGCTGCTTTATTCGCACGAAAATCCTGGTCGCACACAGGGAGGCGAAGGATACCGTGAGCTTGACCGCGTTGGCCCGATAAACTATAAGGGATTGTTTACCCCATGGGGGCAACCGCTTGATGTGTTCTATATGTACCGCGCCAACTACGCGCCTAAACAGACGCAGCCAATGGTCTATATCGTATCACATACCTGGCCAAACCGTTGGCTCACCCCCGGTTTGAAGGATAGCATAACGGTGTACTCCAATTGTGACGAAGTGGAGCTGTTTAACGATGTAAAAACGGTTTCACTAGGTCGTCAGAAAAGAGGTGCAACCGGTACCCATTTTCAGTGGAATAAGGTTGACATTAAATATAATGTGTTATATGCCGTTGGCTATGTAAATGGCCGTGAAGTAGCGCACGATTATGTTGTACTAAACCACCTGCCACACGCACCACATCTTAATCAAATCCTCAGTAGCGATAAATCAATTCTGGAACCTGCTAAAGGTTATCAATATTTATATCGTGTTAACTGCGGCGGTCCTGATTATCAGGATAGTTACGGCAATACATGGTCGGCAGATCGGCACTGGGAGAACGGTCACCCTTATGGGTCAACCTCGTGGACAGATGATTACAACGGTATGCCTGCCTTTTTCGCAAGTCAGCAGCGCACATTTGATCCTGTTGCTGGTACTGCAGATTCAAAACTCTTCCAAACCTTCAGATACGGAATGCAAAAGCTCAAATATGAGTTCGCAGTTCCTGATGGCGACTATCGCGTTGAGCTTTATTTTAACGAGCCCTGGTATGGCGAGGGGGGCGGCATGGATTGCGCAGGCTGGCGCGTGTTTGATGTCGCGCTCAACGGTCAACCCGTTTTAAAGAACCTTGACATTTGGAAAGAAGTCGGTTACAACAAAGCTCTAAAGAAAGTAGTAAATGCACATGTAACAGGCGGTAAACTTGTCGTGTCTTTCCCCCAAACAGCAGCTGGTGAGGAAATTATATCAGCTATCTCTATAAGTTCTTTAAATCGGCATACCAAAGTTTCTAATGTCTCTCAAAACATTCTTACAATCAATGGAGGGAATAATCTTACCATACAATCCTGGCTGGACATAGGCGATAAAGTGTATACTGACGCCGACATTCGTTTCGCTGAATTACCTCCTGTACTTTTCGGTGCGGATTGGATTAAAACGGCTCAGGGCTCTAACCACAAACCGGTTACCTTTAAGACAAATAAGGATTGTAATATCTATATCGGAGCGGAGGGAGCGCCGACCTGGTTAAAGGATTATGAGGTAACAGGCCTTACTTTGAAGACGGACGAAAACGGTGGCCGCACGTTTAATCTGTATCGTAAAATATTTCCTAAAAACGCTGTGGTTAAAATTGGCTCAGAAGCTGATCATAACTCATTCCTGATAGCAGCTCTACCTGTTACCCATATGGAGCCGGCCACCGATTTAAGGCGAACTATCAGTTACAAAGCAGACAACGCTATATTGAGCGGAACGGGAATTGGTACCGATACATTGGCAGGCAAAAAAGTAGTTCGGATAGGTGAAGGCGCTAAGGGAACTGTTGCTTTTAATATTGCGCCAGGCGTAGCCGATACTTATGCAATCAGGATCAAATATTATAATAACACCCAGCAAACCTTCACTGCGAAAATGGAACTGAGCGCTGCCGACGGAACAATAATGAAGTCGGAAATGCTCAAATTTAAGCCGGTACAGAAAAATAAGTCCGGCACGGTAGCTACAACCACAGGAACGAGCATTAATGCAGGTAATTACAAAGTGATATTAACCCCTACGGAGGCGAACGGTCTTGTTATATCCGCAATTGAGATACAATGATGAGATTTAAATTTATATGGTTATTTCTTTTGCCGCTGCAAGTCCTTGCCCAGGAACTGAAGGTACAGGCGCTTAAATGCGACTATAAAGAAAACCCATTGGGTATTGAGTCCGCTGCACCAAGATTAAGCTGGCAGCTGCGATCAACAGAAAGAAATACCGTTCAAACGGCTTATCACATTTTAGTGGCCGATGATTCCTTGCTTTTAATCAAGAACGAGGGTAATCTCTGGGATTCCAAAAAGGTGAACTTGTCGGCATCAATACAAGTAGCTTATGATGGCAATCCATTAAAAGCCACAAAAACTTATTACTGGAAGGTAATGGTTTGGGACAATCATCATCAAACCTCGGGTTGGAGCGGAATTCAACGCTGGCAAATGGGGTTATTAACTACGGCCGACTGGAAAGGTGCTAAATGGATTGCTTATGAGAAAATGCCCGATTCTAACTACATCGTTCCCTTCATCCACGGAAAAGGCCCTAAAAAATTAGGCCCGGCCAATGATGTACTTCCGCTGATGCGGAAAACATTTGAGGTAAGTAAGCCCGTAAAGAAAGCCACACTGTTTATTTGCGGATTGGGCCAGTTTGATTTGAGTTTGAATGGCAAAAAAGTAGGTGATCATTTCCTCGATCCAGGATGGACAAAGTATGACAAACAAGCCTTATACGTGCCATTTGATATTACCTGTCAGTTAAAGCAAGGAGCCAATGCTATCGGGGTAATGCTGGGTAATGGATTTTATTATATTCCGCGTGATAAACGTTATCGTAAACTCACAGGTGCCTATGGTTACCCCAAAATGATCTGCCGGCTCGTGCTTCAATATCAGGACGGCACAGAAAGTAATATCATCAGCGATGATAGTTGGAAAACTGCTGCAGGCCCTGTAACTTTTACCAGCATCTATGCGGGCGAGGATTATAATGCCAATTTGGAACAATCTGGCTGGAATATGTCTCGCTTTGACGATCATCATTGGCGCAAGGTTATCGTAACAGATGGATCGCCACAGCTTATTGCTCAATTTGCTGATCCGGTTAAAGTTTTTGAAAAGTTCGCGCCAATTAAAGTTAGCCACGTTGCTGATAATAAGTGGGTATTTGATTTAGGCCAGAATTCATCAGCCATACCATACATAAAAGTTAAAGGCAAAAAGGGCGACACGATCAAGATCCTTCCTGCTGAATTGGTTAATGCTGATGGCTCTGCCAGTCAGAAAGGGTCTGGAGGACCAGCTTATTATACCTACATTTTAAAAGGCGAAGGGGAAGAAGAATGGCATCCGCAGTTCACTTACTACGGTTTCCGTTATTTGCAGATAGAAGGAGGTGTGCCTTCGGGTAACGAGAATCCGTCAAAGCTACCGACGCTGATCGAAGTTAAAGGACTTCATATCAGAAATGCAGCAGAAAGAGTAGGAGAGTTTACCTGTTCGAACGAACTTTTCAATAAAACGTTTAAACTGATCGATTGGTCCATCCAAAGTAACATGGTCAGCTTGTTTACAGACTGTCCGCATCGTGAAAAACTGGGTTGGCTGGAAGAGGCACATCTGGTTGGAAACTCCATTCAATACAATTATGATATTTCTGGTCTCGCCCGGAAATCAATATCGGATATGAAGGCTGCTCAGTATCCCGAGGGTTTGATCCCCGAAATAGCTCCTGAGTATGTGAGATTTGAAGATCCTTTCCGTGATTCGCCGGAATGGGGTAGCAATGCCATCATCCTGCCATGGTATACTTATCAATGGTACGGCGACAAAACCATTCTGGAACAAAGCTATAGCATGATGAGGCGTTATTTAGAATACCTCGCCTCAAAAGCTAATAACCACATTCTTACACAGGGCTTGGGCGATTGGTACGACATTGGTCCTAAAGGCCCAGGGTTTTCTCAAAACACCACAAAAGGCATAACAGCCACTGCAATTTATTACTATGATCTTACCATTGCGGCAAAAGTAGCCTTGTTGATTGGAAAGCCTCAGGACGCGACAGCTTATGCAAACCTCGCTCAACAGGTTCGTCAGGCTTTCAATGGCACGTTTTTTAACCCGCAAACCAAACAATATGGATCAGGAAGTCAAACTGCCAATGCGATGGCTGTCTATATGAAACTGGTTGAGCCGCAATATGAGCAGGCTGTAGTAAACAACATAGTAAAAGACATTAAGGACCGGAACAATGCGTTCACCGCAGGCGATATTGGCTTTAGGTATTTGCTTAAAGTACTGGATGATGAAGGCCGTTCGGATGTGATTTTTGACATGAACAGCAACTCCAGCGTTCCTGGTTACGGCTATCAGCTGGCCAAGGGTGCTACGGCCTTAACGGAATCTTGGCAGGCGCTGCCAACTGTTTCTAACGATCACTTAATGCTTGGTCACTTGATGGAGTGGTTTTATAGTGGCCTTGGCGGTATCAGGCCGGCAAAGGACGCCATTGCCTATAAGCAGATTGATATAAGGCCGGAAGTTGTAGGTGATGTAAAATCGGCAAGAGCCGTTTATAACGCTGCTTATGGTGAAATAGTAAGCGATTGGAAGAAAGACGACCGGCAATTTAATATTACAGTACAAATACCAGCCAACACTACTGCTACAGTGTATCTACCGGCCAGTACAAAGTCGACGATCAAAGAAAATGGCAGAACAGTAAAGAACAGAACAGATATTCAATTTATAAAATACGAAAATGGGAGAGCCCTGTTCAAAGTAGGTTCGGGCATTTACCATTTTACAGTTCAATAACCCAGCTATGAAATTTAAATCTATACTTATTGCTTCACTTGTTTTTGCATGCTGTAGCCAGCTGTATGCGCAGTCTGAGAAGAACAAAGTTCCGGAAAAGGTGATGCAGGAGATTTATGAGCAGGTGAAAACGCCTTATAAATACGGCATGGTGGTAGTGCCCCAAGATAATTCAAAAAAGGTTGATTGTCCGACAGTTTTCCGCAAGGGGGGTGAGTGGTATATGACCTATATTATCTTCAACGGCCGGGGTTATGAAACCTGGCTGGCGAATAGTAAAGATCTACTGCATTGGAGTACTCGGGGACGTATTCTGTCTTTCTCTGACACTACAGACTGGGACAACAACCAAAAAGCTGGCTACCCAGCTCTGGAAGACTATAAATGGGGTGGAAGCTATGAGTTGCAGCAATATGACCATAAATACTGGTTGTCATACTTCGGCGGTCAATCCCGGGGATATGAAAAAGGCCTGTTGTCTTTAGGGATTGCCAATACCGACCAAGACCCAACGCAGCCACATGAGTGGAAAAGACTTAATCACCCAATATTATCTTCTACAGACAGTGATGCTGCCTGGTATGATAACCACACCATGTATAAAGAAATGGTAATTTGGGATAAGAGCAAAACAACAGGTTATCCTTTCGTAATGTATTACAATGCCAACGGCGATAGCGTAAACAGAAAACGCGGCGCTGAACGTATTGGCATGGCTGTTTCTAACGACATGACCCATTGGAAACGCGTCGGAAAACTGCCTGTGCTGAACCATGGCAGAGGCATCACTGGTGATCCGGATATTCAGAAGATAGGAAATGTGTGGGTGATGTTCTATTTCGGAGCCTTCTGGGAACATAAAGGCGGTGCCTTCAACTGTTTCGCTTGTTCTTATGACCTCGTTAACTGGACCGATTGGGACGGCGAGGATCTGATTAAAGCGTCAGAACCATTTGATAACATGTTTGCACACAAGTCATTCGTGGTAAAATACAAAGGCGTTGTATACCATTTCTATTGCGCGGTAGATAAAGCTGATCAGCGTGGAATTGCTGTAGCAACTTCAAAAGATATGGGCAAAAGTACGCTGAACTTTGTAGCGCCCCCACCATCAAAGATGAAGCATCAATAAAAAAAACGGGAACGGAGCGATGAAACGGATTTGTGGTTTATGGCTGATACTGTTCTGCACTGTCGGCTTGTGTTATGGTCAAACCGGACGAAAAACCGAAAGTTTTAATGAGGGCTGGAAGTTCTTTTTAGGCGATGATAGCCTTGCCCGGACAGCCAGCTATAATGACAGCAAATGGCGGAATTTGACCTTGCCTCATGATTGGAGCATCGAGGGAGCCTTTAGCGATAAAAACAACACTACACAGGCCGAAGGTGGCTTACCCGCGGGCATTGGGTGGTATCGCAAAAGCTTTGTTATACCTGCGTCGGCACAAAACAAACAGGTTTTTATAGATTTTGATGGCATTTACCGTAATAGCGAAGTTTGGATAAACGGACATTACCTGGGCAAGCGTCCTAACGGTTATATCTCCTTCAGCTATGAGCTTACGCCTTACCTTAAATTTGGCAAAGCCAACGAGATTGCTGTTAAAGTAGATAACTCTGCACGACCTAATTCGCGCTGGTATTCAGGGTCGGGCATTTATAGGAATGTTTGGCTTATAACGGTTAATAAAACTCATTTTGTGAAATGGGGCACCTTTATTACTACGCCTCAAATATCCGCGCAATCGGCCATTGTTGAGGTTAAAACCAAACTCCAAAATAGGGTAGGCGGGGCCGTGCTAAAGGCGACAATCTACAATGCTCAACATCAAATGGTAGCTTCGGCACAACAGATATTAAAGAGCGCGGCTGATTCAGTTGCACATCTCAGTTTGCATATCGGCCAACCTGTATTATGGTCAGTTGATCGTCCTTACCTTTACAAAACCGAACTCACTATATCCAAAGGGAACACGGTTTTAGATAATGAGGAAATCAACACCGGTATCCGTTCGTTTGATTTTGATGCCACCAAAGGGTTTTCGCTCAATGGCCAGCATTTAAAGATCAAAGGCGTGTGCCTGCACCATGACTTAGGCGCGCTTGGAGCAGCAGTAAATACTTATGCCATAGCGCGTGAGCTCCGCATCATGAAGGATATGGGTTGTAATGCTATCCGCACTTCGCACAATCCTCCAGCTCCTGAGTTTTTGGAGTTGTGTGATAAAATGGGCTTCCTGGTAATGGACGAAGCTTTTGATATGTGGAAGAAGAAGAAAAGCAAGCGAGATTATTCATTAGACTGGTCACAATGGCACAAAAGGGATTTAGAAGACCAGATTCTCCGCGACCGTAACCATCCGTCGGTATTTATTTGGGGCATAGGTAACGAAATAAGGGAACAATTTGATAGCACCGGGATCAGCATAGCGCGAGAACTGGTACAGATTGTAAAAAATCTCGATCCTACGCGGCCGGTAACATCCGCTTTAAGCGAATCAGATCCTAAGAAGAATTTTATTTATAAATCTGGCGCCCTCGACCTGGTGGGGTTAAACTATCATCAGGAGGTTTATGCTGATTTCCCTAAAAATTATCCTGGTCAGAAATTTATCGCTACGGAAACAATGTCGGCTCTGGAAACACGCGGTTTTTATGACCAACCTACTGATACTACCCGTCATTGGCCAACCAGCGCAAAAGCTCCTTTTAAAGGAAACGCTGAAATGGCGGTAACGGCTTATGACAATGTAGCCGCCTATTGGGGATCAACGCATGAGGAAACCTGGAAGATCATCAAAAAATATGATTTCTTATCGGGACTTTTTATATGGACTGGTTTCGACTATCTAGGTGAGCCTTCGCCATATCCATGGCCTGCACGAAGCTCATATTTTGGTATCGTTGATCTGGCTGGCTTTCCAAAAGATGTCTATTACATGTACCAAAGCGAGTGGACCGATAAGCCAGTATTGCACTTATTGCCACATTGGAACTGGAAACCCGGCGAAGTAATTCCTGTATGGGCGTACTACAGCGGCGCTGATGAGGTCGAATTGTTTTTAAACGGCAAATCATTAGGCGTTCGCAAAAAAAATGGCGACAATCTTCATGTAGAGTGGAAGGTACCTTTTGAAGCCGGAACATTGAAAGCTGTTTCCCGAAAAAACGGCCAGGTAGTAAAAACTGAAGAAATCCATACGGCTGGTAAGCCCGCCAAAATCCAGCTACTAACTGATTGTAAATACATAAACGGCATAGATACTGATCTTTGTTATATAACTGTTAAAGTATTAGATCAGGCAGGAAACGTGGTACCCCAAGCGAATAATCTTATTCATTTCAGCATTGACGGGCCCGGTAGCATCGTCGGGTTGGATAATGGATACGAAGCCGACCTCGAATCTTTTAAGGGAAATAGCCATAAGGTATATAATGGATTGGCTCTGGCTATAATTCAAGCTCATACAAACAAAGGAACTATCACATTAAAGGCTGAATCTGCGGGACTTAGCGCCGATCAGCTCAATATACAGGTGAAATAGATAAAGCCACATCTCTGCTGTAGCAAGAGGATCAGCCTACTTTGCTATAGCAGAGATTATCGAAATAATTATCATAATTAATTATTGGTATTGCTGTTATCCAATAATTCAGAGGTAATAATTTGGAAAAACACTTTGCCACAGTCCTAGAAATAAACAGAGGGCGCTATTCAAGTGTCTTTCCCGGGTCGGTACCCAAACTTGTCCCTTTCATTATTTTCTTTAAATGAAAGTACCATCAGCCATCAAAAAGCGAATAAAGTCTTATACTGATCCTATCCCTCCGAGACTACCGTGTTCAGTAAGTCAAAACCTTGTCGAATTATATTGCAATAAATACCATTTTATCTCTGGCAGGGAGTTTATAATGATAAGATTGTATAAAAAGTGGATAAAAAAATGCAAAGAACACTATAACGCTTAACTCATATTTGTATAGCCTATCTGATATACAGTATAAAATTATAAACCCGTAGCATTGAATATAAGCGGATGTTGTCCAATATTTCAGTGCTAAAAACTTAAGATTCAATTTATTGATTATTGAGCAATAAAGGGCCAAATATAGATTTTGATAGTTGTTTAAAGTACACTATCGATGATTTAAGAGTATAAGGATCAGGGATTTGAATGTGATATCAGGCTTGTAGTTTAATGATTGAAAGCGCTGCTGAAATAAAAGGATTTGTGTTGAAAAAGAATAGTTACCCCATCAATAATTATAATAATATGAGAAAAGGAGTTAAAGGATTTTGTACGATTTTGATATTCGCACTTTTTGCTTCAACTGGAGTAGTGCATGCACAAGGCAATAACAACGTAGCGCAGGATGCAGCTTATACCAAGATGATCCACCAGAGAGCCGCTAAAATTGTTTCGGCGCTTGGTATTACAGATTCTTCAAAATTTTACCGGGTAACAAATATTGTTGCCAATCAATATAGCGCCCTTAACGATATCTACAAAGAGCGCGACACTAAATCTAAAGCTATAAAGGTGCAAAATGCTGATAACAAAGACGCCGCTAAAACTCAGCTTGCTGCACTCGAGCAGGAAATAACTCCCAAAATTGAAAAACAACATCAGGAGTATCTATCTGCACTGAGCAAAGAGCTAACCGCTGAACAGGTTGACAAAGTTAAAGACGGCATGACCTATAATGTAAAGAACGTTACTTACAACGCTTATATGCAAATGTTACCCAACCTCACTACTGAGCAAAAAACTCAGATTATGGCGTGGTTGGTAGAAGCACGTGAGCATGCCATAGATGCAGAATCGTCTGAAAAGAAACATGCCTGGTTCGGTAAATACAAGGGCCGCATTAATAACTACCTCTCTAAATCAGGCATTGACATGAAAAAGGCCGAAGACGACTGGCAACAACGTATCAAAGCAAATCAATCGCAAAAATCAAACGGATGATAAAATAAAGAAGAACAACTATTGATCAATTAACCGAGTAACAATCTATTAACTAAATTATTGTGAGAAAATTTTACTTAATTTTTTCGGTAATGTTGCTGCTATGTAGTAACATACTTAGAGCTCAGGACAGAACGGTAACCGGTACCGTTTGGGACGAGAAAAACGAACCCTTACCAGGTGTAACCATCCAGGTTAAGGGTAGCAAAGCCGTAACTTCTACAGATGTAAATGGTAAGTATTCTATCAAGGTAACCAACCTACAGAATGTAGTGATAGGTGCCTCTTTTGTAGGTTATAACTACATGGAGAAAACCTTACGCGTAGGTGAGAAGAATGCCGATTTCAGAATGACACCTACTAATAACAATCTAAACGAGGTTGTAGTTGTAGGTTACGGTGAACAGAGAAAAGCAACTTTGACTGGCGCTGTGTCTACCATTGATGTTAAAAAAGTGGAGGACATACCAAGCCTAAACTTTCTTCAGACATTACAGGGGCAAGTTCCGAACTTAAGTATAAACTCTGATAGCCGCCCAGGCCAGGGTACAGCGAGTGTTATGATCCGTAACCAGATTACATTTAACTCCAACGGTGGCATCACTGAGCCTTTGTATGTTATTGACGACCAGATACGCACTAAAGACGATTTTGACCTCCTTGATGCTTCTGAGATTGAAAGCGTTTCTGTATTGAAAGATGCAGAGGCGGCCGTTTATGGTGTGCAGGGTGCCCGCGGAGCCATTATAGTACGTACAAAAAAAGGTACTATAGGAGCTCCTAAAATTAATTTCCGAGCACAGATGGGGGTTGCAGATGCAGTGCAGTTGCCTAAATATCTGTCAGGAATACAGATGGCTAATTGGAGTAACGCTTACAATCAAATTGGCGTTATGGCACCGCAAGGAGTACAAACAGGCAATACAATTGATGAAAATGGCTATATAAACGGAAATACAGCTAACAAAAATAAATCATGGTATACACCGGATGAGTTGGCATATATAGCCGATCCCAATAATAATACTAACTGGCTTGCCAAGTATTGGCAACCGGCTCTTGTTGAACATGCCAGTATTGGCGTAAATGGTGGCGGCGAGAAGGCAACTTATTACATTGGTGGAAATTACACCAACCAGAACGCAAATTTTTCTGGCTTAGAGAATCATAAGTGGGGGCTGCGAGCAAATGTGGAAACACATCCGGCTAAAGGTTTAACTGTTGGATTAAATACCACTTTCAACTATTCATATGATAAGGAATTCTGGATGAAATATTCCGGAGAGTCACTGAATAACGACGTATTGTTTCTTGGTGAGCATTTGCCATGGTTACCTTATTCAATCAATGGTTTACCGGTAAATATTTCAAGCTACCAAAGTGGAACAACTGGCCGGGACAACATAAACTTTCCGCTTTTTCAAAGCTCTAACAACTTTGAGCAAAACTCTTCCTATATAACTAACTTTTTAGCTCACGTCGATTACGAAATTCCCGGTGTAAAAGGTTTAACTGCGGGTGTTTCATTTGCTGATAATATAAATGCCAGCTTCCCTAATCAATATGGTACTGCTTTTACGTATTACACCTTTTCAATGCTCGGTAATAACCAGCATATACCAGGTGGTACTCCCGTTAGTTCGTCATCCATTGCCAACGGCGATGTTATTACTTTTAACCCAACCCTGGTAACCTCATATCAGTTGGATGCAAAACTTAATTATCGTCGCAGTTTTGGTAAGCATAACATCAGTGCGTTAGCACTTTATGAGCAGTATGGCAATAGCGGTACTGGTGTCAAATCAAGTGTGGCTAATCCGATAATTGGCGCTTTACCTAACTATAACTTCGCCACAGGCGTACAATCTGTCAACCAAGCCAACAGTTTAGTTTATGAATATGCTTTTGAATCAGTTGTTGAGCGTTTAAATTACGATTATGATGGTAAGTACCTGTTGCAGATCTCTGGTCGCCAAGATGGTACTACATTTTTTGCTCCTGATAGAAGATGGGGTGCTTTCGGACAGATATCTGCTGGCTGGGTAATATCTAACGAAAATTTCTTTAAAAAAGCAGCTCCCTGGGTCGATCAACTTAAGGTAAGAGGTGATATTGGGTTATTAGGTACGCCTGCTGTAAATAAATCGGCTTACCAGTATTTTCAGCAATATAACGTAACAACAGGCAGCAGCGGCGGTGCTGTGTTTGGTGAAAACGCTCGTACCAATGGCGTCAAGGCAACAGCACTTCCTAACCCTGTAGCAACCTGGGACCATTCATTGAATACAGATTATGGTTTGGATGCACAGTTCTTAAGAAATCGATTAGGCGTTACTTTAGATTACTACTGGAACCATGGCTATGACATGCTTACTAATACAACGGCAGCTGTTCCTTTAACGGTAGGTAACACGGCGCCAATTGAAAATTTTAGTTCTGTAAATACCTTCGGTACAGAAGTTACCTTAACGTGGAGAGATCACATCAATAAAGACTGGAATTACAACGTTACGGCATTTTATTCCTGGAGCGACGATAAAAACATCAGGGAGCCGCAAGCTGCTGGCATAGCTGGTACCGTTCAGGACCGTACCGGTAAATCTGATGATGGTGGAGTATTTGGTTACCAAAGCTTAGGCCTTATCCATACACAAGCAGAGGCAGACGCTATTATTGCATCTCGCGCAGCTGCAGCTGGTGGCGCCGCCAATGTCAAAATCTTCGGCTACACTCCGGCACCCGGCATGATCAACTTTGCGGACCTCAATGGAGACGGCATTGTAGAAAACACTGATACCCAAGATCAAAAGTATCTGTCAAAAAGGTCAAGTAATCATCATAATGTGGGCTTTAACTTTGGCGTAAGTTATAAATCACTAAGCCTGAATGTTGTTAGTGGTCTTTCATGGGGCGGTACTAATGCATTAACGAGTGCAGATTACGGTTCTTATAACGGAAACCATACTGGACTAGATGAAAACAGGACCGCGTTGTGGAACGAAGGTTACTGGACACCAACAACACCTAATGCTAAACTGCCTGCCCCATATTATTATGGTGAATGGGCCGTTACAAGTAATTATTGGTTTATTAATAGCTTAAGCTGGAATATAACACAAGCCAACTTAGCATATACTCTACCAGTGAATTGGACAAAACACGTAGGCCTTTCAAGTACCCATTTATTTGCCCAGTGCACCAATGTGCTTAATCTGGTAAACCCTTATCCGGATCATTTCAGAGCGGTTGGCACAGCGGCAAACGTTTATCCAATGCTTAGAACTGTTACTTTTGGTTTAAATGCAAGTTTTTAAAAATCAAAAAGATGAAAAAGTCACTCCCAATAATATTTTTTGCATCATTGTTCTGGTCATCACTGCTATTTACAAGTTGCAAAAAGGTGCTAGATGATAAAGCTCCTTTAAGTACTTATACTTCAACGCTCTTATTTAGCGATTCTGCGGTTACGGTACAATATCTCAATACCATATATTCAGCTAACCAACCTGGTTGGGCCGGTAATGGCGGCTCGTTGAGCTCCATAAGTTCTGCCGGTATAAATAACCTTTCAGAAGAATGCTATTCAAGCAATCCATTTACACTTGGTACAGTTACTACGACTACCGTTGGTGATATTGGTACAGGCAACAGCAATAGTAATAATTACGCAAAAATTCGCGATATTAATAATTTTATAGCAAATCTACCAGCAAGCCCCCTGCCTACAGCAATGAAAAATAGATTTTTTGCACAGGCCATGTTTTGGAGGGCTTACAGATATTTCGACCTGGTAAGGTTATACGGCGGGGTGCCACTGGTTTTAAAACCACTGGATGTTGTAGGCGACGCTGCAAAGGCTGCAGATCAACTACCACGCAGTTCTACTACGGCAACCTATAAACAAATAGCTGCAGATTTGGATAGTGCGATTAAGTATCTTCCGCCAAATTGGCCGGGTAGAGACTACGGGCGCATTACCAAAGGAGCTGCACAGGCATTTAAAGGCCGCGTGCTGTTGACCTGGGCAAGCCCGGAGTTTAATGCCAATAACGATCTGTCACGCTGGCAGGATGCTTACCAGGCTAGCACCGATGCTATTGCAACACTTACGGCAAGTGGTTATGGTCTTTATCCGAAGTGGGATGTAACTATGTGGACTACGGAGGGCTCACCAAGTACATCAACATCAGTAATGGCGCCAGTAAATCCCGAAGCTGTAATGGTTACCGAATATAACACAGCTACTGATGACGCTAGCAGAAATAGTAACACTTATTCTCTAAGCTGTGAGCCAAAATCATTAGGTGGCAGCGGTAGTAACACGCCTACGTGGGATATGGTATCTGCATTCCCAATGGCCGATGGCAAAAATCCGCACGACCCTACAGGCAAATATTTCCCTTGGGATAGTGTACATTATTATAACAACCGTGATCCCCGTTTCTACCAAACTATTGCCTATAACGGCGCTGTTTGGCCATTACAAGGTAATTCGAACTACCGCGTGTGGACATATTTTTACTACAATGCAAAGGGAACGGGAACAACAACTACTGAACCTTCAGGAGCTAGTGCTACAGGTTTTTACCTTCGTAAGGCGGTTGACCCTAACTTATCACTTACTAACCTGCCATATTCAGGAATTGATTGGCAAGAAATTAGATATGCAGAGGTATTGTTGAACCAGGCAGAGGCTGCGGCTATGATAGGAAATACCTCAGTTGCTTATAGCGATCTGATACTTATACGTAAGCGTGCGGGAATTCAAGCCGGTTCGGATAACATGTATGGCTTGCAATCAGGGCTAACAGGCGTTGATCTTGCAAAGGCTGTATTGTACGAACGACAAATAGAGCTGGCATACGAAGGCAAGCGTTTCTGGGACCTGAGAAGGTGGAAATTACTAGAATCTGTTATGAATAATTCGGTTAAACGAAGAAGAGGTGTAACTTTCTTGTTGAAACCCGACGGCTCTGGTAAGGATTACATTGCGGGTACTCGCGACAACCTTGCTTCTACCAGCGGTCTCGACGCAGTATATAACTCTTATTTTACCTACGCTCCGATGATTACTAGCAACAGTAGCTCTGTACTTGGAGAGTTAAAATATCTGGATACTGCGCCGATCGCTTATCAAACTGCTGATTACTTTTTTGGTATCCCGCTTGCTACTATGCAGAGTGATCCAAACATCCAGCAAAACAATACCTGGGGTGGGCCTTTTGATCCATTGCAGTAATTCTTTGTAATCGTTTAATTAATATGTATATCATGAGGTTGTCTCGTTAATCGGAGACAACCTCTTTTTTTAAGGCCAGGGAGGGATATTTATTACCCCAACTCATAACTTAAATCTTATCCTCTGCGATGAAGCTGTTGAAACCTCCAGCTTCTTTTTTTGTTAATACCTTTCGGCTTATTTCAAAGCAGTTGTATGATGTTAACACAAATTGTCATTGTTTCAACACAATAACCGCAAGTATAAAAAGCAGCTCATCGTAGAACTGAGGCCTATTTTAACGGTTTTGTAACATACCTGAGACAAATATACCACCTTCCTGCATTTAGCGTTTTACATGATAAAATCATATAAAAGCTTGTTAACATCTTATATAAAAAGCGAACCCGCTGCTTGCATATTTGAATGCGTATAATAACCAATTTAAATAACCTTAGGTTCTGCTTATCACTTAAAGATTGGCTATTTTGTTTAACTAATAGATTAAACAGGAGGGCAATGAGCGGAGTCGATGGGTTATTATCGTGAGTTTAGTTATCAATATCATTATGAGAAAAAAAGTTATTCCTTTGATGGCATTTGCTGCTGCGGTGTCTGTACAATCGGCCTTTGCGCAATATCCGCAAGTGCCTCAAAAGGTTCAGCAAGAATCAGAAGCATTAATGAAACAAGCGTATGCACACTCTGATTCTGCCTGGAAAGTTGCATTACCTATTGTTCAGGCCGATCAGCGCCGTGGTAAAGTATATGTGCCATGGGCAGCAAGACCAACCGATCTTCCGCAAGCTAAAATTCCGGCATTTCCGGGAGCTGAAGGTGGTGGTAAGTTTACCTTTGGTGGCCGCGGTGGAAAAGTGTATGTGGTAACCAGCCTCGCAGACGACGGACCAGGTACTTTGCGTGAAGCCTGCGAAAAAGGCGGCGCACGTATCATTGTGTTCAACGTAGCAGGTATTATCCACCTGAAAACACCTATTATGGTGAGAGCACCATATATTACTATTGAAGGTCAAACAGCTCCTGGTGATGGTATTTGTGTGGCAGGGGAGTCATTCTGGGTAAATACCCATGACGTTATTATTCGTTATATGCGCTTTAGAAGAGGCGAAACTAATGTGGGCCGCCGTGACGACTCATTAGGTGGTAACCCGGTAGGTAACATCATTGTTGACCATTGTTCAACTAGCTGGGGTCTTGACGAAAACTTCTCTATGTATCGTCACATGTTCGATCCGGGAGATGGTTCAAAAGAAGAGAAATTGGGTACCGTAAATATCACCATCCAAAACTGTATCTATTCAGAGGCGCTTGATTATTGGAATCATGCTTTTGGTAGCACAACAGGTGGTGAGAATTGCTTGCTGGCTCGCAACATCTGGGCTGATAACACTGGCCGTAACCCTTCTGTGGGCTGGAACGGCGTTTATAACTTCGTAAACAACGTAGTATTTAACTGGCACCACCGTTCAATGGATGGTGGCGATTATACCACTAACTACAACGTTATCAACAATTACTTTAAACCAGGTCCGGTTACACCTCGGAACGAAGCTGTTGGTCACCGCATTCTGAAACCAGAATCAGGCCGCAGCAAACTTAAAGAAAAAGTTTTCGGTCGCGTTTATGCAGTAGGTAACATTATGGAAGGTTATCCTGAAGTAACCAAAGACAATTGGAACGGCGGTATCCAGGTTGAAGAATTACCAGACACTGGTCCGTACAAAGATTACATGAAATCAAACGTACCTTTCCCAATGCCTCCGGTTACTATTATGTCTGCAGAACAAGCTTATCATTATGACATGGCCAATGCTGGCGCTACTTTACCGGTGCGTGATGCGGTAGACAAACGTATTATTGAGCAAGTTAGAACCGGAAAGATCACTTACAAAGAAATGCGTACAGATACAGCATTCCAGTTTAAAGTGCGTAAACTTCCTAAAGACTCTTATAAATTAGGTATCATTACTGCTCCATGGCAGGTAGGTGGTTACCCTGATTACAAAGGTACCCCATACAAAGATTCTGATAATGACGGTATGCCAGATAGCTGGGAAATCAGCCACGGCTTAAATCCAAAGAATGCGAATGATGCAAGCGAACTTGCTAAAAATGGCAATGGTTATACCAACATTGAAGTTTATCTGAATACTGTAGCAGAAAAAGGCCAAACCAAAATGCCTGTAGCAACTAAATAAGATGCTTTATAGAATGAATATCCTGAAAGATACTAAAACCGGTATGGCTGGATTGTTAATTGCCGCCTGTGCGTTAACATATTTGCCTGCAACTGGTCAAAATAAAAAAGGTAAACCTGGCCTGCCGGTTTCAGTATCTAAAGACGGCAAGTTCAGCTATGTGACCGACGAAAGAGGAGACCGGATTCCGGACTTCTCTTACTGCGGTTACATGGCATCGGATGAGCCAATTCCGGATGTTGCTGTAAAAGTGGTGGTGCCTGTAAAACCAGGCGACGCCACTTTACGCATTCAGTCCGCTATTGATTATGTCGCCTCGTTACCTGCCGATAAGCACGGCATACGCGGCGCAGTGTTACTTAATAAGGGAACTTATCAGGTAAATGGCAACCTTCATATCAACGCCTCGGGCGTAGTACTTCGCGGAAGCGGTATGGGTGATAATGGTACGGTGCTGTTAGCAGCCGGTACAGACAGGGCTACATTTATCAAGATAGCCGGTAAAGGCGATCGCCATAAAGAACACGAAATTAAAATTACAGATGGTTATGTACCTGTAAATGCATTTAGCTTTCACATAACTTCTGCTGAAAATATTAAACCCGGTGATCATTTGATGATCCGCCGGCCAAGTACGCAGCCCTGGATTGCGGCACTTGGAAACGAAACTTTTGGTGGCGGCCTAAGCGCGCTGGGCTGGAAAGCCGGCGAACGCGATATCTTTTGGGACCGCGAGGTAACCAAGGTTGACGGTAAGCTTATCACCGTTGACGCACCATTAACTACTGCTTTAGATAGCGCATACGGCGGCGGCTTAATTGCCAAATATGAATGGCCGGGCCGTATCGCGCAAACCGGCGTTGAAAACCTTTGTCTTCGTTCTGCTTTTGATAGCAGTAATCCGAAAGACGAGGCTCACCGCTGGATGGCCATTATCATGGAAAATGTAACAGATTCATGGGTGCGCCAGGTAACATTTGAACATTTTGCAGGTTCAGCAGTGTTTGTGCTGGAAACGGGCAACCGCATCACTGTTGAAGACTGTAAATCATTAGATCCAATATCTGAAATTGGCGGTCAACGCCGTAATACCTTCTGGACCATGGGTGGTCAGACACTCTTCCAGCGTTTATACTCAGAAAAAGGCTTCCACGATTTTGCGACCGGTTTTTGCGCTCCCGGGCCAAATGCCTTTGTACAATGTATGGCCACTGGATCATATAGTTTCAGTGGAGCTATAGACAGCTGGGCATCAGGTATATTGTTTGACGTTACAAGCATAGATGGACAGCCATTAAGCTATAAAAACCGTGAACAGGACGGACAGGGAGCAGGATGGAGTGCGGCAAATAGTTTATTTTGGAACTGTACCGCTGCACGGGTAGACTGTTATCGTCCGCCAACCGCTCAAAACTGGGCTTTTGGTACCTGGGCACAATTTGGCGGCGACGGCTATTGGGCCGAGTCAAACTCGTCTATCAATCCGCGCAGCTTTTACTATGCTCAGTTAAAAGATCGTTTAAATAAGGATGTAAGCAAACAAGCCGAAATTCTGGCTATCATGACTGAGCCATCAAGCAGTCCAACAGTTGAACAAGCTGCTGAACTGATGCGTCAGGCACGTAAACCTGCCACTACTATTGAGGATTGGGTTAATGCTGCGCCGAAACGTGATCCTATCAGTACCGAGGCTCACGGAGCTAAAACTATTGATGAGATTGGTTACAAACAACCGGTAAAAGCAACCGAAGCACCGAAAATGAGTGTAACGAACGGTTGGCTGGTACGCGGAAATACAATTTTACAAGGAAGACATTTTGAAGCGCCATGGTGGAACGGCACCGTGCGCCCATATTATATTGAAAAAACGGCTAAACCTGACATTACCCGTTGGGTTCCCGGCCGTACAGGTACCGGTTTAACCGACGACCTGAATGCCGTAGCCGATTGGATGTTAAAAGACCACATTGTGGTTCTGGAGCATAACTACGGCCTGTGGTATGATCGTCGCCGCGATGATCATGAACGTATCCGCCGTATGGATGGCGACGTTTGGCCACCGTTTTACGAACTGCCCTTTGCACGTAGTGGTAAAGAATTGGCTTACGACGGTTTAAGCAAATATGACCTTACCAAATATAATACATGGTACTGGAACCGCTTAAAACAGTTTGCTGATCTTGCCGACGAAAAAGGCCTGGTATTAGTGCATCAAAACTATTTTCAGCACAACATCATTGAGGCTGGTGCTCATTATACAGAGTTCCCGTGGAGAACTGCCAACAATATTAACGGAACGGGCTTCCCAGAACCTGTTAATTACGCAGGCGACAAGCGTCAGTTTATGGCAGAGCAGTTTTATGATGAAACTGATCCGTCACGCCGTAAGCTGCACATCGCTTACATAAACAAGTGCCTGGATAACTTTGCTGATAACAACGGCGTTATCCAGTTCACCAGTGCCGAGTTTACTGGTCCCCTGCACTTTATGCAGTTCTGGGTAGAGACCATTAAACAATGGGAAGCAGCGCACAAAAAGAAAGAGATTATCGGCTTAAGTGCTACTAAAGATGTTGAGGATGGCATTTTGGCTAACCCAGCAATGGCTTCTGTTATCAATGTAATTGATATCCGCTATTGGTATTACCAGGCTAATGGTCAGGCATATGCACCACTAGGTGGCCAGAGTCTGGCTCCCCGTCAGCAGGAACGGATCTTTAAACCAAAAGTTTCCTCATTTGAACAGGTTTACCGCGCGGTTCATGAGTATCGCACCAAATATCCGGATAAGGCAGTTCTTTATTCTGCGGATGGGTATGACCACTTCGGTTGGGCCGTATTCATCGCAGGCGGTTCATTGCCTGTATTGCCTGCAGCTACCGATAAAGGTTTCTTGAGCTCAGCATCTGATATGAGGCCAGTAGAATTACCTGGTAATCCAAAGGGACAATGGGCTTTAGGCAATGCCGGTAAAGGCTTCATAGTCTATAGTGATGCATCCGGTAATATTGAGCTTCCGCTTACACAGGGCACAAACTACCGTGTGCAGTGGATCGACCCTAAAAATGGTGAATTGCTGAATACAAGCGAGAACATTAAAGGAAGCGCAAATAATTCTATTAAAACTCCCGGTTCAGGACCGGCTATATTGTGGATCACTAAGAGCTAATACTAATGGTAAAGAAATTAGTCTATATTATACTTTCGGTTTCTGTACTGGCTTTAGCTTTTAGTGTTAATAAAACTCCAGTTATTAAGGTTTCTGCCAATCACCGTTTCTTTACGGCGAATGGCAAACCTTTTTTTTGGTTGGGAGACACCGGTTGGCTGTTGCTTACCAAATTATCACGCGAGGATGCTGAAAAGTATCTTGACATACGCAAACATCAGGGTTTTACCGTGATCCAGGTAATGGTTGTTCACGGCACTAAGGATGTGAATTTTTATGGCGATTCTGCGCTAACAGCTAAAAGTATCGCACATCCCAAAGTAACTCCCGGCAACAATCCGGATAACCCCGAACAGTACGATTACTGGGACCACATGGAGTGGGTGATCAAGAAAGCGCAGGAAAAAGGTTTGTATGTAGCCTTAGTACCTGTATGGGGATCAGTTGTTAAAGAGGCGCATATCACACCCGAGCAGGGAAAAATTTATGCCACTTTTCTGGCTAAGCGCTTCCGTTCGTACCCTAATATTATCTGGATGAATGGCGGTGATATTGCTGGCAGCGATCATAAAGATACCTGGAACGCTATTGGTAACACACTTCGCGCACTTGATCCGGTTCACCTTATTACTTACCATCCAAGAGGTCGCACAACATCTTCGCTTTGGTTTCATAACGAATCATGGCTAAACTTTAACAGCTTCCAGTCAGGCCACCGTACTTATGCTCAGGACACCTCTAAAAATGATCTGCGTTATGGCGAAGATAACTGGCGATATGTACAACGGGACTACGCCAAGAAACCGGCAAAACCAACAATTGACGCGGAGCCGTCTTACGAACGTATCCCTCACGGCTTGCATGATACGTTACAACCAAGATGGACCGATGCCGACGTTCGCCGTTATGCTTATTGGTCCGTATTTGCAGGGGCATGTGGATTTACCTATGGTAATAATGACGTAATGCAGTTCCACGTGCCCTCAGACAAACATTCAGCTTACGGATCAAAGGAATACTGGTATAACTCGATCAACGATCCGGGGGCCGAGCAGATGAAATATCTGGAAAAGCTCATGCTTTCGAGACCATATTTTGAGAGAGTGCCTGATCAGTCTTTGATCGTAGGTGATGCAGGACAGAAATATGAGCGCCTTATTGCTACCCGCGGTAAGAAGTATGCCTTTATTTATACTTACACCGGAAGACAAATAACCATTAATACACAAAAATTACAGGGACAAAAAATTAAGGCTTCCTGGTTTAACCCGCGCAATGGTAATATCACCGCTGCCGGTACCTTCAACCAGTCTAACAGTCTGAAATTTAATCCTCCCGGCGAACCAAAAGAGGGCAACGACTGGGTATTGATCCTTGATGCCCAATAAACCTAAGTACTGCTATGTACGATGTATTTAAAAGATATTGGATTTTAGGCGTGTGCCTGCTGGTGCTGTTTTCATGCAAAGCCAAAAAGGACGTCTATTTATTTACCTCATTCCATGAGCCTGCCGATGGCGGGCTACGCTTCCTTTATAGCTATGACGCCTACCATTGGACAGACATGAATCATATTTTCCTTAAACCGGAAGTAGGTGAGGCAAAGATCATGCGTGATCCATCTATAGCGCAAGGACCGGATGGTGTTTTTCATTTGGTTTGGACCACAGCCTGGAAAGCCAGTAAAAGTATAGGCTATGCCGAGTCAAAGGACTTAATTCACTGGTCGCCGGAAAAAGAAATCGAGGTGATGGCAAACGAGCCCACCGCTGTTAATGCCTGGGCGCCTGAGTTGTTTTATGATGACAGAAGCGGGCAGTTTATTATTGTATGGGCGTCAACTGTTCCATTCCGCTTTCCAAAAGGAGAGGAGGACGAGAACAATAACCACCGCCTGTATTATACCCTAACCAAGGACTTTAAAACATTTACCCCGGCAAAGCTTTTCCTTGATCCGGGATTCAGCGTTATAGATGCCGAAATTGTGAAGCGCGGAGAAGACGATTATGTTCTGGTAATGAAGGATAATACACGCCCATACCGTAATATTTTGGTGGCCTTCAGTAATAATCCGCTGGGACCGTGGACCAATTTCACCAAACGCTTTACCGAAATGTATTCGGAAGGACCAACCATGACCAAAGCAGGTAATGATTGGCTCATTTATTACGATTCATACCGTTTAAAGAAATACGGAGCCATGCGTACCCGTGATTTTAAAACGTTTACCGATATAGCATCTGAAATAAGCGTTCCGCAAGGACATAAACATGGGACCATATTTAAGGTAACCAGGAAAACACTGAACCAATTAAAGGCTGCTGCCGCCGAACCGGCAAATTAAGCCTTATCAAATAACATATATGTTGAAGACATTCAAATATAGATTTTGGCTGTTGTCGGCGTTTAATATAGCGGCGTTCCATGCTTTAGCGCAGGACACCGTTAGATACACCGGCAATACTGTTGTAAATGTAGATTATCACAACGGAGAGCTTAGCCCTGCCATCGGTGTCCATAATCAGCAGATCTTCCGCGCCAACCGCGAACATCCTGAGCTTGCCGACGGCTTTGGTTTTACCTATAACCACGCGCCAATGCTGGCTTACTGGAACAACACATTTTATGTGGAGTACCTGAGCGACAAAGTGGGCGAGAGCGTTCCGCCGGGACAAACGCTATTGATCACTTCAAAAGATGGGCAAGCTTGGTCAAAGCCAACTGTAATCTTTCCCCAATACAAAGTACCCGATGGCACGACTAAAGAAGATCATCCTGGCGTAGCCAAAGATCTGTATGCGGTGATGCATCAGCGTATGGGTTTTTATACCTCCAAATCAAAGCGCCTGCTGGTGTTAGGTTTTTATGGTATCTGTCTTGATGCACATGACGACCCTAATGATGGTTACGGTATCGGCCGGGTAGTAAGAGAAGTACTTCCAAACGGCAAATTTGGACCGATCTACTTTATTCATTATAATCCGAAATGGAACGAGTCCAACACTTCATATCCGTTTTACAAGAAAAGTAAAGACAAAGGCTTTGTACAGGCATGTGATGAATTGATGGCAAATCCATTGATGATGATGCAGTGGGTAGAAGAGACGGACCGTAAAGATCCTTTGATTCCCCTGCATAAAGATTATAAAGCATTCAACTTTTATCACCTGCCCGACGGTCGTGTAGTAGGTTTATGGAAATATGGCTTAACCGCTATCAGCAAAGATAATGGCAAAACCTGGCCTGCTAATGCGGCCCGTGCGCCACGCATAGTAACCAGCAACGCCAAGATCTGGGGGCAACGCACATCTGATGGCAAGTATGCTACGGTTTATAACCCTTCTGAGTTCCGTTGGCCGCTGGCTGTTTCGGTTAGCAAGGATGGTTTGAACTATACCAACCTGCTGTTAGTGAATGGGGAAATCTCTTCTATGCGTTACGGTGGTAACTATAAGTCATACGGTCCGCAGTATACTCGCGGTATCATAGAAGGCAACGGAAATCCTCCTGATGGTAAACTGTGGGTTACTTACAGCATGAACAAAGAGGATATCTGGGTATCATCAATTCCGGTTCCCGTAACTGCAACTGCCACGGAGCAGGCCAACGAAGTATTCAATAACCTGCCACAAGGCAAAGAATTGGAAAAATGGAACACTTATAGTCCGCTTTGGGCTCCTGTTAGCATTGAAAAAAGCCCCGATGGCATGCGTTGTCTCACTTTAAAAGATAAAGACCCATTTGATTTTGCAAAGGCCGAAAGGGTAGTACCGGCATCTAAAAAACTGATCGCTGATTTTACAATTATTCCTGCTCAAAATAACACCGGCCGTCTGGATATCGAGTTTCAGAACGAAAAAGGCCATCCAGCAATCAGATTAACGCTGGATTCAGCAGGTCATTTTGTAGCCAAAGTTGGTTATCGCCTAAAAAGCTTCATGAAATATGAGGCTGGAAAAGAGTATCACGTTACCATTAAATTACATACTGATACGCGTTTTTACACTGTAAATGTGAACGGCAAGGACGTATTAACCAGCCTGTTCTTTGCGCCGGTATTAACAGTTGATCGCGTGGTTTTCAGGACCGGTGAAGTGCGTCGATTCCCTAACGCAGATACACCGACGGATCAGGATTATGATTTAAAGAATCCTGGCGAGTCAGCCCCTCAGGCGGTTTATTATATCAAATCATTTAAAACGGATACTTACTAATGCGCGGGTTCAAAAATATAGTCCTTGTTCTGCTGTTAGTATGCACCGCAGCGGCATTACGCGCTGAAGTTGTATTGCCAAAAGTACTGGGCAACAACATGGTGCTGCAGCGCGAAAAACCAGTGCCAATCTGGGGAACGGCAGCCGCTGGCGAAAAGATAACCGTAAAGTTTGGTAAACAGACCAAACACACGGTAGCCGATGCTTCCGGTAAGTGGGAGGTTGTACTTGATGCCATGCCGGCGTCGGCAAGACCACAAACTTTAACTATCAAAGGAACCAATACTATTAAATTGGAAAATGTCCTGGTAGGTGAGGTTTGGCTATGTTCGGGCCAATCCAACATGCAGTATGAAATGCGGAAGAATAGCAAGGTGAAGAAGCCCGACACCAGCACGGTAAACTCCCCTGTTGATGAACTGGAACGCGCTCATAACCCGATGATCCGCATTTTCCTGGTTACTCAGAAAAACTTACGTAAACCGGATTCCCTGCACCAGGGCTGGAGTGTTGCAGAAGATTCTGCCTTGCGTGCTTTCTCTGCCGCAGGTTATTTCTTCGGAAAAAACCTTTGTGCCGACCTTAAAGTCCCCGTAGGTATCATTTCGTCTGCTGTGAGCGGAAGCCGCATAGAACCGTGGGTTCCGGTAGAAGCATTTAATAACGAACCTTATTTTAAATCAAACAATATTCAGGTTAGTGGTGATCCAGGTAAGTTCTACCATACGATGATAGAACCATTGGCACCGTTCGCACTACGTGGATTACTGTGGTATCAGGGTGAAAGTGGTTGTTTTTTAGGTGAGACCATTACTTACACCTATAAAATGGATGCCCTGGTGAATAGCTGGCGCAAGCTCTGGAAGAACGAGCAAATGCCGTTCTATTATGTACAAATAGCACCATACTATTATTCAAGGGCCAAGGGTCAGGTACCTTTTACAGAACAAACCCTTCCTGAGTTTTGGGAAGCACAAGCAGCTGCTTTGCAGATCCCTAATACGGGCATGATTGTAACTACAGACCTGAACGACGACATTAAAAACCTTCATCCACCTTTTAAATGGGAAGTTGGCCGCAGACTGGAACTTATCGCTTTGGCTAAAACCTACGGACGGAAGAATGTCGAGTATTCAGGCCCGGTTTATAAAAGCATGAAGATCCGTCAACATCAGATCGATCTTTATTTTGATCATGTAGATGGTGGCCTGGTAAGCCATGACGGCAAACCGCTCGACTACTTCACGATTGCTGGCGCAGACGGAAAATTTGTTCCTGCGGAAGCAAAGATTGAAGGCGACAAACTCGTCGTTTCATCACCAGAAGTATCTTCACCTGTTGCTGTTCGTTTTGCCTGGATAGAATCTGCTCAGCCCAATTTTTATAATAAGGCCGGATTGCCGGCTGTGCCATTCCGTACCGATAATCCTTTACACTTTAAACCTTCCATATTACCCTAATGAAACTTGTTTCTTATAAAATATTGTCTTTATTAATCCTGCTTTCGGTATTTATCAAGGCGGAAGGACAGGAAACCAAGCGCCTTTACCTATCGGGTACAGGCAGCGACCACACTGTAAACTGGCAGTTCTATTGCACCGCAGGTCACAATTCCGGTAAATGGACCACTATTGCGGTTCCATCAAACTGGGAGCTGCAAGGCTTCGGCAAATACAACTATGGTTTAGATAAAGACACGTTGAAGGGTAAAGAACAGGGTCTTTACAAATACCAGTTCAATGTACCGGCCAGTTGGCAAGGCAATACCGTTAATATTGTTTTTGATGGCTCGATGACTGATACCGAAGTAAAGATCAACGGAGAGTCTGCGGGTGCCATTCATCAGGGATCATTTTATCGCTTTAAATATGATATTAGCACGTTGCTTCATTATGGCCAATCAAACCAGTTGGAAGTAACAGTTTCAAAATATTCAGCCAATCCATCCGTAAATGCAGCTGAGCGCAAAGGCGATTTCTGGGTTTTCGGCGGTATTTTCAGACCGGTTTTCCTTGAAGCGCTTCCTCATGAGCATATCAAAACAGTAGCGGTAGACGCTAAGGCGGACGGTAATTTTATGTCACAGCTTAAGTTGGCAAATGTAAAAGGCGCAGGTACTGTAAGTGCGCAGATCTATAGTCTGGCCGGACAAAAAGTTGGTGCTCCATTTACCGCGAGCGTAAAAGCTGGCGACAGCATTGTGAAAGTTCAGGGTCATATTACTAATCCAAAATTGTGGTCACCAGAGTTTCCTAATCTTTACAAGGTTGTATTTACACTTTCAGCTAATGGAAAGTCAGTTCACAGCGTTCAACAACGCTTTGGCTTCCGCACGATAGAATTACGTCAGCATGATGGTATTTACGTTAACAACGTAAAGGTGAAATTTAAAGGTATAAATCACCATTCATTCTGGCCAACCAGTGGTCGTACAACCAATAAGAACATCAGCATTGAAGATGTAAAGCTGATTAAGGATATGAACATGAACGCCGTGCGCATGTCACACTATCCGCCGGATGAACATTTCCTTGACGTGTGTGACTCTTTAGGTTTATTCGTATTAGATGAACTAACCGGTTGGCACCACAATTATGATACTCAAGTGGGCTCAAAATTGGTTCATGAGATGATTGAGCGCGATGTTAATCACCCATCTATCGTGATTTGGGATAACGGTAACGAAGGCGGCTTTAACTTTGACCTCGACCATTGGTTCGATGAACTTGATATTCAAAAAAGACCTTTAATACACCCATGGGCTGTATTTAGGGGAACAGATACGCAGCACTACATTAACTATGACTATGGTGCAGGAACGCATTTACATGGTCACGAAATAGTTTTCCCTACTGAGTTTTTACACGGTTTATATGACGGTGGCCATGGTGCCGGATTGGATGATTACTGGGAAGAAATGTGGCGCACACCTCGCTCAGCAGGTGGCTTTTTATGGGTATTTGCTGATGAGGCTGTAGTACGTACCGACAAGAATGGCGAGCTGGATTCAGATGGCGATCACGGTCCCGATGGTATTGTTGGCCCATATCACGAGAAAGAAGGCAGCTACTATACTGTCAAAGAAGTTTGGTCGCCGGTGTATGTTGAGCCGAAGGAAATAACTTCAGCATTTGACGGCAAACTGCGTGTGCAGAACCGTTATTTCTACACCAATCTTAAACAATGCAGCTTTACCTGGAAACTGTCAAAGCTGGCCGATCCATATCATAAAATTCAGGCAGCAAACTTAACAGGCGGTATCAACGCACCGGATGTCGTTCCAGGCGAATACGGAAACCTGCAACTGCAGTTACCTGCCAACTGGAAAACATATGACGTATTGTATCTTACCGCTTACGACGTTACTAAGCATGAAATATTTACCTGGAGCTTCCCAATTACGCACGCAGAACGTTTAGCACGAATATTGGTTAATAAATCAGGCAATCAGAAGCCGGAGGTCAATGAAACGGATTCGCTCTATAAAGTAAAGGCCAACGGCATCGAACTGGAGTTTAACCGTAATCACGGCACCCTGGTAAAAGTGAAGAATGCTAAAGGAGACATTCCGTTCAGCAATGGGCCGGTTTTATCACAGGGACAAGCACAAGCTGGTTTTGAGAAATTATCTTATCAGTATCAGGGCAATAATCTGGTTATTGAAGCTCAGTTTGCCAGAAAGACTACTGAACATACTTTAAGATGGACCATTTACCCATCAGGCTGGGTACAATTGGATGTAAAATATTTCCCTGTTGATTACGAGTCTGACTACATGGGTATCAACTTCTCATATCCTGAAAAACTGGTTAAAGGCGTCAGCTATATGGGCAGCGGTCCGTACCGAGTATGGAAAAACCGCCTAAAAGGAACCAGCATTGGTGTTTGGGATAAGGCTTATAACAATACCGTTACCGGTCAGGGCAATGTGGTTTATCCGGAGTTCAAAGGGTATTTCAGCAATCTGTACTGGATGAAGTTGCAAACCACCGAGCAGCCTATTACCATTGTTTGCGCCAGTGATGATATTTATCTGCGCTTATTTACACCGGCCAATCCTAAAAACGTTTACAATACCGCTCCGCCGTTCCCGGCAGGCGACATATCGTTTATGCACGCTATCCCGCCGATTGGCACCAAATCTCAAAAGCCTGAGAACATGGGTCCAAGTGGTATCAAGAACCGGTATTACGATTACAGTCGTGACCAGTCGTATGCTAAAGCCATCACTTTATACTTTGATTTTTCCGGTAGATAATGAGGCGGTTTAAACAATATATTGCAGTAGGATTAACGGTTGTTCTGGTAACAGCCGTTGACGCTATTGTGCTGGCCGGTGTTGGTCTACGCGACCTACGCTGTGAGATGCTGAATAACCCTGAAGGTATCGGCACAATGCATCCGCGTTTAAGCTGGCGATTGACTGGCGACGCTCGTAACATTAACCAGACCGCCTATGAGATCCTCGTGGCTTCGTCGCCTGAAAAACTCGTAGCGGGTAAGGCCGATCTGTGGGATTCGCACAAAGTGAATTCAGATCAGTCGATTATGGTAGCTTATGCAGGCAAACAACTTAATAGCCGTGCGCAGTGCTATTGGAAAGTAAAAGTATGGACCAGCAAAGGTGAAACTGAATGGAGCAAAACAGCTTGCTGGAGTGAAGGATTGCTTAATCCCGGCGATTGGTCGGCCAAATGGATCGGTTATGACCAGGGTTTTGCATGGGACAGCGTTTCTAAATTTTCGCGTTTATCGGCCAGATATTTCCGTAAGGAGTTTAACGCCGGCCAAAGCATTAAAAACGCCACCGTGCATATTGTGGGCCTTGGTCATTATGAGTTATACATTAACGGAAATAAAATAGGCGACCAGGTATTGGCTGAGCCGCCTACAGACTATACCCAAGCTGTAAAATACAATACGTTTGATGTTACCAAACAGCTAAAAGCCGGAACAAACGCAATTGGTACCGTTTTGGGCAATGGCCGTTTCTTTACCATGCGGCCAAAATACAAACCCAAAAAGATTAAGGAGTTTGGCTTTCCTAAGATGCTGTTGCAGCTGGAGATTACTTATACCGACGGACATAAACAGGTAATTACCAGCGATGCAAGCTGGAAATTTACCGCCGACGGCCCCATCAGAACCAACAACGAATACGACGGCGAAGAATACGACGCCACCAAAGAATTAAACGGCTGGACACTGCCTGGCTATAAAGACGATCAATGGCTGAAGCCTCAGTTAGTTGATGCCCCCGGCGGCAGGTTGGAACCACAGATGAATGAGTTCATTAAAGTGGTGAAGACCATAAAACCACTCAGCATTGCGCAAATTAAACCAGGACTTTGGATTATGGACATGGGCCAGAACTTTGCCGGTTGGGTGCAAATGAAGGTGAGGGGCAAAGCCGGTGATAAAGTTACTTTACGGTATGCTGAGACTTTAAAAAAAGAAGGTGACCTCTATGTTGCTAACTTACGTGATGCTAAGGTTACCGACATTTATACACTAAAAGGTGTAGGCGAAGAGGTATGGCATCCTGTGTTTGTGTTTCATGGTTTTCGGTTTGTGGAGATCAGCGGTTATCCGGGTACGCCTACGGTTGATGATTTTGAGGGACAGGTAGTTTCCGACGACATGGAAAATACCGGTCAGTTAGCAACTTCAAACCAATGGATCAACCAGATTTACCGTAACTCATATTGGGGAATCCTGAGCAACTACAAGGGCATGCCTATTGATTGCCCGCAACGTAATGAGCGCATGCCCTGGCTGGGCGACCGCGCCATAGGTTCGCTGGGCGAGAGCTTTGTGTTCGACAATGAGAAACTTTACGCCAAATGGCTGGACGATATTGAAGAAGCACAAAGGCCTGATGGTTGCATACCTGATGTAGCGCCAGCCTACTGGAACTATTATAGCGACAACATGACCTGGCCGGGAACTTATATCCTGATTGCCGACATGTTATATAACCAATATGGAGATAAGGGACCTATTGAGAAGCACTATGCTTCGATGAAGAAATGGCTGAGCTACATGCGTTCTAAATACATCAAGAACGACCTGATGACCAAGGATAAATACGGTGATTGGTGCGTACCGCCGGAATCGCCAGAGCTTATACACTCGCGCGATTCGAGCCGGAATACTAATGGCGAACTCATCGCGACAGCCTATTACTACCGGATGTTATTTCTGATGCAACACTTTGCAAAGTTATTAAATAAGTCGCAGGATGCCAGCGAGTTCAATACACTTTCTTCAAGAACAGCATTAGCTTTCAATAATAAGTTTCTGGACCGTAAAACATTTAAATACAGTAATAATACCGTTACTGCCAACTTATTGCCTTTATACTTTGGAATGGTACCGACAGAGGATAAACCAGCCGTGTTTCGCAACATTGTAAACAAAATAGATGAAGCGAATGACCATATCAGTACCGGCGTTGTTGGTACTCAGTGGTTGATGCGCGGACTAACTAATTATGGTCGCACCGATCTTGCGTACAAAATAGCGACTAATACCGATTACCCAAGTTGGGGCTACATGATCAAGCATAATGCCACGGCTATCTGGGAACTATGGAACGGCGATACCGCTGCACCTGCCATGAACTCGCACAACCACGTGATGCTGCTGGGTGATCTTATCGCCTGGTTTTATCAGGATCTGGCCGGAATTAAAGCAGACGCGCCCGGTTTTAAAACCATTAAAATGAAGCCGGAGCCAGTGGCCGGTTTGGACAGCGTGGCTGCCTCCTATGAAACACCTTACGGCTTAATTAAAAGCAATTGGAAAAAGGTTAATAGCAACATGCAATGGCATATCACCGTGCCGGCAAATACCAGAGCTTTAATTTATTTACCTGTAAATGCGATGTCAGATGTACGCGAGCAGGGTAAAGCGATAGCAATGTCATCGGGTTTGAAATACATTGGGCAAAAGGAAGGACGCGAAGTAGTAGAAGCAGGATCGGGTGAATACAATTTTGAGCTAAACCATTATAAAAACTGATAATATGAAAAGCATTAAACTATGGCCGGTACTGGCTGCATCTGCTGTGTTCCTGTCGCTTTCTGTAAAAGCTCAAGAACAGACTGAAGGTCAAAAAACACAGGTTACTGCCGAAGCTAAAGCTAAATCAGACGTTGAAGCGGATAAAAAAGCCGCAGAATGGGTAGCTTCTCTAAATTTAAACGACGCAGCAAAACAAGCTCGTGTACAGCAAGTTATTGCCACCCATTTGAAGACGATCCGCGATTGGAACAATGACCATCCCTATACTACTGTCCCTGCCGGAATTGATCCAGCCACCGGAAAATCCTTGAGCAACATGGATCGCCAGATCATTGCAAATTCGGCCCTGCCTAAATCAGTCCATGAGGATTTGATGAACGGTCTGCATAAAGATCTTAACCCGGAGCAGGTAGATGCCATATTGGATAAATATACTGTAGGTAAAGTGGCTTTCACCCTCAATGGTTATAAAGCTATTGTACCTGATCTTACGGCAACGGAAGAAGCAACTATTCTTGCTAACCTTAAACAGGCCCGTGAACAGGCTGTGGATTTTAAAAATATGAAGCAGATCTCGGCCATTTTTGAAATCTATAAAACCAAAAACGAACAATACCTTAACAGCAACGGCCGCAACTGGCATCAGCTTTTCAAAACTTATGTTGATGCTGTAAAAGCTAAAAAGGCTGCTGCTAAAAAGGATCAGAAATAAAATAAATTATGCTGAAGAAAAGAATATTGTTAGGGTTTGCCTTATGCTTTGCCGGCGTGCAGGTAATGGCACAAAATAATCCGTGGCGAAAAGGAATAGTAAAGGACGAATTTATTTTTGAAAAAGCTCCTTACCCGGAGTGCCACGCCTCAACAATCGCTCAAACTAAAACAGGCCTGGTAGCATCCTGGTTCGGCGGAACTAAGGAGCGTAACCCGGACGTGTGTATCTGGGTGAGCCGCTATGTGAATGGTAAGTGGACCGAGGCGGTTAATGTCGCCAATGGCATCCAGAATGATAGTTTACGTTATCCTTGCTGGAACCCGGTTTTATATCAGGTACCACATGGAGATCTGTGGCTTTTCTATAAGATAGGCCCTAAGCCGGCTGCCTGGAAAGGTTATATGAGAATCTCTAAAGATGGGGGTATTACCTGGTCAGAACAGAAAGCGCTTCCCGATGGCTTCATCGGCCCGGTAAAAAACAAGCCGGTAATGCTTAAAAATGGCGTGATCATGAGTCCATCAAGCACAGAAGACAGCGGCGCTAAAGTGCATTTTGAGGAGACTGCTGACTTAGGTAAAACCTGGAAAAAGATAGGTCCCATTAATGATGGTAAAACTATGAAAGCCATCCAGCCAAGTATTCTTTTCTATAAAGACGGTCGCTTGCAGGCGCTTTGCCGGAGCCAGAACCGCGCTATACTCGAATCCTGGTCATCAGACAACGGCAATACCTGGTCGCCTATGGAGAAAACATCTTTACCCAACAACAATTCAGGAACTGACGCGGTGACTTTGAAAGACGGTCGACAGTTGCTGGTTTATAATCATGTGCTGCCTTCGGGAAATCTGGCTAAAGGCCCACGTACGCCGTTGAATGTAGCCTTATCAAAAGACGGTAAAACCTGGTATGCTTCGCTGATCCTGGAGGATTCGCCGATCAGCCAGTATTCTTATCCATCAGTTATTCAAACTTCTGATGGTATGGTGCACGTGGTTTACACCTGGCGCAGACAGCGGATCAAACATGTGGTGATTGATCCATCTAAATTGGAAATGAAGGAAATTAAAAACGGTGAATGGCCTGCAGTACCGGGCTATAAATTACCGGAGATAAAAGGCGATTCTAAAGACCTGTAAATAGAAGATACATGAAAAGGCAGTGGTTATACTTGTTATTGCTGGGGTTCCTGTTGCAGCCCTTGTTTACGTGGGCACAGCAAGATACTGACCATCAGTACAAAAAGACTTTAAAGGAAGTATTGGATGAGGTTGAGCAACGCTTTCATGTAAAAATCAAATACAGCGAGGCACAGGTGAAAGATAAATGGATTACCTATGCCGACTGGCGTTTTCGCAACACTGTTGACGAGACCTTAACCAACGTGCTGGCTCCACTTGATATGAAGGTAAACAAGGAAGGGCCAACCACCTATAAACTCAAAGACTTTGAATATAACCGCTGGCCTGTAGAAGATGGCTGGAAGAAACTCGACAGCATAGCTAAATTATATAACGACAAAGCGAGTTGGGAAGAGCGCAAAGCACTGTTGAGACCGCAGCTATACAAAGCGCTTGATCTGTCGCCGCTGCCGCCAAAGCCGAATTCAAAACCCATCATCACTGCCAAAAGGATTTATGATGGTTACTCGGTTGAGAATATTGCCATTGAAATGTTACCAGGTTTATACATCAATGGCTCACTGTATAAACCACTGAATATCAAAGGAAAAATACCAGTTATCTTAAGTCCTGACGGTCACTGGTATCAGCAGCGTTACCGGGCAGATTGCCAGATCCGTTGTGCTACTTTGGCCCGCATGGGTGCCATGGCCTATAGTTATGACCTGTTTGCATGGGGCGAATCTTTACTGCAGTTTAAGTCGGAGGACCACCGCCGTAGTCTTGCACAAGTAGTGCAAACCTTAGGAGCCATTCGCATACTGGATTATGTACTGAGTCTTAAGGAAACCGACCCAAACCGGGTTGGTATCAGCGGCGGTTCGGGTGGTGGCAGTCACACCGTACTAATGGCTGCGCTTGACGATCGTATTAAACTGAGTGCGCCTGTGGTATCCGTATCATCTTATTTCTATGGCGGCTGTCCTTGCGAAAGCGGCATGCCTATACACTTTTGTGGCGGAGGAACTGACAACGTTGAGTTGGCTGCAATGGCGGCACCACATCCGCAGTTGGTAATTACAGATGGCAAGGACTGGACAGCCGAAACACCTCAGCACGATTTTCCTTATCTGCAAAAAATGTACGGTTACTATGGCAAAAGGGATTTTGTAGAGAACGTCCACCTACCAAAAGAAGGGCATGACTTCGGGCCGTCAAAAAGGTATCCGCTTTATCGTTTTATAGCCAAACATTTCAATCTCGACATCAAAAAGATTGAGGACAAGGATGGTAAGATCGATGAATCAAAAGTAACGATAGAAAAAGAACCGCAGATGTATGTATTTGGCGAGCACGGCGAAAATCTCCCAAAAGATGCCATCCATGGGTTTGATAACCTCCAACAGGAATTTGAGAACATACAGCACATCAGTGCCTTAAAATAATTTTTATGAGAAGAAAAGTATTACATACAGTGCTTGCGGCAGCCATTTCGTTGGGTGTACTTTCATCAGTAAACGCAGTGGCGCAATCGGCAAATCATCGATATAAAGTAGCGGTAGTGGATCTGATGATCCTTAAACGCCAAAAATTAGGCGCTTTTCCATTGGCAAAAACCATCGGAGCTGATGGTGTAGAGGTAGACATGGGCGGCCTTGGCGACCGTGAAACTTTCGATAATAAACTGAATATCGATTCCGTTCGTCAGCAATTTTTGAATACAGCAAAACAGCTCAACCTGGAGATATGCTCGTTGGGTATGACAGGTTTCTTCGCCCAGTCGTTTGCCGAGCGGCTAACAGCTGTTAAAGCGGTAACAGATTGCATCAATACGGCTAAAGCGATGAATGTTAAAGTGGCTTTCCTGCCGCTTGGTATTAAAGGCGATCTTGTGAAAAATCCCGAACTAAGGCCTGCGATCGTAGAACGCCTGAAAGAAGTAGGCAAAATAGCAGAAAAGGCAGGCGTGGTTATCGGCATCGAAACCTCGCTTGATGCTAAAAACGAATTAAAGCTGCTCAAAGACATCGGTTCACCAGCCATAAAAAGCTATTTCAATTTTGCCAATGCAGTTAAAAATGGCCGTGACATTAGCGAGGAGTTAAAAATTTTAGGTAAGAAAGAAATCGTTCAGATCCATTGTACAGACGAGGACGGCGTTTGGCTGCAAAACGATACCAAGATCGACCTGAAAAAGATCAAAAATACATTAGACAAAATGGGCTGGAGCGGCTGGCTGGTAATAGAGCGCTCTCGCGATGCTGCCGATCCAAGGAACGTAAAGAAAAACTTTACAGCCAATACTACTTACGTAAAATCCATCTTCCAAGACTAGATGAAATTCTCTGCTACCCGCTTATTGATATTTGCCTCACTGCTGTTTATCGCTACAGATATTCAGGCGGCAGAAATATGGGTTTCACCTAATGGCAACGATAGTAATGCGGGGACGAAGGATAGTCCGATGTTAACGCCCTCGGCAGCCCTGCGCAAAGCGAGGGAAATGCGCCGGTTAAAAGATCCTGCTATAAAGGACGGCATACAGATTATTTTAAAAGGTGGAGAGTATCAACTGGAAGAACCAGTGTTTGTGCGGCCTGAAGATTCCGGAACAGCGGAATCACCGACTATTATTGAAAATGCAACAGGAGAGCAGGTTATTTTAAGCGGCGGAATTAAGGTTGAAGGTTGGAAAAAGTTGCAGGCCCAAGTTGCCGAACTACCGAAGACGGCCCAGCGAAAGGTATGGGTAACTGATATTCCCCAAATAGCCGGAATACCGTTATTATTCCGTCAACTATGGATAAACGGCAAAAAGGCAATAAGAGCAAGAGAAAGTGACAGTGACGAGCAAATGAGTCGCATCATTGCTGTAGACAAACAGAAGCAGGAAATGACCATTCCGATGCCTGCAATGGGTTTACCGGCTAATGCGCATCAAATGGAAATGGTGATTCACCAGATGTGGGCCATTGCTAACCTCCGTGTTAAATCAATCAAAAAACAGGGCAACACCGCTGTGCTAACTTTTTATCAGCCGGAAAGCAGGGTAGAATTTGAACACCCATGGCCCGCGGCTGTGATCGATAAGGATCATAAAATGAATGGCAATTCTGCCTTTTATCTCACCGATGCTATTGAATTTTTAAACAGGCCGGGCGAGTGGTATGCCGATCAGCAGTCGGGTAAATTATATTATTGGCCAAGGGCTGGTGAAAACCTGTCAACAGCGAAAGTGATTGTGCCGTCATTGGAAACATTGGTTAAGGTTGAAGGCACCTTGGAGCGACCGGTAAATTATGTCGCTTTCAAAGGCATCAGCTTTGAATACAGCACCTGGCTGCGCCCGTCGTTGCAGGGCCATGTGCCGCATCAGGCTGGTATGTACATGCTCGATGCTTATAAGCTAAAGATTAAAGGCACACCGGAAAAAGCCGGTTTAGAGAACCAGGCATGGTTAGGTAGACCTGCGTCAGCCGTTGAGGTAACCTATGCTAATCATATTGATTTTGAGGCATGTAAGTTTACTCATCTGGCTTCTACGGGTTTAGATTACGTGCGAGGAACGCATGATGATCAGGTTAAAGGAAACCTTTTCAAGGACATTGGCGGCACGGGTATTCAAATAGGTACCTTTAGTGATGAAGCCTTTGAAACCCATATACCCTACAATCCGGCCGACTTAAAAGAAGTATGCACCAATGAGCATATCACTGATAATCTGGTAACGGATGTAACCAATGAAGATTGGGGCTGCGTTGGCATTGGTGCAGGATATGTAAAGGGCATCCATATTGAGCACAACGAGGTTTGTGAAGTGGGTTATTCCGGTATCAGCATGGGTTGGGGCTGGACTAAGCTGGCCAATTGCATGAGCGACAATCTCATCCGCGCAAACAAGGTGCATTATTATGCCAAGCATATGTATGATGTGGCGGGTATTTACACCTTATCTGCTCAGCCTAATTCGCTCATTATCGAAAACTACGTTGACAGCATCTACAAGGTCTCTTATGCCCACGATCTGCACCATTGGTTCTATCTGTATTGCGACGAAGGTTCCTCATATTTTACCGTAAAAAATAACTGGTGCCCGGCAGAGAAATTCCTCAAAAATGCAAATGGCCCTGGTAACGTATGGGAAAACAATGGTCCGATGGTTTCTGAGGAGATCAAAAGATCAGCGGGATTGGAACCGGCTTACCGCTATTTGCTCAAAAATATTGAGGTCAATCCGGATCACCAACCTATCAATCATGCTGAAAATTTAACCGAGCAAAAATGATGAAGAACGTAAAATATGCCATCTTATCAATATGTGCTTTGGTGTTGGTCAGTGCAGCTACAGCATTTGGTCAGCACAAATCACATGTGCCGTTAATTATTGAGGTTACCGGTGCGGTTAATAAAAATTTGGATAATAAGCCTTTTTTAAAGATTTGCGATGGGCTGCATATACCATCATCAGCGGTTTATCAATGGAAAAACCACCTGGTGATTTATGATGCCCCCTCAAATGGGCACAAGCTCGAAAAATCATTAGCTGCAGCTTATCCAAATTCAACGGTCAAAGAATACGCAAAAACGTATTACCACTTTGACAGGAAACAGCATTGCAAGGGATCAACAGTGGCAAAGGAGTGGACCAATATTTTGCTTATGGCCAATTTGGTTAACGATGCTAAGCTTCAGCAGGAATATCTGAGCTATCACGCCACACAATTTAAAAAATGGCCGGAAGTGAGCCGGGGATTTTGCAATGCAGATTTCCAGCAGCTTCTGGGGTATAAAAACGGTCGCCAGCTCGTGCTGGTGATCAGCATCCCGAAAGGAAAAACATTAGACGAATTAAATCCCAAAACAACAGAAAACAACCCGCGGGTGGACCAATGGAATAACCTGATGAAAAAATACCAGGAAGGTTTGCCCGGTACTAAGCCAGGTGAGGTATGGGTATTTCTGCAACCAGTTAAAACAAGATAAAATCTACATATAGAGATGTTAAAATTAGGCATTTTAGGATTAGGCGAAGGTCGCAGCACCATGTCAGCCGCATTGCAAAGCAAAAAATATCAGTTGAAAACCGTGTGCGATATGAACGAGGATATGTGTAAGCATCGCGCCAAGGAATTCGACTTTCATAACTATACCACTAATTATCAGGACATGCTCAATGATCCTGAAATTGACGTAATTGCCATCTATACGCCCGATCATTTACATGCTGAACATGTTAAACAGGCTTTACTGCACGGCAAACACGTCGTTTGTACCAAACCTTTCATCGATGACCTGAGCAAAGCACAAGAGCTTTTGGATTTGGCAGAAAAAACCGGTAAAAAAGTATTCGTTGGTCAAAGTTCACGCTTTTTTGAGCCGATGAAAAGACAACGTAAAGATTATGAAGCAGGCTTAATCGGCGAACTGATCACAGTTGAAGCGTATTATCATGCCGACCACCGTTGGTTTTTAGAAAAGCCCTGGTCCTTACAACAGGCTTTTAAATGGCTTTACGGCGGTTTAAGCCACCCGACAGATTTCATTCGCTGGTATCTGCCAAATATTGAAGAAGTAATGGGCTACGGTATGTTGAGCTCTAATGGTGCAAAAGGTGGTTTAAAGAACCCTGATACCATGCACTTTATTTTCAAAGCCACCGACGGTCGCGTTGCCCGTGTAAGCGGCGCCTATACTGGCCCCGTTCAGCCGGTTACCCGTGATAGCGAAATGAGCTGTATTTTACGTTGTACCGAAGGCTGCAGTCAGGGCGATTATATGGACCTGCGCTATGCCGTGACGACCAATACCGGCGAAGAGCAAATCATTACCTGGGAACATAAGTTAAAACATTATTTCAGATTTGAGGGCAAGAGCCATCATGCTGGCGAGTACCAAAACTATCTGGAATATTTTGCCGATTGCCTGGAAAGCGGCGAGACAGCATATCCTAATATTGAGGAAGGTATAGGCACAATTGCGCTGTTACAAGCTATGGATCGCTCTTTACAAACCGGCAAACCGGTAAAAGTGGCGGATATCTTGGCTGAGTTTAACCTGTCGCCACAAACGTTATCAGCATAATGGGACATCTCGTAGCGCATCTCACCACGCTTGATTATACAATCGTTGTCGCTTATCTGGTAATCCTGCTGATTATTGGCTATCGGGCCAGTTTTTCAAACAAAACCAGGCAGGACGAAAGCTACTTTTTGGCCAACAATTCGCTCGGCTGGTCAAGCATTGGTTTCAACATGTGGGGAACCAACGTCGGACCGTCTATGCTGCTGGCCTTTGCCAGCGTGGGTTACAGCACCGGTATCGTAGCCGTAAATTTTGACTGGTATGCCTTTGTGTTCCTGATGCTGCTGGCGCTGGTTTTTGCACCGCGTTACCTGGCCTCAAAGGTTAGCACCATGCCCGAGTTTATGGGTCAACGCTATGGCGATTCAACCCAAAATATCCTGGCCTGGTATGCCTTGATCAAAATTCTTATTTCGTGGCTATCGTTAGGTCTTTTTGCCGGCGGATTCCTCGTTAGGCAGATTCTCGGTATATCAATGTGGCAATCTGTTATCGTACTGGTGGCCTTTGCGGGCTTATTTACCTTTATGGGCGGCCTTAAAGCCATTGCCAAGGTGAACGTTTTTCAGATGATCTTGCTGATCTGTGTTTCCTTGCTGTTAACGATCCTCGGTGTTAATAAGGCAGGAGGCCTAGCGGCTGTTTACCATAAAACACCGCATGAATATTGGAACCTTATACATCCCGGGAGCGACAAAAAGTACCCCTGGTATGCTATTTTATTAGGTTATCCTGTTGCAGCAACGGCTTTCTTCTGTACAGATCAGGCCATGGTGCAATCAGTCTTAGGCGCAAAAAACCTGGAACAAGGACAATTAGGGGTGAACTTTATCGGTTGGCTAAAAATCCTTTCGCTACCGTTATTTATCCTTACCGGTATACTTTGCTATATCTTGTTTCCACACTTAAAAGATCCGGCCGAAGCTTATATGACCATGGTGACCAACCTATTCCCAGCTGGACTAAACGGTCTGGTGATTGTGGTATTGATTGCTGTATTAGTAGGCACTATAGGCTCTTCACTAAACTCACTGAGCACCGTGTTCACCATGGATGTTTATGTAAAGAAAATCAATCCACAAGCCACTAATAAGCAAATTATTAGAATGGGCCGTATAGCAGTTGTTGCAGGCTGCGTATTTGCGGTAATTGTGGCCTTGGCTATTGATGCAATTAAAGGGCTCAACCTGTTCGACGTATTTCAGTCGGTATTAGGCTTTATTGCTCCGCCACTATCTGTTGTGTTCCTGTTAACCGTGTTCTGGAAACGCACTACCCGCAAAGCAGTCAACATTGTGTTATCAGCTGGCTCCGCCTTCAGTCTTGGTGTGGGTGTATTGTACCTGTGGGTATTTACGCCAGACAAATATCCGATCTGGCCGCACTACCTGATTCTGTCATTTCTGATCTTCAGTTTCCTGATGCTGGTAGCCATCGTTACTTCATTGCTCGATCCCACGCCGGTTATCTATCAATCCAAAGTGGATGATGCTCCTTTGGCCAAGCCAACTAAAAGGGTAAAAATTGCCTGGGTAGCGCTCAGTATCGTCATGGTAATACTCTACTTAATTTTTAACGGACATTAATCATATGGGTAAGATATTTACACATAAAACTTTAAGGCAGTGCACAAGCGCTGCTATTCTGTTCTTGCTGGTACAGCTTGCCGACAGAGCATTTGCGCAAAAAGCATCCTGGATTTGGTATCCGGGCGACTATGAAGTTTGGCTGAGCAACAAGATGCAGAACCGCCGTACAGAACGCGGCGCGTTTTTCCCACCATTCTGGAAACTGGATAGCCACTATGTATTGATCGACTTCCATAAGGATTTTGTATTGCCAGAGGATGAAGATGCGAATATCTATGTAGAGGGCCAGTACAATGTAAAGCTGGATGGCAAAACCATTTCCGGTTATCCTAAAAAACTACATATTCCCGCCGGTAAGCACCGCATCAACCTAAAAGTTTATAACCAGGGCAGCGTACCGGCAGTGTATATCGAAAGCCCGCATTTAGTATCTGATACTTCATGGCGGGTTACTTATGAGGACAAGGAGTGGATAGATGCTTCGGGCAAAACTTCTGATATTTCGGCAACCGTTTACTTCCCTGCTGGAAGCTGGAATTTTAATGATCCGAATACACCGCCATCCGCGTTTCATCTTCCAGTTGAAGAGCATAAAGCGGCCAGTATTGAGAAGAAGCCTCATTCCATTTTTGTTGATTTCGGCAAGGAGACCTTTGGCTATATCAAACTCCACGGTCTAAAGGGCAAGGGCACCGTTACGCTTTACTATGGCGAATCTAAAGACGAGGCTATGTCTACCCAGAGCTGCGAACTGCTGGATAAAATTGAGGTAGATCAAAATGGAGGCGATTATACCCTATCAGGTTCGCGGGCGTTTAGATATGTAAACATTCAGATCGATGATAATGTAAGCGTGGATGACGTTTCCATGCTATACGAGTATTCTCCCGTTAAGCAGCGCGGTAATTTCCGTTGCTCTGATGACGAGATCAATAAGATTTACGATGTAGCAGCGTATACGCTACACCTCAATACCCGCGAATTTTTTATCGACGGTATTAAACGTGACCGCTGGGTATGGTCTGGTGATGCTTACCAGAGCTACCTCATGAACTATTACCTGTTCTTTGATGAGCCTACGGTTACGCATACACTACTTGCATTGAGAGGAAAAGACCCGATCAGTAGTCACATCAATACCATCATGGATTACACCTTTTACTGGTTCCTGGGTATTTATGATTACTATCAATATACCGGCGATAAATCCTTCATCACAGAATATTACCCCAAAATGCAATCCATGATGGATTTCTGCCTCAACCGTCGTGACAAGGATGGGCTGATGGAAGGCCAGGTAGGAGATTGGGTATTCATCGACTGGGCTGATGGTCTGAGCAAAAAAGGAGAGGTGAGCTTTGAACAGTTGCTACTGTGTCGGAGCTTAGAAACCATGTCCCTTTGTGCCAAATTAAAGGGTGACGCTGCCGGGGCGGAAAAGTATGGCAAGCTGGCAACAGACTTAAAAAGCAAGATCTTTAGCTACTATTGGAATGACCAGAAACATGCATTTGTACACAGCCGCATTGATGGTCAGCCGACCGATAATGTAACCCGTTACACCAATATGTTTTCCATCTTCTTCAATTACCTCAACGATAACCAGAAGCAGGACGTGAAGAAGTATGTATTATTGAACAACCAGGTACCAAAGATTACCACGCCATACATGCGTTTTTACGAATTGGAGGCCCTTTGTGCATTGGGTGAACAGCCCTATGTATTGAAGGAAATGAAAGACTACTGGGGCGGCATGCTCAAGTTAGGCGCCACTTCTTTCTGGGAAGAATATAACCCGTCAAAAACAGGAGCGGAGCACTATGCTATGTACGGCCGTCCGTTCGGTAAGAGCCTTTGCCATGCCTGGGGTGCCAGTCCTATTTATCTTTTAGGTAAATACTATTTAGGTGTAAAACCTACCTCACCGGGTTATCAGAACTATGTGATCGAGCCCAATTTAGGTGGACTAAAATGGATGGAAGGAACAGTGCCGACGCCTAAAGGAGATATTAAAGTTTACTGCAACACCAAGCAGATGCGCATTAGTGCCGATAATGGAACCGGCGTATTAAAATTTAAGAGTAAAGCCAAACCAGCCTGCAAAGAAGGAACAGTAACTGCAAAGGGCAACCACACTTACGAATTGCAGATTGAAGCAGGTAAAAAATATACGATCAGTTATTCAGTAATTTGAAATGAGGGGACGATTAGCTTATAGCTTATTTTTATTGATTTCACCGTTGGCTGCGATGGCACAGTTGGTGGATAAAACGCCTGCAGCAGTGCCCGTTGCACCGTCTATTTATCATGCCGACCCGTGGGAAGATCCGCTGGTTGATGGCATTAATCGTGATGAGTCGAGGGCCACGTCATATTCTTTTGCTTCGGTAAAAGATGCATTGACGCTTGACCGCGACAAGTCAGGCCGGATACTGTCTCTTAATGGTTACTGGGACTTTTATTACGCAAAGAAACCTGCCGATACCCCTGCTAATTTTTACCGGGGCAGGGTAAGCGGGTGGAAAAAGATCATTGTTCCATCGAGCATTGAAATGCAGGGCTATGATAAACCGATCTATAAAAGTGCGGTATATCCTTTCAGGCCCGTAAATCCACCTCATGTTCCTCAGGATTATAACGGTGTGGGCAGCTACCAACGCAGCTTTACCATCCCCGCAAACTGGAAAGACATGAATATTACGCTGCATTTTGGCGGCGTAAGTTCGGGCTTTAAAGTATGGCTGAACGGTAAGTTTTTAGGCTATGGCGAAGACAGCTTTTTGCCTTCCGAATTCAATATTACCCCTTATCTGCAACCCGGCGAAAACGTGGTATCGGTACAGGTGATCCGCTGGAGCGACGGCTATTTCCTCGAAGATCAGGATCAATGGCGCATGAGTGGCATTCATCGCGAAGTAATGTTACTGGCCGAACCTAAATTGCGCATTGCTGATTTTCATTGGGAAGCTAAGCTCGATAAAGATTACAAAGACGCGCGTTTCGAACTGAGGCCAAAGATTGAAAACTTAACCGGTCATCAGGTATATGGATACCATATAGAAGCACAATTGTACGATAAGCACAACAAACCGGTGTTTGAAAAGCCGCTTGAACGAAGCGTAGAAAGCATTATCAATGAGATTTATCCCCGTCTGGATAACGCGAAGTTTGCACTGTTAGAAGGCAAAGTTAAAAATCCAGATAAATGGAGCGATGAAGCGCCTAACCTTTATACTTTAACCATTTCATTAATTGATACTACTGGTCATGTCACTGAAGTAAAAAGTTGCCACGTAGGTTTCCGAAGCATTGAGTTCTCAAAAACGGATGCCAAATTACTCATCAACGGCAAGGTTACTTATTTATATGGCGTTAATCGTCCGGATCATGATCCTATAAAAGGCAAAGCGCTATCACGCGAAGACATCTTACGTGATGTGCAAACCATCAAGCGTTTCAACTTCAACTGCATCCGTACCAGTCACTACCCCATGGACCCGTACCTGTACGATCTATGTGATCAGTATGGCATTTTAGTAATCGATGAAGCCAATTTAGAAACGCATGGATTAGGTTCAAAGCTAAGCAATGATCCAATGTGGACTGGCGCTTATCTGGACCGCGTAACACGCATGGTTAATCGCGATAAAAACCATCCGAGCGTAATTATCTGGAGCTTGGGTAATGAAGCTGGTCGTGGTCCGAATCACGCTGCTATGGCCGGTTGGGTTCATGATTTTGATATTACCCGTCCTGTTCATTACGAGCCAGCACAGGGAACCCCCCAGGCCGAAGGCTACATTGAGCCCGGTGATCCGCGTTACCCTAAAACCAACGATCACTCGCATCGTCTGCAAAACCCTATTGATCAGCCCTATGTAGATATTGTGAGCAGAATGTATCCCGGTCTGTATACCGCTCCTTTACTGGCTAATCAGCAAAACGGCGACAACCGTCCCATCTTCTTCGTGGAGTATTCACATGCCATGGGTAACTCTAACGGCAATCTCAAAGAATTCTGGGATCAGTGGCGTTCAACCAAACGCATCATTGGCGGCGCTATCTGGGAGTTTAAAGATCAGGGCCTACTAAAGAAAGATTCAGCCGGTGTAGCATTCTATGCCTACGGAGGCGACTATGGCGAACGCTATTACGACAATTTTACAATTAAAGGTATTGTTGCACCAGATGGCCGGCCAAAGCCAGCTATCTATGAATGTAAGCATGTATTTCAACCAGCGGTATGTGAATTGGTTGATGCTCAAAAATTTCTGATTCATATCAAAAACTGGCATTCGGTAGAATCACTGGGCAAGTATGACGTGGTATTGCAATTAAGGGAGAACGGAAAGATCATCCTTAAAAAAGCTATTCCTCATATAGATCTTGGTGCGGGCAGAGATACCACTATCAGTCTTGCTAAATACCTTCCTGCCTTAAAACCCGGTAATGAATATTTAGCAGACATTCATTTTCTGTTATCGCAAGACGAACCATGGGAGTCAAAAGGTTATGAAATTGCTTCAGACCAGTTTGCTTTAACAGGATTGGCGGCAACTAAAAATCACACTAAATCTTTTTCAACAGTTGGCTTACAGGGCAACCCGAATGCTTACGTTTTAAGCGGAAAAAACTTTAAAGTAACCATCAGCAAAGCAAACGGGGCTTTAACGTCTTACCTGAGTAACAATGTTGAGCAGATCTCAACGCCATTATTACCACATTTTACCAGACCAGTTACCGATAATGATCATCGTGGTTGGAAAGCTGAGAAACACCTGAAACAATGGTTCCATACCGAACCGAAGCTGGCCGGTATCAATGCTGAGAAACTGAATAACGGCGAAGTAAGGGTTACCAGTAACTATACGCTTATTAACGACAGCGCCGCAGTGAAAGTAGTCTATACCCTAAACGGCAACGGCATTTTAAAGGTGAATTATTATTTGATGCCAAAGGCTGGCTTACCTAACATCCCTAAAGTGGGTATGCAGGGTGGTATCAGAAGAGCCGATGACCAAATTACCTGGTATGGCCGCGGGCCCTGGGAAAACTATATCGACAGACGCACCGGCTCCGAAGCTGGCATTTATTCCATGCCTATCGACAAGTTTATGGAACCATACGTGGTGCCCCAGGAAAACGGGAACCGTACGGATGTACGCTGGATGTATCTGTCTGACAAAAAATCAGAAAACGGATTGCTCGTAGTTGCCGATAGTTTGCTGAGCATGAGCGCCTGGCCTTATACCGAGCAAAACATTGAATCGGCTAAGCATACGGATAAACTAAAAGATGCAGGATTCCTGACGCTGAACATTGATCTCATTCAAATGGGCGTGGGCGGTAATGATAGCTGGTCTGACGTTGCAGCTCCGTTGGAAAAATACCAAATACCTGCTAAACCTTATTCTTACAGTTTTTATCTCGTACCCTTTAAGGGCACTGAAGATCAGGTGGCAGCAGAAGCATTAAAAGTTAAGTTTTAATAATGAAGAGATTTCTTTATTCAATTATAGCACTAAGCGTAGCAACAACCGCCTTTGCCCAGGTAAAACACAAGGGGCAAGGCGGCCTTTCGCTTGAACAAGCTTTTCTTCACCCGCCCGAATCGGCCAAACCATGGGTGTTCTGGTACTGGCAGCAGGGCGCGGTGAGCAAAGCAGGTATTACTGCCGATATGGAGGCGATGAAGCAGGAAGGCATTGGCGGCGCTTATTTGATGCCTATCAAAGGTCCTGCAAATCCGCCTTATATCAATCCGCCGGTTGTGCAGCTAACACCAGAATGGTGGGGCATGGTAAAATTTGCCATGCAAGAGGCCAAAAGAGTAGGCATTAAACTGGCTATGCATGACTGCGATGGCTTTGCGTTGGCAGGTGGCCCGTGGATTACACCGGAGCTTTCCATGCAAAAGGTGGTTTGGACAGAGACCAACGTTCAGGGCGGAAAGACTTTTAATGATACCCTTGCCAAACCCGAAAGTTATAAAGGATACTATCAGGACATTGAGGTATTGGCTTATCCTTCGTTACAAGGCACAGGTATTTCCACAAAAACCATTAAACCAAAAGTTACCTGCAGTTTGCCAAATACAGACTTGCAGTATCTGGTCGATCCGGCTAACAAAAAGAGTTTTGCAACGAGTGAGCCTTGTTGGATACAATTGGAATTTGCACAGCCTTTTACTTGCAGATCACTGGTTATTCACACTAATGCTAGTAATTTTCAATCGGAAAGGTTAGCTATAGAGATCAGTGATGATGGCAAAAACTTTAAGTATCTAACTCAACTAGAGCCCCCGCGCCATGGTTGGCAGGATGGTGACGCCGATATTACCAATGATATTGTACCTACTACAGCTAAATATTTCCGGTTCATTTACAACAAGGAAGAAACCGAGCCAGGGGCAGAAGATATTGATTTCGCCAAGTGGAAGCCATCGTTAAAGTTATCGGGCATCGAACTCTCCGCTGAACCGAAGATCCATCAGTATGAAGGCAAGAACGGCGAAGTTTGGCGAATTAGCAAAAGAACGACGAGCAAGCAGATTCCGAATGAGCTGTGTGTACCGAAAGACAAGATTATCAATCTTACGAGCAAAATGGACGCTCAGGGCCGCTTGCATTGGACCGTACCTGCGGGAAATTGGACTATTTTACGCATTGGCCATACTTCTACCGGCCATACCAATGCTACCGGTGGCGGCGGACAGGGTTTGGAATGCGATAAGCTTAATCCCATTGCTGCCAAAGTGCAGTTTGACCATTGGTTTGGCGAGACCTTTAAACAAGCCGGACCGGAACTGGCTAAAGAGGTTTTAAAAATATTCCACATCGATAGCTGGGAATGCGGCAGCCAGAACTGGTCGCCGGTATTTGCAGCTGAGTTTAAAAAACGGCGAGGGTATGACCTCCTGCCTTATATAGCCGTAATGGCTGGCGTGCCGGTTGAGAGCGCTAATTTCTCGGAGAAAGTACTTAGTGATATTAGACAGACTATAGCTGAACTTTTGGTAGACAACTTCTACGGAACGATGGCTAAGCTGGCGCACGAAAAAGGCTGCAGTTTCAGTGCAGAGAGCGTGGCGCCAACGATGATTAGCGATGGGATGCTACATCAAAGCATGGCGGACATTCCGATGGGAGAGTTCTGGTTACGAAGCCCTACGCATGATAAGCCGAACGATATGCTGGATGCTATTTCCGGCGGACATATCTATGGTAAAAACATTATTCAGGCAGAAGCTTTTACGGAACTGCGGCTGATGTGGGATGAAGACCCGGCTATGCTCAAAGCGATGGCTGATCGTAATTTTGCATTAGGTATTAATCGGTATGTGTTCCATGTGAGCATGCACAATCCATGGCTGGATCGCAAGCCAGGGATGACATTAGATGGTATCGGTCATTTCTTTCAGCGCGACCAAACCTGGTGGAAACCGGGTAGGGAATGGATAAATTACATACAACGTTGCCAGGCCCTTTTACAACAGGGGCACCCCGTTGCCGATATAGCAGTATTTACCGGTGAGGAGACTCCACGTAGGGCTATTTTGCCGGATAGACTGGTCAATACATTACCCGGAATATTCGGGAACGAGCGCGTTAAAGAGGAAGCAGAAAGACTTGCCAATAAAGGCGTTCCATTGCACACAATGCCAATAGGCGTAACTTATGCAGCCAATACGTATGATCCTGCAAAATGGATCGATCCTTTGCTTGGCTATGCATATGATTCATTTAACAAAGATGCTTTACTGCGCTTGGCAACAGTAAAGAATGGCCGGGTGGTATTGCCTGGCGGTGCAAGCTACGCAGTATTGGTTGTTCCGGGAAATAGACCAATGAACCCTGAAGCGGATTTAATGTCGCCTGAGGTTATTAAAAAGCTGAAAGAACTGGCCGATGAGGGCGCAACAATTATTATGGGTGGTCAATTAATTGGCGCGCCGGGAATAGCTAATGATGAGACGGTTAAAAGTTTGTCCGATCAGCTTTTTGCTCAGCATAAGGGAAAAGTAATTACCGCTCCATATCAAAAGAATACTTTTGATGAGATTGGGATTGCGAGGGATTTGTTCGCAACTGATTCAACTGGTAATCACGCTAAAGACATCGCCTGGACACACCGTAAGGGTGATGATTTTGATATTTATTTTGTATCGAACCAAGCTAACGAGCAACGCCTCGTTAACCTTTCATTCCGCGTAAGTGGCCGCATTCCTGAATTGTGGAACCCGCTTACGGGAGAGGTTAAAACTGCCGGTAACTATCAAATAAAAGATGGCCGGACAGCGTTATCGCTACAATTACCTTCGTCAGGTTCGATGTTCATCGTATTTAAAAAAGTAGCGGCTCAAACAACTGGGAACAGCACAAAGAACTGGCCATCAGCTAAACCAGTACAGGTGCTGAAGGAATCATGGCAGGTACTGTTCGATCCCGCTTATGGAGGTCCAAAACAGCCGGCACAGTTTAATAACTTTGAAGATTGGTCGCAGAGTAAGGATGATGCTATTAAGTATTATTCCGGTACTGCTGTTTATACACAAACATTTAATTGGGCTGGTAAATCAGGTCAACAGTCAATTTGGTTGGATCTGGGTAAGGTAAAAAATCTGGCGGAAGTGTATGTGAACGGCATCTATTGTGGAACTGCATGGACTGCGCCATATCGCGTTAATATTGCCAAAGCCCTAAAACCGGGCGTTAACCAGCTTAAGATCGCTGTAACCAACACTTGGGCCAACCGCATCATGGGCGACCACAATCTGCCCGAGGATAAACGCGTTACCTGGACCAATGCGCCTTACCGTTTGGAAGGTAAATCGTTGTTACCTGCCGGTTTATTAGGCCCGGTAACACTTGTAAAATTAGATTATTAGGAAGTAAAGAGGATGATAAAGAGATTTTTAATCGCTATAACAATATTGAGCTCTGCCGCTACGGCGTTTGGCCAGAGCAAAGCTTTAGTTAATACATCGGCCAGCCCATATGCTAAACTGCGTAGTGTTAATATGGGCGATGTTACCTGGACCAACGGCTTCTGGGCCGACCGCTTTAAAGTTTGCCGGGATACCATGATTCCTAATTTGTGGCGTATTTACAATGATCCGAAGATCAGCCACGCATTTAAAAACTTTCAGATAGCCGCAGGACTTGATACCGGTTCGCATGAAGGGCCACCATTCCATGACGGCGATTTTTATAAGCTTTTCGAAGCTGTGGCAAGTATGTATGCTGCCACTCATGACCCCAATCTGGACAAGCTGATGGATCAAACTATCGCTGTAATTGCCAAAGCACAGCGGCCTGACGGCTACATCCACACGCCAACGCTCATTGAGGAACGCAAAAACAGTGGTAAGGAAAAAGCATTCAATGATCGTCTTAATTTTGAGACTTATAACCTCGGTCACCTCATGACGGCTGCCTGTGTGCATTATCGCGCTACCGGGAAAAAAACGCTGCTTAATGTGGCCATCAAGGCAACAGATTACCTGTACAAATTCTATAAAACTGCTTCTCCGGAGCTGGCGCGCAATGCTATTTGTCCGTCACATTATATGGGCGTAGTGGAGATGTACCGCACTACACACGATCCTAAATACCTAGAATTAGCAAAAAACCTGATCGATATCCGCGGATTAATGACAAACGGTACAGATGACAATCAAGACCGCGTACCATTCAGGCAACAAACAAAAGCTATGGGTCATGCTGTACGCGCCAATTATTTATATGCGGGCGCTGCCGACGTATATACCGAAACAGGGGACACAACATTGCTCCATACACTCAATCTGATTTGGACCGACGTAGTAAACCGCAAAATGTATATTACCGGAGCTTGCGGTGCCTTATATGATGGCGTTTCTCCTGATGCGACGTCTTATGATCCAAAAGAAATACAGGAAGTACATCAGGCCTATGGTCGGGATTATCAATTGCCAAACTTTACGGCACATAACGAAACCTGCGCCAACATTGGTAATGTGTTATGGAACTGGCGCATGCTCCAAGCTACTGGTAAAGCAGAATACGCAGACGTAATGGAACTGGCGCTTTACAACAGTGTACTCTCAGGAATCAGTTTAAGCGGAACCGGATTTTTATATACCAATCCGCTGAATTATTTTGACGAGGAACCATTTCAAACCCGGTGGTCAAAGGATAGGGTAGGCTATATTAAATTATCCAATTGCTGTCCGCCAAACGTGGTTCGCACCATCTCTGAAGTAAGCGATTATGCTTACAATGTTTCTGACAAAGGCTTATGGTTCAACCTTTACGGCGGCAACACACTTTCTACCCAATTAGAGGATGGGGCAGCAATTAAACTAAGCCAAACAACTGATTACCCCTGGAACGGCAAGATCAGCATACGCATTGATCAAACTTCTGGTAAAAATTATTCAATGTTTTTCCGGATACCGGGCTGGTGCAAAAATGCAGAACTGACCATAAATGGTAAGGCTGCTGGCATTTCACTCGTGTCAGGCCAATATGCAGAAGTTAGTCGCGACTGGAAAAAAGGTGACAACATTGAGCTCAGTTTGCCGATGCCGGTTACCATAATGGAGGCCAATCCATTGGTGGAAGAAGTCCGCAACCAAATTGCCGTTAAACGTGGCCCGGTGGTTTATTGTCTTGAAGCAACGGATCTTCCTAAGGATCAGAAAATATTTAATGTGGCGCTTTCCACCCAAGCAAACTTACAGCCACAATTGATCAAGATTGACAACAGCCCGATCATGAGCTTAGTTGGAAAAGCCGATTTAAGACGTGGTGAAAGTGTTAAAAGCTTATATCATGAAGTCGGTACAGTTCAGCCGCAGGCGATTAGTATCAGACTAATACCGTATTACGCCTGGGGTAACCGCGGCCATAATGATATGGAAACCTGGATTCCGTTAGATAGGTAACCCCCTAGCCCCCTGAAGGGGGAACAGAAGTTTAGTTAAATACTTGCACTTGATGCAATTGTGCAAGAAAAAGATATAGAATATACACCATACTGCAGTCGCTCGGCTCCAGCCGAGTGAGTAATATTTCCGGCCACTGGCCGCCCACTTCGCTGAGTCAAAGCACTTGCAGTTGATAAGATACACTTGCCGCAGTCGCTCGGTTCCTGCCGAGTGACTAATATTTCCGGCCTCTGGCCGTCCACTGCGCGAAGTTAAAGCGTTTGCAGTTGACAAGATTCAACTTTATTCCAGCCAAAATTTATCGTTATTGATGTCCGATCATCATCGGCCAGAGGCCGTTGAATAGTCGTCACCCGGCTGGAGCCGAGCGATTGCGGTGATCGCGATACAATCGCTACCCATATTAAGCACGCGACGCAGTCGCGCGCAAGAAAGTAAGTCGGCAGCCAACTTCTATTCCCCCTTCAGGGGGTTAGGGGGGAGGCTCACATCCTTTTCCCGTTCCTTCGGCCATACTTTCAGTGAAGTAATCTTTCCGTCCTTTACAGTGGCCTCAACAGTCGTTTGATAAGGCGCATGTAATTTAAAATGCACGTCCCAGTTTTTAGGCCAGGCCGGTAGAAGATAGATTTTCTTGCCATCGGTTTGCATCAACATTTCCTGCAGTCCGATCATGCCGGAGCCTCCCCAGTTGTGATCTGGTGCCCAATCGAACCCTGGTCCCCAGAATGCGGGGAAACGGCGGCCGGAGTCCTTAAGCTTAGAAACTGTTAAATCAGCAGCTTCCTTAGTCAGCCCTAACCGGGCGGCAAAAATGTTATCCTGTTTCCAGCCGATAGCGCTACGGAATTTGATAGTTAAAGTGTCGTACTTCCAGGTATTGAGCGCAATATCAAGGTTTGGTTTACCTATACCATATACTCCCCACGGGAAAACCGGATAGAGTTGCATCGACTCCACATTATTGATTCGCGCCCAGGTTATAGCCGGAGCAATAGTTTGATGACCATTAATTTCACGAGTTGGAATAGGGGGGATACGTTTTAGCATTGCTTCCCATTTAATTCGCTCTTCCTTATTTAAATTAGTATCCGGTAATTCAAGCAAGCGTGTTAAAACGGTATGTAATCCAGCAATAGTTGATGCGGGATTATAGGCCATCTTGTAAGTTTCACCGCCAGAACCAGGATAAAGTACTAAATGGCCTTCGCCGTCCAGCGCCTTGCTGCCGCGTTGGCGGGCCAGGTACTGGTAATGCTCATCAAAAAAGGTGAGACAACTTTCTATAAATGGAATATCCTTTTTAATATCAGCATTATTGTACCGCTCGGTCTCCAGCATCATCATGCAAAACTCCAGTACAGTATCCCAGGTATATTCAAGCCAGGCGTTGTACTCCAGTCCTTTATCAAAAGTAACCGGACGTTTGAAGCCGTATTCCGCACGATTGGGCAAGCCAAAGTTTTCAATCTGCTCGGCAAAGCAGGCACCATCATGCCCCCAATAAACCTTGCTACGCAGTTCAGCATTGTGAAGGCAATTAAGGTAAAAGTTAAATTGCGACTGCATCATGTTGAAGTCGCCACTTTTGAGCATGGGCCAGTAAACCAACCGTTGGTTTTGGGCAGTCATCAGGCCGCCGCCCCAATTCCGGAAATCGGGCGTGAATTTAAACTGTGGATTGGTAAGGCTTGGATCGTAAGTAAATAATCCCCCGTTAAATTTAGTAGGATAGGAGCCGTAAGCATTGCAGCCCAACATGTAACGGAAAAGCTGGTAATTTCTCCCCGCCTGCCATTGAGGTTGATCGCCCTGCTTTTGTTCAGGGTCGATAAATATAAAGCTGCGGTCCCAATACTGGTTCCACCATTTTATAGTCTGCTCTGCCACAGCTTTGCCGCTGCTTTTTGAAATATTGTCGTTACCTTTTCGCCATTCTTCTATAGGCTTTCCTTTAGACACATTGAGGCAGATCTCAATTTCTTGCTTCCGATTAGGCGCATCACTCTCCAGTTTCCAACCCTCAAAATCGGTATCCAAATACTTACCTTGATAAGTGCCGGTCTGATGCATGTTTGCACCAACTAATTTGCCGCCAAAGATTAATCCTTTAATCGGATTAAATAACTCACCTTTAACAGCCTCAAGCCCCTGCTCTCTGACCGTAGCATCAAATACAGAAGTATCTAAGTTCTTATGATAAAATTCAATACTGTTTTTGCCGAAAGCGATGTTGTCTTTCAGTGTTTTAACAGTTTGCTTCTTTTCCCACTTAAAGGAGTTCTCGTTGTTTTCGAGTCCTGTGGTAATCCGGTCCTGATAGCGCCAACTTTCGTAAGCAGCTTCTGTTTTCACCGCCTCATTACTGCTGATCTCTACGTGCACGAAAGGCTTAAAAACCTCAACCCACAATTTAACATGAGTTTTTAATTTGCCATTTGAGCCATCTATTGTAACAAAGCCTTCGTGCAAATGCAGTACCTGTTCAAAATCAGTACCGGCAAATGCATTGGGCGTAAAACTGAGCTTAACCCTGCCCAGCTTTAGGAAGGTATTATTTTCGTCGAAGGTGCCTGTACGGGAGAGGTAGAAGTATATGTTGCCATTTTCGGCCCAAACATTTAGACCGATGTCGCCGCCGCCACATGGCATAGAGTCGCCTGAGTTTTTGCTCTGGCTGGTCCATACTATATTGTAACTATCGAGTTCTTTGTGTGGTTGAGCAAACAAACACACGGGAAAGAGCAGCGCCAGCAGGCAAAATGCGTTTTTCATTTTTTTACCATTCGTCAGTACGGAATGAAGATACCGGTAAGCCATTTGTTCCGAAAAGATCGCCCACCACAAAATCTTTAAAAGCATAGCGCACGGCAACCGGTTCTTTAACCAATGGCGATGATACTACCACTGTGCTACCAGAAATTACAGCCGTTGCCGGATAAAAGGTTTTGTTCTTGCCGGCAATTTCAAAGTTCTGCAATGGCAAATTATGTGAAGTCAAACCGTTTTCAGCATTCTGAAACCTAACGGTGGCCACATTACCGTTCACCGCCATTGACTCATATACCGGACTGGCGTAGTCAAAGCCTTTAATGCCGTAGGTTTTAGCCAACGCGAGGTAAGCCAGGCGAGTGCCAAACTCCTCTTTATGCGCGGGGTGAATGCTGTTCTGTTCGCCAAAGTCCAATGTTACTGCCATGCCAGAATTGGGAATGATGTTCAGGCATTTGCGCTGTGCATCACGAAGATAAGCGGAGTTGTATTTACCACCGGAGTTGTATGGCGGTAGTTGTGCGTAATCATAAGGTGCAATCTGAACGTAGTAGAAAGGGAAGTCGCCTTCGTTCCAAAGTGAGCGCCATCTTTTTACCATGGCTGGAAAAAGTTTTTGGTATTGATCTGGACGATCATAATTTGATTCGCCCTGGTACCAGATACAGCCTTTGATCCCATAACCCAACACAGGGTAAAGCATACCATTGTAAAGTGTAGTAGGGGTGCGTGATACTTGTTTAATAGAGTCTGTCTTTGCAGGGATCTTAATTTCAGGAAAATCTTTTAATACTTCGGGATCCATCCAAGCCTCAATGCTCGACCCACTGAAACTATCGTTAATCAAGCCGATAGGAACATGCAGCATTTCATTTAATAACCGGCCAAAATAGTAACCTGTAGCGCTGAAATTTGCAACAAACTCTGGCGAAGCAACGTGCCATTCTGATGGCTTGCTGTTTTGCTGTAACTCCGTTTTTGATGATCGGGGAACTGTATAAATGTGAATGTTGTTATTTGCCGATCTTAAAATGGCATTTAACGAACCATTCAATGCCTGGCTTTTGAAACCTTTAACAGGTTCTTCCATATTTGATTGGCCGGTACAGATCCATACTTCGCCAATCAATACATTGTTTAGTTTAATAGTTTTGCCGTCGCTGATGGTTACCGTATAGGGACCACCGTAAACCGGCGTAGTCACCTTGGTGAGCCATTTGCCTTCGCTATTAGCCTTAGCCGAATATTTTCTATTGTTCCATGAAGTAGTAACACGCACACTTGCACCCGGCTTATCCCATCCCCAAATGGGTACGTTCGACTGCTGCTGTAGCACCATGTTGTCGGTAAAAAGAGAAGCTAATTTAGGTTGAGCAAGTGCTTTACCACCGATCAGTATACCGGTAGCTGCAGCCAGAAGTAGTTTAATTTTCATGATATTCTTTAACACGAGCGGCTTCAGCGTTTTTTGAGGACTTACGCCAGCCTTTATACAAAAGATGCGGATCAATTTCTGGTTTGGGAAAGAATAAACTCGCCACGTATCCTACAATAATCACAATGAGGTGGCTGTAAACGCCCAGCATATATTTATGCTGATTAAAGTTATACTTGCCAAAGTTGAGCAGCAGATGCTTATCATGTCCCATGCCGATCTTGGTTGATGTTAAGAATGCATAGGCAGTAAATATGATACAAGCAATAATGCCGATAGTAACACCCTGACGGTTGGCTCTGCTGCTAAAGAGCCCAAGCAGGAATATACCTACAATACCGCCGGAGAAGATTGCATATAAGGTAAACACAATACCTAAAGCACCTTCATCGCCAGACATGAGGTAAAGATTGGCAATGAGTATTGAACCTATACCAGCCAGTACTACAATCCAACGGCCCACTTTAAGATAGTTACGATCACTGCTATTGGGCTTAAAGCGTTTGTAGTAGTCTTCCACACCAATTGCGGCCAGGCAGTTTAAATCCGCGCCAAGGCTGGAGATCGCGGCAGAAATCAATGCCGCAAGGATGAGTCCCACAACGCCGGTTGGCAATTTGCTCATGATAAAATAAGGGAATACTGCATCCGGACGCATACCTGCAGGAAGTGGGTTTTGCTTATAGAACACAAACAAAGCCGTACCAATAAGCATAAAAAGGCCCCAAAGCGGCACCGTAAGCGCAACGCCCATTAAAGAGGCTCGGATAGCGCCCTTATCTGTACGGGCGGTCAAATAACGCTGAACCATGGTTTGGTCGGTCCCGTATTTCTGGATGGCGTAAAAAACGCCATTGATAGCCATAACAATAAATGTCAGCTTTTTGAAATTAAGCGCATACGGCCCGAAGTTATTTTTATGGTAAACGGTTGCCACATGCCAAAACTCGCTCACACCACCTTTGATCGAACACATCAGGATGATGAACGATGCTATACCACCCGCTATAAGCAGAAAGCCTTGCACAACGTCTGCCCAAATTACCGCTTCTACACCGCCAAGCAACGTGATGGCTATGATTACTATACCAATAACCCAGATAATTGCATAAGTGTTGGTATTGGTCATGTTAGAAAGTGCGAGCGCCAGCAGGAAGAATACGGTTCCCATCTTTGAGAAGTGGGTAAGTACAAAAGAAATGGAGCTGTACATGCGCGCAAAAGCACCGAAGCGTTTCTCAAAGTATTCGTACGTACTTACGCCGATTACTTTGCGGTAGAGGGGTACCACGTACCAAACCATTACAAGCAGTACTAAAGGCACCATCATGCCTTGTACCAGCAAGATCCAGTTTGAGGAAAAGCCTTCGCCCGGGTAAGCAAGAAAAGTTACGCTACTGATTAAGGTAGCCATTAAGGACATGCCAATGGCCCACGCAGGGATAGTACCCCGGGCCACAAAATATTTTTTGGTTGAATTTTGACCTTTTGAAAATCTTAAGCCTATCCCCAATGAGGTCATCAGGGCCAATGCAATAATAATATAATCAGCAAGGTGTATGGTCTCAGCCTTCATTCACAACTACGCTCCTACAATATGTGTTCTGATCGGTTTACGCAATATATGCATTACAAAAAACATTGAAGCACTATCACTCACCAACAATTTAGATTTATAAGCAGCAAAGTTATTTGTGGTACAGCAAAACTTATTGTAGCATTTGTACAAGGCGTTGTAGGATATTATCATGATACGTCACTAATTCTTTGGGTTGTAACTAAAGTTTATACACTATATATTTATAAACCAATTATAACATCGCTCAAACCTAATGACTGCAAAAACTAAACAGCTTATGCTGGTATGCTGTACCTTGTTGCTTGCCAACTGCACATGGCGCAAAGCAGACTATGGCAAATGGGAGACCTATGGCGGCAATACCGATAATAATCATTATTCATCGTTAAAGCAGATAGACACTACAAATGTAAAAAGGCTACAGGTAACCTGGATTTACCATACCCGAGACGCAGATACGCTTAATCATTCACAGATACAGTGCAATCCCATTATTGCCGACGGCATTTTATACGGCACTTCACCTAAAATGAAACTCTTTGCTGTCGATGCTGCTACTGGCAAAGAAAAATGGATGTTTAACCCTTTCGACTCGTTAAGCGGCGATAAAAAGTTATTCTTTATTTTGAATAACTGCCGCGGCATTACTTATTGGAGCGACGGTAAACAGGATAAACGAATATTTTATTCGGCCGGATCATATCTATATAGCATCAACGCCGAGACGGGGAAACCCGTAAATAGTTTTGGCGAACATGGCACGATTGACCTCCATAACGGGCTGGATCGCGATGTGCACGATCTCTTCGTTACTGCTACTTCGCCAGGAGTAATTTATAAGGATATGATCATTATGGGAACGCGTGTGGACGAAGGACCCGCCGCGGCCCCAGGTCATATCCGCGCCTACGATGTACGAACCGGAAAATTGCGCTGGATATTTCATACCATTCCACATCCGGGAGAGTTTGGTTACAGAACATGGGATGATACCGCTGCCTACAACCATATAGGTGGCGCTAATGCCTGGAGCGGGCTAACCATAGATCAAAAACGGGGAATACTGTTTGTACCAACAGGTTCTGCTTCCTTCGATTTTTATGGCGGTAAAAGAACCGGAGCCGATCTTTTTGCCGATTGCCTTATCGGCCTGGATGCTAATACCGGTAAAAGGCTTTGGCATTTTCAGGACGTACATCATGATGTTTGGGATCACGATTTTTCATCGCCACCGGTACTGGTTACCGTTCATAGAAATGGTAAAGCTATAGATGCCGTTGCCATCACTACAAAAACCGGCTACGTATTTGTTTTTAACCGCGCCACCGGCGAGTCCTTGTTTCCGATCAAAGAGGAGCGTGTCCCCCAACAAACCGAACTGGCTGGTGAGAAACTTTGGCCAACTCAACCTATTCCACTTGCGCCAAAGCCGTTTGTACGGCAGCTGCTTACCGAAAATGATCTTAATAAATTACTGCCAGACAGCTCTTATAATGAGGTAAAGAAACGATTTGCGAGCTATAAAAAAAGTCACCTGTTTGAACCGCCTTCAAAAGAGGGGACTATTGTTTTTCCCGGTTTTGACGGTGGGGCCGAGTGGGGCGGACCATCTTATGATCCACAAACGGGCATCTTGTATGTAAACGCTAACGAAATGGCCAATGTGCTTACCATAACCGAGCTAAAAAACGAGCCGGGGAAAAACGAACTGTTTATTGATGCCGGGAAAAGATTGTATCAAAATAATTGCATGGCCTGCCATGGTACGGAGCGACAGGGAGGCGGCAATTACCCTTCGCTTTTGCACGTTGACAAAAAGTATAATGAGCAACAATTTTATCAGTTGGTGTCATCGGGCCGCAGAATGATGCCTGCGTTTAAGCAGCTTAGCGAAGAAGAGAAACAGGCCATTGCTTCTTTCATCCTCAATATTCATACCCTCCAAACCAAGCCGTTTAAATCAGAGCCCCAAAAGAAAGTTGATCCTTATGCTATACTGCCTTATTCTATAACCGGCTACAATCTCTTTCTTTCTAAAGAAGGATTGCCTGCCATCAATCCACCATGGGGAACTTTGACAGCTATCGACCTTAATTCGGGCCGTTTTGTATGGCGCGATACTTTAGGCGATTATCCTTATTATGCTGCAAAAGGAATCCATACGGGCTCCGAAAATTACGGCAGCTCCATTTTAACCAGGGGCGGATTGCTTTTTATTGCGGCCACACGCGACGGACACCTACGGGCCTTTAATAAACGAACGGGTAAACTGTTGTGGCAGGCAACATTGCCTTATCCGGCTTTTGCCACGCCGGCAACCTACACCGCAGACGGCAAACAATACATAGTTATTGCATGCGGAGGTGGTAAATTGGGAACCAGGTCCGGCGACGCCTATGTGGCCTTTGCCTTACCATGACGATGGCACAGGTTTAAGAGAGCATATTTTCGTTCTCGGCCTTGATCTGCGAGAAAAAGTTATCAAGCGATATTGGCCCTGAACCTAATATGACAAAAACGAAAAGCAGACCGAGCGTTAGGATGGAGAGCCATAGTTCTGAATTAATATCTGACTTAAAGATATTTATGAAAAACACGGCGCCAAAAGCAATTGGGATCTGGATAATTGCCGAGATACGGGTAAACAGTCCGATCAATATTAAAATGCCGCCTACCAGGTGAGCATAACTAATATAATAGATCAGTATCCCGATCCAGGTGGGTGAGAAATTGATTACTCTGTTTTCAACAATAATGTCTCTTAAAAAAGGCTCGTTTTGTAGAAAGGCATATCCTTTTAAAACGAGGAAGCATCCGAGTAATATCCTTACTACGTCCAATACCTTCGGGTGATGCGTATCGCCCCAAGTTTCAACTTTTTGATAAAATGCCATGGCTGTTAAGTATAAGGTGTTATTAATAACAATCTAAACATTCAATTGTTACCGGCATAACAGGTGTTTAAAGGCCTGATAGCATACTAAATATACATAAATTTTACTTCAATTCGAGTAACATCAAACGATAATAAAATCCCGTGTTAGTAACACTAACATAGCTTCTTTCCGCCACCAACAAGTACGGCCTTTGATGTTTAATAAAACAACTAACAGCATATTTTTAATATTTTCCTTTTAAAATCTACAGGATTTACATAGATTCGGTTAGTCAACCCAGTCAGCTATTGAAACGGCTTATAATTTTCGCATTACTCGGCATCCACCTGTTTACTATTGGTGGCTACATGCCGGTTTTGGAATACCTTATCCATCAGTCTGACGTGCAGATCGTAAAGGAGATCTACGACAATAAGATCAACACAAAAAAGCTGATTGAGCTTAAAATACCCGTACATCTGCCTGATGTACAATCATGGAGCGACTTTGAACATGTAGAGGGACAAGTAGTACTGAAGGACACCTTTTACAACTACGTACGCATGAAGATTACGCGAGATACGCTTGATCTGCTTTGCATACCCAATACCGCCAAAACACGTTTGCAAAAGGCCAATGTAATACTGGCCAAGGAATTTTCGGACGTTCCCCTCGGTAAAAAAGGGCATGATGGATCCACAAAGAGAAGCATAGACCTACAATACCATTTCATTTCCACGTCTTATGTCTATGACCGCGAACCTATACCACTTACCCAAAAATACAGTGACGTTGTAGCTAAGCTGCTCAATCCCTGTTTGAAAACCCGGGGGCAGCCGCCAGAGCATTGTTGTTGATTTTCCTCTAATCAATCATCCTAAGCTCGAACATAGGCCAGTACACCTGATGGCGCTTCTTGTATAATAATAGCAGGAGTTGTCAACAGGCTATATCCGCTTATGCTCAACTTTCTTGCGAACATTTTTATTATTTCAACAACATTAATCATTTTAAAATGAAAAGACTTTTTACTATCCTGGCCGTGACATTGCTATGCCTTGGTATTTCTATTGATAAAACAAATGCACAGGGTTGCGTGGCCATCCGCAGTACAGGTGGCTTATGCACAATGGATGAGCATCCTGATGATAGCACCATGACCCATGATCACAATAACGGATCATGGCTGTTTAATTCCAATAACAGGTATTTCCGTTCATTCCGGCATTTCATTGGCAAACAGGAGCAACGTCAACGTATCGCCCAGGGAACCAACGTGATCAATCACGCCTACACGCAGGACCTTACTTTAACCCGCTTATTCAATGCCCGGTGGTCGGCGCTGATAGATGTGCCGGTGCTTGATAACAGCCGCTCCTCGCTTTACGAGCATGGCAATATTGATCGCCACAGTACGCACTCTTTTGGGGTAGGCGACATTCGATTTGCAACCTATGCCTGGTTGCTCAACCCCGAAAAAGCAAAAAAAGGTAACATACAAATTGGCCTCGGTATCAAATTCGCAACTGGCAATTATAGCTACCAGGATTATTTTTATAATGTCGGCCCTAATGGCACCAAACGTTTAGGGCCAGTAGATCAGTCGATACAATTGGGTGATGGCGGAACAGGTATTACGGCCGAAATTAACTCCTATTATAACTTTAGTCACACCATTGGCGTGTATGAGAACTTCTTTTACCTGAGCAATCCGCGTGATGTAAACGGTGTTTCAACAGCAAGAGGTGGTACAGCAAGTGCCACCGCTGTGGCCAATACCAGCGATGTAATGAGCGTTCCGGATCAGTACATGGCCAGGGGCGGTTTCAGTTTTGAAACAGGTCATTTTGCATTTCTGGCAGGAGCGAGGATAGAGGGCTTACCTGCACGTGATTTTATTGGCGGTAACGACGGCTTTCGCCGGCCAGGTTATATTTTCTCTGGCGAGCCTGGTATAAACTGGCGCAGCAGAAACGTGTCTGTTTATGCCTTCGTACCCATCGCTATTATCCGCGACCGCACAGTTAGTGTAGCCGACGAAATTACTACGCGACTAACAGGAGTACCGACTCATGGTGATGCCGCCTTTGCCGATTACGTGGTTAACATCGGTATGACAGTTCACATCAAATAAATTCAGCTACAATAAGCACGGGGCCGTTTTTGGGTTCGGCCCCGTGTTTTATTAGCTGTTGTAATTGCCATCATAAAATTATATCTTGGTTTTAACCAATTACAACGGCGTCTCTTATATGAAAAAATTGCTCTATGGTGCTCTTTTTTTGAGTATTACCGTGCTTGCTGCATTTACTCAAATCAAAAAAACTGTCCCTAAACCTAAAAACCTCTCCCCGGCAGATTTTAAATTGGGCGTTCAGATGTGGACCTTCAGAATGTTCACGTTTACCGAGGCTTTAAATAAAGTTGACAGTGCTAACATCAAATACATAGAGCAATATATGGGGCAGAAGCTGGGTGGCGATATGCAGGGAAACTTTGGTCTGGATATGAGCACCCATGACAGAGCCAGGATAAAGCAACTCCTCAAAGCAAAAGGCATCCACCTGGTATCTATGGGCGTGATCAGGCCGAAAGACCGGCAGGAGTGGATTAAAGCTTTTGAGCTGGCAAAAGAGATGGGCATGAGCTATATCACTGCCGAGCCAATAAAAACCCAGTGGGATATGATTGATAGTCTGGCCGGACAGTACCACATCAAAATAGCCATTCATGACCATCCGCGTCCTAATCCATACTGGCACCCCGATTCCGTAACCGCTGCCATTCAGCATCATCATAACATTGGGGATTGTGCCGATATCGGTCATTGGGCCAGAAACGGTCTGGACCCCGTAGCCTGTCTGAAGAAATTACAGGGCCACATTATAGGCGTACACCTTAAGGACATTATAACTTTTAATGATACCCATGCCCGCGATACCGTAGTTAGCAAAGGCGTAATCGACATTCCGGCAGTACTTGCAGAACTGAAAAGACAAAACTTTAAAGGCGTGTTGGACATTGAACACGAATCGAACTGGTACCATAACCTGCCTGATCTTATTTACACCAAAACTTATTTTGACGAGCAGATTAGTAAATTAAAATGATAAACTGCTCATTTTATAATAAGTAACGTTTACATTCTTATTTATTTGACATTTTAAATTGAAGCACTGATTTAGTACCCCTTACACCTGCATGAAGGCAATTTTAAAAAAGGCGACACCAACACCCGATCATTCCTTTAATATTCATAAAGACGTGGGCGAAGAAATGCTCAGTTCCTGGCATTATCATCCGGAAATTGAACTTTTGCTGATCAAACGTTCGTCGGGCACCTGCCTCATTGGCGATTTTGTAGGGCCTTTTAAAGGTGGCGATATTTATCTCTTCGGCCCCAATCTGCCACATACGTTTAAGCACGAACGAAAATACATGGAGAGGAACGATGAAAAAGTAGGAGAGTCTATTGTGGTGCTTTTTAACCAGGAACTCTGGGGGCATAACTTTTTAAATCTGCCTGAACTAAAAAATATCAACCGCTTATTTGAACTGGCTAAACTAGGCCTGAGGATAAAAGGCGATACCCGCAAACGGGTAGCCCGTATTGCCGAAGATATGCTCATCTCTACGCCAACAAAAAGACTTATCCTGTTATTATCAGCATTAGAGATTATCGCTTCGAGCAGGGAGTATGAGACTGTATCGAGCAATGGCGCTTTTCACGAAGTAAACAATCAGGATAAAACCCGGATCAACAAGATATTTGAATATACCTTTAACAATTTTCACCGCAAGATCACTATTGAGGAGGTGGCAGCTGTTATTGCCATGAGCAAGCACTCATTTTGCCGTTATTTTAAATCGAAAACCAAGAAAACGTATCTTGATTTTCTGATCGAGGTACGCATTGGGCACGCCTGTCGTTTGCTGATAGAACAGGATATGAACGTTGCGGAAATCAGTTATGCCTGCGGGTACAATAACATTTCGCATTTTTACCACCAATTTAAGGCGGTTACGCAAAAGCATCCGCTCGAGTACCGCTCACACTACATCCAGCGCGAGCAGACACTAATAGCTATCTAAGAAAAAAAGTCTCAGCATAAAAAAAGTAAAGGGTTCTCATATGGAACCCTTTACTTTTTTACCGGTCAGAAAGGCAATCTACAACCCTTTAACCGGTTAAAGCCGAAGTTAGATCTTGACCCCTCATAACTTTCGGCTTTTTAACAAAACCTCATTAATATTTACGCAAGCTGTAACCAGCCGGATTTTAAAAACCGTAAAATTTTGTACTAAGCGATCTGCTGGAAATCAATAATCTTCCCTTTTGCATCCGTAGCTAAAAAAGAGGAAATAATATTAGTTAAAGCTTCTAATTCGATTAAGAAACCGTCATGGCCGTAAAACGATTCAAGTTCGGCAAAAGAAGCGCCGGGAATGTGTTTAAATAGATATTCCTGCTCTTCTATCGGGAACAAAATATCTGATTTGATTCCGATAACCAATGTTTTTGCGGTTACAGTGCTTAATGCTTTTTCAATGCTGATCCTTTTCCGGCCAACATTGTGCGAGTCCATGGTTTTACTTAAATACCAGTAACTATAGGCGTTAAACCTTTTAACCAACTTCTCGCCCTGGTATCCCTGATAAGAAGACGCCTTGAAATTTCCCGTCTTATTCAGATCGTTTTCCTGTTGGGTTAAGGCGTATGTTTTATAACCACGGTAGGATAGGAGCGCCATGCTTCGTGCGGCCTTGAGCCCTTTACTGCCACCATCGGGTTTATTAGCATAAAAGCTGCGATCAGAAGTAATAGCCAAACGTTGAGATTCATTAAAGGCAATGCCCCATGATGAATGCCGCGCATTGGTAGCGATGAGGATAAGGTTCTTGATCCTTTCAGGCTCCAGAATTCCCCACTCCAGTGCTTGCTGTCCACCCAATGAACCGCCGATCAATACGTCAATTTCATTAATACCTAAATGATCGGCAAGTAATTGATGTGCTTTTACCATATCCCTGATAGTAACCTCGGGGAAGGACAGATAATAGGGCTGTCCCGTTACCGGATTTACGCTTAGTGGGTTGGTAGTGCCGTAAGCAGAACCCAGCACATTGGCGCAAACAACAAAATGCTCATCGGGGTTAAAAAAGTGGCCTTTACCAAACAAGCCTTTCCACCAGTCAAATACGTCGGAATTCGCGGTGAGGGCATGGCATACCCACACCACATTATCCCGATTTTTATTTAACCTACCATACGTGTGAAAGCCTATTTCTAAGCCACGTAATGTCTTGCCGGATTCGAGCTTAAATACTTGCGAATATTTAAATACTTCTATATTCATTTTCCTTAACGATCATTATTGCTGGAAGGATCAATAATGATGCTGATTGCAATTAAATATTAATAATTCAGGTTGATGTTGTTTAACAACTCCAAAAGCCATATCAACCAAAGGCAACGACGACACACACTGTAAGCTGCTTGAGCTGGTTAAGAGCGTTGTCCGGGGCTTGAAATTTGAATTTGATATGGTCATAAAATTTTTAACGTGAAACTTTAATGTGTGATTTTAGTCGACTGTAACACAAACGGATGTAATTTTTCCATTGGTGCCTGCACTAAACTTTTTCCGGGAAAGAAAAGGAGTGCCGCGTAATGCTTCAAAAGCTACAGCAGCAACACATGCACATAGGGTAATTAGAATATCTATACTGCAGGGTTAAACCTTTAAAGGTTTCAACAAAATTTTGAAGGAGTGTGTTAACTAAAACTTTCATGGTTATACATTTATATCCCCCGGCTAATCCATTTCTCCGGGACAGGATTTGGCACCTTCTCATTACTGAGGGTTGCCAGCGGGTCTGTGAGCCTGTCTCTCGCCGCTTCTTTATAAATCAAAACCTATTCGAGGAATTGACCTTATGGTATATTTACCAAATTTTATTTCAAAGATATGCTAATAAGAGCTAATTAAGCAAATTTAATTTCAATTAGCACTTATACGGTATCTAAAGCTTGCGACAAATCTTCGATGAGATCATCAATATGCTCTAAACCTACCGATACTCTTAACAGGTTTTGTGGTGTTTTTGAATCTGGTCCTTCTGTTGATGCCCGGTGTTCAAGCAGGCTTTCTACGCCGCCCAGGCTGGTGGCCCTGGTAAATATTTTAACGTTAGCTGCAACCGCAAAGGCTTCATTTGCGCCGCCCTTAACCATAAAGGAGAGCATGCCGCCAAAGCCTGTCATTTGCTGTTTAGCAAGTTCATGCTGTGGGTGTGATGTAAGTCCGGGGTAAAGCACTTGTTCAACCTTTGGATGTAGTTTTAGAAAATGAGCCAGCAGTTGCGCATTGTGCACATGGCCCTTCATCCGGTAAGGCAACGTTTTAATACTGCGGGCTAGCCAATAGCAATCCGTAGGAGAGGGAATGGCTCCGCCTGCCTGCTGAACATTTCTGATTTTATCCCACCATTCATCTTTACGGGCTGTAATCAACGCGCCGCCCATTAAATCACTATGACCGCCGAAATATTTGGTTGACGAATGCATCACCATATCTGCACCCAATGACAACGGTTGCTGGCAAATAGGCGTAGCAAAAGTATTGTCAACTACTAACTTAATCTGTTTGGATTTCGCTAATGCAGCAGTTCTTTTAATATCCGTAAGCTTTAACAGTGGATTTGAAGGCGTTTCAACCCATATTAAACCCGTGTTAGCTTTAATGCTGGCTTCCAGTACCTCAATCTCGTTCACATCTACAAAGTCAAACTCCAGGATACCGGCAAATATGCTTTTAAGCTGATTTTTTAAACCATGGTACATGTCATTAGGCGCAATAACGTGTGTACCTGGCGTTAATGATTGAAACACGCTCATGCCTGCTGCGTTCCCAGACGAAAATGCCGCCGCGTCTTCCCCGCCTTCGAGTTTGGCCAAAACGTTCTCCAGCAGACTACGGTTGGGGTTATCAGCCCTTCCATAGATATAACCCGCGGGATACGAACCGTCTTTTTCTCTTTCAAAAGTGGTTGATAATACAATAGGTTGTATTACTGCTTTTGATGCCTCGTCTTTTTGGTTCCCGGCATGAATGGCTATCGTTTCAATTTTCATAACGGCGGCTAATTTAATTTTTTAGTATCAAAAATTGTCATGTTACTCGGTATATCCGGGTACGTAATGACCGTAGGATGATATTTAGATGAATAGTTAACACTCTGTAAAATATTTGTCATAGTTAAATGTTTAAACATCCATAACAAACGTTGCACGTACAACCAATGCGCTTTTTACTACATTTGCTTAAATTTTTTATCAAATGGATGTATCAGAAAAATTTCAGGTATTGCTTAATGATCCTGATCTTTTACCCGAACTAAAAGACATCGCCAATAAGGTACTCCATAATCAGCGGATAACTTTTGACGAGGGGGTATTGCTTTTTGAAAAAGGGGAGCTGGGTTATCTTGGTGTTCTTGCTAATCGCATTCGCGAAACACGTCACGGCGATAAAACCTATTTTAACCGTAATTTCCATATTGAGCCTACTAATCTTTGTGTTTACGACTGTAAATTCTGTTCGTATTCGCGGTTGATTAAACAGCGCGGTGAAGGTTGGGAATATACCATGGACCAAATGCTGGACATCGTAAAAAAATACGATAATCAGCCGGTAACAGAGGTACACATTGTAGGCGGGGTACTACCGCAATATGACCTGGCGTTCTATACTGAATTGTTTAAACAGATTAAAGCTCATCGCCCCGAACTACATGTTAAGGCACTCACGCCGGTTGAGTACCATTATATATTTAAGAAAGCTAAGGTTGATTACGCAACCGGGATGCGCTTAATGAAGGAAGCCGGACTGGAATCGATGCCGGGCGGTGGTGCGGAGATATTTCATGAAGAAATACGTGACCAGATTGCCAAAGATAAATGTACTGCCGACCAATGGTTGCAGATACACGAAGAATGGCACAAGCTTGGAGGCCGCTCCAATGCTACCATGCTTTACGGTCACATTGAGGAATATCGTCACCGGGTTGACCATATGGAAAGATTGCGCCAGCTGCAGGACAGAACAGGTGGTTTCCAAACCTTTATTCCGCTTAAATTCCGGAATAAGGACAACCAGATGTCGCACGTTGCCGAATCGAGCGTGGTTGAGGATTTAAGAAACTATGCTGTTTCCCGTATCTATCTGGATAACTTTGATCATATTAAGGCCTATTGGGCAATGATTAGCCGCACTACGGCTCAGCTCTCATTAAATTTTGGCGTTGATGATATAGATGGTACACTTGACGACACCACCAAGATCTACACCATGGCAGGCGCTGAAGAGCAACATCCGGCCATGACAACTCAGGAGCTGGTAGAATTGATTAAACATGCCGGCCGTGACCCAATTGAGCGCGATACATTGTATAATGTAATTACCGACTACAAAGATTTTCAGTTTAGCGAGGAAAACAAACCTCAATTTTATAAGTTACCCGTAGTGAGCTAAGGCTCGCGCATATTTTATAATGATAGAAAAGACGCTTTATATTGTTCGCCATGGACAAACTGATCTTAACAAAAACGGTATTGTACAGGGGCGGGGAATGAATACAGATCTTAACGATGAAGGCCGGCTCCAGGCTCAATTGTTTTATGAAGCTTATCAGGACATACCTTTCGACAAGATCTATATTTCTACACTTAAACGTACGCAGCAAAGCATACAGCCTTTTATAGATAAGGGCCTCCCTTTTGAAAAGCTCGCCGGTTTAGATGAGCTGGCCTGGGGAATATACGAAGGCAAACCCAATACGCCGGAAACCAAAGCCGCTTACTTAAAACTAATGCGCGATTGGACCGCCGGAAAGCTGGACGTAAAATTTGAGGGCGGCGAAAGCCCCAATGAAGTACAAGCGCGCCAAAAAGAAGCGCTTAAAGTTATTATGAGTAAACCCGACGAAGAAAATGTGCTTATTTGCATGCACGGACGGGCAATGCGATTGTTTTTGTGTTTGTTAACCGAGAAGCCGTTAACAGAGATGGAAGCTTTTCCGCACCAGAACCTGGTGCTATATAAGGTAGCTTATGAAGATGGTAAGTTCCGCGTGGTTGATTTTAATAATGCTATTCATTTAACCCATCACTAAAATTACTTGTGAAAAAAATCAGAATATCGGCTGTTAGTTATACTAACACCAAGCCGTTTTTATATGGTATTCAACATACTGATATTATTAATGATATAGATCTGAGCCTTGACATTCCGGCAGATTGCGCCCAGAAACTAATTGATGATACTGTTGATATCGGTCTTATTCCTGTTGCGGCTACCCTTAATTTACCCCAATGGGAAATCGTTTCAGACTATTGTATAGGCGCCGTTGGCGCAGTAAATTCCGTTTTTATCTTTAGCAATTGCCCTATTAACGAGGTGAAAACTGTTCAGCTTGATCCGCAATCACGCTCGTCAAATAACCTGGGCCGGGTGCTGCTCAAAAATTTATGGAAGATTGAGCCTCAACTTATAACCAATGCGCCCGATTATAGCCTATCTACAGATCCGCATACTGCCTTTGTGCAGATAGGCGACCGCACATTCGGCAAGAAAGACAAATATCCATATGTATATGATCTGGCCGAGGAATGGAGAAAACTTACCGGTCTGCCTTTTGTGTTTGCTGCATGGATTGCGAACAAGAAAATTCCGCAGGACTTTATTGACCAGTTCAATGAGTCGCTAAGATACGGGCTCGACCATCGTGAGGATCTGCTTAAGGAAATACCGGCACGCGAGGATTTTGACATGAAAGACTATCTGATGCACAAAATAGATTTCCCGCTTACTGATGCAAAAAAACAAGCACTGTATTTATTTTTAGATTATATAAAGGCTTTATAGTGTGCAGTAGTTGACGGTTTGCCAATTAAATTTAAATTTGAGAAAACCTTATGGGTTATTATCCATTTAGGTAGTAATTATTTAATGCAAACCCTATGAATACCGAATCATTAAAAGGACAGGCCGCACTTGTAACCGGATCTGATAGCGGCATTGGCAAAGGCGTTGCGCTGGAGCTTGCCAAAGCCGGCGCTAAACTGGTGATCAACTACGCGCATAACCACGATGCCGCCAATGAAGTTGTTAACGAAATTAAATCGCTTGGCGGCGAGGCATATCCCTGCTGCGCCGATGTAAGCAACGAAGAGGAAGTAAAATCAATGTTTCAGGACATGTTCCGGCAATATGGAACCATTGATATCCTCGTCAATAATTCGGGCCTGCAAAAAGATTCAAAGTTTGTAGACATGACGCTCGACCAGTGGAACACTGTAATCGGCGTTAATTTGACCGGTCAGTTCCTTTGCGCGCGGGAAGCAGCAAAAGAGTTTATCCGGAGGGGAGTGGTTGAAAGCCGGAGCCGTGCCGCAGGCAAGATCATTTGCATGAGTAGTGTGCACGAGGTTATTCCATGGGGTGGCCATGTTAACTATGCAGCCAGCAAGGGTGGTATTATGATGTTTATGAAAAGTATAGCCCAGGAACTGGCTCCGCATAAAATAAGGGTAGTTGGCATTGGCCCGGGTGCCATTCAGACGCCAATCAACCGCTCGGCATGGGACACGCCGGAAGCTTTGCAAAAACTTTTAACACTTATACCTTATAATAGGATCGGGCAACCTGAAGATATTGGCCGCCTGGTAACCTGGCTTGCTTCTGATGAAGCCGACTATATTACAGGCACTACCATATTTGCAGATGGCGGCATGACTTTATATCCCGGCTTTGCAGATAACGGTTGATTATTTGAATAATATTAAAGCCCCGATAAATTAGCGCTTAATATTAGATATTATAAGTTAAAGGATGGTAAATACTGCTGTCCTTTTTTTGTGAGCAACCTATACATATTGTAAAATATACACTAAGTATATTGAGGGTTTTTTAAAAATTCAACTAAAAAACACCATGATTATGAAAATTTCATAAAAATTCAATTTTATTTGCCAAGTTGATATTTCATTTCTACTTTTGTTATGGATTTAAAATTTAAGACAATGAAAAAATTAATCTTAACATTAGCTTTAGCGGCAACAGTAGGTACTGCCGCATTTGCAACCGACAACGGTAAAAAAAGTGAGAAATCTTCAGCATCTGTTTCTTACACTGTTTTAAATCAGTTCAACGTGGACTTTGCTGACGCGAAAGATGTAAGCTGGACAGTTACCAACAACAGCCAGAAGGCAGACTTTACATTGAATAATGTAAAAATGACTGCATTCTATTCATTAGACGGCGAGTACCTTGGTTTAACTCACAATGTTGACTTCAAATCAATCCCTACAGCTGCACAAAAAGACATTCAGTCAAAATATAAAGATTACACTGTAGGCGAGGTTATTAAATTCGAAACTCCGGTAGCTGCATCAAACTGGGCAGACCGTTTAACTACTGGTAACGAAGTTGAACCGGTTTCTTACTTCGTAGATCTTAAAAATGATTCAAGCGAGATCCTGGTAAGAGTAAGCCCTCAAGCAGGTATCTACTTCTTTAAGCAAGTAAAGTAATTTAGTTATTAGGTTTTTGTTTGTAAGGCCACGCTGCAAAGCGTGGCTTTTTTTTTGCGCCCACTTTCATCACTAACGTTAAAACAACTTTAAATTTCAGGCATTTATAATTTAAACAGAATTATAAATTATGCCTAAAACTATAATTGTTTCTAACCGGTTGCCGGTAAAAGTTTCGCGTAGGGACGGGGATATTCAACTTTCGCCAAGTGAGGGAGGTTTGGCTACCGGTTTGGGCTCTATTTATAAAGAGGGCGACAATGTATGGATTGGCTGGCCGGGGCTGGAAATTACCGATACCCAGGAGCAGGAAACAGTTTGCAACCAGCTCAAGCAACTAAGCCTGATGCCTGTATTCCTGTCGCAGGATGAGATCAACCAGTACTATGAAGGTTTCTCCAACGAAGTATTGTGGCCAGTATTTCACTATTATGCTTCAACCTACACCACGTATAAAAAATCCAACTGGGAATCTTATCAAGCTGTAAATGAAAAATTTAGAGATGTTATCCTAAAGGTGGCGCAACCTAATGATATTATCTGGATCCATGATTATCAGTTATTGTTATTGCCGGGGTTAGTTCGAAAAGTCTTACCAGACGTATCAATCGGTTTCTTCCTCCATATACCGTTCCCTTCGCACGAAATGTTCCGGCTTATCCCATGGCGCTATGAACTGCTCGACGGTATGCTTGGCGCGGACCTGCTTGGCTTCCACACATTCGATGATGTACGACATTTTATCAGTGCAGCAACCCGAATACTCCCAGTCCATGCCTCGTCCAACCTGATTACCTGTGGAGAGCGATCTGTGGTTATTGAATCGTTCCCAATGGGTATTGATGAGCGTAAATATGCCGAGCTTCCCCAAACCGAAGAAGTACAGAAGCAAATCAAAATTATTAAAGAAACTTTTGACAGCCGAAAACTTATCCTCTCAATAGACCGGCTCGACTACAGCAAAGGGATCTTACAGCGCTTAATGGCATTTGAAATGCTGTTGGAAAAATTCCCGGAGTATAAGGATAATATTACCTTGTACATGATCGTGGTTCCATCACGCGATACGGTGCCACAATATCAGGAACTGCGTGACCATATTGACAAAAAGGTGGGCAGCATCAACGCCATATATCGCACAATAGACTGGACGCCTATCCATTATTACTATCGTTCATTCCCCATTGAAACGCTTTCAGCCTTATATTACAGTGCCGAAGTCTGCCTGGTGACACCCATGCGGGACGGCATGAACCTGGTAAGCAAAGAATATGTGGCCAGCAGGATAAATAACGATGGTGTACTGATTTTGAGCGAGATGGCTGGCGCATCTAAAGAATTAATTGAAGCTATAATTGTTAACCCTAATAATGTAAATGAGGTTTGTAACGCCATAGACCAAGCTATAAAAATGCCCCTTGCCGAACAACAAAGGCATATGTCGCAAATGCGCGAGGTGGTTTCCAAATTTAACATCAGCCATTGGGTAAAGCTCTTCATGGACAGATTGGGTGAGGTTAAGCAACTGCAGCGTTCAATGCAAACACGGCACGTAAGCGGAAATACTGGTCAGTCAATTATCAACCGGTATCTCAAGACCCATAAGCGTATCATCTTTTTGGATTACGATGGCACCCTTGTAGATTTTAAGCCAACTGCCGAACAAGCAGTACCCGACCAGGAATTATATGATCTTTTAAACCGGATTTGTAGCGACCCTGACAATAAAGTGGTAATTATAAGCGGCCGTAAACATGAAAATCTTGGCGACTGGTTTGCCAAGCTCAATGTACACCTAATTGCAGAACATGGTGCGTGGTTTAAGGAGCCTGATACGGAATGGTACAAACTCGCTGGTTTAGTAAACAACTGGAAGCAGGATATTTACCCCATCATGGAAACATTTGTTGACCGCACACCTGGATCGCTGATTGAAGAAAAAACATTCTCCTTAGTATGGCACTATCGCAAGTCGCCAAAAGGCTTGGGCGAGTTGAGGGCCAATGAACTGATGAACAACCTTAAATATCTGGCTGTAGACAAAGGCCTGCAGATACAACCGGGCAGTAAGGTAGTCGAGGTACGCAACATGGAGATTAGCAAGGGCAGGGCCGCCATGACCATGATAGAGCAGGACAACTACGACTTTATTATGGGATTCGGCGATGACTACACCGACGAGGATCTTTTTAAAACCCTTCCCGAAAATGCCATCACGATAAAAGTGGGCAGCAATGTGAGTGCCGCCAAATTCTACATGCGCAACCCTGCAGAGGTACGCAAATTTCTAAAAGAACTGGTAGAAGGCGTGTCTGAAACTGCTCAAATCAGTTAAATTACAACTACAGGAAGATCGGCCTATCCAGCTTCATAGCAATACGATAGGCCGCATTCATCAACCCAACGTGACTGTACGCCTGCGGAAAATTCCCCCATTGGCTGCCCGTTTCTTCGTCCACATCTTCACTAAATAATTTGAGGTGGTTGCAGTACTGAAGCAGGTTTTCAAACTCTTTGATGGCGTCATCCACGCGGCCAACACAAGCCAGCGCTTCCACATACCAGAAAGCGCAGATCAGAAACGTAGTTTTAGGCTTGCCAAAATCATCTGCATGTAAATACCGGTAGAACAATCCTTTTGGCGTACGCAGCTCCTGCTCAAGAGCTTTTAAATGATCTTTGGCACGATCCGAGTTTGGGTCGAGGTAATTCATCATGATCAACTGTAGCGTACTGGCATCCAGATGCGAGCTGCCAACGGCGTTGGTATAAACTTTTCTGACAGGGTCATAACAATTTTCGATATGCGCAGCGGCTTTTTCTTTTAGCAAAACTGCTTTATCTATCAAAGCCTGATTATTTATTGTTCTGGCCATTTTCTCAGCCGCAGCAGCGCCTGCCCATTGGAACAGATTACTGTAGCAGTGCATGTTTGCCATGTTCCTAAACTCCCATATACCGGCGTCTTTCTCATCAATGGTCCGCTCAATCTTGTGAAGCAGGTACCCAATCCATTTATCCGAATCCTTGCGCTCAGCAAAAATGAAACGATGATCGGTATAAAGGGGTAACAGGGATATTAGCACCTGTCCGTAAATATCATTCTGAACGTGCTCAGAAGCTTGGTTGCCAATTCTTACAGGCTTGTTACCCATGTAACCATCCAGATCCTCTCTTATCTCTTCAGTGAGTTCCTTTTGGCCGCCAATGCCATACAATGGCTGGTATCTGAAGTCTTCGGCAAAAGAAATATTGGCCACGTAATTGAAGTATTTTTCCATTTCTTCAAAATGGCCGATGTGATTGAGCGACGTGATGACATAGTACGTGTCCCGCAGCCAACAGAACCGGTAATCCCAATTGCGGCCGCTACCTGGAAACTCGGGCAGGCTCGTTGTGCTGGCGGCAATAATAGCCCCGGTATCTTCAAACTGGTGGATCTTCAACGCCAGGGCCGACCGGATTACAAACGGCTGATAGAAGTTGGCGATAGAGGAGTGCTTAATCCATAAGCGCCAGTAGTGTGTTGTCTCTCTTAAAAAACGATCAGCGGTGCTTTCTAATGGGGCCTCCAATGGCTCGCCATAGGTCATCACCAAATACTTTACCTCATTAAGTACAAACAACTGCTGATCAAACACATAACTGATCGGAATATTAGTGGTTAGCCTGATGCGTTCTTCGCCGCCGAGATATTGAATATGATTGCTTCCGCGATTAACACTCAACTTCACCGCGCCATAGTCAGACACCGGTTCACATTTTACCCTTACCTGCGGGTACCCATCCAGGGCCTCGATTTTCCTGATAAGCATTAACGGCTTGTAATAGCGCTCATAGTTATGAAATCTGGGCGCAAAATCGGTAATGCGGTACTTGCCACCCGAGGCAACGGTAACATTAGTAATGAGTACATTGGTATTTTCGAGGTAGTATTGCTCGGATGTATAGTCACCCTCGGGCCGTATAGAAAATTCTCCACCTTTTTGCTGGTCTAGCAAGGCACCGAAAATAAAAGTACTGTCAAATGTCGGCCAGCATAGCCAGTCTACATTCGTATTTTTATTGATGTGGGCGAGGTAGGCACAGTTGCCAATAAGCCCGGTCTGGTAGGTATGTCTATTCATCTCGAACGGCTAAAATGAGCGTCAAGCATTCAACAAAAAAGCCGTATTAATGTTGCAGCAACTAAAAAAATGTAAGATCAATGTAATTTTGACAATCTAAAACTGTTAATTTATTTAATCTACATAATTAATTGATATAAAGCATTATATATTTTAATATAACATTTAGTTATAGCCTGATTTTGGCGAAAATTATCGTATTTATCCCTCAAAAAAGATAGCATTCGGCGGCGTTATCTACTGCCATAGGAGGCGGGTCTTGGATATGAAACAAATTCTACTAATTTTGTAGAGTATAAGCATACATTAACCTTAAAAATTTATCAATATGAGTTTAAGATTAGGCGATACCGCCCCAAATTTTAAAGCAAAAACCTCCCAGGGGGAAGTTGACTTTTACGAATTTCTTGGCGACAGCTGGGGTGTTTTATTTTCGCACCCTGCAGACTATACACCTGTTTGTACAACAGAACTGGGTAGAACAGCTGCCCTGAAAGACGAGTTTGCAAAACGGAACGTAAAAGTTATTGCATTGAGCGTTGACAATGTTGAATCACATAAAGGCTGGATCAACGACATTAATGAAACGCAGGATGTTGAAGTAAATTTTCCTATTGTTGCCGACGAAAACCGTGAAGTGGCAGAAGCTTATGATATGATCCACCCAAATGCTTCAGCAACCGCAACTGTACGTTCACTGTTCGTTATCGATCCTGATAAAAAGATCAGACTCATGATCACTTATCCGGCATCAACCGGCAGAAACTTCCAGGAGATCCTTCGGGTTATCGATTCGCTGCAGTTAACCAGCAATTATAATGTTGCAACACCTGCCGACTGGAAGGATGGAGAGCAGGTTGTTATATCGCCTTCTATCAAGACAGAAGATATCCCAGAAAAGTTCCCTAAAGGTTACGTTGCCGTTAAGCCATATTTACGTCTAACTCCGCAGCCCAATAAATAATTTGTTGATAATTAATAAATTATTATATTTGGTAAAGAGCTTAACTGGTTAAACCTTCTGATTATTCACGATTTCCGGTCTTCAGTTTGGTGTTAGTGAAACTCTAATAATAAAATAACATAACATTAATATGAAAACTGGAAAAGTAAAATGGTTTAACACGCAAAAAGGTTACGGTTTTATCATTACCGAAGAAGGGAAAGATCTCTTTGTCCATTTTAAGGATGTACAGGGAGGAGTGAATGGGATAAAGGATAACGATAAAGTTGAGTATGATGTGGAAGAAGGCCGCAAAGGCTTACAGGCTGTAAAAGTGAAAAAGATATAAGTTCCATATACCAGGTACCAGAAAAAACCTCTGCAAGCGCAGGGGTTTTTTTATGCTTAAATTTTAATGACAACTAATTTTACTACTTTAGAAGCCCATTTTAAATCATTTTATGTCTGGTAATACCTTTTCGGCCACTTCGAGAAATGTGATCTTTTTGGTTGTTGTGGCAGCGCTCGGATACTTTGTGGATATATACGACCTGGTGGTCTTCTCCGTGATCAGGCTAAAAAGCTTGCACGATATAGGCGTTTCTGATGCTGACATACGTGAAAAAGGTGTATTTGTGATCAACATGCAAATGTTCGGCCTACTATTGGGCGGCATTCTGTGGGGTATTATTGGCGATAAGTTTGGCCGCATTAAGGTTTTATTCGGCTCAATTTTGCTTTATTCAATAGCCAATATAGCCAACGGCTTTGTCCACGACCTGAACACTTACGCCATAATACGTCTAATCGCGGGCATAGGACTTGCCGGCGAACTCGGAGCGGGTATAACCCTGGTAAGCGAAACCATGAGCAAGGAAAACCGCGGCTACGGAACAATGCTGGTTGCAGTGATAGGCCTTTTTGGCGCCGTGGCTGCTGCCCAGGTTGGCAAGCAAGACTGGCGCACAGCTTACTACGTAGGCGGCGGACTCGGCCTGGTGTTACTGCTGCTCAGAGTGGGAACTTTCGAATCGGGCATGTTCAAGAATGTGGCCGACAGTAAAGTAGCCAAAGGGAACTTCTTTATGCTTTTTACCAATGGTAAAAGGTTTTTAAAATACCTGTATTGTATCCTCATCGGTGCGCCACTGTGGTATGTGGTAGGGATACTGGTTACACAGTCCAAAGAATTTGGCCAGGCTTTGGGCGCAAAGGAACTGTTGAATCCGGGCGATGGCATCATGTTCAGCTATATTGGCATTGCCATTGGCGACGTTGCGGCCGGTTTGCTTGCACAGATAACCAAATCACGCAAATTAACCATGCTCATATTCCTGATCCTTTCCGTGATCACGGTAGTGGGTTACCTCAGTTCAAAAGGCATGACCTCAACACAGTTCATTTGGATCTGTTTTGCAATGGGCTTCTCCGTTGGTTACTGGGCCACGTTTGTAACCATAGCCTCAGAACAGTTTGGTACCAACATCCGCTCAACGGTAACTACTACAGTGCCTAATTTTGTACGAGGCTCGTTAATACCGATAAACTTCTTGTTCGATATTTTTGTAAAGCACTACGGCATGGTTAAGAGCGGTTTTATAATGATGATTATTCTCACCCTTGTTGCGTTGTTCTCTTTAAGTCAGCTTAAAGAAAGCTTTGGCAAGGATTTGGATTATGTTGAAAGTGACGATTATTTACCACCAGTAAATGAGCTATCTTAAATAGGCTTTACAAAGCCGGCTCATTTATGCAATTTTGCTTTAATGATAACGAAAGAACAGGTTGCCGAAGATTACAAGTTAATACAGGATGAAATTTGCCAGGCGCTGGAGCAGCTTGACGGGTCCGCGAAGTTTGAGGAGGAGATGTGGGAGCGGGAAGGCGGCGGCGGCGGTCGTACGCGCGTTATCCAAAACGGAAATATCCTTGAAAAGGGTGGCGTAAACTTCTCTGCCGTTCATGGAAACCTACCGGAGAACCTAAAAAGGGGATTAAAGGTTGAGCAGGATGAGTTTTTTGCCACGGGAGTATCTATCGTTATACATCCCAACCACCCAATGGTCCCCATTATTCACATGAATATCCGGTACTTTGAAATGCCGTCGTCTACAGAAGGCGGCAATTCTGTTTGCTGGTTTGGGGGCGGCATCGACGTTACGCCGCATTATGTTTTTGAAGACGACGCGCGTTTTTTTCATGGTCACCTCAAATCCGTTTGTGACCAGTACCATAAAGAGTTTTACCAGCGTTTCAAAACCTGGGCCGACGATTACTTCTATATCAAACACCGTAACGAAACCCGTGGCATTGGCGGCATATTTTACGATCGTTTAACTACCACAGATGAGATTAGCCTTGATCGTATTTTTGAGTTTTCAAAAGCAGTGGGCCGGTCTTTTATACCCATCTACATGGAATTGGTGAACCGTAACCGTAATAAAGAGTTTAACGAGCAAAACCAGCTATGGCAGTATCTGCGCCGCAGCCGTTATGCGGAGTTTAACCTGGTATACGACGCCGGTACGAAATTCGGATTGGAGACTAACGGGCGGATAGAATCGATCCTGATGAGCTTACCACCGACCGCCAAATGGCTTTACAACTATCAGACTGAACCTGGAACCGAGGAAGACAAAACGTTATCGTTATTAAAAAAGGGCGTCAATTGGGTATAACAATGAAATTTGTAGCAGGCGTGGGATTGGGTGCGCTGATGATCCTGTCGGCCGCATTTACAGAACAGCCCACTTTAAAAGGCGTTTGGGTATATGCAGGCGAATTTTTCAAGGGAAAAAAATCGCTATGGACCGAAGACTTCAAACTGCAGCGGAAGTACGACGATAAGCATTTTAAGTCGTACGTAATTGAGAATGGCCAAAAGCCTGAGATGTATCAGTCCGGCGATTACCAGCTTGCGGCAGACAGCTGTATGGAAACAGAAACGTATAGTAAGCAACCCTCAACGCTTACTGGTAAAACCATTCACTATCAGTACTTATTCCATAACGATACGCTGGTTTTAAGAGGCGTTTTGCCTAATGGTAGGTATGTTGAAGAGTACTGGAAAAAGATTAAATAACACGAAAATAAACTAACCATAAAAACAGTTTTTTGCATGCTTTAGAGGGGTTAATGTTGGTAAATTAATGTAATACTAATGTTAAATTTCTTATCTTCGCAGGTCGTTTTAAGAAGTCCGTTCGGGCTTTTTAGTTCGGCAGTATTTCTACACAAATAAAAGATGGCTGAAGAAACAGGTAACGAGAATTCGCACAAAGAAGACAGAATAATTCCGATTAATATTGACGAAGAGATGCGGGCAGCTTACATTGACTATTCAATGTCGGTTATCGTATCCAGAGCATTGCCAGACGTTCGGGACGGGTTGAAACCCGTACACAGGCGTGTGTTATTTGGCATGCTTGATTTGGGATTAAACAATAACAAGCCACATAAAAAGTCAGCACGTATAGTAGGTGAAGTGTTGGGTAAATATCACCCTCACGGTGATGCCTCCGTTTATGACACCATGGTTCGTATGGCGCAAGACTGGAGCTTGAGATACCCATTTGTTGATGGACAGGGTAACTACGGTTCGCTCGACGGTGACAGCCCTGCGGCAATGCGTTATACAGAAGCAAGGCTGCAAAAGATAGCCGAAGAGATGCTGGCAGACATCAATAAAGATACTATTGATTACCAGCTAAACTTTGACGACTCGCTGGAGGAGCCAACTGTACTGCCTGCCAAAATCCCGAACCTGCTGGTAAACGGCGCTTCTGGTATTGCTGTAGGTATGGCAACCAACATGGCCCCGCATAATCTGAGCGAAGTTATTGATGCTACAATAGCCTATATTGACAACAAGGACTTAGAAATCAGCGATCTTACAAAATTTGTAAAGGGTCCGGATTTTCCAACCGGCGGTATTATTTATGGCTTTGAAGGCGCCCGTGAGGCATTTGAAACGGGCCGTGGTCGTGTTGTACTGCGTGGTCGTGCAGAAATTGAAACATACGGAAGTGATCGTGAGCGTATTGTGGTAACGGAGATTCCGTACCAGGTTAATAAGGCCAATATGATTGAGCGCACAGCCGACTTAATCAATGAAAAGAAACTGGAAGGTATTTCTGCCATTCGTGATGAATCCAACCGCGAAGGTATCCGGATAGTGTACGAGGTTAAGCGTGAAGCCAACTCTTCCATCGTTCTGAATAACCTTTATAAATACACATCGCTACAAACCTCATTTAGTGTAAACAACATTGCGCTGGTTAAAGGCCGCCCGATGTTGCTTAACCTGAAGGACCTGATCCATTACTTTGTGGAGCACAGGCATGAGGTGATTGTTCGCCGTACCAAGTTTGAGCTGGCAGAAGCGCAAAAAAGAGCCCACATTCTGGAAGGCTTGCTGATTGCACTTGATCATCTTGACGAGGTAATCCAGCTGATCAGAGCATCAGCCACACCAGACGAAGCGCGTGATGGCTTGATGACCCGTTTCGGACTTTCTGAAATACAGGCTCGCGCCATCCTCGATATGACCCTCAGAAGGTTGACAGGACTGGAGCGTGACAAGATCAAAGCCGAATACAACGAGTTGATGGAGCTGATCAAATATTTGGAATCCATCCTGGCTGATGAAGGTTTGCGGATGAAGATCATTAAGGATGAGCTTACTGAAGTTAAAGATAAATATGGCGATGAGCGTCGTACCGAGATTGTGCATTCAGCTGCAGAAATGCAGACTGAGGACTTTATTGAGGACGAAGCCGTTGTAATTACTATCTCTCATGAAGGTTATATCAAACGTACACCGCTTACCGAATATCGCCGTCAGGGTAGAGGCGGTAAGGGCGCTATAGGCAGCAACAGCCGTGATGAAGACTTTATAGAGCATCTTTTGGTGGCATCTAACCACAATTACATGCTCTTCTTTACCGAGGCGGGACGCTGTTTCTGGCTGCGGGTATTTGAAATTCCGGAAGGCACGCGTACCTCTAAAGGCCGCGCCATCCAGAACATTATCAATATTCCGAAAGAAGAAAAGATCAAGGCATATATTAAATTGATCAGCCTTAAAGATCAGGAATACCTGGAGAATAACTTCATCATTATGTGTACCCGTAAAGGTACCATCAAGAAAACTTCGCTCGAGGCTTATTCTCGTCCGAGGGCAAATGGTATCAACGCCATCAATATTAATGAAGGCGATACCCTGCTTGAGGCAACCTTAACAACAGGCAGCAGCGAAGTGGTGATGGCCCTTAAATCTGGTCGCGCTATCCGTTTCAATGAGTCTACCGTTAGGCCAATGGGACGTACGGCAACCGGTGTGAGAGGTATCACCCTGGAAGATGAGTACGATGAAGTTGTAGGCATGATCGCCATCAATGATCCGGCAACAACCGTATTGGTAGTATCAGAGAAGGGATACGGCAAACGTACCGACATTGAAGACTACCGCGTTACCAACAGGGGTGGCAAAGGTGTAAAAACCATTAATGTTACCGAAAAAACCGGTAAACTTGTTGCCATAAAAGATGTTAATGACATGGATGATTTGATGATCATTAACAAATCAGGCATTATCATCCGTATTGCGGTGAGCGAGCTGAGAGTGATGGGACGCGCAACGCAGGGTGTAAGACTGATATCGCTGAAGGAAAATGATGAAATTGCATCAGTAGCCAAAATTGAACGCAGCGAGGAAGACGAGATTGAAGAAAATCTCGAAAATCTGGAAAATGGTGAAAACGGCGCATCAAATGATACCGGCGCTGCAGACACCGATACTCCAGCTACCGACGAAAACAACGAATAAAACATATGCCAGGGCGTAAATTATTTTTATCGCTATTGATTGTATTATTTACTGCACCTTTTGCCTTCTGCCAGTCGGAGGCGTTGAAAGGTGTAGTAAATAACCTGGCTTTCTACCGGCAAAAGAACGACCTTAAGTACTTAACACTTGCCAAAAAGCAGGTAGATAGCCTGATCACTACTAAATCAGATTCGTCTAACATCGAAAAAAACGTATATAAGGCTATTGTTTACAGCAGCATCTTATATACTGATTCCCTTAATAAATTAAAACAGCCAGCTGATTTCTTGCCAAAGACTACTGCACTGGTCGACTGGCTTATAAAAAACAAGAAAAGCTATAAATATCAGGCAGAGATAGCGTATGCAAAAAAATGCCTTGCTAATGTATATCTGCGTATGGCATTTGACAGGATGCGTATTTCCGACTATCAGAATGCCTTACAATTATTTCAACAAGCACAGACCTACCAGCCGGGGTTTGCCCGTTTAAATGCTTATATAGCCTATACAGACAGTAAGCTTGGAAACCTGCGCGATGCTGCCAAATATTACGATTCGCTTTTGGGTGGAGATAGTGTAAAAACAGAATATGCCGAAGCTGCTGCGAGCACTTATAAAGCGTTGGGCGATACCTCTAAAGCGCTTCAAATTATTCAGAAGGCGCGCAAACATTTGCCCAATGATAAGTCTTTATTGCTTGACGAAGCTAACATTTATAACAACAAACACGACTATAAGGCGTTAGAACCATTATTAGGGCCGCTACTTGATTCCAATCCAAATAATGCTGAAATTGCGTTTGTTGCCGGTTATTGTCATGATCAGTTAAATCATTATGACAGGGCCGAGTCGCTGTATCTGCGGTCTATTGAGCTGAATAGTGTTTCTTTTGATCCTGTTTTTAATTTAGGGTTATTGTACCTGAAGGAAACCGTGAGGAAAAGGGGAGATGCGGCCGCCAACATAAGCAGGGCGGCACAATGGCTCGAAAGAGCAAGTGATATGTCGCCTAATGATACCAAATGCCTGCAAGTATTACAATTGATATACGCCAAAACCGGCGACGCTGACAAATTAGAAAGGGTAAACGATAAACTAAAACAATTAATTAATCAATAAATTATGAAAATCAGTTTTTTGATGACAGGCCTGCTTGGTCTGATAACTGCTGCTGCATTTGCTCAAAAAGGAGAATTGAACAATGCGCAAAATGCCTTTGACAAATACGAGACTACTCGAAATCAGAAAGCGATGGCATCTATTGCAACGACCAGCATTAATGAAGCAAAAACCGCTATTGATAAAGCATCTGCCAATGAAAAAACCGCTAATATGCCTCAAACCTATGCTTTAAAAGCGGCAATATATAGCTATTTGGCGTATCAGGACACCGTTGCAAGCACCCAGGCTCCATTAATTAACACCGCTACTGAAGCTTATCAAAAAGCTAAAGAACTAGGTAAAGGTGGCGAGAACAAAAAATTAATCGATCGTGCTGCTGAAATTTTAAGCGTGATTGAAATGAATAGTGGTGTTAAAGCTTATCAGAACAAAGAGTACGACCAGGCTTACAAATACTTTGATACTTACAGAACCATGAGGCCAGAAGGGGATACCACCGCCTTGTTTTATGCTGGTTTAGCCGCCTTCAATGGTCATAATTATCCGGCTGCGGAGGCCAACTTCGGCAAGTTAGTTAACACCAATTACAGCAATAAGTACAATGCTTATAACTTGTTAACTTATTCATACCTGAACACCAAGGATACTGCAAATGCCATCAAAACCCTTAACGATGCATTGGTAAAATTACCTAACAATGCTGATCTGCGTAAATTACAGATGCAGTTGAGCCTGCAAAGTGGCAAACAGAACGAAATCATTAATAACGTTCAATCTGCAATTACAGCTGATCCAAAAAACAAAACCTTGTACTACTACGCAGGTCTTGCTTACTCAAGCATTGCTGAAACCAACGATAAGAACTACAAGGTGGCAAAAGATGCTGCCAGTAAAGCTGCATTGCTTAAAGCAAGAAATGACAACTATGCAAAGGCTGCAGAGATGTACAAAAAAGCTGTTGAGTTAGATCCAAATTATTTTGAAGCTAACCTTAACTTGGGCTACGTATTATTAGCACCAGGTTTAGCAGATTACAACGATGCGCAAAAACTACCGGTAAATAAACAAAAAGAATATAATGCTATGATGGCTAAAGCAAGTTCAGAATTTGATGCTGCTAAGCCATATCTTTTAAAAGCAGTTGAATTGAATCCAAAATCATCTGAAGCATTAAACAATCTTTGGACCTTATACAAGGGTAAAAGAGACGAAGCTCATGCTACAGAAATTAAGAAGCAGATTGACGCTTTAAATAAATAATTTAGAACGGCCCTCCAGTAGGGCCTTCTTTTTAAATCTATTACTTAACATAATATTAATTATGTGACAAAATTAAAAAAAGGAGAAATAGGGGTAACTTCGCGTCAGAAAACGAATGGTATTCTTGGATTAATGCAATCAAGGCCTGTTTCTACTATGGTAACAAAAGCACACTAAAGTGAACTTCGTTTTCCTTTTATCTTTGCCGTGACATTAGGGGCTAAAATTTATCACAGGAAATTCCCCTTAAAAAATTAATGACGGATTTTTTCTCGGGCTGAGATTTTATCGATTCGCAAAATTCGTGAATACTTGCCAATGGGGAATTTTTTCGTAACCTACGCCTTCCGGTTTCCCTAAATTACGAATACGGTAAAGAGTTTTATAAAAGTTAAACGAAAAAAATTCCAAAAAAAAATTGCGTAGCTAAATAACTACATTTATATTTGTAGCCAAATAACTACATATGAATTTGAGACGAGATGTATTTCAAGCCATAGCTGACCCCACCAGACGGGCCATACTCCTATTGGTTGCAACACAGTCTATGACGGCTGGCGCTATAGCTTCAAATTTTGATACAGCGAGACCTACGGTTTCCAAACACCTGCAAATACTTACCGAATGTGAACTGCTTAAACAAGAACAAAACGGCAGGGAAATTCACTACCATATTAACGCCAATAAAATGAAAGAAGTGGCCGACTTTATTGAACCATTCCGCAAAATGTGGGACGACCGGTTCAACGCATTAGAAACAATTATGCAAAAATATAAAGACAAATAGTATGGAACTAAAAACAAAAATTCAGGCCGAAGACGGCAAGCAAGATCTGGTAATTACCAGGGAATTTGATCTGCCGTTGGAATTACTCTTCAGAGCGTATGCCGAAGCCGAAATTGTTGAGCAATGGATGGGAACAAAAGTTTTAAAACTTGAAAATCAAAAGCACGGCGGCTGGCAATTTGAAACCACGGATGGCAATGGAAACGCCGTGTTTAGGGCTAATGGCGTGATTCACGAATTTGTACCGAATCAGAAAATCACCCGAACGTTTGAAATGGAGAATGCGCCATTTGACGTTCAGCTTGAGTTTCTGGAGTTTGAGCGAGTTAACGACGACACCAGTAAACTCAAAATGCATGTGGTATACCGGTCAAACGCACTCCGAGATCAGATGCTCAAATTACCGTTTGCTCAGGGCATTAATATGGCGCATAATCGCTTGCAGGATATTGTTGGTAAATTAAAATAGCAAGACCATGGAAAAAAGAAACAAAATCATCTATTGGATAGCTACCCTGTGGATGGCATTGGGCATGCTCTCCACCGCAATTGTACAGGTTTTTAAATTAAAAGTACAGAATGACCATGTTGCCAATCTGGGTTATCCGGGCTATTTCCTAACCTTATTGGGCATCTGGAAAATTTTAGGGGTATTGGCTTTGCTGATTCCTAAATATCCTTTATTGAAAGAATGGGCCTATGCGGGATTTTTCTTCGCTATGTCCGGTGCTATATTTTCGCATGTGGCGGCTGGCGATTCCGCTGGTGAACTATTTCCTTGTGTATTGCTCTTGATTCTTACCGCGGTGTCGTGGTATTTTAGGCCAAGAGAAAGGAAACTTATTTTGGCCAATCAATAACATTCATAACTTTATTAAAAAATTATCACTGATGAGCGTAACCAATCCTAAGGTAGATTTCTTTTTTAATAAGGCTGAAAAGTGGCGTGAAGAATATGAAAAACTAAGAACGATTATTCTTGACTGCGGGCTAACGGAGGAATTAAAATGGGGTAATCCTTGTTACTCGTTCAATGGCAGCAATATAGTGCTGATACATGGTTTTAAGGAATACTGCGCGCTCCTGTTTTTTAAAGGTGCACTGCTAAATGATGCAAACGGTATATTGATTCAGCAAACGGAAAATGTACAATCGCCGCGGCAGGTCCGTTTTACCAGCCTGCTGCAGATTACTGAATTAGAGCCGGTTTTAAAAGCCTACATTTACGAAGCTATTGAAGTAGAAAAGGCAGGTTTGAAGGTGATGCGGAAAAAGACATCAGAGTTTCCAATGCCCGACGAGTTTCAAAGTAAACTCGACCATATTCCAGTCTTAAAAACCGCATTTGAAGCGCTGACGCCCGGCCGCCAGCGCGCATACCTTCTTCACTTTTCGGCACCTAAACAGTCCAAAACCCGCGAAGCTCGAATTGAAAAGTATATGCCACAAATTATGGCAGGAAAAGGACTAAATGATTAGCAATTGATGAGTCTGGGAAAGCATTTTGATCACCGCAATAAACAATGAAATAACATGAATCCTAAAGTTGATGTATTCCTGAGTCAGACGGATCATTGGCGGGACGAAACAGAAAAATTGAGGACGATCATTCTTGATTGCGGACTTACCGAAGAATTAAAGTGGGGCATCCCCTGCTACACATTTCAAAAAGCTAATGTAATTGCCATCAACGGATTAAAAGAGTGCTGTGCCGTTGGTTTCTTTAAAGGTTCCCTGTTAAAAGATCCGAACGGGATTCTTAAAAAGCCCGGGGAGAAGACGCAGGCGGCCCGAGTGATACGGTTTACTAACGTTCAGCAAATCCTTGAGTTGGAATCTATCCTGAAAGCTTACATTGGGGAGGCTGTCGAAGTGGAAAAGGCGGGCTTAAAACCCGCTGTTCTCAAGAATCCAGAACCAGTTCCGGAAGAGTTTCAAAACAAACTGGATGAATTGCCTGCTTTAAAAACTGCATTTGAATCGCTAACACCAGGCCGGCAGCGAGCATATATTCTTCACTTTTCGGCACCAAAACAATCGAGAACCCGGGAAGCGCGGATTGAAAAATATATGCCGCAGATTATGGCGGGAAAAGGACTCAACGATTAATAATTTGTCCAGCCTCCTCTACTCCCCTGCCTTTTTATTATAATTCTTTAGCTTTTAATAAAATTATTTGCTAATTTTGTTAGCATGATGCGGTCAGGTTCAGCGGATTTACCTTTGCATAATGGCTATGTACCAAAATGGCTTGCGGAACGTATGGCAAAATTGGGATTAGCTGTTGTTGAAAGTATCATACTGGATTATGGTAATGACGAAGTGATCAGGCGGCTCAGTGACCCGTTTTGGTTTCAAAGCCTCGGTGCGGTTATGGGGATGGACTGGCACTCTTCCGGCATTACCACTTCTGTTATGGGGGCGTTAAAACGCGCCGTTAATCCCTATGCTAAAGAACTGGGTATTTATATCTGCGGCGGAAAAGGCAAACACTCTCTACAAACCCCAAATGAATTATTAAGAGTTGGCGAACGAACTGGCCTCGACGGCAACTACCTGGCGCGATGCAGTAAGTTAAGCGCCAAAGTTGATAATACCGCTATACAGGACGGTTTTCAGCTTTACCTGCACAGTTTTATTGTAAGCAATACCGGCAAATGGGCAGTGGTACAACAAGGCATGAGTAATAAGAGCAGCACCGCGAGGCGCTATCACTGGCACTCCGCGAACTTAAATTCTTTCGTAGACGATCCGCACACTTTTATTTACGGGCAAAACGCCGGTTACATACTCAACATGACCGACAAAGATGCCCTGCCTGCCCGAAAAGGCATCATGGACATCGCCGCACACCGGCCAGACCAAATGCTAAATGAAATTAATAAGCTGATAATGCCGGCCCATCACGACGTTAGGGCAAAAGACGTCGACCTAAAACGGCTCGGCTCCGTGCTGTGGCTTGCCCATGAGAAAAAGCCTGCTGACTTTGAAGAACTGTTATTATTGCAGGGACTCGGGCCGCGCACGCTGCAATCTCTGGCATTGGTGAGCGAAGTTATTCATGGCACGCCGTCACGGTTTAAAGATCCTGCACGCTTCTCATTTGCACACGGCGGAAAGGATGGTCACCCCTTTCCTGTTCCCATTAAGGTTTATGACGAAACCATAAAAACCCTTCAAACCGCTGTACATCGCGCCAAAATTGGCTTAAGCGATAAGGCGGAAGCCATTAAAAAACTATCGGACATTGCACAACGAGCTGAAAAAGATTTTACCCCAAACGCCAACTTTGAGCAGGTAATTGAGGAAGAACGCAATAATTCCTGGCGGTATGGTGGTCGTACCGTTTTTGGAAAGGCTCAGCCTCCTCAAAATCCGCAGCTTAAATTATTTTAGTGACGAAAAAATCGCCTTTGCTGAATCGAGATGCATTCTTAATGTAGGCAAGTACTTTTCCGCATATTTCTTCATGGAGACATTATTGGTCTCACTTTCATCATGAAATAACTGTACTGCTTTTTCATGGTCGTTTACCATGGCTTTCATATAGGCTTTATCAAAATCAGTAGGAGAACTGATCTTATTCAGGCTATCCATCAATTGCTTATGCTCAACACTGGGAGAATCTGCGAGGGTAACATAATCTTTAAAAGCTACGGTCTTAAGCTCCTTGCCGGCATCTGAATGATCCTTGATCATCATTTTGGCAAAATTGATTACGCGCTGATTTTTTGATTTTGCTTCTGCTATGGTAGAAACTTTTATTTCGGCGTTACCAGCCTCCGCTGCAGTTTTAACAAAAGTCAGTGACTCATCGTCAACGTTGGTTCTCTCATTAAAGTTATGAGCTACCTTGGCATCATGGTTGCCGCAAGCGCTTAACACGAGCAAAGCAAGGCTACTGATATAAAGTAAGTTTTTCATATTGTTTTAAGCGATTTACTTTGCTTAACAACAATATGAAAAACTGGTTTCTTTTTGGACGAGAATTATTACTGATGCGGCCCCTTATACAAGGTTACGTCCGGCGTTGACAATACCGTATACTGAACGTATGGCCAGCTTATGGTAAATGCTGATCAGTTCCTCATCTTTAGTTTCCTGAGCCAGGTGTAGTGCATAATGCTGTATAACTACCAGCGGCAAAACAATGCGCTCGCGAATAGCTATAGAAAGGCGTTCAATTGGATACTCCTCCATCAACACCTCAGTACCGGTTAACTCAAGCAACAGCTGTTTAGTGAGATCGAACTCGTTTTTCAGCATTTGCCAAAACTGACCGTATTTAGGATCATTAGCCAGCCAGGCAGTTAAACGGAAATCAGACTTGGACATTGACATCATACAGTTGTCTATCATCGCCTTAAAGAAGCCTGACGCACGATACAACTGTTTAACATCTTCCCACTTCCCTTTATTTTTCATTTCCCTAAGCGAGGTGCCGACCCCGTAAAAGCCCGGAATATTTTGTTTAAGCTGCGCCCATGAGGTTACAAAGCTTATCGCTCTCAAATCTTCAAGCTTTAACGGCGCATCAGCATTACGTTTAGTTGGGCGGCTGCTAATATTGGCTCCGGATAATAACTTAAGTGGGCTCAGTTTTTCCAGGTAGTCGGTAAATACGGGATGTTCACGTAGTTCCAGGAAAAGATTATGGCTCACCTCAGCCATGTCGGTGATCAGCTGTTTGTGATTACTATCCAGAAAATCATTATGATTTGGATGAAGGGCTGATGCTAAACCAGCGTTTAACAACTGCTCAATATTAAAGCGTGCAGTTTCAACCGAACCATATTGCGAACTTACTGTTTGCCCCTGTATGGTCAACTGGATATGCTCGTTGGCAATTTCTTTACCCATTGATGCGTAGAAACGGTGTGTTTTACCGCCGCCACGTGCAGGTGGGCCTCCCCGGCCGTCAAAGAACGCTAAATCGATGTCATATTTGCGCGCCATTGAAGTCAGCTCAACCTTAGCTTTGTAGATAGACCAGTTGGCCATCAAATAACCACCATCTTTGGTACTGTCTGAGAAGCCGAGCATAATGGTTTGTTTGTTGCCGCGTCTTTTCAAATGTTCTTTGTATTCCGGATGAGTATATAGTTTCTCCATCACCTCAGCACACACTTCCAGGTCATGAACGGTTTCGAACAGTGGCATAAAGTCAATCGCCAACTCATTTTTCTTCCATCCGCTCCACAAAAACAGGTTCATGAGCTGCAGAATGTCTGATGCCTGTTGGCAGTTACTGATGATAAACCGCTGACAAGCCTTCTGACCATTAGAGTGCTGAATTTTCTTTACCAGCCTTATAGTGTCAAGCGTATCCCTGATCAATGGCTCAGCATCTTCAGGGCAACAAAGATCGGCCTCGCTGAGCGGTATCGTTTTAAGCTTTTCCTCTTCGGATAAGTTGTCGTAGCCCTGTGGTAACTTAGCATCAACTGCAGGGTGTTCTGAAGCAAATTTAAACACCTTACGGAGTACCCTGCTATCCTGTCTAATGTCCAGGGTAGCAAAATAACAGCCGTAAAGCTTTATCTTTCTCATTAAGTCTTCAACGATGTCTGAAAAAAGACTATAATGATCGGTTTGAAGCGTATCTTTTATAGATTGAAGCAGCTCGAGCAAACGCGGCTGAATGTCTTCAGCATCCGGGGTTGGATTAAAGGCGTTGCCATAAATCAATTTATCAAGCTCCTTCATTGGTTTCTCAACCCCTCTGAAAGTAATGCGACGCTTCAGTACTCTAAAATCGCGGTAGTAGCACCGGAAAATGATCTGCCTTAAAATAGTCGATACCTCACGTGTTGACTCAGTTGTCACGTTAGGGTTGCCATCCCTGTCGCCACCTGGCCAAAAGCCAAGTTCAAACAGGTGATTACTCATCACGTCAACCTCGAACTCTTCATTCAAGCGTTTCTGTATGTCGGCCATTGCGTGGTAAAACACATTTTCAATAAACCAGATCAGACTGATAGCTTCATCAACTGGTGTCGGCGATGTTTTATTGAAGAATGGAGTTTTACCGAGTTGCTGCAGTAATACATTAATATTATTAATATCGTTGTGCTTAAGCGCATCAATTAAATCATTAATGATACCCAGTACTCGGCTCGGGTAAAATTGTGTTGGGTGCGCAGTAAGTACCAGGCGTAAAGAAAAGCTCTTTAGTTTTTCTCTCACGTCCTCACGCAACTTCTCGTCACCGCTTACCTGCTGCAGCAAGGTCTGCAGCGTGCCGCTCTCTTCCCATTTGTTTATTTTGTTGAAACTCGAATCTTCAACTGCATCAAACAAAACTACCTGTCTTTCAATGTACTGAATAAAGCGAAAAAGCCTGTTAAGCTGTTCACGGTGATCAATATCCGGAGCATATTTCTTAAAAAAAGACTCAATTACTTCCGTCGGCGATTGTTCTCGTGCTGTTTCCTTTTCGCAGTGTGAGCTAAAAAAGGGTAACAAAATACCTGTGTCTTTCACCTGATAGAAAGGCAAGGTCTGGAACAAGCTGTTATAGAGTTCAAAGCGGGTAACTACCTCCTGGTTGAATGTAGACTCCCGATGACTAAGCTTTACTGTTGATGGCATAATTAACTTGAAGGAAATTGTACAATTTACACTGCTAAATTCTGGCTGAAAATAAGGATCATCTACCGATTTTGTCAACTTTAATTGTAAATAATGATTTTAAGTACACAAAATCCCCTTTATTTTTATTTTAGATTCGGACTTTATACCTTATAGCTGTTAAAGATAGATGAAAATAAACCAACGTGAAATAACAAGTTTTTTCTTTAGTCAATATTTTTCTGACGGACTGCGGATTACGTTGGGCGTTATTTTACCATCGCTGGTACTGGCGCAGTTTGGCATGCTAAACCTTGGACTAACACTCTCATTGGGAGCTGTTTGCGTTTGCGTGGTTGACAATCCGGGACCACCGGTTTATAAACGCAATGCCATGCTGATATGTAACGCGTGTATATTTATTGTGGCTATTTTAACCGGCTTTATCAGGTTCAATGTGTACGCTCTAGGAATGGAAGTTGCGTTTCTAAGCTTCTTTTTTTCTATGTTCACGGTCTATGGCACACGAGCCACTTCTGTAGGTACAGCAAGTTTGCTTGTAATGATATTTATGATGGACCGCGCGCTTCCGCCAGATCAGATTCTTATTTACAGCACAGAAATTTTGCTTGGTGGCATATGGTATATGGTGATGAGCCTGGTATTTTTCGGCATCAGACCCTATAGGGCGGCGCAGCAAGCCATTGCGGAGAATATTGGCGACGTGGTAAAGTTTTTGCGAATAAAAGCCGACTTCTACCTTCCTCAAACAGATATTGAGGAAAACTACAAAAAACTGGTGTCTCAGCAAATACAGGTAAGCCAGCATCAGGATATTATCAGAGAACTGCTCTTTAAGAGCCGGGTTGTAGTGCGCGAGTCGACCCATGCCAGCCGCGTTCTGGTACTCACCTTTGTTGACCTGATCGATATGTTTGAGCAGATCATGGCTACCCATTACGACTGTGACGAAATAAGGAAAACATTTGCCGGCACTGACATATTAGAAGACGTTGCCCATATTATTCACAAACTCGCGAACGAACTGGATAATATTGGCTACGCTATACTGGCGCATACCCGTTATACCCGGATGCACGATTTCAATCCCGGTCTGGAGCAGCTTAAAAATAAAATTGATGAGATTGGCAAGAATGACGCCAGCGTTAGTAATATGGTGCTTAAAAAGATTCTGATCAACCTGCGGGATATGAACACCAAGGTTACAGATATATTTAAGTACTATAATTCAAAATCGTCAGCAGTATTATTGTCCAAAACAAAGGGGATTGAATATTCGCGCTTTGTAACACATCAGGATTACGCGCCGCACATTTTTATTGACAACCTTACGCTCAAGTCATCTTCCTTTAAACACGCTTTGAGAGTATGCATTGCCTGCATTGCCGGCTTTATCATAACCAAAAGCAGTGGCTTGCCCGAGTTAGTTAATAAGATTACTGGTCGCAATATTCATTTTGGCCACCATAGCTATTGGGTATTGCTTACCACTATTGTTATTCTCAAACCGGGCTTCAGCTTATCGAAACAACGAAATTTTGAACGCTTGTTCGGTACCATCATCGGCGGCCTGGTGGGCGTAGTGGTGCTCACTTTTGTGCATAACCGTACCGTCGAGGTGATATTTCTGATGTTGTTCATGCTGGGAGCCTATAGCTTTTTAAGGGTGAATTACATTATAGCCATAATTTTCATGACACCCTATGTGCTCATCCTGTTTAAATTTTTAGGCGTGGGACATTTAAATGTAGCCGAAGAAAGAGTTGCCGATACCATTATCGGGTCAGTGATAGCCTTTATCTCGAGTTATTTGTTATTTCCGAGTTGGGAGTCTGATCTGTTGAGGAAAAACATTTACGAGGTTCTGGACGCCAATATATGCTACCTGGTTAAGGTTGCCGAAGGTATTTTAGGTCGCACGGTGAGCGTAACCGAATATAAACTGGCCCGTAAAGACGTTTATGTTAAGTCGGCCAACTTATCGGCTGCCTTTGAAAGAATGACCTCTGAGCCTAAGAGTAAGCAGCGCAAATCGAAAGAAGTGCACAAGTTTGTGGTGCTAAACCATATTCTTTCGTCTTATATCGCGACCATTGCATCTGGTTTAACCGGCAAGGATCTGCAGCGGTCAAAGCCTGAAAACTTAAAAACGATCAGGAGGAGTATCGCTGTACTCAATGAATCGAGTAAAAAATTAGGCGGCGTTGCTATTGAAGTACCTGCCGACCTTACCGGTAGCTCAATAGTGCCTGCTCCCGAAAAACAAGAGCTGAGCACCGACGAAAAACTTGTAGGTGAACAGTTGAGCTTTATCTACAAGATCAGCAATGATATAGCCAAGGTTGCTGATGATATTGCTTTATAAAAGGTCGTTTGCCAAGTTCGCCAGTTCGCTCCGCTCCCCTTTTTGCAGCGTAATATGGGCATACAGTGGATGCGCTTTGGCTTTATCAATAAGGTATGACAGGCCATTACTTTCCGCATCAAGATATGGCGTATCGATCTGGTAAATATCTCCCGTGAATACAAACTTGCTGTTTTCGCCGGCCCTTGATATAATGGTCTTTATCTCGTGAGGAGTAAGGTTCTGCGCCTCATCTACAATGAAAAATATTTTGGTGAGCGTTCTGCCCCGTATAAACGCCAGGGGCGCTATTGAAATTTTTTCGTTGGTAACCAGTTCATCAATTTTAGCCTGCATCTTTAAATCTTCGCCAAACTGATCCTTAATAAATTTAAGATTATCCCATATAGGCGCCATGTAAGGGTCTACCTTTGATTTGACATCGCCGGGCAAAAAGCCGATATCCTTATTACTCAACGGCACGATAGGACGTGTTACATAGATCTGCCGGTAATTTTTGCGTTGTTCAAGGGCACTGGCCAGCGCAATTAACGTTTTGCCTGTACCAGCATTGCCCTGGATGGTTACCAGTTTAATATCCGGATTTGTGAGGGCGTGAATGGCACAAGCCTGTTCGGTATTTTTAGGAAAAATATTAAAAACAGGCTGGTCGGTTACATGTTGCAAGCCTTCAGTTTGCATACTATAAAATGCGGGAACAGTGTTTTTCTTTCCCTCTAAAATATAGAAACGGTTTCCTGAGCGCTGATTGATGGCAAGTGCATCGGCGGCAAGAAATCCGAATTTAGTTAGCTGGTTAATGGTACGATCGGGTACTTTGGGTAAAGTAGTTCTGCCGGTGTAAAGCTCGTCCAGGTTTTTAACTTTCCCTGTTTCGTAGTCTTCTGCTTCCAGGCCAAGAGCCTTGGCTTTAAGACGAAGGCAAATATCTTTGGAAACCAGGATCACCCTTTTGTCCGGGTTTTCCTCTTTAAGGCCGAGTGCTGCATTGAGAATACGATTGTCAGTTTTTTCATCGCCAAAAACTACTTCCGCATCGGGGCCAGAGACTACAGTGTCCATAGCCACCTTGAAATTGCCCTTACCGCCATTTAGAGGAATCCATTGGTTGAGTAAATGGTTGCCCGAAAACTCATTCATTAACCGGATAAAGCTGCGAGCCTCAAAATTGCGGGTATCATTGCCGCTCTTCATATTATCCAGTTCCTCGAGTACAGGAATAGGTATAGCAACGTCATGTTCCTGGAAGTTTTCAAAAGCATTGTGATCATAGAGGATCACCGACGTATCTAAGACAAATATTTTATTCGGACCTTTTGCCCTGCCCTTGCCATCTTTTGCCATAGGCTAAAAATAGGAAATTTGAAAATTGAACCAACAAACGGGAGGAAAAATTTGTGTGCGGGAAATGCGTTTTGTGGCAGGCATTAAAATGAAAACGGAGACAACTACTTTCGTTGATGTCTCCGTTTTCTGACTTTTAAACAACCGTAATTATTTAAAAGCTTATCAAGTTCTTTTATCGTATTTTAACCTGCTTTGCCTTCAATATTGTAAACAATATCTATCTCAAAACCACTGATCTTATTGGCTCCGTAAAGCTATAATTTCAATACCTTTCTATCCGGCCGCAGCTATAAAAATTGCTTTCACTTTCTTTATTACCGCTAAACCTTTGGATACTTTCACTAAATGTTACTTTTCCGAGGATTTGCTTTATTTAGTTTTTTTATCCAGGCTGTCAAAGTACCTCGTTCTTGATGATTCTAAGTTAGTAACAATCACCTTATTATCCAAGAAAAAAATAAAATATTTTCATTAACCTATTTTGAACAATTTAGAACAGGTTACCAACACTAAAACACACGTTATTAACCGTTTATCAACAAAAAAACAATATACAGGTTGAAGTTAGCAAAAAGTATAAGAAATGAAAGTAACAGAATAGAAACCGACGCGAGAATCTTTAGGAATAAAATCTCCTACCAAGGAAAAAAGCAGATGAGTTTGGATGGACTGATTTAATTACGCGTTAGCCGCGATGGCTTTTACTGTCAATGTGCCCGAAAAGGAAGGGTATATAAAAAACGAAAGCGGAACCTTCATCCTTTCGGCGAATTTTCCGCTTTCAACCTTTAAACAATCGTAATCGCTTAAAAGCTATCAAAAATCTTTTCTCGTATTTAACCGACTCAGTTTTTCATTGTTGCTAAGCAACTCTTACTCATTGCGTCATTGTTTCCTGCCATTCTCCGTAAAGTTTAGCAGTTTTCAATACCTCTTGTTAACGTCTAACAGTATAGTCTGCCGTTCTCACGTTTTTCTATATCTGCTATACCTTAGGGCTCTCCCTTGATCTTTAGCTTATCCGAAGACTCGCCCGATTCAATTTCTGTTACCCGAGGCTGTCAAAGTACGTCGATCTTGATAATACTAAGGTAGCATCTTTAGCAATACGAGTCAAGTAAAAAAATAAACTTTTTGTTAACTATTTTTAACAACAAATAAGGTAAAGTAAACAATCAATGAATTAACTCCAATGTATTTAAAATCAGTTGATTATATACAAAATAACCCTACAAGTATCGGGAAATTAACATTTATGTTATCAACAAGCACCTGGTGATGAGTAATTTACGAAGCGTAAAAAACTATATTTTCTCAGTTAAATTTCGCCAATATCTCTTGGGGAGATGCCTTAAATGGAGTTTGGTATTTTTACGGGCGGCAATATTAACGCTTTTAAAGTAATTTTTCCAGAGATCCTGGTATAAACTCTCCTGTTCGTTATAGGCTAATATTACATCGGACGCATGCGCCGTAGAGAAATCGAGCATGATAAATTGTGTATCATGCAAATTATAATAAATACCATAATTACGTTTTATATCATAAATAAGCCACTTCTGATCGCCGTACCGGTTACGGAAATGTTTAATGAGTAGTGGCAGTACATTAAAGTCGGGTTCAATGCCGGCATAAAATGTTTCATCCTTAAGTTTCTGGAAACGAACAAATGCTTCCATACGGTGTTTTTCGCGCCTTACAATACGTATGATCTCCGAAAGCCGCATTACATATTTGTTACTGTAATCCTCCTCTATATTTTGCCTCGAGTCAAAAACATAACGGATGTAACCCAACAGCTGGTTATCCTCTCCTTCTATTTCCGCCACATGCGCTGCATATAATCGTTGCAGCCCCGTACCTGACATCCGTTTTTTAAGTCCGCTTAAAACCCTCGACGCTTTTTTGTCATCTGTTATAACTTTAATAACCTCCTCAAACAAGGCAGTACTGATCCATTCGCCTTTAATTAGTCGCACGTGTTGTAGCCTGCGCTCGTACAGCTCAAATACGGCCGTAAGCAAACCTTCAAATGAACCATCATAACATAAGGTAGTCATGGCGTTAAAACAAGTTTAATTGAACAGGCGATGTCTTTAAAAACTTACTTTGCGATTCTGATAAGATGTATTGTTTAATGGCGGTGCCAGTTAGGTCTCGCCGTTCAAACCGATTACTACTACAGGTGATAAAGTATCTGGCTCTGTTAAGGGCCACTCCCATCCTTTTCAAATGCTCCCAGTTTAATTGACTGAAACGCCTGCCGTTCACAATTTTTTCTGCAGACTGCAAACCAATCCCGGGAACTCGCAGGATTAACTGCAAATCCGATTTGTTAATATCAATGGGAAACACGTCGAGATTGCGTAGTGCCCAGCTAAGTTTAGGATCAATGTCCAGATCCAGCAATGGCTGCTGATCGTTAACAATTTCATTTACCCCAAATCCATAAAAGCGCATCAGCCAATCCGCCTGGTACAACCTGTTTTCACGCACTAAGGGTACGGATGTATTTAAGGCCGGCAAACGCTTATCACTTAAAACAGGTACGTATCCCGAATAGTAAACACGCTTGAGTTTAAAATCGCGATAAAATTGATTAGCCGTTTGTAAAACCTGCTGATCTGTTTCGGGAGCAGCGCCTACAATTACCTGGGTACTCTGCCCGGCAGGTGCAAACATCGGAGCTTTTTTAAAAAGTTTTTTTTCTTCTGTATGCCGAATGATCTCATTCTTCAAAAATCCCATCGGTTTGATCATATCCTGACGGCTTTTATCTGGTGCAAGAAGCTTCAGCCCCTGTTCGGTGGGCATTTCCAGATTTATGCTTAATCTATCTGCATATAAACCGGCTTCGCGTGTCAGTTCATCACTGGCACCCGGGATAGACTTTAGATGGATATAACCGTTGAATTTGTGCTCAGTTCGCAACTTTTTCGCCACCGCCACCAATCTTTCCATGGTAAAATCAGCGTCTTTAAAAATACCGGAGCTTAGAAACAAACCTTCTATGTAATTCCTCCGGTAAAAATTGATAGTTAAATCCACCACTTCCTGAACGGTAAAGGCGGCACGCTTTATATCGTTGCTTTTACGCGAAACACAATAGGCGCAATCATATATGCAATAATTTGTGAGCAAGATCTTCAGCAACGATACGCACCGCCCATCTTCTGTATAGCTATGGCAAATACCATTACTTGCGTTACCCAAGCCCTGATTATGATTTTTCCGTTTACTGCCACTTGATGCGCAAGACACATCATATTTGGCTGCATCTGCTAAAATATTAAGCTTATCCCTTACCCTATCCGCATTCATCATAAAATCAAAAATACTAATATTTTTAGCAAATTCAATATTTAAACAAATTTAATTACACCCTGTTATTTTCTTAATAATTAAATAAACTTCTATTTTAAATCGGATGCCGAAACTATATACAGCTGTAGTTACAGCTAAAGGCGGTCGTAATGGCCATATACAATCATCAGACGGTGCACTAAATCTGGACTTACAAAAACCCGTTGAAATGGGCGGCGAAGGCGGATCATACGCTAATCCGGAGCAGCTGTTTGCAGGTGCCTATGGCGCTTGCTACTTAAGTGCCTTACAAATGGTAGCCGAGCGAGACCGGGTAGACGTAAGCGATGCCACAGTTGAAGTTCACGTTAATTTTGATAACTCATTTGCCCTGTCGGCAGAAATTTACCTCGAACTACCGAATGTAGAACATGAGCGAGCAGAAAAGCTTGCCCATCGCGCACATGACATCTGCCCCTATTCAAGAGCCACACGGGGAAATATTGAAGTGAAGTTGGTTGTGGAAGGTTAGTGTTGTTAGAAAGGTTAGATTAAGTTAGATTAAGTTAGATTAAGTTAGATTAAGTTAAAAAAGTTAGAATAAGTTAAAGAAAGTTGGAAACGTTAAAGCTTAACTGTGCCTGATATTTAACGAAATGGCTCCTGACATTTAACGAAAATAGCCCCGGGTTTGAAACCCGGGGCTATTGGTTATATTATTACCAAAAGACTTTAAGCTCGGGAGTTTCCGGCCTTGAAATCTTAGGTCAGACGTTTTTTAACTTATTTAACTCTTTTAATCTAATCTAACTCACTATAACTTCTTTAACTTAATCTAACTCACCTTAACTTCCCACAACCTCTTCAACCTTTTTAACGTCGTTAGGGCGGCCGTTTTTGAATGCCTGGCGTGGTTTAAGGCCGAGGAGTTCAAACATAGCCATGTCTGTATCAAAAGATGGATTTGGGGTTGTCAGGAGCTTTTCACCCGCGAAGATAGAGTTTGCGCCGGCCATGAAGCAGAAAGCCTGTTCCAGCGTGCTCATTTCTGTACGACCGGCAGAAAGCCTTACGACAGTCTTAGGCATAATAATGCGTGCGGTGGCAATCATACGCACCATGTCCCAAATGGCTACCCTTGGCTGGTCGGCAAGTGGCGTACCTTGTACCGGCACCAATGCATTGATAGGAACAGACTCTGGATGCTGAGGCAAATTGGAAAGGGTTTTAAGCATAGAGATGCGGTCTTCAACCGTCTCCCCTAACCCGATAATGCCGCCGCTGCAAACGGTGATCTTTGCTTTACGAACATGCTCCAGCGTTTTTAAACGCTCATCGTAAGTACGGGTAGTAATGATACGCTTGTAATCTTCTTCAGAGGTATCCAGGTTATGGTTGTAAGCATACAAACCAGCATCCGCCAAACGTTGCGCCTGCGATTCGGTGAGCATGCCCAGTGTACAGCAAACTTCCATATCAAGCTCATTAACGGCCTTAACCATGTCTATAACCTTGTCAAAGTCGCGGTTATCACGCACCTCGCGCCAGGCTGCGCCCATACATAGTCTTGATGCGCCTCCAGCTTTGGCTTTTTCTGCTGCAGCAATAACTTCTTCCTTAGGCAGCATACCGTGAACATCTACACCTGTATTATAACGTGCAGCTTGTGGGCAATAAGCACAATCTTCAGGGCAACCACCGGTTTTGATAGAGATCAGCGAGCTGATCTGTACTTCCGAGTAATCTTTATTTTCACGGTGTATAGTTGCTGCGCGATAAATAAGATCCAGCAGCGGAGTATAGTATATTTCTGAAATTTCCTCTTTCGTCCAATTATTTCTTACTTCAGTCATATGGTTGAGTTTAACGGCCCAAAATTATAATAAAAGCTTGGTTGCAAGCCATAAAGGCAATAAAAAGCCTATACAATCGGTAAATGTGGTGATGATGATGGATGAAGCTACCGCCGGATCAATACCTAATCGCTTCAAAATCAACGGTATAGACGCACCTGTCAATCCAGCTACGATCAAATTGCCTGTCATAGCCAGAAAAAGAACCAGGCCAAGCATGGGGTTACCATCATACCAGAGAGCCACCACCAGCACAATAAGTCCGTTTGCTGCCCCATTGATCATCCCTACTAAAAACTCTTTTAAAACGGTTGAATAAGCTTGCTTGTCCGTTAGGTCGCTCAATGAAATACGACGCACGGTAACCGCAAGGGCCTGCGTTGCGGCATTACCGCCCATACCGGCAATAATGGTCATATAGGCCGATATAATTGACAAACGCGCTACGGTACTATCAAAGTGGCGAATAACAGATGCCGCCAAAAACGCCGTAGCAAGGTTGATCACCAGCCACGGCAAACGGCTTTTAATCGCGTCTTGCCAGCTACCGCTCAGTTCTTCGTCTTCTGATACGCCGGATATTTTCAGAATGTCCTCTGTGTTTTCTTCTTCCAGTACATCGATAATATCATCAATGGTGATCCGGCCCAGCAGTTTCATGTGATCATTTACCACGGGTATGCTGGTAAGGTTATATTGCGACATCAGCCGGGCAACTTCCTCCTGGTCCAGATCAGCCTTTACAAATACATAGTCCGTTTTTACCAGATCACCCACCCTTACGTCGGCACGCGCTTTTACCACGTCTTTTAGTGAAAGAATGCCCTGCAATGTATCGTGATCTTTTACGGCATAAACGGTATAAAACTCCTCCATCTCTTCCGACTGCCTGATGATCTCGTCAAGGGCCTCCTTTTTGGTCATCTTGACATCCACCTTAATCAGATCCGTGTCCATCAAACCGCCGGCAGTATCTTCCCGGTAATTCATCAGGGCCCTGATATTGGAGGCATCTTCCTGGTCTATATCTTCAAGGATCTCCTTCTGCTCGTGTTCTTCCAACTGGGAGATAATGTCTGTAGCATCATCATAATCCAGCTCCTCTACTATCTCAGAACGTTTTTCGGGATGCAGGTTAAGCAGAAGCTCCTCTGGGTGACTTTCCTCGTCCATTTCGGATATTACTTCCGAGGCGATGTCTGAGGGAAGTACATTTATAATTCGCTCACGCTCTTCCTGAGTAAGTTTTTCAAATAATATGGCAATCTCCGACGCATGGTATTCAGACAGAACTTTCTTTAACTCAGCGTCATCGGCTTCGAGGGCGGCTTTAATCCGCAGAAAATCGGAACGATCTATTTCAAAGGATTGCATACTGGCCTAAAATACGTTATTATACTTTAATAGTAAACAAAAAAGGGCGACCGTGGTCGCCCTTTTTTATCACAATACAGTTAAAATTTCTATATCAAACTTTTTGCAGTTTATAAGACGTATTATCATGATTGATTACCAGATGGTTCTGATCCATGGATTCGATTTTTATGCGGCGGTCGCCCGTACGGTCATAATTATGAATCAGCAGATAGAGGTCGTCTTCGTTTTTTACCATTCTGAATGGCGAAACAATGGTTCCCCCAGTCGGGCCTGCTTCCTTAAAAAAACTGATCTTCAATAAATGTTTAACAAAATCGAATTCGAATTTCTTCTCTTCTTCGAGATAAATTCCCATAGGTAAGCTGTTCATGGTATTCCAAAGGTTAACAGATGTTTATTTATAGTTATTTCCTTACCCTCTAAATTAAATAAGCGTTTCGATATTTCAAAAACAATTCTCTTTAATTAGTACGTTAAATACTGATATGCGTACTGGGTAATATGTGTTGGTAAAAGAGTAACAGCAAGAAAGGACGAATGTTTTAACGAACAACTAAATTTTCGTTTTCTTTTATTCCTTAAATAGATCGGCTAAGAATGTGGATGCAAGATGCGAAAAAAATGTAGCATTTCAACTATCTTTTAAATAAGTTTCTTACACGAGCAAATCTCTCAATAAGACGTCAAAGGCTAAAGTGAAGAGACCGTATAATAAAATGCTTAATCTTCGTTAACAAAAGATTTCAGCATCCATGTATTTTTCTGTTTAAACTGCATAAAACGGTTCACCATATCGTTGGTGCCATCGTCCCCTGCCTCGGCGGTAATTTCTAATATGGCGCGTTCCATTTCAATCAGGGTAGCCATGTCTTCAACAAGAGCCTTTACCATGTCGGTATCCTTCATGCCGATGGTATTTACTTCTTTAAGTTTGGCCGTATTAATATAATCGCTAAAGGTACTGAACGGGGCTTTGCCGAGGGTTAAAACGCGTTCTGCAAGCTCATCAATACTGGTAAGCGCTTCGGTATAGAGCTCCTCAAACTTAACATGCAACGTAAAAAAGCTTTTACCTTTTACGTTCCAGTGGCAGCCACGTAGTTTCTGGTAATGTATGTGATAATTGGCCAGCAGATCATTCAAATGGTCTACTACCTGTTTTTCATTTGTCTCGGTAAGTCCGGCTTGGTTGCTCATGATATATTTTTGATTTAAGGTTAAAATTCAACACCCACGGCATATGTTTGTTTCTATAAAAATAGCGTTATTAAACAAAATAACGATATTTGAAGCCGTCATGCTTAGGTTAAAACCCTCAATTAATCTCACCTTTAGTGCCCCTGTATGGCGAATGGTAATTGACGAACAAACGGACACCCTGTTTGTCGAAATTCGCGATGCTTCGCTAAAGCAGGTGAGTTTTAATGGCCTCAATCTGAGAAATGCCGAGGTATACCTCGAAAACTTTATGCTTGATGAGCGATGGCTCACGGGTATTGAGGCAGCCGACAGAGGTATTCTGTTGCTGCATGGCTTCGCCGCCGAGGGCCCAGCACATAAAGGCATTACTGCTGTAAACGCCACCAACGGCGAAGTGCTGTGGACAGATTATAATACCACCTTTGACCATTTAACCATTAACGGCCCAGTGGTTTTCGACAGCCGCATCACGCCCCGAAAATTTTACCTTACCGACATCGAAACGGGAAGCAAGCTGGGCCTTTATAACCCGCAAACCGATTTTCCCGTAAAAAGCCGCATTGCCTATCCGGAGGCGCTGCCTGCTGAACAGGTGCCGTTTGATCTGCTCGCCGAGTCGCCTTATGGAAATATAGTTCATTACGTCGGGTACAATAATTTCAGAATTGTATCTTTGCATGCGCAAAAAGCAGGCGGTTTAATGCAACTGCTCTATGTGTGGGATGATACGATGACGGTGTATGAAGATATTTTAAATGTTAAAATACAAAAACTCCAACCGGAAGCGTTCATTCTATACAAAAACTACCTGATCTATCTAAAAAATCAAACAGAAGTTAAAGTTATCAATCTGTAAATACAAGTATAACTCATGAAAATTAAGATACTGATTTTAATACCCCTGTTGCTCACTTGTACCATTTCGTTATTTGCCAAACCCGTAACTGATTCCGTTGGTGTGGAAAATCAGGACGGCAAAAAAGTTATCCTTCATAAAGTTGAACCAAAAGATACTTATTACGCCATCGGGCGCAGATACAATATAAAGCCTGGTATTATTATCAAATACAATAACAACATGCCGCTGCACCCGGGAGATATTGTAAAGGTGCCTACAGAAGTTTCGTTTTTGCAACAGCAGGAACAGCCCGTTGCGGCCACTCATTCCCATAACAACAATTATCAGCAAGCTACCCCTGCCCATGCAGAACCTGCTACGCAGCCTGCAGCCAACTCCTTTAATGTATCAGAGCATGTACAGGAATATAAGGTATCGCCTGGTGAAACATTGTACGCGGTGTCAAGACGGTTTAATACCAGTGTTGACGATATACTGGCGCTTAACGGCCTTAAATCAACTGAGTTGAGAGCTGGGCAGATCCTGAAAGTACGTTCAGGAGGAACAATTACACACCCGGCTAATACTGCAGGACTAACGAATCCGCCTATCGAAGCCCGTCGCGATTCAACTGTTATAGCTTCTGACAGTGCTAATACCGAAAGAAAATACCCTACCACCCGCTACGGCTTATTTGAAAAAGACGAAAAAGGTATTGCGACCTGGATTTCTGACACTGGTTTGGATCCAAATAAAAAATTGGTACTGCACAAAACTGCGCCTGTAGGCACGGTAATTAAAATTACCAATCCCATGACCAACAGAACAACTTTTGCAAAAGTTGTGGGCAGCTTTACCGACAATGAAAATACCAAAGACGTAATTATTGTAATGACTAAAAGTGTTGCCGAATCAATCGGTGCCTTAGACAAGCGCTTTAGGGTTAGTATCAGCTACGGAGTGCCTAATGAATAAACCTTATATTATTGGTGTTGCTGGCGGCAGCGGCTCTGGTAAAACTTTTTTCCTGAAGTGTTTTCTCAATCACTTTAAAGAGGATGAAGTATGTTTGGTTTCGCAGGATGACTACTACATTCCTGTTGGACATACCATGACGCAGGAAGAGAACAAGCTTTATAATTTTGACCTTCCAGAGACCATCGATCATAAACATTTTGAAGATGATATTGAGCGGCTGGTTAATTTTGAGACCGTTTTTAAAAAGGAGTATACCTTTAATAATCCTAATGCCGTTCCTAAAATAATGGAAATTAAACCGGCTCCTATATTAATTGTAGAAGGCTTGTTTATTCTCCACTTCCGAAAAATAGCCGATCAGCTTGATCTGAAGATATTTATCGACACCGAGGAGCAGATAGCCCTTGAGCGTCGCTTAAAGCGAGATTTGATCGAGCGCGGTTACTCCAACGAGGATGCAATGTATAAATGGATTAACCATGTGGTGCCTGCTTATAAGGAGTTTTTGCTTCCTTATAAAAACGAGTGCGATAAGGTGATCACCAACAATACGCACGTAGCAGACGATATTATTTCCGTTACCGAAGAAATCTCCAGAGAGCTCCGCGAAAAAGTATTGGCCTGAGCTTTTTTCTGAAATGATCAGTCGATCACCATTTCAGGAATTTCGTCTTCAATAACCAGCCTGCCTGCGGTTGCGTTTTTAATTTCGTCAACGCTTACTCCGGGAGCCCGTTCTAATAGCTTAAAACCACCTTGAGGCAATATATCAAGCACGGCAAGTTCGGTCACTATTTTTTTAACGCTATGCACACCGGTAAGCGGTAATGTACATTTTGGCAATAGCTTTGATTCGCCGGCCTTGTTTACATGTTGCATGGCCACAATGATATTTTCTGCAGAAGCTACAAGGTCCATAGCTCCTCCCATACCTTTTACCATTTTACCCGGAATTTTCCAACTGGCTATATCGCCGTTCTCAGAAACCTCCATAGCACCCAGGATAGTGAGATTAACCTTCTTTGCCCTGATCATCCCAAAGCTCATAGCCGAATCAAATATGGCCGAACCCGGCAGTATGGTGATGGTCTGCTTTCCTGCATTAATGGTATCAGCGTCCTCCTCTCCTTCAAAAGGAAACGGCCCCATTCCTAACACACCGTTTTCTGATTGCAGAACCACATCCATTCCTTCCGGAATGTAATTGGCCACCAAAGTGGGTATGCCTATGCCTAAATTTACGTAGTATCCGTCTTTTATTTCTTTAGCTATTCTTTTAGCTATTCCTTGTTTATCAAGCATAATATTTTGATTTGAGGATGTGTTGATTTGAAGATTTGAAAATTAATGACTTGATATTTGTTATGATGATTTTGATGTCGAGATGATTTTAGAGAGCGCTATCTGGATTTGCGAATACAAACTTCCGTCGTTCCTCCAATTCTTCAGCAAAATCCATAATATTCAAAGCAAATTCAAAGTCAAATTAACGATAAGGTTGTGGCGGTCATTTCTCATAAAGTTTATTTCTTAAAGGTTGTAATTAATTCTATTCAATAGAAGGTATTCATTTTCAGTATTTTACCTCAATAATTCCATCCATCTTAAAATCCTCAAATTATCAAATCGACTGCCTTACCGTTCTATGTTCAATTCGTTTCTCATAATGCTCACCCTGAAAAATACGGTGAACGTAGATGCCCGGGGTGTGAACATAATTGGGATCGAGCTCTCCTGCCGGGACTAATTCTTCCACCTCAGCTATGGTAGTTTTACCAGCCATGGCCATAACGGGGTTGAAGTTCCGGGCGGTGGAGCGATAGATCAAATTACCCATGGTATCGCCTTTCCAGGCTTTAACAATGGCGTAATCAGCATTAAAAGCCATTTCCATCAGGTAATCCTTGCCATTAAAATTCCTGACCTCCTTGCCTTCAGCCACCTCTGTACCTACACCTGCAGGTGTAAATATAGCCGGCATGCCATAGCCTGCCGCCAGGCATCTGGTTGCAAGCGTTCCCTGGGGGATTAGCTCCACTTCGAGCTCACCGCTGAGTAACTGGCGCTCAAACTCGGCATTTTCGCCCACGTACGAAGAGATCATTTTCTTTACCTGCCTTTGTTTAAGCAATAAGCCTATTCCAAAGTCATCTACGCCGGCGTTATTGGAAATACACGTGAGGTTTTTTACTCCTTTTCTGACAAGGGCTGCGATACAATTTTCGGGTAAACCGCAGAGGCCAAAGCCTCCAAGCATCAAAGTCATGCCATCAGCAATATCCCTGATGGCATCATCGGCACTGCTAACAACTTTATTCATATTCTATAATTGGTTAAGGCTAATTTAATAGATTTCATGATAAGGTTTCATGTTAGCCTAATTAATTATTGAATCGTTAAAAAGTTTAAAATGAAAACATTTTACGCATTGAGGTACTTATATAAACGGACCAATTTAAGAGATCATGACACCTAACGATGATAGCAAAACCAATCATGATTATCCTCACCATACAGCCCAGGGAGATGACGCACCGGCGGGCGGTTACCGCGTAGAGGATGACAAAAATCTGGAAGAAAAAGACTTGAAGAAGACCTACCTTTTTGGTGACAGTAAAATGCAGAACCCGGATACGCCGGGCCATGAGAGCCATGGCATGGGCGGACACAAGTTTGGAGAAAATAATGTAACGCCGGCCGGCGATGATGAGTTTAACCCTTCAAGAACGGCAGGTTACGATAATGACTATTTTAAACGAAAAGAACCCATGGAGGAGCATCCTGAAAACAACAATTTCAGACCCTCTCATCAGGAAGGCGAACCTAATTTTTCTGGTACCGACAGGGCCCACAAAAATCAGGACAACGAGAAGCCGTACAACAATCCTCAGGGAAATGCTCCGGCCCAGCCACAAAACCAGCAATCTTACCAGGAAGGCACTGTTGACAACGATGGCAAGGGCGCAACACATCCCGGATTGCGGGGAAACAAAGAGGATAGTGGGGATTTAAGGATCTCCCCCGAAGATCGCTATTCACCTACCGCTGGTGGTAACACGCCGGCTGGTCAAAACCTTTCTTCTTCGGCGAATATAAGTGAACCGGGCAAGGCGAATTATAATCCAGACTATGACAAAGGCAGACCGGATTATGGCAGCAACACCATGGATGATGAGCCGGAACACACAGAGACCTAAAAGGATAAAAAAAGCGCTCCGGAATAACCGGAGCGCTTTTTTTATTACCATTTTATATGCTCATTGATAAAGGTGATCAACTGATCGGCCATGTCCTGCTGCTCCTTGACATTGGGGTGTCCAGAAGTATTCTTGAACGGAAAAAAGCAGGTATAGATCTTGGGATCTTTTAATTCGGCAACGGCCTTTTGTACATAGCCTGGCCAAGGTGATCCTTCTTTGGTGGCGTCCATATTCCCCAAGGCACAGATGATTTGGGCTTTCGGGTAAGCATGCCTTATTTTTTCGACAAGATCCTCATAAGATAATATGATTTGCGACTCTGTAGGAGCCTTGTCACCGAATCTGAATTTAAACTGCGTATTGTCTGGCTGCTTTACTATCCACGAGTCGTTCTGGAAAAGGTTGACCACTACTACATCGGGCGTATATTTAGAAAAGTCCCAGCGACTGTAAGGATTTGTTGGATCAAGGCGGTTATACATTTCCGGCATGATGATCGGAAACCAGCTTACCATTACGCCAATACCACTTTTAGAGGTGCAATAATATTCTGCATCAAAATGACGGGCAGTGATTGTCGCATAGCTTAGATAATTATCTTCAAACTCAGCTGTGCCACGGTCCTTCCCTGATGAGTCAAGCACCGCATAACCGCAGGTTATGGAGTTGCCAAAAAATTCTATCTTCCTCTTTTTAGCGGCAGGCGCAGGCAAAATAACCGAATGATCATTGAGTATAAAACTATAAAGCTCGGTTTTACCTTTATCCCATTCCGTACGCTTAAAAAGCTCCAGCGTATGGTTGGTATTAGCTAAATGGCTCGCCAGTTCGTAGGTATTCTGTAAACTGTCTGGGTGAATAGTTTTAACAATATGACCATCCACTATTACCTTAAAATAATTTAGGCCCAGCTGATCTTTTAAAACTGCTTTAACGCTCGTTCCCTTAAATTTAATTTTAACCGATGTTCCCGGCCACCATAGGGTTGCTGTTTCTTTGCCAAACTCAACACGACCCATATAGTGTATATGAAGTGTGTCTGTACTTTTGATTACATTTTGGGCCTGAACACAAACGGCTGCAAGCATTAAGCCGCATAAGTAGATAATTCTCTTCATAAAATAGTATAAGTTTTACTTCAAATAAACGTAAGTAATGCCGTCTCCGCCTCTGTCGGCATGTTCATCCTCGAGCCTGTCAACCTGATCATACTTTCTCAGGTAATCGCGTATCATTTTCCGGAGGATGCCATCACCTTTTCCATGGATGATCTTTAAATAACCAAAGCTCATCATAATGGCGCGGTCAAGCACGCGCTCGATGGTATTAATAGCATCTTCGGTCCGCATGCCACGAACATCTATTTCAGGACTAAAGCCCGCCATATCATTGGTTGACGAAAAGCCTCTCCTCACCTCTTTCGGTACTTCTTTTTTAGATACCTTTTGCACGCGCTTTTTTTTGGCTACGGTTCTCAGATCACCAATGGCAATGATCACATTATCCTTGGCAATCTCTATTACCTGCCCGGTTGTATCTGAGTCTATCAATTTCACCCAGTCGCCTGGCTTTATTTCATCATCAGCGCTAACAACAGGTTTTGGCGCAACTGGTTTTACTGTATTTTTTTGCAGTTCGCGATTCAGGTTTTCACGCAAATTGCGGGTTTTCTCCTTGTCCGCCTGACTGATCCTGATTTCGGCAATGGTGTTCTCCACCAATTTATTAGCATCCTGTATAATCTGACGCGCCTGTTGCTTGGCATCGTGGATTAACGCCCGTTTATTTTCTTCTAGATAGCTTTTTAGCTTTTCGTTCTCCGCTACCAGATCGTTCACGCGTCGTTGCTCTTTATCTACCTTTACTTTGGTATCATAAAGCTCTTTCTTTTCGCGTTCCAGGTCTACCAAAAGTGTATCCACCTTTTTCTGGCTTGTACCAATTTTATTTTTGGCAAGATTAAGTACCTGCGTCGGCAAACCTATTTTTTGTGCTATCTCAAACGCGTAAGAACTGCCCGGCTTACCAACCTCAAGGATGTAAAGCGGCCGCATCTCCACGTTATTGAAAAGCATCGATGCATTTTCTAGCCCTTCGGTATTACTGGCAAATATTTTAAGGTTTGAATAGTGCGTAGTCACCATTCCCCTTACTTTCTTATGATTCAGTGATTCCAACACCGCTTCCGCGATAGGACCGCCGAACTGCGGATCGGTACCGGTACCAAACTCATCAATAAGTACCAGCGTTTTGCCATTGGCCTGCTCCACAAAATATTTCATCTTGGAAAGGTGCGCACTGTAGGTACTTAAATCGCTTTCGATGGACTGATCGTCCCCAATGTCAACAAAGATCTGTTTAAAAACACCCATCGTACTAGCTTCGGAAGCCGGTATCAGTAAGCCGGCCTGAACCATCATTTGCAGCAAACCTACCGTTTTCATACATACAGATTTACCACCGGCATTGGGTCCGGAAACTACTACAACACGGTATCTGTCGTCAATATTTACATTGAGCGGAACAACCGTTTTATGCTCCTTCTTAAAGCTTAAAAGTAATAGCGGGTGGCGGGCATTAACCAATTTTATGGTAGCCTCATTAACAACCGACGGCATTTCGGCCTCAATATCAATTGCAAAAAGCGCTTTGGCGCGCACAAAATCGAGCTTGGTCAACAGGCTATGATATGATAATAACAGCGGCACATACGGCCTTAACTCGTCCGTAAGCGCCGTGAGTATCTTCACAATTTCGCGGCGGCGTTCAAATTCAAGGTCGCGGATACGGTTGTTCAGCGCAAAAACCTCTTCAGGCTCCATGTACACCGTTTGCCCGGAAGCAGATTCATCGTGTACAAAGCCTTTCAGCTTGCGTTTATTTTCTGCCAGCAAAGGGATACACAACCGGCCGTCGCGAACGGTAAGTGACCCATCGGCGGTCCAGTTATTGGCCGTTGCACTTTTAAAGATATGATCGATTTTGCGCCTGGCTTCCTGTTCTGCTTTAGCAATTGCAGAGGTGATTTCCATCAGTTCACGCGAAGCATTCGGTCTAATCTTTCCTTTTTGATCAATTACCAGATCTATCTTTTTAACAATCGCTTTTTCAATGGGCAAGTGTTCAAACAGGGCTTCCAGGTTTGGATATATTCCCTCCCGATCATTGAAATAGTTGATCACCGCAAACACGGTTAACAGCGAGGCTTGTACCTGGAAAAATTCTTCTTCGGTTAAAAAGACACCTTCAATACGCGCCTTATTAGCCAGGGTTTTAATATCAAAAAAATGATGGATGGGCAGCGCTTCGTCATTCAAAAGGATGTTTTTAAACTCAGCTGCCTGACTTAAAAACTTCTGTATCTGATCAAAGTTGTTCATCACCTGTATCTTGTCCACCATTTGCTGGCCCATGATACTGAGGCAATGTGCTTTTATGAGTTCTTTTACTTCGGTAAATCCAAGTTTATCAACACTATTTTTTGGGTAGAGCATTAGTTTTTTTCTGTGTGGGTTTGTTTAGAGAATCCTGCTTGGCTTTCAGATTGTCCATAACCTGCTGATAGATATTCTCCAACTCGTCGGGTTTTGAAGCGTAATAGATAATGCTTTTCTTAAACTGGGTTGAGTCAGTATGATGTTGCTTAAAAACATTTAAATACTTGCCCATACCGTATTTGTACAAGCTATCAGGCATTTGAGGCGTGGCGTAAAGTGTGCCATTAACGATATGTACGTCGGTAAGTAAACCGGCCATTTGATCTTTTGCTATAACACCTGCCGGAGTCTTCTCCTTACTATTGCAGGCGCTAAAAAAAAGTATCCCTAAAAAAAACAAGTTTATATAAATACGCATTCTGTAACTTAGCGGCGATTATTTAAGCAAAATTAAGGATAAATGAGCATTGCTGATAATATAAAAAGCTTAAAAACAGAAATGGAAAGCATCAACGTTACATTGGTCGCCGTTTCAAAAACAAAGCCGGTTGAAGATATTATGGAAGCCTATAACGCCGGGCAACGGATTTTCGGCGAAAATATGGTTCAGGAGCTGGTTGACAAGTACGAGGAGCTACCTAAAGATATTGAGTGGCATCTGATCGGTCACCTGCAAACCAATAAGGTTAAATACATTGCTCCGTTTATCAGCATGATAGAATCAGTGGATAGCCTTAAGCTGCTGCAGGAAATCAATAAACAGGCACTGAAAAATGATCGCGTTATAGACTGTCTGCTGCAGATCTATATAGCCGACGAGGAAACCAAATATGGTTTGGACTTTGATGAGGCTGTAGAACTACTTCGCTCTGAAGAGTTTGCCGAATTAAAAAATGTAAGAATAAGAGGCTTGATGGGCATCGCCACCAATACCGATAACGAAAAGCAGATCAAGGAAGAGTTTTATGAGCTCGATACTTTTTTTGACGGCATTAAACAAAGCTTTTTCCGTAAGGCGGACTACTTCGATGAGTTATCTATGGGCATGTCTTCAGATTATAAAATTGCCGTTGAACATGGCAGTACTATGGTAAGGTTGGGCAGTACCGTATTTGGACAGCGTGTTATTAAGCACTGGAAAAACAATTGATATGCAGGCACATTTAAGAGTAGCCAAAAAGGAAGACTGCCCTCGCCTGCTGGACCTGATTCATGAGCTTGCAGTATACGAAAAAGCGCCGGAGGAAGTAACGGTGCCCCTGCACCAATTTGAAGATGCCGGCTTTGGGCAGAAACCCGTTTGGAAAGCCTTTGTTGCCGAAGTAGACAATTTAATAGTAGGTTTTGCCCTTTACTATGTAAGATATTCAACCTGGAAAGGCTGCCGCCTTTACCTGGAGGACCTGATTGTAACAGAACCTATGCGCGGAAAAGGCATTGGCAAAATGCTATTTGACCGCGTGATACAGGAATGCCGCGAGCTGGACTTCAACGGTATGGTATGGCAGGTGCTGGATTGGAACGAACCAGCCATTAATTTTTATAAGAAATACGAGGCGACGATTGAGCCAGGCTGGCTTAACGCTTCGCTCTCTAAAGAACAAACGTTATCTTATTAAAATGAAAAACTATCTGTTAATTATTGCCATCTTAACCATTTTATCATCATGCGAGTGGGGAGGCGCTCCTAAAACCAGGAAAGCCGGTATCTCCAAAGACACCTTGAGCTATCAGGAACAACGGTATAAAAAGTACGCGGATGATTGCGGCAGTAAACCAGATAGCAACTGTTCTGAAATTAATATTACCTACCCCGTATTTAAAGGGCAGCCCAAATTGAATGACACTGTTGTTCAAAAGCTGGCTTCGATGGTTGCCATTGATAACAAGCACGAAAACACATTTGATGCTTTAAGCAAAGACTTTTTTCAGCAGGAAAAGCAGGTTAAATCAGCCGGAAGAGCGCATATCAAATTAACCATTACAGGCAGCGCAACCGTAGCCCGGCAGGATTCGGGGCTCGTAGCAATTCAGTTGGATGGCTATAGTTTTACGGGCGGCGCGCACGGTATCTCTCCCACCTATTTTATTAACTGGGATATTAAAACAGGAAAGAATTTGTTATTAGCTGATGTTTTAACCACTGGCTATGAACAGCCATTGAACGCCGTAGCAGAGAAGATTTTCAGGAAAGAAGAAAACCTGTCAGACACGGCTTCGCTGAGCCGTGATTATTTCTTTAAGGGGGGCAAGTTCAGCCTTAATAATAATTTCATGATTACGCCGCTTGGGCTACGTTTTTTGTACAATCAAACCGAAATAAAGCCTTATGCCGCGGGCAAGACGGAAATCATTGTGCCGTACAATCAAATCAAAACTTTACTCAAGCCTAATACTATAGTTTCTCAATACGTTAAATAATGCTGGTTTTTAAATTTGGAGGTGCATCAGTTAAAGATGCCGATGGTATAATTAATTTAACTGAAGTTGTAAAGCAATTTAAAGACGAGCAACTGCTGATAGTTGTTTCGGCAATGGGCAAAACAACCAACGCACTCGAAGCACTGACCAAAGCTTATGTTGCGCAGGATGTTTTGGTTGAAAGTCTGTTTGCAGATATTAAAGAATACCATTATCAGGCCTTAGGGGGTCTGTTTGAAGCTGGCGATCCGATCTACGACGAAATAGAGAACACCTTTGTTGAAATTGACTGGATGCTGGAAGATGATCCGCATGAGGATTACGATTTTATCTATGATCAAATCGTATCTGTGGGCGAACTGGTATCTACGCGAATAGTTAACGCATACCTCAACAAATGCGGCATCAAAAGTCAATGGCTGGATGTAAGAGGTTATATTCACACAGATAACACCTACCGCGAAGGACAAGTGGATATGGAAAAAACATGTGCAAGTATCCAGAAGGACATACCAGCCTCACTGCAGAAAGGCATTGTAGTCACCCAGGGCTTCCTGGGCGGAACTTCAGAGAATTTTACCACTACGTTGGGCCGTGAAGGTTCTGATTATACCGCCGCTATTTTTGCAGCATGTCTTCAGGCAGAATCAGTTACCACCTGGAAAGATGTACCCGGCATTTTAAATGCTGACCCTAAATTTTTTAATGACACCGTTAAGTTCAATGAACTTACCTATACCGAAGCCATCGAAATGACCTATTACGGTGCATCCGTAATACACCCTAAAACTATCAAACCGCTGCAAAATGCTGGTATTCCCCTGCTGGTAAAACCCTTTACTGATCCTTCGGCTTCCGGGACTCTTATTAAAGAATCCGCTACGCTGAATTTCGAAAAGCCCGTTGTAATTTTAAAGCAGAACCAGGCACTCGTTTCTGTTTCGCCTAAAGACTATTCCTTTATATCTGAGAATCACCTGAGTGCACTGTTCAGCCTCTTTGCTGCTCATCATGTAAAAGTGAATACCATGCAAACTTCGGCCCTCAGCTTTACTATTTGCTTTGATTATAATGAGGATCGTTTTGAGAATCTGCTGCAGAAGCTTTGCGAAGAGTTTAATGTAAAGTATAACAACAACCTTACACTTATAACGGTAAGGCATTATGACGATAAAAGCTTGACAGAATTAACCAGTGACCGCGTCATTTTGCTGGAGCAGATAAGCCGAAATACCGCCCAGATGGTGGTAAAATAAATATTTTAGAAATACGCTCAACACCGGGTATCCATCGAATTAGCCATACCGCAGGTTAAAAAATGTAAAAAAAGTGTTAAAGCCGGAGTAATTTTACTTGCAGAATATGCGCAATCCCTATATTTAGCCGTTATTCTCCAGTTATTCTATTCCATGAGATTATTTAAACGTGTACTCGCCTTAGGTGTATTTTTGTTAACCGGCTTCAGCTTCTCTTCATTTGCCCAAACAGATACTATCAATCTCAATTCGCTGGTTGCCAACGCTGCCAGCACTTTAAATAAACGACCGATTGAAAAAGCCTATGTCCATTTTGATAAACCCTACTATGCGGTAGGTGATACCATCTGGTTTAAAGCATACATAACTGTCGACATACATTTACCCACTGCGTTAAGCAAAATCGCCTATCTGGATGTCTTTAATAGCCGCGACTCGTTGATGACTTCCTTACGGTTGCCGCTCAACAACGGTGTAGCAGCCGGCTTTATACCACTTACTATGGAGAACTACACCCAGGGTAGTTATCACGTGCGTGCTTACACCAGCTGGATGGCCAACAGCAGTCCTGCCTTTTTCTTCAATAAAACAATAAACATTGGCAATGCGATAGATAAGCCAATGAATACCAATATCACCTTTACCTCGACCACGGTAAATAATCTACCCAAAGTTACTGCGCGGATACTATTTACAGACGCCTCGGGAGTACCTCAGGTGGGCAGAAAAATAGACTGGCGGGTGGTTAATAAAAAAGATGATTCGGAAATTAAAGGTAAAGGCGAAACGGATAAAAACGGTTACGCAACTATTGTTTTTACCAGTAAACAACCCGATTTGAGTGATGCAGCACTAGTTGCTACCCTTGACCTTGCCGACCATAAAACATTTACCCGCTCTTTTTCGCTCGCCGTTGCAAATGGCCAGCCAGATGTTCAGTTCTTCCCAGAAGCAGGGCAATTTATCAGTGGCGTTTTAACCAAAGTTGCAGTAAAAGCAGTTGACACTAAAGGCTTAGGGCTTGATATTAAGGGCCAGATAACTGACAACAACAATACCGTTGTAGCCACTTTTGCCTCTCAGCACCTGGGCATGGGATCATTCAGGATGACACCGGAAGCTGGTAAAACCTACAAGGCATCAGTAACCTTTCCTGACGGGTCCAAACAAAGCTACGACCTTCCTACTCCCGAAACAGAAGGTTTAACGCTCCAGATCACCAACAATGATCCGGAAAAGCTCAATGTGAAGATTATAGCTAATGACGCTTACTTTCAGGGGCACAAAAATCAAAAATTTTATCTGCTGCTTCAAAGCAATGGCTATATATGCTACGCGGCGCAAAGCTTCCTGCAGCAGCAGTTTTATAACGCGGCTATTCCAAAAAATAAATTTCCGACCGGCATTGTACAGATTAGCCTGCTTAGCGACACCCGCCAGACTATTGCAGAGCGCCTGGCCTTTATTGATCGTCATGACCAGCTAAAGATGGCTATGTCATCAGATAAACCTATCTATGGTGTACGCCAGCATGTACGCTTAAATATTTCCTCAAAGCTTGTTGCAGCTCCGGTTACCGGCAATTTCTCTGTTGCCGTTATCGACGAAACCAAGGTACCCTATGACGAAAATGCTGAAACAACCATTTTGAGCAGCCTCCTGTTAACTTCAGACCTCAAAGGTTATGTAGAGAAGCCGAACTACTACTTTAACCATCCGAACGATAAAACAGCCGATGATCTCGATTTATTGATGATGACCCAGGGCTTCCGCAGACTTAACTATCGCGATCTGCTGAACGGCAAGTTATCTACCATCTATTCTTTACCCGAGCAAGGCATTGAGATTAGCGGCATACTACGTTCAGGGAACGGAATGCCAATTAAAAACGGCCCTGTCGCTTTAATTATACCAGATAAGCACTTTTCTACAAGTACCATCTCCGACCCTGATGGTAAATTTAAGTTTACCAATTTGATGTTTACTGATTCTTCGCAGGTGATATTACGTACGCAGCGCAACTATGTAATAACTGTTGACGGCGACATGGAACAACGCGCTACCCCTAACTATACGCTGCCTGACGAAATTGTAAATCTGGACAGCACCATGCACACTTATTTACAAAACAGCAAGCATCAGTATAGTACGCTTCACCAGCTCAAAGAAGTTGTGATTAAAGGTTCTGTTCAGCCCAAAGCAAGTCACCTTGATTATCCGGCTCTGACTGGCTTAAACCCGGTTCCCGATCACCTTATTACAGGGGACAAATTTGCCGGCTGTAACGACTTTTTAAGTTGTTTGCAAACAGCTGCATTGGGCGTAACCTACGTAGATAATAACTTTTATGTAACGCGCGATTATAACCAGGGAAATAAAACGCCGATGCAGGTATTTGTAAAAGGCATGCCTGTCGACGTTAGCTACCTTGCTTCATTAAATGCCGCTGATGTAGAATCGGTAGAAGTGTTTTTGAAGGATGATCTTGGTCTCGTTAACAGAACCTATAATACTAATGGTGTTCTGGTTATTAACACTAAAAAAGCGCCTAAGGGTACTAAAGTTACCCTTGCCGAACTGAGAAGCATGCTGCCACAGCCCAATGTTGTGAACTTAACGCCTAAAGGATATGCACTGGTTAAAGAGTTTTATTCGCCAAAATACTTGCCAGGTAAAACAAGTTCAATAGCATTAGGTATGGACCTGCGCACCACCATTTACTGGAATCCTAAAGTAATAACCGACGCAGCGGGTAATGCAACCGTTGATTTTTATAATGCCGACGGCCGCGGAACCTACAAAGCGGTTATTGAAGGTTTTGATAAAGACGGTAACCTGGGGCGTTACGTTTACAAGTATAAAGTAGAATAACGCTGTTCCGAACTTTAGACAACCCCAAAGTACTGCATCATTAATATCGCTATGGAAATTATAGAAAATCAGGACTTTAAGAAGGTATCTGCCGCTGAACTCCGCAGCAGCGGCACTACCTTTGAGAACTGCACTTTTGAGTATTGCGATTTTGCTGATGCCGACCTTTCAAACCTTACATTTATTGATTGCCGGTTTAGTGATTGCAACCTGTCCTTAAGCAGGATCTTTAAAACCAGCTTTCAAAACATCAAATTCTCTAACTGCAAGCTTAGCGGTACGGACTTTAGCAAGACCTCCGATTTTTTGTTCGAAGTTAGTTTCGACCATTGTCTACTGGACAATGCCATCTTTTATCAGAAGAAAAACAAAGGCGCCACTTTTTCTGATTGTTCCTTAACTGAAACCGATTTCACGGAAGCTGATCTCAGCAATGCGATGTTTGACAACTGTAATTTTAACCGCGCCTTCTTTGATCGCACACAATTAAAAGGCGCCGACCTTTCTACGTCCTATAACTTCATCATCGATCCGGATCTCAACTCCATTAAAAAAGCCAAATTTTCGGTACATGGCTTAGCTGGTCTTCTTGCTAAATACGACATTGTGATCAAATAAGCGCAGACAGCTTATCAATACTTGACGCCGTCTACTTAGATATTCCCTGCGCCTCTACCTCTGTTTTATTCTCATAGCTGTTATTTCAACGGGAAACGAATAGCTTGCTTTACCAGCCCTCTTCTTATTTAAACTAATTCTAAATAATTCTTGCATTAAGGATTTTCTTTTTTAGTTTTGCCCAAAGTTTAGAATTAGTCTAAATAAACAAGATATGAAAACTCTATACCTCCTTAGAACATTTTTGGCAGCTACATTTATATGTTTGCTGTGTTCAAAATTTGCTTTGGCTCAAAACAACGGCGTTATTACAGGCCGCATTACAACAAGCAATGGCCAGCCTGCTCCAGGCGTAGTTATAAAAATACGGGAACTAAAGAAGAGTACTTCTGCTAACGAAAAAGGCAATTATACCCTCAGGAATGTTAAACCGGGAAACTATACCTTAGTTACTTCCTTTTTAGGGTTACAGCCTGAGGAAAAAGCGATTAGCGTAACACCAGGCGCACACCTCACCGTGGATTTCGTACTTTCAGAAAGCAGCGCCCAACTAAAAGAGGTAAGCGTTAAATCCGGAAAAACCTTAAATAGCAGGCCGGTTAGTTTTGGCAAAGCCGATATTAGTCCGATGGATCTGCCGCAGAGTACCGGCGTAGTACCAGAAAAGGTGATCCGCGACCAGCAAGTGAACCACCTTGCCGACGCCGTGCGCAACGTAAGCGGTGTGTCCCTTACGCAAACCCGTGGCGGAGCTTCAGAAACTTTTTCGGCCCGTGGTTATAGTATTGGCATTGGTGGCGGCTCAGGCAGTATATTTAAAAATGGCGTACTTACTAATACCAACAGTTTCCCCGAAGCCAGTACGCTGGAAGCTGTTGAAGTACTTAAAGGCAGCGCGGCGCTACTTTATGGCAACGTATCCGGCGGCCTGGTCATCAATATGATCACAAAAAAACCGAAGTTTGAGAGCGGCGGCGAAGTATCTATGCGCTATGGCAGTTATGATATGTACAAGCCTTCTGTTGATGTATATGGCCCGATAAGTAATAACCTGGCATTCCGAATAGTGGGTACTTATGAGAACGATGGCAGTTACCGTAACCATGTTTATACGGAACGAACCTATGTAAATCCTTCCCTCCTGTACAAACTCGATAACAAGACCACGCTCCTGCTCGAAGGCGATTTCCTGAAATCGAACTTAACACCAGATTTTGGTATCGGCGCTTTAAACAACGGCAAGCAAATTCCGAATGTTCCGCGTGGACAGTTTATTAATACCGCCTGGGCCTACAGTCATGTGAATCAGTATAGCGGCATGCTAACCTTAAATCATTGTTTTAATGATAGCTGGCACATTAACTTCATCACTTCTGCACAGGGAACAAGTTATAACGCTTACCAGGCTGGCCTGCCCAATACGGTAAGCGCTGCCGGCGACTGGAACCGAAACCTGCAAAAGGCGAATACCTTCGAAGGCGATTATACCGCACAAGCCAACCTTAACGGTAAGTTTTATACAGGCTCGGTTAAGCACCAATTACTCATCGGTACGGATGTGACGAAAGTACTCAACATCAGTAACGCGTATACCATTAATGGCCGGAACATAAGCTCCTATACTTACGATAAGATCAATATTATTAACATCAACCAATATCAGCAACGCACCGATATTCCGTTAGCTGTAGATACAGCCCGTACTCATGCACCGGTATATCGTTTTGGCGCCTACGCGCAGGATCTTATCAGTTTAACGGATCAGTTAAAGGTATTAGCTGGCTTACGGTGGTCGTGGCAACAAACCTCACAAACCACTATTGACTACCTGGTAAAGGGTACAACCGGTCACGGAGCCGCCAACAAGTACGACCGCGCTTTTTCGCCTAAGGTGGCTTTGATCTACGAGCCGTTCCATACTACTTCGCTGTACGCTACTTACAGCAATAATTTTATTGTAAATACCGGCACAGATATTAATGGGAATGCGTTAAAACCGTCCATGGTTGATCAGTATGAAGCAGGCATCAAGAATCAGTTTTTTAATGGCAAGCTTTCGGCTAACTTCAGTATCTATCGCATCGTTAATAACAACCTCGCGGTAGCAGATCCTAACAACACCACTTATAAATTACTGAGCGGGCAAACCACCAGTGATGGCTTTGAGGTTGACCTGAACGGAACGCTTTCTGAAAACTTTTACTTTATCGCCGGTTATGGTTATAACAATGCCCGCTATACCAAAACCTCAGGTTTACTAGGTTCAAATGTTGACGGCGAAAGGCTGGTAATTAACCCCAGACAAACGGCCAATGGCAGTTTGTTCTACACCTTTACCAATCATGCACTAAAAGGGTTCAAACTGGGCGCATCAGTGTTTTATACAGGTAACAGGCTTGCAGGTTACAACAGTACCTATCAAAAGAACAGCAATGGGCAGTTAGTAATCAATAATCGCACTGTACCGCTTAATGGTTTTGCCACCGTCGATGTTACCGCGGGTTATAGCTGGCACAGGATCGCCCTATTAGCCGGATTAACTAACGTAACCAATACTTTAAATTATCTTGTTCACGATAATTACAGCATAACTCCTATCGCACCACGGGAGTTTATTACTACAGTAAGTTATAAATTTTAAGGCGATTAAACTTTAAATATTACCGGGATCAGGCCTATCACACGGTCCTGATCCCGGTTTTATTTTTAGAGAGATTTGTCGTTTCTGACACCTGCGTTAGGCGGCATTGTTAATATACCACAAAAAATTGCACACATTTTAATTGCAATACTTCCTTCAATTTACTTTTATTTGTAATAATTGTAAGCCCCCTGATTATTTCCGTTTCCACTATTTGCCGAAAATTTTTGTATTGCAGAGAAAGTAAGACTTTATGCCCTTAAAGCTATTTACATATATTGTTTTTGTTATTTTATTGGCGCCTGTATTCCTTTACGCGCAGCGCGATTCAACTGTAATTCCGCTGTGGAAAAACGGTGCGCCCGGTTTTGAGAAACTTAAAAACGAAAAAGAAAAAGGCGACCTGTATATTAGCAACGTTCATAATCCATCTATCACGGTTTTCAAGCCGGAGGCCGGGAAAGCCAATGGCGCTGCGGTACTCATCTGTCCGGGTGGAGGCCACCGCATACTAGTAATCAAAGCTGAAGGATATGAACCCGCGCATTTTTTAACGCAATTAGGTTTTGTTGCCATTGTACTTAAATACAGGCTGGCAAGAGATACCATGTCTCCTTATAAGGTAGAAGTTCAGGCCCCGCAGGATGCACGACGGGCAATGCGCACGATCAGGAATAATACAGCGAATTGGGGCATCGATCCAAATCGAATTGGCATTATGAGTTTTTCAGCCGGCGGAGAGGTTGCAGACATGATCTCTTTTGACAACGGAAAAGGCGATCCCAAAGCCACTGATCCTATAGAGCGCGAAAGCTCCAGACCCAATTTTGCCGTGTTTGTATATCCCGGCCCATTAGGCGTGCCCGATGTGATACCTAAGGATGCGCCACCGGCATTTTTAGTTGTTGCAGATGACGACCTATGCTGCTCCCCTCCTGTTGTAAAGTTATTGCAAAGGTATCGGGAAGCAGGTGTACCGGTAGAAGCGCACATTTATTCGCAAGGTAACCATGCATTTAATATGGGGCTAAGGTCAAAGCTGCCTACGCTTCACACCTGGCCGCAACGTTTGGCCGACTGGTTTGCCGTGAACAATTATTTTAAAAATCCTACTGTCAAATAAAACTCAGTAATCAACTAAATCTCAATCCCAGTGAATGAAATCCCAAAGGTTTCATCAAAAGAGCAGGGCCCGCAAGGGCCTTGTTCTTTTATGCAACAAGGAGTTTAGAAAGTAAACGGACCTGGCCTGCGTTGCTTTCTGGCTATTAATTTTATTTAATCGGAAAATTTTGTAACACAGCCCTTTTTATATCCGGTTTCTCAATTATATTTGTAACAAGGATTTGACAAATCCACCCTTAATTGATGTTCAGATTGGCCAAAATTTTTACCAACAGGAAGTTTGTTACTTTTTTATGGTTTGGGTTAAGTTTGTTTGCTATTGTTAAACAGGCATTAGCAAATCATATTAATAACTACCAGATCTATAAGTACACTTTTATAAACTTAATTCATCAGAATAACCTCTATACTGCCCAGCCTCAACACTTTGAAGATCTAAATCACTACGGTCCGCTATTTAGCCTGATGATTGCGCCTTTTACGTTTCTGCCGGATTACTTGGGTGTGATATTATGGACAATGGCCAATGCCTACGTGCTATACAAGGCAATCCTTATGCTGCCACTTAAACAACAGCAGCTAACCGCCGTTCTGCTTATCTCCGCACACGAGTTAATGACTGCCTCTTACGGTGAGCAGGTTAATCCGGCTATTGCCGCTTTAATTATCTTGTCTTTTGTGTTTATTAACCGGAAACAAGACTGGCTGGCTACCTTAATGATTGTGATAGGCACGCTGATTAAACTATACGGTATTGTGGGCGTGGCCTTCTTTTTCTTTTCAAAGAAAAAACCTCAATTTATCATTAGTTTTTTTGTGTGGATGGCTGTCCTGCTGGCCTTACCAATGCTTGTGACTTCACCCCATTTTGTGCTGCAGTGTTACCACGACTGGTTTATATCCCTTCGTGATAAAAATATAGCCAACGAGAGTTCTGTAATGCAGAACATATCTGTAATGGGCATGATCAGTAAGATATTTGCCTATCCGCAGTTGTCAAATCTGCTGGTGCTTGTTCCGGCTATGCTACTTTTTGCCTCTTCTTATTTGCGCATCAAGAGCTTTAAAGAAACACCATATCAATTACTTATTCTGGCGTCTACATTGATATTTACGGTAATTTTTAGTACCGGTTCCGAATCGCCAACTTATATCATCGCGTTTGCGGGTGTGGCAATATGGTTTATCAATCTTGGAAGACGCCCCACAGGCTTCGAAATATTCTTGCTGGTATTTGCACTTATCATCACCAGCTTATCGCCGTCTGATATTTTCCCTCAATCTATCAACCGCAATTTTATCCGGCCGTACGCCTTAAAAGCGCTGCCTTGTTTGTTGATATGGCTTAAAATTGTGGTAGAAGCGTTAACACGCAATTTTGACAATAAAGAGGTTCCCCAACAAACCGAGATTCTGATATGAAAAAGAAGATCTCAGTTGTAGTCCCCTCTTTTAATGAAGAAGGCAATATTGAAGTGCTCGCAACTAAACTTACGGGCGTGCTCAAACAGCTGCCATATCTTTACGAAGTGATCTTTGTTGACGATGGCAGTGCGGATGGTACTTTGCAAAAGTTACAAACGCTTTCTGCTATTGATGAGCATCTGTATTATCTGGAGCTATCCAGAAACTTTGGGCACCAGAACGCACTAAAGGCCGGGTATGACTATGCCGACGGTGATTGTGTGATCAGCATGGACAGCGATTTGCAGCATCCGCCAGAACTTATCGCTCAATTCATCGAAAAGTGGGAAGAAGGCTATGATATTGTTTATACCTGCCGGGAATACCAGGACGAAGCCACCATCTTCAAAACTAAATCATCCGACCTGTTTTATAGTGTCATTAATTCACTATCAGACACCAAATTGGAGAAAGGAACAGCTGATTTTCGCTTAATTGATCGCAAAGTGGTAAACATCCTGTCCACCCTCAATGAAAACGGACTGTTTATGCGGGGCTTAATCAAATGGATAGGCTTCAAACAATTTGCTATACATTACCAGTGCGACGCGCGTTTTTCTGGCAAGAGCAAATATAATTTAAAGAAAATGGTGCGCTTTGCTGTACAGGGAGTTACCGCTTTCAGCGTTAGGCCACTTTATATTGCTACGGGTCTGGGTTTGTTTTTTTCCTTAATGGCCCTGCTTTACATCCCGTACATCCTGATAAGCTATTTCACGGGGCACGCCGTAACCGGCTGGACTTCCCTCATTGCAACTGTAGCCTTTTTTGGCGGCATGCAGTTAATGGTGCTGGGTATAATAGGTATGTACCTGGGCAAGCTGTTTATGCAATCCAAACAACGGCCGAACTATATAATTCGTTCTACTAACCTGATACGCCTCGGTCAAAATGATCTTGTTAAGTTTTGATATTGAAGAGTTTGATATGCCATTTGAGTATGGCAAAACAATCTCGTTTGAAGATCAGCTCGCTATTTCTACCGAAGGTACCCTCAAAGTACTTGATCTGCTGCGCAATGCCGGTATAAAGGCTACATTTTATTGCACAGCCAATTATGCCAATCATAAGCCGGAAATTATAAGGCAAATGATTACAGAAGGCCATGAAGTGGCCTCACATGGGTACTACCATTCGGATTTTAAACCAGAACACCTCGCCCAATCCAGACAAGCTTTGGAATCCATTACCGGGCAACCCGTACTAGGGTATCGCATGGCCAGAATGATGCCGGTAGATGAGATTGAAATTTATAAGGCCGGATATATTTATAATTCGTCCATCAATCCAACATGGCTCCCTGGTAGGTACAATAACTTTTCAAAGCCGCGTACCTGGTTTTATAAAGAAAATGTGCTGCAGCTGCCGTCATCGGTATCACCCGTTGTACGCTTTCCGTTATTCTGGCTAAGCTTTCATAATCTCTCCATGTCATTATTGAAGATATTGAGTAAGAGCACTCACATTAAGGATGGCTATCTCAATCTTTATTTTCACCCGTGGGAATTTATGGATCTAAACCAGCCAGAACGATTTGGATTTCCGGGCTACGTAAGTAAAAATACCGGCGATAGTTTTGTGAAACGTATCAGTAGTTTTATAAGCTGGGCGATAGCTAACGGATACCAGTTTTCAAGAACGGACCGCTTTGTGTCAAACATAGTTCAACAAAAGAGACTGCACCAAAAGTAAAATAAGCAATTCAATTTATGCTTTAAATGCAAGAGCCGCACATTATACCAATGTGCGGCTCTCGTAATATTTACTTTTTATATAGCCTTACTGTAGTTTAAATTTCTCTGTTGATATCCCAACGCTCCAGGTAATCAGCCACACGGCGAACAAATGATCCGCCCAGTGCGCCGTCAACAACGCGATGGTCATAAGAAAGCGATAAGAACATCATGTGCCTGATGCCAATAAAATCACCGCTTTGGGTTTCAATTACGGCTGGCTTTTTCTTAATTGCACCTACTGCTAATATAGCTACCTGTGGCTGATTAATTATCGGCGTGCCCATGATGTTGCCGAAAGAGCCGACATTGGTGATGGTGAACGTACCGTCTTTTACCTCGTCCGGACGAAGCTTATTGTTTCTGGCACGATCAGCAAGATCATTTACCAGTTTAGTTATAGCCACCAGATTAAGCCTATCGGCCTCGCGGATTACCGGAACGATAAGATTGCCGCTCGGTAAGGCTGTTGCCATACCAATATTAATATTGTTCTTTTTGATGATCTTGGTACCCTCAACAGATACATTGATCATCGGCATATCCCTTATGGCTTTGGCCACGGCCCAGATAAACAATGGCGTAAAGGTAATTTTAGTACCCTCCTGGCTTTCAAAACGCTTTTTAACTTTATCACGCCATAGTACCAGATTGGTTACATCAGCTTCCACAAAAGACGTAACGTGCGGAGATGTTTGCTTGCTGCGTACCATGTGCTCGGCAATGATGCGCCGCATACGATCCATTTCTATAACCTCATCTTCGCCGGTAAAAGAGCGATAAAACGATTCTTCTCCATACCCTTTTGGCGCCTCCGGTTGCACATATGGCTGGCCGTATGGCGGCTGTGCTACAGGCATGTAATACTGTGGAGGCATTGGCTGGCCGTAGTAAACAGGCGCAGGCTGGGGAAAATACCCCGGCGCAGGCGGCGGAGAATAATATGACTGTTGCGGAGGATACGGATGTTGGTACCCCGACTGCTGTTGCTGAATATAAGGCGGTGCTGCCTGAGGCTGTTGAACAGGAGGCTGTTGCGGTTGGGCAACAGGCTGCGGAGCCTGTGGTTGCGGCGTAGGTGCAGCAACTTCTGGAGCAGACTGTTGTTGGGGCTGAACAGACTGTGGCTGAGCTAAGCGACCTTTTTTGCGATTTTCAATATAACCCAGCAAATCGTCTTTAGTAACCCGGCCATCTGCACCTGTACCTCGAATACTGTCTAACTCAGATGAGCTGACGCTTTCCTGCAGGGCGATATTTCTTACCAGGGGCGAATAAAAACGAGCACCGCTACCCTCTGTATGTTGAGCCGCTTTTTCACCTGGCCTGTTTTGTAATTGGTCAACTCCTGGTATTACAGATGCTTCTGCTGATGGAGCGGCCGCCTGGAAGTTATTAAATGAAGGTTGCGGAGCAGGCGTAACAGGCTGAGGAGCCGGTTGTACCTCTTCCTGATCAGCTGTTTCAATAACAGCTACAATGGCGCCAACCTGCACCACGTCATTTTCATTGCCATGCTGACTTACCAGTTTGCCCGCTACCGGAGAAGGCACTTCAGAGTCCACTTTATCGGTAGCTATTTCAAGAACAGCTTCGTCTGCAGCAATCATGTCACCGGGTTTCTTCAGCCACCGTATAATGGTAGCCTCAGCCACGCTTTCACCCATTTTAGGCAGTAACAGTTGGTATTTGGCCATAGAGATAGTTTATCAGTTGGTTGGTAAAATTATGAAATTCACTGTTTAATTTTAGTCTTCTGTTAGCAAAGTATTCAGCAAGCCTAAAGCAGTTGTCGCAGTTCGTTCTATATTCTGTATACGTTTATTGCCAAATGTAAACTTTTTAATAATACTTTTATACTTATTTCCCACCGCTATCCATACGGTTCCTACAGGTTTATCAGGCGTACCACCATCTGGTCCGGCAATGCCCGTTACAGCAATCGCATAATCCGATTTAAAGTTCCGTAATGCGCCCTGCATCATTTCCGTGGCAGTTTCTTCACTCACTGCACCATGTTGCCACAGCGTTTCATTTTTCACGCCCAGTATACTTTCCTTTAGTTCATAAGCATAAGAAACAGCTCCACCCAAAAACACTTTTGATGATCCCGGATGCTGTGTGAACAAATGTGCAATATAACCACCCGTACAACTTTCTGCAACGGAGAGGGTGAGTCCTTTCACCTCCATCTTATTCAATATTGCCTTTTCAATCGGAATATCCTCGCGGGCAACAACGGCCTTTCCTACCCTTTCAGCAATTTGATCAGCATATTGTTCAACTTCGCTTGTTAACGATGTTATATCTTCTCCCTGTGCAGATAGCCTGAGTCGCACCATACCTAATTTAGGCAAATAAGCCAATTTGATATGGGCCGGTAACTTGTCTTCTATATCAGCAATCATTTCTGCCAGGAAAGATTCCCCTACTCCTACAGTTAACAAAGTATTATGGACGATGTGGGGAAGCTTAAATTGAGCTTTTAAACGAGGGATTACCTGCTCCTCCATCAAATACATCATCTCAAACGGCACTCCAGGCATAGAAACGTACACTTTGCCTTCATGGTTGAACCACATTCCGGGCGCTGTTCCGTTCTGATTAACCAACACCTCGCAGTTGGCCGGCACCATGGCCTGGTTATGGTTAACCTCCAGTAAGGGCCTGTTATAACGCGCAAAAATGCGCTCTACGTTCTTGAGCGTAGCCTCGTTCAATACAAAACCAGTATTAAAGTATTCGGCAAGGGTGGTTTTGGTAATATCGTCCTTTGTAGGGCCCAGGCCACCCGTAATCAAAATGATATCCACACGGCCCTGGGCTTCGTTTAATGCGTTTAAAATATGTTGCCTGTCGTCAGATACGGATGTGATCTGCTTAACCCGTATACCTACAGCGTTTAATTGCTGAGCCATCCAGGCAGAATTCGTATCTACGATCTGGCCTATCAGTATTTCATCCCCAATTGTTATAATTTCTGCAAGCATATTAATAATACGGGTTATAGTATTGATTACTGGTGTAATCGCTTCTTTTGCTCAGTTTGAGATCCTGCAAAATTGAATTTTTAACCCTCAGCGTTACACTATACATCTTATAGTACCCAAAGGGTATCCATTGCACAGACAGGTCCCAGCAGTGCAGGTCGCGATAGATACCTAACTGGCACGTACTTACTTTGTTTGTACGTAAATCATAGTCGGTATAATAGGTAACTTTCCACTTAGGCGTTATGTTAACATCGCCCCTGGCCTGCACAGTGTTACTTACTGAGGTATGAATACCGTCCGAATTGCTGTAGTTAAAACTGTAGTTGAGGTTAATGTTCCACGGCACATTAAAGTCAACAAATGCAGAAGGGTCCTGGTTAACGAGGCTCAATCGTTCGGCCTGTTCAGGTGTCAATTGCGGATTCACCAGATTAGGTTGTATCTGTCCTACGCCTAATCCCCCAGTTCGCGCTTTGGATTTGGAGTTAAAGTTGATGTCTGCCGATGCAAAGAAACTCTGCAACCGCGGTAGCCTTCCATCCTGCCAGGTGTAACGGTCAATAGTGCGTGAGTATTTGATAACCTGGCTGTTGGACACGGAGTCCATCACCTTAGTTACGTATGGATTAAACGTTCCGCCCAAACTTAAATTTAAACGCTGGTTAAACACAGCGGTGTGGCCGTTGAAGTTAATGGGTGATAACCGGAACGAGTCGACCGCGAAATTATAAAAGGTAGAAAAGCTAAGCCCCTGCAGTATTTGTATTTTCTTATCCGTACCGGATGTATCGGTACTTTTTGCGCGCACCTTCCCTTCTATCGTATTGTCGAGGTTAAAACCAATCCCCGCCTGTCGTCCCGCGGATGGCCCGCCATAAGGTGATTGATTGAAGATGGAATATGTTGTTGAAGTGTACGGATAAGGTACGCCTGCCTCAGAAACCACAGTGCGATAATAGCCATAAGATGGATTCGAATAATCCGGGTGATAGTTGAAACTAAAAGTAGGCGTCATCACATGGCGTATAGCACTTAGCTTGCCCTTTTTAAAGTTTAACTGACCAAATAGCTTGGTAGAAAGGTTGGCAGAAAGGCTGTATTCGCCGGCACGCGAAAAACCGTTAACGGTATCTATCACCGGAGTAGTGCTTCCCAGGGGATTTGTCCTCGAATACGCTTCGCGGATGGTTTGGAAATACCACCGTTCTACGTAGTTAGCACTGGTGCTAAATTGGAAATATTTTAAAACCGTGAGGTTTAATCCTACCGGAATGGTATGCTCAAAGCCAGTTCTAAAATCTTTAAATACTGCTGATTTAAACAAATCGGCTTCGGGAATGGCATTTAAAGTATTGGTTCCCTGTAAGCTGTAACCAACGGTAATACGTTGATACCATTTTTGCTCACCTACCCTTTCTTTAGAGTCGAATGGGCTAATGGTGGACATGTTGAAAGAAAAGTTAGGCAACTGCATAGTTACCGTCTTGTTATAAAGATCCTGTTGATGCTCCAAACTCACGTTGAGGTTAAACGGCGTACCGGCCCACACTCTTGAGTAAGAAATACTGGACTGTAAGTTATTCTGCGTGATCTGCTGTAAACTATAATTGGTTGTGGCAGTTGAGTTTTGATAAAAACTGTGCGTACCCGCATTTACGGACGCACTGAACGTGGTACCCGGATTGGAATTTGGATCCTGTGAGTGCGACCAGAGGATATTAAAGTCTTTAGTAGAGGGATCGCCTACATTGCCGTAATTATGTGATCCATAACGGAACGAAAAAGTACCCTGGTAAGCATAACGCTTCAGATACCTGGCGGTTGTGCTGGCCTCATAAGAACCTTTGGAATAGATAGTGGCGTTATTGGTAAGGTCAATATTATCGTTAAGAGCAATATAGTAACCAAAGTCGCGTAGATAAAAACCAAGCCTGGCGTCCTCGCCAAAAGTTGGCAGGATAACGCCGGATGTACGATGATCTGGCTTTGGGAAAAAGCCGAACGGAATAGCAATAGGCAACGGAATATTGGCAATTTCGAGGTAAGCAGGGCCAGAAATGATCTGGTTCTTCTCCGCAATGCCCTTGGTTATCACAATACCAAAGTGAGTTTCGGGATAAGGCAAATCGCAGGTACTGTACAAAACATTTCGGTAAGCTATTTCATTATCGTTTAATCTTTTAGCCGTACCGCCGGAAAGGAAGTTGCCTTCCTGGCCCGAAGCAGCATTAAAGGATTTTGCTTTTTTGGTCTCGTAATTGAAATAGATGGAATCAGCCTCGATGGGGCTGTCGTTTTTTTGTTTGGTAATAGGTCGGCCGGTATAACGATGGGTTTTGGGATCCATGCGCCCGCTGGCAAAGATGAGGTGCTTTTTCTGATCCACCCTGATATAATCGGCATCCAGCTCAAAGTCTTCGTAAGTTACTCGCGCCTTACCATACAAATAAAGTATATCGTGCACATGATCGGCAATTGTTGAATCTTCTGCAACGGCTTTTACCTGACTTTGTAACCCTCCTTTGTTTTTACTCGTATCAGTCTTTACAATCGGTTTAGTAACACCTTTGTTATCCGGAGCTTTTCTTCCGCCGGTCCTTTTGGGCTGAATAATCGTATCACGCTTTATAATAGTATCTGCTGTAGCCCGATAAGCATGGCGCACGCCTTTGGTTGCGCCGGCTATCAAACTAACCGACAAAGCAATAACGAGCAGAAAAAAAAGTTTAATGGATTTCAAAATCGATTCTGAATAGTATTTTTGCAATTAAAGTTCTTAAAAGCGTCCAAAAATAATGAAAAATAAGGCATTCAAAAGATTGATTTATGGTTTGACAGCATGTGTTCTTTCCTTTTCGCTCTTATCTTTTAAAATATATAATGAACCTCCTCAAAGAGATACTACCTCCGCTACGGGCTATCGCCTTAAAACAATTATAGTTGACGCCGGACACGGCGGGGTTAAAGCCGGCGCTTCGGGGTCATTTTCTCTTGAGAAAAATGTAACGTTGCAAATAGCTTTCAAATTACAAAAAGCTATCGAAAAAGAGTTAAATGATGTTAAAGTTGTAATGACCCGTACCAATGATGACGATGTTTCTCTTCAAAAAAGATCCGATATAGCCAACAATAATAAAGGCGATCTGTTTATTTCCATACACTGTAACTCACTCCCTGATCACATTACTTATTCACACGGACGTAAAATAAGGGTACAGGACCATTCCGGAAAAGGTGTTTTATTGCTGGTTTACGGTTTTCACCGCACTAAAGAAGAAGAGCGGGCAATTAAAGAAAATCTGGTTGAAAGCGGTGACCAGGAAATGAACAGTGGATTGGACCCTAATGATCCAACTTCCATTATCCTGCTAAACACTTACAAAACCAAATATCGCAAACAAAGTATCCGCCTGGCTGACCTGATCAACCGTGAGTTTATAGACGGCGATGGCAGACGCAGCGAAGGTATAAGAGAACAGGGAGTACTGGTTTTGTGCCACACAGCCATGCCATCGGTACTTGTTGAAACAGGTTACATTAATAATGCTGAGGAAGAAGAGTATCTAAACTCAGAACAAGGACAGAATGAAATTGTAAACAGTATAGTAAGAGCCGTTAAACAATACAAAAGAGAAGTAGAACAATCAAACCAGTAAATTAAACAACTAAAAAAGTCAACCTTGAAAATTTCAAACGAAACCAAAGTAGGTGTATTAACAGCTATAGCTATCACTGTTTTAATTTTATGTTTCAGTTATCTGCGCGGGACCGACATCTTCGCCAGATCAAATCGTTTTTATGCCATTTATCGCAGTGTTGAAGGCTTAACTGTTTCCAAACCTGTATTGGTAAATGGTTTTCAGATAGGCCGCGTTTCTAAAATGCAATTACTGCCAAACGGCCGCACCATTGTTGAATTTAAGATACAGCCCGAATACAATGTGCCGGTTAATACCCTGGCCAAATTAGAGAGCACGGACCTATTGGGCAGCAAAGCCATTGTTTTTGAATTGGGCAACAGTAAAGTGTATGCTGAGGATAAAGACACCCTGAAGGCAGATATACAAGGCAGCTTGGCAGAGAGCCTGCAGCCTGTGCAAAGAAAGGCAGAATTACTTATCGACAAGCTCGATTCAACGCTCGGTTCCATTAACAAAATTCTTAACCCCGATTTTCAGCACAATGTTGACCGCAGCTTTTTAAGTATAGCCAATTCATTGCAAACGCTTGAAGGTACTACCAAGAAGATCGACGCGCTAGTGGGCGCTCAAAGCGGGCATATTAATGGAATTATGACCAATGCCGAAGCCTTGACGGTGAATTTAAAGGGAAGTTCTGCCCATATTAACACCATTACAGGCAACTTTGAGCGTGTAAGTAATGACATAGCAAATGCTAAATTGCGCGAAACACTGGATAATGCCAACAAAGCCGTGGCCGATCTGCAGGCGAGCATCAATAACATTAAGAGTGGCAAGGGTTCTTTGGGTTTGTTGATGAATGATGATCATCTTTATCAAAATCTAAACAGTGCATCCAGCAATCTGAACGCGTTGTTTATTGATCTGAAGGCGCACCCGAAACGTTATGTAAGCTTCTCCGTTTTTGGCGGCAAAAAAGATTAACCCGCCTTTTATATCTCAAATGTTTTTCCCTCAATTGCCAGTTCAGTTTCGGGAAAAACATTTCTTGCTTCTTCCAGCAATTCATTAAGAGATTTATATCTGGCCGAGAAATGGCCGATCAACAACTTCTTTGCTCCGGTTTCTACAGCAACCTCAGCGGCTTGCCATGCTGTGGTATGATAAGTATCCTTTGCCCGGGTCAGCATGTTGTGCAAAAACGTAGCCTCATGATATAAAAGGTCCGCCCCGTTGATCTGATCAAAATACCTGCTGTTAAATATGGTGTCAGAGCAATAGGCATACATCTTTGGCTCGCTTGGGTCGGCGGTTAAAGTTTCATTGGGGTAAACCGTACCATCAGGCGTAATGTAATCTTTGCCCTTTTTTAAACTGGTAAAATATTCAAGTGGGATATTAAGCTCGGCAACTTTATCTTTCAGCAGCTTTCGAAGGCGCTTCTTCTGCCTGAACAAAAAGCCTGTACAGGGAACCCTATGGTCAAGTGGTATGGTTTCCACTATAATATCCTGATTGTCGAGAATCACCTCCGGCCTATCAGGATTGGTAGCATAAAACTCAAGAGGATAATTTATAACGGTTTCTGAGTATTTGAACTGAATGTCAATGATCTCCTTTAAATGCACCGGGCCAAACAGCTTAAGCGGCTTACGGCGGCCGTTTAAATGCAATGAGGACAGGAGACCCACCAAGCCTAAATAATGATCGCCATGAAGATGACTGATGAATATGTGATCGATGCGGGTGGCTTTTACATCGTAGCGTAAAAGTTGTTGCTGAGTGCCCTCCCCGCAATCTATCAAATACAGATGCTCGTTGATATTGAGCGCCTGGGCGGTTGGATTTCGGTTGAAAATAGGTGTGGCTGAACTGCTTCCAAGTATGGTTACTTCAAATCTCATGCTTGGGCAACAATCAAGAAGCTTATTTTGCTTCTTTCTTCAATTCTTTTTCTATCTCTTCCATAAAAATGAGGTCAATTGCCTCCTCTACGGTCGGAACAATACTTAAAACGCTTTCTAATTGCGAGATATTGATCAATCGCGCAACAGCTTCGTTCAAACCAGAAAGGATGAAAGAACCGTCGGCATTCTTACACAGACGATGCCCAACAAGTAAGCTGCTTAAGCCCGACGAATCGGCAAACTTAACCTGGCTCAGGTCCAGAACAATATTTCTCTGGCCTTCTGTATTTATCAGGATGAGTTCTGATTTAAGCTGAGGTGTAATTAACGAGTTAAGCTTTGACTCGTTAAGTTTTAGCATGACGTATTTTTCGTGCTTATCGACAGAAAACTTCATATTATATAGAAATTTAAAGCTAAGATATAACTAATTTACTTAGAAATAAAATTACAATTGTTTCAATGCTATGTTTACAGCATTTTCAACTCTTTTTAAAATATCCTCATTTTGAGGCTTTTTAAAATCCTCTCCGGTAATATGTTCAAATAGTTCAATATACCGCTCTGATATCGAATTTACGATTTCTTCCGTCATTTGCGGCACCTTTTGTCCATCTTTTCCCTGAAAATTATTTTCGATAAGCCACTTTCTCACAAACTCCTTCGATAGCTGCTTTTGCGCCTCTCCGTTTGCTTGTCGTTCGGCATAACCTTCACTGTAAAAATACCTGGATGAGTCTGGCGTATGGATTTCATCAATCAGGTAAATCTGCCCATCAGCCTTGCCAAACTCATACTTGGTATCAACCAGGATCAGTCCCCTTTCGGCAGCGATCTCCGTTCCGCGATTAAACAAAGCGCGCGTATACTGCTCCAATTGAGCGTAGTCGCTTTCAGAAACAACACCTCTCTCTAATATTTGTTCTTTTGATATATCCTCGTCGTGGCCAACAGCCGCCTTGGTTGTTGGTGTGATGATCGGCTCAGGTAATTTATCATTTTCCTTTAGTCCTTCTGGCAAGGTTACGCCGCACAGTTGGCGTTTACCTGCGCAGTATTCGCGCCAGGCATGGCCGGCCAGATAACCGCGGATCACCATTTCTACTTTAAAAGGCTCGCAAATACGGCCGATGGTAACATTAGGATCTGGTACAGTAATTACCCAGTTTGGAACAATATCGGCAGTAGCCTGCAAAAACTTTGCGGCAATCTCGTTAAGTACTTGACCTTTGAAAGGTATTGGCTCCGGCAGTACCACATCAAACGCTGATATGCGGTCCGTTACCACCATTACCATGTACTTGTTATCTACAGTATATACATCCCTCACCTTACCTTTATAAAAGGCAGTTTGACCAGGAAATTTAAAGCTTGTTTCTTTTAGTGCGTTCATATGTTTTAGATATGAGATGTGAGATTTGAGATTTGAGATAAATTGCTTGTTTAGTTTTTATCAAAGACACACTTAAACATGGAGACGCCTGGCAGGCGTCTCAAATCTCAAATCTCACATCTAATTTACTGAATATCGCCGTAAGCCTCCAATATGCGTCTTACCAGCTTGTGCCTTACCACATCTTCGCCGCTCAGGTAAATAATTTCAATACCCTTAATATCACTTAAGATACGGAGTGCAGTGTGCAGGCCCGACTGTTGTTTCTTCGGAAGGTCTATCTGCGTTACGTCACCGGTTACGATGAACTTTGCTGATGGCCCCATACGGGTGAGGAACATTTTGAGCTGCATATCTGTAGCATTTTGTGCCTCATCCAATATTACAAAGCAGTTATCCAGCGTACGCCCACGCATAAAGGCAAGCGGTGCAATTTCGATGGTGCGGTTCTCCAGGTAAGTTTTGAGCTTTTCGGCCGGGATCATATCGTCGAGTGCGTCATAGAGGGGGCGCAGATATGGATCGATCTTTTCCTTCATATCTCCTGGAAGGAAACCGAGGTTTTCCCCTGCTTCAACTGCCGGACGAGTTAAAATAATGCGTTTGATCTCCTTATTTTTTAAAGCTCTTACGGCAAGTGCCACAGCGGTATAGGTTTTACCTGTACCTGCGGGACCGATAGCAAATAAAATATCGCTCTTAACTATCCCGTCAACCATGCGGCGCTGATTGGCCGTACGGGCCTTAACCAGTATGCCATTAGGGCCAAATACAATTACTTCGCCAGTAGTTGATTTGTCGTTTACTGATTCGCTCGCTGAAATTTCCGATACTTTTGAGCCAAGAATTCGCTCTATATCGGTAATGTTAAGATTCTCGTATTTTTCTACATGATGAAGCAACTGCTCAAATTTATCCTGGAAAGCACTCAATTCGTGCTGATCTCCAAGAACTTTCACTTCACTGCCGCGCGCTACGATTTTGAGCTTGGGGAATTGTTTCTTTATTATTTCGAAATGGTCATTATTAGGACCCCACAAAACCGCAGGATTAATATCCTCTATCGATAATTTAAGTTCGTTCAAACGTTAATTGAATTTATAGTTCCAGACTTTTTATGCTTAAAATTTTTGAATATTTGTAGCTTCAAAACGCTTTACAAGATTAGCAATAAATATTCAAATACTAATGGCAATAATAACTTTGACAACTGACTTAGGAGATAAAGATATTTATCAGGCTGCACTTAAAGGCAGTATCCTAAAGCTGTTGCCAACGGTAAATATTGTTGACATTACCAACTCCGTAGCAGCCTTTAATATACAGCAGGCTGCTTTTATTTTAAAGAACAGTTATCATTATTTTCCAGATAACACGGTACACCTGATCGGTATTGATACGGTTTATAATGCGTATACCAGGTATCTTGCTGTTAAATATAAAAATCATTTTTTTGTTGGCGCGGATAACGGAATTTTTTCATTGATGTTTGATGAAGGCCCTGACGAAATGGTGGAGATTACCATTATGCAGGACCTTAAATTCCTGCATTTTCCATTGGCCGACATATTTGTTAAGGCGGCGTGCCACTTAGCAAAAGGTGGCGCACTTACTGAAATAGGCATCCCAATAGAAAGCGTTGAAAAGAAGATGAACCTGCAGCCTGTGGTGGAAAAAAATATGATCAAGGGTATCGTGATCTATATCGACTCTTTCCAGAATGTGATCACCAACATCACTAAGGATTTCTTTAACAAGGTGCAACAGGGACGCCGTTTTGTGCTTTATTTTAAACGCAACGAAACCATTACTAACCTGAGCTGGCACTATAACGAGGTTCCGGAAGGAGAAAAACTATGCTTATTTGGTATAAGTGACCATTTGGAAATCGCCATAAACAAAGGCAACGCAAGCGGACTACTCGGCCTTAATCTAGGCGATAGTGTGATCATTGATTTTCAGTAGCTATGAAAAAACTATGCTTGTTTATTTTATGTGTACTAACGCTTGTTGAGGTCAAAGCTCAATCAAAGGCTGATTCAATTGCTTACCAGGAACAACGAAAGAAAATAAACTTGTTGCTGCAGGAACGTACGCAGAAGTTTGGACAGTATAACGTAAGCTTAACGGAGCATACCGGAATCTTTGGCTTACAAACGAAAAAAGACATCCGCCGGTCGAACGAGATTCTGATGAATATTGTGAGCACTGATAATGAGATATTCCGGCAGCTCAAGATCCTTCTGGATTACCGCACCTCACAGCAGGAACAGATACAGGTACAATCCAAACAGAGTGAAGATGTTAGTGTGGCTTATATGAACACCATTAACCGCTTGCGCAATCAGCAAGACCTGCTTAAAAAACAATTAGCGCAAGCACAGGCTGAACAACAGAAAGCAAAACAGCCCTACCTCATTATTATTGGCGTTCTCATCATAACGTCAATTTTATTACTATTAACGCGCAAACATACTGCCAAGGCTTAATTTTGCGCTGTACCGATTTAGAGAATGGCTGTGATCGCTCAGCTTCCTTATGAGTGTAACAAGACGGTTATACAACAGCCCTACTCGGTAAATTAAGTACATTAGAAACTTCTGTTTTTGAAAAATCTAAAACCCTAACACTGCAAACGTGTTAGGAACAGCATATAATGAAATTAACTATACACGGGGCTGCCCGTCAGGTTACCGGCAGTATGCATCTACTGGAGGTTGACCAATATAAGATACTGATTGATTGCGGACTTGATTATGAAAAAGACCGCAGCGTACAAAGCAACATCAACTTTCCCTTTGATCCGGAAGAAATTGATCTGGTTATTTTAACCCACGCGCACATAGACCACTCGGGTAATTTGCCCACTTTGGTGAGGATGGGTTTTGACGGACAAATTTTATGTACACCACCCACTGCCGAGCTTACAGAGCTCTTGCTGCTTGACTCGGTAAGCCTCTTTGTTCAAAAAGACCAAAAGAACAGAAAGCGGGGCAAAAAACGCGGCGGCAGTTCTTCAACGCCTTTATATCTGCAAAAACACGTAATGGATACCATGGACCGTATGGTTACCATTGGTTTTAACAGACCTTTTCGCATCAATGGCGACATCGAACTTACCTTTATCCCGGTGGGCCATCTTTTGGGAGCAGCGGCGGTTGTGTTAAAGGTGAATGACCACGGAGAGGAGAAAACAATCGCTTTTACGGGCGATATTGGCCGCAAAAGTTACCCGGTACTGGTTGACCCGCAAAGCTTCCCTCCTGTTGATTACCTGGTATCAGAATCAACATACGGCGGCAGATTTCATAGCAGGGATAAAACCATCGAGCAAACCCTCATTGAAACCATTGAGAAGGCATGTATAAAGGAAACCGGCCGCCTGATTATTCCCGCCTTTAGTATAGGCCGTACGCAGGCCCTGGTATTTTCGCTCAATAAAATTTTCAGTGCCGGTTTGTTGCCGCCGGTTAAGGTTTTTGTGGATAGCCCGTTGGCCAATATGTCGACCGAGGTTTTCCGCAAGTATCATAATATGCTGAATACTGAAGCGCAGGACTTCTACAGCAGAAAGGGAGACGAATTTGAGTTTGATAATCTTACCTATGTAGAAACACTTAAAGACAGTCGGCAGATATCGAATTATTTTGAGCCGTGTATTATTATTTCTTCTGCAGGTATGCTGGAAGGCGGCCGTATCCAAGACCACCTATTCTATAATATCCAGAACTACTACGCCACCATTCTTTTTATTGGCTACTGTGCTAAAGGTACGCTAGGCTACAGATTATTGCGCGGCGACCCTATTGTACACATCAAGGATCGGGAACTGGCCGTTTATGCATCTATTAAACAAACAGACCTGTTCAGCGCTCACGGCGACCACGATGATTTGGTTGGAACCGTAAAACAACAGGACGTATCTACATTAAAAAATGTCTTCCTGGTGCATGGCGAAACAGAAAGCATGGAAGCTATGGCCACCGCACTTGAGCAGGACGGTTACAAAGTAACTATCCCGGAACGAGGATTGACGTATGAGATCTGACTTAGTATAGACAACAAGCCGATAAAAAGGAAAGCGATTTGAACTATTATCTCAAATCGCTTTCTCTTTTATGTGATATTCTTAGGTAGATTCTTAGTTGCAGTCGCAATGCAGATTAACGGTCGTAATCTCTTTCGCTGCTGGGTATTGAGTGCCGTTATTTGTATAAGTAACATTAAGCTTTTGCTGGCTGAAATAAAAGAGATTCTCCGTCAAGCTGTCAATACCATACGTTTCGGTCTGATTATTGAAAGTTAGATTTAAAAGTTGACCGCCTGTATTTGACTCGGTAATACTATAAGTACCGCTTTTGACATTGTTATTGAGATCTGTAATTTGCACCTGGCCATTCTTGAAATTAAAAGCTACGCCGACAGAATCAGTGGTTTTATATATTCTCCCGTCCGTTTCATTATAATAAGAATGCTGAAAGTGAGTAGTATGCCAGGTAATACGGGTAATCAACCCATTAGGCGACGTATCCTGGGCAGGTTTTACCGCTTTCTTCTTGCAACCTACCAACCCAGCGAAAATAAATAACAATAAAATGGCCCACTTCTTCATAACCGCACTGATTTAAACTTTAAAACTATAATAAAGATAACGGTTGGCGAGGGCTATTATCAATGCTTTCTACTAAATGTATACTTATTTGCGATATAGTAAACAACAATTCACATAAATTTTCACAACAACAGCTCAACGTTTAGGGTTAAGCTAAAACGACAAAGGGCCCTTGCGGGCCCTTCTGGAAACTAAACACTTGTTAGTTCTACAATTGGTTATTTTTTAAAGTGATTGATGATCAGCGTAGCCAGCTCAACACCAATACGTTCTTGTGCTTCGTTAGTAGCAGCTCCGATATGCGGAGTTAAGGAAACCTTTGGATGAGAAAGGATCTCCTGACGAGGAGTTGGCTCGTTATCGTACACATCCAGGCCGGCAAATGAAACTTTACCGCTGTTCAGTGCGTCAACCAACGCAAGCTCATCAATCAAACCACCGCGTGAGCAGTTGATGATACCTACACCCTTTTTAACCTTTGCAAATTCTTCAGCACCTAAAATCGGCTTTTCGATGAAAGGCGTATGCAGGGTGATAAAATCACTTTCGACGATAATTTCTTCAGCAGAAGCCGTTTTAACTTGAGCTTTAACGGTAATACCACCACCTAAAGTAACTTCAACTTCAGGGTTAAATGGATACAGGTCATAAGCCAGCACTTCCATACCAACGCCGATAGCAACCTTAGCAACTTCACGACCTATACGACCGAAACCTAAAATACCTAATTTCTTACCACGAAGTTCTACGCCTTTTGCATAAGCCTTCTTCAGGTCGTTAAATTTAGTATTTCCTTCAACCGGCATTTTGCGATTGCTATCTTGCAGAAAACGAACACCAGTAAACAGGTGGCCAAAAACAAGTTCGGCTACAGATAATGAAGATGAAGCAGGTGTGTTATATACCGCGATGCCTTTTTCTTTGGCGTATTCAACATCAATATTGTCTACACCTACACCACCACGGCCTACCAGCTTTAAATTTGGGCAAGCATCTATTAACGCTTTACGCACTTTTGTAGCGCTGCGTACGGTAATAGCATCATAAGCCTGTAGTTTTTCAGGAAGTTGATCCTGTGGTATATTGTTAGTATCAACTGAAAAACCAGCTTCTTCAAGCATTTGCTTTCCAACCGGGTCGATACCGTCATTAGCTAATATTTTGATCATGACTATTTAATGATTTGAAATTCGTTAATCAGGGTTATACAGATCAGAGATGAGTTGATTTAGTGGATATTCATCCAGCAATCAAATAGCTTTTCAAATAAAACAATAAACCAAAATCTATTTAACTATTCAACAGATCTCTGATCAGTAAATTAATTTTTGTTCTTCTCGGCAAACTCCTGCATTGCGTCAATTAACGCGTGCACACTGGTAATAGGAAGCGCGTTGTAGATGGATGCTCTGAAACCGCCTACGCTTCTGTGACCTTTAATACCAACAATGCCTCTTTCGTCGCAGAACTTAAGGAACGGTTTTTCCAGTTCAGCATTTTCCATTACAAAACATACATTCATTTTAGAACGATCTTCTTTTGCAGCTACAGCTTTGAATAACGGGTTACGGTCAATTTCCTCGTATAATGCTGCTGCCTTAGCATCGTTTTCCTTTTGCATTGCATCGATACCGCCTTTAGCTTTTAACCAGCGCAGGGTAAGCATGGATACATAAATGGCAAACACCGGAGGCGTGTTATACATTGAACCACCGTCAATCTGTGTTTTGTAATTGAACATTGCAGGGATTTTGCGGTCAACCTTACCTAAGATCTCATCTTTGATGATAACTAAAGTTGTACCGGCAGGGCCCATGTTCTTTTGAGCACCAGCGTAAATCAGTCCGAAATCGGCAACGTTGATCTTGCGGCTGAAAATGTCTGACGACATATCCGCTATCATCGGAACCGGCGACTTGAAAAACTCCTGTAACTGTGTACCGTAAATGGTATTGTTTGAAGTAATGTGGAAATAAGCAGCATCAGCCGGTATTTCAAAATCTTTTGGAATGTAAGTAAAATTAGATTCTTTTGATGTAGCAACAACTTGTGCTTCACCAAAGTACTTAGCTTCCTTTATCGCTTTATTAGCCCATACACCGCTTTCCAGATACGCAGCTTTACCGCCTTCTGGCAACAGGTTATAAGGCACCATAGCAAACTGAGTGCTTGCACCACCTTGTAAAAATAAAACCGAGTAACCTTCCGGCACACCTAAAAGTTCTTTAACAAGCTTAACGGCCTCATCAAGTACGGCCTCAAAATCTGCCGAGCGGTGCGAAATCTCAAGTATAGATAAACCAATACCATTAAAATTCAGCACAGCCTCCGCAGACTGCTTTAACACTTCGTTCGGTAAAATGCCCGGACCGGCACCAAAATTATGTTTCATATCTCTTTAGTGATTACGGTTTTAGCATCGTCTTTTCTCTGCTTCAACCGGCCCGAAGTTAAGGATTTGAATAACATATTTTCAAAAAAATATGATTTTTGTTAGGAAGAATTTAATACTGATTTAAACTTATTGTAATATTTAAAGTTTAGAGAATATTTAGGCCTACAGGCTGAATATTCCCCAGACAACCACTTTCTAAATTTTCATTTTCAACCCTGTATCCGGTTCATGATTGTTTATTTACGGTAATTGCAAAATTAATGGACACGGTATCAACAGATACCAACATTTTAGCACCTAAAGGACAATTTTTTACACAAAAAATCCTTCAACGTAAACTTTTGAATCATGGCACTTAAACAGGCCTCAATCATCACTAACCATTCGTACACTTTGCAGGTAATATTTCCATTATTTGAACTATCTGGAAAGGCCGATGGAATAGTAAGAGAATGAATATCTGCGCCTATCTAATAGAGTAGGCCTCTAAAGACAGTGAAACAAAGTGTAATTTTTACGCATTGGTGTGCCATTAGAAAATACAAATGTCCCTGCTCAGGGAACAGGGACATCCAATATCATAAGACTATAACGGCCAAGCGGGGCTTTAAAGATCAACTAAGCCAGGTTTTTCAGTTCGCTGATTACTTTAACCTGATCATTCGCTGAAAAAACAAAATTACCGGCCACGAGAACGTTAGCACCAGCCTCGAGTAATTGCGCGGCATTATTAAGGCTGACACCACCATCAATCTCAATTAAAAGATCGGGATTACGCTCCGTACTTAACGTTTTAAGCTCTTTTATCTTTTTTAGTGTATTAGGAATGAAATGCTGACCGCCGAAGCCAGGGTTTACAGACATAATGAGTACCATGTCAATATCAGCAATGATATCATCCAGTAACTGAACTGACGTGTGCGGATTAACTGCCACCCCTGCCTTGCAGCCTAGTTGTTTAATGGATTGTATGGTGCGGTGCAAATGAGTACAGGCTTCCAGGTGAACAGTTATGTTAGCAGCGCCGGCATTTTTAAATTGTTGCAGATACCTGTCTGGATCGACAATCATGAGGTGAACATCCAAAGGTTTTTGGGCGTGTTTGTTAACTGCTTCTACAACAGGAAATCCAAAAGAAATATTAGGAACAAAAACACCATCCATTATATCTACGTGAATCCAGTCGGCTTCACTTTTATTGATCATTTCAATATCACGTTGCAGGTTAGCAAAATCGGCCGCCAGGATGGATGGCGCAATAAGATGATTCATGCCGGCAAAGATAGGCAGAATATATGAAGATTGAGAGAATAGTTAACGAGCGCTGCTTAGTCGCAGTGCTGCAACAGGTCAAAATACTTACGCATAAGCATGAGGTCATAATTCACCATAGAATCATGCGCTTCTGCAATAAGCTCCTTTAAAATAGACGCACCACGTTGCCCTGCCCCGTTGGGGATGCGCTCATAGTGCCTAATTATTTCTTTTACCCGTATTATCTCATGTAGCAAAGACTGTATCAGGTCCGTTGGAGCGCTCATAACAACTGATGCTCTTCTCTGTTGCTGTCCTGTACTAATGAAATCAATTGGCTCATTGGTAGATGATGTCATTTTTCATTAAGGATCGGATGTACTCGACTATGTTTTTTTATCCTAGGTTTAAAAAATTAAATATCGAAAAATGTTTTTACAATATCAAACAGATTGCCTATAAAAAAACAACCTCTGGTTAAAAAATACCAGAGGTTGTTAAATTTGTATTATTAAGCGTTATTCTCCGGTTTATTTTCGGCCGGTTTCTGTTGCTCTGGTCTTGGTGGCTTTGGCAAAAGTGCTTTTCTGGAAAGCTTTAATTTACCCTGCTTATCAACGTCGATCAGTTTTACCCTCACTTCGTCGCCAACCTCAAACAGACCGTCCATCTTTTCGATGCGCTTATGATCTATTTCTGAAATATGCAGCAGGCCATCTTTACCTGGCAATATCTCAACAAATGCACCGAAAGGCATTATTGATTTTACTTTACCTTCGTAGATCTCACCTACCTCTGGCTTAGCTGCGATAGCTTTAATACGGCTAACTGCTGCATCGATTGCAGCCTTGTTATCGGCAAATACCTGTACAATACCTTTATTATCTTTTTCTTCGATAGAAATGGTTGAACCGGTTTCACGCTGCATTTCCTGGATGATCTTACCACCTGGGCCAATCACTGCACCGATAAACTCTTTGTCTATAGTTAAGGTAACAATGCGCGGAGCAAATGGCTTGTAATCTTCACGAGGCTCGCTAATGGTTTTCTTCATTTCATTAAGAATATGCAGACGACCTTCTTTAGCCTGAGTTAACGCTTTGCCCAATACTTCGTATGAAAGGCCATTGATCTTAAGGTCCATCTGGCAAGCTACGATACCATTTTCTGTACCTGTAACCTTAAAGTCCATATCACCTAAGTGATCCTCATCACCAAGGATGTCTGAAAGCACGGCATATTTACCGGTCTTCTCGTCAGAGATCAATCCCATAGCGATACCAGATACCGGAGCCTTAATTTTAACACCAGCATCCATCAAAGCTAAAGTACCTGCACAAACTGTGGCCATAGATGATGAACCGTTTGATTCCAGAATATCAGAAACAACACGGATAGTATATGGATTTTCTGTCTCAGCAGGCAATACTTGTTTTAATGAACGCATAGCCAGGTTACCATGACCAACTTCACGACGGCCAGGACCGCGGTTAGGACGAACTTCGCCGGTTGAGAAACCAGGGAAATTGTAATGAAGGATAAATTTCTGGTAACCGTTAACGAACGCACCATCAATCATCTGCTCATCATCTTTACCACCCAAAGTAACAGTGGTTAATGATTGAGTTTCGCCACGGGTAAAAACAGCTGATCCGTGAGCAGCAGGTAAATAACTTACCTCGCTCCATATCGGACGAATTTGTGTTGTTGAACGGCCGTCCAAACGTTTGCCTTCGTCAAGAACCAGGTTACGTACAGCATCATACTGCACATCGTGGTAATATTTCTTAGCCAGGAACAGGGTAACGTCATCAACTTCAGTTCCTAATGAAAGAATAAACTCATCAAGGATCTCTTTAAATTTCTCGCTGCGTTCATGTTTAGCAGAAGCAGTTTTAGCAGTATCATAAACCTTTTGATAGGTTGCTGCATAAACGCGGTCCTTCAGGTCTGGATTGCTATGCTCGTGGTTGTAAGTACGTTTTACAGTCTTGCCAACTTCTTCAGCCAGTTCTTTTTGTGCTTTGATCTGAACTTTAATAGCATCATGCGCAAATTTCAGCGCTTCAATCATCTCATCTTCCTGAATTTCTTTAGCCTCGCCCTCAACCATGTTGATGTCGTTTTCAGAACCGGCTACAATAAATTCAAGCGTTGCACGCTCTAACTCATCGCGGTAAGGGTTGATAACCAATTTACCGTCAATCTTAGCAACACGCACTTCTGAGATAGGTCCGTTGAAAGGAATATCAGAAACAGCAAGCGCTGCTGAAGCTGCTAAACCTGCAAGGCTATCAGGCATTATGTTCTTATCTGCCGAAATAAGGGAAATCATTACTTGCGTGTCAGCATGATAATCCTCCGGGAATAGCGGACGCAGTGCGCGGTCAACTAAACGAGAGATCAATATTTCATAATCTGACAAACGCGCTTCGCGGCGCAAAAATCCGCCTGGGATACGTCCTGTCGACGCATATTTTTCCTGATAATCAACAGACAGGGGTAAAAAGTCAACTCCTTCTTTTGCTTCAGGTGCAGATACTACGGTAGCCAGTAACATGGTGTCACCCATTTTTACAACTACTGAGCCGTCTGCCTGTTTGGCCAGTTTACCGGTTTCGATCTCAATGGTGCGGCCATCACCTAAATCAAAAACCCTTTTAATTGCATTATAACTCATTTTTTGTTTGTTAAATATGCGCTTTTCATCTTTAAGAGCGCATAGGATTTATAGTGTACTATTTGTTTCGACAAAATTAAAAAAGCCATCCGTTTACCGGACGGCTTTTTTTGAAAACCAGAAAAAGTTTACTTAATGATATCTCTCAGCTCAAGAGCTTTGATAATAGCACGGTACCTGTTGATGTCTTTATGATAAAGATAAGCCAGTAAAGCACGACGCTTACCAACTAATTTCTGTAACGACAACTGGGTAGAAAAATCCTTTTTGTTTTTCTTTAAATGTTGGGTCAAATGCGCGATACGGGTTGTGAATAAAGCAACTTGTCCTTCAGCAGAACCTGTATCAGTTGCAGCTTTGCCATGTTTTGCAAAGATCTCAGCCTTTGCTTCTTTACTTAAATACATTACTTGAATAATACTAAAGCGTTAAAAATTAAATTAATTGGCTGCAAAGATATGTCTATTATAGCACAAAAACAAGCACATCCGGGCACAAAACAAAACTTGTTTAGTTTTACTAAACACACATCCAACTTACTGAGAATTAGCTTACTATTTATATTTTCCAATTGCCGGCACAGCATGCTATTTGGCCACTAAATGTAAAGAATTAATCATGGGGTGAAAACGTCCAGCCATTTTTATCCAACCTACTCAAGAGCACTTAGTTCATATGCAGTAATCAACCATTATAAATGTCCGATTGCTTTCCAAGAAATGTAATCTAAAAGTCTAATTTTCTTTATGTTGCGTTTCTAACGGCTAAAGTGACAGGTATTTGCTTTTTTTTCTTGCATAAATAAAAATTAATGTAAATTTTTGCACAAAATTCAAGGACACAAAATACCCTATACTAAGAGATGAATCAGCAAATGATAAACAGAGCCGTTTCAAGAGCAAATTTTGCTCCGGTTGCTGCTGATTTGAGTTGTGTATCTTCTTCCTACTCCCCTTCACGACGAAGGATCTTTATTCCCCGGGTTTGATTTTACAATAAAAAGACCCTCAGAAAACGAAGTTTTTTAAACTTCTTGCAAGCAAAACCATTCTAATTACTAACAGGCAATAAAAGCCAATCGTTAAGGTTTTTAATTAAATGACTATACAAGATTTTGATATTATAGTAGCTTCGGCCCAACATGTTGATTATGCACCCCAGATCTGTGTAGAGATGGCCGAATCTGCAAAAGCGCGTGGAACTGGTATAGCTCAACGTTCGCCGGAATATGTGGCCAATAAGATGCTGGAAGGCAAAGCGGTAATTGCCTTGCATAAGGATGGCACCTGGGCGGGTTTCTGTTATATAGAAACGTGGAGCCACGGGCAGTTTGTAGCGAACTCGGGGCTCATTGTAAATCCGCAGTTCCGTAAAGTGGGGTTGGCCAAAGCCATTAAGCACGAAGTATTTGAGCTTTCCAGATCTAAATATCCTGATGCCAAAATATTTGGTTTAACAACCGGTTTGGCGGTAATGAAAATCAACTCAGACCTGGGTTACGAACCGGTCACCTACTCAGAGCTTACCCAAGATGAAGACTTTTGGAAAGGCTGCCGCAGTTGCGTTAACTATGACATTCTTACCTCAAAAGGGCGCAAGAATTGTCTCTGTACGGCTATGTTATATGACCCGGCCGAAAAGCAGAAAGTGAATGAAGAAAAACTGAGAAAGATTACTAAAAAAGCTACTTTACTGGAGCGCATTGAAGAGGCGCTTAAAAAAATCACTTCAGAGTAATTATCATAACAATAATCCTTAATTAAGTCTTTGCAATCATAAAAATGAAGAAAAAAGTAGTTCTGGCATACAGCGGCGGTTTAGACACCTCATTCTGCTGTATTTATCTGACTCAGGAGCTTGGCATGGAAGTTCATTCCGTAATTGTTAATACCGGAGGTTTTAGCGACGAAGAATTAAAGCACGTTGAAGAACGCGCCTACAAAATGGGGGTTACTTCACATCATACAGTTGACGAAACTGAGAACTTCTACAATACCTGTGTCCGATACCTGATCTACGGTAACGTACTTAAAAACAATACCTATCCCCTTTCGGTAAGTGCAGAACGTGTGAGCCAGGCTACCGCCATTGCAAACTATGCAAAGGAAATTGGTGCTGAATATGTTGCGCACGGCAGTACAGGAGCCGGCAACGACCAGGTACGTTTTGATATGATCTTTAATATCCTCGTTCCGAACATACAGATCCTCACTCCTATCCGCGATTTAAAATTAAGCCGCGAAGAAGAGATTGAGTACCTGAAGAAACACGGCGTTGAGATGAACTTTGAAAAAGCAAAGTATTCTATCAACAAAGGTATCTGGGGAACATCAGTAGGTGGAAAAGAGACATTAACCTCAAACCTCGGTTTGCCGGAAGAAGCATGGCCCACGCAGGTTACCTCAACCGAACCGAGAAATATTGAACTGGTATTTAAAAAAGGCGAACTGACCGAAATTGATGGCACCAAATACAACCATCCAACCAAAGCGATACAGGCATTACAGGCAATAGCCCAGCCTTATGGCATTGGTCGCGATATTCACGTAGGTGATACCATTATTGGTATTAAAGGCCGGGTAGGCTTTGAGGCAGCTGCGCCAATGGTTATTATCAAGGCACACCATACGCTCGAAAAACATGTACTAACCAAATGGCAGCTTTCATGGAAGGATCAGCTTTCTTCATTCTATGGTAACTGGCTGCATGAGGGACAGTTCCATGATCCGATCATGCGTAACATTGAAGCATTTTTAAGCGATACGCAGAAGAATGTAAGCGGTAAAGTATTTGTTCAGCTTTATCCTTATCGTTTCCAGGTAACAGGTATCGAATCAAAGCACGATCTGATGTCAAACAAGTTTGGCAGCTATGGTGAAATGAATAATGCCTGGACCGGTGATGACGTTAAAGGGTTCTCCAAAATATTTGGTAACCAGGTAATGATCTATCATAAAGTAAACGGTGAGGAATAAAGATGAGCGATCCGGTTTCAAAAGATGATTGTTTAAGCGAATACAACTGGGGCGGTAACTGCAAAGGCTGGAACTTTGTAGATACCGACGCCCTCTCTGTTAAACAGGAAATGATGCCACCTAATGCATTTGAACAAATGCATTACCATGAAAAAGCGACACAGTTCTTTTTCATTCTCAAGGGCACCGCTATTTTCCTTATCGACGGAGAGGTTAAAGTGGTAAACGCAGGACAAGGCATTGAAATTAAACCGGGGCAAAAACACCGGATCAGCAACCATAGCGAAACTGAACTGGAGTTTATTTTATCGTCACATCCTTCCACCAAAAACGACAGAATTAATTGTGAGTAGTCAAACTAATATACCTACAGTAATGGTTCCACTTCCTGGCGGCGAAAAGATCAAGGCTGGTATTATAGGCGGCGCCGGCTATACGGGCGGCGAGATGTTGCGGATACTAATCAATCATCCAGATGTGAAGATTGAATTTGTGCACAGCAATAGTAACGCAGGTAACTACATATACCAGGTTCATACTGATCTTTTTGGCGATACCGACATTAAATTTACCGATAAGCTTACACATAATATTGATGTGTTATTTCTTTGCGTGGGTCATGGCGATGCACGCAAGTTTTTAGAAGCCAATAGTTTTCCCGCTCATATTAAGATCATTGACCTGAGCCAGGATTTCCGTTTAGCGGCTAAATCATCCATCGGCGACCGTCAATTTGTTTATGGCCTACCCGAGCTTAACCGCGACGCGATTGAGAAAGCCAGTAATATTGCTAATCCAGGATGTTTTGCTACCTGCTTACAATTGGGACTGCTACCATTGGCGAGCAAGCAACTGATCAATGGCGAAGTTCACATAACCGCCACTACTGGTTCTACCGGTGCCGGTCAAAGTTTGTCGGCTACTTCGCACTTTACCTGGCGCAATGATAACCTTTCGGTCTATAAGGCTTTTGAGCACCAGCACCTCAAAGAGATCAGCGAATCGTTAAACAACCTGCAACCGGGTTTCAAGCCGCAGGGCGCTGATTGGGGCAACATCAGCTTTATACCCTACCGGGGCGACTTTACCCGAGGCATCATTGCCTCGATATATTTAGACAGCGACCTTACTGTCGAAGAAGCAGTAAAGCTTTATACGGATTACTATGCCGATGCGGCGTTCACCCATGTTACAGGCAAAAACATCGACCTGAAACAGATAGTGAATACCAACAAGTGTCTTCTGCAGGTACAAAAGCACGGCAACAAGCTTTTGATCATCAGCATACTTGACAACCTGCTTAAAGGAGCATCCGGCCAGGCAGTACAGAACATGAACTTGTTATTCGGTTTAGATGAAAAGGCGGGATTGAGGCTGAAAGCGACGGCGTTTTAAACCCCACCAACCTCCCCGAAGGGGAGGCTTTTATTAACCGTGTTAATTAACTGAAATATCAACTTTAAATCTCCTCCCCTTCGGGGAGGCAGGGAGGGGTAATGAAACTATTCGACGTATATCCTATCAATCCAATAAATATAGTAAAGGGACAAGGAAGCCTTGTTTTTGATGATAAAGGACAAGAGTACCTGGATCTTTACGGCGGCCATGCGGTTATTTCTATCGGCCATACGCATCCGCACTATGTAAAACGGCTGGAAGACCAGCTGCATTGCATTGGCTTCTACTCTAACTCTGTCGAGATTCCATTACAGAAGCAATTGGCCGAGAAACTGGGCCATGTTTCGGGCAAAGAAGATTACCAGCTATTTTTGTGCAACTCCGGCGCTGAGGCAAATGAAAATGCACTGAAATTAGCATCGTTTTACAACGGCAAAAAGAAGGTTATAGCCTTCCGCAAATCATTTCACGGCCGTACCTCGTTAGCGGTCGCTGTTACCGACAATCCCAAGATTGTTGCACCTATTAACGAGACCGACAATGTGATCTTTTTGCCATGGTGTGACGAAGCTGCGCTGGAAGAGGCTTTTAAGAACAACGAAATATCGTCGGTAATTATAGAGGGCATACAAGGTGTAGGTGGCATCCAGGTTGCACCGGAGAGCTTTTTGCAAAAGATCCGCACCTTATGCGATCAGTATAATGCTGTATTTATTGCAGACTCGGTACAATGCGGTTATGGCCGTAGCGGTAAATTCTATTCACAGGATTATGCCGGAGTCAAGGCTGATATTTACAGCATGGCTAAGGGCATGGGCAACGGTTTTCCAATTGGAGCCATCAGCATAGCGCCAAAAATACAGCCTGCTCACGGCATGCTCGGCACTACTTTCGGCGGCAATCACCTCGCCTGTGCAGCTGCATTGGCAGTACTGGAAGTAATTGAGCAAGATAACCTGATAGCCAACGCTGCCGAAGTAGGTGGATACCTCATCGGGGAGCTGAAGAAATTTAAAGAAGTTAAAGAAGTTCGCGGACGGGGACTGATGATCGGCATTGAATTACCGCAGGAATTAGCTCACGTGCGTAAAGAATTATTATTTAAGCACCATATCTTTACAGGCGAAGCCAAGCCTAATGTGGTGAGACTTTTACCGGCCCTCAATTTGACCAAACAGCATGCTGACAGGTTCCTGGAGGCCTTTAAAACTTTAGTAAGTTAACATGCTGCGAAGCATTTTTTGATAAAACTATTTAATAAAAACTGAGGCTGTATCAAAAAGCACAACAGTAATTTTTGATACAGCCAGAAATTTATTGCCATGAAACTATTCTCCTCTGTACACGACGTTCAAAACATTAACGCACTTGTTAACGAGGCATTAGCACTCAAAAAAAATCCATATGGATTTCAGCATTTAGGTAAGAATAAAACTATCGGACTGGTATTTCTTAATCCGAGTTTGCGTACCCGTATGAGTACCCAGAAGGCAGCGTTGAACCTGGGTATGAATGTAATGGTGCTTAATATTGACAAAGAAGGCTGGGCGCTTGAGCTTCAGGACGGCGCTGTGATGAACAAAGGTACTGTAGAACATATCCGTGAAGCTGCCGCCGTTATGGGTCAGTATGTCGACATTATCGGTGTGCGGTCATTTCCGGGCCTCAAAGACCGTGAAGAGGATTATAGCGAAGCCATATTCAACAAGTTTGTTAAATTTTGCGGCGTGCCTGTGGTTAGCCTGGAATCGGCTACCCGCCACCCACTGCAAAGCCTGGCAGATTTGGTGACTATTGAAGAATTAAAGACCAAACAGAGGCCAAAGGTGGTATTAACCTGGGCTCCGCATATTAAACCGCTTCCGCAGGCTGTACCTAACTCATTTGCCGAGTGGATGTGTAAAGCCGATGTTGACTTTGTGATTACCCATCCAAAAGGTTATGAACTAAGCACCGACTTTACTAATGGCGCTACCATTCTCCATGATCAACAGGAAGCCTTAAAGGACGCGGACTTTATTTACGTTAAAAACTGGTCGGCTTTTGAGCCTTATGGTAAAGTACTGCCGGGAAATGAAAACTGGATGCTTACCAATGAGAGCCTTAAGGCAACCAATAATGCTAAAGTAATGCATTGCCTGCCTGTACGCCGTAACCTCGAGCTTTCTGATGAGATACTCGATGGACCGAACTCTGTTGTGGTGCACGAAGCTGGGAACCGTGTTTGGGCTGCCCAGGCTGTTTTAAAAGACATACTGGAAAGCTTGTAATCAGGATGTATACACCAAAACATTTTGAAATGACTGACGGTACTGAAGTACTTACCTTCATGCAGCAGTATAGCTTTGCCACTATCGTCAGCATTCAGAATAATTTGCCTGTTGCTACGCACTTGCCTTTTGTGATAAAAGAGGATGAGCAACAGATCACCTTGCTGTCGCATTTTGCTAAGGCGAATGGCCAGATTGCTGGTATTGCAGGCCAGGAGGTTTTAGTAATATTTGCCGAACCGCACGCCTACATCTCCCCTTCCAACTACGAGAAGCAGCAAAATGTACCGACCTGGAATTACGTAGCTGTGCACGCCTACGGTGAAATAAAAATCATTACTGATGATAACAAGGCGATGCTCTTGCTTGAAGACATGATCAATACTTTTGAAGAAGGCTATCTTAAGCAATGGCAATCTCTTGACCAATCTTATCGGCAAAAGATGTTAAAGGGTATCACTGCTTTTGAGATAGCTGTAAATAAAATTGAAGGAAAGAAAAAGCTGAGCCAAAATCGTAGCGAGTTAGAAAGAGAATCAATTATCAGCAACCTCAATAAAAGTCTCCATACATCAGAAAAGACAATTGCTGCCTATATGGAAAATAACGAGCAAAGGCTTAGTTGAATTACCTCGCCCTGCTCATCTTGTAGAACGATTTGAGATAGTTTAACGGCACGTTGGAGTGCTTGGTATTCACAAAATAATCGTTGATCTTAAAGTAGTTGGGCTTATTCTTAAAGTCTTCTTCATCCATAGCCTGAAAGCCCATGGTCCAGTCACAAAAATTACGCTCCCTGATTTTTCCCGACTGTAAAACAATGATTGATTGATGCCGGGGATCTTTACAGATCTTTTCTTCAAACAAATACTTCACGTTATCTTCCGTCCCCTCCAGCACCTGCATAAACCGGCCTTCTTTCATAGTTAAAAAGTAACCTTCAATATATAGCAGCATTCCGGTAATGTGGTGTTGCTCATTAAAGGTTTTTGAGGTGTGCAGAATTTGCTCAAGTTGCTCATCGCTCATTAATGCAACGGCCTTGCTGATATAGATTAAACTATAAATCACTCTATAAAATTACAAAAAAAAAACGGCAGCAATTCTTAAACTGCTGCCGTTAAAAGACTAATTATTAGAGGTTTCTAATCGTGTCCCTCTAATTTTACAATTTTGTTATAGGTACCCAGCAGCAAAAACGGTGCGGCCCATTGGCCTACAAATAATGCTGTTTTATCTTTACCCAGTATCTTTAATGTTAGTGACGCTCCCATTGACGCTAATGCAGCCCAAAGAAAAACGTCAGACGGAAGTTTTGCGGTTTGCTCTTCGATAGCTCTTGCCACCGTACCTTCGCGATGTTCTGGATTTAAGTTTGTTGCCATAATGACTTATTTTAGATTTATTTACTAAAGGCAACAACCAAATTTACTAATTGTTAAATTTATTAATAACTAATTATACAGATTGCAGGTTACTCTCAGGCTCCGCCTCCCGCTCCTTTTCTTTACCGCCACGGTTTGAACGGGCCGTTCTGGAATAAACGCAAATATTAGGGTCAAATAAAAATTGGAATAACAATTTGGTGTATGATGTATGATACCCCAACGTGTTATAGTACTCGCCAGCAAACTTTCTAATTTGAGGCAGCTTATTCCATGGGATAGACGGAAAATCATGATGTTCATTGTGGAAGCCCACATTGAGATTAACCGAATTTAGCATGCCATAATAACTTTTTGTTTCCTGGTGATCGCCATGAGTAAGATAATGCTCCTGTATCCACCGTGCACCAAGCGGATGCAGGCCCACTGAGAAAAAGAAACCCAATACCAGATACAATGTCGCATTGGGGCCCCAGAAATAAACGATAGCTGCAATAAACGCAATTTGAATGAACCAGTTAAATACCGTCCAACTATCAAACAGCTTAATCTCTTTGCCTAAACGGATAGGACGCAGTGCCTGAAAAATGGGATAAAACAATAACCAAAGCGCTTTTCCCAAAGCTGAACTGCCAATTAAACGAGCTTCCCAGTCAAAGGGCATGTCCGCATCAAGTTCTTCTACGCCCTGATAACTATGGTGTTTAAGATGATATTTTTGAAAAGAAACAGAACTTGGAAAAACGAGAGGCAGATTGGCTATGATACCGGATAAAGTGTTTGCCACCCTGTTTTTAAATATCAAATTGTGTGCACATTCATGTATACAAACAAATAAGGTATGGCACGCAAATGCTCCAACTGCATATGCCGCCAGTAAACTCCAATACCAAGCTTTATCTTTCAAGAACCACGCGAAAGCTAATTGAACACCTACGCACAGCAAAATCACCAGGAAGGTATAAGGATTTCGGCCGATGAGTGAACGTATTTCAGGATGTTCTTTAATGATTACTTTAGTTCTCTTTTTGTGTGGTTCGCTTTCGTCCGACCAGTTAAATGAAGTTCTGCGCATCTACAATTGTTATTAATTCCAGCTACAAGGTACGATGTTTTAGTTTATGCTATCAAATAAAATATAAAAAACGAACCAATTTATTTTACCGTCAGCTATATTTATTTAATTATTGATTTAAATTCCTGTGTTTTATTTTTTGATTCTCTACTGAATCCGCCCATTGAAAAGCACAGGCTCGTCCTGTAATGTCTTTTTATTCCTTCAATTGCTCTTCTTTTCTATAGATAAAACTGATGAGCCTGTTCAACGTAAGTCCCTGAAAAATAATGGAAAATATCACAATGAAATAACTACCGGACAGAATAATGTGCCGGTACGGAATAGTACGCGGCAATGACAGCGCCAGGGCAATAGAAATTCCGCCCCTCACTCCTGCCCAGGTCAACAAATTAACATTGGAAAGATTAATGGCTACCGCTCTCCTTATAAACACCCATGGTGTAATAATACTTAACCATCTGGCTATTAATATAACCCCAATGGCAATAGCGCTGGTAAGCCAATAGTTATCAATAAATGGTACGTTTACCATTTGTAGTCCGATCATTACAAACAGGATGGCATTCAATAACTCGTCGGCCAACTGCCAGAACTTGCTCAGCTCCTCATGCGAGCGTTCTTTATAGTCTAAATTGATGCTGCGATTATCGGCAAAGATCCCTGCTGACACCGTGGCAAGAGGTACAGATAGATGAAGCCATGACGACAATAACGACAATCCCATTACCAAAGCCAGTGATAAAAGCACAATAGCCTGAAAATCGCGTATAGAACGCATTAACCTGTTGGTCACAAAGCCCAACACAAGTCCGGCCGCAATGCCGCCTAACACATCCCGGATAATGAGGATGAGAATGTTTTGCCATACAAGATGCTCGTTACCCGTAATTTCCAGGATTATCGTTACGATAACGAGTCCAAATGCATCGTTAAATAGAGACTCACCCGTCATGATGGTTTCCAGATGGGGCGGCAGTTTGGATTTTTTAAGGATAGATGCTACAGCGACAGGATCTGTCGGCGAGATTACCGCACCAAACAGCAGGCAATAAATTAGCGGAATATGAATGCGCATGGCCCCGAGGATAAAGAAGAAAATGAGGCCGAAGATGAGTGTTGAAAGCAATACACTTAGCGTACTCAATACCAGTATCGGTTTCGACTCTTTAATGAGCTTCTTGTTATCAATATTGAATGATCCTGCAAAGAGCAGGAAGCCAAGCATAATATTGAGTACCGTGCGGGAAAAATCAATGTGCCCGGCCAATAGCACTAAATAACTAGCCAGGGATGAGTTGGTCTTGTCGAGAATAAGTATGACGACGGACACAACCGTAGCTAACGTTATGATACCGATAGTAGCGGGCAGCTTGAACCAGCGCGCATTTACATAGGCATAAATGGCGGTTAGTATAACAAGCAGGGCTATAATTACAAAAATACTCATAGCTAAAAAACGAAAGTAGTTATAGCCCCTAAAAATCAAGCCAGAACCCGGGGATAGCTATCGGGCTATGGGATCGGTCATCATTGTCTTAGTATCAAAATAACGTACCACGAGACGATTATCACTGTTCTTATTAATATAATTGGTGGCCCAACTCACAAACACAATCAGCTTATTGGTAAATCCGGCTAAACTTAAAAGGTGAACAAACAACCACAATACCCAAGCCACAAACCCCTGAAATTTGAGTTTGCCGAGATCAGCCACCGCATGATTGCGCCCCAGCGTGGCCAATGTACCCTTATCATTATATTTAAAAGGAACGGTAGGCTGATTTCCAATGATCCGGATGAGGTTAGCAGCGAGTTGACGGCCTTGTTGTATAGCCACCTGGGCAACGCCGGGATAACCTTCGGGATTTTTATCCGTAACCACCTGGGAGATATCGCCTATGGCAAATATGTTCTGAAACCCTTTTACACGGTTTATTTCATCGGTTTGCAATCTCGAACCTTTCCCTACAGCTTCTTTAGGCATACCTTCTGGTAGTTCGCCACGTACGCCTGCCGCCCAGAATACATTACGCGTTTTAATAACATCGCCGTTATCAATTGTCAGCGCTTCGCCGTCGTATGATTTTACGTGTACGCTGTTAAACACCGTTACTCCCCGATCTGTCAAGAATTTCTTTGCGGCTTGCTGGGCTTGATCAGACATGGCAGCCAGTAGCTGAGGTTTACCTTCCGCCAAATAAATTTTTACCTGGTCCGACTTTATTGACGGAAAGTCTTGCCGCAACACGTGATTGCGGGTATCGGCCAACGCGCCTGAAAGTTCAACGCCTGTTGGTCCGCCTCCTACCACAACAAAAGTAAGCAGGGCATCATGTTCAACAGGGTCACTCGTTACCGTAGCCTTTTCAAGGTTCTGTATAATCAGGCTCCGGATATTTAGCGCCTCCGGAATATTTTTCATTGGCATCGTATATTTTTCGATCTGATCATTACCGAAAAAATTGGTATTTGAGCCCGTTGCTATGACCAGGTAATCATATTTAATATCACCTACGCTCGTGGCGACTGTATTGGTTGCTGAATCTATCTTTTGAACCTCACAAAGATGGAAGGTGAAATTCTTCTGTCCCTTAAATATCCGTCTGATAGGAAAGCCAATGGCATCAGCTTCAATTTCGCCCATGGCAACCTGATACAATAAAGGCTGGAAAGTATGGTAATTGTGCCTATCCAGCATCATCACCTCAACATCCTTTCCGTCTAATTTTTTGGCAAGATTTAAACCGGCAAAGCCACCACCAATAATCAGAATGCGTGGTTTACCGGGCGTAGTTTGATTTAAGTCCATAGTTAGTATGTTACGGCTCATCACCTCCGGCTAAATAACAATAAATATTCCGAAAATTTAATTGGTAAACCTATGGGCGCCAGTAATGTTTCCAAAAGCCAATATTTAAGGCATATTTACTATTTTAGGGCCCTCTTATGTGCGTAAGGAGAAATAGCCGTTCGTTTCTCCTAATCATGTTTAATATAAAATAATGAACAACACTCAGAATAATAATACCGGTACAACGGGATCAACTTCTAAGAAGCCTCTACATGTGATCAAGATCGGTGGCAATGTGATTGACAATTCAGAAAATCTCTATCACTTCCTCAAAGATTTTACCGCACTTGATGGCTATAAAATATTAGTACACGGTGGCGGCAAGGTAGCCACACAATTGGCGGATACATTGGGCATCGAGTCAAAAATGGTTGACGGCCGCAGGATAACTGATATTGAAACGTTAAGGGTAGTAACCATGGTTTATGGCGGACTAATCAATAAAAACATTGTGGCCCAACTACAACGCTTTGGTACAAACGCCATAGGTCTTACCGGTGCCGACGGCAATTTCATCAAGGCAAAGAAACGCCCGATAAAAACTATCGATTACGGTTTTGTGGGCGATCTTAATGAAACGTCTGTTGATGCTCCAGCCATCAGCCGTTTGATGGAAGCTGGTTTTACGCCGGTTTTCAGCGCTCTTACCCACGATGGCGAGGGCCAGCTCCTCAATACCAATGCTGATACAATTGCCTCATCAGTAGCGGTTGCACTGGCTGATCTTTATGATACTACACTGATCTATTGTTTTGAGAAAAAGGGCGTGCTGCAAGATATTAATGATGAAGAATCACTGATAAGGGATATAGACCCGGCAAGATACGAGGAGCTTAAAAAGCAACAGATCATCCACAGCGGCATGCTGCCTAAACTGGATAACGCATTTACCGCCATTAATTGCGGTGTAAAGGCAGTGGTTATCGGCAAGGCCGATGAACTGGGATTATTGCAACAGAACCAATCGTTTGGAACAAGATTAAGTAAAGGACAATGAGCAAAAAGAACATAGCCATATTGGGCAGCGGAAACATCGGACTGTCCCTGGCCAAAGGATTAGTAAAAGCAGGCATTTACGAGCCTGCACAAATCACACTTACACGTCGTAACATTTCGGCGCTTTCATCGCTAACTGAGGCTGGTTATCAGGCGACAGTTAACAATATGGAAGCGGTAAAAGGCGCAGATATTGTGGTACTAGCCGTATTACCTCAGCAATTAAATAAACTGTTGGACGAAATTAAACCAGCTCTTGACGCGAGCAGACACTTACTGATCTCTGTTATCTCTGGTGTTAACTGCCAGGATGTGCGCAAATACCTGGGCTTTGATATTCAGGTAGTACGCGCCATGCCGAACACGGCTATTGCCATTGGCCAATCAATGACTTGTATTGCTACAGACACCGGATCTGAGGCAAACATTAACCTGGTTAAATCACTATTTGATACCGTAGGTATAACAATCCAGATCAATGAAGAACTCATGACATCAGCCACCGCACTTTGTGCTTGTGGTATTGCCTTCTTTTTACGCTCTATCCGCGCGGCCTCTCAGGGAGGAACAGAAATTGGTTTCCACGCGCATGACGCATTGAAAATGGCTGCTCAAACCGCTAAGGGCGCAGCAGATCTGCTTTTGCAGCTGGCCTCCCATCCCGAACAGGAAATTGATAAAGTAACTTCTCCTAAAGGTTGCACCATTGCCGGATTAAATGAGATGGAGCACAATGGTTTCAGCTCCGCCATGATCAAAGGCATCAAAATGTCTGCAGAAAAAGCAGGTGTTTTATATAAAGAAGACTAACCACCAAGCCTGCATAAATAAGTTGATTTACGGCAATTATTTATGCAGGCTAACTTTACAGTCGCTCGGCTGGAGCCAATACTTATAGCCTTTAATTTTTGTATAAAATCTAAAACCGCGTTGTTTTTAAACGGTTTTTAATTTAGGCAGCCAACCTTTTTGCAGGTGTAAAAACCGGTTTAAATTAAAGGACATGCACATGAAAATTAAAGCTAAAGCACCGCAATCGGCCACAGAGCTTGAATTGGATGCCCAGCCCACCGAGAAAGTCGGCGAAGAAGGTTGGGAAATAAGTTTTCCCGATCACAAGAGCGTCTTTATCTATGAAAAGAATGGCAAATGGCAATACCAGGGTCAGGAGCAGCAATCATATGATGAAGGGTATATTCAACAGCTTGGTCATGCTATAAAGCCGGAAGGTGATAAAATGGCTAATGATCAGCAGTATAAACAGGATATATCGTACGAAGACAATGTGGGGTAGCGCCTGCCTCATTTTTGCTTCAAAGGGCCTTATTGAGCTGCGACAGGCCCTGTAATAAGCTAATTTAAACGCTTAATAAGATCCTTTTGTGCCGACTCAATTAAAGTCTCTTTGTAATCCTGAGTTGCAGAAATAACAGCTCGAAGAAAATCACCTAATTCACGTATTAATGCCGGGTGAATGTTTACATCATCCACTACTTTCCATTCGTTATCCCGCCAGCTCATCAGGAAGGAGAACTTATACGGGAAATATATGCGCCAGTTATGTTGTTGTTCTCCGTCTTCTTCTTCCCTTGCGCGCAGGTTCAATAATTGGCCACTAAACGGATCTCTCACACTAATTACCATTGTTATTCGGTCTATAATATTTAGTATAAACAGCGCAAACAACGTATTGGTTTGTGGAGGGAATGCTTTATCAGACAATTTTTATCCTAGAATGAGAAAATAAGTCCCCTGGGATGACCTTTTATTTTCTCATGCTCACTACATAAGTGAGGTAAGCGTTTGGATCTACAGCATGCTGTGTGGCGTAATTCATGGCTTCCTGGAAGGTAGTTACCCAAATTTCCTTCCGATGCTTCTTCAGATAATCCAGCAATTGTTGGTGAGCTTTCGCCGAAGTAGTGATATAATCGCCGCCTATACCATGAAACATGATCACGCCCATGCCGCCGCTTTCCTGAACGTGCTTTACAAATTCAATCAGTTTCTCTGGCGGAGTATCATCACCTAAACCATATGAGGGCACCCTAAATGGGTCAAGATGTATAAAGTCAGTAATAATGGCGTCGTCATCACCTCCAACGCGGGCATATTTTACCACTTTGTACCTGCGTAGGGTATCTACATAATCGTTTCCACCGGCAACGGTTTCTGCACAGGGATAGGCAAACGTGCGCGTAGTTTTACCATCAACGGCAAATAAAAAACGGTCCATTACTTCAATCTCGCGGATCATCTGGTGCGCGGTATAACCTGCTGATGAAACAGGGTTATCGGGCGCTGTAAAGCATGGATGAAAAGCTGTATGGTTAGCCAGTTCGAAACCTTTTTTGGTAAGTTTTCGCCAACGAGGAATGCTCAGGCTGTCAATATCTGCGGTAAGAAAGAAAGTTGCTTTGAAACCTGCCGACTTTAATTGTGGTACTGCTACATTTAGTTGCGATGGTAAGGCATCGTCATAAGTAAGTACAATGGTAGCCTTTTTATTCTTAGGCCATTTTACCTGCTTTTGTTGAGCTGCAACAATGGTAGTAATAAACAGCAATAAAAGCGTCAGTTTTTTCATAGGTTAAATTCTAAAACGTAGCGCAAGTGTCTTGCCAATTGCTGCTATCAGTCCATCATTCTCCTCTAAATCGTCGTTTTTTGGCCTCCAGCCGGTTTTATCTTTGATAAAAGTAGTAGTAATTCCGTTAAATAAAATTTGGATTTCCTGATCCTCCTTACTTAAGGGTCTGGTATTCAATAGTTGAAAAGTATAATCCGTGTTATTGTAAGTAATTCGCAGCACTTGTCCCATGATGGTCTGAAGATACAAAAGTCACGCCACCCCTGCAACGGGTATTTGACTTTTGATTAAACTTGTTACCTTGAGCAATAGTTAATATCTCGCTACCTATGGTTTACCCATAAAAAAGGTTGCCCTATGGTAAAGGCAACCTTCAAATTCTATTAATAGTTCAGCTTTTAAAGATCAGTTGCTGACACAGCGGAAGCCTAAATGTTCCATGCCGCTATCTTCGGTGCTTTTCATTCTTCTGGATACCCGGTAGCCCGAGCAATAGCTATCGTTACATAAAAATGAGCCTCCACGTATAACCCGTTTTTTCGCATTAGGCTCATCTGGATCAAAACTGGTTGACGGCCCGCGTGGATTGGTTATGCCCTGAGTAGTAGCTACCGTTTTGTAATAGTCATTACGATAGTAATCAGAACACCACTCCCACACATTGCCTGCCATATCATGCAAGCCGTAGCCGTTAGCAGCAAAAGATGCTACCGGGGCAAGGCCATAATATTTGTCCCACTTGCTGTTATAATTGGGGAAATGCCCCTGCCAGGTATTGGCTTTCGGTTTCCCTTTTTCTATCGGTTCATTGCCCCATGGATAAATCTTATCTTGCAAACCACCCCGCGCGGCCCACTCCCACTCGGCTTCAGTTGGGAGCCGTTTACCAGCCCACTTACAGTAAGCTACAGCATCGTACCATGAAATGTGGACGACCGGATAATGGTCCTTACCTTTAATATTACTTCCGGCACCTTGTGGATGTCGCCAGTTGGCTCCTTTTTTCCAGGCCCACCATTGCGCATAGTCATTTAAGTCCACCGCATGGCTTGGCTGACTAAACACCAATGATGCCGGTACCAGCAAACTGTCATCAGGTTTAGGGGTGCCGGCGGGTAATTGTTTTTTAAGTTCATTCCAATCCGGCTTACGTTCCGCAGTGGTAACATAGCCGGTTGCCTTTACAAACGCAGCGAACTGTGCATTGGTTACTTCGGTAGTGTCCATCCAGAATCCCGAAACCGTTACCTTGTGCTTAGGGTATTCGTCTGGTTGGGCCTGGCTATTGTTTGCTCCCATTAAAAACGTGCCGCCTTTTATCCAAACCATACCCTCATGTCCGGCTCCTTTGCCGTTAACCGCACTCGTACCGGGTGCAGATGCGGTTTTTGCGGTGAGCGATGGAAAGCGCGAAGGAAGATTAGACTCGCAGCACAATGCTTTTTTTTGAGGTGCATCTGCTTTAGCCACATTAACAACAGCAGGAGCTGCAGATTGTCTGCACGCTCCTGCTAAAATGACAAGGGACAATAAAAGGATTGATCCCGAGCTCCTTATTACCATTATTTACGGATTTGAATTATTGGTTTTAGCTACTTCTGGTTGATTGATATGATGTATCCTGCCGTTACGCACATCCTCCCAATCAATTAAAGGGTAAATATGGTTCAATTTTGCCTGCTGATCAAACAGTTGCTGCAATTCTTTTAACTTTTCGGGGTATTTGCTGGCCAGGTTCACCCTTTCATTAAAGTCGGCATTGAGGTTATATAACTCCCAGGTTTCATTATTAAAGTTATTAGTAGTATCATTTCTCGACCCTTTTGAAAAGTCGGTAAAGTCTGGGTGATGATAAACTTCGGCTTTCCATCCATCCTTATAGATTGACCGGGAACCAAAGATATAATAGTACTGGATATGGTGGCGAGATGGCGCGGCCGCATTATCAAAAGAATAAGCGAGCGAGGTACCCTGCAAAGTATCCTGTTTAATTCCTCGGATATAGTCTGGCCGTTGGATACCCAAAAACTCCAAAGTTGTTGGTAGCAGATCTATCACATGTCCGTATTGCGTACGGATGGCGCCTTTATCTTTTAATCCCGGATAGTAAACTATCAGCGGATTGCGCGTGCCACCCTCGGCATTGGCATCTTGTTTCCAATATTTAAACGGTGTGTTGGCGGCCTGAGCCCAGCCTAAAGGATAGTTGGTTTGCGTACCCTCGGGCGTGCCAATCTTATCTATATTGGCCAGGTTGTGCTTAATGTTTTCCTGCTCTTCAATGGGTTTGAGGTGATTAGACAGATCCACATCACCATTTAAAGTACCTTCTTTGCTTGCACCGTTATCTCCGATTACCACAAAGATAGCAGTATGGTCCAGTTGGTGGCTTTGTTTTAGATAGTTGATCAGACGGCCCACTTCGTGATCGGTATAAGTGAGATAACCGGCATAAACTTCCATAAACCGTGCATACAATCTTCTTTCATCGGGAGAGAGCGCTTTCCAGGCTTTAATATTCGGATTACGCTCCGGTAGTTGGGCTTTAGCCGGTAAAAGCCCAAGCTTTTTCTGATTCGCAAACACCAGCTCTCTGAAAACATCCCATCCTCCATCAAACTTACCTTTATATTGATCGCTCCATTCTTTGGCAACCTGGTGCGGCGCATGCGTTGCGCCCGGCGAGTAGTACAGGAAGAAAGGTTTGCCCTGCGCTACTTTCTCATGCCGTTGCAAATAGGCAATCGCTTTGTCAGTGATCTGGTCGCTGAGGTGACGGCCGTCAGGCTGCACGTGCTGGTTATCTTCTATCAAGTCGGGCTTGTACTGGTCTGTCTGAGAGCCGAGGAATCCGAAGAAGTGATCAAATCCTTTACCGGAAGGCCAACGGTCAAAGGGACCAGCGTCAGTTGCATCCTCATCAGGTGTAAGGCCGTATTTACCAACGCCATAGGTATTATAACCATTTTCGCGGAGGATTTCGGCAATCGTTCCCTTATCAGACGGAATACGTCCATCCCAGCCGGGGAACCCAGCCGATAATGAGACGTGCGCAAAACCGCCCATGTGTACGTAGTGGTGATTACGGCCGGTAAGCAGTGCCGACCGTGTTGGCGCGCAAATTCCAGCGGTGTGAAAATTGGTATAACGTAAGCCTATGCTGGCCAAACTGTCAAACGTGGGGGTTTTAATGACACCGCCAAAGGTTGATGTAGCGCCAAAACCAACATCATCCAGAATGATCCATACTACATTTGATGCTCCCTGCGGTGCTTTCACCGGCAGTGTCCATGATTCTTTAGATTCAGCTAAGGTTCGGCCAACAATACCTTTAAAGGGCTGTTGCTGCTGAGTATAGCTTTGTGCCGAAGCCCGAGTTACTGCCAGTGCGGCCAGCCCTGCGAAAACAAGGCTGATGGAAATTTTATTTTTTAAGGTTTTCATGCTGTTAAAATTTAGATTGGTTAATTAGAAGTTACTGCCGTTGCGAGTTCCACATTAAGCTCAGGTGATGTTTGAACATGATGATTTTGTGACTGAATGATCCTGCCATGTTCATCTCTTACTACATCGAGCCTAACCGTTGGCCCGTTGGCTGCAAGCTCGCTGCCGGGAACTTTCGATTTAAATATTGGCCACAGCAACTGGGCATACCATTGATCACCCTCGTAATGGCTGATGCCATAGGTCTTGGGATACTTGCGTGAGATCAGCGCGGTACCGAAAATGATGTCCCACAGGAAAAACATATTACCAAAGTTGCCTTTGTAATAGCCCACGCCATCATCAGTGGTAGCGGCATGGTGCGCGTGGTGAGTGGCCGGTGTAGAAATGGTGCGCTCCAATACCCAGGCAATGGGATGCAGTAATTTAATCTCATAGAAAGGCTTATCCCACGGAATACTGGAGTGCGCCAGTGTAGTGATCACGCTCTTTATGCCCTTAACAACTACAGCAGGTGCGCCTAAACCCAGGTAAACCAATGCGGTGGTTAAATAGGTTTGTGAAAAGAACAGTGTGTAAATGGCATTTTGCCTGCTGGCCATCGCCATGCCCATATAGTTTGCCGAGTGGTGGGTACGATGAAAACGCCACAGCCACGGTATCTCGTGGTGCAATCTGTGGTACCAGTACTGGGTAAGATCATCGGCGATGGCAATAATTAGGCAGCCCCATAAAAATGGCACCCAATCAAAAGCATTTTTATACGAGCCTATTACCAGTGGCAAAAATTTGAGTCCGTAATAAGCCACAGCGGGGCGAATAATGATCCTCGGCAGAAAGAAGCAAGCCATGTCAACATAGCGCTCGTTCTTGGGCCACTTGTTTTTATACAGTCCGAACGAAAACTCCAGCACGCCTATGCAGAATACCAGATAGGGAAATTGAACGCTGTTGAGGTTCTGGAACAGGTGCTTTACAAATTCAATCGTTGCTTCCATTGTTTAGAGAGTTTGTTTTGTTAATCGCTTTGTTGTTATTTACTTGATGCTGTTTCTTTTCCCATGGTCGCTGCCCTGTAATGGTAAATACCACGAACATGAGCGCAATGGGTAGTAAGTAGATGAAGAGGCTCAGAACAACATTCCTTGCTATTCTTTGCCGGGTAGCGTTCTCCATTTTCATAGTTTCGATTTTTGAGATAGATTAACTTTTTCGGTTTTTGTGTTAGGGTGATCATTGAGCAGCTTCTGGGTTAACCAAAGACCGCCAACAACAATGGCAAAGGGTACCAGGGTAACAACAATGCCTACCAGTATCTTCTTTACCACCAGGTTTACATCAGATAGTGTCATAAGCTTTCCTTATTTAATAATTTGATAAATTAGTTTAGTAGCCGGGATTTTGGGTGAGCTTTGGATTGAGCTGAATTTCGACCAGTGGAATCGGGAACAGTGTATTTTTTGAGCTGGCGGCTGATTTTGCCGGAATTTTATGCAAGGCATCCACCAACGCGGTTCCTCCCTGCCTTACCAGGTCAAACCAGCGGTGTCCCTCCTGTATAAACTCCTTCCGGCGTTCCAAAAACACTGAATCCCGAAATGCCGACTGGCTCAGCCCCGGTGTAAGGTCTGCAATGTGTGCACGTTCCCTAACCTGATTAATTGCGTGGTAGGCATCAGCAGTAGGTGCACCATTTATTTCATTAACGGCTTCGGCATACATCAGCAATACATCAGCATAGCGTAATACCGGGTAATTGATGCCGCTTTGTGCCTGTACGGTAAGCGGTGTTAAGCTGTAATCAACAAACTTGTTAAAGTAAGGCGTATAAGCGTTATTAAACACCACGGTTTTATTAGTAGCCGAATTATACACGGAAGTATAAAAGGTTACGGCTCTGCGGGTATCATTAGCACTGAAAAGATTATAGAGGCTTATATCAACAGGTACATCAATGGGCCAAACATTGGTGTTAAAGGAAATAAAGCTCTCGCTGAGGTATTGCGTACTGTTTGTTGCGCCAAGGTTACTTTCAAACTGCACCGAGAAAATATGCTCCACGCCATTTTTAGTTGCCTTTTGGAAAGCATCGTAATAATTAGAGAACAAGGCGTAACCGTAACCTCCATTGATTACCGTTTGCAGCTGGGCAAGCGCTTGCGGCCACTGTTGACGGGTAAGGTATACCTTGGCCAGCAGCGTATGTGCAGCGCCTCCGGTTGCCCGTCCTTTATCTGATCCCGAATAGGATTTAGGCAGATTGGTGGCATCAGTCAAGTCCGAGATGATCTGTGTGTAAACACTGTCCACTGGCGAGCGCTTTACCAGAAGCGACTGAACATTAATGGTATTAGGGTTATGCAGAATGATCGGCACATCACCATATAACCGCACCAGGTCGAAATACAACAGTGCGCGGATAAACTTAGATTCCCTTACCAGCCTGGCACGTAGCGTGGTGTCAAATTGAATAGAAGGTATATTATCTATTGCAATATTTGCCCGGTTAATACCGTAGTAAAGCTGCTGCCATACCTTTTGCACCCGGCTGTTGGCCGGAACGTAGGTAATGGTACCCATAGCGCGCACGTCTGGGTTGGTATTACTTGGGCTATAGGTTTGATTGTCGCTCGCATTTTCAGTCATCAGGTTAAGCTGGCGGCCGTAGAGGGGAAAATCACCGGCGGGATCACTATTTAGCGTACTGTAAACCGAATTAACAGCAGAAATAGCATCGGCCTGGGTTTTATAAAATTGAGTAGATACGATGATGGAATCCGGATTTTCATCCAGCTTTTTGCAGGAAGTTACAATGGTAACCAGTGCAAAAAGAAGCGTAACTATAGTAAGGTTATTTTTTTTCATGATTGCTGATCTCTGGTTTTAAAAAGTGACGTTTGCTCCAATCAGGAAGGTGCGTACCGGTGGATAGGTACCGTAGTCTATCCCCTGCTTGGTATTGTCATTGTCATAAAAATTCACTTCTGGGTCGAGGCCGCTGTATTTGGTAAAGGTTAGCAGGTTTTGCCCGCTCACATAAATGCGCAGCGCTTTGGCATGCATGCTCGATAGAAAGCCGTCGGTAATGGAATAGCCTAACGAAACGTTTTTCAAACGCAGATAGGAGCCGTCTTCAACGTAGCGATCCGCAACCTGCATTACCGGCGAGTCTGTAGCTCTGGCAACTGTTCCGTTCGGATTTGACGGGCTCCAGCGGTTAAGCAGCGTAGCGGAGACATTCTGAGTAAGCGTAGGCCGTTCCAGTGATTGCTGCAACTGGTTAAAGATCTTGTTGCCGTAAGAACCCTGGAAAAAGATATTCAGATCGAAGTGATGAAAAGTGAACGTATTGGTAAAGCTGCCTGTAAACTTAGGCTGCGCACTACCCAAATTGTGCTTGTCATCAGTTGTAATCTTGCCGTCGCCGTTGGTATCAACGTATTTGGTATCGCCCACTTGCTGCGGTACGCCTGCAAGTAACGGAACACCTTTAGCCAGATCGGCCGCTGTAAGTAAACCGTTGGTAGAATATCCCCAGAAAGTACCTACCGGCAAACCAACTTTAACAATTACTGGGGATACACGACCTGTTGGCGCTAACGGGAAATAGCTGCTTACTCCAGGGCCAAGATTTAATACTTTGTTACGATTAAGCGCAAAGGTTATATTAGTCTTCCAGCTAAATGCATCAGCCTTAACATTCTCGGTATTCAGGCCCAGCTCGATGCCTTTATTTTCAACGCTACCAACGTTCTCTAATTCGCTGGCGTAGCCCGTGTACAAGGGCAGCGGAACGTTAAGCAACAAGTCGGAGGTTTTCTTGTAATAGGCGTCAAATGTCAAATTAACCCTTGAGTTGAACAGGCCCAGGTCAAAACCGGCATCGTATTGAGTTGTGGTTTCCCATTTCAGGTCGGGGTTGGCTAATTGCGTTGGGGCAATACCAGTTACCAGCGTGCTGTTAAAATAGTAATTGGTTGGGGCCAATACCGCTAAAGAGCTGTAAGGCGGAACTTCTGAGTTACCGGTTTGGCCACCGCTTAGCCTTAGTTTGAGGTTAGTTAAAACCGGATCTATATGTTTAAGAAAGCCCTCCTGACTTGCATTCCATGATAAACCCACAGAGGGGAAATATCCCCACTTATGATTAGCACCTAATTTTGAAGAACCATCAGCACGACCGGAAACAGTTAAGTTATACCGGTGCAGGAACGAATAGTTGATGCGGCTCAGGAAAGACGACATGGTATAGCTGTGCGCTGAGGAAGATGGTAGATCAGCTACTCCAGCGTAAGACAGGTTATTGAATGTGGTAAGGTCGTTCGGGAACTTTTGCGCTATGGCTACCGCTGCTGCATCCTGTTCATATTGCGTAGTGTAACCGCCTAACAGATTAAGAAAATGCCTGTTATCAAAAGAATGATCGTAGGTAAGTGTGTTTTCATTAAGCAGATTTATAGCATGACCAGATCCTACTGAAGCATATCCTTGCGCGGAATAACCGTTGGAACTACCCGCAGGTGAAGCAACATACGACGGCGCATAATAATTCTGGCTAGTGTTAAGCAGATCTGCACCAACCGATACCTTTAGTATCAACCCGTTTACTATTTTGTATTCACCGGCTACGTTGCCCAACATACGTGTAAGCAAGGCAGTGTTTGTAGTGGCCGTAATGTCTTGCAGCGGATTGGTAGGCGTGCTGATAAATGGATTAGCGGTATTGTAGCTTCCGTCGGCGTTACGAATAGGTGCAGCAGGCGAAGCCAGAATCAAATTGGCAAATGCGCTGCTAAAATTAATACTGTTGTAAGGCGAACCATAAAGTTTATCCTCTTGAGAGTAACTACCGAAGAAGTTGCTGCTCACTTTAAACTTGTCTGATAAATTCTTTTCGTAATTGAACCTGCCCGAATAGCGCTTAAAGCCAGTATTTAGAACAGTACCCTCCTGGTTAAAATAGTTACCAGAGATGAGGTATCTCGATTTTTCGTCGCCACCAGAGATGGTGAGTTCGGCGTTATACTGCGGCGCTGTGCGTAAGGCAGCGCCCTGCCAATCGGCCCCGTTTCCCAAAGCAGCGATTTGTGCGTCGGTATAAGTTTTGGCTACGCCGTCGCTCACGTTAACGTCATTTACAAGCGATGCCCATTGCGAGGCATTAAGCAAATCAAGCTTTTTCGCCACACGCTGGCTTCCATAGTAGGTATTCAAAGTGACGTTATTGGTGCCTTTTTTACCTCTCTTGGTAGTTATGATCACCACACCGTTGGCGCCGTGTGAACCGTAAATGGCAGTGGCGGAAGCATCCTTCAATACTTCGATCGACTCAATATCGTCGGGATTAAGGGTGGCTAAAGCGTTTACGCTGGTACCATTTGAGCCGATATTGGTTTGATCGTTGTTATTATAGATAATGAATCCGTCGATCACATACAGCGGCGCGTTACCAAATGAAATAGAGTTACCGCCCCGAATGCGGATAGTGGCCGTGCTGCCCGGCTGACCGGAGTTCTGAGTTACGGCAACACCGGAAACAGAGCCTTGTAACAGGTTATCGACCGAAGCAACGGGCTGATCTATCAACCCTTTTGGTACAGTGGCAATAACCCCGGTGACGTCGCTCCTTTTTTGCGTACCGTAACCTACAACTACCACATCAGCAAGCTCCTTTAAATTTTCCTGAAGCTTAACAAAGATGGGGCTGCCATTGGCTACCAATTCTTTGGTTTTATAACCTATAAAACTAATCTCGAGTATGTAGGGAAACCGCTGACCAGTAACAAAGGAGAAAGTACCGTCATTGGCAGTGGCCACGGCATGCGTGGTGCCTTTGATACGGATAACAGCACCGGGGATTGGTAATTTGGTCAATGAGTCGGTTACCTTACCCGTAAGCCTGGAATTTATTGTTGGATTGGTATCCTGAGCTGTCGCTGTTAAAGCAGCGGAAAAAAGGGCAAAAAATAGAATAAACTTAAATATATGGTGTTTAGCATGGATATATATTTCCATATCTTTAACAGGTTTTATGTTAATGAGCAATCGTTAGTAAAACTGGAAGTGACGATCAGTTGGTGATTGGCGTTACTGAGCTGATCCGTCACAGCGAACCGGCAAGGCTTCCTTGCCGGTTTTATTTTAATGTACCTATACTTTCATTTTTATATTCAAGAAACTTTTAAGATTTTGAAAAGATCAGGCGCAGAAACTCACCCACACGTTGTGCGCTAAGCTTTCAGGCTATCCCTGATAAGTGAAAAAAGTAAAAAATCAGCAACAACAACACATTCGCTGAGCAGCAAATGTTAAAGCGGGTTTTGTAGATCCTATGTGTGGATAAGCTTTCATCGTGATTGATTGTGCAGCAAATATAAAACAATATTTTTAATATCTACAAATCCTATAGAATTTATGTATTTTTTTATTAGTGGCTGACTCGTTCCTCGATTTACTAATAGTTACGGGCCATTAATAAGAATTGAACATGCTACATATCAACAGGTTACAACAAAAATGAAATCTCACTACTGTAAGGCGAATTGCAAATATTTGAACATAAAAAAACCTCATCCTCTTTTGCTTCTCAGTTTGGGCCTTGTTTATAGAAATAAAACAAAGCACAGAGTGGCAAAAAAAGCTGAGGTTACTCAGGTTTAAATATAATATTACTCTACGGCAAGAAGAGATGGACCGAATTCTTCGAAGTGAATTGCGCTGGTATCAACGCCATTTTCACGCAGGTATTCATAGTGTTTTTTGATGAAGACGCCGGGGCCGCAAATATAATATTCGGCCTCGGGATCAACCACGTTGGCTAATTTTCCAAGATCTACAAAACCTTCATACAAATTCTCCTCGGTTTCCTTTTCTATTTGATCGTAAAACGTGTGTACAGTCATCGTTTCGTGGCGATCACTCAACTCAGTTACCCGGTCTTTGAAAGCGTGAACTTCATATCCGCGACAGCCGTGTACCCAGGTAATGTCTCGGTCGGTTCCGTTTTCCACAGAATATTCCAGCATGCTCATAAATGGTGTAAGGCCCACGCCTCCGCTTATGAAAACAATAGGATTGGTTTTCTCAAGATCAAGGGTAAAGTCGCCAGATGGCGGAGCTACTTCTATAATATCGCCTTGAGCAACTGACTCATGCAGCAAGTTACTTACATAGCCAGCGGGGCGCTCGCTGTTACCATGTTCTTTTTTCACTGAAATACGGTAGTACTCGCCATTAGGTGCACAAGACAAGCTGTATTGACGAGGCTGATAAACGTTCAACTCAGGAACAAACACTCTAACAGTAATATACTGTCCGGGCAAAAAGTCGGCAATCTTGCCGCCATCTGTAGGATAAAGATAAAAAGAGGTGATCTCAGCAGACTCCTGCACTTTTTCCTTCACTACAAATGGACGCCATCCGCTCCATCCGCCTTGCTGGCTGGCAGCAGCACTATAAAGTTCCGCCTCTACCCCAATCATAATATTAGCCAACTGGCCGTAAGCAATACCCCAGGCCTCAATCAATTCGTCTGTTGCGGCATCGCCCAATACTTCCTTAATTGAACCTAAAAGGTGGTTACCTACAATTGCATATTGCTCCGGACGAATGTTCAAACTAACGTGCTTATTAGCTATACGGGTTACCGCATTAGCCAATACGCCAGGGTTATCAATATTTTCGGCATAGGCCAAAACCGCCATGGCCAGCGCCGTAGCTTGTGTGCCGGCGTGCTGATTGCCTTTATTAAAGATATGATTCAGTTCAGGGTTTTGCGTAAGCATGCGGTTGTAGAAATAAGTTGTTAGTGCTACACCGTGCTCCCTTAAAACTGGAACGGTCCCTCTCACTAATTCTTTTTGTTCGTTTGTCATGTCTATTAAATTTTATAAACTAGCTTGTTTTTTCTGTGGGCAAACTTAGCTCATTTGAAATAAAGGACAAAAATATCTTTTATTATTTTCCTATCTTTATGTCGTAATTATGTCAGTTTTTTCAAAGACGTGTGAATACGCGATACGTGCAGTATTTTATATTGCACATAAGTCGGCAGATGGCCGCAAAGTGGGCATTAAGGATATTGCCGCGAGCATTGATTCGCCGGAGCTTTATCTGGCCAAGATTCTACAGGATTTGAGTCGTAAGGGTCTCATCAATTCTACTAAAGGCCCCAACGGTGGGTTTTATGTGAATAAGGAATCATTGGGGCGCCCGCTGAGCGATATTGTAGAAGCTGTTGATGGCGATCATCTTTTTTATGGTTGCGCACTGGGATTAAAGCAATGCTCGGAGGTTAACCCCTGCCCTTTGCACAAACAATTCAAAGCCATCCGCGACCAGATCCACAACCTGCTGCACAATACCACTATAGGAGAATTTAACGAGGAATTGATGAGTGGTCTGTTATCTCTCAAGAAATAAGATAGCTGAATAAGGAATTATACGCTGTTACGCTGCGCTACTCAGATTTTTATTTCTCTGTGACCTTGAGATAGTAAAAGCTCAATACGTATAAACACAGCAAGCCTAATAAAAATCCGGCAGTTACGTCAGTAAACCAGTGCGCACCAAGATAAATGCGTGACGCGGGTATACTAAATACGAGGAAAAGCGAAATAGCGGCGACTGTTATTCTAAGCGTTTTATTGAGGCGACGCAACTGATACATCAATACCGTTATAAACCCAAAAAACACCACATAGAAAAGCACGTGCCCACTCGGAAAGCTCTGCTGCGTTGTTTTTTGCACAATGCGAACCAACGAAGCCGAAGGACGAGGCCTATTTACCAATGCTTTAACTGCAGTACTTACCAGGCTGGATAACAACGTTAACACTACAAATAAAGCTGCGCGCTTATACCGCGCCAAAAGCAACAACAACGCGGTAGATAAGACCGTAATGAGCGCGCCCTTTGTATAGCCGAACCAGCTGATAGCCTCCATCGTTGTATCAAGCAGCGGATTCTGGTGCTCCTGTACTTCTTTGGAAAAATCAATATCTACAAAAGTGGTGGGCAACAAAACCACCACCAGGGTAAGCAGTATAAAACCTGTTAATATGATAATGAGTGTATAAGAAATGGCTTTTCTCATACCCCATATAACTAATTATTCGCGCTTTTGCTTTTACCACGGTTTGACCGTGCCGTACGCGAATAAACTGATAACTCCTTATTAAAGAGAAATTGCAGCAGCAGTTTGGTATAAGAGGTATGGTAACCTAATGATTCATAATGCCGGTCCGCCAGTTGCTTAACCTTAGGCAGCTTGTTCCATGGAATGGACGGAAAATCGTGGTGTTCGTTATGGAAACCCACGTTTAAGTTAACTGTATTTAATGCGCCGTAGTAGCTTTTAGTTTCCTGATGATCGCCATGAGTTAAAAAATGTTCCTGTACCCAGCGAGCACCAAGCGGGTGCAAACCAACAGAAAAGAATAGACTCAGCGTTAGATACAACAGCGCCTTAAAACCGAAAAAGTAAACTACCGCCACGGTAATAATTACCTGAACCAGCAAGTTCACAATGGTCCACGCATCAAATAACTTAATCTCTTTAAGTCGCGCAGGTCTCAGTGCCTGGAAAATTGGATAAAATAACAACCATAAGGCTTTGCCCAGGGCAGAGTTATTAATAAGCTTTGCTTCCCAGCGGTATGGCATATCCGCGTCCAGCTCCTCCACTCCCTGGAAGGCATGATGTTTTAAATGGTATTTTGTAAAGGAAACAGCCGTAGGAAACACCATTGGCAAATTGGCAAAAATACTGCTCAGCGTATTCAACACCCTGTTTTTAAATAACAGGTTGTGCGAGCACTCGTGGATGCAGACATATAGCGTATGGCAGGCAAAAGCGCCAAGCAGGTAAGCGGCTATGAGGGCCCACCACCAGGGTTTGTCGCTTAGTGCAATAGCTACGCCAAATTGCAGCAATACACAAAATGTAATAATTAGAAAAGTATATGGATTTCGGCCTATTAACTGCCGGATTTCGGGATGTTCTGTAATAATTTCTTTAGTACGGAGTTTATGCGGTTCACACTCATCAGACCAATTGAAACTCGTTCTCTTCATCATAGGCTTATCCAATTCTACAAATAATTTAACAACTAAAATACGAAAACAAACTGGAGAAAATTAGATGTATCCCTTAAAATTAGCCTCTCACGCCTATTTATGAACATTATTGAACTATTGCTGTTAAGGTAAAGTGTTAAGATAAAGATACTTGTTGTTTGCATGTGATATGATGACGTACCAGTTAAAGTTGTACTTATACTTAAAAATAGTTCTTGTTGCTTTTATAACAACGCATTTTGTCGATGGCCTAAATAGCCAGCCATGCCCTTATACCGCCCAGCCGAAGCTTACTATTTGGAGTAGCTTAAAACCCCATCACTGGTTAAATAACAGGCAGGATAAACTCAGGCTCATTCATAACCGCGATCGGTTTTTAATTGAGGAAAGTCAAAAGATACCTACTGATAATACCGCGATCATATTTCACGCCTATGGTATCGCCAATTTCACTTTAATACAAGCTAAATACACCGGTCTTGCTTCTCGCCAGTGCTGCAATAAACAGCGCTCCTATCTCCGCTATGGCGTGTTCCGGATTTGACGCCGTCATACATACCAACCCCGTAATCAGGGGCATACTATTCAGTTAATAATTTTTTGCTATAACCATTAAAATAAATCAATCCTATGAAAATTCAGATTATTCTGCCAGCAATCTTATTAGTGGCAGCAAGCATAAGCCAGGGCTGTATCAGCAGTAAAAAGTATGCTGCCCTGCAGGCCGACTATAACAAATCGTTAGATACCAACCGTAATCTTAAACAAAGCTGGCAGGTTACCCAGCAGCAACTCGCAGCTTCCAGAAGTCACGCTCAAGGTTTGGAAGAACAAATTGCGGCGGCTAAAAGTAATGCGGCAGCACTTCAGCAGGCACTTGATAAATGCTTATCGGGCAGTAACCAGGGCAACGTTAATATTGCCAAACTCGCCGACCAGATTCAGGCATCAGACCGCTATATACAGCATTTAGTGGATTTGAAAAACAAAAGCGACTCACTTAACCAGGTACTCACAACTAATCTTACGCGTTCCTTAACTCCTGAGGAAACCAGGGATGTAAATGTGAAGGTACTGAAGGGAGTAGTTTATATTTCCCTGTCAGACAATATGCTTTACCGCTCCGGCAGCTATATGATCTCCGACAGAGCTGGCTCTATATTGAGCAAAGTAGCCAAGATCATCAATGATTATTCTACCTACGATGTATTAGTCGAGGGCAATACCGACAATGTTCCTATTTCACAACCGAATATTCGTAACAACTGGGATCTGAGCTGTCTGCGGGCGTCATCTGTTGTACAGGTTCTGCAAACCAGTTATGGTGTTGATCCTAAACGTCTAACTGCTGGCGGCCGCGGCGAATATAACCCTATTGCCGACAACAGCACTGACAATGGCAAGGCTCAGAACCGCCGTACCCAAATAATCATTACACCTAAGTTAGATCAGTTTATGTCTTTAATTGGCAAAGGCGCGCAAACTCCTAATAAATAGGTCTTATTAATGGATATGTCGTAAAAAAAGAGGATGTATTCAAAAGCCTCAATTCCGTGATCCAGGTGTCTTCTTAGCGGCTAATTAAGCACTGTGCCACCGAGAAAAACACCTTGCACACGGAGGTAAAATTGAAAGCTTTTGATACACTCCTCTTACGATATACCAGGAACATAAAACTAAAACCCAAAAAGCACCTGGTTATCTGCTTCTTTTGACTGGCGCTGTTTTTCTTGAAAAATATGCCTGAGCTTCTTTAGAATCAGGATATACATCTTTTGCTTTCTCGTAGTTCTCCTGAGCCTTGGTCTCATCCTTCGCTATCAGATCATAATAAGAGCCTAAATAAGCATAGGCTTCGCCCAGATTCTTTTTAGTGCGTGCATCTGTACCTGTAGCTTTCAATGCAATATATTGCTCATAAAACGGTTTTGCATAAGCCTTAATGTTATTGCGGTCAGGCTCTTTAAGGTCATTCAACCTGGCGCGGTATAGAAATACATCAGCAACAGGTTTGGCTACTGTTTTTTGCTGTACATAGCTAAAGGCAGAATCAGCCCGGTTTAACAGTGTTGAATCTGGTTTAACCACGCTTTTCTTTTGCAAATAGCTATAATACTGGTCGCTATAGCCATAGTAATAGCTCATACCTTCGTAAAAGTAGTCAACCAGTTTACCCTGGTGCGATTTATCAATGTATTTCTGATAAGCGTCACCTGCTGCCAGATATTTATGGTTGCTGTACAACATGTGGCCTATCTCTGCATACACATTGGCGAGGGTGCTATCCATACTGGCAGCTTTGGCCATGTTAAGCATACCAAGGGAGTCCTGGTTAGATTTTACTTGCAGACGGCCCAGGTAAAGATAATCGCGTGGGATGATACGTTTTGGCGCTGCCTCTTTCATAAATTTATTCAGGGCAGTAAGACCTTCCTGGTAATTGTTATTTTCATAAGCAGCGTAACCGATATAGCGGTAAACACGGAGGTTAGCTTTGTTAGACTTAGCCAGATCACTCGCAACCTGCTCCAGCGTTTTGAAATCGCCGGAATCCATCAGGAAGTCCGCATATCTTAATTGCGATTCTGGTGATCTGTCAGTAAGATCAAGAAACTTTTTAAAATACTCGGTCCCCTCTTTCACCTTTACAGAGGCTACTTTAAGATCAGTCTGTGCCCAACGCAGGTCAGTCTCTGCGAGTTCGCGGTAAGCAGGTCCGTAGTTAGGATCAAGCGTCAGGGCTTCTTTAAGCTTTTGAACCGCACCATCAAAATTGTTGGCTTGTTTCCACAGCGCACCTATGGCCACGTCAATGGCAGGCAGTTTTGGATCAATGGTTTGTGCGTTGTTATAATTAGCATAGGCCTGGCTATTATCCAGTTTTGCATGGTAAGCATCTCCTATTTCCATAAAGTAATAAGGATCTTTTGCACCCCATTTTGTGGCTTTATTCAATGCCTCCAATGCGAGGTCTGGTTTAGCCCCCGGGCTGAGCAAATGGGTTTTGGCCACGTAGATGTAGGGTTTGTCATTTTTGCCGGCAAGCGCTACAGCCTTATCCAAATTCATAGTTTCGGCAGAAAGGTCATTGTCAAGCTTGGCTAGTGCACCAAGGCCGGCATAATTAAGGGCCGATTTTGGGTTTACGGCTATCCCCTTGCTAAACATTGCTTTTGCGGAATCAGGGTAGTCCTGTAAAAGGTACACCCAGCCGAGGTGAAAATAATTTTCATCTTTTGAAGGCTCGGAAGCAATTAGGGCCTTCAACTCCGACTTAGCCTTTTGATATTGCTCTGCATCAATGGATTTTTCTGCATCAGCTAACTTCTGAGCAAAAGCAGCGGAACTGCATAGCGCCAGCCCCGCGGAAATAGTAAATAGTTTACTAAACATTCTCATGGTGGTTTATTGGAAAGAAATTTAACGTTCAATTGGGTTTCTCCGGCGATGTGAACACGGCTCGCCGGAATTACAGACGTATACAATGCAGCATGGCTTCTCATACCCATGTGCTGAATTCATTGTATAACAAGAAAATGGAGTTGAATTAGGTCGTCAGATCCGCAAAACGCACAATCGGGCGCAATTATTTTCGGCCATTGTGTAGTGCGATAGTGCATAAGGAAGTCTTGTCCGTATTGCCGTTAAAACGAATGGCAGCCATACGACAAGCAAAAATAATATGCCGGAAAACTTGATTGCCGGTACTACAGAAGTACCTATTTTTTCTTCGAATGTTTTTTCAATAAACTTCGCAAGCATTACGGGAGATCGTTGAATACCGGAAGCCGTTGTTTGCTTGCTAACACTTGCTCTATGAACCTGGGGCGGGCAGAAATAATTATACTGCGTAACTTTTACCAGGATAAAAATTACGGTAAGCAATAAAATAACGAAGCTTAATCTGCTTTCCCTTGTCACCTTCTGTATTGATATTGTATGCTTAATTGCAATAATAAGAATTTTGGAAATTGATGCAAATAAGAAAATAAAAACAATTACAAAATAATCTATCGTTGATACACTTCGTTTAATTCAGTCAAGTGCGTGCATGGCCTTATCATCTTTGAATAATTGCGGGGCCGGAGCTTACTTTAAGATCAAGTCCTGCGGTATCCAGTTTAGTTACATTTCGTAATAAAAGTCCCCTTTCGGCCTTAATGTGACAGTTTGCAAATTTAACTCCTTCAATGGGGCTATTATCGAGCCCGGTTAAATCGCCTGCTGCTCTTACTGTGCCAGACACATTTTTAATAAGGATATTTCTGACGATAGTAGGAACCTTTGCTGGCTCCCTAATGGTACCCACCATGCGCCAGGCCATGTTAAACTCAAAAGCTTTACCGGTATTGTTTAAGGTGATGTTTTGATAAGTAATATTTTCGACCACACCGCCGCGACTTGGCTGGGACTTAAAACGAATTGGTGCCCAGTTATTGCCATCAATCAGGCAATTATTAATGAGAACATTCCGAATACCTCCTGTTACTTCACTCCCCATCGCTACGCCCCCATGGCCATAAGCAAAATGGCAGTCGTGGATAGCCACGTTCTCACAGGGACGATTAACCCGCCGGCCATCATCATCCTTGCCCGATTTAATGGAGATGCAATCGTCATTAACATCAATAAAAGTTTTGCTGATGTCAACGCCGTTGCAACTGTCCACATCAATACCGTCTGAACTTGGAATGTCGTGATTGGCTGTAATGTTAAGATTACGAACCGTTACATCATTGCTATATAACAAATGCAAACACCACACCGCCTGGTTGTGCAGACGCAAATTTTCAATGGTAACATGCTTGCAGTTTTGAAAACAGATAAGCCGGGGTCGACCGATAATAGTGCCGTCGGTTTGTCCCATAGCACGCAGTTTACGACTCCGGGCTACCCATGCATCTCCGGAACCGTCAACAATTCCCCCGCCGCTGATGCGGGTGCCTTCCTGGTCGATAATATTAACAAAGGCGGAGGTCCACATGCGCTCCTCACCTTCCCATCGGGTTTTAATCTGCGGATAATCGTTTGGATCGATCGATCCTTTCAGTGTGGCTCCTTCTTCGATCAACAGATCAACATCTTTTTTAAGAAAGATAGCGCCAGAAGTAAATATTCCTTTCGGGATAACGACAACTCCTCCCCCTTTAGACGAGCAAACGTCAATCGCTTTTTGGATGGCTACTGTATTAAGCGTTATGCTGTCACCTTTTGCGCCATAGTCGGTTACCACAAAGCGTTTTTTGGTACTATTTATAAAGGAAACTAAGGCAAAACCAACAGCCAGGAAAGCGATTAAGAGCGATATTTTTTTCATAGTAGATCAATGTTGAATGATTACAAACCGGCCTTCGTAACCATCCATCTGTAATGGAATAATGGAGTGAGCACCGTCGGTCTTTACGCCAGTTACATTGGTTGTAGTGGCAGTGTTGGCATTCCAATATGAAACTTTTCCCGTTCCTTCAACCGTAGCATTTACATGCTGACGTTCGTTGCCTTCATTAAAGAAAAAATACAGGTCGGCGTCTTTCCATTTTCTGTGCAGATATTTTATCGGCGGGACAGACTTATTTAGCTTTACATCATGCGGCAGACTATCAAAAAACGAGGATGAAAGTTTTCTCCAATCGGCCCTGATTGCCCAGTTTAAGTTTGCAGGTGCAGAAGCACGTAAAATATTATCGGTGGCAATTTTATCCGGCATCTCTCCCAGAAAATAGACTTTACCACCTTGCTGTGTAAAAGCTTTAAGACGGTCTATTAAAACGGCGTTTAAGACGTTTACTGATGGGAATATGATGGTGCTGTACTTTTGCCCGCTGAGGTTAATAAAAGCACCGTTCCGTAGGTTAAAGTCTTTAGTTAAACCTTGCTGATCGACATAATCAAAATCAACCTGATGCTCCAGCAGTGCTTTGCCTATAGTCTTTAAAGTACTATCGGCCATTTGGTTACCGAGCCACATGCTTTCTGTAGGACAATATACCCCCACTCCTGCAGCCGGAACGCCGTTGGCCAACAGCCAGGACGCGCGGTTAGCATAAGCGCTCAGGCCGGTAAAAGCACTGTCGGTAAGGTAACTCTTCCCGGGCAAACGGCCAGTTGCCGATGACGGCCAGAACATAAACTCAAAAAGGTTTATGCCGCGCACCATTTCTTCATTCACTACCCAACGGGCATCGTTTACCGTTGGAGCCGGGCGATAGGCTGCGAAAGATTCGCTAAAAGCCCTCGGTTTTCCATACATGTGCGCAGCAGACGAGGCAAGTTTTGGAAAGTCAGCCACGTTATCGTACCAGAGCTGATGCCAAATAGCATCTACACCCGGTATCTGAACATAACGCATGTCCTTAAAGAAATCACCGTCGACACGTGCCAACTGCATGAGCATGTCCTCATGGTCTATATGCACAATATATTCCAGTCCGTTGGCTTTGCACCAATCGGCCTGTACCTTAAAGAAGTTATCACGAAACAGGTCAGACCAAACATCAAAAAAGTCGGCCTTAGCCATTTTTTGTTCTTCAGTAGGATGCTGAATAAAGAACGAAGCCAGGTAAGGCGTAATATCATAATGCTTCTTTTGCTTAAAAATAGACAGCAACCTCGGCGTCCAGGGTATAAAACCATATTCCGGCTCATCACCCCTAAAACCAAGCACGGTCTTTCCAAACTCCGAGCCAATGTACTTTTTATACTGCTCGTGCGTGTACTCCATAAACTTGCGGGTAGCGGCAGGGTCCAAATAGTCTATAAGTGACGCAACGGTGTCTTTACCATGGGTTGGGTTATTGGCAGAGCGGGTAACTGCAGTCTTAAAACGATGACCTACGACAGTAATGGTCCACGTGCCGGTGGTAGCAGGCCATTTCAAGCTACCAGAACTAATATCTACGTTTCTGCTTTGGCCATCTGCATCGTTAACAGCTATAGCGCTGAGTGTCTGCTGCGGAAGTGAAAGTGTAAGTGGCTCATTATCTTTTGTGTGTATACGAGCCGACACCACTATAGCCTGCATACGTAGTTCCGGGCTTCTCTCCGAAATAAGACCACCGGCAAAGCCGCTTGGATACTTACCTTCGTCAATAATCCAGAGGTGCATGCCTCTTTTCTTCAGTTCCTCAACAATTATTTTGATGTTCTCAAAATATCCGGGAGATAAATAAGGTTCCTTCATACCATATCCACCTTCAATGCTTACAGACTGTATGCCCTGTTTATAAATGGCATCCAGATCGCGGCTAATGCTTTCGCGGCTAAGCGGACCTTCAAGTCCCCAGGTAAGCGTTTCTGCATACTGGGCAGGTGGAGCAGCAAAGCCTTTAAGCATTCCGCTATAAGTTGGCAGTGTAACCTTTTGCCACTGCTGGGCAAAAGCACAACCGGCACCGCTGAACAGAAAAAAGATAAGGGCAAACAGTTTATTCATTACAGGTTTGGTAGCTTTTACAAGTACAACAACAACATACGGTTATGTTGCCGGCACTGATAAATTATAATTGGTTATTCAATGGCTATTATAAAAACCTTAACCCGCCTTACTATCCTGAACAGTGCTGCTCGCCGGGATTGGCAGAACCAAAATGGCCGTCAATACGTTTAAATTTCCCCTAATCATGCACTTTCTTCATATTTGTAACAATAACATATCTAATTGCTCATGGAAGACGCAGCCCTGTTGAGAGCCATCATTGAAAATGCAATTGACGGAATTATTACCATTGATGACCGCGGCCACATAGAATCTATCAATCCATCAGCTTGTAAGCTATTTCAATATGCTCCTGATGAGGTAATCGGCAAGAACGTATCGGTATTGATGCCCTCACCAGACCGTGAGCACCATGACGAATATATACACCGTTACCAGCGCACCGGCAAACCCCACATTATAGGTATTGGCCGGGAAGTGCTGGGCTTGAGAAAAAATGGCTCTGTTTTTCCTTTCCGACTTGCGGTAAGCGAGGTGCAGTTCTCCGGTCGTAAGATCTATACCGGCTTTATCCACGACCTGAGCCGCGAAAAAGAGGCCGAAGAAAAATTAAAGCACCATGCGGCCCTCCTAGAGGGACAGGTGGAAGAACGGACACAGTCGCTCAAGCAAACGGTTGAAGCTTTACAACGAGCCAAAGAAGAAGTAAGTCAGTCGCTGGAAAAAGAAAAAGAGCTAAGCCAGCTGAAGAGCCGCTTTGTTTCTATGGCCTCGCATGAGTTCCGTACACCGCTCAGCTCCATACAGCTCTCTGCCGTGTTAATTGAAAAATATACGGAGCTACTTGATAACCCGCAAATTCGCAAGCATATCGGCAAGATTAAAAGCTCCGTCAATAATCTTACCTCTATACTTAATGATTTTCTATCGCTCGAAAAACTGGAAGCGGGTAAGGTAGAGCCGCAGTACAGTACGTTTGATATTGTTCGTTTTTCGGAAGAGATTACCGAAGAAATGCAACTGGTGGCCAAACAGAACCAGAATATCATTTACCAGCACACCGGTACCGAAAGCATCATAACGCTGGATCAGACCTTGCTTAAAAACTGTATCATCAACCTGATCGGTAATGCCACGAAATATTCGGGAGAGAATACCTTTATTGAGTTTAATACCGAAATTAATGAGAGCGGGCTGATCGTCACAATCAAAGACAACGGCATTGGCATACCAGAAAGCGATCAGAAACATTTGTTTGAAGCGTTTTTCAGAGCACATAATACCGGGAACATACCTGGAACCGGCTTAGGACTAAACATTGTTACCCGGTACGTTGCTTTAATGAACGGAACTATCCGCTTTGAAAGCCAGGTTAATCAGGGCACATCATTTACCTTATCATTCCCCTTGTAATATGAAAACGATCCTGATCATTGAAGATAACGACGATATACGCGAAAGCACGGCCGAAATACTGGAACTTACCGGCTATAAGGTTTTACAGGCCAATAACGGAAAAGCAGGTGTTGACATTGCCATTAACCATAAGCCAGAGCTGATCCTGTGCGATATTATGATGCCCGAACTGGACGGCTATGGCGTGTTGTATCTACTGAGCAAGAACGTTGACACGGCATCAATTCCGTTTATCTTTCTGACGGCGAAAGCCGAACGTGTAGACTTTAGAAAAGGGATGGAAATGGGTGCAGATGATTACCTGACCAAGCCATTTGACGATATGGAACTGCTCAATGCCATTGAGAGTCGCCTTAACAAAAAGAAAAAACACGAAGAATATTTTAGCAAGTCGCTACAAAACCTGGAAGCGCTGGCCTCCGGTCAGGGCAGCGGTTTGAAGGAATTAAAGGAACTGGTTGCCAGCCGCAAAGTAAGGCAGATCAAAAAGAAACAGGTTTTATATTACGATGGCGATCAACCGCAGGGGCTTTATTTGCTATTACACGGCAGCATAAAAACAGTTAAAATGGCCGAAGATGGCCGGGAACTCATGACCGGACTTTTTAAGACTGATGATTATTTAGGCGTAAACGCCGTGCTGCTGAATGAACCTTTTGCAGAGACCGCAGAAGCCGTTGAAGACGCCGCCGTATGCCTTTTGCCCCGCGACCTGATCATGAACCTGATCAACAAATATCCGGACATCAGCCAACAATTTATCCGGCTGCTGGCCAACAACGTGCGCGAAAAGGAAGAGCAGTTGCTCGAGCTTGCCTGCCACTCCGTACGCAAACGTATGGCACAGGTGCTTGTACGACTAAGCAAACAAGTTGACCCGGAAACATTTAAAATTTCGAGAGATGAACTTGCTGCCATGGCCGGAATGGCCACGGAAACCGTTAGTCGTACCCTCACTGACTTTAAAGACGAAGGCCTAATTGAAAAAAAGGGCAGCCACATCCACATACTGGATCTAAACCGCCTTATAAAGATGAGGAACTGATTAAGCCCTTTAGGACAATAAGATTCTGTACCTTGTATATCAGGCGTATAAGATGTCTCCTACCGTCGACATGACAAAATTGATAGAATTCTGTCCATTCTTAAATTCTTAAAATTCGAGTTCAGAAAAATTCGAGGCTCCTACTTTATATTTCCTTTCTATACAAACAATAAACTGAATAACAATTATTTAACATTAATTTAAAATTCAGTTTTTCGCATAAGGATAGTTTTGTGTCGTGATCCTTTTTTCTTTCCCCTGGCTAAAGTCTTACAGAGTTCGTCTGCTCTTAAGCTTTTTCTCTTTTATTGCCGTTATTCTAATTTGGGTAATTTGCTATGCTTTTGTCACTATCCGGCAGAACAAACTCAAAGACTTCTATTCAAAGCTCACTAATGTTGAAATCAATTATTTACAAAGCAATGTTTACCTGCAGCGCTTTATGCTTTCGGGTTTTCATGAGCAGCGTTTTTATGATACTGAGCATCAGAAAGATCTTGATCTTTTTTTAACACTTCAGCAGAAAAACTTCAATGATCTCAATACGCTCAAAAAGGAGGCTACCCATAACAATCTTCGCCTTAACATGGAGTTGTATCAGTTAAGTCTGATAAGTAAGTCAACTTTAGACATCAGCCTCCACTTGCGCAGACTTTATTATTTAAAAGGATTTGAAGACTTTGCCCTGGAAGGTAAAATGCGCAATTACGCACATTGGATTGAGGATCACGGCAACTTATCCAAATATGCACTGCTGATGTTAAGGCGCCACGAAAAAGATTATCTGATACGTGGCAAAGCCAAATATCAACAGCAATATTTTCACGAAGCCGACTCTATTCTGATCCATGAGAAGCTTGACATCCCTACACACCGGGCGCTTCAATTGTACCGTGATTACTTTAAGCAATTGGTTGGATATTACGAGGAACTTGGTATTTACAAAGACACCGGCGTTGTGCCGCGTGATGAGCAGTATATTGATGCATTTGGCAGTTTGTATCACCAAACTCAAAATCTGGCCAATAACCAAATCCGCGTTTTACGGGATAGGTTTAACTATGCCCTGATCACTATATCAGTGGCTTTGCTGGTACTGATCCTTGTGATGAGCTTTAAACTTGCAAAGTACATGACGAGAGATATCTACGAGCTCAACCGTCAGATCTCTGATTTCATTGCCTCCGATTTTAAAAACATAGCAGTTCGTAAAAGAAAGAATAAGATTAAGCCGAATAGCCTGGAAATGCAAAAGCTATTCAACGATTTCAGATTGCTCAAAACGGAGTTACGCTCGCACGTAAGTGATTTAAAGGATCGTACGGAGGCGCTGCAATCAGCCAATGAAGAGCTGCAGGTGCAATCGGAGGAACTTCAGGCACAATCAGAGGAATTACACGCACTTAATGAAGAATTGATGGTTAAGCAGGAAGAGGAAATGGAGGCCAGAAATGAAGCTGAAAAAGCTAACCAGGCTAAGAGCGTTTTTCTGGCTACTATGAGCCACGAAATCCGTACCCCCATGAATGGCGTACTTGGTATGACCTATCTGCTCAGAGAATCACCTTTAAATCCGGAACAGACTGAATATGTTAATACGATCAAAACCAGCGGCGAAACTTTACTTAATGTAATCAATGATATTCTCGACTTCTCCAAAATTGAATCAGGAAAGCTGGAGCTTGACCCGCATGACTTTAACCTGAGGCAATGTATAGAAGAAGTAATGGACATGTTTGGCGGCAGGGCCGGCGGCGCAGGCATTGACCTGGTTTACCAGATCGATCACGATGTTCCGGTTCAGATCGTAGCTGACGGTATGCGACTAAAGCAAGTATTGATTAACCTATTAGGTAACGCTGTAAAATTCACCCAGTCTGGCGAAATCTTTTTAGGTGTAAAGGTTGCCGAAAGGAAAAACAACCAGGGGCTCCAGCTTTCTTTTGAAGTACATGATACAGGCATCGGTATTCCTAAAGAAAAATTGCCCGGTCTGTTTAAGGCCTTTTCACAGGTCGATTCATCAACAACCAGAAAATATGGTGGTACAGGATTGGGCCTCGCTATATGTTCGCGACTGGTAGAATTGATGAATGGCGAAATCAGTGTGGAAAGTCATTTGGGTGAAGGAACAACGTTTACATTTACAATTGGGGCAGAAGTAAGCCGGCAACAAATTCGCACACATCTTCCTTGTAGCATGATCGGTCAGGAAGGAAAAAGAATTTTGGTTGTGGACGATAATGAAACTAACCGCAAGATCTTACAGGTTCAGCTCAAGCTATGGAATTTTATACCAGTACTGGCAAGATCAGGCAATGACGCCTTGGAAATACTCAATTCAGGTTCTCAAACACCAGATCTTATCATAAGTGACATGCAAATGCCGGGAATGGATGGCATTGAACTGGCGCAAAAAATTAAGGCTCTCCAACCGGCTCTTCCTATAATTTTACTTAGTTCTATTGGTGAAGAAGCCGGTAAAAAACACCCGGAATTGTTTGCCGGCGTACTTAACAAGCCAGTAAAGCAACAATCTCTATGCAAGATTATTTTATCCAGCTTTAACCAGGCTAAACCAGCCGAAACAGTACCGGCAGCACCGGTGATACTGACAGCGGAGTTTGCAGAAAAACATCCGCTAACCATACTCCTGGCAGAAGATAACCTCATTAATCAGAAACTCATTATCAAGGTGCTTAACAAGCTCGGCTATCAACCTGATATAGCAGGCAACGGAATTGAAGCCCTGTCTATGACCGAAGTTAAGCATTACGATCTTATCCTGATGGACATTCAAATGCCTGAAATGGACGGTCTGGAAGCTACTTCCATCATTAGGAATACCATGAGCATACAACCCGTAATTGTTGCCATGACGGCTAACGCGCTACAGGAAGATAAAGACGAATGCATTAAACACGGCATGGACGACTACCTATCCAAGCCGTTAAAACTTGAAGCATTTTTGGAAATGCTTACGAAGATTAAATTATACAAATCAAAATATTATACGGAGCAGATAGACAGTTAAGGCTTGAGATCGGCGGGAGAATTTTGAATGATAGGATGTTAAAAGCTTTTCGCACTCTTCCTGTTAAATGTATAAGATGTCTCCTAACGTCGACATGACATCAAGAGGGAATTTTGAATGATAGAGTTTTGAATGATAGAATGTCGTCGACATGACATACAGGGCAAGATTCTGTCAATTCTTAAATCCTGAAAATTCTGATTCAGAAAATAACGACTACTTCTCTGGAACCACATTGTCGCTTCGCAGATTTGCCCCCGCTCGCAACATTTCGGCAGTGATGGACCTGGTATATTGCTGTATCTCCTGCTGAAAAGAAGTTACCGACGCTCCTGAACGGATTTCCTCGAGGCGCTTTTCCCAGTTGCCAGTCAGCTCCGCCTGTGCTATCTGCTGGTCCTTAACCACACCGTACACGGATAGGCCAGTACTGGTGGGCACCAGGTTCTTCTTCTCCCGGATAATATAGTCACGTTTGATAAGCGTTTCTATAATAGCTGCTCTGGTAGCAGGCGTTCCGAGTCCGCTATCTTTCATGGCGTAGCGAAGTTCTTCATCTTCTATCTCTTTGCCGGCTGTTTCTAATGCCTTTAACAGCGACGCCTCGTTATAGAGCGGCTTTGGCTTGGTCTGTTTATCCAGGATAGCTTTATTGGTTACCGGCAGGTTTTCCCCCTTGGTAACTTTAGGTAACGCTGTATTTTCCTCATCTTTCTTTTCTTCATCCTTATCATTAAAAACAGCGCGCCATCCTGCTTCACTGATCACGGTTCCGCTGGCGGCAAAAACTGCCCCAGATTGGACAGTTATTTTGGTAATTTCTTTAATACACTCACCATGAAAAGCCTCGAGCATGCGCCCCGCCACCATATCATAAACGGCCTGTTGATCTGCTGAGAGTGGATAAGGGCGTTCTCCCGTGGGGAGAATAGCATGGTGATCCGTCACCTTTTTAGCATTTACACTACGTTTATTAAGCTTGGCCGAGGTTAAAATAGTAGCCTGTTTACCGAATAAGGGATGATCTGTAAAACCTTTAATGAGATCAGGTACAGTGGCAAACACATCATCGCCAATATAGCGACTGCCTGTACGAGGATAGGTCACCAGCTTTCCTTCGTACAAATTCTGTAAAATGCCCAACGTTTGCTCGGCTGTAAACCCCTTGCGTTTATTGGCCTCCTGCTGCAAACTGCTCAGATCATGTAAGAGTGGCGGTGGCTCTTTGCGTGGTTTAGCCTCCACGTTAAGAATGTGACCACCCAGAGGAAAACCAGCGCCGGTATCTTCCACTTTATCTAAAACTTGTTGAGCCTCTTCGCGTGTTTTGTAGCTGTCCGTTGATATTGCCCTAAATAACTGGCCGTCCTTATCCACCTGAATAGCCACCTGATGATAGGTCTCAGGCACAAAATTCTTGTTTTCCAGATAGCGTGAACAGATCATGGCCAGGGTTGGCGTTTGCACACGGCCCAATGACAATACCGCTCGGGTTCCTGAGGCCAGGCTTAGCGCCTGGGTAGCGTTCATACCCACCAACCAATCAGACTGTGAGCGGCAATGTGCTGAATTAAAAAGGGTATCATAATCTGCACCTGGTTTCAAGTTACGAAAACCTTCTTTAATGGCCTGGTCAGTTTGCGAAGAGATCCATAGTCGCTTGAAAGGCTTTTTACATTTGAGATAGTAATAAATATATCTAAAAATAAGCTCGCCTTCCCTCCCCGCATCCGTTGCTACAATGATCTCTGTGGCCTCATCAAAAAGCTTTTTGATTACATCCAACTGCTTTTTCACCGCCGGATCATCAACCATACCCTCTTTACTCTTTACCTTTCTGATGGACAACTTGAATTTGGCCGGCAGCATAGGTAAGTTTTGAACGCTCCAACGGTAATAGCCGTACTCTTGCGGCGGGGCCAATTGTAGCAAGTGACCAAAAGCCCACGTAAACGTATAACCCTTACCTTCTATATACCCCTCCCGTTTGGTTGATGCACCAAAAACTTTGGCAATCTCTCGCGCAACAGACGGCTTTTCTGCAATAATAACTTTCATAAACTCAACCCCAACCGCAGCTGCTGGCAAAAGCGGTCTTAATAAAGGGTACCAAATTAGTTAAACCGCGCTTACTGGTCAACATTTATAGAAAAGACATGCCCCGCACCCAAGCCGCCCAAATGAATTATTGAGTGCTATTTGTCATGCTTGCCTAATCTTTACACTTTACCGGAACGACTATTCCAAAATAAAAATACATTTGTGGAACAATTGTTCCAATAACAAAATTATCACACATGAAAAAATTAGCAGATAAAGTGGCCGTTGTAACCGGCGCTTCAAAAGGCATCGGCGCAGGCATCGCCAAAAGTTTAGCGGCAGAAGGTGCGGCTGTAGTAGTAAACTATGCATCGGCAAAAGATGGCGCCGAAAAAATAGTGGCAGAAATAGTAAATAATGGTGGCAGGGCCGTTGCAGTACAGGGCGATGTATCCAATGCCGCGGATGTTGAACGATTGTTTACGGAAGCCGAGAACGCTTTTGGCCGTATCGATGTGCTGGTTAATAATGCCGGCGTGTACAAGTTCAGCGGCATTGGAGAAATAAACGAAGAAGACTTTCATTGGCAGTTTAACACCAATGTATTGGGATTGCTGCTGGCAACGCAGGGTGCAGTAAAGCGGTTTGGCGAAAAAGGTGGCAGCGTGATAAATATCGGGTCGGTAGTAACCCGCATTACGCCTCCCGGAAGCGCCATCTATACGGCCACCAAGGGTGCTGTTGATGCTATTACCCAGGTATTGTCAAAAGAGCTTGGACCTAAAAAAATACGAGTTAACTCCATAAATCCGGGGATGGTAGAAACAGAAGGAGCCATCACAGCCGGTTTTATCGGCAGCGATTTTCATGCTCACACTGAACAAATTACCCCGCTTGGCCGTATTGCGCAACCGCAAGATATTGCCCCTTTGGCAGTATTTCTCGCCTCCGAGGATTCCGGCTGGCTAACCGGCGAAACGCTGCTGGCCAGCGGTGGCATTCGATAACAGCATCAAAGAACATACTGTCCTTAAGATTAAACAATTCATTAAAATTGAATAGCTTTGCCTGTTAAGCGGGTAAAGCTATTCTGTTATGGCGAGAACGAAAGACTTTGATGAAACTGAAGTATTAGATAAGGCAATTTGCCTTTTCTGGCACAAGGGCTATAACGGAACTTCAATGCAAGATCTGGTAGATGGATTGGGCATCAGCCGGTCAAGCCTTTATGACACTTATGGCGACAAACACTCCCTTTTTGTGAAAGCACTGGAAAGATACCAGCAAGCGGGGGCAAAACGAATGTACGAGGTTGTAAATAAAGCTGCTTCTGCCAGGGAGGCGATAAGCCAGTTACTTGAATTGATAACTGCCGATCTGGTTAATGATAAACAACACAAAGGCTGTTTTGTGGTTAACGCGGAAGTTGAGGTAGCCCCTCACGATGTTGACGTTAGCAATATTATTTGTAAAAACGAGCAAATGATAGAGAGCCTCTTTGTACAGGCCATACAGCGCGGGCAGCAGACTGGTGAAATTGACAGCAAAAAAGATGTAAGGGCTCTTGCCCGGTTTATTGTAAATACGGTAAAGGGTATACGCGTTTCAGCAAAAACTATTACCGACCGCTCTTTTTTTGACGACATCATTGGCACCACGGTGTCTGTACTGGATTAGCCTGAGCAATCACTACATTGATATTGCAAAGTATCTTTAAAAGAAGAAGCGCCATAACTGCTGAGTTACTGGCGCTTCTTCTTTTAAACTTGCACCCTGTTTCTATAACAGATAGAATCGTATAAACTTATTCCGTGTTCTTCCCTCGTTTCGGTTTAGGAAAAACGAGATGCGTTTTTGCCCATACCCTCCACGTGCTATCCATCGAATGTACACGTTCCGGATACCGTCCTGCCAGATCATTCATTTCTGTACGGTCCACTGCAAGGTTATACAGGTGCCAGGTGGTGTCATGGCTTAGCGAAACCATCTTCCAGTCGCCCAGGCGAACATAGCGTGCGCCAAAATGCTCATTGAAAAGCTCCTCATGCCCTCTTGTTTTTTGGCCCTTAAAGCTTGGCACCAGGCTTACTCCACTGGTAGGCGTAATATGATGTCCCTTATAGTCTGATGGATACTGCGCGCCCGACAAATCAATAAACGTTTTCATAAAATCCATCACATGACCCACTTGCCCACTATAGCTGCCTTTAGGTGCGGTAATACCTTTAGGCCAGAAAGCGATCATTGGCGTATGAATGCCACCTTCGTAGGATTCAGCTTTCCAGTACTGGTACGGAGTGTTGGCCACATTGGCCCAACGTGGCCCGATTGAAGAGTAAGTGGTCTCCGGTCCGGGCATGGCCTGCTTCTGATTGGCATAGACAATTTTGCGGCCATCTCTCGTTTCACTCGGACGGTCAAAGCCTGGGCCCATTGCAGCGCAGTTCTCTGAACTCGCGCCGTTGTCTGATAAAAAGATGATGAGGGTATTATCCAGCTTACCGCTTTCGCGCAGCGCGGCAATAATGCGGCCGATACCACGGTCCATCCTGTCGATCATCGCAGCGTGTACGGCCATTGCTTCGGCATCCCATTGTTTGTCCGGGTTATTTGCCCAGGTCAGGTCATCCTTCCAACGCTTTGATAAAGGCGTCTTTTTAGGATCGATCAACCCTTGCTTTACCATTCTATCATACCGGGCTTTTCTTATGGCATCCCATCCTGCCTTGTAGGTATTTCTATATTTAGCAATATCAGCCTCAGGAGCCATCAACGGCCAGTGTGGTGCGTTTTCAGCTACGTATAAAAAGAATGGTTTGGATGATTTTGCATAATCCCTTATATAAGATACAGCGGTATCATTGACCGCATCAGTTTGATAATAGTTTTTTGGCACCTTAGTAATCGGTTTGGTACCGCTTACTAAACTAAACGGATCATAATAGTCCACCACACCCCAAATGGTGCCAAAATATCGTTCGAATCCACGGCTTGTAGGATACTGACTGATTGGCGAAAATAGCTCATGTTCACTATGGTGGTTCAACCAGTTCAGTTGTTCCTGTTTGTCTGGCTGGCCATTGGTATTAGATACATGCCACTTGCCGGACATGGCAGTATGATAACCCGCCGTTTTCAATACTTCGGCCAGGGTTACAGCATTTTCAGAAATATGACCTAAATAGCCTGGTTCATCTTCTGCCTCGGTCATTTTACCAATCCCTGCTTGCTGGTTATAAAGCCCCGTGAGCAAAGAAGCTCTTGTTGGGCAGCAACGTGAGGTATTGTAGAACTGCGTATACCGGATACCGTTATGTGCAAGGTAATCTATATTGGGCGTGCTGATTTCGCTGCCGTAAGCGCCAACGTCAGAGAACCCGAGGTCGTCTGCCAAAATAACCACAATGTTTGGCCGCGGCGGCTTAGTAGCTTCCTTTGGAGGGAAATTGCGAAACGCAGTCATTAGTCCGGCCATGGGAAGGACCGCTGCCGCGGCCAGCAGCAATTTTCTTGTTTTCATTTGCTTTTCTGTTGTGTTTTACCTGTTAGTTCCCTGATAGTTTCAACTTCGTCCTGACTGAAAGGCGTACCGTCTTTTCTCAAAATATCATGAAACCACAATTCCGGTTCCTTGCCATCAGGCATAGGTGTTCCCCAGGCATAAATAGTATTTGTTTTTCCAGAAACAAAGCCCCAGTTGATTGCACCAACGTTCTCTTGTTTTAGAATCGGCATAATCGTAGCGAACAGACTGCCGTTCCTTCTGGCCATGTACTCGGTACAGATCAACGGCCTATTGTATTGGCGTAACCGTGCAATATGCTTTTTATGGCTGTCACTGTAAGTATAATCATGATAAGTTATAATATCAGAATTTTCAAGCTGAAACTCGTTCAGCTTACTGAACTTTTCGGTTGAATTCCACACCCCGGCGCTTACCGGCTGAGATGGGTTAACTTCACGGGCCCAACGGAAAACATCTTTTAGTAAAGGCAAACTCTCTTCAAAATACTTGTTATTGCCGGGTTCATTATACAAGTCCCACAACAATACACGATGGTCATCCTTAAAAGTGGTCAGGATATCTTTCACATAGTTTTCAAGCATTTTTAAACTATCGGGGTTACTGCGAATCGCCGTTCCGGGATCGCGTAGCCAGCCGCTATTGTGTATGCCCACTTTGGGCGCTGGCTGCTTGCCGGGATGATAGGAGTCGTTCCAGCAATCGTCAAAAAAAACAAGGATAGTTTTTATACCATGTTTATTGGAAATTTCAAGGTACTCGTTAATACGCTTTTTGAAACCTTCGCGATCTGATGTCCAGGCAATGTGGTGCAAAAATACGCGCATGGCATTAAAGCCAAGATCTTGTGCCCAGCCAAGTTCGCGATCAATGGTTTGAGGGTCAAAAGTATCGGCCTGGAACATTTCGAGTTGGTTAACCGCCGTGCTGGGTTGATAATTACAACCTCTGATCCAGCCCTGGTGCTTATACCATTGATTAGCTTTTTCGGTACTCCAGCGGGCCTGTGCCTGTGTTATAGTAATGGCGCTGCAAGCAACGATCAATAGCAGAATAAGTTTTTTCATTGATGATTTAAATTGAATTGACAAGCAGTGCAGGCAGCCTTTAAACCAGCCACCTGCATCAAATTAGTTAGTAACCTGGATTTTGAACACAGAGCTTATTAGCGTCTATCTCTGTTTGCGGTATCGGGAACAACAACTTATTGCTGGTAGCGCTAGCCTGTGGTATACCCCTGGCAATAGCAGAGCTGATGAACTTGCCCTGACGGATTAAATCTTCGCGCCGTTTACCCTCGGCCACAAACTCCCAGCCGCGTTCCCGAAGGATGGCATCGCGGAAAGCATCTTTGGTTGGCGCGTCAGCAAGAGTAAGATCGGCAATGCCGGCCCGTTCGCGCACCTGATTGATCAGGCTAAAACATTCTGTGGTGGGTCCGTTTAGTTCGTTTAAAGCTTCGGCTCTCGTTAACAAAATATCCGCATACCTGATGATTGGCACATCGTTGCCGGCGTTGTTACCAATCTGGTTATTATCCCAGTATTTAAAGCATCGTGCATTATCATTAGGCAGCAGGTTAACAGTTGCATTGCTGTTATTAATGTAGCTGGTACATATTGTTGCCAAGCGCTTATCATTAGCGGCATATGTGCTTACAAAAGCTGTACGCAAACGATAATTGGTAGCAAAAATAGACATGGTGGATTTATAGGTATAATTAGGGAACTGTGGACTGCTCTTATAACCGGCAGGCAGCGCCCCACACTGATACCAGTTGCTGTAATTGGTTTCATTTCGGCATTGCAAAACCAGCAGCATTTCCTTATTCTGTTCATTTTCAACCCTAAACATATCCGCAAACACGGGATACAAGCTATAATACCCGAAATTGATAATTGCCTGACTTGCATCTGCCGCTTTTTGCCATTGCTTGGTATTAAGATAAAATTTAGCCAAAATGCCGTTTGCACTGCCTTTGTTAAGACGACCAAAGGCAGCTTCCTTACCAGGATCAGGCAGATCAGGCAGCGACTGGGTGATTTCTGTTTGAATAAAATCTAACATCTGCTGGTCCGTGGCTCTGGCCAGATTACCGGGCTGGCTGGTGGATATTCTCAATGGAACCGGACCAAAATAGCTATACAAGGTAGCATAAGCCTGTGCACGCAGTACGCGCGCTTCCGCCTTGTATAGTTTGCGGGTGGCATCGCTTGTATTCACCTTGTCAATATTTTCAATAACGCCGTTAGCATCACGGATAGAGGCATAAGCGGGTCCCCAGATATCGGCGTTGAAAGTACCGAGGTTAGCGTTCCAGGTGAAATTAATGATCTGAATGAGCGTACCATTTTCGGCACCGTCTGTATTATAACCTATGTCGGTACAGTCTTCTGAGTCGTTGATCCAAAAACGCGAGTTAGTTTGTGTTTGCTCATTCGCGTAAGCCGAATAAAGCAGCGAACGAATACCGGCTTCAGTGGTCAAAACGTTACCCGGCGAAAATTCTGATTTTGGAGTTACGTCTAATGCGCTTTTACAGGCTGCCATATTCATGGCCAGCCCTGCAATAAGTATATATTTAAGTTTGGTTTTCATGTGTTTCAATTAATAGGATGATCAAAACTGAACATTAAGCCCTGCGGTAAAGGTTCTGGTTAAAGGGTAAGTATTGTAGTCTATACGCAGTATATTGTCACCCAGTGCGTTGGCTGCAGGATCTGAGCCTTTGTATTTGGTAACAGTAAACAGATTTTGTCCCGTTGCAAACACACTTAAATTGCGTATAGCTTTCAATTTCGAAACCGGAACACGGAAGGTAAGCCGGGCAGACTGCAGCCTCAGATAGGAAGCATCCTCAACGGTACGCGTATTTACCTGCAATTGTCCTTGAACGTCATTTGGCAAAAATGAAGGATAGGCATTGGTTGGATTGGTCGGTGTCCAGCGGTTAAGGTAAGGCTCCGCCAGTTTATTACGACGATAGTCTACCGGATAATAAGCATCTACTAAACTACTGTTTAACATTTTACCACCTTGAGAACCTTCAAAAAATACATCCAACGACACTATCTTATAGGTAAAACTGGTATTGAAACCGTAATAGAAATCAGGCAGCGATTTACCGATTACTACCCTATCGTTGGTGTTAATGACATTGTTACCATCGATGTCGCGGTATTTAAGATCTCCGGGGCGAACACCAGCTTGTACCTTGCTAAAGTCATCACCTTTTTGCCATACGCCATCAACTATATAACCGTAGAAAGAGCCGATTGAATAGCCAGGTTTAAGAATGCTAACCTGCCCGATATTACCAGGGCCACCACCAATAAACTGCGGAACGCTTCCCAAGCTTAAAATGCGGTTCTTCAGTGTTGTTAAATTAAATCCGGCATCAATCCGAAAGTCTTTGGTTACCAGTGGAGCACCTTTTAATGAAAACTCCAAACCGGTGTTGCGCATACTGCCTACGTTTTGGGTACGTGCCCCAAAGCCGGTGCTTGGTGGCTGGGGAACATCATAAAGCAGATTATAAGTTTTACGATTGTAATATTCCGCACTTCCGGTCAGTCTCGAGTTAAAGAAACCAAAATCAATACCAAGGTCTATAGACTGAGCCGACTCCCATTGCAGGTCGGGGTTAGGACTGCGCGTTGGCTGAAGTGTAGAAGTCCTTGCGCCATTAAACACAGCATCACGGCCGGCTGAGTAGGTCGAATAATACAGGTAATTAACGTTGGGCTGATTACCGGTGATACCGAAGCTAGCGCGCAATTTAAGGTCGCTGATTAGCTTACTGTCTCTCAGGAAGCTCTCCTCATGTATACGCCATGCCAAAGCAGCAGATGGGAAATAACCGAAACGATGATTTTGTCCAAACCTTGCCGAACCGTCAGCACGCATAGAAGCGGTAAGGAGGTAGCGGTTATTAAATGAATAATTAACGCGGCCGAGGTAAGAGATCAGAATATTTTCCTGCGCCCCGTCCCCTACGGTATTTAAGGTATTATTACCTGTTCCCAAGCCATTATAGGTCAAATCAGGGAGTGCAAAAGACTGAGAACTGGCTACAAGCGAGCTTGAGGTGTAGCGTTCATAGGTACTTCCCACCACCGCGCTTATCCGATGTTTTTCGTGGAATGTTTTATTGAAATTAAGTGTTCCCTCCGCCAGGTAGTAAGCTCTTTTTCCGTCGCGAACATCGGCATAGCCGTTGTAAGACAAACCGGTGATCGTACTCGGGTCAATCCAGTAAGAACGTTGCTGATCATTAAGATCCGCGCCTACACGTACCTTGGCCGAAAGAGATGGGATAAAGAAATACTCGGCGTATAAGTTACCGAACGTGCGGTAGGTATCTCCCTTGCCATATTGCCCGTTAATAACGGCCAGCGGGTTATCCATGGGCGCCATGAGTGCTGATCGGTAATAAGTTCCGTCGGCATTGTAAACCGGAGCTGTAGGATCATAGTTCTGCGCCATATACAGTGCGCTACCATTGTCATTAAGCCCCAGGCCGGTTGCATTGTAGGCATCACGGGTGTAAGCTGTAGTAAGGCTCATGCCTACATTGTACTTATTGGCTACCGAAGTTTCGAGGTTAATGCGTGCGTCATAACGGGTAGTGCGAGAGTTGAGCATAATACCCTGCTGATCAAAAAAGCCACCTGCAATATAAAAGCGGGTATTTTCATTACCACCGCTAAAAGATATATCGTGCGACTGGATAGGCGCCTTACGCAGCAGCAATTGTTGCCAGTTGGTATTAGCATCAGGACCGGTAACTTTGGTGGTGCTCAGGTTGCCGAGATCGATAATTGAATTAATAACCTGTGTATATTGTTCACCGGTCATATATTGCTGTAAATGTGCGGCTTGCTGTTCGCCATATGAAGCACTGTAATCTACCGTAAGTTTACCGGCGGTACCTCTCTTGGTAGTGATCAAAACTACACCGTTTGCACCGCGGGAGCCATAGATAGCGGTGGCCGATGCGTCTTTCAAAATTTCAATTGATGCAATATCGGCTGGATTTAAAGAGCTCAACGGCGTTCTGTTGTTTGGATTGCTGGTTGTTCCACCCGGGCTGGCCCCACCAACGGCTACAGCATCATTAACAGGCATACCATCAATCACATACAGCGGGTCATTATTACCGGTAATGGAGGTAACACCCCTGATTTGAACACTCATGGCAGCACCTGGCTCTCCGCTTTTCTGGTAAACCTGCACACCCGGCGAACGTCCCAACAGCGCCTGCTGCACATTTAAGTTAGGAGCCTTGGTAAGGTCTGATGCTTTTAGCGAGGTCACAGACCCGGTGAGGTCACTTTTCCTGACAGTACCGTAGCCCACTACAACTACCTCGTTCAATGCTTTAGCATCTTCATCAAGGTTTACATTGACTGTACTTTTGCCTTTTACGAAAACTTCCTTACTGATAAAGCCTACATAAGAGAAAACCAATACGGCTTGTGCATCGGGAACCTTGATGGTATATTTTCCCTGTGTATTGGTGGTAACGCCGGTAGTAGTTCCTTTTACAGTCACATTCACGCCAATCAGCGTCTCGCCCGATTTTGAAGAGTGAACCGTACCTGTCACCACCTGCTGGGCAAAAAGCGTAAAGGGCAAAAAGAAGGTTTGTAATAACAGAAGCAAGAGTCGCTTCCTCTTAATTTTAATCGTAAACATTTTGTTCATAACATAAATTTTAGGTTTGGTAATAGTTGTTAAGGCTACTGGCAGGGGTTCTGGTTAGCCTGTATTTTAAGGAACTGATCTAGAAAACTATACGACCTGGCATTTCTTCCGTTAACCTGCTGAACAGAGCGGTTAAGAAACATGGCGTTAAGCACCCATGGGTCGGTGGTCGCTGTAAAATCTGTATTAACCGGGTACGACTGGCGCAACGCGTAACATGCCAGGAAAACTTTGTGGTAGGATTTAAAATCTGTATTTGCGGTGCAGAGATAATTCTTGTTATTCTCCAGATAAGCGGAGTAATGCCAGAACGCGTACCATTCTTCTACCGGCCGTGGGTTTTTAAGCGCATAGTCAATGTATTGGTAATTTTGGGTCACGCCGGCGGGGGGCGGATAAATATTATCAGTAGTGCTGGCGTTGGCAGCAGCAATAAACGCGGGGTCGATTAGGTTGGTATTATAAGCTTTAAAATAATTTTTGGCAGAGAATTCAGAAACAATCATTTTTTGATCATCGCGCAGATGATTGTCCATAAAGGATAAGGCGCTGGTCATCTCGGCATCAGTATTATGATGGATATGCACGTCTGCGCCGGAAAGGTAGGCGGTATTTTTCACAAAGGAAAGCAGGTTAAGCACGCCAGTATTACCAGTACGGCTGCTTTGGTACATGTTGTCAAACGATCCGAGGAAGATTGGCTTGTCTATGCCATGTAATTGAAAATAGCTGTAAACCCGCGCACACGCTGACTTATAAAAAGAATTAAGCGGTTCATTCCAGGTCGAGGGATCAGCCTCAATAAAAGGTTCATTGCCTACAATCAGCACATCGGTATAAGGCATCGCTTTATCAAGAATTTTGTCAATAAAAGCAATGTAGTTGTTCCAGTCTGTAGAATTTACTGCCGGAAAAGCGTTGGCTATAAAATTAAATTTAAGGTTGAGTACTGTTTTATAGCCTTTTGAGTGAAAGGTAATAAAAGTATTAAGATTAGGATCGGTATCAATCGTATTGTTCTTATACAGATCGATCATCTCCACAAAGCTTCTTACGTATTTGGTCTTCGTATCGGCAAGATCATTGAGATCCGCCTGCCCTGCCTGTTCGTTTAAATTAACGCCCATGCTATAAGTAAAATCGAAATTACTTCCGGGACGGGTGTCGCCGCCTTGTGTTCCTCCCGTGGGCGAAGGATCGGTATGATGGCTGCCGCAGGAAACCATCATCAATGCTGATAGGATTGATATGTAAAGCTTTCTCATTAAACTTAGGTTTTGTCCCCCACTCAGCACAGCTTGTGCCATGCCTTACTTTGAGGGACCATCCGGCTAGTTGTCCAGCCGATAAATAATTTATTTGGCAGAACAATGTTACTTGAAATGCTTCCACGATATTAGCACAGGTGTTTAATTATGCAGGACAAATGTTCAGGCTATCGCATCCTGTTAGCACAGGACAATAATTTAACTACATAATTTGCATATTAGATTACCAATTTATAAACCAGCATGCCCAAACGTTTCTTTTTGCTGCTTTTTGTTATTCTCCTCGCAGCTCGACCCGGTAAAAGTCAGGAATTGAACTTCAGAAAGCTCACGTCTGACAATGGTTTGTCACACAACACCGTTTACAATATTTTGCAGGATAGCAAAGGATTCCTATGGTTTGCTACACGAGAAGGATTAAACCGCTATGATAGTTACCATATAAAGAATTATTACATTAATGGAAGCCATAACGGTAGCACAGCAAACCGTATAAGTTGCCTGCTCAACCTTGAACAAAAGATCTACATTGGAACTGATGATGGTTTATATATTTATGATGCGGCCACCGACCAGATAGCTCCCTGCGCGGGTTTCAACAAGCATGTTCCCATTCTGTCTGTAACTAATATCGGCCGCACATTATACATTGGTACCGGAAACGGCTTGTACAAGCTCAGTCCAAGCGGAAATTCGAAGCTCATAACACCCGATGACAGGGCAGTTATCGCCGTGAAATGTTCTGCTTCTACATTATTGACGGCTGCCGGTAATCACGTTATGATTGTCAGTGTAGACGGCCGTGTATTGACAGATCTCACTAACCCTCATCTACCCGAACTGAAACAAAGGAATTTTAACGTCTTTTCTATGACAGACGAGCCCGATGCCGACTGGCTTTGCACCAACTATGGTCTGTACAGATACAGTAAAACGACCCATACCCTCTCCCGTTTTAGCTTTACTACTACGGAAAATACAGAAAGCAATACTGTACGGGCGATTACCCGCAACCAGAACCGGCTTTTTATTGGAACCGAAAACGGCCTGTATGTATACGACGAGCTGCAACACAAATGTGTTAATTACACTCAGTCTTTTGATAACAACCCTAAAAAGCTGAATGACAAAGCCGTATACTCCGCCTTTACCGCCGCTGACGGCTCCGTTTGGCTGGGAACATATTTTGGTGGCGTAAACTATATTCCGTCCAGCAGCTATGGTTTTAAAATGATCTTGCCCAGTGAGCAACCGAAGCAGCTTAACGGAAAAGCCATAAGTCAGCTCATGGAAGACGCGCATGGCAGTATATGGATTGCAACCGAAGATGGCGGTATCTCCATCTATCACCCCCACGAGCAAACCTTTGACAATATTAACCAACACAGCCACCCATTCCACCTCGACATTAACAATGTACATGCGCTTTATGATGATGGCCAGGGCAATATCTGGGCGGGAACTTTTTTGGGTGGACTTCACCGTTTTAACCGCAATAAGGGAACCACCAGCATTTATCGTAACTTATCAAGCGATCAGATCTACGCCATTTACCGAGATCACCGAGGGGTATTATGGGTTGGTACTCAACATGGGCTCAATACATTTGACTACCAGACGGGCCGTTTCAATCTTTTTAAAGCAGAGCAGTTTGGCCAGGAATTCATTTACGATATAAAGGAAGACAAGAAGGGCAATATCTGGTTCTGCAGCCGCTGGAACGGCATTTTCTGTTATCAACCCAATACAGATAAGATCACTCACTACACTGCCACGGGCCAGCGGGGCTCGCTGAGCAGTAACCAGGTTATCAATATATTTGAAGACAGTCGCCAGCAACTATGGTTCGGAACGCTGGATGGCGGTGTCTGCGTTTTTAACTATAACAGCAATCAGTTTCATTGCCTCAACACCACCAACGGACTTCCAAACAACAACGTTTATGGCATTCTCGAAGACAATGATCATAAACTATGGTTCTCTACCAACCGGGGCCTCTCCTGCTACAACCCGTCTAATCACAAGTTTACCAACTATGACAATCGGTACGGCTTGCCCAGCAACCAATTTAACTTTAAATCGGCCCTGCGCGGGCACGACGGCACGCTCTACTTTGGCACCGTTCATGGCTTATGTTATTTTAATCCGGCCAGCATTAAAGCACCAACCCACATGCTGCCACTTCGGTTCACCGAATTTCAGCTATTCAACCAGCCTGTTAAGCCCCAACCATCAGGTATTCTGAACCAGGACATAGATAACGCGGGTACCATCAAGCTCAGTTATACGCAGAACGTACTTAGTATTGGTTATGCTGCCCTTAATTACAGTAATGTTAGGGGTAATAATTATGGCTATTATCTGGAAGGTTTTGAACACAAATGGAACATAGGACGGGATAAGAACACGGCTACCTACACCAGTTTATCACCGGGGAAATATGTTTTCCATGTACGCGCGCTTGACGCCGATGGAAAACCACTCAGTGTAGAACGAAAGCTCAATATTGTTGTTGCTCCTCCCTTTTATCTTAGTCCAGTGGCCTTTATTGTGTATGAACTGCTGCTTTGCGGAGCCCTGTTTCTTTATGCCCGCTTTGTTAAATTTATCCATAAGCAGAAGCTGGAGGTTCAGCTTGAACGAATAGAAAAGGAGAAAACCACGGTGCTGGCTCAGCACAGGCTCAACTTCTTCACCTTTATTTCGCACGAATTTAAAACCCCGCTAACGCTGATCATTGCGTCAGTAGACCGGTTCATTGCCGAACATGAATTTGACGTGAAGCGCAGCAGTGATCTTTCGATCATCAAAAACAACGCGGGCAGATTGTTCCGGATGATCCAACAGTTGATGGAGTTCAGAAAGATTGAAACTGATCACGCGGAAATTAAATTTTTGCGGGAAGATTTAGTGGCATTCGCGCGGCAGGCTACCTCATCTTTTAATACGCTTGCGGTGAGCAAAGGATTGGATCTCTCTTTTAGCACCACCAACACGGTTTTTGATTGCTATTTTGATGCCGATAAGTTTGAAAAGATTGTCTTCAACCTCCTTTCCAATGCTGTTAAAAACACAGCAAGCGGCAAAATAGATGTGCGCCTTGAAATGAATCAGCACAACGAACGTGAAAGCCTTGCAATATTAACGGTAAGTGATACTGGCAAAGGCATGTCAAAAAAAGATGCGGAAAACATTTTCAACACCTTTTACAAAGACATTTCCAGTGAAGAAAGCAGCGGTGTGGGCATGGCGCTGGTAAAGAGCCTGGTAACTTACCTTAACGGAGAAATTACCGTGGAAAGTGATCTTGGCGTTGGAACCATGGTACGTGTCAGCTTGCCAGTATACCGGTCTGTTAATCAAACCGAGGCGCCGGAATTACTTCAACCTATATTTACAGAGGTACCCCAGCAAGCGTCCCGACCTGTAGTCACTGCAATAGCGGACGCACAGCAGGAACGGTCACAGAAATTACTGATTGTGGAGGATAACAAGGAATTGCTTGTTTTCCTTTCTGAACACCTGGGCCGTTCATACCAAATCATTCCGGCATCCAACGGGCAGTCGGGCTACAATAAGCTCATCAAACAGATGCCAGATCTGGTGATCAGCGATGTAAAGATGCCTAAGATGGATGGCATTACGCTTTGTCAAAAGATTAAATCGGATGCAAAATACAGCCATATTCCGGTGATCTTACTGTCAGACAATACGCGCGAAAATATTAAGCTGGATGGACTCGACGTGGGTGCCGACGCATATCTTGCCAAACCATTCAACCTCAAAGAGCTGGAACTTTTGGTAACCAACATGATCCGGTCGCGCGTAAATCTGCGCGAGCAATTACTTGACTTGAGCAAGTTTGGCCTTGACAAGCTTCCGCGCAATAATAAGGATCAGGAATTTTTGTCTAATCTAAGCCAGGTATTGGAGCGCCAGTTCGGCAACGTTGAGTTCAATATTGAGCAGATGGCTGATGAGCTTAACATCAGCAGAACTTTACTCCATTTAAATTTAAAGCGCATTTTAGACAAAAGTGCCAACCAGTTGCTCAATGAATACCGACTTAAAAAAGCGGCGCTAATGCTGGAAAGCAATCTGCCAATTAATGAAGTAGCCTACTTTTGCGGGTACGGGGATCCCAATTATTTCAGCCGGGTATTTAAGAAGCATTTTCAGGTCAGTCCGGGGGCTTATCGGGAGCAGTTTCAACAGCAGTTAAATGTAACAGATGCTTTTTAATGCTCTTGCTATATGTAGAACAGCGAACGTTATCGACAAAAAAAGCCCCTATGGTATTACCATAAGGGCGACATAAGGAGCAAAAAAGACAATAGATGACAATTTCTTTTAGTGATGGGTAGCTTTATGTGTGATTTTGCCTTTGTTAACAATGGCAGTAAAATCATCAAACCATAACGGGTTGGCCGGACAGTCGCCGTTTACATCAGTTTTAAGCGATTTGCACGGAAAAATGGGATTGATAAACCATATGGCAGTACCCGGTCTTACATGTGCAGGCGCTGCCTGACTGAAGAAACCATAGGTAGCCAACACCACGCCGTACTTTTCAAAATAACGGTAAAAGGTTTGCAACACATGCGGTTGAAACCAGGCCTGCGACTGGAAGAATGCTTTCCACTGAGCCGCATCTACCTTTTGGCTGTTAACAAGGCTATACCATTCATAAACGTGCATAGTGTCGGGGTAGTTGTACTGACGCAAGAAAGCTTTTCCCTGTGGTGTAGTGCCAATAAGATCGGGCACGTGCTTGTTATATAATCTGAACATCGAAAACTCGGGTACAATGATAGGTTTGGAAGGCATCAACGAGCGCACAAAGTTGAGCGCCCGTGGTATCTCCAGCGTATCGGCGATGTGCAGATGAACTGACAAGCCGGTAAGGTTTTTATTGCGCTGGGCAAACTTAATCAGCTCAACTACACCTGGAGTCTGTTGTTGGCGGCGTTCAAAAAGGGCTGGCAGCGATCCTACATAAAAATCCGGCTTTCTGTACTCAGGATGAGATTTATAAAAAGGCAACACCACATTATTTAGCATACGCTCCATAAAATTCACCAAGGGCACATATCCTGCATGGCTAAATTGCAGATCCTCGGGCATGGTCTCCAGGTTAGGCTCGTTGCCTAATTTAAGCATGTCTATATGGTTGCCTACCCGTGCAAGCAAAGCCCGCACTACTTCAAAATATTTTACTTCGCGCTCAGATCCTGGCTCAGGAATATGCAGATGATACTTCTTAAAATCCCAGCGAAAACCAAAAGCGACACGATAGCCTGCGTTTTTGGCCTCGATAATTTTGTCCAGTCCCGGTTCCTTAGCCGGGTCTTTTTGTCCGTTGATGTACTCAAAAATATAAGGTGTGGTTCTGATCCACTCAACGGGCGTTTTCTTCAAATATCGCAAATCGATAATCTGAGGCTCGTGGTTAAAGTTTGCGCCAATTTCTTGCGCAAAGCTGATGTTTACTCCACAAAAGAGAAAAATAAACAAGCATAAATAACTGGTTGTCAATATTTTCATAAATTTATTTAATTTGACTATAGAACTGACATGCCTTTTTCTGATCAGGCATTAAATGGCCTTTTACCCATTTAAGCGGAATTACCCCAGGTCGGCAAGTTACCGGAAAGCGTTTTCCCATCTCGCCGCGGGGATTAAAAAAAGTGGTTGACCACCAGGCGCCGCTTTTATCGCGGAACAAATTGTTATGACCGCCCTCCAATATGGCGGGATAACGAGGCCCATAAGGACCATAAATATGATCAGCCTCCGCCACCACAACGTCATAACTGTAAAGCGACTTATTACCCTCCCCCTCGCGCAAATAGGTGTACGAACCATCACTCTTTGCCACAGACCATACCGTTTGGAGCAATTGATATTTACTGCCGCGCTTATCCAGGTAAATACCCTCAATATAAGGTTCTGGCTGATACGGTGTTTCGCTTAATTTGCGAAATGGTTCGGCTACGTTGCTCAGGTCATCTTTTAGCGGCGCTATGTAGTGATCATGGCCCAGCAGGTATACTTTGCCATCGGTATCTTCAAAAACGCTGAGATCAATGTTTGGAAAAATTGGCCCTGTTTGGTTGCCTGCAATGTTACGGTATGGGCCCTCTGGTTTACCACTGGCACTAACCAACAGGAACGAGCCCTGGCCTCCGTTAAGACAAGCGGCAATAACCCATTTTTTCTTACTTTTTAGATAATGAATCTCCGGCGCCCATAAAGCACGGTACATGGAGTCCAACTCGTCTCCATTAACGGATCGAACCGGTTCTTTTATCGGAATGCCTGCCTTTTGCCAGGCTGCACCATCCCTGTCAAATGACCAGATTAGCCCCAATGACTGCCAATGTTGCAAGTCCTTAGATCTCCACAGATAAATACCGTCGTTATAATCCCAGCAATGAATGCGGCCTTTAGGAAATTTCCGGCCTTTTGCGGCGGTGGTCCCGGTCATATAGTAATAGTTATCGGGTCCCAGCGTAACATAAGTATCGCGGAGCCAAACGTTAAGGATAGGTTTAACGCATGCAGGCACCGTTAGCGAATCCGCGCCTACCGGGGCTATTGGATTACTTACTTTTACCTGCGCTTTAGACTGGGCCGCAACCTTCTGTAGGTGCGAGCAACATAATGCAATACCGATGCACGCGCCCAAAAGTTGTTTCTTCATTCAATCGAGTTTGGTTGGTTTGATTTGGGAGAAAATCTCTGGCAGCAATTTTAAACCCGATCAAAAAAAACTTTCAGGACAAATGTTCACTTTTTTAGTACTCCTGTTTATTACTACGCTGTAGCCTGAAATGCGAACAATTGCAAACGATTAACCGCAATAAAAAACTGATAAGGATCACGTTTTTGCCTGACTGTCCTCACTGGTTACGCCACGCAAGCGGGATAATTTTGTAGGTAACAAATACCCGCAAAATGAAAGTAGTTGCCTACAGTATAAAAGCTTTTGAAAAGGAATACATTGCAAAAGCTAATCAGAAAAAGCACGATATTACACTGATATCTAATCCCCTGAGCATAGAAACCGTGTTTTATGCCGAAGGTAAAGATGCCATAGTGGTGTTTACTAATGATGATGTATCTGCCCCTGTTGTGAACAAACTTGCAGACCTTGGCATAAAATATATCGCCACCCGCTCTGCCGGTACGGATCATATTGATAAAGGAGCTGCTGCACTTCGCGGCGTTAAAATAGCCAATGTGCCGGTTTACTCTCCCCAAGCCATTGCAGAACATACCGTTGCTCTTGCGCTTGGACTTAACAGGCATTTACTCACAGCCACGGAAAATAGCCATCATTTTGATTTTCGGCTCGATGAGCTCATCGGTTTTAACCTAAGCGGCAAGACCGTAGGTCTTGTCGGGTTAGGCCATATCGGACAAGCTACAGCAGCTATTTTTAACGGCTTTGGTTGTAAAGTGATCGGTTACGATGTTTTACCGCCGAAGAACTTAAAAAACATTCAGGTTGTATCACTAGAAACGCTTTTGACAATGGCCGACATTGTTTCCCTGCATGCACCATTAACTCCTACCACTAAATACCTGATCAATAAAAACACGTTAAAACTGATGAAGGATGGTGTAATGCTGATCAATACTTCAAGAGGTGCTTTAATCAAATCTATGGATGTGCTGGAGGCCTTAGAAACAGGCAAAGTAGGATACCTGGGCCTGGATGTTTACGAATACGAAAAAGGTCTGTTCTTTGAAGATCACGAGAACGATCTCATTCACGATCCCCTACTTGAAAAATTGATGGCTCACCCCAACGTGATCGTTACACCGCACCAGGCATTTTTAACTACCGAGGCATTACAGCAGATAGCTGATCAAACGATCAAAAACCTCGACCTGTGGCAGCAGGATAAATGTGTAGGCAGGGCTTGCGCCTGTGCCAAAGATTGCCGTGCGGTTCCAAATGAACAAACAGAACCGGTAACCGTCCCTAAAACTTAAATTAGCGGGGTTATGGAAATTTTCGAAAGCCTTATTCAGAAATATACCGTTCCTGCAAGCCCATAATCTGGCCGATGACGGTCTAGTTAACCTAAACTACTGGCGTCTGGAAATTACACTGTAGGCAAACGCTTTCTTAGAAATATTTGTATGGCCATTGATGCCCGTCTTTGGCCAGATAAACCGACAACTCCCTTATTTAGTAGGAATGGATAGAGTAAATGCCTTATTAAAACTAACCGCCGTACTTTATTCTTAAGTATAACATTAACATGATCAATCCCAATGATCCAAGTACAATCACAGGCGCATTTTCCAATATTCGTCGTCTTTCCTTTGTCTCCACTTCGAGCTTATAACTATAAGGTAAATTGTATTTATTACTGATCATTTTTAGCAAATAGTCGCATAGGTAATAAGTATTAGACTGATTGGCTAACGTGTATTGTTCAACTACTAAAAAACTAAAAAATCTTTTGGGGTCAGGATCTGATTTAAAGATTATATACGCACTTGCTGAAACAGACTCTGCCATTTTGGGATTACCATTCCCTGCCATTTCAAATTGTAATTCAGCTATCTCATCAATATAAAAGTATTGCTCCTTTTTTTCTTCACGATAAATCAAGCAATCTTCCATTAGCTCAATTTGCCACTTATAGTGAAGTATACCCAAATCATAGGTGCAGTCAATTATATTTTCATATACTTTAATTACGCAGTTTTGATGACTGAGCATGAGCATAGCTCAAAATAAAAAATAATTTTTAATAGCACAAAGCCCCGCTAACCTGGCCTCGTAGCTTCCCCGGCCGTCCGACCTATTCTTATGGTCGGCCTCTGAATCGTTTTTTATAAGGGAATAAGACGCATATACCATTCCACACTGGCCAATAACTGATCTTTGAATTTCAGTAATGGCTTTTCATCATGTCATAGAAGAAGCGAGTCCGAGGATTGGAATATGGAAAAAGTGAGGCATAAAGAGGCAATAGTTGAAACAAAAAAAGCGGCCCATCAGGACCGCCTCAAACTTTATAATAATGGCTATAAAAATTGCGCATTTTATAATACCACACACAGGATCATGATTGTATTAATGATCACACTTCCAAAAAAGAACGGGATAGTAACTCTTATACCAGATCCGCACATATTGGCGACGAAGTTGGCAAAGAAGCAGCCCAGCGTAACAATAAGGGTTAGCACAGAGGCATTGAAATAGTATATTAAAACAGCAGGTAAAGCAAGTACTAACACACCGTGAAACATCAGGGTGATGAAGAACCAAAGGGTGTGATTATGAGCCTGGCTATCTGCAAAAGCCATGAACTTGTTCCATAATCCAAAATTTGCGTTTTCTGTATCTTCAGTTGCTGTCCAGGTAGCAGGTGCGGTTGTTTTTAAAGTTGCCATATCAAAAAATATTTATGTTTTTCTTTGATACAAAGATGGCCGTAATACAGCGGCTGGCACATGATCCCCGTCAGCACAAAAAGTGATTGTAATCACTTTTTTAAATTACGAGAAATGGCGGTTTATTTGCCCACCATATTCTGCATCTGCTGTGGATAACGCGCTCCCTGCACTTCGATATTACCGACTGCCTTTTCAATCTCAGCCAGGTCCTCTTTGGTTAATTGCACATCGGCCGCTGCCATATTTTCTTGCAGGCGATTGATCTTAGTAGTTCCAGGAATGGGAACAATCCACGGTTTTTGAGCCAGCAGCCATGCAATTGCTACCTGCGCGTTAGTAATGCCCTTTTGTTCGGCTATCCGGCTCAAGGCATCTACCAAAGTTTGATTGGCTTTACGATTTTCCTCTGAAAAACGGGGAACAATGTTGCGAAAGTCGGTCTTGTCAAAGTTGGTATCTGCGTTTATTGCACCTGTTAAAAAGCCTTTACCAAGCGGACTGAATGGAACGAAACCAATGCCTAATTCTTCCAGTACCGGAATGATCTCGCGTTCAGGTTCGCGCCACCATAATGAATATTCGCTTTGTAAAGCCGCAACCGGCTGAACGGCATGAGCCTTGCGGATACTTTCCACGCCAGCTTCAGACATGCCGAAATGTTTCACCTTGCCTTCAACGATGAGTTGTTTTACTGTTCCGGCCACATCTTCCATTGGAACATTAGGATCAACGCGATGCTGATAGAGTAAGTCAATCCTGTCGGTGCGCAGGCGTTTAAGTGCAGCTTCGGTTACCGCGCGGATATTCTCCGGCCTACTGTCAGTGCCTTCTGGCGGTTTGCCGTTTTTAAAGCCAAATTTAGTAGCGATCACTACCTGGTCCCGGAAAGGTTCGAGTGCTTCGCCCAAAATCTCCTCGTTCAAATACGGGCCGTATGCCTCGGCCGTATCAAAAAAGGTGACACCAAGCTCAAATGCTTTGCGAATGAGTGTGATAGCATCCGTTTTCTCCGTAGCCGGACCGTAGCCAAAGCTCAATCCCATGCAGCCCAGGCCCAAGGCTGAAACCTCTAGACCGCTTTTTCCTAATTGCCTTTTTTTCATTGTGTTTTGATTAATGTTTAACATCCTTGATAGAACAATACAAAGTTGTAACCTCTTTTTATCTTGACACTTATACAGATTACTGTTTTACCTACCAATTTTACTGATCGTCAAATCAGAACTTCGCCATCAATGAAACAATGGTTAGCTTTGATAGAGGAACAAAGCAACCATGGAAAATTTTATCAGTTTTGATACCATTAGTCAATACAACGCCTTTAATAATAACGAGACGCCGCACCCGCTGGTAAACGTGGTGGAATTGTCAAAGGCAGATAAGCGCACTCACTACCGTATGCGTTTCGGATTTTATACGGTTTTCCTTAAAGAGGTGAAATGCGGCGACCTGCGTTACGGCTGCAATTATTATGACTATGAAGAAGGCACGCTGGTTTTTGTAGCACCGGGACAAGTAATCGGCGTGGAAACAACCAACGGCGAATATTTTCAGCCTCAAGGCAAGGTGCTTGTTTTTCATCCCGATTTTATCCGGGGCACATCCTTGGGTAAACACATCCAGGATTATTCATTCTTCTCGTATGATGTGCATGAAGCCCTTCATTTATCAGAAACTGAGCGGAACACCGTTATCGACTGTTTCGATAAGATCAGACAAGAACTGCAACACTCCATAGACAAGCACAGTAAGACCCTGATTGTGTCGAACATTGAGTTGTTCCTTAATTATTGCCTTCGCTTTTATGATCGCCAGTTCATTACTCGTGAAAATGCTAATAAAGGCATGGTTGAACGTTTTGAGGAGCTCCTGAATCAATACTTTAATTCCGATAAACCTCAACATATTGGCTTACCCTCCGTAGCCTATTTTGCCGACCAATTACATCTATCAGCCAATTATTTCGGCGATCTTATTAAAAAGGAAACCGGCAAGGCGGCTTCGGATTACATTCAATCCAAGCTTATTGATATTGCCAAAGAAAAGATATTTGACCCGAAGCGCTCAGTCAGCGAAATAGCTTACGAACTCGGCTTCAAATACCCACAACATTTTACGAGGCTGTTTAAACAGCGTGTTGGCCATACGCCACACGAGTACCGAATGTTAAATTAAAGCATATACAACTACATGGCAGCTAGTTACATGTAATTATGCAAACAAATGCAAAGACATTATCATAGGAGTTTGATGATTTAGTTGATTACGTGATGGTAAAAGCGTTTCGGGGTGAGAGCCGGAACGCTTTTTATTTAATGCCGCGCATTTATTATACAAAAGGTAGCATCATCTGTTTAACTTTGCCCGCTCCACTTACGAGATTAGTGGCGGAAATCTAACAACTTATTTATAGAAAAATCATGGTCTACATGAAAGAACAACTAGATACCTTGCTCCAAAAATTGAAAGAAAAAACGCTTGTTTTTAAAGACGTTATTGCATTTATAGAAACCTATTATCAGCATCAGCCCACCGCGTTTAAGAACGGAGAGACCACCTATAACGAAGCTACCCAGAATCAGGGCAGCGCTAAGGTTTTTGCTTTTGCCCAAATCAAAAAATTGAGTGAAGCTGATACGCTTTACCTGTTTGCGGAGCACTACCAGGCAGTACTGGATACCCCCAACGGTACAGACCACCAAAATATCAGGCAATTTATAAAGCATGGCTGGGCTGGCATATCATTTGAAGGTGAGGCTTTAACCGCTAAATAAAGAAAAAAATGCAGGACTCTCCATCCGGCATTTTTACTTCAGATAACACAATTAATTGATTGGTATATTGACAGTTATAATCCAATAAAGAAACGCCATTTATCTATCCTAAAACGGTCCGTCAGGCTTGCATTAGTAACCAAATACTCTGGATGGACCGAGCTTTCTTCTATCCGGTACTTTCTTAACTGGCATAATTCAACTTTCCTTCTCGCAAGCTCCTCGTTACTCAAATCAACTGGTAAGTTAACCCAATGTAAGTAAATAATAATTAAGCAATTACAACCTATATTTATCTAATATTTATTATCTTGTAAGAAAATACAACTCACCTATTAAAACCCCAATTATTATGGCATCAATTGACCCTATCGAAGAGGATCAGGAGCAAGTAACCGATCCAGAGGAATCTTTGGAAGCTCAGGACTCACCAGAATCAAATGACAACGAAGAAGGCCTTGTTGAACGTGGCGCACGCGAAGACATTGCTGTGCCGGCCATCCCGGAAAAACATTAATCGACCTTTCCCCCAATTACACGACCTTCTCACACTAATGACAAGGTCGTTTTTGTTGAGGCTATTTTATAGATGTTTTTTTTGTTGAGCCTTTTTGTAGATAGAGCTACTTAGCTCAAGGCCAATACAACTGTCAGCGTCAGACCGCTCAATGGCTGCGGGAGACTTTGTTCTTTCCTTGGATGTTCTGCCGGATTAACCCCTCTAAATCTCCCCGAAGGGGAGACTTTTAATCACCTTCTCTTATCCACCTGATTAAACTAACCATTCAGTTTCTCCGTTTTCTCCTCTTCTACTTTAGCCTGAGTAGTTTCATTTACCACTGTTGTATTTTGACTTGCCGGATGTTTATGAGTGAGTTGGTGGATCATCCAGTGCTCAAGGCGATGGTGAGTAGGCGTTAATACCGCAGCAATAGTAACCAGAATAATAATTTCATACAGCGGTGAGTGGCCGGTAAAATCTCCGATGATGGGGTGTAAGAGTAAAGTCAGGTATTCAAAAAGCATCAACAAAGACAAAATCCCAGAAAACTCTACTACACGGCGCTTAATTTTCCGTTTACTGAGAAATACACTAATCAAAAAGAACAAGGGTATAAACAGGCCGATCAGCAGCATATTCATTTTATATACCCTTTCTTCCTCCTCCTGCTGTTTTTCAAGTATGCGTTCCTTTTGCCTTAATCGCTCAGCAATGGTAAGGCTTTCCATCTGCTTTACTTTTTCCTGACTGTAAATGGAATCCTTCATTACCAACAATCTGCCCTGGTACACCAGAGCACTATCTGCCTGCTTACCGGTTTCGTATAAATGAGTTAATAATTTACATGATTGTAAATAGTAACTACTCAATCTTCTGCTCTTTGCCAGTTTCAAAGCCCTCTTGCCATAATAGATAGCCGAATCGAGCTTTCCGAAATGACTAAAAGCCTTTGCTATGCCCTGGTAGGTCTCGCACAAAAAACTATCGTTATTATCCTTTTGGAGGAATGGGAGACCTTTTTTATAAGAATCAAATGCTTTTGAATACTCATTAGCCTTGATATAGGTATTGCCTATATTGTTTAAACACATACCCATCCACCCCTCATTCTTTTTGCTGATTGCAAGCTGATAAGCCTGTTCATTATAATATTCAGCTTTAGGAATGTTGCCTGTCTTCTCATACAAATCGCCAAAGCTGATATAGCTATACCAACGGTATTGTTCTAACTTAAATCGCTCGGCCAATGCAGTTGATTTATTGGCGTAATACAAGGCCTGCTTATAATCACCCTCCAGTTCGTATAAATTCGCGATGCCGAGAAGCGTAACCATTTCCCGCTCTGGATTGGGATTCTCCTCGTCAAGCTGCAATCTTTTTAAATAGTACTGGAGCGCCAGCGGATAATTGCCCATAAATTGATAGGCCTCGGCCATTTGCTTGAGCGACCACAATTCGCCATTAATAAATTTTATCCTGTGACTGATCAATAACGCTTGTTGCGCCTTGTACAACTCCGAGTCCGGATGACTTTGAGCATATAAATCAGCTATATTCGACAATATTTTCACCTTGTCAGAATCTGTATTAGCCTCTGCGTACGCTGTGTTTAAACTGTCAATACGTTTATCCTGGCCAAATGCTGAAATAAACGACAAAGACAATAGAATATAGATTAGACGTTTCATAGCCGATATAACTGTAGAAAAAGCTGAATCAAAAACTATAAAATCGGAGCGGATGTCTACTGTGAGGAACTTCTTTAAAAGCAGAAAATTACGTAAAACTTTTCACGTGAGGTGAGTATATTTTATTTGATATTTCGGGGCATGAATGACCGGTAAGTGCAATAGATTATAAACCAAAACATATCAACAAAACGGGTGATACTTTTTAGTACCACCCGCATTTACTTATGTTTGATCAATGTTGATAACGATGCTTTTTTTATTGATTTCACCCCGATTAAACGACCTTTTAATCATCTGCTCAACAAAAGAGCGCTAATCGGGCCTGATCAATATGGACCAGCATTTATATCAGCAAGTAGATCCTTACTGAAGCAGCCATTGCTGATCAACGGTGCCATTTGCAGTGTAAAGCCATGGATAAGTTCCCTGGGTATTAGCCCCACCGTCAAGCGCAAGCCCCGATGTAGGATTGGTAATAGCATAGCCACTGCCAGACGGCGTAATTTTCCATTGCTGGGTGGTTGAACCATTGTTTGTATAAAGGTACGGATAGCTTTTCAGCTTGTTTGTCGCGGCGTCGAGCGCAAGCCCAGATTGAACGCTGACAATGGAATAACCACTTCCTGATGCTGTAATGGTCCATTTCTGGTCAGCTGTACCGTTTGAGCCGTAAAGCCACGGCTTGGTCTTCAAGGTATTTGGTCCACCATCAAGGGCTAGACCCGATTGAACACTGATAATTGAATGCGTACCGGTGATTGTGGTAGTACCACCGCCACTTGTGCCACCATTATACACAGCAGCGCTGCCATATAAAGCGTTGGTGAAGCCTGAAATATAGGTGTGCGTATCAGCATCAGTGAGGTTATAGGTTAAATAAACGCCATAACCGCTGCTCACCGTTTGCTGCGCCAGCGAGTTTGCTGTGCTTTGTGCCGTGCTGGTAATATCGATAGCGGCAGGTCCAAGCTGGCTGTTAGCTAAGCCTGGAACATTTGGTACAGACCAGGTGCCATAAATGGCATTCCAGCTGTAATTAACTTGTGAACCTACGGTAACGCCGTTATAAGACAGCTCGGAAGCGGCTGGTCCGTAATCATAAAAAGAGATGATCTTATTTGGCAATAACTGGCGCAGTGCGCTAACCAAATAAACAAATGAATAGGCATTTGGCTGACCAGTACCATTGGTACCGTAATCTGCATATTCATCATCAAAATCGATACCGTCTAGCCCGTACTGATTAACAGCATTGGCTAACAACACGGCAAAATGCTGAGCGGCGCTTTGCGTTGGGAAATTACAGATACCTGCACCCTGGTGATTACCTAAGATAGATAAAAGCACTTTTATACCTTGATTTTGCAGCGGCTTTATCTGTGTGGCCGCATTATTCAACACGGTAGACACCTGGGTATTAAAGTAAAGCTGTGCGGTGTCAGCCACGGTATCATAATTGATATTTGCGGCGAAGATAATCCCGATATCAAATACGTTAGCGCCGTTGCTTGCCAACGTATATTTGCCAACATCTAAAATACTGTTGTTATTTACCTCGACATAGCAAACAGACAACGGCCCGGTTTTGGTAACAGCCATTGAGCGTTGACCTTTTGTGGCAAGGCCATTTTTGAGAACACTTGGAGGAGTGGCAGTTTTTGCATCCTTTTTACAAGATTGCAGCACAAATAGTACGCTGCAAACAAGCAGCAAGCAGATCTTAAAAAAATTAAATTTTCTCATAATGAAATTGTTTGGTTGTTTTTAAATAATTGATTGGTTTTTACTTAGTGGATCATTTCGTTTTTACCCATAGGCATTCGGTTTTTAGTTATACATTTATATGGAGGTCAGTTATTTTTTAATCCCGGCTTTGGCCCCATCATCATTTCCAATGTTCCGCCACGCAGCATGTCAGCATGCGTGATGTAATTTTTATGATACGGCTTTCCATTTAAGGTCACACGCTGGATGTAGACGTTGCGAGGACCGTTGTTTTTCGCCCTAATGGTGAATTTGCCGGATGCGGTTTTGATCATCACCTCATTGGCCGCCGGACTACCAAACATGTACCGACCGCTGGCCGGATTTACTGGATATAACCCCGCTATACTCCATATCGCCCAGGCACTCATCTGGCCGCAGTCCTCATTTCCGGCATACCCATCAGGCCGGTCGTGATAAAGCGAATCGATGATCATGCGTACGCGCGATTGCGTTTTCCAGGGAATACCAGCGTAGTCGTACAAATAAGCTACATGGTGACTTGGCTCATTTCCATGTGCGTACTGGCCAATCATGCCGCTAATGTCTGGCGACTGGTCCGCTCCATGCATTTGCGAGGTTACGGTAAACAATGAATCCAGCTTTTTAACAAAGCTCTTGCTGCCACCGTAGCTTTTGATCATTCCATCCACATCCTGCGGAACAAAAAATGCATATTGCCAGGCATCTCCCTCCATAAACATCGCCTTATCAGGATCATGTTCTGAGTAGAAAGGATCAAAAGGCTTCACCCAGCTCCCATCGGCATTTTTAGCGCGCATAAAGCCGGCAACCGGGTCAAAAAGGTTCCTCCAGCCTTCAGAACGTTTCATGAAATACTGGTAATCATCTTTGTGCCCAAGCTTGTTGGCTACTTGTGCAATGCACCAATCATCGTAAGCATATTCTAACGTTACCGTTACGCTCGCCCCATATTTACCATAAGGCACATACCCATATTGCCGGTAAACAGGCCCACCGCGCACGTTTTGCATAGCACTGGCTTTCATGGCAGTGTAAGCCAGCGGAATATCGATACCCTTGATACCTTTCAAAATGGCATCTGCCAAAACCGGCACTGCATGATAACCGGTCATGCAGTTGGTCTCATTTGAACTAAGATCCCAAACCGGCAGCAAGCCATTTTCCTTATAGAAGGCAAGCATGGAGTTGAGCATGCCGGTATAGCGTTCGGTTTGTATAACCGTGTACAGCGGATCCAACGCCCTGAAAGTATCCCACAATGAATATGTAGTGTAGCGCTGCTGACCGCGGGGCATTTGATGCACCTCACCTTTCGCGTTCTGATACTGCCCATCAGCATCAGAGTACAACGAAGGCGCAATGCAGGTATGATACAACCCCGTATAGAATATGCGTTTTAATCGCAGATCATTGGTTTGGATCTGCATTTTAGAGAGTTCGTGTTCCCACTTGGCTTCGGTGCTTGCTTTTACACGGTCAATATTCCAGCCTTTTATTTCATTAAGAGCAATGAGCGCTTTACCGGTACTTACGGTTGAAAGCGCGACCTTTAGTTTGATACGATTATCTGCTTTCTCCTTAAATAATAACTGCCCCACAACCATTACACCTTTTACGGCATTAACAGCAACAGGCTTCCCATCAGCGATGAGGTACAATTTTGCAAACGGCATATTGGAGCGCAACACAAAGTATACGCGTTGTACTTGCGCCCAACCGGTAGAATAACGATAACCAGCCAGGGTTGAATCGTTCAGTTGTTCTATGTAAGTTGATGTTGGTCGGTCCCAATCTTCGTGATAACCGAGATCGAGCTTAATAACCGGCGAAACATGTGCAGGGAAAATATATTCATGAAACCCGCAATGTTTAGTGGCTGACAACATAGCTGTTATGCCATCGTCCATTTTTACCTGGTAAAAACCTGGGCTTGCCTTTTCGTTGCGGTGGCTGAAGGTAGTGCGGCCATGGTCGGCTGTATCGGTAATGATCTTTTTCTCCGGCATAACTGAGATATCTTCCCAGTCGCCTATACCGGTGCCGCTTAAATGCATGTGGCTAAACCCGGTGATAACAGAATCTGCATAATAATATCCCCCACACCAATCCCATCCGGTACGTCCATTGTCCGGACTTAGTTGTACCATACCGAATGGCACTGTAGCACCCGGAAAAGTATGTCCGTGACCGCCTGTACCAATAAAAGGATCAACATAAGAGATTAACCGCTGGGCCTGAGCATGGAGGCCGAGTAGTATATAAATGGCAAATGGCAATAATTTGCTTTTCACAAGAGACCTGGTTAGCTTTTTATAAAAAGCGCCCGAAGGATTTCTCCCCGGGCGCTTAAGATTTTAATATTTAGAAGTTGGGTTTGTTTATGTCCCACCACAGACGGGTACCTCCATTATCAGGGCCACCAAGCAATGTTACAGCCTGCGTAACGGCTGCATTATTGTTGGTGTATTCACTGGCCGGATAAGGTAACCGGCGAACTTGTACTTGTGTATCAATAGATCCGCCGCTGAAGTTATTAGCAACCGAAAACAGTTTAGGATAACCGGTACGGCGATAATCGGCCCAGGCTTCTTGCCCGTCAGGGAAAATGGCTAACCATTTTTGAGTAATGATACGCTCCAGTTTTTGCTCCTGAGTAGCGCTATTATCCCATTTAATGGTAATGTTAGACAGCGCATTGATGTTGTTTGAAGCATTTAACGGATCGGTAAAGTTAGCTTCTGTGCTGGTAGCATCAGTAAGGTAACTGCCTGTAGCAACGCCCCATTGCGACATAGAAGTAGTGATACCGGTTTCATAATCAGTTTGTATATTCTCAGAAGACCAGCCACGTAAAGCTGCTTCAGCTCTCAGGAACCAAACTTCGGCAGCAGTCATAATAAGCTGAGGCGTAGTAAACTGGAATGTTTGATTGGTGTTCAAATTGGCAAAATTAGAATAGGTGCTCTGATTTGAACCAATGATTGAACCAGCACGAATACCTTGATATTGACCTGCATAAGCACCCGCGGCTGCTTGCGCCGGCTGGAAATAAACAGCTAACCTTGGATCGTGATAACCGATGAGGTATGATCCTATTGCAGCACTCATGTTGGTATTGTTCCAGTCACCTGAGATCATGTGCAGGTCATTTTCCCGACCACCTCCCTGAGCTATAGCAGCATCATCAGCGGCGGTAGTAAGCAAGCCGCCAGAATCACTCAAGGCTGCTTGCGCTTGTGTCTTAGCGGTAGCAGGATCAACTTTTGACAAACGCATTGCCAGACGTAAGCGTAGTGAATTGGCAAATTTTAGCCATTCGGTATAGTTACCTGCATAGACATAATCGGATGCGCCGAGGCTTGTTTTACCCGGATTAGCGCCAATGTAAGCTTTAAGGTTTGCTACGGCAGTATCAATCTGTTTAAAGAACGTGTTGTAAACCGTTTGTTGGCTATCATACGGGGCTGACGTAAGTGAAGTAGCAACTTTGGTGTACGGAATAGGACCGAAACGGTCGGTTACCCGGTCCATTGCTTCCACCTGAATCAATAATGCAACGGCCCACATTTCAGGATTTGCAGTTTTAATAGTAGTTGTAGTAGCCAGTGCATGTACCGGAGCCATCACTTGGGTATACTCATCGTTAAACCCGGTTGAGTTCCAGCCATCATTCATGGCGTAAGTAAGGTTGTTATGGTCGCCACCAAATGCAATACCTGGTTGCATATAACCGCTGTAACCGTCGGCACTAAGGTTTTGTGCACGCTGATAGTTAGAATAGATAGCCTGCTCCATTGGTCCGAAAGCCGTACCGGCTATAGAAACGCTTTGAGAAGCGGAAAGCTTATTAGGATCCGTATTATACTTTTGAAAATCCTTGGTACAGGCACTTATCCCCAGCGTGAAGATTGCACCTAAAAAAAGACTTATATTTTGATGATTTTTTTTCATGACTATTTGATTTAAAATAACGGGCTTTAGAATGTAACATTAAGATCCAAACCTAAATTGCGCACTGCTGGTTGGTTGAACAGGTCAACACCAGAAAGGCCGTTTCCTGTTGAAGTAACCACTTCCGGATCGAAAGGAGCTTTCTTGTAGAAATAGATCAGGTTACGACCTATCAATGAAAGTCTTACATTTTTAATAAGGCTGTTATTTACTGTCCAGTTGTAGCCTAATGCTGCCTGACGTAAACGCACTACAGTTGCACTGTAGATATACTGATCAGTCAGCGCATTACGACCGCCAATAGTATGGTACCAGTTTTGAGCATCTACCGAAGTAACTGCGGCACCTGAAGTAGTTACACCATTAACCGCAACACCGCCAGCAGCACGAGCATCGCCGGTAACTTTAGAAACACCATAGCTATCAAGCATAGCCTGGGTTAATGATAGTACCTGACCACCGAATTTGCCGTCAACTAAGAAATCAATATTGAAATGACCGATGTTAAAGCTGTTGTTCCAACCCAATTGGAATTTAGGATTAGGATTGCCCACATAGTTCATAGTATTACTTTTCTGTGGTGCATAGCTGCTTTTGTCTGTTCCGGTCAATACAACTTGTCCAGCAGCATTACGAACGGTAGTATAACCGTAGATGTCGCCGAATGAGCCTCCTTTTGCTATTACAGATTCATAAGCAAAACCACCGCCTGAGTTACCTGTAAGAAGAGCGATGTTCAGGTTATCCGCCGGATCAACTGCGATGATCTTGTTTTTATTTGCTGATGCATTGAATGAGGTGTTCCAGGTAAATACATGGCTGCGAACAACGTCAGCGCCTAATGTTAACTCGAAACCGGTATTTTGTACGTCACCTGCGTTTACGTAACCAACTGAGATCAACGTAGCTGCCGGAGGAGTTAGGCTGAAATATTGGTTGTAGGTATGTGTGTTATAGTAAGTAAAGCTGAAATTGATGCGGTTGTCAAGAAAGCGCCAATCGGTACCAAACTCCCATGAGTGTGTGTTCTCTGGTTTCAGGGTGTGCAGTGCCTGTGCAGTGTTGATGATCAACGCACCAGATGCAGATTGTGTATTCTGGCTGATAGTAAGACCAGGTTGTGGCAATCCGTTACCTACGTCTGCAAAGCTTCCGCGAATTTTAGCGTAAGATATAGCACGTGGCAGGTTAAATGCCTGAGTTAGGATAGCAGACAAACCTACTGACGGATAATTATATCTCACGTTAGGTCCGTAGGCCAGTGTAGAATTCCAGTCGGTACGGTTAGTAAGTGCCAGATAGATCCAGTCTTTGTAAGAAAGGTTGGCATTTTCAAAAACAGATTGGAATTGAGTATGCTGAGTAGTAGCAGTGGCGGCAGCTTGAGCTGCAATGATATTATATGGGGTAAAAAAGTCAGGAGTTGACAGATCACCTCTTACACCTAAACCACTGATCTTGTTATCGGTAATAGCCACACCTACTAATCCATCCAGTTTAAAATCACCAAACTTAGGTAAGTTGAAGTTGGCAATAGCGTCAGCATATTTCTGCTCGGTAACCTGGGTATTATAAGTGTAATGTCCGTTACCGTTGCTGTTAAAGGTATTTATAGTACCAGAGTATAAATCCTGGTTATAGTTATCGTTTGTACGGTCAAGACTTCCTCTTACTTGTACATTGAACCAGTTTGTAAATTCATACTTAGCGCTACCATTAAACAGGAGGCGGTTACGTTGAAGATTATTGGTGTTCATGTTAGTTACCCACCATGGATTTTGCTCCTGGCTATCATCATTATGGGTAAACCAGTTCTGACGGTTTGAACCTGTTTGGCCGCCTAATAAGTAGTTGTTCTTATAAGGTGTAATATCCATTCCGCGAGGGAACAGATACAGGCCCACAAGCGGATTAATATATAAACCCAGTCCCGGACTGTTCTTGATATCCTGGTCTATATAGTTAACATTTCCGTCAACTGTAAGCTTATTATTTAAGAAACGTCCTGTTTCACGTAAATTAAAGTTATTGCGTGACAGATCATTACCAGGCTCGATACCTTTTGCTTTAGTATTGGCATAAGAGAAATAAGTTTGCATAGCCTCTGAACCACCAGAAAGGTCTATAGAGTTGGTCCAGTTGGTACCTGTTTGGAAGAATTGTTTCAGGTTATCCTGTGAACCAGAGGTACCAGGGCCCCAACTGCTGGTTGAACCAGCTGCAGTTTGGCCATACTGATTCTGAAACTTGGGTTCTGAAACGGCGTTTGATGCCTGGAAGCTTGAATTAAAGTGAATTTCAGTGTGTCCGGCTCTACCCTTTTTGGTATTAATTACGATAACACCGTTTCCTGCCTGGCTACCATACAGTGCAGCTGCCGAAGCACCTTCCAACACAGTAACGCTTTCAATGTCATCAGGGTTAAGGTTGGAGATACCGTCGCCGCCGTCTGGAGTACCGCCGAAGTTATCATTTGGCTGACCGCCATTTGATGGATTAGACATCGGCACACCGTCGATCACATACAGCGGTTGGTTACTACCGGCAAAAGAACGAGAACCGCGCAATAACACTTTTACCGAACCGCCCACACCAGATGCACTTGGTGCAATATCCAAACCGGCCACCTTGCCATTCAGCGAGTTCATCAGATTATCGGTTTTAACTTCGTTCAGCTCCTTACCACCAATTTGTTGGGTAGCATAGGTTAAAGATTTTTGTGAACGTTTAACACCTAACGCCGTTACCACAACCTGGTTAAGTTGGGTGGCGCTGCTGGCAAGCGTAATGGTAAAGTTTTTTTCGGTACCGGTAACGGTCACCTCTTTGGTAGTATAGCCAACAAAGCTAAATACCAATACATCGCCGGGATTGACAGATAAAGAGAAGTGGCCATTGGCATCAGATTGGGTTCCTCTGGAAGTTCCCTTGATCGCAACGGACACACCGGGAAGCGTTGAACCGGCGTCATCGCGCACTGTGCCTGTGATCACATTCTGATTAGAAGTGGCTAGTTGCCGGGTAAAGGCATGTAGCACATTGCCGGCATAGCTAGCAGATGTGGCGGCATAGCTGTCTGCGTAGGCGCCGGCAGTTCCGCACATCAATAAGCATGCAAGTAAGGTTTTTTTCATACTCATGTTTTAGATTAAAAAATTTTAAATAATTCGGTCTATAACAGGTAGGATACCTTAGCGAAAAAAATTGCCTACAACTTTTTTAAATTTTTTTTTTGAGCGGATTGGCGATTACAAAATCGCGGTTTATCTTATTGCTTATTGATGGCTGGTTCACAGCTAAATACGGGAGTGTATATGCAATGCTGCTTCAATTTTTCATTTGGCTCGATTGAAAGTAGTTAGTACCTTGCAACCCATTCCGTTTATAACCCTTTTTAATAGCTATACGTTTTAGTCTTAAAAATGAGAGCCGATTTAGTGCAGTTGTGGTCAAATATCTGCTTTGAAGACGATACCAAAGCCTTCGAAGAACTGTACTATGCCCTGTTTAATAAGCTGATCAAATTCAGCATTTACTATGTCAATCAACGGGAGACGGCCGAGGAGATCGTATCTGAGGTATTTGTAAAATGCTGGAACAACAGGAAAGAACTGGGCCACGTGCAATACCCCGAAAGCTATTTATTCATTGCGGTAAAGAATCAGTCGCTCAAGCATCGTAAAAAGGCTTCTAATATGCAGATGGTTGAGATAGAGGAGCATGAATTCAGAATGGTAGACTACGCCGATCCGTCGAAAAAGATTGAACGGAAGGAGTTACATCGCCAGCTTGATCAGGCTATTGAAACGTTACCTGAGCAGGCGCGTGTGGTTTTCAGGCTGATCAAAGAGAACGGCATGAAATACAAAGAAGTAGCAGAGATTCTGGATATTTCTCCCCGAACCGTACAGACACAGCTTTTCAGGGCAATTGCTAAATTAAGAAACGCATTAAAATCCCTGTCTGAAGGCATTGGCAAGCCGGGCGAAAACGACAATCTTCTGATTATATGCATTATATCAGCATTGCTGTTAAAAAATTTCGTATTGTTGTAAGCAATTTTAATAAAAAAGAGATTATAGTATATAGCCGAACATGTTAATGACAGAAGAGCGATTTACGGAGCTACTTGCAAAAAAGTTATCAGGAGAAATATCTGCTGATGAACTTGCTGAGTTTAACAGACTCATCGCAAGCAATCCTGCTTTTCAGGAAGAACATGAAGCTATCCAATCATATTGGGCCGAGGACAACGATGAGCCTCAGGGTAATATGGCCGCCATCTTCGAGAATATTAAACACCAGGCGGGGATCACGGGCACAGGCAATGTAGTTGAACTATCAAAGCCAAAAACAAGGCGGGTTTGGCCACTAAGAGTTGCAGCAGCAGCGGCAGTGCTCCTATTTGTTTCCCTATTCTTTTATTTCATTAAACAAAAGAATACCGGTACTACAACACCGTTGGCATTCAATGAGTTAAAAACCGGCAATGGCGCCATCAAAAACATCAAACTGCCAGACGGCACATCCGTTACATTGAACGCGGCGTCTGTTTTAAAATATCCAAAGGCTTTTACCGGCAAAACAAGAGAAGTCTATTTGACGGGCGAGGGCTTTTTTGATGTTGCCAAGGATCACAGCCACCCTTTTATAGTACATACCAACAAATCTGATATTCGCGTGCTTGGCACTGCTTTCGACATCAAGTGCTACGACGCCGACTCGCTGTTTGAAGCAACCCTTTTCAGGGGTAGCATACAAGCCTCGATAAAGAACGCTGCCGGTAATAAGGTTTTGCTTAAGCCATCTGATAAACTTGTTGTTGAAAACAAGAGCTATTATTTGTCAAAGGGAACCCATCTCGATTCAGACACGACGAATATTGAGACTGCCTGGATGCATAATAAGCTTATCTTTAAAAATCAACCATTCGGGTTACTTGCCAATGATCTTTCAAGAAAATACGGCATAGACATCATCTTTAAAAACAACAACCTTAAAACCATTAAGCTGACCGGCGAATTTGGAAAAGAAAATATAACCCAGGTGTTGCTGTCATTAAAGCTGGTTACCAAGTTCAACTACCAGCCTTCAGGTAACAAAATTTATATTTTTTAAACAACTATTTATATTTATTTTACCAATCGTTACGCTTAAGACTGTACCTGGTAATTAATGATGAATGTTTTTGCAAACCGATCAATCAAGCGGATTTGGGGATTGATCGCGGTTATGTCTCTTTTTTCTTTAAGCAAAGCTTTTGCACAAACCAAGGTAACGCTCAATTACCATCACGCAAAGTTCGAGGACGTACTCAACGACATCAAAAGGCAAACAGTTTACAGGTTTATCTACCGCTCCGACCAACTACCCGCAAAACCGGTTACCGTACATGTAAAAAATGAAGAAGCCTTAACGGTACTGGGCAATATGCTAAAAGGCACAAATTGCGCTTTCCATATCATCTCCGGTACGCTGATTGCCATTAGTACATTTACTGATTCTGCAAGGGTACAGATAAAAGGAGTGGTGCTTGATGAAAGGAAAGAACCTCTTCCAGGTACATCAGTCAGCGTAAAAAATACCAGCCACGGTACAGTAACGGATGCCGAGGGAAGATTTACGCTGTACTGCGTTCCGGGGGCGATAATAAGAATTTCAAGTATAGGTTATAGCTCAACAGAAATTACCATAGGTAACAGTGATAAGGATGTCAGTATCTCTTTAAAACCCTTAGCCACCGATCTGGATGGCATCACTGTTGTTGTGACGGCCCTCAACATCAAAAAATCTGAGCGCAAAGTCGGTTACTCTGTATCAACCATAGCTGGCGACGAGTTAACGAAAGCACGTGAAAGCAATATTGCCCTATCACTCGAGGGCCAGGTTGCGGGACTCAATGTGAGTGGTGTAAGCGGTGGTCCGGCTTCGTCTGCCCGGCTGTTACTACGCGGTGCAGCAAATATGAGTGCAGGCCCACCGTTGATCATATTAGATGGTATACCAATTGATAATAGCCAGCGCGGCAGCGCAAATGAATACGGTGGCGCAGACTACGGCGATGGCTTGGCCAATATCAATCCGGATGATATAGAAAGCCTAACTGTACTTGAGGGGTCCGCTGCGTCTGCCCTGTACGGGGCGAGAGCGGCGAATGGGGTAATACTCATCACCACTAAAACCGGCAAAAAAAATACAAGTACGCTGGTGGCCTTCAATTCAAACCTTGCTGTTGGCCACGCTATGAACAATACAGGCTTCCAGTATGTTTATGGTCAGGGCTCGCAAAATGTACGTCCAAACAGCATTGCGGCAGCTATTGCGTCCGGCCTGTTAAGTTGGGGCGAAAGATTAGACGGAAAACCGACTATACAATTTGACGGCAATTACTATCCCTACTCCCCTGTAAAGAACAACATCGACATGTTTTACCGCAATGCCGTTTCCTTTACAAATACTGTATCTGTAAGTGGTGGAACTACTAAAGCTACTTTCCGGGCCTCGGCCTCAAACCTGGATGACCAATCAGTTGTGCGCAACAGCGGTATAAACAGAAAAACCTTTAACCTGAACACTACTTATAATATTACCAATCACCTCGAGTTCAGCTTTAACGGTAACTACATTTACGAGCTGGCAAAAAAGCGTTTGTATTTGAGCGACGGCCCGATGAATGTAAACTATGGCCTCACATTCCTGCCCACTAACGTAAGGCAATCAAGCCTGGAACCTGGATATGATCCTATTACGGGTAACGAGTCGCAGTGGAACAGTAACGTGTATATCACCAATCCCTACTTCGTGATCAATAAGCAGGTCGATAACTCATCGCGCAACAGGTTTATCACAGCCACCCTTTTAAAATATAAATTCACAGATAATATTTATCTCCAGGCCCGCCTGGGATATGATATCAGCAACGACGGCTTGTTGGACGTACTACCTTCCGGAACGGCCTTTACCGTGAATGAACAAGGCCGCCTCAACGCCCTCAGTAAATCCCAAACCAGCGAATTGAATACCGATCTGCTGTTCACAGCAAACCAACCGCTTACCCGAAATCTCGATATTGATTTTTCGGCTGGCGGTAATTTCAGAAAACGGGAATACAATTTATCCGAAACTACCGGTTCTCAATTTATTACACCTTATTTATATGTGCCCTCTAACCTGGTGAGTACATCCTCCGTTTATTCTATATCAAACATTATAACAGAATCTGCCTACTACTCAGCCGGCTTCGATTTCTGGCACTTACTCAACGTAACCAGCACAGGGCGTTATGATGTTTTTTCAACACTACCGGCCAACAACAGGGGTATATTTGTGCCGGGGGTATCTGGCAGCTTTATGTTTTCAGAACTTTGGCACTTGCCCGCGTTAAGCTCCGGCAAATTAAGAGCGAGTTTTGCCAAAACGAGCGGCGAGCCGACACAGCCTTACACTACTCAACTCTATTTTACCGCAAACAATACAGTAAACGGTATTCCGCTAGGTAGCTTCTCCCCTGCATTACCTAACTACAACCTCAAACCATTCACCTTAAATGAGTTTGAAACGGGCATGAGCCTCAACTTTTTTCAGTATAGGCTCGGCTTAGACGTTACTTATTTCAGTCGCATCACCCATAATGAAATTGCGAATGCGCAACAATCTGTCGCAACCGGTTTCACTTCCGCATATGTAAACGTTGGTAAAACTAAAAATACAGGCGTTGAAATGCTCTTGAGCGGAACGCCTGTAAAAACGACCGATTTCACCTGGAAAACGAGCTTAAATTTTAGTCATGTAGCTAACCTTTTGTTGTCCATTGATGGCTCAAGTCAGTACGTTTTAACAGGTACCTATCGCCCGCTCAATGCCAATACGGCCCTTGTAGTTGGTAAACCTATAACACAGGTAATGGCTTATGATTATAAGCGGGATGCCCGGGGTAATATTATAATAGGTAGTGATGGCATACCGGAGCGGGGGGACTTTAAGCCGATGGGCGGTACCCTGCCTACCTACTACGGCGGATTAAGCAACTCTTTTCACTATAAACGGTTTAGTCTTTCGTTCCTGATCGACTACAAATTTGGCAACAAGGTACTTTCGGCCACTGAGGATTACTCCTATGTGTACGGCCTCAACGTAAATACACTGCCGGGGAGAGAAACCGGTGTGGTGGCAAAAGGCGTTACAGAAAGCGGGCAGCCTAATACCGTGAACGTGCCCGCTTACACCTACTACCCTGCAATGGCCACTAATATTTCGGCACTTTCCGTTTTAAATGGCAGTTTTATTAAGTTCAGGCAGGCTATTCTGGGTTATGATTTTTCGCCGCGGTTTATGTCTAACATCTTCCAATCGGCTTCGGTGGAATTAGTGGGGCGGAATCTGTTTACTATATTAAAATATACCCGAAATATTGATCCAGAGTCCGAATTTTCACCGGCTCTCACCTATGCCGGGATCGAAGGCGAGGCGCTGCCGGCAGTTAGAACGATAGGCGTGAATCTTAATTTGAAATTTAAGTAGTGATGAAAAAAGGATATCTGATACTGATTGGTGCAGTCATCCTGATGGCTGGGTGTAGTAAAAACTACCTGGATAAGATCAATACGGACCCTACAAAGGCAAGCGGTGCAGATTTTGATCCAAATGACCTATTGGCCTCGGCTGAACTAAATTATGCCAATACCGGCTATTACCAACTGGTGTATGAAAGTATGATGATGCAGGTACTGGCTTCAACCTATTATTACTATAATAACGGCGATAAGTACATTGACGAGGGAAACTTTACCGACTATCAAGGCGCCATTTTTAGCCAGGGCTATAGCGAATCGTCTGCTATAAAACAGATGCAGCAGTTATGCATCCGGCGCGATTCAGTTTCATACTCCAACCTCATTAACGTTGGGAATATTATGAAGGTACTTATTCTGCAACGGATAACCGACATGTATGGCGATTGCCCTTACTCTCAAGCCGACATGGCGCAACAAGGCGTAAAATACCCGGTGTACGACAAACAGCAGGATATTTATAGTGAGATGCTGACCGACCTGGATAATGCTATTGGCAAGTTGGATGTAAATAAACCCAAACCCACTGCCGACCTGATTTATAACGGCGATATTAACAAATGGAAAAGATTTGGCTACTCGCTGATGCTGCGCATGGCCATGCGCCTAACTAAAGTGGATCCGGCAATGGCACAAAAATGGGCCGAGAAGGCTGCGGCCGGTGGAACATTTGCCGATGTTACTGATAATGCCCTTGTACCAACAAACCCAACCAACTCTAGCGCCCAAAATGCGGCATCTGTTGCGCTGCGAACCCTTACCGATTACGAACAGGTACGGTGGAGTAAAACCCTTATCGATTTTTTAAGAAGCACCCGTGATCCAAGGTTAAGTGTTATTGGCGAAATAGCGCCTTATGGACTGACCAATAACGGGAACGAGACGCTTGCAGGCAACCCCGACTCGTCATTACAAAAAGGTATGCCGAACGGATACGACCTGCTGGGTGGTGCAACCGACATTAGCAAAGCACCTGGCTACCCCGGTGGCACTGGCCTTGGTGCCGACTTTGCCCCCCTGGGTAATTATTCAAGGCCGCGTACCAGCGTTTATCTGAAGCTTGGCGGCCCTATATTTGTATTGACTTATGCCGAAACGGAACTGCTGCTTGCGGAAGCAAGCGTACGCGGTTGGAATATCCCCGGTTCTGCCCAACAGCATTATAATAACGGTGTTTCCGGAGCGATGCAATCGCTCAGTCAGCAGGATGCGCAAACCGTAATTAGTCAATCATCTATAACTAAATATCTGGACAATCATCCGCTGGATATTTCCACCACTACAAATGCCCTACAGATGATTAACACCCAATATTGGGTTGCAACTGGCACAACCTTCCATTTCATTGAAAACTGGTTTAACTGGCGGAGGTCCGGCTACCCTATGCTTACACCTGTAAATTACCCCGGCAATGTTACCAGTGGCACCATTCCGCGGCGCATGATCTATCTCTCGACCGAAATCTTAACTAATCCAGTAAACTATAAAGCGGCTGTATCAAGGTTGCAGGGAGGAGATAAACTAACTTCGAGAGTCTGGTGGGACGTGGATCGTTAGTCGCAGGTATCAAAAAAAGATTGGAGCCAGGCCCGGCTCCAATCATCTCAATCAAATAATTCTCAGTCTCGGAAAATGAAATTAGTATCGGCTAATAAAATCTGAATCGGTTAAAAATAATTTATATAAGGTAAGACCGCTATTGATTCAAAATTGCCTACAACAATTTCACTTTTTTTTATTTTTTTTTTGTGACGACTAAAGGACATTGAATTTGACAAATTTGCATGATCATTTTAAAATTTTTTCGTTTGCTGATCGTCTATCTTTTTAAACACGTTTTTTATTTACATGACTAAAAGGTTCTTTTCCATATTACTACTCTTCCTGGTGGGCGATCTTTATTTTTACCAGGCTGTTACTACACTTACGCAAAATCCCCTGATCCACCTTGGTTATTGGCTAATCGATATATTACTGATCGCCGGCATGGTTTCCATCATTTTCATGCTCAGAGCCGGTATCAGACCACATCGTTTTATCAGTGTGCTGATGTCGGCCGTGCTAATGATATTTGTCCCTAAATTATTTTCCTCATTGGTTCTGTTAGTTGAGGATTTGGTTCGTCTGTTTCGCGGATTTCCTCCGAGAAGCATTTACGTAAGCGAGGCGACAGTTGCATTGGCTGGCATTCTTTTTCTGATCATCCTTTTTGGATTTACACGGGGCAAACACTTTTACAGAGTGAGGCGAGAAACGCTCTATTTCCCAGATCTGCCGGAAGCATTTGACGGCTTTACCATAACCCAAATATCAGATATACACTCCGGCAGCTTTAGCGATGTTAAAGGTGTACAAAAAGGCATTAACCTGGCCAATGCTCAAAAAAGCGATCTGCTCCTATTTACCGGTGACCTGGTGAACAATATGGCATCTGAAATGGACCCATGGATACCGGCCTTTGCAAAATTGAAAGCCCCTTGCGGGAAATATTCGGTTTTGGGTAACCATGATTATGGCGATTATATCAAATGGGAAAATGAAGCGGATAAAGCCGCTAACCTTAAACGCCTGAAGGAGATCCATGCCGAGATTGGGTTTAAATTATTGCTTAACGATACGGCAACCATTAATAAAGGCGGCCAAAGTATTGCGCTTATTGGCGTGGAGAACTGGGGCAAAGGTGGCTTCCATAAATATGGTGATTTAAAACAAGCCACGTTGAATGTGCCTGATAACGCTTTTAAAATATTGATGTCGCATGATCCGTCGCACTGGGACGAAGTAACCGTTGACCACCATCAGCATGTGCATCTTACTTTAGCGGGCCATACCCACGGTATGCAATTCGGCATTGAATTGTTCGGCTTTAAATGGAGCCCTATAAAGTATGTGTATAAGCAGTGGGCAGGGCTGTACGCGCAGGATGGCAAATACCTATATGTAAACAGGGGCTTCGGCTTCCATGGCATAAAAGGTCGGATCGGCATGTGGCCCGAAATAACGGTGCTAACTTTAAAGCGGGGAAACACTAAGCAAACAGCATAGATAGTTTGCATTCGAAGCAAGGTGACAACAAAACCATTTAGAAAGGCTGTGAACCATTGGTTTACGGTCTTTTTATTTAAGTTTTGGTTCCGTTGACCGACCAGGAATGGAGGCAACGGTGCCGGAACTGCTTTCATTCGGCACAAAAGATAATATGATACAATAGCCTGAAAAAATCTTATACAAAACCGGGAACGGGGGTTAATACTTTTGTTTAATGGGTAACACCAATTTAAACACCTTTTAAAAGTATTTCCAAATTCATGACCAAAAACTTGCCAGCTCTTGATCTTGCTGTTATTGCACTTTATTTGCTTGCAATGCTGCTGGTTGGGTTTTGGTTTTCGCGAAAAAATAAGAGCGCTGATTATTTTATCAGAGCTTCGGGGTCCATTCCCGGTTGGGCAATCGGACTGTCCATTTATGCCACTTTCTTAAGCAGTAACACCTTTTTGGGCGTCCCTGGTAAAACCTTCGGCGCTAATTGGAACGTGTATGTTTTCAGCTTGTCGATGCCGCTCGCCGCATGGATCGGTTCTAAATATTTTGTACCATTTTATCGTAGTACGGGCGAAGTTTCAGCCTATACACATTTCGAGCACCGGTTTGGCGCCTGGGCTCGCACGTATGCCGTGATCTGCTTTTTGCTGACCCAAGTTGCCCGAATGGGTTCCATATTTTTCGGAATCGCTATAAGTCTCCAAGCCTTAACGGGTTTTGACATGAAAACCATCATGGTGGTAATGGGCGCTTGCATTATCGTATACACCGTTTTGGGCGGTATCGAAGCAGTGATCTGGACGGAGGTTGTACAAGGGATTGTGAAAACCCTAGGCGCCTTGCTTATCCTGTACCTCATTGTAACCCACATGCCAGGCGGCTTTAAGCAGATCATTAACATTGGCAATTCCGGTCATAAATTTAGCCTCGGCAGTTTTCATCTCGATTTTACACAGCCCACATTTTGGGTAATTCTGCTGTACGGATTTTTCATCAACCTTAACAATTTTGGCGTTGATCAAAACTATGTACAGCGCTACCATACGGCAACCTCAGAAAAACAGGCAAAAAAATCCATTTGGATTTGCGTTGCCATGTACCTGCCCGCCTCGCTCCTCTTTTGCATTATTGGCTCGTGTTTATATGCTTTCTATACTGTGCATCCGGCTGCCGTTGATGTGGTTAAACATCAAGCCGCTGTAGAAAGACTGGGGGTACACGCAAGCGCGTCTTCTGTTAACCAGCTTGCAGCCACATTAAAACCGGAAGATTATGGCGATAAAATGATGCCCCGTTTTATGGTTGATCACGTGCCTGCTGGCTTAACCGGACTCATTATATCCGCCTTGCTTTCCGCTGCCATGAGTACGATCAGCTCAGGCATGAATGCTTCTGCTACCGTATTTTCCATAGACATCTATAAAAGATATTTCAATCCCAAGGCTAAAGAAAAGACACTGATGAGGCTGCTCTATACCATGACGGTTGTGTTTGGTCTGATTGGCCTGGGAGCCGGTATAGCTATGATTGGCATCAAGAGTGTGCTCGATATATGGTGGCAGTTATCCGGAATTTTTGCCGGAGGAATGCTGGGTCTGTTCCTGTTAGGCATCATCAGCCGGCAAGCAGGAAAGCACGAGGCGCTGATTGCAGTATGTATTGGCGTATGTGTAATTATCTGGATGACGTTTTCCAACCTTATTCCCGCAGATTACGCCTGGCTCAAAAATCAGCTAAATCAAAACATGATCATTGTTTTAGGAACGCTTAGCATATTTCTCACCGGTGTGCTGCTTTCAAAAATAAAACGCCCGTCAAACGGAAATTACGCCGAGCAGGAAGAGTCGTTTTTAGTAGATAACGGCGATTAAAAAATTTAAATTTTAAAGGATTAAATAAAAGCTATCATGACAATTAAAGCAGGTGGTGTGCCCAGGGGATTTGTTCCTGTAATGCTTACACCTTTTAAAGACAACGGAGAGATTGATTATCCGGAGCTGGCCCGTTTAACCGAACTGTACCTCGAGGCAGGCGCCGTCGGGTTATTTGCCAATTGTTTGTCGAGCGAAATGTTTGAATTAACGCCTGATGAAAGGGTTACTGTAACTAAATATGTTGTGGACGTTGCCGCAGGTCATGTTCCTGTCGTTTCTACAGGTAGTTTCGGCGGTCCGCTCACTGAGCAGGCTGATTTTATAAAGCGCATTTATGACACCGGCGTTAATGCTGTTATTTTGATTTCGGGTTTGCTCGCGGAACAGCATGAGTCTGACGCTGTGTTTAATCAAAACGTCCATACCCTATTTGATCTCACTGGTGATATTCCGCTGGGTTTTTATGAATGTCCGGTGCCTTACAAAAGGTTGATCCAGCCTGAGCAATTGCATGAGTTTGTGCAAACTGGCAGGTTAATCTACCACAAGGATACCAGTCTTGATTTAAACAGTGTTAAAGCAAAGATAAAGGCAGCAGATGGTTATCCATTTGGTTTATATGATGCTTACATGGTTAATGCTGTTGAATCATTGAAAGCAGGAGCTGCAGGCGTATCATGTATACAAGGCAACTATTTCCCTGAACTGATTGTATGGCTTTGCAACAACTTCGACAATAACCAGCTGAAGGAAGAAGTAGCGGCTGTTCAGCAGTTTTTAGTTGACAATATGGATGTTATGCACAACGTATATCCCGTTGTAGCCAAATATTATCTCCAAAAGTCGGGTTCATCCATTTCAACTTTTTGCCGGAGAGACGTAGGGCAATTTACTTCGACCATCAAACAGGATGTCGATAAATTATACGAGCAGTACCAGATTTTAAAAGATAAATGCGGCATTGCTCCATCTGTCAATATCTAATCCGGACATAAGCGCCAATATTCAACTCTAAATATTTGTATAGATAACAATTGAAATGAATAATAAAGAAATTTTGCTGGTTGCCAGCGGTGATTTACGGCTATCTGCCAATCAGAGCTGTTGGCAGGCTCAATTTAAGATGGAGCAGATGCTTACCCAGGCAATTGAAAAATTGGGCTATTCGGTAAAACGCGCCCACGGATTTGATACTGATAAGAAACACGGCTTTATTGACTCCCAGAAAATGGGAATTGAAGTGTTTAGAAACATCGACCCGGACCAGCCTTTAATAGTTGCGGAAAGCGTTTGGCAATATACACATCACGTTCTTCCCGGTTTAACTACGCACCGCGGCCCTATTTTAACCGTGGCTAACTGGAGTGGTACCTGGCCTGGTCTGGTTGGTTTACTTAACCTCAATGGGTCGCTAACCAAAGCGGGCGTAAAATACAGCAGCTTATGGAGTGAAGATTTTCAGGACAAATTTTTCACCCAAGGTCTGGAAGAGTGGCTGCATACTGGCGAGGTTACCCATGACCTGAGCCACGTAAAAGATTACGACCTGGTAAAAATACCGCTGAAGGATAAAATTGAAGGCAGTGAGTTTGGCAAGAAGTTTCGGAAGGAAAAAGCCATCATGGGCGTATTTGATGAGGGCTGCATGGGCATGTTTAACGCCATTGTTCCTGATGATCTACTGCATGCTACCGGCATTTTCAAAGAACGTTTAAGCCAATCAGCCCTTTATGCCAAAATGCGGACGGTTACCGATCAGGAAGCGGAAGAGGTTCTGAATTGGTTGCTTAACAAAGGCATGAAATTTAACTGGGGCACTGAAGGTGCCACAGAGTTAACCAGGACACAAACCCTGGAGCAATGTAAAATGTATATAGCCGCCGTACGCATTGCCGACGAGTTTGGCTGCAGAACAATCGGTATACAATATCAGCAGGGCCTCAAAGACCTGGTGCCAGCCAGCGACCTTGCAGAGGGTTTATTAAATAATGCTGATCGTCCGCCGGTTTTTGCGAAAGACGGCAGAGAATTATACGCAGGCAACGCCTTACCGCATTTTAACGAGGTGGATGAGTGCGCAGGTATCGACGCCTTAGTAACCTGGGAACTATGGAAACAAATGGGCTTATCTGGCGAAAACACGCTGCACGATTTGCGGTGGGGCGAACAGGTAAATGATGGCAACATTAATGACTTTGTATGGGTGTTCCTGATTTCTGGAGCAGCTCCGCCGGCACATTTTGTCGGTGGCTATCAAGGCACCTCAAGCGAGAGACAGCCTGCCATGTATTTCGGCATGGGCGGAGGTACGGTAAAAGGCGTTAGTAAGCCCGGCCCTATCGTTTGGAGCAGGATCTATGTGATGAACAACCAACTACATTGCGATTTGGGCGTAGGTGAAGTGGTAGCGCTTTCTGATGAGGAAGTTAACAGAAGATGGGAACTTACCACTCCTCAATGGCCTATTATGAACGCCGTACTTAAAGGAGTAAACCGTGACCAGATGATGGCGCGCCATAAAGCAAACCACATCCACGTGGTGTACACACCTGATGAGGCTTCTGCTCATAAAGCCTGTCGCGTTAAGGCCGCAGCATTGGCCGAGTTAGGCATAAAAGTTAGCTTCTGCGGTACTGTAGATGCAGAAGGTGTAAACGCTTAATAATTGAAAATCTTTCAAATAGCATTTCAAGTCCGTAGTCGTTCTGACTGCGGATTTTTTTTGTCCGCACTATTTGGATGCCTCTTCCAGGTACTGCAATAAGACCACGGCATGGTTGTGCTCAACATCGTGCGCTGCATAGATAAGGGTAGTATTCCCATACTTTTCTATGGTATCCTTGAGTTCATCAAGGGCCGGATTGTGTTTTAGTTCGTGCCTATATTTTCGGCGGAATTCGTCCCATTTTTCAGGGTCATGGGCGAACCACTTCCGCAGTGGAACACTTGGAGCTACTTCCTTTAGCCAAAGGTCAATGTGTGCATCTTTTTTGCTTACCCCTCTGGGCCAAAGCCTGTCTACCAGAATACGCATACCATCTGTTTTATCTGCCGGCTCATAGGCGCGTTTAATGGTCAATTTCTTCATGGTATATACTTTGAATTTGAAGGATGGAGTAGCTAATCTTCGCAACCTCCTATGTCGTTATGATTCTTCAGATGTAAAACAACACTATAAGGGTTCTTGTTCTTTGGCAACGCACTCCCGCAAAGAGCGTCATCTTCCAATTTACGGATAAAAAGTTAAATATTATCCCGATGAGTTCTGGTCTAAAAATTATCCTTCAACCTGAGAAGTCTTTATAACTCTACTGAATAAAAATTAATAGACTAACAAAAGGCACTTAAAGCACTTGCATTTCTATAATTGCAATTAACTAATTTACAAGTAGTTACATCTTAAAAATATTTTCTAACCAAAATCTAACCAAACCAATTTGTAACATTCTTGTTATACTGGCGTTACTTTGTAAATACTATATCCCTTATTTATCATGAAAAATTTCATTTTATTTTCAGTAGCTTGTTTATTTTTTGCGTTTTCTTCTTGTAAAAAAGACAGCTCCTCCTCTGGCTCAACGCATGTTACTGTGAGCATGACAGACGCCGCCGGCCCTTATGATGCCGTAATCCTTTCTATAAAAAGTGTAGTAATTGTTACCGAAAAAGGCGAACAAACATTTAATGTAAATGGAAGCCCGGTTGATATTTTAAGGTTCAGGTCTGGAAAAGACACCGTTTTGGCAGGTCAGGATATTCCCGCAGGAACTATTCAGCAAATCCGTTTGGTTTTAAATACCTCCGGAAACCGGGTGATTGTAAACGGTGTATCGCATGATTTAACTACGCCAAGCGGACAAACTTCTGGCGTTAAACTGAATTTGCACGAAACCCTTAAACCGGGCATTGCTTATTCGCTTCGCCTTGATTTTGATGCAGCCCAGTCTATCGTAAACACAGGCAGTGGTAAATACTTGTTAAAACCAGTTATCAGAGCACTGTCAACGGCGGTTTCAGGAGCTTTAACCGGGATGGTAACCCCAGTAGCATCCTATCCAAAGGTTTACGCTATTATGGGTACCGATACCGTTGGCACTGTAGCCGATGGCACTGGCAAATTTTATTTCCCAGGTCTTGCCGCCGGAACTTATACAGTAAAATTTGTTCCGGTAAGCCCTTATGCTGTAAAAACAGTAGCTAGCGTTAATGTTACCAATGGTGCTATTGCAGATATGGGCACCGTAACCATTACACAATAGTTTTTCTGTTCTATCCTATGTAAAAAGCCATAGCACTACGATGCTATGGCTTTTTACATTTATGATGGGATGGCTCATTCAGAACGTAAGCTCTTTACAGGATTCATCAGCGCAGCCCTTACAGATTGGAAGCTTACTGTGAACAATGCGATAAATATGGCTATACAGCCCGCTACGATAAATATCCACCATTGTACCTTAATGGCATAGGCAAAGCCTTGCAGCCATTTAACCATGGCCCACCAGGCTATGGGAGATGCGATAAGAATAGCGATAAAAACGAGCTTAACAAAGTCTACAGATAATAACGTGGTAATACCACTTACCGAAGCACCCAGCACTTTGCGAATCCCGATCTCTCTGCTACGTTGTTCTGCCATAAAAGCTGATAAGGCGAATAAGCCAAGGCAGGCAATCACCATAGCCAAAATGGCAAAGGTGGTAAATATATGCCCCATACGTAGCACATCTGCGTACATATTAGCAAAGCTTTCGTCGAGGAAGGTGTATCTGATGGGTTGATTGGGCACCAGGTTTTTCCACGTTGTTGTAATTGCCGCGAGCGTATTTTTCATATCCGCTCCTCTTACCTTTACAGATATAATACTGGGGCTGATGCCGAAATGAAGCATCAGCGGACCAACGTGATCACGCATCGACTCAAAATTAAAGTCCTGCACCACGCCTACCACGGTATACACGTAGCCGTTGGTAATGCGCGCGCCAATGGCTTTCTTCAGGTTCAGCTTTTTAGCAAGTGTTTGGTTGATGATGACGTTTCTGCCAGTAGTATCCTCTGCCCTGTCGTAAGAGAAATTCCTCCCTTCAACCAGTTTGATACCAAGGGTCTTGAGGTAGGTATCGTCTATCTGCCAAAACTGCCCGCTAACGCCAGGATCCAGCCTTGTTCTTCCCTCCATAAAAAATGTATTTCCATTGCGTTTGGTTCCCGCTACCGGCAAGTAGTCGCTGATGGATACACTTTTGACAGCAGCCAGGTTAGAAAGCTCGTTCTTTAAGTTCTTTACATCGCGCGTGGCAAGCGTATTACAGCCCTGCAACATCACCACCTGGTCTTTATCAAAGCCGACCTTTTGATGGAGAATAAAGTCCATTTGCTTACTGATTACCAGCGTACTGATAATCATGATGATAGAAGCAGTGAACTGAAAGACCACTAACCCGTTGCGCAAAATGGAGCTTTTACTGCCGGTGCTTAATGAGCCTTTTAATACCTGAACCGGCTTAAAGGACGACAGGTAGAAGGCGGGATATACCCCAGCTGCAATGCCCACTACGAGAGCGGAAACAATAATTACCGGAAAAAGCCACCAGGCCAGCCATGGAATAGTAAGCGTTTTAGCAGCCAGTGTATTAAAATACGGCAACATCAGGAAAGCCAGCAGCACCCCTAGTACAAACGACAAAACGCTATAGATAATAGATTCAGCCAGGAATTGACCGATTAAGCTACTACGGTATGATCCTACTACCTTTCTTAATCCCACTTCTTTGGCACGATTGGCGGATTTGGCAGTAGAAAGATTGATAAAGTTGATACAGGCAATGAGCAATATAAAGCCGGCAATAGCCCCGAACAGCCAGACAAAACGAACGTCCCCGTGGCTAACCTCATCCTGGATGTCGTAAGAATAAAGATTAATGTCGGTCACCGGTTGTAAATGGAGACTGAATTTCTTCGCTTCCTGTGCTGCGTTTTTCATCCCGCCTTTTATCATATCCGGAAGAAGGTAGTGTTGTATAATGTCTTTCGTTACCTTGGCCTCTAACTGCTTTATGTTAGTACCCGGCCTAACAAGGACATAATCAAGATAGTTCCAATCGCCCCAGTTGTTCTGCTCACCATTCCAAAATTCAACCGAACTGAGTGTAAGCAGAAAGCTGTATTGGAGATGTGAGTTGGGCGGAAAATCAGCCATTACGCCGCCTATGCGATAAGGGTGCTTAATATCGTTATCCAATATCATCACCTGCCCTATCGGATTTCTGCCTGGAAAGTATTTGTCTGCCTTGCTTTTAGAGATGACCATAGTATAAGGCTCGGCCAACGCTTTCGATCTATCGCCGTAGACCATCGGTACTTTTAAAATGTCCAATATCTGCTGGTCGGCGAAAGCAAGACCTTCCTCATAAGTATTTTCCTGCACGTTTACGGGCCGTATTTCCTTTGAGCCGCCGCCCATCAAACGGTTACACATGATCCGTCCCGAAAGCTCAATCTCGGGAAAATTTGCTTTTAAAGTTTTACCCGTCGGCGCAGGAAAGTCAACACCCTTTTGGAGCTTACCATTATTGCTGTACCAGCCGATTACCCGGTAAATGCGACCGGCGTCGCGCCAAAATTTATCATAGCTTAACTCATTACGGATGTAAAGCGCAATCAGTAAACACGCGGCGATACTAAAAGCAAAGCCGCCGATCTTGATAGCTGCATACATTTTTTGCTTGCCAAACTGTCGCATAGCAACTTTCAGGTAGTTTTTAAGCATGGGTTAGGCGATTAGGTTATGGTATTATTAGTAACTTATTTATTGAATTTTGCATTTAGCGATCAATAAATTTATTTCAGCAATAATTGGTATAACTTTCGTGCCTTACAATACAATAAACTACAAATCAGTTGATTAGATTATATTAAATAAACCAGCGGTGTTGCAAATACGAACGGTGAGTGTGCGGATATGTTACAGTTGGGAGAATATTGTTAAGCGTCCAATTCCATGATTTTTAATCAAATAGCCATGCAGGGTCCCTTCGGAGACCCTGCTGGGGACAAAAGGAGAATGGAAAAAGAAATTATATCAGCCGCTAACCAACGCTTCCTGCTTAACTCGGGTTCAGCCTGTTAAAGTACTCACCTATGGTATCATTGTTAGCTTTGGCTCGGGCTTCGCTGGTGCCAAAGGTGAGTTCGTTGCTACCATTTTCTAATTGTTCAAATATAGATTCGATGAAATCACTAACCGGAGGGGCGGCATTATGAATGCCTTTTCCACCCAGATCAGTATTCAGGGCAGGCGGTATAATTTCGATCACCTCAACGCCCGTGTCTTTCAGCTGATGCCGAAGGGAAAGCGTAAACGAACGGAAAAATGCTTTAGTGGCACTATAAACAGCAACTTTTGAAAAAGGAACAAATGCCAGTCCGGAGGTAACATTCATAACGGTGGTGAGCGATTTTAGGCCGAGAAAAAGCTTCGTTAAATGCAGCGGGGCCAGGATATTGATCTCAACTTCCTTATTTGCCTTGTCAAAAAATTGGTCATCAGTAAGATTCATCCAGTTTTGAATGCCGGCATTGTTCACTAGCATGTTTAAATCCGTGTGATTTTCCGCTACCCAGTTGTATAGTTCTACGCGATCTGCCTCAATGGCAAGGTCACATTGCCGGGTAATCACTCCCGGAAATTTTTGTACTACCTCATCCAGTGCCTCCTGGCGTCGGCCACAAATGATAACCGTGTTGTTTTCCTTAATAAATCTTTCTGTTAATCCAAGACCGATACCGCTTGCGCCGCCTGTTATTAAAATTTTGTTGTTCGATAATTTCATAGGTTAAATAGATATAAGTTAAAAGTTATTTATTCAATGAATAACCCGGGCCGACGCAGAACTCGTTGCTGCTTGGTCGGCCTTATTATAGTTCATACCAGGACCGCTCCACACTATAGCTCGCTTTTTAAAGCCTTTTCCAACTGTTTTAAAAACGCTGTTACACTTTGAGCACTGCCCGATGCAGGTTGCTTCACGGCACAGTTCATCGCCACAAACTGCTTCAGGTCCTGGATTTGCCATATCGCTGCTCCGCTCATTGCGGGATAATCCTTTTTAAATCCTCTTAGCTGCGTTTTGATCTCCTCTACCGACTTGCTTCCTTTATAACTATCGCAAGTGCTAAACGAACCGCGAACCATAAATATAGGATATATCGGTTGCACGGGCTTCAGGCCTTCTACCCAGTTTTTGATTTCGTTTCTTGCACCGCCATCATAACACTGCAGGTACAGCGCATCCACAACCCTGGCATCAGACGCCTTCAGAATATCGTTCCAATAATTCAACTTGCCATAAGGGCACAACGTCATATGCATATTCAGCTTCGCAGCAATTTTGCCCATGGCGATGATAGAAGGACTGTCATAAACAGATTCATCATCAATACAAAACGCATCAGCTCCCAGCACTTCTTTTAATACCTTGCAGATATTATACAGCGTACTTTGTTCGCCAATGCCAGTCACAATGCCCGGCACTGTTTTAGCCGGATCATACCAGTCGCGAATAAAATCGAATGTATTTGGTGGTTGACCATACCAGCGGCCCTCCAATAATATTTCAATACGTGAAATAGAAGAATGTTTTTTCAGATCACGCACTCTTTTTACATAAGAAGCATCTCCTACCCACTTCCCGTTATGAATAATAGGTTGATGGGAATCTCCTGAGTACAGGTCGCCATCTGCATGAATGTAAAAGCTGGAAAGCAGCAGTGTTTTGAACCCGCTATGCTTCAGCAAATGATAAGTGGTATCATCCCCAGGATATAATCCTCTGCCAAACATCGCCAAATTCTTAGCAGGCAAGGGAGCCGCCGGTGCATCAATTTGCTGCGCCGAACAAAAAAGAGAAAAAGTGACTAAACAGATAAATAAAAATAAGGCCCTCATTATAGATCATTAATAAGAGACCAAGTTAAGCACAAGTTTCCTGGCATTGCCGTCATCTATATAATTTTTACGTTCGCTTAGCTTTAAAACAAACATTCAGATAACGATGCCTTCTATATAATTTGACTCTGGATTGTCCCTCTTCTACTTATTCTGTCTCTGGTTCCAAACCTTTCCTATTTTCAACAACTTTCATAAAAGATCCAATACTCCTCAACAAGCTTTTAAAGTGTAGTGTTTCCTTCCAGCAGCCCGTCCGTGCCACCAAGATCAAAAAACCGCCCCCTGATGCTCCATTCAGCCATTTTTACCAATTTTTAAACCATTTTCACCAATTTTTAAACCTCATTTAAAGCTTTTATTATCAAGTTTGTTACAAAGCAATCGATTGCCGGACTTATCACCCTGTTAACTAAGACCATTCGGCAAACGGCTATTTTTAAACACCAATTATTCACCAAGGCTTCGGCAAACAACCAATGCCGTGCTGTAACACTTAACGCCAATGAGAAAATCTTTACTTCCTTTCTTATCCGCTTTTGCGGTGACATTTCGCAGACGTCTGGTCCTAAAGCCGGTTATACAACATCGTTACTGACACGTCGCCACCTATTTACTGGAATAGTACCTTTTTATGTATGTATTTACTGTGGCCTTTGCTACAGTAACCAGCTATTGCTATGCTGCAAATGCACCATGGCGCCAAAAAAAAGCATTTTATGAACCATCTTATACCGTAATTAACCATGAATTTCTTTAATCAATCGTTATTTAACGCCAAGCATTGGCGACAAAAAGCCCTCCCCATTAAAAGGGCCATGTCCTTTAGTATAGCCCTCGTTCTTATGGTAGTTTCCCAAACCTTTGCGCAGACGGGTAAGACTGTGAGCGGTACGGTTCGTGATGATCACGGGCAAACCTTGCCGGGCGTGAGTGTCAGCGTTAAAGGCACTACCATTGGGGCAGTGACGAATACAGACGGACATTATTCTGTACGGGTTAACAATCCGGATGCTACCTTAGTATTCTCTTTCGTGGGGTATACCACCATCCAGGAAAAGGTCAATAATCGTTCAATAATTAATGTAACGTTTAAAGCAACTGAAAAAAGCCTGGACGAAGTTGTTGTTATTGGCTATGGCACCGTTAAAAAAAGAGACTTAACGGGCTCTGTGGCTTCGGTTAGCGGAAAAGAAATAGCTGCTACGCCAGTTCCTAACGTAGCGCAGGCGATGCAAGGTAAATTACCCGGCGTAAGCATTGTTTCGCAAGACGGCCGACCAAATGCAGATATTGCTATCCGTGTTCGCGGCGGAGGTTCAATCTCTCAAAGCAATCAACCGTTGATTTTGATTGATGGGCAACCCGGAACGATCGGCGATATCCCCGCGGATCAGGTAGAATCCATCGACGTACTGAAAGATGCATCGTCAACGGCAATCTATGGTGCCCGCGGAGCAAATGGTGTAGTTCTCATCACAACCAAAGGAGCCAAAGCAGGGAAAACCAATGTTAGTTATAACGGCTATGTGAAATTTAACACGCCAACTAAATATCTGGCAGCTTTGGACCCTTATGATTATTTGAAATACGTATGGGCCAATGCCGCCGCTAACGGAGCAGCCTACCAGACGCCTTTTGAGCAGTTATACGGCCTCGGCACAAATGCGGGTAGCAATACAGGTGGTATTGAAAGCTATCGTAATTTGCCGTCAGATGATATTCAAAAACAAGTATATAAACACTCCACTTCGTGGAACCATTCCCTCACACTGACTGGCGGAACAGATAAAACAAAAATATTATTCTCCACCAGCTACACCGATGAGGAGGGCATGAAGCTCAATTCTTATCTTAAACGGGCCAGCACCACATTTAAACTTACACAGAAGGTGTTTGACAATCTCACTTTTGATTTAAATACCCGTTATACCAATACCCCTATTTTGGATGATGAAGGCACAACCAGCGGCAGTGGATCTATCCTATCCTCTTCCTATCGCTTTCGCCCTATTGCAACAAATCACATTTTAGGTGATAAAAGTGCCTTACTCACAGGCAATATAGAGCAATACGGAAAAAACTCTATGTGGGATACCTATAGCCCAGCAGCACGTATTGCAGATTACGACCCTTATTCTGTAAATGATGGCGTAGTGGCAATAGGCTCATTAAATTGGGTAATTATAAAAGGCTTAACGTACCATACCGATTTAGATTTAAATAAATCATGGGGGCAACACAAATACTGGTCGGGAGCTATTTACAATAACTATGTTGATGATGTAACCGGTCAGAAATTGTATGCCGGCGCTGTAGACTATCGTAAAACCGATAGCTGGAGCACACGTTGGACCAATACCCTGAACTACGAATTCAGCATTGCTAATGTCCACAAATTTAATGTATTAGCCGGTCAGGAAGTTTCCAATTCTGGTGGTACCGGTATGGCCATACAAGCCAATCACTTCCCTTCTAATTTTGACGAAGCAACAGCGTTTGCACAGATCAACCAATATGATCAGGTAAATGGTTCGGCAACATTTTCTTCAAGCGTAGCTACGCCGAGCCGCATTCTTTCTTACTTCGGCCGCGCCAATTACTCCCTGCTGGATCGCTATCTGGTAACCCTCACATTCCGTGCCGACGGTTCTTCCAAATTTGCACCCACCAATCGCTGGGGATATTTTCCCGCAGGAGCTATTGCGTGGAGAATGTCTGAAGAGTCTTTTATGAAGAATATTAAATGGTTAGACAATTTAAAGCTTAGGGCATCATTCGGCGAAGTTGGTAATGACGGCATCAGTTCTAATTTATGGTCCCAAACATGGACCTCTGTTACAGATCAGAGATTACAATATGCCATCAATCATACCCGCCAGTCGGCTTATGATTTAGCTTCATCTACTTTTGCCAATCCAAATTTGAAATGGGAAACCACCATCACACGTGATCTCGGAACGGATTTCAACTTGTTTGGAGACAGGCTATCTGGCACAGTTGACGTATACTGGAACACTACAAAAGATCTCCTGATGTTGACCAGTCTTCCGGGCATCACCGGTTTTACCTCAACCTATGCCAATATTGGACAAACGAGCAACAAAGGGATTGAGATTTCGCTCACCGGAACTATTTACAAAGATCAAAACTGGCGAATTACCGCAGGCGGTAATATTAACTTCAACAGAAACAATGTGGATCAGCTGGCGCCTAATGTAACCGGATTATATTCGGCAAGTTGGGCAGGAAGCGCATCTTATCCATCTGCAGATTATATCCTTGAGCAGGGACATCCGGTTGGCTTAGTTCGTGGGTTGGTTTACGATGGCGTTTATACGCCTGCTGATTTTAATTACAGTAATGGCATGTATACACTGAAGAGTGGTGTTCCAGACCTCGGTACCTTTATCGGCGTAGTGCATGGCCTCAGCAATGCAGACAAACCTTCTACTCAATATGCTTATCCGGGCCTCCCTAAGTTTAGGGATCTGAACCACGATGGTAAAATTGACGGCAATGATGTTTCTGTGATCGGTAATATGAATCCTATTCATACAGGCGGTTTTAACGTGAGCGTGGGTTACAAGAATATCGATTTCGGAATGTTCTTTAACTGGAGCTATGGTAACCAAATCTACAATGCTAATAAATTAGCTACGCTTTATGGACCTAAAGAAGCAGGTGTTTATGAGAACAAACTCGCGATCATGAACAATGCCTATAAAATTTACGACGTGGTTAATGGCAATCTGGTACGTTTAACTACCCCCGACCAGTTAAACGCGGCAAATGCTAACGCTACTTTACCGTTAGCCTATAATGAAATGGGCGTTACCTCCAGTCTCGGCATTGAGGACGGTTCATTTCTGCGTTTAAATACGCTTACCCTGGGTTATACCCTTCCTAGATCGGTATTATCAAAAGTTAAAATGAGCAACCTGCGGATATATGGCAGCATTTACAACGTGTTTACGATTACCGGGTATAGTGGCCTTGATCCGGAAGTAAATGTAAACCAGGGAGCGGCGGTTTATCCTACCACCGGGCTGGATTATGGCGCCTACCCCCGTGCACGGTCTTTTGTGGTGGGTATGAATCTTAATTTCTAACAGTTAAATCGCAGAAAAATGAAAACGATATTAAAATATATAGCAGGAGTTGCGTTGTGTGTCACTTTTAGTCAATGTAAAAAGGATTATTTGAACACCACATCTCCATCTAATGTGGATGATAATTTCGTTACATCCACGCCTACAGAAACATTCAAGACACTTTCGTGGTGTTATGCTAACTATCGCCAAAATTGTATTATGGGAACTTACCGTTGGAATGATCCTATCGGCTCAGATGCAGAAACGTATCCGGAGCAAAATTCCAGTAACAACCTCAATGCCATTTTACGTTCGGACCTGTTGCCCATAGATGCGCAGGCTGGTGGCTTTAACAGTCTTTACAGCACGCTTGCCAGGGCAGCCAAGGTCGCGCAGATCATTGCCGGAAAAACACAGTATCAGAGTGATGTTGCCGCCGGCAAACCTACCGCATGGACTCAACTTTATGGAGAAGCGCTAACCATTAGGGCCCTGTGTTATTTTGATTTGGTTAAACATTTTGGCGATGTTCCGTATGGTTACGAAAATAAGGTAGTTGACAATTATACCTTAACCTCCCGTTTTACTATTTATGACAATTTGATCGCTGATCTAAAAAAGGTAGAACCGATGATGTACAAACTGGGCGATAGCGGCATAGGCGCCGAACGGTGTTCAAGAACCTATTGCGATGCTTTAATAGGTGAGTTAGCGCTTTTTTCGGGCGGTTATCAAACTATACGCACCGACGTAGCCGGCTTATACGGAAATGTCAATTTCACCAAAAAAGGTAATGAAGCTTTCGGCTGTGTATATGCCCGCCGTTCTGACTACCTCGATTATTATAAAACGGCTGAAACCTATTTCCAAATGGCGATGGATAACGCAGGAAGCTGTCATTTGATTACTGCTGATAACAGAACATATGCCAGCAATCCTTTTCAGCGGCACTTCCAATATTTTGCAGATCTGCAGGTGAGCCCGGAATCACTGTTTGAAATAGGCAACATCCAGGGCGGACAGCTGGTAACAACAAGCGAATATCCATATGCCTTTGGGCGACCATCGGACGGCGGTGGTAACAATGCCGCTCCTGACAAGACATTTGGCGCTCTTCGTATTATTCCTACCGTTTACTATGGCGAGTATCTCAATGCGGATAAACGCAGGGACGCCAGCGTGGCCGTTACGGGAAGCAACGGCGATGGCAATGAAAAGATGCTCAACTTTGTTCCGGGCAATAAATCTGCCGGGGGTATAGCCACAAATAAATGGGATGAGAATCGTATGAGTCCGCCGTATGTTGCAGCGCAAAGAAACTCTGGTATGAACTGGCCCATGCTCAGAATGGCAGACGTTATTTTAATGCTGGCCGAGGTGAAAGCAGAGTTGGGTGAAAGTGCCGCTGTTGGATTGGTTAACCAGATACGTGAAAGAGCCTTTGGCAGCGCTAAATACGATATAGGAGCCCTCTCCGGTCAGGCTTTAAAAGATGCCATATTGGAAGAGCGTAAACTTGAGCTGCTTGGCGAAGGAAAACGACGTTGGGACATGATACGTTCAGGCACGTTCTCAGAAAGAGCCATCGCCGTTCAGCAGGATATGGCAACTATGGTTAACGACCTTAAAACCCAGGGGTATCATACCTTTGCAAACGGTAATGTTATATCAAACTATATCTGGATAAAAAAGGTGGCCTTGGCTAATCCGCTAACTTACGATTGTACAGACACTACAAATTTAGCTACTTACCCGGCTTGGAGGGGGCAATACAACTACAGCACCATTCCGGCGGTAAGCAGTAAGGTAGTGGGTACCACACACAACGTGGCTATTCAGGGTCTGTTCCGTTACATCGATCCAAACGGTGCGGAAGCTACAGCCCTGCAAGCGGCGGGATATGTTAAAACTAAATGGGGAATTGATATTGTTAATAATTATGCAAGCTATCAAACCAATATCTTATCCGGAATAACCTCGGCCGGTGATCCGCCAAGATATTACTGGCCTATTCCATTTGAAACAATCAGTAAATCGAACGGAAAAGTGACCAACGGGTACGGCTTGGCACAGAAATAACAAAAAACACAGTGCACCAGATTTTGGATGCGCTCTCGCTGAATCAGATCGGCAATAATAAAAGATCCTTGTCAGGTAATACTGACAAGGATCTTTTCATTTATAAAGCATTATTTAACCACGACCATCGGATTGCCCAATCGCGCAGAACTGCTTCACGCCATTTGGATACCGTCCGCGCACCTTGTTGATTGTCGTAAAAAAGAGAGGCATCCGGCCTGTCGGTGAACCAATTTTTGCCGAGTTTATAATCATCTTTGGATCCCGGCCCTGGCCATTCATTTTTTACAACAAATTGTCCTTTTACCGCTTTGAATCCAGGGATAGCAGAGCTAATGTCATAAGAAATTACTTCCGCTTGTTTGGGCGAATATTTAATACCGTAAATTCCATTACCTAAATAATAGCCCGCCCAGCTTTGTGCACCAATTTTGGCCTGAACTGCCATTTTTATGCAGGCCGAATCAGCAGGAATATTGACTTTTGGCCCCTTAAAATACAATTCGACTACAGAATAAACAGGGACTGTATCGGCAATGGTAGTTGGCCGCTCAAAAACGCGCCGCGCGCTATGGGTAAATCTTACAAAGCTTCCACCCCAATTATCCCGACCTGGATCTTCAGGATCGCCGTCCATCATATATAACAGTGACGGTGTATCCCCCATTTTCACACTTCCTTTATAATAGTTTTTAAAGTCTTTGCCCAGGTAACCAGCACCGCGTATATAGTGATCATAATAGTTATGGTCCTTCAAATCCTCTGGAGAATCATTATCGAGGAAAAAGCCATTATAAGAGCCATTGTCTTCTATGAACCAAAGATTTGGAAAGTTTTTGGCAATGTATGAATAGCTGTTGGCACTCCACTTTTTATTGGGCCCGCCTATAAAATAGATCCGAATTTTGTTCTGGATTTCGGGCGCGTCATGCAAGGCCTGCGCTACATCATCCAAACCGCCCCAAACCAACACCCAGAGCGGCTGCTTGCTTGGTTTTCTGGCACATTTAATTATCCAGTTCGATCCTTCGGTTGCCTTTGAATAACCTATAAACGGCGCAGCGCCGCGTCTGCCCTGTTTACATATCGACCTCAAGTAATCTGGTGAGGGAAACCCTTTGTCATGCGCTTTGAGTTCTGGAAGGTCCTTTTCATAAAGATCTATCATGGTAAGAATATGCTCTTTACTGCCATTGCCATAAGAAGGAGAAGAAACCAGACCTTCTGTTTCAAATCTGTTACTGTACATCAGAAAATGGGCCATTGACTGGTTATCATCCGGGTCTGTCCCGCCAATGTCCGTACTGATCAGAATACGCGGCTTCACGGGTACCGGCTTTTGCGCGTGGAGCACGAAAGGACTCGCTATAGTGATGAAGAGCAATGTTATTAGGTTTTTCATATAGGCAATTTAATATTCTCATTTGATTTAACGGCTCGCTAATAAATGAATAACCCACGCGCCGGCTAAACTTTATTGACGCCTTATTGGTTTAAAAGGAGTATTATTTTATTAAGAAAAATTTATAACGAATTCACAACAACCAATAAAATACATCGTGCTGTTTTTCACACTACTACAAGATAACGCTACTCAAATTAAATTAAGGCGGCATTTATTGGGATACAACTATAAGGAGAATAAAGCGAAGAGTTTTTACCTTTGAGCAATAATTTTCCCTAACTTTTGCAGCTGGTTTAGAAGTATTAATTAGAAAATTTATAGAAAATCCGACAGACGTGATTGCAATTACCAATTTGCACAGAAAAAGATAAAACAGGTATCTTACCTTCTCAAATTATCTTTGGTTACTAATTACACATCTTATTCCACACTGCGACACTTTGATAAATAAACAGCATATATCCTTAACACTGATACCTTATTTAAGGAGGCTATGCGCGTGTATATTAATCTCACTTTCTTTGGCCTCTTCTTCGTCAATAGCTGCCCAAAAACCGCCGTTGGAGTATCAGCTTAAGGCCGCTTTTCTTTTCAATTTTACCCGATTTATTGACTGGCCGGCGGATGCCTTCACTTCGCCAAGTGCACCATTTGTCATAGGCATTGTGGGGAATGATCCCTTTGGTAATTACCTGGATGAGATGGTACGGGGCGAGAAAACCGGTGATCACCCAATTATTGTTCAGCACTATCGCACAGCAAAAGATATTAGCAACTGTCAATTACTTTACATCAATCTGCAATCAGCAGAGAGTATTAAAGAAGCATTGTCAAACATAAATCCACATAACGTATTGACCGTAAGCGACGCCGATAAATTTATGAAGCAGGGAGGCGATGTGCGATTTTTTGAAGAGGATAATAAAATTAAAATACAAATAAATATGGCTGCAGCTAAAGCTTCCGGACTTGAAATAAGTTCAAAGCTGCTGAGGATTGCCAAAATATGGTAGATAACAAAACGATAAAAAATTAGCATGCTATTCCCAAATATTCCAATACGACAAAAACTGATACGCATGATTATGCTTATCTGTAGTATTGTAGTGGTATTAATGTGTTGTGCATATGTTGTTTTTGAAATCATCACCTCTAAAAACAACATAAAAGAAAATGAGCGTATTCTCGGCAACATTATTGCCTCCAACTCATCAGCTGCACTGGCTTTTGATAATCCTGCTGATGCTAATGAAATTTTAGGCGCCTTAAAGGCTAACAAGCATATCGTAGCGGCGTGTTTATATGACAAAAGCGGAAAGCTCTTTGCGCGATACCCAGCCGGTGTAAGTAATGCCGAATTGCCGGTAAAACCTAAAGCATTTGGCTATAGGTTTGAAAACGGTTCAGTAGCAGGGTTTCAGCCTGTAATGCAGAAAAATGAATTGCTGGGCACCCTGTATATACAATCTGACATGGGTGCGATATATGCACGTTTGCGGATGATCATACTTACGGCTGCCATGCTCATCATTGCAACGCTTATTATCGCTTACTTGCTTTCTAATTTGCTGGAAAAAACTATATCAGATCCAATTATAGCACTGGAAGAAACGGCCAGGGTGGTTACCAAAGAACAAAACTATGCCATCCGCGCAGTAAAAGCCGGCCATGATGAAGTTGGGGCACTTACTGATGCCTTTAATCAGATGCTTACTCAAATTGAAAAACAGAACCATGAGATCAGACTAGCCCAGGAAGCGAGTGCAAGTCTTGCCGCCATTGTTGAATCTTCAGAAGATGCGATTATTGGGCAAACCATGGACGGATTCATCACCAGCTGGAATAAGTCGGCGCAGAGGATGTTTGGCTATACAGCTGAAGAAATGGTTGGTCAGCCGGTTTTTAGATTAATACCCGATAACTTTCTGAATAATGCTACGGCCATGCTTGACAAATTGAATAAGGGCGAGCATATTGACACCTTTGAAACCCAATGGCGCACCAAAGCCAACTTGCTTACCTATGTCTCAGTTTCTGTATCACACGTACATGATGCCGACGGTAACATTATAGGGTTATCAGAAATAGTGAGAGATATTACCGAAAAGAAACAGGAAGAAATTCGGAAAAATGATTTTATAGCCATCGTAAGTCACGAACTAAAAACGCCCCTCACCTCTTTGCGGTCATACATCCAGGTATTGTTAGGTATTGCCAAAAAAGATGACCAAAATGGTTTCAGGATCAACGCGCTAACGCGCGCTGAGGTACAGGTTAAAAAAATGGCCAATATGGTTCAGGACTTTCTTAACCTGGCCAGGATCGAAAACGGGAAAATACAGTTAAATAAAGAGCATTTTGAACTGCAGCCCATGATGAAAGAACTGGTGGCCGAAGCGCAGTTTCTTACCTCTAACCACAATATCACCTTTGAAGCTTGCGAAGGAATTAAAGTATTTGCAGATAAAGAAAAAATAAGTCACGTACTAATTAACCTCTTGAGCAACGCAATTAAATATTCACCCAAAGGCGGCAATATCAAAATCTCCTGCCAACCTGAGGAGGATAAGGTGCGAATAGCCGTGAGCGACGAAGGCGTAGGTATTCATCCCCAAGATCAGAAAAAACTATTCGACCGGTTTTACAGGGTTAAAAACGAAAAGGTTAAAACGGTTTCGGGTTTTGGCATAGGGCTGTACCTTGTTTCAGAGATTGTGAAGTCGCACAACAGCAAAATTCACCTCAACAGTACCGAGGGCCAGGGTTCAACCTTTTATTTTGATCTGGATGCGGGTTAATTCCCACATATCAACAATCAACAACTATCAAAAATCTATAATTTAACAGTGAGTCTGGCGTAAATATTCCGGGGTATCCGGTTGGTTGCAAATTCCACGTGTTTGGCATTGGCTAAATTTTGCCCTACCAGTGAAAGCTCAAATCTGCTGAACTGCCAGGCTATCCGGGCATCAAAATTGGCATATGGATTAACCTTGGGCGCTCCCGCTACCACCGAAAGTGGCAGTTCACTCACATACCGGCCAGACACGTCAAACTGAAAGTGCTTAAACAAGTTAATCATGGACTGCAATTCGATCTGATGCTTAGGATCTGTACCTTCGTAGCTTACATCAAAGTTATGCCCCGGTTGATTCCGCAAATTCTTGCTAAATAAGGTATAGCCACCTCTTAGTTCCCAGGTATCATACAATTGATAAGCACCGCTAAATTCCAATCCCTGTGCATGTCCTTCTACACCGTTTTGTTCGGTGTAAACGCGGGTACCCGGCAAAGCTTCTACCGTTTTAAGGTCTGTATAGTTGTTATAAAAGCCTGCCAACGAAATTGACAGCTTGCTATTGGGCTGTACACGGTAACCCAGCTCATAGGCAACTAATTTTTCTGATCCAAAATCAGGCCCTCCGGCAACATGTGCTACATTATCCGGTAATGAATAAGTTGGTATATAATAATCTACATCTATACGGCTTGGGGTACGAACGGCCCGCGAAACAGCCGCCCACCAGGTTTGCATTTGCGATGGCGTCCAGGTAAGGCGTGCGCTTGGCTGAACTTCGAATTTGGTATAAACATCATTCAACAGCTTAGTACCAAGGGTAAACCTAAAACGATTGGGCACCAATTCTATTTCATCCTGCACAAACGCGTTGTACATATCTAAATTTCGGTTGGGTGGCAAAAAGCCTACAATAGATGTGCTGTGACTTTCATCTTTAATAAACCGGTATCCACCGCCCCAAACCAGGTTGTTATGCTTACCAAGAACATAATGATGCTGAAAATCAATATCATATTGCTGCATCTGGTCATTAAAGGTACTCGGTAAATCTCTTCGCCAATCGCGCACGTAATAAGTTTGTAGCTTGAGGTCAGACTTTTCCGAAAAAGTGTGTGACCACTGCCCCGTTATATTTTGTTCGTCAAAAACGCTTGGTCCGGGCTGTGTATGTTCGGTTCCGCCTTCCAGGTTACCTTCAAAAGATAATTTGTCCTTACCGGAGGCATTCCAGTCAAGCCGGAAGCCGCCCTGATTGCGGTTCCACTTGTCGGTATTATTCTTGCCGTTGTACAGCAAAGTTGGATCACGGTCTTCACGTTGAACAAATATACGGTAGGTAATATTTGATCCGATTGCGCCGCCATAACGCGCCGTAACCTGGTCATGCAGTTGAGAACCCCGGGCCGCAGAAACATATAGTCCCTGGGTATCTTTCGCTTTTTTTGTGATAATATTAATAACGCCATTCACCGCATTAGCTCCCCATAAAGTGCCTCCCGGGCCGCTTATTACCTCTATCCGATCAACGTCTTCCAGCGGCATGCTCTGTGCATCCCAATATACGCCTGCAAAAAGCGGACTATAGACCGTCCGGCCGTCTATCATCACCAACAGTTTGTTCGAAAAAACATTATTAAAACCACGGGCGCTAATAATCCAGGCGTAAGAATTGTATTGGGCCACCTGTAAATTGGGTGATAGTCTAAGCGCCTCCGGCAAACTGGTTGCTCCCGAACGCCGGATCTCCTCCTGTGTAATTACCTGAATTGCTGAAGCCACTTCCGAAAGCTTTTCGGGCCGTCTGGAAACAGAGGTGACTTCTATATTTGTCAATTGCTCCAGGCTCATGTTTTTCAGACTATCAATAGAGGTGTAGTCAGACTTCTGTTGCGAAAAGCTTTTTGTAGGAATGCAGCAAAAAGCAAACCCCATAACAAAGCAGGCAAAAGGAACGGCATTAAAAAAACAGGTAGAAAAATATTTAGTCGGAAATTTCATAGGTTAATGTAAATAGATTGAAAGCTTTTAAAAGCCACAATACATATTCATTCCAAAACTAATGCAATATCTCATATTATTCATTGTTTAAGCCCTCAAGATTTAAAGATCCCCCCGCACTTTATAATAGCCGAGGCTTCTGTGATATTTATATCCAACTATTTATCATTGGTAAAAAAATTTATACTTAAATTTAATATACACAAAATAGAATCAGCTACATAAGATCTTAGCCAGGCCATAACGTTGTACTTTGTGACAAATATCACAAATCAAGCAAGTCTGTTGAGTCGTTTAGAAATTCTGAACAATATAAAACATTGACTATGGCAACCCAGGCAATCACTGATTTTGAGGCCAGTTTACGGGGTAAACTGATCCAACCCGGAAATAATGATTACGATTCTGCCCGTAAGGTGTATAACGCAATGATAGACAAACATCCCGCCCTTATTGTACAATGCGCAGATATAGCGGATGTGATCAACTCGGTTAATTATGCCCGTGATAACAATTTGCTGCTTGCAATAAGAGGTGGCGGGCACAATGGAGGGGGATTAGGCATTTGCGACAATGGTCTCGTTATCGACCTCTCTTTAATGAACGGCATTCATATAGATCCACAAGCAAAAACTGCATTGGTACAAGGAGGATGTTTGCTTAAAAATGTGGATCATGCAACCCATATTTTCGGACAGGCGCTGCCTTCCGGCATCATTGGCACAACAGGAGTAGGCGGACTAACGCTGGGTGGTGGACTAGGACATCTCACCCGTCATTTTGGGCTAACTATCGATTCGCTTCTCGAAGCTTACGTTGTGCTGGCCGATGGCAGGTATGTAAAAGCATCAGAAACAGAAAACGCCGACCTCTTTTGGGCTCTAAAAGGCGGTGGGGGTAATTTTGGTGTAGTAACTTCTTTCTTGTTTCGGCTGCAGGATGTACATACTGTTTATGCAGGTCCAATGTTATGGCCATTGGAAGACTCAGAAAGAATAATGAAATGGTACCGCGAATTTATCGTGAAGGCAGAAGATGCAATCAATGGCTTTTTTGCTTTTCTTACGGTACCTCCCGCTGCGCCTTTTCCTGAAGACTTACATCTCAAAAAGATGTGCGGCATTGTTTGGGCGTATTCCGGGCCGCTAGAAAAAGCTGAGGAAATTTTTGCCCCCATTCGAAACACACTCCAACCGGTACTTGATTTTGTAGGCCCTATTCCCCTACCTGCGTTGCAAGGCATGTTTGATGGGCTTTACCCTCCGGGCTTTCAATGGTACTGGAAAGCCGACTTTTTCAATGAATTAACCGATGACGCTATAAAACTTCATATTCGCCACGGTTCTGACTTACCAACTATGTTTTGCACCATGCACTTATATCCTGTAAATGGTGCTGCTTCGAGGTTCGATCAAAAAGGATCAGCATGGGATCACAGGGATGCGGTATGGGCCGAAGTGATTGTGGGTGTAGACCCAGATCCTGCCAACAAAGATAAAATCAGCAAATGGGCCAAAGAATATTGGCAGGAGTTGCACCCCTTTTCTGCAGGAAGCGCTTATGTGAATTTCATGATGGATGAAGGCGAAGACAGGGTGAAGGCTACTTACGGCGATAACTATGAAAGATTGGTTCAAATCAAGACAAAGTACGATCCGCAGAATCTATTTCGCGTCAATCAAAATATCAAGCCGGCTCACCAGGAAGTTCACTTTGCCTAGAGAGGTGCGATTAAACCATATTCGTTATTTCGTGTACTGTGTTGTTCCTGATAAACAGCAAAGCCATTAATGCTCCTGTAAAACCAAGCATAGCACATATACGCATAATTTTTCTGTAAGAGTTAATGAAGGCATACTTGTAAGCTTTTTCGACTTTGTGTTTTTGATCATTATTCAGTTGATCGGGAACTTTAGCGTTACCCAGATTTGCAGTCTGTCTCACAACCTCCTGCTTTTGCTGAAGATTTAAATTGAGCGGCGTAATTTCTGTTTGCAAGGCTGCCGTGAAAAAAAGCACCGCTAATGCGCCGAATATTGCATTAGCAAATACGCTGGCAATCCTCGTCATAGCGTTATTTATTCCGGACGCGGTTCCCGAGAGATGGTTGCTTACTGCCCCCATAACTGTGGTCGTCAGTGGTGCAACGGTAAATGCCATGCCGAGCCCAAATACCAATATTCCCGGAAAAAAAGTAGTCCAATATTGCGACGGCCCTTGTGTTAATTTAACGAACGACAATAGCAATATCCCAAGTCCTGCGGTTGCCGGTCCTGCAATAAGCAGCAGCCTTGGGCCAAATTTATCTGTAAGATGACCTGCAAACCGTGCTATGGTAATCATGAGAATGGTAAATGGCAAGAATGTCAGGCCAGACTGTAATTGAGTATATCCCTGTATTTGCACCATGTTCAACGACAGGAAAAGCATAGCAGCGCCCAAACCAGCATAGAGAAAAAAAGTTAACAGGTTGGCACCCGTGAAGGTTAGGTTACTGAATAACTGTAAGGGCATCATGGCATGCCTGCTCCTGGCTTCAATGTTCAAAAATGCAATAAACATTACTAATCCTCCAACCAGGCTAATCCAAACCTGCAAGTTATTAAATCCAACTGCAGGTATACGCAAAAAACCGAACGTAAGTAACACCAATGCAAGGGTTATGGTGGCCGCGCCTGTATAGTCCAAAGAATGATCGATACGCTCCTCTCGGCTTTCCTGTACTCTCTGCCATAAAATAAGCAAGGCGAGAAGACCGATGGGCACGTTGATAAAAAATATAAGTCGCCATAAGCCGGCGTCTGCAAATGCGCCACCGAGAATCGGACCACCCAAGGTAACCATAGTGGTAAATGCAGACCAGGTACCTATAGCTTTTCCCCTTTCATCCGAATTAATTGACGAAGATATTAGAGACAAGCTGCCGGGTATCATTAATGCGCCACCTATACCTTGTACAACCCTGAATAGAATAAGAAAAGAAACATTTGGCGCCAGGCCACAGGCGGCAGATCCGCCAATAAAAATAAATATGCCGGTCATGTACACCTTTTTGCGGCCAAGCTTATCACCCAATGCCCCTCCGATAAGCATCATAGAGGCGAGGATAAGGAGGTAAGCATTAAGCATCCAAAAAAGGTCTGGCCCGGAAGCATTCAGGCTTTTCTGCAACGAAGGTAAAACTACATTTAGTGCTGTACTATCTATAAAGGCCATTGACGAAGCCAATATGGTGGCTGCCATTAGCCATTTTCCCTCAGTACTATGAAGTGCTACCGTCGACATATAATAATGAACTACAACATAAACTTAGCTTTTTTTTGCGAGGTGATGATTAAGAGACCATTAAAGAGACCATTGCACCTTTCTACCATACGACTGTCAACTTTCTTTTGGTGTAAGATAACCGGTAAAACTTTTACTCAACGGTAGTCAAGGGATCCGCAGCAGCAACTCCTGTTCCATCCCAAACAGGAACCATATCCGAACGCGGGGCAACTGCGGGCATTTCGAAATATTTTTTCATTCTTAACAGTGGCTGCTCGAAATAGCGATATGAAAGCGTGGCAATACCAAGGAGCAGCACAAAGTTTTCTGCCATAACAATATAATCCCTTTCATGAGGAAGTTGAGGCAGGTGAAGAAAGGCATTGACAGTCGGCAGGAAATGATAGGTATAATAGGGCAGTATAAAATGGAAAAGGTAAATTCCGTAGCTAATTTTGCCCATCTGCATTAGCAGCTTATTCTCTAAAATAAACGGTAACAGGTAAGGCTTCTCTTCAGGTTTTAACACAAAGTATAAGATAATCCAGGCCGTTATTACAGTAGCGAGCGTTCTGTCTTGTATAAAATAAAAATGGTGAAAAACAGCCTGGCAAAGCAGCAGAACAAAGCTGATAACCGCGGCTATGCCTAAAGGTTTATATAGCTTTGGCAACGCCGACGACTGTGTTATCGTAAGCCATCCTAACAACGCACCGGTAGCCAGCGCATCCAGGCAGTTAATAGTAAGCATGGGCGAAAAGAAATTATCAGGCATCGCTTTTTCGCTGATCAGGCCAATCACAATAAACAAGGCGATAACGTATCCCAAATATTTCCGGTTGGTAAACAGGATTACCCAGGGCCATATAAAATAAAATTGTTCTTCTACCGCCATTGACCATAAATGGGCTAAAGCCGGCCATTGTTGAATATGGTAGATATAAATATTTGAAGTAAAAGTAAGATAATATTTAAAGTTGATGGGTTCCGATCCCGGCCTGGTAAAATACCATATAGCTACTATGAGGAAATAGCCCGGGAACAAACGCAAAGCTCGTTTAGCAAAAAAGTTTTTATAAACAACCAGCTTAGAAACACCGCTCTTTTGAATTTTTAAGCGGTCTTTAATTAAAATGCTGGTAATGAGAAAACCGCTGAGGGTAAAAAATACGCTTGGGGCATTGCAATACGCAGCTAAGGCATATACAAAAGTGTCTTTAGGCAACCAATGTACTATAATAACTGTGATTACAGCAAGGGCTCTTATACTGTCCAGTTGGCGTATATATTTCATCAATAGCTCATACGATATTGCAATAAATTTGTTACAAAAGCAAGCATTTCAAAAGCTTTGCAAGCTTTTGCATCAAAGTTACCGTAATGAAGAGCGGCCAGTTCTGGGTTGATACCGACCAGTACTATTACCACTCAAGCCATTGACTGTTTATTACATCTTGATAAACTCTACCCTCCTATTATTGGCCTTTCCTGCTGGTGAGCTATTATCACTTAACGGTTTTGTATCACCCAAACCCTTCGTTGTTAGGCGCGACTCAGCTATTCCCATGCTTACAAGCTGCGCCTTAACAGCTTCCGCCCGCTCTTGTGAAAGTGTAAGATTATGAGCCGGAGTGCCGCTATTGTCGGTGTGCCCGTCTATTTCAAATTTCAAATCAGGATTATCGGTCATAATTGCCTTGATCTCATTGAGCGTGCCCATACTTTCAGGTCGAATAGTAGCTTTATCTATATCGAAATTAATTCCATGTGTTACTATTTTCGCATCAGTAAATTTTTTACCAATCATATTCATGCCGCCGCCGGAGGCTATTTTTACGTTTCTAAAAATCAACGGAGCATCCTGACTTGCGATACCACCGAAATGAACACTTTCTGGGGTCATATGGGCGTCTGGCACTATCAGTACCCGTGCCTGGTCTACATATACTTTAAGTTGCGGGTTTTTATACGCCAGGGCTATATGATGCCATTTATTGGGATAGTTTTCTTCGCCCAAACCGGCCGGCAGGTTGGCGTCAAAACTATCGGTTCCGGAATAAGCTGCTTCGTTCTTACCTACATGCACGGAAGCCTCCTGGTTTCCCTCCTGACTTGTTTTAGTGAAAAACACCATCAGACCATAGCTGCCTGGTGGAAAATAAGTATCATATTCTATGGTAAATGCGTCACCAAGATAGCTGGCAGTCTTCACCCTTGGCTTTACACGGACATAATTACCCTCTGTTAAAACAAATGCCTCATAGCCACCTACCTTATTGGTTACACCTTGCCCGTGCATTAATTCCCAATGCGCCGGAAACTCCCCATCCTGGTCTGCGGTAAAATCGTCTGCAAACAAAATCTTATCGCCCGGAACAAAATCGTAGTTTGAATAAACCTTGTAATTGTCACCCCCTTGCGGCGTTGCGGTAGAAGATGTATTATCGGCCGAACCAGATACTGAACCCTGGGAAGCCTCAGTAGTATTAGCTGCCTTCTTCTTTTTAAACAGTCCTTTTACAGCACCGGTTGCCTTTGAAACTCCATTATCAATCGTCGTGTTTTGGGCATAAACGTCAAATGAAAGCATTAACAAGCCCGCACTGAGTGCAATAAAAAATTCCCTTTTCATATTTCAACTATTTTAATTCTGAAAAAAAATCATCGGAAAAATAGCTGCGGAAAATATTCAGGTGCACCTTCACTTAAAACTGGCTAACGTCTGGAAACGCAATATGAACTAATAAGAAAGAAACAGCCGATGGTTAGTATTATAAAAATACTATAAAAAAAGTTTCCTTCCAAGAAATAATACAAACACCTAAAATATCAGGGGTAAATAGACATTGCTATATTAGAATAATCAATTTAAAGTACTGTTTTAGGGTAGGCATCCGCATAGGGTGGTCAGAGCTTCAAAAATACCCCCCATAAAATGTCGATTTGCCGCCCTAATGCCAACATCCTGCTTAATAATTTAGAGCGCTTCTATTTTGTGATGACCCAATAGATAATAAACCTGCAACAACACAATATGCGAATCTTGAATAGGGAAACGCATAGTAATCCAATTATGAGAAAAATCATCTTATTATTAATTTTTAATCTATCAATAGCCTGTCTTTTCGCACAACCCAAAGGAAAAAAGGGGTACGGTTATCTTTACTGTCATATGAGCAAACGCGGCGAGTATACCGCCTATGCCTTAAGCCGCGATGGCCTGCATTTCACAGAGCTGATCAATGGCGATCCTGTTTATGATCCTAATAAGTTATCTTCAATAGAAGGCGGCGCAAGGGATGCCTATATATGCCGCACAAGTAACGGAAAAAGTTATTTGATGGTCACTACTGATATGAGTAATGCTAAAAGCCATACCTGGTCAAACTATGGAATAAACTTGCTAAAAAGCAATGATCTGATTAATTGGACATCTGTAACCTTTGACTTTCGTAAGGGGCCGTCTATATTCTGTGATCCGGCTTCGCCGGATGTTTATAAGGATTATAGTGCAATCCATCGGGTTTGGGCGCCTCAAATTCTTTGGGATCCTACGTATAAATGGCCGGATGGGCAAAAGGGTGGATACATGATTTACTACTCTCTATTGAATTCAAAGGAAGACAAGTATGACCGGATTTTTTATTCTTATGCCGATGCTTCCTTTACCCATATAACTAAACCCCGCTTACTTATTGACTGGGGATATGCAACAATAGACGCCGACATCAATTATATACCGGCAGATGGGCTTTATCATTTACTGATTAAGAAAGAAGGAGGCCAAACCGGGATTTTCACATCAACATCTCAAAAAATAACCGGCCCCTATGCTACGCCTGATGAAAATGACTACATTAAGTTTGAAGGCAAAAAGATGTGCGAAGGCCCGTCGGCCTTTCAATTGATCGGAGATTCTACGTGGCGCGTTGCTTATGTTGAATATTCTTCAAGGCCTAGCAAATACCGTATTTGTAAAGCAGATAAGTATCTGCACAATTTTCATTCGCCTGAGGACCTCCAAGGCGTACAAGCGACAGCACAACATGGCTCCTTCTTGATTCTTACTAAACAGGAGTATAATCGTTTGCAAAAGTGGTCAGATAGAAAATTGAAAGCTGATACACTGGCTAACAAATCAATTTCAAATTAATGCTGCTTTGTTCCGCGAAGATGCAATAGGAATAAATTAAAGAAATTAGAAAAACCACATTAATCTAAATAATCATCAAATCCAATTAAGCCTAAAATGACATTAAAGAAGCCTTCAAGAGGTGCTAATCGACTAAACATTCCTAAAAATCTAACATTCCTTTTGCTAACTATCGCCTTTAGTTATGCCACGCAGTCCCTTTATGCGCAGGCGAATGATTTTATGTTCCCCGCGGCGCAGGAAGCAAAGAAGAACATTGATTTCGACTCCAGAGGTTTTATTATCAATGGCAAACGTACCTTTCTGGTATCAGCCGGAATGGAGTATGCCCGTATTCCTCATCAGCTTTGGTACGACAGGTTACTAAGACTTAAACGAGCTGGTTTTAATTGCGTGGAAGTATATACCTTCTGGAATTTTCATGAACCCCATGAAGGTCAGTTTGAATTTACCGGCGACCAGGATCTGAACGCTTTCCTGAAATTAGTTAAACAGCTCGGCATGTATGCCATTCCAAGAGTGGGCCCTTATTATTGTGCGGAATGGGACAGCGGCGGCTACCCTATCTGGCTGCGTTTTAAGGATAACATGATTGTCCGCACGCCCGATCCGCAGTTTGAAAAATACATGGATCGTTTCTTTGATAAATTACTTCCGATCATTGTTAATAATCAAATTAACAAGGGTGGCGCAGTAGTGTTGGTTCAATTAGAAAACGAACATCCAGCAAGTTGGGGAACCAATATTCCTAATCAATACTTTCAACACTTAAAAGACAAGGCCGTTGCCATGGGTATACAAGTGCCTTACTTCTTCAGCGGTCTCAACCATGGCAGCGATCCTGCGGGACAAAAACCAACACTGGACGAACCAAACCGCCCCAGTCCCTGGTTTACCACAGAATTCTGGAGCGTTTGGTATAATCTGTATGGTTCAACTCAAAAAGATGCAGATACCTACGGCAGGCGCACCTGGAAGATCATAGCGCATGGCGGGAATGGTTACAACTACTACATGGCCCACGGCGGCACCAACTTTAACTATAGCTTTAGCCACGAAGATGCAGCTTCTTACGATTACGGAGCTGCAGTTGGCCAAACCGGTGATTTGCGTCCTATTTACTATCAGTTTAAGCGCAATGCCCTGTTTGCACGTAGCTTTGAGAATATTCTGGAGAATAGCGTCAATAGCGACGCCTACAAAAACCTCACATCTGATACCGGCATTGTGGTAAGTGCAAGACATAGCAATGCCGGCGATATCGTATTCTTTGATCATGCCTCAGCGAGCGACGCTCCCCTTTCGCTCCAGGTAGGTTCACTTTCTAATCGGGCTAAACTGATACTCCGCCCCGGAGAGATTTTCCCGGTGGTCCATAATTTTGAATTATCAAGCGGTATTACACTGGATTGGGGACTAAGCCGGATATTAGGTATTTGTAAACAAGGTAATACCGTTACCGTAGTTGCTTATGGACCTGCCGGTTCTGCCGGCGATATATTACTTACTTCGAAAGTAACGCCGTCCATTATAAAGGGCTCAAAACCAATCAGCATCAACGGTAATAAACTGGCTATTCACGCTGTTTTTGATGCCGCCAAACCCACTGTTTATAGTTTTAGATCGGGTAAGCAAACTGTACGTGTGCTTGCCTTGAATACTACGCTTGCAGACCGGACCTGGTTTATTGATCACGATAATAGAAATTATGTTGTAACAGGACCAGAATATGTGGCAGAAATGCAATCCTCCAATGATCATATCAAGGTTAACGTGGAGCATTTCTGGCAACAAAAAGATGTATACCCTACCTGGCTTTATGGCGATGGTTTTGCTAAAACGATCCCCGCTAAAGCAGCAGCAGTTCCTAATGCCGCGAGTAAGTTTACTGGTGACTGGATGGCTAAAACGGCCTCTGCGGCTGCTGACGCCAAATTTGATGATAGCAGTTGGAAGAAAAGCGAAAAAGCACTGGAGATGGGTGCTGATGACGATATTTCGGCCAATGCATGGTATCGTACTAAGGTTGACGTTAAGCAAGATGGTACTTATAAGTTAGATATTAACAAGGGCGGCGGCCGTTTTATAGTTTTTATAGATGGTAAACGTGTTGCTGATGGTACAATGGACAATCTTCAGTTTGATTTGAGGGCAGGTACTCACCAGTTAAGTATTTACGCAGCTCACGATGGCCGCGATAAACTGTATAACTATATCGGTAACCTGCAAAATATCGATACCAAAGGAATTGCTGGAGACATTGTTTTACATCGCGGTCCTGTTGCTTATGTTACAGGTTGGAAAACAGTTCCTGCTCCTGGTTATAAGCGGGGCGAGACGATAACTATTCCAGCATTTACAGATGCAACACCTTATGAACCCGGTACGCACGGAGCTGCCGGCCTTAAGCGCGGTTATACATGGTTCCAGGCACTGGTTCCGTTGACAGACGGGCATATACCACTGCAATTTAATTTTAAAGATGTTGGCCAAAATGCTGTGGTGTTTATCAACGGCAAAGAGGTAGCCCGTCAGGGGCCAAGAAATGGTACGCTTACCGTTCCTTACGACAATAAAGGCCAAACCGGTGAATTTGTTGTAATTTCTATATTCGGTGAAAACCGCGGAGGCCAGAATAATCGCCCGGTTTATAGCGCTCTCAACCGTCCTGTAGAAATTATATACCGGGATGATCTGTTGCTGACCAACTGGGCCATGAAAGGCGGCCCAGGCGATATGAGCGCCGCCACCGGTTGGAAACCTTTAAGCGCAACCGATCAGTATGACCGTCCTTATTTTTTCAAAAACACCTTTGTAGTTAATAATGGTGGACCGGGCAAGCATCCAATGTGGCGCATTACCTTTGACGGCCTTAGTCATGGGTTTGTATTTATCAACGGTCATAACATCGGTCCTTACCCGGAACGTATACCTGTAAAAAGCATGTACATCCCTGAGTGCTGGCTGAAAGATGGTCAAAATACAGTTGTTGTCTATGACCAATATGGCAACCGGCCCGACAAGGTAACCATAGCGCCGGAAGAAGCGTCGAGCCGTGACATGTCGGTTATAACATTTGATTAAATGTTAAGGTAAAACCGCATTCTTTTACAATAGATCACCCGGGGAATGCCATCAACGATATATTTCGGGTATCTTTTAAACGAAAAACGCCGTAAACTCACCATTTACGGCGTTTTTCGTTTTAGATTTTCTTTCTGCGGAGATATTGTGGCGTTTAAAACTATATAACTTATCCGTTTTATATCCGATATTCTTGCAGGTTGGTAGTTTCTTTACCCCAGTTTTTCTTGTTCCTGCATAATCATTTTATAAGTATTCAAAGCAGCTTCAGGGACTGGTTTAGCCCGTCTTCTGCTTTTGGTGTCGAACCACACGATCTCAACCGTTAACTGGGCCTTCTTTTTCTTAAGATCGTCAACAAATTCATGGATGAGTACCCACTTAGAGCCATCTTCGTCAACCTCCTTAATTTTAAGATGGATATAAACAATGTCGGTATATTTAATTTCCCTGAAAAATACACATTCTTCGCGCATCAAAATGGGCGCGAAATGTTGCTCCTCCATGACTTTCAACGTCAATCCATAATGGCTAAGCATTTCTATGCGGTGTTGCGAGGCTAAATCATAATAGCCACTATGTTTAAGGTGAAAATTGGGATCGAGGTCAGACCAACGTAAATTGACTTTGAAAGGTGTTGCGAACATTATACAATATTTAAAATCATCCAAAATTATATGTTAATAGCCCCGTCCTTGACGCGGTCAGATAGGCGTCTTTCAACGCCTCAGGATGGGAAGGATGGGTATAACCGATGCGGCACATATCTTCGGCAGTTACCTCATATTCCATTCCGGACAACAGCTTGAAATCTCAAACCGCTTTTCACAAGCTGCTGATAATGCTTTGTTTTAGGGTTATTTAAAAAATTCTTCTTCTGTCATTGCGTTATTTAAGAATACTCCTGTATTATTCCCTGTCGATACAGCATATGATACAGCACGAATAGGATTCGTACTGTCGCCACAAGCGAATATATTATCCACTGTTGTTTCCTGAAATGCATCTACTTTGATAAGTCCCTGTTCTGTCAATTCACAGCCCAATAATTCGGGGATTTTACAGTGTTGTTCAAAAGGAGGCCTTGAATAGATAGCTTTCAATTGAAAAGTTGAATTGTCCGAAAAAACTATTTCTTCAACTGCTCCGTTTGTGTGGTTCAATGAGGTAATTTCCCTTTCAACTATTGAGATATTGTGTCTTTTGATTTCATCAGTTTGCTCTTGTGTTAATTCCGATTTTCCATTGGTAAATATGGTTAAATCCTTAGTCCAGTTACGAATGAGTTGAGCAAAATGAAATGCAGAATATCCATTTGCTAAAATTCCTGTTTTTTGATTCTTTACTTCATATCCATGGCAATATGGACAATGAATTACTGTAATTCCCCAACATTCAGAAAATCCCTTAATGTTTGGCATTATGTCTTTTAAGCCTGTTGCAAAAACGAGTTTTTTAGCTGAAAATATTTTTCCTGATTGAGTTGAAATCTCAAAGCCTTTATCGGTTTTCTTTCCATTAACGGCAAGGTCAGTTAAGAATTTTACTGTATCGTATTTTAACAGTTGTTTTTTTGCTTTTTCCGCAATAACGCTTGGTTTTTCCCCATCTTGCGTAATGAAGTTATGTGAATGAGGTGTTTGTCGGTTACACGGCAAACCGCTGTCAATGATTAAAACGCTTCTTAATGCTCGTCCCAATGCCATTGCTGCCGAAAGCCCTGCATAGCTTCCACCAACTATGATTACTTCAAAATTTTTGTTATCTGTCATTTTGTTAAAATTTAAAAATACTGTTAATGGAAAAGGTGAAACTAAAACTGATAAAACAAGTCTCCTTTGTTTAATTAGTTCTCGTCTTGATATTTTTTTCGTTTAAGTCAATTGTTTTTGGATGTGTGCCGCTTTCCAAATGTGGCGGAATCAATTTATACATCATCGGCGTTACGATCCCCGCTTCAGTTAAGTGTGGACACTTAACCGGGCGGGGTAGTCAGTTTGCGCTCGGCCGCTTCTTTATTTTTCAAAGCGAATCCTAATTTATATGTTAATCGCCCCTTGCCCGGAGGCGATCAGATAAGCGTCTTTCAGGGCTTCGGAATAGGTGGGATGGGCATAACTGATACGGTACATATCTTCAGCCGTGACCTCATATTCCATTCCGACAACGGATTGTGCGATCACGTCAGCAGCTCTCGGTCCAATGATATGGACACCCAGAACCTCGCCATATTTCGGTGAGACTAGCACTTTCACAAATCCGTCAGTATCCATTGCAGCCCTGGCGCGCCCGCTGGCGGAATAGGGGAAACTGCCGGACTTGAATTCAATGCCTTTTGTGCGAAGTTCATGTTCCGTTGCACCAACGGAAGCTACTTCGGGCCAGGTGTAAACCACGCTGGGAATCAGGTTATAATTGATACGTGGCTTTTGCCCATTGATGACTTCTGCCACGAATATGCCTTCATCTTCGGCCTTGTGAGCCAGCATAGGACCGGCGATCACGTCTCCAATAGCGAAAATATTATCGACGTTCGTCTGCAATTGCGCATTGACCTTCACCTTGCCGTTCTGCTCCGTAGCCACACCGACCGCCTCAAGGTTTAGGCCTTCTGTGTAGGCACGCCTACCTACTGCGACCAGGCAATATTCGGCAGCAATTTCCTGCTCTTTTCCTTCGTCATCTTCAAACCTTATGGTTGCATGATCCCCGGCGTTTACGGCCGATTTTACCTTGCTGCTGAATATAGAATTGATGCCCAGCTTTGATAACGTTTTTAACAGCGCCTTTCCAAGTTCATGATCCATCGTCGGAATCAATCTATTTGTATATTCAATAATAGTGACCTCAGCGCCAATTCGGGCGAAAACCGAAGCCATTTCAACCCCGATCACTCCACCACCAATAATGACCATAGATTTGGGTTGCGCCGGTAATGTCAAAGCTTCAGTAGAGGTTATAATCCTTGATTTGTCAACCACTACACTGGGGATAGATGAGGGCTTAGAGCCGGTAGCGATAATGAAAAATTTACTGGTCAATATAATCTCCTGGCCTTGATTGGAAATTTTAATACGATTATTGTCAATAAAGCTTCCAATACCGGCGTGAACATCGACCTTATTTTTCTTCATCAAATAACTCAATCCCGATGTATTCGATTTGACGACATTCTCCTTACGTTTGATGAATTGTTCAAAATTCAGGCTCACACCATTACTCAGTTCGATGCCATGAACTTGAAAATCCGCTTTGGCTTTGTGGAAGTGTTCCGTACTGTCCAATAGGGCTTTCGCCGGAATGCATCCAACATTGGTGCAGGTGCCACCTAACGTATTATATTTTTCAACGATGGCCACCCTGTAACCAAGCTGCGAAGCGCGAATTGCTCCGGTATACCCACCCGGCCCGGAACCTATCACGATAATATCATACTGATTTTCCATAACTTTTAATGATCAATTTTTAATCCTTTATTTTCCCCACAATCTCCATCAGCTGCGCAATCCTGCGGTAATGCATTTCCTCGTGAAAAATCAGGAATCGCATAACTTCATTGCTGATTATGTTCAAGCCAGAGCCACTCATTGAGGCGGCTCCATTTCCTGGTTTGTCCATCCCGGTACACATTTTATAAAATTGAGCCGTTTGCTGCAGCGAATGCCTGATGAGTAAAATGTCAGCTTCGCCTGCGATCTCGTCAGGGACCGAACCTTTTTCAAACCGGGATTTTATGAATCCATGCACCGGGCGCTGATAGGGAGAATTTCCATAAAGCAGGTTTTCACTCACTACCAGTATATGGCCCATATTCCAAATAATATTATTGTTAAAGCCCGGCGGAATAATATTGTACTGATCCATGGTAAGATCTTTCGTCCGTTCCAGTAACAACTTTCTCCCTGCTTCTAATTTATCGAGGTATTGTATCATGATGATATTCGTGTTATTTGACATTATATTTTTTCATTTTCCTCGCCGACTTCCAAACTTGGCGGAATCAATTTATACATCACAGGAGTCACAATTCGCGACAGTATAGTTGAACTGATCAGCCCGCCTATTAATACGATCGCTAAAGGTGCGATCAACGGATTGGGGTTCAAGGCAATTGGAAGTAAACCGCAAATAGCAGTGATGGATGTCAATACCACCGGCAGAAAACGCGTTTCTCCAGCCATCGCAATTGCTTCATCAATACTATGTCCCTCCACACGTAGCTGATTGGTAAAATCAACCAGCAATAGTGAGTTTTTAACCTGTATTCCTGACAGACCTATAAAACCAATAATGGATACCATTGACATTGGGTTGCCTGTTATGAGTAACATTACCACGCCACCCAGTATGCCTAATGGTATGATCGACAGCACGATAATGATCCCTTTAAATGTTTTGAACTGCAGCAACAGCACACCGACGAAAAGAAACGTGCTCAGGATGATCACCGACAGAAAGTTACCGCCTAATGCATCGCCTTCCGATTCTGCTTCTCCGGATAATTTATAATAATAGCCTGGTGGCATTTTTAATTTATTCAATTCAGGAACAACCTCTTTCAGGATATCATTGGCCAGAACATGCTCTTTGGTTAAGGAAGTAACTTTTGCAAAGCGCGATTTATTGAAATGGTTGATCGCTGTAGGCGATGTTTCAAACGAGATAGTGGCAATCTGGTTAACCAGCACCGGCGTGCCCTGTATGTTATTTACGTACAGGTTTTTCAGCGCATCTAGATTTGAGAACTTATTCCTGGGTAGGGTAATTACAACATTTCGCGAATCACCCCTGTCGTCAATATAATCGCCAACGGTTAATCCTGCTACGGCCATTCGGATCACCTTATCCACGTCACTCGTAAGCACCCCTAAGGTTCGGGCCTTCTCTTTATCAATTTTTATTTTTACATCCGATTTATAGGTATTCAACTCGTTATTAACATAAAAAGTGCCCGGATTTTTCCTCAGAATTTCCTCCACCTTAAAGGAAAGCTTCCGGAGGGTATCCTGATCCTCGCCAAATACTCTGACCACGATATTCGCTTCAATCGGCGTTCCCTGTTCAAAATCTTTCACTTCTATTCTTGCATAAGGAGAGTCTTTAAATTTCTGCCTGAGTTGTTTGATCAGGTCCGTTTTTGATTTTGGGCTTGCCTCTTCGTCCAACTGCACAAATATCTGGGCAAAATCGGGCTTTACATCCTGCTGGTGCACATTGTAATAGATCTGTGGATTGCCTTTGCCCACGTTAGATGTGTAATAGACAATCTCTTTATGTTTCTTCAGTTCACCTTCTACCAGCCTGGTCACCCGGTCGCTTTCGGGAATATCCGCCTGCAGGGGTAGTTTGATATTGATGAGAAACATCGGCTTTTCAGAGGTCGGGAAAAGCTTAAAACCTGTTTGCGTGAATAAGAAAAAAGCAAGTCCGCTTAAGGCTAATGAGATCCCAATGGTGGTTTTAGGCCATTTTAAGGCAAGCGGCATTACCCGGGCATAAGACCTGGTCAGGAAACGTTGAAGGTGCTTTAAAAAGAAGTTACCCTCGCCATGTGTATGGGTTTTGAGTATGCGGCTGCCCAGGAAGGGAACAAGTGTTAATGCTACGATCATCGAAGCCAGTACACTGGTCATCACAGCCATCGGCAGGCAGCGGATAAATTCACCGGCCATATCTGGCAAAAAGGCAAGCGGCAGGAAGGCGATAACCAAAGTAGCCGTACAGCCTACAACCGCTATCCCGATCTGTTGCGTACCTTTCAAGATAGCGTCTTTTCGCGAATGACCTTCCCTTAGCCACCGCTCAATATTCTCTACAACAACGATACTGTCATCCACCAGCAGCCCGAGCGCTACCACAAGCCCTACTATACTTAGCTGATTTAAGGAATATCCCAACAAATTCATGGCAATGAGCCCTAACGCAAGCGAAAGCGGGATAGAGATCATCACAATTAGGGACGCTCTGAATCCCAAAGGCAACAACGTGATGATCACCAAAACGATAGCTAATCCAAAGTCAAATCCCAGGTGCCCCAGCCGTTCAGATACCATGTTGGCCTGATCGAAGTTTTTGACCATTTTGATATTAGCAGGAAGATCTTTCGAAAATTCTGCCAATACAGGCAGGAACTGTCCCTGCACGCTGGTAATATTAACATTATCCTTCATGCCGGCCGTAACCAGCACACAACGGTGCCCATTCAAACGGGTAATATGATCAATTGTTCCGTCTTTGTAACTCACGTCGGCCACATCCTTTAAGTAGATGATCTTCCCGTTTGCATTGTAAATAACGGTATTGGCGACATCTTCGACGGTTCTCAACTTGCCGCTGGTCTTTACATTGAAGACTTTGCTCTCCAGGTTAATGCTGCCACCGGGAATATCTACCGCTTCGCTCTGTAAGCTGCCGATCACCACGTTGAGCGGTATTTTCAGCTGGGCGAGTTTGTCAAGTTGCATATCGATGCGGATTTCCTGCTCTGGCATTCCAAAATATTTGACATCTTTCAGATTGGTGATCTTCTCCAGGCGGGTTTTCAAAATATCCGCTTCATCCCTCAATAATTTACCGGAAGCGTTATCTGAAACCAATGCCACTTGCAGCACCTTTACATCCGAGGAGGAAATCTTTTCCGTTTTGATCAAATAGATATCCTTAGGGAGTTCACTGTTTTTTAAAGCATTGATTTCCGTAGATATTTCCTGGTACTTGTTATCGACATCCACGCCATATTTAAACTTCGGCTGAATGACTGCAACACCATCCTCTATCGTGGTCAGGATTTTTTCGATGTTCTCCAGCCCGTAGATTTTATTTTCAATCGGCTTTACAACCTGCTCTTCCATATCTTTCGGACTAGTACCGGGATAAATCACGGTGATCAGGTATTGTGGCGGATGGGTAGTCGGATCTTCCGACCTCGGCATGGTAAACAGTGTCAGTACGCCGACTACAGCAACCAATAAAAATATGATCAGTGTGAACTGGTAGTTCTTAACCGCAAAATTTGTGATCTTCATGGCCTTACCTGATAATCTTAATAATGGAATGTTCGTTTAGGTAGGCACTGTTCGAGATCACAATCTGGTCAATTCCTTCAAGTTTATTTTTGAGATAAACTTCCTGGTTATCGAACCTCGCAATGGTTACCGGAATTTTTTTCACGCTGTTCGCTCCAACCGTCGTAAATACAAACCCCTTGTTGCCATCAGCTTCTACCAATGAACCATAAGGAATGGCCACAACATTTTCGCCCTGGCTGGTTGCTATTTCGGCCTTACCAAACATACCTACCGCAGGTTTTATATCGTTTAGTTTGAGCTTTAATTCTACCTGGAAAGAGCCAAGCGCCTGATCTGCCGCCTGCGATTTGCGGAATACAGCCGCATCAAATTGTCTACCTGCATAACCGTCCAGCGTTACCTTTGCCGTTTGGCCAGTCTTGACCATAGCCCACTCTCGGTCAGTAACGCCCACTTTCAGGGTATAGCTATTATGTTGCGCGATTGAATTAATAAGCAGCACTGGCATACCAGGGCCAATTACTTCGCCTTCACTGGCTATTTTTTTAGTAACAAAGCCATCGGTTGCGGCATATATCTTTGAATAGCGCTCGTTAAATGCTGTCGCCTCTCTGCCCTTACGGGCTACATCTAAAGCAGTTTTTGTATTCTGTAATTGCTCCAATGTAAAAACGCTGTCTTTATAAAGATTGACCGCACGGGCATAATCACGCTCTGCCTTTTCGACACCCAAACTGGACTGGGCGAGGCCGGCCGATATTTCGGTGGAATTCAAAGTAGCCAGCAACTGCCCCTTTTTAAAAAACTGGCCTTCATCTACGAAAATGCGACTAATAACACCACCTATTTTAAATGCGTATTTGGCCTCATCTTCTGTACTTACCAAACCTGTAGCACTAATGTGAGCAGGTATTTCCAGCATAGACACAGAGGAAACCTTAACAGGAATAATATCCGGTTCGCCAAGTGCATTTTTGGCCTTTTGCTCATGTTTGCAGGATGCCAACAGAAGTACGGTGGCAACCAAACCGCAAAGTAATTGAATTTTTTTCATGATGTTTTGGTTATTGAATAATGAAACTAGCATTGGCTCGTTCGATGGCGGTATTGGCAATCCAGGTGTCGAACAAAGCAATATTGGCGTGCAGCTGGGCATCGATCAATTGATTCTGGGCATCTAGCAGTTCTATATAAATAGCCATTCCCTCTTTATATAATTTCAGCATATCGCTGTAATAAGTCTGACTGGCTTTTAATTGGGATTGTGCCGCCTTATATTGTGCGATTGCGCTTTGCATATCAGCCTGCCGGACTTTAAGCTCGGTAAGCAATTGCTGCTGCACATAATCGGTCTGAGCAGCTATGGCCTCGCGGTCTGCAATTGTCTGTTTGATCCGGTAACTGTTTTTCCCTGATGAGAACAGGTTCCATTCCAGGGAAATCCCCAATAAATAATATCGGCTTTGTGTATTAAACTTCCAGTCAAACGCCTGCGATCCCAGATCGATAGAGGTGCCTACTTTCGGCATAAGATATGATTTGGCGAGGCCATTCAGATTGCCGTTAATGTCTTTTGCTATTCGGAGTTTGGCTAATTCCTCCCGGCCACTGATATTATTGCCAAGCAGTTGATCCTGTGCGGGCAAGGCGGTGACAGAATCTGTTATTATGCTGTCCGTAAGCGGTCGGTTTAGCAAAAAGTTAAAATAGTAACGGGCAGACTCAGCAGTTTTCTCTGCCGAAATAAGTGAAGCATTGATCCTGGAAACTTCGTTCTGGCTCCGGATAACAGCTGTTCTGTTTACTTTGCTGTTCTCGTATAGCTTCGTATTGATCCGCTGTCCTTCTTCAACCAATCGCAGGGATGACTCATAGATACTGGCGGCATTGATAGCTTTTAGGTAATTATAATAAGCTGTCTTGATGTCTTTAACCAGTTCACGTTTATAAAGCAGCACCTCGGTTTTTTGCAAATCGACCTGCTGCTGCTTGATCCTTTTGTTATAGATAAGCTCGGCATTTAAAATTGGGAGAGTAGTGCGGAACTTTGCGTCATAAAAATTATCCGGGTTGAGCAGAATGTGTTGATTTTCCAGTTGCGGAAAGGCATTGCTGCCGGTCAATTTGTTCAATGTAGAATAAACCCCGTTAAACAGGTCGCCTGTTGGAAAGTCTATCGTACGCCCGCCATCAGCCTTTGTATAAGTGGTTGAAAACGTGACATCCGGCCCAAACATGCGTTTTGCTTCCTTGAGCGCGTAAACATTTTTTTCGAGTACAAAATCCTGTTGCTTAATGCTCTGATTAGAGTTGAGTCCATCGCGGATGTACTCAGCTAGCCTACCCTGTGCCTTTACTGATGGAGCGGCCAACGAAGCTATTACCAGCAGTACAAACTGGTATATTTCGAGTCGTTTAAATTTCATTTTTGATCATTGTTATAATTTTAAACACCGTTTAATTAATTATCAAAAAAAAGTTAACTTTTTTCGAGGAGTGCCACAAAACACTCGTAACCGCTGTGCATCAGTTCCTCATTCGTTTTGCCTATGAAACTTACCGTGCGGTCTTTACAAAAGAGCGCACAAATGCCATGCATTGCAGAAAGGATCATAAAGGTTAGATCCTCCGTGTCTAAATCTTTGAATCTTCCTGTTTTCTGACAGTCTTTGATCACAGAGGCCAGGCGATCGATCGCTTCCTGTGCAATCTTGAAGCCACCCTCTTCGTTAGTTATTTTGGCCGGTTCCTCCACCAGGAACATCAAGTTATAATAATCCTTATTTTCTTGTGCAAATTGGATGAAAATACGGCCCATTGCTTTCAAGCGCTCAAAAGGATCGCCCACTTTGTCTAAAACTTTAAACTGATTGAGCAGTAATTGAAACCCTTCCTTGTGTAATTCCTGAAAAATCTCACTTTTATCCTTAAAGTAAAAATAAAGTGACCCGGGGCTGTAGTTAATTTCGTTGGCAATACTACGCATGCTCGCTTGTTCATAGCCTTTTTCAAGAAATACCTTACGTGCACCGTTTAAGATGCGTTTATGCATTTCCTGCTTCTCTTCCAATTTTCGTTCTGCTATGCTCATTTTTCATTAATAATAAGATACAAATATAATAGTGCCGGCGGGGTGGCGAAATTTCATACCAGTATTCTGCAGTTAGTTTTTCATGCCCGGGCTAAGTTGTCCCATAATGTTCACCGCTGATTTCCGGTTCAATAATTTGAATCCAAACAGCATGAATCTATTCTTCCAACCTTGCACAACCCTCGGCTTCCTTCTCTTTTCCAGCGCCTTTACCAGCTCTTTGGCGACATCCTCAACAGAAGACATTACAAACTTTGGAAAATCACTGGTGTGGCCGCCTGCGTTTGCATGAAACTCTGAATTTGCAGCACCCGGATTAAAACCCGTTACAAAGACTCCTTTTTTCTTAAACTCATACCATAGTGATTCCGAGAAATTTGCGACAAAGCTTTTGGTAGCTGCATAAACTGACCCGCCTGGCAGTGAAGAATGCGCAAGCACGGAGCCAATGTTCATCAACGCGTCGCCCTGCCTGGCGCTTTGTAAAAACACATAAGACAGAGCTACCACTGCATTCATATTAAGCTGCATGGTTGCCAGTTGCTCATCCAATGGAATTTCAATAAATTTCCCATAAATACCTGCACCGGCATTATTGATCAGGACATCATATTTTTCTGTTTTCAAATGGTCGGCAATCTTTTGCAGGCCTTCTTTCTTTGTCAGGTCTGCAAGTAAAATACCGTGGCCGGTTCCATCCAAACTTTTTACCGCGTTATTTAATTTGTCTTCGTTACGGGCTACCAGCGTGAGCCGGTAACCCTGGGCTGCAAGGTGCCTGGCTGTTTCCAGCCCGATGCCGCCACTTGCGCCTGTGATCAATGCTTTTTTCATATTGTGTTCGTGTTTATTTTAAACATCGTAAAATTACTGAACACTGTTCAAAAATATTTAACTTATTTTTTTATCTGACATTGGCATGATAATTAAAAAATGATAAGATGGAACTATTTTACTTTCAGGAGGCTCACACCCCGTACCGGATCTCTTGCTTGTCGCGTATTGAGGAACGGGCTGTTGAAATGCTAAAAGTTAGAGGTCTATGAGATTTAGAATAGCTTAAATCCACTATTCTTATTTTAAACAACGAAGCCTGACTTTTGCCAGGCTTCGTTGTTGTTCAGCGGAGAGAGAGGCTTTTGTAACGCCTCATTTTAATATTGATAATCAATCATTTATGAAAGGAGTAAATTCTACTCACCGAATTACGCCCCTTTTTTGATTGTCTACTAATTGCAAATCTTATGAGGTAAATGTAGCATTTTAAAAGTGAAATTCCAATTAGGAATAAAGAAAAAGCATATAGTTTTTGGTTAAAAGCTGACAACTTATGACTTGTGTAAATGCTTACAATACACTACTTGAAATTTGGAGATTTGGTGGGTTAGTTTCTAAACCTACTAACTTTTATGATGTATATATATAGGCTACGTATGAGAAACCAATATTTTAAATATCGGAACTTATTCGATTTTGACCCGAAAACAAATGATGTGGGATTCCCATTGCCATGGACGAAAGGGAATGAAGACAACCACTTCCTTTACCGATTATATAAAAAGAATAAGGAGGAATATGACACACTGTACCAACATCACCTCAGTTTCTTTCTCAGCAAATATCCTGATGCAACCGAGCAGGAGTTTTTCATTCATGTAAAAAGGATTATCACAGACGCTATCAGCGAACTTATCAATAAAGACCGCTACAGCTCAAAACATTCACGGCGACAGCGTAACCGCTTACAGTTACAAGAGTTCTTGGAATATCTCGATTCGATAGACAGATGGTTCATTCAGTCAACAGATCAGGAAACGATCAAGCGGCAGCTGGAAGAAATAAACAAGCTCATTGCCGAGAACAAAAAGCTGAAGGAAGAAAATAAAAAGTTACGGGAGCTTGAAACCAAAGACTATATCGATATAAGGGACGGCAGGAACCGGACACTTTACCACCTCATGTTGCAGATCAGAGAACTCAAATTAGAAGATGGTAAGGAATTGACAAATGCCACCACGCTTAATATTTGGTGCAAAATGATTGCTAAGTATTTCAAGGTTGGCGGCAAGGAAATTAGTTACGAGAGTGTTAAACGTTATTTCCCCCCTGAAAACAGTGCTGATCTCACTAAGTACAGAGACATACCAAAAAAGGATCAGCTTTTTACCATCGTGCCAGCGAAAAAACGGAGCTTGTAGCGTAACGCTTTTTCTATCTTAACATAAACTGACTTAATCTTCAATTAATTTATTCAGGGCCTGTTTTTTACCGCCCTGCCTTATCAATAACCGCTCAAATCTGACCTTCAAAATTTTGAAGGTCAGCACTGCGCCGCTTATCTCCTTTCTTTTGCGGCATGACAATCATTAACGAAGAAGCCTTGAACCGTTGCGTCCGGGATGCAGTCAGGGCAGAACTACAGGAACATTTTAACAAAGGCAGCAGCCATCCAAACGATGACGAGCGGTTATTATCCAAAGAGGAACTGTCTACAGAATTGGGCGTGTCACTAGTGACATTAACAGACTGGATGAAAAAGGGCTTGCCCTTTTTGCGCCTGCACAAAAGAGTGTACTTCAGAAAAAGCGAAGTGCTTAATGCTATGAAACAAACGTAAAGGTAAGGAGAATTAACGATGAATTTTGAACTGATCACATTAGCAGATTTAAATGCTTTTAAAAATGAATTGATGACCGAAATGCGAAGCATCAGGCAATTGCTTCAGTCCGGTCAGGGTACAACCGGGAAGCACTGGCTTAAAAGCAGCGAGGTCAGAAAACTTTTAAAAATATCATCCGGCACTTTGCAGAACCTGCGTATCAACGGGACACTGAATTATACAAAAGTCGGCGGCATCCTATATTACACGGCCGACGACATTAATAAAATTATGGAACAAGGAAAGGCAAAATGAAAGAGCAAAGCTATACCGTGCTTATAGTACGAATGACGACCGACGAAAGAATAAAGCCAGTCCATATCAGCCTGTTCACGGCTTTATTTATCAGTTGGCAGGCCAACGGCTTTCAAAACCCGTTTTCGGTCAGTCGGGCAAGGCTGATGCGGTTTTCAAAGATAGCGTCAATAGCAACCTACCATAAGTGCTTACGGCAGTTGAACGAGTACGGCTACATACACTATGTGCCCTCATACCACCCTACAATAGGAAGCATGGTGCACTGGCCCGGCAAAGAGGAATAGTAAAAATGGAAACCATATATCGGTATAGCTGAATAAACAGCAAGCAGTATCTGTGAGCGCAGAAGAAGCAAGCAGTATCTGTGAGCGCAGAAGAAGCAAGTTTGTGTTTTTGTTCCACAAAAACTCCGCCCAAGCCTTCGGCTGGTCGGCAAACTTGCTTTTTGCGCCCGCTGGTTGCAAAAAGGAAAATCAAAAAAGTGAAGCATTGAACTTTTAAAACGAGGATAAATATGACAGAGAACGAAGGTAAGTTAAAGCATATAAAACCTGATCCGGAAAATACCAAGCGTAAAGGCGGCGCACCAACCAAACGGATAAAACGAGCAGACGGTATCCGCGTACGGCTAACGGCCACAGAGCATTTTATGATTGCCGCTAAAGCCAAAGAAGCAGGTATGCGGATCAGTGACTGGATAAGGTTAGCAGCCAGAACCGCCAGAGTGGTAGCCCGACTAAAGCCTGAAGACTTGCGGATCATGCGAATGCTGGCAGGTCTGGCCAATAATCTTAACCAGCTCGTCAAGCTGGCTCATAAGGAAGGATTATTGTCGGTAGCCATCAAGTGTAATAACGTGCTGATAGAAGTCGATCAGACACTTAAATACTTTAATAGCGATGATCGCCAAGATACCTAAACCCGGTAAAAGCTTTGGCGGCTGCATTGAATACAATGTGCTCAAAAAGGATGCGGCAGTGCTTTATGCTTATGGCATTCGTACAGATCAGATCCGGCACATCATAACCGACTTTAATATGCAACGAAAAATGAATCCGGGTTTGGGAAAAGCTGTCGGCCACATTGCTTTAAGCTGGAGTCCCAATGATAAGGATAAGCTGAATGATGAAGTGATGATTGGAATCGCCAAAGACTATCTGCAGCGTATGAAGATCAATAACACGCAGGTACTGATGGTACGCCATAAGGACCGGGAACATCCGCACCTGCACATTATCTACAACCGGGTGAACAATGAGGGTAAAACAATAGCTGACAATTTTCAGCGGCAAAAAAGCATCAAGATCTGTAAGTCGCTCACTATCGAACTTGGCCTTTTCGTTGCACAGGATAAACAGCATGTCAACCGACAGCAAATAAAGGGTATTGATAAGATCAAGTATGAGCTGCATGATAAGATCAAGGCGGTAAGTAAACAGGTAACGACTGTGGTAGAATTGAAGCGCGCATTGGCTAAGCAGGGTATTGGTACACAATTTAAATACAAGGGCGGGACACTTGAGGTACAGGGCATCAGCTTCAGTAAAGGCAAATACAAGTTTAAGGGATCAGAACTAGACGGGAGCCTGAGTTATGGCAAGCTCAGTAAACAATTACAGGATCAGGCACTGGGCAGGCAGCAAGCGCAAAGACTGGAACAAACACAAGATATCCAAAAACCACAAAGCCTTGCTGGCCAATTGCGGCAGGCAATCAGTGTACATCAAGGCACCGATGCGTCTGCTCATGTCGACACGATACATGATTCGAACTTTTTAAATGAGGCATTAAATCTAACGGAGCGGCTTTTAAGCGTTTCGCCACAATCAGAACCAGAGGAGCCGAACAGACGGAAGAAGAAAAATCACGACCAAGAGCAAAGCCAGGGAATCAGCAGATAATTAATTCATGAATTATGGAACCAGATAAAGAATTTCAAGCGGAGGTGATGAACCAGGTAATTATCCGCTTAGGCGAGATGGAAAAGCAGCATGCTCAAGTGCCGGATTATACAATACAATTCGATATGATTAAAGAACAGCTTACCGAATTCGTTGAACGCTATGCAAAAGACAATCAGGAATTAATAGCAGCTATAGGAAAGCTTAATATAGCTTACCCTGCCGGGCAAATCTCAAAAGTATTAAGTGAGGTAAGACTTATTCTTATAGAGGTACGCAACCGGTTAAGCGTAACAGTAACGCATCAACTCTCGCCAAAGACCAAATTAGCTGTTGTTTTATCGGTAATCAAGTACTTGGTTACTGTTATAGCCATAGGATTATGCGCTCACTTTTGGACGAGAAATAGCGAGCTGGACGCGTACGAGATCAAATACCGGATGTTGAAGCAAGTTATTCCCAAGCCGGTTAATTGGGTAGATAGCATTTATATGATGAATCCATCGCAGGCAGAGACAACAACAAAAGAACTGGAGGGCAATCCTAATGCGGTTCCGGTTAAAAGCAAGCATAAGAAAAGTAAAAGAAAGTGACTGTAAGATAGGCCATGCACGTTATTCATTCCCAATTAGTTATAGTACGAGAAAATATCAAGGTTATTAATGGTTTGGTCGGCAATTTCCTGCAGAGCTTCTTTGGTCAGGTAAGCCTGGTGCGGGGTAATTAGAACATTCGAATGCCGAAGCAGTTGCTGTAACAAGGTATCCTTGATCTGATCGTTTTCGTGGTCTTCAAAAAACAAACCCTGCTCGTGCTCATAAACATCCAAGCCGAGATACCCTATTTTGCCGCTTTCCAGGGACGCTAATACATCGGAAGTGTGAATCAGCGCACCACGAGAAGTGTTGATGAGCATTACACCTGACTTCATTTGCGCCAGCATGTTCTGATCAATCAAATACTTATTTTCATTGGTTAATGGCAAATGTAATGAGATAATGTCAGCAGCGGCTAGTAGCTCAGAAAATGTCACCGACTTAACGTCCTGCGCATCTTTGGGGAAGAAAGGATCATATGCTATCACTTTGCATCCCAACCCACTAAATATACATGCGGCAGCTTTACCTGTATTTCCCAGGCCAATCAAACCGGCGGTTTTCCCGTAAAAGTTAAATCCAATGAGTTCCTCATTTCTGAAATCAAACAGATGGCTGTGTCGGTCGGCCTTGATCAGGTGCCGGTTTAGTGCCATGGCTAACGCAACGGCATGTTCGGCAATAGCCTGGGGCGAATAAGACGGAACGTTAGCAATCCGCATCCCGTGCAAAGCGGCCGCGTCTTTATCAATATGGTCTGTTCCTGTAGAGCGTGTGGCAATGTATTTAACGCCCATCTTTGCGAGCTGACCGATCACTTGTTGCGATACGTCATCGTTAGTAAAGACAATCACCGCCTGCTTACCTTCAGCATATGGTACGGTTTCCATGCTCAGCCGATTAGAAATTAACGTAATGTCGTGTTTTTTATGATTGGCTATCGCCAAAAACTCCCGTTCAAATGCCCTAATACTATAAGCTACTGCTTTCATGGTAAATATATGAAAGACAAAGGTAACGTAGCGCATTGTCATTTTGGGTGTGCACCAACATAGCAATGTGTGATGTACATCATCAATTCTTCATCAGAGCCAGACGTTGAAGGTTTATTATTGTAATAATGTTACCGTCTTTAGTAATGATGCCTTCGTGAATAAAATCAGATAATGTACGGCTGACTGTTTCCGTTGCCATTCCGGACATAGCGGCAAGATCTTCCCGGGATATATTCACCTGTAATGTACTTATTTTTAAGCGGCGCTGCAGTCTTAAGATGACCTCTGCCATCTTTTTCCGTACCGAAGCATAGGCCAACTGTAATAACTGCTCTTCTTTTTCCCGGATATCATCCGACAGCAGCTTGATAAAAGACCTGCCCAATTGGGGATATTTATTCAATAGTTCCTCCAGCACAGAAGTAGGAATCAGGCATAAGGCACTGCTTTCAATTGCTGCTGCCGAATCTATATAGGCACTGCCACAAAGCGAACTATTGATGCCAAGGTATTTATCCGCGGAATAAAAGCCGGTTATCAGCTCTCGTCCCTCCTCTGTTTGTTTGAAAGTTTTGATCTTTCCGCTAAGCACCAGATATAGACCAGGGCAGGGATCGCCTTCATAGTAAACTACCTGATTTTTTTTCAACAAGCGCGTTTTTCGGTTCCGGATAATTTCCTTAAGCTCATTCAGGCCATCGCTTTTTGAAACCAGCTCACCAAGCTGATCGAATGAGCTGCTATAGAATGTTTCCTGCGCTTCCTTTTTTGATAACCTGCGCTCAATTGAGTTTAAAAGTTCAGCGCCGTTAAACGGTTTGATAATATAATCATCCGCACCAAGATCCATTCCCTTGCGCTGATCAAGGTGTTCGGCCTTTGCGGTTAAGAATATAAAAGGAATAGTACTGGTTGCAGCCTGTTTACTAAGCATTAGCAAAACGGCATAACCGTCAAGTTCCGGCATCATGATATCACAAAGGATTAAGTCAGGAATTTCCTTTAATGCCATTTCAACACCAACTTTTCCATTACTTGCACTACAAGAGAGGTAACCAGCAAGCTTGAGTGTTTCCACCACGTTTTCCCGTATATCATCGTTATCATCAATAATCAGTACTTTTTTCATGCCGCCTTGAATAGGATGGTGAATGTAGTGCCTTTATTCAGGTCGCTTTTAAACTCGATACTTCCCTTCATTAGGTGGACGTAACGAGCAACAATGTTGAGACCCAGGCCCGTACCGGGAATGGTGCCTGTATTATGCGCCCGAAAGAAAGCCTCGAATAAATGGGGGTGATCTGTTGCCGGAATACCGATCCCGTTATCCCTAACAGTAATCCCGCATCGGTTACTGCTGATTTCCGTATTGAAATCAATGAAGGTATGCTCTCCGGAGTATTTGATCGCATTACTGATCAGGTTGGTAATGCAGCACTTTAGCAGATTCTGGTCAAGATAAATCGAATTAAGGGTGCCGGTATGCTGATAGATTATATTTTGATAGGGCTTTGCTACAACCTGCATTTCTTCGGTTATATGCTCGCAGAGTTTAACCAGATCAAAATTTTCAAAAACGACTTGTTCCTTCCCTGATTCGAGCTTTTCTATTGAGAGAAAGTCATTAAGTATGGCTGTCAGGCTACTTGACAACCGCTGAATCTTATTAACATGCTTCCTAATATCAAGGCTTTGTATTGGCTCTGCATACTGTTCTATCAGGGAAGCGGAAAGTTGGATGGAAGTTAAAGGGGTTCGAAACTCATGAGAAGCAATGGATACAAAGCGGCTTTTTAAAATCCCTAACTCCTTTTCCTTAGCCAAGGAAACATTGACTTCTTCCTTTGCTCGTTCCAGGGCGACCACTGTATCCTCTAACGCTTGTGTTCGTTCGGCAACAAGTTGCTCAAGACCCGCTGTATATTCTTTTAATGTTTGTTCCGCAGCTTTTTCCCGGCTCAAATCGTGGAGAAAACCAGTATAGATTCTTCGCCCTGAATATTGTACGGCGCTTAGACCCAGCCTGAAAGGAAAAACAATGCCGTTTTTTTTCAGCCCCGTAACTTCCCGGCCAGCGCCAATCATCCGTGCTATCTCTGTCTGTTCATAGTTATTAGCATATTCAACGGGTTGTTCCATGCTAGGAACCGGCATTAACATGGATATGTTCCGCCCGATCACTTCAGTTGCAAGGTAGTCAAAAAGCTGACAGGCCGATGGATTAATCGACTCAATCTTACCCCACTCGTCTATGGTAATAATGCCGTCAATAGCATTTTCAATAATGGCAGATAACAAAGCGGAATTTTCCATAACAACAATTAAGGTATAACCCCATTGTTATATCTATTATAAATGTCGGCTATTAAATCCATACATCAGCTATTTATTTCACTTAAAGATTGGAGCGGAATAATTTAGAATTTTGTATTTTGAACTGATTATCAATAACTTATACTGAAATGCCGTGATGAGCATCATACATTGTCGTGACAGCCCTCATTTGAATACCGCTCAATTGGCCCGACCTTTACATCAACATTAAAACTCCATAACATGTCAGTATTAACATTAGAAGCAAAGGTTGCCGAGGCGCCATTCAGGACACTCAAGGAAAACATCACACTACGTAAGGCTGCAGTTCCATTGCAGTTGGTAACCGATTAGCAATCCGAGGTATGGGTGAACCCGGTAGAAATGGTCGGGAGTTTCTAACGAAGTTATTATTTTACTGGCAGAGTTGTGCTGTTAGTCATAAGGCGTGTTGTTAATATACGCTTCTTTCCAATTAACATTCTTTAAAATCACTTTTTATGGAAACAGATTTTCGTCCTAAAGATGTCGCCCTTAGCGGCACCGGACCATTTATTAAAAATACATCTTTATCCCCTACATGGCATCAGCGAATTAGCTGGCCTGCAGTTTTCGCAGGCTTTATTGTCGCAGTTTTAACCCAATTAGCTTTAACGCTGCTCGGTGTAGCTATTGGCATGAGCGCTGTAGACGTCGTTAAACATGATACGCCGGGAACGGGATTAGCTGTCGCTTCCGGTATTTGGTCTGCAGTGAGCATCATTATTTCCTTATTTGCTGGTGGCTGGGTGGCCGGGCGTCTCGCTAAGGACAAGCATACTTCCGAAAGTATGATTCACGGATTGCTGGTTGCAGGATTATTGTTTATTCTAACCTTTTACCTGGTCTCCAGTCTGATAGGCAACACTTTAGGTAGTGCCGGAAATATTATGGAAAACGCAGTAAACACTGCCACACCTTCAATTACCCGAGAAGTACAGAAAAGATATGAAAGCAATCCAGAAAACCTCTCTGCGGATAAGGCCAAGCTAAACAACGCAATATCCAACAATAAGAGAGAAGCAGAGCAGAAAGCACGACAGATCGCTGACGACGTAGCATCCGGCACAGGTAAGGCAGCCTTATACTCGTTTATTGGCATATTACTGGGTACCGGAGCAGCTGCATTCGGAGCAAAGCTGGGCAGGGATTCAAAAATACCGGATGATTATCACACCCATCATTTGCAAGCAACCACTGCAGAGTAATATGGCACCTGTTGCACAGAATAGCGTTAGTACCAACACAGGGAATAACTGTCATTGACTATCTGTTCCATTACTAAAAAATTTAAACGCAGGCTTTATGTCATTCTGCCTAAAGCCGGAAAAATAAAAAAGATTATATGAAATTTATATTAAAAATACAACTGTTAGCACTCTTATTAATTGTGTTAACCACATCGGCCTTTGCGCAAAGCTCCACTTTGGATACCACAAGCCGTTTTGAAAAACGATCGTTTCGTACCTGGTCTATTGGTCTTAATGGAGGCATGCTCACCCACTACACGCCTTTTAACAGCAGCACAAATGGCGATTTTAAGACTCCCCAAGAAACCTGGGGCTATGGTGGGTATATCAAAAAGCAAATTTTGTCCGGGTTTGGCATTCAGGCAGATTTTCTTGCAGGTAAATTAAAGGGGTTTCGATCAAATGCCTTGCCTTCACCTTCGCCAGCTCAAGACAACAGCAGTTTTAAAACTCATATCGAATGGTCGGCTGCAGTAAGCGCTAACTTTACCGTCGCTAATCTCAGCATCAATCAAAAACGCAATTTACTTTCACCTTACCTTACAGCCGGAGCAGGTTATATGTCTTACAATGCCCAAACATTCAATACTCCCGGTGGAATGAACGCTGGTTTCCAGCGGAATTGGTTTGTACCTGTCGGCGCCGGATTAAAGTTTGGTTTATCTAAAGGTGTGAACCTGGATTTAGGTTACACTGTCAGCTTTATGAAAACCAGTAACTTTGACGGTGTGTCTAGTTCCACAAACGACAGATTTTCGTATGCCCATGGCGGGTTTGAATTCGCTTTAGGTAAACGCAAATCATCACAGCTGCAAAACTACAGCTCTATAGCAGCCATTCGTGAAGAAAGCGCTGCAGAAAGTGCTTCGCTAAGAAGCGCTCTTGCTATAGCTGAACAAAGACGTATAGCAAGCGAGCAACAATATCAACGCGATCTGGGTGATGAGGATAACGATGGCGTAGCTAATAAGTTTGATAAATGTCCTGGCACACCCGCCAACACAGCAGTTGATGGTGCTGGTTGTCCACTAAAAATGCCGGCCCCAATAGTTACCGAAAAGGTAATTGTTACGGAAGCAGACCGTCAAGTGGTTAACGAAGCAATCAGGAATTTAGAGTTTGATCTCGGAAAAGCAACGATTCGAGCTAAATCCTATCCAACGCTTAACCGTGTAGCTGAATTGTTAACGGAAAAGAACTTTAGCTTAAAATTGGCCGGACATACTGACAATTCAGGATCAATGGCCCTCAACCTGAAATTGTCGAAAGACCGGGCAGAAGCTGTTAAAGCATACCTGGTTAGTCAGGGCGCTAATCCGTCCAGAATTGAAGCGACAGGGTATGGCCCTAATCAGCCAATTGCGTCTAATAAAACAGCTGAAGGTCGTCAACAGAACCGAAGAGTAGAATTCTCCATATTTTAATAAAAAGACAAACTAAAATCAAATGAAACAGAAATTATTATACGCTTTGATAGCCATATCCACTTTCAGCCTTTCAGCAAGTGCGCAAATTCAAAAAGGCAATGTTTTAGTGGGGGGCGATTTGGCCAGCTTAAGCCTGGGCCTGGATAACTCCAAAATATTTAGTGTTAACCTTACCCCCAAAGCGGCATGGTTTATTCAGGACAATGTAGCCCTTGGTGGGTATGTCAACCTGGGTATTCAAACTGCGCACAATTCAAGCACTACCGTAAATTATGGTGCTGGTGCACTGGGCCGTTACTATGCCGGTTCAGACATGACGGTACTACGTCATGGCCGCTTTTTTGGCGAGGTTAACCTGGGTGTCGGTGGTATTAATGTAAGTGACGGCGGCGGCCATACAAACGGACTTGACTACGGTTTCGGGCCGGGCTTTGCCTATTTCATCACGCCAAACATTGGTTTGGAAACTTTACTGAAATACAATGGTGTGAGTGGGTTTGGAGATGCCGGATCCCAAAGCACACTTAACCTGAACTTTGGCTTTCAAGTTTACCTGCCGGGCAGGAGCACCGCTGCCAAAGTACAACGAGACGTCAGGTAATACCTTATCTTCCATCATGCTTTCAAAGAAGCTTGATAAAGACCGCTTTGCCGCTTGTCTTAAAAAGAAGAGACTACGCAAGGCGGTTTTGCTTTGCAGATGCTGTATTACTTCGATGCCCTGTTTTAAACCAGTTATCTTGATCACTTACCTCGCATGTTGTAATGAACGGCAAAACTTAAAATTGCAGCCCCTGTTGGCAGCCATCACACTTTTTATATCAACACATTTGCTATTTTAATAACAGCGCTTTCTATAATCAAATCTCCTTAAATCTACCTGTCAGCATACATGTCATATGGTAATTGACGTGTAAACGCTCGCTTTCCATTAAACTCCGACATGATAATACAGGGGAAAGTTTCTGGTTTTAAATTGTCAAGTACCAGTGTTTCTCAACGTTTATACCTAACTTTAACCTTGATTCTCCTCTATGTTTACAAATGGAAGCTAAAACTTTATGAAAACTCTGCAAGAAATCAATGATGCTTTACTGGCGGAAGTCGAACAACTGAAACGGGCTGTGGCCATACAGGAACATAGTCAGCAATATCTGGATAGCCAAACGCGGTTTAAAACTATTTTCGAAGCATCGCGGCTTGGTAATAAGATAATATCTTCTGATCTCAAGATACTCCAGGTTAATGAATCTCTGGTAGCGTTATTGGGGTATGAAAGCAAAAAGGATATTATTGGTACTCATATACTCGACTATGCTCCTTTAGAGTGTCATCAAGGCTGGAGGTTACTGCAGGAGGAATTATGGGAAGGAGCCAGGTCATCCTTCAGCCTTGAGACCAGTTTAATTAAAAAGGACAAAAGCATTATGAGATGCAGGGTAACATCCATTTTATTTCCCGACAACGGCGATACTTTGGGCTATACGATCATTGAGGACGTTACTGAGAATTACAACCTTCGTATCCAGAACGAAGATTTTATAAGTGTAGCAAGCCATGAACTGAAAACACCGGTGACCAGCCTGAAAGCAACTATTCAATTATTGGCACGAATGCTTGAGCAGGAACCAGCCGTGTCAGATTCAATGATTAAAATGGCAAGCAATGCCGCCAAATATACGGCTAAACTTGGTCATCTCGTCACTGAATTGCTTAGCACAACTACAATAGAACAAGGACAACTTGCCTTAAACAAGACGTATTTCAGCATTTGGGATGTAATTAATGAATCATGCAGCCATATTGAACTGGAAGGAAAATATCATATCGTTTATCAGGGTGACAAATCGCTCAAAGTTTTGGCTGACCAACACAAGATTGATCAGGTACTGGTCAATCTTGTTAACAATGCGGTCAAATACGCGCCCAGCTCAAAAGAGATTATGATCAGGGCGGAACGTGATAGCGGCATGATTAAAATTTCGGTTATGGATTTAGGACCTGGTATTGCGGCAGAAAATTTGCCGCACCTTTTCGAGCGGTATTACCGTGCAGAGAAAGATAATAATCAAAGTTCCGGGCTCGGCCTCGGCCTATATATCGCAGGAGAGATCATCAGCCGACATGGTGGCAAAATTGGCGTATACAGCATGGTGAATACAGGTTCAACTTTTTGGTTTACGCTACCCGATGTCCTCCAAGAATAATCCTAGCCTTCTCGGAGTAATTTGCCTGAAATATTGATCGTGGCATACTTTTATTTGCTCATCTGTTTTTAAAAATTGCTAATTATTACAGATTTAGTAGCTAATAGGATACGGTTATTGTTGAGATGACTATCCGTTATTTTCAGCGTCAATTTATATCGTCTATTAGCGCGTCTATTGATACTATTTAAATCAATAAGTAGATAATTGGCTGGATTCCCGTTTTACGGATCGAATATTGCCCCTTAAGGGTATGACGGAAGTAGTGAAGAAGCGCATATTGATTGTTGAAGATGATCCTGATATTTTAGAATTGTTAAACCTGACTTTTATAGACGAAGGATACGAAGTGGTACTTTCAAAAATTGCTGTAGACACCACATGGGTTGAAGGCATCCATCCGGATTTGTTAATAATGGATATTTGCCTGAAAGGATCCTTAGTGAACGGAAACGAGCTATGTGCACTGTTGAAGTCAAACGCTTTGATTAAAAATTTACCAGTTTTTCTTTTATCTGCAGAAATAAACATTCAACAGCTTTGCAAGGATTGCGGTGCAGACGCTCACGTTAAAAAGCCGTTTGATCTGGACCATCTTTTTTCTACTGTGAAAGCACTTATTAACTGATCGCTTATTTATCTCTCTATCATAGTTACTGAATGAGCATTTATGAATAACTATAGCTTAGCTATAAGGTGTGAATGTTGTAACAAGCAGCTTGAGTTATGTAACCTTTAGTTAGCGAAACGAGGTATCTTTATATATAAAATCACCCAATCCTATCCGGTTTCCATCTTAATTAAAGTTAACTGAAAAATCATGAAAGCAAGTATCTATTTATTATGTGTGTTATTACTGGCTATATCAGCTTTTTCCGCTAATCCGCAAAAAGTACAAGACCAAGGAAGACACGGTTAAACTTAACCCTGAGTACTTAAAAGCAAGTAATGAAATTGCAGATCTTACTGCTGAGGTATCCATTGCTCAAAATATCTCTCGGGTTATAAAACTAAGGCAATAAACGCTAAATCAGGCGCATTAACTGCATCAAACACCAGCAGCACTGCGGCCTCCACTGCAGTGGGCGGCACTGTTAAGGATGCAAAAAGTGCTGAAAGTAAGGCCAGCAAAGCCTATGACAAAGCGAAAGACTCTGGTACAGCAAATAATAATGTGGGTAAACAAAATGAAAAAATATCTAAACTAAACGCTGAACCTACCAGGAAAAAAGCGCGGCTGACCGAATTAGTTGCTATGCGCACATCTATTAACGCTCAATATTCATTTGCATATTTAAGAGTAAGGCCAATGGTCTTACTCTTAATTTTAATACCATTTTTTCTCACTTAACCTATCCATTAGAAAAACAGATTATATGGAAAATTCTCGGGAAAAGCTGATTTATATACTACGTGAAAAATGTCCGTCTGTATGGAATATTTATCTCACGATGAATCAGGTAAATGTGATTCTGCCTAACGGGATAGAAGATTTCACACATGCAAAAGAGACGATTAAAACAATAGTCAAGCAATCTTTCCCGTTTCAAAACGATGACGTTTTATTTATACTGCAGTCAGGGCTCATGTCCAGTGCACTAAAAATACAGGCTTATCGGGCTATCTTATAACGCTTATTGCTACTGTGGTAAATATTTATTTTCGTTATCGAAAGCAAACTTCCTCACCCGTTTCTTTAAAAAACTCATTATCTCATCGTCAGACTTAAAACGGCCGCCAATATTCACGAAGTTTTTCACTAAAAGATCATAACGCTTGGCAAGTAAAAATATCGAAACCAGCATAAAGTCAATCTTAATGAATACTACTGCATTATTGATACTATAATTATCGACATGATCCCGGGAAATACCGGGGATGCTCTGTCCAGTGTAACGTTTGCTTTAAATGATGCGAAATATGATACCCGTCATTCCAGCACTGCCAGTTATATTTACTGTTAATACAAGTGATGCTGTTTTTGTAGGAATTCTCCGGCTCAGAGGGATCAATAAATGCGTGCTGTGCCCAATTGCCAAGCATGGCAATAAGACGATAAAAAAAATACGGAACAACAAATACACAAAGTGTGGCAGGCATGTTAATTAAACACATTACAATACTTAAAACAATAAAAAATACTTCACCGCGAATTGCACTGTACATTAGCTTTTTGCGGTTTCTCTTTTTAAAGTATGATACCAGTTTGTAAATACCTGATAGGACGAAACTGCCAAAATACTTTAAAAAACCGCGAATAGAATCACGTTGATAGGGCATTGTGCTGCTTTCGTCGTCTTCCATATTATTTTCAGCATGGTGCATGCCTACATGATGAGCATAATAGGTATCTGCCATATGGCCAAAAAAAGGAGCAATAAAATAGGGCAGGATATAATTAAGATAATGGTGTTCCTTTTTAAATAAGGTTCGATGAGCTGTACAATGAAACATCAAAGCAAATCTGCCTATAAAAAAGATAAAATTGATGCAAATGTAGGCAACAGCAGCAGCAAGCCATATCCACCCGGTTAAAATGTGCGTAAATAATAAAACAGCAAATGGAATTAAAAGAAATACAATTTTTAAAATGAAATAAATAAATGGCAGGTCGCGCTCATCGCGGATATACTTAATAAAAAAATGATCTAAGCTACCATAAGAGTTAGGTTTTATAAATACAGGATCTGTAATTACGTCTGGTAATGTTTGCATTTGAAGCTAAAGTAGGTATACTATTGTTTGTTCTGGTTTATTAATATATAAGCTTGTAAAGCTTATCAGGGACGTAACATTACCAGTCCTCCTCGCCTATGCTCCTTGAGTTTTTTAAAGTGAGAGGTAGTTAAGCCGGTAATTTTTTTAAACTGATTTGATAAATGGGCTACGCTGCTATAGTGCAACTGATAGGAAATCTCTTTCAATGAAAGCTCATCATACACAAGCAGCTCTTTCACCCGTTCAATTTTATGCATGATCAGGTAATGCTCTATAGTAGTCCCTTCAACATGTGAAAATAAGTTGGCGAGATAGGTATAATCGTATTTGAGCTCTTTACTCAGGTAATCAGAAAAATTAACCTTAACGGGACCATCGGTATAGTGAATCAGCTTAACAATTACTTTTTTTATCTTTTCGATAAGGATGCTTTTTTTGTCATCCATCAACTCGAGTCCGGATTGAAGTAAAGCTTCTTTAAATTCCTTTTGCTGTCGGGGCGCCATATCTTCTAAAATTTCTACCTCGCCGAGATTTACTAATACAGAATGTAACCCAAGTTTTTCGAGTTCCTGCTTAACCACCATTTTACAGCGGACACAAACCATGTTTTTAATGTAAAGTTTCACACGGGGAAAATATAAGGGGTATTATGGGGTACCATACAAAGAAGCATGCTCACCTCAATAATACAATGTTGTAAAAGGAAATAATGTTTTCTAAACATTTAATTATTTAAAGCGTCTATATCAGATACCGGCGCATCTGTATCTACTTCCTTTCAAAAACACCTTCCTATGGAAAATAAAGAAATTGATCAGTTGTTAAACGATCAGAATAAGCATATTAGCAAACTTCATGAAATCGTATTAGAGACGATCAAGGAAGAAAAACTTATTGTTAATAATTTGCTTCATCCCCCAAAAGATATTTTAACTTCCGGCCAGAGCGTTTCTGATAAGGTCGCCAGGTTTGGCGGAAGCTGGAAGTTTATCATTCTGTTTAGTATCATCCTAACAGTGTGGATCGTCTTTAATGTAGTTGCCCCTAAGAAGTACGACTTTGATCCTTATCCTTTTATTTTGATGAATTTGATATTGTCCTGTATCGCAGCCATGCAGGCACCCATCATTATGATGAGCCAGAACAGGCAGGAGGAAAAGGACAGAATGAGTAATGAAAACGATTATTTGATCAATTTGAAAGCTGAAATGCAGATCCGTAGCTTACATCAGAAAATGGACCTGTTAATCGAAGAACAAATTAAAACAATATATGCTACCCAATCTGAACAATTCACTATGCTGCAAAACATCATGCTAAAGCTTGACAAGATAATTGAAAAAAAATAGAAAATATTTCATTAAAATCTCGATTTTCTGTAGTTAACGCGGATATTGATAGCCCGAGCAATACTTTCTAATATTAAGCTCTTGTTGTGAGGTAACACGCAAGGTTATTTAATATACATCTCCTTCTCTAATCTACGAATATTAGATTCTAAAAGGGTAAAATTTAAATCGTCATAATGGTCAGCCCGATAGCGCTTTAATTTCTGTATTCCAAGTTCTACATCTTTAATCATTTTATTAAGATAACCGAGAGCTCCGGCCTTAGCTTTTTTCATCGCTTCAACTTGAGTTTTGTAACCATAGAACATTTGAGTGTCATCGGGTAAAGAGTACCTGACATAAGAACTCAAATAAAGCATCTTTGAAGGAGATCCGGCCGAATCCCCGTGTTTAAACTCCTTTGGTCTTACCGGTTTAAAATCGTTTGCAGATACTTCTTTAACGGCAGTATCATTTTTGAAAACCCGGAAGTATTTGATGTAATTATGATCTTTCATGACTACTTAATTTAGCTACTAAATCCTGTAACGGTAATATGATCTTCGCCACTCTGATATATTTTGAAATCGCGATCAAGGGGAGTTGATTGCATCACAAACAAGGTGTCCTCATGGCGTTCCGGGCATAACCTCTCCACTATTTCTTTTATTACTTTTTCAATAGGATCAAAATTAGTTATACCTGCCGGGAGTATAATGTTGATCTGTTTCATAAAAACATGAGCCTGCCAGTCCGGACTGCAATTTGTCCTTATAATTTGCACTAATTTTTCTTTTAATGTTTTCATAACAGCTGATTTAAAATAATATAAAAAGCTGAACGTTCCTTAAAAACGCCGCTACATAAAGATATAGTAAAAACTCAGCTCTGTGTTACACAACCCTTGCTAACAATTATAGAATTCACACATTAGATTTTGTACTTAACTACGTACAATTAGCCTTAAGAAATGTGAGAGTAAGTAAAGCAGATTACGAATTTGAGGGGAAAACCAAAAGCGGAACAGGTATATGAGTAGTGATCTTATGTGTTTGATTTACCCTAAAAAGACTATCTATAAAATTATGCGTGCGGTGCACCATTGCCAGTATATCTATTTGTCCGTTCTCGCATAACCACAGCAGGCCGGATGCCACGCCGGGGCCTGTAAAAACCCTGTAACCTATATTGGAATAATTTGTTTTCCCGACAATTTCCTTCATAAACTGCTTAATCAAATTCTGAAACTCTTCTGAATGATTTTCTTCTTCAAATATATGGGTGATTAAAATGTGTGCATTTAATGGTTTTGCCCATTCTATTAGCGTATAAATTGCCACCCTGTCATAGTCCACATTTTTAAAGTCAGTGGCAAACGCTATTTTTTTCACCGGTCCAATCTGCGCCGCAGGGGGTATCAGCATTAAGGGCTTATTCATGTCGTTAATCATGCTCCTGCTATGATTACCTAATAAAAAACTGTTTAAACCGCCAGTACCATGAGTTCCTATAATCACAAGATCAACATCTTCATTTTTAATCAGTTCGTTAACTACCTCTGTAACCTCTCCATGGGTACTTATGCAACGGATAGCAGGATTAAAACCTTCCTTTTCTTCTTCTCGCTCAAGATCTAATTTCAATTGCAATAAAGCGTCTTTGCTTTCTTTCAGCAGCCCTTCAGGGTTTTCCATTGGCCAAACTACCAGGCCCGCTTGTGGGCTTGCAGTGGGTATCACAACTACATTACAAATCACCATGTTGGCTTTTACAATTGTAGCCATGTAGTAAGCAAACTTTAAAGCGTGGGAGGCAGTGGCGGAGAAATCTGTGGCAATAAGCAGTGTTTTCATTTTTTATAAGACCATCGGTGTGAAAATATCTAAGCTCGCTATTCCAATCAGGGTGCGTTACACAACTAAACAAATTGATTATATCATTCACACTTGGGAGTAATATTAACGTATCAATAGTAGTCCTATAGTGTGAATGATGTAACTCTCTAACACTATTTTGTAATGCCAATTGTTGATATTGACCGATCTTTGTAATGACCAGAGTATGTAGTATATGAGCTTTACGAGTAGGGCGATTATGCATGAAAGAACTAATACAGCATAATAGTTATGAGCATCAACATGAATGACAGTAAAGTACTTATTGTAACGACTTCGCATAGTACTTTAGGAGATCGCAGACCTAGTACTGGCATTTGGCTTGAGGAACTGGCCGGGCCTTATTATGTGTTTAAAGATCTGCCTTCAGAAATTACGATTGCTTCTCCTACAGGGGGGCAAGTTCCTATAGATCCTGCTAGCGAAACCGCAAACAGTATCACCAATAGCGCTAAACTATTTAGAGCAGATACTCAGGCAATGAAGCTTCTGTCATCGTCTATCCCGTTAGCAGGCGTTATTTCAGCTGATTTTGACCTCATATTTATTGTAGGCGGCCACGGTAGCATGTTTGATCTAAGGAGCAGTAAGCCTTTAATCAAAATTATGGATCAATTCATTAGTGCAAATAAACCCATTGGAACCGTAGGGTCTGGCGCCGCAGCTCTTTTATCCTTATTTAATGAAGACGGAACTCCATTTCTGAAAGACAAAAGAATAACAGCCTACAGTAATGAGGAGGTAGAACAGGAAGGATTGATTCATTCCGTGCCATTTCTGTTGGAGAGTGAATTATTATCCTTAGGAGCCTTTTACAGTCGCTCTGCACATTACTCCAGCCGGGTAGTTGTAGATGGACAACTGGTAACTGGTCAGAATCCTGCTTCAGCTTACGATACGGCTAAAAAAGTGGTAGCCTTGCTACAAAAACAAAAAAAAGCAATCGCTTGATGATATATGTGAATGATGTAACATTCATTAATAGAAGTGTAAGTTTTAGAACTTTTTAAAGCTTAACTTTATTAAAGTGAAATAGTTCACTAACAAAATTCTTAATCATGAAAAAAATACTGCTAATGCCGCTAACAGCCTTGCTGGTATCGTGCACACTCTATACTGCCTTGGCTCAACAACCGCAATCAAATGCAAAGATGGCAAAGGACAAACAAAATGAAAAAGATGTCCTTGCCTTTAATATGGCCACAAAGAAAGACTATGCAGCTAAGTACGATGCTTTTAAAAAAAATGCTGATGCAAGAATAGAAAGCAATTCTGACAAGATAAAAAAGTTAAAAGATGACTATCCTGCTGATGCCTCAGTAGCTCAGAAGGAGGATTTTAACAAAAGAGTTGCTTATCTGGAACAAAAAAACGATGATTTGAAGATGCGTTTAAAGGCATACAAGCCTGAGAGCAATTGGGGAGAATTTAAAACTAAGTTTAATCATGATATGAAAAATCTTGGTCATTCCTTTAGTGCTTTCGGTTCCAAGGACAAAGGATAAAAATAACTGAGCTGCTTTTAAGTCTTTAAGTTAAAACAGAAAAGGTCCATATCCTTTTCTGTTTTAACTTATTTAAAAATTATAGTGTATTTAGCATGTGCAATATTGCTAGTTTAAAAACCACTAATATTAAGGAATATGACTTTTCATTATGCAACGGTATCCGAGGCAATCACTGCTTTAAGAAGTCAAGGCTTCCTTACTGATTTTAATTTGAAAGAATTTCAAATAGAGCGTCCTTCCGCAGAATCGCTTAAAAATTACGAAATTACTGATCTTTACAGGTATGAAGGGGATTCTGATCCAGGGGATGAAGCCACGGTTTATGGTGTTGTCTCCAATGCTGGATTAAAAGGAATATTGGTTGCCGGAGACGGAAATAATGCAGATGCAATTTCTACAAAGTTCCTTAAAAACTTACATTATTGATTGTTGGAATGACTCGTATTCGAATATGCTATTGTTTTATAAGCGTCATGTTGAACTAATGGAGTCAATAGGCGATTATGACCAAAATCAAAGAAAAAAATTTAAATACACACAGTAGGGAGGAATAGCAGTCCCTCAATCACCAATGGCCGCAAAGATAGCCCACGCCGCAATAAAACGTCAAGGGTATAGCAAGCGGGCTGTGTTGTCCGCTTTTTAGCGGTTGGCCCGCCCTTGACATTTTATCCGGCTAAGCGCTTTTAGTTGCTCATGCGGTGATTAAGGGGCGGTCGTTCAGCCGTATAACGTCTACCGTCCTAACCCAATCCTAACGCCTGGGCCCCCTGCGAATTTCATTATCATGGTGGCGTTCCGGGGAGCGCGGTCTAAATTGTACGGCTATATCAGCAATGGCTGGCGCTGCCCATACCGGCGGTTGATCTGCGACAAAGACAAGCTCCTTATTTTGTACGCTTAACAAGGACTTTAATTCCTGTAAGTTTCCCGAGGCATCAATAAACTCAAGGTGATCAAATCGTCCTGCAAAGTATATCAGGTTTTTCAGGCCCTCATTGTAGCTATACCGGATGCTTCCGTTATCTACAAAATGTCCGCCATCGCTAACACGCTCGGTTACACGGTCTATTGACTGTCCAATGCTTCTTAACCCCAGATAGGCCAAACCTGTCTCGTAGCCTTTGTCTTTAAAACGATTAATCGTATTGATCAATCCGGCATCCCTGAAGTTTGTCTCAATAGTAAAATCCAGTTATTCTTTAACGCCTCGTCTACACAGTCAAGAAAATATTGTTCTACTGCGTAGGCAAGGCTTTCGTCCGGTAAACCGGGATAGCGGGCCTCAATTCTTGCCTTCTCTTTATCAGCATCAAAGATAAAAGCACCAACAGGCGATAAGTCTTTGGAATAAGTGGACTTACCAGCTCCGTTTGGCCCCGCGACGATAAGTAATTGCGGGTCGTCAAGAAACATAACTAAAGGAGTTTAACCAGGTGTGCGGTGCCGTCTTTATCTATTTGCACCAATTCCCTGCGGTCCCGGTACTCATGCACCATATGGGTATCGTCAGGACAAACGGTTTCATCAAAATAAGTCAGATAGCCGTTCTGTTCCCATTTCTCATGTTTAACGGCTTCCGCAGTGGGGCGAAGTCTTTCGGCAAGTTCTTCTGCCGATAACTCGAAAACTGATTTAGAACGTATGTCCTTTGCCGTTGTACGCATAAGTTGTTGTAACGTATTCATACAAATTTAGTTAAAATAATCGCTGTTGTAAATCCTGATCGTATTAAGAAAACGGCACAGACCTTAAAAGGCCGTGTGCCGTAACTTGGAGAGTTGAAGATCAACTGGCTGCAAGGCGCTGTTTAAGCCTGCCCATATCTTCGCTCACCTTAATGTCCAGTATCTTTGCGTAGTGTTGTGTCGTTTGGATATTGGTATGTCCAAGCATTTTAGACACGCTTTCAATGGGCACACCATTTAAGAGGGTTACCGTTGTGGCAAAGGTATGCCGGGCAATATGAAAGGTGACGGGCTTTGTTATGCCGCATACATCCGCAATTTCTTTTAGGTAGGCATTCATTTTCTGATTGCTAAGTACGGGTAGTACGCGCCCGCTATTATCACAAGATGGCTCACCAGCATAGTGGTCAATCAGTGATAGTGCAGTTGGCAGTAATGGAATACGTGCAGGGGTATCCGTTTTAAGGCGCTTGATCATAATCCATTGCTCTCCGTCTATCCCTCTGACAATATCCTGTTTACGAAGCTTCTTAACGTCCGCATAGGCCAGCCCTGTAAAGCAGCAGAAAAGAAAGATGTCACGAACCTGTGTCAGGCGGTCGGTAGCAAGTTCCTTCGAAGCCAGTACCTGTAATTCCTTTTCAGTCAGAAAGGCACGGTCAATCCTTTTAATCTTGCTTTTGTAATTCAAGAACGGGTCGGCAGTAAGCCAGCCGTTGGACAGGCAGATGCGCATGATCTTACCAAAGTTCTTAATGTATTTCACTGCCGAATTGTTAGCGCATTTGCGGACAGAGCGGAGGTAAAATTCATACTCCCTGATAAAGGCGTGATCGATTTTCATGATGTCGATATCCGTCAGCTGGTATTTCCACTGCAGGAAATCCTGCGTATGTTTTAAGCTGGTTTCATACCGTTCAAGCGTACCCTTAGCATATTCCCGGCCTACAAGCGCTTTCATTTTCCTATTATGGTCTTTAAAAATATCTACGAGCAGGCGGCACTTGGCTGCTTTGCCCATAAAGTGGTCACGAATACTTTCAGCGGTGATAGCCTGATCACTTTCCGTCAGCTGGCGGTGCGCCTCGTAAATCTTTTTTTGTAGGTCATCCAAATAGGCGTTAAAGGTGCGCACATCTTCTTTAGTGCCTTTCATACGTCCGGCGCTTTGGTTCCATTGGGACGGCTCACATTCCCGGCCTGACGCAGTTTCAGAACGCTTGCCATCAACGGTGATCCGTAAATAAACAGGGATAGAGCCAGTTTGATAGTTTTTGGGCCTTTTAAGATAGAACAGCAAGCTAAATGTCTTTTTCATCATTTTAAAATTGAAAAGTGAAACAAAGTTAAGCTTGCAATCAGTGGCAGTCAAGATGTTCAATATTTGAACATCTTAATATATAGATACTTAGATCAAATTCGGTGAGTAGCTAAATCTAAAAAATGACTCACCGAATTACGCCCTTTTTTCTTGAGAATTGGTGAATAAAATGGTTGTTTGACCTAAAAAGAAAAGCCTGCAAGGAGTTGATTTGCAGGCTTTTAGTTCTTTTTGATATGATTATCAGCGGAGAGAGAGGGATTCGAACCCCCGGACCTTTAACAGTCAACGGTTTTCAAGACCGCCGCAATCGACCACTCTGCCATCTCTCCGGGGGCAAAAGTACAAAACCGGGCTGAATTGCCAAATTTGAAGTTAATATTTTTTTGAACGTGGCTTTTTAAGCAAGAAACGCCATAAACTTGTCGTTTTACAGCGTTTCTTGCTTTTGTATTTCTTTTGGCGGAGAGGCTGGAATTCGTACCTCTCCTATTTTTCCATTCAATTCAGCACTTTAACTGGTTCACGTTTCGTGCCCGCCGGATGCTTTATCAAATTCTATCAATACTTTATAGCGCCAACATCAGGGTTACCCGTTGGTGATAATGCAGTATTAAAGAAATCGTATCCGCCGTTGTTGGCAATAGTTAGTCCCCGGGCTATACAAGGCGACGTGCTTTGCAGGCTGAATCCAGTCGCCGTGTTTCTACCAATACCATAGCCGGCGGGGTTGGTAAATTGTGGCGCAAAGAATACATTGTTCGAATGGTAACAGCCATTCCAGTTTGTAGCCAGGATAACCGCATTAGGATAAATGCAATTATTTAAAAAGCGGGCATTGGTGGACATCGTGTTTTGCGAAAAATAGCTAACCGTACCAGTACTGTTAATAATATTATTAGTAAACCCGCCAATAAATTTGGTTTCAAAAAAGTAGGTAATATTGTTAGTAAGATAAAAGACGTTGTTATAAATCTGGTTAGTAGAATCTGTAGCCGTATAGTTGAATACCTTTGTTCCGCCCGTTGCATCGTTGGCACTGATATTATATCGCACGGTAATATTTGTTGCACTCGGCATAAATAGCATAAATCCACGCGCATTATCATGCGAATAGTTATACTCATAAATATCCCCGTTAGTGGTTAAGTCGGCATCAAAAGCTTCTCCGTCATTGTATCCACCGGTAAGACCGTATACTTCATTATTCGAAACAACAGTACCGTTTTCGTTGTAAGTCCAGATTCCGGCGAAGTTTGCCAGATTGGTTATACAGGCATTGTGTACGGTATTGTGAGTTATCAAGCCTCCGCTCTGAACGCTGCTCATTACAATGCCATCGCCATAGATGTTTTCAATCAGGTTATTGGAGAAAGTGATGTTAGTTGACATCGGACTGCTATAAGTAGTACGGATGCCTTCGATCTGGCTATTGGCTATGTGGCAGCTATCTACCAGAACGTCGTTAAAATAACCTGATACAATGATGCCGCCGGTGCCCTTATTATAATTAGAATTACCAACTCCGGTTGAATTTACATCGTGCACATAGCAATTTTTGATATAAATATGGTTATTGGCCACGGTAGTGCTTGAATTATACACCTTAATCCCCGTAACGGCGTAATGCAGGCCGGTTGTAATGGTATTAGTGATCTCCAGGTTATTGATCTCCCAGTACGGATGACTAACCAACAGTGTAACGGAACCATTGACTAATCCGCCGCCGTTAATAACTGGCTTATTACCAGTTCCGTACACATTAACTGTAATAGGCGCAGCTGTTGTTCCAGAGCCAGAGAGTACGAGGTTACCCGACCAAGTACCACCAGCTTTAAACAAGATCTGATCACCCGGTAAGAAGGTTTGGGCGTTTACCTTGCTAATCGTTTGCCACGGAGTTGACGAACTTATTCCATTGTTGCTGTCGCTACCCGCAGGGTCAACATAATAGGTGGTTCCAGTTCCAACCGAAAAGTTTCGTACGGTACCGTTAGTTCGAATCTTTTCGTTCGGTGAGCCATTTGAGGATTTTTTACATCCGCCACATAGTGCCATTGCCACTACAGACAATGCAAGTAATGAGTTTCTCATTTTCAGTGTGTTAAGTTGATAATTGGATTGATTAACCCAAAAATAGATGGCTCCAGGCATCGTGAGGGGGTAAAATCCCAACTATGCAGGGGTAAAATTTTAATTGTTCTCTCCCATTAGTTCCGAATAAACTATCATCGCCTAACGTCTATAGATCAATTCTACAAAAACAAAGCCCCCAATCAATAATTGCAGGCTTTGTTTATTTCGTATCGTTTTCCAGCGGAGAGAGGGGGATTTGTAACCTCCCCTATTTTCGCGCTTAATTCGTTATTTTAACGGTTTTCATTTTCGTACTTCACCCTCCTTTAGTTAACGTATGTTACCGATATAACAATAAACATCAATAAGGAAATAGCTTTATAAAAGGAACTATCTATTATAAAAAAGGAGCTGATTATAACCAAAACTATTCCTTATGATGTTACAGATCTATCAAAAAAGGCCTCATTTTGCGCGAATCCGACTTATACATAATCCACTATTAGTATATTCCCACTCTGAGCGCGTTCCAGTAGTTGTTTTGTCTTTGCGGAAAGATAACTACCCGATAAAGATTCTGTCAATCACTTGGATGGTAGCCACCCATTCTCAATCATCCAGTTTGTCAACCTATCAAACCAAAGATCTTTTGAGGCGCCGTTATGCAGGCCAAAACCATGCCCCCCGGCCTGGTAAAGATGCATTTCGGCCTTAATGTGATTTTTCAGCAGGGCATTGTAAAATAAAATGCTGTTTTCTACGGGAACGGCATTGTCGTCTCCTGCATGCACCAAAAAAGTTGGCGGGGTGTTATTGGTTACCTGCTTTTCGTTGCTGTAAAGATCGATCAGATCCTGCGAAGCATTTTTGCCGATGAGATTTTCTCTTGAACCGACATGGGCATATTGCCCAAAAGTAATTACGGGGTAAATCAACGCCATAAAATCAGGCCTAACACTGATCTTATCAGGATTAGGGGCAACTGATTTGTCAAAATGCGTTCCTACTGTTGATGCCAAATGGCCACCGGCAGAAAAACCAATTACACCTACTTTATTTGGATTAATGCCCCATTTGCTGGCGTTCTTACGTACCGTAATAATTGCTGCCTGGGCGTCTTGTAGCGGACCGATGGTTTTATCAATCATTATCTCGTCGGTGGGCAGACGGTATTTTAAAACAAATGCCGCTACGCCGATTCGATTAAATGCCCTGGCAACGGAATCGCCTTCATGCGCTGTCGCTAAAAATGCATAACTCCCACCCGGTATAACAATTACCGCGGTAAGACTATGGCCAACCGGTACATACGGTGTAATAGTTGGCACGGATACCTTACTTACAAAGCCATTAGCTTCGTGAACTTCCTTATAAGAGAGCATTGGCTTCGCATTTGGTACGCCCTGCGGATAAAGCGGGATAGGCTGGCCCGACTGCGCAAACAAATGACCAACAATAAATAATAGGGCGATTACTGAGTATATAAATTTCATCTTTTTTAACTTTATAAGAGTCGCTATAATTTTCTTTCACAACTGGTCCCATTAAGAACCGAACTATTTTACTTATGGCTTTTGAGCGCGTATTTTCACCTCCGCGGTTTTTAAACCTGGCGATTCTGCTTTTATTACGATATCTCCGGGCTCATTTGTAGTTTGCACAATTACCTGAGCATAACCATTAAATAATTTGCGCTTATAATTGGCGGCAGGGTAAACCAATTGTATCAATCCGGGATCGGTATTTACGCTTTCCCAAATGTTTGCTTTGATAATTGGCCTGGCTATAATCACTAGACTATTCTTTCCGGAATGAACAATTGACATATCCAACGGAAACGCGTTTCCGTTTTTGGTACGTTTCAGGTCCTCTCCTAATAAGCGGCCATTAACGTAAAGCGATTGAACTGTTCCAAGGCTCTTGTAAAAGAGGTTAACAGTAGCTTTTGACACGCTGTCGGGCAGCGTAAAATCGCCGCGATATATTACATAGGGCGCCCTGGCAGCAAATGCATCATCTCTTACATCGGTAAATGCCTTTTGCCATCCCCTATCGTCGTAATCGGCACTTGTCTCGCTATTTACATTTTTATCGGAAACAATTTTCTCTCGCAGGTTTTCAATTGCTACGGTATTAACATGCTCATGATACTGATCGGCTTCAAGCGAAGTTGGATTGCCGTTGCCCACACCAATTATTTTACCCGGACCTTTGATTTCAAAATTTATCAGGTTATCTGCCGTTGGTACATGCAGTCCGTTCTTGTCTGTTGTAGAAATATTCAAAACTGCAATATCTTCGCCGTTAGCTTTAAGGAGGGTATTTGATGGCGCAATCTGCAAAATTGAAGATGAACCGGTAGTTTTAAGTACCTCATTAATTAACTTTTTGCCGTTTTTATAGCCAACCCCTTCTAATCTACCTGGTTCATAAACAACTTTCCAGCTCAGATGACCATTCTGTTCCATCTTCTTTTTGCCCAGGCTCTTGCCATTTAAAAACAGTTCCACTTCATCGCAATTGCTGTATGCCCATACGTCAACTACTTTACCTTCTTTGCCGGTAAGGTTCCAATGTGGTAAAAGATGAATTACAGGTTCATTGGTCCACCATGCTTTCAAATAATAATAATCATCTTTAGGAAATCCGCAGGCATCAACCATACCATGTAATGATTCAATAGACGGCCAGTCAAAAGGTGTAGGCTCCCCCCGGTAATCGAATCCGGCCCATATAAACATACCAGCCAGGTAGGGCCGTGATACATAATATTTCCAGCCATTTTCAAGGGATAAGAAGAGATTGTTTTGTTTTCTATCATAAGCAACGAGATAATGTTTGGTAGAATCGTCCTCATACACGCCACGTGTAGCTACAGTAGAGCCTTCTTCTGTACCCCAACTAAATTGATCAGGCTGCTTTTTATGTTGTTCATCGGTATTTTTTGTAGCCACATAATTATATCCAAGAAGCTCAATTGAGTTGGATATTCCACCGCCAATTCCACCACTAATTGCAGCAGTAATGTACCTGGTTGAATCGATAGATTTTGCGTAGGCTTGCATAGTGGCGGCTATACGTGTACCGGTAATGTTACCTTCAATATCCCATTCTTCATTACCTATAGACCAGCTAATGACACTTGGATGATTCCTATCCCGCATTATCAGCCCTTTCAGATCGCTTAATTGTGTTGCAGACACGCCCATCAGTCGGTTTTCATCTATCACCAACATGCCTAATCTATCGCAGGCGTCAAGCAACTCAGGTGTTGGCGGGTTATGTGAACAACGATAGGCATTGCAACCCATACTTTTTAATACCTTAATGCGGTAGTCCTGTAAGCCGTCCGGTAGGGCAACGCCTACCCCTGCATGGTCCTGATGATTGTTAGTACCCTTTATTTCGACATGTTTGCCATTTAAAAAGAACCCCTTATTAGCATCAAATCTTATCGTTCTGACACCAAATGATGTATAATATTGATCGATAATTTTATGATCCTCAATTATGGTAGTTGTTAAATGATACAGGTATGGGGTTTCAATCGACCAAAGTTTGGGATGTTGTATAACGAGGTCGCTTTTTACTTCTCCTGAACTAAGCCCCTTTAAAACGATGCTATGGGATGTGTCACTGGTTAACCTGTTGCCTGCTTCATCAAATACAGATTGTACAACAAAAAAATCCCGTGGTTTTGCGCCATCGTTTACTACAGTGGCTGCTGCATTAACCTTTGCAGAAGAGGCATTAACGCTGGTGGTAACAAAAGTACCGTTGGTACCTATATGTAGCTGGTTAGTCTTGTTAAGCCATACGTGCCTGTAAATGCCGGCCCCTTCATAAAACCAGCCTTCCTCCATGGTAACATCAGCCCGTACGGCGATTACATTCTCTCCCCCATAATTGAGGTATTCACCAATATTATATTCAAAGCTATTGTAGCCGCTGCTTTCTGTACCCAGATAATGGCCGTTTATCCATACTATGCTGTTCCGCATTACACCGTCAAAAGCGATTGATATATGTTTGCCCAGATCAGTTGCCGGAACATTAAAGGTTTTGCGATACCATCCAACACTGTTTTGGGGGAAATTACGGCCTATGGCTTTGTAACCATGGCTTCTGGTTCCCAGTGGGCTAAACGGAAGTTCTGCGGCCCAATCATGCGGCAGGGAAATTTTGCGCCAGCTTCTGTCATCAAAACCTGGTGATGCGGCGCCATCACCATAACCAGTTTTCGCAAAATAGGAGAACGAAGCGGTTCCGTTATAAAAATCGAGTGCGGGATTATAAGCGTGACCTAAAGCAAATCGCCAGCCGGTATCTATTTTAATGTGCTCGCGTACCACCGAACCCTGCTGGGCAACTACATTACCAACAACTAAAAACCGCAACGCCAGCAATGCAATACCGAAATACTTAATGATATTCATTTTCAATTGAATTGAGGTACTTTATAATGTTACACTTTTGTTGCAGCGAATGTCGCGGGATGAACTGCCTACCAAAATATCAAACTTACCTGCGTCTGCAACCCATTGATGCTGGTGTTCATTATAATAAGAGAAGGCCTCTTTATTAAGTATGAGATTAATCCGTTTGCTTTGACCTGGCTTGAGGTATATTTTTTGAAATGCCTTAAGTTCCTTTTCAGGGCGTTCTTCCTTTGGGTTCTGCTCATGTACATATAGCTGCACCACTTCGGCGCCTGCAACATGGCCGGTATTTTTAATGGTAATGCTCGCCATTACCCGTTTTGCACCGGTTTGCTTGATGTCAAGATTGGAATATCTAAAAGTGGTATAAGACAACCCGTGGCCAAATTCAAACTGAGGTTCTACCTTATAGGTATCAAAATAGCGGTAGCCAACAAAAATACCTTCATTGTAATGTACAACCCCGCTGTGGCCCGGAAACTCGCCAATCTTATGGGCAGGTGAATCTTCGAGCTTCCTCGGGAAAGTCATCGGGAGCTTACCTGACGGATTAACCTCGCCAAAAATAATTTTGGCTAACGCATTGCCCCCTTCCATACCCGGGTACCATCCTTCTATTATTGCTTTGCTTTTATCTGCCCACTGGGAGATATCAATAGGCCCTCCACCCATTAAAACGATCACTGTTTTTGGGTTAGCCTGCAAAACAGCTTTGATTAATTCATTCTGTCCGAAAGGCATTAACATATTGGGTTTATCCACCCCTTCGGCATCATAAGCATTGTCATTCCAGTTAGCATAATCGTAACCGTGGGTCCAGCCGCAAAATATAACCGCAGCATCGCTCTTTTTTGCAGCGTCAACGGCTTGCCTAATCAGCCCCGTATCGGCAGCTGCATCCCGTGCTATGTTATATCCTTGCGCATAAGTGATATTGACATCGCTGCTTAACAAATTCTTTAGTCCTTGCAGCGGTGTAATTTCATAAAGCGCCTTTATCTGCGAACTTCCACCACCTAAAGCATTGGGGCGGTTTGCATTTTCGCCGATAACAGCTATACTTTTAATAGCATTCTTGCCCAGCGGCAGGGTATGCGCTTCATTCTTTAATAAAACAACCCCTTCTTCTGCCACTTTTAGCGCAACCTGCTGATGATCAGGCGTGTTATATGCGCCCGGTGTACGCTGAGACCCAATCATGTGCGTTTTAAACATAACACGAAGTATACGGCGCACCTTATCGTCAATTAAACTAACATTTACCTGTCCGTTTTTAACAAGGGACACTACCGTATCCGCCATGTAGAATTTATTGAACTTCAACGGCGGTGTACCAATATCAGACCCCATTTCTATGTCGGTACCGTTATTAATTGCCTCCATGGTATTGTGTACCGCCCCCCAATCACTGATCACGATACCCTTAAAACCCCATTCTCCCTTGAGAATATCCTTTATCAGATACTTATTTTCAGTGGCGTATTGCCCCCTAAATTTGTTATAAGACCCCATCACAGCATTTACATTCGCCAACTCTACAGCTGCCTTGAAACCGGGGAGGTAAATTTCCAGCAGCGCTCGTTCACTCATTTGCACATCAACCGTAGTGCGGTCGGTTTCTTCATTATTAGCCGCATAGTGTTTTACACAGGCGGATATGCCCTGGGCCTGCACACCTTTGATATAACCTACAACCATCTGTGATATGAGGAATGGGTCTTCGCTTAGGTACTCAAAATTGCGCCCATTTAACGGCGAACGGATAATGTTGATACCAGGCCCCAATATCACATCCTTTCCTCTGGCGTTAGCTTCGCTACCCAATACCGAACCGAAAGCGTAGCCTAATTGTGGGTTCCAAGTGGCCGCGAGCATATTACCAGTGGGAAGGTATGTGCCCGAATCATTAACTCCAGGAACGGCATCCCAACCGCGGCCATGCTCCAAACGTACGCCATGCGGCCCATCTGACATGACCAACTCGGGGATGTTAAGCCGTTTAACGCCTCCTGAAGTAAAAGAAGAATTGGCATGAATCATTGCCACCTTTTCCTCAAGAGTCATTCTTTTAACAAGACCGTCGATCCGGGCTTCGGTAGCGGCATTATATAAATTTTGTGCTCTGGCTGTGCATGTGCAACCGGCAACAACTGTTAAGATAAGTGTTTTGACTTTTGTAATTTTCATTTAATCTTCTATTCCGTATAGTTTTTATTAAAGGTTTATAGCATTATTTGTAATGCACAGCATGACAATCCATAGCCGACCGCCATGCATTATCACTGTTGTAAATAATGCACAGCAGGCAGTTTAAAGATTGCAGGTATTGATTTTAATTCGATGAGCAATAACCCAGGAGCCAAATTAGCATCCCGACGCACACGAGATGTGTTGAAATGTTAACATTTAGTGCAAGAATTGATATGCTTGAAATTAAACCAACTCACTAACATACAACTACTTACCTAATCAACATCTTCTACATCGGCATTAAATTGCGAGGGCAGCACGGCGAATTCAGACTTAAACGCTTTTGTAAAATAGCGGGGGTCATTATAACCGACCTGATACGCAATTTCGGCTATAGTATATTGGTTTGTTTTGAGTAACTGGACAGCCCTTTTTAGCCGTACCGATTTAATGAGGTCTAAAGGGGCCTTACCTGTGAGGTGGAATGTCTTTTTATAGAGCGTTACCCGGCTCATATTCATTTCGCTACTTAACTCCTCCACTGAAAATGAAGGATCAGACATATTTTTCTCGATCACAGCCAATGCCTTTCGCATAAACTTCATATCAGGTGTTTCAATTTCAAGTTCACTTGCCTTCGCCGCGACTTGTTTCTGATAAGTTTGTTTTACTAATTGCTGATGCTGTAACAGGTTTTTAATTTTTGAATGAAGGATATCAAAATTAAAAGGCTTGGTGAGATAATCGTTAGCACCCGTTTGAAGGCCAACAAGTTCCTGTTCTTCGGCAGTAAATGCCGTGACCAGTATAAATGGAATGTGTTCTGTGCGTTTATCACTCCGTATCTTCTTACAAAACTCTATCCCGTTTGATTCGGGCATATTGATATCACTGATTATCAGGTTTGGATGTAATGCCAGTGCTTTTTGCCAGCCTTCTTTACCATTAGCGGCTTCTGCAACGGTGTAGAACTGGCTGAGATCATCCCTTACATAATTGCTAAAATCACGATTATCCTCCACAACTAATATCAATATGCTTTTATCACGTTTTTTTGCCAGCATCGCTTCTGGTAAATAAACGGTTTCTTCGCTATCATCTCCCAGATCAACCTCTATTTTTTGTATTGGCTTTGATACTTTAAATGGCAGGCATACCGTAAAGCAGCTACCCTTGCCAAGCGTGCTTTCAATAGTTATTGTGCCGCCCATGAGGTCTACAAAATCCTTAACAATTGATAAGCCAATGCCAGATCCCTGGTTAATGACAGATGTGGGCATACTGGTTTGGAAGAAACGCTCGAATATTTTTTGCTGCATATCCGGCGCTATACCTATCCCCGAATCGTTAACCTTGATTTCCAGGATTGACATTTCACTCTCTTTTGCGGATATCAATGCAACCTCTACCCCAACAAGACCATTCTCCGGCGTAAACTTTATCGCGTTTGACAACAAATTGAACAGGATGCGCTCAATTTTTTCACTGTCAAATTGAACAACAATAGCATCACCCACATATCGGAATGAGAACTTGATATGTTTTTTTTCGGCCAGTTCTAAAAACTGTTCGCATGATTCCTTTATACTTTTGATAATATCACCTTCCTGCAGATTCAAATCCAGCTTATGTGCAGATATCTTGCTTAAATCCAGCAACTGATTGATCATGTTTAACAGTCGCTTAGCATTCTGATGAACGAGCATCAGCTTGCGCTGACTATCGCGATCGTCCGCGCTTTTCAACATTTTTTCTATCGGAGCCAGGATTAGCGACAGTGGTGTTCTAAACTCGTGACTAATATTAGTAAAGAAGTTTATTTTCATCGTATCCACCTCATGCATACGCCGGGCCTCCTGCCTTTCCTGTTCAAGCGCAAATTTATTTTCTATCTTTTTAATACCTCTGTGGCGGGCATATAATATCGCCCCTATTACTAACAGCAAATACAGTGTATAAGCCAATGGAGTCTTCCAAAAAGGTGGAGTAATTGTGATAATTAACTTCAAAGATCTGTCAAATGGCTTTCCGGCACTATTTATTGCCCTAACTTTAAACGTGTAGGTACCGGGATCTAAATTTGTATAGGTTGCCTTCTGTGCTTTCAGCTCATTAAACCAAACTTTATCAAAACCCTCAAGTTTGTACTGTAAAACGGTTTTGCCAGAGTTTAAGTAATTAATGTCTGCAAACGCTATAGAAAACGCATTCTCGTTATATTTTAAGTTGATGGCATCAGTTGCAGAAATGGACCTGGATAAGATGACATGGCCGTTAATATCATCACCCGGTGATAATGGCTTGTTAAACATAAGCAGATCGGTAAAAACAAGCACCGGCTTATTTTCATCATAGCTAATTTTCGCCGGGTCAAATAAATTAAAGCCTGCGGCGCCTCCAAAAATCAGTTCGCCTTTCCGGGTTTTAAAACAGGAATTCGGATTAAATTCGCTTCCCTGCAACCCATCACTTTCATCAAAGTTGTGGAACTGAAAAGTGTAGGGCCGACTTTTTGCCGGCTTTAAAACAATATTGGACAATCCCTGCGACGTACTTACCCACATGCTGCCCCTATTATCCTCTAAAACACTGATAACCATATTGTCTGGCAAGCCATCATCTTTTGAAACCCGGTAGAACTTGCGTGATTTGGTATCTAAGATATTCAAGCCGTCACTGGTTCCTATCCACATCAATCCCCGGTGGTCTTGAATAATGGAAGTAACGTTGTTCATTACAAGGCTATTGGGATTTGCCGGATCATGTATATAATGAATAAACTGACCTGTTTTTTTTATCAGTACATCAAGTCCATAGTAACCTCCAAACCACAGATTGTGATCTTTATCTTCAAAAATATTAGATATTAGTCCGGAGTTTACCGAATTCCCCTGAAAAGGCGGATAATGTATGAAAGTTTGAGTTTCGCGATCAAAACGATCTAACCCACCCTGGAAAGTCCCCACCCACAAACGGTTCGATGAGTCTTCAAACAGGCTCCATATCCGGTCATCAGCAACGGTAGCGCTGTGCTTCGGATTGTGGCGATAGTGGATAAATCTTTTGCCGTCAAAGCAATCGAGCCCGCCAAAATAAGTTCCTATCCAAAGCTTCTTTTCATGGTCGACACACAAACTGATTACAATATCATTTGATAAAGAATTAGCATTATTCTCTTCATGCTTGTATTGCCTGAACTTACCCGTGCTGCGATTAAAATAAAATAGTCCGCCACCATTTGTACCTATCCATAGGTTGCCGGCACCATCCTCAGCAAAGTGGTTAACATCATTATAATTTAGGCTGCCGGGTACTGATAAATAGTGGCGGTATATTGGGAATTTTATAATGTTCTCATGATAATAGTTAATACCACGTTTATAGGTACCAAACCACATGATTCCCTGATCGTCCATATACAATATTCCACTGTTTTCGGAAATTGACATGGGATCATCTTCCTGGTTAACAATATAGCGTACTTTAAAAGTACTTTTATCAATCAGATTAATTCCACCGTGATCCGTGGCCACCCACATAATGCCTTTGTTATCCTCTACAATATTATTAACGATATTACAGTTGAGCCTCACAGTTGAGGACTTGTTATCAAAGTGTTGCAACTTATTATTTACCGGATCTAAGTAATAAATACCCGTTCCACTGCCAGGCTCATAGACCCAAAGGCAATCTTGCCGATCAGCAACACACCGGTACAAACGCTTTGCATAACCGGTTTCATGGCTTAACAGGCGCGAAGTATAAACCACATTCCCGGTATTCACATTAATTTTTTGCAAAACACCTGTTTCAAACATAATCCACATACCCCCCCGGTGGTCCGGCTCTACATCATTAATATTATCGCTTATAAATGAGGGGGTATTGCGGTGCTCAATAAATCGTACACGATGGCCGCTTGTATCGCATATATAAATTTGATGTTTGTTAAACACGTACCAGAAATTACCATTACCGTCCTTTTTAATTAAATCGGGATATTGGGTAAATGGCAGTCCCATCTGCTTTTGTACCTGCAGTACGTTTCTTTCAAACTTTTCTGTTGCGGGGTCATAGATATTGTAGATGTAGCGTGCATCTATCCACAATTTTCCGCCTGGTCCTTCATACAGGTTATTTATCCTATCATCTGATAAAGACGACGGGTTGGCGGCATCATGCCGGAAAACCTTAAATGTATAACCATCATATTTATTGAGGCCTTCCTGGGTACCAAACCACATAAAGCCTTTTTTATCCTTATAAATGGCACTGATCTGATTATGTGAGAGGCCATTTTTGATATCCAGATGCAGAAAATGATACTGCCTCTCCTGGCCAAAACACCAACATGTTATACAAATAAATAACCAGCAAATTGATAGCCGCACAAGTCCCATATCTTATCGGTAAAAAAATCAGGTTGTTAATTGGTGAAATAGAACTTATTAAGATACATATTTTAAGTGACTCTAAAACGGGTATCTAAAGATTACAATTTAACACTCATTGCCCTGCCGTTGTACGTTACGTGCCCGTCGGCTGTGGCGGTAACACTATCAGCCGCACCATGGCCCCGTTTAACAAGGACAATGTTGAAATTACGCTTTTCGGCCATTCCATTGAAATGCCCTTTTCTGTCGCCAATGGTCAAAATCCGCTCTTTATCATTCCAGGAAATATCAAAAACCGCATAATCTCCCTTTTCATAATTGTAATTATCATTCTCGTCTTCGTAGATGGTGAATTTTCCGTCAGCTCCGGGGTAAACGCGTATTTCCGTTGGCAATTGAGTTGTTTGTGTAGCATATTCTACAACAGGCCCTACAGGTACAATTGAGCCAGCTTTAACAAATAATGGTATAATATCGATGGGGGCGTCGGCATCAATGGTCTTGCCTCCGTTAACAGATTCGCCGGTCCAGAAATTGTACCATTTTACACCGGCCGGTAAATACACTTTTCTTGTTTTTTTGCCAGAATCTGTTCGCGTACCGGTATATAATTGCTCAGTTACGGGGCACACCATAAATGCGGGGCCGAACATATACTGGTCTGGAATATTATAAACCATGCTATCATTCCTGAAATCGAATGCCAGGGAACGCATAATGGTATAGTTATCAGTTGTTATCTTGCCCGCGAGCGAATAGATATAAGGGAGCAGCTTATAACGCAGCTTATCATACCTCAGCAATATCTCCTTAGTATTGGCACTCCAATTATCTGAAAAAAGTGCACGCTCCCCCTTGCCATGAATACGGAACACAGGACAAAAAGCGCCAAATTGAAACCAACGCGTAAATAGCTCCTGATTTTCTGGTTTTGACCAATCTGGTGCACTCCAGTTGTAATGGTAGCCACCAATATCAGACGTCCAGTATGGAATACCAGAAGTGCAGGCGTTGATGCCTTGTGGAACCTGTTCTTTATAGGCACTAAAAGTACAGGTAATATCAGACGACCAAAGTGTTGTTGCATTGCGTTGTTGACCGGCAAAAGCTTGTCTGGTTAAAAAGAAGGCTCTTTTACCGTTAATATCATTGCGCCAGCCGTTGTATAAGCCCTTGGTATGTTCAAGTGAATAAGTATTAAAATAATCAATGCCCTTCCCAATACTGAATTGGGTTTTTCTGCGTGCATCAAGCAGTGAACCATTGTCAGGCTCGCACTGGTCTACCCACCAGGCATCCCAGCCATAACGCTTAACTAAACTGTCGCGCGCTTGCTGCCAGTATAATTTGCGGGCAGCCGGATTATGTGCATCATAATAAGTATCAAAGGTATGCGTAACAACGTTATCCCAGGTAATATCTGTTAAAAATCCCTTTTCCTTAAGCGCGTCAAAGTTAGGTGTTCCCTTTCCAAACACCGGCCAAATAGAAATCATGGCATGTACATGATCTTTATGAAGCTCGTCAACCATGGCTTTAGGATCAGGGTATCTTTGCGGATTCATTACATGAGAACCTATAGGCAGGGGGTCCCAATAATACCAGTCTTGTACTATAGCATCAAGCGGAATGTGATTATTGCGGTACTTATCTTTTACGTTGAGTATTTCGTTTTGGCTTGTATACTTATCCTGCGACTGAAATAATCCAAATGCCCATTTAGGAAACATTGGCGCTTTGCCCGTAGCAACCCGATAGAGGTTGATGATACGATCAAAATCGGGGCCGTAAAAAAAATAATAATCGATTTGTTTACCGCTTTCAGAAACATATTTGAATCGAGTATTATTAGCCTCAGTACCGTAAAAATTTGAAGCGGAATAATTGTCCCAAAGCAGGCCATATCCACGGGTTGATAACAGAACGGGTATAGCGCCTGTAAGGTACTGAATAGCCATGCTTTGATTCCGTCCCTTATAGTTGATAGACATGGAGTCGAGCGGATGGCAGCCTAATCCAAACAGTCCTTCATTAGCTGGCGAATTAAATTGGGTTTGACAGCTATAGGTTTCAATACCTGCAACTGTTGACGGCTGCATAACTTTGTTACTGCCGCCATATTCGGAGCAAATTTGGTTGCCCTTCGTGTCATAATAAGTTATGGCGTTCGAACGTTTGTCAACCGCTATTCTCAATCTCTTTGTCAATATCTGTACACTTTCACTATTACTTTTTATGCTAAAGGCAACGCGCTCGGACCACGTGTTATCAACAACCAGTGACTTTTTATCGGGAAATGCATTTAAAATGGTGTATTTTACTTCAACAATATCATCTCTGCATATTTTTAATTGCATCAAGCCCTCACTAAGCGTAAACGACACGGTGTTATTTTTTACGCTAAAAGATAAGATCCGAGCATTCGCGATAGCTGGCAGAAAAAAAACTGAACACAGTACAGCGATAATCAGATAAATAAATTTGTATTTCACAACAATGTGGATTAATCAAAAGTGAATAGGATTCAATATCCCCGCCTTCTAAAAGAAAGCGGGGATATTATTTATTTTTTTGCCAGGACCGATATAATCGATACCGACAACCAATGAGGTCAATGGGCTTATTTTAAAGCCTCGCACCTCTCTTCAGCGAATCCAGTGTCCGCTGGTTTCCTACCGTATTATTTTGGCGGTTGAAGGCGTCGCTAGCCCATACAAACGGAACCACACCATTTGCCTTCGCCTGTTTTGCCACATAACTGTAGAAATGCATTTCGGAATTTACCGACAATAACGAATCTGCCGGATACCCTTTTAGTTTATCAGCGTGGTGTCCTGCACCATATTCGCCCATAATCATTGGTATTCCCTTCGAAGTAAAGTTTGCTTTCGCGGTTTTAAATATAGAATCTACGTAATGCTCTTCATTAAATGTAGAGTTGCGGTTCAGGAAGAGCGGGTTAGTTGTATGAAAGCTGGCGCCCCAGAAATAAGCCTCTTTCCCCCAACTTGCATCTTCAGATAATATGCAAAAGTTTGGAGGGGTATAATAATGAAACTCAATTATTATTTTATTCGGCACATTATCAGTAAGAGCTGGTACTGCTTTATACACGTTGCTGGGTTTAAGGTATTGGTTAGCCAGATCAATTGATGTAGAAGGCGACTGGATAATCAAAGAACGGTAACTATTTTTACCGCCGGTGCTACGCACTGCATTAATAAACGTTTGGTGATAACGCATTAAGGTAATTGACGATGATACATCGGTAGCATTGGGTTCGTTGCCACTGGCAAACATCAAATGCTCATCAAAATCGCGCAATGTAGTGGCTATTTGCTCCCAATATGCTTTTTGCTTGGCATTAATAGAATCCTGTTTGGCACCCTTAGCTGTACAATCAAGCCAGCCGCCATCCCAATGGATATTAACCATTACGTACATATGGTCATTAAAACAATATTGAACCACTTGTTTTACCCGGGCGAGCCAGGCTGGATCTATTTGTGCAGTTGCCCGGTTAATTATATGCGACTCATCGTATTGGATAGGGACGCGTACGGCATTCATACCGCTTTGTTTGATTAAATCAATCAGCGATTGGGTAATTACCGGATTTCCCCAGGCGGTTTCTGCGCCGGGCGCTTCCATGGTGTTATAAATATTATATCCCATGGTAATATTTGATGTCAATTGTGTAGCAGTGCTCGTCATGCCGGTAGCATCAGGTGCCAAAGGCGACGTATTGTACGATGGGTAAATATTGGCTTCCTGAAACACAGTAATCCGTCTGCTTTGACCGTCATTTGAATTCAAAACCAAAAGCACAGAACGGCTTGTGCCTGTTTTATTGGCCTGGCCTGTTAAGTTAATAGTTGAGTTACCACTTCCGCCGGATGTCTGACTAAAATGCACCCATCCAATACCAGCCGTATCAACCGTCCACGAGCCGTTTGATGCAAATTTTAAAGATACTGTACCGCCACTTGCCGGTATAGTATCTGTTATATTAGATAATGTAAGACGCGGGGCACTTGCTCCTGTTTTCTTGCACGCAACCGCAACTATTACTACAAAAGACATTGCAGCAACTGTGTATCTAGCCTTAATATTTTTTATCATTTTCATATTTATAATTAGAAAGCCGAAGCTGTCTCAAAAGTTACTCAACGCTGTGATCTTTGCGCCTTTTTTAGCAGTATCGCAATTAATGTGAAACCGCAAAGAGCTAAGAGAAGGCGCAGCGTGCGCTTACTTCTTTTGATACCGCCCCGGCCTTCTTGTTTACTTAATTTTTACTACACGAATGTTATCTACAGCGGCAGCAAATGAGGTTACAGTGGTTTTTCCGGGATTCTCAAAGAGTAACTCCAGATTATTGTTGCCACTCGAACCTAACAATGCGGCAATGGATGACGGTGGTGTACCGGCCACGCCATTATTTACCGTAAAGCTGGACAGCGGAATAGTTACTGTTTGCCAGCCATTTGTTGTAAAGGATGTTTTGGAGCCGTTAGCATTAAGCCAAGGATTGTAAGGAGCCATAGTACCATAATTCACCCCCACGTATAATGTTCCGTTTACCCATGGCGTTGCCGATGTAACCGATATCTCGAACTTAACAGCGTAACTATCTGGGCTACTTGCAATATCCGAAGCTGGCACCCACTGTATACTATAAAGGTTTACAGAATGAGGATAGTCCCACCAATCATTAGCCCCTGCAGGCATGTTTGTTGCGCCTAATACGCCATACACACCTGTATTGCCCGGATAAGCAGTTGAGCTGTTAGAGGTACCGGAACCCCAGGGATAAGGATTTACATTATCATAGTTGCAAGCTACACCGGTTACGAAGTCATACACATTATAAACGGTAGCAGCCGTACCCGAATTGGTTGTAATACTCACCGGAGCAGCTGATACGCCGGCAGGAACAGCTAACCTGATCATGGTACCGTCGTTTGATGATTTAAATGATGTTACCGGTACTCCACCGTATACAAGGCTCTTAATAAAAAAGAAGTTCAAGCCGTTAATGGTAACGGAATCTCCAGGCCCCGCCGCCTCATTAGAGATAGATGAAATAGTGGGAGCCGGCGGTACTATCGAAAATTTAAAGCTTGTTTCCCCATGTGTGGTTACATAATGTATGGTATTTAACTGATTAGAGGGCACAGAAGGAAAAGCAATTACGGAAGGCAATAACACAACCGCTGAGGTATCAGAAAACCAGGCGTCATTAAAAGATGCGTTTGTACCGTCAAAAGCAATTTGCAAAGCGCCTTTCAAATTTTTACCGGTAATAACCACCCATTTGCCAGTCCCTGTTTTAGAAATTAATGAGTCGCCAGGGGCGGCAACATAATTACGAATAGCCGTTATTACGGGGGCACCTGTACCGTAGGTGTCGTTTTTTTTACAACCAGATTGAGTAATGGCAACAACTGCTATTGCGATAAGCAGCATATAGCCATTTATATTGTTTATTAATCTTTTCATGTTCTATTTATATTTTAACTATAACCATTTGTTAATAGTAAGCTACCGGCGTCTGCAGCAACAATGGATCTGCAGTAACCTCTGCTGACGGGATTGGTAAAGTGAAGGTAGCTGCGGTGGCTGGCGTTATAATTAAACCAGAGGCGGTTGGAGTTATCTTACCTGTAGCAGGATCGTATGAAAACTGCTGTCTCAACTGACTATTTAACGCCGACGCTGCCGATGCCGGATCATAATATGACCAGCGAACCAGGTCAAACCAATATTGCCCTTCAAAGGCCAGCTCAACGCGGCGCTCTTTTCTTATCATAGCGGGTGTAATGGAAGTTACCGTACTCACCCCTGCCCTAGTCCTTACTGCGTTAAAAAACTTTAAAGCTTCTGCATTTGATGTTGATGAACTATTCCCCAGCAAGGCTTCCGCATAAATGAGATACACGTCGGCTAATCGTAACACTGTGTTATGTTCTATTGATGACCAGAGGTCCATGGTTGGCGAATTATTATCAGCGGCAGTTCCTACAATATGTTTCTTTACATTAACTCCCGTAGCTGTATAGCCGCCGCCGGCAGCATTTAGTTCAGGATATTTATCGCCGGTAAGCATGAAAGTTGCCTTTCTGCGGATAGAATCATCAGGAGTATACTGATTGTACAAATCTAGCGTTGGGCCGATAGCACCGCCCCAGCCACCTCCGCCGGTTACTATTGATCCGCTTGGTGCAAATTGCGCTTGAATATCATTTCCACTGCCGTAACCAACTCCTGGCGCCCATTGAAATGCAAACAGCGATTCGCTGTTGTCATTATACTGGGTTCTGAACAGGTTATAATAACTTGGCAACAAGGTCAGGCCACTGGTATTGCAAACACTGCTTGCAAAATAGGCCGCACTATCCAAATCAGTTTGATTACGGGTAGCGCCCTGGCCAAGTCCAGCCCGGGTAAGGTACACTTTAGCTAGCATCCCCTGAGCAGACCAAGTTGTTACACGTCCTGGAGCATCGGACTTTGGTAAGCTATTGGCAGCAAATCGCAGATCATTGATAATGAATTTATATACATCTGATGTTTTATTACGGTGAAGCAGCGGATTAGCTATTAACTTATCGTTATCCTCAATAATAGGCACTGCGCCCCATAGCATTACCAGGTGATAATACGCAGTTGCCCGAAGAAATTTCAATTCACCTAACGCCGCATTCTTACTTTTCGCTGAAACGCTATCCGGCAACACGGTATTGATAGCTTTTATATTTACGTTGCAATGCGCAACAATATCATAAAATGACTGCCATGAACTTGACAAATAGCTATTGTCGCTGGTTATTGAAAACGTGGTGAATTGAACCAGGCCCGTGTTATAAGGCTGCATCATATTACCGCTCATAATATCACCGATGCCCAGCATCGGAAAATTGTTCCAGCCAAACCACGGTTGGGCATAAATAGCAGCAGTTGCGAGCCTCAGATCAGAAGTACTTTTGTAGAAGTTATCTTTTGTGATACCGGTTAATGGTGGCCGGTCTAAAAATTGCTTTTTACAGCTGCTTAAGATAGCTGTGATAATAAGCATGGTGAGAATATATATAGGTCTCAGTTTCATAATCTGTGAAATTTTATTTGTTTAATGATATGTTGGCGCCGAGCAGAATAACGCGAGGTTGTGCATAGTACCCGTTATCAACGCCCGCCGAGAACGGATTCCAGGAGCCTATTTCAGGGTCGTAACCAGTATATTTGGTAATGGTAAACACATTGGTAGCACTGCAGTAGATACGCAATGATCTCACATGTATCTTTTGCAGCAACTGTTGAGAGAAATTATAGCCCAATGTTAAACTTTTGCACTTGAGAAAAGACCCATCCTCAATATATTTATCTGAAAAGGCGGTGTTTTCGTTGCCGCTGCTCTGGCTGATCCTAACAATGTTTGTTTGCGGATTGGTGATATAAACGTTATTAATATCTGATGATGAACCTTTCGGGTCAATCAGGCCGATGCGGGCATAGTTTGCTACGTTGGCAAAATATCCAAAATTTTGATTAGGATCATCTCCGTTAACCTTCACCTGGTTAAATATCTTGTTGCCATACTCTCCGGTTAGGAAAATTGTAAGGTCAAAATTTTTAAAGTTGAATGTATTGTTAATACCGTACTGGAATTTTGGCAGAGGAGAACCTAAAAACGTTTGGTCACTTTCGTCAATTTTACCATCACCGTTCAGATCTTTAAAAATAACATCTCCTACCCACACGCCTCCTGAGCCCGGTGTGATGGGAATAGCGCCGCTACCGTTTTGACGGAGAGCCGGATATTTAACAAAATCAGCGGCATTTTTGTAGATCCCGGCAGTTTCATAACCATAAAACTCGCCTATGGACCTGCCAACAACTGATCTGGTTATTGCCGTACTACCGGCGTAGCCAACTAAGAAAGAAGACTGGTTATTAAGTGACAATATTTTATTCTGGTTGCGCGAAAATGTGAGGCCAGTTTGCCAGTTAAATGCCGAAGATTTAATATTGGTTGTGTTGATAGAAAATTCAAAGCCTTTGTTGCTAACCGAACCTACGTTAATATAAGGTGCCTGGATAGCGCCCGGAGCATAACTGCCGGAAGGGATGGTACCTGAGTAAAACGGCAAAATATCAGACAGCAGTAGGCCATTTGTTTTTCTGCTATAGGCGTCGGCAGAAAATGTAATCCTATGGTTAAACAGGGCTCCGTCTAAACCGAGGTTATATTCTTTGGTTGTTTCCCAATGAATATCGGGGTTCCCAGTTGTTGCTGTTAACTGTGCATTTCCGGATAATGCGGTTGCAACAGTACTTAATGTTGAACCATAGGCATACTCACTTATGTTCTGGTTATTTACAAGACCATAGCCTACCCTCAGCTTTAAATCATTGATCTGCCGCACATTCTTTAAGAATGCTTCATTATTGATCTTCCAGGCCAAAGCGCCCGAGTAGGATGTATTCCACCGGTTATTCTCCGCAAACTTTGATGATCCGTCCCGGCGTACAGTACCCGTTAACAAATACCTGTCATTATACCCAAAGTTAAATCGTGCAAAATAGGCCTCTAATGCACCGTTGCCTTTAACACCCGTATTTAATGCTGTGGTTGGGTCGCCTGTGCTGATAGAGGTAACGTTGTTACTCGCAAAATTTGACCTTGTGGCAGATACGCTTTGATTGGCTAAAACCTGTGATTCATGTCCGGCTGTAGCATTGACAGAAATTTTACTTTGGAAATAATGCGAATAGCTTAAATAGTTAGTTAAAGAAGTGTAGAAATTTTGCGCGCTTGTAAACGTGCCAGAATTGTTTGTCTTAATATAAGACCCCATAATATAGCTGGGATTAAAGTAGTCTTCTGTGGCAAAATCAAAATTTCCTGATACTTCATTACGCAAGCTGAGATCTTTTGTAAACTGAACTTCGGCATAGGCATTGCCAAGGGCTTGATACCGGCTTTTACCGTCCTTAACAATTGATGCTAAGGCAAAAGGGTTTGCGCCATAAGCACCATAAATATTGGGGTCATTACCTCCCCAGGTGCCGTCGGGATTTTTTACTTCAACGTCAGGTGTTTGGTTCAATGCCTGTAAAATTACACCGGTATTGGTAGTAGTTACATTTTCATAAACATGTCCAAGCTCTATACTTGTTCCAATCTTTAGCCAATTGGTCGTTTTGTTATCCAAATTCAACTTAATGGAGGTACGCTTAAAATCAGATCCCAGGGCAATACCGGTTTGTGAAAAGTAGGTGCCTGAAAGGAAATACTTTGTACGGTCATCGCCACCGGCTATTGATATGTTATGGCTTTCTTCTGGTGCTGTACGAAACAGCGCTTTTTGCCAATTGGTTCCAACGCCCAGGTATTGAGGATTTGCAAATTGCGGCCTCAAATCATAACCGATAATGGCCGATTTCTCGTTCATAAAAGTGGCATACTGCCTTAAATTCATCACGTCATAATACTTTGACAATGATTGCCAGCCGGTATAGCCGTCATAGGTAATAGTTGGCGGCCCGGAAGTACCACGCTTAGTGGTAATTACAATTACACCGTTTGCAGCTTGAGAACCATAGATAGCTGTTGCGGATGCATCTTTCAAAACATCGATTGAAGCAATTTCCGAAGGATCTATACTTGCCAGAGGATTTGTTCCATTGCCAGGTATGGGTGATTGAGCCGATGGAGGAATTTGCATTCCATCTATCACATACAGCGGTGGTGATGTTGGGTTACTAAGGCTGCTGATTCCGCGTATCTGTATAGATACATCGCCACCTGGCTGGCCCGATACCTGTTGCACCACAACACCGGGAACTTTTCCCTGTAGGGCCTGATCAAATGATGTAGGATGACTTTGCAAAATGTCTTCCGCTTTGATAGAAGATACGGAGCCAGTAAGATCAGAGCGTCTCCTGGTTCCGTAACCTACTACCACAACCTCATTTAAGTTTTTGTTATCCGCAGCCATCGTCACGTCAACCGTGTTGGAGGTTCCCACCATAATTTCAACCCGTTGAAAACCTAACATGCGAAATACAAGTACGTCACCAGTCTTTCCGTTTATGACATAATCTCCCCTTTCATTAGTTGAGGCGGAAGCGTTGGTTCCTTTAATATTTACAACTACGCCTGGTAGCGGCCGCTTGTTAACATCGGTCACCCTACCACTTATGGGCCTGGTTTGGGCAATTACACTACCTGAAAAAAGCCACAACACGGTGAGTAGCCACACGCTTATGGCTATTTTTAGGTTGATCTTTTTCCTCATCCTAAACATTACTGTTTTTAAGTTTGGTAAATAATGGTTCATAATTATTGATTGATTGATTAATTTCTTCTCTGCCAGAGCAACATTATTTAGCCATACAAAAGAACAGATACTGTTCATCAGCCTCAGGCATAATGCTGAGGCCTTTTACTTGCGTACTATGTTTGGGTTCAAACAGGGCACAAGGGTATGTATCCCCTGATAGCGTAAATAATTGGTTGCTTAAAGCATTTGACAACTGCGTGAAACGCTGGGTTATCGCTGTTACTAAAGTAGTAGGTTACTCAAAAAAGCAGATGCTGTATTGTTAATGTTTAACTGCTAAATTGTTAATTCGATATCCAGCTAAAATATTGACATACAGCAAATTACCAGTACAACAATTTATGGCAACAATTAAGCACGAGGGAAGAAATGGCGCATTACTGATGTGTTTGTAATAAGTCCTTTACAAAAAATCGCCAGTCAATAGTGCAGATAACATCACACATAAGCAATAGACATTCCTAATGGGTTTATGTATTATTTTAGCTATCAATATTGATAGTCAAAACATAAGAACTACCAACTAAGCTGCATCCGGATTAGTAAATATTACTTTTAAAAAGCAGGGGGTGGAATTCCAAAATTCAATGAAAAGTATCTCCGGCAGATCCGGATCTTCATTTAGCCCGCTTTGGTTCGCCATGAATCGTTTCCGAAACATTTAAGACAGTAATCTGCAACATTTGTGTGCCTTGGCAAAAACGAAGCACAATATCTTTGCGGCACCATATTATATCAAAGCTCGCTTTGGCAAGTTGAAAAAGTGCTGATAACCTTTTGATCCACCAAAAACAACGGTCGAAACTGTAGTTTCATCAGCCTTTAACCTTTTATTGAATAAAAACCACTTTTATAAATGTATACTCTTAAGTTCAAGTTACTTGATAACATTATCGCACCGATTGCCTCAATAAGACTTGCCGCGTCTGTGAAAAAGAACCCCGATGTACCCGTGGCTATTGGATGTGCGACGGCAAAAAAGCCCGGAATTATAAAACCTATAATATTTTTTTTAGCAGGCTTATTTCCGCTAATATCAATGGCGCAAAGCCAGGAAAGTAGAACCATCAGCATTAATTACAACAGCGCAAAGGGAAAGTTAAATACAGCCTTCAAAACTTGTGTAGGTGCAGGCCGGGCAAATGAAGGTCTGAGGGCAGACTGGCAGCAACAACTGGCTGTGGCACATAAAGAATGTGGTTTTAAATATATCCGGATGCATGGGCTACTAACAGATGATATGGCCGTGTATCGTGAAGATGGCAAGGGAAATCCGGAGTACAATTATCAATATGTTGATGCTTTGTATGACTATATTGTTAGCATTGGCATGAAACCTTTTGTTGAATTAGGTTTTATGCCGTCTGCATTGGCGAGTGGGGATAAAACAATCTTTTGGTGGCGGGGAAATGTTACGCCGCCAAAAGACTATGACAAGTGGGCAGCTTTAATACAAAACCTTGTCCGTCATTTTACAGATAGATATGGCCGTAACGAAGTGAAGACCTGGTATTTCGAAGTTTGGAACGAGCCGAATTTGAAAGACGGCTTCTGGACCGGTTCGCAAGCAGATTATTTTAAATTATACCGTTACAGCGCAACGGCCATTAAAAGCGTTGATAAGGACTATAAAGTTGGCGGCCCCGCTACCGCCGGTGCTGGCTGGGTTCCGGAAACGATAGCGTTTTGTTCCAAAAATGCTGTACCGATCGATTTTATCAGTACTCACGCATACGGCGTAAGGCAAGGCTTTTTGGACGAATATGGTTCTACAGGAACTGTATTGGATAAAAATCCGGCCAGTATCAGTGGCGACATCATTAATTCGCGCAAACAGATACAGACCTCTGTCATACCTGGTTTAGAATTGCACTATACGGAATGGAGCGCATCCTATACACCGTCCGATCCTATTCATGACAGCTATCACGAAGCGGCTTTTATACTTAATAAAATCAAACAGACAGGCGATGCAGCCAATTCAATGTCATATTGGACGTTTACAGATATTTTTGAGGAAGCCGGCCCCAGATTTACGCCATTTCATGGCGGATTTGGCCTGATGAATATAGAAGGCATTAAAAAACCGGCATATTATGCTTACGCCTTCCTCAATAAACTGGGCAATACCGAATTACTTAACAGCGATAGCGCCTCATGGGCATGCAAAAACAAAAACGGAGACGTGCAGGTACTCTTATGGGATTATACCTACACTTTACCAGATTCGGTGAACAACCAGGCCTACTATGTGCGTAACCTTCCTGCCAAATCCAAAGGAATGGTAAAGTTATCAGTTTCTAATATACCAGCCGGAAAATATCGCCTTGAAATTTCTAAAATCGGCTACAAATCAAACGATGTTTTTACCTCTTATCTGTCCATGGGCAAGCCCAGCCAATTATCAAAGAACCAGGTAAAGCTATTAGAGGAACAAAATAGCGGACAGCCGGAAGAAAGGAAAATCGTTACAATTGGTGCTTCAGGCAAATTTTCAACGGAACTTCCCCTGCGGGAAAATGACGTATATCTATTCAATCTGATTAAAAAAGCTGACAAGTAATAAAAAGATCAGCATTTGCCAATGGACATCAGAAAAAACATACCACACAGTAACAAAAAAACGGGTTATAACTCAACCATCTCATGAACACAAGAATTACGTTTTTCCTTCCATTCATTTTCTTATTGTTTGTAAGCACCAAGCTTCTTGCAAACGCTGAGTTCAGACTATATTCTCCCGATAATAAGATTGAGGTAAATATTACCGCCAGCCCAGGCGGGGTATTTTACAGCGTGAAGGTAGATAACCGTCAAATTGTTAACTCATCAGGGCTTAATATTAAATTACAAGATGGTTTAAATATATGCAATGGAGCCAAATTGACCGGGCAAATACGCCATAGCAACAATAGCGTTTGGGAAAACCGACTGGGAAAAAGCAGATACGTGAGCGATCATTACAATGAAATTACGCTTCATTTGGAGCAGCCACAAAATAAGCTACCTTTTGATATCGTATTCAGAGCTTATGACGATGGAGTAGCATTCAGGTACCGGCTTAATAAGGTATCCGGCGCTGATACTCTGAAAATACTTGCAGAAAGCAGCCATTTCAATTTTGCAGGTGATTATAATGCCTTTATGGGATATAATCAGGGCTATACATTTGGTGGGGGTCAGGAATGGGAATACAAAAACAAGGAATTAAGCACCATCCAGCCTGATTCTGTAGTGGGACTGCCCCTGGTAGTTAAAACACCCGCTGCGTGGGTGGCTGTTGCTGAAGCCGACCTGCTGGATTGGTCTGGCATGTGGATTACTGCCGAAGCCCATAAGGGCGAAAATTCGATCGAGTTAGTTTCATCGCTGGCACCACATCTTAAAAAGGATGGTTGTGTTGACATTACACCACCACATTCGTCACCATGGCGTGTGTTGATGATTGGACGCGACCCAGGTAAATTGATTGAAAGCAACATTATTTTAAACTTAAGCACGCCGTCACGCATAGGTGCAGCAGCCTGGGTTAAACCGGGAATATCCGCCTGGGATCATTGGTGGTCAGGTGGCACAAAGATGAATACGGCTGTTATAAAACAGTATATTCAGCTCGCCGCTGACATGCATTGGCCTTATCAATTAATAGACTGGCAGTGGTATGGCGAATTTAACACGCCAAATGCCGACATTACTCATGTAAATCCAGCCCTTAATATGGCTGAGGTGCTAAACTTTGCAAAACAAAAAGGCGTTCGGCTATGGGTATGGTTGCATTGGAAAGATGTGGATAGGCATGATGCGTACAAAGAAGCTTTTGCACTTTACGAAAAATGGGGATTAGCTGGCGTTAAAATAGATTTTATGGAAAGAGATGACCAGGAAATGGTCAATTGGTATGAAAAAATCACCAAATGTGCGGCAGAACATCATTTAATGGTTGATTTCCATGGTGCTTTTAAACCCACCGGATTTGAAAGGACTTACCCAAACCAAATAACCCGTGAGGGTGTATTTGGAAATGAGTATAATATCTGGACGCGCAAAGTAACTACTAAACACAAGCTTACGCTACCTTTCACGAGGTTTTTAACCGGTCCTGCTGATTTTACGCCGGGAGGCTTTTTAAATCGTCAACCTGAGAAATTCCGTACCGATTCCGGTGTCACCGAAGTTCAGGGAACACGCGCTGCACAACTTGCATTATTTGTTATTTATAACAGTCCGCTTACTGTTGCCTGCGATCAGCCGGAGCACTATTATAAGCAGCCTGGAGCCGATTTTCTCAAAATAGTGCCCACAACCTGGGATGAAACACATGTATTAAAAGATGAAATTGCCGATTATATCATAGAAGCAAGACGCAGGGGAAAGGATTGGTTTATCGGTGGAATGACAGACGAAAATCAAAGGCAGTTTAATATTCCTTTAAATTTCTTATCAAAAGGCAAATATAAAATCACCATTTGGCAAGATGCGGCAGACAGCGGAGAGAATGCCGAGCATCTGGATATTAAAGTAAAGACTATTTCCCGGCTTGACCATCTCTCCATTAACATGGTAAGAAATGGTGGATATGTGGCGCGCATAGAGAAATTATAAGGAGTTGATCTGAGCCTTACTGATGCATCTGATGAAGCATTAAAACATAATATTTTAGCGCTTGGATTGGAGTGTCAGTTGGCTATTGCCGTTGATTTGTGCTTTGGAATGTATAAGCTGAGTGCCATATCGGGTTGATATTAATTCATGTAGGTTCTAATCTGTACCAACTGCAATCCATCAATAACTAATACTATCAGTCACAACAGTAGTGACTCCCGCAAGGTCATTTCTTAATACCGATGCGATCTATCTCCCACGGCATACAATAGCCTATGGCAATACAACCGATTGCACAATTTTTTATAAGCAAGCCGAACAGATTAGCGATAGAATGTTTTCCTTTAAGACAGGAAAGCAACCATTCAATTTAATACCAATATGACTAAATTTTTCACCCTGTTAACCTTTTTGTTAATGCTGATTTGTAAAGACGCTATTTGCCAGGATAAGAAATTCTATATTTTCCTTTGCTTCGGACAATCCAATATGGAGGGTAATGCTAAAATTCAGCCTCAGGATACCACTGTTGATCCCCGTTTTCAGGTTTTAGAAACAGTTGACTGTCCTAATCTTAAACGAACAAAGGGTAACTGGTACCCGGCCGTTCCTCCCCTTGCGAGGTGTAACACCGGACTTACGCCTGCTGACTATTTTGGAAGAACATTGGTTGCCAATCTGCCGCCAGATGTGCGGGTGGGTGTGATCAACGTTTCTGTGGCGGGTTGCAAAATTGAGTTATTTGAAAAAGACAATTATAAAACTTATGCTGCAACAGCTCCCTCATGGATGATCGGCATGATCAATGAATATGGAGGCAACCCTTACCAACACCTGGTAGATATGGCTAAAATAGCTCAAAAATATGGCATCATTAAAGGCATTCTGCTACATCAGGGTGAGTCTAATCCTAATGACACTTTATGGACCCAAAAGGTTAAGGGAATCTACGGTAATCTGCTGAAAGATCTTCACCTCAAAGCAAGGAAGGTACCATTACTTGCGGGAGAACTGGTTAATGCAGACCAGGGCGGCAAGTGCGCGGCTATGAACAACATTATTGATAAACTGCCCGAAATAGTACCAACTGCCCATGTTATTCCATCAGCCGGCTGTCCTTGTGCTCCCGATAAACTTCATTTTACTGCTGAAGGGTACCGGATTTTAGGCGGTAGATATGGAGAAGAGATGCTAGCTTTATTGGGGTATTCAGTTGCAAAGCATCATTAACTTTTGCTATTGCCCTAACAGTTGTTCCTATTTCAGCGAAAGCAGAACGATGGGGAAATATGGCAAAATTGTTTAGTGCTTTCAAGACAACGTAAAGCACACAGCATATTATTATTCACAAATATTTGATGCAGCTACTGCTTAAAAGCTGCATCAAATATTGAAATCTAAATAATGTTCTTTGTTAGTTTGTTCCCTGCCCCGGCACATTCAGAAACCTTTGGTTATGGTAGTAGGCCAGGTCATGCTCGAGCTTGGGATAGCCTGCAGGGATAGGTTTATGCGAAAAAGTCTGGAAATACAGCACGCAGGCGTCTCGCCACCGAATAGCCTCCTCATATTGAACAGCCATTAGCTGCTTAACTTCTGTATAAAGCGTCGGGTCAACATAAGGTTCCATACCCGCCCAAACTTGTTGCATGTGTTTAACAGAATCGGCTCCTTCGTAGTAGTGATGCACCATCTCATCCCACAATGTTTTGCCTGAGCGCATTTTGTAATTCCAGCTCAAGTGATGAAACCACAACAGGTACTGATCCGGGCAAGTAGTGAGGTTTTCAAAATAATCACGCACCTGGGGGTAATACTGACCTAAGGCATTGCTGCCAGTACGGGTGCGATCAAAGCCAACGCCATTGCTATCAGCCTTGTGATAGTATACTGCTGTCCAGTCGGCACGACCTATATGGTCTGTCCATGGGCCGGGTCCATAGTGACCATTCGGGCTCATAATATGGTGCAGCCCCAGAGGTGTCATATAATTTACGGTATTTTCCCTTGACTGCAACATCTCCCGCTTCATGGGTTCTACAAAACGCCGGTCGTCGGTAAAAGTCATTCGCAGCCAGTCATCAGCAATTTGGGCTGATGTTTGTTCAGGATTCCAGGCAAGTCGTCCAAAACAGTACCAATTGGCCTGAGCAAACGGATGGCCACACCAGTTAACGTCCGTACCGATATTAGCTACTCCTGCCATCCCGGTAATTAGATTCGGATTGTACTTTCCTTCGAGTATCCGGGCAACTGTAGTACCCTTACCCATCGCATAAGTATCTGCGTTTAAACACTCTTTAAATAGCGGCGCCTCATATACAAGGTGAGTGGAAAAACCCAGATATTCCTGAGTAAGCTGAACTTCGAGCATTATCGATGTGTTGGGTAAAGCGCCAAATAATGGGTGAAATGGCTCTCGCGGCTGGAAATCTATTGGGCCATTTTTAACCTGAATAATTACATTAGGCTTAAACTTCCCGTCAAGCGGTTTAAATTCGTTATATGCCTGCTTGGCGCGATCGTCCGGCACTTTATTATCGTACACAAAAGCACGCCACATTACAATTCCATGGTGCGGTTCAAGGGCATTTGCCAACATATTGGCTCCATCCGCATGGCTGCGACCATAAGTTTGAGGCCCTGGCTGCCCTTCCGAGTTTGCTTTCACGAGAAAGCCGCCGAAGTCGGGGATCAGTTTGTAGATTTCATCTACTTTATCCTTCCACCACTTTTGTACGGTTGGATCAAGTGGATCGGCTGTTTTTAGCCCTCCTAACTCTACCGGACTACTGAATTTCACAGCCAGGTAAACCCTTACACCATATGGACGGAAAGCTTCCGCCAATGCCTTTACTTTATCAAGATAAAATGGGGTAAGCATCTGGATATTCGCGTTAACGTTATTTAACACCGAGCCATTAATGCCAACAGACGCATTTGCACGCGCATAATCAATATACCGCGGATCAATATAACCCGGAAGTTTGTGCCAGTTCCAGATAGAGAAACCCGCAAAACCACGCTCCACCGTGCGGTTAATATTATCCCAGTGATCGAGTATGCGATACATGGTACGCGGATACTCCGTAATGTTCAAATTTGTGATCGACTTATTGGTTTGTAAAAGCCTCAAAAAAGCAAAGGTGCCATATAAAACGCCGATGTCAGTTTTAGCCGCTATTAAAATTACTTTGCGGCCCTTTTCATTTATCGTTTTAATGATATAACCTTCATTCCCAACTTTTGCTGCTGAACTATCTGGCACAGCTCTGGTTAGCCTACCTATATCCTCAAATATTCCCACAATCAAGCCGCTTTGATCTGGCGCGGCATATTTAGGCGTTAAGCCCAATAGTCCGGCCGCTCCCCTGTTTAGTTCCGCCTTAGCCGCTGCAAAACGATCATTGCTACCGGCAAAATAAATTTGGCGCAATTGGATCCTATACTGATCTGCAAGTATTGTGTTTTTAACAGGCTTATACTTTAGCCAAAGATCATAGCCCTCGTCGGCCAGGAGCCTTGTACTGATCAGGAGCATTGCCGATAACAACAAAACAAAGTTTTTTATTTTCATACGTTATAATTGTTAGAAAGGCATGATGATGCCCGGATCATTTGATTTCGGAAATCTTATCATCTATGTGAAAAAAATCAAAGTCGGCGTGTCCGCCGGGATTTTTCGTAGCGTAATTGAATAAACCAAACCGGTAACCCATAAAATGGGGTATTGTATAAGCCATGTGCAAAATAGTACCTAAAGGCATCCATGATTTTCCATCCAAACTGTAATAAAAATGAGCCTGGTCTGTTTTATTCGTAAAGTCGCAGTCTGCTTTAAGGTAAACAACCTGTTGATTAAGTGGTATTCTCGCCACTTCTAAAGGTGTATCGCTATCAGCATTGACCATTACAATGGATCTACCTTGCTGATCAGCCTTAACCCCTATCCAACCATACTTTTTTTGTAAGAGTAACAAACCCGCACAGTCCCCGTCTTTCATGCCCGATACATCGATTGCCGTAGCTCCGGAGCATTGCGGCCCGAAGGTTCTCTGAGTTAATGTATTACGAACCAGAAAAACAGAGGTATCCACACGGCTTGTCGTAATCCTTAAATATCCTGCCCGTGTTGTGAGAGACCAGTTAGCCGCATCAGGGTTGTGATTCCATTGCCATACTAAAGGCAAAGAAGATTCGCCCTTTCGACGGCTAAAATCATCGGAAGCTACAATGCCCGGTATATAGCCTTTGCTTGCAGGCAAATCAAGTTCATCTGGCGCCTTATGGTCTATACCAATTACAGGCCATCCGTCTTGCCAGGTAACCGGCACTAAATAAGGTATCCGCCCTACAGCACCCGAGTCGCGGAACAAATAGGCATACCAATTTCCCTGAGGAGTATTAATCAAACCGCCCTGGGCAATTCCGCGATCCTGAAATGCCACCCTTCCTTCGTATGGTCCGGTTATTTTATCGGCACGGTGCACTATAACTGTTCGCATACCGCCTCTTGGCCACGTTATATTAAAAAGGTAATATTTCCCATTAATTTTAAACAGTTGGGAACCCTCTGCCGGCAGTCCTTTTTTTGGTCCCGCAGGTGCACTTGCATCTTCAATAATAACCTTACTTTCAAGGTCCGGCTTAATGCCCGACAAATCTTCTTTTAATTCCGTCAATCTTAATTTTCCACTTCCGGAAATCATATAAACCTTTCCGTCATCATCAAAAAAAAGAGAATGATCATGTAATAGAGGAGAAAACGAAACCGCCTGCCATGGCCCTTTTTCTATGTTGCGGGTAGAATAGATATAGGTTTTACCAGTAGTTTGCGAAAATGTAGACACGTAGTATGTACCGTGATGATACCGCAAGCTGCTCGCCCAGGAACCTCGCCCATAAGTACTTTTGCCATTGGTGAGGTTTAATTCATCCACATCAGCAAGAACATTATAGGCATAACTCACAATCTTCCAGTTAACCAGGTCTGTAGATTTCATAATCGGCACACCCGGGCTCATATGCATGGTGGTACTACTCATGTAATAAGTATTACCTACTCTAATCATAGACATATCGGGCACATCTGCATAAATAATGGGATTATGGGCCGATTGCGCTTTTACACTTATAGTAAAAGCCATCAGTATAAAAGAGGTTAAACAAGATCTAAAGTGTTTCACCGTTAAAGTTTTCATATACAATGCCATTGATTGTATTTTCATGTGTAATTAGTGTGTTGTTGCGATTTAAATAGAGATTAACGAATCGTGATCTGCAAAGACTTCAGATCTTTAACTGCCGAGCTACTACCGTAAAACACTTCGTAGTCTCCTGGTGTAACACTCAAACCTCCATTTAATGTATCAAAGGTCTCAAATGATTTTGGCGGCAGATTAACGGTTACCATTTCGGTTTGTCCTGGCATCAGGGACACCCGTTTAAAAGCCTTCAAGGTTTTATTAGGTCCGTCCGCATCACTTGTTTTACGGATATAAACTTGCAGCACCTCAAGGCCTTTCCTCTTCCCCGTATTCGCTACCGGCACGGTAAGTTCTATTCCCTCCGTTTTGTTAATGACCTTTTTGCTTATCCTGGCTTCGCCGATGTTAAATGTGGTGTAGCTCAAGCCGAAGCCAAAGGGGAACAGTGGATCTTCCTTCATGTACCGGTAGGTTCTGCCCTTCATGGAGTAATCACTAAAATCAGGTAATTGCTGTGTGCTCTTGTAAAAAGTAACCGGAAGGTGCCCAGATGGGTTGTAGTCGCCAAAAAGTACATCCGCAACTGCCTGTCCGCCAGATTCGCCTCCGTACCAGGCCTGCAGAATGGCATCGCAATTTTGCGTTTCTGGCACCATTGCAATGGCTGAGCCCGAACAGTTTACAAATACCACTTTTTTATCGGCATCTTTTAGTGCTTTTATGCAACTGCGCTGCACTGCGGGCAGTTCAATATCCGTACGGTCGCCACCTTTAAATCCGGGTAACTGTACCGGCATTTCCTCGCCTTCCAGTTTAGGTGAAATGCCGCCCACAAATATCACCACGTCAGCATCTTTTACTTTAGTTAACAGGGCATCATAGCTTACCGGTACTTCCTTGCCAAAGTCAAACTTCAAGTTGGCGGCCCAGTTATTCAGCTGTTTGTATTGAAGCTCAATTTTATATTCTTTACCGGCCTCTACCTGAAATGGAATTTTGGAAGGTGTAGAGCGCCAGTTATTAGTTCTGATGAGGGATTTACCGTTCACGAGCAAGTCTGCGGCTCCGGTTGCTTCCAGCTTAAATACAATTTCACCAGAGAAATTGGGTGTGTAAGTTGTTTCATATTTTGCCGAAAACCCTTCGAGCGGAATGCCAGGAGCAAACTGATGCTGCCCAAATGTAGTAAGCGCCATTGGCGAATTAATCTGTTCCGTAACGGAAGGATTACCCTGCCAATCGCGGTTAGTCCAGTAAGTGGCTGTTATACCTGCTTTGCCGTTTGCGGTTGAATACGGTATAGCTGTTTCGGTTATCTTGCCTTCGGTAAGGTCACAACCCTTATCATAAATAAGTTGTCCTGCACTAACCTTTGATTTTATACCCTCAAGAATAGTCGTGGTGCGGAAAGGCGTTCCATTGTAGTTACCCCAAAGCATAGTTGCGTCGTTGGCATTAGGACCAACAACCGCTATCTTCTGCCCGGTTTTAAACAGCGGAAGCATATTATTATTGTTTTGCAACAGGGTCATGGTTTCCCTTCCCATGTCGAGCGCAAGCTGCTGATGGGCGGGGGAATTAATAACCGATGACGGAATTTTGGTCCAGGGAACTAATGCATCATCATCCATTTCGCCCAATTCAAAGCGTTGTGTCATCAGCCTGATTACACTCGCATTGACGTCCTTTTCCTTAACCAACCCTCGTGCTACGGCATCTGGCAACTTATCGTAGGCGTAGCCAAAGCCGCACTCAACGTCTGTGCCCGCTAATACGGCTTTTGCAGCTGCATGAGTAGCATCAGAGGATACATGGTGCGACGTAAAAAAGTCGGAGATCGCACCACAGTCTGACACAACTAAATATTTAAAGCCCCAGTCCTGACGCAGGATCTCCGAGAGCAGCCGGTTGTTGCCGCAACAAGGCTCATCGTCCAGCCGCTGATAGGCGCACATCACTTCGCGTACATCTGCTTCCTGCACCAGCGCTTTGAAAGCCGGCGTATATGTTTCCCATAGATCACGGGGTGTAATGTCATTAATATTAAGCTGGTGGCGGCTCCATTCCGGTCCGGAATGAACAGCATAATGTTTGGCGCAAGCTAACAGCTTGCGATATTTGGCATCAGCCGGCCCTTGTAGGCCTTTAACAACTGATACGCCCATTCTCGACGTCAGGAAGGGATCCTCTCCATACGTTTCCTGTCCTCTGCCCCAGCGCGGGTCACGGAAAATATTAACGTTCGGGGTCCACACCGAGAGGTCGTGAAAACGTTCACTTTCTCCTTTTTTCTTCAATTCATTGTTCCGGGCACGAGCTTCATCAGACACAGCATTGAATACTTCGTACACTTTCTGATCATCAAAAGACGCGGCCATTCCTATGGGCTCCGGAAAAACGGTTACATTACCATTGTTGGCATAACCATGAAGCGCTTCACTCCACCAGTTAAATTTCTTAATACCTAATCGGGGGATAGCGTCTGAAATATCGGTCATCAATTTGACCTTTTCCTTTAGTGTAAGTCTTTTTACCAGATCCCTCGCACGAGCTTCAGAAGACAGTTTGGGATTTTGAAAGGGAAACTTTTGCGCCCTTAATGATAACGTTGATAACAGGACAGCACAAAACAAGAGTGCCTTTTTTGATTGCATAAAGATTTGAATTATAAATTGGTTCAGAAATCCGCGAATGGCTGCCAAGCCAACAGATCCCCGTCGTAAAAATATCTACAGGCCGGCGTGTCACTTACAACAAATTGCTTTATTTCTGCCATAAATGTTTTTGCAACGGCATTGTTAAATTGAAAATTTCGATCAGAGAGATATTGATGCCGTTCCAAGGAATGCAGGCAACATAATCAATTTCGCTTTTTACGCGATGTGACGTTATTTTTTAAAGATCAGTTGGGTGAAAAGATAAAGGTCATTCTTCCAGACTGGCCAGTCGTGATAACCCGAATCTACGTGCCAAATATGAGGTACATTATGATCCTGTAAATAAAGGTGTACATTCTTACTAATGTAAAAAAGGCCATCCTTGTCGCCACATGACACCCATAGGAGCTTTAATTTCTGCCTGGCTTCTTCCGGATCGGGCAAGAGCTTTTGAGGAGGAAAAGTATTGGGTGCTGATGAAAAACCGCCTATCCAGGCAAAGGTATCCAGATTGGCCAGCCCAAAATCGAGCGATTGGCCACCGCCCATGGAAAGGCCTGCCAATGCACGATACAACCGGTCTTTCTTAACCGCGTAATGGCTTTGAACATAGGGTATTATACTCCCCAGCAAATCTTTATCAAAAACACCAAAAGCCGGTGCTGACGCCATGATGTTGCCTACCGCGCTGTCATTTGCCTGCGCACGGCCATTGGGCAGCACTACAATCATCGGTACAATCTTGCCGTCGGCATATAGGTTATCTAAAATTACTTGCGGGGAACCGTGGCTGAACCATTCCTTTTCATCGCCGCCTATGCCATGCAATAGGTACAATACCGGATATTTCTTTTTCTTGTTATATCCGGGTGGCGTATAGATCAGCATCTTTCTGGTATTACCGACACTCGCGGAGTAATACTGCACGGTATCAATGCTGCCATGAGCAATTCCATTTCGCTCCATATCAAAGCCGGCCGGAGCTGGAGGAAAAGCAGGTTTATCCTCTGGCCCCAATACAATTGGCTGCCGCGAAGGGCCTTGAGCAAAAGATCTATTATTTCCTAATGCAAGCAACAGCAGACAGAAAAAAGCGTAACGCATAAAAAGAAGGTGTTCAAAAGAGGGAAGCGCCCGAAGAGTTGAGGCCGATTTTTTCATCATACAGTTTATATTGGTTTAGTTAGTTAAAAATCAGCTCTGAGTAATAACTCCGATTCAAGATCATCAAAGTCTGAATCAGACACCAGAGCTGATTTAAAAGTAGACCGCCGCTCAGGGAAACACGGCTACATTTCGACATATTTAAGGAAGAAATGTTCATAGATAAAGCATTCTTGCAGGGTGTCTTTTGTAAATTGAAATGGCGGTTTAATTAATACTGATCGAACACAAACAGCAAGATTATTTTTACTTAAACAATCGGGTATCCACAGCCTGTCCTAATTTTTCGTATCCCAGCTCGTTAGGGTGCAGATAGTCGCCAGATTGTGCATCGGGCAGCATGGTTGACGTATTATTGGGATCTCTGATCGCTTTGTCAAAGTCAATGACACCATCAAAATGGCCGCTTGTGCGTATCCATTGGTTAATGGTATTACGAGCTGTTTCACGGTAGTCTTTATAATAAAATGATTTGTTAATTGGTGTAATAGTACCTCCAAAGACTTTTATCCCTTTAGCATGAGCATCGGTGATCATCTGATCGTAAGCTGCAATAAGATGATGTGCCACCTGGTCTGCAGCAATGCTATCCCTGGTAGAACCCAGATCATTAACTCCCTCAAATATAATGAGCCAGTGAACGCCGTTTTGTTTCAAAATATCATGATCAAATCTGTTAAGCGCCGTTGGTCCAAGACCGCCACGAAGAACACAATTACCGCCTATACCCAGGTTAAGTACACCGATAGGTTTTGTATTCCTATTTTTTGAAAGTGCAATAGCCAAAATATCTGGCCACCTATCCTGTTTATTAGTTCCGGAGCCGCGGCCATCAGTAATGGAATCGCCTATTACAGCTACCGCTGCTGCATTGGTAGCTTCCACATCTATACCATCAACAACATACCAATGGTCGGTTGCAGCAGCTTTAGTAAAGTCGGCATTCGGCGATGTTTGATCTCCTGCAAGCAAATATGACGTTGTTCGTGAGCCAGGGTGACCAGTTACAGTTGGTGAAGTTTCGCCAAAGTAAATGGTGATCGCTACTTCCATTCGCGGTTTAAGATCGAAGGATACAGGATCTGAGATAATATCGACGCCTGGCTGCATAGTTACCTCGTGCTGCCCGTTAAAAGTTAAGGCCGTAGTTGTCGATTGATCTATAGTGCTGCCCCCTTTAGAAACTGCTATCTGTACCATTTTCATGGTGACGGCGTTCTTGCTAAATTCGTTCGAGAACTTCAGCCTGAGCCTTTTTCCGCCGATAGATACACAGACCACCTGCCGCAGCGTATTGTTGCTCAGTCCCGGCTCGGGTGGCATATTTTTAGGTTCAACCAATTGCGGAGCTGTGCTCCAGGTACCTACCCAACTTTTTCCTTTGCCATAAGTAACGGACACCCCGAAGATAATTGTCCAAAAAAGTAAAAACGGTATTGTTCTGATACTTGAAATTTTCCTCCTTTTAAAAAGGAGCATACCTAGCAGAGTCTGATAGTTGACAAAAAGCTTATCCATGTTTTGAATATTGGTTTAACTGGTTTGGCGGCATAGCTACCGCTGATGAAACTCTCCCCGGCAAAAAAACCGGAGAATACTTTAGCAATTTAGGAAGTAAGCGGAAACAAAACAATCGATTGCAAAAAATACTTTGTCACAATCCCATTACCAGCCACCACATGTTCCATCATTAATATAAATTGGTTCTAAAATCGCAATTATCCACTTAAAAATCACCCACAACAAAAGTCAACATGAAAAATTTGTATTACTTTTCTAAACAATCGATTGCAGTCGTCGTCGCAGGAACCGTACTTTCATCCTTTGCCAGCGGCAAATTGAGCGCCCCACCTTTGTTTAAGAATCATTATCACACTGCAGCAAAACCACAAAAGGGTTTAAAAGACTATTACAAGAAGTACTTCCCTATCGGTGTTGCTGTTAACATGGCCGCATTGCATGGGCCAGACTCCGCATTAATTGTACAGGAATTTAACAGCATAACTCCTGAAAACGACATGAAAATGGCGCCGATTCACCCTGAAGAGAATCGCTACAACTGGACCAATGCAGACGCCACTGTTAATTTTGCGGTTCAGCATCATATTAAAATACGGGGCCATAATTTGCTTTGGCACAACCAGGCTCCAGCGTGGATGTTTAAAGACAGTCTTGGAAACCAGGTAACTAAGGAAGTTTTGCTAAAACGCCTGCATGATCATATTAAAACCGTAGTGAGTCGTTACAAGGGTAAAATATATGCCTGGGATGTAGTAAATGAGGCTATTGATGATGATAGCACCAAATACCTGCGGAACTCCCTGTGGTACAAAATATGCGGTGAAGATTTTATTCCGAAAGCATTTGAATACGCCCATGAAGCCGATCCTAATGCAAAACTCTTCTACAATGATTATAACAGTGAGCGCCCCGGAAAACGCGAAAACATTTACAAGCTGCTTAAAAAGCTGGTAGATGCACATGTACCTATTGACGGTGTTGGGATGCAAGGGCATTGGAAGCTTAATGATCCGTCGCCCGAGTTATTGCGAAAAGCGTTGGATGAGTACGCTTCTTTGGGTTTGAAGATACAGATCACAGAGCTTGACATCACTGTGCGTACGTTCATGCCACGACGCAGAGTTGTTCCTGCTACCGATGCCACCACCACTCCGTCCGCCATCCCTACTGCTCAGCCAACACCAGACCCTGGCTACACTCCGGAACTGGAGCAAAAGCAGGTGGCCCAATACAAAATGGTTTTCGATATCTTCAGGGAATATAAAAATGTAATCACCGGTGTAACCTTCTGGAACGTCTCTGACCGATATAGCTGGCTGGATTTCCGGGGAGGAGGCCTCGCAGGAGGCGCGGCTGCAGGTCTGGCTACTTCTCGAACCATACGTAAAGCATACCCGCTACTTTTTGACGAAAACCGCCAACGGAAAAAAGCATATTATGCGGTAACAGACTTTTAGTATGCTGAACAAATAGGCTCAAAATGAAAAAGTCGGAAGAAAACTCTTCCGACTATAATTGCCCTTCAGCATCTTATCAGTTTTATTATTTGCTAAGGATCTAGTAACCCGGATTCTGATACGCAGCTTTATCAGCAGCGCTCATTATCATGCCATCCAACTGTCCCTGCGGAATAGGCCGCAAGTAAAGATGAGGATCAATTGTACGGGTCACCGTAACAGGAGTGTGATCACCCCAATTGGTTCCGCAAATAGTGTAAGTAGCAGCCAGTTCACCCCATTTCTGCGTACGCACCAGGTCGAACCATCTGCTGCCCTCTCCATAGAACTCGCGTGAACGTTCTGCCAAAATGTAGTTAATGTCTATAACAGCCGGCGTAGCATTAACCATTGCCTGACTATCGTCTTCAATTTTTACCACATTTCCATTATTGTTAAAGCGCCATTTCCCAGCCCGTGCACGAAGTACGTTGACTAAATCTCTTGCAGATTGTCCCGGTTGTGTAGCTGCACCTTCTACCGCTGCTTCTGCAGCTATAAGGTAAAGTTCTGAAAATTTGGCAATGGGGAACGGACGCGTACTGCCTGCGTTTGGCTGGCCAAGACCAGTACCATTATCAGTACGATAAGGACCGAGTTTCCAGATACCGGGATAAATAATCCGACTAATGCCTCCCGGATTTATAACAAAATCAGCTCTTGCGGGCAACACTCCAGCACCTACGTTGGCATTCTTAGTAGCATAAGCAACGCCTGGATTGTCGTTATCCAGGAAAGTCAGTACCGCATCGCCGGGATGAATTGCCATACCGTTTGCATTGATCAGCGTTGGAGCAGTATTTCCACCCAAAGGCCAGTTACCACGATAAACGGTTGTAAAGGTTCCGTCATACCGGGAATCATTCACCTTATCGGCAAAAGTATTTTTAAGTACTTCGATTGTTGGAGCCATACGTACCCATGGTCTGCCGAGATGTTGGTCCGCAGCACGCAAAACGGAGTTTACTCCTGAACTTTGAATATTAGGATAGTTCCAGGTTAGCATCCAGCTGGCAAAGTTGTCGGGAGCCCCACCGCTGCCATAGGTTAAACTGCTACCGTTATACTTTTCACTGGTTTGGGTATGGTCAGCATACAATACAATTTCACTGTTACGGTCATTTGTTGCTACGTTGACATCGTAAAAGGTCGGCTGTAAGGCAAAAGGCCCGGGATCTGCGATGGCGGCAGTTGCAATATTATACGCCTGCTGAAAATACCAGGCGGCATCGTGTCCGTTCGGATCTGTGCGATTAGCTGCCGGATAAGTAGGGATATTATTGGGGTTCTTTAACCACCATGCATAAGTGAGGTAAGCTTTTGACAAAAAGAGCCTTGCTGCTGTTTTGGTAACGCCTCCTGTCACCCTACCTGTTGCAGGGAGATCATTAATCGCTTGTAACAGATCAGGAAAGATGGCTTTGGTATATACCTCAGGTACTGTATTACGTTTTGAGGTTCTGGTAGTAGAAGTATTGAACTTTAGTTCACCAGCACCAAGGTCAAGCGGCACTCCGCCATAGGTTTGTACTAATAAAAAGTAATCAAATGCTCTGAAGAAACGAGCTTCGGCAATTAATGAATTTGGCACACCAGCACCAGAAGCATTTTGTATTACTCCACTTGCTGTATTGATATTTGAGAAGGATTCGCCCCAAAGAATGCCCGTTGGATAACTTGTTGACTGGATGATGCCTACGCCGGAACAATCCATATCTTTAAAGTTACCGTCAGCACTTTGTCCCCAGGTAGCCTCATCTGTGCCGGTCTCAAGGGAGTTGTAATAATAGGCCTGCCCGTAGAGGTTGCGAAGACGCTCATACAACGCCGTTAACCCTCCGGTAACGCCCTGTGTAGTTGCAAAATAATCGGGCGTAAATACACTGCGTGGCTGCTCCTGCAGCAGTTTTTTGCACCCTGTTGATAAGAACACCATCAATAGTGTTGATCCTACAATGCCTTTTATTTTTATGTTAGTTGTCATATCAGTAAGTTTAGAATGTCATGTTTATTCCAAGCAAATAGTTCCGGGTTGACGGTGCATTGGTACCGATCGTCAGGAATCTTCTTTGAGAATATGGTAATGCTACAGCAGCATTTTGGTTACCATAGGAGTTTGTCTCAGGATCCATGCCTGACATTTTATGATAAGGTGAGAAGAACACAAACGGATTTTGAACAGTAAAATAGCCGTGCAGTCTAAAACCACCATGTTTAGATAAAAGCTTGGTAAAGTCATACCCCAGGGTCATGGTACGGATTTTTACATAGGAGGCGTCAAAGTAACCGAGCGTACTACCATATTTAGGGTTGTCTCCGCTTTGCGCGCCACCTGGCTTAGGAAATGTTGCCCCAGTATTTTGAGGAGTCCAGTAATCAACAATAACGTTGTTCCGGCGTCCGGTAAGTAAATCCAAATAGCCTCCTGAGCCGTACAAGCTACTAATAAGGATACCGCCGTCTTTAAATGCACCCACTGCACTAAAGTCAAATCCCTTATAACCCAAATGTGTATTAAAACCTCCTTCAAATTTAGGGTCCGTATCCATCACCTGCATATCAGCAGCTCCTATGGCCCTGGTTGGTTTACCAGTGGCATCATAAGTACCGGTATACTGAACCTTAATCATACCTACGTTTCCGCCTGGCTCCAAAACACTCAGGTAAGGATCATTGGCCTGCCACAATCCAATTTTCCTATAATCGTAAATTGAATTAATGTTATGGCCAACAAACCAAGAGTTACCCAGATCCTGGCTTTGCCCTGAAGAGAGCGCAACGATCTTGTTACGGTTTCCGTATATGTTAACTCCAACATCCCAGGTCAGTCCATTAGCGGTGCGCAAAATGGTGCCGCTCAAACTCAATTCAAGTCCCTTATTTTGGCTTTGTCCAATGTTTCCGGTATAACTGCTAACACCTGTAGTAGGTGGCAGGTTAACACCCAGCAGTAGGTTCTTGGTATCTGTGACATAATACTCCACAGTACCTGACAAGCGGTGATGGAACAAAGAAAAGTCTGCGCCATAATTCCAGGTTTGCGAGTATTCCCAGCCTAATGCAGGGTTCGGCAATTGCGTTACGTAATAACCCGTAGCGTAATTAGCGTCGCCAAAGTTTTGTTGTACTGCAGTTAATCGGCCCAGGGTCTGGTAGGCATTAACGGCCTGATTAGAAGTTTCCCCATAACCTGCTCTCAGTTTTAATTCGTCAATAAATGAATACGGTTTCATGAATGATTCATTCGCGAGATTCCAACCGATTGAAATGGCCGGATAGCTATGCCATTTATGTCCGGGCGCCAAAACTGAAGATGCATCAGAACGGAAGGTTGCAGACAACATGTAACGATCATCATAAGAATACATTGCACGGGCCATATAAGATTCCAAACCGCTCAAGCTATAGTTACCAGGGTTGATAACCGGCTGAGCTGTAGCATCGCCCAGATCATAAAATTCGAAAGCATCTGACGGAATACCTTGTGCAGACATAGATGAGCTATTATACTTGGTGTGCTCAGCCGAGTACAAGGCCACCACATTTATATTATGTTTTTGAGCAAAGGTGTGATCATAAGTCAAAAGGTTTTCTATTGCCCAGTGATATTGTGCAGAATTAGATACGTATGCACTTGAAGGAGTTGTAGGTGTAGAACTGTTGATACCCATACCGGTGTAGTTACCGTTATTGCTTTGGATATAGTCTAACCCAAGGTTAACGTGATATTTTAAACCGTCTACCCCTGGTATTTTCACTTCACCATAAGCAGAGTTGTAGGTACCATAACCTCTTGTTTCATTTAACCACTGGTTGTGCAAACTGTCAACTATGCCCTTAGTCAATACAAAACTTTCATCCAACGGCATCTTCACTGTTCTTTTTAATGAACCGTTTGCATTGTATGGATTAGCTATAGGTGTATTACTAAGATTACCATAGATACCTACCTGGCTACCTTCCATTAAACTATAATTGTTGTTAGTTGTAAATCCAACCTTAAAATATTTTCCAACCGCCTGATCAATAGACGCGTGCATGGAGTAACGGGTATATTGTTGTGTCGGAATAAGGCCCTTATTTTGGTAATATCCCCCTCCAAAATTATAGCTGCCGCCCGTGGTGCCACCCGTAACACTAAAATCATTGTTCCAAACCGCACCTGTTCTAAACAGTAGCTTTTGCCAGTCTACATTCGTATTGTTATTTTCATCAGGGCCGTTCGTATATAAGTTAGCCGCTTTACGGAGAGCAATAAATTGCTGGGCGTCCATCATCGGGAACCTGGCAAAAAGTGTTTGAGCTCCGTAGTAGGTATTGTAGCTAATTTTTGCAGGCGCGCCAATCTGCCCTTTGTTGGTTGTGATTATAATTACACCATTGGCACCTCTGGATCCATAAATGGCCGTAGCGGAAGCATCCTTCAGCACATCGATACTCTTGATATTATTAGGATCCAGATCGCCGATGTTGCCTGAAAACGGAATACCGTCCAAAACGATCAGCGGATCATTACTTGCTGTCAGCGACCGCTGCCCCCGAATTAAAATTTGCATGGTAGCACCGGGCTGCGTTGAAGTTTGCGATATTTCAACGCCCGGTAAACGGGACTGAAGCGCTTCTGTAATGTTTGGGGCGGGCACCTCATTCAGCTTTTGGCCGCTGATTGATGCAACTGAACCAGTAACAGCCTCTCTTCTTTGTGTACCGTAACCTATAACAACTACGTCATTCAGATTTTTACTATTGGGAGTGAGACGCACTGATAGGTGTGTTCTACCGTTGATGGCAATTTCCTGGTCGGTATATCCAATAAAAGTAAATACAAGAGTGCGTTCGCTTGCAGGAACATTGATTGTGAAATTACCGTTGGGATCAGTAACGGCGTTTGCCTTGCCCGACTTAGCTTTAACAGTGGCGCCTGGTAAAGGCTGATTTTTCTCATCCACTACCGTCCCGCTTATTTTTTTTGTCTGCGCAACTGCTGCCAGGCCGGTAAAAAGAGCGACAAGCAGCAGCAAAGAGAATTTATTAAATATTTGTAATGATTTTTTCATAATTCTGGTTAAAAGGTTAATAGTTTCATCCTTCAGGTGAGGCGAATTGAAGCTTCGCCAACGCTTCGGAAATTTTCAGTCGGGGCCTCTTATTAAATTATTCATGTGCTATAATTATTTAAGTTTAAATCCTGAGCATGTGTAGTACTTAAAAGGTTGAATTATGCATTTCGTCAATGTCTCTTTCTGCAATCGATTTCACACACATACACATTAATGCATTACTTATTACAAGGTGAAACAACCAGAAGTATAAATGCTGTTAGGTTATTAATATTGGTTATGCAAACAGAAATACCATGATTTCTGAGACTAAATTGCAACTTGCATTTCTTTTACCATGCAACATTTCGGTAAAAGTATGCCATAAATGTCCAGAACGGAATATATAGCACCACATCCGGGTAAAACCAGCCTGGGAAAAGGAAATGGAAGCAAATCAGTGATACTTTATTTAATAAAAATGTGAGACACCGCTGCTCATTAAAACAATCGATTGCATAACTATTTGCAATAACCGGTTTCCAGATGACCCGAAACAGGAGAACTGATCACGATCCCTGGCGAATGGACACCACACTATCTATGATTGCCATTAATTTGAAACAAGAGTTGTTACACTGGAACCTGACAGATTAATGCTAAACGTACTACCAGAAACCGTGAAACTGTCGGTGGACAGGTCTGAAGAGCTTGTAGTTACGTACCGGCTAAAACTACTTGCACTGATCCCACCTAAAGTGAAACTTTGGGTTACAGTGGCAGGGTTCTGGTTTACAATGACCATTACAAGCTTTGTTCCGCTTTTATAGGCAGTTACGTATAGCCCATCAAACGGATTGGCGGTACATGATATTTTGGAATAACCAGGGCGAACATAGCGGGCCCACTGAGCCATAACATAACCTAGCTTGGTAATATTTCCGCTTTCATCCATTGGGCCATAACTTCTGCGAATATACCACCAAACGTAAGCCGCCCAGCCTGCACTCATGCAATCATGAATTTCCTTTGCAGCGGTCATGGCATTGTTCCAGTCGTTGCCACTTATGCTCGAATTGGTATAATGCTCCGTCATCCATACAGATTTTCCAATGTTGCCTAAGTCATAGGGCGTTTTACCATAAATGTGACCGCACAAAAAGCTGGTATTTGATTTTGCGTCAGTATTAGAAAGGTAAGTATTGATAAAATTTTGATCCATATTAAATGGTTCCGGAGCCATAATAGGTGCGCCGCAATTGGTGCCCTGTGTTGCAACAAAATTAGCCACCTCTGTTGCAGTAGCTTCCATCCAGCCTGACCCTGAATAGTTTGGCTCATTAAACGGACTAATAGCATAAACGCCGCCAACCGCCGCATTATAAGACGCCAGATAAGCGGCATAGTCTGCATATGAAGATGTGTTAAGGTGAACTCCGGTCATCATGCTTGGAGGTGCGTTCCAGGCTGTTGCTATTACTTTGGCGCCATAGCTTTTTGCCGCGTCAATAGTAGGCTTTTCGGCTGCAAAACTGCTGCTGCTGGTAGGAACCATAACCCTCAGAATGCTTAACCCTATGCCAGTGGTCGGTGAAAACGCTTTCACGCGCTGGTCAGGGGTCAGATCAGGTATCCAGGCTAATATACTAGCGCCTCCGAAGCCCTGAACTGTCTGCTGAACCGTAGAGGCATCAACCTGCACAGCCTCAGGATTGACAATGGCTTGGCTGCCACCCGACGCTGTCTGTGATGGGGGAACGGACTTCTTATTACATGCATATAACGAGACAACAAGGGTAAATAGACAAAAGAAATTTCTTTTCATTTTTTAGGTTTAATTGTGAGGTAACTGGTTAATAATACCGGCTTACAGTAGCGCAAACCGAACACCTTAAAATTAAACCGGCAAAAAGAAATACTATATCAGCTTTTATTTAAATGCTGTAACAAATGTCTTTAAACGTTAAAAGCATCTATTTCAATAACAGATTAAAAGCTTGCGCGCTATTTCTCAGCCTTTATCCTTTGCTAAGGATTGTGGGCTCAGATTCTTTACCACGTTTAAGATTCAGGTACTCCGATGGCGATAAGTCATACTTGGCCTTAAACAGCTTTGAAAAATACCCCGGAGTAGCAAATCCTGTCATAAAGGCAATTTCGCGAATGGTGTACTGACTCTTTTCAATTAAAACAGCGGCTTTTTGTAGCTTAATTGAACGAACGTACTCAACAGGGGCCAGTCCAGTCAATTCAAATACTTTATTATATAATGAACTTCGGCTCATACCCAGGTTGCGGCTTAGCTCCTCTATAGAAAAGTTGGCGTCGTTAAGTCTTTCTTCAACCAATTGAGCTACATTACTCAGAAACTTTTCATCAGCCGACTCTATTTGAATTTCCGGAGCGATAATTTGTATTTGTTTAGAGTAGGTATTTTTAAGACGTTGATTCAGGCCAATAAGATTTCGTACTTTGGCATTTAAAATTTGGAAATTAAATGGCTTAGTCAGATAATCATTCGCCCCTGTTTCCAATCCTCTCACCTGATCTTCCTCACCCGTAAGTGCCGTAAGTAATATGACGGGAATAAAACTGGTTCTTTTATCGCTTTTCAATTTCCTGCAAAGTTCAATACCGCTCATAATCGGCATACTAATGTCACTCACTATCAAATCCGGATGACACGACAGTGCCTTTTGCCATCCCTCCTTACCGTTAACCGCTTCATAAACTTTGTAGTTAAGTTTAAGGTTCTCTTTGAGATAATACCTTAAGTCCTCGTTATCTTCTACCAGTAAAATCGTTTGTCGTTCTGTTTCCAATGTATCGGATTGTGCTTCTGGTAGAGCCACTGTGTTTATTCCACTATTTTCAGCATAACTTCCATTGGATTTTGCGGCCTTATTATCCGCCGCATCCAGCGGCAATAAGATACTGAACGTAGTACCTACTCCCTCTTGGCTCTCAACAGAAATTGTGCCCTTGTGTAAGCTAACAAACTCGCGGGTAATTGACAGACCGATGCCGCTACCCTGGTTAAGCACATTACCAGATGCCTCTGCCTGATAAAACCGTTGAAATATCCTATCCTGGTTATGAAGCGGAATACCCATACCGGTATCTGTTACCGTAATTTTCAGCTCCTGCTCGCCCGATTCCGGATTATGCTCTTGCGATAGCACCGAGAGGCTAACTATGATTGAACCTCCTGCATCGGTAAATTTAAAAGCGTTAGACAAAAGGTTAAAAATAACGCGTTCTATCTTATCATGATCAAAACAAGTGTCGAGAACAGCTACCTCTGTTTTAAATTCAAGGTCGATCTTTTTGCGTTCAGATAAATCTTCAAAGGCATTAACAGCATCTCTTATGAAACTAACAATATCCCCTTTACGTGAATTGAGTTTCAATTCCTGTTCCTCCATCTTTCGAAAATCCAGAAGTTGATTAACCAGGTTAAGTAGTCTGCGGGCATTTCTACTGATCATCTTTACCTCTGATGAAATTACCTCGTCCGTCTTCATGGAAGATAATTTATCTACAGGAGCCATGATTAAAGATATAGGGGTGCGAAACTCGTGACTTAAATTGGTTAAGAAATTGATCTTCATTAAATCCAATTCGTGCAAACGTTTTACTTCGCGCTTCTCCTCCTCAGCTTCCAGTTGTCTTTTAATCTTTACAAAGCTTCTGCGTCTGGAATAGAAAAGAATCGCTCCCGCAATAACGAGGTATAAGCAGTATGCGTACCATGTTCGCCACCACGGCGGCAGAACATTGATGCGAACAAAAGTTGGTTTTTTACTCCAAACCCCCTGCCCGTTACTGGCTCTTACCATAAAGGTGTAGGTACCCGGGTCAAGATTCGTATAATAAGCGGTATTATTCTGATAAACGTAATTCCATTCTTTATCAAAGCCCTCAAGCTTATAAGAAAATTTATCCTGGTGAGGATTAGTGTAATTGAGCGCAACAAAGCCTATAGAAAAGTTCTGCCCGTAAGTAAGGTTAATTTCCTTAGCCATGGCAATTTGCTCCTGAATAGGCGCTGTTTTGCCCGGCACCACTGTATTATTGGCTACTTTTAGCTCTGTGAGCATTACCTCTGGCGTTGCTTTGTAATGGGGCAACTCCAACGGATCAAAATAATTAAAACCCTCTTCGCTGCCGAAAAATAAAGTGCCGTCATCGCTTTTAAAGCCTGCACCATTTATAAAGGGACTATTTACAACCCCGTTTTGCTGCAGGTAGGTGTTGATCTTTTTACTTTTAGGATCGAAACTGTTAATACCCTTATTGGTACTTATCCATAATAAGCCATTTCTATCCTGCAATATGTGATGAACTACACCGTTGGACAGCCCTTCCTTTTCAGAGTAAGAAACAAAACGCTGTTTTTGCGGCAAAAACAGACTTATCCCTCCCCCATTTGTTCCAATCCACATCCTGCCGGTCGTATCTTTTAAAATGGAGAAAATTACACCGTTGGGCAGATTTACCTCGGGACCGTTATAAAGCGAAACTGCGCCGTTAGCCAGATTACATACAACTATTCCGCCGCCAAACGTACCCACCCACATCAAATTGCCGTTCCCTCGGGCAATACACCTGATAAAATTATTAACATAGCCTTTCTTAAGGGTAGGCAGTAATTCCGAATAGTTAAGAAACTCTTTTTTCTGAGGGTCGAATATGTCTACGCCTCCGCCATTTGTTCCAACCCACATCCTGCCTTTGGCATCCTCCTCCAACGCAAAAACGTCATTTTCTGAAATACCCTTTTTGCCCTTGCCCGCCTCATAATGTACAGTAGCACCGGTTGAAGGATCAAGCACAAACAACCCTTGCTGGAAAGTACCGATCCACAATTTGCCATCATGGCTACGTTTAAGAACTTGTATAGAAAGTTTGCCGGAAACACCGTCTGTTGCTCTTAACGGGTAATTAGTGCAAAGCCCGCTTCCAAGATCAAACAACTGTAGCCCGCCCTTATCGGTACCTATAAAGTATTTGTATTTGTCATATTGCGCAAAAGAAGTAACAGCGGGAGCTTTAAGGCCAAAAGGGTCAAAGGGATCATAGAGCCTTGAATTTAACAGCGCCAGGTTCTTGTCATATTTGCTTATGCCGCCCCGGTAAGTACCTATCCAGCAAATACCTCCTTTGTCTATAAATAGGCTTTCGATAGCTTTATCCGACAAGCTGAAAATATTTCTGACCTCGGGTTCTATCTGCGTTATTTTTGATGTAACAACGTTCAAAATAAAAATGCCCTGCTCTGTTCCAATCCAAAGGTCTTTACCATTTGCGCATATAGTGTGTATTACGCTTTGCTGCAGTAAGGATTCCTTTTTTTCTGTTAAATAATGTTTGAATTTGCCATCTTCTGACTGCATGAGGTTAAGGCCATTAATGGTAGCTATCCAGATATTACTAAGCGAATCTTCTGTGATGGCTCTTACATTATTAGCACTGAGGCTGTTCTCATCTTTTGCATCGTGACTGTACCGGGTAAACCGCCCGTTATCGCGGTGATAAAGTAAAAGCCCCTGGTTTGTGCCTATCCAAAAGCGAGACTTCCGGTCTTCATAAAAACATGTAGCCACTATCAGGTTCTTATTATCTCCATAAATAGAGTTTAATATAAAAGTGGTGGTCTTGTTGGTATTTAGATCTATAACCCTTAACCCGCTGTAGCTGGAAACCCACAGTCTGCCCATGTCGTCCTGATAAATTGCTCTTATTGCTTCTGCTTTTGCATTGCGCCAAAAACTGTCGCCCTGGTATCGATGAAACTGATCTAATTTACGGTCGTAATACAGTAATGAACCAGAGGTGCCCACCCATAGTGTGCCCCTTCTGTCTTGATACAATGATAGTATTTCATTTGATGTTAAGCTGGTAGAATCGCCATCGCGGTGCCTGTAAACGGTAAACGTTGTTCCGTCAAACCGGTTAAGGCCGTCGGTTGTGGCAAACCACATTAGCCCGAATCTATCTTTAACAATTGCATTTATGGTGTTTGAAGAAAGTCCGTTCTTGGTTGTAAAAGCCGTAAAGTTCATTGTTCGCTGACAAAAGGACGGTAACGACCAGGATAAAAAAACAATTAGCAAGACCAAGAACTTTGGACTTTTTATAGCTTTAAACATACTACAACACACTTAAATTGCTTATGAGAACACTTGTTTTTGCAGCCAATGCAGCAAGTGTTAATAATTGGTGACAACAAATATACCGATGTGACAAATGTCTTTACTACCACGTTTGTCTAAAATTATACATCAAATGTCCAGTTTAATTAGAGCAACAACGGCTTTTTAAGGTCCTCGCGTAGCAAAAGCCCCTTCGTTCTTTTATAAAACAAGAAATCCTTCAAGGACGTTCGACCCGAAGGATTTTTAATTAACCAATTTTAACTTAATAGAAGTGCGAGTATGAGGGTTGAGATGGAATAAGGTATTTCGATTTATTTAATAATATATTTTCTGTTTGGTTTATTGATATCTGCGCCAAAGCTCTTCATTATATAGACGATATCTTTCTTTTACTCTTTAAATAGCAAAGGGGCAAGTTCATGCAAGCTTCGACGCCAGGTTAGGAACTCGTGCCCCGTGTTTTCAGAAACATAAGAAACAGCGTTATAACCAGCATCTTTCAAAGCGGCAGCAGCATTTCTAACGCCATCCGGTCTTTCGCGGCTTCCGCAGCTCATAAAAATCACTTTAGGCTTTGTTTTGCCCTCCAGCTCCGCAACTGTATAGGTACCCCCGCTTAACAAGGCGTATGCTCCAAATTCATCAGGTTTGGCCAGCGTGATGGCGTGCGTTTCCATGCCGCCCATAGAAAGTCCAGCCATCGCCCGGTGCATTCGGTCTGCAATGGTACGAAAGTGGCTGTCCACATATGGAATCAGCTCTTCGGTCAGCACGGTTTGAAATGCCGCAGGTTTAAAATTTCTAAGACCGCCGGCGCCAATCTTAACATCGTTGGTCATACCATAAGTCATCACAATAATGAAGGGTTTTGTTTTCCCTTCGGCAATAAGATTGTCCATAATCAGGTTGGCATGGCCCTGATTGCTCCAGGCCGTCTCATCTTCACCCCAACCATGCTGCAAATACAGTACTGGATATTTTTTAGACCTGTCTTTTTCATAACCGGGCGGCGTATAGACAAAGGCCCGGCGAGAAGTATTCGTACTTGTTGAAGGAAAAAGAATTTGCTGCACGTTGCCATGGGGCACGTCCTTAAGGGCATAAAAATCCTGATCGTGGGCAGGTATCTCAATGCCGCTTTCCCAACGCGTAGAGCCATAAAAATTTAAAGTACCGGGATCGTTGAAAACACCTCCGTCTACAATGAGATGATAGTAATGAAATCCTTCATCCATCGGCCCTTCTGTAGTACCGGTAAAATAACCGTCTGCACCTTTTACAAGCTTAGTGCCTCCCCTACCTCCAAGACCAAGTGTTACCCGTATGCTGTCAGCTTTTGGTGCCTTTATGCGGAAACGGACATACCCCTGAGCGGTTACCTGCGGATATTCCTGGCCCGGCTGGTTAAGGCTCGAAGGCTTGAAATCTTCTGCTACGGAAGAAGCCGTGGTCTGCGCCTTACAAATACAACTTATTATTGAAATTGCACAAAGTGTGGTTAAAGATTTTAAATTCATTTTCAATTGCTTAGGTTTATTATAATAGGTAAGCGAAGTGCCTTTGTTTACTGGCATTTCTATTTTCAAACTTATGGTTTACCCCATAAGCACACTATCAATTTTCGGTTAAATAATAAAAGGGATGTTTAACTTATTAATGATCAGGGCCTGTCGTTTATTTATTCGGGGTGCAAGTATCTATCTCCCGCCTCGGCTGCAACGAATAGCTATATTATCGCAGTCAATATTGTAAGCAGGCCTTTATATCGTACGCTAAACCCCTCTGTACGCTGCTCATGGAACGCTAAATAATTAGTGCAACTATCCGTCAATGTTCAAGCGCACTACAAATTGCAAAATCAGATCGTATCACAAAGGCGCAGTTTGTAGCATGCAAGTTCACTTCGCCTAATTTTTCCACAATTCTGATATTTCAGTTGAGGGTTGATATGTTTGCGGCTTCTTATGAGTTTAAATACAATCGCCGATTATGTTCAGCAAGAGGCTGACCTTGTAAAAATTGTTTCTGAATACCTAACCCTTGTACCAGGCAGCAAAGCACTTAAAGCTAACTGTCCTTTTCATAAGGATAATTCCGGATCACTCATGGTGTCCCCTTCGAAAAATATCTTTCGCTGTTTTGGCTGCGGCAAGGACGGTGGGCCGGTTGAATTTTTGATGGCTATAGAAGGCCAATCCAGGGAACAAGCAGTTAAACTACTGGCAGCAAAATTAAATCTGCCATAGCAAAAAGGCCCCAATAAAGTACCAGCTCGAATAAAAAGGCAGGCAGCTGCGGATTCGTAGCCAGATTATAATGCGAGGATAATGTGCACAACTTATATGCTGGTAACTTAGGCACCTGTTCTACATCATCTACATTTTAAAAGCAAATTAAAAATTAAAGTATTACAGTTCCCTATAGCGGCTAATGGTGGATTTATTAACATTAAAGCTATAATCAGAAACATTTGCTCCATGACTTTCAAAGTCATAAGGATATTTTTGACTTTGGAACCAATTGAAGGCGCCTGGTGCGATATCTACACGAGATATCGTTTGGGGGGAAGTAGGATTTAGCCGTCTGTCATCAAATTGGCTTGTACTAAGGGCTCCGCCAATTAGGCCCAACATTTTGTTTAATTTTTGGTGCTAACTGCTCTTTTGTTAAGTTTTTCCTGGAAACGCCAGGTGGTGATATCCAAAAAGTTTTGACACGGATAGTGAAGCGGGTTAAAAATACCGGCGCCGGGGTGAGATGCGGAGCAGGTTAGTTGATTAAATGTGCCCGCGACGGGGTGAGATACGGAGCGGGTTTTTCCGTTTTGAAAAACATCAATAATAACAATGATTAAATATTTCGCAATTGGTCTGCCGCAAGGTCGGTGGATCATTTAGTGGCGAAAGTAAAAATGGTATGAAAGTATTAAGAAATCTGGGCGTTCTAGCTCTTACCGCTTTGTTGCTAATTAGTTTTAGGGGCTATTCTCAGGAATTATATGTTGGCACAAACTACCACCCGCACGACAATAAAAATTTAAAAAAGTGGGCCAGCGACATTAAATTAATGAAAAATGCCGGATTCAAGGTAGTGAGAATGGGGCATTTAGCATGGGACAGCTATGAACCGTCTGAAGGTCATTTTGATTTTAAATGGTTTGACACCGTGATGAACTTAATGAATAAAGCCGGTATCAAGGTGATTTTGGATATCGCCATCCGCCCTGCCCCAATCTGGTTACAACATAAGTTTACCTCAATAAATATAACGGACGCCAGCGGAAACCGATTATACCCCAATCACCGTTATATGGAAGATATTGGCGACCCGGATTATCAAAAATATGCCATCAGGTATGCCGATAGTTTATCTATAAGATATGCTCATCATCCCGCCTTGATTGCTTTCGGGATCGACAACGAATCGGGCGACGGCCCAATTTCATATTCCGAATCTGCAAGGCTGCGTTTTATCGAATGGCTAAAACAAAAGTATAAGACCACTGAAAGATTAAATACCGCCTGGGCGGGGCAGCGATGGTCGAGAAGAATTAATCAGTTTGATGAGGTGGGTTTACCCATGTCTGGTTATATCAGCGGGCCACCGGAAAGGGTGCTGGACTTCCGCCGCTTTGAGTCGGACGAAATCAATGATCTCTTGTTAAAGGTTATTGACAAAGTAAATAAAAACGCACCGAACGCTTTTATAAACACCAATGCGTGGTATTATAGTGATAAACGATACTTTGATTATTCTAAGATTGCTTATTCAGGAAAAATGACCCGCGAGGGCTGCGGATTTTATCCCGGTAATTCATTAATCAACAATTATGGGTTAATGGGTGCGGCATTTGGAATTTCCAGGATTCAGTTTGAGAGTACTAACCCGTTTTGGTGCTCTGAATTTACAACGATGACAGCTGTTCCAAAGTCTATCAGGAAATCAGCTTATGCTTCCCTAATGTATGGCAACCAAATGGTTTGTGGCTGGACCTGGCAAAGCATGCACGGAGGCGAAGAGCAATACCTGGAAGGCATGATGGACTGGGATGGCGGATTAAACCGGAAATATGATGAGTACAAGCAGATAGCCAATGAATTTAAGAAAATTGAGAAGTTTTTTCCATATAAACTGCAGGCTGATGTAGGTTTAGCGTTTTCATTCCCCAGTCAAATTGCGAGTGCATCGTTCCCTGAACAGCACGATACACAGGTAGAAAATTGCTTCGATATTTTTTTTAAAAAGAATATTGATGTACGGGTGGTGGAAATTACAAAGAGCCTGCTCAACTATAAATTACTTATTGTGCCCGGCGTTACCGTTATGGACTCGCTAACAGCGAAAAAGATACGGGAATTCGTTTACAACGGCGGAACGGTTATCATGACTGCCAATTCTGCTGTTACCGATGAAACAGGGAAGGTCTTTTCCACTACTCATCCTGGTTTGTTGAACGACGTTTTCGGAATCCGGGTAGCAGGGTACGAAGAAACAGAGAACCTTAACGAAATATCGCCCCGTAATTTTAAGAATAAGGATATGGAAGTGAGCTATAGCGGAAAAAATATTCAAACTGAATCAGCCCGTTTTGATGTAATTTACCCTCAAGGTGCCAAGGTGATTGGAAACATAACAAGCTTAGACAAAGACTACCCTATTGTCACAAGTCATAAATACGGCCGTGGTACCGCAATTTATTTAGGCTTGCCTGCAAAAGGCGCGTTAATGGAGCAACTCATTGATGATCTTACAACTTCGCTGCCGATTAAAAAAGGGCCTGCGGTACCTGAAGGTGTGATGAGCAGATTTATTGACAAAAGCCATATTTTGTATTTGAATCTGACCGGAAAGCCGCAGACCATTGATCCCCAACAGCCGTCCAGAAGTATATTATTTGACAAAGAATACACCGGAAGCTTTTCGCTTCAGCCATTTGAACCAGAGTTTATTGAACTTAAATAGATTGTGCCAATCCATTTAATACTAAAAAGATGAGAAATAAAACACAAAAGACATTTGCGCTCGGCCTGATCCTATCGGCTAGCTCTTTAATGCTGCACGGACAGGATCTGCCTATTGCTGCTGGCCGCTTTAAACCTGCGGATTCATCATTTAAACAATATCAATACCCCACTTGGTTCCGGGATGCCAAATTTGGTATCTGGGCACACTGGGGCCCGCAGGCGGTACCCCGCCAGGGCGATTGGTATGCACGGAATATTTATATCGAGGGTAGTGAACAGAATAAATATCATGTTGCACACTACGGGCATCCTTCTAAATTTGGCTACAAGGACATTATTCCCTTGTGGAAAGCGCAAAAATGGGATCCCGAAAAGCTGATGGCACTTTATAAAAAGGCAGGCGCCAAATATTTTGTAAGCATGGGTACCCACCACGATAATTTCTTTTTATGGAATTCTTCACTTCACCGGTGGAACTCCGTGCAAATGGGACCTCATAAAGATGTAGTGGGCCTTTGGCAAAAAGCAGCTAAAAAGAACGGTTTAAAATTCGGCGTTTCTGAGCATTTGGGCGCCAGCTATACCTGGTACCAACCAGCCCATGGTTCGGATACCGCAGGGCCATACAAAGGAGTACCATACGATGGCAACGATCCGCGATATGCTGATTTATATCATCCAAAAGCAGCTGCTGATGACCGGGGGTGGTTAAGTACGAATCCTGAATGGCAGCATGAGTGGTACAAGTCTATTAAAGAGCTGGTAGATAATTATCATCCAGACCTGCTTTATTCAGACAGCGGATTTCCGTTCGGCGACGTCGGCAGAGCCATGGTAGCTAATTTTTATAATGGAAATATTGCCTATAACCACGGTCAAATGACAGCGGTGTATAACTGCAAACAACCTTCGCAAGGTATGTGGGTGCAAGATTTGGAGCGTGGCGTTCAGGATTCAATAAGCCCTTATCCCTGGCAAACCGACACCTCTATTGGCGACTGGTTCTACAGAACCGGCCAAACCTATAAAAGTGCAACGGATATAATTCAAATGCTGGTCGATATTGTAAGCAAAAACGGCAACCTGTTGATCAATATTGTGCAAACGCCTGAAGGTGATCTAGAGCCGGACATGCTGAAAACACTGGATGAAATTGGAAAGTGGACAGCCGCCAACGGCGAGGGTATATATGGCTCCCGCCCCTGGAAGATATTTGGAGAGCGCCCCCAAAGTGTCAATGAAGTTAAAGGAGGCAACTTCAATGAAGACCGGATAAAATACACCGCGGAAGATATTCGCTTTACCTCCAATGGCAAAAAATTATATGCATTTCTACTTAACAAGCCCAGCGGAGATATTCGAATTAAATCGCTCGGAAAATCCTCGGGCATAAACACGCAAAAGATACTCTCAGTGAAGCTTTTGGGCAGCAAGGAAAAGATACAATGGCAACAGGAAGCGGATGCGCTGGTGATCAAAAAGCCTGTAGCCCTACCAGATTCGCAGGTATCAGGTTTTAGGATCGATCTGGGTGATTAGATTCAAGCCAAAAACTTTCTGTAATCAAAGGCTATAAAAAGCATATAATTGGTCAAAAAAAGTCTACGATAATATTTGCCCCGTTCAAAATCTATCCTTTGGCGGTTTAACTTTCCACTATTAACAAAAACCTGGAACGAATAAAGAACATCACACAAATAAGTTATGATACGTTTATATTTTTTTCTCGGATTGATGTATTTAACAACTGTAGCCAATGCACAAATGCTCACAGCAAAAGTGGAACAAGGTGTTTTACAGGGCAGCTACGATCACGGTCTTGCTATATATAAAGGAATCCCTTTTGCCAAACCTCCTGTAGGTGAGCTGCGTTGGCGCGCTCCGCAGCCGCCGGCGAAGTGGATTGGAGTACGGGATGCAAAAAAATTTGCTCCGGCACCTATTCAAGGCGGTAACCCGCCCTCCGGTAAAAGCGAAGATTGTCTTTATCTGAACATCTGGACTCCGGCTAAGTCTGCCCGTGAAAACATGCCCGTGCTGGTTTGGATATACGGCGGTGCCTTCAATGCCGGAGCTACTTCAGAACCTGCCTACGATTGCGAGAAACTTGCTAAAAAAGGTTGGGTGATGGTAAGCATTGGTTATCGTGTGGGACAATTGGGTTTTATGTCGCACCCAGATCTTAGTGCCGAAACTCCCAACCATGTTTCCGGAAATTACGGACTGCTGGATATGATTGCGGCCCTTAAATGGATCCGAAAGAATATTGCAGTATTTGGAGGTAACCCAAACCACGTGACGATTTTTGGCGAATCAGCTGGTGGTATTGCAGTAAGTATGCTCTGTGCCTCGCCCCTGGCCAAAGACTTATTTCAGGATGCTATTTCAGAAAGTGGCGGTTCATTCGGGCCTCCGCGTCCGGTAATGTACCCCGGAGAAAATTTGAAACGACTACAGGATGCAGAAATGGCTGGTGTAGACTATGTAAAGTCAGCAGGTTTTAAGTCAATTGCCGAAATGCGTAAAGTTGACGCTGATAAATTACCGCCGGTTCACGGGCTTGCCTGGCCCATTATTGACGGCTGGGTTATACCCGATGACCAATACAAATTATATGAAGCAGGAAACTTTAACAAGGTCCCTGTCCTGATAGGATATAACTCTGATGAAGGTGCCAGTTTTTCGCCACCAAAAACCAAAGAGGAGTATGAATCCGCTTTACATAAACGTTATGGAACATTTGCTGATACGCTTAGCAAAGCATATCCTGCCGGTACAGGCATTATTTCAAAAGCGGCACGTGACCTTACACGTGACGCCGCCTTTGGCTGGCATACGTGGACATGGGCGAGATTACAATCCAATAAAAGCAAATCGAAAGTCTTTTACTATTATTTTGATCGGCATCCAGATTATCCCCCCACGTCGGACCATGCTGGTTATGGTTCGCCACATGCGCAAGAAGTGGCATATGTTTTCGGTCATGTTAATGCTAACCAACAACAAATGACCGATACTGATGTCTCGATATCCAATGCGATGATGACCTATTGGGCCAATTTTGCCAAATATGGAAATCCCAACGGAACCGGATTGCCCAATTGGCGGCCATTCAATAAAGCTGATCCTGTGGTAATGTACTTTGACCAAAAAGCTCACGTGGGGCCGGTTCCGAGTGTAGAAGGCTTGAAGGTACTTGATGCCTATTTCCAATGGCGGCGGTCACCTGAAGGCGAATCCTGGGTCAGGTAATTTTTGGCGTTGCCAGGTTATAAAAGTTGTTTTAACGTTCGCAAAAAAGCGAAACATGCCAGCGTTAACATTTTTAGCGCTAATCGTAAACATTTGGTCCTACATTATTATAACGGTTGCTATAGCTTTACAAGCAATCAGTTATAACCTAACACAATGACCAACTGTAGGACCATCCAAAAAGTAATTGTTTTCATCATTATTTCGCTTTTTTATTCACAAGCGTTTTCTCAAAACAAGTTATCAGATTCAACAAAAAAAAAGCTGAGGGTTTATCATACCCAACGCATTGCACCGTCAGAAAGACCAGTTATTGACGGTAAGTTAAATGATAACTGCTGGAAAGTGGCAGAATGGGCCGGCAATTACACGCAATGGATACCAAATGAAGGTGCGAAGCCGTCGCAGCCAACGCAACTAAAAATACTTTATGACGATAAAAATATTTATGTAGCTATCCGTGCTTTTGACAGCATCCCAGCAAAAATCAGTCGCAAAGTAGGACGGCGTGATGACTTTACAGGTGATATGGTTGGTGTTTGCTTTGACAGCTATCATGATCATCGTACCGGTTTTGAATTTGACGTTTCCGCTGCCGGGCAAAAGATGGACATGCTGATAACCAATCCCAGTAATTCAGACAACAGCTGGAATGCCGTATGGTACGCAAAAACTTCCCGTGAAGATTCGGCATGGACCGCTGAGTTCCGAATTCCATTGAGCCAGCTTCGTTACAGCAAAGATTCGGTGCAGGTTTGGGGGCTTCATAGTTGGCGATGGATTGAGCGACAACAACAGGAAAGCGATTGGGAGCCACAGTCATCAACAGGACCAGGCATGTTGTATTTATTCGGCGAGCTTGACGGGATACATGATTTACCAAAGTCACGAAGAGTTGAGATTATGCCCTATACGCTTGAAAAACTCAATACTTTTCAAAAAGAGCCAAACAATCCATTTGCTGATAAAGGCAGAAGATGGTCTGCGAATGCGGGATTAGATGCGAAAATTGGCTTGGCAAGTAATTTCACCATCGACCTTACAGTGAATCCTGACTTTGGACAAGTTGAGTCTGACCCTTCTGTGATGAATCTGTCCGCATTTGAAACTTTTTATGAAGAGAAACGTCCTTTCTTTCTTGAGGGAAAAAACATTTTCAGTTTTGATTTTGATAACTCCAGCATCTTTTACAGCCGGCGCATCGGGCACACTCCTTCCTTCTACCCTGCTTTGGGCAATAATCAGTTTATGCATTACCCCGACAATACCACAATACTTGGTGCTACAAAACTGAGTGGTAAAAATGCCAAAGGATTTTCAATTGGGATATTGGAAAGCCTCACAGCATCCGAATACGCAGACATAGATTCATTGGGCAACAGAAAAAAAATAAAGGTAGAACCGCTCACAGATTATGCGCTTATCAGAGTTCAACAAGATTACAAACAAGGAAACACAGTGCTGGGAGGCATCTTTACCAGTACAAGCCGGTTTCTAGGATCACCACAGCTAAATTTTCTGAACCGGAATGCTTATACAGGAGGAATTGATTTATTCCATCAATGGCACGATAAGGAATATTATCTGGATGCCAAGCTGATAGGAAGCAGCATAAACGGCAGCCGGGAGGCGATAAGGAATTTACAGGAGTCCTCTGCGCGTTATTATGAGCGGCCGGATGCTCATTATTTACATTTTGATTCTACAGCCAATATGTTATCAGGTACAGGAGGAAATATAAAAATTGGCAAAGGCAGTAAAGGGTTATGGCGCTATTCCACCGAAGTAACATGGCGCTCACCCGGTTTCGACCTCAATGACATGGGGTATATGCAAATTGCTGATATAATCAAGCAAAGAAACTCCGTTTATTTTTTTGTAAACAAGCCAGTCTATATCCTTCGCACTTATAACGTTTCGCTGTCTGAAACAAATAATTGGGATTTTGGATGGAGATACCTGTCTTCTGGTACAAACCTTGGTGCTTATCTGGAGTTTCTGAATAATTGGGCTATAAATGCTACGTCAACTTACACTCCACAATCGCTTGACGTTAGGATTTTACGCGGAGGCAGCGCCATGCTTGTTCCGTCTGCTTTCTATAACAACGTATATATGCGGACTAATTCTGCCAAAAAAATATTCCTCGAGCTAAGTTCTGAGCTGTCTGCATCAGGCTACAACAGTGCCCGGTATTACTCGGTTCAACCCGGAGTAACATACACGCCAATTAACACCATTAAGTTATCTGGAAGCATTAACTATTCACATAATAGAAACGACTTGCAATACATCACAACAACCTCAAATGGAAGTCAGCAAAACTATATTCTTGGAAAAATTGATCAGCATACAATGTCTATAACTTTCAGAGTTGATTATAACGTTACGCCTGAAATATCGATTCAATACTACGGAAGCCCATTTGCCACAACAGGAAAATACTCAGATTTTAAAAAGGTAGTTGACCCGCGGGCAAGCAATTATTATAACCGTTTTACAGAATTTAAACCCACATTGAATGGCAACAATACTTATGAAGTTTCAGAGACGAACAACGCCCCGGCCAGCTATAATTTTGCGAATCCAAATTTCGATTTTAGCCAGTTTCGTTCCAATCTCGTCTTCCGCTGGGAATATCGTCCCGGTTCTCAATTTGTACTTGTCTGGTCACAAGACAAGTCGGCATTTATTCAACCCGGTGAACAGATTTTAAGCAAAGCGATGAGTAATTTGGGCGATGTCTTTCCGAATAACATTTTTCTTATAAAATTTAATTACTGGTTTTCGATATAACATTGAAGTGATCTTTAATACAATTTTACATAAAAAGCTGGCGCACGGAACTCTTTACTCATATTATAAACTGTAAAATTTTCAAAAGTCGGATTTGTATAAAACAAAGTCTATTTAATATAATAGCCAAAGTAAGGTTGTCCAATAACTTTGTTCTTAACCAATTTTCCTAAATGTATACGCTATGAATACGTCACTTCCAAAAGATGTAGCAATAAGTACGGTTTCAAAAACGGGGTTCGCTTTTGTTTTAGTAACTTCCTTGTTCTTTTTATGGGGCTTTTCAAACAATCTAAATCCCATTCTTATTCCCCATCTAAAAAAATCATTCACGCTTACCACCACGCAATCAACCTTAGTTGATTCTGCTGTTTACATAGCCTATTTTCTTATGGCTTTACCGGCCGGTTATGTAATGAACAGATTTGGTTACAAGATTGGTATCATAACGGGGTTGAGTTTTTTTTCAATTGGTTCATTCTTATTTATTCCCGCTGCTAATACGCAATCTTATACCTTTTTCCTATTTGCATTGTTTGTTATAGCTTGTGGTTTAGGGTTTCTCGAAACAGCGGCTAATCCCTATGCGGTAGCTTTGGGCCCTCACAAAACCAGTACGCAAAGGCTAAATCTTGCACAAACCTTTAACGGGTTGGGTGCGGCCCTTGCACCTGTTATCGGAGCGAGGGTAATTTTGGTTAAAGGCTATACCGACAACCAGTTACATGCAATGACAGCGCATATCAAACAATTGGCATTGGCATCAGAAGCGTCGTCTGTCAAAACTCCATATTTTATTCTGGGTACCGTTTTGCTCATCATTGCTTTAATCTTCGCCATCATCAAATTGCCTCAGATACAGCATAAAACTACCGGAGGCAAGAAAAGTAAAAATATCTTTCATGCATTTAAACATAAACATCTTACCTGGGCTGTAATTGCGCAGTTTTGTTATGTAGGCTCGCAAGTTTGTGTTTTTAGTTTGTTTGTGCTATATGCTACAAAATCTGCGGCCATCAACGAAATGAAAGCGGCTGATTATCTGGGCGGTTGTGGTATAATGTTTTTAGTTGGACGTTTGCTCGGAACTTTTCTTATGCGATACATCAGGCCCAACAAGTTACTCACAAGCTATGCAGTCATCAACATCTTGTTGTGTCTTGCAGCCATCACCACTCACGGAATGATCACTGTGTATGGAGTGATGTTGATCTGTTTTTTTATGTCGGTTATGTTCCCGACCATTTTTGCGTTGGGAATAGCAGACCTTGGCGACGATACCCAATACGGGAGCAGTTTATTGATCATGTCAATTGTGGGAGGCGCGATTTTGCCACGTGTTTTTGGAATGATTAGCGATTCGACAGGCAATATTCAGTTTGGCTACGTGGTTCCACTGTTTTGTTTCGTAGTTATCGCGTATTTTGGGTGGAAAGGTTATCAAAGTGAATATGCAGCCGGTTTGAATGCAGAAGATGAGTCTGTAGATAGTGAACTTACTATAGCGCATAACACAATTGGCGGATAAAAATGTCAAAAAACTGATAAGCTGAAAAGATATTGCCGGGTGGTTGACGTGAGAGACCATCCGGAAGGCATATGTTCATACGGCCGATAAAAGCGAACGACAGGGACAGTTTAACAGTATCGTCCCTAACAGAAATGATGCGAACAGCTGGTGGCAAGTAGATCTTGAAAATATTTATCATCTCCCAGATCTCTGGTTTTCACTTCCTATCTCTTGCCATATTCAATAAAATTGATCTGTCTAAGGACTGGGATTTGGAACACCATAGCTAACTCTTTTTACACAGATTCCAAGGACCAAGATGTGCCCGTAAATGATCAAAATCGACATATCAACCGGTTATCAAATAGCAAACTCATTGCCGCAAATACTTTGAAATTGAACTGTATACTAAACCCGTTACCTAACAACTTCGCTAAATAATACAACAGCCGTTTACGGCCAGGCTCTATATAGCAGGAAAAAGCAAACCTGGAAGGCAGCACGTTATTAAACATTTATGCCACGATTTTCACGATTTATACCACTCTTCACAACAACGATTTAATATGTTTGTCGGCATCCAATTATAACCTAAAGTGATCTTGCGATCCTATCGATTGTAAAATTACTTCCCAACCTAGGGAAAGCTGTTTCTTTTTTTTCTTGAAGGTAGTGGTCGAAATTATAGGCGACGTAAACAATAGTCGCAATATTTTATCCTTGAAATGATTGTTTTCTAAGCGCTGTAAACTTGCCACGCAGATCTATTAAAGGGAGTTAGTCCCTAATGTTAAAATGGCTTTCAATAAACAGAAAGGCGGCGGAAATATTGGATTAGCAGTGGCAACACATAAGAGCGAACAAGATAAATCAACATAAAAAGTACTTGTTACTATGCGTAAAATTACCGGAGCTACAGACAATGATGACAAAAAACTTGTCATTCGCCTTCAACGTGATGATCAGAGCGCTTTTGACTTGTTATTTTATAAATATCGGACACCATTATACCGCAATATTTTTAAGCTCTTAAAAGATGAAATTGTTGCACAGGATATTTTGCAGGATGTGTTTTTCAGTCTATGGGAAAAACGGTCTACGTTGAATCCGGAAAAGTCTGTAGCAAGCTGGTTATTTGTAACAAGCTATAATAAATCGATATCATCCCTCAAGCAAATGGCGAAAGCACATTTAGCTTATCAGCAGTTAATTACTGAATGGGCAGCAAGTGATACTGAGCCCCAAATAACAGAACACGACTTTATTTTACTTCAAGAAGCAATCCGCCGTTTGTCGCCTCAAAAGAAAAAGGTATTTCAGTTATGTAAGTTAGATTGCAAAACATACGAAGAGGCAGCTAAAGAAATGGGAATATCAAGGCACACCGTAAAAGAGTACCTGTCTGACGCGGTTGCCAGTATTAAAATACATGTTGAGCGGTATGCCGTTGAACATTCAGCACTAGTAATTCTTGGGGTGCTGATACTCGCAGAATAAAAAAATCTTACTACCTCCCCCCCTTTTTCCAATTCCGCTGTATTTAGGCTGTTAAAACAATAAACCGAAGTGAATTTCACTTTATGGAAAACCTAAAAGAAAAATTAGCGGCCTTAATTAGTAAACAGCAATGGTCTGGAAAAGACTATGAGTGGCTGCTTGATTACCTTGATAAAACAGAAGATGATGAGCTGCAACAATTAATGTACAGCGACTTTCTGGCCGAATTGGGACAGGGTACCGTAATTGAGGAACCGTCTTTTGACAACATACTGGATAACCTTCATCGCAAAATTGATAAGGACCGGCATCGCATAAAGCTATTTAAAAACTGGATGGCTATAGCCGCATCGATAGTTGGTGTTTTGGTTCTCACCTATATCTTTTTTAACAGACTTGAAAAAAAATCAAAATACTCCCCGGCTGTTTGTATGCGCAAAAACCATCACACCAAGCTTACAAAAGCTGGAGTGACGCTTACACTTTCAAACGGCGCAGTTATTCCGCTAAGTCATCTTAATGATGGTGATATTGCACGAGATGGTAAAACTACTATTGTTAAGAAAGAGGATAAACTTGTTTTCCATGGCCAGCAGGCAGACCTTGCCACCAGCTCTCCCGATAACCTGCTAACTACTGCCCAGGGTGCGCAATATCAGCTTCAGTTATCTGATGGTACTAAGGTTTGGCTTAATGCAGCTTCATCACTGCGTTTCCCATCTGTGTTTAAAGGGCGGGAACGATTGGTGCAACTTACCGGGGAGGCGTATTTTGAAGTGTCCAAAAACCCTAAAATGCCTTTCATTGTCCAAGCAGGTATTTCCAAGATAAAAGTACTTGGCACGCACTTCAACGTTATGGCCTATACGGATGAAAAGACTTCAAAGACAACCTTGCTGGAAGGTGCAATCCGGTTTACGAGTAAAAAAGGAGATATAGACGTAAAACCGGGTCAGCAGGTGGAGCTTGCTGCGGATGGAGCAATGTCGTTAAATAAAAATGTTGATTTGAATGATGTGGTTGCGTGGAAAAGAGGCTTTTTTCACTTTGAGCATGAGAACCTGGAATCCATCATGCTTCAACTCTCCCGCTGGTACGGTATAGAGGTAGTCTACAAATCAAAAGTAAACGCGCTTTTTTTCGCTGAAATGCCCAGAAACACAGCCCTAACTGATGTATTGAAAGCGTTGGAATTAGCCGGCAAGGTCAAATTCGAAGTAAGCGGAAGAAAAGTGATTATTGAGAAACCATAAACTTAACCAATAACCTAAAACCGATTAAACCTAAAAAAGATCATCATTATCAACCAACGGTTCTTCCCAAATAGTTTGGGGATGCCCTCTTATTGTCCAAAGGAAAGCCGGGCATGTTACCAGCATGCCCGGCGATGGCCAGGATCAATAAGTTAATCTGTGAGACCAACTTTTAATTACTAACCAATGTAAATCTATGCATTTAATTTTTATTCTCTTTAATCATCGGAGAGGACGACCTGACGAGTCCACAATCAACGTCAAAAAGATACTCGTCACAAAACTCACCGTTTTTGTTTTAATGCTTTCCTGTTTTCAGTCGTCCGCTAACGTCTATGGGCAAAAAATCACACTGGTGGGCAAAAATGTTCTTCTTTCAGTATTATTTAAACAGATTAAACAACAGACCGATTACACCTTCGTTTACACAGACGCTTTAATTAGCAAAACAAAACCGGTAACCGTCAACATTAAGGACGCAACGCTGGATGAGGCGCTTCATACTTGCCTTGAAAATCAACCTCTTACCTACACCATCATCAATAAGATGGTGGTTATTAAAGAGGCGGCGGCGGAAGTTAATACTAACGCCAGCCCTCCAAAACGAACCATCTATGGTAAGGTAATAGACGAGAAAGGCCTGCCCGTTACAGGAGCCACTATAAAAGTTAAGGGAACCACTACGGCAACCATAGCCGATGTAAATGGCCACTTCTCTTTAAACGTTTCAGATGATGCAACGCTTGTTATCAGTTTTTTAGGCTACAGAACGGAGGAGGTTGGAGTTGCCGGGCATTTTGACCTGACGATTAAAATGCAGCCCATAGACCAGCATCTAAACGAAGTAGTGGTGGTTGGCTATGGCCAGCAAAAGAAAGCAAGCGTGGTTGGAGCAATTACACAAACCACCGGTGACGTACTGGAACGTACAGGCGGGGTTTCCAGTCTTGGAATGGCGCTGACCGGAAATTTACCGGGATTAATCACCACATCATCTACAGGCATGCCGGGGCTGGAGGATCCCAATATTGTTATCCGCACCCAAACGTCATGGAATAATAGCGCCCCCCTCATTTTAGTAGACGGTATTGAACGGCCAATTAATTCCGTTGATATTTCTTCGGTTGCAAGTGTATCTGTTCTAAAAGACGCTTCCGCAACCGCCGTGTATGGCGTAAAAGGTGCAAATGGTGTTATACTGATCACCACCAAAAGAGGCAGAACCGGAAAGGCAAATATCGAGGCCAGATCCAATGTAACAGAGAAGGTTGTTTCAAAGCTACCCGCTAAGTATGACTCTTATGACGCGCTGATGCTAAAAAACTTAACTATCGAACGTGAACTTCCACTTTCTCCTACAGGCTGGTTGGCTTATACGCCAAAAGATATTATCAATAAATATCGTTATCCTGCAAATGCAGATGAGTGGGACCGTTATCCAAACGTGGACTGGGAAAAGGAGCTGTTTAAGAACCGTGCAACAAGCTATAACACTAGCGTAAACGTATCGGGCGGGTCTCCGTTTGTTAGTTATTTTGCCGGCACTGATATTTTGCATGAGGGCGACTTGTTCCGTACTTTCCAGAACGGGCGCGGTTATAGTTCCGGATACGGCTTCAACCGGATCAATGTTCGCAGTAACCTTGATTTTAATCTTACAAAAAGCACCAAATTTTCAACTAATCTGTTTGGCTCTAATGGTGTACGAAAAGTGCCATGGGGTTCTGCAGACAATGATGCGAGCTATTGGGCTTCAGCCTACCGCACAGCCCCTGATGCCATGCGCCCTATTTACTCAAATGGCATGTGGGGATGGTATGCACCGAGGAATGCCGATGTACCGAACTCGGTTTACAACCTGGCCATGTCTGGTGTGGAGCAACGTACAACCACACAGATCAACAGCGACTTTATTCTGACCCAGCAGTTGGACATGGTGACCAAAGGTTTAGGCATCAGAGCCAATCTTTCTTTGGACAACGCCTTTCAGGAAACCGGACGAGGCATTAATGACCTTTACAACTCTGCCCAGCAAATGTGGATTAACCCCCAATCCGGGCTGATTTCTTATGCGCAGCAAGTTGATCCCGGCACGCAACTGGATTATTCAGACGGAGTTCGCTGGACAACTCAGGGAGGTTCGGCCCAGCCAGGATCAACTTACCGGAGGCAGAACTACTCCTTACAACTCAATTATAGCCGCGCGTTTGGCCGGCACGATGTTACCGCAATGGGCCTCTTTCAGCGTGAAAAATATGCAACAGGTAGTGAATTTTACCACTATCGCGAAGATTGGGTTTCACGCGTAACTTATAATTATGCGTTGAAATATTTTTTGGAAGCTAACGGCGCATACAATGGTTCTGAGCAGTTTGGACCGGGTTACCGTTTTGCATTCTTCCCTTCCATCTCAGCAGGATGGATGTTGAGCGAAGAAAAGTTTGTAAAGAATCTTCAGGTTATTGACATGCTGAAGATAAGGGGATCATGGGGCCGTATTGGCGACGATAGGGTTGCCGGTGGTCAGCGCTGGCTCTACCGGGATCAATGGACCTATGGAGGAAATACGCTTATGGGCGATTTTCCGGCCAATACCCCTTATACGTACTATCGGATAAGTGCGCTGGGCAATCCAAATCTCTCCTGGGAAACTTCAGAAAAAAGAGATTTAGGCGTTGACTATTCGTTTTTCAACGGCATGTTTTCCGGTTCGGCCGATTTATTTTCAGACCACCGTTCCAATATTTTAATTGCCGGTAGCTCAAGAGCCATACCTTCTTATTTTGGTGTGACCGCGCCGGTAGCCAACTTAGGCGTTGTTAATAGTCATGGATACGAGTTTGAATTAAGATTTACCCATAACATCGGCAACAATGCTCGTATCTGGTCCAATCTAAACATGACCCATGCCGTAAATAAAGTAATATTTCGCGATGATCCGGAGCTAACCCCCGATTATCAAAAAAATGCAGGTTATGCGATAGGCCAAACAAGGTCTTACCTGGATCATGGATTTATAAAGAGCTGGGATGATTTATACGGCAGCACGCCCCGTACAACCAATAACCTGAACAAGCTGCCGGGCGATTATAATATCATCGATTTTAACGGAGATGGTGTTATTGATACTTATGACCAGGCGCCTTATGGCTATACCGGCACCCCGCAAAACACCTACAATGCAACCCTGGGTTTTGACTGGAAGGGATTTAGCTGCTTTGTGCAGTTTTATGGTGCCAACAATGTAACCCGCGAAATCACATTTCCAACTTTCCAGGCCAACTCTGATGTTGCCTTCGTGGAGCGCCCTTACTGGAACAAAGATACCGGAGGCCAAATACCGCTACCAAGATGGACCACTCTTCTTGGTCCCGATGCAGCAGGTACACGCTACCTGTATGACGGATCGTATCTGAGGTTAAAGAATGCCGAAATAGGTTATACCGTAAAAGGCGTTTGGGCCAAAAGCTTAGGGATAAAAGCCTGTAAGTTTTATATAAATGGCGACAATTTAATATTGTGGACAAAAATGCCTGATGACCGCGAATCAAACTTTAGCGGCAGTTCCAGCTTTGGCGCCTACCCTACAGTAAAACGGTTTAACCTGGGAATTGACGTTACCCTTTAAATTTTAAGAAGATGAAAAAGACTTTCATAAAGATAGCCATGTTGCTGGTGTTAACACTTTGCGCGCTTAGCTGGAGTTCTTGTAAGCATTATCTTGATGTTTCTCCCCGAAGCGATATCAGCCCAACAGATGCCTATAAAAACTTCAGGAATTTTCAGGGTTTTACCGAAGAGCTGTATAATTGCATCCCGCTGGTAAGCTCTCAAGATTTTCACAACAACTGGAATTTTGGTGAGGATGAATATTGGGAACCTGACGAAACACGTTTATTTGCCTACTCCGTTGACCAGGGCGACTACTGGGGCTGGAACACCGCCTATTACAATTGGTTTAAAACAGGAGGTAACCCTGCCAGTCAGACCCGCGGCGATAAGGGCCATCTTTGGGGCCTATCATGGTATGCCATTAGTAAAGCCAATACCGGTATTGCAAATCTGGACAAGTTGACTGATGCAACCAGTGAGGAGAAAAACCTCATCGCAGGACAGTTATACTTTTTTAGAGGCTGGTTTTATTTTATGCTGATGCAATATTGGGGTGGCCTTCCTTATATTGATCATCCCCTACCGTCAGACCAACCTTTACGCCTTCCGCGGTTAAATTACCAGCAAACGGCTGATAAAGCGGCGGCAGATTTTCAAAAGGCTGCGGATCTGTTACCGGTAAACTGGGATGAAACGGTCGCCGGAAAAACCACCCTTGGTAATAATAACCTGCGTATTAATAAGATTATGGCCCTGGCCTACCTTGGCAAAGACTTGCTTTGGGCCGGCAGTCCGTTAATGAACTATGAGTCAACCGGCAACAAGTCTTACAACGTAGATTACTGCAAGAAATCAGCTGACGCTTTTGCGCAAGCGCTGCAGCTAACGGAGTCAACCGGGCGTTATCAACTGGCTAGTTTTGCAAATTATTCGCAACTGTTTTACACCTATAACCAAAACGGTAAAGTACCTGGCTTGCAGGAAGCCATTTTTATGGAAAACCTCGCCGAGTCATCATCCAGGTGGCGGTGGAACCAAGTTAACGATTACCGGCCCATGACCATAAATGCTTCGGGTATCAAAGTATATCCTACTGCCAACTATGTTGACTATTATGGTATGGCGAATGGCCTTCCAATTACCGATCCTACTAAAAAAGACGCCGAATCGGGCTACGATCCTGAATATCCATGGAAGGGCAGAGATCCCAGATTTTATAATGATATCATCTTCGATGGCGTAAAATGTGCGCTTAATACTAAAGGCGACATGACCGAAAACCGGCAATACGCCAGCTTGTACAACAACGGACTTTATCGTACTTCTAATGGTCCTAAAGGCGTCCTTACAGGGTACATGAATTCCAAATTTACGTCCAAGTTGATGAATGATTATGACGGGTTTAAAGATAACAACACGTTTGTTCTGAGCTTTATGCGCCTGGCTGATGTTTATCTCCTGTATGCCGAAGCAACCGCCGAAGGTTATGGATCGCCACAAAGCACGGCATCGGGTTATACCCTTTCTGCAGCAGATGCAGTAAACAAAATTAGGGACCGGGCCGGTGTAGGCCATGTGGCCGCCAAGTTTTTGGGAAGTACCGATAGTTTTATGAGTGAACTACGACGCGAGCGCGCTGTAGAACTGGCTTTTGAAGGTCACCGGTTCATTGATCTCCGTCGATGGATGCTTTTGCTCGACAGGCCTTATACGCTTAAGATGGCGGTTCAATTTGACCGCGCCAATGACGTATCCAGCAGTGTTTTGTATGCGCACCCAGAAAATGGACATGTCCTGAATCTACAGGAAACTGTGCTATTTGAACGGCACCTGGATGTCAAACATTACTGGTTTCCCTTCTTAAAATCCGATGTACAGATCTACAAGGATTTTAAACAAAACCCCGGTTGGTAAGCAGGATTAAAACTTTAAAAAATGAAGAAAAGATATAAATATAAATGCTTCACTGCGCTCGTCATGCTCGTTTTACTAGCATTGACGAATGTACAAGCACAGAATAAAACGGATACGCTGGCCACTAAAAGGCTTCAAGTACATCAAAAAAACGATAGTTTGATTCATGTGGCATTTAGAGCTGTACCAAAGAAAGATTTACTTTCTGCAGCTGCCAGCGTTAATATTTCCGAACTCATCAAAAAAGACTATGCCACATCAAGTCTTGATGGGCTTCAAAGTTTTGTTGGCGGTTACAATGGCAATATATGGGGGCAGCAGCCACTTATTTTGGTGGATGGTATTCCCCGCAGAGCGTCTGATGTCCGTTTTACGGAGATAGAGTCTATTACTGTACTAAAAGATGCAAGTGCTGTGGCGCTTTATGGCAGCGGTGGCTCCAAAGGAGTAGTTTTGATAACCACTAAACGCGGTGAAGTTAAGCCCCTGGGTATTGACATTCGCGCTAATACGGGCTTATATGTTCCGAAGCGTTATCCACACTATCTGAACGCTGCCGACTACATGACGCTCTATAATGAAGCGTCACGCAATGATGGGCTTCCAGACAAATACAGCCAAAGTTTAATTGACGCAACGGCATCAGGAACAAATCCCTATCGCTATCCGGATATTAACTTTTTCAACTCTGCGTATCTCAGAAGTGCATACAATAAAACAGATGTAACCGGCGAAATCTCCGGCGGGGATGAAAAGGCACGTTATTACACCAATTTCGGGTTGGGCTACAACAACAGCCTTTTAAAATACGGGGAGCAGAAAAACAATAACGACCTGGCATTTAATGTTAGGGCCAATGTGGATATGCGCCTAAGTAAATGGCTCTCAGCCTCAACAGACGCAGCAGCTATTGTTCTTAACAATTACACCGGCAGAGGCGATTTTTGGGGAGCATCGGCTACATTACGACCGAACTGGTTTGCTCCTCTTGTACCCGTAAGTATGCTTGATCCTACCAATGCATCCCTCCAAACAATTGTAAATAACAGTAATCATTTAATAAACGGACAGTATCTGCTGGGAGGAACATCAACCGATCCTACCAATGCATTCGCAGACATGCTTGCAGCCGGATATATCAAGAATAAGAGCCGCACATTTATGTTCAACATGAATGCTAATGCCGATTTGAGCAGTATCACAAAAGGCTTGTCGTTTAAAGCAGTTTATAGTGTTGATTATACAGACTTGTACTCGGAGGCCTATCAGGTATCCTATGCGGTATATCAACCAACCTGGTCCACGGTTAATGGAAAGGATCAAATTACGGGGTTGACGCAGTATAACAACGACCTTAACTCGACCAATGAATATGTAGGTAATACATCCTATACCCAAACGGTCTCTATCAGGTCTCAATTTAACTATAACCGTACTTTCAACGGAGATCATAACGTTTCGGCTACATTAATGGGTTGGGATTATCAACAACAAGTTTCAAATGATGCTAACCACTCGGGCAGTAACTATCATCCAGACAATAACGCCAATTTGGGATTTCAGGCAAATTATAATTTCCGCCATAAGTACTACGCGGATTTTACGAGTGCGCTGGTCCACTCCCAAAAATTACCTGAAGGACATAGGAATGCCCTTTCACCCACGGTCACTATCGGTTGGAGATTGAGTGATGAAAACTTTTTCAAAAACAAAATTGATTTTGTAGATAACCTTAAGTTGACGGCATCATATGGAAACCTCCATCAAGATCTGGACATTCCGGGCTACTATCTGTACAGTTTAAACTATGATAACAAAGGAGGATGGTACCAATGGCGCGACGGAGCAGCCGGCGGCTGGACTACCGGTTCTAAACGGGGCGCAAACCCTAATCTCACCTTTGTGCAGCGCGAAGAATACCGTGCAGGGCTTGATGCCTCTTTGCTACATCAGCTTATAGGTCTTAATGTCAATTATTTCATTCAGAATACCAATGGTCTGCTAACGCAAGGCGCTGCTTCAATTTACCCTTCTTATTTTTCCAATTATGATTATTCATTTCTTCCTTACCTGAACTATAACAATGACCGCAGGTCTGGGGTTGACTTTTCACTTAACTTCAATAAAAAGGTTAACGATTTTGGATTCTCTTTAGGCCTTAACGGTATGTATTTTTCGAGCGAAGCGTTACGCCGCGATGAGCTTTATCAAGATGCTTACCAAAACCGCGCCGGTCAGCCGCTCGATGCTTACTGGGGATACATCAGCGAAGGTTTTTTTAAAGATCAGAATGATATTAACAGCCATGCCAAGCAATCATTTGGTGATGTTAAGCCGGGCGACATCAAATACAAGGATGTTAATAACGATGGTGTGATAGATTCAAAAGACCAGGTTAACCTCGGTCACAATGGCTGGTCAGCGGCTCCGTTTACATTCGGCCTTAACCTCACTGTTAAATGGAAAAATTTAACGCTGTTTGCCATGGGAACCGGCAACACCGGTGCAATAGGCTTCAAAAACAGCTCCTATTATTGGGTTGAAGGCAGCAGTAAATATTCAGATGTGGTTTGGGGCAGATGGACGCCAGCAACCAGCGCTACGGCTACCTATCCAAGGTTAACCACAACCGCTAATAGCAATAACTTTCAGAATTCTACTTTCTGGATGTACAAAACCAATCGCTTCGATTTAACGAGGTTACAACTTACTTATGATTTCAAACAGAAATTGCTGGAGAAAACGCCTATCCGCGAATTGAGTGCGTATGTGAGCGGAGAAAGCCTGCTCACCGTATCGGGCGATGTGAGGTTAATGGAAACCAACATTGGCACAGCACCACAATTCCGGTTCTTCAACCTTGGCGTAAAGGCCGGATTTTAATCAACGTATTAAGAAAAAAGCGATGAAAAAAAGTATTCTATTACTCTTCTTGTGTATACTGGCATTTACCAGGTGTAAGAAGATGCTGGATCCGGCAGAAGAAAACCTGAAGAACCTGGACCAGATGTATACGGATGCAAGTTATGCGCAAGGTTTTCTTGTGAATGCATACCGGTCAATTCCTACTTATTATGATAACAGCGACTATGCAACGGATGACGCTGTGACTAATCAAAAAAGTAATAACTTTCTTAAAATAGCAACCGGCGCGTGGTCTGCTCAAAACAATCCATTGGAACAGTGGAGAACGGCATTCGGTGCCATACAGTATCTCAATCTGTTTCTGCAGAATGTGGATAAGGTAAAATGGGCTGATGACAAACAGGCTGCCCGCTTATTCGCGGTACGGATGAAGGGTGAGGCTTACGGGTTGCGCGGCTTATTTATGTATTTTTTGTTGCGGGCGCATGCAGGCTATTCAGCTTCCGGCACTTTGCTTGGTGTACCAATAATTACGAAGTTTCAGAACACCAGCGACAATTTCAATTTGCCTCGCGCTACCTTTGATAATTGCATAAAGCAAGCTTACCGCGATCTGGATAGTGCTGAAGCATGTCTTCCTGTCGAGTATCAGGACATAACTTCAAATACGGCCATCCCTGCCCGTTTCCAAAGTATTGCAACCACAAAAGAGGTTTACAACCGGGTGATGGGCCAGTACGCCAGTCAGTTATTCAACGGACTTATTGCGAAGGCCTTTAGGGCCAGGCTGGCCCTGCTCGCAGCGAGCCCTGCTTTCCAGGATGCTTCCAATAGGGCCACCTGGGCCGACGCGGCAGATTACGCTGCCGCCGTTATAGATTATAAGGGAGGCATTAGCGGCCTCGCCGCAAACGGCGTAACCTATTACGCTAACACTTCTGAAATTGATGGATTGAGCCAGGGCAAAAATCCGCCAGAGATTTTGTGGAGGGAAAATCTGTCAACGAATAACAGCGACCAGGAAGCACAGAATTTTCCGCCAACCTTGTTTGGTAATGGTTACATGAATCCAACCCAAAATCTGGTAAATGCTTTTCCTATGGCCAATGGCTACCCCATTGATAACAGTGCCAGCAATTATAATCCGTCCAATCCGTATGCGGGCAGGGACCCGCGGTTGTCCAAGTATATCATTTACAATGGAACAACCGAAGGCGTTTCAAATAAAGTGATTTTAACCGGCAGTGCATCCGGAACAGATGACGGCATTAACGTGAAAGAAACATCAACCAGAACAGGCTATTACATGAAAAAGCGGCTGCGTATGGATGTCAATCGAAACCCATCTTCCATTAGCGGTAAAACTCATTATAATCCACGTATTCGGTATACTGAAATGTTCCTTGCTTACGCCGAGGCTGCTAACGAGGCTTGGGGCCCCATAGGAAGAGGCAGCCATAATTACTCTGCTTATGATGTAATCAAAGCAATCCGGGTAAGGGCTGGTGTGGGCACCAGTAATGGCGATCCTTATTTGGAAAATTGCAAAACAGACAAGGATAAAATGCGTGCGCTAATCAGAAACGAGCGTCGTTTGGAACTCTGCTTTGAAAGTTTCCGGTTTTGGGATTTGCGCAGGTGGAAACTCAATCTGAATGAAACAGCCACAGGCCTGGATGTTAACGGATCAACTTATAACCCAATTAATGTGGAAAGCCGCAATTATGATAGCTATATGTATTATGGACCGGTGCCATATTCGGAGTTACTGAAATACGGAAACCTGGTTCAAAACATGGGGTGGAAATAAATTAAAAATTATTGAGAATTATGAGAAAAAATAAAATACTGTTTGGTTTGGCCGGTTTAATCTTGCTGTTCTCTAGCTGTCATAACCAAGATGTTGTTTATCCTGATTTTCCTTATCAGACCGTCTATTTTGCCAATCAATATCCCGTTCGGACAGTTGAGCTTGGAGAAGATGAGTTTGTGGATAATTCGTTGGATAATCAACATAAAATCTCGATTAAAGCCACGATAGGTGGAACACGCGATAATAAAAAGAACATTACGGTTGACTTTCATGTAGATGAGTCGTTATGTGATGGCTTGGTTTTTAGTGGAAGTAATACCAAAGTAACACCAATGCCGTCAAGTTATTACCATCTGGCGTCTAATCAGATCACGGTATTGCCGGGTAATATTTTAGGTGGTGTTGACGTGCAATTAACTGATGATTTTTTTGCGGATCCTAATGCCTTATCAAACACCTATGTAATACCGCTGGTAATGACTAAGGCCACAGGTGTTGATTCTATACTGCAAGGCAAGCCGCTGGTAGCCAACCCCAATCGTTGTGTAGACGCTAACTGGAGCGTTAAACCTAAAGATTTTGTTCTGTACGCCGTAAAGTATGTCAACCCTTGGCATGGAAACTACTTAAGAAGGGGAACAGATCAGATCACTAACGCCGGTGGGTCCGTAACTACCGCTGTCCGTCATAGCCAATACGTAGAAAACAATCCAGTTCTGACATTGACAACCAGTTCTATGACAACTGTATCTATGCCGTTGACTGTTACCAATAGTTCCGGACAATCGGTATCTTATACTTTAATTTTGACTTTCAATACCGACGGAACCTGTACAATTAGCAGTAGTTCTGCCAGTTTAGATGTTTCCGGTACGGGAAAATTTGTATCTAAAGGAGAAAAAAGCAGCTTTGGCGGGGTTGATCGGGATGGTCTTTATCTGGATTATACTGTAAACTTCAAAAACCTGAACCTTAAATATGCCACAAAAGATACACTCGTTCTCCGCGACCGTGGCATTAAACCCGAGTATTTTACTGTGACCAAGCTTTAGAGCTTATAATATTTCTTGTTCAATTAAAGATGGAGGTAGTTCTGTAATAGCGGAACTACCTCCACCTTTTTCACCAGCATTTTCCAATTGTTAAACATTCCTGCTATTAATATTATAATTTGTGACAGGCTTTAAGGGCTGCCTTCCCTACTTTCGGAAAAAATTATTTGATCAAAAAGCAGCCAATACCCGGGCGTAACGAAGCATTTGATCTTACCAGTTATATTTCAAATAAGATTATGAATTATTATCGTGTTATTACGCTATCCGTTTGTCTCTTCACCATCCTTACAGGCACTGGCTATGCCCAGCGTAAGAAAACCGACTCCGCAGCCTTCTACAGCCAAGTGAAAACCTATGTGAATCCTGTTTTGCCTGGCGATCACCCAGACCCAACACTGCTAAAGGTTGGCGATGATTTTTATCACTGCGGCTCTAGCTTTCACTTTAACCCTTATCTTCCTATTTATCATTCTAAAGACTTGGTGCACTGGGACGTGATTAGCCGGGTGGTACCGTTGCAACACGCCAGCCATGTTGCAGACCGACCGTCTGCCGGCATCTGGCAGGGCGCCATCACTTATTTTTATGGTTCATACTGGGTTTATTTTTCATCAGGTGGTCAATGGTTTAGTAAGGCACCCTCTCCGCGCGGACCATGGTCTGCACCGGTACAGGTAAAAACAAACGCAGCCACCGGCCCTCTGGGATATGACAACTCGATTTTTGTAGATGATGACGGGAAACCATATATGGTGATTAAGAACGGACAAAAAGTTAACCGGTTGCAGGCGCTCGGACATGACGGCCAGCTAACTGATACAGTTATCAACCTCGACTGGATCAATGCAAAGCTGCAATACAGTTGGGCTGAGGGACCAGTGATGTGTAAACGTAACGGTTATTATTATTATTTCCCGGCTGGCGACGTTTCCGGCGGACAATATGTACTTCGTGGCTCAAGCTTAACTTCCGATTCGACAAAATGGGTGCGCCTTGGCGACTTCTTCAAACCGATTACTGACCCTACAGTGGGCTTTCGCCGGCCTAATCATATATCGGCACCGGTTCAGTTGTCAGATGGGTCCTGGTGGACCATTGGACAGAGCTATGAAAAATACGCTGATGATGACTGGTCTGGTACCGGAAGGCAAACCTCCCTTTATCCGGTTATTTGGGAAGGAGACCGACCATGGGGCCTTGCTCCCACCAGCCATCCCATAGAACGTCCAAAGCTGCCGCAAGCAGGCATCCTATGGCGAAGCGCTCAGTCAGACGAATTTGATTCAGATTCATTGAATCTGTGCTGGCATTTTTTAGATCGTAAGGCAGCGGCGGCTTATTCCCTATCGGCCAGAAAGGGTTGGATAAGGCTGAATCCTGGAAATGAACGAACGAGCGTAATGCAAAAGGAAACAGACCATTATTACACGGTTGTTACCAGGGTAGATATTAATGCAAGTAATAACAATGACAAGGCCGGCATTTATATGACCAATGGCGATCAGCGTACATTTATGACCTTATACAGCGGGTTTGACGATGGAAAAGAAATTGTATTCCAATTGGATACCGCAGTTCGGCGCATAAAAAACAGCTTCGGTAATACAGTTTGGTTTAAGTTAACACGCAATTTACATCAATTAAGTGCTTTTTGCAGCAAAGACGGCAACAGATGGATAAGTATCGGCCGCCCTATAGATGCCGCAGCAATTGACAAAGCACAACCTAATTTCAACTCCTGGGTGGGTACAAGTATAGGTTTATTTGCAGAAGGCAAACCTGCTGATTTCGATAATTTTATATGTAAGGACGGCTTTACGGAATTGCCCGCTGCGGGCTACAGCAATTACTATGGTATTATCACAAAAAAATCTGGGGCAAACAAGGTCGTTACCAACACTTCTGCTTATGGCGGCTGGTTTATGATTTCCGGTGTTGACCTTGGCAGCGGCAATAACAAGGCAAAAGAGGTGCAACTCAAGATTGCAGGAAATGCGCCGGCCAGGCTGGAGATTTGGCTGGATGACCTGAAAAACGGCCGCCTGATAGCAACTGTACCGGTCACAGCTACAGGAGGAGCAGATAATTGGCAAACATTTAGCTCTGCGCTTGAAAATATATCCGGACATCATGATATTTTTGTCAGGTTCCTGCCCGGCCCACATCATCAAACCTGGATTAAAAGCCTGGTATTTCTCAAAAAGAGCAAAATTTAGTATGAGTTATAAAGATCAATCAAACGCGGTACTGTCAAAAAGCTCGATGCGAACTATATCATCCATGGCAGTCTTATTGCTTTGTGTATTTGTTTTCAAAGCAGCAGCCCAGGATTCCCTCAACTTATATAGCGGGAAAATCCCCAATTCCAGGCATGCTGGTCTGAACTACGCGAAAGAAAAAGCTGCATCCGGTATAATTTACCGGGTTGTAAACCCACTGCTAACAATATATCTGCCGCCAAAGAATAAAGCAACAGGTACTGCTGTTATTATTTGCCCGGGCGGCAGTTACAAAGTGTTAGTGTACGAGGCTGAAGGTGTGCGTACTGCCAAAGAATTTGCAAAAAACGGCATCGCCGCGTTTGTCCTCAGGTATCGTTTGCCTGATGATTCAACCATGATTGATAAAAAGATAGGCCCGTTACAAGACGCACAGCAAGCATTAAAAATAGTACGTGAAAATGCCGGTAAATGGGGCATTGATACAGGTAGAGTGGGTATTATGGGCTTTTCTGCCGGGGGCCATCTGGCGGCAACAGCGGCCACTCATTTCCAGGTTGCATATATACCAAACCCTACACACACCAATTTGCGGCCCAATTTCGTGGTGTTGGTTTATCCCGTAATCAGTATGGAGGATAAGCTAACCCATATGGATTCAAGAACTAACTTGCTGGGAACGCACCCATCCAAAGAAGTCATAGATCAATTTTCTAATGAGCTGCAGGCAGATGCACACACACCGCCCGCTTATATTACCCATGCGGGCGATGATAAGCTGGTGGATGTAGATAACAGTATTGCCTTCTATGAACAGTTACGAAAACATCAGGTGCCTGCCGAGCTTCACCTATATCCAAAAGGCGGTCATGGTTTTGTACTATCGGAGCGGCCGGAGGAGTGGATGGCTCCCCTTTTTAAATGGATGGAAAATGGTGGATGGTTACCCAAAGCTAATACAGAATCGTTGAAAAAATAGACTACTCCATCAGGATGACTTATCATACTAAACATGAATTTAATACCTAACTTATTTAAACTTTCAAAGCTTGTCAGCGCCGCCAGTATCATTATCACGCTTGCGAAAGCCAACCAAGCCTATGGTCAGGTGGTATGGCTTGATCGCCTCGATCTTACTGCTGCTACACAGGGATACGGTGTGCCGGCTAAAAACAAATCGGTAGATGGTAAGCCTTTGACTATTGCCGGAAAAACATTTGAACGTGGCTTTGGCACCCATGCGGAAAGCTCTCTATTTGTTCAGTTAAACGGCAAGGCTTCACGCTTTACCGCCTATATAGGGATTGATGATGAAGTAAAGGGCCATCAGCCTGCTGCAGAATTTGTTTTGTATGGAGATGGAAAGGCTATATGGCAAAGCGGCGTAATGCATCTTGGCGATGAAGCAAAACTGTGCTCAGTTGAACTAACCGGGGTAAAAAAACTGGAACTGGTTGTTAATGACGGCGGTAACGGCAACTATTATGACCATGCAGACTGGGCCGACGCCAGATTTGAAACCAAGGGCGAAAGCACTTTTGCAACCATTAATCCTGTCCCTGCCATACCCTACATCCTCACTCCTGCCCCGCCAGCTACTCCAAGGATAAACGGTGCATCTGTTGTTGGAATACGCCCGGAATCTCCCTTTCAGTTTCAGGTGCCAGTAACTGGTGATCGCCCGGTGATCTTTTCTGCTAAAAACTTGCCTCAGGGCTTAAGTATCAACTCAAAGAGCGGTGTTATCACCGGTTCTTTAACGAAACCGGGCCAATACATTGTAACGTTAAACGCCCGAAACAGCAAAGGTAAAGCGACCAAAAAACTGCGTATTGTTTGCGGAGACCGCATTGCACTTACCCCGCCCATGGGATGGAATAGCTGGAATTGTTTTGCCGACCAGGTTTCTGCAGAAAAGGTAAAACTGGCAGCAGAAACAATGGTTAAAAGCGGGCTCATTAATCATGGCTGGACTTATATCAACATTGATGATTTCTGGCAAAACAACCGCAATTCAAAAGATCCTGCTTTGCAGGGGCCATTACGAGATCAATCGGGCAATATCGTCCCCAACAAACGATTTGGAGATATGAAAGGCCTCGCTGATTATGTACATCAGCTCGGCTTGAAAATCGGTATTTATTCCAGCCCCGGCCCGTGGACATGCGGAGGGTGTACTGGCAGCTATGGCCACGAAGCCCAGGATGCGGAAATGTATGCCAAATGGGGGTTTGACTATTTGAAATATGACTGGTGCAGCTACGGCGGCGTGATTGACGGCATGCCGCAAAATGACCCTTATAAAGTATCTTCACTATCCTACAAAGGCGGAAACGTATTGGAAACAGCAATGAAGCCTTATCAGATTATGGGGAATTATCTCCGAAAGCAGCACCGTGACATTGTCTATAGCCTTTGTCAGTACGGCATGTCTGACGTTTGGAAATGGGGCGACAAAGTTGGAGGTTCATCCTGGCGCACAACTAATGACATTACCGATACTTGGGCAAGCGTAAAAAACATTGCTCTTGCACAGGACAAAGCTGCCGAAGGGAGCAAACCGGGCAACTGGAATGATCCGGACATGCTGGTGGTAGGAGTTGTTGGCTGGGGTAATCCGCATGCTACTAAACTTCGCCCCGATGAACAGTATCTTCATTTAAGCTTATGGAGCCTTTTCTCCGCGCCGCTGTTAATTGGCTGTGATATGGAAAAACTGGACGCTTTTACACTAAACCTTCTTACCAATGACGAAGTGATTGCTATTGACCAGGACCCATTGGGTAAGCAGGCAACCTGTTTACAAACAATCGGCGATCTCCGTATTTACGTAAAACAATTGGAAGACGGCAGCAAAGCAGTTGGCTTTTGCAATTTCGGGCTCGATCCTGTTAACATCGGTTATACAGACTTCATGAAACTGGGAATAGCGGGCCGGCAGATAGTTCGGGATTTGTGGCGACAAAAAAACCTCGCCATAATTAACACAACAACGGACAAGCTCCAGCTTAAAGTTCCTGCACACGGCGTATTATTATACAAGTTCAGCTCCAGAAGTAAATAAAGGATCAACAATTTCGTAAGACTAAACCATTAACCAAAATGCTACGCCGTGGCCTGGAGTACATGGCTACACCGGTGTTATTATAGTGGTACTGCCCGGCGGAGCATTTTAACATTATTCAACAGTTCAGTTGCATGATCTTTTCCGTTTATCCCTGGAACGGTGAGCTGATATATGCCACTTGCCTTTTCAAAGGTCGCCTATACTTTTTGATATACTCAGAAGGTTTAATACCAAAAAGTTTTGTAAACTGCTCACGAAAGTATCTTGGATCATTAATTCCCACCTCATAGGAGACTTCTTTTATCCGAATATCTGTTTGAATCATTAACTCAGCAGCTTTTTTTAGTCGGATATAGCGAATGAACTCTGTAATTGATAATCCGGAAATGGCCTTTACCTTTCTATAAACAGAGGAACGGCTCATGCCCATCTCCCTTATAAACACTTTCACATTAAAATCTCCGTTCTTTAAATGCTCTTCTACTATTTCGAACCCCTTCTTCAGAAAGGTGCTGTATTCTTCAGAAACTTTTTCGGTGTTATTTTGCAAAGTCACTTCGTTAAGAAAATACCTTTTTAAGGTATAACGGCCTTTTAATATGCTCCTGATTCGGGCAATAAGCAATTCATTTTCGAAAGGTTTGGTTATATAGTCGTCTGCCCCGCATTCTACTCCCTTTAGCTTCACCTCCGGCGAGGATGTCCCGGTTAACAGAATGACGGGAATATGGCTATATTCTTCAGAATCTTTAATTCGCGAGCAAAATTCAACCCCACTAATGCCAGGCATTATAATATCCGATACAATAATATCGATGTAGTTTTTAGAGAGAATATTCAACGCTTCATCGGCGCTTACACATTCAATGCAATTATATTCAAACTTCAATAGCCGACTCAAATATCCACGCATTTCCGCGCTATCATCCACTATTAAGACATTCGGTTTATTTTCGATCAGATCTTCATAAACGTGGTTCATATTGTCTGAAACAGAGCGGATGGCTTGTGCCGGGAAATCGACATTTTCACTAAATAACTCACCCAGGAGCTCTGTATTTACACTAGATTTTTCAGTTATTGTCACTTCCTTATCAACTTCCTCTAAATTGAGTGGAATCTTATAAACAAACACTGTTCCTTCATCTGCATTACTGGTATAAGACAAATTCCCGCCCTGCAATTCAGCAATGCGATGCGATACGAAAAGCCCTATTCCAAAACCACTATTTTTCACTGAGCTAAACTGTTGCAGCCTGAAAAATTTATCGAAGAGCTTACCGCCTACATCTTCTGGAATTACCGACCCGGTATTTTTTACAGACATAATGGCAAATCCATTTTCCCTCTGTAATGAAAAACAAACAGAGCTCTTTGGTTCCGTATACTTAATAGCATTCGAAATGAGGTTGAATAGCACAATTTCTATCTTCTCCTTATCAGCAAAGATGTACAGCTCTTCCGCCAAATTTTCAAAAGAACAAGTGATTGATTTGACCTTTACCTGGTTATTAAAACATAAAAAGACCTCCCTACATAGCTCTCCCAGATTAAGCACTTCGGGTTTTAATTCTGATACATCATTTTCAATGCTTCTGAATAACATCAACTGGTCGACCAGGCTCAACAGCCTCTTTGTATTTCGATGGACGGAGCTAACATCCACCAGGTTTATATTTTGGCCATCATTGTTTAAAAGGTCCTTTATAGGATTGAGGATAAGTGTTAAGGGAGTACGCAGTTCATGGGCAATATTGGTAAAAAACGAAATCTTCTTTTCGTTTAGCTCAGTCTCCTGCTGTGCCTTCATGGTAGAAAGTTCCACCTCGTACCGAAGACGAGCTTTCTGTTTTTGATAATACATGTAAATATAGGCCAATAAAGCAGCAAGCGACAAATACAACAAATACGCCCATAAAGACCGGTACCAGGGAGGCAAAACTGTAAGGTTGATTTCCAGAGGGTTGGGATTCCAAAGGCCGGAGACATTCGTTGACCTTATCTTAAGTACATAATTCCCCTCATTCAGCTGAGAATAATTTATACTTCGCTGGCTCCCGATATTGTTCCATTCTTTATCCTTGCCTTTCAATAGGTAAGCATACTGAATTTTTGTCGGCAGCGAATATTCCAGGGCTGCAAAGTCAATAGAGAGGATAGCTTTTTCGTAGGGTAAAGTAATCTTATTTACAGTATACACATTTTTCGCTTCAGGTAAAAATTCACTTTCGGCATTCACGATAGAATTTGCGATATGGATCCCTGATACAATCAAAGGCGGAAAATCATGAAACTGTTTGATACTATCAGGATTGAAGATATTAAACCCCTTGATCCCACCGAATAATAACTCGCCCGAGCGAAGATGGGCGGACGCATTGAAATAGAATTGGTTTGATTGCAAGCCGTCTGCTGCATAAAAATTAGAGATTTTTCCGGTAGATGGTGCTACTTTCGAAATGCCATTACAGGTGCTTGCCCAGATATTCCCTTTATCATCTTCTTCAATATTAAGAACCTTGTTGTTACACAGGCCACTTTCTTCTGTATAACTGATAAAACGATTCTTTTTGGTATCGAAAGCGATTAAACCACGCCCATATGTACCGATCCATAATATTCCATTGGCGCTTTTATGCAATGTCCTGACGATTGTTTGCAGATTGATGACCTTATCAATACCCTGAACTTTATTTGCATGCATGATTCCGGAAAATCCCCCCATCCAAAAGTTATCTTTATCCTCATCGGTAATAGCCAAAATATCTTCACGGACATCAAAGGGTGCTGAAATAAATGAATTGGTTTGCTTACTGAATTTGAATAGCCTGCTGTCTTTACGCGCCCAATCTCCCCGAAGACATATTACCCAAATATCTCCGTTCGTATCGTTATAGAGACGCCATATCGAGTGATCCATAGCAGGGTTTTGGAAGTTTATTTTCTTAAAGTCTCCCCGATCAAAATTGTATTTAATAACGCCTGCACCATACGCCCCTAACCACATGTTATCCCCGTCATCCCTGACGATACTGGAAATCCGGTTATTTGACAGTACATTGCTTTTCCCTACGGAATAGATATAATTTTTGAAATGATTCTGTTTCCTATCCCATATGCTTAATCCACCACCATCGGTACCAATCCAAACATTACCATTCCGGTCCTCGCAGAAAGAGAATGTAAAATTATTGACCAGGCTGTTTGGATCATTCGCACTATGTGAATACGTTTTAAACTGATTTCTCCTTTCGTCAATTACCTGAATCCCCCCACGAAGCGTACCGATCCATTTGCGGGATTGATTATCCTCCATAATCGTGAACAACGCATCGCTGGACAATGCTCCCTTCAACGGTCTGGATACCAATGGCGTTCTCTTCGCTATATCGCTGATCTGCAACAATCCCTGGCCGTCAATAGCTATCCACAAACGCTTGCTTTTATCGAATATTATACTGGAAATATGAGCCGTGTTGAAAACTGGCCCTCCCAGATCAAACTTATCTACTATCTTAGTTTTGGCATCATAGTGCAACATGCCATGTTTAGTTCCGATCCACAAATTGCCAAGTATATCCGGCGTAATACAGGTAGCTGATAAAACATTCTTATTTGTTAAGATCAGTTGCCGGGATCCGATGTCATAATAGGCTAATCCCAGGCCTCCGATAGCAACCCACATCCGGCCGTCATAAGATGAGGACATGGCCTCAACAGAGTAATGGTCAGAGAGCTTCGCAGCAAGCCCCGAAATTGGGATCCGGGTGGCCTCTTTGCTACCGTTTTGGCAAAGTAACAGTCCTATATCGTTTGCGCCGATGTACATATTCCCCCTGGAGTCCTTCTGAATACCGTTAATCCAGTTAGTGACGGGCAACTGTTTGCCATTCGGAACCCGATAGTTTACTTTCGCAAACTGAAGCGTCTTATTTTCGTAAACGGCAACACCTTTTTGGGTTCCGACCCAAATATTACCCCAATTATCTGAGTTTATAGCAGTGATAATGTCGTTAGGAAGGGAGGTGGGGTCATTGTACTTATTCCGGAATACTTTGAAAGAATAACCGTCATATCTGTTAATTCCGTCCAATGTACCAAACCACATTAAACCGAATTTATCTTTATGAATGGCCGTTACAGTGTTATTGGAAAGCCCATTTTCAATACCAAGATAAGATACGGATTGGCTATACCCTGAAACTTTAAAAAAAAGCAACAATAACCACAAAAGTGCAAACTTCTCACCTTTTATGTAACAACCCTTCATAATATAAATAGCAGCTTGCTAAACGGTTCTATTGGTTTATTACCTTACTCCGCCCCGAGCAAGGCAATATAAATTTATAGGTTTTAAATTATCCTCGCCAATTGTTACTTAGTATTACGGTGAGTTTTTTTAAATAAATAACATTTTAATTATGCACGTAACTCATCTTCACAAGAGCAAAGCGTCTTTAGTGAGAGCCAGGTTGCGGCATTGGAAGCTATGGAATCAAAGACGCCTGCGCTAAGACTTGGTGGGTGTTTTTTTCTTTGCGCCTGACTTTTTTTCCTCAACCTCTGTTATTGCCTTGTAAATAGCATCCCAACTTTTTTTTATTTGCTCTTCCGTAACCCCTTTCGGCCTTGATTGAATTGGCAAATCTTTATTGTCTTCGTGATCTTTTTCCATAATATCCGTACACTTACTATGACTGACCGAACAAGCGTTTAATACTGGTGCGCGCAACCCTGATGAAATGTATTTTGTTTTTAACAGGAGTTGTCATTTCCCTGCTGGCTTTTGAGTTTACACAAGTAGTTATCCTAACAACTATCTTTAATATTTCAATAAATCTCCCATTCCCAAACACCTTGCACGCCCTTAAGTATTTTAATGCGCAAATAGCGGGCTTCTATGTCTAACTTATCAATATGCGGCGACTCTATTCTAATCTCACTGTGTCCACCACATGTCATCCAGTTCCTTCCATTAACAGAATATTCCAAAAGATATGCATGCCCGGCTGTTGGCCGTACAAAGTAAACCTCACTTCTGCTGATTTTAACCGGCTTACCCAAATCAGCCATCAGCCAATTGTCCGTATCACCAGGTGCAGCCATCCACCGTGAGCCGTTAGAATGATCAAAAGCGAAAAGCGGCAAAAATGATTCCTTACGGTGTAGCGAAGAGTCTGCCTCTGGCTTGATCGTGAGATCAGCGCGAATACTGGACGATGTTGCATTAAAAACCTTTTTAGGTGCGGGCCATTTTGTTTTATACAAAGCGCCAACCCCATCTTTAGTCAGTTGCACCGGCTTAATCGCCCCGGTATCATCAAATAATAAACGGTTAACATATGTTTGCCGGTTGGTGCTTCCGCGCCCAAACTCCAGATAAACAAAATAATACTCATCAGTACCAGGCAGATTAAATACGCTACCGTGCCCTGGCCCGTAAATACCAAGCTCATGGTTCGTAGTTGTTACGATGTCATTTTTGGCTGGGAAATCAAACGGGCCAAGCGGAGAAACCTTACTGCTAACATAAGCATACTGATATTTTTCCCCGCCGCCCAGTGTGTAGAGGTAATAATAAATGCCCTTTCGCTTAAAAAAAATAGGACCTTCAGAATATCCCTGACGAGGCGTTGCCACGGTGATGATATTGGAATCAACCGTTATCATATCCGAATGCAACCTGGCAGCTTTGCGTCTTTGCCAAAACAGGTAAGCCTGTTTATCATCATTTACAAAAACTTCAGCATCAATACCGTACGGCGGCTTCCCATTTATAGGCTTAAGCAAAGTTGATGGTGTATAAGGTTTGTAAAAAGTATCCGGCTTCATGACTAGCTGAAAAGGCCCGTCGGGCGAATTCGCTTCAGCGGCATACATAAACCCATTAACAGTAGGATAAATATAATATTTGCCGTTGGCGGCTATGGCTTTACTTGGCGCCCAGTATTTCTGCCCCACTGCCGATGGAAAATAGTAGCCCGAAAAGCTCCAGTGAACAAAATCTTTGGATTTCCATACAACCGGTGGACCGGAAGTTTTTAAGCCGTTATCATAACCGTCGGTTGTCGCATAACAGTAAAAAGTATGGTCAATTACCTGAATACTCGCATCAGCGATCATATCCGGTACCAGCGGGTGGCCAAATGGATTGGCGGTTTGCGCCCTTAGCATGGGAGCGTAAAGGAGACAAACTGTAAATGCGCTGGCCTTTAAAAGCCTTAGTTTTGTAATTCCTATTTTTAATATCATGAATTGTTCAGCTTAATAAAAGTGTTTTTATGTTTATAAATGTCAGAGGTCATAGGCTGATCCCCTCATGTTTATGGTAACGCATTTCTTCATTTAAATACCTTCATTATTATAGCTGCAAACTTCCATGCCCCTTATAACCGCACCATTAACGGTTTGCCTCAGGCCCAGTACAATGGCATTTTTCTGTCCTTTTTTAAGGTTCAACCAGCACTCAGGAATATAATATTCGCGTTGTGGCCCTGCCTCCCAGTGGCGGCCAATATTGTGTCCGTTTACGTAAATATAGCCGTTGCCGGAAGCATTGATAAGCAGCCGCCAGGTATGTTTGCCGGCATTTTCCGGTAAGGTAAAATCAGCATAATACCAGGTAAACAAAGCATTTTGTGTGCCTTTGGGCTGCAGGTGGTTGCCTTTACGGGGAATGTTAAAAGTTGTGTCTAATGGAATAGTAACCCAGTTTTTAGGAAGAAAAACAGAATCAGTAAATCCACGCTGTACACCGGCCAAATTATCGGCATATTCCCATTTAAGTTTTTTATCGATCAGCGAATCGTTCACCGCAAGCCCTGCCGATCGGATACCACACAACTCTTCCATCGGGAAATAGCCATGCTCATGTCCAATATTTTCATAAACCAGCCATACTTCATTTCGGCCTTTTTTGAGCAATCCGGTTATATTAAACCGGTTATCATATTCTGTCTCTTTTAAAAAAGTAAAAGATTTATTTCGTTCACGAGTTACTTCTGATGCCCATTTTTCACTTGGATACAATCGGGGCGCAATCTTTCCGTTAACTTCTATACTGATAATGTCTCGAGAAAAAGTGTTAAACAACAACTGTGAGTATTTGCTTACATCAGAAGCATCAAGATCGAAATCCGACCGGTAACGCACATATCGAGCATCATTTATTCCCATCTCTGGTAAAGATTTTCCGTCGGCGAGCGGATGCCAAATACCGTCGGCGGTTTCATCGTATTTTTTTACTTCTTTAAAACGGAAACTTACTGGTTGCTGCGGCTTAACGACCGTCTTTTGATAAAACCACCATTTACCTTTTTCAGGCTCGGTGTGCGGCGGGATGATGAGCACTTTGGTTTCCATAGGAGCCAACTTGTAACGAATGGCAAACCCTGCTAATGACGACATAGCGGTATCTGCGGTATTTTGGCCGTTTATCAATACCTTATTCTCATCCTGATCTATATTATACATAGGACGGCCATCCTTGCTTTTGCCTGGTTTAACCATGGCAGAGCCCCCATAGCTGTGCTCGGGCGAATTATTATGTATAAAAACAAATCGGGTACCATCGGCAGCAACACGCAAAGCCCCAACGATCTCCTCGGGAGCATTATCAAAAGTGCACACTCCGCCTCTGGAATGTATAAGTTGGGCGCCATACTGCTTTATAAAATTGCCTACATTCTGGGCCGCATAATATTTTGAAGATAATGCCCCGTTTTCACGCACCGCCGCGTTATAATCATAGGTGGTAGTTTGGCCCCTGGCGCCCCAGCCGGCAAAATGGGTTCCCCCTATAAACACGTATGGAAATATGCCCGTTGCTCCCCCGCCGATAGACATCATGGACAAGGCATAAAAATGGCGATCATTAGAGTAATGGTCCTCGCTTAGTGTGCCCCCTACTGTAGAGAACCATCCTCCTTGTAATTCTGTAACAAAGCCCGGGGCATCGGGCTGCTGTTGTTTTAGGTTTTCCATGCGTTGGGCACAGCTAATAGCGTCCCTTAAGCCAACATAGTAATTATCACAATCAAAAACCTGTGATAAAAGCGCATCCTTACTACCACGGCATTCTGATGTGAGGCAGGTAAAGATTGGAATATTTACGCCGGCACTACGTACGCATTGATACATACGCTGCAATGCGTAAACTTTGTTATTGGTTTTATGCGCGTTGTATTCATTTTCAATCTGCATCATAATAACCCCTTTATGCCCAGGCTCTTTTGCAGTAATCTGTTCGTTTTTGATTACGTTACATACTGCCTTATACCAGTGATCATGCCAATCCAGATAACGTTTATCGGCACTTCGTAACCAAAACCCATCAACATCAGCCGGACGAAACTTAGCAAGCCAGCGCGGATATCCCCCGCCCGCAAATTCAGCACAGATAAACGCGCCAGGTCGCAAAACGGTATATAATCCATACTCGTCCTGGGCCATGTGCAGCCAATCGATCAGATCTTTAAAATTGAACTTCGAATAATCGTTAATATCGTTAGGCATATTCAGTTCACATAAATTCCAAGGAACGTAGGTTTCGACGGTATTAAAACCCGCCGCTTTTATTTTCGCAAAACGATCTCTCCAGAGGGCCTTAGGTGTTCTGAAATAATGAAATGCAGCACTGTAAATAAAGGTTTCTTTTCCCTCAATATACAAGCAAGCACCATCATATTTAATTTTATTGGGATAAGGGAAGTATTTCTCATGTGGTACTTGTTGAGATTTTAATGAAAGGCTAAGCGTCATAATTATGACTAACAGCAATGGCGTTTTTTTTAACATCAGACAAATAGAGATCGATATATTGCTTTAATAAACAGAATGCATACTTATGCTTCTGAAAGACGGCATAAGTATGCATTCAATACTCTCGAAAATTTTATATAGCAAAATTTGTCTAATACTGATCAGTGGTATTATCAGATAAAATGTTTCATTTTTGGTTCTTCCGTTCCAGGCAAGATGTTTTCATCGTGAAATCAGACATTAATTTATACAATCCCCACTTCCTATTCAAATTTGCAATATGGGTTGAGCAATAATTTGCTTTTCGTTGCAAATGAAGTCGCCCTCTCGTGCTTGGGCAGAGACGCCTAATCTCCGCCAATGATGTTAATGGTTCTTCTATTTTATAATCTCGCTACGAATCCGCCTCCAGGCGACAATTTTAAGGTGAGGGTATCTGTCGGACTCACGGATCGTTCCTCGCGGTCTATGGATACATTATCGGGTCCGTCATAAATCAAAGTCCCTTTTGTTGTGTGCGAAAGGAAATTTAACGGGAGTTTGATTTCACTGGCATTGGCGCCATTCATTACGCCAACCCACCAGGTGCTTCCTTTTCTGCGGGCAAAAGCAACAATTTCACCCATTTTGGTACAGCTCAACACCCTTGTTTCATCCCAGGTTGTGGGGACCTGCTGGAATAAATCAAACATCGGGCTGGCTAAGTAAAATTTATAGTTGTCTGCGAAATGTGTAATCGGGGAAAGATATACAATGGCTTGCGCAAATTCATGAGCCCAGGTAAATTTTTGAGACTTGAGTTGCTCCGGGTCAAGCATTACCGGAGTAACATCTGCCGCGCCAGCCATCAGGCGGGTAAATGGTAACGATACATCCTGTTCAAATGGCGCCACTCTTTTATAACGCGTCATATGATATTCATTTCCACGAACAGCTTCCCTGGTGATATTCATGGGGAATGTTCTTGTTAATCCGGTCGGCTTTACAGCCCCATGGAAATTAAGTATCAGTTTAAGTGCTGCACAGTCCTGCATGGTTCCCATGTACCACTGCATAATCGATGAGGTTGCCGGGGGAATAAAATCGATCTTGATACCTGAGGCTCCCAACTCTTTAACTCGCTTTAAGTAGGCATAGCGGGCCGCAGCTGTTCTCATTTCTTTCGAATCTACCCAAACAAGGGTCTTCACACCAACGCTTTTTCCATAGTTGATCACATCACCCAGTAGTTGCCATTGATCTTTACCAGAATCCCTCCAATTTCGCCAGCCGTCGTCCACTAAATAATATTCCCATTTTAATTTAGCCGCTGCATCATACCAGTTTTTTTGGTCGGCCAATTTTGGAGCGCCAACGCTCCACCATTGCCATAAGCAACGCCCCGGCATTACCCAGCTAAAGTCGCTACCTTTTTTAGGTGCAGGGCATAGATTCATGAGCAAATCCGAATTTACAAGCCCAGTTAAATTTTTAGCGATGATCGTTGTTCTCCAGGGACTTACTTTTTGTCCATCGTAAGTGCCATTAAGTACCATTTGTTCCACATTGCTATGTGGCTGTATTTCCCACCCGGTGGGAGCAAATAGGAACGTTGCTGTAAAAGAACTTCCATGTCTTGTAAAGCACATATCAGAAAAGTCTTCACAATCTGCTTCTGAGATGGATGCGAAAAAGCCATTTGCATCAAAAGTTAATGGCCCCATTATCGGTTTCGCTTCCGGAACTGATTGTAGTGAGGTTACGTGGCTAAGGCCTTCATAGCTTGAACTAAATTCAGACCATGCAACTTGCGCTGCCTTTCCCGAAAAGTTCCATGAGGTTGAGTCGGCATTTATATATTTTGCATCACCAGGTAACGTATAGCGGATAGCTATGCCATCATCATAAGCGCGAAGAATCAATTTAAATTTTTTCCCCGCTGATATTAAAGGTATAGTGGTTTCATTGGCCTCGTTATGTGCTGTTTTATGAGATCCATAGATCATATAATCTTCTTTGATTTTTTTGACTGAAGGCTTATCGGTAAACTTTGTATCGATACCCAAATCGGTGCCATCTACGGTAAGGCCTAAACGGGAAGGCATAATCAGCGTTACATCATTGATTACCACATCATATAATAATTTACCTTTTGATATGTATACCCTGGCATCGATCTGCCGGTTAGGGCTACTGACAACAATTGCTTTTTGTTGGCCCGAAACTCTGACTGAAAACAGGGATAAAAAAATGATGATTGATAAAAAAAAGCTTTTGCTGATTGGTATATGCTTCATGTTTTTAATTGTAGTAACTGATCGGAAAGAGATCAACTTCGATATTTATGGTTATAGAGTTCGGACGTCAATTTTTCAAAAACAAGCTTAGCCTTGTCCGTTAGAAACAATACTTACCTCTACCGTTTTCGGGTGTAACCTGTTCATAGCGTATACATTTAGGAAAATTGGCCAAGAACAAAACTATCAGACAATCCCACCTTATTTATTGTATTAAATAGACTTTATTTTATACAAATCCGACTTTTTGTGAAAATTTGGAATATCTATGCCGTCTATTGCTTTATTGATTTCTTAAGGCATAATTTATCGGACTTAACAGTGTCGTGCCCGGGTTCCTCCGGATGTGCCTTTGCATAGACCGTAAAACTATCAGCCATTTATCATTGATCCAGCCACACGCGGCCATCCAGTTGCCAGTTATCAGGAGGCGAAATAGTTAGCCAACTTAATATCTGCCTTGGCAAATCAACATTGCGAGGCACCAGGGTTGACAAAAAGTTGGTGGGTGGTGGGCAAATAATGTCGCTCAGACCATTCCACTGCAGGGTCGTGCCAGTGCCAACGGTAACATTGAAATCATTATTCGCGGGGCTATGATCCTTAATAATCAGGCCACTCCCATCATTCCCCGGCCAATAGCCAATCAAATAATTCCAGTAAGGATGGCTTCTATCAATAGTGGTATTACATGAAAACTGTGAAATGACAGCATCTGGTATAGCCGCTTTGAAAATCCGGATATCGCTTACATAGCCATCAAACGGATTGTTAATATCAACGGGCGGGATGATGCCGAGTGTTAACGGGCTGGCAGGATCATCGATTGTGCCCCAGTTATCCGCAATTTGGGTCTCCGCTTTAAATACGCCATCTGTATAGGCACGCATGTACCGGTGAAAATTGCGGTTTAATACAACAACTGCAAGACTGTGCCAATTACCATCATTGATTACACCGCCATCAACAAAACCGCGGGCGGTATTTGCCTTGCTAATGCAAAAGCGCCATGTTGTGTTTTCAATATCAATCCCCCATCCAGGTACCCCGGCAGCCCCGGTTCCTTTACTTGAGGTCTTACTTAAGAAATATGGCCAGTTGTATGTATAATTAGGCGCTGTTGCTGTCCCCCGGTTACTCTTCTTCACTTTCACTTCAATTGTAAATGAAGTGGTGTCTCCGAACGTATAAGCATTATTATTATTAATAACCTTGGCAACAACTGACTTTGCCTGTGTAGCGCTGGAATTAGCAGGGTTAGAATAGATTCTCAGGAAATTCCCCGCATACTTGTTCCCGGTAAACGGCTTGTCAATAAGTTTAGGCTGGTAAGAGTCGTTATAAATTATAGTGAACGTGCCTACCGGGGCATAACTAAATACCGTGCCATCGTTTTGTGCTTGAGGTATGGCGGCCGGCCCTCCATGGTTTGATGTAACAACCACAAGCCAGTTTTCCTTTGCATAATTTTTTCTCGCTTTTAATGCACTCATAATCTGCCCCACGTATTGATCAAACTGCAAAATGGCGCTTTTATATTGAGGTATGGAGTTGTCATAGCCAAATTGCATACCTGCCGTGTTAACGCTATTAAACTCGCCCACAATTACGGAGGCTGCATCATTGCTCAGCTCATTTACAATAGCGGTTGTTACCGCCCCGTCCCCAGCAAGCAGCTGGCTCTGGTCTGTATTGGCCGAAAAATTGGTATTAAAAATTGATGAGGAGGCAAAGGTTGCTATCCTGATATCTGGCCTTTGATCCTTTATTCGTTTAAATATTGTTGGATATTGGCTTAAATTATTGCCCGCGAAAGTATTGTCAATAACTTTATGCTTGGTTTTATTAACGCCTGTAAGCAGGTCGGCCCAACCATTGCCATCATTAGCCAGGCTATCGCTCACAGAATACCAGGAATAGATAGCATTACTTGTTAATGCATTGATATTGGCTGCACCTGCATCGCGCACTGACCAACCTCTGGCGCCATCAACTATCAGATAGAGTACTTTGGGCGTTTTACCGATTGATTTTGTGGAATCTGAATATGCCATGGGAGACAACACCCGCTCAAACTGCTTGCTACATGACGTCAGCATCCCGGCCAACGCAAGTAAAAGCAAAACCGCGTTTATTTTATAATTTTTCATATCAATACTTTTATTTTGATCAATGAAAGGATTAAGGTTCTAATACTATTCTCGAAATGTTGTTGACAGCCAGCCCATCTATCTGTTTAAAATTGCCCATTAATAATACGGTTAGCTTACCTGAGGAATTGATAGATTCACTGATATCCTGAATCGATCCTTTGAAATCGCCAAGGCAATTATAGTCGGGAGCCAAATCACCGGTGGGTGTCAAAAGCATCAAGCCGGCGCGCCTAACATTATTATATGTTGTAAAGCCTCCGTTGACCAAAATGAGCCCGTTAGACAATTGCCTGGCAAATGTGGGCAGCCCCTGTGGTGTAAATCCTTTTGAAACAAATGAAGTATAGAGGGAGCCGTCGGCATTTAACATGGCTATGCCCTTCGCATCCTGACCATCATAAGTAGTAAATGCACCCGTTATTAAAAACTTATTAGTTGCGGGATTGTAACTGATGGAGTTTATTGCCCTGTCGGCGCCAGCACCGCTTTTAAAGGTTTGGTCTATAGAACCGTCGGTATTTAAACGAACAATGCGAACAGCAGGGATACTATCAAACTTTGTAAAGTTTCCTACCATTACAAGTTTACCATCTGGTTGTAACACACCGTCTGTTACCGAGCCATTACCTCCCGGCGGCCCCTTGCGTGCAGACCTGTCAAAGCGGTAAGTGGAATCAATGGAGCCATCCGGATTGAAACCAACCACCTGAGGTGTTAAAATGGTATCAACCGGTAATTTATTACCAGTGAGCAGATCATACCTAAACTTAACATAGTACCGAAAACCACCAATAGCGATCAATCTGTTTTGAAAGTTAAACAACTTGGTGATTGATCCACTTGTTCCGCCCTTAAAAGCAGGCACTCCCTTTTTCTTGTTGGTGTTGATAATTGGCACCTGTATAGAATCGGCTGCGCCATTCATATTAAGGCGGGTTATATTGTAAATATTGGTCAATGTTGACTTTCCGTTATTGAAAAAGAAACTTCCAAAACTGCCCGCAACAAACATATTAGTGGATGTAACCACAATGCTGTTCAAAGGGCCGTCGGATCCGCCAGAAGTAAATGACAAGTCATCCGGGCCATCTTTAAAAGAACGAGTGATCCGGCGTATTGGCGTAATAATACCTTTGGTATCATAATCGGTAAACGCTCCTACCAACAGGTAGCGTCCATCAGACATTTGGTAGGCATTGTTCACAGCACCGTTTGCACCGTTAAGTACGGTAAATGCAGGGTCGACACTTATTTTTCCAAGCACCTTGAACCGTGGACCGAATAACACTTGATTACCAATAACTAATGTTGTTATACCTGTACTTGAATTTACAGGCACTTTTACGGTTATAGAAGCATCATTTATGCTTACTACCTCGGCTTGGGTGCCGTTGAACAAAAAAGTCAACTGGTCTTTATATGCCATTAAGCCGGTAGCCGAAAAGGTTACCACAGTACCAGGCGCTCCCTGTTGCGGACTTGGTGGAATAAGCAGACTGAGCTGTATGCCAAGTGCAGACTTACCTCCGGCGTACGGGTTTTCGAATACCTGCTCTCTTTTACAGGCACTTATCCCCAAAAGGACCGTTAATGCCAATAATGTTAAAGTATAAAAACGGCTCAATCTCATCGGGCTGGTATTTGACTGTATGTGATTCTTTTTGAAGGTTTCCATAATATGCATATGTGCTTGAGTGCTTTACCTTGTAGCAAAAACATCGGTGATAAAATCATTATTAAAGCCGAATGTGGTATAATCATTCAGGGTATGGACTACGCCGTTTGTTGGTTTAATATCAGATGAGGCCACATCATTTCTGATCCACGTAGGATAATAATTGGGATTATTAAGATCCTGGATATAGGAGATGGCGAGATGCCGGTAACCGCCATATTTTATACCGTTAACATCGTCATAAATGACACCAATGTTTAAGATGGTATTGTTATAAGAATAATAATCCTGACCGGGATAAAGATTGAGCAGATTCACATCCAACTGAGGATAATCTTTAAGCCGGTTAGAACCTTTGAACATATATCTCATGAGGTACTTGCGCCATATCTCGGGGCTAATCTCGTCTAAACTCATTACGGTATCTTTACCGGCTTGATAGAGTATTTTATTGGTGCTGGAGAGTATTCGCTCAATAGAATGATTTGTGGGAGCGAAAAATGTCATGTCGTCATGCTGAAAGTTCTGTTCTAAACCAGCAATCTTGATAACGCGAGCAAGCGTGTCGAAATAAAATTTCTTAGCCTGCAGATATTGAAGCATATTACCAGGGTAATTGGGATTTGATAGACCTCCGTCTACATAATATTTATCTTTATTACAGCCAAAAACAAGCAATATGGATGCAAAAAAAATACCTAGCCTAAGGATGCCGTATGTTTTTGATAGCGTCATGTTGTTCATTTCTTTTATTATTGCCAGTATTGGTTCAGTCTCATATAAGGATTATTAAGCAAGGCAGAATTATCGATCGGCCAGGTCCATCCGCCACGATCAAACTGATCTTGCGTTAACGGATCATCAGTCCAGGCGGGGTCCAATATTCTACCGGTGCGAATAAGGTCAAAATAAAGATGGCCCTCCCCCATTAGCTCCCTTCCTCTTTCGTTAAAAATGGCATCTTTTAAATCCTTACCACCCGCACCCGAATAGTCTGGTGCGCCGGCCCGCTCGCGAACCATATTCAACATGGCTATTGCTTCGCCGTCGTTGCCGAGGTCTGCAAGAGCTTCCGCACGAAGCAAAATGGCTTCTGCATACCTGAAAATAATTAGTCCCCATTCCGGCACGGCATAGATTCCCGTTGCTCCTGAAATCACATCTCCCTTAAACTTAAGCAGTTGAAAATTGCCGTTCTCGCTCAGCATATTATTGTCGAACCATAGAGTTGCCCTCTTATCGGGCACGCCGACAGGATATAAGCGCTGCAAGTAAGCAGCTTTAAAATAGGCATGGCTGGAATTATTGTCTGGACCGATCCCTTTGTTGGGATATCGCAACATCATTTCTCCAAAAAAGGCCCTCGGATTTGGCTGGCTTTCATAGTTAATACTTTGGCCAAATTCAAAAATCCCCTCGGCGCTTCTTCCTCTCATCACCTGGTCAAAGTCTTCGATTGGTAACAATTGATAAACATTGCTTTTTATCAGTTCATCCCCCAACGCTGCAGCATCCTGATAATAGGCGTTCTGGTTAGATTTGTCAAAACCCGCGTTCCACATGTCCATATTCATGAGCAGATCATCGGCTGCACCTCTCGTAGCTCTAATGGCTAAAAAAGTTGGATCAGGATAGATGAGGTAAAGATTATTTTTATAAGCCTTAAGGTCGGCGATACATTTCTTTATAACAGAGACCATATTTTCGCGGGGAAGCGGAGCTTGCTGGTAAGGAGTGGTATAATAAGTCACATCACCATATATACGTACCATCATAAAATAGGCAAGGCAACGGATAAAAACTGCTTCAGCCAAATAGCGCTTTTGGGTTTGCGCGTCAACGCCGGGAACGCCCTTATTTACCCGATCGAACATAACATTGGCACCTTGTATAATGGAATAAAACTCATACCATTTGGTAATGCTGGAAAAATTATACCCGCCCCCGGTAACAAAATTTGCATTGTTATTAAAAGTATTCCATGGCTGCGACGCATCTAGCACGCCTGCTGCACTTCGTTGTAAATTATTAATTGCAAATTGGTTGTAAACCCGCCGGATATTAATCTCCCCCCCACTATTGGTATTACCCGATGTGGCTGTCCGAATATAGCCCGAGCGTAATTCACCTGTTGCCGCCAAAAAAGCAGTGGAGGTTAATTTATCTCTGAACTTTGCATAAAGGTCGCTCACAAACGCCTCGATATCAGACTGTGATTGCCAGAAGGTTACCCCGGTTAGTTTATCCAACGGAGTAACATCTAGGAACTTTTTACAACTATACTGGCAGATTAAACTGAGTATTACTGCCAAACAAAATATTTTCTTTTTCATAAATCCCTTAACATTAAAAATCAACGTTACAGCCAATATTATAAGTTCGTGAAACAGGGTAACCGCCCGAGGCATCATAGCCCAGGGCTGTTACATTTTCAGGGTTGGGTCCGGAATAAGGAGAAAACGTAATAATGTTATTTGCCGACAAATACACTCTCAAACCCTTAAGGCCAAGCTTGTAAACAAGCGTTCTATCCAGTGTATAGCCGAAGGTTAAATTGTTGATCTTAAAATAAGACCCGTTTTCCTGAAACAACGTCTGGTCGGGCCTGAAGGGATTGATAGCTGCTGACCGGCTATAATCAAAAGGATTAGGATAGACGGCCCGGTCACCGGCTTGCTTCCAATAGTTCAAATCGCTTAATGGCAAAATCGCTGTTGCGTTATAAGGGTTGTTCACCAGCCTTAAACGGGACGATAAAGCACCGTTGATGATATCACGTTTGTAGGTGTAGGACGCATTGATATTGAGCGAAAAGTTTTTATACGACAGATAAGTGCTTAAACCGCCCGTAACAACAGGCTGCGAATTGCCGGTAATCTGTTTATCATTATCATCTATCACATAATCACCATTTACGTCCTGCCACATTGGATCGCCACCCTTAAAGAAAGCCGTTGAATTAGTGCTTGTACGAAGCTTTAGACCAGTAACCGGGTCTACCGGTACTTGCTGGTCGGTAGAATAAACACCACGGGTGTTTAGCAGGTAATTGGATAAGGTGTTACGGCCAACAAGCAAAACTGTGGAACCGCCCACAATGATCAGATTCTTATTACCGGGCAATCGCGTCAGGAAGTCCTTATTAATGGCACCGTTTGCGGTTATTGTCCAAAACACTTTACTCTTATTTGAAAGCGGCCTGGCCGTTAAAGCTAACTCATATCCATAATCAAGTACTGCGGCATCATTACTTAGTACAGAAGAAAAGCCTGTGGTAGTTGCCAACGAAATGGAACGTTGCAGATTAGTTACCTTTTTATAATAGGTATCAAAAATCAACTCAAACTTGCTGTCAAAGAAACCCAGATCAAGCCCCAGGTTAACGTCTGTAGTAGTAGTGGGACGAAGTACGCTGTTAGGAATAGTAGAATAATCGAGAGCTATCCTTGAGGCGCCTTCATAGTTACCGATTGGGAAATAAGTACCATATAAGGAATATACATTACCGGATGGCATTACATTTCTTCCCGTACTCACCCTGATGTCCCCAAAAGTGAGCCATTTACGGTTTGCCAAAAAAGGCTCCATATTAAAGTTCCATTTAGTGGCAACAGAATAGTTTTTGGCAAAAGGGTTATCAAAACCTGATAATGAGGAAGCGTCCTGCCTATAGGTTAAATCTATAATGTATTTTCTCTTGAAATTATAGGAGAAAGCGCTGGCATACGAAACCGTATGTTCATCATGAAAGCTTTTAAGTACGCCGCCGCCGAATGAACCCTGTGTAGAAGCGCCCAACGGGCCGCTTAACTGGTCATTCGGTGTTCCTTTCAGACGGATATAGCCTGCCTGAAATCCTTTAACATAAACCTCGCTAAAAGCATTCAGGTTAATATTATGCTCTCCGCCATTAAAACTGTGAGTGTAAGAAAACCCGCCACGCCCATACAGGGTAGAACTCCGGTCATTGTAGGTGTACACTGTAGAGATGTTGTTATTGGCAGCCGCAGGGGTATAGGTTTCTTCTGTATTTACAGAATAATTGTAGCTGCCCGTGGCGCTTAAATTCAACCCTCTGAACAACAGATAACTTATTTGAGCATTGGGCCGGATGTTTTTAGAATTATTATAGTCTTTAACAGTAAAATCAGCCAAAACCCCGCTCGTCTCCTGGAAAAGGGATGGCCCCGGTAATAACGAAGACGCCGCCGCGTTCGTGGCTACTCCGGTCTGAAACAACCCTTGTCCGTTACCTTTATTTTTTTTACCAAGGCCTGATGACACCCCAAAGAAGACGTGCAGTTTGTCATCAGGACGATAATCCATAATCATGTTCAGGCTGTAACGATCAAAGCCCGTATTCTGGATAATACCTTTTTCGGAATAATATCCTACATTAGTTTTGTAATTGAACTTATTATCACCACCATCAATGCTGAAGTTTTGGGTGGTGTTAGAAGTGGTACCGTAATAAACTCCTTGCCAATCGGTAGAGTTTCGGTAATATGCGTTCAAACTATCTGACAGTATGGGTGAAGCCGAGATTCTTAAATAGTCGGCATAGCTGCCCATCGCCTGGATCTCTTGTATCCTGGCATCGCGTTCTGCCTTACCACCCAGGGTCATCCGTAGTTTTGGCGGCGTGTTAACAAAATAATTTGAGGTATACCGTAAACGCGGGGTTGCTGAGTTTCCTCTTTTCGTTGTAATAAGGATTACCCCATAAGCGCCTCTGGACCCATATAAAGAGGTGGCCTGAACGTCTTTTAATACCTCGATGCTGGCAATATCCTCGGGCGGGATCAATGATAGCGGACTAACACCTGGCCCCGGAGAATTGTACCCAAAATCAGATGTTGCATCAGCATCCACCGGTATACCATCAATGACATAAAGTGGCGAGGTAGGTGTTAAAAAGGACTGATCGCCAGTCCCGCTTACATCGATATTGGAAACACCTCTAATCGCTACGGTTCCCCTATAGCCCGGAGCGCCCGTATTTACCTGCACGTTTAGGCCCGGTACTTTTCCCTGCAGCAAAGCCTCTGCGTTAGATACAGGTATATCCTGAATTTCTTTACCTGAAATGATATAGGATGAGCCGGTAGTCTCCACGCGGCTTCGCGGTTGGTAACCCCGAACCACAACATCCTGCATAATGGAATTATTTTCGGTCATAGAAACCGTTATCTCTGATTTACCGGGTTTTAGCGGCACCTTTAATTCGGTGTAGCCTACATATCTGAACACAAGCGTGGCACCCTCGGGTGCAGTTACCTTAAAATTACCCTTGTTGTCAGTTGTCCCCAGGCCTCGCAGTTGCTTTCCAGACAACAGGATAGTTACACCGACCAGGCTCTCATTAGTTTGGCGATCAACAACTGATCCTGTAATTACAACTGATTTTACCTGTGCATATAACTGGTTGGATATACATAGGAAAACTGAGGAGATTATAATTAAAAATACTTTTCTGATCATATTATATGATTGTTAGTGTATTCAAGTATTTAATACTCGTTTTGAAACCGCGGACTATCATTGTGGAAATGGAAATCTATTTCCCAGTCGCCCTGGCGGAATATGCTAAAGTTGAAGTCCAGCTTTCCCGTTTCCCGGATACCGTTGAAACCCAGACGGGTATAGCTAAACTCCACTGCGGCTTTGGTACCATCGGCCGTGGTATAAGCGGTTGGTAACATAACCAGTGGTATAGGATACGCCACGTCATAACGTACATACAGGCTAGTCATTTGCATATTAAAGCCATGAACCAGTGTGGTCCACTGGGTTTGATTGAACAAAGAAGGATCGATGGGATTTTGTGCCGGGTCCAGGAACTTAAACGTCAAAGAGTTACCATTTCCGGTTCTTTTAAAATAGACATAAACATCTCTATTGCCGTTACTTAACGGCCGCCTGGTGTTAAGGCCCACCATACCGCTTAAAGCCGTTGGCAGGATGGAATCTGTAGCAGCAGCAGGTGCGCCTGTAAGTGCATTTAAGTTGCTTGGATCATACGGACGTTCTCTAAAAGGTGTCAGTGCAAGGTTTTTTAAGATTCGCGATCCACCGCTGTTGCTTATTTTAACGTCAAATAAATACCCAAGCGGAGCCGTTGAACCTTGAAAATTAGGCAGCGAATCGTTGGTTGCGACCGGCCATAAAATAAACTCGCCAGACTTTCTTACTTCCCATAACGGATGATTCTCTAACTTGCGCTTAGCTTCAATTTCGGCAATGCTTTTTTCAAGGCCGGTATAAGCAGCTGTCCATACCAGGGTTGGCTGCATCTTCAAGGGTTGCGTTGTGGGTAAACCGGTATTAGCATCGCGCATGTTAATGATCTGGAAATTTAAAGGCAGCGTTGAACCATCGGGGTTAAAGGCTCCGCTGAATAGATTGGTACGACCAATAATGGGTGAAAATGTCCTTACTGTATAATCTGCCTGCTCGCTTAAAAAAGCACCAGCCTGCGGTACACCGTACCATTTTTTACACCCTGTAGCCAAACCAATAATGATCAGGAAAGCCAAAAAAGGCAAACGCGCTAATTGGCCGTTTGAGCTTTGTATCATATTTTTGTGAAGATTCATAAGTTTTTAGTTGACGCGTTTAATGGCCATGTTATTAAGTTGAGCATCATTAGTCTCCCAATAGAAGCGCATAAGATGATTCCCGGCGGTGAGGTGAATTGCCGGGCTATTAACAAGTTGCCACACCCACCATCCCTTGTTGCCAGGAAAGCTCATTGTACCGGTCACATTTCTGGCATCAAATTCTATATGGAATTTGGGAAATGGTACAGTCTTAGTACCATTACCTACCCTTGAAGTGATTACAAAGTCGCCCTCAACCGGAACATTTATAGTGTATACTGTCCACTCGCCGGCAACAGTCCACCCAATGGAATAACTGGAAGGATAAGTGCCTGCGGCGTCGCTTCCGCCTGCCACCGGCACATCAATATCAACCCCCTCATTGGGTCGGTAGTTACCACCATTGTTTTTGGCTTCTGCATCGTGGTAAGCCAACCCTTCGCCTCCATTATCAAAATCCTCGGCTTCCAGCACCGTGTAGGCCCCAACCGTAGCGGGAAACAGGAATGGCCCTTTGTAATTCGCCGGCCTGAATGCACTCAGGGTGAATGGATAAGGCGTGGGCTTTATGTATTCGCCAAAGCCGAATGGGTGAGTTGATTCTAAAACATGTACAATGCCATTTGTAGTAGTAATATTGATAGCTGTAGCATTAGCGGTTACCCAATCCCTGGTAAAAAGGCTTCTTCTGGTGTATGAAAAAACAAGTTTGGAGGGCCCGCCTCCTACATAGCCAGATGCATTTGCTTTACTTAGTCTTCCGTTCATGGGGTAAGAATAACGGACACCGGCAAGCATCACCCCATCTTTGTAGGCCAGCGAATCAGCCAGATATTTGCCACGGACGATATAGCGGCACACAATACTGTCCAAAAGATTAGTGGACATATCGTTAAGGTAAACCGGCGGATTGCCCGCCAGCTTTCTGGAAATATTTAATTTACTTACTACCTGCTGAAAGCTTGCGTTGGTACATGCGAATAAGGTGACATTATTATTTTTTAAAGTATCTGACAAATGAAGCTTGTCTACCACGAATAAAAGGGAGTCAAATACACCTGGCTGGCTCTTCAAAAAATCATAAATAGTTCCATTAAAAGGGGCAGTGGAATTTTTGTAGTTATAGTCACCGCTATCCTTTTTACATCCGGGAAAAAATGGGATCAGCACTAGAAAGGCTAAAATGCACCCTAGAAATGATTTTAAATTTTTCATCTTTTTATTTATTTATTCCAAAAAGGGGTCTGTACTAATAGCGGGTTTTGAGCAAGTAGCGCCTTTGCAACGGGCCAGTATATTCCGCCGTTCTGGATCATTGTATTAAATACCGGGTCGTTATTTTTGATCTTTTTATACCTGATGATATCAAACCAACGTTGCCCCTCGCCCATCAATTCTTTCCTCCGTTCGGTAAAAATTGCATCTATCAGGCTGCCATTCTTAGCCGGATCGTAACTCGTTAAACCACGATTAACTCTTGCGGCGTTCAAATACGTGGTAGCATCTGCTACATTACCCAAAACAGCGTCAGCTTCTGCCAACAGCAGTTCCATGTCCTCCGGCCTGCTAAAAACGATAGAACTTCCAAAAGAAGTCATGGCGCCATCAGATCCTGGCCCCGTGATGGTATTCAATGGAGGGTTATTGTCTCTTATAATAAATACCTTCGTAAAAACCGGTATTGTTCTGTCAAAAGCGCCGAAATACCGGTCGGCGTTTGGAGTGGCTGTAGCCGGGTCTAGATAAAAGCGGGTGTCATTGAGTTCATTGAAAATCGACAGTACACTGTCTTTAGGTACGTAGATATCCGGTAAAGCTTTTTTTATCACATAAGGGGCAGCCAGGGTGAGTTCTTCCAAACAACCTGAATTGGTTGTTTCTCCGTTGATCATGGCGTGATCAAAGCCCCAAAGGATATTATATTGATTATTACCGTACTCTCCCCTGAACATTTGCCGCATTTGATCAACATTCATAAAGAACATCGTTTGGTTACGATAGCCAATTGCCAATGCCGGCAGTTTCATATTATCAAGTACCCATTTGGCGCATATAGCGGCATCTGCATATTTGCCTTCCCAAGCGTATACATGTGCCAATATCGCATACGCGGAATGCTTTTTAGCCGGTTCCCATTCTCCCAGGTACCACGGATCGCGCGATTCTTCTGGTTGCGTGCCATTGTAAACGACAGGTAAATCCGGAATTGTGGCTAACAGTTCGGACTCAACAAATGCTAATATCGTTTGCTGCTTTTCACGCGGCTTGTTAGGAAATTGCCCATCATGCGAGGATAGAATAAGGGGTACATCGCCCCATAAGCGAACAAGATAAAAATAGGTGAATGCCCTTAATAAGCGGGCGTGTGCTATATCAAGTTTCAGATCAGCCGGCAGGTAGTGCGGGTCTCGCTGTAAAACTTTTGGGGCATTTTCTAAAAAAACATTAGCTGCATTGATTACCGCATAAAATCTCCTCCAATTAGACAACGCTTCCAGAACCGGGTAAGTGGCGGTCAGATTATTTTCAGAAATGGCTTGCAGGTCCAACCGTTGAGTGCTTCTAAAATCGCCGCCTCGTCCTTGAATTCCGCGCAGGTCGCCATACAGCCAGTAACAATCATTATCGCAAAGCGCGGCCCTTTCCAGTCCGTACACGCCCATTAACCCTGCCCTCACATCGGCAATGGTATTCCACATATTGATCTCACCTACTAAGCGGGTCGATGGCACTTCAAGTACCTTATTACATGATGCACTTACCATGCAGCATAAAAAAACGGCAATGGGTATAATTTTAAATTTCATTGTGAGTTTTTGATACTTTTAATTTTTAGAGGTCCATTTTAACACCTATTGTATAGGTACGCGGTATGGGCTGGCCATAACCTGTATCATAACCAGTATAATCCACCAATTCAGGATCACGGCCGGAATACGGTGTGAGCGTAAAGACATTGGTAACGGTGGTGTAAATCAGCATTTTGCTGATCTTTGTTCTTTTAGAAAGGAAATTCGTCAGATTATAGCTCAACGATAAGGAGCGCATCTTCAGGAAAGAGCCATTTTCAAGAAAAAGGTCCTGATCTGCCCGGTAAGGTATTACCGCACTCCAGGGGTTATATACAGGATACCTGCTATAGTCTCCTCTTTTCTCCCAAAAAGTAATTTCTTTAACGGCATTGATGTTGTTGGTGCTTTCCTGATTAACAAAGTCAAAGCGTTTGGCCATATCCTGGTTGATGATGCTTCGGCCCAGGTTATAATACATATTAATGGATAAGCCCCAGTTTCCATAGCTAAAGTCGTTACTTAGACCGCCTGACACTACGGGCATTGAATGGCCCTTTAATACTTTATCGTTGTTATCAACGGTATAATCGCCGTTGTTATCTTTCCATTTGGGATCTCCAACCTGGAATGGAATACCTTGAAAAGTTATGGCCCCTCCGGTATTAGGATTTACCGGGATTTCACTGGTACTATTGTATATACCCCGATTTTGATATACCCAATATTGATCAACCGCATTACCAACCCGTAGCAGGTTAGCTCCTATTACAATTTGATGCAGGCCACCGGGTAATGCCTTCAGCTCATTATGATTATAGTTTATATTAACCGACGACCTCCATTTTAACCCACTATTTGCAGGTAGAATATCAGCTGCTATCTCTGCATCAACCCCGGTGTTATTAATTTTCATGCCCGGCATTACGGCAGACGCATAACCATATTCGGCATAAGCGGGTACATTGATCAGCTCATTATGATCGGTACGGGAATAAAAATCTACAGAAGCTTGTAATCGGTTTTTCCATAGAGCAATGTCAAAACCGCCATTCAATTGCTCAACATAAGCCCATGGTATGCCATACCCAACCCATCCGGATGTATACGGCCTGTTTAAAGTTGACACACCGGTATACGTGCCCAAACGTGGCTCATTTGTAAATCCAATATCTACAGTGTATTGCGGGCCGGCAGCAAAGCGGTCATCCGTTTGTACATGCCCCACAAGCCCATAACTGGCTTTGGCATCGAACATATTTATTGTGGAGTTCTGCTTAAGCAGATCATTCTTAATGTGCCACGTTGCAGACAAAATGGGGGAATAAAACCAACGGCTTGTGGGTTGCTGATTGGAAGACCCATCTGCACGCAACATCAAAGAAAATTGATATTTGTCTTTATAACGATAATTGGCATCGGTATAAAAAGACTCCAGATTATTTTTTGTCTGATCAACAAAACGATAAGACAGCGTAGTTAAAAACCCAAGAGTAGGATTGTAAGAAAAATAGGCTAGCGTAGGTGAGATCGGGTCGTCAAATATATTTAATTTAATATAGTCACTTGTTCCATGATAAGCATAACCATAGTTGTAACGATAGGTATCCATTTGGATATTTTGTCCGGCCTCAATATCCAGAAAATGTGTTTTGTGCCAATCGGTTTTGTAGGATAGCGTATTGTCAATAGTGATACGCTGGTCATATCCAAAATAATTGGCCACATAGCTATTGGTTTCCAGTAAAGTACTTGGAAAAAATTCATCGCGATAACCTTCGCGGTAGTCGGCAGCCAGGCGGCTGTTAAAAACAAACTTGCCAAAAGTGAATTTGGAGTTTATATACTCGTCGGCAATGTTAGATTTATTCTTATCAAATGATTTGTTATACTCATTAAGGTATTGACCGTAATAAAACTTATTTGGAGAAATAGGATTGGTAAGGTCTGGTAAGTATCTTACATCAGCAAAGCGGTCCCGTAAATTTCTGTTCCTGTCTCGTAATAATTGGCTTCCATCAAAAGATACGGTAAAATCCACCCATTTGGTAGGTCGCATGTCTAATACCATACTGGCATTATAGCGGGTTAAAGCTGTACCATCGGCAACCCCGTTATCACGTGCATTACCGATAGCTATTCTGAAATCGGTGTTTTGGTTTCCGCCAGAAACAGCAATGTTGGCCCCATATTCCAGCACATTTTTATAATACAGATCAGTCCAGTTTGACGGGCCGTAATAAACATTGTAGAGAGAATCCCTTAAATAAGGAGCAATATTTTGTTTCTGATCACTAGTAGCGTATTTGGCATAAAAAGGTTTCCTGAAATTATTTTCAGACGCGCCGTTTAAAGTAGTTACCGCCTTTGGCGTTGCCACGCCGATATATGTATTGAATGAAATTCCTTTTTTAGAGCTCGGCTTTTTTGTGGTAATGTAAATAATACCGTTCGCCGCTCTCGGACCATATTTCCCCGATTCTGAAAAATCTTTCAGAACTTCAATGGAGGCTATATTATCTTGATCGATGTTGGCAAGCAAATTGGTAGCGGGACCAATTCTTGTAAAATCATATTGCTGAATATCATATGCGAACGGGTGATCTTCTGAAATAATTGGAACTCCATCAACAATAATGGTTGGCTGTGTTTCATATGCGCTCCTGGCCGACAAGAGTGGTACGGAGGTGCCACGAATAAAAAAGTGTTGGATTGACCCCGGTTCTCCACTGGGTTCCTCAATATAAAGACCTGAAACCTGGCCTTTTAAATACTGCTGTAAAACTGTTCCGGGTAACTTCGATATTTGTGAACTATCTAATAATACTGATGAAGCTTTTTTAATATTATCCTCTCTTTTTGGCTTTGCCAATTTGCTGCGCGAGGCCTTAACAGGTTTTGCTTTTTTTGTAGTATCCCTTGCTGATGTGGAACCTGAATTATGGTTTGAATTTAAATTTGACTTGTCCTTTCCTCTCCCATAACTAAGCGCTGGTAATACTAAAAAAGATGACAATAAAAGTGTGATAAAACGCATAATTAAATTTGTTAGTTTCGGTAATAAGGCACGTTGCACCCTACTTATATAATTTGGATAGATCAACCTTTTTCCAAGTATTCCAGCTAGCAGGCTTAAATTAAGCTATCAAATCAAGTGGCTGGTTTTCAATACATTATGTAATAACATTCAGAAAAAAGAGGTAAAGAATCTCCTTGCAGCTCTGACTGATCAAAAGCGAGTGATTAGAAAGGGCTGATAAACATGGTGGCCTCTAAAAGAGGTTTCAATAAATTGGTGGTGAAAAGATTAAGTAAAAAGTTTCTTCATTTAATTACAGGTTTAATAGTCGGTTTAAATTATTGGTTATTTATTGGTTCAAAGATCTGCCTGCTGACAATCTTTTATTGAGTAACATTGACAAGACGATTACGCGTTTGTCCTAATACTCTTCTTATAAAAGATTTTATATATCCGTTATCAAATACTCCAAAACAATCTCTGTATTGTACTTACAGGATTATTTTAACTGTTAAAAACTCCAGTATTCATTATGCAGCATAAGTTTCCGCGTATAGCGGGTATAAAAGTTTAAGCAGATGCCTGCAAATACACTGCGGCCCTTAAATTTTAAAAAAAGTTTAAATACCCATAATTGAAATTATGAGATCATTTCCCCGATTAAAAATTTAAGAAAAATCGATTTAGAACGATATCGGCAGCTATTTTACACATTTTCCCCCCGTCGATTGGACAATTTACATCTCTTAAGATAATCGTATTCGCAATAGCTTAGCATCACTCTCCCAACCAATTATCTTTCTAATAGACATCCATTATTGACTGGATGATTAACAGTCTTTAGCGTGCTATAGACCCCCAGGAGATTTTAAAGAGTATTTAACACAACATAGAGAAAAGTATCTGTTCCGAATATTACAAAGCCCTAATTAAGAAAACCATTATGACAAAAAAACCAGAGGATCTGTCCAAACTTTGGAGTGATGTATGTATGGGAAATCAGTATTCATATTCCTTAATCCATCAAAGACTTTACCCTTCACTCCATGCATATGGAAACCGGATGTTAAATAACCGTGAACTTGCCGATGATGTTATACAGGAAATATTTATCAAATTATGGTTAAAAAGGGAATTGATCGGCCCAATTGGAAATGTTAAAGGATATTTTTTTGCTGCTGCGCGATCTGCTTGCCTGGATTTCATAAGAAGCAGGGGCACTATGAAAGCAAAGGGACCGCAAATTGAGTTCATAGATCTCGAAATTTCAACTGAAGAAAAGATTACGCAAGTGGAAACCACGCTTAAGCAAAAAAAGATGATAGAACTTGCGTTAAATCAATTGCCCCTCCGGCAGCAAGAAATAATGCGCCTCCGCTTTTTTGAAGATATGAATTGCAGCGAAATTGCGGATATAACAGGCATCAAATACCAATCGGTGGTAAATCACATGTATAGGTCAATTCAAACTTTGAGAGCATTGTATATCTCTGAAGATGAACTTCGTGTAGCCTAAACTAACTGTGTAAACAAGCTGTTATTAACTACTTTTGAATTTTACATCTCAAACTGAGTATATAGATATGCAACAATAAGTGTGTATTATTATAAATATAATACGTATACTCTGTATTTGAAATTCACCCCTACCAAAACTTAATAAAAATTATTCTTCACATGATTCAGTGCAGATTGCTATTGGTGTTGTGCTATTTGTTCTTGGCGAACTTATCATTAAAAGCTCAAATCACCGGAAAGTGGGGCGACCAGGGAAATGGTACTTATGTTAACCCTGTCCTTCCGGCAGATTACAGTGACCTTGATGCCATCCGTGTAGGTAACGATTATTATGCTATATCCTCCACCATGCAATTTTCGCCAGGAATGGTAGTGCTTCATTCCAAAGACCTCGTCAACTGGGAAATTATCGGCCATGTGGTTAATGATCTCCGCAGCATAAGCCCTGAGTTAAATTGGGACCGTATGAATTGTTACGGCAGAGGTATTTGGGCAGGCTCTATCAGGTATTATAAAAATAAGTTTTGGGTATATTTTGGCACACCGAATGATGGTTTCTTTATGAGCTCTGCTACAAATCCTGCAGGGCCCTGGGAGCCGCTTCATCAATTGTGGAAAACAAGCGGATGGGACGATTGCTGTTCTTTTTGTGATGACGATGGCCAGCTTTATTTTATTGCTACCAATTTTGCACTTGATCCTAAGAACAATAAAAAGTACAACATTCATTTATTTAAAATGACTCCTGATGGAAGAAACCTGATCATGAAATCTGACGCCATCATACATCAATCACCAGGAAGCGAGGCTAATAAGCTTTATAAGATCAACGGGCTTTATTACCATTATTTCAGCGAGGTAAAACCCGAAGGGCGCGTGATCATGATGGAACGCTCGAGAAACATTTATGGCCCTTGGGAGATTAGACAATTAAACCATGTTGATGGCAAACTTGATAGAGAACCCAACCAGGGTGGATTATTAAAAACACCGATGGGTAAATGGTATTTCCTCACGCATCATGGTGCGGGAGATTGGGAAGGGCGCGTTGCCAGCATTTTGCCTGTTCACTGGATTAATGGATGGCCAATTATTGGTGAACCAGGTGCCGACACCATAGGCCGCATGGTTTGGAAAGGTGTAAAACCAATTTCCTATAATAAGAAACTTTTTATTCAAACCAGTGATGAATTTAATAGCAGCAAACTAAACGTTCAATGGGAATGGAACTATCAACCACGAGCCGACAAATGGTCTTTAACAGAGCACAACGGCTTTCTCCGTCTCTATGCTTTTACGCCCCTTCATTCAGGCAATGAAAAGACCGTTATACTTAGGGCCGGGAATACACTTACCCAACGCAGTATGCGTACTTCTTCCAATATAGCTACTGTAAGGTTAGATATTAGCCATATGGCTGACGGTCAGTTTGCCGGATTGACACATTTCTCAACCACTAGTAATAGTTTATTTGGCGTTAAGCAGGAAAATGGAGCACTTCTTTTATCTTATTCCAACAATGGGAAAGATACTTCAGGAATAGGCGTGCACTCGAAATTTATTTGGCTCCAGTCAACCTGGGATGCCAGCGGAATTAGTCGTTACGCATTTAGTACTGATGGAAAATCTTATCAAACTTTTGGACATAGCTATCAATTAACTTGGGGTAGCTATCGGGGAGACCGTATTGGGATTTTTAATTTTAATAGAAAAGAGGACAAGGGGTATATAGACGTTGATTGGTTTCGATACGACTATAGTAATTGAGGGCTCACCTACTACGTCAAATTTATTGGTGTACGGTATGCTTCCTCCTAACGTATTTCAGGTCACCAGTCTCAGCTCAACGATAGGTCACTAGAGGAATGCGATCAGAATAGTATACTTTGGGTAGGCCATTAAAGCAAAATGCCGTAAACTTATCGTTTACGGCATTTTGCTTTATATTTCCTTTGGCGGAGTGAACGGGAATCTATTAGAACACCTGGAAGGAATTTTGGTCGTTGTGAAAAGTATAATTGAAAATAACACTGTTTAAAACGCCAACTAAGATTTAGAAGACTTTGCGTACTTTTTATATTGCTCTATAAATTCTTTCGCATCCCTTAAATTTTCTGGATAGGGTACGTAGTTATCGTACTTGCCTTTAATTAATTCGCTTTTCCCAACTTGATAAATATGCTGATATGTAAATCCATTATCGATAAGAAAAACTACCAATTGCCATCCTTTTGAATCAGCCTTTTTTGGAGGCCTGAAACGATGAGGTAAAAGCTTCATTGGTTTCCCGCATTGCGGACATATAAGCACTTTGTCGGCGTCAAAACAGATTTCCCTGTTCAGACATAACCCTGCACGATAAACATACTTTCTTGTGTCCCATGATTTATTTTAGGTGGTAAATTACAAATGCAGCCAAAGTTAGCCACAAATAAAAAAAGCCCATCGTCAAATATAACAATGGGCTTAAAATCTTTCGCAACTTGCGAACCTCTTGCGAAGCGGAGAGAGAGGGATTCGAACCCCCGGACCTTTAACAGTCAACGGTTTTCAAGACCGCCGCAATCGACCACTCTGCCATCTCTCCGGGGCAAAAGTACAAAACCGGCCGGAATTGCCAAACTTGAAGTTAACTTTCTTTTAATATCGTTCTATCTACCTGACAATGAGCCAGAATATTTTAGGCGCCAAGGGTATTTTGGCCCCTAAAGGTATTGTGGCGGGGTCTGATGATCCTGATTTTCCGGCGTGAAAGATCAATGCTGGCATTTAATTCGAAGCCGATAAGGATAATTAAGGAGTTTAGGTATAACCAGATCATCACCACGATCAATGTCCCGATTGAGCCGTAAATCTTGTTATACCTCGAAAAGTGGTTGATATAATAGGAAAAACCGAGCGACGTTAAAACTGCCAGCGCTGTAGCCAGCACTGCTCCGGGACTTATCAATTTCCACCGGCGTTTTTTGTGGGCCGGTCCGTAGCGATAAAGCAGCGCAACAGTAACAAAAAAAATCACTACTACAATAATCCAGCGCGTTAAAGCAATGACATAGGGCCAAAACTTGGCGTGGCTGTCTACAGCTTCTTGCAGACGATTTACAATGGCCTGCCCTACTATTAATATCGCTATCGCTATAAACAACGAAAAACTGATCACTACCGTCAATGTCAGAGCTACCAGTCGCCGTTTAATCCAGGTACGGCGCTCAATGATCAATGACGACTTGTTGAAAGCCTGCATAAGTTTATAAACACCGTTTGCGGCAAAATAAAGTGCAGACAAAAAGCCGAACGACAATAATTTGCCGTTCTGGTTCTTGATAATATCAACCAATGTGGCTTGCAGTGCAGAATAGGCATTTATTGGCAAAATTACCGCCATCAGGTTGAGCAGGTTTTCCTGGAAATGCGGAACGGGCACATAGGGTATTAGCGTAAACAAAAAGATAGTAGCTGGAAACAGCGCCAGCATAAAGCTGTAGGCCAATGAAGAAGCCTTATTAACAAGCGATCCTTGTTTAAGCTCCTGCAAAAAGAAAACTGTAACGGTATAGAGTGGCAGCGGATCAAACCCGGGTAATATTACAACCTTAGTCCAGCTGATAAACTGCCGGTAATAGGTAAGACGTAATAAATAACGGTGAAGCCATTCCATTATTCAAACTTACTCAAAAAAAGGCTTTAGGCGGTGTATAAAATCGGCCGGGGCCATGCAGGGTCTGTTAGTCTGCATATTTACAAACACGAGCAGCGTTTCGCCGGTATTGATCAGTTCTTCCTGCTCGTTATAAAGTTCATACCTGAAATGAATTTTCACGCCGGGCAATTTATCCATAATCACCCTGATCCTGATTTCCTCATCGTAACGGGCGGGCTTGAGGTATTTACATTTCAGCTCCAAAACCGGCATCATAATACCAGACGCTTCCATGCCTTTGTAGGTCATGCCCAGGCTGCGGAGCATTTCTACCCTTCCTACCTCATAAAACTCAGCATAGTTGCCATAGTACATGTAGCCCATCTGGTCGGTTTCGCCATAACGGACACGCAGTTTGGTGCTGTATTCAAACATTATCGCTTAATGTTTCTTTCGTTAAGCGCCTGCTGATAACGTCGCGCGTTGGCCATATGTTCTGCCATTGTTGATGCGAAATTATGGTAGCCGGAGAAATCTTCCTTAGCACACATATAGATATAATCGGATTTGGTATAATTTAATACCGCATCTACGGCATGAACAGAAGGCATCATAATTGGGCCCGGAGGCAAACCAGTATGCAGATAGGTATTATAAGGGGACGGCGTGGCCTTATCTGCATTAAGCACGCGGTGAATGGTGAAATCCCCTTTGGCAAAAATAAGTGTGGGATCGGCCTCCAGCTTCATACCTTTATTTAAGCGATTGAGGTACAAACCTGCAATCTTAGGCATCTCGTCATCATGCAGTGCTTCAGCGTCTACAATTGAAGCCAGGATAGAAACCTGTACCGGACTCAAATGAAGAGCTGCAGCCTTTTGTTTACGCTCAGGTGTCCAGAACTTCTCGTACTGCTCGTGCATATATTTAAAAAATCGCACGGGAGTAGTGTTCCATTTTACCTGGTAGGTATTCGGTAGAAAAACCACGTACACATTGTCAGGTGTAAAACCGTACTGCTGAATAAAGCTGGTGGAATCCAGCATGTGTATCATAGAAGCAGAATCCGGCTCCAATTCTTTACCTATAAATGCCGCAAACTGTGTCTTAAGCCTCAGATTGTGAAATGATAGGTTTACCAGTTCCTGCTGCCCTAATTGCAACATACGCACGAGTGCATGGTTGCTCATACCGGCATGCAAACGGTATTTACCAGGCTTAACATGGTTTACATACTTCATGCTGTATGCGGCCCAGTTAAAGGTAGTGGTATCCTTAACTATATGTTTCTCTTTGATAGTATTATAAACATCGGTATAATTTGAACCGGTATGAATGTACAGGTAATCCTCATCAGAGGTTACGTTAGGGCCAAACAAACGCAGGTAATAATTAATACCGGTAATAGCAACGGCTATAATCAAAATGACCACCAGGGCTATTATAATTCTTCTGGTGTTGCCCTTTGATGATTGGGGTTGTTCACTCATAGATATTGAAGCGCTTTGTTTTTGTTAAAAGCTAAAATAACGTTTAATGTTTGCGGCTCGTGCGTCCTTTTATTGAGGTAGCTGGTTATCCGTTTTCTTGCCCTGCGTAACTGTAAGATTAACCCGCGTACCAATACTCGTTTTTGAGGTAGAATCGGTCTTCATTGGGAACTGTGATTTTACCACCAGGTTTGTAGAATCGGTAATTGACCCCTCGTAGGTTATGGTACCTACAGATAACCCGGCTCCTTTAATCGCAAAACGTGCTGCATCGAGATCAAGATTTACCAGATCCGGAATAGCAACTTCGCTGGCTCCTGCCCCATCGCCCAATACCAGATCAAGCTTGGTTCCTTTGGGTATCTTGGCACCTGGCTTAAGCTCATTACCATTAAATTTAATGGCCAGCACACGGTCACGGGCAATATCATTAGTATAAGTGGTATCGCCAATCTTTAAACCATAATTTGAAAGCGTAGCCACAGCCTCACGGTAAGTGCTTTGCATCAAATCAGGCAAGGCCACGTTGGGTGCAACACGGGTAACAATGGTTAAATAAATATTACGATTTTCTTTTACGTTGGTTCCGGGGTCTGGATCCTGCTGAATGACTGTTCCGGGAGCCTGATCGAGCACGTAGACAGAATCAATCTGATAACGGAAACCCTGCTCTTCCAGCACATTGATAGCCTTTTCAACAGGCAATCCCATTAACTTAGGCACAGGAATGCCGGAACCATGACGAGTATAATAACCGAGGCTGAAATATGCTACCAGAACTACTGCTATCACTACACCTATAGCCGCCAGAAAATTGTTCCTGAAATCTTTAGTTTTTAAATACGTCCAATATTTGTTCATCTCAATAGCCGAAATTAATCGAGGCAGATTTAGCAACCAAACATAGGGATTTATTTTGATTTCGAATTTCGAATTTTCGATTTCGGATTTTAAATCCCAACTATACGTACATCTGCTTATCTTCACATCTGCATATTTGCACATCCACACATCCTCATTATCTCCACATTCTCTATATTTGGCCTATGGCTATTAAAAATATTGCGTTGCTTGCCGGAGGGTATACCGGCGAATATGAGGTTTCTATCAATAGTGCAAAAAACGTTGCCGCAAATCTTGATCCTGGGAAATATAAGGTATATACTATCCTGGTTAACCGCGACCGCTGGTTTTACGACTCCCCCAATGGTTTAATAGACCTTGATAAGAACGATTTCAGCCTGCCGTTACCTACTGGCAAAGTAAAGTTTGATGCTGCGTTCATCACCATACATGGTACTCCCGGTGAAGACGGAAAAATACAGGGATACCTCGATATGATGGGCATACCTTATAATACCTGCGACGCCACCACATCAGCCATTACCATGAATAAAGCCTACACCAAAGCACTGGTTCATGGCATTAAAGGATTGAACATGGCTAAGTCGGTTCAATTGTTCCGCAAGGACCTGCATGATGTAGCCACCTTAACTGCTTCGCTTAAATTTCCACTTTTTGTAAAGCCAAACAACGGCGGTAGCAGCGTGGGTATGAGCAAAGTTCAAAATGCAGCCGGCTTGCCTGCCGCCCTTGAACGCGCCTTTCATGAGGACGATCAGATCCTGGTTGAAGAATTTATCAAGGGCCGCGAGTTTAGCCGAGGCATAGCCCTTGTAAAAGGCAAATTGGTAGTGCTGCCTGCAACTGAAATTATCAGCTCAAAGGAGTTTTTTGATTACGAAGCAAAATACACCGCCGGGGTATCTGAAGAGATAACACCTGCCGATCTTCCAGAGGAACAAAACAAGCATATTGCCGACATCCTAACCGAAGTTTACCTCCGCCTTAATTGCAGAGGTATGTGCCGTGTTGACTTCATCCTCCAGGAAAACACGAACGATTTCTATTTCATTGAAATAAATACCACACCCGGCCAATCTGCTGCCAGCCTGATCCCCCAACAAGTACGTGCCGCCGGAATGAATCTGATGGAATTTTATGGGGATTTGATTGAGGGGAGCCCCCTAACCCCCTGAAGGGGGAATTGAAGTTAGAAGGGTTAAAGTTGTTAGAGTAAGTTAAAAAGGGTTATAATCTTGGACTTTTCCAGAAAAGAAATAGCGATGGGTTTGAAACCCATCGCTATTTAAAAAACTGACTTTGAGAACTTTAAAACAATACGCAGCTAATTAAACCATTAAAAAGGCATCCGTGTAGGTGGGCTTTTACTTTTACCTTAACCGCCTCGAACTTTTCTAGCTACGTTAACTATTCCAACCCTTTAACAACTCTAACTCACTCTAACCTTTTTAACCCTATCTAACTTTCGTTGCCCCTTCAGGGGGTTAGGGGGTGTTCTCCCGTTATCCGTCCGTCGCTCAGGTCAAGTACGCGGTCGCTGTTGCGGGCAAAGTCTTCGTCGTGGGTAACGGTGATGATGGTTTGTCCGCGCTCGTGCGCGAGTTGTTTAAAGATGTCAAATACTACTGCGGTATTTTTAGAGTCGAGGTTACCGGTGGGCTCATCGCCCATAATTACGGAGGGATCATTAATAAGCGCCCGGGCTATAGCCACCCGCTGCTGCTGACCGCCAGACAGTTTACTGGCCAATTTCAACGCCTGATCTTCCAGCCCTAGTAACGTTAAATTTTGATAGGCCTTCTCCTCTATTTCCTCTCTACTTTTCTTTTTAAGTTTTAAAGCAGGCAGCATAATATTATCAATCACACTAAATTCGGGCAGTAAATAATGGAACTGGAAAACAAAACCAATATGCTCATTCCTGAAAGCTGCCAGCTTATTTTGCGACTGGCCGGTAAGCAATTCACCATTCACGGTTAGGTTGCCTTCATAGTCGGTATCCATTGTAGAGAGCACATATAACAAGGTAGATTTTCCGGAACCAGATTTGCCGGTTAAGGATAAAAACTCCCCTTGCTTTACTTCAAAGCTCAGGTCCTTGAGCACCTGGAACTTCTCAGGCTCATAAAAATACTTTACAATATGTTCGGCCTTTAAGGCAATCTTATCGGTCATCATTTATCCTCTGATAATACTTACCGGGTCTATTTTTGATGCTTTGCGTGCAGGCAGGTAACCGGCTATTAGTGTAGTTAACAGGCCGAATGTAAACGCCAGGCCATAATCTATAAAGCTGTAGGCCATAGGTAAATTATTGAGGCCACCTATTTTAAAAGGAATATGGTTTACAATGTCAGACACAATAAATCCGAGCAGCAAACCGATAACACCACCAACGAGACCAATTACCAGGGCCTGGGCAAGAAATATTGTAGTTATATCCCGGCTGGCAAATCCCATGGCTTTTAAAATGGCTATCTCCCGTATCTTCTCATTAATGGTCATGTTCATAATGTTATAGATACCAAATCCGGCTACCAGCAAAATGGTAAGCGAGACGGCGCGCGCAATAATATCTCTAAGTTTTGATCCTGCCTCTAACTGCTGATTCGACATTTGCCAGCTTTCAACCTTATAAGGAATTACCGGAGCCAGCCGCTGCACTACCGGGGCCGTATTTTCAAAGTCGTTTACATTAACCTGCAGATCGGTCACGTACTCCGCGTTTTTGGCTAGCAATTGGCGGGTTGAGTTAATATTGAGATACGCCTTGCTTTTGTCGGTGTTCTTTACATTGGTCTGGAATATACCGATCACCTTGTAATTATGCGTTACGCCGTCCGAGGTAAGGATATTAACGTTGCCGCCCAGGTTCACGCTAAGGTCATGGGCGAGGTCGTAACCTAAAATGATGCCGTCGGGCCGGTACTGCAGTTCATCCCAACTTCCGGAAACCATGTAGTTGGAGATATTAAAGAGCTTGTTCTCGTTCACCACGTCCACGCCAGAGAGCGTTCCGTTTACTTTATTACCACCGTTCCTGAAAAAAACATTGATGTTAACCTGCGGCGTAATACCTACTACGTCGGGCTGTTTGCGAACCAATGAGATAATTTGAGCCGTGTTCTTGATACCCTCGGTATACTGGATGACTTTAGCGTTGCTGATGTTCACCGCCACATTACCTTTGTAAACCTTTTTTACCAGATCGGAGTTATCAGCAGGTCCATCATTATAAATACGGATATGTGCCAACGCGGTAAAGGCCAGTACGGTCTGGCTATCATTTACACCCCGCATAAAGCTATTCATAAACACATACATGGAGATGCCAAACGTTACCCCCAGCAAGGCCACAATGGTTTGCCTGATTTTGGAGGTTAAGTGTACCGCCGCTATTTTATAATTGGTTGAAAGGACCATTATTGCTGATTAGGTGCCACCAGTTGATCAGATTCATTAATGCCAGACAATATCTCTGTCCACTCCATTGTTCTTATACCTACCTTAACGGGTACTTTATCCTTATTACCCTTTAACATCACATAGTCACCGTCCATAAGGTAGTATGAAGGGATCACCAAAGCATTCTGCTTTTTGCGGATGATGATATTAGCCTGTAACTGTGTTCCGTTTAGTACTTCGCCCGGTATATCTTCAAAAGTGGCTTCGGCGGTAAAAGCCTGCTGGTTTTGGTCGAACGACGGATATATTTTGGTAATTCGGGCTTTAAATACTTTGTCTTTTATGCTATTTAGTGAGATGAGCGCCAATTGGCCCGCTTTCACCTTATTGATGTCATCTTCGGCTATATAGATCTTACAAATAGTTTGACCAGCCCCTATCTGCGCTATAGCGTCGCCTTTCTTTACGTAATCGCCCGGCTTTTTAGACACGCTAAGTACAACTCCTGCCGCTCTGCCAGTAATGTTATAATAGTTATTATTTTCCTGCTGAATGCGGTATTGGGAGCGCGCATTTTCCAAATTGAGCGTTACATTCTTTTGCAAATCGGCGAGGTTCTTTTGTAATACTTGAAGACTCGAAATGGACGATTGATATTGCAACCGTGCATTATCAAAATCACTTTGAGACACAGCCTGCGTTTTTACTAGTCGCGCATAACGGGCATAATTCAAAGAGTCTACGCGGGCCTTATCTGCTGCCTGTGTAATCTGAATTTTTAGCTGCTCTATTTGTGGTGCTCTGGGCGAGGTATTGGTTTTTGCATAGTTAAGGTTTACCAGCGCATTATTTACCTGCGCATGCTGCACCTCGTTTGTTAAACTAAAAAGCTGCTGGCCAGCTTTAATCTCATCGCCTTCAGCAACATAAGCAGCTTTCAGATAACCGTCGGTATTGGCCATAACCGTGTACTGATAGCGGTTTTCAATATGGCCGCTGCCGAAAACTGCATCAATGATCTCTTTGCGTTGCGGCTGTATTTTTTGATGCTGTTTGCAGGAAGTAAAAATCAGGAAAAGGCTTATGATGAGTAAGCTAACTAATTTTATATCACATAATATTTTCAATTTCATTCCCTAATTATTGCCGTGATAATATGGTTGACCAAGTATTAAACAATTGCGACAGATTATTAAGATTGGTGTTCTCTGCCTTGAGGTAATCTTCAAAAGTTTTAAGGTAGGTATCCATGCTGATAATTCCTTCCTGATACTTCTGTTTGTTAAGCTCCAGGTTTTTACCGTACAGGTTAAAGTTTTGTGCCGATGCCGCAGCCATGGTACGGTAGTTGGCCAAATCTTTAATGAGCAGCTGATCATTGATCTGCCGTTGCTCCTTTGCGTTGTTATATTGTATTCGGGCAATGTCTCGTTGCGCTAACGTGCTTTTGTATTTATAGGTGTTAGTAAGTCCGGTAAAGATAGGCACGGTAAGGTTAAGGCCGAGATAGCGGTAGCTGTTCCAGGCATCAGACGAAAAAGATAAGCCGAAATTATTGCGAAATTGCTGTGCACCAAAGTATCCGCTTACAGATAATTTGGGATAGGCATAGGCCCGCTGTGCTCTTGATTGCATTTCGGCAACTGCTATTTGTTGCTGATAAACATCCAGGTTGCGGTCAGCGCCAAGTTGGGTAATGTCCGCAATGCCTGGCGTACCGGCGTTCATGGCTTCATTGAGCAGTAAAGTAGATGCGGCGTTAACTCCCAAAAGTATTTTAAGTGTCTCTACCGACTGATCATACAACTGCCGACTTTGGGCGAGGTTTTGTTTTACATTGTTAGCGTTGATGAGGCTCTGGTTTACATTAAGCGCGTCAGTTGTGCCCTCCTGTAAACGCTGCCTGGCCAGGGCAACAAGGGTATCTGCATAAGCAAGGTCTTTTTGGGAGTTGTTAATGGACGCTTGTGCTATGAGTGCGGCATAATACAACTTACCAACCTGATCCTTTAAGCTTTGCACAAAAGTATCCTGACGTAGTTGCGTCAACTTCAGATTATTTTTAGCAATAGCCGTTTCAAAAACCGATTGCCAGTCAAAAATGTCCTGATTAATGCTAATACCCGAATTATAAGCGTATTTTTTGCCAAACTGAGCATAAAAAGTAGTACCAGGTCTGCCAATCAGCTCGCCCGGAACCGGTGTTACCCCCAAGTGCAGGTTATCCTGCCCCGTAAATGAACCACTTACGTTGGGGTAAAAGACACCCTGCGTAGCCTTATAATTGTATTTCGCCACCTTAATTTGTTCCAGTAAAACAGCTTGTGTTGGATTGTTTTTAACTGCCAGGTTAAAAGCATCATTGACAGACGCTATCCTAACCGTATCGGTACGATTCTGTGCAGCGGCATTGAAAAAAAATGTGTTAACGAGTAGCAACCACGCTAATATTGGTTTCATTGTTATCATTATCCGGAACTGCGCTGTTTCACAAGCGAATGGCCAAGCAATATCCGCCCTTAAAATAAACAAAGCGACTGAAAAGGCAAAAGGTGAAAGGAGAAAGGAGAAAGGTGAAAGGCAAAAGGCGCGAAAATGAAAAAGATTTAAGCTTTCAGCTCAACTATGCAGTTCAACAAAGGCCTATTGCGCGAACAGGGTTTTAAACCGGTGTTCTTTTACAATCAACTTAAACCAATAGCTGAACTCCTCGGGATGCGCTTCTATCTCTTTGATAATGGCATCCATAGACAAATATTTCCATTCCATTACCTCATCCGGATCCGGCTGAGGAATATCGTTACTGGTGCCACTGAACACGTGATCGAGTTCGTGCTCAGTCAAGCCGTTTTCAAAAGTTGTACGATAAAGGAAAGTAAATTCGGTTTGAATATCTGCCACGATACCCATTTCTTCAAAAAGACGACGGGAGGCCGCGTCGCCGGCATCTTCTCCCGGTTTAGGGTGAGAACAGCAAGTGTTGGTCCACAGTCCGCCGGAGTGGTATTTCCCTAAAGCCCTCCTCTGTAATAGCAGTTCCCTGTTATCATTAAAAATAAATACAGATATGGCCCGGTGAAGTATCCCCTGCTGGTGAGCCAACAATTTCTCCATTGTGCCTACCTCGTTGTCATGTTCGTCAACAAGCACTACGTATTCCATTAATCTCAAATTCTTCTCGTCAAACAATATCGCCGCAATATATATAATCCGGCCATACGTTTTAACACAATTTGAGCGGTACTAAGGAAATTTAACCTGGAGTACCTAACCTACTTATATTTTTAACCCCGGATATGGGTTAAGCAATGAATAAGTACTTGAACAGCTATAGCGCAATTATAGCCGGATAGTGTTGGTACACAAAAAAGCCGCCTTAGAATGTAAAGCGGCTCAATTTGACCATTACTTAAAACTCAAGGTTTCTTTTGGAGCATTTTCTATGTCCGCCACCCCTGGTTGATGGAAGTCACTCTTCCTGCCAAGCAGTGTAAAGCTCTCACCTACAATTTCAGTAGTATACTTGTCTATACCCTGCTTATCTTTAAAATTTCGGGTACGAATTTTTCCTTCCAAATAAATAAGTTTGCCCTTTTCAAGCAAATTTACCGCCACATCTGCAAGTCCGCGCCATAGTACGATATTGTGCCATTCTGTTAGTTCAACCTTTTTTCCATCCTTGTTTACTACCTCGGATGTGGCTAACGGAAAGCTGACAACGGGTACGTTATCAGCCAATTGTCTGTATTCAGGGTCTTTTCCTAAATGACCGACCAAAACTACTTTGTTAATTCCTGACATAAAAATAAGTTTTAATAGCAAGATGATGAGGTTACCGAATAAAACAAAGATAATCCATGATATAGTATTGAATATCGTATTAAATACCTGTTTTAAACGATATTAATACCTGATTTATTAACCAATAATTTAGGTATCAGCAAATTATTTTCACATAATTTAAGCAATTAAATATAGATTAAATTACAAGATAAAAAATTTTAGCGTGATAGATATTTTTTATCTAATATAATCACTTTCTATATCAAATTTTTTAATCGGTACCGCAATTGGTACAAATAATTTGGATATTTACTCCGTAGTTTCTAATTACATCGAATTAATAACCTGATTTACTATGAATGAACACGCTCCTGACATTTTTGAAGCCGCCCGCTCGGGCAACGTTGAAGCCCTCAGGGAAGCACTTCGTGATACCGATCCCAATGTCCTTGACGGCCGCGGCTCAACCCCGCTGATTATTGCGGCCTACCATGATCATATTGATGCCGTAAAAGTATTGCTTGACGCAAAGCCAGACCTTGACATACAGGACGGCATGGGTAATACGGCATTAATGGGGGTATGTTTTAAAGGTTATACAGAAATAGGCAAGCTACTTTTGGAAAGTGGCGCAGCTGTGGATGTGCTTAACGGCAATGGCGCTACCGCGCTCACTTTTGCAGCTACCTTTGGCCACAATGATCTGATCCGCTTATTGCTTGAGCATGGCGCAGACCAGTTTCAGCCGGACCGATTTGGCAAAAATCCTGTTGATTACGCGATGATACAGGAGAACGCAGAAGGTTATGAACTAATGGCCAACTGGAAAAAATAAACTAATGACCACAAGGCTTGCTGAACCGGCAGACATACCACAGATCATGTCGCTGATTGGAAATGTAGTTCCAACGATGAACGCAGCCGGTAATTTTCAATGGGACCACACCTATCCCAATGCCGAAGCATTTACGAAAGACATTGAGCAACAACAGCTTTGGCTTGCGCTTATTGACAACAAAATAGCTGGCATTGCAGCCATAACAACAGACCAGTACCCGGAATATGCTGAGGTTGGCCTCAATATTAATGAAACAGCCATTGTGGTACATCGACTCGCTGTTGATCCAGCATATCAGGGCAAAGGGGTTGCCAAATTTCTGATGCAAAAAGCGGAAGACCTCGCCATTGACCGGCACATAGGGGTGCTGCGCATCGACACAAACTCCAAGAATGTCACTACCCAGGCGCTTTTCCTTAAACTCGGTTATCGTTTTGCCGGTGAGATGGGGCTTAGCTTCCGGCCAGACATGCGCTTCTATTGTTATGAGAAAAGACTGGATAAAAAGCCAGTATAAAAATTAATTACCATCCTTTTATATACTTCATACTGAAACATATTCCTAAATTAGGCAGAAGTAATTCTGATAATATGGAAACAGTTAAGGCCACTAGCCCATTAATACAGATCCGAAACCTATCCAAATCCTACGGTGCAAAGGCGGTTCTCAAAAATCTTTCGCTTGATATATTTCCGGGTCAGGTTATTGGCTATATCGGCCCTAATGGTGCGGGGAAATCCACGACCGTAAAAATTTTAACCGGTTTAATCCCCGACTTTACCGGACAGGTCACTGTTGACGGCATTGATATGGCAGAAAACCCGCAGGAAATAAAAAAACTAATAGGCTACGTACCTGAGAATGCCGAAATATATGATGTACTGAGCCCAATGGAGTATCTCGACTTTATTGGCAAGCTCTATGGCATGGAGTACCAGATTCTGCAGGAGCGCGCACTGAGATTGTTAACTGCCTTTGGCCTAGGTAATAACGCGAATGACCGTATGGATACCTTCTCCAAAGGTATGAGACAAAAGGTGCTGCTTATCTCCGGCATTATCCATAATCCGCGTATTATTGTGCTGGATGAACCACTCTCCGGGCTTGACGCTAATGCCGTGATTATGGTTAAAGAGCTGATAGAACGATTATCCCAAGAGGGAAAAACAATATTTTACTGCTCCCACATGATGGATGTGGTTGAAAAGGTATCAGACCGGATATTGCTTATCGACAAGGGCGAAATTATAGCCGATGGTACTTTTGAATCGCTGAAACAGGAGCATGCCGAAACCCTGGAACAGATATTTGCCAAACTGACAGGCCGTCCTGAGTCGGCCCAGGAAACAGATGCCATCATTAACGCACTGGATTAACATGGATAAAATTTACCTGCGTATCATCAGCTTTTTTAATCCCATACTCGAAAAAAGCGGTGTTAATACAGATCAGCTCCAGGAGATTTTAAAGGTCAAGCTACTTATCGACAGTCGGCGGCCCCGCCAATTATTTGCGGCGAGGCGCGGTATGGGCAGTGGATCACAAAAAAACGCCTCGTCATGGGGAGTGGCTTTAGGTACCATCCTGATGGGGTTGATGCTCGGACTGATGCTCATATTTTTTCAGGTGCCAATGGTTGGCCAGATTGTCTACTTCAGTATGTTTATGATCCTGCTGGCCATGACGATGATTTCAGACTTTACCACCGTATTGTTTGACGCTCGCGATCAGTTCATCATTATGCCGCGCCCGGTTGATGAGCGTACGCTTACCATATCCCGCATTTTACATATCGCTATATATATCACACGCCTGGCCGTTATGCAGGGTCTTATCGGTTTAATCATTATTGGCGTTATCGACGGCGTAGTGGCGGTTCCGCTTTTCTTTGTGCAGATCATTGCTGCAACATTTATCACCATTGTGTTGGTCAATATTATTTACCTTTTGCTGATGCGTTCGGTAACGCCTCAAAAGTTTAAGGATATTATCAGCTATTTTCAGATTGCTTTCTCCATTGTCATTTTTGCCATCTATTATCTGCTTCCGCGACTCGTTAATGTATCTACCGTCAGCGATTTCAACATAGCCGATCATCAGTGGGTATACCTGATGCCCCCCGCCTGGATAGCTGCACTTAACGAAGTTTTAATACATCCTTCGCGCTCCAATATCTTAACCAGCATACTCGCCATATTGGGTATTACCGTGCCTGTAATTGGCATGTGGTTAGTAGCCAAAGTGCTGGCTCCGGGATTTAACCGGCGACTCGCCGAAATCTCCACCTCTGACTATGTTGCAAAAAGCACCACGCCTAAAGTTTATAAGATCGACCTGAGAGATAAGATTGCTAACAGCTTTGTTAAAGATCCACTAGAGAACGCTGGTTTCAAAATTACATGGAAGCTGGCCGCCCGACTGAGGGAATTTAAAATGAAGGTTTTCCCCTCGTTTGCCTTTGTGCCCATATACTTTATTTACTTCATGATCAACGGCCACGAGGGTGATTTGCATGAGCGCTTTAACCACATCAGGCAAGGCTCAAGCTACATTATCCTCATTTATATGTCAACCTTTGTACTCTCCAGCATATTACAATATGTATCTTACTCAGAAAAGTATAAAGCAGGATGGGTATACTATGCCATGCCGGTTACGCAACCTGGCAAAATACTTTCGGGCATGTACAAGGCTATTATAACCATTTATTTTCTGCCCTATGTGTTTGTGCTCGGCGTTATCATGATTGCCATTTGGGGGCCAGCGGTTATAAATGACCTTACACTTGCCTTTTTTGCCACCCAGATCCATGGCTTGCTAATGGCGCTGTTTATGGTTAAACGCTTACCGTTTACTAATCCCGTACTCAACAGTCGCGGAGGCGGACGCGCAATCATTTCTCTCCTGATAACTGCCTTCATCGGCATCGTAGGTTTTGCCCATTATTTCCTAATGCGCTGGGAAATGCTCATTTGGATACTTATCATTCCAGCAGCGCTGATCTTTTGGGCGATGCTTCGCTATTACAAGAAACAAACCTGGGCAAATATTGAAATGTCTGAGTTGTAGCGGGAATAATGTTCATTGTTGATAGTTCATGGTTAACTTTTAACCATAGCCTATTCGATTAATTATTGGCTATGAACTATGATCCATAAACTATCAACTATGAACCCAAAAACACCACTCCCTACTCGATTCCCTTTACCTTCATTTTAAGAATATAAATACCTTTTACAGCGGTGATAAACAGCTCATCTTTGTGCTTACCTCCAAAACAAAGGTTAGTAGTTTGTCTGTCGGGTAGCTCAATGTAGGCGATCTTTTCTCCTTTGGAATTATAAACAGTTACACCCCTACCGGTAAGATACACGTTGCCGTGGTCGTCAAGCGTCATTCCGTCCGAACCCTGCTGTACGAACAACTGGCGATTGCTCAGACTTCCGTCTTTATTAATGGTGTATTTGTAGGTCTTATGCGCCGCGATGTCTGCAACATATAAGTATTTTCCATCTTTGGTGCCCACAATGCCATTGGGTTGAACAAAATCTCCATCGGCTACAGTTAGCGTTGTTTTGTCGGGAGCCAGATAATAAACTTTTTTACCTTCAATATCTGGCTTGGTCCGATCCCAGTACGGACGTCGATAATATGGATCTGTCATATACATACCGCCTTGGGGATCAACCCAAACATCATTAGGTCCGTTTAAACGATGCCCCTGATAATCCTTTACCAACACGGTCACTTTCTTGCCCGGACTAATGGACCATAGCTGGTCGTGTTCATCGGCGCAGGCAATAAGATTGCCCTTCTTGTCAAAATACATCCCGTTAGAGCGTCCGGCATGATCCATAAACATCGTAAGCTTGCCATCTGTGCTATATTCCCAAATCTGATCGTTCGGCTGATCTGTAAAAAACACATTACCTTTTTTGTCGACGGCCGGCCCTTCGGTAAAACTAAATTGATGAGAAATCAGCTTTGGTTTTACGCCTTCGGCTGTGATCAGGTGCAAACTATCCTGCACGGTATCCGCTAAATTGAATTTAAAGGCGATCTTTGTGATCGAACTATTAATATTTTGCGGATAGCCGCCTGCGTAAGTTTTACTGGAAACAATCGCCAGCAAGGCAACTGATAATTTGAGGCACTTTAGCGTCATGGTAAAAGGTTTTATAATGGCTGCTAAAGTAGGAATATCAGCGAAAGATAAAGCGGTTCAAAAGGAATATGTATACAAAAGAAGAAGCTTCGCAACTAAGACAGGCATTTTGGACCGCCTTTGGCCAGTATATAGCGCCGCAACTATCGGCAGAAGGATTGAAAATAAACTGGATCAATTACAAGACCGGGCTCAAAAACGTATATTTTAAAATGGATGCCGATAAGCGCACGGCCAGCATTGCCATTGAAATTACGCATCCTGATCCCGGCGTACAGGAACTTTTCTTTGAACAATTTCTGGAGCTCAAAAATCTACTTCATAGTTCCCTCAATGAAGAATGGGATTGGGCACTGCACACCCGCGATGAATATGGCCGCACCATTAGCCGCATTTATAAACAAATTGAGCAGGTGAGCGTTTTTAAACGTGAAGACTGGCCTTCACTAATCTCCTTTTTTAAACCCCGGATCATTGCACTCGATGAGTTTTGGAGCGATGCTAAATATGCTTTTGATCCGCTGAAATAAAAGGAAAAGCCTGATGTTGACAAGAACACGAGGGAATCTCTTTATGCAATCTCCATCATAAAATCAAAATATCCAGGGATTCATCCTAAAGTCAATTTTAAAAACAAGTAACAATAAGCCCGTTTAACTTGTTGATTTTTGCAGCACACTACCTGATTCACTGTGTTATGAATTTAAAACTACAAGAAAAAACGGCGTTGGTAACGGGTTCTACAGCCGGCATCGGCTACGCGATAGCCTTACAATTGGCCAAAGAAGGTGCTCATGTTTTTGTTAACGGTCGTACCGCCGATAGGGTAAACCTGGCAGTTGATCAACTCCGAAAGGAAACGGGCAACCCACACATTAATGGCATCGCAACGGATTTTGCCGATGTAAACCAGGTCAACAACCTGATTAAGGAACTTCCGGAAGTAGACATCCTCGTGAATAATGTCGGAATATTCGAACCCAAAGCTTTTAAAGACATCCCCGACGAAGACTGGTTTAAGTTTTTCGAAGTAAACGTATTGAGCGGCATTCGCCTTTCAAGAGGTTATTTCGACAAGATGCTCGCCAAAAATTGGGGACGCATCATTTTCATTTCGAGCGAATCGGCACTGCAGATACCGGAAGAAATGATCCATTACGGTATGACTAAAACCGCGCAGGTAGCTGTTGCCCGTGGTTTAGCCGAGTTAACCAAAGGTACCAATGTAACCGTAAACACCGTTTTACCCGGCCCCACATTTTCTGAAGGTGTAGGCGGCTTTATTGAAAGTTTGGCCCGCGACAAAGGCAAATCTGTGGAAGATATGGAACAAGAGTTTTTCCATACTATGCGGCCCACTTCTATTTTACAGCGTTTTATTCAGCCGGAAGAAATTGCTCATATGGTGGCTTATTTGGCCAGTCCATTATCATCAGCTACTAACGGTGCAATGCTACGGGTGGATGGCGGTGTAGTTAAAAGCGCATTTTAAGTAGCTGTTGCACTTATTATAAGTCACAAAACAAAACCCCTTCCAAGCCTCCCCGATGGGAAGGGCTTTGATTTCACGGTTGGTATTTCATTTAGAGCAACCACTTTCCCACTTTAACCTATTTCAACCTTTTTTACCAATTCTAACCACTCCAACTGAATCCAATCTGTCGCAGTCGCTCGGCTCTTGCCGAGCGAAGAATATCATACGGCCTCTGGCGGCCGAGAAAAAGAAACGGCCAGAGGCCTGGGGATAGCGATCGCTCGGCTGGAGCCGAGCGATCGCATGGGGAGCGGCTTGAGCAACCACTTTAACCTTTCTAACCTAATTTAACTGCTTTAACCAACTCTGACTTTTTTAACCTTTATAACCCTTTTTAATTACATTTACGCTTCCTATGGTGGTATCCGGAAACGTCATGAAATGGGCTATGCGCTTTTATCCGCCGCTGTTTTTTCAGCGTATTTGGGTAATGCGTTTTGACAAAGACTTCAAAAGCGTTCGGGTTAAGATCAGCAGAAGCATGCTTAATAAAAATTATAATGATTCGCTTTTTGGAGGAACTATCTATTCTGCCGCCGACCCTTTCTATCCCATCCTTTTTCACCAGGTATTGTTACGCAAAAATTATGATATACTGGTGTGGACAAAGTCGGCACAAATAACGTACTTTAAGCCGGGCAGAACCAACCTCTATTTTGAAGCCGCTATAACCGAAGAAGATATTGCCGAAGCCGAACAAATTTTAAAAACAGAGGGCAAATACCATAAATCATTTCCATTAGAGATTTACGACAAGCATGGTGATATTTGTGCCATTGTAATGAACGAAGTTTACCTGCGAATCAAACACTTTAAGGAAACCAAAATCTAAACCAGATAGAATATGGATGCCGCTTACACTCAGAAATTAGCCAACGAAGGATATTTCATTTCCACCGACCAGCAACTCATCGATTTTGATGAAGTATATAACTTCCTGGAAAATGAATCGTATTGGTCCAGGGGCGTTACCAAAGAACGTTTACGCAAGGCCATTTCAAATTCATTTTGCTTCGGTATTTATAAGAACGGTAAACAGGCTGCGCTGGCCCGCGTTATAACAGACAAGGCCACGTTTGCTTATATTTGCGATGTTTTTGTACTACAGGAGCACCGGGGTAAGGGCTTATCTAAATGGCTTATCCAAACAATCAGGCAACATCAGGATTTACAAGGCGTTAGAAGATGGTCCCTGGCCACAGCCGATGCACATGGCCTGTACGCACAATATGGTTTTGTACCATTAACCCAAACCGACAGGTGGATGGAGATTTTTACGCCCTACAAGGCACAATAATTTTTTGAGGAGACGGATAACATGAATATCAGGAATGTGAGGAACTTGATTCTTGAAGGCGAGGGCGTATCACTTGATTTTAAAAACAGAATAACCAGTTGCGAAAAGATCGCAAAAACCATGGTGTCTTTTGCTAACAACAAGGGTGGTAAATTGCTGGTAGGCGTTGCCGACGACGGAAGGATAAAAGGCGTAAAATCTGAAGAGGAAGAAAAATATATGATCACCAAAGCGGCTCACTTTTTTGCCAAGCCCGCTTTGGAACCCACCTTTGAGGAAGTTTACACCGACGACAAACTGATCCTGGTGGTTGATATTGAAGAAAGCAATACCAAACCCCATTACGCACTTGCCGATGACGGTAAATGGTGGGTGTATGTTCGTGTTAAAGACAAGAGTGTACTGGCGAGCAAAATAGTGGTAGATGTACTGAAACGATCGGGCGATGAAGAAGGTGTACTGATTGAATACTCCACAAAAGAAAAAGCGCTGCTGGAATACCTGGACCAGAACGAGCGCATTACCGTCAAGGAATACTGCAAGCTGCTCAACCTGAGCCGCCGACGCGCGCAACGCATAATGGTTAACCTGGTACTTTCGGGTGTGATCAAGGTTCATACTTCTGAAAAGGAAGAGTTTTATACAGCAAGTTAAAACCGGGTTACCGGCAAATAGCTTACCTTTGCAGGCCGCTTTTGGGGATTAACACACAATGAAGCAGCTTTATTCAAAATATAGACCTCATTACATTGAAAACCTGAAACTGGCCATACCGGTTGTGATCTCGCAATTGGGGCACATCCTGGTACAAACGTCAGACACCATCATTGTTGGTCATTTTGCGGGCACTATTCCCCTGGCTGCTGTAGCGCTTACCAACAACGTTTTCATGATCCCCATGATGATCGGTATGGGCATTTCTTATGGAATTACCCCGCTCATTGCGCAAGAAAATGGCAGAAACAACTTTGCCCAGTGCGGGCGGTTATTATCAAACAGCCTCTTCATTAACGTACTATCAGGGATATTACTTTTTGCGGTGGTTTACCTATCATCTGTATTCCTCATCAATCGCCTTGACCAAACGGCTGCAGTAGTTGCCCAAACAAGGCCCGTTCTGCAGCTGATGGGATTGTCCATCATCCCGATGCTCATATTCAATACCTTTAAGCAGTTTGCAGAGGGACTGGGCTTTACTAAACAGGCCATGATGATCTCGATATGGGGTAATGTGCTCAATATCTGCCTAGGGATAATTTTTGTAAAAGGACTTTTTGGCGTGCATCCCATGGGTGTTAAAGGTGTTGGCTACAGCACCCTTATTGACCGCAGTCTTATGGCGGTGGTAATGGGCGTATTTGTTTTTCGTTCGCCCTTATTCCGGAAATACCTTGCAAGCTTCGCCATTCAAAATATCGATCGCCTGAGGACTATCAAGATATTGCAGATAGGCACTCCTATAGCAATGCAGTATACGTTTGAAGTAAGTGCGTTTAGCGGAGCCGGCATTATGGTGGGCACTATTGGAGCCATACCGCAAGCAGCTCACCAGGTCGCCATTAACATGGCGGCCGTTACCTATATGATGGCCGGTGGAATCTCCGCAGCTGCGGCTATTAAATCCGGTAATTACCTTGGCGCCAAAAATTATCATCATCTTAAATATTCTGCCATCTCAAGCTACCATATAGCCCTGGTATTTATGTTTAGCACGGCGTTGCTTTTTACCTTTGGCAATCATATTTTACCATGGATATATACCGAAGATAAAGCAGTGATACAAGTTGCGGCACAGCTACTTATCATAGCGGGTATATTCCAGTTATTTGATGGCGCACAGGTGGTTGGACTGGGTATTCTGCGAGGTATGGGCGACGTCAATATTCCTACCATCGTTACATTTTTAGCATACTGGGTTGTGGGTATACCTGTGGGCTACCTGTTAGGTTTGCATTTAAAATACGGTGTTAATGGGATATGGATTGGCTTGGTATTGGGATTGGCTACGGCTTCAGTTTTGCTTTATCTGCGATTTCTCTATATGACCAGAAAACACGAGCTGATGGACAATATTTAGAAATATAAATCATTGGCTATCCGAAAGGTATTACAATGAGCTTCCACAATAACTTTAATATCTGCAGAATAGCCGCCGCCCATGCTAACCTGTACCGGTATGCCATTTTTTTGGCATTGCTCAAACACAAAATGATCGCGCTGCCAGCAATCGTCCATGGTTAAAGCCATCTTCCCAAGTTTGTCGGTTTGCAAAACATCTACGCCAGAAAGGTAGAATATAAAATCGGGCTGTTGTCGCTCAATGAGCCCGGGCAATGTTTGGTAAAGAATATCAAGATAATGAGTACCGGTAGTTAAATCGGCCAAAGGAATATCCAGATCGGAGCGTTCCTTACGAAAGGGGAAATTATTAGCACCATGCATCGAAAATGTGATTACCCGCGGTTCGCGCTCAAATATCTGGGCGGTGCCATTACCCTGATGCACATCTAAATCAACAATCAAGATGGAGTCTGCTAATTCTTTGTTCAATAAATAGTTAGCCGCAATAGCTTGATCATTCAACAGGCAAAAACCTTCGCCCCAATTGGTTCCAGCGTGATGAGTTCCACCAGCCACGTTGAAAGCCACCCCATGCTCAAAAGCAAAGTGACAGCCATCAATAGTGCCTTTAGCAATCCTGATCTCCCGTTCTACCAGCTGCGCCGAAAGCGGAAACCCGGTGCGCCTTTGCTCCTTAGGCGGCAAGGTCAGATTACGAAGTTGTAGCCAATAATCCCGGTCGTGCGTCCACAGGATAATATCTTCCTCCAGCGGATCAGGTGAAAAAAGATTTTCATGCGTAATAAGTCCCTCATGCAGTAATTGGCCGGGTATTAATTCATACTTCAGCATCGGGAACCGGTGGCCCTCTGGCAGCGGATGAGCATAGATAGGATCAAAAGCGATTTTAAGCATATTTAAGGCGACGTCTATTGTAAACCAACCACAATCTCGTTCAACACCTCAAAAGTAGCATACAAGTCTGTAAATCGATTATACAGCGGCACGGGGGTTAGCCGTATAACATCAGGCTCACGCCAGTCGCCTATGATGCCCTTATTAACAAGCTGATCAAAGATCCATTTACCTCCACTTTGGCATATAATTGAAAGCTGGCAACCCCGTTTCTGCTCATTGCCTGGTGTTATAATCTTAAATAACTCTTTATTAGCTACTCCATTAATTTTATTAATGAAAAACTCTAAGTAAGCGGTGAGCTTAATGGACTTTTCACGAAGTACTTTTACCCCGCCAGAATGCTGAAAAACATCCAGAGCAGCGTGATGAGTAGCCAACAACAAAATTGGACTTGTGCTAACCTGCCAACCTTCTGCACCAGCTTCAGGGACAAAGCCGGGCGCCATTTTAAAGCGGGTATCATTGCGGTAGCCCCACCATCCGGCAAAGCGATTTAAATTAGCGCCATGATGCTTCTCATGCACAAAGGCACCACTAATGCCTCCGGGACCGGAATTGAGATATTTATATGAGCACCAGCAGGCAAAATCTACACCCCACCCATGTAGCTGCAACGGCACATTGCCGATAGCGTGAGCCAGATCGAAACCAGCATACGCGCCGGCTTTATGAGCAGCAGCTGTGATGGCTTCCAGATCAAAAAACTGGCCTGTGTAGTAATTCACTCCTCCAAAAAGCACTAAAGCAAGTTCGTCCCCATGTTCAGCAATCTTGCTCACGATATCTTCCGTGCGCAAAGTATACTCGCCCTCCCTTGGAAAAACCTCGATAATGGCATCTGCCGGATCAAAACCATTGAGTTTAACCTGGCTTTCAAGCGCGTATTGGTCAGACGGGAAGGCATTGCCTTCCATAATAATCTTATACCGTTTAAAAGTTGGATTATAGAAACTTACAAGTAGTAAATGAAGATTTACTGTAAGTGAATTCATGATAGTGACTTCACTTTTTAAAGCACCGGCGATGTCAGCAAGTGGCTCAGCTAATTGCCGGTGATACTCCAGCCATGGCTCCCCGTCTGTGAACCACCCCTCCACCGCATACTCCCTCCATTTAGTCAATTGCCTCGCGATATAATGTTCAGCTGCACGAGGTTGCAAACCCAGCGAATTACCGCAAAGATAAATGGCGTCCTTCCCTTGATGTTGCGGTATCCAGAATTGATTACGAAAGTCTTTTAGCGGATCAGCTTCGTCCAGGCTTTGGGCAAATGCTAAGGTGGCTTCAAAATTCATTGGCCAATAATACAAAAAGGCGGGATAAGATAGCACAGCACCCTCCAGTAGGACGCAAATCGGCGAACCTAGGGACGCTGTGCTTTATATCAGCGGCTGGTCAAAGTTTCACAGCCTCGTGCTTCCCTAAATCGGGTTTACCACCGGTAATTTTAGCCAGCGCGATCTTAAACAGTACTACAAGTTTGCCTTCGCTGCTGTCCCAATATTCGGCACCGGTTAAATGAACTTTGAGCAGGGTGAGCTTGGGGTCATCCAGGCCCTTGGGAAAATATACTTTAACAATGGGGTTCCATAGCTCCTGCATTTTTACCTTATCGTCAACCGTTTCAGCAATACCGTCGAGACTTAGGTAAACGTTCTCCTTACTATCGGCATAGGTAATATGAACCTTATTCTCGTGCGAAATTTCGGCTACCTTGGTAGACAGCTCGTTCGTAAAAAACCAGAGGTTACCCTGCGCGTCGAGTTGAGCGGTACCCATAGGGCGACTACGAAAGCTGTCGGTAAGCGAATAAGTGGTGAGCATTGCCGTACGGATGTGATCAATCTTTCCGCGCAAATACTCAATATCTTCCAGGCGTTTAAGTTCTTTCTCGTATTCCATTTTCTGTTGATTATTAAGAGAGTAACCAACAAACCGAAATTTTGATTGGACAATTAGCGATTAGGCTTACTCACATACACGTTGCCCTTTACGTAAAAGCGATAAGGCAGCAAAGCATCCTCCTGCGCATAATCCACGCCGACGAGAGGCGCCGCCGCGATCTGCTCGTCCGGAAACACCAGGCCCCTGTCTTCGATCCACAACGTATTGCTCTGTAGCGATATACCGTTAATCTTTCTGCTGATGCCTAAAGCTTTGGCTACAGATCCCGGTCCGGAGGTAATATTGGGCTTTACCAGCGCCATGTTGCGACGGTGCAACATTACATCAAGGCCGATGGTTGGGTCAATGGCTCTGATGAGTATGGCGTGTGGCGTGTCTGGTCCGCCGGTAACAATGTTAAGCATTTCATGGATGCCATAACAAAGGTAGATATAAGCAATACCGCCGTTTTGAAACATCACTTCGGTACGATTTGTCCTGCGGTTGCCGTACGCGTGGGATGCTTTATCGATCGCACCATGATAGGCCTCTGTCTCAACAATGTATCCACCCGTAATTAAACCATCAAAGCAGGTAAAAAGATACTTACCGATCAGGTTTTTGCTTATTTCAACAACGTTATCTCCCTCGTAAAACGACTGCGGTAACTTCATTTAGCTAATATCTCTTTAAGTAGTTGATTGATTTGTTCGGCCTTGTCATAGACCATGATATGCGTACCGCCGGCAACGATAATCGGATCCTTAATTTTACGGTAGTTGAATACGAGATCCTTATTGCCCACAATATGGTAGACATTATTTAACACCGTATCATTTTGCCAGTGCAACACCGCATGCATGGCCCACTCTATAAATTTTGGCGAACTGTTTTGCAACATGGTCCTAAATAAATCGCTGTCTTCTCCCTCCATGTGCCCAAATACCGGTTTCATGACAAAGCCGAAAGCAGTAATGATTTTTCCGGGAATAAGTTTATATAGCGGAACGCGCCGAAAAACAGTGAAATAAAGCGGAGCCTCCTCTGACGACTTGATACTGGATATGATGATGGCTTTGCCAAGTTTAATCTGCTTGGCTATTTCCACGGTGAGTAAACCGCCCAGGGAAACGCCAATTACCACATCACCGTCTTTTATGCCATAATGATTAATGAGCTTTTGCGCGTAGGAAGCTATCGTATCCTCTTTATCAGGGTCTATCCAGTGGACATAGACCACCTCATGCTCCTTCAGATCGAGATTCTGAAAAAGGCGATAATCTGCACCTAGGCCCGATATCAAGAATATCCTACTCAAATTTGATCAGCTTTATTATTTGCTCCAGGTATTTGGCGTCTGTATCATCAAACTGATCCGGTTCTTCGCTGTCTACATCAAGCACACCATAAACCTTTTCGTTTTCAACAAGCGGAACAACAATCTCCGACCGGGAGAGCGAACTGCATGCAATGTGTCCCGGAAACAGCTCCACATCAGGCACCACTAACGTTTTTCGCTGCGCCCAGGCAGAACCGCAAACGCCTCTACCCTTAGCTATCCGCGTACACGCCACCGGTCCCTGGAATGGGCCCAAAACAAGTTCATTTTCCTTAACCAGATAAAAGCCTACCCAAAACCATTTAAACTGTTCCTTTAAAGCAGCCGCTATATTGGCCAGGTTGGCAATAAGATCATGCTCTCCTTCAACCAAAGCCGCTATTTGCGGAATAAGCGATTCATATTGTTCTGCTTTGTTGTGGGATATACTAATTTTTAAATCTTCGGCCATAAAAACAAATATAATTACCGGGTCGGCAAATAAAATAAGGCGAATATCATGTTTAATTTTTTATTTAGCCGGTACAATGATCGTTAGCCTCACTATTGTACGTTATCGCACAACACTGATACCCCTCGCACTGTTTGCAATGGCGGTGCACAGGATATCAATTTCCCGGCAAAAAGGGTGTACTTTTTGGAAATTACTGGGCAGCGGCAAAAGCGGCACCTTTGATTTGAAGCCCGACTGGCAGCAATGGGGCTTGCTTGCAGTATGGGACGATCAAAGCAGCTTCGATGTATTTTATCGGCAATCATTCATTGCTAACTGGTGGAGAAGATTCACCACTGAACAATGGACCATTTTGTTATCCCCCATGCAAAGCCGTGGCCAATGGGACGGCAAAGAGCCTTTTGGCAAACCCAATGAAAGTATCAATAGCGAACCCGTAGCCGTTTTAACACGGGCCACCATACGCCTAAAAAAACTGAAAGCATTTTGGGCTCATGTTGATGGCGTACCCCATATGATGGCTGCTGCTCCTGGTTATATCACCTCCTTCGGCATTGGCGAAGCGCCTTTTTACCGGCAGTCTACTTTCTCCATCTGGCGAAATCTGGATGATGTGAAGGGCTTTGCATACCGATCAAAGGAACATGCAGAAGTGATCAAAAAAACACGAGATGATGATTGGTACAGTGAAGAACTGTTTGCGCGTTTTAAAATTATTGACGCTTTTGGCACACTCCATGGAGCCGATCCGTTAAAAGGATTGCTTAAATTTGTGACCGATGAGAATAATAGCTGAACTTCCGCACCCCGAATTTAAGATCTCCCTCCTCAACATGAATCAAAAGTTCATTGTTAAGATTGAAAAAGGTGTCTATGAGCAGACCTATAAAATCCCGGAAATGGATTTAACCGACGGCGTAAACAGCGTTTTTGAACTATTGGACGAGGAGTTCTTAAAAACTGTATCGGCACGTTTCGCAGAAATGAATAAAGACTTCAAAGACACCTATTTCAGGTACAACTATTAGCAACTCAGCAGATCGCAATACCAGAAACCGGACCGCTTCACTGCGGTTTGGGGCGAAAAACAGGTATCATTGGCGTCCTTAGGTGCGTTATACTCCTTAAATACTTTTTCGCCTACGCAATATTTGATCTCCCGTTTAAAAATCGGCCCTTTAAAAGCGTAGGTATGAAACTCGCCATTTTCCCCGCATACATCTACATCGGCAGGAAGCGCGTCAATTAAGGACAACGTGATCTCTTGCCCAACAATAGGCTCCAGGTGCTCCCGCGTGCAGGCAATTACAGTTCCAAACCCCAGGGATAAGAACTCATTGATCAGTTCCCTGGTGTCACGTTTCCATATCGGGTAAATGCCGGTCATGCCCACTTCGGCCAACCTGGCGTCGCGGTAATTTTTTAAATCCTCCAAAAAGATATCACCGAATATAGCATGGGTTATCCCCTCATTTTTAAAACCGGTTAAATGCTTGCGCATAATGGCGTCGTACTCTGCCATTCCAGGCATTTCCGGCAGGCGGATTTCGTATAAGGGAATACCAATGCTTTCTGCTTGTTTAATGAGCAATTCTTCGCGCACGCCATGCATCGAGATGCGGTTAACGGCGTCATTAATTGTAGTAACGAGATATTTGATCTCCAGGTCCGGATTCTGCAGGGCATGATAAAGCGCTAGTGCGCTATCCTTGCCACCGCTCCAGTTAAAGATGCATTGTTTTTTAGGGGACATAATGATAAAATTTTATTGTAGCAGCTCTTCAACCACTTTTGGAACGCCGGTACCGGCTTTTTCCTCAACCGTAGTAACGTAGGTTAAGCCGCTTACCAGTGGAATTTTAGGATCGATAATATATTTACGGGCTCTTGTGGGCAGATAATGAATAAGACCAGCTGCGGGATACACTGCGAGGGAGGTACCAACCAACATAAAAATATCGGCCTTCCTGCATAAATAGGCGGCGGTCTCTATCATCGGCACCGCTTCGCCAAACCAAACCACGTGCGGACGCAATGGCGAACCCAACTCGCACACGTCCGTCATCTTCAATTCCCAGCCATCGATAGGATAAGTAAGGTTTGGGTTGATGCTCGACTGTGAACGCGTGATCACGCCATGAAGATGCACCACCTTAGTTGACCCTGCCCTTTCGTGCAGGTCATCTATATTTTGGGTGATAATGGTTACGTCGTATTTCTCCTCCAGCTTAACCAGCGCATAATGTGCTGCGTTAGGCTCGGCCTCTAATACCTGTTTACGGCGCATATTATAAAAATCCTGCACCAGTTCCGGATCGCGCTGCCATGCGCCCGGAGTCGCTACTTCCTCAACATTATACCCTTCCCACAAGCCGTCGCTATCCCGAAAAGTTTTTAAACCACTTTCCGCGCTGATGCCTGCGCCCGTGAGTACGATAAGTTTTTTCATATGGGTGGTAACAAAAAAAGCGATGAAAGATCATCGCTTTTATATTATTTAAAGACTCTTATTTAAAGAGCCAGTTCGTTATTTAAGCTAACCTGTTCTTTTCTGCTACGCAATGAGGTATATCTGCTTTTAGCCAGTTCAAATCCACCAAATAAGATGGCTCCAAACGCCGCATCACCAAATACCATGTTCCTTTCAAACGGAATTGCCGCAATTAAAGACTGGAAATAGCCGGTTATGTCTTTAGCGTACATGGTCCCGTTTAACCATGGATCAATATCAGTAATTAACCAGTGAATAGCAATTGCGCCCAACGAAGCCAGCAAAACGTTGGCAACGTTTACCTTCTTAATCAGGCTGCCTGCAAGCACCATCAGCGCAAAGGCGAGATATGTCCAGGTAGCACTGCTGCCGTACCAAAGTACAAGCTTGGAGGTGTACAGGTAATTGATATAGATATCGCTTACAAAAAGCGTTAACAAAACCACTAAATAAGCCTTCCATTTATCGGTAAAATAAGCGCCGCCAAACAATGCAATGGCCCCTACCGGTGTAAAGTTGCTTAGTGTTGGAAACTTAAAGCTAATGAAACGCATGGCCGCAGCTGCAACGATCATTAAAATAAGAACCGTAGTTCTGATATTAATCTTTTGTAATGACATAGCTGAAATTATTAAGCAAAATTACTGAATATTCTATCTAAATAAAAATTACTTATTTACAAACGCTACGGCACATGGATTAATGCCGGTTGTAATAGAATACTCCTTCTTGCCTGTTTTATCAAAGGCAAACAAAGCACCGTTCGAAGAATAGTTTTTAGCATCTGTTACAAACACTTCGCCGGTTGTTGAATCAAAGCCAAGACCGTATGCCGCAGTAATTGCTGTACCATCAGTAATAAAATTGGTGCTGGTAGTAGTTTGGGTTTTAGTGTTATATACCATCACTTTATTGTCTGAAGTAATGAAATAAGCTAAATCACCATTAAGTATAAACTGGGTATTGAAAGCTGCCGAAATGGCATTTTGCGAAACAACTGCATCGGTAGAGTTATCAATGATAGACAAACCGGGAGCAACTGTACCTGTGTAAGTACCTGTTGAAAATGCGTACACATGGCCATAATTATCTGTGCCCATTGTTACCGGACTTGCAATAACGGTGATCTTTTTAGTTTCTGTCAGCGTATTCAAATCTACTACAGATACCGTATTAGCCGGTGTAAGTTGCAAGCCGCCTGAGTTGGCCACATACAATTTATTGTTGGAGATCACCATTTGCTCAGGGTTAGCGCCCACGGTAATATACTTGTCGATAGTTAAGCTGGCGGTATCGAGCACAGCAACAGTGCCGTTATAGCAGGAAATAAAGGCTTTATTTTTGTTGAAGACAATGTCTCTGGGCTCGCTGTCACTTGGAAATGTAATATGCTTTATCTCTTTTGCTGTTTTTGCGTCAGCCACCTCTAAATAATTAGAAACGTTAACCACGATATACATTTTAGAGCCTGAGATCTTAATATCATTCGGCGTATCGCCCAGACTTTTTTGGCCACCGTTAGTTACAGTTGGGTTGGCCGAAGTGAAAATATCTGGCGTAATGTTTTTGGAGGTATAGTCATAATAAGTTAAGCTACCATTATTGCTGCCAAAACCTCCCTGATTGAGAATATAAACGCCTGCACGCTGGGCAGTAGGTGTAGTATTAGCAGGGTTCTGCTTTTCTTTATGACAGGCGGACAAAGCTGTTAGGGCCAAACCTGCAACTAAAAGTTGTTTGATGTTCAATTTTTTCATGTGTTTTTTGATTAAATAGTGATTTGCATGGATATTCTGTACGATAGTCCGGGCATTGGATAATTGTGAACAATGACGTAGCTCGTATTGAATAAGTTGTTAATATTAAAAGCGATGTTAAGGGGATGCCGCTGTGTTAAAAGGCTATAATTAAACAACAAGTTGCTCACATTATACCCTGCCAGGTAATACTGAGCCACATTATCGCTCTCAAAGTACCTTGATGACGAAATAATGGAGTTGTAGTACATGCCAATACGCTTGTAGCTAAAACCGACATCAAGGGTTAGCAGATTCTTTGGGGTGTACGGGATCTGCTGCAAATAGTAAGAATCAGTAGGATTCGTAACATCCACGGCGTTTTGATAAGTATAAGTAGCACTAAAATTTGCCCGCCAGTAGGGCGCCGGCTTAAAATCAGCTCTTGCTGTTAGGTCTACACCCGTAATGTCTACCCGGCCCAGATTGGTAACAGAGGGCGTGAGCGGCGAGCGGGTAGGCAGGTAAATAATCTTATTCCTGATGTTATTATAGTAGCCATCTGCAGTGAGCGCAATATTGCTCAGCACGCCATCAAAGGCCTTCTGATGAGTAGCTCCCAGGTCAAATTCATTCACCTGTTCGGGCTTAAGATTTCTTGGTAATACGGCGTAATAGTATTGTTCTGAGAAAGTAGGATTTCGGAAGATGTTCTTATAGAATGCCCTCAACTGAAGTCCGGAGGCACTGAATGGCTTGATAGAAGCAGAGATCGTGGGCGACAATATCGACCGTGACGCAGCTGCGGTTCCGCTTTTTACCTCGTCCTTAATGTAAGTGTGCAACAGACTTCCCTGTAATTGCAGCTTTCCGATAAATACGTTAGTTGCCAAAGCATTCAACAGCGTTAGCCGCGTGGGGAAAGCGTATTTATAAACATCTGCAAACAGGTTAGCCAGGATCATATCGCTCGAGTACGACACTTCCCATTGAGGAAGAATATGATAACCAACTGCCGCCGAGCCGTAAAACTGATGTTCGGTATAATGTTCGTTCAGGCCGCCGCTGTTGTTCAGAAAATCGGGATCGGTATAATGGACATAATCCTGTGAATATTTTCCGTTGAAAAGCAGATGCAGACTATTTTTAGCAGTATACTCGTAGGTCGACTGAACCAAGGCGTCCTCATTCTGAAGGTGCTGGTGCGAACCATCCAGATAAAGAATCACAGGTCCGGGCAGGCCCTGATCGGTATTATAATAGTTATATTGGATCTTAAAACGGTTGCTATCGCTTTTGGTCCAATATAAAGCACCATCGGTTTGCCAGGTGCTTACATTTCCGTTCTTACGGGTAGCAAGCGTGTCGGAGCCGTCGGCATTCTCTTTGTACTTATATCGCCCGTTTGCAGTAGTGTAGTTTCCGTTAAGCACCAGCGACCATCTATTGTTGATGCGCTGCTGCCACTGTAGATATGGATTTACCAGGCCAAATGAGCCGCCATTAAATCCCGCCATTACCTGAAAAGGCTTGCTTACCGTAAGCTGCGGATAAACAGTTTTAATATCAAGAATACTCGCGGTAGCAAAAGCACGGGCCGGCTGTACAATAATCGGCAACTGCCCATTATACAGAGCGATAGACTGGATGTTGTAAAGATTAAATTTACCGAGATCAATCTGTCGGTTTTGCGCATCGTCCAGCAAAATACCGTCATAAAGCACGCCGGTATGGTTTGCTCCCAAACTGCGCACCGAAACGGTTTTTAACCCGCCGATACCGCCGTAATCCCTTACATTAACGCCGGCAAAGTTATTGGCAATATCTGCTACGGTTAAAGCTGCATATTTGCTAAAATCCTTACTGGTGATTTGCTGCGAAGGCGTTACGGTTTGAATTTGCGGAAGATTCTGGGAAACAACCTTAACCTCGTTAAGTTTACGTGTAGTGTCGCGCTGTTGTGCGTTAACACCTAGCCCCGGCAACACAAACAGCAATGCAAATGAACATGCCTTAATGCTAAGGCTCCCACTCTTGTTCAATACATTTGCTGTTTGTTTCATCATCTAAAAACTACAGCTTAATGGGAATGGACTAAAGAAAATGGAAACACACATTTGAAGGTGCCCCACATCCAAGCTTCAATCCCCGAAAGCTGTGAATTATTTAACGCTATGGCAGGTCTTCTGACTTGCTCCCCTCTACCCTGTCTTCCCGTTCCGTTTTATGCCAGAACAGTGACGTTTGATTGGGTTTTGGTTGTGGAGCTTACAGCTGCGGGACAGTTACGGACTTACACCGTATTCCCTTTTAATCTTTGGCGAAAAGTATTCCGGTTAAGAACCAAAAGCGGCGCAAAAATAATATTAAAATCTGATATGCCGGGAAAACATGTTATAATACTTTAACCGGGTTTTTGTGTTCATCAATGGCAACCAAGGTAAATGTACCGGAAATAGCTTTTTCCCTTACCTCTGAGTACATTTCTTCAATAAAAATTTCAACCAGTACCTTGAGGCTCGTATTGCCCACATGTACCACCCGCGCTACCAGTTCAATGATTGTTCCGGCAGGAATAGGCTTAGTAAAATCGATTCGGTCTGACGATACGGTTACCACCCTTTTACGCGAGAAACGCGTAGCGGCAATAAAAGCAACTTCGTCCATCAGATGCATGGCTGTGCCCCCGAAAAGGGTGTCGTAATGATTAGTTGTGCTTGGAAAAACAGCTTTAAAAATCCGTGTTTCTGAGTGGGCTATTCTTTGTTCTGTTGTCATTTATTAAAGTAAAAATGCCGTGTATTTTTCAACACGGCTTTTGTTTATGATGTTTGGCTTACTGTAATTTTTTCGCGAGCAAGTGCTGCTGCTTTAACCATATTCTGCAGCGCTGCTTTGGTTTCGGGCCATTTACGCGTTTTTAGTCCGCAGTCTGGATTTACCCAAATATTTTGTGCGGGTAACAACTCTGCCGCCTTCTCCAGCAACTGCACCATTTCAGCGATTGATGGTATGCGCGGCGAATGAATATCGTATACACCTGGGCCAATTTCATTCGGATAGTGGAAGTTTGCAAATGCTTCGAGCAGTTCCATCTGTGAACGGGAGGTTTCAATGGTAATTACGTCAGCATCCATGGCGGCTATAGCAGGCATAATATCATTAAACTCGCTGTAACACATATGCGTATGAATCTGCGTTTCGTCACTTACGCCCACTGATGCTATTCTGAAGGCTTTTACCGCCCATTGCAGATAGCTATTCCATTGAGCTCTGCGTAATGGCAGGCCTTCTCTTATAGCGGGCTCATCTATCTGTATAATACCGATACCTGCTTGCTCCAACGCCGACACTTCATTCCTGATAGCCAACGCAATTTGATTAGCCGTTTCCTCGCGCGATTGGTCGTTACGTACGAAAGACCATTGCAGAATGGTAATCGGCCCGGTGAGCATTCCTTTTACCGGTAAATCTGTTTGCTGCTGGGCAAATTTGGTCCAGCTTACGGTCATGTCAGCCGGCCTGCTTACGTCGCCATAAATAACCGGAGGTTTTACACACCGGCTGCCATAGCTCTGCACCCAGCCATTTTTGGTGAATAAAAATCCGTTTAGTTGTTCGCCAAAATACTCCACCATATCGTTACGCTCAAACTCGCCGTGCACAAGCACATCAACACCTATCTCTTCCTGCCATTTAATAACCGCTATTGTGGCTTCTTTTATGGCTTCTTCATATTGATTTAGGGTGATCTCCTTTTTCTTCAGTTTGGCTCTAAGCTGGCGGATCTCATCCGTTTGGGGAAAAGAACCGATAGTAGTAGTTGGGAACACCGGCAGCTTAAAACGATTTTGCTGAATCACCTGTCGTTCTTTAAATGGACGGTTTCGCTCAGCATGCCCCCCGTTAAGTGCCGCAGCTCGTTCTTTTACCGCTACATCGTGAATTAAAGTGGATGAATTGCGGCTTTCAAATACCCTTCTGTTGGTTTCCAGGAGTTCGTTGTTGCCATCAATGATCTGGCAAAGCGCATTTACCTCCTGCAGCTTCTGTTTAGCAAAGGCCATCCAGTTCTTGATCTGCGGATCAATTTCGGTTTCCTGATCAAGGTCAAATGGCGTATGCAGCAATGAACAAGAAGGCGCAACCATAACGCGCGACCGACCTAATACGGCAATCGCCTTTCTGATCAGCTGAGTCGACTTTTTGAAGTCATTTTTCCAGATGTTACGGCCGTCAACAACACCTAAAGACAGGATCAGCTTGTCGTCAATCAATCTAAGTACATTATCCAATTGCTGCGGAGCACGGACCAAATCGATATGTAACGCTTCTACCGGCATACTAACTGCTAATTCTGTATTATCTGCGAGCGCCTCAAAATAAGTGGCTGTGATGATCTTAATGCCTTTGCATTTCTTATAAATTTCCAGATAGGCATATTTAAAGGCGTTCTTTTCGGCTTCTGAAAGATCAAGGGCGAGAAAAGGTTCGTCCAATTGCACCCATTCGGCACCATAGGTCTTTAAACGGTTAATGATCTCGATATAAACCGGTATCAATTGCCTGATCAGGCTAACCCTATCAAAGCCGTGCTCCTTTTCTTTACCCAAAAGCAGGTATGATACCGGGCCGATTAATACTGGTTTAGCTGCATTACCGCATATTTGTCGCGCATGGTTATACTCGGCAAAAACTTTTTCTGAGAACAGGCTAAACTGCTGATTAGCCACAAACTCGGGCACCAGGTAATGGTAATTGGTATCGAACCACTTGGTCATTTCCATGGCAGTAATATCAAGGCCATCCTTCTGGTAACCCCGCGCCATGGCAAAATAGAGGTCAAGCTCCTGGTTGTTCTCATTGGTTGACAATACCTGGGTATAGCGTTGAGGAATGGCGCCCAGCGTTAAAGTCATGTCGAGTACCTGATCATACAGGCTAAAATCGTTACAGGGGATGAGATCGATACCTGAGTTGATTTGCAATTGCCAGTTTTCTTCTTTGATCTTTCTGGCAACGAGAAAAAGCTCACTGCTGCTGATACTGCCTGTCCAATACTGTTCGCAGGCTTTTTTGAGTTGACGATTACTACCCATACGTGGGTAGCCGAGATTGTTTTTGAGCATACGCATAAAACTTGGTTAAACATTAATTTGAGTTAATGCTCCTTACGTTTTTGGTATGCTTTCGGAAAATAGAATAGAATGAACAACTGTTGCACATCTGCCAAAATGTACATCATTGATCCATTGACTACTGCTTCAAAATCGCGAAAGCATTGGTCTTTTACACAGCTAAGGCAAGTCTCCTGACTTGTAACATTACCACCTCCTTCTCGGCCGGTATAAAGCCAATGGATTTTTTATGATGATAACTTTTTGATGTTACTTACAGTTGCGCGACAGTCCGTGATTTGCACACGGTTCCTTCTTAGTGCCGGCGTTAGCCGGCAACCCTGCTGCTGGAAGATTATGTAAAGAACTGCCGCAAAACTAATAAATAACATCAACAAAAAAGCAATTAAAACGACAAAGGCAGGTTACGTTGGTTAAACGACCTGCCTTTTATAAAAACTGAATAGATATTATTTAATCACAGACTGATTATACTCGCGCTGCAAATCTACTAAGCAGGCCGCGCACAAACAGCCGTCAAAATTCTCGCTGATATACTGTACCTCGTTGAGATTAAGATGCACCGTGCTGCATTGACACTTGGTGTAGTTATTGGCTTTGCACTCAACTGCCGCGCCGCAACGCTCGCATCTGATAATCTCGTGTTTAGTACAATACATCGTTGTTATTTTATGCCGAACAAGTTACGCAACCTTCTTCCATGCTGCAACTTGGTCCGCTGGTTTGGGTAAGCTCGATGCTGTCCAGATCATTCAACTGTTGGTTTTGAGGATCTGGTTTAGGAATAACAGGTTCCATTTCTTTACTACCCTGTTTCTCAACTGTAAACTGTACCGCTTGTGTTGCGGCCTGTGTGCGCAGATAATACATGCCTGTTTTTAAACCCTTTTTCCAGGCGTAAAAGTGCATGGAAGTAAGTTTGGATACAGACGGACTATCTACAAACAAGTTTAAGGATTGCGACTGGCAGATAAATGCTCCGCGATCTGCAGCCATGTCAATTAAACTGCGTTGTTTAATTTCCCAAACGGTTTTGTATAACTCCTTAATATCAGCCGGAATCTCGTCAATATGCTGAATAGAGCCATTTGCGGCAATAATCTTGTTCTTCATGGTGTTGTTCCACAGCCCATGGTTTACCAGATCTTTTAATAAATGCTTGTTTACAATTACAAACTCGCCGCTTAATACACGTCGGGTATAGATATTGGAGGTATACGGCTCAAAACATTCGTTATTACCTAATATCTGAGAGGTAGAAGCCGTTGGCATCGGAGCTAACAACAGCGAGTTGCGTACCCCATGTTGCATCACTTCCTGGCGCAGGGCCTCCCAGTTATACCGGTTACCTGGTGTAATTCCCCATAAATTAAACTGAAATTTACCCTCAGACAGCGGCGAACCTTTAAACGTTTCGTATGCACCATGCGTCTTCGCCAGGTCCTTACTGGCTGTCATTGCCGCAAAATAGATGGTTTCGAAAATGTCCTTATTTAGTAAACGCGCCAGTTCGCTTTCAAATGGCAAGCGCAGTAAAATGAAGGTATCTGCTAATCCTTGTACACCTAATCCAATCGGACGATGGCGAAGGTTTGAGTTGCGGGCTTCGTCAACAGGATAATAATTATGGTCGATAATCTTGTTGAGGTTCTTTGTCACCTCGTACGTTACCTCGTAAAGTTTTTCAAAATCGAACTCTCCATTATTAACAAAACGAGGCAAAGCCAATGATGCAAGGTTACAAACAGCTACCTCATCGGCGCTGGTGTATTCCATAATTTCGGTACAAAGGTTACTGCTTTTAATGGTACCTAAATTTTGTTGGTTGCTCTTTTTGTTGGCCGCATCTTTATAGAGCAGGTATGGGTTACCCGTCTCTATTTGGGCATCCAGGATGGCAAACCATAGTTCCTGCGCCTTTACGGTTCTACGGGCGCGACCTTCACGCTCGTATTGTTCATAAAGCGCTTCAAACTTTTCGCCAAAGCACTCATGCAGGCCGGGCGCTTCGTGCGGACAAAACAGGCTCCATTCGCCGTTTGCCTCTACCCTTTTCATAAACAGATCGGGAATCCAAAGGGCATAAAATAGATCGCGCGCGCGAAGCTCTTCCTTACCATGATTTTTGCGCAGATCCAGAAATTCGAATACATCAGCATGCCATGGTTCCAGGTAAACGGCGAATGCACCTTTTCGCTTACCCCCGCCCTGATCTACATAACGAGCGGTGTCATTAAATACCCTCAGCATGGGTACAATACCGTTGCTGGTTCCGTTGGTACCACCAATATAACTGCCGGTTGCCCGCACATTATGGATGGCTAAGCCAATGCCACCTGCGCTCTGGCTTATCTTGGCTGTCTGTTTTAAGGTATCATAGATGCCATCAATACTGTCATCCTTCATGGCCAATAAAAAGCACGATGACATTTGAGGTTTAGGCGTGCCGGCGTTGAATAAGGTGGGTGTGGCATGGGTAAACCAGCGCTCGCTCATCAGGTTATAAGTCCTGATGGCGCTTTCTATATCGTGCTGATGAATTCCAACCGCCACACGCATATACATATGCTGCGGACGTTCCACAATTTTACCATTCACCCTCAACAGGTATGATTTCTCGAGCGTTTTAAAGCCGAAATAGTCAAAGCCGAAGTCGCGGTCATAGATAATAGAGCTGTCTAAAATTTCCGCGTTGGCCTCTATGATCTCCATCACCTCATCCGCAATAAGCGGCATCTTCCGGCCTGTGATCTCGTCGGTATAAGTATGCAGCTTAGACATGGTAGCCGAGAACGACTTCTCCGTGTTTTTATGCAAGTTGCTTATAGCAATACGGCTGGCCAGCAAAGCATAGTCAGGGTGCTTAGTGGTTAATGAGGCTGCCGTTTCAGCTGCCAGGCTATCAAGTTCTGAAGTGCTTACCCCTTCGTAAATACCCTCAATAACCTTTTTGGCTACATCAATTGGATCAACCAGCGGACTTAGTCCGTATGATAGTTTTTGTATGCGTGCAGTGATCTTGTCAAACTTTACGCTTTCTGTTTTTCCGTTTCTTTTAATGACGAACATAACCCCCTCCGGCTCCCCCTCCAAAGGAGTCCTTCGGACTAAGGGGAGTGATTTTTTAAGTTGTTAACTATTTAATTGATATTATGCAATTCAAAAGCCCTCTCCTCAGTCCGAAGGACTCCTTTGGACAGAGGAGAGGGTTTGGGAGAGGTCAAAAATCCTCATCCAATGAAAAAGTCTGCGATTGTTTATCGGCCAGCACGCCGGCTTTCTGATAGTCTCCTACCCGCTTTTCGAAAAAGTTTGTTTTGCCTTGAAGGGAGATCAGTTCCATGAAATCGAATGGATTGCTGGTATGGTATAGCTTATCATACCCCAACTCAACCAGCCATCTATCAGCCACAAACTCAATGTATTGCTGCATCAGGCGGGCGTTCATGCCAATCAGGTCAACAGGCAGGGCTTCAGTAATAAATTGCTTTTCAATCTTTACCGCATCGCCAATAAGCTCATAAACTTCCTCAGCGGTAAGTTTTTGACTAAGCATGTTGTAGAGCAGGCAAGCAAATTCACAGTGCAGGCCCTCGTCGCGGCTAATCAGTTCATTGCTGAAGGTTAAGCCCGGCATCAGACCACGTTTTTTTAACCAGAAGATAGAACAGAAACTACCTGAAAAGAAGATACCCTCTACGGCTGCAAAAGCAACTAAGCGCTGCGCAAAAGTGCCGTTCTCGATCCATCTCAAAGCCCATTCGGCCTTTTCTTTCACACAAGGGACTGTTTCAATGGCGTGAAACAATTTGTTCTTCTCCGCAGCATCTTTAATATAGGTGTCGATAAGCAGCGCGTAGGTTTCAGAATGGATGTTTTCCATCATGATCTGGAAACCGTAAAAGCAACGTGCTTCCGGCAGCTGCACCTCGCTCATAAAGTTTACGGCCAGGTTCTCATTTACAATACCATCACTGGCTGCAAAAAAGGCAAGAATGTGCGAAATAAAATGGCGCTCACCATCATTTAGCGCGGCCCAATCCTTCAAATCCCCGCTCAGATCAATTTCCTCGGCGGTCCAGAAACTGGCTTCATGTTTTTTATACATTTCCCACACGCGGGGATAATTGATAGGCAGGATCACAAACCGATCCTTGTTTTCCTTCAGCAATAATTCTTCTTCCTTTTGCATATACAATTATTTTATTTTCAGTAAGCAAAAAGGAAATGATAAAAGATGAGGATACATTGTTGATACAGGGAAGCACAACAGGGCAAACGCACTCTTATCAAAACCTCGTTCGTGAAAGTTTCGATAAATCATGAAGGCAGGTGTCTGGCTCAATGCGGTGGCATTTTACAGTTGCACGTCAGCCCGTGAATTGCACACGGTTCCCTTTTAAGCATAGTTCGCTATATGCTTACTATGCACCTTGATGATTATGTAAAAGAACTTACATCTCAAAAGTAAGGAGCGAAAGTTTAACATGTATGTTTAAGTTTTGAACAGATCGCCTACTTATAAACATTTCGCTATCTTAAGTGCTGATTTACTTTTTGATATGAAAGCGCCGCTCACACTCATTCTATCTTTCATACTATGTACGGCTCTGGCCCAGCAACCTGACACCATTTTTCTAAAGAGATTACTCAACAGCCATCCCGAGTACTTTAAAGGCATTCTAAATCATCGAACCCAAAACGAGGTGCAGATACTCTATACACAGATTGACCGTGATGAGCACAATGTGCCCCATTTCAGATCATACAGCTATCGCCTCAACGCTAACCATTACTTTTATCCGGCAAGTACGGTTAAGCTACCTACTGCCATATTTGCCTTAGAGAAGCTGAACGAGCTGCATATTAAAGGCTTAACCAAAACGTCGGCAATGATCACCGACAGCACGTTTGCCGGGCAGACGAAAGTTACTGAGGATACCTCCGCCGCAAACGGTAAGCCGAGTATCGACAACTATATTAAAAAGATCCTGCTGATAAGTGATAACGATGCCTATAACCGGCTCTATGAATTTGTTGGCAGAGAAGAAATTAATCAAAAACTAAAGAAATACGGATTGACACATACGCGGATCGTAGGCCGTTTAGCTATCGGCGACAGTGGCGAAAGTACACGGCACACCAACCCGATCCGGTTTTACAAGGGCGAAAAACTAATTTACACCAAACCGGCGCTGTACGATGAGAATGACTACCCTATGCATTTAGAGAACATGCTGCAGGGCAAAGGTTACCTGGACCGTAACGATAAGCTTGTGATGCAGCCTTTTGACTTCAGCGATAAGAACGTTTATCCCTTAATAGACCAGCAGCTTGTTCTTAAAAAGCCGCTCTTTCCCGAAGTATTTCCTAAAGATCAGCAATTTAATCTTACCGCTGAACAGTATCGATTTATTTACCGGTACATGAGTATGTGGCCCACAGAAAGCGAGCATCCCACTTACCGCGAACCTGAGTACTATCCTGCTTTCTGTAAATATCTATTTTATGGCGGCGACAGTACTGCCATTATAAACCCTAACATCCGCATTTTTAACAAGATCGGTGATTCCTACGGCTATGATATTGATAATGCCTATATCGTAGACTTTAAAAACAAGATCGAATTTATACTTTCAGCTGTTGTTCAATCAAACGAAGATGGCATCTATAACGACAACAAGTACGAATATAAAACCGTCTGTTGGCCGTTTATGCGCAACATTGCGCAAGTGCTGTATCAGTATGAACTAACAAGGGCCAGAAAACACCGGCCCAATCTCTCCAAGTTCAAGTTCAATTATAAGTGAGGTGGATTGTCTTGCGGAATAATATACTTCTCCTTGCGGGAAAGGATATGAACTTTCATATCGCGGAGGGTTAATTTCATTTCATCGTCAAACTCTGTAACGTTGGTAGCTGTACAGTGGTGGCCGTCAATAACAATAACCACACCGCTTCCCATAACTTCTATTTCTACACCATTTCTTACTATAATGGCAGTGTCTTCTTCAACCCCCATGCCAATACAAGTTGGGTTGGTGGCAATTACCTGGGCCATGCGTACAAAGCGCCCGCGATCTACAAAGTGGGTGTCTATACAAATATCCCGCATAAACTCCAGGCCGGTAGTAACCTTCACTTTTCCGGCCACCATCTGGTCGTCTTTGCTTCCGGCGTAGATCATTGGGGTTGACATAGCCATTGCACCGGCACTGGTACCACCGATGACCAAATGATCATAAATATAACGCTCTTTTAGGATGGTAAGAATGTCGGTACCACCATAAACAGACGTAAGCTTTAGCTGATCACCGCCTGCAAAAAACACAGCGTCGGCTCGCTTGATCCGGTCTATACACTCGTCATCCACTGTCTCGGCCCTTGTTTCATGATGTAGGTGGCCAATGTTTCGGATACCAACCTTATCAAATGCCTGTTGATAATCCTTAAAAGATTGATCGCCCTCGCTACTTGCAGTTGTAATCACTTCAATGATCGGGTTTTCCGACCGGCAAAGCTTAACAAAAGCTTCAAGTATCTCCATAGATGACCCTTTATTTTCCTTTTGGGCCATCTTTTCGGGCGTTTCGCCCTTGTTTTCATGACCGCCTATTACTACAAGACGCCCGTTAGGGGCTGGGCAATGCTGCTTTTCTTCTGCCATATAATACTCCTCTTTTGTTTAAACGTGTCTATTAAACATCAGCTAACGCACACTGTTTTTGCCTTTTAGGGAAACCATTTTTCATTTAAAGAAAACATACGCATTAATAGGCTGTTTTTAAGGCAGCATAACCTATAAAAGACATATTATGGCAACTACTGCGTTACAACAGACTACCATGTATCATGGTACTAACCAAGATGGTGAAGAAATCAATATCAACTGGCCCGAAAGATACGTATCTATAGCCGCAGGCGTTAAGCTTGCCTTTTCGGGACTCACCCATATTTTCAAAAGTCCGTTCACCAGCATTTTAAAAATGGGGGCAGCGGGTTACCTGGTAAACCGCGGCATTACCGGACACTGCGATTTATACTCAAAAATTGGCAAGCACACTACTGAGCCTGTAAACGTGAATATCAGATCGTCATTTACGATCAATAAACCACGACATGAGGTATATGCCTTCTGGCGCAAACTGGATAACCTACCGCTGTTTATGAATCACTTAGAAAGCGTTGAAGTGTTAGATTCAAAACGTTCGCATTGGGTATTGAAACTGCCAACCGGGGTAGCCAAAGTAAGCTGGGACGCAGAAATTGTAAATGATGAACCAGGCGAAGTAATTGGCTGGAGCTCTCTACCTGGCTCTGTTATTGACAATGCCGGTAAGGTAACGTTTAAAGAGAATGAAAACGGCCAAACGCTGATTGATATTGTAATCACTTATCGCCCCCCAGCCGGCGGGGTAGGCACGGGAATTGCCAGCGCACTAAACCCGGTATTTAAGAAAATGGTTGATGAAGATGTGCGCAACTTTAAACAATACATGGATGTTGATACTGAGAACAATCCAAGCACATCAGCAGAAAATGGAGGTTACTCGGCCGCGGGGAGTGCGGTACTGTAGCCCCCTAACCCCCTGAAGGGGGAATGAAAGTTATTTAAACCCATCAAAAGCTCCGCCTCTAGGGGACTGGGGGGGCACAAAAAAACCCGCTTATGGCGGGTCTTTTTGTTTGGATTTTTATTTAAGTAATGATTTACTTCACAGCATCAACGATAGCTTTGAATGCATCTGGATGATTCATTGCTAAGTCAGCTAATACTTTACGGTTTAAGCCGATTTCTTTAGCTGCTAATTTGCCCATTAACTGAGAGTAAGAGATACCATGCTGACGTGCACCAGCATTGATACGCTGAATCCATAATGCGCGGAACTCTCTCTTTTTGGTTTTACGGTCGCGGTATGCGTATTGTAAACCTTTTTCAACTGTGTTTTTAGCAACGGTATAAACCTTGCTGCGTGAACCCCAATAACCTTTGGCGAGGTTCATGATTTTTTTTCTTCTTCTTCTTGACGCTACTGCGTTTACTGAACGTGGCATCTGACGTTGTTTTTTGGTAGTGAGTGTCTTAAATTAATAAGCGCTTTTGTACTCTAATACCTGGTTAAAAAATTAATTAATTACTTACCGATACAAAGCATACGTTTTACGTTACCTAAGTCTGCATCAGATACTAAGCTGGTGTGACCTAAGTTACGCTTACGTTTAGTAGACATCTTGGTTAAGATGTGGCTCATGTATGCGTTGTTCCTTGCGATTTTACCGGTTCCAGTAAGCTTAAAACGCTTTTTAGCACTGGAATTGGTTTTCATTTTTGGCATAACTATACGACTTGTTTGTTTATTAGTATTTGCAAATATGCGTATGTGCAGATGTGCAAATGAGTTTTCTAATTAATCTAATTATCTGCACATCTGAAATCTGCACATTTGCACATTTCCCATCTGCACATCAACGTTATTTTTTCACCGCTCCTTTAGGTGCTACTGTCAGGAACATTCTTTTTCCTTCCAGCTTTGGCAATTGCTCCACTTTACCAACCTCTTCAAGGGCTTGTGCAAAGCGCAGCAGCAAAATTTCACCATGCTCTTTATAAACAATTGCGCGTCCTTTAAAGTGCACGTAAGCTCTCACCTTTTCGCCGGCTTCCAAAAACTTGATCGCATGTTTAAGCTTAAACTCAAAGTCGTGATCATCAGTGTTCGGTCCGAAGCGGATCTCTTTGATAACCGTCTGCTTAGCGTTATTTTTTATCTCCTTAAGCTTTTTCTTCTGCTCGTAGATAAACTTATTATAGTCTATAATTCTACAAACAGGCGGCGCCGCGTTTGGAGATATTTCAACCAGATCCAGTTCCTGTTGTTGGGCCATAGCCAAGGCATCTCTTAAAGGATACACGCCCTGTTCTACGTTTTCGCCCACAAGGCGAACTTCTGGCGCCTTGATAAATTGATTGATGTTATGTTCAGCTTCCTTTTTCTTAAAAGGTGGCCGTGGACCTCTGTTAAAATTTGGTTTATTTAATGCCAAGTTATACGGTTATTTCTTTTATTAATTGTTCTTTAAATTGCTCTATTGTTAAGCTTCCCAAATCACCCTGCCCATGTTTACGAACGGAAACGGTGCCCTCGGCAGCTTCCTTCTCGCCTACAATCAGCATGTAAGGGATTTTCTTGATTTCAGCATCACGGATTTTCCGTCCGATCTTCTCATCTCTGAAATCAATTAGCCCGCGAATATCGGAATTTTTTAATTCATCTGAAAGTTTTTTTGCATATTCTTCATACTTTTCAGAGATAGGCAGAATAACAAACTGTTCGGGCGATAACCACAGCGGGAAATTACCGGCGCAGTGCTCAATTAACACTGCCACAAAACGTTCCAATGAGCCAAAAGGCGCTCGGTGGATCATTACCGGACGATGTTTTTGGTTATCACTGCCGGTATATTCCAATTCAAAGCGCTCTGGCAGGTTATAGTCTACCTGGATAGTTCCTAACTGCCATTTACGGCCCAGCGCATCCTTCACCATAAAGTCAAGTTTCGGCCCATAGAATGCGGCCTCACCCAGTTCAACTACTGTAGGCAGGCCCTTTTCGGCTGCGGCTTCTATAATAGCTTGCTCAGCCAGTTTCCAGTTCTCGTCAGTACCGATGTATTTCGCTTTATTTTCAGGGTCTCGCAATGATACTTGTGCCGTGTAATCTTCAAAGCCCAAAGCGTTGAAAACGTACAGCACCAGGTCAATCACCTTCTTAAACTCTTCTTTAACCTGATCCGGGCGACAGCATAAGTGTGCATCATCCTGTGTAAAGCCGCGTACGCGGGTTAAGCCATGCAGCTCGCCGCTTTGTTCGTAACGATAAACGGTACCAAACTCGGCAAAACGAACCGGCAGCTCCTTATAAGAACGTGGTTTTGTTTTATAGATCTCGCAGTGGTGCGGACAGTTCATCGGTTTCAAGAAGAACTCCTCTCCTTCCTGCGGGGTTTTGATCGGCTGGAAGCTGTCTTTACCATACTTCTCGTAGTGACCAGAAGTTACATAAAGGTTTTTATGACCGATATGCGGTGTAATTACCTGCTCATAGCCCGCTTTAACCTGTGCACGCTGCATAAAGTTGACCAGACGCTCACGCAAAGCAGTTCCTTTAGGCAACCACAGTGGTAAGCCCATGCCTACCTTTTCTGAAAAGGCAAACAGCTCCAGTTCTTTACCCAATTTACGGTGATCACGCTTTTTGGCTTCCTCGATCATCTTCAGATAATCGGTCAGTTCACTCGCCTTAGGGAAAGTAACACCGTAGATACGGGTTAATTGTTTGCGGGTCTCGTCGCCGCGCCAGTAAGCACCAGCCACGTTCATCAGCTTTACAGCTTTGATAGCGCCGGTATTAGGAATGTGCGGACCACGGCAAAGGTCGGTAAAGCTACCCTGGGTATAGAAAGTGATAGAGCCATCTGGCAGATCTTTGATCAAGTCCAGCTTGTACTCATCGCCTTTCTCGGTAAAATATTCAATAGCTTCGGCTTTGGTCACGGGTTTACGAATGTAATCGTGCTTAGCCTTAGCCAGCTCAACCATTTTATCTTCGATTGCCTTAAAGTCGTCCGAAGAAAACTCGCGGTCGCCAAAGTCAACATCGTAGTAAAAGCCTGTTTCAATAGCCGGACCAATACCAAATTTAGTGCCAGGATAAAGCGCTTCTAAAGCCTCGGCCATTAAGTGGGCCGATGAATGCCAAAAAGTGGACTTACCATTGGTATCATTCCAGGTTAGCAGTTTAACATTTGAGTCGTGCTCAATAGGGCGCGCGGCGTCCCAAACCTGGCCGTTTACTTCGGCTGCTAATACGTTTCGTGCTAATCCTTCAGAGATCGACTGGGCGATCTGCATGGAAGTGATTCCCTTGTCATACTGACGAACGGAACCATCAGGGAGTGTAATGTTAATCATCTACAACTATGATTGAGCCCCTTTCTAAATCTTTCCCCGGTAGGGAAAGACTTTTCCTGGAACTATTTTTTAATAAACAATTTGTTTTTTGGATCACCTACGGGAGTGATCTGTATCAGGGGCAAAAGTATAATATTTTTTGAGAATTGATTACACTGATTGTGGTTATGATTGCACGTAAGAAGATTATCTGAACTCGAATTTAACGAATTGAAGAATGTGCAGAATTGGTACCTGGGCAAACGCGCACGCGACAAAGCGCGATGCAATCGCTTCCCCATATTAAGCACTCGTCGAAGACGAGCGCAAGGACGTCATATCTTAAAGTTCCCCCTTCAGGGGGTTAGGGGGCCTTACACATTTCCCCACCCGCTAGCCAATACATCAGCAAGGTGCATGGTTTTGATGGGTAGGTTGTTCTTGTCGATATAGTTTTGCAGGTGCATTAAGCAGGATGCGTCGGTCGAAATAATATATTCCGCCTCCTGGGCGAGGGCATTGTCCACTTTCTGCTGAGCCATGGCCGAAGAAATAGCATCAAACTTAACGGCGAAAGTCCCGCCAAAGCCACAGCAGGTGGTGTTATCCCGAAGTTCAACCAGGTCCAGGCCCAGCACTTTGGATAGCAGCTGACGTGGTTCTTCCTTGATTTTACATTCACGTAAGCCGCTACAGCTATCATGGTAAACGGCTCGTCCTTCCAGTTCAGCGCCAAAGTAATCAACGTTGAGGATATTGACGAGGAAGTCTGACAGCTCATAAATATTAGCTTGTATAGAGCGACATTTATTATGAGCCGTGGTATTTGTAAACAGGTCGCTGTAATAATTCCTGACCATGCCCGTGCAGGAAGCAGATGGTGCTACGATAGGTGTATCGTCCGAAAAATCTTTCAAAAACTTACTGCCAATGGTCTTAGCCTGATCCCAGAACCCTGCGTTAAAAGCAGGCTGGCCGCAGCATGTTTGTTCCGGATTGTATGATACCATACAACCTGCCTTTTCTAAAACCTTTACGGTATTAAAAGCAGTTTCCGGAAATAATTGATCAATAAAACAAGGAATAAACAGCTCAACCTTCATCAGCAATCAAATTTACGGGTGCTAATTTCCGGTTTTTTCTTTCAACTGTAAGTAACGAAAATAAAAGAATCATTCCGGCTATAAAATACACCGATAAAAGCAGTGCAGGTAAGCGCATACTGTTGGTTATATCATTCATCAAACCAAAGCTGAACATGCCGCCTACAATTGCCAGTTTCTCAGTCACATCGTAAAAGCTGAAGTATGAGGCTGTATCTGGAATATCCTGTGGTAATAGTTTTGAATAAGTTGAGCGCGATAGTGATTGGATACCGCCCATAACCAACCCCACTACAACGGCAAGTATGTAAAACTCGGTACTGTTTGCGGTGAAATATGCGGCGATGCAAACTGCAATCCATATCAACACAACTCCTATTAACACCTTAGTGTTACCCACCCGATCAGATAACCGGGACATGATCGTAGCACCAACAATAGCTACCAACTGGATGATCAGAATAATGCTGATTAACGCAGAAGTTTCCATTTTGAGCTCCTTTGCACCAAAACTTGTGGCTACCAGCATAATGGTTTGCACGCCCATCGAGTAACAGAAAAAGGCAGACAGATACCGTTTCAGTATCGGCATGTGTTTCACTTTTTGCCAAACTTTACCCAACTCAATAAAGCCACCCTTGATCAAATTTTTATGGTGCGATTTCGCATTAGGACTTCCCTTGGGTAAGATGGTAAACGGTATATAGGCAAAGCCGATCCACCAGATGCCAACCATTAAGAACGAAAGCTGTGCAGCCGAACCCGCGGTTAAGCCGAAAGTTTTAGGGAACAATACAAAGGCAAAACAGATTAGCTGCAATAGAACGCTGCCGATGTAACCGAATGTAAATCCTTTGGCGCTGACTCTATCCTGCATGTCGAGCGTGGCAATCTCAGGCAGGTATGAGTTATAAAACACAAAACCACCGCTGTAACCAATGGCAGCCAGTGCCGAGCAGATGATGCCTAATTCAATCCTGTCGCCGTTGAAAAAGAACAAAGTACAACAGGACAGCGCCCCCATCCACGTAAAGAATTTCATGAATATTTTCTTATTGCCCCTATAATCGGCAATGGAAGTAAGCATGGGCAGTAGCAAAGCCACTACAAGATAGGCAGTAGCAAATGCATAGTCCGAGAGCGCAGTATTAACAAAAGTCTTTCCAAAAAAGTTAACGTGACCACCATTCTTAGCAGTTACCGCCACATAATAAGCCGGAAATATAGTTGATGTAATAACGAGGTTATAAGCCGAGTTAGCCCAGTCAAACATGGCCCAGGCGCGTATGGTTTTAGGATTGTTCTTAGTTTCCATGCAGGAACTAAAGTAGTGATTTTTGGGGATTAGAGGTTAGTTAATTGGAGATTTGAGGTTGGTTAAGTAGAGATTAGTTGATTAGAGGCTAGGTGACTGAGTTTTTCAAATACGAGATTGGAAATCACCTTCCTAGTTTAAGAGTTAAAACATTTTTGAAATTGAAAATTTGAATTTCGAAATCCTAAAATAAATCCGAAATTGAAAATCCGAAATCAGGAATCGGCCTCAAATCTCCTTCACATCCTCTGCCCTGATCCAGCCTTCGTTTCCGTTTGAGAGACTAATCCTGATCCAGCCAGTGTTGCTTCGCTGTATCAGGTTCACTTTTGTGCCCTCATGTATGGTAGTCAGGTTAGCGGCGTTATTGTCGGGCGCGCCTTTTAATATGGACGAACCCGAGAACACAATGGCCTGATGTTTACCACCGAAGTAAGCGCTTTGCCTGTTGGCCAGCAGCATAAAAAAAAGCCCGATCACTAATAAAACAATGCCTCCGTAAAAGGAAGATTTCTTAGCGGATACCGTTTTGGCAAATACAAACAGAATAAATAGAGCAGAAGCAACTAATATGCTCAATATCGTTAGCACAGCAAGGGTGTCCAATGAAAAACTCAGAAACAATGAGTGCCACCATCGCACAAAAAATAATTCGGGCACGGTGTCTATTCTATCGGCTGTTTTGAGGTTTGCGAGGCGCAGGTTTATGCTGATATCGCCGTCGCTTGGCGATAAGCGGTGTGCCTTTTCATAGTACCAGATAGCTTGTGCAATATCGTTATCCTTATAGCTTGCATTACCCATATTGAAATATAACGGGCCAGATTCATAACCCTCATTTAGCACCTGTTGGTACAAGCTCAACGCCTGCTTGTAATGTCCTTGTTTGTACTCGCGGTTTCCTTTATCAAAAAGAGTATTGACATCGTCTTTGGCAAAAGACAATGCTGGTAAAATCACCCATAACAAAAGCCATATCGTCCGTTTAGTCATATCAACTCCTGTTTTCAATATTATTGATGATGTTAGTTGCTTTTGAAAATACCTCCTGGGCCGAAATGCCGGTTACCGGAGCATAGCGTGCCATTTCGCAAAGGCTGAGGGTATCCATAAGCTGATCGATGTGTTCCTCGTTCACTTTGCGGCTTCTCAAGGTTTCGGCTATATTTTCTTTATTCAGGTCAGCGTACGGAATGTTAAACTTATCGCTGATGTAGCCATACAATCCCCTCGAAATGTCTTCGTAAAACATTTTAGTGTTGTTGGCTTCCAACTGCTTCTTAGCACTGGACAAATGCTTGGTGGCCATACGGCCCGCATTCCTACTTTTTACGGCAATCCTGTCGCTGTTAACACGCAGGTTCCAGCGGTAATAAACGTAAGCGACTGCAAAGACCACAGGGCCAGCGAGCAGGAGCAGATAGTAGAGCAATGAACCGTAAAAGCTTTCACCCTTTTTACTGAATTCTGTCTCGGGTTTGATGTAGCGAATATCTTTATTTCTCAGGTCCTCATCGCCAGAATATGCAGTAACGTTAGATTCAGTAGCGCCCTTATTTACTTTTACATTATAGGCCGAAGTAGAAAGGGTAACATATCTCCTGCTTACGGGGTTGAAATAAGAGAACTTCGCCGCGTCGATGGTATAGTTGCCTTGATGGCGAGGTATCAGCAGGTAGTTAAATTCTCTTCGACCTTTCAATACGGCAAGATCGTTCTGAATGGAATCGGTAACTTTAGGATCATACTTTTCAAAATCATTGGGGAAGTTAACGGGCGGAGCCTCAACCAATTTAAGGTTGCCGGTTCCGGTAACGGTAATCTTATAGTTTAAGGATTCGTTGGATTTAAGTTCTTTCTTATCCAGTGATGAACTCACCCTGAAATTCCCGACCGCCCCATTGAAACCTGCCGGTTTACCGGCTTCGGGCAATGGTTTTACATGGATGATGACCTGGTTTGTTTTCAAGGCTAATTTCACCTGTTTAACCGAACCACCAAAGAACTGATCAAAAATATCATTGGTATGCACAGGCTTCTGAACCTCAAAAGTCATTTGCAACGGATCGATCTTAATATCGCCAGATCGTTCAGGGAATAAAATAGATTGTTTAATATCTATCACGTTATACTTTACCCCTTTATAGGTTTCAACTTTAGGAAGCTGGTTTTGGGCGAGTTTAACTTCTTCGCTCCAGAAACCATTGAGTTCGGGTATTTTGGCGTCATCCACACCTACAACACCTATACGGGTATATAAACGAAAGGTGAGTGTAAGCTGTTCACCCTGGTAAACGTTTGATTTATCAGCCACGGCTCTCAAAAAGATTGATTTTGACAAGTCGCCGGAGTTATCTGCAACAACCTGATCTTCCTGGCCTTGTTGAGGCGACTGACTTGCTTTAGGGACCGGCCTGCCCTTAACTACCCGTATTGATAAACTATTGGTAGTAAGACGCCGCCCATTAACAACAATAGAAGCCGGACCAATGGTAAGCGTTCCCTCCTTAACAGGCATTAAGATATAACTATACGAAGTACTTTCTGATGTAACGCCGTTGATAGACGACATGCTTTGCGAAATATTGGGCCCGGAGAGTACCTGGAAACCGTTAAAGTTTGGCGGCGAAAACCGGTCGCCGCTAGCATTAACCGTAAAATCAACCTGAAACTGCTCGCCTGTTCCAACCTGCGTACTACTGGCGGCAGCTGTAAACTTTTGCGCAAATACCGACTGCACAGTCAAAAGAAACAGCGCAAATATGTAATATCTTATCTTCATTGATCCCTCAAAAATAATAAAGGTTACCAGTCTTTACTTACCCGCACTTTGGCACCTTTTAACTTCTGATTTTTAAGTTTATCCTGTGTTTCCTTTTCGTCGTTATTCAAAGCGTCCAACATGCGCTGGGCCTGCTCTTTTGACAAATTGTTAGGGTCCTGCGGCTGCGGTTGTTTATCTTGCGGATTACGGTTCTTGTCATCCTGTTTATTAGGATTCTGCTTATCCTGGTTGTTTTTGTTATCCTTATTCTTGTTCTGATCGTTCTTATTCTGGTTATTCTTATTCTGGTTGTTTTTATTCTGATTGTTCTTGTTGTTATTATTATTCTTGTTGTTGTTCTTGTTCTGCTGCTTTTTAAGTAGCTCCTGTGCATAGGCCAGGTTGTAGCGGGTTTGGTCGTCTTTCGGGTTATTAATCAACGACTTTTTATAGGCATCAATACTTTCTTCCAGCTTTTTGGATTGCATCAGTGTATTACCCAAGTTATGGTAAGCCTCGGCCTTTACAGCATGATCTTTTGATGAGGCTGCAATTTGGGTAAACTGCTTACCAGCCTGATCAAATTTCTTTTCCTTATAGAGGGCGTCGCCAAGGTTAAAGCTACCGGCTACGTTCTTTTTTTGGCGCTGCAGGGCTTTGCGGTAATTAGCTTCGGCCTCGTTATATTTCTTTTGCTGGTAAAGCTCGTTCCCCTTCAGAATATCCTTTTTTTCCTGCTGCGCAAACAACACCGAAGCCTGAAGCAGGATAGCACAAATTAATATTAGTTGCTTCATGTGTTTTTCACCTCAAATATTTTCACGTTGCTCCACCTAAGATTTTTACGGTTGGAGATAAAAAATTCCAGGATCAGTAAGAGCACAGCCAGGCCAATAAAGATCTGAAAGCGGTCCTCATAATCTTTGAAAACTTTACTGTCGTAATTGCGCCGCTGCACCTTCGCTATCTGATCCATCACTATATTTAAACCACTGTTGGCATTTGTGGCTCTTACATAAGTACCCTTGCCCGCACTTGAAATTTCGCGGCACATATCCTCATTCATCTTACTGATCACGGTATGGCCGGCACTATCCGTGTGAAAGCCTACCGCCTGGCCGTTCTGGTAAATTGGTATAGGTGCGCCTTCGGCAGAACCAACGCCAATCACATTAACCATTACGCCTTTATCCCGTGCGTTCTTGGCGGCTTCAACGGCGTCGTCTTCGTGATTTTCACCGTCTGTAATGATGATCATGGCTTTACCAGTTCCATCTTTAAAGTCGAACGAACGCATACCCAAATCAATAGCAGCTCCTATAGCAGTACCCTGCGTAGGTACCATATTGGTATTAATAGTGTTGAGGAACAGTTTAGCGGCACTGTAATCGGTAGTCATGGGCAATTGCACATACGGCTGGCCTGCGAAAACAATGATGCCTATACGGTCATTGTGCATGCGGTCTATCAATTGTGAGAGCGCTTGTTTGGCGTTTTCCAAACGGTTGGGCGCAAGGTCCTGCGCCAGCATACTGTTTGAAACATCAAGCAGGATCATCAGGTCGGCACCTTGCTTCTTTTCTTCTTCCATTTTGGAGCCTATCTGCGGATCACAAAGACCGATCACTAAAAAAACATAGGCTAAAATAAATATCCAGAACTTTAGCAGAGGACGAGACAGGGATACCTCAGGCATAATCTGAGCTACCACAGCCTTATCCCCCAAACGGTTCAACGCCTTTCTTTTCCAGGCGCTGATCCACCAGAAGATCAGGACCAGAACCGGAACTGCAGCCAGCGCCCATATAAACTCTATGTGTGCAAAACGTAACATATCAGGTTATAGCTCCTTTCAAAACGGTATTTCTTATTAAAAATTCAAGCAGCAGGAAGAAAAGCCCTACAAAGGCAAAAGGCCAGAATAGTTCAGTTTTTTTGTGATACTGGGTTACATCGATCTTAGCTTTTTCCAACCTGTCTATGCGGTCGTAGATCTGCTTCAGCGCATCGTTATCTGTAGCGCGGAAGTACTTACCGCCTGTTATATCAGCGATTTTTTTAAGCGTTACTTCATCAATATCGGCTTTCAATTTCTGATACTGTACGCCCATTGGCGTTTGAACTGGATATAACGCATAGCCATTTTTGCCGATGCCAACTGTGTAAACACGGATATTGAACTGCTTCGCTATTTCTGCGGCAGTAAGCGGCGGTATGGAACCGGTATTGTTAGAACCATCCGTAAGCAGGATGATCACCTTACTTTTTACATGGCTATCCTTTAAACGATTTACCGCAGTAGCTAAACCCATACCGATGGCGGTACCATCCTGAATCATGCCATTATGAATCTCCTGGTACAGGTTGATCAACACATCATGATCAATAGTGAGCGGACATTGGGTAAAGCTCTCGCCGCTGAAGATAACCAGGCCGATACGATCATCAGGACGTGCTTTGATAAAATCTATAGCAATCTGTTTGCCCGCTTCCATCCTATTCGGCTTAAAATCCTCGGCCAGCATACTACCCGAAATATCCGACGCAATCATAATGTCGATACCCTCGGTAGTGGTATTACGCCAGCTTAATGACGACTGCGGACGGGCTAAAGCTACTATCAAGGCTGCTATAGCCAGGCATCGCAATGCCAGACCAGCATAGCGCATTTTAGGCAGGATGCTTTTAACCGGCAAAGTAAACCCTTTCAGGGTTGGCATGCTCAGCGTGCCGGTAAGCTGCTTTTCCTTCCAGATATAAAAACCTATAAAAGCCGGAATAATGAGCAGCAGCCAGAAGTATCCGGGATTGGCAAACTCTATGCCCTTAAACCACGTCATTGCTTCTCCTCTCCTTCCCGGTTCACTGCCGGCTCTGTTGCCATTTGCGTGTTCTGAACAAATTTGATCGAATTATCCAGGCTCTGCTCGTTTTCTGACGGGCCTGGTTTTTCTTTGGCAAATTTCACCAGGTCGGCAAGCCCTAACGTGCGTCTCAGCAGCTCACGGTTTTCATCAACTATCGTAGCATACTTCAGGCTCTCAAATATCTCCTCCGTTGTTTTTTCGTAGGTTTTGATGGTATATCGTTTTTCCAGATACTCGCGTAAAATATCGGTCATTTCGGTATAGTATTCCTTAACCTGCCCGTTTTGCCATAGCTTCTTATTGCGCAACTCCTGCAGCTGATTAATAGCTACGGTGTGGGCAGGCAGAATGATCTTCGGTTCTTTAACCACCGGCTCTTCTTTCGGCTTGTTTCTGTAGTAACGATATACGGCGATGGCCGCTGCAATGAGCACCAACGGTATCACAATCCAATACCAATACATTTTGAGCCAATCCCAAAAGGTATAGGAAACTACCAACGGCTGCTTAATATCATAAATTGCTTTGGTGGTATCCACCTTTACCGATTCCACTACAAACTTCAGTTCATTGGTTTGCAGCTCCCCGGCTTTTGTTTTGAATGTAAATGGCGGAATGGTATAAGTGCCCGCATCAAAACCGGTGATGGTTACACCCTGGCTGATGTTGATGCTCATTTTATCCCGCGGATCATCGGCGGTGTCAAGCTTGGATACCTTTACAATTTGGATCTTGGATGAAATGGTATCTTTAAACTTTGGAAAAATAACCTGTTCACCACGTGGTATAGTAATATTTACGTGTAGTACCGCCTGTTCGCCGAGTTTAATAGAAACCGGATTAAGGCTTGCAGCAGCGTGCACATTTTGTGCTCTAGCAAAATTGCCGAACGCCGCAATTAATATGATCAGGATAAATAAATACTTTCTTATTAGGTTCACCGTCTGCCCTCTCGTTTTTTAAACAGTGTCATTAATGGTTGTACATATGACTGATGCGTGCCAATGTCTGTATAGTCAACGCCCGTTCTTTTGAACACATCTTGTAAAACGGCATTACGCCTTTTAGCTTCCGTTTCAAAAGCTGCTCTGATCTGCTTATCGCCGGTATTTACCCACATCAGCAGGCCGGTTTCCTCGTCTTTCATCGGGATCAAACCGAGGTCTGGAAAAGTCTCCTCATGACGGTCGTACAGTTTCAGGGCCACTATATCGTGCTTTTTGTTGGCAATTTTGAGTTCATCTTCGAAAGCCGGACTTATAAAATCGGATATGATAAAAGCGGTAGATCTTTTTTTAATAGCGCCGGTAAAATACTTTAAGGCCGCAGCCACACTGGTACCTTTACTCTCGGGTTTAAAATCAATCAATTCGCGAATGATCATGAGGATATGGCTTTTACCCTTTTTGGGCGGAATAAACTTTTCCACTTTGTCGCTAAAAAAGATCACGCCCACTTTATCGTTGTTCTGGATGGCAGAGAAAGCCAGCACAGCACAAAGCTCGGCAGCCATATCTTTCTTTTGCTGATTGACAGTACCGAAATTTTCCGATCCGCTCACATCCATCAATAACATCACCGTAAGTTCACGTTCTTCCTCAAAAACCTTAACGTAAGGATGGTTAAAACGGGCGGTAACATTCCAGTCAATCGTCCGGATCTCGTCGCCGATCTGGTATTCCCTAACTTCGCTAAAGGCCATACCCCGTCCCTTAAAGGCAGAGTGGTACTCGCCCGAAAAAAGGTGATTACTTAACCCACGAGTCTTGATCTCTATTTTCCTTACTTTCTTAAGCAGGTCCCTGGTATCCTTTGCCATTTTGCTACAGTTTCAATTACGGAACTTCAACCGCGTTCAAAATACCGGTGATGATGCCTTCAGCCGTAATATCTTCGGCCTCTGCCTCATAAGTTAAACCGATACGATGTCTCAATACGTCGTGGCAAACAGCCCTTACGTCTTCGGGAATTACATAACCTCTTCTCTTAATAAAGGCATAAGCTTTAGATGCGAGCGCCAGGCTGATACTTGCACGCGGCGAAGCGCCAAAGCCAATGAGGTTCTTATAATTAGCCAGTTTATACTGATCCGGATAACGGGTTGCGAAAACAATGTCAACAATATATTGCTCGATCTTTTCGTCCATATAAACTTCCTTAACTACCTTACGGGCGCGGATAATATCTTCCGGTTTGATAATAGCATTAGGTTTAAGCATACCACCCGGATTGATATTTGAGCGGATAATCCGTTTCTCGTCCTCCTTTGTTGGATAGCCAATTACCACCTTCAGCATAAAACGGTCAACCTGCGCTTCGGGAAGCGGGTATGTACCCTCCTGCTCTATCGGGTTTTGGGTCGCCATTACCAGGAAAGGCTGCGGAAGAGGGAACGTGGTATCTCCGATGGTCACCTGTCTTTCCTGCATAGCTTCGAGTAACGCACTCTGTACCTTTGCCGGAGCACGGTTAATCTCATCGGCCAGTACGAAGTTGGCAAACAATGGACCTTTACGCACTACAAACTCTTCCTTCTTCTGGTTATAGATCATGGTACCCAGTAAGTCGGCAGGTAACAAATCAGGCGTGAACTGGATGCGGCTAAAATCAGCCTGAATAGCTTTTGACAGGGTATTAATAGCGAGGGTTTTTGCCAATCCCGGCACACCTTCCAAAAGAATATGGCCATCAGCAAGCAAACCGATCAGCAACCGCTCAACCATATACTTTTGCCCTACGATCACTTTGTCCATTTCCATCTTCAGCAGGTCCACAAAAGCACTTTCCTGCTGAATCATTTCATTAAGGGCACGTATATCTGTTGAGTAAGTTGAATTCCCGGCCACGGGATACGATGAAATACCACCGGTGTTAGGTTTTAATTCTTCCATTTATAATTTTAATTTTCCAAAACGCAAACTTAAAAAGTCGGGCCAATATACTTCAATTATTGGTTTATTCTTTTTGTTAAAAAGTGTTAAAAATATTAGTTCAATGGTTCATTTGTTCATTTATTCATTGGTGCGATCAGCGGGCATCAATGAACCAGTCGTCATACTAATGAATAAACGACAAGTGACGAGTGACCAATGAACTACTGAACAAATGAACTACTGAACCCATGAACTAATCATGAAGTTTTGAAAACCAACAACGGAGGGTAACGTTAATCTGATAGAAGTATTTGAACCTATTAAATTTGTGCGTTATGATGATGGTGTTCGGGTCCATATTTGTGGGCATTATAATGTTGATTGCAGTTTTTTTGATTTACCGGCAGGAACGGGGGAAAAAGAATTGAGGTATTAAATAAAAAAAAATCGCCCTGGGCTAAAGGGCGATTTAATTAGTGATAATCTTCAGGTCTATAGTTTCAGGAGTATTACTTCTTGGCTAACTTTTCACCTTTCACCTGGAAGCCAGGGTGTCCGCACTGCCACATTACAAAGGCATACTGATCGGCAAAATTGGCGTAGGTAACATTTTTATCTTCGGTAAAATGCCCGTCGTCATAATTAACCTTCATGAACACTGGTTTACCAGAACTTGAAGCGTTTTGCAATGCCGCAGCAAATTTACCGGGTTGCCAGGCTACTACTCTCGGATCGGTCCAGCCGCCAACACAAATCACAGCAGGATATTTTGTGCCGGCCACAACATGCTGCATGCCGTCCATCTCATACAAAGCCTTGCACTCCACGCTATCCTTTACAGTCCCGAATTCAGGTGTATTCACAGGGCCATTGGATGTAAATTCAAGCCGCATAGCATTTGCGCAACCAACATTACAAATAGCGGCAGCATATAGATCAGGGCGTTCTGTAATGGCGCGACTTATTAAAATGCCGCCGGCACTCGTGCCTGTACCGGCCAATTTTGCAGGTTTGGTATAACCATTATTAATGAGATACTCCGCGCAGCTATTAAAGTCTTTCCAGGTATTGGACTTAGTGGTTTTATAACCGGCCCGGTACCAGGCCTCGCCCTTTTCGCTCCCCCCTCGAACATGCGGTACAGCTATCACAACGCCGCGTACAGCTAAGGCTGCTTCCCGCTTGTTAAAATAGGGGCTCATGCTAATGCCATAGGCCCCATAGGCATCCATCAGGCAAACGTTGTTACCGTCAAGCTTAATTCCCTTTTTATAAATAATGGAGAGCGGAATCATCGCTCCGTCATGCCCCTTAACCTGCACTTCCTTAACCATCAGCTCTTTGTAAGCTGCTGGATAAACGGGTTGCTTATTAAACAGGTTAGCAGTGTAGGTATCTGTAAGCCCGTTAAAATCATACTCCGTATATGGCTTGTTCCATGAGGTGATGCCTACGGTGTAATCATTAGTCGTGTTATCCAGGCAAAAAACATTTAAGGTACCACTGTAAGGCAGCTTAACTTCCGAAGTTTTGTGATCATTAAAATTGTACTTCAGCAAATAATTATTGATGCCGTCGCTGTAAGTCATTAATAAAAAGTCCTTACAATGGGTGATACTTTCGAGCGTCTGATCCGACTTTTCAGCTGAAATTGTTTCGGCATTTTTCCAATCCGGATTTTTAAGATCAGTTGCCACCAGCTTGTAGTTTTTGGCGTCGTTATGTGTAATGGCAAACACCTTATCGCCAACAAACTCCATACCCCTTACCAGCTGATCACCTGGCTTGCAGAGTACTTGCCAGTTTATTTTCTGATTGTTAAACTCGGCCACAGGTGCATAATACAACTCCATTTCACTCTGCACCGTACCGATATTAGCAAATACATAATTTTTGTTATCCTTGGTAACAAAGGCAACGGGATAGGCTTTTGACTCTATCTTTAGTTCGGGATAACTGGCATTACTAAAATAATCAACGTCCTGATCTGCTGTTGTGTTGATCTTATGAAGCTTTGTTTTGGGATTTAACCGGGCCTCCGGATCGGTATTGTCTGCGCTTTTAATGGAAACGTAAAGGATTGCATTGTTATCAAAATTCCAGCTCGCAACGCCTCCTGACGGATAGATCTCATCGGGCAGAAATTCTTTGGTATCTACGTTGATAATCTTGATAGTTGATACCTCCGCACCTTTTTGTGAGTAAGCTATGGCGACATACTTGGCATCCCAACTGGGCGAAAAGCTCTCCATGGTAAGCTTCTTACCTTCAATGTAGTTAAGCGGATCAAACAGCAATTGCTCTTTTCCCTGCATACCATCCCGGTAATAAAGCTTTCCAACAGACTCGCCCGGCATGGTTTTACGGTAAAAGATCCGGCCGTTTTCATAGTCCCTTGCGCCTATATTGGGCGGTTGAAGCTTGTCCAGCATTTTCCATTCGGCAACAAGCTCGTCGCGACCGGCAAGCGTGTTAAGCGTTGCACTGGTCAAATCGGCCTGCTGCTTAAACCAGGATACTACCGCTGTATCTTTCATGTTTTCCAGCCAGCGATACGAGTCTTTATAAGTTGTACCAAAATAGGTATCGGTAACTTCAACCTGCTTTGTAGGCGGATATTTATACTGCGCCCAAACATTACCCGCGCTTACGAGTAAAAGAAGCACTATTAACTTTCTCATATTGTTTATTTTAGGTGAATAATTGACTTAAAAAAATCAGGCTAAAATATTCGTCAACACCCTGGCGGCATTTTTGAGAAGTATAGTATCAGTAGGTATTTTTAGTATTGAGGAAGAATGGAACTGCTCTTATCAAACTTAAATAATAATATCGGCAATCAAGAACTGATTTTAAATTAATGTGCCTCATACACAGCATTTAACCGAAATTTTTCAAAAATTTAACCTGAGGAACCATTTTTTTCTATCTTTGCGCCGGGGTAAGTCTTTTACGACCAGCTCCCCTTGAATTCCCCCAGGGTGGGAACGCAGCAAGGGTAGAGGGTTGTAGCGGTGCGATAAAAGGTGCTTGCCCCTTTTTTTATTTTCTATCAGTTTGGTAAATATCTTTATCAATGATATTCTCCCCTCTCCATAACATTACATTTAATAATCAACTTTTATAACCATGAAATTTTTCATTGATACGGCCAATTTGGCGCAGATTAAAGAAGCTCATGAGCTTGGTGTGCTGGATGGTGTAACTACCAACCCTTCACTGATGGCCAAAGAAGGCATCAGCGGACATGACAATGTGATCAACCATTATAAG